>ENA-OQIQ01000001-OQIQ01000001.1-human-gut-metagenome-genome-assembly--contig:-NODE-1-length-772138-cov-44.974979_pt1 | contig 772138 bp, 598 predicted proteins | sample MGYA00242584_ERZ504749 | MGnify/ENA primary metagenome ERZ504749 (study PRJEB26092, sample SAMD00036436) | human gut metagenome | host: Homo sapiens | study: EMG produced TPA metagenomics assembly of...
ATCGTACACAGGACGCGGGCCATGCCCTCTTACGTCAGGGCCGGAATCCGAAAGTGCGCAAGAATTCGGGCGTTATCGCGACTTCTGCAGAAGAATTGAAGGCGCTTCGGTCATGTCCAGAAGTGCTAGCCATTGCTGATGGGGTACCAGAGAACGCCAGTATTGCCACCAGTACTGTGGTGAACGCGATTTTTTTATGAAGGTTCATTCGTAGTCTCCTTTGGCTTCGAAAGTATTTTTTATCCAGTGATGCGTCTTTGCGTCACTTTAGTTCTATCTATTCTATACTGATTATCGTTGTTCTCATAATTTTGTCGGCGAAGGTTTGTCCTTTGGTGTCCCATAAAGGCCAAAGAAACCCAATGAAACATGGCACGAAATCAACGCAGTGAGCTATCTCGCGTAAACCCATCCTTACTCCCGATATGGGCAGGTTGGAATATTGATCGACTACCTGCAGTCCTAGAAAATGATGCGACCAAGCTTGTCCGTTGCGCGTAGAACAGGCAGAAATCACGCAAACTATGATTATGGAGACGCAGTTAATCCAGATTCCCATGGTTCCATCTATGGAAGATCTCCCATATAAAACGCTGTTTATTAATTGTGATAGCAATGAAGTTGGCAATATTATGCGAAGAATATATGACGCTGCTCTGCGACACCATATTTTCCCCATTGACGGCCTCCTTGACGAACCCGGCCAGATTGGAAACAGTATAAGAAAAGGTTCAGTGTAATGCTGTAGTTCCCCTTCTAAGTTATTTCAATCTTATGTTGGATTCCATAAGAATAGGACAAAACGCCGGATAACGCGAGCGGGGAGGCCCGCGCTGTCAACGGCGTAGGCCTCCCCGTTCATCGAGCGGTCGGTCAGCCGAAGATCAGCCGGTGTTCTGCAGGCCTGCTGCGACACCCGACACGGTGCACAGGATCAGGTAGGTGTTACTGCAGTCTGCAGAAGATGAAAAGAATAAGAGCTAAAACAAGAAAGGCGGCACCGCTTATTCTCATTAAGGATGTGTATAGATTGCTCGGATCTCCTTTTTGAGTCCAGAGGAAATTGCTTATTTTCCAGAGTTGCCTTGGAAAAATAAGCATACATAATCCTAGCAGGGCAAGTGCTGTGAGATATATGTACTGCACTGTTCTCCTTCTGGTTTGTCCCTACTGTTTTATTGATAACCCTTTTCCTGAGGTTGTGGACAAGGCTAGAACTATATTGGCTCCAAAATCGACGGGGTTAGCTCTATGCGCGTGCATTTCGAAACTGGTCACACGGCTGGAGACTTGAGGGCGCATATAGAATTCGCCCCCATTGGTGCCATTGTTGAAAACAATGGAAGGTGAAACCATATAGGTGGAATATTGATCATTTGAACTTTGCCCATCGAGATTGACTACCCGGTCGATGACGTTATTGGCGACAATCCATCCAACCTGCTACCAATTTACAGCAAAGGCTGGAGTGGTCATAACTGTGCATAGGCAAACTGAGATAATTGTGGAGAATAAAAAACTCTTCTGGATTTCATAATTTCCTCCATGTGAAAATTTAATCTCAATCGACAATGATTAAGATATTAAGAGTATTCTAATGGAAAATGAGTAGGGGTGCACTTTAGGGTGTGATTTTCTAGTGAAAATAGCAAAGGTTCTCTCTCGTGGAAGTTACAAACGAGGGCTTCGCTATGTGTCTGTGTTTCAGGAGTCATGCAGTTGTTACTGAATCATGAGTGGATTGAGGATAAGTATGCTAGTGCTGCATGTTAGGCGCTGAACAAAAACCTTCGAGTGCGGCGTCTTCCGTCAACAACACAACTCGTTCAGAAATACACCCAATATGGTCAAACAGTAAGACAGCGCTATGATGCGAACAATCTTCTTCCAAGACAGTTTGTCATGAAGGAAAGCCGTAACCAAAAGGGTTGTCATTGGGGTTATAAGCAGGACGAGGAAGAAATAGAGAAATGTGGACTAGGCTCAATCTGCCGAGAATATAAGTCTGACCGAACCAGTTGTATAAGCCCACGATGGCTGTCGGTGTCGCGGCGTGGGTAAACGCGGACAGGCGCCGGGTTACGTCGGATGATTGGGAGTCTGTCGCTCGGCCTGCGTGCCTGTTTTGTGCGCTGTCGCCGGCCAGGCTAGGGCCGCGCGACGCGAACGGGGAGATCCGCGCCTCTTATCGGCACGGAACCTCCCCGCTCGTATCAATCGGTCATCCGAAGATCAGCCCGTGTTCTGCAGGCCTGCGGCGACGCCCGAAACGGTGCACAGGATCAGATAGGTGTAGTTCTCCTTCTGGCCGTGTGTGAGCTCTTCCTTGTCCACGCGCTTGCGCAGCGAGCCGAGGGCGAGCACCTGGGTGACGGACAGTGCGTCCACGTACGGCGAGCGGATGCGGATGGCCTGGCCGAGCACGTGGCGGTGCTGCAGCGGCCATTCGTCGCCGACGATCTTGAGCACCCACTTGCGGGTGAGCTCCATCTCGTCGAGGACCTTCTTGTTGAGGTCCTCACGGTCGCCGAGGGCGAGGTACATCTTGGCGATGCGCTCGTCGGTCTTGGCCAGCGACATTTCGATGTTGTCGATGAACGTGGAGAACAGCGGCCACTCCTCGTACGCCTGACGCAAGGTGTTCAGGTCGCCGAACTGCTCGCACGCGGTGCCGAGGCCGTACCATGCGGCCAGGTTGATACGGGCCTGGGCCCAGGAGAAGATCCACGGAATGGTGCGCAGGTCGTCGAGGGACTTGGCGCCCAGACCACGCTTCGCCGGACGGGAGCCGATCGGCAGCAGGCCGATTTCGGTCAGCGGCGTGACGGTGGAGAACCACGGTGCGAAGCCGTCGGTGTTCAGCAGGTCGAGGAAGCGGTTGTGCGCGGCCTCGTCGAGCTTGCTGGCCATGTCGGCGTACTTCTTGGTCATATCCGTGTTGCGCTTCTCAACGCTCGGAGCGGACTGCAGCAGCGTTGCGGCTGCGACGGACTCCACATGGCGGATTGCAAGCACCGGGTTGCCGTAGCGGGCGAAGATGACCTCGCCCTGCTCGGTGAGCTTGAAACGGCACTTCACGGAGCCGACCGGCTGTGCGAGCACGGCGCGGTTGGCCGGGCCGCCGCCACGACCGACGGCGCCGCCGCGGCCATGGAACAGGGTCAGATCGATATCGTGCGATTCGGCCCACTTGGCGATGCGCTCCTGCGCGGAGTGCAGGGCAAGGGTGGCGGAGGTCGGGCCGGCGTCCTTCGAGGAGTCGGAGTAGCCGAGCATGACTTCCATCTTGCCGCCGGTGGCCTTCAGACGAGCCTGGACCTCCGGAATCTTGATCATTTCCTCGAGCACGTCCACCGAGTTCTGCAGATCCTCAAGCTGCTCGAACAGCGGGATCACGTCGATGGTCGGAACATCCTCGGGGTGGGAGAACGCCAGACGGTTCAGCTCATACACGTCCTTGATGTTCTGGGCGCTCTTGGTGAAGGAGATGATGTAACGGCGGGCGGCCTTGATGCCATTGCGCTTCTGGATAGAGCCGAGCGCGCGGAAGGTGTCGAGCACCTCGTGGGTCATCGGCTGCAGCTCGCCACGCTCACCGTGCAGGCCATGCTCGCGGATGTCCTCCAGAGCGCGGGAATGCACGACGGAATGCTGACGGAACTCCATCTCCACCATGTGGAAGCCGAAGGTCTCGGCCTGCCAGATGAGGTCCTGCAGCGGGCCGTAGGCGGAACGCTTGGCGTTGGCTTCGGCGAGGGAGCGCTGCACGGTCTTCAGATCGGCGATGTAGTCCTCGCAGGAGTGGTACATGAGGTCGGCGTCGCGGTCGATGGTGGCCTTCAGACGGTCTGCCATGACCAGCATGACGGCGCGGTGCAGCTCCTTGGTGGAGATCAGCGCGGCCTTGTCGGTCAGACGCTCGCTCATTTCCTTCTGGTGGTTCCACAGGGACTTGAGCTCGGCGCTCGGCGGGGTGGTCTCGGCCTCCATCGTCAGGTTCTTGCCGACGCGGCGGGTTTCGATCTCCAGCGCGCCCAGCACGTGGTCGCTGAACTTGCGGGCCACCTGACGGCTCACCTTGGCGGTGACGTTCGGGTTGCCGTCACGGTCGGAACCGATCCAGCTTCCCGGATGGAAGAACGCCGGGCACACCGGCGGCACGAGGCCGGCCTTGTCTCCGAGGACCCAGTCGTCGAAACGACGGTAGACCTGCGGAATGGTGTAGAACAGCGTGTTGTCGAAGATATCAAGAATGGTGTCGGCTTCCTCAACCGGAGTCGGCTTCTTCAGCGCGATCGGGGAGGTGCGGAACAGCGCGTCGATCTCGTTGAAGAGTCGACGGGAGTTTTCCTTCTTGTCCGAGCCGCCGAGCAGCTTATGCGCTTCGAGCAGCTGGGAGATGCGGCGGATCTTACCTTCCACGGCCTTACGGCGGGCTTCGGTCGGATGCGCGGTGAACACCGGATGGAACTCGAGCTGGTCGAGCAGCTCCTTGGCCCTGGCCGGACCCATCTCGTTGATGAGCTGGTGGTAGGCGCAGGTCATTTCGTTCACCGGATCGACGGCCTGATCCTCATTCACGGCGGCCTCGCGCTGGTGCAGCACGGAGACGCGGTAGTTCTCCTCGCACAGGTTGGCCAGATGGAAGTAGGTGGTGAAGGCGCGAGCCAGCAGTTGGGCGTCGTGGACATCCACCTTGTCGACGATGTCGACAACCTTCTGCAGGTCGTCCTGATCGGGATTCGTGTCGGTCAGAATGCCGGAGAAACGTTCGTCACTGGCCTTCAGCGCGTGTTCGCGCACTTCATCGAACTTGGCCAGCAGGTTTTCATCGAATTCGCCGAGCACCTCGCGAAGAATCTGCAGGCACAGATCCATTTCCCCTTTGAGGGATGCGGGAAGATCACGCTCCTCAGGGCCCTTGGTGCCGGTGCCGGACGAGACGATAGCCGCGTCCGCAGGCGTGATCTGTTCGTTTTCAGTTGTCATCAGACCTCCTTCTCCAAACCATCGGGTTGCTCGGTCTGTCGGTCCTTCGCGGCACCTCCGCGATTGTTTTGGCCGTCTGTTGCGAGCCCACAGCCCTAAGCTTGGTGGGTAAATGCTCGACCATTGTAGGCGCGGCAAATCGACAGTTTGGTTACGGAAACGCCGGAATGGTTCGCATCGTGGACATTGAATGTCCGGAAAATGGGCATGTGGGAATGTTCGGAAAATATCCGACCAGCCCACACGTTAGACCTGAATAGTGTGAGCGCACTACATGAACATGATGAGAACGCCGAACGCGTTGACAGCAGCGCGAAGGCGGTCAGCAAATTCCACACCCACTCCATTCCGCTCGATATGGAAGACATCGAACGCGATTGGGACAAGCCGGTAACCGAAGCCGGCATCGCGGCGAAAGCCAGCGTGATCGTCCGCGTCGGCATGCTTGACCTCGGCGCCGGAACAGGCAGCTTCCGCGTCCGCGAAATGATGCACCGCATCGCCTATCCATTGGGCGTGCACGTGCGCGCCGACGTGAACCTCACCGACATCGAGGCCTCCTGCACGGACGGCAAGGACCGCATCACCGAAGTCGTCGACCTGCCGACCACCGGCGTCAACACCGAACGCATCTGGCTGCTCGAGCACTTTGCCGACTGGTTCAACGTCAACCTCGGCAAAGGCTCTATGTACCACAGCCAATCCGACGTTTCCGAAGGGCTGATGCAGCATCTCGACAAGCGCGACGCCTCGCAGGTGTCGGCCGAACTGTCCAAGCAGCTCAAGGAACGGCAGAAGGCCGAGCAGAACCAGGAAGGTTCCGACGATCCCGTGCTCGACGCGCTGGAAATGGTCACGGAACGCGCGCAGGAAGGCGATTCCACCGCACGTCCGCTGCACATGCGCGATATCGAGGCGGCGGCCGCGGCCGGACGTAGCAATGACGATTCGGTCGCGGAAAAGCCGCGTAAGAACCGCAACTGCAAACCGCCGAAGGAATATGCCGAGCATTTCGACCATATCGGGAAAGCCGCGGGCGAATCGCAAGGCGTCACCGTACGGCAGGCGCACGAGCGACTCGACATGATCGAACGTCGCAAACCGTTGTATTCGCCGGCCTTCGCGGGACTCGCGTCCGCCTGCGCCTGCGCATCCTTCGTGTTCCTGCTCGGCGGCGGCCCGTACGACATGATCGGCGCGTTCGTCGGCGCCGGCCTCGGCCACTGGCTGCGTCGCCGCCTGTTCGCCCACCATCTCAACCAATTCTTCGTGACGTTCGTCTGCGTGGCCGTCGCCGCGCTGGCATGCACCGGCATGCTGCGACTGATTGGCCTGTTCGATCCGATCGCCTTGCAGCACGACACCGCGTATATCGGCGCGATGCTGTTCGTCATCCCCGGATTCCCGCTGATAACCGGCGGACTTGACATGGCGAAAATCGACTTCCCATCAGGCGTGCAACGACTCACCTACGTGCTGTGCATCATTCTGATGGCCACGTTGGCAGGCTGGATGGTCGCTTCGATCGTGCACCTGAATCCGCAGGGATTCGAGCCGCTCGGACTGAACCCCGTCATCAACTGCCTGCTGCGCATGCTGTTCGCGTTCATCGGTGTGTGGGGCTTCTCCGTGATGTTCAATTCCCCGCAGCGCATGTGCCTCGTCGCCGCCACCATCGGCGCCATCACCGATACTTTGCGATTGGAAATCGTCGACTTGGGCGTGCCCGCGGAAGCCGGCGCGTTCATCGGCGCGTTCCTTGCCGGCCTGCTCGCCTCCGCATGGCGTTCGGCGGTGCGTCACGGCCTGCTTGCTCCGCATTTGGGATATCCGCGCATCTGCCTGACGGTTCCGTCTATTGTGATCATGGTGCCCGGTTTGTATATGTACCAGGCCATGTTCCACCTCGGCCAGTTCGATACGCTGAACGCGCTCGATTGGGCGTTCCGTGCGTTCATGGTGATCATCTGCCTGCCGATCGGCCTGGCGATGGCACGAGTAGTGACCGATAAATCCTGGCGCTACGACATTTAATAACCTGCAGAAGGGTAAAAACACTTGGTAACCAAAGATTTCTGGGTGCTGCTGGCCATGGTCTTGTACTTCGCGGCCATGCTGACCATCGGCTTCATCTACTCCAAGAGGTCCAATTCCTCCACCAAACAGTATTTCGCGGGTGGGCGTGGCGTCGGACCGTGGCTGACGGCATTGAGCGCGGAAGCCTCCGACATGAGCGGCTGGCTGCTTATGGGACTGCCGGGCGTCGCCTACTTCACCGGCGCGGCCGACCCGATGTGGACGGCCATCGGTCTGGCGCTCGGCACGTACCTCAACTGGAAACTCGTCGCACGCCGTCTGCGCCGCTACTCCGTGGTGGCCGGCGACGCGATCACCATTCCGGACTTCTTCTCCAAGCGCTTCCATGACGATCGCAATATCGTATCCACCATCGCTGCGCTCATCATCCTCGTATTCTTCTGCGTGTACGTCGGCAGCTGCTTCGTGACCGTCGGCAAACTCTTCTCCACGCTGTTCGGCTGGGACTACCACCTGACCATGGTGATCGGCGCCGCCATCGTGTTCGCGTACACCATCATCGGCGGCTATCTGTCCGTGGTCGTGACCGACTTCATCCAGGGCCTGCTCATGTTCTTCGCACTGGCCGTGGTGTTCATCGGCTCCGTGGCGTCCGCCGGCGGCATCGACAACACCGTCGCCTTCCTCAAGGGCATTCCGGGATTCCTCGACGGCACGCATGTGGCCACGCCGATCCTCAACGACGCCGGCGAGCAGATCGTCAAGGCCGGACAGGCCATGTTCGGCGCGCCCGCCGACTACGGCATCATCACCATCATCTCCATGCTCGCGTGGGGCCTGGGCTACTTCGGCATGCCGCAGGTGCTCGTGCGGTTCCTGTCCATCCGCAGTTCCGAGGAAATCAAGAAATCCCGCATCATCGCCACCACGTGGTGCGTGATCTCGCTGGCGTGCGGCGTGTGCATCGGCCTGGTCGGCCGTGCCATGATGCCGACGCAGTTCGCCACGCAGGCGGCCGCGGAGAACATCTTCATCGTGGTGTCGCAGGCGCTGCTGCCGAGCTTCATGTGCGGCATCGTCGTGTCCGGCATCTTCGCCGCGTCCATGAGCTCCTCGTCCTCGTACATGATCATCGGCGCCTCGGCCGTCGGCGAGAACATCTTCCGCGGACTGCTGCACCGCAAGGCCACCGACCGCCAGGTGATGATGGTGGCGCGCATCACGCTGCTCGTCATGTTCATCTTCGGCATCGTGGTGGCGTTCGACCAGAACTCCTCGATCTTCCAAGTGGTCTCGTACGCGTGGGCCGGCCTCGGCGCATCCTTCGGACCGCTGATGCTCACCTCGCTGTACTGGAGGCGCACCAACAAGTACGGCGCGATCGCGGGCATGCTGTCCGGCACGGCCACCGTGCTCATCTGGCACAACCTCGTCAAGCCGCTCGGTGGCATCTTCGCCATCTACGAGCTGCTGCCGGCGTTCATCGTCTCGCTGCTGTTCATCGTGGTGGTCTCGCTGCTCACGCCTGCGCCAAGCGCGGAAGTGCTGCACGAATTCGACCACTATCTCGACGATCCGGACGACCGCCACGTGGACGACGACCTCGTGGCCGCCGAAATCGCCGCAGGGGAGAAGCGCTCGCAGATCTGAATCGCCCCGCGGTGGGTGTTGCACCTCCTGCAACGCCGAAGGTCGGCCTTTGGTGCCGTGTCGCTTGTTTATGGCAGATTCCGACAACAGGGAAATGTCAAGTGGCTTGTTTGTGGCACCTGATTCAGGAAACCCCGTGTATGTCCATTGGAATTCCGACGGACATACACGGGGTTTCCCGTTTTCCATGCCACAAATAAGCCACCTAGCAGAACGGTAGCCTCTGAATCTGCCATGAATAAGCGGATTGGCCGTGCTCCCGGAGGAACACGGCCAATCCGCTAACGCGTCAGGATGCCGATTGCAAACTTAGTAGCGCATGCCCATGGCGTCGCGCACCTGCTGCAGCGTCTCATTGGCGATTTCGTTCGCGCGCTTGTTGCCGTCATGCAGGATGTCGCGGATGGAATCCATATCCTTGGCCAATTCGGCGCGGCGCTCGCGGTGCGGGGCCAGGAACTCGTTCACGGATTCGATCACGTACTTCTTCAGCGCGCCTGCACCGGAGTCGCCGATTTCCTCGGCGATGTCCTTCGGATCGCGGCCGGTCACCAGACCGGCGGTGGTCAGTAGCGCGGAGACCTGCGGGCGGGCAATCGGGTCGAAGGTGATGCGGCGCTCGGAATCGGTCGGGCTCTTCTTGATGAGCTTGGCGGTCTCCTCCGCGGTGGCGCCCAGCATGATGGAGTTGCCGTAGGACTTGCTCATCTTGCGGCCGTCAAGACCCGGAATCTCCGGCGCTTCGGACAGGATGGCGCTCGGCTCCGGGAACACCGGGTTCTTCTTCGCGTAGCGCTCGTTGAAGCGGCGTGCGATGGTGCGGGTGATTTCGACGTGCGGCAGGTTGTCCTTGCCGATCGGCACCACGTTGGCCTTGCAGAACAGGATGTCGCAGGCCTGATGCACCGGGTAGGTGAGCAGCAGGCCGGTCAGCGCATGGCCGGAAGCCTCCATTTCGGACTTCACGGTCGGGTTGCGGTGCAGCTCGGCCTCCGTGACCAGGGATAGGAACGGCAGCATGAGCTGGTTCTCGGCCGGAACGGCGGAATGGGTAAAGATCATGGTCTTGTTCGGGTCGATGCCGGCGGCCATGTAGTCGAGCACCAGGTTGAGCACATTGTCCTCGATGTGCTCGGTGGTGTCGCGGTCGGTGATCACCTGGTAGTCGGCGATGATGATGTTCGAGTTCACACCACGGTTCTGCATGGCCACGCGCTCGCGGATGGAGCCGAAGTAGTGGCCGAGGTGCAGACGGCCGGTCGGACGGTCGCCGGTGAGCATGGTGAACTTCTCCGGATGCTCCTCCAGCTTGGCCAGCGTCGCGTTCGAACGCTTCTTTGCGGCGAGGAAGCTGGCGCTCATTTCATTGCCGACAGCAGTGATCTGCTGCTCCTGGGTTTCGTCCGTCATACGTGTCCTTTTCTTAAGAAAATCAACGATTTTATCGTAAAAGTCTGAGCCGACAACGAAATAATGCGCAATAAGTGGTACTCTCTTGTTTGATGAATTGATAGCACAGTAATTTCAGGGGGTCAGATGGGCCGCGGACGTCAGAAAGCCAAACAGCAGAAAATAGCCCGAAAGCTCAAGTACCTGACCACCGACACCGATTACGATGAGCTTGCCAAGGAGCTCGGTGCGCAGGAGCCCGGTTCTGGTTCCTTCGACCCGTTTGCCGATATCGAAGCCAAGTATTCTCACGATGTGAACGCCGAAGATGAGACCGTTGGGGACGGTCAAACGTCTTCCGATTCCGCCGATGACCTTGACGAATACGCCAAGTGGGCCGCGGAAGCCGCGGCGAAGGCCACGAGTGGCGAGTTTCCGGCGGCAAAGGCCGCGCCGAAGCCTCACAAGCCCATCCCGATGCCGGTGCCCAGCGCGCTGAAGCCGAAGAAGCAGGACTGACTGCACAGATTTTTTCAACGAATGGCTCGTGGTTTCAACCACGAGCCATTTTTTATTATTTCGATTGCGATTGTCGGGCGATTGTCGTGCTCGTCCCGCCAACCATCGCCGGTCGCGCCGCGCCGCGACCTATTCCTATGCCAGCGGCAGCAGCCCGCTCAGATCGTCGCGTTCGCCGACGGCGGTGATGCGCCCGGCGTCCTTTTCCTCGCCCCAGCTGGTAATGCCGGTGGCGAGCCTCATCCACACGTCGGGGTCCAGTTCGATGACGTCCGGCGGCGTGAGATTGTGCGGATCGGACGCCGGCCCGTCGAGGATCTTGATGGCGCCCCACGGTGCCACGCGCACCTCCACGCCTTCGCCCGGCGCCTTCTTTTCCAGCAGGTATAGCGAGTAGCGCACCGCCATCGCCCACAGCTGGCGCGGCAGACGCGGCGAGAAGTTGAGCCGGAAATCGAAAGCGGCGTCGTCATCGGCCGGCAGCTGCTCGCTGAAAATGTTGTGCGCCGCGTCCTGCCACTGTTCGAAGGCGGCGCGTCCTTTGCCCAAGTCTTGTTCTCGTATGACAGCCATACCGGTATTGTGCAGCCCGCAAACGACTATAATGGAACTTTGCAAACGATGTAGTCGTAACTAAATAGGGGTTTGAGGGGCGATTTTCCTGCGATTGTGGTGCCCTCGCTTAATGGGCGCCATACGTTGCGTTTGCAGTTTTTGCAATGTTTTTTGCAAACGAATGCCGGCTTACGATTGCTAGGAATTTCGTCTTTTTATGATTACGTAGTATGCTGTACATGAGAACGTATGCATGATGTTACTTAGTGTTCATGCGGCCGCAAATGCAAGGACGCTGAAGTAAGGCATAATGTTCCTGGAGAGTATCCGTCAAAGGGAGTCAATCAATGACTGAAATTACCGCACCGAAGTCCGCGGTCACCGCGGAACAGTTCGCTGACGAGATTCGTGAGCAGCTGAAGTACACCCAGGGCGTCACCGTCGAGCAGGCCAAGCCGGTCGACGTGTACGTTGCCGCGTCCGCCGCAGTGCGTCGCCATCTCGTGGATTCCTGGATGAAGACCCAGGCCGACATGGTCAACGGCAACACCAAGGCCGTGGGCTACCTGTCCGCTGAGTTCCTCATGGGCAAGCAGCTCGAGAACGCGCTGCTCAACGCCGGCCTGACCGACCAGTTCAACAAGGCCGTCAAGGACCTCGGATTCTCCGCCCAGGAAATCATCGACGCCGAATACGAGCCGGGCCTCGGCAATGGTGGTCTGGGTCGTCTGGCCGCCTGCTTCATCGACTCCCTCGCCTCCCTTGGCGTGCCGGCGTTCGGTTACGGCATCCAGTACAAGTACGGCATCTTCAAGCAGGAATTCGACGAGAACGGCAAGCAGATCGAGACCCCGGATTACTGGCTGGCCAACGAAGAGCCGTGGGGCCACATCGATTACAACCGCGACCAGAAGGTCTCCTTCGGCGGCGAAGTCGTCGAAGAGAACGGCAAGAAGGTTTGGAAGCCGGCTTGGTCCGTGCGCGCCGTCCCGGTCGACTACATGGTTCCGGGCTACGCCTCCGGCCGTGTGAACACCCTGCGTCTGTGGACCGCCAAGAGCTACGACGAGTTCGATCTGCTCACCTTCAACAAGTCCGAGTATCTGGACGCCGTCAAGCCGCAGGTCGAGGCTGAGAACATCTCCAAGATCCTGTATCCGGAAGACTCCACCCCGCAGGGCAAGGCTCTGCGCCTCGAGCAGCAGTACTTCTTCGTGTCCGCCTCCATCCACGACGCCATCCGCGTCTTCTACCCGGGCCAGGACAAGCCGGATCTGACCACCTTCGCGGACAAGATCACCTTCCAGCTCAACGACACCCACCCGGTCATCGGCATTCCGGAGCTCATGCGCGTCCTCATGGACGAGTACGGCTACGATTGGGACACCGCTTGGAAGATCACCAACAAGACCTTCAACTACACCTGCCACACCCTGCTTCCGGAAGCCCTGGAAGTGTGGCCGTCCAAGCTCATCGGCGAACTGCTGCCGCGTCACCTCGAGATCATCGAGAAGATCAACGACCAGTTCGAGGCCGAGCTCAAGGCCAAGGGCGTTGACGAGGCCACCATCAAGGACATGGCCATCTACACCGGCGACTCCGTGCGCATGGCGTTCCTGGCCTCCTACGGCGGCTCCCACGTCAACGGCGTGGCCGAGCTGCATTCCCAGCTGCTCAAGGACGTCACCCTGAAGAACTTCTCCGACGTCTACCCGGACAAGTTCACCAACGTGACCAACGGCGTGACCCCTCGCCGCTTCATCAAGCTGGCCAACCCGCGTCTGTCCGACGTCATCACCGAGGGCCTCGGCACCGACAAGTGGCTGTCCGACCTCGAGCTGCTCAAGGGCCTCATCCCGCTGGCCGACGATGACGAGTTCGTCAAGAAGTTCGCCGCCGTCAAGCAGGCCAACAAGGTCGACTTCTCCAACTTCGCCAAGCGCAAGTACGGCTTCGACATCGACCCGAACACCATGATCAACACCATGGTCAAGCGTCTGCACGAGTACAAGCGCCAGGCCCTGAAGATCCTGTCCGTCATCGCCGACTACGCCGACATCAAGTCCGGCAAGGTCTCCGCCGACGACATCATGCCGCGCACCATCGTGTTCGGCGCTAAGGCCGCTCCGGGCTACTACCTGGCCAAGCAGACCATCCAGCTGATCAACAACGTCGCCCGCGTCATCAACAACGACCCGGACGTCAAGGGCAAGCTGAACGTCTACTTCCCGTGGAACTACAACATCGAGCTGGCCATGAACCTCATTCCGGCCACCGACCTCGACGAGCAGATTTCCCAGGCCGGCAAGGAAGCCTCCGGCACCGGCAACATGAAGTTCGCCCTCAACGGCGCTCTGACCGTCGGCACCCTCGATGGCGCCAACGTCGAGATCCGCGAGCGTGTGGGCGCCGAGAACTTCTTCCTGTTCGGCATGACCGAGCCGGAAGTCTCCGCGCTGTACGCCAAGGGCTACGACACCAAGGGTCTGTCCCGCGAGTACTACGAGAAGGACCCGCAGCTCAAGGCCGCCATCGATATGGTTGCCGACGGCACCTTCTCCGACGGCGACAAGGACACCTACAAGGACCTCGTCAACGATTGGCTGAACAAGGATTACTTCATGACGCTCGCCGACTTCCGCGCGTACATGGACATCCAGGCCCAGATCGAGGAAACCTACCGCGATCCGATGAAGTGGAGCCGCATGGCCGTGCTCAACGTGGCCAACTCCGGCTACTTCAGCTCCGACCGCTCCATCGAGGATTACCTCGAGCGCATCTGGCACACCGGTCCGCTCAAGTGATTATGGAGCGGTCATGAAACGTCGCCGGCATCGCCGGCGCACGCATGATCGCTTCCGCTCCGTCCGTTTCGCAATGGGCGGATAAGTGATGACGACGAAGGCCCTTGGGATTTTCCAAGGGCCTTTTCGTATGTTTTTCGCATGTCCGATTGCGTATGCCGGTAGTGCCCGAACGTACGTGCCGGACGTACGTGGCAATACAGCGACAGTACGACGGAAGGCCGCAAGTCAATCGCAATCGCAAAAGCAAAAGAAAAACCCTGTATCGCAAGATACAGGGCGAAGCAACAAACCCAACGCGGCATAGGTGTGCCGGGAAAGGCAGAATCAGGCGGCTTCCGGCTCAGCGGCAGGAGCGGCGGCAGTGGCGTCGGCCTCCGGCTCGGCGTCCTTGGTCAGGCCCAGGTCGACCGGCGAGGAGCTGTTCTCCCACGGTTCCTCCCACGGGTCATAGTCGGGATTCTGCTGCTTGTAGATGTACAGACCGACGACGCCAGCAAGCAAAGCTCCGAAGAGCAGTGCGAAGAACTTCCAACCGTTAGAAGACTTGTTCTCCATGACGGCTCCTTTCAAGGTTTCCAAACACTGGCTGACCTGCTCGTTCAAGCCAGCTCTGTTCCCTATCTTAATTCGTGGAATGTGTCGATTGGGTGGATTTACGCGCCGGAAAATACCGCATGTGCCGGTAGTGTTGAGCTATGGCATACCAACGATTCAGTCTGTTTCCCGATTCCCCATCGTTCAAGGATCTGTTCTCCGCCCGATCGCTGCGATACCGGTGGCGCAACGGCGACCCGGTCATCACCACCGCCATCATGGCGATCTGCATCGTGGTGTGGGCCATCGAAGCGGTTCTCTTCCTCGTCTGGCCCGAAGGCGGCAACGCGTTCGTGAACGCCGGCATGCTGCTGCCCGCCACGGCCGTCCGGCACCCGTGGACCTTCATCACCTCGATGTTCCTGCACCAGCCGACCTCGCTGTGGCACATCCTGTTCAACATGCTTACTTTGTGGTGCGTGGGGCCCGTGCTGGAACGCATGATGGGGCATTGGCCGTATCTTGCGCTGTACCTGCTGTCCGGATTGGGCGGCGGCGCCGGACTGATGGTGTGGGCCGTGTGCTCGCCGTCGGGATGGATGACCGCCGCATATGGCGCGTCCGGCGCGCTGTTCGGCCTGTTCGCCGCGATTCTGGTGGTGTACAGGAGAATAGGCATCGATATTCGTTCGATGCTGATTTGGATGCTGGTCAACTTCCTGATGCCGGTGATCACGCCGGGCATTGCATGGCAGGCGCATGTCGGCGGATTCATCGTCGGCGGCGTGCTTGCGTGGCTGCTGGTCACCGGCCTGCATGCGTTCCGCGGCAAAAGCCTGGCGTGGCGCACCACGGTGTACGGCATCACGGTGTTCGTGGTGGTCGTGGCGATCATCGTGGGATGCAACGCCGGCAATCCGCTGATGCATATGTCACTTCTGTACCAGTAATGCGGGAACTACACACATGTAGTTTTCCACATCCGTGGATAACTTTGTGGATAAGTGAGGTCAGACCTGTGGGTAAGTCGGGGATAACGTGGTGGATTATCCACAAGGATATTCACAAAATGGCGGAACATAAGGAATTTCCTATGTGAAAATTGTGGATAACCGATATCCACACCCCACAAAAATGGGGAAAATCGCCGCCGATATTTCGTGGTGCGACGTTGACTCAGGCACAAAATATGGGCGTTATCCACATTCATCCACATTTGTCCACTTGTTATCCACAGGAAAGATAAGATGACGAAGGCAATCGACAAGGACGCAATACCGATGCGCCACGGACGCAGGATACGCGTGCGACGATATGCGTGCGACATGGCAGATACTTGCGAAGAAGGGGAGAGGAACCATGAGTGACGGACCACTGCTCAACGACGTGACGCGCGCCTTCGCCGAGGCGCATCGCAATGAAGACGTGCGTGACCTGGCGCTCAAAACCAAACGGACGGCGGACCTCGACCTGCCGGCCGCGCTCGACCAGATCGCGGGCTGGCAAATCGCCCGCAACAAACTGCCGCAATGGGCCGCCTGCGCGGATATCGTCTATCCCGCGCATATTTCCATGGAACAGTGCTCATCGCAGTTCACAGCGCAATACAAGGCCGAAATCGCCCGGCGTCTGTTGCGATCTCTGCCGCAATCGGCGGGACAGACGGCCAACGACGTGACCATGACGGACCTGACAGGCGGATTCGGCGTCGATTTCTCATATCTCGCCCGCGGATTCGGTCACGCCACGTACGTGGAACGCCAATCGCATCTATGCGAACTGGCCGCGCACAATATGGCGGCGCTGGGCCTCACGCAAGCACAGGTGGTGTGCGGCGACGGCGTCGAATACCTACGTGCGATGGAGCCGGCGCAGCTGATCTACATCGACCCGGCTCGCCGCGACGAGCACGGCGCCCGCACCTACGCGATCGAGGACTGCACGCCCGACGTGCTGGCGCTGCGCGATCTGCTGCTGGCTAAGGCACGATATGTGATGATCAAACTGTCGCCGATGCTCGACTGGCGCAAGGCGGTCGACGATTTCGCGGGCACTGTGGCCGAAGTGCACATCGTCTCCACCGGCAACGAATGCAAGGAACTGCTTCTGGTGCTGGACGGCAAGGCTGCCGGGGCAACGTCCGATGTCGCAGCGGCAGACACGCGTGCGCCGCACGTGTACTGCGTGAACGACGATCAGCGGCTCGACTACGATGCGGCCGCCTATACGCGCGGCCTGCGCATCGGGGACGCGCCGCTGCCGCACGAGCTGCGTTACCTGTACGAGCCGAACGCGTCGATCATGAAGGCCGGCTGCTTCGACGTGGTGGAAGCGCGATTCGGGGCGGTGCAGATCGGCCCGAGCAGCCACCTGTTCGTATCGGACGAGCCGGTCGATGGTTTTCCGGGGCGCGGTTTTGCGATTGAAACGATCGGCGGTATGGGCAAGAAGGAGCTGAAGCGATTGCTGTCCGGCTTGGACCGTGCCAACATCGCCGTGCGTAATTTCCCACTCACCGCGCCGCAATTGCGCAAGAAACTCAAGCTCGCCGACGGCGGCGACGCCTACCTGTTCGGCACCACCATGCAAGGCGGCGACCACGTGCTGATTCGGACGGCAAAAATCAGCAGATAATCGGCGGGTAAGCGGCGGCTTTCCACTCGACAGGAAACCGCTTTTCCTAAAGCTGAAGCGGGGCGATGCAGACGCGGTAAGTAAAGTGGTTGAAGCGGATAAAAGAGACGCCGGATCGCAATGGACCCGGCGTCTCTTACATAAGCTTCGATGGGATAGGTGAAACGGAGAAAACCGACTCAGCGCCACCACATGGTCATAATGAAACCGACCATGATGATTGCGAACGCGATGGCCAGGTTCCAAGCGCCGATGTGCGGAATCGGATAATCGGTGGTCAGGTAGTAGACCACGGCCCACACCAGACCGATGATCATCAGCGCGCAGAACAGCGGCACGAACCAGCGCGGGTTGGACTTGGTGCCCTTGATGCTTTCCTCCACACGGCGGGTGTTCTCCGCCTGACGGTTCATCATGCGTTGCATCTGCGGTGACAGCGAATCCTTATCAACGGTGGCGTTCAGCACCGCTTCGACACGGTCCATAGGAATATCGAGATCGTCATCGTCGGACTGGTCCTCGTCAACGGAAGTCTTGTCGACGACATCTTCGGTGATTTCCTCGACGGCAGCGGTGTCGTCGGCGGACTGCAGATCCTTCTGGTCATCCGCGGTGGTTTCGTGCAGCTCTTCGTCAGCCATCAGCATAGTCTCCTTTAATAGGCTAAAAGTCATAATAGTGGGTAGACTCGAAAGCGGCGAACTCACGGCGTAAAACTGTTCAAAATCAGGACAATTGTTCAGTGAAACCCGGCGGATTCAGGCAGGTTTGGAAAGGCGCGTATGGCGAAGCATACCGGAAAGCACAGCGCGAAACGGTCGAAGGCGGCCGGCGTCGCGGCGTTCCTCGTGCTGCTGTTCTCCGGATTCCTGCTGTCCACCAACCTGCGCGTCAACCGTTCCGTGGTGGTGAGCAACGATACCGCCGAACTCGTGGAACAGCGCGTGAAAAAAGTGAACTCGCTACGGTCCGAAATCGATGCGCTGAGCACCAGAGTCAACGATCTGAGCAAAACACTCGACAGCCAGAACGTCGACGGATCGCAAGACAGCGAAAGCGCCGGCAACGGCACCATGCTCCCCGCCGTGGAAGGCCCGGGACTGGTGGTGACGCTCGACGATTCGCCGCTATGGGAGAACATGGTCGACGCCAACGGATCCAGCGCCAACATCAACGATTACGTGGTGCACCAGCAGGACATCGAAGCCGTGGTCAACGCGCTGTGGGCGGGAGGCGCCGAATCCATGCAGATCATGGACCAGCGCGTATTGTTCAACTCCGCCGTACGCTGCTCCGGCAACGTGCTGCTGCTGCAAGGCAAGAAGTATTCGCCGCCGTTCAAAATCTCGGCGATCGGACCAGTGGAGGGCATGAGAAAAGCGCTCGACGATTCCGAGGAAGTGTCCATCTACAAGCAGTACGTGAGCGCGTTCGGCCTGGGATGGCAGGTCGACGAGAAAACGAAACTGCATTTCGACGCGACCGACGCGTTGCAGCAGCCGTTGCAGTATGCGAAAGCGCTCGAAAACGACAAGAACGGCGACTCGCAAGAGGGGAAATAACAATCGATGAAACATGTGGCAAGCCGTGGCGGACGCACCAAAAGCGCGCTGTGGACGATACTCGGCATCCTCGCCGAACTCATGCTGACCGCCGCCGCCATCTGCGCGCTGTACATCGCATGGCAGATGTGGTGGACGGGCGTGCAGTCGGAGCATAACCAGATCGAAACCCGCCAATCCGTATCCTGGTCCGATCCAGGAAAGTCCGGCAACGTCACCGTGGCGAAGGTACAGCAGGGTGACCCGCCTGTACAGCCGCAAAGCGCCACGGAAGGCGAACTCATCGCCCAAATCTACATACCGCGATTCGGCAGCCAATGGCAGCGCAACCTGGTGGAAGGCACGGACCTGACACAGCTCAACAAGCACGGCCTCGGCCACTACACGGATTCGCAGATGCCCGGACAAATCGGCAACTTCGCCTTCGCCGGCCACCGCAACGGCTACGGGCAGCCGCTCGGCGACGTCGACAAACTGCAGGAAGGCGATCCGATCATCGTCCGCACGCAGGATTACTGGTACGTGTACCACTACACCAGCTACAAAATCGTGCTGCCGTCGCAGGTGGAAGTCGTGGCCGCCAACCCCGAACATCCGGGCGAGACACCGACCAAACGCATGCTGACCATGACCACCTGCGAACCGAAATACTCCACGCCGACGCACCGCTGGATCAGCTACGCCGAATTCTCCTACTGGGCGAAGGTCGCCGACGGCATCCCACAGGAACTGGCCTCCCAAAACGCCAACGGCACAGTCAAATTCGTCAACAACGAACAGTCGTCGTTCCTGTCGTCGATCGATACGCTGAAACCGTGGATCTTCGGCGCGCTCGCCGCATACGTGATCATATTTATTTCCGCCGCCGTCGCCTGGCGATGGCCGTATCTCGCCGACGTGCGCGCCGGCCGGCGCAAGAAGGCCGATTTCAGCATCTACGGCGGTTTGCTGCGCGTGCAGCCCGGCGTGCTGCCTATTCGGATCGTATTGCTGTTGCTGCTGGTGTTCGCGGCCTGCGCATCCTGCTTTGAATGGCTGTTCCCGTGGGCTGCGACGAATATCCCGGCATTGCAGGAGATGTCGAATTACACGGCCATCTAACGGGCTGTGCAGGGCGTTTGCTGGTGCCTTGTCGTCTGCTGGTGCCGCATCGCCGCACGATGGCTGCAGCGTGAGACGCGCGCGGTGTCATGAGACATTTCGCACGTACACTGCTGTTCAAACGTTGATAGGAGCATGATGACCGATTCCGCACGTATTCTGGTCGTGGACAACTACGATTCGTTCGTTTACACGATTGTCGGCTATGTGAAGACGCTTGGTGCCACAGTGACCGTGGTACGTAACGATGCGATCGACCCGTCCGCCCCGGGCGTGATCGACGACTACGACGGTGTGCTGATTTCCCCCGGTCCTGGCGCTCCATCGGAATCCGGCGCTAGTGAGGACATGATTCGCCTGTGCGCGGCGCAGAACAAGCCGATGTTCGGCGTGTGCCTCGGCATGCAGGCATTGGCCGAAGTGTTCGGTGCCACAGTGAGCCACGCGCCGACCATCATGCATGGCAAGACCAGTTTGGTGGAGCATATCGACGATGAGATCTTCGACGGCGTGGCCAATCCGATGACCGCCACACGGTACCATTCCCTGGCTGTCGAACCGGATTCCGTGCCGGACGATCTGGTGGTGACCGCGTGGACGCAGGGCGACCACATCGTGCAGGGCATCAAGCATCGCGACAAGCCGATGTATGCGGTGCAGTTCCATCCGGAATCCGTCATGACCCAGGACGGGTATCGGCTGTTGGCGAACTGGCTTAAGGTGTGTGGGCAGGAGTCGGCAGTGGAGAAGTCGATTGGATTGCAGCCTAAGGTGAGCGAGTAGTTTTCTTTTTTGAGCTTGCTGAATTGCGATTTTTTGCGATGAATGAGTGAGTGATGAAGAGTGGTGAGTGACGGCGATGGCTGTTGCTTGCTTTTGTTTGCTTGCGGTGCCGCTTTGCTTCCCGCAGGTCCTGTTCACGACACACTCAAGGCCGTTCGGCCAAGCTTACGGTCGTGAACAGGACCTGCGGGAAGCAAAGCTCCTTTGGCTTTATGGAGCTGCCTTCGGCTGCTTTTGTTTTTTGAGGGAAAGAGAAAGGGGAGGGAGCGGCTTTGAGCCACTCCCTCCCCTGATTTTGTTAGTTGCCTTGTTGGTTGTTGCTGTTGTTGCCGTTACTTGTGTCGGTGCTGGGGGTGTCGCTGGACGATTTCTTGGTGGTCAGCGTGATGGTCGATCCGCTGTCGGCCTGGCTGCCGCCATTCGGCGACATCGACACGACGGTCGCGTCATCATCCTGTGGCCCGTTGACACTTACCTGGAATCCGGCAGCCTCCAAAATGCTCTTTGCTTCGGCAAGTGTGGAGTTGGCAACAAACGGCACGCTCACCTGCTGCTTGCCGGTGGACACCCAGATGGTCACGGCCGTTCCCGCCTCGACGGTGCTGCCGGAACCCGGATCGATGCGGGTGACTGCACCGGACTGCACCGAATCGGAATACTCGCTTTCGATGGTGATCTGCGTCAGACCAGCCTGCTTGAGCTGCGCGATGACCGAATCCTTGGCCTGGCCCACCAGACCATCCGGAATCTTGGTCATACCGGACGAAATATACAGCGTGATGATGGTGCCCTTGGTCTGCTTCGAATGCGCGGCCGGATTGGTGTTCACCACCTTGTCTTTCTCGATGGAGGCACTGTCCACGGTCATGACATTGCCGATCTTGAAGCCTGCTGCCTCAAGAATGCCCTTCGCTTCCTCCTGCGTCTTGCCGGACACGTCAGGCACGCTGACCGCCTGCGGGCCGGTGGAGAACCATACGGAGACGGTGGAGCCCTTCGCCACCTTCTTACCGCCCTTCGGGTTCTGCTTGGTGATGGTGCCCTTCGGTTGGCTGGACGTGGAATCGTCACGGGCGTCAAGCTTCAGACCAAGGGCCTTAAGCTGTTCTTCCACACGCGCCTGGGAGATGTTCGACGTGTCGGTGAAGTCCGGCACAGACACCAGGTCTGCGGTGTTCTGATGCCCGTTCAACGCAAAGAAAATACCGATGACGGCCAGCAAAACAACGATGCTGCCGACCACGGAAGCGATGATGATCTGCTTCTTCTTACGCTCCTGCGCGGCCTTGGCACGCTGTTCCGCACGAGTCTTCGTTTCGACTCCGCCATTCGGATTCGGCACGGCCTCGAACTGGCCGGTGACCGGATTGAACGCCTGCGTCGGCGCATCCGTCGCCGGCGCCATGGGCACGGTGGCGGCATCCATTTCGGCCTGCTTGCGGGCCTTCATGTTGGTCAGGTCGGTCAACGGGTTGAACGCGGCAGCCATCGGCACACCGCCGTTCATGAACGTCAGCAGATCGTTCTTGAACTCGGAAGCGGTGGCGTAACGGTTCTGCCGATCCTTGGCCATCGCCTTCGCGCAGATCGAATCCCACATCTTCGGCAGGCCCGGCACGATCGTGCTTGGGGGAGTGGCGACTTCCGACACATGCTGGTAGGCGATCGCCACCGCCGAATCACCGGTGAACGGCGGCCGGCCGGTGAGCATTTCGTACAGCACGCAGCCGGCGGAATACAGGTCGGAACGCATGTCGACGCTTTCGCCGCGCGCCTGCTCCGGAGACAGGTATTGCGCGGTGCCGACGACGCCCTGCGACTGCGTCATCGTGGCCGCGGAATCGTCGATCGCGCGGGCGATGCCGAAGTCCATGACCTTGACCACGCCCTGCTCGGAAATCATGATGTTGCCGGGCTTGATGTCGCGGTGGATGATGCCCATGCGGTGCGAGTATTCGAGCGCGTTGAGCACGCCCATCATCACCTGCTCGGCGTCGCGCTGGCTCAGCGCGCCATTCACCTTGAGGATGTCACGCAGGGTCTGACCCTTGACGTACTCCATCACCAGATACGGCAGATGCTCGATTTCGCCGGTTTCCGTGGTGACGGTTTCCTCGCCCGAATCGTAGATGTTCACGATGTTCGGGTTGTTCATCTGCGCGACGGAATGGGCTTCACGGCGGAAACGCTCAAGGAAGATGCTGTCAGTGGCGAAATCGGCGCGCATGATCTTGACGGCGACGGTACGCCCCAGACGCGTGTCGGTCGCCACATGCACTTCGGCCATGCCGCCACGGCCGACGAGTTGGCCGAGCTGATAACGGCCCCCGGCCAGAGAGGTAGGCATGTTGATGTTCATCCCTGTTCCTTCCAATCATTGCTCACGGAGATATGGGGTTTGCTGACCACACGTCGGGGAAGCCTTCCTCCCGAAGAGACGACCATCGTGTCGGCCAGCTGCGTCTGCTGGTCGAGCAGACGGCGTTCGATGCGGGACAGGGTGCGTGACACCACCAGCGCGTCCTTCGGACGGTCCAGCGGGTCCTTGGCCAACATCGACATGACGAATTCACGCAACTGCACATCGACGGTGTCGGGCAGCGGCGGAACCGGATTATTGACATGTGCTGCGGCGATGTCGACCGGTGTGGCGCCCGTGAACGGACGGTGTCCGCACAGGCCCTCATAGGCGACGACGCCAAGCGAATAGATATCGGATTGCGGCGTGGCATGCTTGCCCTGCGCCTGCTCCGGGGAAATGTACTGCGCGGTGCCCACGACCATGCCGTCCTGCGTGATCTGCTCCTGGTTGGTGGAGTAGGAGACGCCGAAGTCGGTGATCTTCACCTCGCCGGAATCGGACACCATGATGTTCGCCGGCTTCACGTCACGGTGGATCACGCCATGGGAATGCGCGACGAACAGGCCGCGTGCGGTCTGAATGAGAATCGGCAGCAGCTTGATCGGGTCCATCGGGCCGTTCTGCTCGTGGTACAGGTCTGCAAGCGACTTGCTCGGCACGTATTCCATGATGAGGAATCCGATGCCGTCATGCTCGTAATATTCGAACAGCGCAGCGATGTTCGGATGCGCAAGATTGGCGGAATTATGGGCTTCCGCGCGCAGACGAAGCAGTTTGGCCTCCTGGGTGACGCCCAAATCGCCACGTAGCGCCTTGATGGCCACCGGACGTCCAAGTTGGATGTCATAGCCTTTCCACACTTCACCCATACCACCTTGGGCCAGGCGGGAATCCAACCTGTAGCGTCGGTGGATGAGCTGTCCTTCAACCAGTTTCATTCTGCCAGCGCCTCCTGCATCATTGCTTTCATAATCGGTCCTGCCGCGAACGAGCCGTACAGGTCCACGTTATGCACCACGACCGCCACCGCGATCTTCGGATCGTCCGCCGGTGCGAATCCGATCACCCAGCCGTCGATGGACGTATTGCCGTTTCCAATCTGCGCGGTACCCGTCTTGACGGCCACCTGCACGCCGTTGATGGCCAGATTCGTGTTCTCCTTGGTGACCACGGCCTCCATCATCTGGGTGAGCTTGTTGGCCGTATCCGCACTGAACGCATGGGACATGACCGTGGGCTTGGTCTGCGAAATGACCGACAAGTCGGCGGAACGCACGCGGTCGACCAGCGTGGGCTGCATAAGCTTGCCATCATTGGCTATGGCGGCGGCCACCATAGCGTTCTGCAACGGTGTCACCACGGTGTCTCCCTGGCCGATAGACGCCAATGCGAGCTTGTCGTCGTTGATATCGGTGGGGAACTTCGACGTGACCGACACCCACGGGGTTCCGGTGTAATCGGAACCGTCCACGGTGATCGGGCTGTCAAAACCAAGTTTCTTGGCCATGGACGAGACGGCGTTGTCGCCCAACGACACGCCCAACTGGGCGAACGCGGTGTTCGACGAATATGCCAGCGCGTCCTCCATGGAGATTTTGCCGTCAGCGCCGTCGGCCTGCGGTACGGCGTTGGTCAGTTGCGTGACGGTGCCGGGAAGCGTGTAGCTTGCTCCTGCCGGAATCTGCGTATCCGGCTGGTATTGGCCGGTTTCCAAAGCCGCGGCGGCCACCACCGTTTTGAACGTGGACCCCGGAGGATACAGCTGCGAAGTGGCTCGGTTGAGCATCGGATTGGTGGCGTCCTGGGACAGCACGCCGTAGTTACTGTTCGCCTGGCTCATGTCATGGCTGGCCAGCTGGTTCGGGTCGTAGCTGGGCGTACTGACCATGGCGAGGATACGGCCGGTTTTCGGCTCGATGGCCACTGCGGCGCCATCTGTGCTGCCGAGGCTGTTGTACGCGGCCTGCTGAATCTTCGGATCGATGGACGTTTCGATATTGGCGCCCTTGTTCTCCTGCCCGGTGAACAGCGACTTGAACCGCTGCCAGAGCAGCTGTTCCGACTGGCCCGACAGCAGCGAGCTGCGGGACGCTTCGACACCGCTCCAGCCACGCTGGCTGATGGAGAAGAATCCGGTGACCGGCGCATACAGTTCGCCGGCGGAATAGGAACGCTGGTACGAGAACGAATCGTTGGAAGGATCGGATTTTGCGATGACCGATCCGTCCGCGGCGAGAATGGACCCGCGCGGTGCGCCGTATTCGTGGTACAGCGCACGGACGTTACGTGCGTCGTTGGTGAGCTGGTTGGCTCGGATGGCCATGATGATGGTGGTGGACATGCCCAGAATGACGAACAAGGCCACCACGATGGTGAACAGCTGGCGGAGCGACTTATTCATGCGATGCTCCTTGCTGGTCGATCGTCGGCAGGATTCCGGTTATCGGAATCGTCGGATTGGATTGATCGGTCTGGCCGGCTTGGCTGGTTCGATTGGCGGGAACGACATGACCTGTTTGCCCGGCTGCGCCCGCATGGCTTGCCGGCACGGCCGGGATGGCCGAAGCCTTCGCCGCACCTGAACGCGTATTGCCGGCGATTTCGGTACGACGGTTCCGCTCGCGTTCGCGCAACACCCTGACGGCTTCCTGCTGGAATGTGTCGCTGTCGATCTCGGATTCCGGCCTGTTCGCGGAATTGGAGATGACGATCAGCAGCGCGGCCAGCATGTAGTTTGCGATCAGCGACGAACCGCCGGCCGCCATGTAGGGAAGCGTCAGACCGGTCAGCGGAATGACCAGCGTGATACCACCGACCACGGTGAACACCTGGAAGGCCATGGTGAACACCAAGCCGGACGCAAGCAGCTTGCCGAAGCCGTCCTTGATTTTCATCGCGGTGATCATGCCGGCTGCGATGATCAGCAGATACAGCATGAGAATGGCCATCAGGCCGGTCAATCCCAGCTCCTCGCCCAATGCCGCGTAAATGTAGTCGGAATTTGCGATCGGGGTGATCGACGGGTGGCCCTGACCGAGGCCGGTGCCCATCAGACCGCCGGAAGCCAAGCCGAAAATGCCGGTGACGAGCTGGTATGAGCCGCCGTATTCCTTGTTGTATTGAGCCGCGGAGAACGGGTGGAGCCAGGCGTCCACACGCGAGCCGACGTGGCTGAAGATGCTTGCCGCCGCCACCGCGCCGGCGGCGAAGGCGATGAATCCGATGACGATCCAGCTTTTACGCCCGGTGGCCACGTACAGCATGGACACGAACATGGCGAAGAACATCAGTGACGTGCCCAGATCATGCTGCAGGACCAGAACGCCCATGGAGACGATCCACACCACGATGATGGGTCCCATATCCTTGATGCGTGGCAGTTGGATGCCGAGAATCTTCTTTCCGCCGACGGCAAGCTGGTCGCGATGGTCGAACAGATACGAAGCGAAGAAGAACGCCAGGAACAGTTTGGCGAATTCGCTCGGCTGGAACGATCCCAAGCCGGGAATCTTCACCCAGATGCGTGCGCCGTACTGTTCGGAACCGACCACCGGCAGCATTGGCGACAGCAACAGCACGATGCCGATCACCATGCTGACGTACGAGAATCGCCGCAATACGCGGTAATCCCTCATGAACACCACCAGCAGGTTGGCAAACACCAGTGCGATCGCCAACCAAAGCAACTGTCGGAACGCCACTGTGGTTTTGGTGTCTTGGTCGAGGCGTGCGATCATCGTGACGCCGATGCCCGTCAATACCAGCACGCAGCACATGACCGATTGGTCGGCGTGCGGCTGGAATCGCAGCAGCAGACCCCAGGCGGTCAGGAACAGCGCGCTTACGAACGCGAGCATCCACACATAGTTTTGCGGGAAGCCGTTCGTGGTGCGTTCAAACATCTGGAAGAACGCCACCGCGCACAGCAGCATGCTGAACAGCAGCATGCCAAGCTGTCTCAAGCGTGTTGCGATCATGACTTGTCACCGCCCGACTTGTTGGTCTGCGCGGCCTGATCGGCGGTCTTTTTCGCCGCTTCCTCCTGCTGCTTCTGCTTGGCGGCTGCTTCGTCCTTCGCCTTCTGCTCGGCTTCGGCCTTCTCCTGCTGCTTCGCCTCTTGCTTGCGCTTCGCATCGTTCAGCTGCTTTTTGATCAGACGGGTATGGCTTTTCGCTTCGCCGTATGTGTCGAAGGAGATGCCCTGGTCAAGCTGTTCGCGCCAGCTTGGCGGCAGATCGCTGGTCTTCATATTGGTGTCGGTGACGGCATGTGACAGTTTGACACCGAAGATGCTCGTCGGCACGCCTTGGAAAATCGCCACTTTGCCGTTGTTGTCGCCGATGTAGTACTTGGTTTGGCTCCAACGGTAGGTGCCCACGCCCACGCCGGCAACGCCAAGCAGCACCAGAATGATGATGAGTATGGTGATGATGCGGTTGCGGAATTTGCGCGACCGTTTCGTCTTACGTTCCTCGATATGTTCGTTGCGAATCGCCTTGGCGACTTCCGGATCGTTCGGATCGGCGGAAATACGCCCGTTGCGCTTCTGCACAATCGGAATTTCCCCGGTATCGGTATTGACACGGTCGCCATTGTCTTCGCGGACCGACGACGGCTGCGCGACGCGCTGTTCCGGCTGTTTCGGCTCCTCGTTGGGATCCTTGCCGCTGCGCAGGGCCGCGGCGCGCGCCGCCGGCGACTGTTTGCCTTCGCGCAGAGGCGGGGCGGAAGCGACCGGTTCGTTGACGATGTCCGCGATGGTTTCCAAGCTTGCGCTGGCCGCGCCGCCGATCAGCGGCGTCTGATGCGGCAGGTCGAACGCGTCCGCGTCGAGCGCGAGCGTCGCGTCGGCGATCACCGCGGTGACGTTGTCGGTGCTGCCCGCACGCAACGCCATCGATACGAGCCGCTGCGCGCACTCCTCTTGATCGGCGCAGGTGGACAGCACTTCTTCAAGCGTGGAATCCTCCAGCACGCCGCACAGGCCGTCGGAGCACAGCAGCCAACGGTCGCTCGGATGCGCTTTGCGGATGGCGATGTCAGGGCGCGAATCGATGTCGAAATCGCCCAGCACGCGCATCACCACATTGCGTTGCGGATGGTTGCGCGCCTCGGCCTCGCTGATACGGCCGGTGTCGATGAGATGCTGCACGTAGCTGTGGTCGCTGGTCATGCGGACCAGATGGCCGTCGTGCAGCAGATACGCGCGGGAATCGCCGATATGCGCCAATACCCAGCAGCCGGCGACCAGCGCCACGGACGTGACGGTGGTGCCCATGCCGGCAAGACGACGCTCACGCTTGGCTTTGCCGACGATCGCGTCGTGCGCGGCCATGACGGAAGTCGCCATCATATGGGAGACGACCTGCACGTCGCCGTCAACATTGTCCTGTTCGATATGCGCCAGCGACCGGATGGCGATGGTGGAGGCGGTGTCGCCGCCGGCATGCCCGCCCATGCCGTCGCAGATGGCGATGAGATGCTCGCCGGCGAACGCGGAATCCTGGTTGTTGGAACGCACGGTGCCCACGTCGGAGACGACGGTGGAATACATGAACAATTGTTGCGAAGCGGTGGAAGTCGGCAAAAACGTCACCTCAATTCGAAGGTGGTCGCACCGATGCGCACAGGCACGCGCGCGCCAAGAATCATCGGCGCGTTCAGACGCTGATGATTGACGACGGTGCCGTTGGTGGATCCCAGATCCTCGATGGCCCAACGGCCGGTGGCGGGATCGGTGTAGACGCGCGCATGGTGGGAGGAAACGAATTCATCATCCAGCACCACGGTGTTCGAAGCGGAACGGCCAAGTGTGATGGTGTTGCCGGCCAGAGGGACGGAACTGCCGGCAAGGGGGCCATCGATAATGACCAGCAGAGTTGGTTTGGCATTGGTTGCGGCGCTTGCCGAAGGGGCTGCGGCGGCTACGGGCGCAGGCGATTCGACGGCCTTGCGCGCGGCACGCTCCTTACGACGATGAGCCCGCGACTTGCGCGGGCTGAGCGTTTCGATATCCCTGTACAGCGAACGTACCGTACAGGCCACGAAGATCCAGAGCAGTACGAGAAACCCGTACTTGAGGATCGCAAACGTTAATTCAGTGAGCATAAAAGGCGGCTCTCCAGGTTGGGGCTGATTACTCCTGCTCCTGCGAGGAGGCCCAGTACAGGATGCGGGTTCGGCCGATGGTGATCGTGTTGCCGTCGAGCAGCGTTGCCGCCTCAACATGATGGCCTTCGACGTACATGCCGTTGGTGGAGTTCAGGTCGCGGGCGATGACGGTGTTGCCGTTGTCGGTGACGTCGATCTCCATGTGACGACGGGAGATGCCGGGGTCGTCGATGACGATGTCGCAATCAGAACCACGGCCGATGATGGTCTTTTCCTCGGTGAGCAGATACTGGTGCTCGCCGATCTCCAGCATCGGGCAATCCTCGGTCTGCGCGTCGGTCGTGACCGGCACGGTGTTGCCCTGCACGGATTCGCTGGAAAGCCGGTAATCGCCCTTGGAAAGTTCAAGATCCTCTTCGAAGATCACCACGACCGGGCCGACGAACGCGTAGTTCTGGCTCTTCGCATACTGGGTGAGGTTGTCGGCAAGTTCATTGGCGAGCGTTTCGGCGCCCCACTCGACGATGTTGTTGAAATCCGGAGTGCTGAGCTTGAAACGGTACTCGTTCGGGGCTACGGTGCGATCGCGCGTGACGGGCATGGCTTCTTTGTCGATCTCGCGTTCCAGAGCGCTGGAAAGGTCGACGGGCTTCAGGTCTTTAGACCCGAACTTCGCGAAAACCCCGTTGACGGCGCCTTCCACGCTCTTCTCAAATCGGTCGAGAACACTCATACTTGTCCCTTTCTGTCCTTGACTATCCTACGCTGTAGCCTGCCGAGCGCCAATTCGAAGGCTACTTGCTTGCAAAAATTTCATGTGAAGGGGGTTGCGTCCGGGGTATTGGCGGCGAGTGGTGCGTGATGGTCGGTAGATTGGAAGGTATGAATGATGCGATTGATGAGTTTCCTGGGCTGAAGGCCCGTACCTTGCGATTCACCTGCGGCGCGCCACGTTTCGCCCGCGCGATCGGCGACGGTTCGCGTGCGCTGTTCCTGCGTTCGGACGGTCCGGAGGACACCGTCACCTCCCTGTGGATGAGCGTGATCGGCAGCGATGGCGATACCGACGAGATTCTGCTTGCCGATCCGCGTACGCTGCTGGCTGACGCCGACGCCGAGGATGTGCCGGCTGAGGAAAAGGCGCGCCGCGAACGTGCGCGTGAAGGTGGTTCCGGCATCGTCGGCTATTCGGTCGATGCGGCCGGCAACCGCGTGACGTTCACCATCAACGGCCAGCTGTTCCTGACGGATATCGCGGCCGGCGTGACGCGCGGCATCGCCATCGACGAACCGGAATTCAAGCCGGTGCTGAACCCGCGCATCAGCCCCGACGGACGACACATCATGTATACGACCGGCACGTATTTGGTGGACGTCGATCTTGCGGACGTGTCGGGCACGACGGACGCAGGCGAAGACGCGGGCGATGCGGTGTCCATCGTCGCGTCCGTTCCGCAAGACGACGCTGACGACGTTGCCGATACGCAGGACGGCACGCAAGATGACGCGCAAAGCGATGCGGCCGAATCGCAAGCAGGCGAATGGAAAATCGGTCTCGCCGAATTCGCCGCAGGTGAGGAAATGGACCGTTACGACGGCTTCTGGTGGTCGCCCGATTCCAAGTATGTGCTCTTCGAAACCTTCGACGCATCCCACGAACAGACCTGGTACATCGCCGACCCGGCCGATCCGACGAAACCCGCGCAGGCCCGCCGCTATCCGCAGGCGATGACGGCCAACGCCGACGTGCATCTGACGCTGCTGGAACTCGGCTACGATACGGACGGCTGCTACTACGGCGGCATCGCACACAACGTGGAATGGGACCGCGAATCGTACGAATACCTGGCCGCCGTCAGCTGGACCGAAGGCCACGAGCCGCTGCTACTTGTGCAGGACCGGCTTCAGCAGCACGACCAGGTGCTCGCCGTCCACGTGGGCGAGCCTATCGTGACCATGAGCGCGCCGGAAAACGGCTTCACCGACGAGGACGGCAGCGAAGTGGAGACCTTCTCCATCGCCATCCCCGAATACGCGCCCGGCGAAGAACCCGGCACCACGCGCGTGCTTGAGGAACATAGCAACGACTGCTGGCTCGACCTGATCGCCGGCACCCCCGCATACACGCCTGACGGCCGTCTCGTGTGCGCGATGAACGACATGGACGCCGACACCAACCGTCTGACCGTGGACGGCACGCCATTCACACCCAAGGGCCTGCAGGTGCGCGAAGTGCTCGACGTGACCGACAACGACGTGCTGTGCGTGGTGCAGCGCACGCCGGAACTGCTGCCGGCCGCCGATCTGCCGTTCCTGTGGCAGTCCAACGCGGACGATCACGACGCCCGCAGCTTCGACGTGGTCTCGATCCGTTACGCCGGCGACTGGGAGCCGCTCACCTGCACGCCCGGCCAATGGACGATGTCCCGTTCCGGCGACGGTTGCGTGGTGACCGGGCGCGGCATGGACGACGCGCGGTCGCAGATGCAGCATTGCATGAACGTGCGCACGACGGAAGGCGACGTTGCGGACGGTGTTGCGGACGGCGCGGAAATGATGTCGATGGTGGTCTCGCCAATCGAAAACCACTCTGAAATCCCCGGTTTCACACCGAACGTGCGATTCACCCGACTCGGCGAACGTGGCCTGTACGCGGCTGTCATCCTGCCGTCGGCCGACAGCGCATACGCGCATGCCGACCAGTTGCCGGTCCTTATGAAGCCTTACGGCGGCCCCGGTTTCCAGCAGGTCGTGGAAAGCCAGTCGTTCTACTGGGACGCGCAGTGGTGGGCCGACCAAGGCTACATCGTGGTCACCGCCGACGGTCGCGGCACCACCGGCCGCGGACCGAAGTGGGATCGCGCGATCTACGAAAACATGAAAGCCGTGACGCTTGAGGACCAAGTCGACGCCGTGCATGCGCTGCCGGACGCGATCGCCTCGCTCGCCGCCGAAACCGGTGTCTCCATGCCGAAACCCGACCTGGACAAGGTGGCGATGATCGGCTGGTCGTACGGCGGCTTCCTATCCGCGCTCGCCGTGCTGGACGCGCCCGACGCATTCGCCGCGGCCTGCGCCGGCGCCCCGCCGACCGACTGGACGCTGTACGACACGCATTACACCGAGCGCTACCTGGGACTCGACCCGGCCACGTACGAACGTAACAGCATCGTCGCGGACGCGCCGAAACTCAGTCGCCCGCTTATGCTCATCCACGGTTTCGCCGACGACAATGTGACGATCGCCAATAGCCTGCGATTGAGCCAGGCGCTGATGGCGGCCGGCAGGAAGCACACGTTCCTGCCGCTCAACGGCATCACGCACATGACCAACGACGAGACGGTGGCGTGCAACCTGTTGCTGCTGCAGCGCGACTTCCTCGCCGACGCGCTGGCCTGACGGCGTTCCGGTGAAGCCACCGTCCTGGTAAAACCATCGTTCCGATAAAGCCGAAGAAAAAAAAGAACGCGTCCCCCTGCGATTCGACGGACTGCCAAGTATCCGTCGTGTCACAGGGAGACGCATATCCCTTCTCATTAGGGAAGATAGGACGGTGACGGGCACCTCTGCAAGTAAGGGTGTACCACATCTGTGTAGCACCCTTTGAAGTACCCTTTCGTTTCTCGCGACCGTCGGAGCCGGTCACGATTCGGGGTGTCCGGCAAGGGGTGGCAGGGTTTCGGGCACCGGAATCGGCAGATAGGCGAACAGCGTCCATTCGCCGTCGTGAAGCGTCGTTTCGAGTTTACCGCCATGCGATTCGAGCTGTTTGCCGAAATACGCGAGGCCGTGGCCTCCTGGACGCATGCCCTCCGTCGGGAAGGCTCTTTCCTGGTTGATCTGCGTGATTTCGACGGCGTTCGGCTTGAGTATCACCGACAGGTCGGCTTTGCTGCCGGACTGGGCATGACGCGCGATGTTGGCGTAGGTCTCGCGAAGCAGATCATTGGCGATTCCGGCCAGGCTCGGGGAGGCGCTTGGCGCACCGCCCGCCACATGGAGGATCGAGGTGATGTCGAAGCCGAGCGCGCGTAGACGCCGGTCGCCGTCGGCCATCGTGGCTTTGAGCAGGTCGGAGAAGGCCTTGCCGTCCGCATCCTCCTCAAGGACGGTGACGTCCATATCCAGTTCGTCGATGACGCGATGCACGTTGGTCAGGGCGGACAGGATGTAATCGTTGACCTGCGTCCATTTGTCGAGCTCATCGCGTCTTTCGTCCGCGTTCTTGCCGTCGTCACCATCCGTCGAGGCGCTGCCATCGCCATCGTCTCCGCCGGACAATGCATCGATGCGACGTTGCGCGACGAAAGCCGCGGCGGACAGATCTCCCGTCACGGCGTCGTGTATGGCTTCCGCGATGTGGTTGCGGCTTTCCATCTCCCGTAATCGCGTCTTCGCCTGCTCCGCCTCCGCGCGGCTGGCGGTCATGGTCGCGTTCCATCGCAAACCGCATCCGAGCATCAGTACCAGGCTGACCATGGCGATGATGGCCACGGGATTGCTGTTGCTCGTGCCGAGGACCAGTTGACGGAACAGCTGGTCGCCTATGGAATAAGCGAGCAGTAGCAGCGCCACAAGGTTGTTGGTTTCGTAGGCGAGCATGCCGAACGTGTAGAGGATTCCCGGCAGCGAATTGACGTCGGCTCCGGGTATGAGCCAAGGTCCCGACTGGCTCATGATCAGAAACAGCAGCGACATCGATTTCGGAAAGAACGGTGACAGCAGCAGCACCGCGATTTCGATGATGGTCCAGACGATCGCCGCGGGATTGTCGGTCGGGGCGAGCAGCAGGCAGAACAGGATCCACCATACGGTGATGACCACGATGGTTATGCGGATCGGATGCCAGAGTTTCGGATGGTCGGCACGCATATGGTTGTGCCAGGAGCGGAAGGCGCTTACGGGTCTGGGTTTTGTGGGTTCAGCGTGCATGCGATCTCACCCACAATGCCACTGCCTGGCGTGCCGTCTTGCAGTTCAGCTTCTTGAGAATGCCCTGCATATGCTTGCGCACGGTGCTTTCGGAGATGTCCAGTTGTTCGGCGATCTCCCTGTCCAGCATGCCGTCGGCGCACAGGGAGATGATTTGCTCCTCGCGCACGGTGAGCCGCGGTGAGGTCTCCTCCTCGCGTCTGATGCGCACGTTGGCCAGGGCGGGAGGTTCGAATCCCTCCATAACGTTGCCTCCACAGAGCCGCTCGATGGCCTTCGCCAGCTGATCGGAATCCTCCTTGCCGATCAGTCCCTGCGCTCCGGCTTCCATCAGCCTGCTACGGTAGCTGTTGATGGAGAAGCTGGTGATGCCCAGAATCGGCAGATGCCTGTCCATGAGACGGATCCGATGGCAGATGGCCGGCCCCTGCAAGCCCTCCATGGACATGTCCAATACAAGCAGGTTGAGATTGTCGTCGTTCCTCTGGCAACGTTCGATCGCTTCGTCGCCGGAAGTGGCCGTCCACACCACGTAGGCCGTGGGGACCTTCGCTTCGATGAGAAGGCTCAGCGATTCCAACGCGCGAGGATCGTTGTCGACCAGCGCTACACGGTGGATTTTTGGTATGGGAGCTGCGGATTTCGTGGGATTCATCGCATGGCTCACTTTCCACACAGCCAGTAAAGCGGCGGCGGGCAGTCGATGATGGCGGATGCGGTTCCTCTCGCCGCGTCGGCGAAGATGGCAGCCTTCCCGTTGGAAGGGGTCATCGTTCCGGCTGGCTGCATGGTGCAGAGCATGACGAATGCCACACACAATGACATGATTTTCATACCGACATTGTACGGGGGAGCGCGTCCACGAGTGAGGAGGCGCGTTCGATCCGTGGAGCCGAAGCGTGGGGCTCTGAAGGCTGTTCATGTGGGATTCGTATGATGAAAGCATGACTCTTAGGCTGCTCGACGAGGCGAATTACGACGCCGAAATGGAAAGCAAGGTGCTGCCCGCGCTGGACGCCTGCATGACGGAAGGATGGATGGATCCAGCCACCGTTGACTGGAACGGCGACGCGCTGCCCAAACTGGACGAACCCGGCCGGTTGCACTATTGCTGTTACGACGCGGCCAAATTCGATGCGCTGCGTGAGGACGGCGCTTCGGGCGTGTTCCGTGGTGCGATCGTCATTTCGCACGGATTCACCGAATTCGCGCGAAAATACAGCGAGATGGCATGGTATTTCCTGCTGGCCGGCTATTCCGTATGTATCCTCGAGCATCGCGGGCACGGCCATTCCGCACACGACGTGAGCAATCCCAGTCTGGTGTGGATCGACGATTGGCGTCGGTACGTGGCCGATTTCGCAGCCTTCGCCGACACTGTGGGCCGCGAATACGCGTGCGTCGAGCCACTGAACCTGTACTGCCATTCGATGGGCGGCGGCATCGGCGCGGCCGTGATGGAACACTATCCGACCCTGTTCGACAAGGCCGTGCTGTCCGCACCCATGATCGCCCCCGTCGTCGGTATGCCGACATGGATCGCACGCATCGCTACAGGCGCGTTGTGCGGCTTGGGATTCGGCAAAGCGCGCGTATTCGGTCACACCGATTTTTCCCCCGAACTCGATCTCGACGAGCATAAGGGCGCGTCCGAGGCGCGCGTTCGCTGGTTCCACAAGCAGCGCGTCGACGACGTGGCATGCCAGACCAACGCGGCCACCTTCGAATGGGCGCATCAGGCGATGGCATTGTCTCGAGCCGTACTCAAACCGGACATGTGCGGTGCGATCGAAACTCCGACGCTGCTGTTCCAAGCGGGCCGTGACGTCTGGGTCCTGAACGGTCCGCAGGACGATTTCGTGGAACGCGTGCGCGAAGGCGGCGGATCAATCGAAAAAATACGGTACGGCAAGTCGTTGCACGAGATCTTCTCCATGCCGAACACGGTGGTCGGACCGTATGTGAACAAGATTCTCGACTTCCTCAGCGCGCCCGCGGACAGTCTGTGATCGGCTGCCACTGCAGGCGTGTACGGTGTGCGATGAGCGAACAGTGAAGGGGAAGGAGCCGCAGTGGCGGAAAAAACGTTCGAACGCACGCCGAAAGACCTGATTATCGGCATTGCGATGACCCTGTGCGGCGGCGTGCTGTGGGGCGTCAACGCCACCGTCTCCAAAATCCTCATGGGCACGTACCACGCCTCGCCGCTGTGGATCGCATGCGTGCGCGAACTGGCAGCCGGCGTGCTTTTCCTCACCTGCTCGGCCATCATGACGCCGAAACTGCTTACCGGCGCGCTACGCGATCGCAAATCATATCCGCGGCTGCTGGCCACCGCCATCATATGCGTGCTGCTGGTGCAGGTCGCCTACCTCGAATCGATCAACTGGACCAACTCCGGCACCGCGACCGTGCTGCAAAGCCTGAACCTGCTGTTCGTCTTGGGGGTCGTATGCCTGCGCGGGCGGCGACTGCCCGGCGTACGGGAAGGCATCGGCGTGGCGCTCGCCTTCGCGGGAACCGTGCTGATTGCGACCGGCGGCGATTTCACCACGCTGAAACTGCCGTTGGTCGGCCTGATTTGGGGCGCTATCAACGCGGCGTCCACGGCGGCCATGGTGTTTCTTCCGGTCAAGCTCATCGAACGTTGGGGCAACTTCACCGTCAATGGCATCGCGTTCCTGATTTCCGGGCTTGTGCTGCTGCCGTTCGTGCGGCCGTGGGCTACGGCGCCGCAGTTGGATTGGCTGGGTGTGGGGCTGATGGCGTTCACCGTGATCGGCGGCACATTCGGCGCGTTCTGGCTGTACATGGCCGGCGTGGTGCGCGTCGGTTCGATGCGTGCCACCATGCTCGGCACCAGCGAACCGGTGATGGCCACGATTTCCGCGGTGGCATGGACGGACGCGGTGTTCGAACCGACCGATTTGGTTGGATTCGTGATGATTCTCATCATGGTGTTTTTGGTGCGTTAAGTGCCGTGACGGGCGTTGCTTTTCGGGCGGCGGCGTGCGGACAAACAAAAAAGCCGGACACCCACTTACGGGCGTCCGGCTTCGCTTTGCTTAGCGATTACCGTGACTTACGACGTGCGAATATGACGTACGGCAGCTGGAAATCAGCCTTCAATCGCAATCTGATGCTTGGTCTCAACCTGCTGCTGCGCTCCGGGCTTCGGCATTTCCAGGCACAGGGTGCCGTCCTTGTAGCTGGCGTGAATGTCGGAATCCTTCACGTCCTCGCCAACGTAGAAGCTACGAGAGCAAGAGCCGGCGTAGCGTTCGCGACGCAGCCAGCGGCCGTTGTCGTCCTTGTCCTCGTGCGAGCTGTTGCGATGCGCGGAAACGGTCAGATAGCCGTTCTGCAGGTCCAGCGAAATGTCGTCCTTCTTGAAGCCAGGCATGTCGATGTCGACCATGTAGCCCTTGTCGGTCTCACGCACATCGGTGCTCATCATGCCTGCGGACATGTTCGGATCGCATGCGGCTGCGCGGTCCATGTTGCGCCAACCCTCGAAGAACGGATCGTCGAACAGATCGGAGAACATCGTGTCATTCATCAAAGCCGGAAACATTGCCATAATCGGTACTCCTTAAGCAAATGCGCGTTCTGTGCGCGGAGTAATGCGGCTTGGCAGCCGGCCGTGCGATTATCGCTGCGGCGTCACCATCCAGCGAGATCGGCGACCGGGTTCGTTGCCGCATCCGGAACCCTCCCGGGCTCCTGACCTTGACCTTTCACTTCACCCAACTCTTCCGTGTCCTGCTCATTCCGCGGTTATGCTCACAGTGAAATACCGGGAAATGCTTGCGATTGCGTGCGCGGAAAAGTCGTACGGCGAATTTCGTTTTTCTTCAGAATCGGACGCATGGGATTGGTCTGCAATGCGTTACGTATCTGTTTTTCCAACCGGTCACGTGAAGTGTGGTTTTGGGTGGCTATGTGTTCGATTCTGCCGAATTGGTTATTCGGATTGTGTTTTCTGGAATCGGACATTTGTGGTGCTGGTTTTGGGTTTGGATGTCCGTTTGTCTGTTTCTGCTGAGATAGCTGGGCTTTCGGCGCATTTTTAGTACTTTTTTGTCACATTTCATACGTTTTGGATAAAGCAAAAAGGCTGGAATCGTTGGATTCCAGCCCTTTTCGGCCCGTGCGAGCGGGGGGAGTTGAACCCCCACGAGCATACACTCACTGCCACCTGAAGACAGCGCGTCTACCATTCCGCCACGCTCGCAGACAATCGACTAATTTACACCTTTACTATCTGTGGCACAAATCGGCGTGTCGCACCGCCGTATTCGCAAAGCGAATGCACAAAGCGGCGCGACGCGAGGAGGGAGGAGGCCCTGTGGACCTCCAGACGATGGAGCCATCCTTTGTTCAAAAAGCCGCGTTTGCGTAGCAAATGCTCAAGCCCCGCGACTTCCATCCAGCTCCTCTGGCTCAGCCCTTCGAACCGTTCTCGTAGAACTTCGCGAGTGTCTCGTCACGGAATTCGTTGAAATAGCCACCGTCGATTGATTCGCGGATATCGTCGAGCAGCTTCACGAAGAAGTGCTCGTTGTGAATCGTGGCCAACGTGAAACCGTTGAATTCGCGGGCGCGCAACGCATGGTCCACGTAGGCGCGCGTGTAGTGCGTGCAGGTGTAGCAATCGCAACCCTCTTCAAGCGGACTGAAATCGTGCTTGAACTGCGCGCGCTTGATGTTGTAACGGCCGTGGCGCGTGAAAATCGCGCCGTTGCGGCCGCAGCGGGCCGGGGCCACACAGTCGAACGTATCGCCGCCGTTCTCCACGCAGGCGAAGATGTCGTCGACCGCGGCGATGCCGAGCACGTGGCGTGGTCGGCTTTCCGGCATCGCGTCGCAGATCCAGGCGCAGGTGTCGCCGATGATGCGTTTTTCGATCGCGCCGCCGATGCCGACGCCGTCGAAATCAAGCGAAGCGATCTGCTCGGCGGCATGTCTGCGCAGATCCTCATAATTCGCGCCCTGCACCACGCCATACAGCGCCTGGTACGGCTTGCCGAGACGCTCCTCGGTAAGCCTCTTATGCTCGGCAACGCAACGTTGCGCCCAACGGTAGGTGCGTTCCACGGAACGTTCCTGGTAGCCGCGGGTGTTCATCAGCGTGGTCAGCTCGTCGAAAGCGAACATGATGTCGGCGCCGATCTTGTGCTGGATGCCCATGGAGATTTCGGCGGAGAACCGGTGCAGCGAGCCGTTGAGCGGCGACTTGAACGTCACACCGTCCTCGTCCACGAACGCGAGCCGCTCCTTGCCTTCCGCGATCACGTCGTCCGATTTCATGCCGGTGACGTCCATGGCGAGCGTCTTCTTGAAGCCCGCGCCGAGTGACAGCACCTGGAATCCGCCGGAATCGGTGAACGTCGGACCGTTCCAGTTCATGAATTTGGCGAGTCCGCCGGCTTCGTCGAGCACCTGTTCTCCGGGTCGTTCATACAGGTGGAACGCGTTGGACAGCAGGCATTGCGCGCCAAGATCCTTCATGGTTTCGGGCAGCACGGCCTTCATCGCGGCCTGCGTGGCCACCGGCACGAACGCCGGGGTGTGGATGTCGCCGTGGGGGGTGTGGATGATGCCGGTGCGTCCGTATCGCGCGCCGCCGCGGCCCTTGCCATCGGCCGCATCTGGCAGGCGGGTTTTCTGCTCGAAGTAGAACGCGTCGCGGCGGCCGGGCTTGCCGGGTTCCGCGCCGCGGGGATGCTCAATAAGGTTTTCGGTCGATGCCGCGCTGGTCGTGTTGCCTGCTGCGTCGTGCGTTGCGCGGGCTGCCGCGTTGGCCGCTGAGGTCTCGTGCGCCACCGCGCCGGTCTGTGGTTCGTTCAAGCTTGTCATGCTCTCAACTGTATGCGATAGCGCCGATTGCCGCGGTGGCGCCATCGGCGGTCGACGGTGGCATCGTATGGAGCAAACTGCCAAGCGATTCGATTGCTACTTTCAACAAACATTCAGGAAACTTCCAGAGCAGGTATCTTTACTCTTAGATAGCAGTTCGAGCGGCACGATTGCTGATCATGTTGAATGCCGCGAGACGAATAAGGAGCAACAATGGCTGAAGATAATAGCGATCAGAACATCGCCCAGCCGCAGGATGGCACGCAGCAGACCGCGCCGCAGACGCCGAGCGAGAACGTCGCCGACGAAGCACAGACTTCCGTTACCGAACCGATTGCAGTGCCGAACGCGGGCGAGCAGCCCACCACCGCCCTTCCTACCGTGGACGCGGCGGATGGCACGGCAGGCAATACCGCTGACGATACGCCGGATTATGCTTCCGCTGCCGGTGAACGCACGGTGATCAACAACGCGACGCAGGATGCGCCGACCGAACAGTACCGTCCGGCGCCCGAATACGGCGCGTACGGTCCGGTGCCGACGCCGCCGGCTGGCGATGCCAGCGGCCAGACCGTCCAGCAACCGCAGTACGGCGCGCAGCAGCAGGGCCAGCCGCAGGACAACCGTCCGTCGTTCTTCGGCGCTTTCGGCAACCCGTATACGACCGGCAATCAGCGGAACAATGGCAATCCGTTCGGCAATCCGTTTGGCGGCTCGTCCGCGCAGAACGGCGCGCAGCAGAACAATCAGCAGCAGCCGCAGTACGGCGCGAACATGCCCCCTGCGGGACCGGGCAACCGCAATCCGTTCGGCGCTCCGGGGCAGGGCTTCCCGAACCAGCCGAACCAGACGCCGGTCGTCACCAAGCAGAAGTCCGGCATGACCAGCCATGTGGTCACCGCCGTTGTGGCCGCACTGGTGTCCGGCGCGCTGTGCCTCGGCGTCGGCTTCACCGCGATCACCAACGGTTGGGTGCATGTGCCGACCTCCAGCTCGCTGTCCGACGTCAAGTCCAACACGTCCGGTTCCGGTTCCGCCAAGGCGAAGTCCGGTACGGCGGTCGATTGGACCGCGGTGGCCAAGGAAGTGTCCGATTCCGTGGTGGCCATCGACGTGGCGACCAGCGACGGCGAAGCCAAGGGCTCCGGCGTGGTGATCAGCGACAAGGGCTATATCGCCACCAATAACCACGTGATTTCCGGCGCGCAGCAGATTCAGGTGACGCTCGCCAGCGGCGCCGTCTATTCCGCGAAGGTGGTCGGCACCGACACCACCACCGATTTGGCCGTGATCAAGCTCGACAATCCGCCGAGCGATCTGAAAGTCGCGGAATTCGCCGATTCCGACAATCTCGCCGTCGGCGAGGCCGTCATGGCGATCGGCAATCCGCTCGGCTACGACGACACCGCCACCACCGGCATCGTGTCCGCGCTCAACCGCCCGGTGACCGTGACCGATGACGACAACAACGCCATCGTCACCAACGCCGTGCAGATCGACGCGGCCATCAACCCGGGCAACTCCGGTGGTCCGACCTTTAATGCGGCTGGTCAGGTGATCGGCATCAATTCGTCCATCGCCTCCACCGCAAGCTCGTCCGGTACTGCCGGTTCGATTGGTATTGGCTTCGCCATCCCGTCGAACCTTGTCAAGCGCGTGGCCAACGAAATCATCGACAATGGTTCCGTGAGGCATGTGGTGCTTGGCATCACCATCAAGAGCTCCTCGGTGGAAGCGGACGGTGTGACCCGCGGCTGCGCCCAGGTGCAGGCCGTGACCGACGGTGGCCCGGCGTCCAAGGCCGGCGTGAAGGCCGGCGACTCCATCGTGGCGTTCAACGGAAAGGCAGTGAACAACAACTACTCGCTGCTCGGTTACGTGCGCGCCTCCGCCATGGGAGACAAGGTGAAGCTGACCGTTGTGCGCGGCGGCAACACCATGGATCTCGAAGTGACGCTCGACCAGGAAGAGACCAAGACGAACTCCTCTAACAAGCAGGAACAGCGTCAGCAGAACAACGGCAACGACGATAACGGCAACGGCCAGAATGGCGGCAGCCAGAACGGCCAGAATGGCGGTAACGGCAACAACGGCGACGGCGGTGGCCTGTTCGATCCGTTCGGTCTGTGGTAAAGCCGGATGCGCGGCATCGTACGGCAACGTACGGTGTGCGGCGTTCATGCCGACAGCGATACGGGTGGCTGCCACCCGATAGGCTGACGGCGAAGTCGCAACCGCAATCCGCGTAATCGCGGAAAACGCTGAACAAGCCGAAAAACGGCGGAAAACAAGGGCTGTGCGAGCAATCGCACGGCCCTTTTCGTATGCGCGGAACGCGCGCGACGAACGGAAGCACACGCAAACGGCCGCGGCAATCGCAATGCTCTGTTATGCTGGAAATATCTTTTTACGCCGTGTATCGATGGTCCGCGCAGGCGGGGCGCCGATGGGTTAACAAGGCGTCCGATACGAGCGTAAGGAGATTCTCATGCGTAGAATCATTTCCATTTGCAAAGAAGTTCCGCTGCTGCCGATCGCCATCATTGCCGCGATTCCGTTGGCATTGCTGGGTTCGTGGCGTCCGTGGGAGGCTGCGGGCGTCTCGCTGACTTTCGGACCGTTCAATCCGGGTGTCGGGCAGTGGATCGTGATCGCGCTGGTCGTGTACACGATTGTGGTGACTGTGATCGGCATGATTGACGATTTGCGGCACGGTCACGTCGGTGTGGATTTGCTTGCGGTTATTGCGATCGCGTCGACGGTGGCGGTGCAGGAATACTGGGCTGCGTGGGCCGTGGTGCTGATGATTTCCTCCGGCGAGGCGATTGAGGAATTCGCACAGTCGAAGGCGGAAAGCAACCTGACCGCGCTGGTTGATGCAGCACCGCGGACCGCTCATGTGGTGACCTTGCCGGGCGTGCGCGGTCATGTGCATACGACCGGTGGCGAGCATGCGGCGGACGTGACGGAGGGTGGGTTCCGCAAGGTTGCCGGGGCTGGTGATTCCGGTGTTGGCGGTTCCGCTGCTTATGTGTCCGTTTCTGGTGAATCGGACAAACCTGGTACCAAGCCTTACGACGCGGCCGGCGAGCATTTCGAAACCGTTCCGGTCGACCAGGTCAAGCTTGGCGACGTGATCCTCGTGCTGCCGGGCGAAACGGTGCCGGTCGACGGCGAACTGCTGTCGGGCGTCGCCACGTTGGATCTGAGCAATATCAACGGCGAGCCGGTGCCGCGCGAAGTGTATGCGGGCGCGCGCGTGCTGTCGGGTGCGGTCAACGGATCGACCGCGCTGACGATGCGTGCCACGCAATTGGCGCAGGATTCGCAGTATCAGAAGATCCTCGAACTGGTGTCTTCGGCGCAGCAATCGCGCCCGACCGTCGTCAAAACCGCCGATGTGCTGGCGGTGCCGTTCACCATTCTTTCGCTGGCGATCGCCGGCATCGCGTGGGCCGTCGCAGGCACGCCATTGCGATTCGCGCAGGTGCTGGTTTTGGCCACGCCCTGCCCGCTGCTGATCGCCGCTCCCGTCGCGTATGTGGCCGGCACCGGTCGCCTTGCCAAGGCGGGCATTCTTATCAAAGCGCAGGACGTGCTGGAAAACTTGGGCCGCGTATCGCATATCTTCTTCGACAAAACCGGCACGCTTACCGTCAAGCAGCCGCAGGTCGTGCGCGTCGAGAAGCCGTTCGAAAACAGCTCGCCGTACGACGAGAACCACATTCTGATGATGGCCGGCGTGGTGGAAGGCTACTCGGTGCACATTCTGTCGAAGGGCATCGCGGCGGCCGGGCAGAAGGCCATGCAGGAGCTGTACGCGCGCTATGAGAACGGGCAGCGGCTGTGCGCCGAACGCGATCTGCCGGGGCATGGACGCGATTACCCCGTGGTGAAGAACATCGAGGAACAGTCGGGCAAGGGTGTGTCCGGCGAGGTGAACGGGCATGCCGTGCGCGTGGGTCGTTTCGCGTACGTGACGGCCGACGAGGCCGGCTTCACGCATGTGCTGGGCGCAGGTGCGGCGGCCGGTACTGCGGCTGGTGCTGTGGCCGATAGCGCGGTTGGCGATTCGGCGACCGGTACCGCTGCCGGCGATTCCAAGAAGCCGGAGGTGAACTCGCTGTTCGCACCTCTCGAGCCGGACGAAATGGCCGCATACGTGGCGATCGACGGCAAGCTCGCCGCGCGCATCGTGCTGCGTGACGTGCCTCGCGAAAACGCGAAATCGTCCCTTGAAAAACTGCACCGGCTCGGCGTGAAGAAACTGTCCATGCTCACCGGCGACAAGGAGGCTTCCGCACGCATCATCGCGGGCGAGGTCGGCATCGACGACGTGCAATCCGAACTCTTTCCCGAAGGCAAGGTCGCGGCCGTCAAGAACGCCACGGAAGACGCGCACCAAAACCAGCCAGCGTGGGACAAGGTCGTACAGCGCGTGGTCGGCGAATCCATGACCCGACAGGTGACGATGATGGTCGGCGACGGCGTGAACGACGCCCCCGTGCTGGCGGTTGCGGACATCGGCATGGCCATGACCGACGGCACGTCCACCGCCGCGTCCGAATCGGCGCAGGTGGTCATTATGAACGACGACATCGCCTCCGTGCCGCGCGCCATCGCCATCGCCCGCCGCACGAAGAAAGTGATGCTGCAGGCGGTGCTGGTCGGCCTTGGATTGGCGATTATCGGCATGGTCGCGGCCGCGTTCAACCTCATTCCGGTGGTCGTCGGCGCGTTCATGCAGGAAGCGATCGACGTGGTCAGCATCCTGTGGGCGCTCACCGCCCTGCTCGACCGCGAGTAGCGCCGGTTGCGGCGACGAGCCGTGCGGAGGCTGAACCGCGTTGCGCCGTGCTACATCGAGCTGGGCGAGATTTCGCCAGCGATGTCCCGGCGCATCCACGTGCCGAAATCGGCCGCGTCCACGCCCTGCGACAGCAGGAACATGATCTTCGCGTATGCGGCTTCCAGCGTCATGTCGCCCGATCCGATCGCACCGGCGCGGGCGATCGCGTCGCCCGTCTCGTAATGGCCGAGCAGCACTTCCGCCTGCTGGCATTGCGATGCGATGACGACAGGCACGCCGTCATGCAGCACGTCGGCGATCACGTCGGTCAGTCCTGGCTCGTCGCTCGGCACATTGCCAACGCCGTACGCGCGCAACAGCACCGCTTCCGGACGAGGGTCGAGCATCGCGGCCAATCGCGCGGCGGAAATGCCGGGAGCCATGTCGATCACGGCCACATCGTGACGGGAGTAGGGCAGCGGCGACGCCCAACCGCAACCGGAGCCGGCCGAATCGCCCGCATACCAATGCCACGGCGTGCCGGTACGTGCCAGCGGGCCGGTGGACGGCGCCGAAAACCCTTCGAATGCCCAGCTTGACGATTTGCTCACACGGTTGCCGGCGAACAGATGATGGCCGAAGAACAGGCCGACGCCATGAAAACGTCCGCTCATCGCGGCGTTCAGCGCACCCGTGACGTTCGCGGTGGCGTCCGATTCGATTTTGCCGAGCGGATGCTGCGACCCCGTGAAAATCACAGGCTTGCCGAAACCGGTCAGCGCGTAAGACAGCGCGGCGCTCGAATAGCTCATCGTATCGGTGCCGTGCAACACCACAAATGCGTCGGCGTCATCGCGGTGCGCGCGCAGGTCGTCCGCCATCGTCTGCCAATTGTCGGGCGTCGCGTTCGACGAATCGATCAGCGGGTCCAGCTCGGTGAACGAGAACAAGCTCGGGTCCAGATGCGCGTCCTCAATCAGCCGGCGCAGCCAGCCGCGCATATCGGCGCCCGGAACCAGACCGTTCGGTGACTCGACCATACCGATGGTGCCGCCGGTATACGTGATGTGAATGCGCATATGCCCACCCTCTTACGATAAGGACCTTCTTTAGTGAGGGACCGATTGTGATCTTCTGCGATTGTACGTTCTCCTGCGCCGGCACATGGGCCGGGCTGCGCGTTGCGAGGCAAGTAAGGGAATCGCAAGAAAGTGCCGTATGCCCCCTGTTGGAAATGCAGGGAATATATTAGGCTGGAACATATGAGCGAAACCAACGAACTTCGTATTGCTGTAATCGGCGCCGGCCCCGCAGGCGTCTACTCTTCCGATATTTTCCTGCGCCAGCTGGGCAAGCTCGGCGAAGAGCTGGGACTGGGCACCAAGGCCCGCATCGACCTGTTCGAAAAGCTGCCGGTGCCGTTCGGCCTGGTGCGCTACGGCGTGGCCCCCGACCACCCTTCCATCAAATTCATCGCATCCGCTCTCGAGAAGACGCTCGACAACCCGGACATCCACCTGTACTGCGACGTGGAATTCGGCAAGGACGTGACGCTTGACGAGCTGCTGGAACGTTACGACGCGGTGCTGTTCGCTACTGGCGCGGTGGAGGACAAGCCGCTCGGCCTGCCGGGATCGGATCTGGACGGCGTGTACGGCGCCGCGAAATTCGTGGAATGGTATGACGGCTATCCGACCGGCGCCCGCGAATGGCCGCTCGATGCCGAAGAGGTCGCCGTGATCGGCGGCGGCAACGTGGCCATGGACGTGGCGCGCGAGCTCATGCGCAACGCCGACGATCTCAAGGCCAAAACCGACATTCCGGACAACGTGTACGAGGGCATCAAGGCCAACAAGGCGAAGACCCTGCACCTGTTCATCCGCCGTGGCGTGGCCCAGGCCAAGTTCTCCGTGCAGGAGCTGCGCGAAATGGAGAAGCTGCCGGGCGTGCAGCTGATCATCAACGAAGACGACTTCGATCTGGACGACGACACTATCGAGGAGGCCGGCAAGGACAAGCTGACCCGTCAGATGGTCGAGGAGCTGTTCGCCATCCGCGAGATGGCCGAGGACATGGAAGACGACGGCGACACCGATTTCGAAGGCAACCCGGCGGATCGCAAGTACTACATCCACTTCAATTCCGCTCCGGTCGAAGTGCTGGGCGAGGACGGCAAGGTCAAGGCGATTCGCGTGGAGAAGACGACGACTTCCGCGGACGGCAAGATGACTCGCACCGGCGAATTCGAAGAGTACCCGGTGCAGGCCGTGTATCACGCAATCGGCTACAAGCCAGCCACCGCGCCGGGCATCGCGTACGACGAGCGTCGCGCGCACCTGGCCAACGCGAACGGCGACGGCCGCATCACCACGGAGGCCTCCGGCGAGGGCGCGCAGGTGCGTGAGCGTCTGTACGCCACCGGTTGGGCCAAGCGTGGTCCGGTCGGCCTGATCGGCTCCACCAAGTCCGACGCGCTGCTCATCGTCACCAACATGCTGGAGGACCTGTCCAAGGCCGCCGAAGGCGGTCGCGTGGCCGCTGACCGCGATCCGGAATCCATCGACCGTCTGCTGGCTTCCCGCGGTGTCAAGCCGATCGACTTCGCCGGCTGGAAGAAGGTCGACGCGTTCGAACGTGCCGAAGGCGCGAAGGAAGGCCGCGAGCACAAGAAGGTCATCGACCCGGAGCAGATGCGCGCGCTGGCGCATGCCTGAATCGGGCCGGCTGGAATTAGGGTGGGAGTGCTGACTTCCTGACACCCTAACTCCAAGCCTTTTAACGCAATCTAGTAACGTCCTGCACGTCCGATTCCTCTGAATCGGACGTGCAGGGCGTTAGTTTTTGCCGCTTTAGTGGTCGATTTTCGGCGGACTGGTCGCGTAGCGTGCGTTTTCGATCGCACAACCGCCCGTTTCTCCAGAATCGGACATACTCGGTCGTTTTGACCTATTACCCCCGAAGTTCGGGTCCATGCGCTAGGCTGACCCCAGTGAAACGCGGTGCGCAATATCATCGCAAACGGATGCGGGCATTGAAATCTAAGGTTGTGAAGTCGGCATGAACTTTGGAAAACACGTCAAGCGCAAGGCACTGTACTGCTGTTCCGTGTCCGTCGTGGGCCTGTTGATCGCCTGCCTGATCGGCTTCGCCATGGGCGTGGGTCTTGTCGATGTGCATCTCGAAGAGGAAGCCCACGCAGCGGCGTCCTCGGGAACGTCTTCGGAAACGTCCTCCACGTCGGGCGCGCTTAAGCAAAACAGCGCGCCGCAATCGCAGACACAAGCCGTCTCGTCGCCGACGCAGGTTGCGCTGGACGGCATTTCCGCAGTCGAGGGCAGCGCCACGATCACAACGCAGGGCTTCACGCTAAGCGCCGATTCGCAGGCCGCCGTGCAGTCTCAAATCGCCACTTTCGAAGCCGACGGATATACCGCATCATTCGTGCTCGCCGACATCACGACCGGCCGCACGATCGCATACAACGCCGATGCACAGATCTATTCGGCCTCGTCGGCGAAGGCGCCATACCTGATATCGCTGTTCTCAACGGGCACCGTCGACCTGAACAGCGTGGCCCAATCCGCTGACGCGCAGTCCGCCACCGTCCACCAAAAGGTCGACGCCGTCCTGCGCAATTCCGACAACGCGTCTTACGACTGGCTGTACAAAACGTATGGCCTCGACTGCTTCAACACGTGGGCCGAACAGGCAGGCGCGGCTTCCAGAATGGGTGATCGCGGCGGGTACCTGTTCACCTCCGCGCGCGACATGGCCAAACTGTGGACCGCCGGATACGGTTTCCTGTTCGCCGGGCAAACGGCGGGGGTGCAGAACATCACGCCCGAATCGCTGCAATGGCTGTCCGGAGACATGACGAATTCGCTGAACTCCTGCATCCACGCGGCCCTTGGCGATGCGGACACCGTGTACACGAAGGCCGGATGGATCAACGGCGAAGGCGGTTTGTACGCGCTGAACGATGCCGGACTGGTGATGTCGCAGTCGGGCACGTACGTGCTGGCGGTGCTGACGAACGCGTGCGGCCGCAACGATTTGCTGACCAGCCTGATCGGCACGCTCGACGCAGTGCATTCAGGGGATATGCGGGGGTAATACGTTTCAAGTTGGGGTGACTCTCGCCGTGCCGCAGATAGGTCTATGGCCGATGCTGTAGCGTCGTTGCGTGGCATGTTTCTAGATGTTGCAAATCCACCCTTCAGCTTGTATACAGCAAAATCCCAGCCTGAATTCCTAGGCTGGTGGCCATGAACGGCAAATTGCAGGTGCACGGCCATTGCAATGGCTTGAAAACAACGCTTTTGTTCGCGTTGATGTGGGGCGTCATCATGCTCATCTGGTGGGCGACCGGCGCCAGTCAAAGCACGCTCGGCTACTACATTCTCATCGGCCTGGGCTCCACGTTCGTCTCCTACTGGTTTTCCGACAAACTGGCGATCGCCAGCATGCACGCTCGACAGGTGAGCGAGCAGGAAGCCCCCGTACTATACAAGATCGTCCGCGAGCTATCGGCGAAGGCAGGCAAGCCGATGCCGCGCATCTACATCGCCCCCACCATGAGCCCCAACGCGTTCGCGACGGGGCGCAACGAACGACACGCGGCGGTCTGCTGCACGCAAGGCATCCTACAGACGCTTAACGAACGTGAGATTCGCGGCGTGCTCGGACACGAACTCATGCACGTCTACAACCACGACATTCTGACGTCCGCAATCGCCTCCGCCATGGCCACCGTCATCTCGTACCTCGGCTACTCGCTCATGTATTTCGGCGGCGGCCGTTCGCGTGACGACCGCGACGATTCGGCGTCCGGCGGCTTGGGGTTGCTGGGTGTGCTGCTGAGCACGATTCTGGCGCCGATCGCAGCGTCGCTGATACAGATGGCAATCTCCCGCACACGCGAATACGACGCCGACGAAGACGGTTCCAAGTTGACGGAGGATCCGGAAGCGCTCGCTTCCGCGTTGAGCAAGATTTCCGGCGGCGCAGCCGCGATGCCGATGGAGAAGACCGCCGGCACGCAGTCGGTGGCTGCGATGATGATCGCCAGTCCGTTCTCCGCGGAGGGCTTCTCGCGCCTGTTTTCCACGCATCCGCCGATTCAGGACCGCATTGCGCGGCTCATGCAGATGGGTCAGGAGATGCGGCAGCAGGGCGTGCAGTCCGGATATTTGGCCGGTGGCTATGCCACGAGCGGCGTTGCGGCGGCGGATATTCGGCAAGGCGGACGTTCTGCGATGGATGGTGCCGGTGGGCCGCAATTTGGAACGCAGTATGGATCCGCGCATGATTCGGGCGGCTCGGCTGGCAGATATTCTCGCGACTATTCGCAGCGGCCGCGTGGTTGAGTCTCCGTGATATTGCGGAAAATTGGTATCGCATGTCGGTCTGTGTCCGCATACGCATCCGTTGCGTGCTAGACTAATGGCTCGTGCCCAAAAGGCACAACCTTGCGGATGTAGTTCATCGGTAGAACGAAAGCTTCCCAAGCTTTAAAGGCGGGTTCGACTCCCGTCATCCGCTCCAAGCGCCTCAACGATGGGGCTCTAAAACCCAATCATTCCAACGATTTTCAATTTTGTAGGCACTTGCCCAATCACACGATTTTTATCGAATTGTTGTCACCGTGTTGTTACGAGGTGTGTAAAAGAGGATTCGGAGAGTGGTGCAGACTCAAAATTTTCTCGTGTCCAATATCTCTGCTGCGGTGATTTTGCTGCTGATGGATGTTGCCACATCATCAAGATCGGTGTCGAATAGGTCTGCGTAAGTTCCAGCGTCATGGCCGCGTTCTTATGATCCAGCATACGTTGTACGGGCCTTGACGCTGGCTCCGGAGCAGATGAACCGGCTCTACGAGTGCGGTAGTTATGCAAAGGCCAATGACTCCACGCCGGATTCCAGCCATCTGGAGAAGCGCCCCATGCGTCTGCCTCCGATGGCGATAGCCGAAATGAGAGCCGACAAAATACGGGTCAACAGGGAGCATGGCGGCGATCCGCGCCGGGCCCACGGCATGTTCCTGCGTGCCAAACTGTCGGCGGCCTTCCGCTTGCTTGAAGACCCGCTGTCATCCGAAATCATGCAGGAGGACTGGGAACTCGCGGGCATGATGATGCGTTACTCGCGTCGATGCTACGAGGAGAACCTGCAAGAGTATAGGAATGAGAACCTCAAACAACGCGCGGACTACAGGGAGGAGGACGAGCTGGTCCGCGAACAGGTCGACATGCGTTCCCAGCTCGCCACCGAGGAGCGCATCATGGAGGTGCTGTCCAACTCGCCGAAGCCATCCGTGTCCAAAGGGGAATTGACCCGTTCCCTGTCCAAAAGACAGAAAGCCAGTCTGGATGCCGCTCTGGAGAACCTGATGGCTTCAGAAAAGATCAAACACAGGAAGGGCATGAAGGGCGGCCACTGGTATTCGCTTGCGTGAGCGATCTACCGACCTACCCGCCTACTCACTACTGCCGTAAGGGTTTCCGCGACCTACCGGCCCGAGCCTACCGACCTACCTGCGGGAATCCAAGGTAGGTCGGTAGGCGAGCTCAGTAGGCGACCAAATCCCAGTGATTTCACCGGGTAGGTCGGTAGGTTGGTAGGTTTTTGGGAATAGACCAATTCTGACCGACGATTAAACCCCGGCTATCGAAACTGGAACATGGGAAAGCCATGACTCCCAGCATGACGCACAGTGTGGGTGTCGTCTGCTTCTACTGGTGTGTGAATCTGCGTACTTGGTATTGTTGAAGGCTATATCTACGGTTTTGAAGAAGGCATGGCATGATGAATAGCGGAGCGCAGCGCGCGGAGTTGCACAAGACGATTTGGAGTATCGCCAATGTGTTGCGTGGCTCGGTGGACGGCTGGGATTTCAAGCAGTATGTGTTGGGGTTCCTGTTCTACCGATTCATCTCCGAGGACATCACCTCATACCTGAACGAGTACGAGCACCAGGCCGGCGATGTGGATTTCGACTACGCCAAGCTGGACGATGCCACGGCCGAGCAGGTGCGCAAGTCGATGGTGGAGGAGAAGGGCTATTTCATCCTCCCGTCCGACTTGTTCGCCAACGTGCGCAAGCGTGCCGACGGAGACGAGAACCTGAACGAGACGCTGCAGCGGGTGTTCAAGAACATCGAGGGCTCAGCCATCGGCTCGCGTTCGGAATCCAGTCTGCGCGGCCTGTTCGACGATTTGGACCTGAACAGCCGCAAGCTCGGCGACACCGTGGTGGATCGCAACGCCAAGCTGGTGAAGGTGCTCAACGCCATCGGCGATCTGGACTTGGGCACGGAGAACTTCGCGGACAATAAAATTGATGCGTTCGGTGATGCGTATGAGTATCTGATGACCATGTACGCGGCGAACGCCGGCAAGTCCGGTGGCGAGTTCTTCACGCCGCAGGAGGTCAGCGAGCTGCTGACCAGAATCGCCACCCATGGCAAGAGCGAAGTGAACAAGGTCTACGACCCGGCGTGCGGTTCCGGTTCCCTGCTGCTGCAATCCATCAAAGTGCTGGGCAAGGATAAAGTCCGGCAAGGGTTTTTCGGCCAGGAGAAAAATCTGACCACGTACAACCTGTGCCGCATCAACATGTTCCTGCACGATGTGAACTACGACCATTTCAACATTGCCTACGGTGACACGCTGATCAATCCCCAGCACTGGGACGACGAACCGTTCGAGGTGATTGTGTCCAACCCGCCCTACTCCACCAAGTGGGAGGGCGACGACAACCCCACGCTCATCAACGATCCGCGATTTGCCCCGGCTGGTGTGCTTGCGCCGAAGTCGAAGGCTGATCTGGCGTTCACCATGCACATGCTCTCCTGGCTGGCGGCCGACGGTACCGCGGCCATCGTCGAGTTTCCCGGCGTGCTCTATCGCGGTGGCAAGGAGCAGAAGATCCGCAAATATCTGCTGGAGGGCAACTTCATCGACGCGGTGATCCAGCTGCCGCCGAACCTGTTCTTCGGCACCTCCATCGCCACCTGCATCATCGTGCTTAAGAAATCGAAGACCGATGACAGCGTGTTGTTCATCGACGCGTCGGAACGGTTCGTGCACGTCGGCAACCAAAACCAGCTTTCGCCCGACGACATCGCCGCGATCATGGATGTCTATGCGAAACGCGAACCTGTTGAGCATTTCTCCGCCGTCGCCTCGCTTGAAGACATCCGCAAGAACGATTACGTGTTGTCGGTCAGCGGCTACGTGCAGCCCGAAGACACGCGAGAGAAGATCGACATCGCCGCACTCAACCGGCAGATCTCCGACATTGTGGCACGAGAGAACGAACTTCGTGCTCAGATCGACGCCATCGTCGCGGATTTGGAAAACTGATGTGAGCGACCGGCAGATGATACCCACAATCGGAAAGATCGGAACCACGAGGGAGCACTATCTGCCTCGGTTTTTTCTGCGCCATTTTGTGGATGATAAAGAAAAGATTTCATACGTCACGCGAGCAGAAAAGAATCGAGTGGTAAGACACGCCCGTGTGGAAAACGTAGGCGTGCAGAACCGCTTGTATGAGACGGCCTGCCCATCAGGAGAAAGCGGAGACTATTACTTCCCTAATTACATCGAAAAATCGCTGTCCTCAGTGGAAGACAATCTCAGCGGGAAGCTTGAATGGTTCCTGCATGCCGTATCAAGCATGAGACCGAGTGATCGTCTTGAGGATGACGATTTGGATCGATTGGTGAGCTTCGTTTCAATTTTCATTCCCCATATTGTTTCCCGCAGCCCGGAATCGGTGAGATATGCGAAGAACCGCGCAGAAGACGTGCTTGAAACAATGCGTGAGCTGGACTTAGGCTCAAGCGAAAAATTGAAAGAACTTTACCGTGAAACACAATCGGAAGAAGAATTTGACGAAACGCTGACATTTGTCCCTGAAGCGATAGCTAAGCAGATTTCCTTGTGGGTGCAAATACTGCCAGGAATCATCAGTAAGGATGAGAAATTTGTTCGTTCTTCCTCACTGTATAAGGCCGTGGAATATCTGCGAGATTGCAGCATGCTCGTATTGACGACCTCATCGGGGCACCCGTTCATTGGCATAGATAAACCAGTTCGTACGGTCATAACTGGTAACTTGACGACTTTGTACTATCCGTTGAGTTCGCAGGTCGCGGTCATCTTAACGGATGACGGTCAACATACCTTTGAGAAAAGATCAGTCAGCTATAAGCAGCTCAAAGATTTCAATGAGGTTGCTTTTAATGATGGCAACTGGAATCTAGTGTTTTGTGAGCGGTCAGATTATCTAAATGCATATTCAGGAATTGAGGGAACTAGCAATGAGCAGGATTGACGATTTGATCGCGGAATATTGTCCGAATGGGGTTGAACGCAAGCCTCTGGGTGCTATTGCGAAGTTATACCGGGGGAATGGCCTGCAAAAGAAGGATTTTACGGACAAAGGCATTGGATGCATCCATTATGGTCAGATTTATACGCGATACGATACTTTTACGTCTCAGACCATTTCGTTCGTAGACAAGAAGCTCGCAGACAAACTCCTCAAGGTCCATCCAAATGATTTGATTGTGACAGCCACTAGCGAAAATCTTGAGGATGTATGTAAAGCAGTTGCCTGGCTGGGTGGATCGGACATTGTGACTGGCGGCCATTCAATTGTTGTTAGACATCATCAGAATGCGAAGTATCTTTCTTACTATTTCCAAACGCTGGATTTCTTTCAGCGTAAGCGCGCATATGTGCATGGAACCAAGGTAATGGAAATCAAGAAGGATGACTTGGCAAAAATTGTCGTTCCCGTTCCTCCATTGCCGGTACAGGAGGAGATCGTTCGGATTTTGGATTCGTTTAGCTCGCTGGAGGCGGAGCTGGAGGCGGAGCTGGAGGCGGAGCTGGAGGCGCGGAGGAAGCAGTATGCCTATTACCGTGATGAACTCCTCACATTCGATAGAGAGAGAGTCCTAGTCATCACTGTGGGAGAGCTATGCGATATCAATCGCGGTCGGGTCATGTCCAAAGGCTATCTGGAAAAGCACCGCGGCGCATATCCGGTGTACTCATCTCAGACTGCGAATAATGGCCGTTTTGGTTTTATTAATTCTTATGACTATGACGGAGAATACATCACTTGGACAACAGATGGAGCTAATGCCGGCTCTGTCTTTTACCATGATGAAAAATTTAGTATTACTAATGTGTGCGGACTTTTGCGCATCAAAGATTCACGCGTGCGAGCCAAGTATCTTAAATATGTTTTAGATGTGACTGCTAAGCAGTATGTAAATACCGGCATGGGAAATCCCAAACTGATGAGTAATGTCATGAAGCAGATCAAGGTGGGGATTCCCTCCTTGGCTGAGCAGGATAGGATTATCTCCATTCTTGATCGCTTCGACAAGCTCACTAATGACCTGAGCTCTGGTTTGCCTGCGGAGATCGAGGCCCGTCGCAAGCAGTACGAGTATTACCGGGACCGTCTGCTGTCATTCGACGAACTTGCCGTGTGACGTTTCATCGTGGGAACGGTCGAGTTGATGTATGGTCAGGTGCCGGACCATAGGGATGCATAGCATGGTTGGGACGCGCCGCAGATTTTTCAAAATGTGAGGACACGATTAACATGGCAGATAACAGCAGCTCCCTAAGCCTACTCACAGTGCTCAAACCAGGGGGCTCTTCTCATATCGGGGCGGAATCCAAGCCCGCGAAGACCATCGACCAGATGATCGCCCTGATGTCGGAGCGAGGCCTGGTGATCACGGATGAGGCAGAGCTGCGGCGGGTGCTCTTTGACTGCAACTATTACCGTCTCTCGGGATACTTCCGTCCCTTTCAAGTCAACCCAGCGGCCGGCGACAACAGGTACAGGCCGGGCACCCGGGATGTTGATTTCCTTGTTCCCTATGCGATGGACGAGAAGCTGCGCAACATCATCCTCAAGGGCACCGCGAAGGTGGAGCTCACCTTGCGTTCGAGAATCGCATACCTGCTGGCGTCGGACGGCAACGCCTACACGTATATGGATCCCGAATCCTATCAGGATGTGCGCAACAAGCGCGGCGAACTGTTGCGCGACAACCTGTTGCGAAACATGGACAAATGGATGAAGATGTCCAACGAGGTATGCATGCGGCATTACCGGCGCAAAGGCGGACCGGTGCCCGTGTGGGCGGCCGTCGAGACGTTCCCGTTCGATACGCTCTCCCGAATGCTTTCCCTGCACACGGATGCCAAGGCGCTCAGGGAATTGTACAGATCAGTCGGATTACGCACCAATCTGCGGACTTCCTCGGAGGTCGTGCATGCCATGGTTTATCTGCGCAATCTGTGCTCGCATCATGCCAGACTGTGGCATCGGGAGATGGTCATCCCGTCGCCTATGACGCGTGACATGAAAACCGCGTTCGCTGATTTCGAATACGGCGAGAAATCCGTGGCGTCGTCGCTGCTTGCGCTCATGTATCTTGTGCGGAATATCGAGGGCGACGATGGCTACGCCATGGTGATTCGTCGCTTCCTCGACTCGAATGAGACATACGCCTCTGGAATCAGGACGGCCCTGCATTGGGAATAAGCCGCAGGATCCAGGAATCCCATATGCGCTGCGGAATCCGAATTCCTTTGAGTAGGATGGCGGATAAATACGGATGAAGAAGGAGCCCATGATGACGGAGCGGTCGGATATGGATCTGCCGGATGGCGGCAAGTCGTACAAGCTCGTGGCCGAGGGCGCGGAAAGCACCGTGGTGGCCGAATACGAGCCTAGCCACAGTCGTGAGACCGCATACCAGAGCGAAGCGGATCTGGAGGAGGAGCTGCTGCGAATCCTCGAATCCCAAGGCTATGAACGACTTTCCGCGCATACGGAATCCGAACTGATCGCAAACCTGCGCACCCAGCTTGAGAAGCTGAACGATGTCCGGTTCACCGACAATGAGTGGTCGCATTTCTTCCACGAGGTCATCGCCTCTTCGACGGCGAGCATCGAGGACAAGACCCGGCTGATCCAAGAAGACAACATCCAGATCCTGAACCGTGACGATGGCACGACGAAGAACATTCGTCTCATCGACAAGGTACATGTTCACAGCAACCGTCTCCAGGTGCTTCACCAGTTCGAGGAGGAGGGCGGCAGCCACCCGACCCGGTATGATGTGACGATTTTGGTCAACGGCCTGCCGTTGGTGCAAATCGAATTGAAGCGGCGGGGCGTGGCGATCAAGGAGGCGTTCAACCAGATCAACCGTTACCAGCGTGACAGCTTCTGGGCCGGATCGGGACTCTATGAGTACGCCCAGATCTTCATCATCTCGAACGGCACGCACACCAAGTACTACAGCAACACCACGCGCTTCAAGCACATCCATGAAATGGAAGGCCGTCCCGCAGCCGGCCGTTCGCAGAAGAGCTCCGACAGCTTCGAATTCACCAGCTGGTGGGCCGACGGACGCAACCATGTCATCGCCGACCTGACGGGTTTCGCCAGGACCTTCCTCGCCCGGCATACACTGCTCAATATCCTGACACGATATTGCGTGTTCACCGCCGAGCATGACCTGCTGGTGATGCGCCCATACCAGATCGCGGCCACCGAACGCATCCTCAACCGCATTCTCATCAGCGAATACGATCCGAAGAGACTCGGCACGCCCGAGGCGGGCGGATACGTGTGGCATACCACAGGCAGCGGCAAGACGCTGACCAGCTTCAAGACGGCGCAGCTCGCCAGCAACATGGATGGCGTCGACAAGGTGCTGTTCGTCGTGGACCGCAAGGACCTCGACTACCAGACCATCAAGGAATACGAACGCTTCAAAAAGGGCGCGGTCAACTCCAACAAAAGCACCAAGGTGCTTGCCGAGCAGCTTGCCAACCTAGACGCGAAAATCATCGTCACCACGATTCAGAAGCTTTCCTCATTCATCCGCAGCGATCCCAAGCACGATGTCTACGCGCAGCATGTGGTGCTGATTTTCGACGAATGCCATCGCAGCCAGTTCGGAGAGATGCATACCGCCATCACCAAGCATTTCAAGAACTATCATCTGTTCGGATTCACCGGCACGCCCATCTTCGCCGTGAACGCGAAAACCGGAGGCTCCCCCAATCTGCGCACCACCGGACAGGCGTTCGGCGACTGCCTGCACTCATACACGGTGGTGGACGCGATCAAGGACGGCAACGTGCTGCCGTTCCGTATCGGATACGTGGACACGGTGCGCCGTAAGGAAGGCGTCAGGGACGAACAGGTGTACGGCATCGACTCAGCCAAGGCACTGAGCGACCCGCGGCGCGTGAGCGCGGTCACGTCGTATGTGCTCGACCATTTCGATCAGAAAACCAAGCGGCAATCCAGCTACATGCTCAAGGACCGGCGCGTCCGCGGCTTCAATTCGCTGTTTGCTGCTGATTCCATCGGCATGGCCAAGCAGTATTACGCCGAGTTCCAGCGCCAGCAGGCCGAGCGCGGTGGGGAACCGTTGAAAATCGCCTTGATCTACAGTTTCGCGCCGAACGAGGCCGACCCCGGCGAGCAGGGCTTCATTGATGACGAGGACTTCGAGACCGCTGGCCTTGACCAGTCATCACGGGATTTCCTCGACGCCGCGATCTGCGATTACAACCGAATGTTCGGCAGCAGCTTCAGCACGGCCTCCGACCAGTTCGAGAACTACTACAAGGATTTGTGCCTCAGGCTCAAGAACCGCGATCTGGACATGGCCATCGTAGTGAACATGTTGCTCACCGGCTTCGACGCCACGACGCTCAACACCCTGTGGGTGGACAAGAACCTGAAACAGCATGGCCTGATGCAGGCGTTCAGCCGCACCAACCGCATCCTGAACTCGGTGAAGACCTTTGGCAACATCATCTGCTTCCGCGATCTGCGGCAGGAGGTGGATGACGCCTTGGCTCTGTTCGGGGACAAGGACGCCAAGGGCACGGTGGTGCTTAAACCATATGCGGAATATCTCGCTGCATACACCGAGAAGGTCTCGCAGCTGCTCAAGCGGTTCCCCTTGGGCGAGGAAATCGTCGGAGAACAGGCGCAGAAGGATTTCCTCACCCTGTTCGGCTCGATCCTGCGGCTGCGCAACATCCTGCAGGCCTTCGACGATTTCTCCAACGAAGATGTGCTGAGCCTGCGCGACCTGCAGGACTACCAGAGCCTGTACATCGATCTCTACCAACAGCGGCGTTCGCATGAGGAAGCCGACAAGGAAATCATCAACGACGACGTCGTCTTCGAAGCCGAACTGGTCAAACAGATCGAAGTGAACATCGACTACATCCTCGAACTCGTAGCCAAATACCATGACGGGCATATGGAGGACAAGTCGATCCTCGCGGACATCAGCCGCACCATCATGTCTTCGCCCGACCTGCGCAGCAAAAAGGACCTCATCGACTCGTTCGTCGAGTCCCTGTCCTCAGGCGCGGACGTGCAGCGCGACTGGAAGGAATACATCGTCCGCAAGAAGCAGGAGGAATTCGAGCGCATTGTCAGCGAGGAGCACCTGAAGACTGGACTGGCCGAGCAGTTCATCATCGACTGCTTCAAGGAAGGCTATGTCGACACGGACGGCACCAGAATAGTGTCGATGCTGCCCCCTGTGTCACGCTTCGCGCCGAGCAACGCGTACGAGCTGATGAAGAGCCGAGTCATCGAACGGTTCCGCCAATACTTCGATCGCTTCGTCGGAATGTGAGGGAACGGCCGTCCCGGGGCCGAAACGGAATGAGGATACCGGAGACCGTGCTTTGCAATCGGGGTTCCGCAGAGGTTTCTGCGGAACCCCGATTTTTCGTCTGAATCGCAGCTCGTCCAATGTCCAAACTGAGCTCCGCTTCTTTGAAGGATGATGAATATGCAATGGGTCGTCGCCATTGAAGTTGGTGATGGAAGGAGCAGAACGTGAACGCGATTATATTTCGCAGAATGTCACATGTGCGATGCGGAAAAGTGTTTCCATTCCGTGAGATAAGCATGGGGTTAGTAAGCGACGCATGTGTGGCCACACATGCTCGTTCCACAGGCGTGGATCGGCTTGCCGGGAGACCCGGACCCCATGGTCGGCGAAGCCTTCAGACCGCTGACGCGGCTTATGGAATGAGCCATTCCAGTTCCCGTGGGGGAGGTGTTTCCTTATGGGCTGGCGTGGCAATCGCAGGCGCAGCATATGTAAGAAAATCATGTTCGCACCGGAGGAATGGGGACAGGCAAGGAAGATCCACGAACGTTGGGCAAGGAACATTCCGGTGTATAGACGGTGGGGTGATTTCGCCCGTCAGACGCTCATGCATGGCGCGTTGATGAATGTTTCAGTGACGCTGGCGAGCGATCCGGAGGTGTTCAAGGCCGAGCTCCACCGCATCGGCGTGAACGTGAATCAGATCGCCAGGATTGCGAATCTGACAGGCTCCGTGAGCCCGCAAGAGATGCGTGAACTGCATGATCTGCTCGCCTCGATCGATGAGAAAATGACGGGGATGGAGCGCGAGAAAGCGGAGATCGATACGGTACAGGGGCTGTACTGATGGCCGTGGTCAAACTCGGGAACAAGGTCAAAACGAATCTTCCGAACACGATTCGTTACGTCATCAATCCCGAGAAGAACGATGGCGGCAGGCTCGTATACGCGAGCTACAGCGGTGAGCGGCATGACGCGAACGTGCTAGCCGAACCGATGATCCGGGACCTGGAACGATGCGCGAATGGGTTGCGCAAGGACGGCGTGCTTGCTCTGCATCTGAAGCATTCGTTCAGTCCCGACGAGCATGTGAACGCGGAACAGGTGCATGAGATGGGCGTCATGCTGGCCGAAGCGATCACGGGTGGCGACTACAAGTATGTGGTCTCCACGCACATGGATCGGCATCATCTGCACAACCACATCGTCATCTGCGCGGCGAACCGAAGGACGGGAAGGAAGATACGCCTGACCCGCAGAAGCATCGACTAGTGGCGTGCGATCAGCGACGAACTATGCCGTCGCGAGGGCCTTACCGTATTGGAGAGCCCAAAGGTCGGAACCGCCGTGGAACACACCGAAATGCTCAAGGTAATGCGGCATACGCCCGGTCAAAACAGCGAGCGACAGTTCGGAATCGAGTCCCCTGTCATCGCATCCACGGGCGTAGGCGCGGACATGGGCGAACTGTATGCGGCGGCGAGAGGCATGGGCATCAGAGAGCGGCTGCGCATCCTGATCGATCTCGATGCAGCCAGGGCGAACAGTATCGGAGAGCTCGCCGAATTGCTTGACTCGCACGGTGTCGGATTGACGTTGCACGGTGGCGGCCTGGCCGAGGGACTGCGTGACTTAAACGCCAAGGCCGACTGGGCGTATGGCGAACTACGTGCCGCGGTCGTCGCGTTGAACGACGTGATCGACAGCCATGACCCCGATCTTGTGGTGGAAGCGCGTGAGGAGATCGAACGTCGCGAGCGAACGCTGCTCGAATGCCGGAGACAACTCGACGTCATCAGATCAGCAGCTCGAAATTCCGGAGTCGGACTGCCCGAATGGATATGCAAGGAACGGAACGATGAACCAGCCAACGAACATGAACAGCGGAATGGAATCCGATCCGATGGGCGGCATGTTCTCCCAGAGGTTCGATCGGATACAGCCGATGGAGCCAACGAACACCATGCCGGCGTCGGAAGCCGATACGATTCGGGCGGAGGAAGAGAGCCGGAGGCTCAACCGGCAGGTCGCGGAACTTCGGAGCGAGAATTCGACGCTCTCATCACGGAATCAAGAGCTTCAATCAACGAATCGGCGGCTCTTGTCGACGAATCAGACGCTCAGGAAGCAACTCTCCGAAGTCAACGAGACAGCCAGGTTGCTCGAAGAGACCAAGAAGAGAGAACGCGCGTGCATAGAAAGGGAAAAACGTTGTGACCGCATCCTTCGTCGCGAGGCGGTTCTTGAAGCCGACGAATCCAGAGTTCGGGATGAACGCGAACGTCTTAACAACGAGCGGAAGCGGATACGTGAGGACATCGCCGAACAAGTCGAACAGGAATCGGAGCGGATGCGTCGATGTCTCAAGGAGAGCAGCGACAGGCAGCATGAGCGTGACAAGCGCATCCTCTTTGCCTTGTGCCGGGGCGTGTGCTCGTCCATGGTGCCGATGATCGCCGTCGTCATGCAAGGCCGCTGGCAAGCCTTCGCCGACTCATTGCTCGACTGGCTTCATATGCGCGGGAAACAGCTCGCGGTGGTCGGCCAATGGCTTGCGGACATCGATGCGCGGCTGAATGAGATCATCCCGAGCGGATGGTGGGATCGGCCACTCGTGTTTCTGCTCATGCTGCTGTTGACAGCCGTGGTCTGTGGCATACCTCTGCTCGTAGCAGGCGGATATGCGGTGGCTATTTTTATGACGATGAGAGGCTGGCTTACGGAAGGAACCCTGGGAGTCCATATCGTTCTTTGGACGTTGGTCGCCATGGTGGGCTTCGTCCTGGCCGACCGTCTCGCCATGATCCCGCGCAATCCGATGGGCTGGCCCACCTGGTGGATTCTTCTCACTGTTGCCGCGCACCTGATTTATATGGCGAAACTGGCGGACCCAATCAGCCGATTCATCAGGAACGGCCAGGACATGGGTATGTAATGAACCAAACGATGCATGAGAGAACGTCTCAAAACGAGTCGTTCCCAAATTGTTGTTACCATGTTGTCATACAGGGCTGTAATCAAGCGTTTAAAGCCGCTAAATCACTGGTATTTAGCGGCTTTATAGCATCGGTCAGGTAGGGTTCGACTCCCGTCATCCGCTCCATTCGAAACCCTTGGAATCGTTGGAATTTCAAGGGTTTTTCTATTGTCGTAAAAGACCCGTGAAGCCAACTTCGCGTCGCGCAACTGTCGGTTGCGTCGCAAAATTTGGTTGCGAATCGCAATGCAACCGCAAGATGGTGGCGTGGAACGCGACGTTTGTGACAAGCTGCTGATGCTTTGCGACATGTTCGGTGTGACGTTGGATGATTTGGTCATGGGCGACGTGTGCGCGTCGGCGGGCCGTGGAGGTGCGGGACGCGTGGGCTGTGTGGATGCGGGACGCATGGACTTGGCTGCCGATACGGCTGGTGTGGCAGCGTCGGATGGGGTGGTTGACTCTGCTGTTGGTGCGGTTCCGGGGGTAATCGGGTTCGCGGCATCGCAGGTTGCAGGAGTGTCCGATTCTGCAGAATCGGACACTCGTGGAGGGCGATGGGTAGGCTGGAGCCCGTGAACACGAACCAGAAGTCCCCCTCCGATTCCGGCGCAAACCACCCCACCGGCAACTCCTGCAATCCGCTACTCGGCCATGCCACATCACACGCGGCGACACTCATCGGCCTGTTCGCAATCGTCCTGTGGGGCTTCATGGCCGGCCTCGTGCGACTGGTCTCCGAATCGTTCGGCGCCACGCTCGGTTCGGCGCTCATCTACACCGTCGGTGGTGTCATGCTGTTCATTGTGCGCCGTCCGAAACCAATCCGCGAAGCGCCATGCAAGTACCTCATCGCAGGTGGACTCATGTTCATCGCATACGAGGCGTCAATCTCGCTGTCGATCGGCCTGGCCACAACGAACGCGCAATCCGTGGAAGTCAGCCTTGTCAACTACTTGTGGCCGACGCTGCTGGTGCTGATGACCGCAGCGGTATCGCACAAACGTGGTGCGGTCGCCAAAGCGATTCCTGGCGCGGTGATCGCAACCATCGGTGTGGCGATGGCGGTTGGCGGAGAAAGCCTTGATATGCAGGAAGCGGTCCACAATATCGCCAGTAACCCCCTACCGTATGTGCTCGCGTTTGTTGGCGCCTTTATTTGGGCGATTTATGCGACTTTTACGCCGTCGTTGTCCGGCGGTTACGACGGCACGACGATTTTCTTCTGCTGTGTGGCCGTTGTACTGTGGACCATCCATTTCGTTTCGGGAGACGGTTTGCCGGACACGGCGCCCGGCATCGGTGGATATGCTGCGCTGATTGCGTGCGCCGCTTCGATTTCGGGCGGCTACGCGTGCTGGGGATACGGCATGTTGCACGGCAGTATGGAAACGCTTGCGATTGGTTCGTACGCGACTCCGCTGTTTTCCACGGCTTCTAGCACGCTTCTGTTGGGCGTGGCGCTGGGCATGCCGTTCTGGATCGGTGTTGTGCTGGTGGTTGCCGGTTCTCTGATCAACGTGTGGTTTGCACGGTGCCCCTGAGTGTCCGTTTCTCCCGAATCGGACAACCTGGGGTGACCGGATGACGCGTGGGTGGCTGATTCGGGGGGATCGGACACTTGTTGGTGCGTGAGGAGGCGACATGTGGGGTAGTGGCGGCGCAGAGGAGCGCCGGGATGGCGCAGCGGTACGTAAGGGAAGTGACTGGGCAGGACAATGCCCTACGCCTCCACGCTAGCTTAGGTTTTTGCCGGCTGGTCGATGGTGACGAACTCGTGGCTTTGGGTTTTCAGGTCGTCGATGATGGCGGGCAGCGCGTTCACGTGTACCAGCCGAAACCGATCTAAACCGGCTCAAACCAGCCCGTTCAAATCCGCCTCGTCACATCACCTTGGTGGACTCCAGATTGCGGCTCACCCAGTTGTTCAACCGGATCACCGGCTTGCGCAACACCAATCCCAGCAGCAGCGAAGGAATCAGGAACAAGGCGAGATACACCATGTCAAGCAGGTACTCATTGTCGTATGATCCGGCCATCGCGGCGTGCATGGCATCGATGGCGTGCGGGAATGGTAGGAACGGGTAGAGCATTTGGAAGAACTTCGGCAGCGTCTCGATAGGGAACGTACCGCCCGAACCGGCGACCTGCATCACCAGCAGCACCACGGCCACAGCCTTGCCGATATCGCCGAACGACACGGTCAGCGTATACACGATATTCGAGAACACGAGCGCGGCAAGCCACCCCACGGCAAGGAACTGCAGCGCATGATTCGCCTGCACGCCAAGGAAATACATGTCACCCAGGCAAACCAGTGTGCCCTGCAGCAACGCGAGCAGCGCGAAGATCGCGTACCGTCCGAAATACTCGTGGTCGAGACGCAGTCCCCAACGTGAGGCGTTCCCCGGGCCGGACGGGCCGGCGATGCGCGGCAGCGTGTCGCCCAAGCCCAGCACATGCGCCTTCTCGCGGTCCGAAATTGTCACTTTCAGCATGGCGCACAGGATGATCGCACCCACCCAGATTGACAGGATCGTATAGAACGGCGCCATGGCCGAACCGTAGTTCGCAATCGGGTATACCGAGACGCGATGCAGTGCGACGGGCGCGGAAATCAGTGTGGACAGTGTGGACGCGTTGGCGGTGGCCAGTGCACGTAGTTCGTCCGATTCACCCGAATCGGACGAACTGGCGTCGTTGCCACCATTGCCACCATCGCTGTTGCCGTCACCGGCGTTTCCGCCCGTCTCCAGCTTCGTGATCAGCTCCTTCACCGTCGCTGCCGACGAGTCGAGTTTCTTCGCGATCGCGCCGAGCGTGGAACGGATGGACGTCACATTCGTCCCCACATCGCCCGTCACATCGTCCAGACCGTCGGCGGTGCCGCTCAGCTGGGTGATCATGCTGTCGGTTTGGGAGATCAGCGTGCTGACTGTGGAGGCGAGCGCGTCGATTTTCGGCTTGACGTTCGTGGCGTAATCGTCGCGCACATTGCTGATCGACTGCTTCGCGGAGGTGATGCGGTTCAGGATCTCCTTGCGGGAGCGTTCCGCGGCTGCGGTATCCTGCGTGACCTGCGTGGAAGCGTCTTTCAGCTGCTGCGCGAGCTTCTGCGAATCGCCTTTGGCGGCTTCCAGCAGCGTGATCTCCCGGTCGATGGCTTCCAGCAGCGCCTGTTTCGCGGAATCACTGTCCGGTAGTTGTTCCACCGATTCGCGCATGTGGTTGAGGCTTGTGATGTACGTGTCGTACAGCGATTCGCCGCTGGAGATTTGTTCGCTCAACGTTGCCAACTGGCTGGCTGCGGTGTCTGAGTCCTTGCCGATCGCGTCGAACGCCTTGTTCACCTTGGCAGCTACTTGGTCGAACGCGCCTGACACCTGGTCGAGCGCGGCGTTCACTGAGGAGGTGACGTTCGCACCTGCCGAAGTGAACGACGTGGCGCCTGATTTGCCTTGCTTCAACGCGTTCTGGGCCTGTTTGCCCGCCTTGGTCGCCGAGGCGAGCAGTTTGCCCGTGGAATCCACGATGTCGTTCGCCGAGCCGAGCAGTTGCGAATACGACGTTACCTGCTGCGATGCGCCGCTCAGCGTATCCGCCATGGTGGTGAGATTGCCGTTGAGGTTGCGCATGTATTCGGCCATTTGCGGGCTTTGCGAATAGTGTAGGATGCTTGAGGCCAGGTCGAGTCCGACTTGCGCGATCGTTTTGGCGAAGGTTTTGTCGATTGTGTTGACCACGGTTGTCGCGCCCTGATCGGTGATATGCGGGGCGATCGGGTTGATTTTCTCGTTCAGATAGTACTTGAGCTGCGCGTGTTTGATGTCGGGGGAGAACAGCGTCATCATGTCGGCGCTGAAACCTTTCGGAATTACGATCGCCGCATAGTATTCGCCGGATTTCACTCCGTCGATTGCCTTGTCGCTTTTCACGAACTGCCAGTCCAGCTGGTCGTTGGCGTGCAGTGTGCTGATGATGGTTTCGCCCACGTTGACGCGCACCGGTATGAGATCCGACTTGTAACCCTTGTCGTTATTGGCCACGGCGACCTTCAATGCCTTGGCGTTGCCGTAGGGGTCCCAGCTGGCCGCGATGTTGAACCAGGCGTACAGCGCCGGTACCACCACCAGGCCCATCGAGACGATCACGGCGATCACGTTGCGGGTGGCGTGGCACATGTCCCGCTTGAAGATGCCCCAGATCATTTTCACTGTTCGTTCCCCTCCTCACGCAGACTCCTGCCAGCATTTCCGTCCGTGTTTCCAGCCGCATACTCAGCCGCATGTTCAGGCGCATGTCCGGCCGAACCACCATGCGCAGCCTCATACAGCCTCGTACGTACGGCATGCATCGGCTTGTAATGCATGTCCGGCCGGAACAGCAGATTCTCGTGCAGGATCGCGCTGCGGAACTCTTCCGCACTCATCGCTTCCTCGCCCAGATAATTCGCATACCGTTCGCGCAGATACTCCACCACGATGAGATACGTGTCGATGGCGATGATCGAAATGATCCAACCGAGCAGCATGGCGAGCTTCATGCGCGTGATGAATAGCAACAGCAGGAACACGAACGGCAGTACCGCCAGCGCGAGGAATCCCCAACGCACCAGGCGCGGGTACAGGCGGAAGAAATGAATCGCCCGTCTGCGGGCGAGTTCGGGGAACTCCTCGGCGATCTGCTGCGCGGTCTCGGTGAGCCGCAACGGTTCCACCGTGCCTTCGTTATGTTCGGTGATCATCAGATCAGTGTCCGCCAGACGGTTGTCGAACAGGCGGTTGAGGTTCAACGCCAGCTTGCGCACCACCAGACCGATGAACAATGCCGCAGGCAGGTACCAGAACAGCGAGAGCATGTCGAGCCAATAATGGTTGGCATACATGCCGCCGATCGGCCCGCGCATCGCGTTGATGCCGTAGGTGAACGGTAGGAACGGTTTCAGACGGCGGAAGAATTCCGGCATCATCTCGATGGGGTAGAGGCCTGCGGCGCCTGGTATCTGGATGATCACCAGAATCACGGCGACGGCCTTGCCGATATGCCGGAACGCCACGGCGAGCGCGTAAATGATGTTCACGTAGACGAACGAGGCGAAAATGCCGGCGAGGATGAACAGGAACGGACGCTCGCATTGGATGCCCAGCGCGAGATCGCCGATCGTGGCGATGATCGCCTGCAGGAATCCGACCGTGACGAACAGCAGCCAACGGCCCATATAGCCTTGGCGTGGCGTGTACATGCGGATCTTCTCATCGCGGTCCACTTCAAGCTTGTAGATCGCGACGAGCACGAATCCGCCGACCCACAGCGCAAGATTCGTGTAGAACGGCGTGACCGCGGAGCCATAGTTTTTGACCGGGTAGAGGACCTGTTCGTCCAAATGCACCGGCTCGCCCACGAACGAGCCGACCTCGCTCGCGTCAAGTCCGAGCGCTTGGGAAAGCTGCTGGAACATCGCCGAACTGCTCAACGCGGCCACATCGGTGCGCGTGGTGTTGAGCTGTTTGGCGAGATTGGCGAGCTGCGTCTGCGTGCCAGCAATGGTGGTGTTCGTTTGGGTCACGGTGCGCGACAACTGGTCGAGCAGCCCGTTGCCATGTTCCAGCGTGCTTTGCAGCGTGGTAAGCGTGCCGGACAGCGACCCATTGGCCAGGCTGAGTGTATCGAGCCCGGTGTTGAGATTCGGCATGACCGTGCCGGTGATGGTCGTGCGTGCGCTCGCCATCGACGCCGTGCCGTTCTTCGCCAGCGTGGTGACATCGTCGTTGAACCCGTTCGCGGTGTTCTTCCCCGCGTTGATCGCAGCCGTGGTGTCCTGATCGAAGGCGTCGATGCGCTGCTGCTGGAACGTCAGCTGTTTGCGGGCTTCGGCGAGCTGCGCGGAAAGATCCTTATACGTTTGGCTGTTCGGATCCAGCTGGCTGGCCTGCAACGCCTTCTCCACGCCGTCGAGCACATTGCCGGTGGTGGTGTTGACGTGATGCATGGTGCTGGACACTTGGTCGAGCGCGTCCTGCGTGGTGTTCAGTCCGCTGAGCACGGCGCCGGTGGCATTGCTCACGTTGACCTGCAGGCCGGACAGTTGCGTGCTGCCGTTGTCGAGCGCTCCGACCAGCGTGTTCGAGAATCGTTCGGTTTGTGTGCGCGTCTCGCTCAGCAAGCCGGACGCCTTGCCGACGGTGTCAAGCGAGTTGGTGATTTCCGAGGCGAGCGCGATGTTGGACTGTTTGGCCGAATCGATGGTGGTGAGGGCCTTGTCGAGCGTGGAACGCGTGCCGCGCAGCTGCTGTTGGACGGTTTCGAGCTGGTTGATGGTGTCGGTCAGATCGTTGATGACGTCGCTTTGCGCGCTTTCCACGCTGCCGGTGGTTTCTCCCGCTGCCTCCTTCACTTCCTTTGCCACGGCGTCGGCCACGCTGGAAACGAAAGTGGTGTTGATCTGCTCGTCGATCGTGGTCGCGCCCGTATCGGTGATTTTCGGCGCGATCGCGTTCAGCTTTTCGTTGATGTAGTACGTGATCGACGGTCGGTCGCCTTTACCGGTGACGGTGCCGATTAGTCTGGAGCTGAAGTCTTCCGGCAGTACGATCGCCGCATAGTATTTGCCGGCTTTCACGCCTTCGATGGCTTGCTGCTTGGGGACGAAACGCCAGCCGAGCTGATGGTTCTTCTTAAGCTGGTTGACGGTCTGCTGGCCAGCGTCGAGATGGCCGACCAGCGTGGAGGTGGTGCCTTCGTCCTCATTGGCTACGGCGACTTGAATATTGCCGGTATTCGCGTAAGGATCCCAGTTGGCCAGGATGTTGCACCATGCGTACAGTGATGGGATGATGGCCACACCCAGCGTGACGACGAGCGCCACGGGGTTCTTCAGAATGCGTTTCACGTCTCGAAGGAAGATGGCGAAAACCTGGTGCATCAAGCCTCCTCGCGGGTATTGGTCGCAACATCTACGTGCGGCGGCATGCCCGTGCGGGAACACCCGGTTGGGCTCTTCGTCGCGCGATCCGGTGGATATTCTATGACTTCCGATGGAACGATCGCAATGGTTTCGCCCTGTTTAATGGTCGGTCCCGCAAATGTCGGGATATGAGACGAAAACGCTCGGCATATGGCCCTAGCGGGGCGGGTGACCTGGATATGGAGCGGATGGTCGGGAAAACGGAAAGGAAAGATGGCGAATGTTGTCACATGACAAGTGGGATAGGGTTGGGCGATAATGGAGGCATGACTATTGCAACGCCGGAACGTTATGCGCAAATGCTGGACGCCGCACGCCGCGGCGGTTACGCCTATCCCGCGATCAATGTGACCAGCACACAGACCCTGAACGCCGCACTCCAGGGTTTCGCCGAGGCGGAATCCGATGGCATCATCCAGGTCTCCGTAGGCGGCGCCGCCTACTTCTCCGGGCAACGCGTCAACGACCGCGTCACCGGCTCGCTTGCCTTCGCCGCCTTCGCGCACGAAGTCGCGGCGGAATACCCCAACATCACCATCGCCCTGCACACCGACCACTGCGCCAAACAGTATTTGGACGAATGGGTGCGCCCCCTGCTCGACCATGAAGCCGAACAGGTGAAGCACGGTCAGGAACCGACCTTCCAGTCACACATGTGGGACGGTTCCACAGTGCCGCTGGGTGAAAACCTCGACATCGCAGAAGAACTGCTCGACAAATCCCAAGCCGCGCACACCGTGCTGGAAATCGAAATCGGCGCGGTCGGCGGCGAAGAAGACGGGCACAGCGCCGAAATCAACGACAAACTGTATTCCACGCCCGCGCAAGGCATCGCCGTCGCGCAACGACTCGGCCTTGGCGAGCGCGGACGCTACATGGCCGCATTCACCTTCGGCAACGTGCACGGCGCATACAAACCGGGCGTGGTGAAACTGCGCCCCGAACTGCTCGACGAAATCCAGACCACGGTCGCGCTCGCGATTAAGGCCGGCGAAATGCCCGACCCCGCGCACTCGCTGGATGTCGCTCCCGGTAAGCCGTTCGCCCTGGTGTTCCACGGCGGTTCCGGCTCCGCGCCGGAGGAGATCGCGCAGGCCGTGAGCTACGGCGTGGTGAAGATGAACATCGACACCGATACGCAGTACGCATTCAGCCGTGCGGTGGCCGGTCACATGTTCTCCAACTATGATTCGGTGCTCAAAATCGATGGCGAGGTGGGCAACAAGAAGATGTACGACCCGCGTTCGTGGGGGCGCGAAGCGGAAAGCGCCATGGCCGCACGCGTGGTGGAGGCTTGCAGGCAGCTTGGCAGCGCGGGCAAGGCGTTGAAGTAGTGTGATGCCGCACGCGCCGTGTAATGCATGCGGCGTGTGCGGCACGGTGGGTGTGTCGCGTTGTATGAGACGAAAACGATGGAACTGACTAGTTTCAACGGCCGATCGGTGCATATCCGGCAGATATCCGGTAGAGGGCGCAGGGTAGTCTTTGTAAGGCCTTGGGTAAGGCTTTGAGGCGAAATCGCATACGCGCGGAGGTGCAACAACATGCCTGGAATTGTTTTGATCGGTGCCCAGTGGGGCGACGAAGGTAAGGGCAAGGCGACCGATCTTATCGGCACCAAGGTCGACTATGTTGCGCGTTTCAATGGCGGCAACAATGCAGGCCACACCGTGGTCGTCGGCGACGAATCGTACGCACTGCACCTGCTGCCGTCCGGCATCATCAGCCCCAACACCACCCCCGTCATCGGCAACGGCGTCGTCGTCGATCCGGAAGTGCTGTTCCAGGAGATCGACGGCCTTGAAAGCCGTGGCGTGGACTGCTCCCGACTGCTGGTGAGCGAAAGCGCGCACATCATCGCCCCGTACCACCGCGTGCTCGACAAGGTGACCGAACGCTTCCTCGGCAAGCACAAGATCGGCACCACCGGCCGTGGCATCGGCCCGGCATACGCCGACAAGATCAACCGCGTGGGCATCCGCGTGCACGACCTGTTCAACGCGGAACACCTGCATGACAAGGTCGAGGCCAGCCTGCATCAGAAGAACCAGATGCTCGTCAAGCTGTACAACCGTCGCCCGATCGACGTGGACGAGACCACCGACGAGCTGCTCAAGCTCGGCGAACGCCTGAAGCCGTACGTGGCCAACACCTCCCTGGTGCTCAACAAGGCGCTCGACGAGGGTAAGACCGTGCTGTTCGAAGGCGGCCAGGCCACCATGCTCGACGTGGACCACGGCACCTACCCGTTCGTGACTTCCTCCAACCCGACCGCCGGCGGCGCCTGCACCGGCACCGGCGTTGGCCCGACCAAGATCACCCGCGTAATCGGCGTCTCCAAGGCGTATGTGACCCGCGTGGGCGAAGGCCCGTTCCCGACCGAACTGTTCGGCGAGGACGGCGAATGGCTGCGCGCCCAAGGCCACGAGTACGGCGTGACCACCGGTCGCCCGCGTCGCTGCGGTTGGTTCGACGCGGTCGTCAACCGTTACGCGGCCCAGGTCAACGGTCTGACCGACATCGTGCTCACCAAGCTCGACGTGCTCACCGGCCTCAAGGAAATCCCGCTGTGCGTGGCGTACGACGTCAACGGCGAGCGTCGCGACGATATGCCGACCGACCAGGCCGAGTTCGCCGCCGCGAAGCCGATTTACGAGTCCATGCCGGGCTGGGACGAGGACATTTCCCAGGTCCATGACTTCAACGATCTGCCGAAGACCTGCCAGGATTACGTCAAGCGTCTTGAGGAACTGTCCGGCTGCCGCATTTCCGTGATCGGCACCGGCCCGCAGCGCGACCACATCATCCAGATCAACTCGCTGATTGACTGAAGCTGATTCGGCTGATTCGTCGATATGAACGTCGGTAACGAACGTCAATGACAAGTGCCGGTGGGCCTGTGCCTGCCGGCACTTTGCGTATGGTGCGTGCGATGGCGTGCGCGTATGACGCACACCGCATACACACCGACGGGGTGCGCGGCGGAGGAACGGAAAAGGGGAGTGCGATGACTGCAATGCCGCCTAACGACAGGTTCGACAGGTTTGACAGGTTCAGCAAACTGGTCCCGCGATTCGACCACCTGAAATGGAAGATGGCCGCTGCCGGCATTCTCGTCGGCCTGATTTCCGGCTTCCTCGTCGTCCTCTACCGTCTCGGCATCGAATACGGCACCGACACCGCGCGCTGGATCTACGCGCGCATCCGCGAAACCCCGTGGCTGGTCGCACCGTGGGCGGTCGCCGCAATCGCAGCCGCGCTCGCCATCGCATGGATGGTCAAAAAAGAGCCGATGGCCGGCGGCAGCGGCATTCCGCAAACCAACGGCGTGGTGATCTGCGGCCTGAAAATGCGATGGCAGACGATTCTGCCGGTTCGCTTCATCGGAGGCCTGCTCGGATCGCTCTTCGGCCTCTCGCTCGGCCGCGAAGGACCGTCCATCCAAATCGGCGCATCGGGCGCGCAGTTCCTATCGCACCGGCTGCGCGGCAAGAAACGTGAGGACGTGCAGGAGCATTATCTGGTCACCGCCGGTGCCGCGGCCGGCCTGTCCGCCGCGTTCAGCGCACCGCTGTCCGGCATGATGTTCGCTTTGGAAGGGGTGCATCGCAGTTTTTCGCCCGCGATTCTGATGGGCGCCACCGCCGCGTCCCTGACCGCCGATTTCGTATCGAAATACTGTTTCGGCCTGCGTCCGGTGCTTGACTTCGGCACCATCGGCCAACTGCCGCTCGGCGAATACGGGTGGCTGATTCCGCTGGGATTGGTGGCCGGTTTGGTTGGTTCGCTGATGAACCGTTCGCTGCTCGGCTTCCAAACGCTGTACGGCAAGCTTCCCGCATGGAGCCGCCCTTTGATCGCGATCGCGATCGCGCTGCCAATCGGCATTTGGCTGCCTGACGTGCTCGGCGGCGGCTCGAACCTGATCGCCATGGCCGAGCATGCGCGCGTCGGCTTGGGCATGCTGTGCGTGCTGTTCGTGGCGAAAGTGCTGTTCACCTCCACCAGCTTCGGTTCAGGCGCTCCCGGCGGCATTTTCATGCCGATTCTCGCGGTTGGCTCACTCGCCGGCGGTATCTGCGGCGAGACGTTGCACCAGTTCGGCAACCTGCCGTCCGATTCCGTGGCGATTTTCTCGGTATGCGTGATGACGGGTACGCTGGCCGCGTCCGTGAAAACACCGATCACGTCGATTCTGCTGGCCGTGGAAATGTCCGGCACATTGACGCACATGCTGCCGGTCGCCGCCGTCGCGTTCATCGCATTGCTCGTCTCCGACCTGCTGCGTACGAAACCGATCTACGGCGAGCTGCTGGAACGGTACATGCGCGCGCAAGGCGGCACGACGGCAATCGCCAATCGCATCGACAACGGCATCATGGAACTGCCTGTGGAAATGGGCGCGACCGCGGACGGCAAGCTGATGCGTGACGTGCGCTGGCCGTACGGCTGTCTGGTGATTGGCCTGCATCGCGGCGAACGGCAGATCGTGCCGCATGGCGATACGCGGCTGCGTGCCGGCGACTATCTGGTCGTGCTGTTCAGCGGCGAGGACGAAAGCGACGCACGGCATGCGATGCGGCGGCTGTGCGACGTGTCCGTCTGACGCGGCCTTACTGTCTTCCATAACCATTCGTAGACGTCTAGGGCCACCCGAAGTTATCCACAGTTATCCACCGAATCGGACATGTTCGATGTTTGGTTGCAACGCACGTGTAGACTCGTACAAGGTTAGGAAGACGGCACCTGCGGCCAGCTCGTTGCCGTATGGCTGGGGCGGAACGACGCTGTCCGCGGAAAGCCAAGTACAAGGGGAACGTGATGGAATCGCAAGAACAACGGGCGGCAGACTCGCCAAACGCGGGTGATGAGCCGAATCCCGCCACACAGTCGATCGACGTCGCCGAAGTGGCGCGCGCGGATGTGCGCCCGTCCGGTGCCGCCGCATCCAAGCATCCGCCGCAGATTCCGCTCGCGCCGATGAAACGCATGCAGGCGCGATTCAACCCTCTTGCCGATGGTCTGATGTATCTCGTGGTGTTCGTCGGCGGCTTCGTCGGCGTTGGGTTCCGTCGTGCCACGGACCTGCTGCTGCCGTCGGTGAACGGTTCGCCGTTCGTGGCGGGCACGTTCGTGTCGAATATGCTCGCCTGCTTCCTGTTTGCGATGCTGACCGAATACATGGCGACCGCGTCGTGGCTGCGCCGCAGGGTGCGGCAGGTCGTCAGCCGTGGCGTCGGGCTTGGTTTGCTTGGCGGACTGTCGACGATGTCCGGCGTGATGTTGGAAACCATGGAAGGCATGCGCGAGCAGCGTTTCGGCAGCGCGCTCGGCTATCTTGCGGGAAGTTTCGCTGGCGGTCTGATCGCGGCCGCGGTTGGCGTGGCGCTGATGCAGGCGTTGCTGGCGCGCGGCACACGCAAGCGGGTCCGTAACGCGATCGCCGATGCCTCCACGGCTTCCGTATCCTCAATGTCCGATTCGGGCGATTCGGACGCGTACGGCATCGTGCAGGACGTCCAGATGGCCGACACTGCAGTATCGGCTACGCAGAGTGTTACGCAGACGGTCCCCATGGCCGATTCGGGCGAATCGGACGTGCCGGCCGCGCAAAATGTGCAGAACAACGTGCCGGACGCGCAGGGCGTGCGCCACGTGAAGGTGGCGGATGCGGCGCATTCGGCCGCGCAGGCCGCGTTGGAGGCCGCGCAGGCGGCACAGCAGGCGGCCCAGGTCGCCCAGCAGGTCGCGCAGACCGGGCAGGTGCCGAAAATCGAATCGCAGCCGCAGTCATCGCAACCCGTCGCACCTCTGCCCAGCTTCGAACCCAAGCCGGTCACCGCGGAAATCCCGCTCGTCGCCGACCCGACCACAGGGGAGGTGCGCTGATGACCTGGATGATCTGCCTGTTCGGCGGCATCGGCGCCATGGCCCGTTATGTGCTTGACGTGTCGATCCAACGCAGCTGGAACCGTGACGGCAACCACAGCTTCCCCCTGGCCACGCTCGTCATCAACGGCGTCGCCTCCCTGTGCGCCGGCATCGCCATGATGTCGTACTATGCGCAGTCGGTTGATATGGGCACGGTAATGACGTTCGTTGTGGGGTTCCTCGGCGGATTCTCAACATTCTCGTCGGCGATCAACGAGGTGCTGTCGCTGATTCGCAAACGCCGTTTCGCCATGGCCCTGGGCTATGGCGCTGCCACGGTCGCGGTGCCGCTCGCCTGCGTGGCGCTCGGATTCGGCATCGCCATGCTGGGCGGCCACGCATAGCTGTCACCGGCTCGGCCGCGCGTAATTTTCACGTTACACGGGCGGTCATCGGGTAACGTTCAGGAAATCTGAGCGCAACCGCGCGAGCTGTTTCCTCTCCTACGTTGTGAAAACAACAAGAGAGGAAAAACCTATGACAGCCGTAACGTATCTCACACGGCATCGTCGACCGGGAATCGTCATACTCTGTTCGATTGTCGCCGTTCTCTCGATGCTTTTCGTACTCCCTCCCGCCATCGCGTCCGCAGCCGATTCCGACGCGCAGACCGTCGATGAATGCAATCCGACCGCCAGCAACGGCTGCGTCAACGGCATCCTGCAGGACGCCGACAAGAAGCCGATCGCCGACGTCACCATCACGCTGTCCGGCAAGGCAACGGCGGAAACCAAAACCGCTGCCGACGGCAAGTGGGCGTTTTCCGTTGCCGATGATGGCGATTACACCGTCACCATCGACGCATCCGTTGCGAAAGAGCACGGTCTGAAGGCAAGCAGCGCAACGGTGACGATCAGGAAAGCCAGCTTCGACAAGCAGCGCGGAGTCGTCCGTTTCGACCAAGCTGGCGATTCCACCGGCAGCGGCACGTCCGGCACATCCGGATCGACGGCGGCCACGCAACGCAAGGGGCGGTGCGACGCAAGCGAGATGATCGCAAGTGTCGCACCGCCCCTTTTGCGGGCGGAACGCGTGTGGAGTACATGCGGAGCGTGCGTGGAAGATGCGTGGAACGCGTCGTGAAACATACGTCGTTCACGGGTGAAAAAGTGGATTTTTCGGGGGAATTGAAGAGGGGGAGGGCGTCTTTCGTCAATTGATAGTTCATATTGTGCGGACGATTGCAAAGAAACGTTACAGATGCATGTAAAATAACACATAATATCGCGATTTGTAAGGAAACATCCCGACGATGCGGGGGAGAGGTGTTGGGCAATGGTCGGCATGCGTGACGTGGCGAAAGAGGCCGGGGTCTCGCTGAGCACGGTTTCGCTAGTGGTCAACAAGACGGGCTACGTGTCCGACGACATGCGCGCGCGCGTCAAAGCCGCCATGAAAGAGCTCAATTACGTGCCCAACGAGCTGGCACGCAACCTGTACAAGAACCGCACGAACCTGGTCGGCGTGATCGTGCCGACCATCCGCCACCCCTTCTTTGCCACCCTTACCGCGCATCTGCAACGCGAGCTGGCCGCGCAAGGACTGCGCACCATGCTGTGCTCCACCGCCGACGCGGAAAACGGCGAGGTCGAATACGTGGACATGCTGCGCCGTCACATGATGGACGGCATCATCGTCTGCTCGCACACCACCCATCCGAACGATTACTGGACGTCCATCCACCGCCCCATCGTCGCCTTCGACCGTGTGCTGGGCGGCGGCATCGCGTCGATCGGCTCCGACCATGAGCAGGGCGGCCGGCTCATGGCGCACATGCTGGTCAACACCGGCGCGCACCACGTGGTGATGATCGGCGGCCCGCGCGACCAGTTCTTCGATTTGGCGGCGCGCAATGGAGACAGCCCGGACGATTTCGACCTGCACAAGACAACGTTCCCGGCCGTCCGCTACTACCTTACGTTGGAGCAGGAGCTGAAAGCGGCCGGCGTGCGGTACGAGTACGTCGAAGCCGGCAATGTGGAGGATTTCCAAGGGTATAAGAACGCGGTGAATGCTGTGCTCAACAGTATGCCGGTGGACGGCGTCGATGCCGTGGTCAGCTCCGATATCGGTGCCGCGCTTTGCGTGCGCGAAGCGATGCGGAGGCATATTTCGATTCCGCGCGACCTGCAGATCATCGCCTACGACGGCACGTATCTGACCGACCTGGCCGGTATGAAAATGACCGCGGTGGCGCAGAATTTCGACAAAATCGCGCAGGTCGCGGTCGGCAATATCGTTCGTGCGATCGCCAAGGAAGGGGATGCCAAGGCAGATACGACAAGCGCCACGGGACGCAAGCCGTACGAGCCGGACGTGCTGATTCCCGTGACGCGCAAACTGGGCGATACCACGCGCTAAGCGGGCCGTATCGCCCATCATTGGACGGGCCGTTTTACCTGCTAAGCGGGTCGTTTCGCCTTATTCGTAATCGCCGGTCGGACCGATCTTCAACGCGTCCTCGTGCGTGCGGCCCGAATGGATCGCATCGTTGATCGCCTGGATCTCCGCCGCATCCACGGCAAGTGCGCGCCCGTCGATCGCGCTGATCGGAATCGACCATCCGCCGTGCGTCATGTACAGGCTGTCCGCTTCGCGCAGCTCGGCGATCGGCAGCTTCCTGTACTCCGCCTTCTTGCCCTCTTCGAGCGCCCAGGCGAACATTTCGCGCTGTGATGTGCCGTTCAGAATACCGATGCGCGGGTCGGGCGTGACGAACGTATCGCCATAGCGTGCCACAATCGACGAATTCGGGCATTCCATCGTGTAGCCGTCCTCCGTGAACAGAATCGCGTCGCCGACGCCACGGCGGGCGCATTCGCGGTGCACGGCGCAGTTGAACGCGTAGCTCAGCGTCTTCGCGCCGTTGAGCAGCCACGGGGCGCGTGCGGTGATGTCCGACGGGTAGCCGCGCGTCATCGAAGCCATGGTGATCGGCTCCAGCGAATGCAGCGTGCCCTTCGCGTCAAGGAAGATGTAGACGGTCGGCGTGCGGTCGGCCGCCTTGCCCACGCCGGTGTCCGGATCGAGACCACGGGAGACGATGATGCGCAGCATCGGACCGGGTTCCGGATCGTCATACTGGTCGATGACCAGCTGGACCGCGCGGGTGAGCGCGGGAATGTTCGGCTCGGGCATGTCCACCAGGCGGGCGGAATTGGCGAGACGCTTCAGATGGTTCTCCAACGAAACCGGGAAACCCTTCCATACCGTGGTCGCTTCGAAAATGCCGTCGCCACGCAGTGCGCACAAATCGAACGCGTTGATGATGGGGCTTTCCGGATCGACGAAACGAACCAGATCCGCGTCGGGCGCCACGCCTGCGCCTCCGAATAGCGTCTTGCCGTTACCGACTGCCAGAACGATCGAACTCATGGGAACCTCTCTTCCGCGCTCCGCGTCTTTTGATTGCCGCTTTATTGCTGTTGCGCTGTTGTGTTGCGTCAGCGTTCGCGTGCGTCTTCGGCGTCCAACCTAACCATGGTTTGTTTCCACTTGGCACCGCCAATTTGCAATGCGGAAACATACGCGTCATGAATCGCGCGGCTTCCGTAACGTTCGGCGACCAAGGTGAGGGAAAGCGACTCTGAACGTCCGTTTCTGCGGAATCTGATTTCGGGGTTCGTCGGCAGTTCGTTCGGAAAAGGCCGGACGGCGGCCGACGGGAAAGGTGAGCGCAATGGTGGATGGGATGTCCGATATGGGAACAACCGAACTTGGCGCGGCGAGCACGCCCGAACAGGCGCGCGCCGCGTTCCGTGACGGCCTGGTCCGCCCGACCTGCGGCATCGCGCAAGGCTACGCGCAGGCGAATCTGATGATTCTGCCCAAGGAGCAGGCATTCGATTTTCTGCTGTTCGCGCAGCGCAATCCCAAACCTTGTCCGCTGCTGGAAGTGATGGAGCCGGGCGTCACCGCACCCGTCACCGCGCCGGGCGCCGACATCCGTACCGACGTGCCGTTGTACCGCGTGTGGAAGCGTGGCGAACTGGTAGCCGAAGTGCCCGATATTCGCGAGTATTGGCGATCCGATTTGGTCACGTTTGTGATTGGCTGCAGTTTCACATTCGAGTTTCCGCTGATGGAGGCGGGCGTGCCGGTGCGGCACATCACGGCAGGCCGCAACGTGCCGATGTACGACACGTCGATCGAGTGCCGTTCGGCCGGCGCGTTCCATTCGACGATGGTCGTGTCGATGCGTGGCATTCCGTCTACGCAGGTGGCCGACGCATGCCGGATTTCCGGCTATTACCCGTCCGTGCACGGTGCCCCCGTATGTGTGGGCGACCCGTCCGCGATCGGCATCGACGACATCATGCATCCCGACTATGGCGATGCCCCCGTGTTGGAGCCGGGCGATGTGCCGGTGTTCTGGGCGTGCGGCGTGACCCCGCAGGCCGCGGTGATGGCGTCCAAACCGGAATTCGCGATCACGCACGCGCCGGGGCACATGTTCATCACCAGCAAACGCGATTTGGAATACATGGTGTGAGGCCGAGCGGCAGGTTGCGGGGCGCGGCATCGACATCACCGAATGGACCGCGCCGCTGAGCCAGCTCACGCTGCTCGGCCTGCACACGATCGGCGTGGGCGACGGCGGCAACGAGATCGGCATGGGCCGTGTGGAGGACTACGCCATCGAAGGGGTGGTCGACCACGGCGAGAACATCGCCTGCACGGTGCCGACCGACCAGCTGGTGGTGGCCGGCACGTCGAATTGGGGCGCGCATGCGCTTGTCTGTGCGATGCGCGCGTTGGGCAGCAACGCCGTCGACCCGTATCTTGAACCGACGTGGCAGGAGCGCGTGCTGGACGTGATCGTCGAATACGGCGGCCTCGACGGCGTGCATATGACGAACGTGGCGACCGTCGACGGCCTCGAACCCGACCGTTACTTTAAGCAGGTCGGCCAGCTTACGGACTGCGCCCGCAGCTGAAGTCCTGTGCCCAAGGCTGAGGGCCCTGCGCTCGCGGCTGCCCCCGCATGTCCGTCGCTTTCGAATCGGGCGCCGGAGACATGCGCCGCGATTCGGCCGAAAGCCGGTTCGACACGCCCGAACACCGGTTGCGGTTTTGGTGTCGAGCCCCATTTTGGGGTAATATCGAACCGGTTCGACACAACCGTGGGAATGGCCGTAAGGACTCCCGCAAAGAATCTCGCAACGACTTTTTGGAACCGAAGGAGGCTCCATGAAAAACAAGGTGCAGCTCATCACTTACGCCGACCGCCTTGGCGACGGCACCATCAAGTCGATGACCGACATTCTGCGCACCCGCTTCGACGGCGTGTACGACGGCGTTCACATCCTGCCGTTCTTCACCCCGTTCGACGGCGCCGACGCAGGCTTCGACCCGATCGACCACACCAAGGTCGACGAACGTCTCGGCAGCTGGGACGACGTCGCCGAACTCTCTAAGACCCACAACATCATGGTCGACGCCATCGTCAACCACATGAGTTGGGAATCCAAGCAGTTCCAGGACGTGCTGGCCAAGGGCGAGGAGTCCGAATACTATCCGATGTTCCTCACCATGAGCTCCGTGTTCCCGAACGGCGCCACCGAAGAGGACCTGGCCGGCATCTACCGTCCGCGTCCGGGCCTGCCGTTCACCCACTACAAGTTCGCCGGCAAGACGCGCTTGGTCTGGGTGAGCTTCACCCCGCAGCAGGTGGACATCGACACCGATTCCGACAAGGGTTGGGAATACCTCATGTCGATTTTCGACCAGATGGCCGCCTCTCACGTCAGCTACATCCGCCTCGACGCCGTCGGCTATGGCGCCAAGGAAGCCGGCACCAGCTGCTTCATGACCCCGAAGACCTTCAAGCTGATCTCCCGTCTGCGTGAGGAAGGCGTCAAGCGCGGTCTGGAAATCCTCATCGAAGTGCACTCCTACTACAAGAAGCAGGTCGAAATCGCATCCAAGGTGGACCGCGTCTACGACTTCGCCCTGCCTCCGCTGCTGCTGCACGCGCTGAGCACCGGCCACGTCGAGCCCGTCGCCCACTGGACCGACATACGCCCGAACAACGCCGTCACCGTGCTCGACACGCACGACGGCATCGGCGTGATCGACATCGGCTCCGACCAGCTCGACCGCTCGCTCAAGGGCCTGGTGCCGGATGAGGACGTGGACAACCTCGTCAACACCATCCACGCCAACACCCACGGCGAATCCCAGGCAGCCACTGGCGCCGCCGCATCCAATCTCGACCTCTACCAGGTCAACAGCACCTACTATTCGGCGCTCGGGTGCAACGACCAGCACTACATCGCCGCCCGTGCGGTGCAGTTCTTCCTGCCGGGCGTGCCGCAGGTCTACTATGTCGGCGCGCTTGCCGGCAGGAACGACATGGAGCTGTTGCGCAAGACGAACAACGGCCGCGACATCAACCGCCATTACTATTCCACCGCGGAAATCGACGAGAATCTCAAGCGTCCGGTGGTCAAGGCGCTGAACGCGCTCGCGAAGTTCCGCAACGAGCTCGACGCGTTCGACGGCACGTTCTCGTACACCACCGATGACGACACGTCCATCAGCTTCACCTGGCGCGGCGAAACCAGCCAGGCCACGCTGACGTTCGAGCCGAAGCGCGGTCTCGGTGTGGACAACACTACGCCGGTCGCCATGTTGGAATGGGAGGATTCCGCGGGAGACCACCGTTCGGATGATCTGATCGCCAATCCGCCTGTCGTCGCCTGACGGAAAATTTCTTGCGATTACGTATTTTCTTGCGATTACGTACGGCCTTGCGATTGCGTTCCACCTTGCGGTCGCGCACCCGGTCCGTCGCACCCGGTCCGTCGGGCGGACGGCAGTGGCCGCACGTGTTGGTATCGTAAGTTGCGTTGAAGAATCGCCCGAATGCGCTGAAGCAATGCGTCCGGGCGATTTTCGTATGTGTCGCTCGTAGCGGGCGGGCGCATGCGTGGAGTATCGAAGCACATGAAACGCGACAAGCAGAAAACGCGATAAGCCAAGAAAACAGCAGATATGACCGAAGACAATCAGAATAACGAATTCAAACCGCAGCCGCTGCCCGGCCAGGTGTTCATCCGCCCGGGCATCGACGATCGCCCCGATTATGAGAAGACCCTGACTCCCGAAGCGAAGGCGGCCATGCGCCGGCTGTCGGTGCAGCAGCATCCGCGTATTCCGGAAGCGTCCAACGAGCGTCCGGAAACCCAGGCCGCGCGCATCGCATCGGAAGGTGGAGCGCCCCTAACCGCGGCCGCGCATCTTGACGTGGCTGTGCCGAACCTCGAATCGTCCTTCCTCGACCTGCGCGACCCGATGACCGCTCCGGACGGCACCAGGCCGACCGCAATGCAGGCCAACCGGCTCGTTGCGGGTTTTGCGCTTGGCTCAATGCTGCTGTCCGCTCCGATGGCGGCGTTCAACACGGTGCTCATTCCGCAAACCGTCAGCCGTTTGTCGGGAATCAACCGCGTCACGGATTTGGCGATGCTCGTCATCGCAGGTGCCATCATGACGTTCCTGCTGAACGCATGCATCGCCGTCGGTTCCGACCATTCCTACTGCCGGTTCGGGCGCCGTACGCCATGGATCGTCAGCGGCAGCGTATTGGCGGCTATCTGCATGGCGATTCTTTCCGCATGTGATTTTCTCCCGTGGGCCGTGTTCTTCTGGCTGGCCACGCAGGCCGCGTATGCGATGGCGGCCATACCGTTCGCCGCCGCGTTCGGCGAACGTGTGCCTGACAAGTTCCGCGACCGCGCCGATTCGTGGCACGGCAAGGGGCTGGCGCTTGGCCAGCTGGTCGGCGTCGCCGTGGCTGTTGCGCTGACGCCGCATGCCGGTGGCGAAGGTTGGGATGGCACTACGGGTTTCGCGATGCTGGTATTCGCGGGTTGGCTTGTCGTCGCGGCCGTCGTTACGCTGTTGGTACTGCCGTTCGAAGGGGCCAGCAGCTACCTGCCGCGTAGGGATGTTGAGAAAGGCGATTTCTTCTCGCAATACCGTCCGCCGCAGAACGCGCCGAAGTTTTCTGTGGCATTCGCGGCCCGCATGTTCGCCGTTGCGGCCACAGCCGGAATCGCCGTATATCAGTGGTATCTGGCGCCGAATATCGTCGGCAATACCGATGAGGCCGGTTTGTTCGGCATTGCCGGTGCCGGATCGGTGGTTGTGGTCATGGCCATCTGCACGTTTGTCGGTGCTTTGATTGCGGCGTTGCTGCTTGGCCGTGTCGTCAGCCTGTTTGGTGATCTGCGTATTCCGGCCGTCGCGTCCGCCGTGTTGTTCATGGTCGCTGCGCTGCTGCCGTTGCTGATGGACGACGGTTTCCTGGCGGTTGCGCTGTACGCCCTGCTTGCCGGCTTCGCATACGTGGTGTTCGACGGCGCCAGCCAAAGCTTGGATCTTGCGATGCTGCCGGATGTGCGTTCCGTGGGCCGATCGCTTGCCGCTTATAGTCTGGCCAATACGTTCGGCACGATACTGGGCGTCGCTGCCTGCGCCGCGGTGATTGTGGCGACCGGTGCCACCGTGCTGATCTTCGCTGTCGCCACTGTTTCGATGCTGTTGGCGGGTCTGCTGACATTGCGGTTGAAATCGCAACAATGACGGCGACTATGACGGTGCTAGATCGCCAATGATTGGAAAATAAAGCGAAACGGCGCGTCCACATAGTGAACCTTTAGTGGATAGGGGAGATGGACGCGCCTATGTTTACGGCTTAGTTCGAGCGGAAATCCCGCCCGGGGAAATGACTTTGCGAAAGGAGGTTCGCCACGATGAACGGAATGGTCGCACACGTACTGCTGTCCGCACGAATTATTATTCCGCTTTCGTTGGCGGACTGATTCGAGCATTGCGGCTTCAATCCCTCGCCAACGAAGGCAGGGTTTGAGGCGCGCGTAGCACACACGTTGATGGCCCTGCATGATGCGGGGCCATTTTTGTTGCAGCCCACAAGGCAGACGCAGCGAAAACCTTTTGAAGCCGGCCGGCATAGCGCACAACAGAAAACAGAAAAACTACAAACAACATCGTTATCGGCGGAAGTTGGGAACCGGTAACAGGACGTACAGGGAGTACATCAATGAGTACAGTCGAAGCGGCCGCTGGCAAAGCGCAGGCGATGGTCCGCGATTCGGTCAAAACCGTGATCGCAGCATCTATGGTCGGCACCGCCATCGAGTTCTACGACTTTTACGCATACGGCACCGCCGCTGCGAATTATTTCCCGAAGGTGTTCTTCGGAGACACCACCAATCCGACCGTCGCGCTGCTGGCCAGCCTGCTGACCTTCGCCATCGCGTTCATCGCCCGTCCGCTGGGCTCGTTGGTGTTCGGCCACTTCGGCGACCGTATGGGCCGCAAGACCACGCTGGTGGTCTCCCTGCTCACCATGGGCATTGCCACCTTCCTGATCGGCTGCCTGCCGACCTACAACCAATGGGGTGTCGCGGCCGTCGCCGTGCTGTGCCTGTGCCGTTTCGTGCAGGGCATCGGCCTGGGCGGCGAATGGTCTGGTGCTGCTCTGGTGGCTACCGAGAACGCTCCGGAAGACAAGCGCGCGCTGTACGGCTCCTTCCCGGAACTGGGCGCCCCGATCGGCTTCTTCCTCTCGAACGGCACCTACTTCCTGCTGGAAACCTTCAACGACAATGACGCGATGCTCGCTTGGGGTTGGCGTGTGCCGTTCCTGTTGTCCTCGATTCTCGTAATCGTCGGTCTCGTCGTGCGAGTGCAGATGGAGGAGACCCCAATCTTCCGTATGGCCCAGGAGCAGAAGAAGGTTGTCAAGTCTCCGCTTACTGAAGTGTTCAAGAAGAGCTGGAAGGAAGTCATCCAGGCAACGTTCCTGGTGGCTGTTACCTACACGCTGTTCTACACGCTGGCAACCTGGTCCCTCGCTTGGGGCACCAAGACCGTCGAGCAGGGTGGCGGCAACCTGGGCTTCACCAACCAGGAGTATCTGCTCATGCTGATGATCGCCGTCTGCGTATTCGCCGCGTTCATCGTGATCTCCTGCGTGAACGCCGACAAGTTCGGCCGCAAGCGCGTGATCATCATCTCCTCCTGCTGCCTCATCGCCTTCGCCCTGCTGTTCCCGTTCCTGCTTGATCCGGCGGTCGTCGGTCAGCGCAACTTCGCCACCAACCTGCTGTTCCTGTGCATCGGCTTCGCTCTGATGGGTACCGCGTTCGGTCCGATCGGCGCCTTCCTGCCGGAACTGTTCGACGCGAACGTGCGTTACTCCGGCTCCGGCATCGGCTACAACCTGGCTGCCATCGTCGGCGCGGCCTTCGTGCCGACCATCGCCACTTGGCTGTCCCATCATTGGGGCGTGCATTCCGTGGGCCTGTACCTCGGTGTGATGGCCCTGTGCTGCCTCATCGCGGTGTTGAGCTGCAAGGAAACGAAGAACGTCGACTTCACCAAGTGACGCCGACCGGCTTGCCGGACTGCTTCGCTTGGGGTGGCTCGGAGCCTTAGAAAAAACGTTTGACGTGAATATAGCCACTATGTGAACGTCAACAGACATCATAAAGAAAGCGGTACTAGAACAGTTCCGCAGGAGAGGCGGAGTGGTTCCTCGGACACAATCCGGGGGGAGCAACATCCTAGGAATCACTCGCCGTGATAACAACCGAAAAAAGAATAGAAAATAGCGAGTTTGTTCGGAAAAAGCAAGTTCCGAATCGCAAAAAACAATAAAGGAGCGCCAATTATGGCAGCAACTATCTGGTACGAAAAGGACGCCGATCTGTCCGTGTTCGATGGCAAGAAGGTGGCTATCCTCGGTTACGGTTCCCAGGGCCACGCTCATGCGCTGAACCTGCGTGATTCCGGCGTCGACGTCGTCGTCGGCCTGCGTCCTACCTCCAAGTCCGTGGAGTATGCCAAGGAGCAGGGCCTCGAGGTCAAGCCTGTTGCCGAGGCCGTTGCCGAAGCCGACGTGGTGATGATCCTGCTGCCTGACCAGTACCAGGCCGCCGTGTACAAGAAGGACGTCGAGCCGAACCTGAAGCCGGGCGCTGCTCTGGCCTTCGCTCACGGTTTCAACATCCACTACGGCTACATCAAGCCGTCCGAGGATCATCCGGTCTTCATGGTCGCCCCGAAGGGCCCGGGCCACATCGTGCGTCGTGAGTACGCCGCTGGCCGTGGCGTCCCGGTCGTCGTGGCCGTCGAGCAGGATCCGGATGGCAAGACCTGGCCGCTGTGCCTGGCTTACGCCAAGGCTCTGGGCGCGCTGCGCGCAGGCGCCATCAAGACCACCTTCACCGAGGAGACCGAAACCGATCTGTTCGGCGAGCAGGACGTCCTCATGGGTGGCATCAACCACCTGTGCGATATGGGCTTCGATGTGCTGACCGAGGCTGGCTACCAGCCGGAGATCGCCTACTTCGAGGTGTTCCACGAGCTGAAGATGCTGGTCGACCTGGCCAACGAGGGTGGCCTGAACAAGGCCCGTTGGTCCTGCTCCGACACCGCCCAGTACGGCGACTACACCTCCACGGTCATCACCGAGGAGACCAAGAAGCGCATGCAGTACCAGCTCAAGCGCATCCAGGACGGCTCATTCGCCAAGGAGTTCATGGATGACCAGGCCGCTGGCGCTCCGAAGTTCAAGAAGCTGCAGGAAGAGTACAGCCACCCGCACCTGGAGACCGTTGGCCCGAAGCTGCGCGCCATGTTCTCCTGGAACAACCAGGTGGACGCCGATGCCGATATGGCCGAGTCCTTCAACGGCAAGATCGCTCGTACCCAGGTTCAGTGAGATTGCTTCGCTAGCTGCATAAGCTATTTAGCGAATTAGAAAGCGTCGCCCGCTTCGTGCGGACGGCGCTTTTTGCATATTGTCGTGCGTGCGACGGTTGCGTACGTTCCGGCATAACGAAAGGCCGCCACCCAACTTGGGCGGCGGCCTTCAATCGCAGTTAATGCGATTAATCGCAATGAATGCGAGACGTTACTCAGCCACGGGCGATCTTGCCGGTGAAAGTGGCCATGTCAGCGTCGTCATCCTTGCCGTTGTTCCAAGAGAACATGGCGCGCAGCTTCGGGCCAACGCTCTCGATACGCACGTTGCCGTATTCTTCCTGCAGCTGCTTGAACTTCGGAGCGCCAGCGTCCTGATCGTCGATGAACTCCTTGGCGAAGGAGCCGTCCTGGATGCGCTTCAGGTGGTATTCCATGCGCTCACGCACGTGCTCGTCGATGCAGGTGTTGGTGTAGTCGCCGTACTGGGCGGTGTCGGAGCAGGACCAACGGGCCTTGTTCAGGCCACCCTCGTTCATGAGGTCGACGAGCATCTTCAGCTCGTGGCAGACCTCGAAGTAAGCGATCTCCGGCTGGTAGCCAGCGTCAGTGAGGACCTCGAAGCCCATTTCAACGAGCTTGTTCACGCCACCCATGAGCACGTTCTGCTCGCCGAACAGATCGGTCTCGGTCTCTTCGGTGAAGGTGGTCTTGATGGCACCTGCGCGCAGGGCGCCCAGAGCCTTGGCGTAAGCCAGGGTGATGTCCCAAGCGTCGCCGCGCGGATCCTGTTCGACAGCCACGACGACCGGGACGCCACGGCCGTTGGCGTACTCACGACGCACGATGTGGCCCGGGCCCTTCGGGGCGACCATGAAGACCGGGTGGTCCTCGGTCGGCTTGATGTAGCCGTAGTGGATGTTGAAGCCATGAGCGAAGGCGACGGCGGCGCCCGGCTTGATGTTCGGCTCAATATCGTTGGCCCAGATGGTGCGCTGGTACTGATCGGGAGCCAGAATCATGATGATGTCGGCTTCGGCGGCGGCTTCCGGAACGGACTTGACTTCCAGACCCTGCTCCTTGGCGTGCTCGACGGACTTGGAGGTCGGGCGCAGGCCGACGACGACGTCGACGCCGGAATCGCGCAGGTTCAGCGCATGGGCGTGGCCCTGGGAACCGTAACCGATGATGGCAACCTTCTTGCCTTCGAGGACCGAGAGATCGCCGTCGTTCTCATACCAGATTTGTGCAGCCATTGTACTTGGCACTCCTTTTGTGTAGTGGGGTGAACGCTTGGAAAGCGTTCGGGTTTCTACCATTCGCAGATGAAATTCGTGGTTTCGTGCATGGATTTTGTCCTGCAAACTGGGGTCCATCCTACCGGAGCGGCCGTTTTGGTACGTATCCAGTCCACAAAGTGAGCCGCGAAATCGTAAAAAATTCGTCGCGGCGCAATCGTAATACCTTTCCTGCGAAACCCCTACGGAAGCGACGTTTCGGGCCGTTGGAATGTTGTTTCCGTTGGGAATTGCGATTAAGTCCCTACCGAAGCGACGTTTCGATCGCTGAAAATGACGTTTGTGTGGGCAAGCATGTGCTTATTTAGGTGACGCTTCACGCATTTTGGTAGGAAAGTGGCTTAGGATAGGCACGTAGGATTGTTTGATGAGGAAGCTGAAGCAATGGTCACTGCGACGGGGATTGCGCCTGGTTCCGAAATGACGGCGCAGATGGAGCAGGTGGAGGAGCGTAATGTCTCGGGCGTGCTGCATGTCGCCGCGATTTTCGCCTCGCACATGGTATTGCAACGCAACAAGCCCATTGCGGTGTTCGGCGCATTGGCTGCCGATTGCGCCGGTATGGAGGTTGTGGCGGAAATACACGACTTTGACGGCTCCCTGATCGCGCAGGAACATGCTTATTCTTCGCAGAACGTGGTCAACGGCTTTTCGCAGTGGCGCGTGATGCTGCCCGCGCAACCGGAAGGCGGTCCGTACACGCTTCGTATCGTCGCGGGCAATGATGCCATCGAATTCGACGACGTGCTTATCGGCGAAGTGTGGCTCGCCGGCGGCCAAAGCAATATGGAACTTGAGTTGCGTAACAGCGAGCATGCCGACGAAGCACTTGAGGATTGCGCCGATCCGCTGCTGCGTTTCTACAATGTGCCCAAAACCGGTGTCATCAATCGCAATGCGGAAAATACGTCGAGTTGGCAGGAATCGTCGCCGGAAAACAGTGGTGTGATGAGTGCCGTCGCCTACTATTTCGCACGCAAGCTGCGCTCCGAACTCGACCCCGATCTGCCGGTCGGCATTGTCGACTGCTATATCGGCGGCACGTCGATCAGCTGCTGGATGAGCGAGGACGCACTCAATTCCAGCGATGCCGGCCGCGACTATCTGACGCGCTACCAGCGTGCGATCGCAGGCAAGACGCAACAGCAGTTCGAGCTGGAAACCAGCGAATGGCAGTCGCAGATGGACGCATGGAACGCGGCTGTGGAAACGGTGCGTCAGACCAATCCGAACGCAACGAGCAGCGAGTTGAGCGAACAGTGCGGCACCTGCCCGTGGCCGCCGCCGCTCACCCCTACATCGCAATGGCGTCCGTGTGGCCCCTTCCACGCCATGCTGGAACGTATCATGCCCTACTCGCTGGCCGGTTTCCTGTGGTATCAGGGTGAGGAAGACGAGCAATACAGCGGTTCCTACCGCGAGCTGCTCGGCATGATGATCGGCGAATGGCGTGCGCTGTGGAGCGAAAATCTGCCGTTCCTCATCGTGCAGTTGCCGCAATGGATCAACGGCAAGACGGCTGCGGACGGCAGCGATCCGATGCGCTGGCCGGTGCTGCGTGAGGCCCAATGGGACGCCGCGCAGTCCATAGACAACGTGTACGCCATCTGCACGATCGACTGCGGCGAATACGACAACATCCGCCCGCTGGACAAGCGCACGCCCGGCGAACGCCTTGCCAATTGCGCGCTGCGGCAAATCTACGGCATGGATCGCGTTCCGGTGCACGGCCCGACGGTGCTGGGCTTCCGATGCGACCCGAACGGCCGCGTACGCCTGTTCTTCCGCTATGCGCACGGTTTGCATTTCGAAGGCACCACGCCCGGCGGCGGCGACGATGATTTCGATGGCCAGCTGCCGACTTTGGTGCGCGTGCCGGAACGTTCCGGCTTCGAACTGGCCGGTTCCGACGGTATGTTCCACCCGGCGACTGCCGCGATTTTCGTGGATTGCGACATCGATGATCTCGTCAATTCCAGAGTGAACGTGGTCGATTACAACGCTACGGAATTCGGCATTCCGATTAACAGCCGCAGCATCGGCACGATTACGCTGGCGACTCCGGATGTGCCGGAGCCGGTGGCGATGCGATACGCCTGGCGCAGTTGGGGTCCGGCTCCGCTGTTCAACGACGACGGCCTGCCCGCGCAGCCGTTCCGTCTGGACCTGACCGACCATACCTCCCCCGTCGAGTCCGCCGAGCCCGTCACCCCCGACGGCACCGCTGACTGAGGCCGTCGGTCTGGTCGCGCCGGTCTAATCGCCCCGTCTAATCGCAAAAACGGCATTCCCATCCGGCTTTTGTTACCGTAACCAGCCGATTCGGGTAACAAAAGCCGGAAGAGGAGGCCGTTTTGTGTTTCTTGCGATTACTCAGCGGTTGCGGCAGCCGCGTCGACAATCACCGCCGCGTCCTCGCCACGCTCGCTGCCGGACTTGCCAAGCGCAAGCTGGGCGGCGGCGAACAGCACCGCCAGCCAGATGACGCCGGCGATCACGGCGATGCGATAGCTTGCGGAGAAGCACATGAGCACCACAACCAGCAGCATGAACGCGATCACCACATACGGCGTCACATTGGCGAACGGCAGCTTGAACGCGATCTTGTCGAGCGCTTCCTTGCCCTTCAGCCCCTTAAGTTCGGCCGGGCCATCGCCAGCCGCAACCATGCGACGGAACTTAATCTCCGTAATCATAATCATGATCCAGTTGATCGCAGCCGCGATCGTGGCGATCGACATCAGATAATTGAACGCGAATTCCGGCCATACGAACACGACGACAACGGCAATCGCAATAATTATCGCGGAAGTGATAACACCCCCGACCGGCACGCCTTTCTTGCTGAGCTTACCCAGGTAAGCTGGCGCGTTGCCCTGCTTTGCCAGCGAATACAGCATGCGGGAGTTGGCGTACAGGCCGGAATTGTAGACGCTCATCACGGCGGTCAGGCACACGAAATTGAGGATGCCGGCGGCCGCGTGCACGCCGACGGAATCGAAGATCTGCACGAACGGGCTGGAATCGCCGTCGATTTTGCTCCACGGAATCACCGCCATAATCACGCCGAGCGCGCAGATGTAGAAGACGAGAATACGCCAGATGATGCCGTTCGTGGCCTTCGGAATGGTGGTGCGCGGATTCTCGGTTTCGCCGGCGGTGATGCCGATGAGTTCGGTGCCGCCGAAGCTGAACATCACCACGACGAGCGCCATCAGCAGGCCGGTCCACGTGCCGTCGGCGTTGCGGGTCATCAGGCCGTGCGGCAGGAATCCGCCGTCCACGGTGAACCAGTTGGCGAAGCTCGCGCGAATGCCCGAAGCGGTCGGCACATTGGCGATGATCACATACAGGCCGCCGAGAATCATGGCCAGCACGGCCACGATCTTGATGATGGCGAACCAGAATTCGAATTCGCCGAACTTGTTCACGCCCATGAGATTCAGCGCCGCGATGGCCACGAGGAACACCGCCGCCGACACCCACTTCGGAATGTTCGGGAACCAGTAGTTCACGAACGAGCCGACCACGGCAAGCTCCACCATGGCCACCAGCACGTAGTTGAACCAGTAGTTCCAGCCGGAAATGAAGCCCGCTCGCCGTGACCAGTAGCGCGTCGCGTAGTAGCTGAACGCGCCAGCCTTCGGATCCTCGACCGCCATCTCGCTCAGAGCGCGCACAATCATGAAGATCGCGAGACCGCCGACGAGGTAGGCGAGCAGAATGGACGGGCCGGCCAGCTGGATGGATTCGCTGGAGCCGTAGAACAGGCCGGTGCCGATGGCGCCACCCAGCGCGATGAGCTGGATATGGCGGTTTTTCAACGATTTACGGAGCGTCGGCGGAACCGGTACATCGTCGGTTCCACGCGGCTTCTTTGCGGCGGTGACGTCGCTCATGGAGATTTCCTCTTCTCTGTTTCCTTGCGATTGCGCGTTGTGCGTTGCGCTCGCTGCTTGCGTTGCGTGCTGTTGCACGCTTGCATGTGCTTGTTTTGCTTGCTTTTTTGCGATTCGCCCTTTGTGAGGGAACGTTCCCGATTGTAGCGGGAAGCGGCGGGCAAAGTGTTGGTTTGTTCGTTCCGGAATGTCTGGTTTGCTTAACGGGTTGTTTGGTTTAGAAGTTCGATTCGCGCGATTGCTGTGCGATTCGAACGCGCGATTTGGACACGTGTTGCGGATGTGCGGTTTGGCGCGTCTTTCCAAGCTTCATGGTGTTCAATGGAATGAGGGGCTACGAACGGAGGTCGACATGGCATTCGTCAAGGACATGCTGCGAATGTGGGCGCATTCGTGGAAAAGATTCATTTCCATCGCCATGATCACGTTGCTCGGTGTGGCCGTGCTCACCGGCATTTACGCGGGCTGCCGTGACGCGTTCCGCAGCACCGATCGCTTTTTCGACGCGCAGGGCCTGCACGACGTCCAGGTGCTGTCCACTGCGGGCCTGTCGAACGGCGATATCGCCGCGTTGCGCAAGGTGAACGGTGTTGCGAAAGTGCAGGCGGAACGGTCGCAGGAAGTGACGTTCGATTTGGACGGCCGCAAGTCGGCGACCATGCAGGAAATCGGCACGAACGGCATTGACCAGCCATACTTGCAGGAAGGGCGCATGCCGAAGAAAGCCGGCGAAATCGCGGTAACCAGGAAATTTATTCGCGATTCGGGCAAGCGTATCGGCAGCCGCCTCACCGTAACCCCCGAATCGGCTTCCTCCGATACTTCCGATACGAACGATACGAACGGTGCGGACGGCACGAATGAAACGAACGGCACGGACGAGGCGCCGAGCTTCCCGACCAAGCTCACCATCGTGGGCGTGGTGCTCGATCCGCAGAACCTGAGCAACCCGGACGGCTACTCCGCCATGACCTCGTTCCGTTCCACCGCCACCACCGACTACACGTTCTTCGCGCCGTCCGATGGCGTGACCGGCACCCTCTACACGTCCGCCACGCTGCTCGTCAAGGGTGCGGCCGCCGAAAGCACGTTCGACGAATCGTACGAAAACACCGTCAAGCAGGTGACCGACCGCATCGACGGCACCGTGAAAACCGACCGCCAGAAGGCCCGTCGGCAGGAACTGCTCGACGCGGGCAACAAGAAGATCGCCGACGCGCGTGCGGAAGCCGACAAGAAGTTCGCGGACGCGCAGTCGCAAATCGACGCGAATCGGCAGCAATTCAACCAGCAGGTCGACCAGATTGTCAGCATGCAGGCGGGCGCGGCAGCTGCGGGAGCTGCGGCAAACGGCGCGAACGCAGGTGCGGCGGCGGCCGCAGGTGCAACTACCCCCCAACTTGACGAAACCACGCGTGAAACAATGCGTGAAACCATCATCGCCGCTAGTCCCGAACTGACGCAAGCCAAGCAGCAGCTCGACCAGGCGCAATCGCAATTGAACGAGCAGAAGGCAAGTACCGAACAAACGCTGAAAACCAAGGAAAACGAGCTGAAAACCAGCATTCCGCAAGTGCGCTGGTATGTGCAGGACCGGCAGTCGCTCGGCGGGTTCAGCGCGCTCAAATCCGACCTCGACTCCATCCAGTCGCTCGGCAACGCGTTCCCGATTGTGTTCCTGCTGGTGGCCGTGATGATGAGCCTGACCGCCATGGCGCGCATGGTCGAAGAGGACCGCTCGCTCATCGGCACGTACGTGGGGCTCGGCTACGGGCGGCTGGCGGTCGCGTCGCGCTACCTGCTGTTCGCGTTGCTCGCCTGCCTCGTCGGCGGCGGCCTCGGCCTGATCGCCGGCTTCCTTGGCATTCCTGCGTTCCTGCTGGTCGTATTGCAAGGCATGTATGTGATGCCTGGCCTGCGACTGGAATACGACTGGCTGTACGGCTCGCTCGGCATCGCGCTGTTCGTGGTCGGCGTGCTCGCCGCCACCATCTACGCGTGTGTGCAGGAAATGCGGCAGACGCCCGCCGCGCTGATGCGTCCGAAAGCGCCGCGCGCCGGCTCGCGCATTCTGCTGGAACGGATTCGGCCGGTCTGGAATCGCATCGGCTTCCTCGGCAAAGTGACCGCGCGCAACATCTTCCGCTTCAAGTCGCGCCTCATCATGACGGTCGGCGGTGTGGCCGGCTGCACCGCGCTGATCGTCTGCGGCCTGGCCATCAACGACACCGTCGCAGACCTCGGCATCAAGCAATACCGCGACATCTACCAGTACGACCTGATGGTGGTTTCCGACGATTCGGACGCGTCGGCGATGCGCACGAAAGTCGCGTCAGACGGGCGCGTCACGTCATCGCTTGACGTGCGCATAGAGTCGGGCGATTTGACGGTTGCGGGCAGTGGCGACGGTGACAGCGGCAAGGCCGGCAGCAGCGGCAGCGAAAGCATCCAGCTGGTCGCGGTGCCGGAAAAGCATCTGTCCGATTTGGGCGAAATGGTCACGTTGCAGCCGGTCTCGTCCGGCATACTGGGCACGTCCGGCGTCGGCAAAACCGGTTCGCTGAAACTCGATGACGATGGCGTGATCGTCGCGCAGTCGGCGGCAAGCGCGCTGGGCGTCAAGGCCGGTTCCAAGGTGCGACTGACCAACGGCGACGGCGTGCAGGCGACGGCGAAGGTGAGCGCGGTGAATCGCAACCTCATCGGCTCGGATGTGTATGTAAGCGAAACCTACTACGCCAAGCTTTTCGACTCGAAAGACGCGAAGAACACCAAGAATTCCAAGAGTTCCGAGGATTCCGAGGCTCTGACGTGGAACGCCATGCTCGCCAAGCTTTCCGGCTCCGACACTTCGCAAACCGACTATGCGGAATCGCTCGAAGAGAACAGTTCGGTGATGAAGGCCGTAAGCTGCGCGCATATGGCCGACAGCTTCAAATTCGACCTCATGGGCGCGGTGGTGGCGCTGATCGTGGCGCTCGCCGGCGGTCTGGCGCTTGTGGTGCTGTTCACGCTCGCCAATACGAACGTGTCGGAACGCGTGCGCGAGATGGCCACGCTCAAGGTGCTTGGCTTCTTCGACCGCGAAGTGCACCATTACGTGAACCGTGAGATGATGATCCTTACCGTCATGGGTGTGATACTGGGTCTGCCGCTCGGCCGGCTCGTCGGCGGCATGCTGACGATGGCGCTCAACATGCCCTCGTTGTATTTCGAGGTGGAGGTCAAGCCGCTGAGCTACGTGATCGCGGCCGTGGCGACCATGGCCTTCGCGCTGCTCGTGCAGCTGTTCGTCAACCCCGTCCTCGACCGCATCGACCCCATCAGCTCCCTCAAGTCCGTGGAGTAGCGCCCCTCCGAAGCCCTCTCAGTTCTTCGGGTAGCGGTAGTTGTGGGGGAGTTGGGTGGTGAGCTGCGGGTCCAGGCCGAGTTCCTTGAGTTGGCGGTCGATTTCGAGGCGCGCACGTTCCACAAGTTCGGCGCGACGGCTGTCCAAACCGTTCAGCCCCTCCTGCTTTTCCAGCGATTCCAACGTCTCCGCCATACGCTTGAGCCGGTCCTGATGGTGCAGCAGCGCACGTACCTGCGCATGTTCGCGCACAATCGTCCGCCAATCGGATGGCGTGTGCGCAATCTCCCGAACCGCGGTGACCGGATGCACGTCGGCCACCTGATACGTGATCGAGCCGAGCAGCGGCATCAGGAACACCGTGATCGCACCGGCTGCGACCAGCGTCGACGCGGTGTCGCTCTGCATGGTGCCGACCTTCACCGCCAGCGACGTGACGGCGACGATGATCGGCAGCGCGGTCGTGCAATACAGGGCTACGGTGACGCGGTGATGCGATGACAGCGGATTCTTGCGTTTGTCGAGCGACAACGCAACATATACGGGCACCGCGCGAATCAGCATGAGCATGACGATGAACGCGACGAGCAGCGCGGGCCGGCCTGCCACGGCGCGCACGTTGATCGCGGCGCCTGACACCACAAAAAATACAGGAATGAGGAAGCCGTAGCCGACACCCTCCAACTTCATTTCCAGCGACTTGCTGCCGTCGGGGATGATGTAACGCAGGATGAAACCCGCGGCGAACGCGCCGAGCACCGCGTCAAGTTCGAACAGTGCGGAAATGGTGACGAGGAAGATGAGCAGGAATGTGGTCAGCCGCATGAGCGTTTGCGATGATGTGTTCGCATTTTCCGTAAGGAAACGGTACAGGCGATGGCCGGTTCTCAGTGCTTTCGTAGGTAGCATCGCGCACAGTAGGCAGATGGCAAGGAACGCGCCGAGCACGAGCATGGTTTGCCAGCCGGTTCGGGTGGATAGCAGGATGGCCATGGCAAGGATTGGGCCGAGTTCGCCCCACGTTCCGTACGAGATGATGGCGTCGCCGATGGGGGTGCCTTCGAGGTTGCGTTCCTTGAGAATCGGCATGAGTGTGCCGAGCGCGGTGGTGGTGAGTGCGATTACCGTGGCTACGCCGTTGATGCCTTGCTTGGTGAAGAACGGAAGGAATGTCACAACCAGCCAGGCGAGGCCTAGCGTGATTCCCCATGTAAGCAGTCCGACTTTGCCTTGATGTCCGGCGAGTCGTTTGGGGTCGATTTCGTAGCCGGCGAGCAGGAACAGGAACGCCATGCCGAGCTCGTTCAAGAGTTTCACGGCGTCGTTCACTTCGATCACGCCCAGTCCGTACGGGCCGAGTGCGGCTCCGGCGGCGAGCAGCAGTACGGTTTGTGGAATGAACCTTCCCGGGATCAGCTGCGCCACAATCGGGCTGACGGCCGCCACCGCCATGATGATGGTCAGGGAAACAAGCTCTTGCGTCATACCGTCGAGCCTAGTGAGCCATTGTGACCGGAGGTTGAAGAATGTGATTTCCGCTATCTGTGGCAGGTTTCTTCGGGGAAACCGACCTAGGGGGCATGATTCCTACCCCCTAGGTCTGGATTTGCTCAAGGAACCTGCCACACATAACGCAAATCGTTTTCTTGTGAAGGGCGAATCTGCCGCATATAGCACGTTTCACGACATTAAGGGGGTCGGTCGCGTTTGCGAGGCAGCCAACCCCCGGTTCTCGTCCGCCGCGCGCGCACCACCCGCCCGCCAAATGCTATCTAGCTTATAGATGGCGGGTGGTTCGCCCCATTTGCCAGTTCGGGGGTATAAATCATACCCCCGAACCGCCTATTCTCGTCTAGCACCCGCCATCTATAAGCGAAATACCTTTCCGCAAAGCCCCAAATCCGCCATCTATAAGCCAGATAGACCCATCAGTTTGACCATGGATAGACTCGGTTAGAGATGCTCTTGGCGAAAATGCCAATTTCGGCCTCCTGCAAGGGTTTTGATGGGTCTAACCCATGATTTACATAAAACCTAACCCACGATTTGCATAAAACGTGGTTCGCTCAGAGCTGTGGCCGGAAAGACCGCCTAGGTCCGACCGATGCTATCGAAATCGTTAGGAAAGGAGGCACGCGGGCGCATTGGGCGGCTCCCGCGGTAGGGTGTGACCATTATGACTTTAGGGAATACGAATACCGGGAAGGCCGGCACAAACACGCAAGCTGCCGACGCGTCTGACGCAACGCAGAACGCGCAAAGCACACAATCGCATATCAAATCCGTCGAAAGCCTCGACAAAGGCAACGACATGGAACGCGGCCTGAAAAACCGCCACGTCCAATTCATCGCCATCGGCGGCACCATCGGCACCGGCCTGTTCCTCGGCTCCGGCAAGTCGATCGCGCTGACCGGACCGAGCATCATCCTCGTGTACATCGGCGTGGGCCTCATCATGTTCCTGCTCATGCGCGCCATCGGCGAAATGATGTACAGCGACCCAAGCCAGCACACCTTCATCAACTTCATCACGCGCTATCTCGGCCGCGGGTGGGGCAAGTTCGCCGGCTGGACGTACTGGATCGTGCTCATTCTGACCGGCATGACCGAAATCACAGCCGTCAGCACGTATTTCGTCACGTTCTTCGGTACGTTCGGCATAGACCTCAACGCGTGGAAATGGCTTATCGAACTGTGCTTCCTCGTGGCGCTCACCGGCATCAATCTCATTGCCGTGAAAGTGTTCGGCGAGGCGGAATTCTGGTTCTCCATGATCAAAATCACGCTGATTGTGGGTCTGATTGTCACCGCCGTGGTGATGCTGTTCCTCGGTTTCAGCTACCCGGCCACGCATATCGAAGGCGTGGACGGCACGGTCTCCGGTGCCACTGTGAGCCTTACGAACATTACCGACGGCTTCCAGCTTGCGCCGAATGGCTGGATGAACTTCTTCATGAGCTTCCAGATGGTGTTCTTCGCCTACCAGCTCATCGAATTCGTGGGTGTGACCGTGTCCGAAACCCAGAACCCGCGCAAAGTGCTGCCGAAAGCCGTCAACGAGCTGATCATGCGCATCCTCATCTTCTACGTGGGCGCGCTCGTGGCCATCATGGCCATCGTGCCGTGGCGCAACTTCCATCAGAACGCGGACGGCTCGTTCGGTTCGCCGTTCATCATGGTGTTCAAATACGCTGGCCTCGACTGGGCTGCCGCGCTCGTGTTCTTCGTGGTGATCACCGCAGCCGCGTCGGCACTCAATTCGCTGATCTACTCGGCGGGCCGCCACCTGTACCAGCTTGCGCAGGACTCCGAATCGCCCGCTATGCAGCGCTTCGGTGAGGTGTCGGATCACAAGGTGCCGGCGAAGGCGATCATCGTGTCCGGCTGTATGATTCTGTTCTCCCCGCTGGTTAACGCGATTCCGGGCGTTTCCGGTGCGTTCGTGCTGTTCGCTTCGGCCGCCAGCGCCGTCGTGATCTTCATCTACGTGCTGACGATGCTTGCGCACCGCCGCTACCGTCAAAGCGCCGACTTCCTGCCGGACGGCTTCGTCATGCCGGCATGGCAGGTGTGCGACTGGATTGCGATTGCGTTCTACGTGTTCGTGTACGTCACGCTGTTCCTGTCCGCAGATACGCGCGGTTCCGCCATCGCCGGCCTGCTGTGGCTCGTCGTGTTCGGCGGCTACTGCCTGCTGCACGAGCGATTCCAGAACCGCGACCTGAAGGCGGCTCTAGGGAAGTAGACGTATTGCCTGTCGTGCGGTATGCGTGGCATGCGCGCGTTGCGCTACGTGCCGCGCATCCGACGAAAGAGGGCCGGTGGAAACCTTGCGAAAATGTGCGTTTCCACCGACCCTCGTCGTGTAATCGCAATAAAACAGTGCGAAACGTTAGTGCACGAATCGTACGAAATCGGCGCGAATCAGCCGATGTAGTCGGCCTCGTTCGTCGGGCTGGACGGGACGGCGTGGTCCTCCGTCACCTTGCCCAGGCCGGACAGGTACGCTTCACGGCCGGCCTCAATCGCATTCTTGAAAGCGCGCGCCATCAGCGGAATGTTGCCGGCGGATGCGATCGCCGTGTATGCCATCACCGCGTCCGCGCCCATCTCCATGGCCTCAGCGGCCTGGCTCGGACGGCCGATGCCCGCGTCGATGATCACCGGAACGTTGGCATTCTTGATAATCACTTCAATGAAATCGCGTGCGCGCAGGCCCTTGTTCGAGCCGATCATCGCGCCGAGCGGCATCACGCAAGCTGCGCCCGCGTCCTCAAGACGCTTCGCCGCGATCGGATCCGGGAACATGTACGGCATGACCACGAAACCTTCCTTCGCCAGCTTTTCCGTGGCCTTGATGGTCTCCTCGTTGTCAGGCAGCAGGTACTTCGACTCGTGCTCGATCTCCACCTTCACGAAGTCCGTCTGGCACACCTCGCGCGCGAGACGTGCGATGCGCACCGCCTCCTCCGCGTTGCGCGCGCCCGACGTGTTCGGCAGCATGGTGATGCCCTTCGGAATGTAGTCGAGCAGGTTGTTTTCGGTGGTGCGGCAGCGGCGCAGCGCCATGGTGACGATCTGCGTGCCCGCGTTCTCGATGGTCGCCTTGATGAGGTTCAGGTCGTAACGGCCGGAACCGAGGATGAAACGGCTCGTGAACTTGTGCCCGCCGAGGATCAGCGGGTCGGCGTCGCCGGTGGCGATCTCGTCGTACGCGTGCGCGTCCGGCTCAGGCAGGATCGCGGTGTTCGTGGTGGTGCCGACCAGCTCGTCGAGCGTGGCGTTCGGCGCGGCCGCGACGTCGGCGGCTGCGGTGGTGATGGTGTTTTCGGTGCTCATCGTCGGTTCCTTTCGTTGGGGTGTTTGGTGTTGCTGTTGTTGCGATTGCTGTGCTGCTGTTGTGTTGCCGTTGCGTCGCTGTTGTGTTGTGTGCAACGTGCGTTTGTAATCGCAATAAAAATTTCGATTACGGCAGTGGAGTAACGTAGCAGTGCGTCAGGCGTCTTCCTCGCCGAGGATCAGTCGCGTGATCATGTTCGCTTCGTGGCAGGCGACCACGCCCACGCGCGGCGCCATCAGGCCGGCACCCGGTACCGGAGCCGTCTCGCCATCGCCACAGAAGTAGAAGTTCTTCGAAACGCGACGCGTGCTCACCAGGTTGGAGCTGCGGAAGCCGGCCATGCCGGACGCGCTGACGAGCTTCTTGCCCGGCAGATTCTCCAGCACCGCGTTGACGAGCATCGTCTTGTTTTCCGGCACGTCGAACGCCTCGCAGATGATGTCCTCGTTTTCGAACAGCGTCGGCACGTTCTCGTCGGTCACCTTGACGGTGTCGATGGTGATGTCCGTGAACGGGTTGATTTGGCGCAGATTGCTGCGCAGCGCCTCCGTCTTGTACTGGCCGAGGTCCTTCAGGAAATACTGCTGGCGATTCAGGTTCGTCATATCCACGCGGTCGAAGTCGATCAAGTGCAGGTGGCCGACGCCGATGCGAGTCAGCGCCACCGCGATGGTGGAGCCAAGGCCGCCGCAGCCGCAGATGGCCACGTGCGCCGCGTCGAGCTTGTCCTGCGTGGCGGCCGTGTGACGGTCGAGCAGGGCCGCGCGGATCTCCTCGCGGCTGACCAGGGTGGCCGGGTCGGGCTGGTTGTCGAAAGCGTGCTGGCGGGCGTCGATCCGCGCCTGCGATGCGGATGGTTCAAAAGTCATGGTTGTTCTCGTATTCTCGTTTCCGTTCGTATGGTTTGTTTCGCTGCTGTGCTCAGCCGCCCTGCACGAACGTGACGATTTCCAACGTGTCGGTGCCCTTGAGCTGCGTCTGCGCACGCTGGGCGCGCGGCACGATCTCGCCGTTGAGCTCCACGGCCACGCGGTCGGCGCGCAGACCGCGCTGCTCCACTAGTTCGGCCACGGTGATCGGCGTGGCGACGTCCTCTTCCTTGCCGTTGATGATCATTTCGGTTCCCTTCTGTATGTCAGGCCCCACGAGTGCCGTTCCCGCCGAAACGGACGTTCAGAACTGCTTTGTGGGCTTCCGAGCGTCTGCTTCCGGTGAATCGGACATTCACGGTTGGTACGAAAAAAGGGTCGCCGAAGGAACCGTACCCTATGAGGTGGTGCGCCCCTCCGTGACCCTAATCACGCGATATTCGGTTATCGCGAACGGAAATGAGATGCGCCTCGCGGCGCGAACAACCCGTCTCCTTACGGCGGCATTACCCGCATCAAGTCCTCGGTCGAAGCTCGTCGAGCTCCCTCTCAGCCTTCCGGCTCCCGTTCGGTTGTGCCCTCATCTTCCCGCACCCGCCCGACAACCCGCTCCGCGCTGTTTTGTGCGAGAATGGGTGGCGGATTTTGTAGCGACGGATGTGGCGACGGAAGGGAGACGGTTATGACGACCGCACGAAACATGGGCGAATTGGCGGGATTTGCGATTCCACGGCTCGGCATGGGCACGATGGCGTTGGCGATTGAGGGCCGCCCGGACCGCGATACGGCGATCCGCACGATTCACGCCGGCTTGGACGCGAGCGTGCGATATCTGGACACCGCCTGGTCGTATTACCTGCCAAGCCAACCCGGCACCGGCACCGCCGAAGACCTGGGCTACGGCGAAAAAATGGTGCGCGACGCGCTCGCCAGCTGGGACGGTCCGCGCGACGAAGTGCTGATTGCAACCAAAACCGGCTATCGCCGCACCATGGAGGCGCCGAACGTTGCCGAAAACGAGCCGGAACGCCAGCATTTGCAGGCTGTGGGCAGCCAGTACGGGTGGATGGCGGATTCGCGTCCGGAAACGATGATCTGCGACGCGAAGGAGTCGGCCGCGCACCTCGGCGTGGAGGCGCTGGACCTGCTGTACTCGCACGGACCGGACCCGGAAGTGGCTTATGAGGACCAGGTCGGCGCGCTGAAGCAGCTGCTTGACGAGGGCGTGATCCGGTACGCGGGCATTTCCCGCGTGGACAACGCGCAGATCGACATCGCCCGCGAGATTCTCGGCGACAAGCTGATCGCCGTGCAGAACCAGTTCTCGCCCTCGCACCCCGACCCTGAGCATACGATGGAGCACTGCGCGGAACTTGGACTCGCGTTCGTGTGCTGGAGCCCCCTCGGCGGCTTCCTCGACGCGTTCGACCAGCGCGCGTACGACCCGTTCCGCACGGTCGCCGGCAACCACGGCTGCTCCTACCAGCGCGTGGTGCTCGCCTGGGAACTGAGCCGCTACGAGCGGTTGTTCACCATCCCCAGCGCCCGCAATCCGCAGGAAATCAACGATTCCTTCGCCGCCACCGAACTGACGCTCACGCAGGATGAGCTGGCGATGCTGAACGCCTCCGTCGACGCCCGTCGCGGCTGAATTCCGCGCAATACGTACGATTGGCCGCGCCCGATTCCGCACAATAATCGCGATTCTGGCCGCGGCCTTTTTCGTGCCTTCTGTAGCTTGCTCGCTGCAAAATCGCCCTGGGAATAACTTACACTGTAAAATGTTTACACTGTAAGATATTATGACGGCGATTGCGACGGAAGGAGGTGCCGCGTGGGCTTTGAAGAGGAACTGTTCCACGAATTGGCGACCAACACATGGGACAAACGCTCGCGCATGCAGCAGGAGATGGTGAAAGGCGCGAAGGGCGAACCCTTCGCCGTGCAGGAACTCTATAGGAAAGGCCCGCTGACGCCATCGCAGCTCGCCTCTTCAATGAAAACCACCACCGGACGCGTGTCCACACTGCTGTCCGCGTTGGAGAAAAAAGGCCAGATCACACGCGAATCCGACCCCGACGATCGCCGTGTGGTGCACGTGAACCTCACCGAAGCGGGCAGGGAACGCGCCGAACGGCAGCGCGAAAGCATGCGCGAGGCGATCTGCTGGATCTTCTCGCAGATGGGGGAGCGCCGCGCGCGCGAATTCGTTGAGCTCACCGAGGAATTCACCACGTACATGTCGCTGTGCATGCCCGGCAAACCGCGCCCCACGGCGGACGAGGTCAAAGCCGCGTTCTCAGGAAACGCACAGGAAGACGCGTAGTATCTTACGCTGTAAATAATTCACAGTGTAAGTAATCGCAATCCAGTAATCGCAAAAACCGCGAAAAATCGCAAAAACTAATCGTAAGAAAACAAGCAAAACACAAAACAAGAGAAGGAACCAAGCATGCTTCGCATCGTACGATACCTCTCCAAAGCGGAGATCGGTCAGATGCTCGTCGCGCTGGTCAGCATCGTCGGTCAGATTTGGCTTGACCTGACCCTGCCGGACTACATGGCCGACATCACGCAGCTCGTCGAAACCCCCGGCAGTGAAATGCACGACATCTGGGTGGCCGGCGGCAAAATGCTGCTCGTCTCGCTCGGCTCGGCGGCCTGCGCGGTCGTCACCGGCTTCATCGCCGCGCGCGTGGGCGCCTCGTTCAGCCAGCGCCTGCGTTCGCTTGAATTCAACAAGGTGGAAAGCTTCGGACCGGCGGAAATGAACCGTTTCTCCACCGCGTCGCTCATCACCCGCTCCACGAACGACATCACGCAGATCCAGATGTTCATCACCATGGGCCTCATGATGATCGTCAAAGCGCCGATCATGGCCGTGTGGGCCGTGTGCAAGATCGCAGGAAAGGGCTTCGATTGGACGCTCGCAACCGGCATCGCCGTGGCCATCCTGCTGGTGGTCATCGCCGTGATCATGAGCTTCGTCATGCCGAAGTTCAAGGCCATGCAGCGCCTGACCGACAACATCAACCTCGTGGCGCGCGAGAACCTCACCGGCCTGCGCGTGGTGCGCGCGTACAACGCCGAGGACTATCAGGAAGCCAAGTTCACCGAAGCCAACAAGGAACTCACCGAAACCCAGCTGTTCACCAACCGCGCCATGGCCATCATGATGCCGTTGATGAACACCATCATGAACGGCCTGATGCTCGCCGTCTACTGGATCGGCGCGTACCTCATCGACGCTGCCGACGCCGTCGACAAGCTCACCACCTTCTCCAACATGGTGGTGTTCTCCAGCTACTCCATCCAGGTCATCATGAGCTTCCTGCTGCTGAGCATGGTGTTCGTGCTCTGGCCGCGAGCCGACGTGTCCGCGCAGCGCGTGCTCGAAGTCATCGACACCGAGCCGATGGTCACCGACGGCACGCAGGACGCGGGCAAGCCGGGCGAGGAAGGCGAAATCGAATTCCGCAATGTGAGCTTCGCCTACCCCGACTCGCGTCAGGCCATGTTGGAAGGCGTCAATTTCAAAGCCAAGAAGGGTCAGACGGTGGCGTTCATCGGCTCGACCGGCTCCGGCAAATCGTCCCTCATCAACCTCGTGCCGCGTTTCTACGACGCCACGCAAGGCGAGGTGCTCGTCGACGGCGTCAACGTGCGCGACTACAAGCTGAAGGCGTTGCGCGACAAGATCGGCTACGTGCCGCAGCAGTCGTTCCTGTTCAAGGGAACGATCGCCAGCAACGTCGCGTACGGAGATACGGACCGCGACGACGACACCGTGCGCCGCGCATGCGACGTCGCGCAGGCGACGGAATTCATCGACAAAAAGCAGAAGAAGTATGATTCCGGCATTTCGCAGGGCGGTTCCAACGTTTCGGGCGGGCAGAAGCAGCGTCTGTCGATCGCACGCGCCGTCTACCGTCATCCGGAAATCCTGATCTTCGACGATTCCTTCTCCGCGCTCGACTTCAAAACCGACCGTGCCGTACGTGACGCGCTCGAAAAGGAAGCGAAGGATTCCACGAAACTCATCGTCGCGCAGCGCATCGGCACCATCATGAATGCCGACCGCATCATCGTGCTCGACGACGGCAAAGTGGTCGGCCAGGGCACGCACGAGGAACTGCTCGACACGTGCGAAGTGTATCGGCAGATCGCCGAATCGCAGTTGAGCGAAGACGAACTGAAGCGCTGAAAGGGGGAGACATGCCAAGAGGAATGGGACGCGGCCGTGGGGCCGTGGAAAAGCCGAAGGACTTCGGCGGAGTGATGAAGAAGCTCGTGAAATTCTGCAGCCGGTACATTCCGGTGATGATTTTCGCGCTGGTTCTGGGCGCTGCCGGCACGGTGTGCCAGATCATCGGCCCGGACAAGCTCAAGGACATGACCAACGAGATCACGAAGGGTCTGCCGGCCATGGTGCACGGCAAGCCCGTCATGAATTCGATCGATATGGACGCGGTGTCGCGCATCGCATGGCTGCTCGTCGCGCTGTACGTCGGGTACGCGCTGCTGAGCTACCTGCAAAGCTGGCTGATGGCCAACGTCACGCAACGCACCGCACAGCAGCTGCGTGAGGCGATCAGCCAGAAAATCAATCGCCTGCCGCTGAAATATTTCGACAAAGTCAGCTACGGCGACGTGCTGAGCCGCATCACCAACGACGTCGACGCGATCGGACAGACGCTCGGCCAGTCGGTCGGCTCGCTGATCACTTCGATCACGCTGTTCTTCGGCGCGCTCATCATGATGTTCTACAACAACGTGACCATGACGCTGTGCGCCATCGGCTCCGCGCTGCTCGGCCTGATCATCATGGGCGTGATCATGAAGGTGTCGCAGAAGTACTTCACCCGCCAGCAGGTGGCGCTCGGCGACGTCAACGGCCACGTCGAGGAAATGTACACCGGCCACACCGTGGTCAAGGCATACTGCGGCGAGGAACGCTCCATCGAGCAGTTCGAGAAGTACAACAACGACCTGTACGTGTCCGGCTGGAAAAGCCAGTTCCTGTCCGGCCTGATGATGCCGATCATGAACTTCGTCGGCAACTTCGGATACGTGGTGGTGTGCGTGGTCGGCGCGGTGCTCGCCATGGACGGCAAGATCGAATTCGGCGTGATCGTGGCGTTCATGATGTACATCCGCCTGTTCACGCAGCCGCTGTCCCAGTTCGCGCAGGCGTTCCAGAACCTGCAGCGCTGCGCAGCCGCATCCGAACGCGTCTTCGGCTTCCTTGAGGAGCCGGAACTGTCCGACGAAACCGGCAAGCAGGCGCTGCTGGGCGTCGGCGCGGACGGCAAGCCGCAGCCGGTGCGCGGCGACGTGGAATTCAGCCACGTGCGCTTCGGCTACGACGCGGACAAGACCATCATCAACGACTTCTCCGCGTCCGTGAAGGCCGGCCAGAAGGTGGCTATCGTCGGCCCGACCGGCGCCGGCAAGACCACCATGGTCAACCTGCTGATGCGCTTCTACGAGATTTCCGGTGGCACGATTTCGATTGACGGCATCGACACCAAGTCCGTACCGCGTTGGAACGTGCACGACCAGTTCTCCATGGTGCTGCAGGACACGTGGGTGTTCCGTGGAACAGTGCGTGAAAACATCGCGTATTCGAAGAAGGACGTCACCGACGAGCAGATCGTGGCCGCATGCAAGGCCGTCGGCCTGCACCACTACATCATGTCGCTGCCGAACGGCTACGACACCGTGCTCGACGACAAGGCGTCGCTTTCCCAGGGCCAGCGCCAGCTGCTGACGATCGCCCGCGCGATGGTGGAGGACGCGCCGATCCTGATTCTTGACGAAGCCACCTCCTCGGTCGATACACGCACCGAGGAGCTGATCCAGAAGGCGATGGACGCGCTGACCGTGGGCCGCACGAGCTTCGTGATCGCGCACCGCCTGTCCACCATCCGCGACGCCGACATGATCCTGGTGATGAACGGCGGCGACATCGTGGAACGCGGCACGCACGAGGAACTGCTCGCCAAGGGCGGCTTCTACGCCGACATCTACAACAGCCAGTTCACGCTGGCCGAGTGAGGTTGGTGTGCTGACTCGCTAAAAAATCCGGAGGGACCACCCCTCCGGATTTTTGCGTTTTGGCTTCGGCGTTTTTATTGTGTTGCGTTGACGGGACGGCGGATTTACCATTGAGGTGACTGACGTCAATCGATTGACGTATTTGAAAATCACAAAGAAAGTGGGCAGTCATGAAAAGCATCGAAATCGGCAAATCGGCAGTGGTCGCATCGCAGGCGGCGCTCGGCGTGATGCGCATGGACGCGCTGGATGCGGACGCGGCGGCGGAAGTCGTGCGCACGGCCGCCGAGCATGGAGTCAACTTCTTCGACACGGCGGACATCTACGGATTCAACGTCAACCACGACCATGCCAGCTCGCGTGTGCTCGGCCGCGCGTGGAAGGACGCCGGGCTCAAGCGCGAGGACATCTTCCTGCAGACGAAGTTCGGTATCAACATCGACTTCAGCGACCCGAACAACGTGCACGCCACCCGCTACGACTTCTCCGCGAAGCACCTCATCACGCGACTCGACGAGGAACTGGAAGCGCTCGGCACTGACTACGTGGACTTCGCGCTCCTGCACAGGCCCGACACCCTGATGGAGGCCGAGGAAATCGTCGAAGCGTTCACCACCCTGCACAAGGCGGGCAAAGTGCGCCACTTCGGCGTGAGCAACGTGAACCCGTGGCAGGCGGAACTGCTGCAGTCCTGGCTCGGCGACGACCCGGCCATGAGGCTCGAGGCGAACCAGCTGCAGTTCGGCCTGATGCACGCGCAGATGGTCAGCGACGAGCTGATGACCAACTCCGGCGCCGAAGGCATGGTCGTGGCCAACCATTCGGACGGCCTGCTGTCCTACTCGCGACTGCGCCACATGACCATCCAGGCGTGGAGCCCGTTCCAGTCCGGCACGGAATACGGCCCGTTCGTAGGCAACGAGCACTTCCCGGAGCTGAACAAGGCACTGGACGAAAAGGCCGCCAAGTACGGTGTGAGCGCCAACGCCATCGCCACCGCATGGGTGCTCAGGCATCCGGCGAAGATTCAGATCGTGCTCGGCTCGATGAACCCCACCCGGCTGGGCGAAATGCTCGACGGCGCGGACATCGATCTCGACAAGCAGGATTGGTGGGACCTGTACGTGGCCGCCGGCAACCTCATTCCGTGAGTTTTGCTTGCGATTGGCCGGTTTGCGGTCTGCGATTGGCGGGCCGCCAACCGGCCAACCTGGCAATCAGTGACCGGTCGGCAATCAGAAGAAACGGCCGGGGAAACCGGCGCTGATGGTGGCGTGACGGTCGGCGTCCAACGTGGCGCAATCGAAAACAAAAACGCTGCGCAGTTCATTCGGGTCCGCAACGAACAGCGCCGTAGCCAACCCGTCCGCCACCGCAGTCGGATAGTCGGCGACCGACGTGGATCGCACGGCAATCCACGTGGCCTCCATCTGCTGCGCGGGCAGCCCATCGACGGCATTGAGCAGATGGTGAATCGCCAGATGCGTCTGTTCGTTCACCGCCACCTCCCAATGGCGACGGCTGGGCGCGCTCGCACAGAACGCGCCATCGCCGATCAGTGCGACGCCGACCGCGCAGGACGGATCATCCGGATCCTCAAGCGCCACACGGATCGGCTTGTTCGTGCGCGCCAGCAGATCGCCGCCCGCATCAATCACAAATTCCGGGGCAGCGCTTTCGCGTTTGCTGTCTGAGGTGGAAGATTGGCATGTCGGGTTGGTCGTTTCGGCTGACTTGACATGCGATGTGCGCGAAAGTTCTGAATCGGTGAGCAATCCGCCCAGCGAATCCACCAGATAACCCTTGCCGCACGCGCCGAAATCCACATGAACCGGACTGCGTGTAACCAATGTCGTACCATCCGAACGAACCACATCACGACCCCATACGGCCCGTCCGTGCAGCGCGCCCAGGCGCTCGCCGGCGCCGGCTTCAACGGTGAAACTCAGCGCGGGATCGTAACCGAGACGAATCAGATCCTCGCCCACACACGGGTCGATCGCGCCGCGCGTGGCGTCGTGCAGCGCGTCGTACAAATCAAATAGCGGGCCGGCCCAATCGGGAAAATCGAAATGCCCGCCATGCTCCGCATTGCCGATGTGCGCAACCAGCGAATCAGCGCGAAACCGCGAAAGCACATGCTCGTATTCATCGATGAACCGCTCCATCTCGCCGCGCAATTCCGCGGTGATCGGGCGAGGCGTCGAAATCAGCAACCCCGTGCCGAGCGCCTTGGGAAACGCGGTGGTATACGGCATGCGATGCGCGAGCGGTGCAATGGAGTCCATACCACGATGCTAGCGCGTGCCCGGCTTGGCGTAGTTCGTGCCTGGGGCTGGCGGGCGCGCGGGATTTTGCGTGCGGTCGAGGCGCGGGCGTCACCGAGGATGGTATACGCATTGTCAACGCCATTGATTGGCTGTTGGGTGATTGAGCCAATTGAGACGCGTATCTCGCTTATAGATGGCGGATTCCGGGGTTCGCCCGGTGCTATCTCGCTTATAGATGGCGGGTCTCGGCGGAGAAACGAACCTAGGGGGCATCTTTTCGCCCCTCTAACCCTTGTATCTCGCAAAGGGGCCGCCATCTATAAGCGAGATACCAACTGTCACCCCGCCAAATCCGCCACTCATAAGCGAGATGTTTTTTCGTGGGTGTGGCATGAGGCATCGCCTTATTTTGATACCCCCGTAGCTTTGTATGGTTACGATTATGCTAATCGTGATTATGCAAGTCGCGATTATACAAACCGACGCTTTGGCATGGAGTTCGCTTCACGTTTTTCCATGTGGACGGGGGCATTGCGCAATGACGCTGCTCGCCACAATGTGAGACGACACGCGGAAAACGGGAAAAATAAAAACGGCGGAATTCCAACGTTTTTTCATGCGCGATACAACAAGACCAATTAAAAATCAAGACTGTTATTCAAAAAACTTTCGTTCTATCTTGGCTTCCGATGCGCGCTTCGTACGTCGGGTACGTCGGGGAAATCGCGCCGAAAAGATTTGCGGAAGGAAGGTTCGACCCATGTCATCTCGCGTCGCGCAGCGCCACGCAGCCGGTTCCTACGATTCGTGCGATTCGCGCGTCTCGGCTTCCGGCCGTCTCATCACGCTCGTCGCCGCGCTGATGATCGCGCTCGCCACGCTGTTTGTCGGCATCGCGATGCCGCGGCAGGCGTCCGCCGCTGACGGCAACCAGACGAATTTCGATTCCTGGACTGCCGTCGCGCAGAATATCGCCAAGCAGCTCGCCACCGCCGAAAAAGACTACAATGACGGCGATTACGGCCAGGCCGGCACCGGCTTCCAGACCGCGCATTGGATCGGCTATGATGCGTCCAACTTCTCGAAAGTCGTCAACGACACCATTTCCGCCGAATGCCAGCAGACACTGCTCAGGCAGTTCACCGATTTGGAAGGACTCGCGTACCAGCAGGGCCAGGGGAGCGCGATCGCAAACGGAATCAACGCGCTGAACGCGGACCTTGACACGGCCGCGCAGACGCTTGACGGCAACGCGAACCTCGCCGACCCCAAAACCTACGCGAAGCAGCGCGCCGAACAGACCGCCGCGGAACGTAAGAAGCTCGACGCGGCCAAAAAGAATTCCTCCAAAGGCAAAGGCGACCGCACGTGGAGCGAAGTCGCCAGCGAAATGAACGTCATCCTCGACAAGGCATACAAGGCCGCCATCTCCGGTAAGGGCGCGGAAGGCTCCAGCCTCGTCAACAACGCGTACTACCAGTACTACGAAAAGCTCGGCTTCGAAAAGAACGTCATGAACGCCATCTCCGGCGACCGCGTCTCGCAGGTGGAATACCAGTTCAAGATGACCCGCAAAACCATGCGCGACGGCGGTTCCGACAAGGAAATCAAGAAGCTCGTCGACGACCTGAAAAGCTGGCTCGTCGAAGACGCGGCCACCCTCGACGGTGGCGCGGCCGGCAACGTCAACGCCTTCACCAAAGCCATCACCAGCTCCGCCGGACAGGCGTTCCTCATCCTGATCCGCGAGGGCCTCGAAGCGCTGCTGGTGGTGGCCGCCGTGGTGGCCTACCTCGTCAAATCCGGCAACCGGCGCTTCACCAAGTGGATCTACCTCGGCGTGCTCGCGGGCCTTGCCGGCTCCGGCCTGATCGCCGTGCTCTTCACGTTCCTGTTCGGCGGCTCCGGCCCGGTCCAGGAAATCAGCGAAGGCGTGTGCGCGCTGATCGCCATGCTCATGCTGCTGTGGACCAGCAACTGGATGCTCAACAAAAGTTCCGTGGAAGCGTGGAACCGTTACATCCGCACCAAAACCGAGTCCGCCGTGGCCGACGCGCAAAACAAAGTCGCCGCCGGCGAAGGCGTGGGCCTGGGTATGGTCGTTTCGCTCGCCATGCTGAGCTTCCTAGCCGTGTTCCGTGAAGGCGCCGAAACCGTCATCTTCTACGAATCGATCTACTCGATGAGTCGCGACGCGCAAGGCATGTGGATCGGCGGCATCGCCGCGGGCGTGGTGCTGCTCGTCATCTTCCTCGTGCTGCGCTTCACCTCCGTAAAGATTCCGATCGGCCCGTTCTTCCTCGTTACGTCGATCCTGATGGCCGTGCTGGTCGTCATCTTCGCCGGCGGTGGCATCCACGCGCTCATCGAAGGTGACCTGATCGACGGCCACTACCTGTCCAGCGTGCCCACAAACGACTGGATCGGCCTGTATCCGTACGTCGAATGCCTTGCGGCACAAGCGATCGCGGCGATTGCCGTACTCGCGCTGTTCGCCGTCGGCTTCGCACGCAAACGCAAGTTGCGCACGCCTGACAATCGCAAGTAATACGCAAATTTTCCGAGATTTACCGATATTTTTTCCACATCCAACAACAAAGGAAAGAGAAATGAAGAACAAGAAGATCGCCGCTCTGCTCGGCATCCTGCTGGCCGGCTCCATGGCCTTCTCCCTGTCCGCATGCGGCAATTCCAACGATTCCGCCGCTTCGGACAAGTCCAGCGCCTCCGCGTCGGCTTCGAAGGCCGACGACTCCAGCAAGGACGATTCCAGCGATTCCGCCGGTTTCGAAGAGATCCAGGTCGATGAGAAGCACTCCGACCAGGAATGCGGCCCGCTGACCGTCAACGCCGTCTACTTCCAGCCGATCGACATGGAACCGTCCGGCATGGGCCTCAAGGCCGCCGATGCGAGCTTCCACCTCGAAGCCGACATCCATGCCAACCAGAAGGGCACCGAACTCGGCTACGGCAAGGGCGATTTCGTGCCGGACCTGACCGTCAACTACGACATCATCGACAAGACCTCCAACGCGTCCGTCGCCTCCGGAACCTTCATGCAGATGAACGCCTCCGACGGCCCGCACTACGGCGCCAACGTCAAGCTCGACAAGGCCGGCGCGTACAAGCTCGTGCTGAAGATCGAATCCCCGGAGAAGAAGGGCTGGATGCTGCACGTCGATCCGGAGACGGGTGTGAAGGGACGCTTCTGGACGGAACCGATCGAGGTCACCTTCCCGGACTGGAACTATACGCCGCAGGAGTGGTGATCTCCTAGCGTAGCCCGTTCGCGGTTTCGGTATGCATTACCCGACACACTCAAGGCCGTTCGGCCAAGCTTACGGTCGGGCAATGCATACCGAAACCGCTCTCTCGCGTTTAGGGGGATGGATTCACCTCTGCGATTGTGGAGGGGGTCCGGGAAATCCTCGCATTTTAGGGGAGGGATGAGAGGGGTGGGACTCTTTGGGATGGGGCGGAATGGGAATCGTTGGGCTCTTTGAGTTGGGTTTTTGGATGAAAGGATTTTGGGATGCTGCTGCAGTTTGTGACGGTGTTGCAGGGGGTGTTGGCGCCGGCGCTGCTCGTCATGGCGTTGAGCGTCATGCTCACCGTCGGTGAGGGGCGTGACAAGCCTCTGAGCGCGTACTGGCGGCTGGCCGGTTTCGTTGTTGGATTCGCCGGCGCAGTCGTATTCGCCGCGCTGCGCGCCACCGCCGTCATCACGCAACGCACGTTCGTCAACTATCCGACCCTGTGGTGCTGCGTGATCCTCGACGTGGCCGTGTTCGTCATCGTCCTGTTCGCCCGCCGCATCACCGCCGACTGGCACAACCACCGCGCGCTGCTCGACATCGCGAATCTCGTTGCGGCGCTTGCGATCGCGGCCACCACCTTTCGTGCGCTGCCCGACGTGATTCTGCGACTGACGATCTTCGTCGAGCCGGGCGATCCCATCTTCACTTCCGACATGCTGTTGCGCGCGCTCGGCTTCGCTTTGGGCGCGGCCGTCGCAATCATCGCCGCGCTTATCTTCCGCACGATGCGTTCCACCGCCGTCCGCTGGTCGTTCACGACGGCGGTGCTGCTGTTGGTCGCGCTGTTGTCCGCACAGCATTTCACCGACCTTGCGCAGATCCTCCAATCCAAACGCATCGTCAGCTTCCCGACCGCCGCCTTCCTCGCGCTCGTGTGGGGCATCAACCATCAGCGCAGCCTGACCATCGCAATGGCGCTCGTCTTCGCCATTCCGGCAATCGCCAGCATCGTCATGGGCTTCAAAGTCAAGCCGACCGGCGCCAACGAGGCGATCGCACGCACGCATATCGCGTTCCGCCGCCGCGCGAAAGCGGCCGGCGCGTTCAGCCTGGTCGCCATGATCTGCGTCACCGTGGCCCTGACGTACGGCGTCGCGCAAACGCAGAAAGTCGTCACGCTGTCGCCGCCGGAAGACTACTCGCTCGCCGACGGCGTGGTCACCATCAAATTCAGCCAGATTTCCGACGGCCACCTGCACCGCTTCGAATACCGCGCGAAGGACGGCACCTCCATGCGATTCATCATCATCAAGAAGAACGGCGGCGCGTACGGCGTCGGCCTCGACGCGTGCGACAACTGCGGCGACGCCGGCTACTACGAGAAGGACGGCAAAATCATCTGCAAGAAGTGCGATGTGGCCATCAACCTCGCCACCATCGGCTTCAAAGGCGGCTGCAACCCGATACCGTTCGACTACCAGGTCAAGCCGGGCAAAATCGTCATCCAAACGTCCACGCTCGACGCGCTGTCGAGCCATTTCCAGTGAGCGCCGAGAAAGGTAAGGGGGTGCCATGTTCTTCCTGAAAATGATCTCTCGCTCGTTCAGCCGGCAGTTCAAACGCCGTCTGCTCATCGCCGTCACCGTGTGCCTGTCCGCCACCGTCAGCGTGGCCATGCTCGGCGTGGTGTTCGACGTGGGCGACAAGCTCAACGCGGAGCTGAGCACGTACGGTTCGAATATCGTCGTGCAGCCGAAGTCCGACGCTGTGGTGAGCGATTTGTACAATACCGGCGATTCTGCTGGCTCGGCTTCGGGTAGTTCGTCCGGTTCGGACGGGGGTTCCACTTCCGACGGCTCGGCTGCGGCGGACAGCGCCGACCCGACCGCGTTTCTGAAGGAGTCGGACGCGCAGAAGATCAAGACCATCTTCTGGGCGTTCAACATCACCAATTTCGCGCCGGAATTGAACATCCACGCGGATGCGGGGTGTGTCGGTTCGGGGGCTGGTTCGGCTGGTTCGGCTGGCTCTGCTGGAACGGCTGGTGCGTCAGGTGCGGCTGCTTCCGCGGCGAAATGCAAGGCGACCAACGTGCCGATCGTGGGCACGTGGTTCGCGAAAACCCTGCACATGGACTCCGGCGAGTCCACCGTGGCCGGCATGAACGGCATGCGCTCATGGTGGAAAATCAACGGAACCTGGCCGAAAGACGACAGCGAGCAGGCGATGGTCGGCAGCGCGCTCGCCGCGAAACTGGGCGTGAACGTCGGTGACAGCGTTACGCTCGACAAGACGATCGCCGTCGGTGCGGACGACAATACGAACGGAGGTACCGGGAAAACCGGCAAATCCTCCACCGAACGCAATCGCGTGAAAGTGAAAATCGTCGGCATCTTCGATTCAGGCGATTCCGACAACAGCGCCATTTATATGCCGTCTATCGCCGCGCAAACGCTTGCGAATCTGCCGAATTCCATCGACAAGATTGAAGTCAAGGCGCTCACCACGCCCGACAACGACCTCGCGCGCAAGGCATCGAAGAATCCGAACGCGCTCACGCAGGACGAGTGGGAGACGTGGTATTGCACCGCGTATCCGTCGTCGATCGCGTACCAGATCGAAGAGGTGCTGCCGGGCGCGGTGGCCAAGCAGGTGCGCCAGGTGGCCGCGCTGCAGGGCGATGTGCTGAACAAGACGCAGGCGGTGATGGTGCTGATGACCGTGCTGTCGCTGGTTGCCGCCGCGATCGCCGTGGCAAACCTGATGGCCGCGTCGATTGGCGAACGCGGTTCGGAATTGGCGCTGTTGAAGGCGATCGGCGCCACGGACGGTGCGGTTTCGCGCCTTATGCTCGCCGAAACGGCGGTGATTTCGCTGGTTGGTGCGATTGCCGGTGCGCTGCTTGGCTCGGGCGTTGCACAGATCGTGGGGCACGTGGTGTTCGGCTCGGGCATCACCATGCGTCCGATGGTGTTCGTGTTGGTTTTCGTGTTGCTGGCGGTCACTGTGCTCGTGGCCTCGCTTTCGTCGATTCGGGCGATTCTGGGCTTGCGTCCGGCGGAGGTGCTGCATGGTAGGTGAGTTGTGCTTGGCTTTCGTAGGGGGTGTGCGATGACGAATCGCAAGATGTTCTTCACCATGCTGTGGGGCGCGGTGTTCCGCCGTCGCTCCCGTGCGATGATGGCCGTGATCGCGTCGCTCGTCGGCGCGGCCACGCTGTTCTGCCTTGCATCCGTGTGCGTCGCGGTGCCGCAGCAGATGAACGAGGAAATGCGCGCGTACGGCGCGAACCTGATCGTCACGCCCGCGTCCGCAACGGGCAAATCGCAAGGCATCGATACTGCAACCGTACGCAACGTGACGGCGCTCGTCGGCGCCGGACACAGCGTGAAATCAGCCGCATACCGGTATGAGAGCGTGCGCATCAATTCCGCGCCGTACACCATCGCCGGCGTGGACGTGAAAGCCGTCCGCGCGCTCAATCGCCATTGGAACGTGACGGGCGATTGGCCCGGCTCGGGCAACGTGATGGTCGGCCGCGACGTCGCCGACGCGCTCGGCGTGAAAGTCGGCAGCCGTGTCACCATCGGTTACCGCGCCGCCGACGCGTCTGCTTCAGCGTCTTCTTCCGCGTCCGCAAAATCCGATTCGGACGAATCAACTGAAACGGCAGAATCGTCCGCGCAGGGCACGCAGAGTACGCAAACTACGCAAGGCGAACAGACCACGCAAGCCACGGAAAACGGCCGCGTCTCGTCCGACATCATGGATAACAACGGCACCGAATTCCGTATCGCCGGCATCGTCGACACCGGCGGCAACGAGGATTCCATCATCTACGCCACCACCGCGGACATGGCCAAACTCGCCGGTTCCAAGCGCGGCGCCGACGTGGTCGAATACTCCGTGAACGCCATGGGCGACGAGCTCAACGACATCGTCAACAACATCAATCGCAGTGCCGACAAAAACCCGAACAGCGCCGTCAAAGCGCAGACCGTCACCAGAATCACCTCGTCCGACACCCGCATCATCGCCATGCTGCAGACCCTGTTCTGGATTGTCTCGCTCGTCGTGCTCGTGCTGACGCTCGTCGGCGTGGGCACCACCATCAGCTCCATTGTGAGCCAGCGTCGCAACGAAATCGGCCTGCGCAAGGCCCTCGGCGCCGATTCACGCGCCATCGGCGTCGAATTCTACGTGGAATCCGGCATCTACGGCTTGATCGGCGGTCTGCTCGGCACTGCTATCGGCTATGTGCTGGCGCGTGTGCTGTGCTCCACCGTTTTCGGCCGTGCGCTCGGCCTCAACTGGCTGCTTTGCGTTGGATCGCTGTTGCTTTCCGTGGCGATCGCCGTCATCGCCTCCATTCCGCCGGTCCGCCGCGCCACCCGTATCGACCCCGCCATCGTTTTGAGGGAGGAATAATCATGGACAACGAACATATGCTGCTGGAACTCGACCACATTTCCAAGATTTACGGCGATCTGCACGCCGTCGACGACCTGAGTCTGACCGTTCCGCAAGGGCAATGGCTGGCGATTGTCGGCTCGTCCGGTTCCGGCAAAACCACGCTGATGAACATGATCGGCTGCATGGATACGCCGTCGAAGGGTTCCGTCATGCTTGAAGGCCGGCGATTGGAGGATCTGAACGCCCGCCAGCTCGCCGACGTGCGCAAGAACATGATAGGACTAGTGTTCCAAAAGTTCTACCTCGTGCCTCATCTGACGGCGGTGGAGAACGTGATGGTGGCGCAATACTACCATTCCGTGGTCGACGAGAAGCAGGCGATGGAAGCGCTGGAACGAGTGGGATTGAAGGAGCGTGCGCATCACCTGCCCGGCCAGCTGTCCGGCGGTGAGCAGCAGCGCGTGTGCATCGCCCGCGCGCTCATCAACTGCCCGAAGCTGATTCTCGCCGACGAGCCGACCGGCAACCTCGACGAGAAGAACGAGAAGATCGTGCTCGACCTGTTCCGCCAGCTGCACGAGCAGGGCACCACGATCATCGTCGTGACGCATGACGCGCTCGTCGCCTCCTGCGCACAACGCGAGATCATGCTCAACCATGGTGTGCTCGTCGGCGAGCAGTGGAACGACGAGGAGGCGAAACGTGCGTACGAGGCGGCCGGTGGCAAGCCTGCGCACACCGGTTCCGCCGAGGAAGGCGCGCAGAACGGGGGTATTGCGATTTCGTTCGCCGACCCCACGAAAGCCGCGAAAACCGGCGATACGGACGCGGCCAACGTTGCCGTTGCGGCTGGCGTTGCCGACGATACGGACGTAGAGCCCGACGTCACGAAAGGGGAGCAGGCATGAGCACCGCACAATCGAACGCAGTCAAAGTCATCGCACTGTCCGCGGCGAGCATCGCGCTGCTATCGGCATGCGGCGAGCCGAAAGCCACGCCGATGGACGACGAATACGCCGGCAATTCCGGCGAAAGCGTGCAATCGCAGGAAGAGAAGTCGAAAACCGACGGCAAGGCGTCCGGCGACACGGCAGACGACGGCGACGCCACCAAAAACCGTGCCGACGCGAATTCCGCAACATCCGACAAGCAGGACACCGGCAACTACGCGGATGGCGACTATTCGATCAACGGCCAGTACGGGCCGGTCGGCGAGGACACCATCGACGTGCATCTGACCGTTAAGGACCAGAACGTGACGGCCGTGAAGATCGTCGGCCATCCGTTCACGTCCATCTCCAAAAAGCATCAGAACGACTTCGCCAAAGCCGTGCCGGACGCGGTGGTCGGCAAGCCGTTGAAGGACCTTAAAGTCGACAAGCTCGCCGGTGCCAGCTGGACCTCCGAAGCCTTCAACAAGGCGTTGGAAGTGGCGCGTCAGGAAGCGTCAATCCAATAGCCCATTCCTTCTGAAACCGACACGGCATGCCCGTCTTGCGTCGGTGCGGACGGTTTTCCTGTGGTTACCGTGCGGATTCGGCGCATACGTTCGGCCAGAGCAACGTGGCCATGTTCTCGGCCCAGGAATCAGACTTGCGTTCCTTGCCGGATTGCCGTTCCCCTCCGGCTTCCTGTCCCGCCAACGCTTTGCAAGCCAGCATGGAACCCAGCACCGTGCTGAACAGGAACGTGTAGTCCAAACGGTTTTGAAACACTCCGTCGGCGATGCCACGTTCCATGAACCCCACGAACCGTTCTTCGGCCGGCGCCAGCACTTGTGCTGCGATCGCCTTCAGCGTGGCGTTGTCGGAAGACAGCACCACGCTGAAGGCTTTCAATCCGAGTTCGCTGTCGAAGCAGTCCTGGATGCGTCGCAGCATGGTGGCCAGTCCGCTCCGCGACGGCTTCAAATCGTTGAAATTCGGTAGTCCGGCAACTTCCGGTTGGATGCGTTGCAATAAATCGTCGGCGTTTCGGTAGCGTCGGTAGATTGTGGTCTTTGCTACCCCTGAACGTCGTGCGACCTCTTCGATGGTCACCGCTCCGATACCATCGGAAATCACTATCCCCAATGTGGCTTTCATGATTTTGCGGTCGGTTTGCTCCCGTAATCGCTCACGTCGGCCACGTGCTGTGCCGACGTCTTCCTGCGTGGTTTTTTGCACCGTCTTCCGCGTGCCCTCTTGCGTGGTTCCGCCCATCATGCCGCGATCACTTTCGTGCTTTCCAGCTTGCTTACGTACCAATGGTTGAACTTGACCAGTGGAATGCGCAGTAGCAGGCCTATCAGCAGCAGCGGCGGAATGAACAGCAGTAGCGCGCCGATCGCAAACCAGTAATCGTTACTGTAGATTCCGCCGATCGCCGCGCGCATTGCTGTGATTGAATGCGTCGCAGGCAGGAACGGGCTGATGCCGCTGATGATTTTCGGCAGCACGGCCAGCGGATATGCGCCGTTCGCTCCGGAGATCTGCATGACGAGAAACAGCACGCCGATGGCTTTGCCGACGTTGCCGAAGCTGGCCACGAGCGTGTAGATGAAGAACGAGAACACTAGGCTGCTCACCCAGCCGGACAGCATGAACAGCAGCGGATGCACCGCCTGGACATGGAGGAACAGCAGGCTGCCTCCCAAGGAGAACGTGCTCTGCAATAGTCCGATCACGCCGAACACACCGTAATGTCCGAGAAACAGCTGATGCGGTTTCGGGTCGCCGAGTTCCTTGCGCACCTTACGCGAGACGGTGGTCTTGAGCGTCACTGCCATGAGCAGCGAACCGACCCACAGCGGCAGGATCGTGTAGAACGGTGCCATCTGCGAACCGAAGTTCTTGACTGGGAACACCGCGTTGCGTTTCACTTTTACAGGGGCTGCAAGCGCGGCGGCCAACGAGTCGGTATTATCGCTGAGCACATCTTTGACGGCGCTCATATCGCCGCTGTTCAGCGCATCGGTCAATGTTCCTGTGAATGCGCCCAGTTTTTTGCCCGCGCCGGCCAGACTATCGGCGGTGGAATCCAACACGCTGCTGATGGCGGTCAGATTCTTATCCGCGGTCTTGGTGGTGCCGTTCAGATTGCCCAGCGCGCCTTTCAGATCGGCCGCTGTGGCATTGAGCGCGGTGGTGGTGCTGGTAATGGACGTGGCGATATCGTCAAGTTGCGGTTTCAGTTGGCTCTCATAGTCGGTTTTGATGCCACTGACGGACGTTGCCGCCTGCTGCGCCAGTTTCTTGATCTCCGCACGTTCGGCCGTGGTATCGCTTACTTTGGCGTCGATGTTGTCGGCGCTGCCATTCAGCGCCGATGCTAGGTCGTTGAGCTGTGTGATGGTGGTGCCGACGTTGGTTTTGAGATGGTCGATGGCGTTCCTCACCGCTTCCGGCAGCTTTTCGTTTGCGCTGAGCGCGTCGAGCGAATCATAGATCTGCTGGTAGCTTTGCGCCTGCTTGCTGATGTTCGTGGCCTGGTTGCGTAATGCGTTGGCGGTGTTGCCGGCCTGCGTGCCCGCATTGCCGAATAGGCTGTCCACATCTGCTTCCATGGCTGTGAAGCTGTTGGCGGAATCAGTCAGAGCCGTGCCCAGCGCGGTGGTGCCGGTCTTCAACGCGCCCGTCAGATCCTCCACGCCGCTGCCGGCTTGCTTGAGTGTTGTTCCTACGCTTTTCGCATTGCCGCTGACATTGGCGATCAGACCGTCGGAGGACTCAAGCAGATGCCGTGCGCTTTGGGTCAGCGTGCTGAACGTGCGGAGCGTTCCGGAAGCGTCGGTGAGCGTTTCCGCGAAGTCGCTGATATTGCCGTTGAACTGCGTGAGTTGTTCCTGCGCGGCTGGCTTGTCGAGTTGGTTGGCGAGCTGCGATGCCACACTCAGCGCGGTGCTGGTCAGTGTTTCGGAGAACGTCTCGTTGACCTGCGCGCTGACCGTATCGGCGCCTTGGCCTGTGATCTTCGGAGCCAAGGCGTTCTTCTTTTCATTGTTGTAGTAGGCGATTTCGGCGTGGTTGCCATCGGATGCGAAGAACGTCATCATACGGGTGCTGAAGTTCTTTGGAATCACCACAGCTGCGTAATATTTGCCGGATTTGGTGCCGTTGATGGCTTCTTTTTTGGTGGTGAAGGTCCAGTCGAGCTGATTGTTGGAACGCAGCGTGTTAACCACTTGGTCGCCGATGTTGATCTTCACTGGAATGAGGTCGGACCGGTATCCGTCGTCCTCATTGGCTACGGCGAATTTCAGATTGCCGGTATTGGCGAACGGGTCCCAGCTGGCGGCCACGTTGAACCATGTGAAGATGCCGGGGATCACAACGAGTCCGATGACGATGATGATGGAGACGACGTTGCTGGTGATTCGCCGGATGTCGCCGACGAACAGTTTCCAGATGGTTTTCATGCGTTGCTCCTTTCCTCGTTGTTTTCGTTGTTTTCGGTTGTCTCGGTGGTCTCGGTAGTCTCGGTGGTGTCCGTGGCGGCATCGTTCGCGGCGGCGCTTGGACCGGTCGTCTGCATTTTCTGCACCAGTATGGCGATTCCGTCATCTTCATTGTGGTTGACGCCCGTCACGTTTTCCGTCGTTTCTTTGATGACGCTGGTATTGCGATTATCGGATGTCGTGCGTTTGCCGCTGGTGCGTTTTCGCGTTTTGCGCAGCAGTCTGTTCCGCCGTTCCTGTTGCGCCCGCTTTTTGCGACGGATGCGTGCCGCTTGGCGCTCCACCAGCATGGATCGGATCGATTCATCGCTCAAATGGCCGAGCTCCACTTGACGGTTCAGATTATCGCGCATGTATTCGATGACCATGAGGAAGCCCATGATGAGCAGAATCCAGACGACCCACGTGGCCAGTACTACCACTTTCTCTCCGTTGGTGAACGAGAACACCGCCGCCAGAGTTACCGGAACTACGAATCCGATCACCAGAGCTCCGCGCTTGAGTTTCGGGTACAGTTCCGCGAACCGACTTGCGCGTTCCTCGATCACCTCGCGGTAACCGCCTTTGTCGGCCAGCACCTGAATGGCTTGGGACATGTTGTATCCGCGTTCCGGAAGCTCCACTTCCTCGCCGATAATCATGTCGCTTTCCTTGATTTCGCGGGCGAACAGTCGGTTGAGGTTGACCAACAGAGGACGGACCACCAGACCGATGACGAACGCCATGGCGGCAAACAGCAGCAGCGTGCCGATCGCCTTGATCCAATGGCCGTCGTAGAAGCCGGCGATGGTCTCGCGGAATGCGTCTATCGAATAGCTGAATGGCACGAACGGATAGACCATGCGGAAGAACTTCGGCATCATCTCGATCGGATACAGGCCGGAAGCGCCTGGAATCTGCACGATCACCAACGCCACGCACAGGCCCTTGCCGATGTGCATGAACGTGGTGGACAGCGCGTACGTGATGCTCAGATATACCAGCGATGTGATCATGCCGGTCAGTATGAACAGTGGCGCGCAAGCCGTCTGCACGCCGAGTATCAGATCGCCAACGGTGCAGATCGCGCCTTGAATGACGCCCATCGTGCCGAGCAACAGGTATCGGGCCAGATACTTTTCGGTTGCGGTCGGATCGAGACCCTCAAGCCCCTCGTCGTCCACCTCCACTTTGTAGATCACCACAAAGGCGAACGCGCCCACCCACAGTGCCAGATTGGTCATCAGCGGAGCCATGCCGGAGCCGTAGGAGTTGACGGGATACACGTTCTTCGTGTCGATTACGGTCGGGGACTCCATGAACGAGGCGATCTTATCCGCGTCAAGCGAACTGCTGCCGGTCAACGATGCGAGCAGATCCGCAGTGCCCAGCGCCTTCAGGTCGGTGCTGACGGTGGTGAGCTTCGTCTCCATCTTCGCCAGCTGCTGGTCGGTTTGCTCAAGGCCGATGCGGGTGTCTGACGCCACTTGGTCGAGTTGGTCGAGCACGATGTTGGTTTGCCTGACCACGCTGTCCTGGCTGGTCACGGTGCCGGCAAGTGTTCCGGCCGTCCCAGCCAGCGAGCCCAGCGCGGAATTCAGTCGCGGCAGTGCGCCTGAATTGATGGCGTTGCGCGCCGTGCCTGCGCTTTTGAGCGAGTTCTGCGTGCCTATGTTGAAATCGGTGGACAGTTTGGATACGCTGCCGGCTGTGGCCTGTGTGTTCTCGCTCAGGGTTTTGAGGTCGGCGAGTGTTCCGGCTGCCGTGTTGTTGGTATTCTCCAGTTTGCTGATGATTTGCTGGTATTGCGCGTTGTCGCTGGCGGATTTGAGCTTCTCGAGCAGTTTCGCATTGCTGTCGGTGATGTTTTGCATGCCGGTCACCGCCTGCTGCGCCGATCCACTTGCCGCGGATACCGCCGACGAGATCTGGTTGATGCTGGCTGTGGATTGCGCCGTCGCTTGGGAAACAAGTCCGGATCCGGTTTCCAGCGCGCTGTTGGCGTTGGACGAAAGCGTGTTGAGCTGGGTTTGCGCTGTGCCGATGGCGGTGGATGCGCCTGCTAGTCCTCTGCCTGCGCTCGCCGCGGCCAGCTGCACGTCGTTCAGGGCATTGCGTGCTGCTTTTGTCTGCTGTGGCACATTGGCTAACTGGGTGTCGAGATCCGCGATTGCGGAGCGGATCGTGCCTACGTTCCGCTTGGTGTTGTCGAGTTCGCCGATGGTTTCGTTGGCGATGGTGTTGGTGTTGCCGCTGATGGTGCCGTTGGCTGAGTTGACGGCTTTGACGAGCACGTCGCTGACGGTGGAGACGAAGGTGTTGTTGACGGTGCGGTCGACCACGGTCGCGCCTTGGTCGGTGATTTTCGGCGAAATCGGACTCGCCTTCTCGTTCACGTAATATTCGAGCGTGGGGCGATGCTTGCTGTTGGTGACGACGTTGGCCAGATCTTCGCTGAAGTCGGAAGGGATGACGATTGCGGCGTAGCAGTCGCCCGACTCCACCGCTTCCATCGCGTTGGCTTTGCCCATGAACTTCCAGCCGAGCTGGTCGTTGCTCTTCAGCGTGCCTTCGATTTGATCGCCGAGATTGACTTTGCCAAGCAGCGCGTTGTCTGTGCCTTCGTCCATGTTGGCCACGGCCACTTTGATGCTGTCCGTGTTGCCATAGGGATTCCAGAACCCGTAGATGTTGAACCATGCGTATAGCGGGGGAATGAGAATCAGGCCGATCATAATCACCCACGTGGCGGGTACGGTGACCAATCGTTTGAAGTCACGGCGCAGGATCTGCAGTACGTTGTGCATTGTCTCTCCGGTTTGGCGAATCAATTCCCTTATATGGCGATACGTGTTCCGTAGCGCTACGCGGTTCGTATCGTATACCGTGCTCTTGGACAATCGCCATCGCGTTTCATGGATGACGGAAATCGGGTCGAGTACTGCGGCAAAGCCTCGGCAAAACCATCGCCGGCTGACGTAGCCCCTTCCGCTCACGTCCGTGACAAATCGCCATTTCTGTATGTCCGTGAGCGAAAGGTGGTAATAAATCGCTATTTTCCGTCCGTATTTATACCCCCATTCGCTCACGATGCGCTATACATCGCCATTTCTTGCGGACGTGAGCGAAAGGTGGTGTGCGAATGGCGATTGCAGCCAGCTGACGTCCCCCTCTTTTGCTCGCGTCCGCCAATAATCGCACCTGAACCGCTTTTCTTGCGGCGGATATTGCCTACGTTTGGTAGCGTGGGCTGAAGGAAGGAGCGGCATATGAGCGAAACCGCACAATCTGAATCACGATCCGAGGATTCCGCCGCGGGCAAGACGGATGGAGAAATCAAGGCGATTGCCGCCGAAACCGAAATCGCGGCTATCGAAGAAGGCGGAAAGCAGGGCACTGGCGAAGTCGGCAATCCCGCTGACCGTCGTCTGCCGTTAATCGTTCGCATTTACGGCATCGTCATGCTTATTGAAGGCGTGGTGACGCTGCCGATCATCGTGCTGTCGTGCCTGTACGTCGTGCAGGCCGTGCTTTCCGGCGATATGACGTTCGACGCGCTGAGCCTCACCACGATTCTGTCGGCGATTCACGCGGTCGTGCTGATGGTCACCACCGCGTGCCTGACGGTGTTCGGCGTGCTGCTTTTCAGGAACAAACGCCGGCACATCGCGCAATGGACGTACCTGCTGATTCCGCTTACGCTCGCCGAAGGCCTGCTGTCGCTGGCGTTGAAGGGGCTTGGCCTGAACCTTGTCAGCCCGGCTGTCCAGCTTGTCGTGCTGATCGCCCTGCACATCACCGCCGACCCATCGCTGCGGGAGGAGCGCCGGCTGCAGTTCGCGTTGCGGCGCATGGACGCCCGCAGCGCGTATGAGAACGCCGCCTCCCAAGGCATGGCCGGCCGCGACCTGACCGGCAAAGGCTATATTTCGCTGGATTTCTTCAATCTGTTCTGGCTGTTCACCATTGGTTGTGTGTTCGGTTTGGTGATCGAAACCATCTACCATTTCATCCTGTTTGGCGAATACCAGGATCGCGCAGGCTTCCTGTGGGGGCCGTTCTCGCCGATTTACGGCTTCGGCGTGGTGATCGTCACCGTGTTGCTCAACCATTTGTGGCAGTCGAATTGGTTGCTGATTTTCTGCTCAAGCGCGGTGATCGGTGGCGCGTTCGAATATTTCACCAGCTGGTTCATGCAGGCCGCGTTCGGTATTCGCGCATGGGATTACACGGGGCAATGGCTTTCGATTGACGGGCGTACGTCCGGCAAATACATGTTCTTCTGGGGTATCCTCGGCTTGATTTGGGTCAAGTTGATTTTGCCGCGATTGTTGCGATTGATCCAGCGTATTCCGTGGAAGATTCGCTATTCGCTGACGCTGGTCTGCTTCATTTTCCTTTTCGTCGACGGTGTGATGACGCTGATGGCCCTTGATGCTTGGTATTCCCGCATGGCTGGGGTTGCGCAGAATTCGCCCGTTTCGCAGTTCTTCGCCACGTATTTCAATGACGATTTCATGGCCCACCGATTCCAGACCATGAAGATCGACCCGTCCACTGCCGGTCGTATGTAGGCTGGTTTTTGCGTTTTGCGGGTTTTGCTAAGCGGCTGGTCGGGCGATGTTCCGGCTGGCCGCTTTGCTTTGGGTGGCTGATTTTGAACGATTTCGGACGATTGCAGTGGGGTTTTGTTGCGGGTTTTGCCGCGGGGGATTTGATTCTTCCGGATTATTGCCGTTTGGGATTCGTGCCTTCCGGCTGTCTGGATGCTTGACTGCTGTTGCCGCGCCTACGCCGCGATGCTTTGCGCCAGCTGGCGGATGAGGTCGGGGCGATGTCCGCTCCATGAGGAATTCGGTGAGATGACGACCGGAATTTGCTTGAAGCCGGCGTCCTTGATCTGTTCGAATGTGGACGGATTCTGCGTCAAATCGACCGCCACGTACCGCACTCCCAGTTTGGAAAGCTCTTGTTCGGTGGCCTCGCATTGAGGATTGTTCGGATTGGTGAAGACGGTCACGGTCATTACTTTTCCTCCCTATGCAATCGGCTTCCTTTGGTGCGGAAGATCTTGTCGGCCACGTTTTTTGATTTTGCCCGGCTGAGCAGGCCGTTCATCAGTATACACTACCCGTAGTGGCGTTTCGTGCGTTCGCCCACTGTATATAGTGGGGAATTTCCCGTAATACCGAATCTATGCGAACAAATGTTCGATATATTCGAGTCTATCATTATCGTCGATTGCGCCACGCCGGTTGCATGCGTATGGTCCGTTCGCGAATCGCCCGCGGGCTGTTCGCTATTCATTTCGGAACACATATTGCGATTTCGCTCGTTTTCTTACGATTGTGAGCGAAAGGTGGTGCCGCATAGTGCGGTAGGGGTATAAATCGCCTTATTTTCCATACTTTTCGGCGCACGTCGCGAAATAATCAACCGAAATTGCGATTCGTGAGCGAAAGGTGGTGCGCGATATGGTGCGTTCCGTATTGAAGTGCTGAGACCTCATCCCGAAACAAATGAAAAAGTCCTGAGAGCCATCGGCTTCCAGGACTTCGAACCTGTGCCCCCCGTGGGATTCGAACCCACAACCCACGACTTAAAAGGACGCTGCTCTAACCGTTGAGCTAGAGGGGCAACAGCAACACAGTATACAGCATATTCGGACTAATCGCCACCACGGGCGTCGGACGGGCGTCGAAATGGCCTTCGGAGTGTTGGTGTGCCTACAATCGAAACCATGTCATGTACCACAATTCTTGTAGGCAAAAAAGCAAGTTACGACGGTTCGACCATCATCGCCCGAGATGACGACTCTGGTTCGGGACGTTACGATCCCAAGAAATTCGTAGTCGTCGCACCGCAGGAGCAGCCGCGGCACTACCGCAGTGTGCTGAGCCACGTCGAAATCGACCTTCCGGACGATCCGTGCCGGTACAGCATCGTGCCGAACGTGCTACCCAACCGTGGAATCCTTGCGGAAGCGGGCGTGAGCGAACGCAACGTGGCCATGAGCGCCACCGAAACCATCGCCGTCAACGAACGCGTGCTCGGTGCCGACCCGCTGGTCGTATTGCAGCCAGCCGACGAAGCCAATGGTAAGCCGGAAACCCCAGGCGGCATCGGCGAAGAAGACATCATCACCCTCGTGCTGCCGTACGTCAACACCGCGCGCGAAGGCGTGAAACGCCTCGCCGAACTGCTCGAAACATACGGAACGTACGAATCGAACGGCATCATCATTTCCGACGTGGACGAAATCTGGTACGTCGAAACCATCGGCGGCCACCATTGGATCGCCCGCCGCGTGCCGGACGACAAATGCGCGATCATCCCCAACCAGCTTGGCATCGACTATTTCGATTTTGATGACGCCTTCAGCGACGCGCGCGAATTCATGTGTAGCGCCGATCTGCAGGAATTCATCGAAACGCACCATCTTGGGCGCGCGGCGGGTACGCAGGGCGGCATGAACGGCGGCCACTGCAACCCGCGCGTCGTGTTCGGCACCGCCACCGCGAAGGACCACATCTACAACACGCCACGCGCCTGGTACATGTACCGCTATCTCGATCCGGCCGATGCGGAAAACCTTACCCCTGAATCGGATGATATTCCATGGTGCCTTGAACCGGAGCACGCCGTGACCGTCGAGGACGTCGACTTCCTGCTCGGTTCGCACTTCGAGGGCACCCCGTACGACCCGTATGGCACGCAGGGGACTGAGGAAAGCCGCCATCGCTATCGTCCAATCGGCATCAACCGCACCGGGCACATGGTGGCGATGCAGATCCGCCCGTATGCGCCAGCCGAAAGCCGTTCGATCATGTGGGTTTCGTACGGTTCCGGCGCATTCACCACGTCCGCGCCGTTCTACGCGAACGTCGACGATACCCCCGCATATCTGCGCGACACCACGCCGGAAGTCTCCACGGACTGCCTGTATTGGACGAATCGTCTGATTGCTGCGATCGCTGACGCGCACTTCTACGAGACGAGCAATGCGATTGAAGGATCCTCGGAAGACGTCCGCTCCTTCGGCCACCGTTTGGTGGAACGTACGGATGGCGAGCTTGCGATTGGTGGTGCGGAGGCGGACGCCAGTGCTGGTTCTGTGTCCGTTTCGGTCCGTCTCGCGGCGGCCAACGACGAAATGGCGGAATATTTGCGATCGCGCAATACGAAGCTGCTCGGCGACGTGCTGTATACGTCCAGCAACCTCATGCACAACAGTTTCGCCATGTCGGATCGCTGGAACTAAGCCCGCTGACGCTTCACGTGTCCGATTCTGGCCCCTGATTGTCCGATTCTGGCGAATCGGACGCGTGGCATATGAATCCGGTACCCTGAGTGTCCGATTCTGCAGAAACGGACACTCAGGGGCCAATTTCACCTATCTAACTGTCCGTTTCTCCCGAATCGGACACGTAGGCATCAAAATAAAGCGCTCCTGTGTCCGAATCACCAGAATCGGACACAGGAGCGCCTGGCCAATCGCAGTAATCGCGTGCCTTCCATACCGCTATACCGCGAAACTCGCGCGAAATCAGTTGAATCCGACCACGTGCTCCGCCACAAAATAACCTTTGCGGATCACGAACCGGCCGAGCGAACCGTGCAGGTTCAGCGCACGTGACATCGCCTTCTTGCGCACGTCCGCGTAAATCGTCGGCGAATACGCCTTGATGTCCGCCCAAAGCTGCTTTTTCTTCTCGTAATTCGCGTGATCTCGCGAGAGGATCATGAAGACACTCGCCACGGAGCTTTCAATCGCAAGAAAATGAATCATATAGCGGTACAGGCCGTCTGGCACCGTACCTCGTTCGGGGGTGGCGCGCACCATGCACTGGTTGACGAGCCGCAGCTGGTCCACACGTCGGATCATCACGTCCGTCTGCACGCTTTGGCCGTCGCGACCGATGAAATAGTGGTAGAACGGCGTGTCCAGATACTGCAGCGTTTTGACCCACGGGAACGGCTGGTACGCGTAGATGAAGTCCACGTAGAACGTGTGTTCCGGCAGCTGCATCTTCGATTCGCGTACCACGGCCGTGCGGTAGATAAGCGCGTGCATGAGAATGTATTCGGTCAGTCCGAAATGTCCCAGATCGTCCCAAGTGAGCCGCTTGCCGGGCTCCATGGCGTGACGGAAGTTCACGACGTGCTTGTTGCGTTTGCCCACCTTGTCGTATACGTAGTTGGTGACGAGCATGTCGAGCGGCTCGTCTTTGCCGATCTCGCCGCGCAGCACGGCCATGACCTGTTCGAGCGATTCCGGGCCTACCCAATCGTCCGCGTCCACGACCTTCACGTACATGCCGCTCGCCGCCGCGATGCCGGTGTTGACCGCGCCGCCGTGGCCCTTGTTCTCCTGATGGATCGCGCGCACGATTCCCGGATTGCGCGCCTCGAACGTCTTCGCCATCTCCAGCGTGCCGTCGGACGAGCCGTCATCCACGATCAGCACTTCGATGTCATCGTTGCGCTTCGACGCGATCAACGATTCGACGCACCGTTCCAGGTATTCCGTCATGTTGTACGCGGGCACCACGAAGGTGAGCGTCTTCTTCTCCTGCATATTCTTCCTCGGATCGGGCTCGTGTCGGGCCGTGCGGCTGGCCGACCGCTCCGGCCAAAAGCATAACGAAACTAACGTAGCACCATGTGCGGTTCCGGGGCGCGGTTTTGCACACAAACGGCACCCTGAAATACGCAATCTGCACCTGAAATTTCCCCTAGGGTCATTTCGGGTGACGGTATGTCAGTTTTCGTCAATTGTTGATTGTTTTTGCGATTCGTGCGGGCTTTGCGGGTTTTGCGATTCGTTCGTCTCGTCTGATTCGTTTGATTCGTCTGCCGCTTGCGATTTGCCTACTGCTTGCGATCCGTCCGTCACGGTCGTCCCGTCCGTCGCGTCATCTCCCGCAGCAACCGCCTTCTCCTGCGATTTCGCGGCCTTCTTGCCCTGCTTCTCCTGCTTGGCGATCGCCTTCGCTTCCCGCGCGGCCTGCTTTTCCGCCTCGCGGGCGGCCTTTTCGCTTTCGTAGCGCAGTTCCGGCTTGGCTTCCATGCGGCTCAGCCCATACCATGCCAGGTTCACGATATGCGCGGCGAGCTGCTCCTTGCTGAGCTTGCGTTGGTCGGCCCAGTATTGGCAGGTGTACACGGTCATGCCGATGAGCATCTGCGCGTAATACGGCACGCTTTTGGCCGGCAGATGCTGGCGTTTGAACGCGTCGGTGAGAATGTCCTCGACGCGTACGGCAATGTCTCCAAGCAGCGAATTGAACGAGTTGGACGGGTCGGTTTTCGGCGAATCGCGCGTGAGCACGCGGAAGCCTTCGGCGTTTTCCTCCACGTAGGTGAGCAGCGCAAGCGCGGTGCGTTCCACGATTTGGCGCGGATGCGCCTGCGGGTCGGACAGCGCGTTGATGAGAACGTCGGTGAGCGCGCGCATTTCGCGGTCCACCACCACGGCGTACAGGCCTTCCTTTCCTCCGAAATGTTCGTAGACGATGGGTTTCGACACTTTTGCGGTCGAGGCGATCTCTTCCACGCTCACTGCTTCGAATCCCTTGGCCGCGAACAGCGATCGACCGATTTCGATAAGCTGTTCGCGCCGCTGGTACGACGTCATTCTGGATGTATTGGCCATGCCGTCCAGTTTTTCATGTCCCGTGGATAGCTCCTTGGCCGTCCGACCCCCACGTATCGTCCGATTCTGCGGAATCGGACATGTGTGTCATATTGACAATGCTTCATTGCAGCTTTAATATATTTAATAAATAATAAATTTTATTAAAGGGGGTGATGTGGACCGTCTACCAGAATGGTTGGCCAACCTTGCGGAGGAGGATTTGGCCTTCATCAAGAACTTCGTGCTATCGTCAGGATCTCTGAAGCAAATGTCCCAGCTGTATCAAGTCTCCTACCCGACCATGAGGATCCGGCTTGACAGGCTTATCGAAAAAATACGGTTGAACGACAACGAGACGGAGGATCCATTCATCCTCTTGGTGAAGAGTCTCGCCATTGACGATAGATACGACGTCGACACGGCTCGAATACTCATAGACGAGTACAGAAAGAGAAGGGATGAATCATGAGCTGGACATGGATCGCATTATTGATTGAGATCCTGGGCGTAATCGCCGTATTCGTTCTGGTCTTCCTCATCGCGAGGAGCCTGATTCGCTACGCAAATTCCCTAAAGAAAGGAGACAGTCCTTCAAAGCAGGCAGCAGAAGACAAAAAAATCACTCTTCACGATTTGTAAAGATCGTTACCAGGCATATCACCTGCACGCATAGCTACAACGAGGTAAAAATGCGTAATAATTAGGTACTCACTTCAATGCCTTGCATGGTAGAGCACCTTATTCCTTTGGTGAATCGGACATTCGTGGTGCGTCCGCGGGGCGGAGCCGGTGTGTCCGTTGCGCTTTTTAGGCTGGAGTCATGGATACGAATGTGATTATTGCGATTGTCGCCGTTGTCGTTATCGCGGCAATTCTGGTGATTGGCGGTTGGTGGCTCGGTAAGACCCGCAAGAACGCCGTCGATAAGTCCACGGAGGATGCGAAAGCCAAGGCTGACGCCCGTCTTGCTGCGGAAGCAAAGTCGGCTGCGGCTGATTCTTCCACGGTGAAGCCGTCCGTTGATTCCAATGTTGATGCAGCTGAAAAAGCTCCGGCTGAAAGTCAGCAGAAGTCCTCAGCTCAAGCTTCCTCTTCTGAAACGGCGGCTCCTGCACCAGCCACCGAAGCCAGGCCCGAACCGGCTCATGAAACCCCCGAATCCGCCGGCACGCGCATGCAGCGTCTTAAGGCGCGCCTGTCGAAATCCGGCAATCCGTTCGGCAAGGCTCTGTTCAACATTCTTGCGAAGGATCAGCTTTCCGAAGCCGACTGGGAAGACGTCGAAGACACCCTCCTGCTTGCCGACGTGGGCGCGGAAGCCAGCGAACAGCTCGTTGAGGAACTGCGCAACGACGCCCGCATCGCAGGCCAGTCCGACCCGGCCGAAGTGCGTGCCGCGCTGAAGGATAAGCTTCTGAAGCTCGTCGGCACCGACGTCGACCGCCGTCTCAACGCCGACAAGGAAGGTGCGAACAAGCCGAGCGTCATCATCATGGTCGGTGTGAACGGCACCGGCAAAACCACCACCGCGGGCAAGCTGTCACGACTGCTTGTCTCCGAAGGCAAGCAGGTCATGCTGGGCGCCGCCGATACGTTCCGCGCCGCCGCGGCCGACCAGCTGGAGACTTGGGGCGCCAAGGTGGGCGTGCCGGTCGTGCGTTCCGACAAGGACGGCGCCGACCCGGCGTCCGTCGCGTTCGAAGCCAGCGCCAAAGCCAAGGAAGAGAACGCCGACGTGCTCATCATCGACACCGCCGGCCGTCTGCAGAACAAGTCCAACCTTATGGACGAGCTCGGCAAGATCCGCCGCGTCACTGAAAAGAACCTGCCCGTGGATGAGGTGCTGCTCGTGCTTGACGCCACCACCGGCCAGAACGGCATGACGCAGGCCAAGGTGTTCGCCGAAGCGATCGGCATTACCGGCGTGGTCCTGTCCAAGCTTGACGGCTCCGCCAAGGGCGGCATCGTCATCTCCGTGCAGAAGGAGCTTGGCGTGCCCGTCAAGCTCGTCGGCCTCGGCGAAGGCCCGGACGACCTCGCCCCGTTCGATCCGGAAGGCTTCGTCGACGGCATCCTCGCCTGACGTTCCCATATTTTCCGGATTTGCGATTTCCGTAGCGAAAACCTCCCGTCACGTTCCGTACGTGGCGGGAGGTTTTCGTATTGCGATTACTGCTCAGCGCCAGCCGTACCGGCAGCCGCAGCCCCCACTCCCGGCACCTTCCGGATCGTCAGCTTCAGCAGCAGCGGCGCGACCAGCGTCACCAGCGAAATGATGAAGATGATCGTCGAATAGTATTCGCTGCCGAGCACATGCTCGTTGAAGCCGATTTGCGCGGTAATCAACGCCATCTCGCCACGCGGTACCATGCCCGCGCCGATCATCAGCGCCGAAGCGCCGCCAAAACCGGCCATGCGGCCACCCAAACCGCAGCCGACGACCTTCGTGATCACGCCGAGAACCGTCATGATCGCAATGAACACAATCATCTTCGTATCATCCACGCCTGTGGTCTGCAGGCCGATGCCCACGAAAAACACCGGCACGAACAACGTGTCTCCAACCGGCTCGATATACCGGTCCGCGTCCTCCGCGTAATCGCTGTTGCTTACCGCGATACCGGCGAAAAACGCGCCCACCGCGTAGCTCAACCCGGCCAGATTCGACGCCCACGCCATCGCCAGGCAGATGATCACGGCCATCACCGCGATGCCGGACGGCGCCTTCAGCACGCCAGCCAGCGTCATCAGCGCCGGCGCCATCCAAACCACCACCACGGCGGCCGCCACAAAGAACAGCACCTGCTTGAGCAGAATCAAACCCAGCCCTGCCACGTCCACGCTGCCGGTGTTGACGAGCGTGCACATCACGGACAGCAGGATCACGCCGATCACATCGTCAGCCACGGCCGCGCCGAGAATCGACACGCCTTCCTTCGAATCAAGCAGTCCGGCTTCCTTCAGCACCGCCACGGAAATCGACACGGACGTGGCGGAGAACACCACGCCGATGAACGCAGCCGGAATTGGCTTGAAGCCAAACAGCAGGCTCACTCCACCCATCACCGCCACGGGGAACACCACGCCCATGCACGCGATGATGACCGCCGCCTTCGAATATTTCTTCAGCAACTGCAGGTCGCAGCCGACACCGCCCAAAAACATGAGGATGATGATGCCGAGGTCGCTGAACAATGACAGCGAATCGCTCATGTGCATCACGCCCAGCAGCGAAGGGCCCACGAGAATGCCGACGAGGATCTGCCCGATCACTTCCGGCAGCTGCGCTTTGCGGCAGATCAGCCCGGAAACCGTGGTCAGCATCAAAATGGCGCACAGTGAAATGATGAACGTTGCCATGGTCCTCGCCGCTCTCTCGTTACGCGCGCCATACGTTCGCCGCACCGCGCGTTCGGTGTACATGCCACGCGCTCGCCGTACGCGGCGTTCTCCCGTCGCGTGCCACGCGTGTTCCGTAAGTTTCAGCTACCTAACTTACTCCGTCCGCAGCGTTGCCCGCCGCTTCCGTCCACCGTCGCAATTTCATATTGCGATTGCCGGGCGATTATGCCTTCCGTATTTCCGTACCGCCAGTTTCGTTGGAATTCCGCCATTTTTCGGCGTAGGTTGACGTTTCGCGCGGATGGCGTTACGTTGGCGTAACACGTCGTAACGTTTTCAAAACGCGGCCGGCGTTCCATATCGTTCTGTCAGCCCCACACGATGGGGACGGAAATGTTGAACCAAATATAGAGAAAGAAAGAGGAGGGTGACATGGGCCAGCTTGATTCTGGAAATGCCGCGTGGATATTGACTTCCGCGTCCCTTGTGTTCCTCATGACGCCTGGTGTGGCGTTCTTCTATGGTGGCATGGTCCGCGCCAAGGCCGTGCTGAATATGATGATCATGGAGGCGGCCGCACTGTCCGTCACGATGATCATGTGGGTGCTGTGGGGTTGGTCGATCGCCTACGCCGGCACCTCGGTCGGCGGCATCTTCGGCGACCCGGCAACCGGCTTCCTGCTGAAGGACACCATGGTTTCCGATAAGGGCGTCTTCACATCGGCCGCACTGAACGGCAACAACTACCCGGTCAGCGTCGACGTGGCCTTCCAGTCCGCGTTCGCCATGATCACCGTCGCGTTGATCTGCGGCGCCATCGCCGAACGTGTGAAGTACTCCACGTGGATGATTTTCGTGGCGCTGTGGATCACGTTCGATTACGCTCCGCTCGCTCACATGGTGTGGAACGGTGGTCTGCTGTCCGCTGACGGCGCCATTTCCCAGGCGATCGGCGCAGCCGCCCACGATTTCGCAGGTGGTACGGTCGTCCACATCAACGCCGCAGTCGCCGCTCTGGTCATCGTGCTGATCATCGGCAAGCGTAAGGGCTTCGGCACGCAGCCGTTCCGCCCGCACAATGTTCCGTTCGTCATGCTCGGCGCCTTCCTGCTGTGGTTCGGCTGGTTCGGCTTCAACGCCGGTTCCGCCTTCGCAGCCAACGGCACCGCCGGCTACGCGTGGGTTTCCACGTCCGCTGCAACCGCTGCGGCAATGCTCTCCTGGGGCTTCACCGAGAAGATCCGCACCGGCCACTACACCGCAATGGGTGCCGCTTCCGGCATCGTCGCGGGCCTCGTCGCCATCACCCCGGCCGCCGATGTGGTCTCCCCGCTGTGGGCCATCGTCCTCGGCGCCATCGCCGGTGTGCTCACCTGCCTGGCCTGCGGTCTGAAGTTCAAGCTCGGCTATGACGATTCCCTCGACGTCGTCGGCGTCCACGGCGTTGGCGGCTTCACCGGCACCGTGCTCATCGGCTTCTTCGGCGAAGGCACCGGCCTGTTCGCAGGCGGCGACTGGAGGCAGCTGGTCGTCCAGATCATCGTCGCTCTCGTGGCCATCGTCTGGTCCGCCGTCATCACCGGCATCATCGCCTTCGCTCTGGAGAAGACGATCGGCTGGCGCGTCACCGAAGCCCAGGAAGTCGGCGGCATCGATCTTGCCGACCAGGGCGAACGTGCTTACGATTTTGCTGGTACCGCCAGCTCCGTCCTCAAGGAGGTGAAGTGAGATGAAGCTCATTACCGCTATCATCCAGCCCCATAAACTCGACGATGTCAAGGAAGCCCTCGCAGCCGCGGGCGTGCACGGCCTGACCGTGTCCGAGGCAAACGGTTATGGCCGTCAGCGCGGCCACACCGAGGTCTACCGTGGCGCCGAATACACCGTGGATCTCATTCCGAAGATCCGCATCGAGGTGCTGTCCGACGACGCCGATGCCGAAACCCTGGTTGGCGTGATCGTCAAGTCCGCCGGCTCCGGCACCATCGGCGACGGTAAGGTCTGGGTGGCTCCGCTTGACTCGGTGACCCGCGTGCGCACCGGCGAAACCGGTTCCGCCGCCATCTGATCCGTCCGGCCTTGTGATCGGGCCGATTCGGACAAGATGAAATAAAGACCCCCGGGCTTGAAGTTCGGGTTATCAATTACGACACATCCCCGTACGTGCCTCGCGCCGTGCGGGGATTGTCATAAGTCGTCATAGGTTTCATAAGGAACGTGCGTTATGACTTCAGCAGTCGATGGTCTCAAACAACGGTTCATGGCCATGAGCCAGCCCGACGCCGACGGCGTCTACCGCAATGGCGCGGCGAAACGCAAAGCCCGCACGGACTTGGCCATGGGCAATCTCACACAGTTGTGGAACGAAGCCTGCGAGGCGGTTTCCTTCGATGTTCCGGCAACCGGCATCGGTCTCGGCGCGGTCGGTTCGCTGGCACGTGGACAGGTGGGCCCCAGCTCCGACCTTGATCTGGTGGTCATCTACGAACCGCACGCGCTGACCGACCAGCAGCTCAACGAGCTCGCCAACAAACTGTGGTATCCGATTTGGGATTCCGGCCTCGACCTCGACCAGTCGGTACGTACCGTCGCGCAATGCGAGGCCGTCACCGACCGCGACCTGCCCGCAGCCATGGGATGGTTGGACGTGGTGCCGATCGCGGGGGACACTGGACTTATCGAAAGCACAGCCGTATCCATATTGGAACGATGGCGCAAGGCCGCACGCAAACGTCTGTCGGAACTGCTCGGCTCCGCCAAATCGCGCCTCGACGAATTCGGCCGCATGGCCTACATCAACCAGCCGGACATCAAGGAGGCGCGCGGTGGCCTGCGCGACTCCGTATTGGTGTCCGCGCTCGCCGCATCCTGGCTTGCCGACCGTCCGCACGGCACGTATGACGACGCCGTCGAACGGTTGCTGGACGTGCGCGACTGCATTCATCTGGTCGCCGGCAAAGATACGAACATGCTGCTATCGCCCTACCAAGCCAAAGTCGCGGCGATGCTCGGTCTGGCCGATCCGACGCTGCCAGACGGCGAACGTGAGGCGAAGTCGATCGACGATCTGCAAACGTTGCTGGCACGCGTCGGCCGTCAGATCGCGTTCTCCCTTGATTCCACCGCGTCGCGCGCCGAGCATTCGCTGACGCACGACAAGCCGCGATTCGCCTTCTTCCAAGTGTTCCAGCCGCGCGGCGGCGGCAAACGTCAGGCACCGACCTTCGATGTGATCGCCCCCGGCGTGGCCAAGCATGAAGAGGAAATCGTGCTCGCTCCGGGCGCGGAACCGGCCGCCGACCCGAACCTCGTGCTGCGCGTGGCCGTCGCGGCCGCGGAATACGGACTGCCGATCGCCCCGGGAACGTTGCGGAATCTCAAAAAATGCCCTATCGGCGACCGCAACTGGACGGACGAATCGCGTGAACTGTTCATACGACTGCTGGCTTCCGGCCCCGCGCTGCTCAACGTGTGGGAAGACATCGATTTCATCGACGTGCCCGGCAAGCTCATCCCCGAATGGTTGGGCGTGCGCAACCGGCCAAGCGCGTCCGCCGCGCACCGCTATACGATCGACCGGCACATGGTGGAGGTCGTCACGCGGCTCGGCCGTGAAACACCCAGCGGTGGGCGGTACGACGACCGGCATTACGAGGCGCTGCTGCTCGCCGGCATCCTGCATGACATCGGCAAACGACCGGGGGTGGCCAACCATGCGGCGGAAGGCGCTCGGCATGCGACCGTGGTCGTGGAACGCATGGGATTCGACCGCGACATCGTCCGCTGGGTCACGCTGCTGGTACGCGAGCATCTGACATTGTCGGAGTTCGCCACAGGCCGCAATCCCAATGATCCCAACGTCGGCGATGATCTGGCCGGCCGGCTCGACCATAATCCCGTGCTGCTCGACATGCTGTTCGACCTGACCCGCGCCGACGGCTCCTCGTTGGGGGCCACGTCCGGCGAGACCATCTCCAAACAGTACGGGTGGAGCAAATGGCGTGAAACGTTGGTGCGCACCATGTACAACGCCACCCGATACCACATGTGAGCACCGGTTTCTCGCATGCGCCAAGCCGATATGCCCCCGTATTTCTCGTCGTTTACGGAAAAGCGGGGTGCATATCACCTTCCGTTCACTTCGGCAAATCGAAATAAGGGAATCGGGGTACATGCTTTAGGATGTCCCCAAGTTGTCCACTCAGTTATCCCCACTCTGTGGATAAGTCGAAACGTTTTCCACATGGTTATCCCCAATATGTGGATAACTCGGCTTTTTTCGACTTTCTTATCCACACCAAAGCCATTCGCGCGTGTCGTTCGGTGGATGCGGAGATTCATCCATAATCTCAATGCAACACCGGTCGTGACGGCACGCACGTATTATGGTTTTCCTCGGTATTGAACACATTCGATTGACTGCTGCGGTTGGAGGGACATGGCGGAGAACGACTCTTGGAACAACGGTTCGGCGCAGAACCGCGGATTTTCGAACGCTGGAAACGGTGCGAACGGCATGAACGGCCGATCCGGCCAAGCCGTGCGCGACGCCCTGTTCGACCGCGTGCCGCCGCATGACGACGCCGCCGAAATGGCGGTGTTGGGCGGCATGCTGATGAGCAAGGACGCCATCGGCGAAGTATCGCAGATGATCGACGTGTCCGACTTCTACCAGCCACGCAACCAAACCGTGTACGAAGCGGTCATCAAACTGTTCTCGGCCTCCCAGCCGGTCGACGCCGTGCTGGTGGCCAACGAGCTGCTCGCCGAAGGCAATCTGGAAAAAGTGGGTGGCTCCGACTATCTGCACAGCCTGGTCGCATCGGTTCCGACCGCCGCAAACGCCACGTATTACGCCGACATCGTGCATCAGCGCGCCATCCTGCGTAATGTGATCGCGGCCGGCACCAAAATCGCACAGCTCGGCTACACCGCAGAAGGCTCGCAGGCCGAAGACGTCGTCAACCTGGCGCAGGCCGAAGTATATGAGATGTCCACCGGCAAAGTGCGGCAGGACTACGCGCCGATCGGCACCGTCATCGCCGATACGCTTGACCAGCTCGACCGTCTGCAAAGCGGCGAAGTGTCCCGAGGCGTGCCGACGGGCTTCCGCGACATCGACGACGTGACGCAGGGCCTGCAGCCCGGCCAGATGATCGTCGTGGCAGGCCGACCGGCCATGGGCAAGTCCACACTCGGTGTGGATTTCGCCCGTTCCGCGGCACTGCATCACGGATTGACGACCATCATCTTCAGCTTGGAAATGAGCAAAAACGAGTTGGCGCAACGTATCATCTCCGCTGAATCCAACATTCCGCTCGCCGCCATGCGCCGCGCGGACGACATCACGCCGGAACGTTGGGCCATCCTGAACGAGTTGCAAGGCAAGCTGCAGAACGCGCCCCTGTTCATCGACGACAGCCCGAACATGAGCCTGATGGAAATCCGCGCGAAATGCCGCCGACTGAAGCAGACGAACGATTTGAAACTCGTCGTCATCGACTACCTGCAGCTCATGACCTCCGGCAAGGCCGTGGAAAGCCGCCAGCAGGAAGTGTCCGACTTCTCCCGTGCGCTGAAGCTGCTCGCCAAGGAGCTGGAAGTGCCGGTGGTGGCGTTGAGCCAGCTGAACCGTGGCCCCGAAATGCGTCAGGACAAGAAGCCGCAGCTGTCCGACCTGCGTGAATCCGGCTCTATCGAACAGGACGCCGACGTGGTGTTCCTCGTGCACCGTCCGGACGCCTACGACAAGGAGGACCGCCCGGGCGAGGCCGACATCATCATGGCGAAGCATCGTAACGGTCCGACCGACACGTTCAATCTTGCGTTCCTTGGCGCGTATTCGAAGTTCAAGGACATGCCCCAGGATTACCAGCCCCAGCAGGAGGCGGTGTGATATGGCTTGGAATTCCTTCGCGACCCCGTTGATCGGCAAGGCCGTGCGCGCGGCCTCCCGTTTGGCGCACGGCGGTGGCAGCGCGTTCCCCGGCAAAATCGTGGAACGCATCGACCCGCAATTCCTGTCGCGCACATTGGCGCAACTGCCGCTCGGCGTGGTGCTCGTCTCCGGCACGAACGGCAAAACCACCACCACACGCATGGTGGCCAGCATGCTGCAATCGCTCGGATTGAAGGTGTTCACCAACCCGACCGGCTCGAACTTCACCCGTGGCGTGGTTTCGTCGCTGCTTGCGGAAGTCTCGCTTTCCGGCAAACTTGACGCCGACATCGCGGTGCTGGAACTCGACGAGGCGTACGCCGTGCATTTCGTCAAGCAGGTGCCGCCCGACTACTGCCTGCTGCTCAACGTGATGCGCGACCAGCTTGACCGTTTCGGCGAGATCGACAACACCGCGCGACTGCTGTCCAAAGCTGCGGAAGCCACCACCGGTACCGTCGTGCTCAACCGTGAGGACCCGCGCATCGCCCGTCTTGCTGACGTGGCGCATACGGAAGACGGCGTGGAAGTACGCTACTTCGGCCTTGACGAATCGTTGCGCGGCTTCTTCCCGTCGGATGACGACATGAGCACCACTGTTGACGCGGAAGCGCACGACAGTGCGGAACATGGCGGAAATATTGGCGATTCGGGCAATGCCGGCGATACTGCCGATGCCGTTGCGGCTGCCGCGCCGGCCGCATCGCAACCGCAGGACGGTCCCGACGCGCTGCCCGCCGACGTGACGTTGCGCGCCGTGGGCGACCACCGCGCCACCTTCGCGATCGACGGCGAAACGTATGAGACGGCCGTGAAACTGGAAGGCGTATACAACCTGTACAACGCGGCCGCCGCGCTCGCCGTGGTGCGCGCCGTCGCAGCGGACGCGCAGGCGATGTTCCTGCCGTTCGAAGACGCGCTCGCCGACAGTGTCGACGCGGATGGTGCCGATGCCGGTACCGAAACGGACGGCAACGGCTCGCATGACGCCATCGACCAGGCCGCTGCGGACGAGATTCTGCGCGCGGCAGGCGTCTCACCTCGTATGATCGCCTTCGCGCACGCCACCACGCAGGCCATGATCGACGCCGCCGGCGAGGTCACACCGGCATTCGGCCGAGGCGAGGTCATCACCGTGAACGGCACTCCCGTGGAACTGCTGCTCGTCAAAAACCCCATGGGCTTCCGCCTGTCGCTGGCCTCGTTCAAGCCCGAAGGCTGCGACACCATGATCTGCATCAACGACGAATACGCCGACGGCCGCGACATGAGCTGGCTGTGGGACGTGGACTTCACCTCGCTGCGCGGCACCGGCGTCAAAGCCGTGTCCGGCGTACGCGCGTGGGACATGGCCCTGCGCCTCGAATACGATCAGGTGCCGGTCGAATCGGTCAGCACCGACCTGGAGGAATCGGTCGTGAACTTCGTGAACGCGAATTCTGGCACCCCCAAACACATCTACTGCACGTACACGGCCATGCTGAAAACGCGTGCCGCGCTCGCCAAAATCGCCGACGTGGCCGACGCCGGCGTGGGCAAGTGAGCGCCGCGCGAAACGAAACCGCGCAATCGCAAAGCAAAACAGCGGAAGGAAGACGAGGAGACGATATGAGCCAGGTCATCGACATCGTGTCGCTGTATCCGAAGGATATGAACATCTACGGCGATTCCGGCAACGTGCTCACCATCCAGCGCCGGCTCGCGCTGTACGGCTACGAGCCGCGCGTACACGCCTACAACCAGGGCTGCGACTGGCCCGAGCACGTGGACATGATTCTGGGTGGCGGCGGCCAGGACACCGGCCAGAAGAAGATTATCGACGACTTCTTCCAACGTGCCGACCTGCTGCGTTCGCTCGCGGCGGACGGCGTGCCGATGCTGATGATCTGCGGCCTGTACCAGCTGTTCGGCGAGTATTTCGAAACGGTCGACGGCTCCCGACTCGACGGCATCGGCGTGATCGGCGCGTACACGGTCGGCCAGGAAACACGCATGATCGGCAATCTTACGGAAACCTCCGCCGATTTCGGCAAGATCATCGGCTACGAAAACCATTCCGGACAGACGTTCCTGCGTGACGGCGTGCAGCCGCTCGGCACCGTCGAACAGGACGGCACCGGCAACAACGGCGAGGACCATACGGAAGGCGCGCGCGTCCACAACGTGATCGGCACGTACATGCACGGCTCGCTGCTGCCGAAGAATCCCGCGATCGCCGATTTCCTGATTCGCACCGCCGTCGAACGCCGTTACGGCACGTTCGATCCGGCCGCCGCCGGACAGACGGACGCGCAACGGGCCGCCCTGCATCGCATCGACGAAATCGCCGACCGTGCTCGTCGCGTGGCCATGTCCCGTCCGCGCTGACGGCTGCCATGCCGGTTCGCCGGCAATCGCACCGCCTGCGCTGAACGCCGGATATCCGCCACTTTTTATGCGATTGACCGGTTTCGCTCGGCGCAGATGTGAAGAAAATGCGATAGAGTGGTACCACCATCACCTAAAGGAGGACATCATGGCTGATTTTAATTTTGGTGACGGCCTGCGCAAGGTCTTTCTCGCCGGCGTCGGTGCCTTGGCGACCACTGTTGAGAAGAGCCAGGAAATCGTTGACGATCTCGTCAAGAAGGGCGAGCTGACCGTCGAGCAGGGCAAGGCCCTCAACGCCGAACTCAAGCACAAGGTCGAAGAGGCTAAGGAAGCCCCTGAGGCCAAGGATGCAGCCCCGGCCGAAACCGAAGACAAGGCCGAGTAGCTCCAGTCTTTCGTATCGCCGTCTGCCGCGCATGTGAGCGCCCGGACGGCGATTTGCTATGCCCGCGCGACGCCGGCGAAACGTTCGTCTGGCATCGCGGGCTTTCCAGCCGATTTCCCAACCGTTTGCGAGCAGTGACATGTCTTTGAAACACCCATCCGACAAGCCGGACGCGGCACGCCCCGAAAGCGTGGAGCCCGTCACGCTGTCCGACAGGGTCAACGCGGTCATCAACCCCACGGCCGACCCTTCGCCGGACGCCGCCTCCCAAGCAAACGGACTGACGGATGAGCTTGCCCACGAATCCGCGGACGATGCCGGCGAAACGGACGATACCGGCAAAGCGGCCGGTGTCAACGCGCAATCGTCCGAAACCATCGGCATCTTCGGAGCGCGCAAAGACACGTTCTCCGCGCGCTACCATCTGACCCGCCGCGGCAAACTCCGGCGTCTTGCGCAAATCGCGCAGATCGCCAACAAATTCGACGTGGTTCACGGACTCACGCCCGTCAAAATGCGTCTCATGCTCGAAGCGCTCGGCCCCACGTTCGTCAAGGTCGGACAGATCCTGTCCATGCGCTCCGAAATCCTGCCGCAATCGTTCTGCGACGAACTGTCCAAACTGCGCGCCGACGCCGACCCCATGCCATACAGCACGGTGCTGCAGGTGCTTGAGGACGAATACGGCCGGCCCGTGGACGAGATCTTCGACCATATCGACCCCACCCCGCTCGGCTCGGCCAGCCTTGCGCAGGTGCATCGTGCGAAACTGCTCACCGGCGAGGACGTGGCCATCAAAGTGCAACGTCCGGGCGTGCGCGAAACCATGGCGCAGGACGTGTCCATCATGCGCACCATCGCGGGAATCGCCACCAAAACCATGCGCAGCGCGCAGGTGGTGGACCTGTCCGGCGTGGTCGAGGAACTGTGGGACACTTTCGAATCGGAAACCGACTTCCTCATCGAAACGCGCAATCTGGCGGAATTCAAACGATTCTGCGAACGCTACAAATACATGGACTGCCCGAAGCCGTACCCGGAACTATGCACCGAACACGTGGTGGTCATGGACTACGTGGAAGGCATCTCCGTCTCCCATCCGGACGAGCTGCTTGCAGCCGGCTACGACCTGAAGGAAATCGGCACCAAACTCGTGGACAACTACGCCACGCAGGTACTCGACGAAGGCTTCTTCCACGCGGACCCGCACCCCGGCAACATCATGGTGCGCGGTGGGCAGATCGTGCTGCTCGACCTGGGCATGACTGGCCGGCTCAACGCCAAAACCCGTTCCGTGCTGAAGGACATGATCTTCGCCGTGGCCGAGCAGGATTCCCCCAAGCTTGCCGACGGTCTGCTGCGTTTCGCCGGTGCCGAGGCCGATCCGGAGGATTATCCGGCGTTATTGGCCGACTTGGACGTGATCGTCAAGGAATTCGGCACAGTGGATTTGGCCGAGCTGGATATCGCCGCCATGCTCACCGCGTTGACGCAAATGGCGCAACGACACGGCATTGAAGTGCCGAGCACCGTCACCACCGTCGGCCGCGCGCTGGTCACGTTGGAGGGATTGCTCGACGAGTTCATTCCAGACGTGAATATGATTCAGATCATCTCCGACCATATCGCCGCAAGCACGTCGAAGAAGGATTTCGCCAAGGATGAGGCGAAATCGCTGGTTATCGAAGGTCATCAGGCGCTGCACAGTCTGCTCGCCGCCGCCAATGAGCTGAAAGTGGCCTCCCGTATGCTTACGCGCGGCCAGTTGCGCGTGAATATGGAGATGGTCGGCTCGCAGGAACCGATCCATCTGCTTGCCAACATGGTGAACAGGCTTACGATGGCGCTGATCGTCGTCGGATTGTTCATCGGCTCGTCGATCGTGTACTATGCGGGCATCAAACCGGTGATTTTCGGTATTCCGATCGTTGGTTTCCTCGGCTATGTGATCGCGTTCGTTTTGTCCGTCTGGATCGTGTTCGACATTTACTTCAAGGGACGTTCCAACAAAAAGCGATGACGCTAGTCTAGGGGGAGAGTGGATTCGCGTTGGATGAGGCGGCAGGGGAGGTATTCCGTGCCGTGGTGGGGCTGGCCGTTGATGGCGTCCATCAGGTAGCGGGCAGCTTTGCGGCCGATGAGTTCCGTTTCATTGTCGATGCTGGTCAGCGGCGGGCGGGAGCTTTTGGTGAGCACGTCCCAATTATCGTGGCCGATCACCGCCACATCCTCAGGAATGCGTAGATGCTGCGACTTCAACGCGTCAATGCATCCTCGTGCCAGCTGATCGCTCTGGCATACCACGGCGTCGAACTTCACGCCTTGGTCGAGCAGCAGTCTGGTGGCGGCACGCCCCCAATTCTCGTCCCAACGGCCATAGCGAATCGGGCCAGCCGGTTCCAAACCAACCTCGGCCAACGCTTCCAACGCGCCCTTGGTGCGGTCGGTGGAGGCCGTATACGTTTCATCGCCGCCAATAATGGCGATACGGTTGCGTCCGCACGAAATCAAATGATTCACGGCCATGCGCCCGGCGTCCACATTGTCACACGTCACCGAACAATCGTTGATATCGGTGGAAGGACCATACACATACACCAGCGGCACGCCCCAATCACGCCCCAGCGACGGGCGCGGATTCGTCTCGCACTGCACAATCAGCAGGCCGTCCACTTTCAGCGACAGCAGTTTCTCTACATGGCTGCGTTCCAGCGCATCGTCACCGCGAGCATTGGCGAGTAGTACCGATGTCGATTGTGCGCGCAGCTCGTTTTCGGCGCCAATAAGAATAGGCGTGGAGAAACGGCCTTGCAGATCGGAAGTGACCAAACCGATGGTTCCGCTTCTGCCGCTTGCCAACGATTGCGCCAGCTTGTTCGGGGAATAGTTGAGTTGCCGCGCTGCCTCCATCACGCGCTCGCGGGTGTCTTCACTGACGCGCGGTTTGCCATGCAGCGCCTTTGAAGCCGTTGCCAAAGACACGTTGGCCAGCGCTGCTACATCTTCAAGCCTTGCTGTTGAGTGAGTATCTGCAGTTGCCATGATGTTTCCCCCTTTTTACGGTGTGGCGAAAACGTTGGCTGCGCGTCGACGCGCTTCGCCGCCCTTGTATTGCGTAATATTATACGACAAAACTGCGAAAGTTTTCGCATCGTGTCAAAAAGTGGACAAAACGGCTTTATGTAGCCGATTGCTGACATTTTCACTTGCAAATGCGAAACTTTCGCATTTGCGAAAATAAACACATTTTTCTTTCGCATTTTCTGCATCTCACGTCATTTTTGCTGTCATAAACGATTCTTAGAATGCTAAGAATCGTTTATTTATAACGGTTTTATCGACGTGAATACCTTTGCATTTTGATGTGCGAAAGCGATTTTGCAAAATCTGGAGAAAATCATATACTGAGAAAAGGCTTTCGCATTACGGTTCAATCGAAGGAGAACAACCGGAAATCGTGAGGGCAGACGGCGGAAGGCCCGCCGGATGGCTCAAAGCTGAGCGATACATAGAGAAAGAAGTAAACATGGTGTCTTTCAACAAGGTCACTCGCGTTATTGCCGGCATCGCGGCAACCGCGTTGCTTATTCCGATGGCTGCATGCGGCGGTGGTTCCAGCAGTGGTGGATCCGCGGCTCCGGCCGATATTCCGGCAGCCGGCACTGATGACGGCACTGAGATCACCCTGTGGACCCGTTCTCCGCTGGAGCGTCAGGCCAAGAACGCGGTGAAGGCCTACAACGCCTCCCACAAGAACCAGGTCAAGCTGGAAATCATTCCGAACGACGATATGGAAGGCAAGGTCGGTGGTGCCTCCCAGACCGATTCCCTTCCGGACATTCTCGCCGGTGACGTGGTGCGTATTCCGTACTGGGCTTCTGAAGGCATCTTCACCGACATCACCAAGCAGATCGACGGACTCGACAACAAGTCCGACCTGCAGCAGGGCCACATTGAAGCCGGTACCGTGGATGGCAAGGAATACACGCTGCCGTTCATCACCGACGTTTCCGTGATGGTATGGAACAAGAATCTGTACAAGGAAGCAGGCCTTGACCCGGAGAAGGGTCCGAGCAGCATCGACGAGTTCGTTGAGCAGGCCAAGGCGGTCGCGGCCCTCAACAAGGACGGCGTGGCAGGCTCCTACTTGGCCGGCCAGTCCGGTGGCGCCCTCGTGTTCGACCTGTTCCCGTCCGTGTGGGCTGACGGCGAATCCGTGATGAACGCAGACGGCACCGAAGCCACCCTCAACAACGATTCCATGAAGGCCGTGCTCGACGCCTACAAGGAACTCGCCAACACCACCAACGGCTTGGGCGCAGGTTCCAAGGAAGAAACCGGTGCCACCTGGACCGCTCCGTTCGCCAACGGCAACATCGGTGTGATGCCGTATCCGAACACCTCCTCCACCGCACTGTTCGAAGCTGAGAAGGACGGCGGATTCGAAGTCGGTGTCACCCCGATCCCGGGCACCAAGGAAGGCAAGACCTCCACGTTCCTCGGCGGCGATGCCATGGGCATCTCCAAGGACTGCAAGCACGTCGCTCAGGCTTGGAACTTCCTCGCATGGCTCATGAGCGATGACGCCCAGAAGGAAGTCTTCGCAGCCAACGGCGACACCGCATCCAACATCCAGACCTTGAAGACCGCCTACGACGATGCGGATCCTCGCGTCCAGACCATCAACTCCGTAATCATCGACGGCAATGGCCAGACCCCGAAGTCCGCAGCTTTCAATGAGGCCTTCAACGCAGCCGGTTCCCCGTGGCAGCTGCTCATCCAGAACGCAGTCTGGGGCGATGGCGATCTCAAGGCCGACAACCAGGCCATCACCGACGTGCTGGGTCAGTGAGGTGAGCCACTGAAAACGAACTTCTCCTCCTTTTTCTCCTTTCCCCGATTTACATAACTTAAGAACAACTGAATATCGAATAACTGAATATCGAAAACAAAAATCGACAGACCACAGTTGTGGTCTGCCATGGAGATCGACAATAATTCAAAAAACAATGTCGGTCTTCATGGCGGATTTCAACGGCCGCACGAGACGGAATCGCACTTCCAAACGCATATCCAATCGCTTGGCCATTTATGTCGAAAACCCCGAACGATTCAAGAGAGAGTCGCCAAAAGTGTTCCAAGGAGGGAATATGACTACTGTTTCCAAGAACGCTGCGCCAGTGAAGACGCATCGTTCCAAGGCCAAGGCGGAGGCAACCCGTCGTGGCCTGCTGTATGCGCTGCCTGATTGGCTGATGATCATCATGCTGTTCTTCGTGCCAATCGTGCTGCTCGTCATCATGGCCGGTTCCCGCTGGTCGTTGATGGGCGGTAACCGTGGTTGGAATTTCCCTGAGAATTTCGTCAAGGTTTTCGAAAATAAACTGCTCGGACAGTCGGTGTTGTTCACGCTTGAATACACCGTGATCGTCACGATTTTCCTGCTGGTGCTTGGCCTTGGTCTGGCGCTGATCGTGCAGGAAAGCACCAAGTGGAACAATATGCTGCGCACGTGCTTCCTGCTGCCGTCCGCAACCGGTCTCGCCTCCGCTTCGCTGCTGTTCTACGCGCTGTACTCCCCGCAGGTGGGCCCCGTCACCAAGATCCTGAGCTTCTTCGGATTGATGGATGAGGGCGGCTCCGTGCTCGCCACCGGCCAGAGCGCGCTGTGGGCTACCATTATTGTGATCGTCTGGCGTTTCTCCGGCTACTACATGCTGCTCATGATGATCGGCCTGCAGGCCATTCCTGGCGACCTGTATGAGGCCGCGCGCATGGACGGTGCTGGCACGTGGCGCATTTTCCGTTCCATCACCCTGCCGCTGATGAAGCCGACCATCGTGATGTGCCTGATCTACTGCGTCACCGGTTCCATCCTCGCGTTCGACCAGTTCTTCATTCTGACCAAGGGCGGTCCGAACAATTCCACCATGACCGTGGTGCAGCTCATCTACAACTTCGCATTCGATTCCAAGAAGGATCTGGGCATGGCGGCCGCACTGTCGCTGATCGTGCTTGCGGCCCTCGTGGTGATCAATTCCATCCAGATGCGCGGTATGCGCGACAACACCAAGTGAGCAAGGGGAGGGAACTCACATGACTACTCCATTGTGGAAGCGCGTAATCGTCTATATTCTCGAAGGTCTGCTGGCTCTGGTCTTCATTTCGCCGCTGATCTGGGTGGTGGTCTGCTCGTTCAGTCCGCAGCCTGGTTCCGCACAGTCCAAGGGCTGGGGTGTGAACAACTATCTGACGTTGTTCGGCTACCAGGAAGGCCTGCCGAAGTACCTGTTCAACTCGGTGGTGGTGACGTTGGTCGCCGTGGTGTTCTCCGTGGTGGTGTGCACGCTCGCAGGCTATTCGTTCTCCCGTTTCGACTATCCGGGCCGCAATCTCGGATTCATGGTGACGCTGTCCATTTTGATGGTGCCGTATGCGTCTCTGCTGATTCCGCTGATGGTGTGGTACAAGGATATTGGTCTGAACGATTCCTTGCTGGGTGTCGGTTTGGTTATTACCTTGTTCCAGCTGCCGATGAGCACGTTCATCATGCGTAATGCTTTCGATGCGATTCCGAAGGATATGGAAGAGGCCGCCATGGTCGATGGCTGCAACTCCCTGCAGTCGCTGATTAAGATTCTGGTACCGGTCGTCAAGCCGTCGATGGTCACTGTCGGTCTGCTTGCTTTCCTTGAGGCTTGGAACAATTTCATGATTCCGCTGTACCTGTCGAGTTCGTCGAACGCCACGCTGCCGCTCGCTTTGGTGAACATGCGTCAGCAGACTATGGGCGTCATTGATTACGGTGCCACCGAAGCTGGCGTCGTGATTCTGATGATCCCCGCAGCCATCCTCTTCCTAGCCCTCCAGAAGTACTACGTCAAAGGGTTTATGGCTGGAGCCGTCAAGGGCTGACATCTGGCGATGTCAGCCCTTGGGAGACAGTCCACTGGGCTGTCTCCAGGCTCCAGCCTGAGCAGGGCCGAAGGCGGAGTAGCCAAGAGCCGTCAAGGGCTGGCGAAGTCCTTAATCTTAAGGAAATATCATGAATGTAACTATTACTTCTCCTTTCTGGAAGCAGCGTCGCGACCAGATCGTTGAATCCGTCATTCCCTATCAGTGGGGTGTGATGAATGATGAGATTGCCACTGAAGTTCCGGATGATCCGGCTGGCAATCAGCTTGCCGATAATAAAAGTCATGCCGTGGAGAATCTGCGTATCGCAGCCGGTGATGAGGCCGGTGAATTTCATGGCATGGTCTTCCAGGATTCCGACATATATAAGTGGTTGGAGGAAGCGGCTTACGCACTGTCGTATCATCCTGATCCGCAATTGCGGGAACTGTGCGATAAAACCGTCGATCTCATCGCACGTGCGCAACAATCGGACGGATATTTGGACACTCCGTACCAAATCAAAACCGGTGAATGGGCGCATCGTGAGCGTTTCACACTGATTCAGCAAAGCCATGAGATGTATGTCATGGGCCACTATATTGAGGCTGCTGTCGCCTATCATGAGGTGACCGGTAATCAGCAGGCGCTTGATGTGGCGTGCCGTATGGCGGATTGCATCGATGCCAATTTCGGCCCGGAGGACGGCAAGATCCACGGTGCTGATGGGCATCCGGAAATCGAATTGGCGTTGGCGAAGCTGTATGATGCGACCGGTGAGGAGCGCTATCTGAATCTGGCGCGGTATCTCATCGACGTGCGTGGTCAGGATCCGCAGTTCTACGCCAAGCAGATCGCCGCTGTCGACAACGACTACATTTTCCGGGATCTGGGATTCTACAAGCCCACGTACTTCCAAGCCGCGCAGCCGGTGCGCGAGCAGCAGACCGCTGACGGCCATGCTGTGCGCGTGGCCTATTTGTGCACTGGAATCGCACATGTGGCGCGTATTACCGGCGATCAGGGCTTGCTGGATGCGGCGCATCGTTTTTGGAACAACATCGTGTCGAAACGCATGTATGTGACGGGTGCGATCGGTTCCACACATGTGGGGGAGTCGTTCACATACGATTACGATCTGCCGAACGACACCATGTATGGCGAAACGTGCGCTTCTGTGGCGATGAGCATGTTTGCTCGCCAAATGCTTCTGTTGGAACCGAATGGTGAATATGCCGACGTGCTTGAGCGTGAGCTGTTCAATGGTGCCATCGCGGGCATCAGCCTTGATGGCAAGCAGTACTACTATGTGAATGCGTTGGAGACTTCGCCGGACGGTTTGGACAATCCGGATCGGCATCATGTGCTTTCGCATCGTGTCGATTGGTTTGGCTGCGCATGCTGCCCAGCTAATGTCGCGCGATTGATCGCGTCGGTGGACCGTTATGTGTATACCGAACGTGACGGCGGTCGCACGGTGCTCGCTCACCAGTTCATTGCGAATCAGGCAAGTTTTGATTCCGGGTTGCATGTGGAGCAGCGTTCCGATTTTCCGTGGAACGGTCATATTGAGTACATGGTGGAATTGCCCGCTGAGGCGGCTGATTCGGTACGTTTCGGCGTGCGTATTCCCACATGGTCGGCTGATTCCTATGCGCTGACATGCGATGGTGTTGCTGTGAAGACGGCTCCGGAAAACGGTTTCGTATATTTCGCAGTTGCTCCGGGAACTGCATTGCATGTGGTGCTGGATCTTGATATGGCAGTGCGATTGGTGCGTGCCAACTCTCATGTGCGTTGCGATGCAGGTCGTGTTGCGGTGATGCGCGGTCCGCTCGTCTATTGCGCGGAGCAAGCCGATAATGCCGGCGATCTGTGGACGTACCGTCTTGCTGATGGCGTGGATGCTGCGGATGCCACGGTTACTTTCGAGAGTGATTTGCTTGGAGGTGTTGACGCGGTGACGTTGCCTGCCGTTCGTGAGGCTGCGGATGCCGTGGACGCCCCGTTGTACATGTCCGCTCAGCGTGACGCCTCAGATGAGCGGACGTCGCTCAAGCTGGTGCCCTACTACGCATGGGCCAACCGCGAACTCGGCCAAATGAACGTGTGGTTGCGCAGCTAAACAAAAGAAAGACTTGCTACCCGGCGCTATGAGTGCCATGGTGCCGGGAAGCGGGTGAGCGCGGCGTGATCGATTGGAGCCGAATGCGCCGCGCTGACTGGAATGAGAGACCGGCTGCCCCTTATGGGGTGGCCGGTTTTGTCATAGCCCCTAGTATAAAACGGGAAAATGCGAAAACTTTCCTTTTCGCATAAAAGCCATCGTATGGCAGTTCACTTAGAAAAGCATTGGAGAAAACTGAAAGAAAATTTGCGAAACCGTATTCGCGTCATGTATTCTTGAAATGTCGGTGGACGCTCCAATCTCATGTCCATCGCACGACTCTCATTCCTACAGAAAGAAAGTTGGATGCCAGGGAACGAGCCTTGGAAGCCAAGGGCCAACGATGGTCCATGTAGGAGGAATTGATGACACCATCAACAAGGAAGAAAGGGATTGTCACGTCATTGGGCGTGCTGACGGCAGTGGCCACACTGTTGTCTGGCGGTGTGACGACCGCATACGCCAATGACGCGCTGACCAATCCGAACTCTGCCATGGGGTATCCGAGTTTCAAGGGGGCCGCCGACCCGATTCCGGGCACCGGCGTCGCTTTCGATCCCTCGACAAGCTACCTCAAGCAGGTGTTCGATGCGGATGTTGCCAACGGTGCCGGAACCGACACTGCACACGACTTCTGGATCGACAAGATGCTGACGCGCACAGGCACCGCACCAAACGGTACCGGCACCAACGATGCTGGCGACTACAACTATGCGGGCGCAGACAAGAACGAATACCTGTTCTCACGTGGCCGTGCCGCATTCATGTACACGCATACGCCGGAAGCACTTGGTTTCGTAGGAGATGTCGCATACTGGGATCAGACCGGCAACGACGGCTTTACCGTTGAGGTAAGCATTGGCGGTTCCAAGCAGACCCTGCGCGAGAACACCGACAAGCGCAAGCAGACGCCAAGCTACTTCACCACGGAATTCACCAACGGCGACAAGACCATTACCGTCACCGAAGTCAAGTACATCACCTACACCAATGTGATGGTCGCGAATTTCACCATCACCAGCACCACCGGCGGTGACGTAACGCTGACAGCAGCCTCGCCATTCGCACAAGACGGCAATGACGGCGACACTGAACTGACCGGTCGCTTCAATGTGAAGAACGATCTGACCACCATCTATCCACGGTTCTCCGGCAACGGTTTCACCGTAAAGAACGGCAAACTCGCTTCCACCCTCACCTTGGAAGCGAACGTGCCACAAACCACCAAGCTGCAGCTTGGCCTGATCGCCAACGAGTTGCCGGACTCCACCGCGGAATACGAAGCCCGATTCAACGGCGATCTCACCGATCCGGCCGCTTCCTACAAGGATTCCGTAACCACCTACAACCAGTGGTGGGTCGATAACATTCCTTACGTGGAAACCCAGGAACACAATATCGACAAAACTGTGTTCTACCGCTGGTGGCTGAGCCGTTTCAACATGTTGGACGCCAATATGCCGGGCAATACGTTCCAGTATCCGACCTCCATCGAAGGCGTGCTCGGATACAACAACCAGATCGTGCTGACATCCGGCATGTTCATCAACGACACCAAGTGGTTCCGTAACGCCGAATACTCGTACGGCACTTGGGTGTCGGCCGGGCAGACAGCTAAGAAAGGCCAGTCCGGGTATTACTACTACCACGACAATCCGGGCGATCCAGCCAATTGGAACCACAGCTACACGCAGTACATCACCAAGGCCGGTTGGGACTCCTACAAGGTGCACGGCGGCCCGTCATCATTGGCTGAAGCGTTGGGTGATTACGGTTCCGAAGATGTCAAAGGTCTGCTCAATTCGCAAAGCGAGCCAGACAGCAACGACAACCAGAATAGCAACGGCAACAATCTGATCGACTGGTCGTGGTGGTCCATGACCGGCAACGATGCCGATGCGGTGTCGTTCTCCGAACCCGGTCGTTCCGGCCAGCGTATGGACCGTGCCGACGGTTCCGCCAACATGTGGGCCAACGCCAATGCCGCCGCGCAAGCATACAAGGCTGCCGGAGACACCGAAAAAGCCGCTGAAATGCAGCAGATCGCCGACGCCATCAAGCAGGATGTGCTCGACAACCTGTGGGATTCCGACAGCAAACTGCTGCTGCACAAGTGGCTGAACGACGGTCAATTCGCGAAATACAAGGAACTCAACAACTACTATCCGTATTCCGAAGGTCTGATGCCGACCGGCAATGATGATTACGATAGTGCGTTGCGCTTGTTCGAAGATGCCGACGAATTCCCGATTTTCCCGTTCTTCACCGCGAATCAGGCAGACAAGAAGGCGCTGAATTTCCCAGGATCAAACAATTTCTCCATTATCAATGCAACTCCGCTGCTGCAAATCTATTCTGCGGGAATCCGTGATTATAATGCTGCAGACAACGGATATATCACGAACGAATCGTTCAAGAAACTGCTGTATTGGGTTGCGTTCTCGCATTATCAGGGAGGCGACAACCAGTATCCGGACCAGAACGAATTCTGGAATATGGATAATAATTCCGCAGGAAGCACGATTCCGGAGAAGAACGCCGACGCCAGCAAGAACGGTGGAAAAATCACCTACCGTTCCTGGATTCACCACACCCAGCTTGGCACCACCAACTGGACGATTGTGGAAGACGTGGCAGGTATGGTTCCGCGTGAAGACAACAAGATCGAACTCAATCCGATCGAGATTCCCGGTTGGAACCACTTCACCGTCAACAATCTGAGCTACCACGGGCAGGATCTGTCGATCGTATGGAACAACGACGGCACCTACAACGCTCCGAAGGGATATACCCTGTATGTGGACGGCAACGCCGTGTTCACCTCCGATAAGCTCGCCCACCTCATCTACGATCCGACCAGTGGAACCGTTGAGGTTGCCGATGATTCCGGAGCGGTGATCACCGGCGCGACCACCGCCACCATGCCGAACGCCAACGAAGTGACCTATGCATCGAACAGCAGGGTTACGCAGATCTTCGCGCTGTCCGGACAGAACGTGGACGAAGCGTCCAAGAGCCAGACCAACGTGGCCAAGGACGCCGATGTGGAAGCCACTTACGAAACCAAGGGATACCCGGCAACCAATGCAGTGGACGGCAAGAACGTGATGGAATCCTTCTGGGGCACCAAGGGATCCAAGAACGCCAAGGATTCGCTGACCGTAACGTTCAAGAATGGCGTGCAGAACATCGACGACGTGCGTTTGTACTTCTACCAGACCTCGTCCAGCCAGACGATTTCCGGCTACAGTGAGCCGTCGGTGTACACGCTTGAATATCAGGATGAGGCCGGCGCATGGCATGTCCTGCCGAACCAGGTGCGTACGCCTACTTACGCGGGAGCCAACTACAACCGCGTGCAGTTCTCCAAGGTCGTGGCCAAAGCCATTCGTGCCACCTTCACTCCGCAAGCAGGTCAGGCCATTGGCTTGAAGGAGATTCAGGCCTACGAAACCGACATTGTGCCGGAAGGCGAAACTACGAACCAGGAGCCAAGCGTTGACGCCTACATTGCCAGCAGCACCTCGTCCGGTGCGCAGCTGGTGGGCACGGTGAAGGACGACGGCCTGCCGTCTGACACGCTCACCACCACATGGGAGCAGGTGTCTGGCCCTGAAAACGGCGAAGCGAAGTTCGTCGACGCAACCGCTGCCAACACTACGGTCACGTTCAACCGTGAGGGTGACTATGTGCTCAAACTCACCGCATTCGACGGTGAGAAGACCGGTTTCAAGGAAGTCACCGTTCACGGCATTCCTTCCGACGGCACGGTGAATGTGGCTTCACAGTCCACTGCGAGCGCCAGCTTCACCAATCCATATCAGGCGAAGGACAATGCCAAGAAGGTTATCGACGGTCAGGTGTTGTATACCAATACTCCGAATGAGACTTGGAATAATTGGGGTGACAATACCGGTACCGAGCCGTGGCTGCAGCTTGCCTGGAATGGCACTGTTCCGTTGAAGAAGGCGAAGCTGTTCTTCTGGACTGACGGTGGCGGTGTGCCGATGGTCAAGTCGTGGAAGTTGCAGTATGCGGATGAGAATGGCGATTGGCAGGATGTGAAGCTTGCCGCCGGCCAGTCTTATACCACGATGCAGGGTGAAGGCAATGAGGTTCGTTTTGCCGAAACGGTGGAGACGAACAAGTTGCGTGTGCTGTTCCCGAAGGGTGCCATTGTTGGTGCTACCGAATTTGAGGCGTATGCGCTTGATCCGGTGAGCGTGGATGGCGTGAATCGTATGGTGCAGACTGGCAGCAAGGCTGCCGATGTGAATCTGCCGAAGACGGTGAGTGCCAGCTATACGGACGGTTCCCGTCGTGACTTGAGTGTTGCGTGGGATGCCATCACTGACGATCAGCTTGCTTCCGATAGCGAGTTTGCGGTTTCCGGAACGGTTATTGGCGCGCTCGCTGGAACCAAGGCCACTATTGGCGTGCGTTCCGACGCGCAGTCTCAGACTGCTGGTGCGGCTCAGCCGATCGAACAGACGGTGTACCAGAATTCCAAGTCGGTGGCTTTGCCGTCTGTGGTTCCGGTGCGATTCCCCAACGGCATGCTTGACGATCGCACGGTTATGTGGGATGAGGCAAGTGTTGCCGGCGTCAAGTTGGACACCATCGGCGATTATGAGGTGTCCGGCACGGCTGAGGGTTCAAGCTCGCAGGCCAAGATTACAGTGCATGTGGTCGCCGATCCGAATGGTGGTGCCGATCCTGATCCTGAGCCGACGCCGGATCCCAAGCCGGAGCCCGATACTCCGTTGACTGGTTGGATTGAAGGCAAGGCCATTGACACCACGGTGAGTGCCGAGGCGAGCTGGTCTCCGGCTTCCGGCAAGCTCAACGATGGTGTGCTGGTTGACGATACGTGGCCGTCTGATGATGACGCCGATGTGAATGGCCGCGTGTGGGGCAGCTGGGGTCAAGCTTCCGCTGGCATGTACGCGCAGTACACCTGGAGCAAGGAAGCCACCGTCGATTCCAGCCGTGTGCAGTTCTGGGCCAACTTCGCGGAGCGTAATGATGCCAAGGGTGGTTTGGATGTTCCGGACAGCTGGAAGATTCAGTACTTGGCTTCTGATGGTATATGGAAGGATGTGGAGAATGCGCAATACTCCACCGTGCGTAATTCCCCGGCCTCACGTGCCTCTGACGATGCTCAAGGCTGGAGCGTGGCCACGTTCACTCCGGTGAAGACAACGTCGTTGCGCTTGGTGCTTGATCCGCCGACCGCCGAGGGCGTCACCTTCGGTCTGGCGGTTGCCGAGTGGGGCGTGCATGCTGCGGAAAGCACTCCTGATCCAGAACCGACTCCTGACCCGGATCCAACCCCTGATCCGGAACCAAGCGTGGACAAGAGCAGGCTCGAATCCACCATCAACGCAGCCGGTTCCGTGCAACAAGCTAATTTCACGCCGAACAGCTGGAAGGCATTCTCCGAAGCCATGGGTAACGCTCAAAAGGTGTATGCGGACGAGAGCGCCACCCAGGATCAGGTGGATGCGGCCATCAAGCAGCTTGAAGAAGCCCAGCAGACACTGGTGAAGAAAGCCGATACCACTGAGTTGAAGACGGTTCTTGACCAGGCACAGGGCGTCAGCGGTGACCTCTACACCGAAGCCAGCGCCAAGAAGTTGGCTGAAGCAGTGGATGCCGCCTCCAAGGTGCTGAACGATGAGAACGCCACCCAAGCTGATGCGGATGCCGCAGTCAAGCAGCTGACCGAGGCCATCGCCGGACTTGAACTCAAGCCAGCACCGAAGCCGGACGACGACAAGACCGACCCCAAGCCGAATGCCAAGCCTGGAAACAAGCCGGTTTCCAAGTCTGAAGTCAGTGCCGCAATCAGCAGCACCGGCAGCAATGTCATCGGCATCGCCGTCGTAGGAATGATCGTCCTGCTGACGGGAGCCGCCATCATGCTGACGCGCCGCAACCGCGACTAGCGCTAGCAATTGCTCAAGTCCTCTTACGGATCGCACGAGGAATACCAACGTAACCTAAGCAATCCGTAAGAGGACTTTTCAATATCCAATCGTGAAAACAGGAATATTCATGAGCTTTTCGCACATCTCACATGCGTCGATGAAGACGCTGGTGGCAGGCATCGCAGCCGCAGCCACCTTATGCACGGGAGCAATCGCAACCATGCAGACAGCCAACGCGGCCGACGCAAGTACCGCGCCCAGCGTCGCCGGACACGCCTACAACGATCTGCCGGTCGGCAATCCCGACGTCACCGTCACACAAATCGACAACAGTGCGTTGCCGGCAACCCTTCGCAACCCCATCGGGCAGAACGAAGGAACCAATACCCCCAACGACCTGTCGCAAAACTACTATTCCGCAGACGCATCCACCCTTGAATACGATGGCAAACTCTTCGTATTCACCGGACACGACGAGGCCGAACCAACCTACGGGTCCTTCAATATGAAAGACTGGGGCGTCTACGTAACCGACAATCCGGAATCCGGCAAATGGACGCACTACAAGACCATCGCCAAAGCCGACCTGTTCGACTGGGCAACCGGCGACGGAGCCTACGCAGGACAAGTAGTAGTCGACGATGCTGGCACCGCAGACACGGCCGACGACTGGTTTTACTACTACGTGCCAGTCAAAGACAAGAACGCAGCCGCGGGAGCCGACCCGTTCTCCATCGGCGTGGCCAAATCAAAAAGCCCCCTCGGACCATGGGTCGACGCCATCGGAGCGCCGTTGCTGACTACCACGCAGACGCAAATCGAAACCATCGATCCCGCATTCTTCGTGGACAATGACGGTACCGGATATCTGCACTTCGGCACCTTCAATAGCGAACTCGCCGTAAAAATGCAGCGGGACGCCAACACTGGCCGCACCTCATATGTTGCCGTGGAAACCATGGACGGAACGGCGGACGGAGCGCCGAAAATCTACAATATGCGTGACGCCGACGCGCTCGCCAACATACCCGACTACGATGCCAGCAAAGACGTGCTTGGCAGCGACTATGCGAACCAAGTGAACGCGTCGCTGACCTTGGGCAACAACGGCGGCGCTTATGCCAACGGGCCCAAAGGCTTCTTTGAGGCGGCATGGGTGTTCCGTGAAGGAGACACCTACTACAACGTGTACGACGGTGGCAAACCCGGGTCGGGAGTGGCGACCTGCGTGGAATCCAACTATCAGGCGTGCGTGCAATACTCCACGTCGGCAAGCCCTCTTGGGCCGTGGACGTACCAAGGCGTAATCGTCGAATCGGGATCGTCCACCACCATGCATCCGTCGATTCAACGATTCGGCGGCAAATGGTGGGTCACCTACCACACTGGAGACAAGACTGGTGGTACTGACTTCCGCCGTGCAGTCTGCATCGATGAAGTGACGTGGAATGGCGGGCGCATGAACGCCGTTTCGCATCCGACCAAAGCCGAACGGTTGCAACCCTCACGCAACGTGGCCCCCTATGCGTCAGTGGACGCGACCTACACCGAAACACCCGCCTACAAGGGTTCCGTGAACGACGGGCGAGTGCTGGAAACTGCTGTAGTACCGCCGAACCATTGGACGAACTATCGAAAGATGCCACAAACACAATCCTCCGATTCACTGATCTACCAGTGGAATGGCGCTGTACGTGTGAATGAATCGAAAGTCTGGTTCGACACCGATGCGAACGCATTGCGTGCCCCTGCCTCATGGAAACTGCAATATCTTGACGCAGACGGTTCCTGGAAAGACGTGCCCAATTCCAGCGAATACGGCGTGGATACAGGCAAGAACGCGCCTAATGAAGTGACATTCGACGCAGTGACCACCACTGCGCTCAAACTTGACATGACCGCGCAAGCCGTTGATGGGGGCTATGCTTCCGTTGGCGTTCCTGAATGGGAAGTATACGCGCAACAGGGAGCAGTTGTGGCTGAACGGCCAGCCGACGTCTACGCCAAGACCGGAGACGCGCCGGAATTGTCGAACACGGTGAAAGTCGCGTACGGCTCGGAAACAGTGGAAACTCCGGTTTTGTGGCGCACGGTGTCTGCTTCTTCGTATGCGCAGGCGGGTGAGTTCACCGTGCAAGGTGTGGTTGCTGGCATTGAAACCAAGCAGCAGGCTGATGATCTGACAGCCGGCAACGTAGCCGTGACCGTACATGTTTCCGACGATTACGTAAAACCGGCTGATACCATTGCTCCTGCCGTGCGTGTGGCATTGGCTGGCACGGCTGGCAATGATGGTTGGCTGGTCACTTCACCGATCGCTCTTATTACGGCTTCCGACAATGCGGCTGCGCCGATCGCAAAACTCGAACTTGCGGTCGGGGATGGCGCATGGGTGACCGTCGGAACGAATGTGAACACTGCGGTAAAGGCTGTGACTGGCGAGGGGATAGTGAGTGTGCGTGCGCGTGCCACTGATGCGGCCGGCAATGTGAGCGAAATCGCTGCTGCGGAAGCGCGTGTGGATGCTACGGCTCCTACGGTAACCGCCTCGGTAGATACGGTTTCCCGCACTATGGCATTGACCGCCTCAGATGGTGCTGGATCCGGTGTGAAAACGGTGGAATACCGGGTTGGAAACGGCGAATGGCGGCAATATGAAGAAGGCGCGGCGATTACTGCTTCTTCGTCGAAGCGCGAAACGGTGAGCTATCGGGCTTCGGACATTGCTGGCAATATGTCGGCTGCGGGCGTCAAAGATATTCCATCCGATACGTCGGTGCCGTTGGCCGGCTATATCGAGCAAGATGCCGTTGCTACTGACGTGGACAAAAAAGCGTCTTCTTGGACAGCTGGTGTTGCCGCGCTTAACGACGGCAAAACCATTCCGGACGATTGCACGGTTGATAACGCCTGCATTTGGGGTACGTGGCCGAATACCGGTGAAATGAAGCTCGACTACGAATGGGATCGCGAAGTCACCATCGATTCCAGCCGTGTGCAATTCACCTCCGATGGAGGGGGCTTGGGAATGCCGGCGTCGTGGAAACTGCAGTATTGGGATGCTGGAACGAATGCGTTTGTGGATATTCCCGATGCCACATATACATTGGTCACCAATGCTCCCGGCGCTTACGGTACCGATAACGGCGGATGGAGCGAGGCAACCTGGACTGACACGGTGAAGACCACTAAGCTGCGCATGGTGATTCAATCCGGCAGTGCATCGCCGGCTGCCGCCGAATGGCAGGTTCATGCACCTGAACCGACTCCGGACCCGACCCCCGATCCGACGCCTGAGCCCGAGCCGGAACCAACGCCAACTCCAAAGCCGACTCCGGATAACAATAACAACAGCAAGCAGGACGGTAATAATGCCAAGCCTTCCGCGAAACCGCAATCATCGCAGCAATCTCAGTCTCAACGTAAGAAGAAGCTAAGCTCTACAGGCGTCGCTACTACGGCAATCGTCATTGCCATGACGGTGCTGGCCACGGCGGGGTGCTGCATCTTCGTAGCCAAGCGGGGCAAGCTGCGTAACTGAATCCAAAACATAAAAGTGGTAAGTTCTCAGCCTCGGCCTCTGGACTGAATATGTGTGCTCGACGCACTCAAGGTACCGCTCGCGGTCTTCGCGGCAAGTCGCTCACTTCGCCTGAGGAAAGCCCATTGGGCTTTCCTCTTCACGGCTCAGTGGCCAAGCCTACGATCAAGCACACGTATTCAGCCGCCGACCTTTGGGGCCGACCCCTACGTTTGTGTGAACTCGGACGTCATCGGACCCCATTTTGCTCATAACTCGCCTATGTATGGCAGATTTGCGGGTCTGTCAGGAAGCATCTCGCCTATATATGGCAGAGGACTTCGCTAAAAAGCCATATAGGGGGTATGAAAACGCATGTTTTCTGACTCCAGTCTGCCATACATAAGCGAGATGCCTCGTGACACAACTCGAAATCTGCCATATATAGTCGAGATATGGCTCGGCTGTTGGTGGCTTGAGACGGCGACATACGATCGCGGATTGCGTAGGTGGTCGCCGTTTTTGTGATTTATGGGCTAATCTCAGAAGAGACAGATTCGATGGCCGCGAACGGTGTGAACCAACGCGAGAGAATGCGCGAGCGGCCGCGTAAGGGAGGAAAGCCCATGTCCAAATCATTCGTCAACAAAGCGCTGCTCGGCGGTGCGGTGGCGGCGGGAGCCGCGGTGTGGGCGATCGCCCCGCGTTCCTTCTCCGACAAGCGCCGTCATTATGTGCCGGCCGTTCCGGACGTGTGGTACGCGCACCGCGGTCTGCATGACGCCGGTTCCGGCCTGACCGCGCAATACGCCAACGAAAGCGGCGAATACGTGGCGCTCGCCCGCCGCATGGCCATGAAAGCCGGGTACGGCAGCCCTGATACACCCGGCGTGATTGCCCCTGAAAACTCGCTTGCCGCGTTCGCAGCCGCCTGTGAAGCCGGGTACGGTATCGAACTGGACCTGCAGATGACGCGCGATGGCGAGGTCGTGGTGGTGCATGACGGCGACCTGATGCGTGTTGCCGGAGATCCGCGCCGTATCGCCGATCTCACGTATGACGAGCTGACTCGTATTCCGCTGTTCCCGACCGATGCACCGGGTGCCTGCAAAGCCGCGCCGCTGCCGTTGGCATTGGAGAATCCGCCGCTGGTCACCACGCCGGACAACGCGCCGGAAGGCTACTACCAGCATGTGCCGCTATTCGCCGACGTGCTCAAAGTGGTCGCCGGCCGCGTGCCGCTGATCGTGGAATATAAGTTCGACGATAATTCGAAGTGGGATCCGCACGACGTGGAGCTTATGGAGAAGGGCGACGCGTTGCTGCAGGCATACTCCGGCAAGTATGTGATCGAATCGTTCAATCCGGCGGCCGTGAACTGGTACAAGGAGAACCGTCCGGAAGTGTGCCGCGGCCAGCTGTCTTGGTGGCCGTACGGCGAGGACAAGCCCACCGATCCGGTGGCGCTCGGCAAGGAATACGCGGCCGGCGCGCTGGTATTCGACTGGATTTCCCGTCCTGATTTCGTTGCCTACGATTGGAAGGGCGGCAACAGCCCGCAGGTGAAGCTGGCCCGGTTCATGGGTGCGGTGCCGGTGTCGTGGACCGTGCGCAGCCGCGACGAATACGCGCAGTGCTGCGACCAGTTCGACCGCCACATCTTCGAAGCGTTCGTGCCCGACGAGCAGTAGCCGACTGATAGTTGCCCGGCGAGCGACAGCAGCCGGGCGCTAGTCGACGGACTATGATCGACAGGCGACAGCCGGTTTTATATGGTTTCGGCCTGCCATCGCATGATTGGTGCGGTAGCAGGCCGAATTTTTATTCGATTGATTTATTCCGATTGGCAGCTCAGTCGATCACGCCGTACAGACGGTCGCCGGCGTCGCCCAAGCCCGGCACGATGTAGCACTTGTCGTTGAGCTTCTCATCGACGGCGCACAGCACCAGCTTGAACTTGATGGACGGGTCGAGGTTTTCCTCAACGAACTTCAGACCTTCCGGAGCGCCCAGAATGCACACTGCGGTGATGTCCTTCGCACCGCGCTCGGCCAGATAGTGGGTGGCCGCAACGAGCGTGCCGCCGGTGGCGAGCATCGGGTCGATCAGGAAGCACTGACGGCCGGTGAGATCCTCCGGCAGACGGTTCGCGTACGTGATCTGCTGGGTCGGGTTCTCCTCGTCGCGCTTCATGCCGAGGAAGCCGACTTCAGCGGACGGAATCATCTTGGTCATGCCGTCCAGCATGCCCAGACCCGCGCGCAGCACCGGCACGATAATCGGAGCCGGGGCGGCGATGTGCTTGCCGATCATCGGAGCCACCGGGGTTTCGATGGGCTTGTCCACGACTTCGATGTCGCGGGTGGCTTCGTAGGCCTCGAGCATCACGAGTTCGGAAACGAGCTCGCGGAACGTGGAGGACGGAGTGTTCTTGTCGCGAAGAACGGTGAGCTTGTGGTCCACCAGCGGGTGGTTCAAAACATGAATATCCATGGTTTCTAAGCGTAGTCCATGTATCGGCTGTTCGGCAACGCGCCGGTAGGTCGGTCAGATGAAACCCAGATGAGCGCCGATTGGATGGCAATCGAAAATCGCAAGAAAGCCAGAGAAAAATCAGGAAAACATCAAAAGAGGAGAAAAGCGCCGAACCACGAAAGCGCCTGTCGGCGCAAAGGCCGCTCGCAGCGGCAAAAAATGGAGCCCGGGGCTATGCATGGCCCGGCGCGAATTCCTATTGTACAGTCGCGCTTGACGCTTCGCAGCGCCGTGTCGCGTGGGGTATGAAACGGGGGAAAATTACGGAAAGCGGCGGTGGAAAGCAGTAGCGGGAAACGACAGTGGAGAACGGCCTATTCCAATCGTCCGCGCCGCCACAGATTCGCCCCGTGGCGGAAATCCTTGGCCGTGGCGAACAGGTTGCCGGCTGTGTGCATCAGTTTCGCCGCCTTCGCGCGCGCCCGCTTCTCAACGGCCGACGGGCGGCTGCCGGCCGCAGCAGACGTAGCGGAACCGTCGGAAACATCAGATGATCCGGCCTCGCTGGAACCGCCCAGCGAAGCCAGTTTGCGCGCTTCGATACGCAATCCCAACGCAACCACGTCGGTGAAGGCGGCGGCCCGCTCAAGCGCCACGGCGAAATCGCCTGTAAACGCGCCGGCCAAAATCGAATCGGCGGTACGTGCGATGTCGTTTTCCGTCGGTGCCTGGTCCACGCCGGCAATCGCGGAAGCGGTGGTGGCGACGGGCTCGCCGACGCGCCACAGTCGCGCGATCGATTCGCGGTTCTTCCGCATCCACGTACGCAGCAGATACAGTCGCCACAGAATGCCCGGCAGCGAGTCGGGGTCGGCATGGCTCCACAATTCGGCGATCACGTCCACGCCTTCGCGGTCCACCAGCGTCAGCACACGTTCCACCAGTTCGGCGTCCTGCGTGTGGTGCACGCGGTCAAGCAGCGCCGCGGCCGACGCATGGCACATTTCGTTGATTTCCGCCGGATCGGCGCCGCCGGCGATATTGTCGGCCATCATCTGGTCGAGCTGGCCGGGGCGTGCCGGACGCGGCGAACCGGTGTTCGTGAAACCGGTGGAACGGCTGGGAACGACTGAACCGGAACCGTAGTGCATGTTAGTAGACAATGGGGGAGACCTTCTGAATGTCGATGATGCTGGGGCCTTGCGGTGTGTCGATGATGAACAGCGACATGGCGGTGCCGGTAGGCATGTATGGCGATTTTGCGATGAGCTGCTTGGCAAGCTGCTTACGCGCGCACAGGCCGCGCAAATGGTCGTACATGCCGCCGATGACCGGCCGGTGCATGCAGATGGCCGTGGTTTCGCGGCTGTTGAGCGTCTGCGTGATCTGCTCGCGGAACGCCAGCCATGAGACCGCCGGATGCTCGGCGAACGCGTCCTCCGTCAACGCGTTGATGTGTTCCATCGGCCGTTCGGTCTGCCAGCTCAGCACCTGCAACGTCTCCTGGCAGCGCAGCCACGGCGAGGTGGCCAGTCGCGTCGGGTTGAAACAGGCGAGCTCGCGGTTGAGGGCAAACGCCATCGCCGCGCCTTTCGGCGTGATTGGACGGTTCGCGTCGGTGCCCTTCCACGACTTGCGCGATTCAGCCTTCGCATGGCGTACGATCAGCAGATTCTGCGCGGTCGCGGCACCCTCCTGCACGCGGTCCACGAACACTGCCAACGTGTCCTTATCGGTCGAATGAGACAGTATTTTGCGCGCCTCACGCACGGAAACCCAGACGATATCGTTGATCTCGCCCACGTCCGCGCGGTGCACCGGGCCGAACGCGTCCAGCAGATGTTCGGCGTCGTCGGCGGAAATCGGCTGCGCCATCCAATACAACGTGTGCTTGGTGTCGGCCGTGCAATCGTGCGAATGCCGGGTCTTCTTGCCCTCTTCGGACAACGGGTATTCGACTTCGCACAGATACGGTCCGAGTTTGACCGGCGACCCCGTCTCTTCGCCGATTTCACGCACCGCCGTATGCCGATGCGTCTCGTTCTGCTCGAGCTTGCCTTTCGGCCAGCTCCAATCGTCATACTTCGGACGGTGCACGATACATACTTCAATGCTGTCGAGCTGTTCCTGCGCAGATTTGCTACTGGCGATCGCAGGATCGTTCGCGATATCGCTGCCCGCCTTCCATCGCCATACGATGCCGCCGGCGGCTTCCACGATGCGTCTCATCTTTTCGCTCATATTGTCCTATTCTAGGCTGGGCCGGGCTGGCGGCGGCGCGTGACGTCCGAACATACAGAAAATGGCCGGGCCCGCAAGGTGCGGAACCGGCCATTCGCCTCGATCGATCAGTGCCTTACCGGTCGACGCGTGTGTTTCTTGATGAGGTATTCCTGGCTGTCGACCAGCGGTCGACCTTCCTCATCCTTGCAATGGCGCACATAGGTGCCATCGGCCTGCATATGCCAAGACGCGGTGGAATCGGCCATCTGCAGATCGACGTACTTGATGAGCTCGTCGATCTGCTCCGGAGCCACGATGCGGACCAGCGCTTCGACTCGACGGTCGAGGTTGCGGTGCATCAGATCGGCGGAACCAATCCACACTTCCGGACCGGCCGCAGGGCCTTCGCCGATCTGCGGACCATCGGAGTTGGCGAACGCGTAAATACGGCTGTGCTCAAGGAAACGGCCCAGGATCGAACGCACGCGGATGTTCTCGGAAAGTCCCGGAACGCCCGGCTTGAGCGCGCAGATGCCACGTTCGACGATGTCGATCTTCACGCCGGCCTGGCTTGCACGGTACAGCGCGTCGATGGTCTTCTCGTCGACGATGGAATTGACCTTGATCTTGATCCACGCCTCCTTGCCGGCGCGTGCGGCGTCCTCCTCGCGGCGGATGCGCTGAATCAAGCCGGAACGCACGGTGCGCGGCGCCACCAGCAGACGGTGGAAGCTCGACTTCGGCGCGTAGCCGGACAGCTGGTTGAACAGGCGGGTCATATCCTGGCCGACCACCGGATCGCAGGTCAGCAAGCCCAGGTCGGTGTAGATGCGGGCGGTCTTCGGATTGTAGTTGCCGGTGCCCACGTGGCAGTAGCGGCGCAGGCCGTCGGCTTCCTGACGCACCACAAGGCTCAGCTTGCAGTGGGTCTTCAGGCCGACGATGCCGTACACCACGTGCACGCCCGCGCGTTCCAGCTTGCGGGCCCACGCGATGTTGGCGTCCTCGTCGAAACGCGCCTTGATCTCGACCAGCGCCAGCACCTGCTTGCCGGCATGCGCGGCGTCGATCAGCGCGTCGATGATCGGCGAATTGCTGGACGTACGGTACAGCGTCTGCTTGATGGCCAGCACCTTCGGATCGGCCGCGGCCTGCGCCAGGAACGCCTGCACGGACGTCGAGAAGGAATCGTACGGGTGGTGCAGCAGGATGTCGCGCTCGCGGATGGCGGCGAAAATGTCCTGCGCACGGGACGATTCGACTTCGGCGATCTGACGATTGGTGGTCGGAATGAACGGACGGTACTTGAGATCCGGACGGTCGATGCCTCCGAGCTCGAACAGCACGGTCGCGTCAAGCGGCGCCGGCAGGCGGTAGACCTCGTCGGCGCTCACGCGCAGCTGGTCGGCGAGCAGCTGGGACAGGAACGGGCTGGTCTCGTCGGAGATCTCCAAACGGATCGGCGGTCCGAAACGACGGCGCAGCAGTTCCTTCTCCATGGCGTTGAGCAGGTTCTCGGCATCATCCTCTTCCACGTCGATGTCCTCGTTACGGGTGACGCGGAAGGAGCGGGCCTCCTTGATGATCATGCCCGGGAACAGGGATTCCAGGTGGGCGATGATCAGGTTCTCCATGGTGATGAAGCCATAGCGCACGTTGGTGCTCTCGTCTTCGGTCAGATCGTCGACCGGCACGAGTCGGTTCAGGTTGCCAGGAACCTTCACGCGGGCGAAGTGCGACTTGCCGGATGCCGGATTCTCCACCAGCACGGCGAGGTTGAGGGAACCGCCGGAAATGTACGGGAACGGGTGGGCCGGATCCACGGCAAGCGGCGTCAGAACCGGGAACACCTGCTGACGGTAGTAGCGCGACAGGCGCTCCTGCTCGGCCGCGGTGAGCTTGTCCCAGCTCAGCAGCACGATCTGTTCCTTCGCCAGGTCGGGGAGGATGTGATCGATGATGTAATGCGCGTGCTCGTCCTGCAGGCGGTGGGCCTGCTCGCTGATGGCGCGCAGCTGCTGCCTCGGGCTCAGTCCGGAAGCGGCCGTCACGGCGATGCCGGTGTCGATGCGGCGCTTCAAGCCGGCCACGCGGACCATGAAGAACTCGTCGAGGTTGTTCGCGAAGATCGCGGCGAAGCTCGCGCGTTCGATGACCGGCAGGTCCTCATCCTGTGCAAGCTCGAGGACGCGCTTGTTGAACTTCAGCCAGCTCAGCTCACGGTCGAAGAAACGGTCGTTCGGCAGCGGTTCCTCGCCTGCCTGAAGCTCGCGCTTATCGTTCTTATCGGTCTCAGCGATATGCTCAGCTATCTGGCTGCGCAGGATCGCCTTTGAGGGTGCGTCAAAAATCTGTGCCATAGTTATCTACTTTATCCTCAAGTGCTTGGAATGTCTTGCAAAACTCAGGAAAATTAAGCAGGAGTTAACATTCGTTCGCCGAGTTGGTGAAATATGCTTCCGACACGCCGTTTTTTCGGGGCAAATGAACGTGAATGAACAGGCAAGCGTTGCGATTCGCACAGCATGGAGCATTTTTGCGATTCTTGCGATCGGAAAGCAACAGTTGCGATAAATACGGAACATCGTCCCGTTTCGGTTTGCACTTGCCGCAATGGCGAGCATAATTACGAAGTACAAGAACAACTGAAGAGCAGAGCCCCACAAGGTGTGTATGACCGAGATAGGTTGTTACGTTGAACGGGCATTGGATAGACTTACCGTTACGACGATGTTGTTGTGCAGCGATTCTGCTCCGAAGATTCTTGCAGGAAGGCCCGCTTCGGCGGGTCTTCCTTTTTTGTTGCGCTGCGCCGTGCTGCGTTGCGTAATGTCTTGCGATGTGCCGAATCGCGTTGCGATGTGGATAAGTGTGGATGACACGCCGAGGGTGTGGATAACCCACATTCTCCGACCACAGGTGCCGTTTCGGCTTGAATCCATGTGCGGTTTCGTTTTTCAATCGGCGGTATGAGCGATGCAATTTCTTCATTACAGGTCCCTCCGGTCCCATTGCCGTCATACGGAGGCCGTGACGCACGCGTGACGTGTTCGCCGAAAATCCGGTCGCAGCCAGCGGCCAGAGTGCGGCAGCCGACTCGATCCCAGCAAACCGTTCGGCGGGAAACAGCCCCGCCGCAACGGTTCTATACGCCACAGAACGCCATGGACGCGCGAACGTCGGCACGATGGGCCGGGCCTGCCGTGGCGGGCGGTTTCATGGGTTCGCCGTTGGAATCGTCATCCACACGGATGAAACCCGTTGAAGCGCAACCGGAACCTGCTCCACTCAACGTCGTGGTGGTCGGATCCGCCGTCGCCGGAGTCGGTGCCAGCACGTTGGCGGCGCTGCTGGCCCGCGAACTGACGGAACGTGGATGCAAAAGCGTGCTGGTAGACGCAGATCTCAACGGTGGCGGTCTTGACGTGCTGCTCGGTGTGGAAGACGAAGACGGTTCACGCTTCGGAGACATCAGCGCCCCGCTCGGCAAAGTGGACGGCAAAGCGCTGCTGCGAGAACTGCCCGTGTGGGATGGCGTGCCGCTGCTGGCCTGCAATCCCTGGCGAAGCGAAAACCCGCAATCCTGGGAGATCCAGGCATGCATCCGCGCGCTCGCGCAGGTGAAGGACGCGGTGATCGTGGACGCCGGGCAATGGCGTGGACTCGATGACATTCCGGAACTGGCCCAGGCCACACACATCACCGTGGTCGAAATGACGGTGCTCGGACTGGCCCGAGCCAAAGTGGCCATGAAATCGCGTGGAACGGCGGAACGGCAGAAACATGGCCATATCGTCGGCGTTGAACCGCGCGGCGTGGCGCGTGGACGTGGCGTGACCACGCTGGAAGAGACGGAAAACTATCTTGGCCATTCCCTCGCGGCGGTTGTCAAACCGGACGCCAAGCTGTGCGGTGAACTGTTGGACGGCCTGGGCCTGCGCAGGCCGAACCGCCAAACCGTCAAAGCCTTGGCCGCGCTCACGGATGAACTGCAGGAATCGTTGGAAGGCAAGCGGGTGAAGCATGGAACTCGGACCCCTTAGCGCCATCGCCTCGCAGCCGGGCGTCACGGACATCGCGGTGACCTGCGACGGCACGGTTTGGGCGGATTGCGGCCAAGGCATGCAGGAAGTATGTCTGCTGCGCAGATGCTTTCCGTCAGCGCAGTCGATTCGTGAATTCGCAGTGCGATTATGCTCGCAACTTGGCCGACGGCTTGACGACGCCTGCCCGATCGCCGACGCCTCCACCGTGGACGGTCTGCGCGTGCACGCCGTCATCGCACCACTGGTGCCGCAGGGCGCGGCCATCAGCATACGATTGCCCGATGCGGTCTCGCCCAATCTGGAATCGTTGGCGCGCAACGGCATGTTTCCAGCCGAATGGCTGCCCCTGCTGGCCGGACTGGTGTCCCGCAAGGCAAGCGTGCTGGTGACAGGCGGCACCGGTGCCGGCAAAACCACGATGCTCAAAGCCATGCTGATGCGATGCCCGCCGAACGAGCGCATCGTCACCGTCGAGGAAGTGCGCGAATTGGGCATGATCCAACATGCCAACCACGTGTCTCTGGTCACACGCGAAGCCAACACAGAAGGTGCCGGCGGCATAGGCCTTTCCGAACTGATCTGCGCGACGCTGCGCATGAGACCGGACCGCGTGGTGGTCGGCGAATGCCGTGGCGGTGAAGTCGTGGATCTGCTCAGAGCCTTGAATTCCGGGCATCGAGGCGGCATGACCACATTGCACGCCAATCAAGTGGAGGCGGTTCCGGCGCGATTGGTCTCATTGGGTTTGCTGGCCGGATTGGAGCCACGCGCCACGGCGGCGCTCGCCGAGGATGCGTTCGACGTGGTGCTTCATGTGGAACGTATCGCCGGCAGACGGCGCATTGCGCAGGTCGGCAGATTGGAAGCGGTGGAAGGGCGATTGCATGGGCGTCTGCTGGCCGCCTGGGATGGCCGTACGGTCCGTGCCGGCCAACGTTGGGATGGATTCATGAGCCGATGGAGCGCATGATGCGTGATGCGTGTGGTTGGGAATATTGCGCCGCATGGCTGGCGTCGATGGCCGTCTGGCTGTGGCTGAATCGGAACGCGGAATGGGCGGGATTGCGGCGATTACAGCGTGTGCTGGTTCGCTTCGGGCTTCGTTCGGCTGACGATAGCGGCGGGGCCGATGGAGATGGAACTTGTGATGATGAATCCGACGGGCATGGCAGAACAGTCCGGAACGATGGGGGAAACCGGGATGCATCGCCACGGATGCCGACCATCGGCGCTGCCGCATGCGTGGCCGCGCTGCGGGCGTCCGTACGCAGCGGAGCCACCTTGGTCCAAGCGTTCGAGGAATTACAGGGCGCTCCTTTCGCAGTGCCTGAACTGACCCGTTTCCGTATTGACATGGCCGTACGAAGCCGCTGCTCGCTTCAGGAACAACACAAGCATGTGAATCAGCTTGGTGTGGAACTTCATGCGGCCTGCACGTTGAGTCTGCAGTTGGGCTGCGAGATGAGCCGATGCCTGGAGGCCGTCGCGGCGTCGTTGAAGCGGCGACGGCTGCTCGATGACTTGCGTGCCAACGCTTTTGCCATGCCGCAGGCCACGGTGAAGCTGCTGATGGCATTGCCTCTGTTGACGGTGATGCTGGGGGAATGCATGGGAGCCCATCCCTTGCGATTCCTTGTGGAAGACGTGAAAGGATGGATGTGCCTCGGCTTCGCCGGCTGCTGTTATGCCGTCGGCTGGTATTGGATTCGCAGGCTGATGCGGCAGGAGCATGTGCGATGAGCTTGGCATGGCCGATGCTGGCAGCGGTGGGCGCCGCTGGCGCGACATGGCTGTATGAATGGTCGCCGGCCAGAAATCCGCCCGATTCTGGCGCTGTGCGGTCATGCGATCTGCCATTGCCCTTGATATTGGAAATGTTGAGCGTGGCGATACGTCAAGGAGCGTCCATTCCACGCGCGCTGATTGCGGTCGGAAACATTGTGGAAGGCGAGTTCGGCGGTGGATTGCGCTCGGCTGGAGAACGGCTGAATAGTGGCATGCCATGGAATGAGGCATGGCCTGACGATGATGATTGCGCCGTGGTCCGTGACGCATTCTCCTCATCATGGTCGAGCGGCTCCTCGCCGGTGAATCGGTTGGCAACCGCAATCGAGCAGCTGGATTGGGATGAACGGTCGCGGATTGAACAGTCGGCGGCGAAACTGTCGATTCGGTTGTTGCTACCGACCGGCCTGTGCATGCTGCCGGCCTTTGTCGCCATTGGCGTGATTCCGGCGGTGATGTCGTTTCTGTAGCGGCCGATTCGCCATGGGGTAGTGCGGGTTGGTGCGAATTGGCTCAAATTTGCTCGAATCGGACCGCGGTCGGAATGACGGATGATGCGCGGTCCGTTCCGTCATGCCCTAATCGCTTGTGGATAAGTGTGGATGACACGCCGAGGGTGTGGATAACCCACGTTCTTCGACCACAACCCACGAAAACCATGCCATCGCCGATGCCAATACCTGACACTGAGCGTACCCGGTCAATCGGCCGGGATTAGCCGAATGAAAGGAGCGTCATGAACGACGCAATGTCAATCAATGTCGATGGTTCGCCGGGTCTGATGGGTCGCGTCGGCCAGAAGTTATGTGCGGCCAAGGAACGTGCCAATAAGGCGGTCTGCCTATTGGACGCGCGCATGCGCCTGCTGACCGCCGAGCCGGAGAAGGGCGCGGTCACCGCCGAATACGCGGTGGTGCTGGTGGCGGCCACGGCATTCGCCGCGGTTCTGATCGCCATCGTGAAATCGGATGTCGTGAAAACGCTGCTGACCGGCCTCATCAAGAAAGCGTTGAGCGTGGGGTAACCATGCTTGCGCGATGGTGGAGACGCCATGCCCGTGACGCCGATTGCGGAACCGTCACCGCCGAATTCGCGGTGGTGCTTCCCTGCGTGGCCGCGGTGGCGATTCTGGTGCTGTGTTTGGGGCGTGCCTCCATAGTGTCCATGAACTGTCAGGACGCTGCGGCCGCCGGTGCGAGGGCCATGGCGATTGACGCCGGCGGCGAAGCGAAAGCCCGCGCCGCGGCGCAAACCATTGCCGGTGGCGGTTCCACGGTGTCGTTCGCCGCCAATGCGAACAGCGTCACCGTTGTGGTGCGTTGCCCGGTTGCGGCGGATCCGACCGGCGTGCTGCCCGCCAGCGTCGTGGGCAAGGCAACTCGGTATTTCTGATTGCGATGTTCATGACAGCGTGCTGTCCGTAACGGTTTTTGAAAGGCTTCCAATGCGCGGCAAGAAAGGAACGACTTCCGTGAAACATGACGTGAAACAGTATGTGCGACGTGTGTCGCATGTGTTGAAAGGCGCGGACGAAGGTGCCGGAACCATATCGGGAGTCGCGCTGATCGCAATCGTCGCGGCCATGCTCGGTGCGGTCGCCATGGCAGGCAATCTGCTGCTGTGCGTGCATCGCGCGCAGAATACGGCCGACCTGGCGTCGGTGGCCGCCGCGCAGTCGCTGCGTGACGGTGCCGCCGACCCGTGCGCGGCCGCATCGCGTACAACGTCGGGCAATGGAACCCGGCTCGAATCCTGTGCCATTGAAGGCGAGGATGCGGTGGTCGCCGTGCAGGCGGCCACGCAGGTACCGTTCGCACCGTGGGTCGTCCGGCAGTCACGTGCGGGGCCTATTGCCTGTGATTAGGAGATTGCCGGACAGTCGTTGCATGACGACACGGAATGTTCAGCTGAAGGTAATGGGCAATCTGGCGCTTGACGTGAAACATGGTTATCGTACAAGTATGAGCAAGACGTCACATGCGAATACGACCGTTGCCGTGGTCTGCAATCCGACATCGAACAAAGGCAAGGGCGCCCAAGTGGGCGGTCATGTCATTGATCTGCTGCGCGGAGCCGGACGCAAGCATGGCTTCGACGTAATCGATGTGACCGGCACAAGCTTCGACGATTCCCTGGCCAACGCCCGCCGCCGCGGCGACGAATACGATTATCTGGTCGCGGTCGGAGGCGACGGCATGGTCGCGTTAGGCGCCAACGCAGTCGGCTGCTCCGGCAAACCACTCGGCATCGTGGCCATCGGCTCCGGCAATGATTTCGCACGCGGACTGGATTTGCCGGTCAATCGCGTCGAAACCGCCGTTGAAGGCATTGTCGGTGCGATTGTGCGCGGCACGCATATCGACGTGGACATGGGCTTGGTGACTTCGTTGCCTGACGGTCATGCCATCGATTCGACCGACGGAACCGATGTTTCACAGTCGCGCTCGCCGATCGACCGCTATTATGCGGGCATGCTGTCGTGCGGTTTGGACGCAAGCATCAACGACCGCGCCAATCATTCGCATCTGCCGAATGGCTCGCTGCGGTATTTCGCCGCGGTCATCGTGGAGCTGACACACATGAAAAGCTACGGATACCACATCAAGGCCACGCTGGCCGACGGTTCGGTGGAGGAGCGGGATATCATCTCGCCACTGCTCACCGTGGCCAATTCCCGCCATATCGGCGGTGGCATCGAGGTGTCCCCGTATTCACGGTTCGCGGACGGACTGCTTGATCTGGTGTGGCTTGACCATGTGCCGAATTTCCGGGAGTGCGTGGACGCGGTGGCACGCGCCTATCACGGCCGACTGCTGGGCAGCCATGCTTTCGGATGGAAGCGGGTGCGCGACATCGAAATCACCCGCGCCACCGAAGGGGATGAGCCTCCGGTGTTGATGGCCGATGGCGAATACGTGGGCCATTTGCCGGTGAAGGTCTTAGCCAAGGACAGTGCGCTGCGTGTGCTGGTGCCGCCGGCCGTGGCGGAAGCGCAGGCGGCCGACAGCGAGGAACGGGTGTTGGAAACCATCAAACGTGACGGTCGCGACCCTCTTACCGGTAGATTCCTCGCCTGACGTCGTTTTCCGCCAGCCAGCCGGTGCCGCTCGATGCCTCTCCGGACACTGAACGGCCGTTATATGTTGCTTGCCGGCGGAAATGACGCGTGTGGGAGCACCGTCACAGATATTCGTCCAAATGCAGCGTCTGTGCCGCCACCTGCCTGACAATGTCATCGTCAATGTCAGGATGCAGTCTGATCAGCGAGATCAAGCCGACGATCAGCGTGTAGAAGGTCTCATGCTCGTTGCGGATCGGCATGCCGTGCTTTTCCTCGAATTCACGTACCGTGGAACCGCACAGGTATTCGGAAATGCGGTCCGCGGCCCGGTCGATGAACCTCAGATACAGTGCAGCGTTGCCATCCTCGATGAGACGTTGGCTGAACGGGCCTTCATCGGCGATGAGCGAACGGGTCAGCCGCACCACATCGTCAAGCGCCTTCGAGATGTTGCCGGCCTCGCGATGCTCGTTCCACTCTTCCAGGCGGGCGATGACTTCGCTGATGACATCGTCGAGCACGGCATCCGCAACCTGGTCTTTGTCTTGGAAATAGTGGTAGAAAAGCGATCTGGTCATGCCGACCCGTTCGGCGATATCGCTGATCGTGATCTTCGAAAACCCTTTTTCCAAGCAGATCTCACGTGCCGCCTGCACGATCTGCAAGCGACGCGCGTCTCCAATGGTGCTGGTGGACGCTTCCGGTTTCCCGGTCATGGCTCTCTCCTCCCAATCGCGTGGCAACGCCTTGTGCGGCATGGTGGTGACGCACGGGTTTTAGGCGCGCAACAGTCAGCGTTCGTGACCGACGGCACGCCGATCACACGGTTCATGTCTGATTTCCAGAGTACCGGCTGCGCCGGTTGTAGATCAGACAGACACGCGATGGACTTGCGGAGATGGTCGGCTTCGGCGCTTCCCGATTGGCGAACGTGTCGTAATTCATCGATACTCTAGAACACTACGGCGGAAGGAATTTGCGATGGCACTGGCACTGTATAGAAGGTATCGTCCCGACACGTTCGATGGCGTGATCGGACAGGATCAGGTCACGGTTCCGCTGATGCGTGCGCTTGACGAGAACAAGCTCACGCACGCCTATCTGTTCTCCGGACCGCGCGGCTGCGGTAAAACGAGTTCCGCGCGTATTCTGGCCCGTTGCGTCAACTGCGCCAAAGGTCCGACCTCGCATCCGTGCGGTGAATGCGCCAGCTGCCGTGACCTTGCCACCGGCGGCCCCGGCTCCATCGACGTGGTGGAAATCGACGCCGCCTCCCATAACGGTGTGGACGATGCCCGTGAACTGCGTGAACGTGCCGGATTCGCCCCGGCCCGCGATCGCTATAAAATCTTCATCCTCGACGAGGCCCACATGGTCACGCCGCAGGGCTTCAACGCGCTCCTGAAAATCGTGGAGGAGCCGCCGGAGCATGTCATGTTCATCTTCGCCACCACCGAACCGGACAAGGTGATCGGCACCATTCGCTCCCGCACCCACCACTATCCGTTCCGTCTGGTGCCACAGGAGGTCATGGGCCCGTATCTTGAGCAGATCTGCGCCGACGAGCATATCGAGGCCGAAGCGGGTGTGCTGCGCTTGGCCATGCGTGCCGGCGGCGGATCCGTACGTGACACGCTGTCCGTGCTCGACCAGCTGATGGTCGGTGCCGTCGACGGCAAGATTCCTTACGATTCCGCGGTCGCGCTGCTTGGTTTCACGCCGGACGCGCTTATCGGCGAGGCAATCGACGCCGTCGCCGACAAGAACGGCGAGGCGCTGTATGGCGTCATTCAAAAGGTCGTGGTCGGCGGATTCGACCCCCGACGTTTCGTTGAGGACCTGCTGGCGCGCGTGCGCGACCTGTTGGTGCTCACCTTGGGCGGTGAGCGTGCGGAAAGCGTGCTGTCTGACGACACCGCGACCGAGAACATGGACGATCTGCATCGCCAGGCGGCTTCGCTGGGATTGGCCGCGCTTACGCAGATGGCGGATACGATCAACGCCACGCTGGCCAACATGACCGGTGCGATTTCGCCGCGCATGCGCCTGGAACTGCTCGCCGCCCGCCTGCTTGCCGGTCGTGAGACGGGCGTGGTCGCGCAAGCCGCCGCACCATCGTCCGGCATGCCGGAAGCTGGGCATGCGGGCGGTGCCGCAGCGTCTGAATCGCAGCGTCCGTCCGGTTCCCGTAGGTACGCCGCGCAATCGGCACGTGGAAGGCATGCCGTGGAACCGTCCGCGGCTCCCACGAATCCGGCCGATGCCGTCGTTTCCGGAGCGGCCTCCGTATTGGCGGAAGTCCAGCAGGCGATGGGTGGACCTCTGTCGGAAGGCAGCGAGCCGGCCGCTTCAGCCGAGTCCAAGCCGGTTGAAACGCAGTCTGCGCCATCCAAACTATCCAATGCCGAAGCTTCCGCTCCCACCCAGTCCGTGGCTCAGTCCGCGCCCCAGCCTGCGGCAACGGACGATCGCACTCCCGACCAGAAGTGGGACGCGATCGTTGCCGGCCTGCCTGAGGATGTCCGTCGCTACGTGGACCGCGAGAAAGTGCCCCGCGTGCTGCTGGACGGGGCCAAAGGCCGACTGTGGATTAAATTCGACAAGTCGTTGAGCAAATACGCGTTCGCCAAGGCTGTGGCCAAGGAAGCGGTCGACGGCACCACCAATGTGGTGCAGATCGTGCGCGGCGAAGTGCATAAGGTGTTCGGCCCCGATGTCACTCTCGCGCCGGCCAAGAAGCTTGCCGACGGTTCCACCGCGGTGCCGTGGAGCAAGCTCAGCCCGGAAGAGCAGAGCAAGATCAACGCGCAGCTGGTGCAGGAACAGCTGAAGGCCGCCACATTGCTGACCGCGAACCTCGGCAAGGAGGTTGTCAAGGAGCCGGAAGACGACGATCCGTGGAACACCCCAATTCCGCAGACGCCCATCGCCGAAGGCAACGCCAACGACGTACAGCCGCCGGAACACCACGTAAAACATGTGGACGTGCCGGATGTGAGCGATGACGTCGACCCATGGGCCACACCACTGCCCACGCCGCAGACGGACGGCCAGGAGCAAGGCCAACCGAATGGGCCGGAGCAGCCGCGGCAAAACCAGCCGGAACAGCACAGCGAACGACATAGCGCACGGCAAAGCGCCCGCGAAATGCAATCGCAACAGGCCCAGCAGCCGGCATCATCGCCGGCAGGATTCGCGGATGACCCATGGGGAGCCCCCATGCCGGTGCAGGCGGGACCGCCGGAGCCTGAAGTCGCCCCGGAAGACGACGAATACTCCATGAGCGACGAATCGATCGGCGCATCGAACGCTTTGGACATGAACGACCTGAACAGGGTGTTCGAAGTGAAGAAAGTCGAGGAATTCAGCTCGGACGATCCGCATAATCCGCGCAACATGCAGGTGAAGAAAACACTTGACGACTGACACCGGCCACCGCACGTCGCATGTCGCTTATCGTACGGCGAGTACCGGGCGCTGGCCATCAGACGTCAGTTGTCCGGAACGTGGCTGCGGCAACCAGTCAACGAAAGGTATGAACCATGGCTTTGGCCTATGACGGCGCCATCCAACGACTCATCGACGCGTTCGCCAACCTGCCCGGCATCGGGCCGAAAGGCGCGCAACGCATCGCCTTCTACCTGCTCAACGCGCCCGACGAGGAATCGCAGGCACTGATCGACGCCATCACGGAAGTCAAGGAAAAAGTACGGTTCTGCGATATCTGCGGCAACGTGTGCGAAACCAGCCCATGCCCGGTATGTGTTGATCCACGCCGCGACCACAGCGTGATCTGCGTGGTCGAAGAGCCGAAGGACGTGATGAGCATCGAACGCACCCGCGAATACCGGGGCATGTACCATGTGCTGGGCGGCGTCATCAACCCGATGGCCAACGTGCAGCCAAGCGACCTCAACATCGCCAAACTCATCGAACGGCTCAAAGACAGCGAAGTCAAGGAGGTGATCCTCGCGCTCAACCCGAACGTGGAGGGCGAGGCCACCACCAGCTTCCTCTCGCAGCTGTTGAGCCAGACCGACATCAAGGTGACAAGGCTCGCCAGCGGCCTACCCGTGGGCGGCGACCTCGAATACGCCGACGAGATCACCCTCGGCCGCGCGCTCGCCGGCCGTCGCGCCGTATGAGCTCCGCTGGCATGGCCTCCGCGAGCCGTCGGTCCCGCGCCCAGCTCATACTCAACCGCTGTCCAGCAACGTGTTCCGCATGTTGGGCGCGGTTGGACTTGACAAAATGGATGTTTCCTATAATAGGCTTCACTTGCCGAATCAGGCAGGTGATACGTTGAAGAAGATTGGATAAGTTGTGGCTCTCATCGTGCAGAAGTTCGGCGGCTCTTCCGTAGCCGACCCAGAATCGATCAAGCGCGTGGCCCGACGCATCATCGAAACGAAGAACGCCGGCAATGACGTGGCCGTCGTGGTCTCCGCCATGGGAGACACCACCGACGACCTGATCGATCAGGCGCTCAGCATCGATTCCAACCCGCCGGCGCGCGAGATGGACATGCTGATGACCGCAGGCGAGCGTATTTCGATGAGTTTGCTCGCTATGGCGATTCATGCGGCCGGCTCTCATGCATACTCGTTCACCGGTTCCCAGGCTGGTTTCATGACCGACGCGCAGTTCGGCACCGCGCATATCAAGGCCGTGAAGCCCGATCGCGTGCGTCGTGCATTGGATAAGGGTTCCGTGGCGATCGTGGCCGGCTTCCAAGGCGTGAACGAAGGCGGCGACGCCACCACGCTCGGCCGTGGCGGTTCCGATACTTCCGCAGTCGCGCTCGCAGTGGCGCTGGACGCCGACATCTGCGAAATCTACACCGACGTCGATGGCGTGTTCACCGCCGATCCGCGTATCGTGCCGACCGCCCGTCGCATTCCCGTCATCGACTACGAATCGATGCTGGAAATGTCGTCCTGCGGTTCCAAGGTGCTGGCATTGCGTTGCGTGGAATACGCGCAACGATTCGGCATGCCGTTGCACGTGCGCAGCTCCTTCTCCCACCGTCGTGGCACGCTGATCGTGCCGGAAGGCGTCGATCCGCGCACCCTGCCGAACATCTGAACGGCAGCCGGGCAGCGTAATCGCAGGCAATCGCAAATAATTGCAAGACAACGCGAAAACGAAAATAAGACTTTACAAACAAAGGTAAGAACATGAGCGAAAACAACAACCAGTCCATGGGCGACCTGTTCCCCGACCTGGGGCCGGAAGTGCCGATCATCTCCGGCGTCGCGCACGACAGCACCGAGTCGCTGGCCACCGTGCGTCGCGTGCCGAACGAGCCGGGCATGGCGGCGAAGGTGTTCACCATGCTGGCCGAGGCCGGCGTGAACGTGGACATGATCGTGCAGGCCTCCGCCTCCACCGGCACCGCCGACATCTCCTTCACCGTGCCGGGCACCGCCGCGGCCAAGGTCCAGGAAGTGCTGCAGGAGAAGCAGGGCGAGCTGGGCTTCCAGTCCTTCGACGTCGACCCGAACGTCGGCAAGGTGGCCGTGGTCGGCGTGGGCATGAAGACCCATTCCGGTCTGGCCGCGAAGTTCTTCAACGCGTTGAGCGACAAGGGTGTGAACGTGCTGATGATCTCCACGTCCGAAATCCGCATCGCCGCGCTTGTGCCGCTTGAGCAGCTCAACGACGCCGTCAAGGCGCTGCACACCGCCTACGGTCTGGACGCCGACCAGGTGGAAGCCGTGGTGTACGGCGGCACCGGCCGCTGATAGTGCTGGCTTCAGTTTCCCGGTATTTTTAAAGGGCATGGTTTTGCGACCGTGCCCTTTTCGTTTGCTTTTTACGATTCACGCCGTACGTTGCATACCGTGCCAAGCAGTCCCCAAACAAGCAAAAGGCCGGCTCCGAAGAGTCGGCCTTTTGCTTGGCTATGGCTCGTTTATGCGGCTTACGGTTTAGCTACCCAAGCCGCATAAACGTCGCATCACTTCTTGGTGATGTAACCCAACGCCTTAAGCATTTCTGCGCTTTCCAGCGCGCCACCGGCGGCGCCACGCAGGGTATTGTGCGCCAATCCCACGAACTTCCAATCGAAAATGGAATCCTCACGCAGACGGCCGATGGAAACACCCATACCACCCTCGTAATCCACATCCTTGAGCACCTGCGGACGGTCATCCTCGGTCAGGTACTGGATGAAATGCTTCGGAGCGTGCGGCAGGCCAAGCTCGGCGGCCTTGCTGGTGTAGTTGACCAGACGGTCGATCAGCTCGTCCTTGGTCGGGTTCTTACCGAAGTTGATGAACACGGTGGCGGTGTGGCCGTTGAGCACGGGCACGCGGATGCACTGCGAGGTGATGCGCAGCGGACCGTCGAACGGCACAATCTCGCCCTTGGCCTCGTCCACATGGCCGAAGACCTTCAGCGGCTCCTTCTCGGACTTCGCTTCCTCGCCGGAGATGAACGGAATGATGTTGCCCACCATTTCCGGCCAATCCTTGAACGTCTTGCCCGCGCCGGAAATGGCCTGGTACGTGCTCACGATGACCTCGTGCGGCTCGAATTCCTTCCACGCGGCCAAAGCCGGAGTATAGGCCTGGATGGAGCAGTTCGGCTTGACGGCAATGAAACCGTGCGTGGTGCCCAGGCGCTTCTTCTGATGTTCGATGACCTCATAGTGCTCCGGATTGATCTCCGGCACCACCATCGGCACGTCCGGAGTCCAGCGGTGGGCGCTGTTGTTGGACACGACCGGGGTCTCGGTCTTCGCGTATTCCTCTTCGATGGCGCGGATCTCGTCCTTCGGCATGTTCACCGCGGAGAACACAAAGTCGACGTCCTTGACCACGTCCTCGACGTCGGCCACGTTCTTGACGACCATGTGCTTGACGAACTCCGGCATCGGGGTTTCCATCTTCCAGCGGCTGCCGATGGCCTCCTCGTAGGTCTTGCCGGCGCTGTGCGCGGACGCGGCAAGGGTGACTAGTTCGAACCACGGATGGTTTTCGAGCAGCGTCACGAAGCGCTGTCCGACCATGCCCGTAGCTCCGAGAATGCCAACCTTAATCTTTTCGGACATAACAACCTTTCGCTTATGCTGGAACGGTTTTCCAAGTTTTGCAAGTTTGATTTTGCTTACGCTTGAGGTCGACCAGCCGGCCCCAAACGACGTCGTGGGCGGCCACACGCGTTGTTCAATCTTACGAAAACCCGCCGTCATGTCCGCCGAGCTATCCGTATGCTGGTCGGTAAACGCGCTCGCGTACACTGGTAGACATGTCGAAGGCATCAGAAGAAGCGCAGAAGCAGCTGGATCGTATCGTGGCGTTGGGCTACCCGGATGTGGCCGATATGTCGGCAGCCGCGTTCCGCTCGCTTGCGCGCCCGCTTATCCGTGCGTTGGAGGATTGCGGCGATGAAGCTGGATTGGGCACGCAGATCCTTCTGGTACCTACGCGCGAGCTGGTGTCTCCTGAATCGCTGATCGCCCGAACCTCCATCAACCGCATGGCGGGGTTCACCACCATGCCGCCGCGCGATATCGCCAGCTTCCTGCCGCAGGACGGTTTCGAACCGCCGGAAGGCCCGTTCTATCTGGTGATCGAACCGCACACCGGCACCTGCTATATCAACCGCGAGCCGGACGTGGCACGCAAGCTGATCGATTCCGACGAGCGATTGCCGTTGACTTTGGAAGAAGGGCTTGCGATTGCCACACAGCATCCGGAATGGCTGCTGGAAAAGAACGGTTTCAACCTGCTGGGCTCGCGTTCCGCTGACGGCCGCGTACCGAGTATCTGGATGAGCCAGAATGCTCCGCGATTGGGCGCGGTGTGGCCGAATTCCCGTCATACGTGGCTGGGTAACGCCTACTGCATGGCCCGTCGAGGCGTGAGCCTGTTCCGGTAGTCTTTCGGCTTACCGCGCCGGCTCCCTATAATCGATTTCAGAGAAGAAACTGAAGCAGGGGAGAAGCCATGTTCTGTACGCAATGCGGTTCGAAGAACGCTCCGGAGTCGAAGTTCTGCACGAACTGCGGCAATCCGTTGGTCTCCGTTCCGGTGCAGCCTGATGCCGGACAAGCACGGATTTCGGATGATTTTTCCGTCGATTCCACAGCGGTGGAAACCCCTGCATCGCAGCTCGCACCGCAGTCTGCGGAGCAACCCGAGGAACAGTCTGCGGCACAGCACGAGGAACGCCCTGCAGAACAGCTCGCTTCGCAGCCGGCAGACGCGATTCCGCCGGTCCCGTTGCCGGGCGGCGGCACGCTGCCCGTAGCGCAGCCCGCGACTTCGGCTGCATCGCAATCCGTTCCGTCGGCGCCGGAAACTCTTGAGCCGGAAAGCGACGGGACTGCGCGTGCCGCTTCCCCGAATCGCAAGCTCATCATCGGCATAGCGGTGGCCGCGGTGCTGCTGGTCGCCGCTGTGGTGGCCGGCATCGTGACATACAACATGGAGTTGTGGGGTGGCAAGTCGTTACCGGACGTGGCGGTGGCGTCTCCCAAGGACTCGTCGAAGACTCCGGATGCGAAGGTCGTGGTCAGGCAGCTTGAAGGCAAGGGTCTCAAAGTCAAGCGCGTCAAGGAATTCTCCGGCGTGAAAAGCGGCAAGTTCCTTGGCTATCAGGGAATTCAGTCCGGTGACCGCGTAAGGGCGGGCAGTGTGGTGACAGTGCGCGAATCGGCCGGCCCTGGCGTGCCGGAAGGTACGGTCGGCAAGAAAGCTGAAAGCGTGGTGACAACGTTCTCGCAGATGGGCGTGCCGGTGCATTACAAGCAGGTGATCGTGTCGGACACCAGCAAAACCACCGAGGGAAGCGTGGTCAGCACGTACCCCGCGCAAGGCCAAGGCGTGAAGGATGGTAAGAAAGGCATCTACATCGGCGTGGCCACGAAAAGCGACGACGGCCTGCCGTCGGACATCGTCGGCCAGGAAATTTCCGACGTGAAATCAAGCCTTGAATCCAAAGGCTACGACGTGAAAGTGGAGAAACGTCTCTCATCGAAACAGTACATCGGCAAGGTCTCCGGCTCCGAACCTGGGCCGGGCAGCCAGCTGAACGAAGGCCAGACCATCACCCTGTATCAGGGTGTGGATGCCAAGGGTGCCAAGCAGACGTTCATTGACCACAGCGGAACCGGTGGAGATGGGTTGCTGATGGGCATGAGTGACGTTGCTTCTGGCCAGTGGTGCAATAAGGCCGGCGACTGCATCACGCTAGGACAGGATGACAGTTATTCCAGCGGAGACATCGTTTTCCTGAAAGTGAAAGATGGTGCTGCGGACACGAAGTACAGCATGACCGGTGAGTCTTTGATTTCCTGCGATGCGGTGCAACAGCCGTATTGCAGCAGCAAGAAAGCCGACTATCTGTTGACTGGAAACTCTGGAGCATTTGAATTGTTCCCACACAAAGCGTTCGAAACGTATTGGTGTGGCGATTCCGCCTTGGGTGGGGAAGGCGATATGCGGAGTTGTGTTGCCGGAAAGGTCCATGACATTGATTCCGACTCTTCGGATGCGTCCGATTATGAGCCGGACGGCAGCGGTAAATTCCATATGATGGATTTGTTCGCGGTGTTCCCAGTCGGCTCTGATGTGGAATCAGTAGAGAAAACTGGCTATTTTGACGCGTCTGCACTCGCGGCTGCCCAAAAGCAAAAACCTGTCGATACGGACCGTCCGTTCTTGATGTATCGTGACGTGAACCAGTACAAGGACGGCGAGAAGGAATCAACCTATACAAGGGACTGGTTCGATCCATTCATGCCTTACAACGGCTACAACGGCTCCAAGGATGACACCGTCAAAATGAAGCCCGCCCCCAGCGACGAAACCGCCTACTATCTGGTGGAGGACGTCCAGCCCGACTGGGATTCCCTCGAAGACGCCAACATCAAGGGCGTGTCCGCCAAGAGTCAGAAATCTAACGGCAAAAATGCAAGCAAGAACGCAAACACCAAGAAATCTGATTCGCAATCGGATGCCGCCACTCGGTCTTTGATGAAGTCCATCGCCGGAAAGTACGGTTTCGCTTCCGGTTCCGGCGGTTGGAGCACCACTATGACGGTGGCGTCCGATGGCACGTTCAGCGGAACATATCATGATTCCGACATGGGCATTACGGGAGATGACTATCCGAAAGGATCGGTCACCATTTCGAATTTCAAAGGCCGTTTCAAGGATGCCAAGAAGAACGCGGACGGCAGCTATACGATGCAATGCGACAAATCGGCGCTGAAAATCGATGGCAATATAGGAGACACGTATATCAAAAACGGTAGTAAATATACGGTTGCCGACCCCTACGGCATTGCCCCCTGCGGTGCATTCACGGTATATCCGGCGGGATACGACAGTTCGCAGCTCAGCGAAGCGATCGTCGGCTGGAGCCATGCGTGGTATGACAGCATGCCCGCAAAGCTGGAAACGCCGATTATCGTGAATGCCGAGGACACGAATCTCGGTAGCGAATCACAGCAAGACGCCTTCTTCCAATCGAAATATCTTGAGTGATATTCGATAAGGTCGCGTTGCCGGCGGTGCTGCCGTCGAGTCGCTGTCGATCATTGCGATTGCCACGAGCATCGCATTACTGCGATTTGCGCAACAGCCCCCGAACCGCATACCCGATCGCGCCGCACGTCACCGCGCCCGCCCCCAGCAGTGTGGCGCTGACCTGCGGCCTGCGCAGCTCGTTGCGCACGCCAATCAGGTCCGTCACGCAATGGTCCTCGAAGAACACGCGTAATTCGTTGCTGGAATAACGGCCAACCAGATCGCCCCACGTCAGCATGCGCGTCACGTACGCCATCGGATTGTCTTCGCGGAATTCAAACAGCCGGATGCCGCGGAACCGCGATTTCGGGCCGTAGCATTCAAAACCACAGGTTGGCGCGTACCCCAAATCGATGTCGTGCACATGCCCGACGAACGAATTCTTGTGGTCATGCCCGCAGAACAGTGCGAAATAGCCGCCCGCCTCACGTAGCGCGTCCACTTCGCCCACGTTCACGTCGGCGCAGCCAATCGCCTCGCCCAGCCGCGAACCGGGTCGGCACACATCACGGTCGAGCACATAGCAATGTCCTGCGAATTCGCGCGCGCCCTCCACGGCGTTCGGCGTGTAGGCGGGCACTTCGCGCAGGCAATCGTAGAATTCCTGCGGCGGAATGTGCTGGAAGGCGATCGCCGGCACCGCCTGCCCGTCGCCATTGCGCCTGCCCAACTCGCGTTGCACGCGCTTCAGCCATTCGACGGCTTCCGGCGAGGGGGTGCCGTAGCCGTCGGAATCAGCCAAATCCCAGCCGCGCGAATTCGCCGCGTATTTCGCGTATTCGGTGACCGACTGCCGTCCGTTGCCGTCACCCGCGTCTGCCGTGTCGGCGTAATCGCCCGAATTGACCATCATCACGCTCATTGTGATACGCCCCGAACCGTCGGACGCTTCGATCGGCAACGCGAACGTGCCCGGTTCGAGCGCCAACGGCGACGAGCCGGGCACGGGATTCATGCAACCGGCAAACTCGCGGTAAAGATCGTCCTGTTCGTCGGCGAGGATGCCGCATTGGAAATCATGGTTGCCGTACGTCGCAGCGAAGGGGATATGCGATTCCAACGCCGGCCCCAAAAACGCGGCGAACGTGTCGCGCACTTTCTGCCGTGTCTCGTCGAGCAGCGACGCCGCGGTGACGCGATTGATGGCTTCCGCCCACGATTCCAGCTTGCTGGCAGAACCGTTGCGACCTGCGCTTTTCACCAGTTTCGGCGAATCGGTGCCGATGCCGTCGATCATCCACCGTTCGTCGGAGGGCTGCGATTTGGTCAGTGTTTTGGCGATCGGATGACGTTTGATGCCACGGATTTTCGCTTCGATTTCGGTGACCGCGCGCACGTGCGTACCGGGCTGTTCGCCACGGCGGCGTAGAAACGTATCGATATATGCCGGATCGTAGCCGCGGATCTGATCGCCGGTGAGCACGATGAGGTCGGGATGTGCCTTCCTGATAGCGGCTTCGATCAGCCGAATCGTGTCTTCGCGCACGTCCGGACCATCCTGAATATCAGCCATTTGCAGCACCCGGAACGTACCGTCGCTGTTGAATCGCAAGCTCATGATGCCCACTGTACTGCGGCAAATCTGGATATGGGGTGAAATAAGGGCGCGAAAATCGCAAACCATGCCGTCATATCGCGGAATACCGGCAAAATATGGGATTGGTTGTCGCTAGTATGGGCGGCAGTGCAGGTAGGTAACATGCACGTAACAATGTGGATTGGCAGAAGGCCGATCCGACTTTACAGATAAGGAGGAGTGATGGGTCAGGATCAATCGTCAGTGTTTGATCTCGCGGCAGTCGCCGCGGCGTCCAACGGAGGGAACAACGACCCGCTGCTGCCTCCGGCGCGTTACATTGGAGCTCCGCAAAAGCCCAGCAAGATGCCGTACAACAAGTACGTCGCATACGATAAGCAGGTGCCGTTTGATTTCCCGGAGCGTACGTGGCCGGGCAAGCGACTGCAGCGTGCGCCGCGTTGGTGCTCCGTCGATCTGCGTGACGGCAACCAGGCTCTCGTCAACCCGATGGATTCCGAGCGCAAGCTGCGTTTCTGGAACCTGCTCGTGTCGATGGGCTTCAAGGAGATCGAGGTCGGTTTTCCGTCGGCTTCCGAAACCGATTACGACTTCATCCGCATGCTGATCGAGCGCGAGCTCATTCCGGATGACGTCACCATCGTCGTGCTCACCCAGGCCCGTGAGCACCTGATTCGCAAGACTTACGAGTGTCTGAAGGGCGCCAAGCGCGCCGTCGTGCACTTCTACAATTCCGTGTCCGTGCTGCAGCGCGAGGTCGTGTTCCGCAAGGACAAGGCCGGCATCAAGAAGCTCGCCACCGACGCGGCCACCCTGTGCAAGGAGCTCGAGGGCGAAGCCAAGGGCATCGACCTGTACTACGAGTATTCTCCGGAATCCTTCACCGGCACCGAGCCGGAGTACGCAGTCGAGGTGTGCAACGCGGTGATCGACGTCATCAAGCCGACGCCGGAACATCCGATGATCATCAACCTGCCGGCAACCGTGGAAATGACCACGCCGAACGTCTTCGCCGACGAGGTCGAGTATGTGTCCAACCACCTCGTGCCGCGTGACGCCGTGGTGCTCTCCCTGCATCCGCACAACGATGAGGGCATGGGCGTTGCCGCCACCGAGCTGGCGGTGCTGGCCGGTGCCGACCGCGTGGAAGGCTGCCTGCTGGGCAACGGCGAGCGTACCGGCAACGTCGACCTGGTCACCCTTGGTCTGAACTTCCTGACCCAGGGCATCGATCCGCAGATCGACTACTCCAACGTTCCGGAAATCCGCAAGACCGTCGAATACTGCAACCAGATCAAGATCTCCGAGCGCCATCCGTATGCGGGCAACTTCGTGTTCACCGCGTTCTCCGGCTCCCACCAGGACGCCATCAAGAAGGGTCTTGAGGCCCGTCAGGTGGCCGCCGACCGTGCTGGCGCCGATCTGGACAGCTTCGTGTGGCTCGTGCCGTACCTGCCGATCGACCCGAAGGACATCGGCCGTTCCTACGAGGCCATCATCCGCGTGAACTCCCAGTCTGGCAAGGGCGGCATGGCCTACCTGCTGAAGACCAACCACAACCTTGATCTGCCGAAGCGTCTGCAGGTCGAGTTCGAGAAGGTCGTGCAGAACTACGCCGATGAGACCAAGAAGGAAGTCAAGGACGAGGACATCTGGCGTCTGTTCAAGGACGAGTACCTGCCGGTCGAGGAATCCGGCGCCACCGCGGCCGGTGTCGTGGTCGGCGACAGCAAGGACGAGACCCTGAAGCAGTGGGGCCGTCTGAAACTGCTGAAGGTGTCCGTCTCCTCCGGCGAGGATGGTTCCGACACCGTGCTCAAGGCCAGGATTCTCGACCGCGGCGTGAACGTTGGTGTCGACGAGCCGGTGGAGCGTGAGGTCTCCGGCATCGGCAACGGTCCGATCGCCGCCTTCCTCAACGCCGTGAGCAACTTTGGCATCGAGGCTTCGGTGATGGATTACGTGGAGCACACCATGTCCGTCGGCACCGATGCCATGGCCGCTTCCTATGTGGAATGCCAGATCGGCGAGGAAGACAACACGAGCATCGTGTGGGGCGTCGGCATCGATACCTCCATCGTCACCAGCTCGCTGAAGGCCATCATCTCGGCCATCAACCGTTCCGAGCGCTGATTGCGCTGATTGCACGGACGCGTTGAGCAAACGCGCCGGATATGATTCGAGGGGCTTTCTGGGTAACCGGGAAGCCCCTCGTCGTTGTCATGTGCCATGCGATGCGCCCGCTCACAAGTATGACGAGCGCGTTCCGTGACGCTTCCCCCTCCGCGGATGAAGGGTGTCACAAGGCCGCCACACCAAGTTGTACAACGATGTAAAACACGGTATAGTACATCGTTATAAAACCTGTATCTGCTTACTGAAGGATCTTCCATGTCGGCCAATTATTCCCTGCTGTGTTATACACGCGAAGCCACCGGACGCGAAGAGGCGAACAACGAGGACATCGCCTACAGCATGCATTTGGCGCTACGTTCCGGCGATGACGCCGAGTGGCAGCCGCTGAACGAAAACTATGGCATCTTCTTCGCGGCCGGTGTACCGATCGCCGCTGCGACCGCGGAGTCCCGCCGTGCGTGCACGGCCGCGGCGCGCTTCGCCGCCGACCCGTTCGACGCGCCTCGCCCCGCCACCGACGCCGTCGCCCATGGCGTGGTCATGCCCGGTATGGATATCACGCTGAAATCGCTGAAGAACCCGTTCCTGTTCCGTCTCGCGGACGGACGATTCGCCATCGCCGCGACCCGTACCGCCCGCGGCGGTGAACCGGATGGTTCCGAACGGTCGGCATTCCTGCTCGCCATCAGCGATGATCTGACGGCGTTCGACCAGCGGGGGCTGGTGCTGTTGCGCACCACCGGTGGGGTCAATCGCCCGTCCGTCTCTTTCGACGCCGCGGACGCGTGCTACGTCGTCTCCTGGACCGGTGACGATGGCAAGGCACGCACCGCGCGGACGGCCGATATCGTAGCCGCCGCCGGTTCGGGCAGGCCGCTTGATGTCGTGGAATCGGCGTCGTCGCAGCCGTTGCGTCAGACCGGGGATTGCGGCATTCCGAACGCCGTCGTCGGCAACAGCATCGCCATCAGTGAGCCGGAGGCCGAGCGCCTGATCGAGCGCTTCGGCCGCATCCGCAATACCGGAACGTCCGTGCCCGCCCAGCGAATCGATGCGGGCCTGCATGGTGAGGATGCCCGGAATGCGGTTCTGGCCTTGGCCGCAACCCGTGCGGAACTGTCATACAGCGACGGTTCGCAGGCCACGCGCGCGGTGGATTGGAACATGGCCCAGCTTGAGGCCATCGGCCAGGAGGCCTCCGAGGGAACGTTCAAGGCCGGCCAGACCCGTACCGTCGAAGGTGTGATCCGCCAGAGCGTCTATCCGGTGCCGTTCGCGGTGGAGCGCGCCGATCCATCGGTGTTCGCGTGGGATTTCAATGGCAAGCCGATGTTCATGTTCATCGCCACCGATGACACCGACGGCAATTGCGTGGATCCGAACGACGGTAGAACCCATATGCCGCTGCGCATCGCCGACTCCATCGAAGCGCTTTCCGACGCCGCGGGTGGACGGGCCAAGGAGATCGATCTGCTCGCATGCGGCGATCTCAATAGCGAAGATCGTCCGATGACCGGCTGCTTCTGGGCGCCGGAACTGCATGTGATCGGCGGCAAGCTGTCGGTCCTGTTCATGCCCTGCTTCGATGGGCCGCGCGTCAATCCCGACGGCACCCCCAACGATCGTGCCGGCAAACCGGACATGTGGACCGGCAGCTGCCACATCATGCAGCTCAAGCAGCATTCCGACGGCACGGATTTTGATCCGCGCGAGCCGGAGAACTGGACGGTGCCCGAGCCTATCCTCGACCCGGATGGTGAGACGCTCAATCCGATCCAGCGCATTTCGCTTGACATGACCGTGTTGTGCGATTCGGGTCGCTGGTACTACGCATGGCAGCAGGTCGGCAGCATCTGGATCGCCAGCTTTGACCCGGCTCGTCCGGCGAGGCTCACCAGCAAGCCGAAGCAGATCGTCGTGCCGGAATTCGCATGGGACAACATGATCGCCGAAGGACCGAACGCCATCGTGCATGACGGAACGATTTTCCTGATCTACTCGGGCTCGCTGGTCGGCATCGACTACACGACCGGCCTGGTCACCGCCCCGGCTGGACAGGGGGCCGATCTCACCGACGCCAGCGTATGGACGAAGCTCGATTATCCGCTGCAGAAGTCCGGCATGTACAACGGGCGTTGGCAGCTCGGCACCGGCCACGGCATGTGGTCGCATGACGAGGACGGCAACCTCATCTACGTGTTCCACAACGCCGAATACGAGCACGGCCGCTATGGTGGCCGCGACGCCCAGGTGCGCCGCGTGCACTGGTCCAAGGAGGGCATGCCCATCCTGGATATGCAAACGGCGGAGGAACTCGACCCCGACTATGCTGGTGTAACGATGGAGGTTGGTTTCTTCGATGCCGACTGAGTCCGCTGAATGACAAAAGGGGTATATATGCCGAAGCGAACGGGGGGAAACGGCGAGCATGTCGTGACCATGCGTGAGGTGGCCAAGGCGGCCGGAGTGTCGATCAAAACCGTCTCCAACGTGGTCAACGACTACGAATTCGTCTCGCAGGCCACGCGCGACAAGGTCAACAAAGCCATCGCGGAACTGGGATACACGGTGAACGTATCGGCGCGCAACCTGCGCCGAGGGCAGACCGGCATCATCGGCTTGGCCATTCCCGATCTGCAGATGCCGTATTTCGCGCAGCTGTCATCGCTGGTCATCGAAGAAGCGAAGAAAGTCGGTCTGCGCGTGATCGTGGAGCCGACGCAATATTCGCGCGATGGCGAGTTGGAAGCGCTGCACGGGTCCCAGCAGACGATGATCGACGGCCTGATCTACAGCCCATTGGAGCTTGGGCAGGATGACGTCGAGCAGCTGAAGGTCGATTATCCGCTTGTGCTGGTTGGCGAACGCATCTTCACCGACCAGGTGGACCATATCGCCACGGAGAACGTCGAAGGTGCGAAGCGGGCCACGCAGTATCTGCTGACGACCGGCTGCCGGCATGTGGCGGTGGTTGGCGTGCATCGTGGCGAGAAGGTCGGTTCCGCCGCACTGCGCTACCAAGGGTATCTTGAGGCGCTGGAGGAGGCCGGCGTCGAATTCGACGATCGGCTGGTCGTCGAATCGGGCATGTGGCATCGTAGCGATGGTGTGAGGGCCATGAACGCGTTGCTGGATTCCGGCGTCAAAGTCGATGGCGTCGTCGCGCTGAACGACATGCTGGCTTCCGGCGTGATGCACGCGATTCAGATGCACGGCTTGCACATTCCCGACGACATCTCCGTGGTTGGTTTCGACAATTCCGACGATTCACAGTACCTGTCGCCGGCGCTGACGTCGATCGCGCCGGGACTTGAAGCGGTAGCCCGTCTGTCGGTGAAAGTGCTCAAGGAGCGCATCGACGGCCGTGACCCGAATGCCGACAGGCCGGGGGAGAAGGTCTTCCGCAAGGTCACATCATCGCTGGTCGTGCGCCAATCCACCAAACTCCCCGCCGATTCCCTCGTTCTCTAAGCGTTCGTCTGCCTGCGGCAAATTTCCTGGCGTACCGGGATACTTTCCGTCCGGCCCTCGTTGCCGTACCCATCGGTTGGCTCTTCCCCAAAGGTGCCGCCGCCGGGCATGGGCGCTCGACCGTAAGCTTGGCCGAACGGCCTTGAGTGTGTCGAGCACCCATGCCCGGCGGCGGCACCGACATTGGCATGAATGGCGCAAACGATGGACGCTCATGCCCGGCGGCGGCACCGCATCCAAGCATCTTCTGACAATGACGCGCCCAAGTTGTTACAACGATGTAAGAATGATATATTCAACGTTGTAAATACTGGAACAACGGATTGGGAAGGACTAAACATGGTTGTTTACAACAATCCGATCGTGCTTCAGCGCGCAGACCCCTGGGTGCTCAAGGTTGACGGCGAGTATTATTTCACCGCCTCCGATCCGGAATACAACTGCATCGCCATCCGGCACGCGTCGAGCATCAACGATCTGCAGAAGGCTCCGGAGACGGTGGTGTGGCGCAAGCACGAATCCGGCCCGGCAAGCATCTACATCTGGGCCCCCGAACTACACCGCATCAATGGCGCATGGTATATCTACTTCGCAGGCGCCGCAACGGATTTCGAAGCATCCGGCCTGCCGACGCACCGCATGTTCGTGCTGGAGAACACCGACGACGATCCAACTTCCGACAACTGGGTGGAGAAGGGCCAGATCATCACCCCGATCGACTCCTTCGCACTTGACGCCACCACCGAGGTGATCGATGGCGTGCAGTACTTGGTATGGGCGCAGAAGGATCCCGCCATCGAAGGCAACTCCAATCTGTATATCGCCAAGATGGCCAATCCGTGGACGCTGGGCAGCGAGCCCGTCATGCTGACCAAGCCGGAATACGACTGGGAATGCATCGACTTCCTGGTCAACGAAGGACCGGCCTTCCTGTTCCATGAGAACAAGATCTACATCACGTATTCCGCCTCCGGCACCGGAGTTCCGTACGCCGTGGGGCTGTTGACCGCCGAGCGCGGCAGCGATCTGCTGGACAAGGCCTCCTGGACTAAGAGCCCGGTGCCGGTGTTTAAGACCTGCGCCGAGAACGGTCAGTATGGTCCGGGCCACAATTCATTCACCAAGTCCGAGGACGGCACCGAGGACCTGATGATTTACCACTGCCGCAACTACACGGAAATTAAGGGCGATCCGCTGTTCGACCCGAATCGCCACGCGCGCGTCGGTGTGGTCAAGTGGACCGCCGACGGTCCGGATTTCGGTGTGCCGGAACCTGATAATCTGTGGACCCCCACTACCGCGGACGTGTTGCCCGCTGATGGTGGCCCGCTTGCGGGAACTCCGGCCGTAGGCCACTGAGGGGCGTGGCCGGAGGGGTCACCCCGTCTATAACCCCATCCATAAAGCTGGCTGTTGTCGTCGGCGTGTTACCGTTTGTACAACGATGAAAATAGCTGTATAATCAAAATTACAACGTTGCAAATGAGCAGGGAGGCTCAATCGAAAAGGATTCTTCCCATTCGGATTGCAACGAGGAGCGGTCCAGCGATGGTCCGTTGAGGAAAAGGAAGGAAACAATGTCTACATCCAGGCATCTTACCGGGTTGCGGCGCTTTGCCAAGGCTGCCGTAGCCGTGTGTGCGTCACTTGGACTTGTGCTTGCCGCCGGAGGCTGTGGTGCCTCTTCGGGTGAAAGCAAGACCATTTACTTCTGGAACAATCTGGTGGGCGATGACGGTCCTGCAATGCAGCGCATCGTCAAGGAATACAACGCCCAGAGCGATTACAAGGTCGTTTTCCAGCCGATGAACGGCGGCGATCTGACCACGAAGATCTATTCCGTGATGCAGACCGGCAAGAACATCCCCGACATCATCATCGGCGACCAGTTCCAGACCGCCGTTCTGCAGTCCCAAGGTCTGCTCGACACCATGGACGATTGGCAGAAGGTCGCCCCGGACCTCAAGGAGAGCAGCTTCCTGCCCGCCACTTGGAAGGGCGTCACCGTCAATGGCAAGGCCTACGGCATTCCGCTGTATCTGTACCAGATGGCCATCTACTACAACAAGGACCTGGTCAAGAAGTACAACCTGCAGTACATCCTCGACGACGGATTCGTCACCATCGACGAGATCAAGGACCTCAAGGGCAAGCTACCCAAGGGCACCTACGCGCTGACTTACGGCAATCTGCCGTGGGCCTTCATGTCCCTGCTGTACGGCGCGGGCGGCACGCTTGAGAACGATATGGACGACCTGACCAAGGACGTGTGGCGCAAGCCCATGGAGAAGCTCAAGGAAGCGTACGACGCCGGTGTGATCGCCCCGATGGACGTCGACGGCGAGCAGGCGTTCGGTTCCGGCAAGGCCGTGTTCGCGCAGCTTGGCACGTGGGCGCAGGGCAATATGTCCAACACCTTGGGCGCCGACAAGATCGCGGAAGCCAACACCCTGCAGTACAGCGCCGACAATCCGGTGAACTTCTTCTACCAGTGCAACTGGATGCAGTTGAAGGATCCGCACCGCTCCGCGGCGAAATCCGCAGCCGCCGCCGACTTCGTCAAGTACGTGTACGAGCACTGGATGGATTGGTCTGAGGTCGGTTCCATCTCGCCGGCATACCGCGATCTGAACAACCCGGAGTACCAGAAGCTGATCCAGGCGTCCTTCACCAACAGCAAGAAGGAACGCGACTACATCAAGACCTCCAACTACCTCTACGGAGGCTATGCGACCGCTGGTTGGGGCACATACAACGACATCGTCTACGGCAATGTTGGTCTTGAAGAAGGTCTGAAGACCCTCGACCTCATGGCCCAGGGCCAAATCGAGATTCAGGAGGAATCGTGATGAGCAAGACATCTACGATCGGATCCGCAAAATCATCCATGAAGCGCAAGAACTCCATCTGGCACGCGCTGCCGTACATCGCTCCGCACTTCATCATCTTCGCCGTCTTCGGCATCATCCCGATTATCTTCGGCATTGGACTGGCGTTCACCCGCTGGAACATGGTCGGTGCGCCGAAGTTCGTCGGCCTGCAGAACTTCGCGAAGATCTTCGACCCCAGCACCTATTTCTACTCGATCTTCTGGCGTGATCTCGGCCACACTCTGCTCTTCGTGCTGGTCAGCGTGCCGCTGACCATCATCGTGCCGCTGCTGCTCGCCGTGGCGCTCAGCAAGAAGGGACTCAAGGGCGCTGGTCTGTTCCAGGCGATCTTCTACATCCCAGGTTTGATCTCCATCGCCGCCGGTGCACTGGTCTGGCGTATGGTCTTCAACTCCCAGTTCGGTCTGCTGAACACCACCTTCCACACCGACATCAACTGGCTCGGCAAGAACCCGTACGCATGGATCACCATCTTCGTACTCGTGCTGTGGGCCGGTATCGGCGGCAACCTCGTCATCTACCGTTCCGCGCTCTCCGGCGTGGACGAGAGCCTCTACGAAGCCGCGAAGGTCGACGGAGCCGGTCCGGTCAGGATCTTCTTCTCCATCACCCTGCCGGAAATCAAGCTGCCGTTGTTCTACACCACCATCATGACCACCACGGGCGCCTTCAACGTGTGGGGCCAGCCGGTCATGCTGACCAACGGCGGACCGAACTACCAGACCCAGGTGCTGCTGATGGATATCAGGAACCTCGCGTTCCCCGCCGGCCCTGCGGCCGCCGGTATGGCTTCCGCAATGGCATTGCTGCTGGGCATCATCCTGATGGCCATCGCCGCGATCCAGCTGATCTTCATGAATAAGGAGGACTGAAGATGTCCGCTGCAACCACAGTCAATGTCGCAAGCGCGGCAATTCCTGAAAACAAAACCAAAAAGGTCTCCCCGTCGCTGATCGCCGTCTATGTGGTGCTCGTCGTGCTGGCAGTCGTCTGGCTGCTTCCGGTGATCTACACCGTGACGACTTCGTTCAAGTCGGTGGCCGAATTCACCTCCAACGCGTTCAACTTCCTGCCCGCGAAGTGGGTGCTTGACAACTACATGACGCTGATCGAGGCATCCGCCAGCTACCCGGTCCTGAACTGGCTGGGCAACTCGCTGATTATCTCGACCGTGTTCGCAGTGCTGTCCGTGTGCATCGTCGCGCTCGCAGGCTTCGGCTATTCCCGTCTGAACTTCAAGTACCGCGATACGCTGTTCTTCGTCCTGCTGCTCATCTCGATGTTCCCTGCCGTGGTCAACATGATCCCGCAGTACCGCATCATCGCCTCCCTCGGCTGGGTCAACACCTACTGGGCCTGCATCATCCCTGGCCTGGGCAACGTGGCGAACATCTTCCTGGTGCGCAACTTCATGAAGGGCATCCCGAAGGAACTGGACGAGGCGGCCGAAATCGACGGCGCCACTGATTTCCAGATCTTCACCCGCATCATGCTGCCGGCCATCCGCCCGATTCTGATCGTCATCTTCCTGTTCAGCTTCACCGGCGCTTGGAACGACTTCCTGTGGCCGACCTTGGTGTTCAACGACATCAACAAGATGCCGGTCACCGCTGGTCTGCAGCTGCTGAGCAACCAGATGGGCCAGTACAACCAGATGGGCTCCCTGATGGCGGCCACCTGCATGGCCATCATCCCGACCCTGCTGCTGTTCCTGTTCGCGCAGAAGTACTTCCTGCAGTCCCTGAACATCACCTCCGGCCTCAAGGGCTGATACCGGCCGAGTGAGATAATGCACAGGTCCGTCCCCAAACGGACGGGCCTGTGATTTTATCTTTCCCGAGCTGCGCATCGCACATCGGATGAGGCCACACCACGGAAAGGACCGATATGAATCCGCAAGGCAACACCATGCAGCCGCCGGCACCATTGGCTCGCAAGGCGGAACGAGTGCTGATGACCATCGCCGCCGCCTACAACGTGATCATGGCGTCCATCACACTGTTCATGTTCACCAGCTGGTTCAAAGGCCAAGCCTACGATCTGCTGGAACATAACGGTTTGCTGAAAACGGACTATTCCGCGGTGGACAACGCCTCGACGGTGGTGGGCATCTACGCGCTGCTGGTGCTGATTATCGGCATCGTCAGCTTCATCATGTCCATGCGGTGTCTCGCTCCCGGCACCACCAGCCGGTGGGTGATCATCTGGCTGGCAATCGTGGTGGTCTTCTCCCTGGGCACGATGGACCTCATCGGCCTTGCACTGTATTCCATCACCTTGGTCATCTATCTGGCCCGCAACAAGGCCATCGCGGCGCAGCAGGATGCGATCCGCACATGGGCCCGCACGCATCAGGGCTAATCCTCCTTCCCGAAGAAAGCTGTCGCTCTCGTGGCGGCGGCTTTCTTCGTATCCGCGCATGTTGACGCGGTACGTTATCGAACACGCAATTCACTTATCCAATTCATTCATTCACAACCACAAGGTGGGACCATGACCGACACAACCGACGACTACGGTTACCTGCTCGTCCACTTCATCGAGGATCCGGACGGCTACGCCGAGAAGATTTACATGGATATATCCGATGGAGACAATCCGCACCGTTGGGTGCCGCTCAACGATGGAAAGCCTGTGCTGGCTTCGCCGCTCGGTACCACAGGCGTGCGCGATCCGCATATCATCCGCAATCCCGACACCGGCACGTGGTATATCATCGCCACCGATCTGCGTGTGTTCGGAGGCGACGGCGGCGGCTGGTACGAGTGGAGCCACCACGCCAGCACGAATCTCATCATCTGGGAATCCGACGATCTGCTCCATTGGAGCGAGCCGCGCATGCTCGACGTGTCCCGCAAGCCGGACGGCTCCCATCTGGAGCTTGGTATGGCCTGGGCATGCGAATGCCTCTGGGTGCCGGACTATTATCCGCAAGGCCATCACGGTGGGCGCGGCGCATTCGTCATGTATTGGTCCAGCACCGTGTTCAATGATGCGGACAAGGCTCACGACGACAAGAACGTCTACTGCACCGTGCTGTGGGGCGCCACCGCCGATTTCACGCAGGACACGTTCGAATATGGTGGCGTGTTCATCGACAACCACGGTGACGCCATCGACACCACGATGATCCAACGTCCGCTGCCTGATGGTGGTGTGCGCACGTACCGCATCACCAAAGACAATGCGCATGGCACCGGCATCTGGATGGACCGCACCGACGCGAAGCGCTGGTGGGAGCCGGGAACGACCTGGACCAAGGTGCAGGACCGGATTGGCGCAGGCTACGTGCCGGACGGCAACCCCGGCGGCGTGGAAGGTCCTGCGGTGTTCGCCAACCACCACAACAACGGTGGACCGGACGACGAATGGTACTTGTTCGTGGACGTGATTCCGTCGATCGGATACCGTCCGATGGTCAGCCGCGATCTCGATCAGGGCTGGATGCCGTTGCAGGCGGACGATTACTTCCTCACCGCGCATACGAAACATGGTGGCGTCGCCTCGCTGACACGCGCCGAATACGACCGTCTCGCCCAGCATGTGCATGCATTCTGACGAACGACGTTGACGACCGTGCGCCCGCGTGTGCACGCGGCAAAACCAAGGGGGCTTCCCGGAATGAACCGGGAAGCCCCTTTCGCGTGCTCGCTGACTGCGACGGCAATCGCAGTCAGCGACTGCTATTGCTGCGATGTATCGCCATTGGCGCCGTTATTACCGGAATTATCGCTACTGGTTCCTCCGCCATTGCCACCGTTGGTGTGGTTACCGTCGCCGTTAGCGGGGATACCGCCACTATTACCGCCGTCGCCACCGCCCTGACCGGTATTCTGCGTTTCCTCGGTCTGATTCGGCGTGATCTGTTGGGTGTTCTCCTCGGTGCGCGGAGTCACGGTGGTCTGCTGCTTTCTAGTCCAGGTCTTCTGCGCGCCGGTGCCCCACGTACCGTCCGGTCCGCCGACCTTGCCGTTATCGGTGGCGTCGGGGAACGTTTCGTTCGGCGTATCGGCCAGTGCCTGCTTCATGTATTCGGTGAAGAGATGCACGGGGTAATCGCTGCCGCCGGTCCAGCTGCCGAATGCGGGAATCTCCTGCGGGTTGCCGTTGTCGTCCGGATACCACATCGCCACAGAAGTCAGCATGGACGGCGTGTAGCCGATGAAGCTCGCTGCGTTGGAATCGTTTGCGGTGCCTGACTTGCCGGCAATGGTGTGCCCAGTGGCACGCGCCTCGGTGGCGGTGCCTCGCTGGACCACGCCGGTAAGCGCCTTCGTCACGAGATTCGCGTTGTTCGCTTCGAACGTCTGCTCCGCCGAGGTCGGCGCGTTGTACAGGTCGGTGCCGTTCGCCGTCTGCACTTGGGCAACGATATGCAGCGTCGGCTTGTTGCCTTGGTTGGCCAGTGTGGCGTATCCCTGCGTCATGTCCTTGAGGGTCAGGCCGTTGTTGCCGAGCACGGTGAACGGGTTGGAACCATCCAAAGACGAATCGTCAACGCCGGCCTGCCGTGCGGTTTCGGCGATTTTCTGCGCGCCGAGCTTGGTTTGCAGATCCATGTACACGGTGTTCGAGGATTGTTCCGTCGCCGTGTACAGGTTCACGTATCCCAGATTCTCACCGCCGTAGTTGCTCACCGTTTCGGTGATGCCCGGGAACGTCCGGTACGAGTTGCCGTTGAAGTACGTGTTGAGGCTGACGCCTTCGTTGACGGCGGCCAGCAATGCGAACGGCTTCATGGTGGAGCCGACTTCGTACGTTGCCTGGGTGACGTTGTTGAGCTGCTTGGTCAGGTAGTCGTCTCCTGCGTACAGCGAGATGATGGAACCGTCCTTGGGGTTCACCGACAGCGCGCCGAACTGCATGCCGTCGGGCACGATGCCTTGCATGCCGTTTTGGGAGGGACTGATGGTGGAGAACATCAGGTCCTGCTTCGATTTGTCAATGGTGGTGACGATTTTGTAGCCGCCGGTTTCCAGGTCCTGCTTGCTGAACGCCTTGGTGTTGACGAGTTCGTTCTGCACCATCGTCAGCAGGTATCCGTTCGGTCCGGACATCTGGTTGTTCTGTTGGATTTCGATGGTTTGCGGGAATTTCGCGGCTTTCTTCTCGTCCGGCGTGATGTAGCCGTCTTCGTCCATGATGTTCAGCACGCGCTTGTAACGTTTTTCAGCTTGCTTGGGATTCACGTCGGGGGTCCATACGCTCGGCGCGGGAATGATGCCGGCAAGCATGGCCGCTTCGGAGAGCGTCAGATCCTTCGCGTCCTTGCCGAAGTACGCTTTGGCCGCTGCCTGGATGCCGTATGCGCCACGGCCGAGATAGATGGTGTTCATGTAGTTGCACAACACCTGGCTCTTGTCCTGTGCTTGGGCGATTTTGACCGCCAGGAACGCCTCACGCAGTTTGCCCACGTACGAGGTGGTTTCGCCCAGATAATAGCGTTCCGCATACTGCTGGGTGATGGTGGAACCGCCCTGCCTGCTACCGGTGGTCAGGTTGTTGTAGAACGCGCGTGCGATGCCGATCGGATCGATGCCCTTATTGGTATAGAAGGAGCGGTCTTCCGAAGCCACAATCGCGTTGCCGACGTAGTCGGGCAGGTCTGCGCAGCTGATGATTTCGCGATTCTGCTCCGCATAGCTGCCGATCGGCGTGGTGCCGTCGTTGTAGTACACGGTCGTCTTCTCGGCCAGCGCGAACTTTTCCGGCTGCGGGATTTCCGTGGTGGTGTACATGTAGGCGAACAGGCCGATACCTGCCGCGATGAGCGCCGCGAAGATGCCGAGCACCCATTTGAGTACGAGATGCTTGTGTTTTCTGGTCTTTTTGGGTGCGCGATGCGAAGTGTGCTTCGGCCCCTGGGGCGGCTTGCTCAGCACTTCTCCATGGACCCCGTAGGTGGTGCCCACCCGTGGCGTCGTGGACGTTGCGCTGCCGCTGCGGGCGCTTTTTGAGCGTGAGCTGACACTTCGTGTTCGTGAAACCATGGTTTCCACCGTAGCCGAACGACCTGAAAAACAAGGGTGTAGATAGTGCTGTCCGACTGGAAAAACATGTTTTTGCGCAGCTTTTTTACAAATCGACAATCTGTTGACGACTGCCGTAATATGGCCGTTTTTCAGTGATTTTCAGTTTACAATGCGGTTTGTGGGTATGCTTGGGGATTGGTATACCTGCGAAACGCATAACAGAGGAGTCGTTTTCAGATGAGCATTCGAGTGGCTATCGCCGGCGTGGGCAATTGCGCCTCGTCGCTGGTGCAGGGCGTTGAGTATTACAAGGACACCAAGGACGAGGATAAGATTCCCGGCCTGATGCACAACAATTTCGGTGGCTACCGCGTGCGTGACATCGAATTCGTCACCGCGTTCGACGTCGATGCGCTGAAGGTGGGCAAGGACCTGTCCGAGGCGATCGGAGCCTCCCAGAACAACACCATCAAGTTCGCGGACGTGCCGAATCTGGGCGTGGAGGTGCTGCGTGGCCCGACTAACGACGGCTTGGGCGAATACTACCGCCAGATGATCGAAGAGTCGGACGCCGAACCGGTGGACGTGGCCCAGGTGCTGCGTGACAAGAAGGTCGACGTGCTGGTTTCCTACCTGCCGGTTGGTTCCGAGAAGGCGGACAAGGCTTACGCTCAGGCCGCTATGGACGCTGGCTGCGCGTTCGTGAACTGCCTGCCGGTGTTCATCGCCTCCGATCCGGAGTGGGCGCAGAAGTTCCGTGACGCTGGTGTGCCGATTGTCGGCGACGATATCAAGTCGCAGGTCGGCGCCACCATCACGCACCGCGTGCTGGCCCGTCTGTTCGAGGATCGCGGCGTGCGTCTGGATCGTACGTACCAGCTTAACGTCGGCGGCAACATGGACTTCATGAACATGCTGCAGCGTTCCCGCCTGGAATCCAAGAAGATTTCCAAAACCCGCGCCGTCACTTCCGTGGTGCCGCACGAGATGGATCCGCACAACGTGCATATCGGCCCGTCCGATTACGTGGCTTGGCTTGACGACCGCAAGTTCGCCTTCGTGCGTCTTGAGGGCACCACATTCGGCGATGTGCCGCTGAATCTGGAATACAAGCTCGAGGTGTGGGATTCCCCGAATTCCGCCGGTATTGTGATCGACGCCGTGCGCGCGGCCAAGATCGCGCTCGACCGCCATCTGGCCGGTCCGGTGCTGGCTCCGAGCTCCTACTTCATGAAGTCCCCGGCTGTGCAGCACGAGGATGGCGAGGCTCGCCGCTTGGTGGAGGAGTTCATCAAGGGCGATGTCGAAGGTACCGAAGAGCAGCTTGACGCCGATGTGGCGGCCGCGAAGGCCGCCGGCAAGGATGTGTGGCGCGCATAGCGTGCGTTGCTGACGGCAGACTTGCGATGGCAATGACAACCCATCTCGTAGGCCTCGACCCACTCGGCTGATTCGTAGGCAGAATCAGCATATAATGAAAATCCCTATGGCCTGGGGTAATGCCATAGGGATTTTTGTTGTCCCGGAACGCTGCGGCGGTGGCGGCCAATGGTCGTGCGCCGTCGCAGCGTGAACGGGAATCATATATTGCGCAATGTATATCGCGTCACTTTTTGAGGAGTGGTTCGACCTGTTCCTCGTACGCGGTCAGCGCGGTGTCGATCACATTGTGCATGTCGTAGTACTTGTACGTGCCCAGACGGCCGCCGAACACCGTGAGCGGCTCGGCCTTCGCGAGCTCCTCGTACCTCGCGTACAACGCCTTGTCGGCCTCCGTGTTGATCGGATAGTACGGTTCGTCGCCACGCTCGGCGAACCGGCTGTACTCCTCCCACACCACCGTCCTGTCCGGGTTCTGCGAAGCCCTGCGCTCCGGGTTGAAGTTCTTGAACTCGATCGCCCGCGTGTACGGCACGTCCGCGTCGGAGAAGTTCATCACCGGGCATCCGAAATGGTCGCCCTCGTCGTAACGCACCTCCCTGAAGTCCACCGTGCGCCACTTCAGCTCGCCGAGCGAGTAGTCGAAGTAGCGGTCCACCGGACCCGTGTACACCACCGGCACGCCCGCCGCGGCCAGCGCCTTCCTGTTGTACGGCTGGGACTCGTCGAAGAAGTCGGTCCTGAGGGTCACGTGGATGCGCGGATCGTCGATCATGCGCTCCATCCAGGCGGTGTAGCCGTCCGTGGGCAGGCCCTCCCACGTGTCCCTGAAATACCGGTTGTCGTAGTTGAAGCGCACCGGCAGGCGGTTGATGATGCCCGCGGGCAGGTCCTTCGGATCGGTCTGCCACTGCTTGCCCGTGTAGTTCTTGATGAACGCCTCGTACAGGGGGCGGCCGATCAGCGAAATGCCCTTGTCGTTGAGGTTCTGGGGGTCCGTGCCCGCCAATTCGCCGGCCTGCTCGTCGACCAGGGCCTTCGCCTCGGCCGGCGTGTAGTGCGCGTGGAAGAACTGGTTGATGGTCCCGAGGTTGATCGGCAGGGGATACACCTCGCCGTCGTGCGTGGCGTACACGCGGTGCACGTAGTCCGTGAAGCTTGTGAAACGGTTCACGTAGTCCCAGACCCTCTTGTTGGACGTGTGGAACAGGTGCGCGCCGTACTTGTGGATCTCCGCGCCGGTCTCCTCGTCCATGTAGCTGTACGCGTTGCCGCCGATATGGTCGCGCACGTCGATGATCTCGACCCTCACGCCCAGGTGCTCGACGGCCTGCTGGGCCACGGTCAGGCCGAACAGGCCCGCGCCCACGACCACCAGATCGGGATACTCCACCGCATCAGTCATAAGAAAACAACCTTCCAAACGTTATCGATGCTTATCGCAGCCACGCAAACGCACAGGGGTGGCGTGCGATTCCTTCTCAAGTGTACCCGTGCGTCTAGTCGGTGCGGCGAGGTCCGGGCATGGTGTAATATGGCAAGAGCCTCCGCGTGGCGGTATGTCACCCAACTCCCCCAGGGCAGGAATGCAGCAAGGGTAAGTGGCCTCTTCCGGGTGCGTGGAGGTTTTTCTATATCTTCTCCGATTCGTTCCCCACAGTAGGGGCGATGCCGTATTCTCGGTGACTATGACCAACGAATTCAAGCCACTTGTCCGAGATCCACAGCAGCCTGTGAACATGCTTCAGCAGCCCACGGCAGCAACGCCTGCGGAACCGTTGGAATCGTTGTCGTTCCCTGATATGCGCGAAGTCGAGGCGGTGCTTTCTCCGCAGGATGTCAACAAAGGCTTGGCTCAGGCGGATCCGCTGACCCGCCATCCGCGCGTGTCCAGCATCGTGCTGTGCGTGGTGTTCGGTCTGCTGATGCTTGCCGCTTCCGCCGGCGTCTGGTGGCTTGGCGTGCGTACCATGGACGGCCAAAGCTATGAGGATATCGTCTGGTCGAAACTCGATACCGCGTTGCCGGGTTGGCTGGCGCCGGTCGTGCACGTCTTCGCCATTTCCGCAGTGGTCATCACCGTCAGCGTCATCATGGGGGCAATCGCGTTTGCCGTGCTGATCGTGCGCAAACGGTGGCTGTCGATCGCGCAGCTCGCCGTATTCGGAGGCCTGTGTTTCGCCGCGGCCGAACTGTTGAAGCCGCTGCTGCCACGCCCGTATCTTATTAATTTGGAATCGAATCCTAATAATTCCGCGCCTTCCGGGCATGTCATCCTTGCCGCTGCGGCAAGCGTGATGCTGCTGTGCGCCGTGCCGCGCGTGCTGCGTGCGCTGGTGGCGGTGATTGGCTGGGCGTATACGGTGCTGGTCGGATTGTCGGTGATCGCGGCGCAATGGCATCGTCCGACCGACGTGATTATGGCGCTGCTGATCGTCGGCGGACTGGCGTTGCTGGCGCTTGCCACCACGTTCGCCAGCAGCATGGATGAGCCGGGCACGCGCGTCTCGTCGGCAAGCGTGCAGATCGTCGGCAGTGTGATGCTGACGATTGGCGTATTGGGCATCCTGTACGGCGCGTATATCATCTGGCAGATTCAGCCGGGACTCGCCATGAGCGCCGAATGGACGAATGCCGGCGCGTACGTTTCCACGGCGCTGCTGACGGCCGCCGTTTCCGCGCTGGTGCTTGGCATAACGCTCGCCATGCGTCAGCTGACCGCCTCGCCGTTGACGAAACTGGGTTTGGTGGGAGCGCCGCCCGCACCGCCGAAGCGCTGAAAACAGCCGGTTCCGGGCATGCTGCCGTCCATGCGCCACACGGGCGGTTTGCCATTTCTCCGTATTCAGTGAGTATTATTGCGTTGCAAACACTAGTAATAAGGAGTGGCTATGGCTACCGGCAGCAAGCTCGTTATTGTGGAGTCTCCTACCAAGGCGAAGAAGATTGGCGGATACTTGGGCTCCGGATACACGGTCATGGCATCGGTCGGTCATATCCGCGACCTTGCCCAGCCCAGCCAGGTGCCGGCGGCCGAGAAAGCCAAGTACGGCAAGTTCGGCGTGGATATCGAAGACGGATTCAAGCCGTATTACATCGTGGACGGCAACAAGAAGAAAACCGTTGCCGACCTGAAAAGCGCGCTGAAGAAGGCAGACACCCTCTACCTCGCCACTGATGAGGATCGCGAAGGTGAGGCGATCGCATGGCATCTTGTGCAGACGCTGAAGCCGAAGGTGCCCGTCAAGCGCATGGTGTTCCACGAGATCACGCCGGAAGCGATCAAGGCGTCGCTGAACAACACGCGTGATGTGGACGCCGCCATGGTGGACGCCCAGGAAACCCGTCGTATTCTGGACCGTCTGTACGGCTATGAGCTGTCCCCGGTGCTGTGGCGCAAAGTCGGTCCGGGCCTGTCCGCGGGCCGCGTGCAGTCCGTGGCCACCCGTCTGATCGTGGAACGTGAGCGTGAGCGCATGGCGTTCGTGCGTGCCCCCTATTGGGATGTCGCCGCCACGCTGGAAGCGCCCGACGCCGACGGCAACAATGTCGCATTCGATTCTCGCATGGTGTCGCTTGGCGGCCGTCGTTTGGCCGGTTCCAAGGATTTCGGCGATGATGGCCAGCTGACCGCCGCCGGCGTCAAAGACAACGTCGTGCAGCTGGACGAAACGCACGCGAATGCGATCGCGCGATCGCTGGAATATGCGACGTTCACCGTCGCATCGATGGAGACCAAGCCGTACCGTCGCCGTCCGGTGCCGCCGTTCACCACGTCCACGCTGCAGCAGACGGCCGGCAATCGCCTCGGCATGAGCTCGCGCCAGACCATGCGTGCCGCGCAGGGCCTGTACGAAAACGGTTTCATCACGTACATGCGTACCGATTCGGTGACGCTGTCGCAGGAGGCGATCGCGGCCGCCCGTGAAGCGGTGTCGCGGCACTTCGGCGAAAAGTACTTGTCCGATGCGCCCAAGCAGTACGCCACGAAGACGGCGGGCGCGCAGGAAGCCCATGAATGTATCCGACCGGCGGGCGCGCATTTCCGCGATCCGGCTGAAATCGCCACCAAAGTGCCGGCCGACCAGCTCAAGCTGTACACCCTGATCTGGCAGCGCACGCTGGCCTGCCAGATGGCCGATGCGACCGGTTCCACCGCCACCGTGCGTCTGTCCGCGCCGACCGAATCCGACGGCGAGGCCATGTTCCAGGCGTCCGGCACCGTCATCGAATTCCCCGGCTTCATGAAGGCCGCCGGCGAGGGCCGCCGTAGCGTTGCCGACGCGAAGAAGAGCGCCGAGGCGGCGGGCGTGAAGATTGGCGATAAGGCCGAAAAGTCTGCGAAGGCTTCGAAGAAAACCGATGACAACGTTTCCCTGCCGCCGATGCAGCCGGGCGACGAGCTTGCCGCCGTGGACGTTGCCGCGGACGGCCACGAGACCCAGCCGCCGGCGCGCTACACCGAAGCGTCGCTCGTCAAAACGTTGGAACAGAAGGAAATCGGCCGTCCGTCCACGTATGCGAGCATCATCTCCACAATCATCGACCGCGGGTACGTGTACGAGCGTGGCCGTGCGCTGATCCCGTCCTGGCTGGCGTTCTCCGTCACCAAACTGCTCGAAACGAAGTTCCCGAAGTATGTGGATTACGAGTTCACCGCCGATATGGAAACCGGCCTCGACCAGATTGCTGGTGGCCATGAGACCGGCAAGGCGTGGCTGACCCGCTTCTACTTCGGTTCCGGCGATGGTGCGGCCCAGTCCGCCGACGAGGCGCATGAGGGCCTGCAGCAGCAGGTGGCGCAGCTTGGCGAGATCGACGCGCGTGAGATCAACACCATCGATATCGGCGATGGCCTGCACGTGCGCGTCGGCCGTTATGGCCCGTATCTTGAGGACATGAAGCATCTGGATGCGGAAGGCAATCCGAAGCGCGCCTCGCTGCCGGATACGCTCGCTCCGGATGAGCTGACCGTCGAGGTCGGCCACGATCTGATTGAAAACCATTCCGGTGGGCCGCGTGAACTGGGCAAGGACCCGGTGTCCGGCGGCACCGTCGAGGTACGCAATGGCCGGTTCGGCCCGTACGTGGCGTTGGTCATGCCGAGCGCGGAAGATGCCGGCGATACCGCTGCCGAGTCCGCCGCAGGCAAGGCGGGCAAGACGAAGCGTTCCGGCGGTAAGAAGGCGGCTTCCGACCGTCCGAAGATGGCGTCGCTGTTCAAGACGATGAGTCCCGAATCGCTGACGTTGGAAGACGCGCTGAAACTGCTGAGCCTGCCGCGCGAAGTCGGCTCCTACGATGAGGCGAACGCCGAAACCGGCGAAATGCAAACGGTTACGGTCATGGCCAACAATGGCCGTTACGGCCCGTACCTGACCAAGACCGGTGCCGACGGCAAGTCCGACACGCGTTCGCTGGCTTCCGAAGACGAGATCTTCACCGTCGACTTGGAGAAGGCCAAGGAACTGTTCGCGCAGCCGAAGTACGGACGCGGTCGTGGACGCGGCGCGGCCAAGCCGCCGTTGCGCGACTTGGGCACCGATCCGGAAACCCAGAAGCACGTGACCATCAAGGACGGCTTCTACGGCGCGTACATCACCGACGGCGAGACAAACCGTACACTGCCGAAGCAGTATGCGCCCGAATCGATCGAACCGGCCGAGGCGTTCCGCCTGCTGGCGGAGAAGCGCGCGCAGGGGCCGTCGAAGCGTCGTGGCCGCAAGACGGCTGCGAAGGGAGCCAAGAAGGGCGCTGCCAAAGGAGCGAAATCCGCGAAGAAGGTGAGCGCGACCGAACAGGCGCGTGCCGACCGCCGTGCCAAGGTGCGTGAACTGGCCGACAAGGGTTGGGCGAATACGCGTATAGCGAAGGAGATCGGCTCCACCGCGTCCACCGTGAAGGCTGACGTCGACTGGCTGACCGCCAACGAAGGCTACGCGCGTCCTGAAGTCGTTCCCGCACGCTGACGTTATGTGGCGCGCGAAACGTCGCACGATCTGATGTTCCGCAAGACAATCGGCATCGTGCGACACCAAGCCGTGGGCCGAATGGCCGGGCACGGCAGGGGCGCACGGTACAGTGAAAGGCATGCAGGGCACTTTTATCTCGTTTGAAGGCGTTGACGGCGTGGGCAAGACCACGCAGGTCGAACGGTTGCGCGCATATGTTGAATCTCAGGGCCGCGAATGCGTGGTCACGCGCGAGCCGGGCGGCACCGCATTGGGCGTGGCGATTCGCAAAATGCTGTTGCACGGCGTGGATACGGGGGATGAGAACGATTGTGCCGACATCGCCCCGCGTACGGAGGCGCTGTTGTTCGCCGCCGACCGCGCGCAGCACGTCGCGGAAGTGATTCTGCCCGCTCTGCAACGCGGCGCGGTGGTCATCACCGACCGGTATCTCGATTCCTCTTTGGCGTACCAGGCGGGCGGCCGCGAGCTGACGGCCGCGGAAATCCGAAACCTGAGCATGTGGGCCACGAACGGTCTGCTGCCGGAACGCACGTATCTGCTGGATATGGATCCGGCGCAATCGCATGCGCGGCTGCAGCATGCCGAAGACCGCATGGAGGCGGCCGGCAACGACTTCCAGCGTCGCACACGCGTCGCGTTCCTCGACTTGGCTGAACGTGAGCCGGAACGGTTCCACGTCATTGACGCAAGCCAGTCCATCGAAGACGTGTGGGCGCGTATCAAAGCCGATTTCGACACCGTGAGCACCGCTGACGGGGGTATCGCATGAGCGTGTGGAACTCCATAGTAGGCCAAGCGCAGGTGGTCGAACAGCTGAAGGCCATCGCCAGCGGCGACCCGAAGGCCATCGCGCAGTCGTGGCTGATCTGCGGCCCTCCCGGATCGGGCCGTTCCAACGTTGCCCGCGCGTTCGCCGCCGCGCTCGAAAGCCCCGATCATGGCCTGAACGATGAGCCGACCAAAACCACCGAGCAGGTGCTTGCCGGCACCCACCCCGACGTGAGCGTGCTGGCCACCAACAAAGTGACCATCGGCATCGACGAGGTGCGTGACATCATCACCACATCCGAGCAGATGCCCGGCACCGCGCCGTGGCGCATCATCATCATCGAAGACGTCGACCGCATGATGGAACGCACCACCAACGTGCTGTTGAAGGAAATCGAAGAGCCGAGCCCGCACACCATCTGGCTGCTGTGCGCGCCCAGCGCCCAAGACGTGCTGCCGACCATCCGCTCGCGCACGCGCATCGTCAACTTGGCCGTACCGTCCAACCAGGCGGTGGCGAAATTCTTGGAATCGCAAGGTTTCGAGCCGAATATCGCGGCGCGTGCGGCACGATTGTCGGAGGGGCACATCGGCATCGCGAGCCTGTATGCCAAGGACGAACGCGTCATGACGGACCGCGACGAGCTCATCGTCGGCGTGCTCGGCTTGCATCGCGCGTCGGATGCCGTGCTATTGGCTGGCAACCTCATCGACAACGCGAAGGCGCAGGCCGAAGCGGAAGTCAACGTCAAAGCGTCCGAAGCGGAAGCCGATTTCCGCCGCATCAACGGGCTCGGACCCAAAGACCGCATACCCCCGAAACTGCGTGGCGCATACAATGCGATCGCCAAAAAAGACGAGCTCAAACGACGCGCCACCAGACTCACGCGTGACGTGCTCGACCGTGCGCTCAATTCGGTCGCCAGTATCTACCGTGACGTGGCGGTGCTGCAGAACAACGCCGAGGACGCGGTGGGGCTCATCAACCTCGAAAACCGTTCCGCCATCACGGAATTGTCGGTACGGCTCGACCGTACGGGGGCCGTGCGCCGGCTGGAGGACATCGCCACCGCGCGCCGCAGGCTCAATGGCAACGGCAATCCGGTTTTGGTGTTCGAAGCGCTGTTCTGCGCGCTGATTCCGTGATTTTCGTAATTTCCAGTAATTACCGGCGATTCGATTCGCGATTCACCGGCGGAACACCGAGGAATCCCGCACAATAAGCTGCGGGGCAAGCATGACACGGGGCGCGCGCACGCTGCCGCCTGGCGCAGCAGCCGTCTCCGCCGCGCCTCCGGCAGGACCGGAAGCCAGCAATCGCAAGCATTCCGACACAATACGCTCAAACGGCGCACGCACCGACGTCAGACGGGGCATGGTGGTACGCGCGATGGCGGAATCATGGTAGCCGACCACCAGCACGTCCTCCGGCACGCGGATTCCCAACGCGTCGAACGCCACCATCACGCCGAACGCGATCGCATCGTCGGCGCAGACCACGGCTTCCGGCTGTACGAGCGGCCCGTTGAACAGCCGCATGGCGCAATCGAAACCGCGCTGCACGGTACGTTCGCCGAACTGGTTCCAGTTTTCGCTGGTGGCAAGCCCGTAAGTGCGCATATGCGTGTGGAATGTGGCGAACAGTTCCGCCGATTCGAAAGACAGCTCGTTGCCGGCCATGTATGCGGCGGACGCGATGCCCTGCTCGGCCAGATGTTTGACGATCGCCTCCATCGCGGCGTTTTCGTCGATGCCTACCACGGACACGCGCGGCGCGGTCTGCCGTCCGCAGATCTGCACGATCGGCAGCGTGTTCGCGTACTGGTTCAGCGTTCCGGCAAGGTCAGTGCCGGCTGCGGGCACCACGATCAGCCCGTCCACATGGCGGTTGGCCAGCGATTCGATGCGTTCCGCCTGCGCTTCCTGCGTGGCTCCGATGCCCAGCAGCAGTTGCTGCGATTCGGTGTCGATGGTCGGCTCGATCTCGTCGAGCAGTTGCGCGGCGAACGGTTCCGTGGCGCTCGGAATGACCAGACCGATGGTTTTCGTCACGTCGCTGCGCAGCGCGCTCGCTGCATAGTTGACTGAATAGCCGAGTTGTTTGGCGGCTTCGCGCACGCGGCGGGCGATATCGTCGTCCTTGCCGCGTTTGCCGGACAGCACGCGTGAGACGGTGGCGATGGACACGCCGGCCGTCGCCGCGACGTTGGTGATTGAGCTGCCGCTGTCGGTTCTGCCTGCCATGCGCTGTCCTTTCCGTCGTGTCCGGCTTGCGTTTGCCGGCTCCCTAAGTGTTTTTCAAAATGCCCTAGAGGGTGCCCTGAACCCCTGTGTGCTTCTCGGTCAAAGGTCTGGTCTGATGAACCGGTTCGAGCCGCGAAGAACCTATTAAGAATAGAACGACCGCCCGTCGAATATGGCGGGCGGTCGAAACGTTCGTACGTCAGTGCGTCAGTGCGTTATGCGCGGTGCGTCACTCGGCGTTGACGAGGATGTTGGCCAGGTTGTCGGCCACGGCCTCGGCGTTGTCGCCTTCGACGTTGATGACCACGGTGTCGCCCTGCTTGATGCCCAGACCCATGATGGACAGGATGGAGCCGGCCGGAACGGCGTTGCCGCCTTCCTTGGCGATGGTCACGGTCTGGCCGGAAGCGGTGACGGCCTGTGCGAACATGGCGGCCGGACGGGCGTGAATGCCGACCGGATCGTTGATGACGAGATTGCGGGTTGCCATAATGGTCTCCTTTGTTGTGGTTGGTGGTTGGTTTGCTTACGTTGGGTTGTCTCGATATTTACACGTCGATGTATATCGATTTTTGCATATCGATTGCATTATGCGGCTTTTGCCGGCATCTGCATTTCTTGCGATTATCATAGCACAGTTTTTACGAAACACAGAAAACGTTTACCGGTTTTGTTTTGCGGGAATTTCGTGTATACTAATCGCAGGCTGAAAATGATTTACCGGCAAAGACGGTGGGGATCATTGCAGTAACTCACCTACGCAAGGCGGGCATAATCCTGCAATCGTTTGCGTATCCATATTTTTTCCCAAGGAAACAGGAAAAGGAGTTCTCATGAACATTAAGGGTGTTGGTATCGGTCGTGGCGTCGCAGTCGGCCCGGTCATTCGCATGGCCGCTCCGCTGCCGGAACCGTCGGACGCTCCGCGCGCCGAAAGCATCTCCGCGGAAACCGAAATCGCCCGCGTCGAAAAGTCGCTCGCCCTCGTCAACGCCGACCTGAACCGTCGCGCCGAAGAAGCCGCCAACGGCGACGAAGGCGCCAAGCAGGCCGCCCCGATCCTGCAGGCCATCGCCATGTTCGCCTCCGATCCGTCCCTTGCACAGTCCATCAAGGACCTCATCAACCAGGGCAAGACCGCCGAGCGCGCCGTGCTGGAAGGCTTCGGCGCGGTCGAAGACATGTTCCGCGCCATCGGCGGCTACCAGGCCGAGCGCGCAGCCGACCTGCATGACGTCGGCCAGCGTGTGATCGCCGACCTCATGGGCGCTCCCGCCCCAGGCCTGCCGGTCAGCGAAACCCCGTTCGTGCTCGTCGCCGAAGACCTGTCCCCGGCCGACACCGCCGCGCTCGACATGAGCAAGACCCTGGCCATCGTTACCTCCCAGGGCGGTCCGACCTCCCACACCGCCATTCTGGCGCGCGCCCGTGGCATCGTCGCGGTCGTCTCCGCCGCCGAAGCCGCCGAACTTGAGAACGGCACCAACGTCATCGTCAACGCAGCCAAGGGTGAGATCGTGGTGAACCCGAGCGAAGACGAGATCGCCGCCGCCGAAGCCGCCAAGTCCCGTGCCGCCGCAGCCAAGGAACTGCGTGGCAAGCCGGGCGCCACCAAGGACGGCCATCTCATTCCGCTGCTCGCCAATGTCGGTAAGCCGTCCGATGCCGCGAAGGCGCTGGAATACGGCGCCGAAGGCGTTGGCCTGTTCCGTACCGAATTCCTGTTCATCGGCAACTCCGAGCCGCCGAGCGTCGAAGAGCAGACCAAGGCCTACACCGAGCTGCTCAGCCAGTTCCCGGGCAAGAAGGTCGTGATCCGCATGCTCGACGCCGGCGCCGACAAGCCGCTGCCGTTCCTGACTCCGGAAGATGAGCCGAATCCGGCCCTCGGCCTGCGTGGCCTGCGCACCCTGCGCGCCCACATGGACGTGCTCGAAGGCCAGCTCAAGGCGCTCGCCGCCGCCGACGCCGTAACCGACGCGAACCTGTGGGTCATGGCCCCGATGGTTGCCGACCAGCATGAGGCCGACTACTTCGTCAAGCTCGGCAAGAGCTTCGGTCTGAAGTTCGTGGGCGCTATGGCCGAAGTGCCGTCGATCGCCCTGATGGCCGACAAGGTGGCCGACGTGGCCGACTTCGTGTCCATCGGCACCAACGACCTGACCCAGTACACCCTTGCCGCCGACCGTACCCTCGGTTCCGTGGCCAACTACCAGACCGCATGGCATCCGGCGGTGCTGCGCGCCATCAAGATGATCTGCGACGCGGGCAACGCCAAGGGCATGCCGGTGGGCGTGTGCGGCGAGGCCGCGGCCGATCCGGATCTGGCGGTCGTGCTGGCCGGTCTCGGCGTCAACTCGCTGTCCATGACCCCGGTGGCGCTGGACGACGTCCGCGCGGCCCTCGCCGAAGTCACCTTCGAAGAGGCCAAGGCCAAGGCGGCTGCAGCCCTCAACGGCGACTTCTACAAGCCGGCCGAGTGATTTTTCCCCTTCTTTCTATCACTCGGCTATTCCGGACTTTGCGGCTGCGTTATCGTGGCCGCAGGGTTCCGCCACTGCAAATGTGCCTATGAGAGCGATTCGGTTCTGATGGGCCCTGTTTCCCGGAATGACCCCGTTCCGTGCGATCGCCGCGCGGACGGGGTCGTTTCGGCTGAGGGTTGCGCCGATTGCTGCGATTGCATCGATTGAGCCACCGGCGTAGACGCGTCATACGGCCGCGTCGCGTCACGCGCATGCGCGATACTGGAAGCATGAAGATTTCCGCAGATTTCACCGTCATTCCCGACGCGTTCGCCAAGGCGGCGCCGCCTGAGAACTGCATCGACGGCACTCCGATCGTTTCCTTCCCCTTCTATATCGACGAGCTCGACCCGTCCGTGCAGTTCCTGCATTGGGAATTCGTCGATCCCGATTCCATTCCGGTGTGCGGTTTCCAGTGGAACCATTGGTCGCTCGCCAATCTGCCCGTGGACGCGCTGATGTACGATTTCAACGATTCACATGCATTGGCGATTCCGGCCGATTTTTCCCGCACGGTTTCCGCGATGATTCCCGAGACGGTGCAGGGACGCACGTCCGCCGCATCGCCGTTGTTGAAAGGCCGTAGCGACGATCCCGCCGTCACCATGCGTTACAACGGTCCGTATCCGCCTGATCGGGATCACGAATACTACCTGCACGTATGGGGCACCACCGCGCCTCTCAATGGTCTCAATCAAGGCTTCTGGCTCAACGAGATGGAACGCGCGTTGCGTAATTCCGGTGCGATCGCGGACCAAGGCGCTATCTTCCTGACCGGCAAGGCGTGACCGGCGAAACCGGCGAGAACAGCCGGCAAGGCGCAAACCGCGTAATCGCAAGAAAATACCAAAGAATACTGCAAACGTAAACAAAACAAACGAAAGGAACCTACATATATGGCATGCACCACGATTCTGGTCGGCAAGGACGCAAGTTATGACGGATCGACCATCATCGCCCGCAATGAGGACAGCGCGAACGGCGAATTCTGCCCGAAGCGCTTCATCGTCGTCAAGCCGGACGAGCAGCCGCGCCACTATAAGAGCGTGCTGTCCCATGTGGAAGTGGATCTGCCGGACGAGCCGTTGCAGTACACGGCCGTGCCGAACGCGGATCTGAAGGAAGGCATTTGGGGCGAAGCCGGCGTCAATGAGGCGAATGTGGCCATGAGCGCCACCGAAACCCTCACCACCAACGAGCGCGTGCTCGGCGCCGACCCGTTCGTGGAACTCACCCCAGCCAAAGGCAAGAAAGGCGAAGACGGCTACGAGCCGGAAGTGCCCGGCGGTATCGGCGAAGAGGACTTCCTTACCCTCGTGCTGCCGTATGTCAAGACCGCCCGCGAAGGTGTAACCCGTCTCGGCGCGCTGCTCGAACAGTACGGCACCTACGAGATGAACGGTGTCGCCTTCTCCGATGTGGATGAGATCTGGTGGCTTGAAACCGTCGGCGGCCACCACTGGATTGCCAAGCGCGTGCCGGACGAAGCATACGTGACCATGCCGAACCAGCTCGGCATCGACGAATTCGACCTTGACGATGCCCTCGGCGACCAGGAGGAGCATATGTGCTCCGCGGACCTCGGTGAATTCATCGAACGCAACCACCTCGACCTGGCCGTGGAGAACGTCACCCCGTTCAATCCGCGTGACGCGTTCGGCTCCCACTCTGATTCCGACCATGTTTACAACACCCCGCGCGCTTGGTACATGCAGCGCTTCCTCAACCCGTACGACGAGCAGTGGGACGGTCGGGACGCCGACCACCAGCCGACTTCGGACGACATTCCGTGGGCCCGCCAGCCCGATCGCAAGATCACCATCGAGGACGTGAAGTACGTGTTGAGCTCCCACTATCAGGGCACCCCGTACGATCCGTACGGCAAGCTCGGCGACCAGCATTCGCGCCACATGTTCCGTCCGATCGGCATCAACCGTCAGAGCCAGCTGTCCGTCATGCAGATCCGCCCGTACCGCCCGCAGGTCAACCGTGCCGTGCAGTGGATCGCCTACGGCTCCAACCCGTTTAACACGCTCGTGCCGTTCTTCCCGAACGTCGACTCCACGCCGAAGTATCTTGAGGACACCACCACGCGCGTCACCTCCGAGAACTTCTACTGGGAGAACCGCATCATTGCGGCCCTGTGCGACGCCAGCTTCGCCGACACCGCCAATGCGGTGGAGCGCTACCAGGAGAAGACCGGCGGCATGGGCCACCGCATGGTAGCCGCCACCGACGAGCAGATCGACCGACTGGTGGAAGGCGTGGTCGACGAATTCGACGCCGAAGACGAGATCGGCGACGTGCAGCCGATGGAACCGGACGAAATCATCGAAGCCGTCCGCAACAACGAAGCCCGCGAAGTGCTCGCCACCGCCAACGAGACCATGGCCGCGCAGCTCAAGGAGGAAACCGACAAGCTGCTTGACTCCGTGCTCTACACCACCAGCATGAACATGAAGAACGGCTTCCACATGTCCGACTTCTGATATTTTCTGCGATTGCGCAATCGCAAGAAATTCTACGAAAACCCGCGTAGCAACCGGCTTCCGCACAGCGTTCGCCACAAACAGTTCCGTATGACGGTCGGCGCGCGTCCGCTGTGCGGGAGCCGGTTTTCTTTGGTGGCGCGTGCTTATTAGAATGGCGATCGTCTTTGCTTTTCCGCTCGTGCCGGCGCGCGTTGCATAGGCGATGTCTGTCGCGTACGTTGTGCGCCATACAGCGGAATGCTTTCCCAAGAAAGGAACCCAGTGACCAGCATTGAGGATTTCACCAGCCAATACGGTCTGGTGCAGAAGATTGATGCGTTCGGCTATCTCGATTATCTGAAGAACAATCCGGATGCGCCGCGCAAGTATGGCAAGGTCGTCCTCGTCACCGCCGACACCCCGCTGAAGGCGTCCCGCGGCGAAGGCAAGACCACCACCACGATCGCGCTGATCGACGCGTTGCGCGAACGTGGCATCGACGCGGCAGCCGTGCTGCGCCAGCCGAGCATGGGCATCACCGCAGCCGGTTCCAAGGGTGGCGCGTCGGGCGGCGGCAAGGCCTCCCTGACCCACCCGGAGCTGATCGACTGGGGTCTGTGCGGTGAAATGGGAGCCATCGAGGCCGCCCAGAACCTGTTGGTCTCCTTTGCGGAGAAGGCTGTTGACGACGGCAAGCTGGACACCATCCTCGTACCGCGCGTCTCCGAAGTGCCGTCCCGTTCCCTGCGCCAGATCGCAGTGGACCGTGGAAAGGGCGACGTGGCTGAGCGTGTGGTGCTCACCCCGACCTGCGAGCTCATGCAGATCGTTGTGCTGTCGCGTTCCATGGATGAGATCTCCGAGCGCGTTGCCAAGATGGTCGCCGGCACGAAGGATGGCAAGGCCGTGACCTTCGGCGAATTCGTTGACCTGTGGCGTATCACCGGCATCCTCGGCGACGCCGTGAAGCCAGCCAAGACGGAGACCGTGAACGGCTCTCCGGTGTACGTGCACGGCGGCCCGTTCGCCAACGTGTCCATCGGCATTCCGACGCTGGTTTCCGTGGAGATGGCGTGCGCGCTGCATGACGTGGTCATCGTCGAAGCCGGCTACGGCACCGACGCTGGTGCGCAGAAGTGGCTCGACATCGCCTGCCGCGAATACGACGCGCAGTGGCCGTCCGCAGCCATCGTCGTGACCCGCGCTTCCACGTGGCGCGACGATCCGGATCTGGCATGGCGCTACCCGTTCCACGTCCAGCGCCTCGAAGGTCTTGATATTCCTACCTTCCCGCTTATCAACCTGTGGGATGGCGAGGATGATCAGATTCCGGCGCTCAAGGACACCGCCAAGGAACTGGAATTCCGCGACCCGATCATCGGCAACCTGTACCGCGACGGTGGCGACGCGCTCGCCCCGCAGCTCGATGCGTTCGTCGATGCCGTGACGAACGGTTCTATGCCGGCCGAACCGCACAGCCACAAGGGCATGGCTCTGGTGGAGAACGTGCGTTGGGTCGCCGAGCATGCGTATGGCGTTCCGGCCGACCGTGTGATTCTGAAGGACGGTTTCGCCGAGTCGTTGCAGGCCGCCGAGGGTCTGTGCGCCAGCGCGGGCATCGATTTCGGCTCGCTTGCTCTGGTCGCGGTGAAGTCTCCGGCCACCATGACCGACAACGACCGCGCTCCGGAAGCCGAGCGCACCGTCACGCTGAAGAAGGTCGAAGTGCATTCCGGCGCGGGCCTGGTGCACGTGAACCTCACCACGTCGCTGACCACCCCGATGCCGAAGATCGTCTGATTTTCTTGCGATTGCGCCGCGTGGCGGTACGTCCCGTACCGTCGAGGGCGCTCGCTAATCGTTGATTCGGCGTAAATACAAAGCCGCTGGTCCCGTTCGGGCCGGCGGTTTTTTTCGTGGGTGATACCTTTACGTTGTCCGTTTGTGGGTGCGGGCGTGCTTGCATGTGCGCCCCCTTTTGCTCACGAGTTGCGGAATGGGGCGATTTTTCTCTCTTATGAGCAAAAGGGGGTATGATTACTGACGATTTTGCCGGTTTTCATACCCCTTTTCGCTCACGTCCCGTAGAAAAGGCCCGTTTCTCGCTTTTGTGAGCGGTCGGGGGTGCTGATATTGCGATTTCCCTGCCGTAGTCAGGCGAGCTTCCTAGACGTGCTTCCCGTAGGTGAGGTGAGAGGTTTGCAATATGGGCAAACCTCGAAGGAACGGTGGAACTTCGTCAGAAGTTTCCACCGTTCCAGCCCCAGTCAGTCGTGGCGGTGTAGCGGATGTAAGTGCGGTCGGCCGGAATGCCCAGCTCCTTGCCCAGCGCGGCCATGATCTGCTCCGTCAGCTTCTCCCAGGCGGAACCCGGCACGGAACGGCCGAACACATTCACTTCCACGTATGCGGCCGGCTTGGAATCGTCACCGCCGAAATAAATCGGCATATTGTCTTCGAACGGGCACATCAGCCAGCCTTCAGACTTGCCGGGAACGGCAGAAATCGCCTTGCCGTAGGCCGTCTTCAGCGCCTCGCGCTGCCCAGGGGTGGTGGATACGGAAACGTGCGTGTGGATGACTGGCATTGCTGCTCCTTGCAATCGTTGAAATATATTGTTCTTCGTTACCCAAGTTTAGGTGGTCTGCGCGCGAGTGTTAAATATCCCGTGTGAGAAAACTGATTGAACAGCTTATGAAATTCGGCATTGTGGGTGTGATCGCCTTCATCATCGACTGGGGTATTCTAAACATTCTCGTCGGCGCCTTCCACATGCACAACGTGCTCGCCGCCACCATCTCGTTTATCATCTCGTTGATCTTCAACTATGTCGCCAGCATGAAGATGGTGTTCAAGCATCGTGAGGACATGGCTCGCTGGATGGAGATCGTCATCTTCGTGGTCGGCGCGGTGATCGGCCTGTTTATGAACGACGCCATCATCTGGATTTCCACGTACGGCATGAACCATGATGCGTATGTCTCTCAAAGCGCCGAATATCTGATCCGTACCAACGTGGGCAAGCTTATCGCCACCGCCGTGGTGATGGTGTGGAACTTTGTGACGCGCAAGTGGTTGTTGGACGATACGCATACCAACGCCACGAACCGTCTGAAGAAGAAGGAAAACCGCCTGACTCCGGAACAGCTGGAAGCCAAGTGGGAGAACAGCTTCTCGCACAAGCTCGGCGTGTGGTCGCTGGAACATACGCCCAAGGGCTGGCCGAAGTAACTCCCAAATAACGGGGTAACGAAAAGCGCGTCCGAATCCATTGCGATTCGGACGCGCTTTTCGTTATGCGGATTGTCTGCCGTGCCTGCCGGTTACCCGTCGGCATCCGGCACATGCTCCGTCACACGCTCACGCTGGTGAGCATCGGCTGCTCCGTGGATTCCTTGATCTGCTTGAAGCCGAACAGGGCGATCACCAGCGAAGCCAATGCCAAAGTCGTCACCACGATGAAGCCGCCATGCGAGCCCATGCGGTCGATGAACTGTCCCGCGATCGCGGAGCCCACCGAACCGCCGATCGAATTCATCGCGCCCATCCAGGCCATGCCTTCCGTGAAGCGCGTGGGCGGAACCAGGTGCAGCATCAGCTGGTTGCCGTTCACCCACGTCGGAGCCTGGCAGACGCCGATGCACAGGTAGATGATCATGATCACCCATAGATGCTTAGCGAACATGAATGAGCCGATGCCCAGATTCACCACCGCAAGGCAGAAGTAGAAACGTTTCCACAGCGGAATCTTCCAATTCTTCGCGCCGTACACAAGTGCGCCGATCAGAGAGCTGAGCGAGAAACAGGCGAATACGAAACCGGTGTACTGCTTCATATGCGCTTCCGTGGCGAATGCAACAATCGAAATGCTGGCAGCTGACTGGAATGCCCCCAGGCCGAACCACGTCACACACACGGCGATCAGGCCTGGCCCCCAAATCGACTCCTTGCGTCCGGCCTTCACCTCCGCCTCGGCCTTCTCCATCGCAGCCTGCACCTCGGCCGCCGTCTTGCCTTCCGCACGCGCCTTGTTGCGCGCGTACTCCACCGCGGCCTCGGCCTGCAGCGCCTTGGACCGGGCGGCCTCGCGCTCGCGGTACTCCTTGCGGGTCATGCCCGCCTCGCGGGCCAGCTGGGTCTGCGACTTCGGCTCGGTCGTAAGCTCCGTCAGGAACATCAGCGCGCCGATCACCACGCACATGCCGGTGAACGAGAACGCCAGCAGTCCGGAGATCACGGCCAATGTGGACGCCAGCGGATTGCCGATAACCCACATGCACTCGTCGAATACGCCGGACAGCGACAGCGCACGGTTCGTCTTCTCCGCATCGCCCTTGAGCAGCGTCGTCCAACGTTGACGGCTCATCGCGCCCCACGGCGGAATCGCGGCCATGAACGGCACTATGCAGAACAGGATCCACGACGGCACGCGTGCGGTGATGCAGGAGACCAGCGCGATCGCCGCCACCATCCACACGATGATTGTGGGAATCGACACCTGCCGTTGACCGAATTTGTCGACCAGCTTGCCGAGCACCGGGCTCGCCACGGCCAGCGCGATCGCCTGCACGGCCGTCAGCGCGCCCGCCAGCGAATAGTTGCCGTAGTAATGCTGCACGGAAATCGTGATCGTCATGCCGACCATTGGGAACGGCATGCAGGCGATTACCGATCCGACGGAGAATCGCGCGGTGTGCGGTATGCGAAGCAGCTCCGCATACCCTCCGAAAAGACGTTGGCCGATGTCTTTGACGCCGACGAGGACATTGTTGGTCATGCTTGCCGCTCCTTTCCGCTCACGGTTTCGCTCGTGACGTCCGCAGCTTTGCGTCGCGTGCGGACTGATGGTGGTGGTTCCCCTGAATTATTGGTTAACCGCTTCCGATACCAGCTCGCTGCCCCAGCCGTCCGAACACGTCAATCGATTGACATGTTTGACATGCCGCACACGGGGAGAAAGGTGGGATGGTGCGTGTTGTTTGTGTGTCTTTGTTGACCAAGGCAACTTTATGCGCAGGTACCGTCGTGACACGCGGTACATTAGGGCAGGAACCAATATTCGAATCGACGAATTTTTTCACAGGGCCGGCGACCGGCGAAACGTGCTGAGCCAGCACGTGGCCGGCAGGTCCGAAACGCAAGAAAGGCGGCCAATATGCCGGCGATAACCATCCATTTCGTGCGCCACGGCAAAGTGGAGAACCCCGGGCACCTGCTGTACGAGCGGCTGCCCGGTTTCCACCTGTCCGACGTGGGCGTGCGCATGGCGCAGGCCACCGCGCATTACATCGCGGTCAGCCCGCAGCTGAACACCGTATCCGCCGTCTACTCGTCGCCGCTGGAACGCACGCGCGAAACGGCGGGGGAGATCCTCGAATCGCTGAATTCGGTACGTGGACTGCGCGGCGAGGAACCGCTGGAGCTGCAGACGGACGAACGCCTCATCGAAGCGCGCAACGAATTTCGCGGCAAGCGTATCGGCTTCGGCGAAGGCGCGCTGTGGAAGAACGGCAACTGGAAGCTGGTACGCAACCTGTGGAAGCCGAGCTGGGGCGAAAGCTACCAGTCGATCGCGCATCGCATGCAGGACTTCGCCCTGGAGAAAGTGGCGGAATACCCCGGCAAACAGATCGTGGTGGTCAGCCACGAATCGCCGATTTGGAGCTACCGGCACATGCTGGAAACGGGGCACCCCGAACACAACATGCTGTTGCGCCACACCGCGCTCGCTTCTATCACCTCCATCACTTACGATTGCAATACCGGGAAAATAATGTCCATTACGTACGCCGATCCGGCGGCGGACGTCGAATAATGTGAACCAAAACATGCGGTGGCTCAATCGCGGTCGGGGATGACTGCGGTTCGGGCCGGCCGCACGATATACAAGGAGAAAGTATGTCTTTTGTATACGACCAGAAGGTCGTCGACTCGATGTACGGCTCGCACGTGGTCTCCATGGCAGTTGACTACGGTGTCGATCTGGTCAAGATGTGGCCGTTGCAAACGAACCAGGAACTGGAAAACGATGTCAAATATGCGGAGAACCTGCAGGTGATGTTCTCCGGCATGATGACGCAGGTGCTGCTGAAACGCTCCGAAGAAGTCGACCAGTCGGTTGCGGAAGCCGTATACGAAGGCATGGATGTGCTTCCCGGCGTCGATCCGGAAATCATCCGCACGCTGATGGATGCCAACCGCGCCTATGACGTGATGGCCTCCTACCACGGGGTCGACGGCATCGAACTGTTCATGGAAACCGCCAGAATACTCGGCATCGACGTGGAGACCCGAATCGAAAAGGAAATCCAAGACCTCATGGAGAACCTCTCACGCACTATGCGCAGCGCCTCCGGATTCGAAGTCGACGATGACGTGGCGGAAAACGTCGGCATCTGCCAGTCGGCCACGGTGGACCGCAACGAATTCGCAAGACGCTACCTCGCCTCGATGACGGTTCTCGACGCGCTGATAAACCTCATGTGCTATGGCACCGACGATTCGCAGGAGCAGGCCATCCGCGTGCTGCCGGTGCTGCTGTTCGTCAACGCCATGCGCAACCAGCTGTCGATTCCGCCCACTTTCATCAACGCCGAACAGCTCATCAACCTGTTTGGTCTGCGTGACACCGCCCGCCAGTTCGGACGGCCCCAGTCGGTGTTCGACAGCTCGTTCAACCCGCTGACGTTCTCCACCACCGTCAAGTACCTCGCTTTCTTCGCGGGGCAGGAATGGCTGCGGCATATGAGGTTCCTGGAGTGGGACCCGAAGCAGGCCGAACAGGACGCCAAAGACGAGGACGAGCGCAAAAGCAGGGAAGCGCTCGCAAAGAAATACAATTTGACGAGCGATGGCGATAACGCGGCTTCCGACGCGGATTTGGATTCGTCTGCAGACTCGAATTTGTCTGAGGATTCGGACTCGTCGGAAGAGGCCGGTTCGGAGCCGACCGAGGAATAAGTGTTGCGGGCGGTCGTGTGACGTCTGACGGTGAAGGCTTTGCGTGTACTTGCGTTGCGTGCGCTTGTGCTTGCGCTCGAATTGCGCGTGGCCGTCGCCTATCCCACGCGTTACATCCGCAACGACGTCACTACCCGTAACGAATGATCTGAAACGAATAATCCCGGTATCCTGCGATTGCACAGGATACCGGGATTATTCGTTATTCGTTATGGTGTGCCACGTTTTGTGTGGCGATAGGCGGGGATCAGAGCGAAATCAGAGCTGCTGATCGGTGCCGTTCGCCGGATCATTCGGTACTGCCGGAGCGTCCGAATCCGCCGGAGCGTCGGTATTCGGCTGCTCGTGCGGATGCTGGAACTGGGCCGGCACTTCCGGCATCGGTGGAATGGACGGTGTCGGAGGCATGGTCGGAACAGCCGGCATCGGAGGCATAGACGGTACGGACGGAGCCTCCGCCAGCGGATTCTGCTGAGGTGCGGCGTATTGCGGCGCGGCGTGCTGCTGCGCGGCGTCATACTGCGGTGCCGGAGCTGTGTACGAATCGGCCGGAGTCGCTGGTGCCGTGTACGGCGTGGCCGGTGCCGCAGCCGCCGGATTGGTCGGCAGCGGGACGTTGCCGTACGAGGTGGCCTGCGCCGCATACGGGTCTGCCGGAGCCTCGCCCGTGGCGGGAGCCCATGCGTTGGAAGCCGTAGGAGCGTCGAAACGCGCGCCTTCCGGATTGGAATCGCGGGCCATCAGCACAAAGTAGAACACACCGCTGGCAATGAAGGCCAGCACGCCGAGGATCAGCAGGACAACGCCGCCGATGCTGACGCTGTTGCCCGCCTCCAACGACCTGAACGAAAGACTGCTGCCGATGATGAGGATCAGACCGATGGCGAAGAAGATTCCGGCGGCCGCCTGTACCGCGTAGATGATGGCCAGCACGGTGCCACGCATGTTGATGTCATGCAGACGACGTACGCCAAGAGCGATGGTCGGCACAAGCACGACGAGTCCCCAAATGGAGGAGAACGAGTCTCCGACGGTGGCGATCACGCCGGAATCGGTGAGGTTCCTCAACGTGCGGAACACGAGTCTCAACACGAAAGTGACGACGGTATAGGTGAGGAACCACCACCAGAACTCGCTACGCGAGGCGCGGCCCTTGAACACCGCGTACTTCTTGAAGAAACGGACGATCGCCTCGCCCAGGTTGCAGCCATATGCGGGCATGTCAAGCGGCGCGGTCAATGCGAAGAAGCTATTGCCCGACTGCGGTTGCGGTGCCGGCTGCCCGTAATTCGCGGCTGGAGCCTGGCCGTACTGAGGGGCCTGTCCATATTGAGGGGCCTGAGCGTACTGCGGAGCCTGGTTGTATTGCGGTTGCGGTGCTTGGCCGTACTGCGGAGCCTGACCATACTGAGGTGCCTGGTTGTAGTTCGGGGCGGCGTACTGGGGCGCCTGCGCCTGCCCGTAATCCGGCGTGCCGTACTGCGGTGCCGGCTGCGGCACCTGCGGATTGTATTGGTTGGGGTCCGTCATTAGAGTGCCCTTTCACAAAACGGTGACTAAAGAATAAAGAAAGTCGCTTCATACATTACTCCTTTGCCGATGTGAAGATAGGGAAAAATATTGCAGTATGGAACGCTGCGGAAGAAAAACGGCGATTGGGTCGTGGCACGTCCGGTTTGCGCGGCACAATGGAGCCTATGACTGAAGTTGAAAATACCAAACCGGAACTTCCTGAAAACGTTCGTGTGCGTTTCTGCCCGTCCCCGACCGGCATTCCGCACGTCGGCATGGTCCGCACCGCACTGTTCAACTGGGCTGAGGCCCGCCACACCAAGGGCACGTTCGTGTTCCGTATCGAGGATACGGACGCCCAGCGCGACTCCGAGGAAAGCTACAACCAGATCATCGAGGCCCTGAATTGGCTGGGCATCGACTGGGATGAAGGCATCAACGTGGGTGGCCCGGACGGCCCGTACCGCCAGTCCGAGCGTGGCGACATCTATAAGGACGTCGCAGCCAAGCTGCTCGAAGCCGGCTACGCCTACGAATCCTTCTCCACTCCTGAGGAGATCGAGGCCCGCAACGTGGCCGCCGGCCGTCCGAAGGCTTTCGGCTATGACGGCTACGATCGCAACCTCACCGAAGAGCAGAAGGCCGCGTTCCGCGCGGAAGGCCGCAAGCCGGCCCTGCGTATCCGCATGCCCGACGAGGACGTCGCTTTCGACGACCTTATCCGCGGTCGCATCGAATTCAAGGCCGGTTCCGTGCCGGATTACGTGATCGTGCGTCCGAACGGCGACCCGCTGTACACGCTGACCAACCCGGTCGACGACGCCATGATGCGCATCAACGTGGTGCTGCGCGGCGAGGATCTGCTGAGCTCCACCCCGCGTCAGATCGTGCTGTACCGTTACCTGATCGAGCTGGGCGTGGCCAAGGAAATGCCGCTGTTCGGCCACATGCCGTACGTCATGGGCCAGGGCAACAAGAAGCTGTCCAAGCGCGATCCGGAATCCAACCTGTTCCTGCACCGTGACAACGGCTTCATCCGTGAGGGCCTGCTGAACTACCTGGCGCTGCTGGGCTGGTCCATCGCCCCCGACCGCGACGTGTTCTCCATGGACGAGATGATCGAGAAGTTCGACGTGCGTGACGTCAAGGCCAACCCGGCCCGCTTCGACATCGACAAGGCCATCTCCATCAACGCCGAGCACATCCGCATGCTCGAACCGCAGGACTTCCTGAACCGTTCCGTGCCGTACCTCAAGCGTGACGGCGTGGTGTCCGCCGATTCCTGGGACGCGCTGACCGACCGTGAGCGCGAGGTCCTCACCGCCGCTGCTCCGCTCGTGCAGCCGCGCGTGCGCCTGCTGGGCGAAGTGGCCGGCATGGTCGGCTCCCTGCTGTCCACCGAAGGCTACATCGAGCCGGACGCCGACGCCAAGAAGCAGCTGAAGGATTCCGCTCCGGCCGTGCTCGACGCTGCGATCGCGGCGCTGGACGCCGTTGCTGAGGGTGATTGGAAGACCGACTTCCTGCACGAGACGCTGAACAAGGCGCTGGTCGAAGACGGCGGCTACAAGCCGCGTCTGGCTTTCGGCCCGGTGCGCGTGGCCATGAGCGGCCGCCGCGTGTCCCCGCCGCTGTTCGAATCCATGGAAATCGTCGGCAAGGACGTTGCCATGGCTCGACTCAAGGGCCTGCGCGAGCACCTGTGAGCCGTTGAGCTGCTGACTGTTAGCTGAATGATGGAAACCCGCCGGAGTGATTCGGCGGGTTTTCGTTTATGCGGAAGGCTGGTGCGGAATGGCGGAAAATAGCGCGACACGCCGTAAGTTGCGCGACTGTGCTGTTTCGCGTATATTTATCACTCGTTGCGGTTCACAGCCTAGCTGAGAATCACAGCGATAACTCAAGCCCCCGTCGTCTAGCGGTCTAGGACTACGCCCTCTCACGGCGCCAACACCGGTTCAAATCCGGTCGGGGGTACGACGGACAACTTTTCGAAGTTGCCACGCCTGCCAAATTGGGATGTGGTGTAATTGGCAACACAGCTGATTCTGGTTCAGCCATTCTTGGTTCGAGTCCAGGCATCCCAGCCAATGAGCCCTCGCAGATGCGAGGGTTTTTTGTTTTTCGCACCTGTCTGTTCACGTCGCTTTGGGCGGTGGGTTGATGGATTTTGCCGGATGCGATGTGGCAGCGCAATCTGCTGACGCCCTGCGTGAATCGCACATGTAATCGCCCAATGTTGCATTACCCTAGAAGTATGACCGAATTGCAGCATGCCGCCAAAGCCACGCGCCCGCGCATCCAACCAGCGGAAGAGGGGGACCGTCGACCGCTTTCCGTATCCGCACGGCTTGGCCGCCTGCAATTCCACCAGTCCGGCAAATTCCGCGTATTGCAATTCGCCGACATCCAAGACGGGCCGAAAGTCAGCAAAGACACCATCAGCCTCATCGAGGCCTCGCTTGACGCCACACGCCCCGATCTTGTTATTTTCAACGGCAACCAGATCGCCGGATATGATTCCGCATACGCGCTGACCTCCCGCAAGCGTCGCTGGGACGCGCGTCCGGCATCCGCATCGTCCGAAGCGTCCGGGGAACGCTATGCGGCCGCATTGGAACACACCCGCGAATTGGTGCGAGCCACCATCGAACAACTGGTCCACCCGCTTGCCGACCGCGGCGTGCCGTGGGCTGTGACGTTCGGCAACCATGACTTCCAGTGCGGGCTCGACAATGACGAAATCGAAAGCATCTGCCGCGAATTCCCAGGGTGTATCAATCCGGAACGCGCTGCCGACGGCACGACGGGCATCGCCGTGAAACATGGTGTGAAACATGATGTCGGCGATATGGAACAGGACTTCGGATTGCCGGAACAGCCCGTGATCGCGTGCGCGCCCGGCACATTCGCGTTGTCGGTGACGGACGTCGATCGCACGTATGACGTGTTGGGCTTGGTCTTGCTGGATTCGGGCGATTACGCGCGTTCCGGCGGCTACGGGAGCCCGTCGGAAGCCGCGCTGCGCTTCCTGGCGGATGCGCCGGGGCTGATGGCGACGCAATCGCAGCAGCTGCAACAAGACCGGCAAGATGAACAGGACTCGCCGCGCGAACCGCGCAAGACGCCGTCCACGCTGCCATGCATGGTGTTCCAGCATTTCCCGATCGAACAGTATTATCGCCTGCTCAAGCCGGTCGCGGCCACCGCTGCGCGCGCGATTGAAGGATACCGCAACTTCGCGGGGCGGCATTTCGTGCTCAACGAAGACAAAACGCAACCCGGAAGCTATCTGGGGGAGGGCGTCAGCTGCCCGGATGCCGACAGCGGCGAATTCGCAATCCTTGACAAGGCGGGATATTTTGCGATTTCCGCCGGGCACGACCACCGCAACGCCTTCGTCGGTTCCGTGCCGGTCGGAACCGACGGTGACCGGCAGATGATGATGGTCGCCTCGCCGACCAGCGGTTTTGGCTCATACGGCCCGGTGCCGGCCAAGCGTGCCGCTCGACTGTTCGAATTCGACATCCGCCACCCGTACGAGCCGCGCACGCAGCTGTTGGAATACGACGAGCTGGTGGGCAAACCCAGCGCGGGCAAGGCCTACGCCTACGGCATGACCAGCGAATCGAAGCCCGATTCGGAAGGCATGGACCTGCTCCACAGGCCGACGTGGTGGAGCAAGACGTGGAACAAGCTGGTCTCGCTGTTTCGCCGGTAGCTGTTTGTTGACTAGTCGTTCCGCCGGTAGCCTTTCCGGCGGTGACTATTCCTTTTCCCGACTTTTAGCTTTGAAATGAATACAAAAAAGCTGACGATGGGAACTTTCCATCGTCAGCTTTTACGTTACGTATGCGACTGGTCGCGGACCTGTCAGCGGCCGGAAGACGCCTTGATCAGCGCGTCGGTCAGATACTTGCCGGCGGCCATGACCAGCGGCGCGTAACGGCGGCCGGGGTTGGCACCCATACGGCCATTCGGGCCGGAAATCGAGATGGCGGCGATCACCTGGCCGGACGCGTTGCGAATCGGCGCGGAAATCGAACACACGCCCTCATCGCGTTCATTGACCGACTCGGCCCAGCCGCGCTTGCGGACGGCGGTGAGCTTGGCCGCGGTGAACTTGGCGTGACGCAGACCCTGATGCAGGCGTTCGGAATCCTCCCAAGCCAGCAGAATCTGGGCCGCGGAACCGGCTTCCATGGACAGCATCGCACCAACCGGAATGGAATCTCGCAGGCCGGACGCGCGCTCCACGGCTGCGATGCAGACGCGCTGGTCGCCCTGACGGCGGTAGATCTGCGCGGATTCGCCGGTGCGGTCGAGCAGGGTCTGCAGAATCGGCGCGGCGGCGGTCAACAGGCGGTCCTCGCCGGCTGCGGCCGCAAGTTCCGCGAATCGCGAGCCGAGCACGAAACGACCGTGCTGGTCACGCAAAACGAAACGGTGACGTTCCAGCGCGATCGCAAGACGATGCGCGGTCGGACGAGCCAGACCGGTCGCGGAAACCAGCTGTCCGAGCGTGGCCGGACCGGATTCAAGAGCATCGAGAATCTTGACTGTCTTGTCGAGCACGCCGACCCCGGAATGAATTTCGTTGCTTTTCGGGGTGGCTGCGTAATTGCCGTTTGCCTCGTTCGTGGCGTTCATGGCCTGCGTTTTGGGCATGGCGTTGCTCGTATTCGAAGAAGAAGTCATACGCTGAATTATGCCATCTCACATATTGAAATGCAAAATGTATGTGGTTCGCGACTGGGGTAAAGCAGAATATTTACCTTGCTTCCACCAGCTAGCGAAGCTGGGAAAATGCTGAAATTTCAACGATTGCGCATATGCCGTAAGAAGACGGGAAAGTAACTTTTCCGCGTTTGCCGAGCTCGTCCCTCATTCATATCTCATATACCGGCATGAAGGACCTCGAGCCCGTTTCAAGCCCATAGGCTTATAGCACGAAGAATGCGGCAAGGCAATAGCCGCGAGGAAATTAGTGAGGAAAAAATCTGAGGAGGTCCCACAATGGGAACGACATTGGCCGAGAAGATCTGGGCCGATCATCTGGTACGCAAGGGTAGCGATGGGGCTCCCGACCTGCTGTACATCGACCTGATGCTCATGCACGAAGTGACCAGCCCGCAGGCGTTCGAAGGTCTGCGTCTGGCAGGACGCAAGCCACGTCACGTCGACCAGCTGATCGCCACGGAAGACCACAACACGCCGACCGTCGACATCGACCGTCCGAATCCGGACGAGACCTCGGCGCTCCAGCTGAGCACGCTGGAAAAGAACTGCAAGGATTTCGGCGTGCGTCTGTGCCCGCTCGGCGACGCTGACCAGGGCGTGGTCCACGCGTTCGCTCCGGTGCTGGGCCTGACCCAGCCGGGCATGACCATCGTGTGCGGCGATTCGCATACCTCCACCCACGGCGCGTTCGGTGCTATGGCCATCGGCATCGGCACCTCCGAAGTGGAGCACGTCATGGCCACGCAGACCCTGAGCCTGAAGCCGTTCAAGACCATGGCCGTGAACATCGAGGGCGACCTGCCGAAGGGCGTCACCGCCAAGGATATTATTCTGGCCATCATCGCGAAGATCGGCACCGGCGGCGGCCAGGGCCACGTCATCGAATACCGTGGCGAAGCCATCAAGAAGCTGTCGATGGATGCCCGCATGACCATCTGCAACATGTCCATCGAAGCCGGCGCCCGCGCAGGCATGATCGCCCCGGACGAGGTGACTTTCGAATACCTGAAGGGCCGTCCGCACGCGCCGGAAGGTGAGATGTGGGACAAGGCCGTCGAATATTGGAAGACGCTGAAGACCGATGACGATGCCGTGTTCGACAAGGAAGTGACCATCAACGCCGAAGACCTCGAGCCGTACGTCACGTGGGGCACCAACCCGGGCCAGGGCGTGAAGATCTCCGGCGTGGTGCCGGATCCGGCCTCCTTCAACGACGAGACCGAGCGTTCCGCCGCCGAGCGTGCCATCGCCTACATGGGACTGAAGCCGGGCATGCGCATCAAGGACATCGCCGTGGACACCGTGTTCATCGGCTCCTGCACCAACGGCCGTCTTGAGGACCTGCGCGTGGCCGCCTCCATCATGAAGGGCCACCACAAGGCCGACAACATCCACCGTGTGCTCGTGGTGCCGGCATCCTCCCGCGTGCGTCTGCAGGCGGAAAAGGAAGGCCTCGACAAGATCTTCAAGGACTTCGGCGCCGAATGGCGTAACGCCGGCTGCTCCATGTGCCTGGGCATGAACCCGGACAAGATGGTGGCCCGCGAACGTTCCATCTCCACCTCGAACCGCAACTTCGAAGGCCGTCAGGGCAAGGGTTCGCGCACGCATCTGGCGTCGCCGGCCGTTGCCGCCGCGACCGCCATCCGCGGCACCATCTGCTCGCCGGCCGACCTGTGAGCCTGCTGCGAGCGCAATCGTAAGTAATCGAAATATCGAAATCGAATATCTATAGGCAATCGAAGGATTTGTTGACATGGAAAAACTGACTACCCTTACCGGCGTGGCCGTGCCGCTTCGCCGTTCCAACGTTGATACCGACCAGATCATTCCGGCCGTGTTCCTGAAGCGCGTGAAGAAAAGCGGCTTCGACGACGCCCTGTTCTACGCGTGGCGCCGCGACCCGGAATTCGTGCTGAACAAGCCGGAATACAAGCAGGGCAAGATCCTTGTGGCCGGCCCGGATTTCGGCATTGGTTCCTCCCGCGAGCACGCCGTGTGGGCGCTGCACGATTACGGTTTCCGCGTGGTGATTTCCTCCCGTTTCGCCGACATTTTCTACGGCAACACCGCCAAGAACGGCGTGCTGGCCGCAATTATGCCGCAGGAATCCATTGAGCTGCTGTGGAAGCTGCTGGACGAGGAGCCGGGCCGCGAAATGACCGTCAGCCTGGAAGACCGTACCGTCACCTGCGGCGATGTGACGTTGCCGTTCGAAGTGAACGACTACACCCGCTGGCGTCTGATGAACGGCTACGACGACATCGACCTGACGCTGCAGCACGAAGACGACATCATCGCATACGAGAAGATGCGCGCCGAAAAGTTCCCGTTCAAGCCGAAGACCCTGCCGGTCAAGCGCGAGCCGGAACAGCCGATCGAATCCGCCCGTGAGGGTGAATACCCTGATTGGCAAGGCCCGTTGGCCGATCGCGGCATCATCTGACGCGATGGCTGGTCGGCAGTGCAGTGCACTGCCGACAGGGCCTTGCCCGAGTCCGAAACGAGGGCAGCAATGAGCCTGCGCGCAGCGCAGTCCGTAATTGCAGGACAGGGCCGTTGGCTGATCGCGACGGTAGCCCATTTCATCATTGGCTGACCGCAACCACATCTAACTTTTCCCAAGCCCGGCACCCAAGCCGGGCTTTTTGTTTACCTTCCATCACCTTTCCGCCAACAGCAAATTCCACAAAGCGGTGGCAAAGCGCGCGCAAAGCGGTGGTAAAATCATAATACGACGGCAAAGTGGCGGCAAAGCGAGCGTAAAACGCGTGGTAGGTAAGGCGGTGATGGCCAATGGACGGTAGCGAGCACGATGATGCCTGGTGGTCCCGGGAGGTTCCTCGGATGCGTGAAGGCAACCGTTTGGAAGCGAAACGTGCCAAGGGCGGCCTGCCCCACAGTTTATGGGAGACGTACAGCTCCTTCGCCAATACCGAAGGTGGGCTGATTCTGCTGGGCGTGTCCGAACATGAAGACCATTCTTTGTATATCACCGGAGTAGATGATGCGCGGAACATGGCGCAGGATTTTTGGAACATGGTGCATGATCCATCGAAGGTCAGTGCCGTTGTGCTGAGCGACAACGACGTGGTGATTCGCCATACCTCGCAGGGAGATGTTATTTCCATCGACATTCCTCGTGCGGCGAGGGACTGTATTCCCGTGTACGTGGGCCAGAATCCGATGACGGGCTCATACCGGCGTAATGGCGATGGCGATTATCTGTGCGATGAGGAAACGGTTCGTGCCATGCTTCGGGACAGTGACCTGCTTCCCTTGGACAGAACGATTGTTGAAGGCATGGGTGCTGACGCGCTCAACGCGGATAGCGTCGCATCATATCGTCGGCAGTTCAAGAACAGACGGCCCGGCCATCCATGGGTCGGATTGTCTGATGAGGATTTCCTGCTTCGCATCGAAGCGTTGCGGCTTGATGGTTCTCAGGTGCGTCCCACACGAGCCGGATTGCTGATGTTCGGTGAGGCGTGGCGAATCACGTCCGAATTCCCCTACTATTTCCTGGACTATCGCGAGGTCATGGACGACCAGGAGCGGTGGAATGACCGATTCACGTCGGATGATGGCACTTGGTCGGGCAACTTGTACGATTTTTGGGGCAAGGTGGTCAATCGTCTGCGGTCGGCTGTTGCCCATCCGTTCCAGCTTGATGCCGATTTGCATAGGATTGATGACAATCTGATGGATAAGGCCGTTCGTGAGGCTGTCACCAACACGCTCGTTCATGCCGATTACTTCATTCGCCGGGGCACGGTGATCATTCAGTATTACGACAGAATCGTATTGTCGAATCCCGGCAGCCTGCGTCTTTCCTCCGAAGAGGTGATGCAAGGCGGCATTTCGGATACGCGGAATCCCACGTTGATGAAAATGTTCAATCTGATTGGCATCGGAGAAAAGGCGGGCAGTGGTTTTGACGTGATGCGTGAAGGCTGCCTGTTCGCAGGAACCGCCGCGCCGGAATTGGAAGTGTTCGACGATCCGGGGCGTGTGCAGCTTACGTTGTATCCGCGCAAGATCGCCGGAGATTCCATGATCGCCGGAGCTTCTGCTGTTCCCGGAGTCTCTGCAGATGGCGGGGGCCCTGTTGGTGCGGAGTCGCCGACAATGCGGAATTCGGAGCATGGCACTGGTACGGTCCATAGGATTGGCGCTCGCGGGGCTGACCGTTTGAACGACATGGTCGGCACATTCGGCAAGAACGTGGCCCTACCTGCCGATTTCGGCAATGCGATCAGGCCGCAAAGCCAGTTGGAGAAAATCACCTATGCGTTGACGGTCGGCGGACCGCAACCCACCTCGTATCTGGCTGTGGTGCTGGGGCTTGGCCTCACCCGTACCCGGGAGATATTGGCCTCACTGGTGAAAGACGGTGTTATTGAACCAATAGGCGTCGGACGCGGACGCAAGTACCGTCTTGCCGAGCATACCGGCTCATGACGGCGTTCCGGTTCTCTGGACTTGACCTGGATCGAGAGCCCAAACTCGTCTGGGGAAGTCCTAGCCAAGGAGGTTTCCAAGGTGAGACGGGGCGTGCAGGCGGGACGTGTGTCGCGTTACAGTGGACATGACATTTCGTGTGTTCGCATCGCATATCCAAAACATGACACGAGAACAATTTCGGGGAGCAGTATGAGCCAGGGTTTCGCGCCGTTTTACGACGTCAATCGCACGTATGAAGACAACTATCTGCAGGGGCCGTTCGGTGCGTTCGCCGAAGTGATGAAGGGCGATTCCGCTGCCGGCGCCTCCGCGCAGTCTGCACAGACCACCCAGTCGCAGTCGTCCGACCAGGCCGAGGAATTCCTCGGCTTCCGCGTGAACCTGCCGTTTGGCATTCCCGCTGGTCCGCTGCTGAACGAGCGGTTCACCACCGCCGCCTTCCGCATGGGTTTCGATTTGGCGGTGTACAAGACGGTCCGCTCCCGCGCGTGGGGTTGCAACGCCTTCCCGAACGTGCTCGCCGTGCATCCGAAGAACGCAGACGGGTCTCTGGTTCCCGGCAGCGCCGAACTGGATGAAGGCGTGCTTGCCGACACCCGATATGAGCTTCCGATTTCGATCTCCAACAGTTTCGGCGTGCCGTCGCGTGACCCCGACGAATGGCAGCCGGACATGAAGAAGGCGATCGCCGCCGCCGGCGACGGGCAGCTGCTCGTGCCCAGCTTCCAAGGCTCCCGCGTGGACGGCATGGACCGCAAGGCGTACATCGCCGACCATGTCACCACCGCGCATCTGGTTACGGAAACCGGAGCCGGACTGATGGAAATGAACACCAGCTGCCCCAACGAAGGTCACAATCGCCTGCTGTGCCACGACCCGCATCTGGTGGGAGAGATCACGGAAGCCGTGAAAAACGAAATCGGCGATCGCCCGCTCATCGTGAAACTCGCCTACATTCCCAACGACACCGACCTGGAAACCATGGTCAGGGAAACCGTCGGACATGGCACCGTGCAAGGCTTCTCCACCATCAACACGATTTCCGCGCGCCTAGTGGACGCGAACGGCAACCAGGCGCTGCCGGGAGCCGGACGTGACCGTTCCGGCGTGTGCGGCAACGCCATCCGCGGCGCCGGTCTCGACATGGTCGGCAGGCTCGCCGCCATCCGTGAAAAGCTCGGCCTCGACTTCGCCATCGTGGGCGTGGGCGGCGTGATTCGCCCTGATGACTACAAGGCGTACCGTGAGGCTGGCGCGAACGCCGTGATGAGCGCCACCGGAGCCATGTGGGACGCGAATCTCGCGCGCGAAATTAAGGAGACACTGCGCTGAATTCCGTTTTTCGCGAACATGCTACATGCCTTATGGCAAACTAAGCAGCAGTGTTTTTTGAGCTTGATCCAAAAGGGAATCGAAAGAGGTTGAGCGTGTCTGACAATAAGAACGACATTCTGCACGTCGAAGGCGGCAAGCCGCTGAACGGCACCATCAAGGTGCGTGGCGCGAAGAACTTCGTAAGCAAGGCCATGGTCGCCGCATTGCTGGCCCCGGGCACATCCGTGCTGAAGAACGTTCCGGAAATCCGCGACGTGCACGTGGTGTCCGACCTGCTGCGCCTGCACGGCGTGGACGTGACCGTGGACGGCGCGAACGGCGTGGTGACGATCGACGCCACCAACGTGCAACTCGCCGACGTGGCCGACGTGGACACGCTGTCCGGCTCGTCCCGCATTCCGATTCTGTTCTCCGGCCCGCTGCTGCACCGTCTGGGCGAGGCGTTCATTCCGGCGCTCGGCGGCTGCAACATCGGCGGTCGTCCGATTGACTTCCATCTGGAAACCCTGCGCAAGCTCGGCGCGAACGTGGACAAGGAACACAAGGACGGCATTCACATCACCGCTCCGAACGGTCTGCATGGCGCGAAGATCCACCTGCCGTACCCGTCCGTGGGCGCCACCGAGCAGACGCTGCTCGCCGCCGTGCTCGCCGAAGGCAAGACCGAGCTTTCCGGCGCCGCCATCGAACCTGAGATCATGGATCTGGTGAGCGTGTTGCAGAAGATGGGCGCCATCATCTCCGTGGACGTGGACCGCACGTTCCGCATCGAAGGCGTCAAGGAGCTCAAGGGCTACACGCACACGTCTCTGACCGACCGCATCGAGGCCGCCTCCTGGGCGTCCGCCGCGCTCGCCACCCATGGCGACATCTTCGTCAAGGGCGCCACCCAGCCGGAAATGATGACCTTCCTGAACGTGTTCCGCAAGATCGGCGGCGAATTCGACATCACCGACAAGGGCATCCGATTCTGGCATCCGGGCGGAGATCTGAAGCCGGTGGCCATCGAAACCGACGTGCACCCGGGCTTCATGACCGACTGGCAGCAGCCGCTCGTCGTGGCGCTGACCCAGGCCAACGGCCTTTCCATCGTGCATGAGACCGTGTATGAGAACCGTTTCGGCTTCACCAAGCCGCTGGTGCAGATGGGCGCCACCATCCAGCTGTACCGCGAATGCCTCGGCTCCCTGCCGTGCCGCTTCCAACAGCGCAACTACAAGCATTCCGCGGTCATCTTCGGACCGACCCCGCTGACCGGCCGTGACATCGACGTGCCGGATCTGCGCGGCGGCTTCAGCCACCTGATCGCGGCGCTCGCAGCCAAGGGCCCGTCCAACGTGCAGGGCATTTCCCTGATCGACCGTGGCTACGCCGACTTCCGCGGCAAGTTGGAAGCCCTCGGAGCCGACTTCGACTGATTCGCTGCGATTGGTTCGATGAATCGGCTGCGGCTGATTTATTGCGATTGGCCAATCGTGATTGATGATTCGCAATTGAACAGTTGCGATTGACAGTCGCGTCGAACGCCCATGTTGCTTTCACCGGTACTCGCCTTGCGCGGGTGCCGGTTTTGTTTTATCCGCGATTGCCGCCGCCGCAATCGCAAACATGCTTTCCGTGCCTTCCGCATCTTCCGCACATTCCCTTTTCTGCCTTATCGCCCGTCTTTTCTGCATCATTTGACGGCCAAATGATGCAGAAAACGATGGCATGAGGCAGTAAAAAGCAAGATAACGCGGAAAACATCGATGACGAACGTATCGGCGGCCGGTGGCACAATGGGAGCCATGGCATCCAAAGGAAAACCGTCGCCGCGCTCCGCAGTGAAGCCGCTGAGCGACGAGCAAGTCGCAAAACTCGCGCAGAAGCATCATCTTGTAGACCCGACCCATGATTTCCCGACCGGCCCACGCGAAGCCAACACCGTGGAAATCGAAGCGCAGAACCCCAAAGCCACGCATCGCCTGCTGACCGGCTGCGACGTGGTGCTGCGCAATCACAGCAAAGTGAAGGCCTGGGGCTTGGAACACGTGCCGGAAACCGGCCCGTTCATCACCGCCGCCACACACGTGACCATGTACGACGTGTTCGTGCCGATGGTGTCGCTGTTCCATCAGGGCCGCCGCCCGCGCTACATGGCCAAGGCGGAAATGGCCAAATGGCCGCTGATCGGCAAATGGTTCCAGCTGGTCGGCATGCAGCCGGTGCAGCGCCGCGCGGGCAAGGCCAAAGCCATCGAGGAAACGTCCGTGGAAATCCTCACCTCCGGCCGTCCACTGACCGTATGGCCGGAGGGCACCGTGACGCGCGACCCGCAGAAGTGGCCGATGAGCATGAAAAACGGCGTGGGCGTGATCGCCCTCGAATCCTCACGCCGACTCGGCTGCCAGGTGCCGCTGTACTGTGCCGTGACCTGGGGCGCGGCCAGCATCAACCACTGGTGGCCGTGGCCGCGCAAGAACGTGGTGATGTGCTACGACGAGGCGCTCGACTACGCGGACCTGCTTGACGGCTGCGATTCCTGGGGAGACGAAGTGCCGACGGACCGCGCCGACGAACTGACCCGCCGCATCCGCGTGCGCATGACCGAAATCATGGCCGAAATCCGCGGCGAACAGGCACCTGACGGCTACTGGGACTACCGCACCATGAGTCGCGTGAAAGACTGATTTTCCCCACACACCCGTTCCGGCGGCGAACAAAATACGCGTGCGACCGGAACACGCGGCCGGTGTGCGTAGCCGGCGGTAGCATAAGACAACGTCGATTGAAAGCGGCGGCCGATGTGGCATACGCTCGGCCGCAAAAAGCAATCCAAATAATCCAAGGAGCAAAATTCATGGCGAATGTGACGGTACTGGGCGCTGGCGCTTGGGGAACGGCCTTCGGTCAAGTGCTTGCCGACGCGGGCAACAACGTGACCATGTGGGCCATCGAACCGGAAATCGTGGAAGGTATTCGTGACCATCACCACAACGGTGTGCGCCTGCCCAGCGTGGAAACGCTGCCCAGCAACATGACCGCCACCGGAGACCGCGCCGAAGCCGTGGCCAACGCCGACATCGTCATCGTGGCCATCGCCGCGCAGTTCGCATGCGTGGCACTGACCGAATTCAAGGGACTCATCCCCGAGACCGCGCTCGTGGCCTCCCTGATGAAAGGCATCGAACGCACCACCGGCAAACGCATGGACGAAGTCGTCATGGAAACGCTCGACCTTCCGGCGGAACGCTTCGCCGCCATTTCCGGACCGAACCTGAGCAAGCAGATCGCCGACCGCGAGCCGGCCGCGACCGTGGTCGCCTGCGCGGACATCGACAACGCGCGTACCATCGCCACCGCCTGCACCACCGACTACTTCCGTGCGTTCGTGACGCGCGACGTGATCGGCTTGGAAATGTGCGGATCGCTGAAGAATGTGGTGGCGCTCGCCGTGGGCATGGCCCGTGGCGCAGGCTACGGCGAGAACACCGCGGCCATGATCGAAACCCGTGGCCTTGCCGAACTGACCGCGCTGGGCGAGGCGGCCGGAGCCGATCCGAAGACCTTCGCCGGACTTGCCGGCGTGGGCGACCTCATCGCCACCTGCGGTTCCCCGCTGAGCCGCAACTACACGTTCGGCTCCAACCTTGGCAAGGGCCTGAGCGTGGAAGAGGCCACCAAGGTGAGCAACGGCGTGGCCGAAGGCGTGCCGACCACCGACGCGGTGGTGGCGTTGGGCAAGCAGTACGGTGTGCCGACCCCGCTCGCCACGGCCATGAGCCACGTGCTGGACGACGGCATCTCCTGCGCGCAGATGCTGTCCGAACTGTTCGGCGAAGGCATCACCGAGGAGTAGCAGCCGGCTTGTATGCTGGATGCTTGGCAAAAATCCTGAAAAGTCATAAGAGTTAAGGAATAAAGGCTATAGATATGGCAAAAAAGCGCATTGTGGTGATGTACGGCGGCAAGGCCGACGAGCATTCGATCTCCTGCATCTCCGCTGCGAGTGCGCTGCGCGCGCTGGACACGGACAAGTTCGAAGCCATTCCGGTGGGCATCACCAAGGACGGCAAGTGGATCGTCAACGGTGAGAATCCGCTCGGATGGAGCCTGGACGAAGGCCTGCCGACCGTGGAGAAAACCCCAGGCGCCAAGGACGTGGTGCTTGAAGTGGCTCTCGGACAGGACGGCTTCTTCGCCCGCGAGGATGACGGTACGCTGACCCCGTTCGGCCATGTGGACGCGGTGTTCCCCGTGCTGCACGGGCCGTACGGCGAGGACGGCACCATCCAGGGTCTGTTCGAAATGATGGGCGTGCCGTACGTGGGGTGCGGCGTGCTCGCCTCCGCGGCCTGCATGGACAAGCATTACACGAAGGTGCTGCTTGCGGCCGCCGGCATTCCCGTCGCGCCCGGCATCACGCTCGACGCGCGTTCCTTCGACAAGGCTTCCGAATTCAAGGCCAACGCCGATGCGATCATGGCGCAGGTTAGCGAAGCCGGCTTGCAGTATCCGCTGTTCGTCAAGCCGTCCCGCGCCGGCTCCAGCTTCGGCGTGACCAAGGTGGAGCATGAGGGCGATGCGGCCGAACTCGCGGCCGCCGTGTACGAGGCGTCCCACCACGATTGGCGCATCCTCGTGGAACAGGGCATCGACGCGCGCGAAATCGAATGCGCGGTATTGTGCCCGAAGGCCGGCGAAGCGCCGCAGGCCAGCTGGCCGGGCGAAATCGTACTCGACAAGCGCGCCGAAGGCGACGACCAGTTCTACGACTTCGACAGCAAGTACATGGACGCCGCCGCAAGCCACGTGGAAGTGCCCGCCAATCTGCCGGAAGAGACGCTGAACCTTGTACGCGAAACCGCCAAGAAGGCGTTCGTCGCCGTGGACGGTGCCGGTCTGAGCCGCGTGGACACCTTCGTGACCAAGGACGGCAAGGTGATGGTCAACGAAATCAACACCATGCCGGGCTTCACGTCCATCTCCATGTACCCCAAGGCATGGGAGGCCACCGGCGTGCGCTACACCGACCTGATCACCATGCTCATCGAAGGCGTGCTGCGCTGAATCCTGAATCTCAGCCGAACTGAGCCGAAGCCGTGCCGTATTCCAAGCTGAAAAGCGCAAAGAAAGCAACACGAAGCAACACGAAAAAGGCCAGTTCATCGTAAGTTTGCCGAAGCGAAACGGGAATATTCCTAAAAATCGCTTCGGCTTTACTTATTCTTTGACACTACGTTAGGTAACGCCATTACGTTTCCATGTTGTCGATTCCAAGAACAACAACACAACAAGGGAAACGAAAACGATGAACGCTTTGCGCAAGATCGCCGCCGGCTCGCTCGCCGCCGTGCTCGCATGCTCCATGGCCGCCTGCGGATCAGGCAACGCCAATTCCACCGATAGCGCCTCCAACACCGGTAAAACCGTGAAAGTGGACGAAAAGTCCGCAAAGGCCACTTCGATCTCCGATTTCGGCGGCATGGACGGCCTCGTGGCCGCTGCCGAAAAGGAAGGCGCGCTCAACGTGATCGCGCTTCCGCACGACTGGTCCAACTACGGTGACGTGATCAGCGGCTTCAAGAAGAAGTATCCGAAGATCAAGATCAACGAGCAGAACCCGAACGCCTCCTCCAAGGAGGAAGTGGACGCCGGCAAGACCAACAAGGGCACCGACGCCGCTCCGGACGTGTACGACCTCGGCCTGGCCGTGGCCTCCACCAGCACCGACAACTTCGCCTCGTACAAGGTGCAGGCCTGGGACAAGATCCCGGATTCCGTCAAGGATAAGGACGGCAAGTACTACGCCGACTACACCGGCATCATGTCCATCGGCTGGAACGCCGACAAGTACGGCGACATCAAGTCCATCAACGACCTGACCGACCCGAAGTTCGCCGGAACCGTGGCGCTCAACGGCAAGCCGGCCGAAGCCGGCGCCGCGTTCAACGGCTACCTGATGATCAACCAGCTGGCCGGCGGCGACATCAAGAACCTGCAGCCGGGCCTCGACTTCTTCAAGAAGCTCAAGGACTGCGGCAACCTCACCACCGTCGACGTGACCGACGGCACCATCGACTCCGGCCAGACCGGCGTGGTGATGGACTGGACCTACAACCAGGCCTCCTACCAGAAGAGCCTCAAGGCCAAGGGCGTGAACTGGAAGTTCAAGACCTTCAAGAACGCCCAGGTGGTCAGCTACTACAACCAGGCCATCAACGTGGACGCCCCGCACCCGGCCGCAGCCCGCCTGTGGGAGGAATACCTGTACAGCGCCGACGCCCAGAACGACTGGTTCAAGGGCGGCGCGAACCCGGTACTGCTCGACTCCATGAAGAAGGACGGCACCGTCGACCAGACCACCCTCAAGAACGCCATCACCATCGACGGCGATCCGGTGAGCTACACCAACGAGGATTCCACCCGCATCACCACATGGCTCCAGGACAACTGGGACAAGACCATCGGCAACTGACATGACCGCAGTGCTTACCTCAGGAGCTCACGCCAAGCGCGCGGGCTCCTCCGCCATCTCGTTTGCCGCGCATAGGCGTGAACTCGGCACCATCGCCGTGTCCATCCCGTTCTTCGCCTACACCGCGTGCTTCCTGCTCGCCCCGACGGTCATCGTCATCGTGGGCGCCTTCCAATCCGCCGACGGCAGCTTCACCGTGGCGAACTTCAACAAACTTTTCGAAGCGAACACCATCGCCGCATTCGGCACATCGATACTCGTATCGGTCGCATCCGCGGTCATCGGCGCCATCGTGGGCGCGCTCGCCAGCTACGCCCTCGTCATCGGCTCCAAGCCGAACGGCCTGCTGCGCCGCATGATTTCGGCCATCTCGTCGGTACTCGCCCAATTCGGCGGCGTGATGCTGGCGTTCGCGTTCATCGCCACCATCGGCATCAACGGCGTGGGCACCATGCTCATCAAACAGCTGACCGGCTACGTGGTGAATCCGAACTGGCTCAGCTCGCTGCCGGGCCTGATCACCATCTACTGCTACTTCCAGATTCCGCTGATGATCATCATCTTCCTGCCCGCGGTCGATTCCATCCGCCCGCAGTGGCGCGAAGCCACGGAAAGCCTCGGCGGCAACACCTTCCAATACTGGACGCGCGTGGCCGGCCCGATTCTGGCGCCGCGATTCATCTCCGCGTTCCTGCTGCTGTTCGCGTCCGCGTTCTCCGCATACGCCACGGCCGCCGCGCTGTTCTCCCAGCGTTCGATCCTCGTGCCGCTGATGATCCAAGGCGCGATGCGCAACGAAATGGACCCGAACCAGCAAGGCTTCGCGCAGGTGCTCGCCTTCGCCATGATCGTCGTCGTGGCGGTGGTCATGATGATCAGCCACGCCGTGGAAAAGAGGGCCGGACGATGGCAGTGAACGCAAATACGCAAACCGTAAGCGCGCAATCGGAGGAAAAGCAGAACATGCAGGAATCGCAAACCATGCCGCCGCAGCTGCGTGCGGCCAGACTCGGCAAGCAACGCATCGTCAAAACCATCATTCTCACGGTGACGCTGCTGTTCCTGTTCGTGCCGCTGGTGTCCATGTTCCTGTTCACCATCCGACACCCGTTGTCCGGAAAATGGAGCTTCGACCCGTGGATCGCCATCTTCACCGGCGACGGCAGCGCGCTCGGCGCCGACCTGAGCACCCTGTGGAGCGGCCTCGGCGCTTCGCTCGCGCTGTGCGTGGTGACCGTGCTGATCATGCTCGTGCTGCTCGTGCCCACCATGGTGATCGTGCACATCCGCTCGCGCAGACTGGAACGCGCCATCGAATGGGTGGCCACGCTGCCGCTGACCATTCCGGCCATCGTGCTGGTGGTTGGCCTGGGACCGATCTACCGCTGGCTGTCCGCCGACGTGCTGAGCACCAACCCGATCTGGCTGTGCTTCGCCTACGTGGTGCTGGTCATGCCGTTTGCCTTCCGCGCGCTTGCGGTGGGACTCAATTCCATCGACGTGAAGACGTTATGCGAGGCCTCACGGTCCCTCGGCGCTTCATGGCCGCGCGTATTCTTCCGCGTACTCATTCCGAACCTGTGGCAGTCGATCCTGTCCGCATCGTTCATCTCCATAGCCGTGGTGCTGGGCGAATACACCGTCGCCTCACTGCTCGGCCGTATGAACCTACAGGTCGCGCTGTACCAGCTCGGCCAATCCAATTCGCAAATCTCCACCGCAATGTCGCTGCTGGCACTGCTATTCGGCGTGATTCTGCTGGTGGCTCTCGATCTGATTTCCGGCGCGATGCGTCGGAACAAGGAAGGTGACAACTCATGACTCTCGCCGAACAGAAGGCGGTGGTTGCCCATACCTCGGAAGCGTTCTCCGATACCGAACCCAACGTGGTGACCGAAGCGGCGAAGGCCGTGCTCAAGGATTCCGAAGCGCGCGGCGGCGGTGTGCAGATGCTTGGTGTAGACAAGATCTACCCCGGTTCGACCGTCAAGGCGTTGGACGATTTCAACCTGGAAATCAATCCGGGCGAAATGGTGGTGCTGCTGGGCGGCTCCGGCTGCGGCAAATCCACCGCGCTGCGCTCCCTGGCCGGGCTGGAAGACATTCAGGCCGGACGCATCCTCGTCGGCGGCCAGGACGTGACCGGCGTGCCCGTCAACAAGCGTGACATGGCCATGGTGTTCCAGGCCTACTCGCTGTTCCCGCACATGACCGCGTTGCAGAACGTGGAATTCGGCCTTGAAATCCGAGGCGTGGACCGTGCGGAACGCCGCCGCCAGGCCATGGAGAAACTGGAACTGGTCGGACTTGCCGACCAGGCGAAAAAGTACACGCAGCAGATGTCCGGCGGCCAGCAGCAGCGCGTGGCCCTGGCCCGTGCGCTGGCCGTGAACCCGCGTGTGCTGCTGCTCGACGAGCCGCTGTCCGCATTGGACGCCAAAGTGCGCGTGCAGCTGCGAGACGAAATCCGCCGCATCCAACTCGAAGCCGGCACCACCACCGTGTTCGTGACCCACGACCAGGAAGAAGCCCTTGCCGTGGCCGACCGCATCGGCGTGATGAACCACGGCCGCATCGAGCAGATCGCCGACCCGCAGACGCTGTACCGCCGCCCCGGCACGGAATACGTGGCCACCTTCATCGGCCTGACCAACCGTCTGCCGGGAATCGCCAACGGTGAGGAGGCCGTGGTGTTCGGCCAGCGCGTCCCGCTGCTGGACGGTTCCGCCACCGACGCCTCCACGGTGCTGGTGCGCCCCGAGAACATGACGATCGAACTGACCAACGATGCCGATGCCGTCCACGGAGCCGGCGAACTTGGCCGCGTGGAGATGGTGCATTTCCTCGGCGCGCTGGCCCGCGTGGACGTGCGCGTAGCCTGCGCAGGCATGGGTGGCACGATTCGCGTCACCGTGCAGCTGCCGGCCAACGAGCTGCCCGCAGGACTTGCGATCGGAGCGCAGGTCGTGGTCGCGCCTCGGCCGATTCCGGCGCTCGCCGTCTGACGATTGGTCGCTGCGCGCGATCGCCGTGCGTGATTATTGCGTACGGTCGCCCATCGCGTGAGACGAGCCATTCGCAGGGCTGAGATTCCAAGCTGATATTCAGAGAACTGGTAGTACAGTGCTGGATATCAGCTTTTTTATTTGCTTGCCGTAAGTTCGTAAGGTGACCATGACGTTTCCGCAACAACCGCAACAGCCGCAGTACCCCCAGTATCCGCAGGGACCGGCACCGCAATATCCGCAATCGCAATTCCCGCAGCAGCTCCAGCAGCCGAATCGCAATCCGTTCTTCGAATGGCTTCAGCGGGCGAAACGTGACTTTTCGCGCATCGGCGCAAGCCTGTGCCTGATGGTGATCATCTGGTACGCGGGCGTCTTCCTGCTCAAAGGCGTGGTGCGTGCGGTCGCGGGCGGTGTAGGCGCCGGCGGCGATATGCCGAATTGGATGACGTTCCTCATTTCCGACGTGCCGCTGTATCTGATCGCCATGCCGGTCGCGGTGGTGCTCATGGGCAAATCGACCGTCATCGAAACCCGCAAATTCAACATGAAACCGGGCATGTTCTTCAAGCTGCTGTTCATGTGCCTGCCGATGATGTGGGTCGGCAGCATGGTCGGCAGTATGCTGTCGCTGGCGCTTTCCGACGGCGAGGCGACGAACCGCGTAGCCGATCTTGCCATGCAGACGAACATCTGGAACGTCGTGTTCTTGGTGATTCTTGGCCCGATTTTCGAAGAATGGATGTTCCGCAAGCAGCTCATCGACCACACTCGCAAATACGGAGAGAAAACGGCGATTCTGCTGTCCGGCCTTGCGTTCGGACTATTCCACATGAACCTGTTCCAGTTCTTCTATGCGTTCCTGCTGGGAGTCATGTTCGGCTACATCTACATGCGCACCAGCAAACTGCGCTATTCGACGGCCATGCACATGATCATCAACTTCAACGGCGGCGTGCTCGCGCCGTGGATTCTGACGCGCGTCGACCTGGACCAGCTGGACAAGGTGTCTCAGGCCGCGGAAAACGGCAATGTGGCGGCGATGGAACAGTGGGCGTCGCAGAACGCCACCGGGCTGGCGATCATGCTCGTCTATTTCCTGCTGTACGGTGCCGTGATTCTTGTCGGATTCGTGCTGCTGATTCGTAACTTCAGGAAAGCCGAGTTCTACACCGCGCCGGAGGAGCTGCCGCGCGGCGTGCGCGCCAAAACCGTGTACGGCAACGTTGGCATGGTCACGTTCATCGTGCTCACGGTGCTGCTGACGGCGATCGGTCTGTTCCTATAGCCGCTACCGCCGCTATTCGCCGCTGCCGACCGCGCGGTGCTCAAGATAATCGGCATGCGCGATCGACTGCGCCACCGCATCCGCCATCGTGGACAGCAGCAAATCGTTTTTCGCAAACGCGTAAATCGTGCCGTCAATGCCGTACGGGGTGAAGCCGTTGAGCTTCACCACCGGCTTGTATTGCGGGTTGGCAAGCCCCACGGTCGCATGTTCCACGGTGCTGACGATGTCGGCCTTCATACGCTCCACATCCACGCCCGCCTTCGCGGTGAACGGCACCGACACCAGGCACTCGTTCGACGGGTCAAGCTTCTCCAGCGAGGCGGTGTTCAGAATGGAATTCGGAATGACCATTTCGTTGCCGTTGCGTTCGCGGACGATGGTCTGACGCCAGTTGATGTCTTTGACGGTGCCGGTGATGCCGGCCACCTTGACGTAATCGCCCGGCTGGATGACGCGGCCAAGCATAAGCCCGAAGCCGCCGATCACATTGGCGATCGTATCCTTCAAACCCAGCGAAACCGCAAGACCGCCGATGCCAAGAGCGGTGAATATCGTGGTCGGATTGATGCCGAACACCGGCTGCAGCAGCGTGCCGATGGCGAACACCCACACCACCGCGCGCATGATGTTGACGAAGATGGAGGCGTTCGGCACCTGCGATTTGTCGAGCACGCGGCGCACCACCTTGGTGAGCGCCTTGTCGATAAGCGCGGCGACGATGAGCACGACGGCGAGCAGGATGAGCTTGCTGTAGTTTTTGGCAAGCCAGTGCATGAGAATTTCAACTGGATCCATGGCTGCCTAGTCTACACAGGGGACGTTGCACAACGCTTGCGATTGACTGGATGATTCCTGATCCGCCGGCTGGCCGCAGCGGAGCATAATGGATTCCGTAGGATGCGTTGGCCAGCGAAAAGGGGTGCGACATGGGCAATGTCGTGGATTATGTGCGGCGCGAGTTTCATGGATTCGCGGAGCTGCCGTTCGGCGATGTCGATTCGCTGGTGCTGGCTGAGCTCTCATATATGCGGCTTTCCGGCTTGGTTCCGGCGTTCGGCGAGGCGAGGTCGGTGGCGACGGTGCCGATTCGAGAGCTGCTGCGTGCGGAAAGCTATGACGACATGTTCGTTTCGAATTCCTCCGATATAAACGAGTATCGGCTCGCGTTGCTGCGTGCCGTCTGCGAATCGCCGCGTTTCCGCGCGTTGCGTGTCGGCGAGTACGCGGAGCGTCTGAGCGAGCGCGAACAGCAGCAGTTCGCCGCGATGACGTTCGACGTGGGTTGCGGGCCCGTCGATTCGCTGTATGTAGCCTTCCGTGGCACCGATGGCACGCTTGTCGGATGGAAGGAGGATTTCAATATGGCGGTGCGTTGCCCGGTGCCGTCCCAGGAATCCGCGTATCGGTATGTGAACTCGATTCTGGACAGGTCGGAAGGTTTCCTTTCGTCGGGCGATTCGCCCGCGGTCATGCTCGGCGGGCATTCGAAAGGCGGCAATATGGCCGTGTATGCGGCCATGCGTATCGCGCACGATGACATCGAAGTGGCTGGCGAGCGCGCGCGGCGGCTCGGATTGCTGCCCTCATTGGGTGGGCCAGTGCGGGGTCGCAACAGACGGATCTCCCGCATCTTTTCCCATGACGGGCCGGGCCTTCCGAAATCGACGGTGCGCGGTCAGTCGTACCGTGCAATCGAATCGCGTATCTGCAAAACCGTGCCCGAATCGTCCGTCGTGGGCATGCTGCTGCAATCGAATGCGCCAGTGCGCATCGTCAAAGCGGATGCCATCGGCATCATGCAGCATATGGGAAACAGCTGGCAAGTGGCGGAAAATGGCGATTTCGAACAGGTGGACGAGCTGACGGCCGGCGCGCAGCTCATCAAACGAACCCTCGACGGGTGGCTTGACACCGTAAGCCAGGAGCAGCGCGAGCGCGCCATCGACCAGATCTACGGGATCTTCGCGGCGGCGGGATACGGCAATATCGCCGATTTGGTGGAGCATTGGACGGATTCGCTGCCGAAGATTGTGGAGGCGGCGCGCAATACCGATCGGGAGACGCGCGGACTCATCAGGGCGGTGATCAAGGCGATTCCGGTCAGCGCGGCGAAGGCGGTGCGCGAGGGCTGAAGCGGGTTGAGTGCCGAGGCGGGCTGAAGCGCGTGCCGAGGCGGGGCTATGGGCGGATGCAACGGCTGGTCGGGATGGTTGCCGAGCCGCATTTCGGCCGATTCATGTGTCACGATCCTCGAAAAGGCGTGAAAAATGGAATTGTGACACATAAGTGCCGCGCAAGTGACACACGAGTGCCGCACAAATGACACATAAGAAGGGCAATGGAGGGCATCGGGGCGCCGATGATCCGGATGCATCCCCGTTCGCTGACGTAGGATGGTGCGGTGCGGACGCATAATTGTGGAAGCATAATGGAATGCGGAATGTCGACGGCTGCGAAAGGGGTGTGCAATGGGCAACATCATCGATTACGCGCGTACGGAGACGCGCGATTTCGGCGAGCTTCCCTTCCGTGAGGCCGACGCGCTCGTGCTCGCGCAGCTTTCGTACGACGACGTGCCGGAATGTGTGCCGCGATTGGATGACGTCGAATCGAAATACGGCACGTTGCGCGATCGCGTGAAGCAGTTCGACGTACGCCGGCCGATCCGTTCGCTGCATATGTTGCGCAAGCTCCCGTTCAACGGCGTGACCATCGCACGCGCCGATGACGAACTGAACCACGACCAGGCGGTGCCCGACCATGACGTCGAGAACGTGGGACTGGTCGATCCGCAGGTGACGCACGACTTCTACCATGCCGTCGCCTCGAATCCGCGGTTCTCCGACATTGAAATGGGGGCGTTTCTCGAGCAGTTCGACGGCGAAGAGCAGACGCAGTTCGCCGCGGTGACCTACCTGCTGCCGTCCGGCGCGCTTGTGGTGGCGTACCGGGGCACCGACGATTCGCTGGTCGGCTGGAAGGAAGATTTCAACATGGCCTTCCAGTATCCGGTACCGGCGCAAGCGACCGCCGCCGACTATCTGGCCAGAGTCGCCGCGCTGTGGAAGGACGTGCCGATTGTGCTCACCGGCCATTCCAAGGGCGGCAATCTGGCCGTATATGCGGCGATGAACGCATCGGACGAGGTGAAGGACCGCGTCGAACGCATCTACTCGCTGGACGGGCCGGGATTCCCCGAATCTGTGGTGAACAGCTTCGAATATGCAAGCGTGAGCGACCGCATCGTCAAAATCGTTCCGGACTCATCGGTGGTGGGCATGGTGCTGGAAACCCCCGAACGGTGCATGGTGGTCAAATCCGACGTGGAAGGCATCATGCAGCATTTCGCGTTCTCCTGGCAGATGCACGGCGGCGAATTCGACAAAGTCGAGGACGTGGCCAACAGTTCGGTGACTTTCAACAAAGCGTTGAACGGGTGGCTGTCCAACCTGTCCAAGGAACAGCGCGAACGTGCTGTGGACGCGCTGTTCGCGGTGCTGGAGGCGTCCGGAGCCGGCAGCATCTCCGCCATGATGGCGGCCGGACCGAAGGTCATCCCCGAAATGCTCGGCACATATGTTGGATTGAGCGTTGAAGATCGACGCAACCTGAACCAGGCGCTGGGCATCATGCTGCAGGCCGCGCTCGCCCGTAATCCGAAGGTGCGGCGCAGGTAGACGCAGATTGCGCGGGTGGCGTATGCCGATGCTGGCCGGGGGTGGCTGGTCGGCGAACGGAGGCTTGGTTTGCGTCTGACGGGCCGGCAATCGCCATAAATACGACACGTTGTGTAGTTTGTTCTAGACAGACTGTATAGTAAAGCGCGTTGCGTATTGGAAATGACTTTGCGAACGACTGTTAAAATAGGGGGAGCCATGCCACGTCCACGCCGGGATTCGGAGATTCTGCCAGCCAAAGAACGGCTCGAAAACGCATTCTGGGAACTGCTTTCCGAACGTGAGTATCGTAAAATCACCGTCACCGACATCGTGCGCACGGCGGACGTAAATCGCAATTCCTTCTACTACCATTTCACGGGACTGCCGGAACTTGCCGATTCCGCCATTCTGCACGCCGTGGAAAACACACCGCTTCCCAGCGCGCCCAACGCGAATTTCAATCCCGACAACGAATGGCGCAAGCATGTCACCGCGCTGCTACGCGAGCCCGAACAGCGTCGGCGTCTTGACCGGCTCGCGCTGCTCGCCGGACCGCACAGCTCGCCGGAACTCGTCGAATCCCTGCAGGACTTCGGCAGGCTCACGTTGATCTCCGTGCTGGGGCTTGACGCCGACCACCTCGACCTTAAAACCGATCTCATGCTCGACTTCACCGTAGGGGGTATGCTGGCGGTATTGCGCCGTTGGCCGAAACTCCACGAGCAGCTGCCGATGGACGCCGTGTTCAACGAGGACTTGGCGGTGTTGGCCACGGGCATGTTCATGTCCATGTCCAAAACCGACATGCTGGGCTATTGGAAGCGCATCTTCAGCAGTGGTTTCGTGCCCGGGCAGGCGTCTCACGACGACCAAGCCCCGCAATCCGCCGCACAGTGAGCCATACGCCACACTGCGTGACTTTTCGGTGGTAGAAACGTCTGTAGCGGCGCTCTTTCAGGGTGCGTCAGACGTATGCAACAGCACGACAGGGAGGTTGTTCCATGATCAACGAAGCCTACAAGGCCATGCTCGGCGGAAAATCCGTAATCCGCGAGCTGAGCGAATACGCGACCGCGCGTGGCGCCGAAATTGGCTACGAGAACGTGTTCGACTATTCGCTGGGCAACCCGAGCGTGCCGTGCCCGCAGGACTATACCGACGCCGTGATCGACATGTATAAAACGGCCGAACCGGTGGCGTTGCACGGCTATTCTCCGTCCTTGGGCATTTCGTCGGTGCGCAAGGCGATCGCCGAAAGCCTCAACCGCCGCTTCGACATGGACTACACCGCCGACTACATCTTCCCGACCACGGGTGCGGCCGGCGCGTTGGCGCATGCGCTGCGCGTGGTGACCAAGCCGGGCGACGAAGTGATCACCTTCGCCCCGTACTTCCCGGAATACCAGCCGTATGTGAACGGCACCGGCGCGCACCTGACCGTCGTTCCGGCCGACACCGAGAACTTCCAGATCAACTTCGACGCGTTCGAGAAGGCGCTCAACCCCGGAACCGCGGCCGTGCTCATCAACACCCCGAACAATCCGTCCGGCGCGGTCTATTCCGCTGAAACGCTGACCCGCCTGGCCGAGGTGCTCAACGCCAAGCAGACTGAATACGGCCACGACATCTTCCTGATCGCCGACGAGCCGTACCGCGAGATCGTGTTCGACGGCGGCGGGCAGCCGTATCCGAGCAGGTTCTACGACAACACGCTTTCGTGCTACTCGTACTCCAAGTCGCTGTCACTGCCGGGCGAGCGCATCGGCTACGTGGCCGTGAATCCGCGTGCCACCGACGCCGAGCTGATCGTGCCGATGTGCGGACAGATCAGCCGCGGAACCGGCCACAATTGCCCGTCTTCCACCGCGCAGCTGGCTGTGTCCAAGGTGGTGGACGAGACGAGCGACCTGTCCGTGTACGAGACCAACATGAACCTGCTGTATGACGCGCTGACCCGTCTGGGCTTCGACGTGGTGCGCCCCGGCGGCACGTTCTACATCTTCCCGAAGGCGCTTGAGGAGGATGCGAACGCGTTCTGCATGAAGGCCAAGGATTACGACCTGATTCTCGTGCCGTCCGACAGCTTCGGCGTGCCCGGCTACTTCCGCATGGCCTACTGCATCGACACGGAGAAGGTGGAGCGTTCCATCGCGGCGCTTGAGAAATTCGTGCACGAGGTGTACGGCCGCTGAGCCGCTCGCGTATTTCGCCTATATTCCGCTTAGAGATGGCGGATTCGCTCTCGTGCCTGATGCCATCTCGCTTATGGATGGCGGATGATGCGGGGAAAAGCCGGTTGGAGGGTATGGATATTGCCCCCTAACCGGCTTTTTGCTGTAGGACCCCGCCATCTATAAGCGAGATACCGTGGGGCGATTTGGAAAATCCGCCATCTATAAGCGAGATAGTGCAGGATTGTGGGGCGGCAAGCCGACTGTCTGACGGGACCGTGTGCGTTGATACAGGTTCGCCCGGAGCTGGTGGGGTCCAGCTCCGGGCGAAGTCTGTTATGGGGAAGGAAGGAATCTGAATCGGTTAATGCGTGAATCCGTCAGTGGGTGGCGATCTCGTCGATCTTGGTGACGTGGCCGCCGAACTGGGCGCGCATGGTGGACACGACGCGCAGAATGTCGTCGGCGCCGCCGCGCGAGGTCTGACGTGCGTACAGTGCGGCCGCGGTGGCCGGGGTCGGCACGCCGAGTTCGAGAGCCGCCTCGATCATCCACTTCGCCTCGCCGGACTCGTTGGCGACCGGCGGCATGGACTTGAGCGTCGGGTCGGACTTGAAGGCGATGGCCAGCAGGTCGAGCAGCCAGGACTGCACCACGGAACCGTCCCTCCAGGAGCTCATCACGGCCGCCGGATCCTCAACGAGATCGGACTTCACCATGGTGGCGAAGCCTTCGCCGAAGGCCTGCATCATGCCGTATTCGATGCCGTTGTGCACCATTTTGGCGAAGTGGCCGCCGCCCACCGGGCCGGCCAGCACCAGTCCGGAATCGCCTTCCGGCTTAAGTGCCTCGAAAATCGGACGTGCGGTTTCGAAATCGTCCTTGTTTCCGCCGACCATGAGCGCGTAGCCGCGGTCGATGCCCCACACGCCGCCGGAGACGCCGCAATCCATGAAATGGATGCCCTTCGGCTCCAGTTCGGCCGCGTGGCGTGCGTCGTCGGTGTAACGGGAGTTGCCGCCGTCGATGATCATATCGCCCGGCTGAAGAAGCTCGGCAATCTCGTTGATGGTGCTGTCGGTCGCTTCACCGGCCGGCACCATGACCCACACCAGACGCGGGGCCTTCAGCGCGGCCACCAGTTCCTTCAGGCTTGCCACGGTGCGGTCCGACTCGGGGGAGCGGTCGTAGCCGACCACCTCATGCCCTGCCGCCGCGATGCGCTTCGCCATGTTGCCGCCCATACGTCCCAGGCCGATCATTCCCAACTGCATGATGTGCTTCTTTCTCTAAAAATGGTTGAAAAGTTTTTGCGATTTTGAATAAGGATTGATACCGCCCGTTGGCTTCCCGCGCCTTCCGCAACGCAGAAAAGAAGGTTGCGGCAAGCTTTGCGGGCGGCAAGTTTTGGTTATGTTTTGGGTTATGTGAGTGTGGTTGCGATTGCTGCGTTCAGTGCGTCAAAGCACCAGTGAGAGCAGCATCACGCAGCCCAGGCCGACCACCGACAGGATGGTTTCCATCAGCGACCAGGTCTTCAGCGTCTGGCCCACGCTCATGCCGAAGTATTCCTTGACCAGCCAGAAGCCGGCGTCGTTGAGGTGGGAGAAGAACACGGAGCCTGCGCCGATGGCCAGCACCAGCAGTGCCAGATGAGTCGGGCTCATACCGGCGGCGAGCGGCACCATGATGCCGGAAGCGGTGACGGTCGCCACGGTTGCCGAACCGGTGGCGAGACGGATGAGCACGGCCACCAGCCAGCCTGCGATCAGCGGGTTCATGGCGGATTCGGTGATGGAGTTGGCGATCACGTCGCCGATGCCGGAGTCGACCAGCGTCTGCTTGAAGCCGCCGCCTGCGGCGACGATCAGGATGATGCCGGCCACGGAGCCGAAGGACTGTCCGACTATGCCGTTGACGGCGTCACGGGAGAACTTCTGCATGTAGCCAAGGGCGACCATGGCGAAAACGGTGGTGATGAGCAGTGCCACGAGCGGGGTGCCGAGGAACGCGATCACACGGCCCCAGGCGGTGGTGTTCTGACCGGTCAGATCCACGATGGACGCGGCGAGCATCAGCACGACCGGCAGCAGGATCACGGACAGGGCGGTGCCGAAGGACGGGCGGTTTTCCGCGGACTTCGGAGCTTCGGCCTCAGCCTCGTTCTCCGGAGCGGCGATCGGAACCCACTCGGCGGCGAGCCTGCCGAACAGCGGGCCGGAGATGATAACGGTCGGGATGGCCACGATCAGGCCGAGGGCCAGGGTGATGCCGAGGTTCGCGTTCAGCGCGCCGATGGCGGTCAGCGGACCGGGGTGCGGCGGCACGAAGGCGTGCAGCGTGGACAGGCCGGCGAGGGCCGGGATGCCGAGCAGCACCACAGGGGACTTGGAACGACGGGCGGCGAACAGCACCACCGGGATGAGGATGACCACGCCGACCTCGAAGAACATCGGGATGCCCACGATGAACGCGATCAGTGCCATGGCCCACGGCAGACGCTGCAACGGTGTCTTGGCCATGATGGTGTCGACGATGGTGTCCGCACCGCCCGACTTGAACAGGATGGTGCCGATGATCGAGCCGAACGCGATAAGCAGGCCCACGTTGGAAATCGTGCCGCCGACGCCGGAAGTGAAGCTATCGAACGCCTTGTCGAACGGCACGCCCGCGCACACGGCCATGACGAATGAGCCGGCGAGCAGGGACAGGAACGGATGCACCTTGCATGCCGCGATGAGAAGAACGATGACGGCGATGCCGATGATCGCCGCTGCGATGAGATTCATGAATCCTCCTTGACTCGTTGAATTTCTCTTTCGATTTTTAGTTATGTGCGATTATTTTGCGCTGTGTTGCGGCTTGCGCCGTTCACTCGGCTTGCTGCGATTGCGCGGCCACCTTCGCCGCGTACTCGTTCACTGCGGCGACGGCACGTTCGACCATTTCCTCGACGCTGCCTTCGATGGAGACTTCCACGCCGTTCTCGTCTGGCTGGAGCGGCTCAAGAATGGCGAACTGGCTCGGCAGCAGTGCCGGCGGCATGAAGTGGCCCTTGCGCTCGTTGAGACGCTGCTGGATGAGTTCCTGCGAGCCGGTCAGATGCACGAAGAAGGTGGGAACGTTCTGGGCGAGCACCTCACGGTAGCTGCGCTTCAGGGCGGAGCTGGAGACCACGGTGTTCTCGTCCAGCGCCTCGCGAGCCACCATCCAGGTGTTGATGACCTTGAGCCACGGCCAACGGTCCTCGTCTGTCAGCGGAATGCCTGCGCTCATCTTGTCGATGTTGGCCTGCGGATGGAAGTCGTCGCCCTCCGCGTACACGTATCCGAGACGTTCGTGAATGGCTTCTGCCACGGTGGATTTGCCGCATCCTGCAACACCCATCACCACTACGTGAATGCTCATGTTGTCCTCCTTGAACTCTGCTGTATTGCCAGTGCCACTTCGCATCGGCGATGACATCAATATAGCTATGAAAGGTAGTACTAGTCAAGTTAAAAGTACTACGAATAAAAATAATCATGCGACTTGCTATGCTGTAGGTAGTACAAATCGGCGGCAAATCGCGCGAATCGTGCGGGGGTAATTATTCGGACGTCACGCGAACGGCAATCGTATACGGCGTGTCGCAAAAACCTGAAAAAAGATTTGCACGCACAACGAGAGGAATTGTGGATGGCAGGAAACGAAAACGGCGGCGAACTGCTGCAGGATGCAGTGTGCCGCACGCTGGCCATCGAAATGCTGGACGGCAAATGGCCGGCCGGTGAAAGCTTGACGTTGGAAGACGTGCAGAACCGTTTCGGCATCTCCCGTACCGTGGCGCGCGAAGTCGCCAAAACGTTGGAATCCATGGGTGCGGTGACGGTGCGCCGACGCGTCGGATTGGTGGCGCGGCCGTTCTCCGACTGGCAGGCGCTCAACCATCAGGTCATCGAATGGCGACTCCACTCCACGCAGCGCGAGCGGCAGCTGTCGTCATTGACCGAATTGCGATTGGCGGTCGAACCGGCTGCGGCGGCCTCGGCGGCGCGCCTCGCCTCCATCGACGTCAAGGCGAAATTCCCCGTCTACGCGGCGCAGATGCGCCAAATCGCCGAATCAAACGAAGAGGGGGCTGTCGGCCTGACCAAATTCCACGATCTGGACGTGGAATTCCATACTTTGATACTGCGCGAAAGCGGCAACGAACTGTTCGCCGCGCTTGCCGACACCATCGCCACCGTGCTGCGCGGCCGTGTGGAACTCGGCAAATACCCGATGAAGCCGAAGCCGGCCGCGCTCGACGCGCACGATGCGGTCGCCGACGCGATAGCGAAGGGCGATCCGGAACGTGCGCGCAAGGCCATGTTCGACATCGTCGACGAAGTGGCCCGCGCGCTCAACTTCTTCTAAAACCAATCGCTACCGGCGTCGAACCGCCGGATTCGCGGTCAAATCACAGGTTCGCGTCGACCGTCTGACGCAGGTCGTCAACGATTTCGCCCAAAGTCTCGCTGAACACCGCTTGATCGGTGTACATCGAATCGAACAGCGTATCGATGTACTTGCGGAAATCCTTCGGCAGAATGGCGCAGTCGCGTTCGGCGAGCTTGTCGAGACGCTTCTCGCCGGGATGCGTGCGGCGGTTCAGCGCGAACAGCACATCGAAATACGATTCCATGAACGCGGCCATGCGATGGTTGACCGCGATTTTGTCGCCTCGGCTCGCGGCCTTGCGGATCTGTGCGTCGTACGACGGCAGGTTGCCGGTAAGTAGACGCATGTTGCGATTGATGATGTTGCGGCGCAGTTCCTCGGGGAACGGCACGTCGAACCGCTGTCGGGTCGCGGCGTACTGGCCGTCGCGGTCGAACAGCACCTTGCTGGTGAGCATGTTGTGCCACATGCACGTCGTATAGCCGTTGCTGGCCTGGAACCGTTCCACCACGTCGGCGACATTGGCTGCGAACTGGTCCAGATCGCGGTACAGCACGTCGATATTGGTGCCGTCGTTCAGCGTGCAGTCGTCTTCGGTTTCCCAAAAATCGTTGTCGATTTCCATATGGCTGCAATAGTTGCGCAGCAGCCTGCGGCGGCGTTCGGCAGACACGGGTGCGGTGACGTACACGTAGACGTCGTAATCGGATTTTTCATCGTTATCGCCGGTGGCGCGTGACCCACCCAACGTGATGGCCTCGACTTCCGGCCATGCGGACACTGCTTCGACTAGTTCATTTGCCAATGACATCGTTTACCTCTCTCTGCGTCATTGCTGGAGCGGCGCTACGTTGCGCCACGGTGTGCAAACGATGCCAGTATAACATACCAGATGGTAACTGTCGAAGTTGTGCCGGCCTACGCGGTTTCCCGCAGGCCGGCACAGCGCATTCCGCCGAACGACGATTGTCAGGCGGAATGCTATCGAGCGATCGCTGTCGAGCGGAACGCTGTCGGACGGCAGCTGTCAGTCGACGGTTGCGGCTTCCGTCGAACCCTTGGTCGGATCCTTCTGCAGAAGCAGGAAGACGAGCGCGACGGCCAGCAGAATGGCTATCGACAGCACGCCGATCGACGCGTTGCCAGTCAGCGACGTCGTGGTAGCGACGAGGAACGTGCCGATAATCGACGCCGTCTTGCCGAAAATATCGTAGAAGCCGTAGTACTCGTTGGCATGGTCCTTCGGAATGATCTTGCCGTAATACGAGCGGGACAGCGCCTGGATGCCACCTTGGAACATGCCGACCAGAATCGCCAGAATCCAGAATTCAAGTGCGGCGCGCAGGAAGAACGCGGCGAAGAAGACGATGCACATGTACGCCACCACGGCCGCGGTGATCATGGTTTTCGAGCCGAACCGGCCTGCCAGCTTGCCGTAGATGATGGAGCAGGGGAATGCCACGAACTGCGTGACGAGCAGCGCCACGACCAGCTGCGTGGAGTCGATGCCCAGCTGCGTGCCATACGACGTGCTCATGGAGATGACGGTGTTCACGGCGTCGATGTAGAAGAAGAACGCGATCATGAACATCCACAGCGGCTTGTTCTTGCGGATGGCGCGGAACGTGGAGCCGAGCTCGGCGAACGTGCCGCGAATGGCCTCGCCTGCCTGCCCCGCGGTGGCGCGGTAATGCACCTGCTTATAGCTGGTGAGCAGCGGAATGGTGAACGCCACCCACCACAGCGCGGTGATGACGAACGAGGCGCGCGTGCAGGCTGTGGTCGACCAGCCGAACAGCGCGGGGCCTCCGAAAATCAGCGCGATGCAGACGATGAACGGCACGGTCGAACCGATATAGCCCCATGCGTAGCCGTGTGAGGAAATGCGGTCCATCCGTTCGTTCGAAGTCGTGTCCACCAGCATGGAGTCGTAGAACGTAAGCGAACCATTAAGGCCGATGGTGGCCAGCACGTACACGATGATGAACGCGAGCCAACCAAGCGGCATCGCCATCGCGCAGCACATGACCACGCCCGTCAGGAAGAAGCCGGTGAAGAAGCGGATCTTCATGCCCTGCACGTCGGCGATGGAGCCGAGCAGCGGCATAAGCACGGCGATGACGAGCGATGCGATGGTCTGCGCGTAGCCCCACGTCGACACGATGTTCGTCTCGCCGGCCGCCTTGAGCAGCGAATTCGCGTAGATCGGCACGACGGCGGTGGACAGCAGCACGAACGCGGAATTGCCGACGTCGTAGACGATCCACTTCTTCTCGCGTGGCGTCATCATATGCTTGGATTGCTGGCTGGATTTTTGGTTGGATTGCTGCGGCTGCTGGGCCTGCGCGTTCTGCTGGGACGGCTGGGTCTGCGGCTCGGCTGTGTCGGTCAATGTTGACTCTTTTCGGCTAAATGTCAATCTTATGGCTCATCTTATTCCATTACTTCATCGTACGGGCGTGGCGGGTGGTAACAGACCATTCGACATGAACAGCGCATGAACAAGCATGTTCTGCCCGTACGGGCCGCATACGCGTGCTGTCGAGACATGGCAAAAACGGCGGAATATGGGGAATGCAAGCCGATTTTCGTCCACAAGTTTGCGATTGGCCGGGGCTGGTTGTATAGTTGAGAAGTTGTGTGTTCTGCCATGCACTTCGTTGTGTGGTGTCGAACGCGCAGACTTGCAAGTCAATAGTAATTATAGGGAGTCCATTATGGCAGCTCGTTGCGCAGTGTGCGGCAAGGGACCGCAGACCGGTTTCACCGTTTCGCACTCACATATTCGCAATAAGCGCACCTTCCGCCCGAACCTGCAGCCGGTTCGCACCACCATCGACGGCGAGAACGTTCGCGTTCGCGTTTGCGTGAAGTGCATCAAGGCTGGCAAGGTCCAGCGCGTTGAAGCGTGAATCGCGAAATAACAGCTTGAAACCCCGGTAAGCCGAATGGCCGCCGGGGTTTTGCTTTATCTGGCCGTCCACAAGCCGTGTTGCGGCGAATGGCGCCGCCACGAATAATGGGGAATTCAGCCCGCCGCACAATCATCCGGTCGTGCCACAATGGAGTGTTATGAGCACCACATGGCAAACCCCGATTTCCTCGTTCGAAACGAACCGCCGCAGAGTCGGCGCGCTGAAATCGCTGGGCGTGGTGTCCGTGGGCGACGCGCTGACCTACTATCCGTTCCGCGTCACCGACCCGGTTCCGGCACGCGCCCTGCGCGAAGCGAAAATCGGGGAGAACATGGCCTTCGCCGCGCACGTGCGTGGCGTGCGCGTCTTTCCGATGGCCCGTCGCGGATTCCGGCTGATCGCCGACGTTGATGACGGCGATTTCGCGCGCAGCCGGCACATGGACGCTTCCATGGCGTCTCTCGTGTTCTTCTCCTATCGCAAGTCGTACGTCGATTGGATCCAACGCAAACTGCACGAAGGCGCGTTGCTGGTGGTCGCGGGCGAGCCAAGCGTATACAACGACCGTCTGCAATTCACCCATCCCGACATACTGACGGTCGATCCAGCCGGCGAGCAATTGCGCAGCCGCTCATCTGAGGAAGCCGCCGAATGGGATGACGGCTTCGGCACGGAACAACCGGCGGTCGTCCCGCAATCGCCGACCATGCCGAATCTCAAATACGATGCGGCTTCCGTACCGGAGGCGATGCGCCACGTATGCCGCCCACGTCCCGTCTACCACGCGAACTCGCGCATCTCCAGCGAACACATCCACGAGTCGATCGAAAAATGCATGGACCGGCTGTGCGGTGACGAATACGCTGCGGCACAGGCAGCCCGTGCATTGCATGGCGCCGATGCCAGCGACGCGCAACATGGGGAATTCGACGCGCCGCAAGCCGACCGGCAGGCACGGACGGAAGCGCTTGCCGCCGCCATCCCCGACATCATGCCGGAAGCGTTTCGTATGGAACATGGGCTGATGCACCGAGCCGAAGCGTTCATGGCGATTCACGATCCGCAAAACCGCGACGGTTTCAACAAGGCGTTGCGTACACTGCGCTACGAGGAAGCGCTCATCTGCCAAACCGCGCTGGTGCAGTCTCGTGATTCGTCGCGTAAGGCCACGGCCACAGCCTGCGCCGACACGCGGCTGAAAGACGATTTCGTCGAGTCGCTGCCGTTCTCGCTGACGGACGGGCAACAGCAGGTGATCGCCGATATTTCCGACGATATGGCACGTGATTACCCCATGCAACGCCTGCTGCAGGGCGAGGTCGGCTCCGGCAAAACCGTGGTCGCGGTGGCGGCTATGATGCAGGCCGTCGGCTCCGGCAAACAAGCGGTGCTCGTCGCGCCGACGCAAGTGTTGGCGGAACAACATTACAGCAGCATCCGCGGCATGGTGGATCGGATGTGTGGTACCGGCGAAGAGGCTGACGAAAACGCGAAATCAGGGGAATCGCAGACAAAATCAACGCACCATGCGGTTGTGGATGAAAGTGGACAAGTCACGTCGGGAAACGCGCCGGAACCGCAAAACGGTGGACAATCGGATGGCGGCCAGGTGGAGAAACTGCTGGACGGCCAATCGAACAGCCTGCCGGACATTCCCGTGCTGCTGCTCACCGGCGGCATGAAACTCGCCGCCCGCCGACGCGTCCTCGCGCAAGCGGCCTCCGGCAAACCATGCATCGTGGTGGCCACGCACGCCGCGTTCTCCAAAACCTTCCAAGCGCCCAACCTCGCGCTGGCGGTCATCGACGAACAGCACCGTTTCGGCGTGGAGCAGCGCGAATCGCTGAACGCCAAAGGCTCCACGGCACCGCATCTGCTGGTCATGACGGCCACGCCGATCCCGCGCACCGCGGCCATGACCTGGTTCGGCGACCTCGACATCTCCTGGCTCACCGAACTGCCCGGCGGCCGCAAGCCGATCCGCACATTCGTCGTGCCCGAAGCGAACGGCCCGCTGATGGCGGAAATGTTCGGTCTGATTCGCAAGCGTATCGACGCGGGGGAACGTGCCTACGTGGTCTGCCCGCGCATCGACGCCGACGCGAAGGATGCCGACGATGCGGGCGGTTCAGGCGATGCGGAAGTCGGTTCCGCATTCGACGCCACATACGATTTGGGCGAGGATGACGAACAGCGCGAACAGCGGCCGCCGTTGCATTCCGTCGCGGAAATCGCGGAACGCTTGCGATCGCTGCCGCAATTCGCTGGCATCCGTATCGCCACGCTGACCGGCCGCGACGATGACGAAACGAAATCGCAGATTATGGCCGATTTCGAAGCGGGCGTGACGCCGATTCTGGTGGCCACCACCGTCATCGAAGTGGGCGTGGACGTGGCGCAGGCCAGCTGCATGGTGATTTTCGATGCCGACCGGTATGGCCTGTCCCAGTTGCACCAGCTGCGTGGACGCGTGGGCCGTGGAGGCACCGAATCGGGCGCGTTCCTTATTTCACGTGCGCCGGAAGGCAGCGATGCGGCCAAACGCCTTGACGTGATTGCCGGCACGTTGGACGGCGCCGAAATCGCACAGGCCGACCTTGAATTCCGCGGCGCGGGCGACGTGCTGGGCGACGCGCAATCCGGCGGCAAATCCGGACTGAAACTGCTGCGCGTGGTCAAAGACGTGAAGATCATCGAGGAAGCCAGAGCGGAAGCCGCGAAACTGGTGGCCGAAGACCCCACGTTGCAAGGGTACGTGCAGCTTGCCGGCGCGGTGCTCGACTTCACGCGCGGCAACGAGACGTTCCTGACCAGCAATTAGGCTCGATGGTTATGCGCGTAATTTCAGGACGATTCAAAGGCATGGCGTTGACCACGCCGAAACCGGGCACCAGGCCAACCACCGACCGTACCAAGGAAGCGATATTCTCGCACCTCGATTCGTGGGGCGTGCTGGATGACGCACGCGTGCTCGACCTGTTCGCCGGAACCGGCGCGTTGGGCATCGAAGCGCTGAGCCGTGGCGCGCGCGAACTGGTGGCGGTGGAATCGGCCGCACCGGCCGCCGCGCTGATCGCAAAGACGTTGACGGCGTTGAAGCACAACCGTTCCTGGGAGCCGGGCATGAGCGCCCGCGTGGTCAAGGCGCGTGCGGAAAAGTACGCGGCGGCCGCATCGGCGATTGCACCATTCGGCGTGATCTTCATCGACCCGCCGTATGCGTTCGAAACCGAGGCGTGCAACCAGCTGCTGGCCGATTTGGCGGGCCGTGAGTCCGGCGAACTGACTGGCGAGGGCACGGTGATCGTGCTGGAACGCTCCACTCGTTCCGACGAGCCGACCGCGCCCGAAGGCTGGGATATCACCGACCGGCGTGATTACGGCGAAACCGCCGTGTATTACATCGAACCTGCCGAATCCGCCGAGCCGGCAGAGCCGGTTGAATCCGCGGACTGACGTCCGGGCTTTCCAAATAAAAACGTCGACGGTGGACCTGCATGCCCTCCGTCGACGTGAACAATCGTGCGTAATCAGCGCTGCCGTGGGTGCGCGCCGGAAACCTCCCAGCCCAACGCCATCAGCGTTTTGCGATCGGCCTTGTCAAGCTTGGAACAATCCAACGCCTCGATGAGGTCCGGACGCAACTTGTTGGTCTTCGCCAGCGCCTCGTCACGGCGGAAACGGTCGACTTTCGCGTGGTCGCCGGACAGCAGGACGTCCGGAACCTTGATACCGCGCCAATCGGCCGGCTTCGTATACTGGCGGTGCTCCAGCAGGGCGTTCTCTCCCGTATACGATTCCTCCACGATCGAGGCCGCATTGCCCATGAAACCGGGCAGCAGACGGGTGATGGCCTCCAACATGACCGACACGGCCACCTCGCCGCCGTTCAGCACATAATCGCCGATCGAATATTCACGCACGTCGACGCCCTGCGCACGGTAATACTGCGGAATACGCGCGTCGTAGCCTTCGTAACGGCCGCAGCCGAACAGCAGATGGTTGGCGTGGCTCAGCTCCGTCGCGTCCTGCTGGGTGAACAGGGGAGCGGACGGATTCGGGAAGATCAGCACCGGACGGTCGGTCGCCGGAACGGTATCGGCATTTGCGGCGATTTCTGTCGCCGATTCCGCCGGTTCGGCCGTGTCCGCGGAAGCCGTGTCGTCTGCGTCTGCCGTGGAATCGCAAGTAACCGTGGTCGGCTCAAGATGCAGCAGCTCGTCGAGGCATTCGCTCCACACCTCAGGCTTCATCACCATGCCCGCGCCGCCGCCGACGGGAGTATCATCCACGGAATGGTGCACGTCGTGCGTCCAGTCGCGCAGGTTGTGCGCGGTGACTTCGACCAGGCCCTTCTCCTGCGCCTTGCCGAGCAGGCTCAGGTTGAGCACTTCGAAATATTCCGGGAATACGGACACGATATCGATCTTCATAATGTTCCACAATACCGGTACGCCTGCCAAGCGCGGCGCGTACGAAAAAGGCGCCGGCATAATCGCCAGCGCCTTGTTGAAAAAGCAGCGGATCAGAGCCCCGGAATGAGTCCGCCCGGCGGGTCGAGGGTCAGATATCCGCCCTCGAGGTCGATGTCCGGCACGAGCTCGTCCACGAACGGCACGAGCGCGCTGTTCTCGACCACCACGCCATCGGCGTCCTTGACGGGATTGGCCAAACGGATCTTGAGCAGCCACTGGGCCACTTCAATCACATCCACCACCTTGCCTACCACAGTGCCGGGCGCAAGCCCCAGCGTATTGCCCTCGGCAAGGCGCGCCTCAAGACTGATCAGGTCCTTCGGGTACCACTCGTCCGCTTCAAGCATCTCCTCCGGATCGTCCGCCTCGCCATACAGCACCACGCCATTGGCGGCTTCGGACGCATCACGGTCGTCGATGCCCTCGAATTTGATGATCCAACGGTTTTTGAAGGTACGGGAGCTTTCCACCACATACTCTTCCTCGCCGTCCTTCGTATACAACACAGCACCGGGAGCGAACCGGTATTCCGGTTCGTCCGTAAAGATCTGCACGGTGACCTCGCCCTTGAGCCCCTGCGCACGCCCGATACGACAGACCCTCAGCAGCTCAAGCTGTTGAGGGTCGTCGGAATGCATATCACGCACCACGCTAGGATCTCACCTGCGCACGTCCATGATGTCGACGCGCACCTTGTGGTCGGACAGTGCCTGCACCACGGTGCGAATCGCATTTGCCGTGCGTCCGCTGCGTCCAATGACGCGACCGATATCCTCAGGGTTCACGCGCACGCGAATGAGTTCACCGCGCGGATTCTCATGGGACTTCACCGAGACATCATCGGGAAAATCGACGATGTTCTTGATCAGATGTTCCACAGCCTGGGCGAGCATGATCACTCGGCTTCCGCAGCCGGCTCTTCAGCCGGAGCTTCCTCGGTGGCGGCGGCTTCGGCCTCAGCCTTGGCCTTGGCGTCAGCTTCGGACTTGGCGGCCTTCAGCTTCTGGGCCTGGGCCTCAACGGCCTCGACGCGAGCGGCGGCATCCGGGCCAGCCTCAACGGTCTTCAGGGTGCCTTCAGCACCGTCAAGACCCTTGAACTTCTGCCAGTCACCGGTGATCTTCAGCAGGTTCAGCACCTGCTCGGTCGGCTGAGCGCCAACGCCGAGCCAGTACTGAGCGCGCTCAGAGTTGATGTTGATGGTCGAAGGCTGGGTGTTCGGGTTGTAGGTACCGATCTCTTCGATGGCGCGGCCATCACGCTTGGTACGGGAATCCATGATCACCACGCGGTAGAACGCGTAGAACTTCTTACCCATGCGCTTCAGACGAATCTTGGTTGCCAAAATGGCTCTCCTTGTAACTAGGGGTGTGTGTTTCGTGTTCTGTGTGGGGCACGGAATCCGAAACCCACGTGTTCCTCACGTCACGCGATTGGTAGAGGGCCTCGCGCGCGCGAATAACTGAGCAATTATAACCGTGGGGTATGGACGCGTTCCCGTATGCGTTCCCGAGCGTCCGTTTCTGTTGACTCGGACGCTCGGCTTGCGTTTTGCGCATTCTGAATGGCCGTTTCTCCAGAATCGGACATTGGTGAGGTGTTGTGGCGGTCTCGGGCGTCCGAATCACCCGAATCGGACGAACTCGCTATGCTGGATATGTTCATTGGCGGTTTTCGTGCGCCTGATTATGGCCATTTCAAGGGGATTTGCATGAGTGTTGCGTTGTGGATCGTACTGCTGGTATGCGTGTTGTGGATCGCTCTGAGCGAAATGCCGGCCGGTTGGGACGGCCACTTGCCGTTGCCGTATCTGATTGCGCTGACACCGCTGTTGTGGATTCCAACATTGGCGATTGCGATTGCCGGTGCCGTACGGCATGACACCGCCCTCGCCATCGTCGCGGCGATCGCGTGCATCGCTTCGCTGCTGCGCAAAATCGCGTATTGGAACAACAATCTCACGTCCATCAACACGGCGCAGATGGTGGCCGACAACATCGCAAAAAAGCGTGAAACATCCTGTGGAACACATACGTCGACTGCCGCGGAAGCCGCGAAACACGGCCGTTTCCGCGTGATGACGCTCAACTGCCGGTACGGTCGTGCCAATGCGGCCGCAATCGTCAGCGCCGTCAAGGAACACGACGTCGCCGTGCTCGCGCTGCAGGAATTGACGGACGATCTGGTCGCGGCCTTGGACGAGGCCGGCCTGTCCGACCTGCTGCCGTACCGCCAGTTAGGGGAGAACAAAGATACGGACAACGGCGGCTTCAACGGTATTTGGATTCGCATCGAGCCAAGCGACACGTCGCCGATCACCGCCGTGATTCCCGCCGCCGACGTGCCTGGCGTGTGCTTCCCGATTGATGCGATGCGCGGCATCACTTTCGTTTCCGCCCATCCGAAATCGCCGATGCGCGGCTGCCGCGACTGGTCCGCCGGCATCATCGGCTTGGGTGAGCTGGCCACATCGCAGAAGCAGGGCGATATCACCGTCGTATTGGGCGACCTCAACTCCGGTACCGACCATCCGAGCTTCCGCAAGCTGCTTGACGCCGGCTTCCAGGACGCCGCGTTGACCGAGGCGAAGGGCCGCCGCGCCACGTTCCCATCGTGGCTGCCGTGGCCGCGTCTCATCCTCGACCACATCTTGTTCACCGCCGGTCTGACCGCATCCGACGTGCGCTCCTTCACGGTCAACGGTACCGATCATCTTGCTCTGGCCGCCACGCTGACGTTGAAATAAGCCGAAAATAAGCTGGCATAACGAAACTGCCGACGCTGGAAAACGTTCCAACGTCGGCAGTTTCGTTATATATGCCGTATTGCGATTGCCGGTTGTCGTAATCGCCGGCAATCGCACATATCGCGGCTTAGTGCAGCAGACGCTTAGTGCAGCAGACCGGACAGACCGCCACCTAAGTTCGGCGGCAGCTCGCCGGAATCGCCCAGCATATCCTGCAATCCGGCAGGAAGCGCCGGATTCTGCGGCTTCTTGGCGAACGCGGAGCCACTGGAAGAGCCACCGGAATTCTTGCCGGCGAGCTTGTCGCGCAATGCCTTCTCCTCGGCTTCACGCTTCATCGGATTGCCGGACTTGCCCGACTTCTTCTTGTTCTTCTTGCCTTTGCCCTTGCCTTTGCCGCCGCCCATCGCGGGGCCTCCGAAGCCGGGCACGCCGGCGCCGACCTTGTTGCTCATGCGGCGCATCATCTTCGCGGCCTGGTCGAAGCGCTGCAGCAGCGCGTTGACCTGCGAAACCGTCACGCCGGAACCGTAGGCGATGCGGGCGCGGCGGGAACCGTCGATGATCGAGGGATCGCGACGCTCGTCCGGAGTCATCGAACGGATGATGGCCTCGGTGCGGTCGATTTCCCTCTCGTCGAACTGCTCAAGTTCCTTACGATGCGCGGCCATGCCCGGAATCATGCCAAGCAGGTTCTTCATCGGGCCGAGTTTGCGCACCTGCTGAAGTTGGTCGAGGAAATCGTCAAGGCCGAAGGAGCCGTCGGAGATCTTGACGGCGGCCTTGCGGGCCTCCTCCTCGTCGAACTGCTTCTGCGCCTGCTCGATCAGGGTGAGAATATCGCCCATGTCGAGGATGCGGGACGCCATACGATCCGGGTGGAAGACCTCGAAATCCTTCAAGCCTTCGCCGGTGGAGGCGAACAGGATCGGCTTGCCGGTCACGGATGCCACGGACAGCGCGGCGCCACCACGGGCGTCGCCATCGAGCTTGGACAGCACCACGCCGGTGAAATCCACGCCCTCGTCGAACGCCTTGGCCGTCTGCACGGCATCCTGGCCGATCATCGCGTCGATGACGAACAGAATCTCGTTCGGCTGCACGGCATCGCGGATGTCGCGAGCCTGCTTCATCAGCTCCTCATCCACGCCGAGACGGCCTGCGGTATCGATGATCACCGTGTCGTAAAGCTTCTGCTTGGCGAGCTCCACGGCGTCACGGGCCACCTTCACCGGGTCGCCGGTGGTCTGGCCGGGGGAGACGACCGCTTCGCCGCCATCGGACTGCACGCCCTTCTCCGGCGCGTACACCGGAACGCCGGCGCGTTCGCCAACCACCTGCAGCTGCGTCACCGCGTTCGGACGCTGCAAATCGGCCGCAACAAGCAGCGGAGTGTGGCCGGAATCCTTCAGCCAGTAACCCAGCTTGCCGGCGAGCGTCGTCTTACCGGCGCCCTGAAGGCCGGCGAGCATGATGATCGTCGGCGGATTCTTTGCGAAGTTCAACGGGCGATCCACGCCCGCGCCGAGCACCGCGGTGAGCTCCTCGTTGACGATCTTCACCACTTGCTGGGCCGGATTGAGCGCTTCGGAAACCTCGGTGCCGAGCGCGCGCTCGCGAATGCGGCCGGTGAAGGAACGCACCACGTCGAGCGCCACATCGGCGTCGAGCAGCGCGCGGCGGATTTCGCGGATGGTGCCGTCGATATCAGCCTCGGAAAGCTTGCCCTTGCTCTTCAGATGCTTGAAGGCATTCGAGAGCCTATCTGTCAAAGAACTAAATGCTGCCATAATGTTCCTCAGTCTAGCGTTTCACGCGGATAGCGGATGACATGGGTGCGATTGCCTACTTCAGCGACCAAGTGGAGCCTTGCGGACCGTCCTCGATGGCGATGCCGGCCGCGCCCAGCGCGTCACGGATCGCGTCGGCACGTGCGAAATCCTTGGCCTTGCGCGCTTCGGCACGTTCCGCAAGCTGTTCGGAAACCAGCTTGTCGAGCGCGTCATGCTCGGCGGAATCGGCTCCGGCACCAGCCGCACCACCTGCGGCACCGTCGGAAACCCACGGCTCCGCCAGCGGATCCAAGCCCAACGTGTCGAGCATCGCACGCACGTTCACCAGCGCCTCGCGAACCTCGGCCTTCGCCACGTCCGAATCGGCGCGGTCGGCCAGCTTCGACAGCAACGTGTTGCCGGAACGGATCGCCGTGAAAATCGCGGCGGAAGCGCCCGAAACGTTGATGTCGTCGTTCATCGCGGCAACGAAATCGGCGGGAAGCGCGTCGGCGGAAATCGCCATAATCTCTTCTCGTGACGGCTGTTCGCCGACGGCAGCGCCCGCGCGCTCGATGAAGTTCGCCACGCGGTCGTACGCGGACTGCGCCTCGGCAAGCGTCTGGTCGGACCATTCCAGCATGGAACGGTACTGCACGGAACCGAGGGCGTAACGCACCACCCAAGCGGAATGCTCGGCCAGCACCGCCGGCACGGACAGGCCGTTGCCGAGCGACTTCGACATCTTCTCGCCCTTCGCGGTGACCCAGGCGGAATGCATCCAGCGCGCGGCCGAATCGTAACCGGCGGCGCGCGTCTGCGCCATCTCGTTCTCGTGGTGCGGGAATCGCAGATCAAGACCGCCGCCGTGAATGTCGAACATGTCCTTCAGATAGCGGTGGCTCATCGCGGAGCATTCGATATGCCAGCCCGGACGGCCCGTGCCGAATGGGGTATTCCAGCGCGCGTCGAGCGGATCGGAATCCTTCGGCGCCTTCCACAGCGCGAAATCGCGCGGATCATGCTTGTCGGGGGACATGTCGGCAGGGTCGACCGGATTGTACTTGTCGTTGCCCGCGTTGTCCACGGACGGTCCCATCGCGTCGGTCACTTCGGAAGCCGCGTCGGAAACCGCGGTCTGCTTCTGGTGCGTCAGCTCGCCGTAATGCGGCCAGCTCGCCACGTCGAAGTAGACGTTGCCGGTCGGGTTGCCGTCCGCGTCACGCACCACATAGCCGTGGCCGTTGTCGATGATCTTCTTGATGAGGTCGATCATGTCGATCATGTGGCCGGTGGCGCGCGGCTCGTACGTCGGCGGCTCCACGCCAAGCTTGCTGTACGCCTCGGTGAACTCGCGTTCGTAGATATACGCGCGCTCCCACCACTGCTGGCCCGCGGCGGCGGCCTTGTCGAGGATCTTGTCGTCGATGTCGGTGACATTGCGCACGAACGTCACCTTGTAGCCCAGTCGCTCGAACCAGCGGCGCACCACGTCGAACGCGACGGCGGCGCGGATGTGGCCGATATGCGGCGAGCTTTGCACGGTGGCGCCACACACGTAGATACCGACCTGACCTGGTTTGATCGGCGTGAAGGACGACACGGCGTGCGATGCGGTGTCGTACAGCTTCAGCCCCGCGGCGGCCTTCGCCACCGCAAGAGCGCCGGAAGTGTTGGTATTCTGCGGTTCCTGCGTGTTTGTCATATTCATGAGAATATTGCCAGAATCGGACATGACGCTTGGTTTTCCCGGCATATGCACGGCATCGTATTGCGAACGTATGCAGACACAGAGCCGAATCGCGAGCGTCATTTACGCAGATGATGTAAAAATAGTGGCATGACGCAATCGCATGTGCTGATTCTTCAACACGTCCCGTGGGAGAAACCGGGGCGCATTTTGGATAGTCTCGACGACTTGGGCATGTCGTATGAAGTGATGAACATCGCCAAAGAGAAAAAGCCCGATCTTCCCGATTTCAGTGACGTCTCCGGCATCGTGATTATGGGCGGCCCCATGGGCGCGCTCGACACCGACAAGTATCCCGGTCTCAAAGCGGAATCCAAACTCGTACGCGCCGCCGTCAGCGTCGGCAAACCGTTGCTGGGCGTGTGCCTCGGACATCAGATCATTGCCACCGCGCTGGGCGCGAAACTCAAGAAGGGCAGCGAGCCGGAAATCGGATTCGCGCCGATTAAACGCATCGACAAGCACGACTACTTCTCCATGTGGAACAAGACGTTGGACGTGCTGCACTGGCACAACGACGTGGTGACCCTGCCGGAAGGCGCACAGCCGTTGGCCAAAAGCGCGAAGACGAAGAACCAGGCGTTCCGGTTCGGTTCGGCGCTTGGCCTGCAATTCCACCTGGAGGTCACCCCCACGTTGTTGGACGAGTGGCTGGACGAGCCGTGCATGGTGAAGGATTTGAAGGCCGCCGGCGGTTCGAAATCGCAGCTACGTGACGCCTTCGCCGAATACAATCCGCAGCTGCAGCCGATGGCCGATCAGGTTTTCTCCGGATTCGCGGCCCGGTGCAGCACCTATGCCGCAACGCTGGAGCGCTGATAAGCGTTCTGCCCGCTACACGCCCCACTGAATCGCCAGCTGAGTGCCTTCCGTAGGTGGTTCCTGAGTTCCGTAGGTGGTTAGGTGATGGACCAGTGTTTCGGAAAGGCTGAATTTAAGGCTTTTCTTCGTGCGGTATCCGAAGACAACCACCTACGGAAGCGGAAAACCACCTACGGAATCTTCTAGGGCGTTTTCGTTGCCTACATTCCAAGGTCTCCTGTCTACGTTTCGCATCATGCAGCTGGTGAGCAAGCCCCAAATACGTGTGCGGGAGGCGGTGTTCCGCCGACGCGCTACATTGGTGAGTTATGCCGACTTATGATTTGGGACTTGAACACGTTTCGCTCGCTTTCGCGACCAAGAATATTTTCACCGATGTGACGCAGGGCGTTTTCGAAGGCGACCGCATCGGCATCGTCGGCAAAAACGGCGACGGCAAATCGACATTGCTGCATTTGTTCAAAGGCACGCAGGAGCCGGATTCCGGTCGCGTGACCATGCGCAATGGACTGACGTTCGGCATGCTCGACCAGCGTGACCCGCTCGACGACAACGCCACGGTGCGCGAAGCCGCGTTGGAAGGGCGAGAAGATTACGAGTGGGCCGCGGAAACCAAATCGCGTGAAATCGTCGAAGCGCTGCTCGGCGGCATCAGCCTGGACGCGAAAATCGGCTCGCTGTCCGGCGGCCAGCGTCGCCGCGCCGACCTTGCCCGCCTGCTGCTCAAGGACTGGGACATTCTCGCGCTTGACGAGCCCACCAACCACTTGGACGTGGTGACGATCCACTGGCTCGCCGAGCACTTGAAGAACCGTTGGCCGTCCGGCCAGGGCGCGCTGCTGCTCGTCACCCACGACCGTTGGTTCCTCGACGAGGTCTGCGAATCGATGTGGGAGGTCCACGACGGTGTGATCGATCCGTTCGAGGGTGGTTACTCCGCCTACATGTTGCAGCGCGTGGAACGCGACCGTCAGGCCGATGTGCGCGAAACCAAGCGCCGCAACCTGGCTCGCAAGGAGCTCGCATGGCTGACCCGTGGCGCCCGCGCCCGCTCCACCAAGCAGAAGTTCCATGTCAAGGCCGCGCGCGAGCTCATCGCCGACGTGCCACCGGTGCGCAACACGTTGGAGCTGAAGCAGATGGCCACGTCGCGTCTCGGCAAACAGGTGGTCGATCTCATCGACGTGACGCAGATCTTCGAACATGCGCAGGGCGAGGCGGACATCGACGCGATTGATCCGGACGTCGCCGAAATGGAGGCGTCGGCCTCCCGCGTGGACGTGGTGCCGGCGATGTACGCCGAACCGCAGGCGCACGGCAGCGTCGAAGTCGCCGTCGACGATTTGACCGATCCGCGATTGGTGGACGCCGGTGTGCCGGAAGCGCGGCAGGCGGCGGCGCAGGCGGAACAGGACGCGCAACAGCAGGCGCAATCGCAAGCATCACAAGAAAATTCCGACGAAACGGAAGCGGCGGAAGTGACATCCGCGGCGCGGAAGGTCACCGTGACTGGCCGTAAGATCCTCGACGACGTGACGTGGCTGATCGGCCCGGGCGATCGCTTTGGCATCGTCGGCGCGAACGGTGCCGGCAAATCGACCCTGCTGAAGATCCTCGACGGCACGATCACCCCGACCGCCGGCCATGTGAACATCGGCAAGACCGTGAAGTTCGCGGTGCTTTCGCAGCGCCTCGACGAGCTGGAGAAGCTCGGCAAATACAAGATCAAGGAAGTGCTGAGCCGCTACAAGCCGAGCTACATCGTGGACGGCAAGGAGACCACGCCGGGGCAGATGATGGAACGCCTCGGCTTCGAATCCGCACAGCTCATGACACCGATCAAGGACCTGTCAGGCGGGCAGAAGCGCCGCATGCAGCTGCTGCTCATCCTGCTCGACGAGCCGAACGTGCTCATCATGGACGAGCCGGGCAACGACCTCGACACCGACATGCTCGCCGTGATGGAGGATCTGCTCGACACTTGGCCGGGCACGCTGATCGTCGTCTCCCACGACCGCTACCTGCTCGAACGCGTCACCGACCAGCAGTTCGCGCTGATCGGCGGCAAGATCCGCCATCTGCCCGGCGGCGTGCAGGATTATCTCGACATGACCGAGGCCATCAAGAACGGCAAGGATCCGTTTGCGGATGAGAATGCCGGGAAAGCTGGCAAGGGACGGAAGAATAGTGATGCCGGCGATCCCGCTACGACCGCGCCTTCCGTAGGTGGCGCAGCTTCCTCACCTTCCACTGGCGATTCGTCGTCGGCTTCCACGCCGAAGCTCACCGGCAAGGCGTTCCACGACGCGTCGAAGCGCGTTTCCGCCATCGAACGCAAGCTGGCCAAGCTGGAGGAGCAGAAGGCCGATTTGGAAGCGCAGATGGCCGCGCACGACCCAAGCGATTACGAGGGGCTGGGCAAGCTCAACGAGCAGTTGCAGGCCGTCACGGACGAGTCCGAATCCCTTGAAATGGAGTGGATGGAGCTCTCCGAACAACTTGAGTAGTGTTCTTTCGGCTAAACCGACGGTGAGAGGCTCATAGGCATCGGTTTGAGTGGTATGGAATGTACAAAACCGACGCTGACGATTCGCTCAGCGTCGGTTTAGCGGAATAATTCGTCGTGGCTGCCGGTGCGTTCGAAGAATGCGACTGAATCGTTCGATGACCAGATCACTAGCCAGTCCCCGGCATTGGCGACATGGCATTCGTATCGCCCGCGCCAATTGCCGGACAGGGTGTGCATGTTGTGGCGGCGGCGCAGCTCCTCCAGCGTTTCCGGGGTGTTCTCCACTACCAGATCGATGACTTTTTCAAGCTCGGTCAGGTTCCAGTTACGCCGTTTGGCGTTCTTTTTCAGATCGCGGCTGAAGGCCTTCGCGAAGTCGGCGGTCAACCGGCCCATCAGCGCATCGCCGCTTCGAGCAGGTCGTGTCCGTTGGTGAAACGCCCCGTCTTGCCCGATGCCATGAAGCTGTCCGCTTCGGCAGCGGCGTTCAGGCTTTCGCCATTAGGCTCCTCGGGGGCGAACGTCAATGGGATGCGCCCGGTATTCACCATTTGCTTGAATACGGCGCGCACCACTGACGAGAGATCCAAGCCATAATATTCGGCCACGTCGGCGGCCGAACGCTTGAGTTCGTCATCCATCCGTATGGTCAACGTTGATGCACTCATCAGAAACCTCATCCACTTGTATGTACAAAAGTTAGATATTGTACATACATTTTAGCAGAAGAATGATTCCATCCAAGGCTGACAGTTGGTTAGCGGCATTGCGAGCCAGTTTCCTAGCGAAGGCAATCGTCGAATAGTGTTTGCGCTATTTCCAATATGCCGGCAATGCTGAATCCTGAGGATTCGTGCGAAGTCTCAATAGCGCCGTTCATCGGGTCGATGGCATAACCTCCACGTGGCATACGTTGAAATGTGCCGAACGTACAAGGTGCCACGCAGCAGGAGACCGCGAATATAACAACGCAGCAGACAGTCCCGATGCCATATGCAAGCAGAGGCATGCCATCTTCCAGCATGAGTGCCGATGCGCCATTGACGGCCAGCATGGGACGGATCACGAACCATAATAAGGCAGGTTGTGCAATCGCAAATGAGAAACCGGAAAGCAGTTCCTTGAAGATGGACGGCGTTCCACGGCGGAATACCATCGGGCGTGCGGGCGAGTAGCTTTGTTCCCCTCGTAGTCCGGAACCAAGGAACGCATACCAGCAGGCGACAGTTGGAACGAGCAAAAGAACAAACGCGATTTTGATGTGTTGATTAATGCCATAAGCCGTTGGCAGACCGGCATTGACGATGATGTTTTTGATGATCAGACAAGGTAATGCGCATTGCGCCACGCAGATGAGGAATTCGCCGACTGCAAGCAGAAGCTGAATATGCATGCCTCGTGTGCGCGTAGTGAGGATGTATGCATATTGCGGCGCGCTGGATGCGGTGGAATCGGGCGTAAGGCATGCGGGGCAGATATGGCTGCATGCCTGATGGTATTTGAGGCATTGCGTGCACCGTACATATTCCCCTGAATCCCGTGGAAGCAGCCAAGGCAGTGCAATAAGCACGATGCCGACGCATAGCGCCGCAATCGCATGGATGGAATCAATCGTCATCTCGTCACATTCCCCAACTCCGCATAGAGTCTCTTCCACTAGCCCATGCATTAGTCTAATGCGTGCAATGAACGATAGCCATTCGTGCGACAACGATGCGTGGCGTTTTATGCATCAGTGCCATATTCTGTTCGCATAGAAGTTCTTAGCTGTTTTCGCTGGAGAAACCAATGGAGGTGTCTCATGAATGAAGTGATGCGAAGAAGTGCCTGTTGTTTGTTGTCGGCTTTGTTGCTGTGCTCATGCGTCGGTTGTGCAAATTCCATACACGAAATCTCTGAAGGAGACGCTGCCCAGAGCAGCAGTAAGAACGATGATGCAGCGGAGCAAGCGTATAAAGCGTTTACTGTGGACGCTTTGGACCGTATTGCCGCCGACGATCTCAATAACTCAGACAAACTGGTTCTAGTAAACAAGCTGGGCGCGAAATCCGTGCACGGCGATGATGCTATTCCATTTGCCAAAAAGGTCGACGAAAACAATATGTATTATGTCGTTTCCATGTGCAAACAGAAGGAGCAGGCTCCTTACTCACTTGTCCTCTACAAAGATGGACAGCCGCACACTGTAACCACTAGGGAATCCTGTACTTCTAATGGAGTGGAAACAGTCTCTCTTCCGGCGAAGAATTTCCCTAGCGCCACCTCATTGTCCATTATCAATATCGGCAATACGGATCTTGTTGTTTCCGTATATGAAGTAAAGGAAAACCATCATGAATAAGCGAAATAAAGTAGTTGCAGTAATTACTAGTATTTTGTTGGCTGCCTCTATGGCATCTCTCTCGATTCCTGCGCAGGCTGAGCAAAATACTGACGTTACGCCTATGTCTTGTCCCGAAATTGGACATCATCAGTCTGTCTCTAACAAAGGCCGCATATTCATGGCAGGTTCTCTACCTAAAAATTGGCTTTCGCCTGGTGGGACATACACTGTAACAAAAGCCAAAACTACAACGGTCACTGGGAGTGTTACAGGCGGAGTGGATGCTGAATTTTCCTCATATGTTAAGGCACATGTGCAATCGAGTCTATCAACCTCACAGACTGTCTCTGAAAGTCAGGGATGGAGTTGGACAAACACATCAAATACCACAAAATGGGTTCAACTTGGTGCAGCTGGATACGAATTCGATTACACACGGTATGACGTCGTTTCTCCGTGTAATGTCGTCAATCAAAAATATAAGCATGCAAAGATGCCGACAAACCAGCCATGGTTATATCACAATTGATGTTTCCAGAAAACATCGCGGCAACACCAGAGAACAAATTGTGCCTTGCCCTCCATTTCTAGAGTTTTTCTGTGGGGGAAAACATTAGCTTAACTTGATGGGCTAGTGGAATTGTCAGGGACAATGACCATTCTTCATTTTCTGAATTTATGGTCATTGTCCCATTATGTTGTTGCGCAAAATCTTGTATGAGGGCTGTCCCGTAGTGATTTTCTGGAGCACTATTTATTGCGGCGTTATATAGATTTGATGCGAAGATGCGAACCGCATCTGGTCCTACAGAGAGGATAAAAGCAAAAGCCCCGGGTTTCCCGTGTTTGGCAATGTTATTGAGAATTTCGGTACAAACCGTTTGCAACGATGGTAGTAGTGACTTGTCCATTGCGTTTAGATTCCCGCGGATTATTGGTGTCCCGGTAAAACCCAGTATTCTCAGTCTTTTGCATTGAGCTTCTATATGTTGTTGAAAGAGCTCGTCCGCGTCTTCCTCTTTGTCTGTTTTAAGCTCATCGGTCATCGGGCTGATAATTTGAGTGCGAAGCTCATGTAATGCCTGCATGAGGACTTGTTCAATCTGTGGCAAAGTGTCGCTGCTCTCTGAGGGCTCTTTCTTGCGACACAGCAGAATCGCATATGTCATAGCTCCTGCGATGGAATCGTGCAGTATGTGAATTTCTTTGAGTCTTTTCTGCTGGCGTCGAACTTGTTCTTGTGCAATCGCCAGGTCGGTTTTCCGTTGCTCTGTCTGTATCTTCCACCGTATGGCAAAGCCAACGAAGAATGCTCCAATGTAGGAGCACGCAAGCACAGGGATGCTTGGATTGTAGTCGATGCCGCCTGTCCAATAGCCCAAAGGAAGTGCTAGTGCGCAAAGCAGCGGTCCCATGATGGCAAATTCAAATCGTTTGATTTCAAAAGCAACTATTCCACATACAAGCCATGTGCCATATAACGTCGAAGGGCCATCGCATATTGCCGGGATTATTGCACATGCTATGTGTGTTACAAGAATCGCCATGCTTGCCGGTACGGGGAACCAAGTCAGTAGCAACAGAGCGATGCAGTACGGAGCCAAATATAGCCATGACCAAGGTGACATATTTGGCCAAGCGGTCAGCTCGAGCAGGAAAAAGCAGATACAGATAATGGATCCCGCTAAGTAAGGCTTGCGCACGGCCTTTGCCAATGACATTATTTGTTGGGGCAGCCTCATCGTTATATCCAACCGTTTCTTACGCACATCGCAACAGCTTCGGCACGACTATGAGCATGGAGCTTCTCGAAAGCTCGTCGTGCATATGTCTTTACCGATGCTTCGCTGATATTCAGTTGGTGCGCAATAGTGGAAGTGGTGAATCCTCTCGCATAGTTGGCAATGATCTGTAATTCCTTGCCGGAAAGCCGCATGGAGTTTATGCTCTTCCCCGCCCACGACGCAACCTCGTCATTTCCAGTGGCTTTTCCGATGATTCGAACCAGTTGAATCGTGGGAATTTCTTTTGGAATAATCGCATAAAACGCATCGGACCATTGTGCTCCGTATCTTTTTTCGTTTTCGTCATCCAAAAAGGCGCTGATACCAATGACGGCAATATCTGGATGTTGTTCCTTGATATGATGCGCTAATTCCGAGCCGTTCATCCCAGGCATTGCGATATCGGTAAGCACGGCTTGTGGCCTTTGTGCAGAGTCCCTCATGGCCTCAAGTGCTTGTTCTGCAGAGGTGACAGTCCACAGAATCTGTATTGGTGCGCATGTCTCGACCAATAAGCTTTGAATTGCGCTCGCGACCAGTGGATCATTATCCACAATCCCTAGAGTCGAATCATTGACAATCGTGCGCATATAAATTCCCCCGTGGTTTGTTTCTCGTTCCAGAATAGACATTTTTCGCAGCTGCAATAGATCGCGGCGTTACCGGTGAGACACATGTTGCGAACCCATTCAAAAGCAAATATTTTGTACAAAAAATTTGTATATAATGGGAGGCGGTGGAAAGGAGACCTTTGCAATGACTGACGTGACCCCTAACGAAGCGCGGATGCCCGAAGATGCCGCAGTGACCGTGACCAATGCCGATACTCTTCGGGCCATGGCGAGTCCGATTCGTATGAGAATCCTTGGAACGTTGCGGGTGAATGGCGAGCAGACCGTGGGAAGCATCAGCGAGCAGCTTGGCGAGGCTCCGGGGGCCATCAGCTATCACTTGGGGCAGCTTGCACGGGTGGGACTGGTGGAGAAGGTGAGGTCTCCTGATGGCGACCGAAGAAAAAGCTGGTGGAAGGCTTGCCAAACCGCCGTTCGTCTGGGGAACTCCGAAGAAAAGAACAGTGCAGACAAGGCAAAGGCCATGGATCTGTTTCGGCGTTCGGCGGCACTTTCCTACGAGATGGCCTACGAGCGTTTTCTGGACAGGCTGCCGGAATTGCCTCGGGAATGGGCCGATTCATGCACCAGCGACGATCATGTTCTGAACCTGACCGCCGAGGAAATGTGTTTAATGATTGAGGAACTCAATGAGGTCGTACGTCGCTGGCAAATCAAGGCCGGCATGCATGGCGACGATGAGCCGGGTGTCGAACCCGTGGCGCTGATTCTACAGGCTTTCAGGTGGTTTTCGTAAGGAATCGGCGGACTTTGCATATGGACCCATAGGCGATCTGAACAGCGTGGACGGAACAGGGAAAACAAGTGAAACAAGACATGGACGGAACAGCGAAATCATTCTGGCAATCCGCAGGGTACGTTTCTTGGTTTACCGCTGATACGGCGTCGGCGGTCGGAGCGGCGCTGCGCGCACTGGCGATCAGTTTGCTCGGATATGCGGTGTCCGGTTCCACCATCGCCGCCGGTTGGCTCGGAACGTCGTCGATGATCGCGCAACAGGTTGCGAGCGTATTCGGAGGTACCTTCGTCGACAGGCATGACCGCAAACGGCTTATCGTGGCGAACGCCGTCGTCGGCGTTCTGGCTTGGGGCGCAGTTGCGGTGCTGCTGCTGTGCGGCGCATTGTCGTTCCCCGTGTTGCTGTTGATCGCGGTGCTCGCATCCGGCATCAACGGATTTCTTGGGAGCGCTACGGATGCGATGCTTCGCTCGATTATCGATATCCGCTATTATCCCAAGGCGCGGAGCCTCAACGAGGGGCGTGACGCAACCATCGCCATGGCGGGAAGCCCCATCGGAGGTTTTCTGTACAGCATTGCTCCATGGCTGCCGTTCCTTGCGTCGGCATGCATGTATGCCGTGGCCGGCGTCGCCGCCACCGGCATCCGCGAACATGGCGCGGATGGCGGGCGTATCGGGGAAACGGATGGCGATGCAGTGAAAGGCGGTTTCTTCCGCGATTTCCTGGAAGGCTGGTCATGGTCGTTGCACAGGAAAACGCTGGTGATCGTGCTCATTGTGGCGGCATTGGTCAATTTCGGCGTCAATGGCATCCAATATGCCATCCAGCTGCATCTGGTGTCGTGCGGAACCAATGCGACCCTCATCGGATTCATCAGTGGCGGCATATCGCTGACGATGCTTGTGGGATCGTTGCTGGCCGGCAAACTCAGCGATAAGGTTTCGGTCGGACCAACCGTGTGCCTCGCCTACCTGTTCATCTGCCTGTGCGCATTGCCGATGGCGTTGACCGACAACTATTGGGTCATGCTGGTTGCCAATTCGTTTGTTGGTCTGCCGTTCCCGTTGATCAACGCGATGCTCCTCGGTTTCATCTTCGCCAAGTCGCCTACGAGCATGCAGGGGCGTATTACTGTTACATTGACGGTTCCGGCCCAGGTGCTTTCGATGTTCTGTAGTGCTGTGGCTGGCACCTTGCTCCCGGTTTTTGGATTCCATGGCGCGGTGCTGGTGTTCCTCGCGGTTCTTGTGGCAAGTGCTGTGCTGGTGATATGTTCCCGTTCCATTCGTAGCATTCCCAAGGCGGCGCAATGGGAACATACGATGTTGCGGTGAATCGAAATAAAAAGCGCCGCCCCACGAAACGAATCGTGGGGCGGCGCTTTGCCGTAGGCAATGCCGCTCAGCCCGTTCAGCGACCGGTGATCTCGGAGCCGAGCACCTTCTCGCTCAGGGCTTTCGGGCCGCGGGTCACGGCCACCGCGCCGGAGCGGACCAGCTCGATGATGCCGTAATGCTCCAGCAGACCGAGCAGCGCGTCGATCTTGCCTTCTGCGCCGGTGGCCTCGATGGTCAGCGACTCCGGATTCACGTCCACCACGCGCACGCGGAACAGACGCACGATCTCCAGCACGTCGGAACGGTTGGACTCGTCGGCGGCCACCTTGATGAGCACCAACTCGCGCTCCACGGTGGTTTCCGGATCGAGGTCCACGATCTTCAGCACATGCAGCAGCTTGTTGAGCTGTTTGATGATCTGCTCGAGCGGCACTTCCTCCACGTCGGCCGTGACGGTGACGCGGGAAATGTCCGGACGTTCGGTGGGGGAGACGGACAGCGAGTTGATGTTGAACGCGCGGCGGGCGAACAGGCCGGCGATACGCGCCAGCACGCCCGGACGGTTCTCGACGAGCACGGACAGCGTATGACGCTTGGAACCCGGCTGGGATGCAGGATAATTTGCCATGATCGAAATGTCCTTCCTTACGCTCTACTCGTTCACTCGTTCTCGCCGGCGCGCTGCAGAGGCTTGACACCGGGCATGTAGGTGACGTTGTCGTTGGAGTCGCCGGCTGCGACCATCGGCCACACCATGGCGTCCTTCCACACGCGGAAGTCGATCAGCACCGGACGGTCGTTGATCTCGTTGGCCTTCTTGATGCATTCGATGGCCTCGTCCTTGGTGAACGCGCGCATGCCCACGCAGCCGTACGCTTCGGCGAGCTTCACGAAGTCCGGCACGTCCACGATGTCAGACGTGTTCTCGCCGTCCAGCAGGTTCGTGGCGGAGTAGTGGTGATTGTAGAACAGGGTCTGCCACTGGCGGACCATGCCGTACACGGAGTTGTTGAGCAGGGCGATCTTCACCGGCGCGTGGGCGAGGAACGCGGCCGCCAGCTCTTCGGAAGTCATCTGGAAGGAGCCGTCGCCGTCGATCAGCCACACCGGCTTCTTGTCGTCGAATTCGCGGGCGGATCCGACGCGTGCGCCGATGGCCGCCGGCAGGCCGAAGCCCATCGTGCCCAGGCCGCCGGAGGACAGCCAGGAGTGGGGCTTGTTGAATTCGATGATCTGGGTGGCCCACATCTGATGCTGGCCCACGCCGGACACCCACACGGTGTTGGGGTCGGCCATGTCGGACAGCTGCTTGACGACCCACTGCGGGGCGAGGCTGCCGTCGGTCGGCTCATCCCACGTGATCGGGTATTCCTCACGCCACTTGTTGATGACGTCCCACCAGTGGCTGGTGTCGGGCTTGCCGTGCACCGCCTGCTCGCGCTTGATCTCCGGAATGAGGTCTTTCAGCACGGTGGCCACATCGCCGACGATCGGCACGTCCGGCTGACGGTTCTTGCCGATTTCCGCAGGGTCGATGTCGATATGGATCACGCGTGCGCCCGGAGCGAACGCGTCGAGCTTGCCGGTGACGCGGTCGTCGAAACGTGCGCCGATCGCGACCAGCAGATCGCAACGCTGCACGGCGCCGGTCGCCGCGATTGTGCCGTGCATGCCGAGCATGCCAAGCACCTTCGGATCGGAATCCGGCACGATGCCGCGCGCCGGAAGGGTGGTGACGATCGGAGCGCCGGTCACTTCCGCCAGCTCCTCGACCAGCTCGCCCGCGTCGGAGCGCACCGCGCCGCCGCCGACGTACAGCACCGGACGGTACGACTGCTCGAACAGCTTCGCCGCGTCGGACAGCACGCGACCGTGCGCCTTGGTGGTCGGGTTGTAGCCCGGCAGAATCATGCGCTGCGGCCAGGAATAATACATCTCGCCGGTCTGCGCGGTCTTGGTGACGTCCACCACCACCGGTCCCGGACGGCCGGAGCGTGCGATGTAGTGCGCCTCGGTCAGCACGCGCGGAATGTCCTGCGCGCGGGTGACGAGGTACGAATGCTTGACCACCGGATAGGTGGCGCCGACGATATCGGCTTCCTGGAAAGCGTCCGTGCCGATGGCGTTCACGCCGACCTGGCCGGTGATGACGACCATAGGAATGGAATCCATGTTCGCGTCGGCGATCGGGGTGATCATGTTCGTCGCGCCCGGACCGGAAGTGACGATGCACACGCCCACCTGTCCGGTGGTCAGCGCGTAGCCTTCTGCCGCATGTCCGGCGGCCTGCTCGTGACGCATCAGCACGAAGCGGAACTTCGTATCGTCCTTGATGGAATCGTAGACGGGCAGAATCGCACCGCCCGGAACGCCGAAGACGTCCTTGACGCCCAGATCCTCCAGCGAACGAACCAGCGCTTCGGCGCCGGTCATCTTTTCGCCGTCGACAATGGTCTGCTTTTCAGTGGTAGCGGATGCCTTTGGCATGCCGCTGAATGCCTGCAGAGGCGTAGGTAACACCATGTTCCCTCTCATGCTCGTTCGTGGAAAATTTCCTCGTAAGGGGCCGCGGTCGCGTCGTTCATGCGCCGTTTTACCCCTTAAACGGAATGCTATGCAACCGCTTGTGGCGGATTGCAGCCGCATTCCTCTCTGATAATGAGTCTATGCTAACGGCTGACAGCTTGGTTCGCCGGAAAGGCCCATATTCTGGCGCGTTACGCGCCATTGTGATATGGACCATATTTTTTGCGATTGCGACGCTGCCTTGTAATGCTGTTTCGTGACGCCGGCCGTGCCGCCGCTTGCGTTACCGTTTGCGCGGTTACTTGCCCTGCGCTGCATCCTGCGTGCCACCGTTGGACTTGCGGTGTGACCTGTGGTGCGACTTATGCGTCTTCCCGTTCTGCTTGCCGCCCATTTCGCCCTTGCGACTGTCAAGCGCCTTCCAGCCCATTTCCGCGGCCGCCAGCTGCGCCTTGCGTTTGCTGCTGCCGGTACCGACGCCGATGACTTCGCCGCCATCGCCGAGAATCGCGCGCGCGGTGAACTCCAGTGCGTATTCCGGTCCGGCGACCGACGTCTGGTAGTGCGGGTCGGGCAGACCCATCTCATGCGCCTTGACGGTCAGCGACGTCTTCCAATCGAGCGCCGGACCTTCGGTGGCGACCTCCGCCAGCGTATCGTCGACGAGATGATGCACCACGCGGCGCGCCTCGTCGATGCCGTGCTGGATGAACGTCGCGCCGATCAGCGATTCGACGATGTCGCACAGAATCGAGCTTTTGTCCGCGCCGCCCTGTTCCGCCTCGCCGTGGCCGAGCAGAATGTACGGGCCGACGTGCAGTTTTTCGCGGGCGATTTTGCTCAGGGATTCCTCGGAAACCGCCTTCGCACGCATTTTGGCCAGCTGGCCTTCGTTCATGTCGGGATGCACCTTGTACAGCGTTTCCGTGGAGACCAGTTCGAGCACCGCGTCGCCGAGGAATTCGAGTCGTTCGTAGTTCTTGGCGCCTTCGTGCTCGTGTGAGAACGAGCGGTGGGTGAGCGCTTCGACGAGCAGGTCCGGCTCGATTGTGGTGCCGAGCGCCTCGAGCAACACATTGGCGGTCATCTCGCCTTCGGGGGTGATGGACGTGCCGATGCGGCCGGCGTTGGTATTGTTGCCGTTTTCGGTTTGGGTGTTGTTCTGTGCGTTGTCCTGATTGGTCTCTTTGGCCATGGATGTTCCTTACCGTTCATGCGGTGGGCCGTAACCCGCCGCGGTCTGTGGTTGTGGCCGTTGCGCACATGGCAAGACGCCAGCTGATCTGGCGGTTTTGCTACGCAAGCAACGTATGTCGTACGCCGATCGCACGCGGAAATAAATCGCAATGCAATCGCCGTATCACTTGATAATAATAAAAGAAACCCTGCCACCCGTCGATGGCAGGGTTTCGATGCTTTATACCGTTATCCGGCAACCACTCACTTGGTGTGGATGGAGCGGACAGCCTCGCGGTACACGCGGCCGCGGAAGGAACCGCAGCTCGGGCATGCCATGTGCGGCAGCGTCGGAGCGCCGCAGTTCGGGCAGGTAACGGTCTGGGCGGCCTTGGCCTTCCAGTTTGCGCGGCGAGAATGGGTATTCGCGCGCGAGGTCTTGTACTTAGGCAGTGCCATTGTGTTTCCTCTATTTCGTTCGAACGATTGAGCTTAAGCGTTCAGTATCTTAACGTGAGCTCCGTACAAACGATGGACCATCCCATCCGAACGGCTTATTCCTTGCCTTCCAGCTTGGCTTTCAGCCCTTCCAGCGCGGCGAAACGAATGTCGGTCATGTCATGCTGATGGTCGGGGTTCTCGTTGAGGTCGATGCCGCACTGCGAGCACAGGCCCTTGCAATCCGGCTTGCACAACGGCTGCAGCGGCAGTTCCTCGACCAGCGTGTCGCGCAGCAGCGCCTCGAGGTCGGCCCATGCGCCGCCGTCGAGCAGCGGGTACGTGTCTTCCGCCTCGTCCTCGCCGGCGATGATGTCCACTTCCTCTTCCTTGCCGTTCTTGCCGGCCTTTCCGCCCTTGCCGGCGGCGGACTTGTCCTCATATGGGAAGAAGGAGGTGACGTTCACCGTCCAATCGCGCTGGATCGGCTTCAGGCAGCGCGTGCATTCGGCATGCACGGGAGCGCTGATACGCGCGTTCAGAATCAGACCGTCGACGATCGAATCGAACGAGCCGACCACGCTCACATCCGCGCCTTCGTCCACGCCCACGATCTCATCGCCGATGCCGCTCGGCGCGGGGAAAGTGGCGTCGATCTCCTTGCTTTGCCCCGGACGCGAGGCCACCTGCGCCACGGAAACGGCCCATGGGGAATCTTCAGTACGTGCCATAGTTCAGTCTTTCATCGCTTTCTTGCTATGCGTTTTGCTATGCGTTCCACGCGTGTTACGCGTCTTGTTCAGTTTTCCGGATAATCGTCCGCATCGAGATGGTCCAGATACGCGCCGGCTTCGCGTTGGCGATCGTACAGTACGTTCAGGCCCGCCTGCACGCCGGTGCCGATCTTGTCGACCTGCTGTTGCAACGATTCCATCATGGTGATGCAGTATTTGTCGGCGTTCTGCGTGAGCTTGTCGGCCTTGGCTTGCGCCTGGTCGAGAATGCCGCGCGCCTTCTGCCTGGCGAGTTCCGTCACGTTCTCCTGCCCGGCAAGGAACTGCGCCTGCTCGTTGGCTTCGCGTACGGTGTCGGCGGCACGCGACTGCGCGGATGCGATGATCGCGTTGGCTTGCGTTTGCGCGCTTTCCAGACGGCGTTCCGATTCGCGCATCAGCGCGGAGGCGCGTTCCAGCTGCACTGGCAGCATCTTCTTGAGTTTGTCGAGCTTACCGGTGAACGATTCGCGGTCCACGCGCACCGAGCTCGGCGCGAACAGAATCGGCTTGGCCTCGTCCAATTCCTCTTCGATGCTGTCGATGATGTCGTAGACGGTGGTGAATTCGTCGCGGCTGCGATCCGAACTGTCGTCGAGTGGCGCATCGGGATCGAACGTGGCACGAAGGTCGGGCAGGTCCGACATGGAAATCGACGGTTTCGACGATTTCGCGGGCTTTGCCGGCTCATCCGTAGCACGGTCGGCGGCATTGCCGGTTGCGGAGTTGTTGGTCGCTGCGGTACCGGCAACAGCGCCGGTGGCCGGATAATCGGCCGCCGCCGTGACCGGCTGCTGCGACGTGGCGTCATCGGCGTCAGCAAGCGGCTTGAAATCGTTGGTCTCTTCACTCATCATGCTCTCTTTTCGTTCTTGAGCGCCTCGCCGAGCAGCGGAATCACGCAATCGGGCACCATGCCCGTCACATCGCCTCCGTGCCGTGCCACGTCCTTGACGATGGAGCTGGAGATGTGCTCCAGGTCCGGGGCCGCAGGCAGAAACAGCGTCTCCACTCCGGCGAGTTTGCGGTTGACCAATGCCATGCCCAGCTCAGCCTCGTAATCGCCGTTCTGCCGAAGTCCTTTGACGATGACCGTCGCACCGATTTTCGTGCAATAGTCGGTGATCAGGCCGGTGGTCGACGCCACCTTCACATTGGTGCAACCGCGCTTGGCGAGCGCCTGGCGGATGATCTCAACACGGGTTTCTTCGGAGAACATCGGCGTCTTCGCCGCGTTCACGGCCACCACCACATGCACTTCGTCGAAAAAGCGCGCGCAACGCTCGATGACGTCCAGGTGGCCGGCGGTCACTGGGTCGTACGACCCGGGGCAAACTGCAATTGTCATAACCTTAAGCGTACCGCGATTGGTTGAGAACGTGCGCAACATCGGCGTATGCCCGTGTTGGCGCGGTTCGTGCATACGGGTGGCGGCGCAATGCGGCTCGGCTATGATGGAAGGCAGTGGGGCCGCGATCGCGGCTTGTGTGAGGAGTCTTAATTATGGCATTTGCGATTTTCGATGGCTTGTTCGGATCCGACGATCCGGTTTCGCCGCTGTCCAACCCGGATGCGGGTACCGGTACCGCCGTTCTGGAACGTCCTGAAGAGGAAACGAAGCTTGATGACGGTGGCAATGGCGATGCCGACCGTTTCGCGCATTATGTGTCGCGTGACCGTATCGCCGAATCGAAGATGACGGGTCGTCCGGTTGTGGCGTTGTGCGGCAAGGTGTGGGTGCCGAAGCGTGACCCCACGCATTACCCGGTGTGCCCGGATTGCAAGCGCATCTATGACGAGATGATGAACAGCTCGTTCTGATTGCCGTTCGACCATGTTGCCGATTCATGCCGCCGGTTGCGGTGGCTGAACGTGGCGATTGAATATGGCGGCTGGGTGCGGCGACCGAGTGCGGCGCAACGTCGTATGTTATGCAAAAACCGACGCCGGTGATTCACCGGGCGTCGGTTTTTGTTATGTCTTTTGCGCTGTACAGGGCGGTTCACGCCATGACGGACGTCACAGCACGGTGACTTCGGTCGGGATGACCGGATCGCCCTTCATCAGGCTCTGCGCGCCGATCGGCAGTTCGGCGAGCGCCTGCGCGCGGTAGTTGTGCGCGTTGACGATCGCGTCGTGGCCCTGGTATTCGCTGTGGTTCTCGCCATTGGTGACGTAGTCGACGAGCAGGTCCTTCCAGCCGTCTTCCGGCTGGTATGCGGCGAGCTTGTCTTCGGAGCCGGAGATGACGTGTTCGCAGTCGGCCAGCGAGTATTCGTAGGAGCGGAAGGCGAGCTTGCGGCCCGGAACGGTGGCCTTGTCCTTCGACTTCTTGGCGACCGGCTGCATTTCGCCGGCGGAGTTCTCGCGTTCGGTGAGCTTGTAGACCATCGCGCAGGTCGGGGCGCCCGAGCCGGTGACGAGCATGGTACCCACACCATAGGAATCGACCGGAGCGGTCTGCAGAGAGGCCAGCGCGTACTCGTCGAGATCGTTGGTGACGGTGATCTTCGTATTGGTGGCACCAAGCGCGTCCAGCTGGTTGCGCACGCGCTGCGCGAGGGAGGCGAGATCGCCGGAATCGATGCGCACGCCGCCCAGTTCGGGGCCTGCCACGTCGACGGCCGTCTTCACGGCCTCTTCGATGTTGTACGTGTCGACCAGCAGCGTGGTGTTCTTGCCAAGCGCGGCGATCTGCGATTCGAAGGCGCTCCGCTCGTCGTCGTGCACCAGGGTGAAGCAATGCGCGGCGGTGCCGATGGCCTTGAGGCCGTACATTTGCGCGGCCAGCAGATTGGCGGTGCCCTTGAATCCGCCCACCACGGCGGCGCGGGCGGCTGCGACGGCGGCCCATTCGTTGGTGCGGCGGCCTCCCATGTCCATGCACGGGCGGTCCTTCGCCGCGCTGACCATGCGGGACGCGGCGGAGGCGACGGCGGAATCGTAATTCAGAATGCTCAGCAGCAGCGTTTCCAGCAGCGTGCATTCGCCGAACGTGCCTTCGACCTGCAGGATCGGCGAGTTCGGGAAGAACATCTCGCCTTCGCGGTAGCCCTTGATGGAGCCGGAGAAGTGGAAGTTCTCCAGCCATTTGATGGTTTCCGGGCTTACCACCTTGCGGTCGGCGAGGAATTTCAGGTCGTTGTCGTCGAGGTGGAACTTCTCGAGCGCGTCGAGGATGCGTCCCTGTCCGGCAGCCACGCCATAGTGGCGGCCCAGCGGCAGATGCCGGGTGAAGATCTCGAATACGCACTTGCGGTTGGCGGTGCCGTCCTTCAGGCAAGCGTCAAGCATGGTGTATTCGTACATGTCGGTCATGAGTGCGGGTGAATAATCCAGCATTTCCAAAGCCTTTCTTGACTTTTGGTGAAACTGACCATAAGTGTAGGACCCACGGTGGCCAATCTTTGGTTGCATCCCATCATACGTGCAGGAGGGGTCTCGAGGCGCGGCGTGCTTGGCTGGTGATAGGGTCGAATGCTGAAAAGACGAGTAATCGGACGGCGGCAAAAGCCGAAATCAGCGGAAAGCGAAGTGCAGAACAGCAATGGTAGCGATTAAGGATATGTTGGGCGACCAGACCGTGGTGCGTGCGGACGGACGCAAGGTCGACGAACTGCGCCCGGTGCGCATCACCCGCCATTTCACGGACGTTCCGGAAGGCTCCGTGCTCATCGAATGCGGCAACACGCGCGTGATGTGCACCGCCACGTTCACGGCCGGCGTGCCGCGCTGGCGCAAGGACTCCGGCCTGGGCTGGGTCACCGCGGAATACGCGATGCTGCCGCGCGCCACCGCCGACCGCACCGACCGCGAGTCCGTGCGCGGCAAGATCGGCGGCCGTACGCACGAGATCAGCCGTCTGATCGGCCGCTGCCTGCGTGGCGTCGTCGATATGAAGGCGCTCGGCGAAAACCAGGTGCAGATCGACTGCGACGTGCTGCAGGCCGACGGCGGCACCCGCACCGCTTCGATCACCGGCGCGTACGTGGCGCTCGTCGACGCGATGCATTGGGCCGAGGAACACAAGCACATCAAGTCCGCCGACCGTGTGCTCAAGGACTGGGTCTCCGCCGTCTCCGTCGGCGTGATCAACGGCAAGCCGATGCTGGACCTGCCGTACATCGAAGACAGCCAGGCCATGACCGACATGAACGTGGCCATGACCGGTTCCGGCGATTTCATCGAGATCCAGGGCACCGCCGAGCATCGTCCGTTCAACCGCGCCGAACTCAACACCCTGCTCGACCTCGCCGAAAAGGGCAACAGGGAGCTGCAGGCCGCCCAACGCGCCGCGCTCGCGCTCGACTGAGCCGATCGACGGCACGGCATGCGCTGAATGTAGGACGTTGACGGTCCGATGCCGGCGACTCGGCGCGCATGGAACAACGCAAAACAGATATAAGTAGGAAAACGGCGGAAGGAACCGTAAGGCATGAAGATCATCGTCGCCACGCATAACGAAGGCAAACTGGCGGAAATCCGCCGCATTCTCGAGGAACGTCTCGGCGCGGACGCCGCCGACATCGAGCTCGTCTCCGCAGGCTCCCTGGGATTGCCCGATCCGGTCGAGGACGGCGTGACCTTCCAGGAGAACGCGCTCATCAAGGCACGCGACGTGGCCGAACGCACCGGCTGCCCGGCAGTCGCGGACGATTCCGGCCTGATCGTGGACGTCATGGGCAACGCGCCGGGCATCCTGTCCGCACGCTGGGCCGGCGAGCACGGCAACGACAAGGCCAACAACGCGCTGCTGCTCAAGCAGCTGGCCGACATCCCCGACAGCAAGCGCACCGCACGGTTCCGCTGCGCCGCCGCGCTGGTCGTGCCGGGAGGGCGCAAGACGGACGGTGCGGATGATGATAAGCCGTACGCGATCGCCAGCGAAACCGTCGAAGTCGGCGAAATGCCGGGCGTGCTGCTGCGTGCCCCGCGCGGCGCCAACGGTTTCGGCTACGATCCGCTGTTTGTGCCGAACGATCAGCCGCAGCGTGCGGTCGACGCCGGCGAAAAGCTCACGTCCGCCGAAATGGAGCCGGCCGAGAAGAACGCGGTCTCCCATCGTGGCAAGGCGCTGCGCTCGCTGGTCGCATCGATCGAAGCGCTGGTCAAATAACATCGGATGACGGCCGCGACGGGCGCTTGCCGTGGCGCGCGACACTGGATGGCGTGCGTGCGATTTGTGCTCGTCCGGTTTTTCCGCTATGCTTTGTTTCTTGTGCGCGGCTAGCGTATGCTTACTGGGCATTGCGCCACTTTAGCTCAGTCGGTAGAGCGGCTCACTCGTAATGAGCAGGTCGACAGTTCGATTCTGTCAAGTGGCTCCACTGCCCTAGATGTTCGGAGGTTTTCCGAGCATCTAGGGTTTTGCATATGTGCATCCGTGCGTATCGGTTTTCGCCGTGCGCGGATGGTGATTGCGCGAGTGGCGGAATTGGTAGACGCGCAGGATTTAGGTTCCTGTGTCTTTGACGTGTGGGTTCAAGTCCCATCTCGCGCACATGTCCACGTTAATTCAGCCAATCGCGCTGCTGGCCATCATCCTCACCGGCTACCTGTTCAAACGCGCTGGCAAATTCAAAAACCGCGACTACCGCATCATGCAGGTCGCCCTGTTCAACCTGGTTCTGCCCTGCGCCATCATCTACTCGTTCGCCACGAACCCGCATGATTCCAGCATGCTGTGGATCTCCGTCTTCGGCTTCGTGGTCGCGTTCATCCCGCCCGTGCTCATCTTCCTCGCCACACGTTACACGCCTGTGCAGGATCGCGCGTTCACCATGCTCAACGGTTCCGGCTTCAACATCGGCTGCTTCTGCTTCCCCGTGGTACAGGCGTTTCTCGGCACCGCGGCGATCGTGCCAGCGGCCATGTTCGACATCGGCAACTGCGTGATGGTGGCGGCCGGCACGAACGTCATGACGCAGACCCTCCTGCACATCCAGCCCGGCAAGACCTTGGACGAGCAGTACCAGGGGCATGCGCCGGTGCTGCCGTATACGAAACCCAAGGATCGCGATGCCCGCCGGCTGGCACGCCACGCGCTGCTACGCAACGTGGCGAAAGGCTTCTTCGGCTCCATCCCGTTCGACACCTACCTGGTCATGATCGTGCTCATGCTTGCCAATGTGAAGATCCCCGCCGTCGTGGCCACGTTCGTTGAGCCGCTCGCCAACGCCAACTCGTTCGTCGCCATGCTGATGGTCGGCATGCTGATGGACCTGCCCGCCGGCCGTGACGATGTGATGAAGCTGCTGAAGATCATCGGCCTGCGACTGCCATTCGGCCTGCTGTCCGCCGTCTGCGCATGGTTCGTGCTGCCGTTCGGCGCCAATGTGCGCGAAGCCGTGGTGATGTGCTGCCTCGCGCCAATCGCCGTGTTCTCCACCCTGTTCACCGACGAAGTGCTCGGCAATGCGAAACTCGCCGGCTTCTCGCTGTCCGTGTCCGCGATCATCGGCCTGGTCATGATGACCGGCGCGCACTTCCTGCTCGCCGCCATCGCCTGACTTGCGTAAGCCGCGTGCGTGGTCGTGCGTAAGTTGCGTACGTAATCGTAATGCGATCGTTGCATACGACAGCCGTTTTCACGTGCGTTGAAGCTTTTCCGCTGAACGTTGCATACGATTTCAGTAATCGTCGTTTATCTGGCATGTCGCCGCTGAAAAGTGGTCGGAACCGCGGTATATCGCGCTTCCGACCGAATGTGTTAACTCGGGAAACATTTTTGTGTTGTTCTGTCGGCTTTTGTGAGTATCTTGTGAGGTGAAGAAAACGGCTCGTGCCGTGGAAAATCGAACGAGATTCCACCGTCACGTTCCGCTTCACAGTGATGATGAAAGGACCTATCAACATGGCCATCAATCCTCCCGTTGACGCCACCAAGACCCCGGAGTGGGCCGCGCTGCAGAAGCACTACGACGAGCTGCAGTCCGAGGGCATCAGCCTCAAGCAGTGGTTCGCCGATGACGCCGAGCGCGTCGAGAAGCTGAGCTTCGATGCAGGCGACCTGCACTTCGATCTGTCCAAGAACCTGATCAAGCCGGAGACCCTGCAGCTGTTCGCCGACCTGGCCAAGGCCGTCAAGCTCGACGAGCGCACCAAGGCCATGTACACCGGCGTGCACATCAACAACACCGAGGACCGCGCCGTGCTGCACACCGCGCTGCGCCGCCCGGTCGAGGACGAGGGCAAGTACATCGTCGACGGCCAGGACACCGTCAAGGACGTGCGTGAGGTGCTCGACCGCATCTACGCGTTCGCCGACAAGGTCCGCTCCGGCGAGTGGACCGGCGTGACCGGCAAGAAGATCGAGACCGTGGTCAACATCGGCATCGGTGGTTCCGACCTGGGTCCCGTCATGGTGTACGAAGCGCTGAAGCCGTACGCCGACGCCGGCATCTCCGCCCGCTACATCTCCAACATCGACCCGAACGACCTGGCCGAGAAGACCAAGGGCCTCGATCCGGAGACCACCCTGTTCATCATCGTTTCCAAGACCTTCACCACCTTGGAAACCCTGACCAACGCCCGTGAGGCCCGCACCTGGCTGCTCGAAGAGCTCAAGGCCAAGGGCGCCATCGACGGTTCCGACGCCAAGAACGCCGAAGCCATCAAGAAGCACTTCGTCGCCGTCTCCACCAACCTGGAGAAGGTCGCCGAGTTCGGCATCGACCCGAACAACGCGTTCGGCTTCTGGAACTGGGTCGGCGGCCGTTACTCCGTCGATTCCGCCGTCGGCACCTCCCTCGCCGTGGTCTTCGGCCCGGCCCGCTTCGAGGAGTTCCTGCACGGCTTCCACGAGATCGACGAATACTTCGCCAACACCCCGTTCGAGAAGAACGTCGTCGTGCTGCTCGGCATGCTGAACGTGTGGTACCGCAACTTCTTCAAGGTCGCCTCCCACGCCGTGCTGCCGTACGACCAGTACCTGCACCGCTTCCCGGCCTACCTGCAGCAGCTGACCATGGAGTCCAACGGCAAGTCCGTGCGTTGGGACGGCACCCCGGTCACCTCCGAGACCGGCGAGATCTTCTGGGGCGAGCCGGGCACCAACGGCCAGCACGCCTTCTACCAGCTGATCCACCAGGGCACCCAGCTCATCCCGGCCGACTTCATCGCGTTCGTGAACACCCCGAACCCGACCAAGGACGGCGACCAGGACGTGCACGAGCTGTTCCTGGGCAACTACTTCGCCCAGACCAAGGCCCTGGCCTTCGGCAAGACCGCCGACGAAGTGCGCGCTGAGGGCACCCCGGAAGAGATCGTCCCGGCCCGCGTGTTCACCGGCAACCGTCCGACCACCTCCATCTTCGGCGTGGCTCTGACCCCGTTCGCGCTCGGCGAGCTCATCGCCCTGTACGAGCACATCACCTTCGTCGAGGGCACCGTGTGGGGTCTGGACTCCTACGACCAGTGGGGCGTCGAGCTCGGCAAGCAGCTTGCCAAGCAAATCACCCCGGCCATCTCCAAGGATGATGACGCCCTGGCCGCCCAGGATCCGTCCACCCAGTCCCTGATCCAGTTCTACCGCGCGAACCGTGAGTTCTGACCTTCGTCAGAACTCTGTGACACGTGATGCATAGCTGAACGAAATACCCCATCTGTGTCTTGCGGATGGGGTATTTTTGATTATTGCTGTGCCGAAAGGCGGGACGCCGCATAATCTCGCTTTTCTTCGGGTCCAGCCGGAACGGTCGCAGGTAGCTGCGGACGTGCGCAATCGCAATATTTCCGGCGGATTGGCAACCCTTCGCAGGCAGACCTGCGGAGCGGAAGAACAGGCCGAGACGGCAATCGCAAGACCGCCGTACGAAGCCCTTACCTGTGCGCCGATATGCGGCGGCGACTCGAGGAAACACAATGGTTAACGCTATTGAAGCATTTGACGCCAAGCACCTGAAGCCGGCCGAGGAAATCCCGGCTTTCCGTCCTGGCGACACCGTTGAAGTCAACGTGAAGATCAAGGAAGGCAACAACTCCCGTCTGCAGGCTTTCACCGGCGTGGTGATCGCTCGTCAGGGCGGCGGCGTTCGTGAGACCTTCGTGGTCCGCAAGATCAGCTTCGGCACCGGTGTCGAGCGCCGCTTCCCGCTGCACTCCCCGGCCATCGATTCCATCAAGGTGGTCCGCAAGGGCCGCGTGCGTCGCGCCAAGCTGTACTACCTGCGCAACCTGCGCGGTAAGGCCGCTCGTATCGTCGAGCGCCGCGACAACTCCGAGAAGTGAGTTCGAATCGCAAATAAAGCGTGAAATCGGCTCTTCGGCAACCCGTCGAGGAGCCGATTTTCTATATTGGGCCGCTATGATAGGGGCCAGTGCGTGAAACCGGACGGTAAGGAATCCCATGAAGCATGCCAGAAGAAGAGTCGAAAGCGAGGAAAGCTTCGGCTTACGAGACACCCTGATCTGGTGCGGCATACCCATCGTCATCGTGCTGCTGGTACGCATGTTCCTGTTCGGCTTCTACGTGATTCCGTCCGGCTCCATGCTGAACACCATCGAACCGGGCGACCGGGTCATCACCAGCAAACTCACCCCCAAAGTCTTCAAGCTTCAGCGCGGCGACGTGGTGGTCTTCAAGGACCCTGACCATTGGCTGCAGCAGGAGAACAGCGGCCGATTCGGCGGCGACTACCTCATCAAACGACTTATCGGCCTGCCCGGTGACACCGTGGCCTGCGAGGGGCCCGGCAAGCCGGTCACGGTCAACGGTGTGGCCATCGACGAAACTTTGTACATCCGCTCCGGCGTGGACCCCAGCTCCTTCGCGTTCAGTGAAAAAGTGACTGCGGGACATGTGTTCGTCATGGGCGACAATCGCGCCAATTCCGCTGATTCCCGCTACCATCAGGACGATTCCTCGCACGGCCTCGTGCCGGTTTCCGACGTGGTCGGCGTCGGTCTGGTCAAGTATTGGCCGCTGAACCACATCAGCACGCTGGACGCGCATCACGACGTGTTCAGGGACGTGCCGGAAGGATCTGCCGACTGATGTCCGTTTCCGTAGTGCCCACGCTGGATATGGAACGGGCGATCGCGGCCTCCGGCTACGACGTGATCGTCGGCTTCGACGAGGTCGGCCGCGGCTCGCTCGCCGGTCCCGTCATGGTCGGCGCCGCCGCAATCCGCGCGTGCGATCTGTCCGGTTCGTCGCCGCTTGCCGTACCCGACGGTGTGGCCGATTCCAAAATGCTGACGGAACACCGTCGCGAAGCCATATTCGAAGAACTTAAATCGTGGTGCGCGTCCTGGGCGGTCGGCTCGGCCAGCAACACGGAAATCGACGATTGGGGCATCTCCTATGCGCTTGGCATCGCCGCATTGCGCGCACTCGGCCAAGCGGAAGAGAAACTCGGCATCGACGGCGATGGCATGCTTGACGGCAAGCCGGTGAAGGTCGGTGCGATCCTCGACGGACCGAACGACTACATCACCAAAGCGCTGAACACCTTCGACGCGCCTGACGTGCCGGTTCCTGCGGAAGTCTCTACCAAAGTGAAGGGCGACAGGTACTGCGCCACCGTGGCGACGGCGGCCGTCATCGCCAAAGTCACGCGAGACCGGCTCATGGTCGAACTGGGAGCGCAACCCCAATATGAACCCTATGAATGGGCCCACAACAAGGGTTACGGTTCGGCCGCACACCGTGACGCCATCGCTGAATTCGGGCCCAGCGACCTGCACCGCCTCTCCTGGCATCTCGTCTGACATACGGCATCTCATCCGCAGTCCGCGATTACGCTAATCCTTGCGGATGATGCATGCCGGAAGGAAACCTGTAAGTTCATCCCGCCGTCTGATGGCCGGGACCAATCCGTTTCCGTACCGTAGGAAACATGGAACACATACTTCACGCGACCGATCTGGTCATGGATTATTCGACCCAACAGGCGACACCGAACGCCACACACATGCTGGCGCTCAATCACGTGGATTTCGGCATCCAGGCAGGCGAAAGCATCGCGGTCATGGGACCGTCCGGTTCCGGCAAATCGACGTTACTGCACGCACTCGCCGGCATCATCACCCCGACAGCCGGCAATGTGATGTTTCGCGGTGCCAACCTGGCGCGGTTGAGCGACGCTGACCGCACCAAACTGCGCCGCAGCGCCTTCGGCTTCGTCTTCCAATCCGGACAGCTGCTGCCGGAACTGCCGGCCATCGAAAACATCGCGTTGCCGATGATGCTGGGCGGCGCAAGCTACCAGCAGGCCACCGACACGGCCATGCTATGGCTGGAACGATTGGGATTGCGCCAGCTCGCGCAACAACGTCCCGGCGAAATGAGCGGCGGCCAGATGCAGCGCATCGCCATCGCACGTGCGCTCGCCGCGCAGCCGGCAGTCATCTTCGCCGATGAACCGACCGGCGCGCTCGACCAGACCACCGGCCACGAAATCATGAGCATTCTCATGCGGACCGCACGACAGACCGGCGCGGCCGTGGTCGTGGTGACGCACGATTCGAACGTGGCCGCATTCTGCGATGCCACCGTTACCATGCGTGACGGCAGGCTGAGCTCGCCGCAGCAATCCCAACCTACCGCCGGAGGCGCACGATGAACATGTTCCGATTATGGCGATTGTTCCACCGCTCCGGCACCCGCGGCACATCCAGCCGCACCTCTGCGCTGGCCATCGTTGCCTTCGCATCCGCCACCGCCGTCTTCCTCACCGTGCTCGGAGGCCTGCATGGCTTCATCTGGCGGGCCTCCGCCGACCACACGTTCGGTTGCATGATCAATTCCAACAGGTGCGCGCCCGGTACATACGAAACATGGTCCAAAACCCTGACGCACGCCGACAAGCTCGTCGCCACGGTCGGCGACGGCCATTGGACGGCCGACCAGGCCACAGCCGTCATGAACACCTATTCCGACGGCTATGTGCTGCTCGCCGCATTCGCCAGTCTGCTACTCATCGTGCCGTTCGTGGCGCTCGCCGGCTCGGCGGCCCGTCTCGCGGCCTCCCGCAGGGACGCACGTCTCGCCGCACTGCGACTTGCGGGCGCCACCACCGCGCAGGTCACGAAACTCACCGCGCTCGATGCGGGTGGCCAGGCTCTGCTTGGCGCGCTGGTCGGCATGGCCGGCTACTTCGCGCTGATACCGGCGATCATGCTGCTCGACTTCCAAAACCAGCATTTCACCTTCGAACAGTTGTGGGTGGGACTGCCTGCTCTGGCGGCCGTGACCGTCGGAGTCACGCTGCTTGCCTTGGTCTCCGCGCTGGTCGCCCTACGCCGCGTGGCCATCACCCCGCTTGGCGTGACGCAACGTACCGGACAACCCATGCCATCCGCATGGCGCGCACTGATTTTCCTTGCCGTGTTGGCCGTAGGCTACCTGCTGCTCAACAGCGTCTCCGCATTCGCGCACTTGGGTCAGATGGTGGTCTACGCCATCATCTTCGGCGTCTTCTTCCTCGGTTTCGCCATGGTGAACGTCGTCGGTACCTGGGTGGTGGCGATGCGCGCCAGATCGCGTGCGAGACACCCGAAGGACGCGGCCACTATGATTGCCATGCGCCGTATCCTCGACAATCCCAAGCGTGCTTGGCGTAACGTGTCCGGTGTGGCGCTCGCTGTGTTCATTGCGGGGATGACGTCGGTGTGCGGATTGCTTGCCACCGGAATCGGAGGCAACCACGACCCGTTCGACCCATCTATGCTGTACATGCGCGATATAGCGATGGGTGGTTTCCTGACGCTCGCCTTTGCCGCGGTGCTCGCCGCCGTCAGTTCCGGCGTGATGCAGATGGGCAACGTCTACGACCAGGCCGACGAGTACCGCATGCTTGCGTTGGAAGGCACGGATGAGGCGACGCTCGACAAGGCACGCATGATGGAAGTGATCACCCCGCTCAACACGGTGATGGCCGTTTCATTGGGGTGCTCGGTGTTGTTGCTGTTTCCGATTCTGGCAACGTCGTTGCTCAATCCGGCTTCGTTGCTTACGTTGGCCGCGGGAATCGGCTTGTGTTATGCGCTGATGGTGCTCGGAGGGTGTGCCGCGAATCATGCGGCGCACGGGCTCGGTCATGCCGGCTACCGTACGGACGATTGATGGCATGACCGCGGCGGTCGTGGATACCGCGGCGAGGACTGGCGAGGTCAGCCGAGGAGCACCGCGATGATTGCGATGAAAATCGGCGATGACAGCGTCGAGAAAAGAATGCCGTCGCGTGCGAACGACAGACCCACGTTGTATCGCGCCGCGTAGTTGTAGACGTTCTGGCCAGTCGGCAGAGCGGCGAGCACCACGCACGCGTACAGCGTGGCGCCGCGGAAGCCCATCACGAAATACGACAGCAGGAACGCGATGATCGGCATCACGATGTTCTTCAAAGCGGCCACCGTGAATACCGCCGGAATATTCGACTTGTCCTGCAACGGCTTTGTGCCGTGTAACGACATGCCGAACGCCATCAGAATCATCGGTACTGCGGAATCGCCGATCATATCGATCGGGTCGTAGATGAAGCTCGGAATCACGAAATAGCCGACCTTCGCGGAAATCGCGGACACCACAATGCCTAGAAGCGAGCCGATGAGCAGTGGCTGGTGCAACGGCTGCTTCAAAATCTCCTTCGCGGAGACCTTGCCTTTGGTGGTCACGTCGAGCACGGTCAGGCCGATCGGCGTGAACACCGCCTGCTGCATGACCAGGATCGGCGCGACAAGCGCTGGATTGCCCAGAATGTACGTGGCTATCGGCAGGCCGATGTTGTTCGAGTTCAGATACAGCGAATTCAGTGCGCCGATGGTGGCGTCCGCGGCTTTCATATGGAAGAACAGCCGGTTGAGAATCAGGAAGACCACGCCCACCAGCAGCGCCGAAAAAAACGCCACGACGATGGAGGAGTGGAAAATCTCGAAGATCTTCTCCTTGGACAGGATGGCGAACATCAGGCACGGACTCGACACGAAGAAGCTGAACCGATTAAGCACCATCTGCGCGCTCGGACCGCCGATGCGCATACGCGCGGCCACATAGCCGGTCGCGATGACGATGCCGATGACGCAGAAACCTTCCATCGCGCTTAACAGACCCGGCATTGCACTCTCCTTTTCGTTGCGGCCGTTGCCTTTCGACCGCTATCTAGTGTGGCACCAAGCGCGCGTCGGTCGTGTGCACGTCTCAAAAGCGAGCCCGATACACGATTGACGGCACGTTTTGCCGGATAATGGATGGCATGAGCGAACTTACGATTGGATTTTCCGCTTCCGCCAGCAAACAGGAGCAGTTGAACGAGCTGATGAGGCAGATCATGGGCTGCTATTCCGTCAGCGATGACGAAGGCCCGTTGACGGACGCCGTCGAGGTGTTCCTGAAAAAACAGCCGCATCTGACGGTGCGCAGGCACGGCGACACTCTGGTCGCGTCCACCGATTTCGGCTGCGATCGTCGCGTGATCCTCGCCGGTCACCTCGACACGGTGCCGGTTATCGACAATTTCCCGCCGAAATGGTTGGAGCCCGGCGATCCGCTGATCCGCGAGGATGTGGCGATCGGCCATGAGGACGAGCGTGTGATCTGGGGTCGCGGCGCCACCGATATGAAAGGTTCCGACGCGGTGATGCTGTATCTGGCGGCCACACTGACCGACGCGAAATACGACCTCACCTACGTGTTCTACGACCATGAGGAAGTCGCGGCCGAGAAGAACGGCCTGCGCAAGGTGGTCGAGTCGCATCCGGATTGGATCACCGGCGATTTCGCGATCATCGGCGAGCCGACCGATTGCGGCATCGAGGGCGGCTGCAACGGCACGATGCGATTCGACGTGATCACGCACGGCGTTGCCGCGCATTCGGCCCGCGCCTGGATGGGCAAGAATGCGATCCACGCGGCGGCCGAGATTCTGAACCGTTTGAACGCACATGAGAACCGCGCCATCGAAGTAGATGGCCTGACCTATCAGGAGGGCCTGAACGCCACGCTGATTTCCGGCGGCAAGGGTACCAATGTGATTCCCGACGAGTGCCGTGTGCACGTCAACTACCGGTTCGCGCCGGACAAGTCGCTCGCCGAGGCGAAGGCGCTGATGATCGGCGCGGATGCGGGCGCGAAACTCGGCAACGGCGAGCATCAGGCCACTGGTGGCGTGTTCGAAGGCTTCGGCATCGAGATGAAGGACGAATCGCCGAGCGCACGTCCGGGCCTCAATTCGCCGCTTGCCCAATCGCTGGTATCGCTTGTCAAGGAACGTACCGGTCGTGACCCGCTTGCCAAGCTGGGTTGGACGGATGTGGCGCGTTTCGCGATTCTGGGCATTCCGGCCGTGAATCTCGGCGCGGGTAGCCCGCTGCTGGCTCACAAGCAGGACGAGCAGCTGCCGGAGACCGATCTGCTGCTCATGGCCGACCTGCTGGAGGACTGGCTGCGTTGAATCGCCGTTGAGTCGTTGCTGAGCTGCCGTTGAATCGCCGGTAATTCGCTGCCGCGGGCTTGCCGCAGAACCACTATTGGTCCACCGTTGAACCGCTGCTGAACCACTATGCCGGCGCACGTTCATTCACGGCGTGTCAACGCGAATCATTGGAAAACGGAGCGTGTAGGGGGAATAAATTTCCCGTCCTGTCACGCTCCGTTGTTTTTTGTGTCATACTTATAGACGGTGGTTCTGCAAGACCGCCGACGCATCCGATGGCGTTGATCCCCTCGCGTGAATGTTCTGTGAGTCGCGAGCGCAGGTGTCCGCCGTCGCATGATGAAGACTTTTGACGGAAGTTGCTTCCTACGGGCGCCATGATGCGCGGCCACGGTGAGAGCGTGGTGTGAGAACCGTTGGGGCTTGAGTGAAGGCGATGCGATTGCAGCGCGTTGCCGAGGAGCGTTGTGCCTACTACCAATGAGGGCCTCGATCAGGTCGAGGCTGTTGTGTCATCCGATAATTCAACCAATAATGCGGCAAGCAGTGCGGGTTCTGTGTCTGCCGATCCGGCTCCGCGCCGCCGTCGTGGAGGTCGCCGCGTGGTGCGTGGCGTAGGTGCCGCGGGCGCGTCTTTGGAGCTGAAGGTCGAGGAGCATGCCAAAGCCCCCTTGTTTGAGGAACCGAAGCTTGAGCCTGTCCAGCCTGCGCGTGATTCCGCCGATTTCAATGATGCCGATGACGCCGAGCCGTCGCGTCCGCGTCGTCGTCGCGTGACCCGTTACGATGACGACGATGAGATGCGTGACGAACGTCCGCGCCGTCGCCGTCGTTCCTCTGTGGACGTGCAGGACGAGGATGATCGCCCGTCGCGTCGCCGTCGCCGTATCAGCGACGAGCCGCGTGATGACCGTGACGATCGTGACGATCGTGACGATTACGGCAATCGTGGCAATCGTGGCAATCGTGACGAATCATCCGAAGACCGTGCGCTCGACGCCGTCAGCGCGCTGCCGGAAGGCCATGAGACGCGTCATAATCCGCGTCCGATGACGTCGCTGCTGTTCCAGGAGCCGATTCTGCCGGCCGCCCCCGCGGGCCGCGGATCGTCCGACGATGACGATGCTGACGATACGGGCCGCAGAGGTTCGGACGATGCCCGTGACAGCCGTGATGACCGCGACGATGACCGTCCGACCCGTCGCCGCCGCCGTCGCAGCCACGACACGGCCGATGCGGACCGCACGGACGCTTCGAATGACGGTCGCGGCCGTGATAACGGCAATGACCGCAACAACGACGCCGAAGACGATGAGCATGGCGATTCCCGCCGCTCCCGTCGTTCCCGTCGTCTGAACGCGCAGGAACGTCGCGCCGCTGCCGAAGTGGAGCAGATCGAGGAGGACCTGGTCCTCGATGGCATCACGTATGCGCCGATCGATGACGAGTCCCGCAATGGAAACGATGATGACGACGAGCAGCCGACGCGCACCCGTCGCCGCCGTCGCGGACGCGGCAACCATGAGGAAGCCGACGAGCAGCAGACCTCCGAACGCGAATCCCGTCGCCGTCATGAGGATGACGATGAGGAAGAGGGCACGGTGACCCGTCGCCGTCGCCGCCGCCGTGGAGGGTCGAAGGCCGAGGAATCGGACGAGACGATGTCCCGTCGCTCCCGCAAGCAGCAGTACATCGACGAAATCACCGACGTCGAAGGATCCACCCGTCTGGAAGCCAAGAAGCAGCGCCGCCGCGACAACCGTCGTGAACGCAGCCGTCAGAACCAGCTCATGGAGCAGGACTTCCTGGCCCGTCGCGAACACGTCGAGCGTCTGATGGTGGTGCGCGAACGTGAGCGCCACACCCAGATCTCCGTGATCGAAGACAATGTGCTCGTCGAGCATTACGTGTCCGACATCCAGGAAGTGGCCACCGTCGGCAACATCTATCTTGGCCGCGTGCAGAACGTGCTGCCGAGCATGGAGGCCGCGTTCGTGGACATCGGACAGGCCCGCAACGGCGTGCTGTACGCCGGCGAGGTGAACTGGGATTCCGCACGTCTGGAAGGCCAGCCGCGTCGTATCGAACTGGCGTTCAAGTCGGGCGATCCGGTGCTGGTGCAGGTAACCAAGGATCCGATCGGCCACAAGGGCGCAAGGCTTACCTCGCAGGTCACCTTGGCCGGCCGTTTCCTCGTGCTGGTGCCGTCCGGCGGCATGACCGGCGTGAGCCGCAAGCTGAGCGAGCGTGAGCGCGCCCGCCTGAAGAACATCGTGTCGAAGATCGCGCCGAAGGATATGGGCGTGATCATCCGAACCGCGGCCGAAGGCGCTTCCGAAGAGGCCATCACCAAGGATCTTGAGAACCTGGTGCGCCAGTGGGAACGCATCACCGCCAAGCGCGACGAGTTCCTGCACGGCAAGCGTCCGAAGCTGCTGCAAGGCGAGCCGGACGTGGCCATCCGCGTGGTTCGCGACATCTTCAACGACGACTTCTCCAAGATGATCGTGGAAGGCGACCGCGTGTACGAGCGTATCGAGGAATACCTCGACACGATGGCCCCCGACCTGAAAGACAAGCTCGAGAAGTGGGATCCGGCCGAACATGACGGCAAGGACGTGTTCGACAAGTGGCAGATCGACTCCCAGTTGCGTAAGGGCATGGAACGTCAGGTCTACCTGCCGTCCGGCGGTTCGATCGTCATCGACCGCACCGAGGCCATGACCACCATCGACGTGAACACGGGCCGTTTCATCGGCCGCGGCAAGAGCCTCGAGGAAACGGTGACCCGTTGCAACCTCGAAGCGGCCGAAGAGATCGCGCGACAGCTTCGTCTGCGCGACATCGGCGGCATGGTGATGATCGACTTCGTCGACATGGTCATGCCGGCCAACAGGGATTTGGTGCTCCGCCGACTGGTGGAGTGCCTGGCGCGCGACCGCACCAAGCATCAGGTGGCCGAAGTCACCTCGCTGGGACTGGTGCAGATGACGCGCAAGCGCATCGGCCAGGGTCTGGTGGAGGCGTTCTCCGAGGAATGCCCGACCTGCAAGGGCCGCGGCTTCATCCTCCATGACGAACCGACCGTTTCGGCGGATTACGACGATCCGTACGCCCTGAAGGGCGGCGATCCGTTCGTCAAGACCAACAAGCATGGCCATGGCACGGACGTGCAGGTGCCGAAGGGCTCCTCGCCGGACGTGAAGGCCAAACTCGCGCAGATCGCGGCGGCAGCCGTGGCCGCCAACAATGCGGACCTGGGCGAGGAAGAACAAGAAGAATAAAGGAAAATCCCGGTATGTCAACCTGACACGCCGGGAGCAGACTTGCGGTTGTACGCGGGTATGTGTAGATTAGATTGCTGGTGTCTGGCCGCGAGGCTCGAACGTGCCGGGCAGTAAGCTTTCCAAGTTAATAAAGGAACGGATATGTACGCTATTGTGAAGGCCGGCGGCCATCAGGAAAAGGTCGAGGTCGGTGACGTCATCCTCGTCAACCGTCTCGACGCCAAGAAGGGCGACACCGTGGAATTCCCGGTCGCTCTCGTTGTGGATGGTGACAAGGTCACCGTCAACGCCAAGGATCTCGCCAACATCAGTGTCAAGGCTGAGGTTGTCAACGATGAGGCCAAGGGCCCGAAGATCAGCATCATGAAGTACAAGAACAAGACCGGCGTTGCTCGTCGCAAGGGCCATCGCCAGCAGCTGACTCTCGTCAAGATCACGGCGATCGCCTGATTCGCGTAGGGTTAGAGTCAAGGACCGAAAGGAACAGACATGGCACATAAGAAGGGCGCGTCCAGCTCGCGCAACGGTCGCGATTCAAACGCGCAATACCTCGGTGTGAAGAAGTTCGGCGGCGAAGCCGTCGTGGCCGGCAACATCATCGTTCGTCAGCGTGGCACCAAGTTCCACCCGGGCGAGAACGTCGGCATGGGCAAGGACCACACCCTGTTCGCCCTCAAGGACGGCAGTGTGAAGTTCGGCGTGCGTCGTGACCGCAAGGTCGTCGACGTGATTGCCGCCTGAGACACGCGCAAATAACGCTTTTTGATGAAAGACCGCGCCCGTTATGGACGCGGTCTTTCTGCTATGTAAGGTAGATACATGAGTGATTTTGTGGATCGAGTGACCGTCCATGTCAAGGGCGGCGACGGCGGCAATGGTTCCGCCGGCATCCGTAGGGAGAAATACAAGCCGTTGGCCGGTCCGAACGGCGGCAATGGCGGCGACGGCGGTTCCGTGATCTTCATGGCCGATTCGAACGCCAACAGTCTGCTCGACTACCGTTTCATGCCCCATCGCGAGGCGGAAAGCGGCACCATGGGCCTGGGCGACACGAAGGACGGTTCGAAGGGCGCCGACCTGATTCTGCCCGTCCCGGTGGGCACGGTCGTGTTCGAAGCCAAGGGACCGCAGGGCAAGCCGAAGCATCCGGGCGAGCAGCTTGCCGACCTGCGTCACGCGGGAGACAAGTTCGTCGTGGCCGCGGGCGGCAACGGTGGTCTCGGCAATGCGGCGCTGGCCAATCGCACCCGTCGTGCGCCGGGCTTCGCACTGCTGGGCGAGCCGGGCGAGGAACGCGACGTCATCCTCGAACTCAAGTCCATCGCCGACGTGGCGCTGGTGGGCTTTCCGTCCGCAGGCAAGTCGAGCCTGATCGCGGCGATGAGCTCCGCCAAACCGAAGATCGCCGATTATCCGTTCACCACGCTCGTGCCGAACCTCGGCGTAGTGGTGGCCGGCGACATGCGCTACACCATCGCCGACGTGCCGGGCCTGATTCCGGGCGCATCCCAGGGCAAGGGCCTCGGCCTCGAATTCCTGCGCCACATCGAACGCACCGAAATCATCGCCCACGTCATCGATTGCGCCACCCTCGAACCCGGCCGCGACCCGATGAGCGACTACCAGGCGCTCGAACACGAGCTCGCCGAATACGCCGGCAAGCTCGAACTGCCGCTCGGCGCGATTCCGATCCCCGAACGTCCGCGCATCATCATCCTCAACAAGGTGGATGTGCCGGAAGCCAAGGAACTCGCCGAATTCGTCAAGCCGGAATTCGAAAAGCTCGGCCTCAAGGTCTACATCATCTCCACCGCCTCCCACGAGGGTCTGAAGGAACTCAACTGGGCGCTGGCCGACCTCGTGACCAACATGCGCGCGGAAGTCGCCAAACGCGAGCAGGCCGAGGAAGAGGCCCGCGTGGTCATCAAGCCGCTCGAGGAGCCGCGCAATCGCCGTCGCCGTAACGACGAAGGCGGCAACGCGCTCGACTTCACCGTGGAACGCAAGGAGAACGGCAACGGCGAAGTCTGGTACGAGGTGCTCGGCACCAAGCCGGAACGTTGGGTCATGCAGACCAACTTCGATAATGACGAGGCCGTCGGCTACCTTGCCGACCGTCTGGCCAAGCTGGGCGTCGAAGACGAGCTGCGACACAAGGGCGCCAAGCCAGGCGACGAAGTGCGCATCGGCCGTGGCGACCGTGCCGTGGAATTCGATTGGGATCCGACCATCGCGGCCGGCGCGGAAATGCTCGACGGCACCCAGTTGGGCGCACGCGGCGTCGACCTGCGACTGCAGGAATCGGATGGTCGTGCGCAGCGTCGTTCCAACACGGAACGCCGTCGCCAGTACCACGAGATGATGGACGCCCGTCAGGCCGTGCGCGAAGCCATGATGGCCGAACGCAAGGCAGGACACTGGGCCGATCCTTCCGTGGACGACGACCGTCACGACGAAACCAGTCTTTTTGGACGTGGCGAGACCGCCGACGACGAGGATGTGGAACAATAGAACCATCCAACGAAGCCCGCTGATGTGCCGATGGCATGTCGGCGGGCTTTTTCAATAGCCGGTAACGGTACCGGGAGGAACTATGAACACGCCATCGCAAGCGCAAGTGCGCAGGGCCATCGCCGAAGCGCAGACCATCGTGGTGAAGGTGGGCTCCAGCTCGCTGACCGAGCCGAGCGGCCACTTGGATCCGCAACGGTTGAACGCGCTTGTGGCGGCCATCGCCCGCGTGCGATTGATGGGCGGCCGCGTGGTGCTGGTCTCCTCCGGCGCGATCGCGGCCGGTTTCGGCACGCTCGGTTTCGACAAGCGTCCGACCGACGTAGCCGACCAGCAGGCGTGCGCCGCCGTCGGCCAAGGCCTGCTGATGGCACAGTACGAAGCCGCTTTCGCACGGTACGGGCTGCGTGTCGGACAGATCCTCATCACCGTTTCCGACACGATCGCCCCACAGCAGTACCGCAACGTGCGCCGTACGCTCGACCGTCTGCTCGACTTGGGCGCGGTGCCGATCATCAACGAAAACGATTCCCTCGCGTCCAACGAGATCCGGTTCGGCGACAACGACCGTCTGTCCGCGCTCATCGCCAACATCGTCGTCGCCGACGCGCTCGTCCTGCTCACCGACGTGGACGCGCTGTACACCGCGCCGCCAAGCGAGCCTGGCTCGAAACGCATCTCCTATGTGCCGAACGTCGAGGACGCGCTGGCGAAGGTTCAGGTCGGCGGAACCGGCTCGAACGTCGGCACCGGCGGCATGGTCACCAAAATGGAGGCCGCGCGCGTCGCCGCGGTGTCCGGCATTCCCGCGGTGTTGACATGCGCGTCGAACGCAGGTCCCGCGATGATGGGCGATCCGGTCGGCACCGCGTTCGCGCCGATCAACGACCGCGGTTCGTCACGTAGGCTGTGGATTGGCTTCGCCTCCCACCCGCAGGGCACGCTGGTGGCCGATTCCGGCGCGGCCAAGGCGGTGCGCGGGGGAGCGGCCAGCCTGCTTGCGGCCGGCGTGGTGGAAGTGAAGGGCGATTTCGCCGCCGGCGACGCCGTCTGGGTTGACGACGAGCAGGGCAACCATTTGGCCAAGGGCCTGGTCGGCTTCGACTCCGAGGAGATCCCGCAGATGCTAGGACGCAATACGGCCCAGCTCAAGCGTTTCCTCGGCGAGGAATACGCGCATCCGCTGGTGCACCGCGACAATCTCGTACTGGTCTGAGCCAGTGCAAAAGGTGTGGTTAGGCCATCGATTTCGCTTCAAGCGAAGCGTTCGCGGCGAAATAGACGTGTGTCGTGGGGCTGTCGTTTTTCGCGTGGCAGGTCTAGCATTACAGGCATGACTATGGCTGACTGGCAGACTCTATCCGACCGTATCAATCACGTGGCTCCGAGCGCTACTCTGGCCGTCGATTCCAAGGCAAAGGCAATGAAAGCCGCTGGAATCGACGTCATCGGATTCGGCGCGGGCGAACCGAACTTCCCAACCCCCGCACCGATCGTCGCGGCCGCGGCCGCCGCGGTGCAGGATCCGAAAAACTATCGTTACACGCCCACGGCAGGCCTGCCGGAACTGCGCAAGGCCATCGCGGACAAGACGTTGCGCGATTCGGGTTACGAAATCGACCCGAGCCAGGTCATCGTGACCAACGGCGGCAAGCAGGCCGTCTACGAATCGTTCCAGATCTTGCTCAACGAGGGCGACGAGGTCATCATCCCCACCCCGTACTGGACCAGCTATCCGGAAGCCGTGAAGCTCGCCGGCGGCGTGCCCGTGACCGTGTTCGCCGGCGCCGACCGCAATTTCGAGCCCAGCATCGAAGCCATCGAAGCGGCCCGCACCGAACACACGAAGGCCATCATCGTGAACACGCCGAACAACCCGACGGGCGCGGTGTGGAAGCCGGAAACCGTCAAGGCCATCGCGCAGTGGGCCATCGAACACCACGTGTGGGTCATTTCCGACGAAATCTACGAACACTTGAACTATGACGGCGCCAAAACCACGTACATCGGCGCCGCGGTGCCCGAAGTGCGCTCCCAGCTGCTCGTGCTCAACGGCGTGGCCAAGACCTACGCCATGCCGGGCTGGCGCGTCGGCTGGATGATCGCCCCCGTGGACGTGGCCAAGGCCGCATCCAAACTGCAGGGTCACATGACCTCCAACGTGAACAACATCTCCCAGCGTGCCGCCATCGAAGCCGTCTCCGGCTCCCTGGACGCCGTCTACGAGATGCGCGCCGCATTCGACAAGCGCCGCCAGACCATCGTCGCCGCGTTGAACGACATCGAAGGCGTGAACTGCCCGACCCCGACCGGCGCGTTCTACGCGTTCGCCGACGTGACCGCGCTGCTGAACAAGCCGCTCGGCACCAACAAGACCACGTTCGCCAACACGTCCGAACTGGCCGCCGCGTTGCTTGACGAAGGCCATGTCGCCGCCGTCCCGGGCGAGGCGTTCGGCGCTCCCGGCTACCTGCGCTTCTCCTACGCGCTTGCCGACGACGATCTGGTCGAAGGCATGCGTCGCATGAAGCGTTGGGTCGAGGACTGAACGACCGGCCCCGCGCTCAACTGACGGAAAGTTCAGTTGATAGACGATATTTTTAGCGATTCGCGCTTCGGTGACATGCCGGGCGCGAATCTTTTTTTCGTTGGAAAATAGCGGTTTCTTGCGATTCGTCGTGAATCGGGTTGGACGAAGTCGCGAAAACCCGCTATTATTTCGACTTGGCGGTTTTGCCGTCTGCTTCTTGCGTGGTTTTGCATAGAATCCTCGCCGGCAAGTGGAGACGGCAGAGTTCACCTAGGGAAGTGGCGCAATTGGTAGCGCAACGGTCTCCAAAACCGTAGGTTGTGGGTTCGAGTCCCGCCTTCCCTGCCAAGCTTCTTACAACAAGCCCAGCGGAGGATTATTATGGCGAAGGCGAAGAACAGCGAGAAGGCCATTAAGCCGAACATCTTCATGCGCATTGGCTTGTTCATCAAACAGATTATCGACGAACTCCGCAAGGTCGTCACTCCGACCAGCAAGGAACTGTTCTTCTGGTCCCTCGCCGTGTTTATCTTCGTGCTGCTGCTGATGGCACTGGTCACCGGCATGGACTACGGTCTGGGCAAGCTGACCCTGTGGATATTCGGCTGATAAACAACTTGAAGGTGAAAGTGCATGACTGACGAAGTGTTTTCCGACAACCTCGACGAGGCTTCCAAGGCTGATACCGAGGCTGCTGCCGCTGTTGAGGCGCTGCCGGCCGAAGGCGAGGCCGTCCAGGCCGTCGCCGTCGATCAGGCGACCGATGGGCAGGCCCAGTCCGAGCAGGACGCTCCGGAAGAGCAGACCGCGGAAACCACTGAGGATGAAGACACTGAGCAGGATGCCGGTGCCAAGGCCGTCGAGGAATTCTCCAAGAGCCTGCGCACGCTTGAAGGCAAGTGGTATGTGCTGCACACCTATTCCGGCTATGAGAAGCGCGTGAAGACCAACGTCGAATCCCGCGTGGCCAGCTTCGGTATGGAAGACAAGATCTTCCAGGTCGAAGTGCCGATGGAGGAAGTCGAAAAGCACACCGAAAAGGGCAAGAAGGTCATCACCCGCGTGCGTGTCCCCGGCTATGTGCTGATCCGCATGCTGCCGGATGAGAACGCCCGTCGTATCGTCCGCGAGACCGAAGGCGTCACCGGCTTTGTCGGCCCGACCAAGGATCCGGCACCGCTGACCCGCAAGGAAGTCGTCTCCATGATGGCTCCGATGATCGCTTCCGAAGCTCTCAAGGCCGCCGGAGACAAGCCGGCCGCAGCCAAGAAGCGCAAGCTTGAGGTCTCCTACGCTCCTGGCGATCAGGTCACCGTCACCGATGGACCGTTCACCACCATGGCCGCGGTTGTCTCCGAAGTGGATCCGTCCACGCAGAAGCTCACCGTGCTCGTGTCCATCTTCGGCCGTGACACGCCGGTGGAGCTAGGCTTCAACCAGGTTGAAAAATTAGCCTGAACGTGCATGACGGAGCGTTAGCTGCGTTGCTCCAAGCTTGACGCACCTTGGTACGCCTGCGCTTGGGCGCCTTGCTACCGCACGCGTCACACCCATTCAGGAACCTGAAATCGTGATTCTTTTGAACCCCGCTTCGGCGGGGTTTCTTTGTATGTATTGCCATACGCGCAATGTCGTGGCGGAATCGCATAATAGAAAAGTTGTGTCTGGAGGGTCTCGTGTGCCTGAACAAGGCGGCGGCACCTGCTAGCACAGCACAGCAATATACGTTGCGGAAGGAACCGGACGCGGGAGACCTACTCCGGTGCCGTTAACCACCGCTTCACAGAAAGAAGAACCATACAATGGCTCCTAAGAAGAAAGTCTCGGCGCTTCTCAAGCTCCAGATTCAGGCCGGCAAGGCCAACCCGGCTCCGCCGCTGGGTCCGGCTCTGGGTTCCCATGGCGTGAACATCATGGACTTCTGCAAGCAGTACAACGCTGCCACGCAGGACAAGATGGGCCAGGTCATCCCTGTTGAGATCACCGTTTACGAAGATCGTTCCTTCACCTTCATCCTGAAGACCCCGCCGGCAGCAGCTCTGCTGAAGAAGGCCGCTGGCATCCAGAAGGGTACCGAGAACCCGCTGACCCACAAGGTCGGCTCCGTCACCAAGGCTCAGGTCCGTGAGATCGCTGAAATCAAGATGGCTGATCTGTCCGCACGCGACGTCGAAGCCGGCATGAAGATCATCGCGGGCACCGCCCGTTCGATGGGTATCACGGTTACCGACTGAGAGGAGAAGGACTAATGGTACAGCGTTCCAAGAAGTATCGCGAAGCGGCTGAGAAGATCGATCGCAACAACCTTTACACCGCCAACGAAGCCATCGCTCTCCTCAAGAGCATGCCGGAGTACAAGTTCGACCAGACCGTTGAGGCCGTGCTGCGCCTGAACGTGGATCCACGCAAGGCCGACCAGCTGGTCCGCGGTTCCGTGAACCTGCCGAACGGCACCGGTAAGACCGCCAAGGTCCTCGTCTTCGCCCGTGGCCCGAAGGCCACCGAAGCTCTCGAGGCTGGCGCCGACATCGTCGGTGACGACGACCTCGTGCAGAAGGTCGCTGACGGTTTCCTTGACTTCGATTCCGTCGTCGCCACCCCGGACATGATGGGCAAGGTCGGCCGTCTCGGCCGCGTGCTCGGTCCGCGTGGCCTCATGCCGAACCCGAAGACCGGCACCGTGACCATGGACGTCACCAAGGCCATCAAGGACATCAAGGGCGGCAAGGTTGACTTCCGTGTTGACAAGAACGGCAACCTGAGCTTCCTCATCGGCAAGATGTCCTTCACCGAGCAGGCTCTGGACGAGAACTTCAAGGCTGTGGCCGACGAAGTCAAGCGTCTGAAGCCGTCCACCGTGAAGGGCCGCTACGTCACCAAGGCGACCATCACCTCCACGATGAACCCGGGCGTCCCGGTTGATCCGGCGGTCGTTGCCTGAGTGCACAGAAGCTAAGCTTCATCAAAAGACCCGTATCTGCAATCGCAGCATGCGGGTCTTTTCATATGTTCGGAAAGATTCATGACTTTATGACCGGATGACAGGTGCAACGGGCGTACCCAGACGCCACACCACCCGGGCAGCGGCTCAGCGGTCGCGCATACGGCCAATCGCCAGCGCGGTCGTCAGCACATACGCGTCACGCGGATCGGTGGCATCCCAGCCGGTTGTTTCGGCGGCACGCTTCAAGCGGTAGCGCACGGTGTTCGGATGCACATTCAGCTCCTTCGCCGTGTTCTCCAACGAACTGCCATACTTCAGGAACGTGGACACCGTCAGATAAGTGGGATCATCGGGATTCTCGCCGCGCAGCACCTGATATACGTTCCGATACAGTTCCTCACGCGCGTAATCATCACCCAGCAGCGCACGCTCCGGCAACAGCTCGTCGGCACGCAGCGGACGGGAAGGAGTGGACAGCGCCGGAGCTGCCTGCAGCGAGAACATCGTCTCACGCAACGCATGCGAAGCCCCCGCCACACCGGAACGGACCGGGCTCAAATACAGTGGCTCGTCCTCGCTGAACGCCGGCATGACCGCGGTACAGGTCACCTCCGGCGTGACCGCGCCCATCTGGCAAGCCAAAGCCAGCAGGAAAGTGCCGTACGTGCCGATGACCACATGCTCGCCACCCAAATCGCGCACCGCCTTGCGGATGGCGAGGGATGTCGAGGCAAGACTGGCCGAAGGCACCCCGCCGATCGCAAAACAGTTGAAATCGCCTTGCCATCCGAGAATGTTCATCAAGGAGACCACACGATCGTCGGTCATGTTCGTCAACAGGCATTCGAAAGCCAACCGCTCGATGGTCGTATCGTCGGTATGGCCTGACAAAAGGTCGAGGATGTCTGCCTGCTCGGAGTTCATAACCGTCCATTCTAATCGTCGTATCTGCGAATTGCCGCACGTTCGCCGACCGTTCCGGCCCCCATTCGCGCAGTGGCGGTAATATGCCGACTATGAGCGAAAACAAGAAAGCCGGAAAAGCCGACACGTTCCTCAGCTGGACGTTGGGCGTGCTCGCATGCCTGTGGGTGGCGTGGTGCTGCGGCATCGGCCCGCTGTACTGGTTTGGCACCGGACTCGCCGACTTCGGCTGGGCCAACGTGCTGTACATGGCGATCGCCTTCGTTGTTTCGTTTGCTATATTGCGGTCTCTGGTCCGTTACGGCCGTGGCGAGCGCGTGCTGCCGACGTATTTCTCGCGTCGGTACGTCAAGCTGTGCCAGGAGGTGTCCGGCACGCCGACGACGGTATTGGGCATCATGCTGCGTCATCTGAGCGACGCCGCGCATAGCCGTCCGGGGCGCGCCATCCATGCGGTGATCGTCTGGATCGGCCGCAAGCTGACACGTTGCACCGACTGCTGGTGGAAGCTCATGCTGCTGTTCGTCATCGGCTGGCTGTGGATTCCGACCACCCTGCTTGCCGCGTACGGCGCCGACATCCGCTCCCAGATCCGCGAATTCAGCTGGGCGTTGAACCAGTGGACCGGACTGAAACAGCCATACATCGGCTTCTTCTCATTCGTGCCGATGGACATCTATCCGACCGCGCACTACATGTGGCCGGCCAATCCCACGTATCTGACCGACCAGCACAACATCGTGCTGACCGTTTTCTACGGTGCGTTCGCCGCGGTCTCCCGGTATTTCACCGATTCCAACGACGCCGGCATCGTGGCGCTGGCCGCGCTGCAATGGCTGTTCGCCGCGTTCTGCTGCGCCGCCACCGCCAATCGTTTCTTCAATCTGCCGTGGCGTAGGCTGGGCGTCGGCACGTTCGACTTCTCCCATCCCGAACGGCACGACTGCTGGAACATGCGCGATTTCACCCATCCCGAGGCGGGTGTGGTGGCGCGTCCGTCCAGACTGCGCGCCGGCGCGAAGACGCGTTTCGTGATTCTGCTGTTCTTCATGGTGTGCCCGTTGGCGGTGTTCGCCACGATCTCACTGACCAAATCGCCGTTGTTCGCGTTCGCGTTCGTCTGGTGGTTCGGCGTGTGGTATGAGCTGCATATGACGCATATCAAGGCGCTGCCCACCATCAACGGCAAGCCCATGAAACTGCGCAAACGTTCCTTGGCGGCACTGTTCATGTCGAGTTGCGTCATGCTGATCAGCGCCAAATACGCGTGGTACATCATTCTGTTCGCCGCGCTGCTGGCCATCATCAACGACCGTAAACGTTGGAAGACGTACGTGGTCGCATTGATGCTGCCGACCGTGCTCATCCATGGCGGCCTCGTCTATCTGGTGAACAGCGGTGCCGTCATCGGCGGCGATCCGATCGAAAGCCGCGGCATCCAGCTGCAGCAGATCGCCCGCGTGGCGAAATACAATCCGCAGGGCATTCCCGAGGACGCGGCCAAGAAACTCGCTCCCGTCTTCAACCTCGACCAGATGGCCGAATCGTACTTCCAGCAGGACGCCGACCCGGTGAAATCGTCGGGTATCCAGTCCAAGAAGGTCAGCTACAAGTGGCGTACCGTCACCAAGGACGACATGAAGGATTTCAATGACGCATGGTGGCAGATCGTCAAGGCGAATCCTCAGATCGCGCTTGATGCGCTCTTCGCCGAATGCTTCGGATACTTCAACGTGACCGACCTGCCATACGTGTCGATGGACTACTACGTGAACAACGATTACGTGCAGTCCGACAACGAATGGATTCACCTGTACAACCACCAGTGGCGCAACCAGGTGGCCGGCTTCGCCAAGAAATGGGGGCAGATTCCCGTGCTTGGCTGGGTGACGCACGGCAACCTGTATGTCACGCTGACACTGCTGATCGGCGCCGCCGAAGTGGTGCTGCGTCGATGGCGGTCGCTGTCATGGCATCTGCCGTTGCTGCTGCTTATGGGTGTGATGATCACCGCACCGGCCAACAATTTCGAACGGCATATGCTTCCGATCGCATTCGTGTTCGGATTCCTGTGCCTGGAGTTCTGGCGCGAGTCGCGTGCCGCGCGGCTTGCCGCACGCGAGGCATCGTACGTTGGCACGTCGACGGCGGGCAAACGGCGTATCGGCGGGCACCGAATCGACAGACAGCAGTCCGACAAGCAGGACGCCGACGAACGATATCTCGATGGACGACAGCTCGACGGACAGGAGAAGGAATCATGACGACCATATTGGATTCCGCATTGACCATGCCACGCACCTGCGTCGCGGCCGACCAGGTGATCGCGCTGGACTCAGTGGGCTCCACCAACACGTACGCCGCCGAATTGGTGCGCAAAGGCGCGCTGTTCGGCTCGACCAGCCGAGATGGCCTCGATGGCTGCGATGGACGCGATTGGACCGGCCGTGAAATCGTGGCGATCTGCGCCGACGAGCAGACTGCCGGCCGTGGCCGTCTCGACCATCAATGGACCAGCGCGGTGGGGGAGTCGTTCATCGTCTCCCTGGTGGTCAGCGTGCCTACGGCGATTGTGCGGGACACGTCCGTCAACGGCTGGCTGCAGATGATCGCCGGCTGCGAGGCGCGCAACGCGATTATCGCGGCCATCCGCGATTGCGGCGGCCCGCTCGGCAAGGACATCGTGCTCAAATGGCCGAACGACATTTTCGTCGACGGCAAGAAACTGGGCGGCGTGCTCGCCGAAATGGTTCCGCTTGCCGCAACTCCCATCGCGGACGGTACAACTGGTACCACTGATGTGGCTGCCGCAACGGAACGCGTCGGCATTGTCTTCGGCATCGGCCTGAACCTGGCCGTCCCCGAAGACCATCTGCCAACCGACAAGGCCACGTCGCTGCAGCTGGTCGCGCATGGCCTGCCCGATTCCATGACATTGCGCGACATGATCGCGGCCCATCTGGTGGACGGTTTGCGATCAAGGCTCGCCGATTTCGAAGCCGACCCGCAGCGTGAGGCCACGCGTGCGATGGAGGAGATGCGTCCGGTCTGCTGGACGCTCGGCAAGCCATGCGAGGCGCATTTCGTGGACGGCACCACCCTGCGCGGCACCGCGCTGGAACTCAACCCCGACGCCTCCCTCACCATCAGAGACGACAACGGCAACCTGCACACCGTGCGCACCGCCGACGTAGGCGTCCTACCCCAATAATTCTCTAACCCTCATCCCTCATAAAGTCGTAAAGCGCTTTTTTCGAAAATCGTACGTTTCAAAAAAACGCAATATTCGAGAAAAGCGGCATTTCCCAAAATCGCAATATCCAAAAACCGCGCCACCCGCAAACGCAACATTCCCCCAAAACGAGGTGGGGCCGGCGGATACCAACGTAAGACCGTAAAGACTCGGCCTGAGCGGCCCGGAGCGTGTCGCACGTTGGTATCCGCCGGCCCCACCGGACACAGCGAAAACGAAAATCACAGCGAAAACGGAAGACTGTATCAAAACCCGGAAATCACGAAGAAACCCGGAAATCACAGCGGAAATTCTCAGCGGAAAACCCTCAGCAGAAAATTCCCAGCAAAAAGTCGTAGAAAACTACCGCAGAAAAGTCGCTGCCGATAAAAGTCACTGCAGCTTTGCCAGTCCGCTCGCGACCAGCGAAGCCACAACCGCCTTGATGCAATCGCCCACAATGAAGCCCATCGAAGCGATGGCCACCACCGGCATCGCCACGCCCGTAATGGCGGACTGCACGATGAAGCCGAGCAGATAGTCAAGCACGATGCAGCCGGCCACGCAGGCGGACAGATACCGTGCGGCGGTCAACGCAGCATGCTTCGGGGAATCGACACGCGCCTTGCCCTTGAGCAGCGAGGTGACGACGGCGGCCGGCAGGAAACCGATGAGGAAGCCGGCGCTCGGGCCGACCAAAGCCATGGTGGACGCGCCGCCGGCGAACACCGGCAGACCAGCCGCGCCCGCGGCCAGATACATGAGCACCGCGGCGCCCGCCTGCTTCCACGGCAGCATCAGCGCGGCCAGCATGACCACGAAGGTCTGCAGGGTGATCGGAACCGGAGTGCCCGGAATCGGCACGGCGCCCGCCATGGAGGCGGCGGCGAGCAGCACGGCGAACAGCGTGGACTTCAAAACGGCGCCGAATTTGCCGCTGGTGGCCGTTTTGGCCGCGGATGAGATGGTCAGGATTGCGTTGCGCATGGTGGAATCCTCCCTTTTTTGCGGATGTTACAGGATGCTACAAAAACTGACGAAAATGAGTCTTTCGTCAATCAATGCTCCCCATCGTAGGGTTGCTAAGTTTCGGTAACGTTTGTGGAGCCTTACAAAAAGATCGCGAATCTTTTGTGGGAAACGAGTTCGTCGAATCACGCCTCGACCGCCAAACTTGACATTATGCCTAAGAATGTCAACAAACTACTGGTGGCGAATCGCGGCGAAATCGCGCTTCGAGTCGTGCGCACCGCACGTGAGATGGGGATTCCCACGGTCACGGTCTACGCCGAACAGGACCGTCACGCACAGTACGTGCAGATGGCCGATGATGCGTATCTGCTGTCTGGCGACACCTACAAGGACACGTATCTCAACGAGGATCTGCTCATCGACATCCTGCAGCGCAGCGGTGCCGACGCGGTGCACCCTGGCTATGGCTTCCTTTCCGAAGTCGCAAGCTTCGCGCAGAAGGTCCTCGACGCCGGCGCCACGTGGGTCGGCCCGAATCCGAAGGCGCTCGTCGACCTGGGCGACAAGATCACGGCCCGCCGCGTGGCCACTTTCGCGAAGGTGCCGCCGGTTCCCGGCATTTCCCAGTCGATTTCCGACATGCGACTGCTGCTCGACTTCGCGCACACGCACGGCTATCCGCTGATGCTCAAGCGCACCGACGGCGGTGGCGGCCGCGGCATCACTCTCGTGCACAACGACGATGAGCTGCGTGGCTTCTACATGAACCACGATGCGCTGCAGGGCGGCGATTTGGACGAGTATTTCGTCGAACGGTTCATCGACAAGGGCCGTCACGTCGAAACGCAGTGCGGACGCGATTCGCACGGCAATTTCACCGTGTATTCCACCCGCGACTGCTCCGTGCAGCGCCGTAACCAGAAGCTGGTGGAGGAAGCGCCGGCGCCGTTCCTTTCCGACGGCGTGCTCGAACAGCTGGAGACTTACTCACGCCGGCTTTTCGAAGCGGTCGACTACATCGGTCTGGGCACTTGCGAATTCATGGTGACCGAACAGGGCAAGGTGTATTTCCTGGAGGTCAATCCCCGTCTGCAGGTGGAGCACACCGTCAGCGAAGAGGTCTGCGGCCTTGATCTGGTGCGAGAACAGCTCACCATCGCCAACGGCGGCGAGCTAACCGTCGACCACCCGCTGCGCGGACACAGCTTCGAGCTCCGGCTGACCTGCGAGGATCCGGCGAAGAATCTGGCGCCGAGCTCCGGCACGCTCACCTCGCTCAAGTGGCCTTCCGGACCGGGCATCCGCGTGGATTCCGGTGTGGTGGAGGGCGACACCATCTCCCCGAAGTTCGATTCCATGATGGGCAAGCTCGTGGTCACCGCCTCCGACCGTGCTGCCGCCGTGGCGCGCGTACGCCGCGCGCTCGCGGAACTTGAGGTGCAAGGCGTGCCGACCCCGGCAAGCCTGTTCGAGCAGATCTTCAACGACGACGAGTTCACCGCCGAGCATGGCGTGGCCTACGACGTGAGCACGAAATGGCTGGAACGCAAGTACCTGAACAAGGAAGCATCCTCCACCAAGGGCGGCCAGCCGGCATCCATGGCCGGCGCTTCGGGTGCGAAGGAAGCCGAGCAGAAGGAATCCAGCGAAACCTTCGTCATCGAAGTCAACAACCATCGTGTGTCGCTGACCGTGCCGAACGACATCGTGGCCAACCTGACCGGCGGCGCCAAGGCGCGTGACGCCAAGCACGCCATCCAGCCGCTGCGCGGACAGGGCCTGCACCACGTCGAAAAGAAGCAGCAGGGCAACGACGGCCAGTCCGGTGTGATCGCCAGCCCGATGCAGGCGGTCGTCACACGCATCAACGTCGCCGAAGGCCAGGACGTGGCCAAGGGCGACCTGCTCGTCGTGCTCGAATCCATGAAGATGGAGAACTACGTGTACGCGCCGGTCAAGGGCACCGTCACCAAGATCTTCGTCGGCCCGGCCGCAGGCGTCGAAGCGGGCGAGACGTTGATGACCATCGACGTCAACGGCGCTTCCAAGGCGGCTGACGGCAAGCCGGCAACGGACGGTAATACGGAAACCAAGACGGAAGGCGGCGCGAAATGACCGACATCATCGCAAGCCCGGCCGTCAAAGAGGCCGTGAAGGTCGTCATGGAACAGCAGGAGCGACTGGGTGACGAAGCGGCTGCCGAAGCCCGCGAATCGCAGCCGATCCGTACGTCCGTGCTGCGTGCCGCGCAGCTCGCCGCCGAAGCCGAAGACCACGCCCGCGGTCGCCAGCACGTCAAAGGCAAGCTGACCGCACGCGAACGTCTCGACCTGCTGCTTGATACCGGTTCCTTCGAGGAAATCGGCCGTTTCCGCGGCGGCGACATCAACGGTGGCCGCGCAGGCTCCGCCGTCATCACCGGCTTCGGCGAGGTGTTCGGCCGCAAAGTGGCCGTCTACGCGCAGGACTTCTCCGTCAAAGGCGGCACGCTTGGCGTGGCCGAAGGCCGCAAGATCTGCCATCTGATGGACAAGGCGCTCGACCTCAAGGTGCCGATCATCGCGCTCATCGACTCCGGTGGCGCGCGCATCCAGGAGGGTGTGGCCGCGTTGACCGAATACGGCCACCTGTTCCGCAAAACCTGCGACGCCAGCGGTTTCGTGCCGCAGCTATCGCTGATCCTCGGCCCCTGCGCCGGCGGCGCCGTCTACTGCCCGGCCCTGACCGACCTGATCATCATGACCCGCGAGAATTCCAACATGTTCGTCACCGGTCCCGACGTGGTCAAAGCGGCCACCGGCGAAGTGATCAGCATGGACGATCTGGGCGGCGGCTACGTGCACAACGCCACGTCCGGCGTGGCCCACTATCTCGGCGAGGACGAGGCGGATGCGATCGACTACGCGCGTACCGTGCTCGCCTATCTGCCGTCCAACTCCGACCAGCAGCCGCCGGTCTACGCGTACGCGGCGACCCGCGCCGACCGTGACGTGGCCAAACGCCTCGCCACCATCGTGCCGGACAACGACCGTCAGCCGTATGACGTGCTCGACGTGATCCGCTGCATCGTGGACTACGGTGAATTCGTGCAGGTGCACGAACTGTTCGCCGCTTCAGCGGTGGTCGGCTTCGCCTGCATCGACGGCCATCCCGTCGGCATCGTGGCCAACCAGCCGAACGTCAACGCCGGCATTCTCGACGTCGACTCATCCGAAAAAGTGGCGCGATTCGTGCGCTTGTGCGACGCGTTCAACCTGCCGGTCGTCACCTTGGTGGACACCCCGGGCTACAAGCCGGGCGCCGAACAGGAACATGCGGGCATCATCCGCCGTGGCGCGAAGGTCATCTACGCCTACGCCAACGCGCAGGTGCCGCTCGTCACCATCATCCTGCGCAAGGCCTTCGGCGGCGCATACATCGTGATGGGCTCCAAATCCATTGGCGCGGACATGAACTTCGCCTGGCCATCCAGCCAGATCGCGGTGCTCGGCGCGGCCGGCGCGGTGAACATCATCCACCGCAAGGACCTGCAGAAAGCCAAAGACAACGGCAAGGACGTCGAAGCGCTGCGCGCCAAGTACATCGCCGACTACGAACGCACCACCGTCAACGCGAACCTTTCGCTGGAAATGGGTGAGATCGACGCCATGATCGACCCCGAACAGACACGCGAGACCATCATCGAATCGCTCCGCCTGCTCGCCAGCAAGAAACGCGTGCGCCGAACCAGCAAACACCACGGCAACCAGCCGCTGTGACGGACGCAACGCGACGCAACCAACGTAAGCAACCACAACAATCGCAAGAAATTTTGGAACAAGTAAGGAAGATTATGAACACCTTTTTTCTTGATCGACTGAACAGCGAGCCCCACGCGCTCGCCTTCGCCGGCCAATCCACCCCGTGGCCGGTGGCGCTCGCCGACCAGAGCGCGAATCCGGCGCTCGACGAGGCCCTGCACACCCATGCGGCCGCCGCGCAGGCGCTGCTGTATCCGGTGTCCGCCGAGCTGCTCGCCACCACCGGACGCCCGGTCGACCTGTTCGGCTTCGAACCGAACCCGGCACGTCTGGGCGCCGCAGCCGCGGCTTCCGCCAGCGTTCCCGGCATCGCGCTGACCCAGCTGGGCGCGCTGCTCGACGCCGCCGCACTCGGCTACAATCCGGCCCAGGCCAAGCCGGTCGCGGTGCTCGGCCACTCCCAGGGCGTGCTTGCCGTGCATATGGTGCAGGCGATCTGCGAAGCCGGTTCCATCGACGCAGCCGCAGCCAAGATCGACGAGATTCTTGCGATCGCAACGCTGATCGGCGTCGCCGGCACCCGTCAGGCACGCCAGCTCGGTCTCGCCGCACGCCACGGCGAGGCGACCCCGATGCTGTCCGTCAAGGACATCACCCGCGCCCAGGTGGACGCGCTGATCGAACGCGTCGACGGCGCACGTGGCCCGATCGCCGTGGCCGTCACCAATTCCGCCACGCATTACGTGTTGTCCGGCTATCCGGAGGACCTGGCCGCATTCGGCGTGGAGGTCGCCAAGGAACACAAGCGTCAGGCCAAGCTGCGCGAAGAGAAGGTGCGTGGCGGCCGCGTGTTCGACCCGACGCTCGAATATCTCGACGTGACCCTGCCGTTCCACAGCCCGCTGATGGCCGATGCCGTCTCCCAGGCCGTCGCATGGGCCGAGGCCTGCGGCATCAACGCCGACCATGCCCGTGAGCTCGCCGCCGAAGTGCTGCTCAACCATGTGGATTGGGCCGCCCGCGTGCGCGCCCTGATGAAGTCCACCGATCCGAGCGCCCTGTGGGTGCTGGACTTCGGTCCGGGCAACACCGTCGGCAAACTGTTCTCCACCGTGGCCCAGGGCACCGGCGTCGGCGTGGTGGAAGCCTCCACCGTGGCCGATCGCGGCGCGCTCTCCACGCTTGAGACCCTGCCGGAACGCACCCAGAACTGGACGCGTTTCGCGCCGAGCATCATCCACACGTCCGCCGGAGACAAGGTGCGCACCGCGTTCACCGAACTTACCGGCAAGGCTCCGGTGCTGCTGGCCGGTATGACCCCGACCACCGTGGAGCCGGAGATCGTGGCGGCTGCCGCCAACGCCGGCTACTGGGCCGAGCTCGCAGGCGGCGGCCAGGTCACCGCCAGCGTGTTCGACCGTCACGTGGCCAAGCTCGAGGAAGAACTCGAGGAAGGCCGCACCGTCGAATTCAACGCCATGTTCATGGACCGCTACCTGTGGAACCTGCAGTTCGGCTCCCAGCGCATCGTGCCGAAGAAGCGCGCCAGCGGCACGCCGATCGACGGCGTCGTCGTCTCCGCCGGCATTCCGGAATTCGACGAGGCCGTGGAACTCATCCACAACCTCAACGCCGACGGCTTCCCGTACGTGAGCTTCAAGCCGGGCACCGTCGACCAGATCCGCCAGGTGGTGCGCATCGCCAAGGCCGTCGCGCCAACCAAGGTGCTCATCGAGGTCGAAGGCGGCTCCGCAGGCGGCCACCACTCTTGGGAATCGCTTGACGATCTGCTGCTGAGCACCTACGCCGAAGTGCGTGAACAGTCCAACCTCGTGCTCGTGGTCGGCGGCGGCATCGGCACGCCGGAACGCGGCGCCGACTACATCACCGGCGAATGGGCCGCCGAATACGGCCGTCCGCTCATGCCGGTGGACGGCGTGCTTGTCGGCACCGCCGTCATGACCGCCAAGGAAGCCCACACCAGCCACGAAGTCAAGCAGATGCTCGTCAACACCCCGGGCATTCCGGCCAAGGGCGATGGCAACGATCCGTTCGCCCCGCTGGGCGAGCAGTGGGTGCCGTCTGGCCAGGCCAAGGGCGGCGTCACCTCCGGTCTGAGCCACCTGCACGCCGACATCTACGAGCTGGAGAACTCCTCCGCCCGCTGCGGCCGCCTGCTGGTGCGCGTCATGAAGCACCCGGAGGAGCTGGAAAGCCGTCGCGACGAGATCATCGCGGCGCTGAACGCCACCGCCAAGCCGTATTTCGGCGATCTGAAGACCATGACCTACCTTGAGTGGGCCCAGCGTTTCGCCGACCTCTCCTTCCCGTGGGTGGACGAAACCTACGCCGATCGCTTCCTGCACCTGCTGCAGCGCATCGAAGCCCGCGTCACCACGCAGGAAAGCGGCGAATTCGCATCGCTGTTCGCTTCCCGCGCCGACGTCGAAGCCGATCCGAACGCCGCGATCGCCAAGCTTGCCGAAACCTACCCGCAGGCCGGCGAGCTGACCGTCACCCCGATGGACGAGGCATGGTTCCCGGTGCTCGTACGCGAGTATCCGAAGCCGATGCCGTTCGTGCCGGTCATCGACAACGACCTGCTGCGTTGGTGGGGCCAGGACCAGCTGTGGCAGTCCGAGGACTCCCGCTATTCCGCCGATTCCGTGCGCATCATCCCCGGCCCGATCTCCGTGGCCGGCATCACCACCGTGGACGAGCCGGTGGCCGACATCCTCGGCCGCTTCGAAGCCGCCATGGTCAAGCGCGTGTCCGCCGAATCGGCGAGCGCCAACGAGACCGCCTTCGCCCAGCTGGGCGCGGCTATCTCCGCCGAGGAGTTCATCCGCAAATCCCCGAACATCTCCTGGGTCGGCCACCTCATGGCCAACCCGGCGTACGGCACCGCTAACGGCGACGCCAACTACGAGATCCGCAAGGTGGCCGTTGAAGGCAGCGTCGAAAAGTACGACCTCGACATCCATCTCGACACCTTCTGGGACAACGATCCGGACGGCGGCGCCTCCAAGCACGCCGTACGCGACATCGTCATTCCGCTGAACGTCGACGGCAACGAATCCGGCCTGTTCCCGGTCGTGGACCGCGACCGTCTGCCGGAGCACGTCTACCGCATGCTCGCCGACACCGCGGGCATCGGCAACACCGCCATCACCGGCGACAAGCTCACCGCCATGCCGCAGATCGAGGAAGTGCCCGACAAGACCGCCTTCCCGTTCGGCCAGGCGCACACCGGCTACACGCTGTCCGCCAACCTCGGTTTCGACCATGAGGCCGCCACCGGCGGCGCGCTGCCGAGCGACCTCGTGCCGTCCCGCATCGCCCCGGACGCGCTCGTCGGACCGGCTTGGCCCGCCATCTACGCGGCCCTCGGCTCCGTGTACGTCAACGGCTTCCCGGTCATCGAAGGCCTGCTCAACGCCGTGCATCTCGACCACCTCATCGAACTCGAGGTGAGCGAGGACGAGCTGCTGAAGCACACCGGCGAGCGCATCGAGCTCACCAGCTGGGCCGACGACTACTTCGAATCCGCCTCCGGCCGTGTGGTGACCATCCACGTCACGCACACCGCTCAGGACGGTACGCTGCTTGCCAACGAAACCGAGCGTTTCGCCATCCGCGGCCGCGCGTACTCCGACGCGCTGCCGCCGGAAGCGCCCGACTATGGTGGAATCGAAGCCGAAATCGAAAGCACTCCGCGCCGTCTGCTGCGTCGTGTGAAGGTCGTCGCTCCGCATGAGATGACCGCCTTCGCCCGTACTTCCGGCGATTTCAACCCGATTCACACCTCCCATCGCGGTGCCGCCGTCTCCGGTCTCGCCGCGCCGCTCGTGCACGGCATGTGGCTGTCCGCCACCGCCCAGTACGCGGTGCAGGCGCTCGACGAGAAGGGCGCGCATTACGAGATCGCAGGCTGGACGTACAACATGTACGGCATGGTGCAGCTCGACGACGAGGTGGAGATCTCCATCGAACGCGTCGGCCGCGTGGCGCATGCCGGCATGGTGCTGGAAGTGACCAGCCGCATCGACGGCAATATCGTGTCCCGTGGCACCGCCATCGTGCGTGCGCCGAAGTCCGCCTTCGTCTACCCGGGCCAGGGCATCCAGAAGCAGGGCATGGTGCTCGACGAGCGTGCCAAGTCCCCGGCCGCACGCGAGGTGTGGGAGCGCGCCGACAAGGTGACCCGCGAGAAGCTCGGCTTCTCCATCCTCGCCGTCGTGCGTGATAATCCGAAGGAACTGACCGCCAACGGCGTGACCTACCGTCATCCGGAAGGCCTGCTCAACCTGACCCAGTTCACGCAGGTGGCGCTCGCCACCGTGGCGTTCGCCCAGACCGCTCGTCTGCGCGAAGCCGGCGCGGACATCTGGCCCGCCTACTTCGCCGGCCACTCGCTGGGCGAGTACAACGCGCTGAGCTCCTTCGCAGGCGTGATTCCGCTGGAAACCGTGCTGGAGCTGGTGTTCCACCGTGGCTCCACCATGCACCACCTCATTCCGCGTGACGAGAAGGGCCGTTCCAACTACCGTATGGGCGCGCTGCGTCCGAACCAGTTCGGTGTGGGCGACGACGGCGTGCGCGAATACGTCGAATCCGTTTCGAAGGCTTCCGGCGAGTTCCTGCAGATCGTCAACTACAACCTTGCCGGACAGCAGTACGCCGTGGCCGGCACCATCGCCGGTCTGAAGGCGCTGAAGGCCGATTCCGCCCGTCGCGTCGCCGAATACGGCGGCAAGCCGGCGTTCATGCTGGTGCCGGGCATCGACGTGCCGTTCCATTCCACACTGCTCAGGAAGGGTGTGCCGGAGTTCCGAGACAAGCTCGATGCTTTGCTGCCGAAGCACATCGACTACCGTGGCCGTCTGGTGGGCCGTTACATTCCGAACCTGGTGGCCGTGCCGTTCGAGATGACCAAGGAATTCGCCGCGAAGATCCTCGAGGTCGTGCCGTCCGAGCGCATCAAGGCCGCGTTGGACGATCCGAAGGTGTGGGATTCCTACGCCGAGGACGACCAGAAGCTCGGCCGTCTGCTGCTCACCGAACTGCTGAGCTGGCAGTTCGCCTCCCCGGTGCGTTGGATCGAAACCCAGGCGCTGCTGTTCGGTTCCGCCGAACAGGGCGGCCTCGGCGTGGAGGAGTACGTCGAGGTGGGTCTCGGCAACGCTCCGACGCTCGCCAACCTCGGCGCCAAGACGCTGCGCCTGCCGCAGTTCGCCGGCCGTGACGTGACCGTCTACAACGTCGGCCGCGACGAAGGCCGCGTCTACATGACCGATTCCGATTCCCTCGTTGCCGACGACGATGCTGACGATTCCGTCGCAGCACCGGCAGCAGCTTCGGCTCCGGCCGTTGCCGCCGCAGCGCCTGCCGCAGTCGCAGCAGCACCCGTCGCCGCAGCCCCGGCTGCCGCCGCACCGGCCGCACCTGCCGGCGCTCCGTCCGGCGCCGCAGTCGCGGATATTCCGTTCAACGCTTCCGACGCAATCGCCATGCTGCTGGCATATTCGGCGAAGGTGCGTCCGGACCAGATCGGCGAATCCGACACCACCGACACCCTGACCAACGGCGTCTCCTCTCGCCGTAACCAGCTGCTCATGGACATCAGCTCCGAGCTGGGCGTGGCTTCCGTGGACGGCGCCGCCGAAGCGACCGTCAAGGCGCTGAGCGCGCTGGTCAACAAGGTCGCTCCGAACTACAAGGCGTTCGGTCCGGTGCTGTCCGACATCGTTCGCGACCGTGTGCGCGGCCTGTTCGGTGCGGCCGGCGTGAAGCTCGGCCAGATCACCAAGCGTGTGACCGACACTTGGCAGCTCGGCGAAGGCTGGGCCTCCCACGTGGTCGCAGCCCTTGTGCTGGAAACCCGCGAAGGCGCCAGCTCTCGTGGTGGCGATCTCGCTTCGCTGTCCACTGAAGCCGCTTCCAGCACTGCTGCAGCCAACGCGCTGATTGATGCTGCCGTGCAGAAGGTCGCTTCCGACAAGGGCGTGGCCGTCGCCATGCCGAGCGCAGGTGGCGCAGCCGGTGGCGCCGTGGTCGATTCCGCCGCCCTGGACGCGTTCGCGGCCAAGGTGACCGGTGCCGACGGCGTGCTCGCCTCCACCGCCAAGTTCGTGCTGAACCAGCTGGGCGTCACCGCTTCGGTGGCCGACGATTCCGCCGACGAGAACGCCGCCGTGGTGGCCGCCGTCGAAGCCGAGCTCGGCTCCGACTGGCCGAAGCAGGTCGAGCCGCGCTTCGACGAGCGCAAGGCCATCCTGTTCGACGACCGTTGGGCATCCGCACGCGAGGACCTGTCCCGCGCCTACTACGACAACGACGCCTCCGCACTGGACGGCAGCTTCATCGGCCTGGGCAAGGCCGTCGCCGACGAAGCCGCATGGTACGCGGGCAAGACCGCTGACGCCGAGCTTGCCGCCGCGTTCAAGCGCGTGGCCGGCGAGGCGCTCGAGCAGACGGACGAATCCGCCGAAGAAAGCCGTTTCGCAGGCGATATCGCCGTCGTGACCGGCGTTGCCCCGAACTCCATCGCCGCACAGGTCGTCAACGGCCTGCTGGCCGGCGGCGCGACCGTCGTGGCCACCTCGCATAGCTTCAGGCAGAGCGTGAAGGCATGGGCCAAGCAGACCTACCGCGAGCACGCCACCGGTGACGCCAAGCTGTGGCTCGTTCCGGCGAACCTCTCCAGCTACCGTGACGTGGACGCTCTCGTGGCGTGGGTCGGCAACGTGCAGAAGAAGACCTCCGGCGCGACCACTACGATTCTGAAGCCCGCCTACGAGCCGAGCCTGTTCTTCCCGTTCGCCGCTCCGCCGGTGCACGGCACGTTGGCCGATTCCGGCGAGCTGTTCGAATCGCAGGCGCGCCTCATGCTGTGGGGTGTGGAACGCGCGATCACCGGCTTCGCGAAGATCGGCGCCGACACCGACGTGCAGCACAAGCTGCATGTGATCCTGCCGGGCTCCCCGAACCGTGGCGTCTTCGGCGGCGACGGCGCGTACGGCGAGGTCAAGAGCGCCTTCGACGCGATCGTCAACCGCGCCCGCGCCGAAAAGGTGTGGTCGAGCCGTGTCACCTTCGCCCACCCGAAGATCGGCTGGGTGCGTGGCACCGGCCTGATGGGCGGCAACGATCCGCTGGTCGAAGTCGTGGAACGTCACGGCCTGAAGACCTACTCCACCGTCGAAATCGCGGTCAAGCTGCTCGAGCTGTCCACCAAGGAATCCCGCGAGCAGGCCGTCAAGGCTCCGCTCGACGTGGACCTGACCGGCGGTCTCGGCAGCGAGCCGATCGACATCAAGGCACTGCGCGCCGAAGCCATGGAGGACGCGGCCAAGGCCGCTGCCGCCGAAGCCGGCGATGAGGACAAGCAGGGCGATTGTGCCGCTGCGGCAACGCTGATCAAGGCGCTGCCGAGCCCGCGCGCCCCGCGTCAGGCGAAGGTCGATCTGAAGGATTGGCAGCACGTCACCGCCCGTCCGGAAGACGAGATCGTCATCGTCTCCATCGGCGAGCTGGGCCCGTGGGGCTCCGGCCGCACCCGTTTCGAAGCCGAACTTGGCATCCACTCCGACGGCAAGGTCGACCTGTCCGCCGGCGCGGTGCTCGAACTCGCTTGGAACATGGGTCTGCTGACCTGGAACGACAGTCCGAAGCCGGGCTGGTACGACACCGACGGCAACCTGGTGCCCGAAGAGGACATCGCCGAACGCTACCACGACGAGGTCGTGGCCCGCTCCGGCGTGCGTCCGTTCGAAGAGGGCATGGGCAACGATTACAAGGACGGTGCCGACGAGGAGGAGGCCGAGGTGTTCCTCGACCACGATGTGACCTTCTCCGTTCCGACCCGTGAGATCGCCGAGGAATACGTCAAGCTCGACGAAGCCCACACCAGCTACGCGGCCGACGCCGAATCCGGCGAGTGGAACGTCACCCGCCACGCCGGCTCCATGATCCGCGTGCCTCGCCGCGCGGCCATGACCCGCACCGTCGGCGGCCAGTTCCCGAAGGGTTTCGACCCGGTCAAGTGGGGCATTCCGGCCTCCATGGTCGGCGACGTGGACAAGATCGCCCTGTGGAACATCGTCACCACGGTCGACGCCTACCTGTCCGCAGGCTTCACCCCGGCCGAGATCCTCGAAGCCGTGCACCCGTCCATGGTGGCCTCCACGCAGGGCACCGGCTTCGGCGGCATGGCCTCCATGAGGAAGCTGTACCTCGACCGGTTCCTCAACCACGAGATTCCGACCGACATCCTGCAGGAAGCCCTGCCGAACGTCGTCGCGGCACACGTGATGCAGTCCTACATCGGCGGCTACGGCAACATGATCCAGCCGGTCTCCGCCTGCGCCACCGCCGCCGTCTCCCTTGAGGAAGGCGCCGACAAGATCGCCCTCGGCAAGGCCGACTTCGTGGTCACCGGCGCGATCGACGACATCGGCGTGGAATCCGTGATCGGCTTCGGCAACATGAACGCCACCGCCAACTCCGAGGAGATGTACGCCAAGGGCATCGACGCGCGCTTCTTCTCCCGTGCCAACGACCGTCGTCGCGGCGGCTTCGTCGAATCGCAGGGCGGCGGCACCATCCTGCTGACGCGCGGTGACATCGCGCTGAAGCTCGGCCTGCCGGTCGCCGGCGTGGTCGGATTCGTCCACTCCTACGCCGACGGCGCGCACACCTCCATCCCGGCTCCGGGACTGGGCGCGCTCGCAGCGGGCATGGGAGGCAAGGACTCCAAGCTCGTGCATGACCTCGCCAAGCTCGGCGTCACGCCGGACGACATCGCCGTGGTCTCCAAGCACGACACGTCCACCAACGCCAACGACCCGAACGAGTCCGAACTGCACAACACGCTGGCCCACGCCATCGGCCGCACCGACGGCAACCCGCTGTTCGTGATCTCCCAGAAGTCGCTCACCGGCCACGCCAAGGGCGGTGCCTGCATCTTCCAGGTCAACGGCCTGACCCAGCTGTTCAAGTCCGGCGTCGTTCCGGCGAACGCGGCCCTCGACTGCGTCGACCCGAAGCTCAAGCGCGACGACCACATGGTCTGGCTGCGCGAGCCGCTGAAGGTCGGTTCCGTCAAGGCCGGCCTGGCCACGTCGCTCGGCTTCGGCCACGTCTCCGGCTTCGCCGCGATCGTCAACCCGGGCGCCTTCGAGGCTTCCGTGGCCAACACCGCGGGCGAGGACGCGCTGAACGAATGGCGCGACCGTGCCAACGCGCGTCTCGCCGCCGGCCAGCGTCGCCTTGAAGAGGGCATGATGGGGCGCGCCGCGCTCTACGAGCCGATCGACAACCGCCGCTTCCACGAGGACGGCCGCGGCTACGACGCGCACGAGGTGGAGAAGGCCATGCTGCTCGATCCGAACGCGCGCCTTGCGTCCACCGGCTATTTCGAAGCGTGAGACGGCTACGTCGAAATCTGTCCTAAATATGGGCAAATGATGACGGCCTGATAAGAAAAGGGCGATACTTCTGCACAGATGTATCGCCCTTTTCCATATGACATGGTCGGGGCATTCCCGGGGTAACCCCGATTAATAATTCCTAGGAAGGCGGAGGAATGCTGGGTCTAGGGCATGACGTCGTTGACGTGCCTGCGTTCGCCAAGCAGCTGAATGAGCCGGGGACGCGTATGCGCAATCTGTTCTCCATGCGCGAGATATGGCAGACGGCGCAACGGTCGCAGCTCAAGCATGATGACGAGGCGGTGCACCTCGCCGCCCGCTGGGCAGGCAAGGAGGCGTTCCTGAAAGCGTGGTGCGCGGCCATTTCGCGGCATGCGAAAGACGGCGCCGAAGTCGCATATCCGTACACGCTCGACAACTTCCCATGGGTGCGCATCGAAATTCTCGACGATTCCCACGGCGTGCCGCGCGTCATACTGTCCTCCGAAGTGCAACGCAAGGTGCAGCAGTCGTTGGGCCTGCCGTTGGATCCGGTGCGCCAGTCGTACGATATCTCCATATCCATAAGCCATGACGGGCCGATCGCCTCCGCCGTGGTCATGCTCGAAATCTGAAATGCCATTCCCGCTTGCAAAAGTTGGTGGGATGTGTATAATAGCTCGAGTCGTTTCGTGTCGGATTCGGACGTAGCGGCAACACGCGGATGTAGCTCAATGGTAGAGCCTCAGTCTTCCAAACTGATTACGCGGGTTCGATTCCCGTCATCCGCTCCACAACAGCATCAGAGAAGAAGAAGGCGTGCCTCAAGGCACGCCTTTCGTATATCCGTATGCCCGGGCATACGATTGCCCGGGTATGCTGGAACGGGCCGCGGCGTGCGGCGGCGCAATCGCAAGATATCGCAATATATACGGAGCGGAACATGGGTCAGAAGGAACGCAACAAGGCAACGGAAGTCGTGGATGGCGTGGTCGAGACCGTCGACGTCTCCAAGCACCCGACGGCGTCCATCGAACCGTCGGACCTGTCCTTGGCCGACATCGAACGCCGCAAATCGCATCCGGTCCGCTGGATTCTGTTCATGGCATTGGTGCTGCTGGCCATGATCGCGCCGTACTGGTGGGGGCGCGATATCGCGGTGCGGGACGCCTCATGGATGGTGGCGAACCTGAATTTCCTCGATCCCAAAGGCGTGGCGCTGATTTCATGGACGGTGACCATCGTGGCGCTCACCGGACTCGGACTGATGGTCGCGGACGCGAAGAAATGGCTGTGGGGGGCCATTTTCGTGATCGGCCTTGCCGCGGAGCAATTCGTCGCCGGCATGTGCCTGCTGAGCTTCAACTTCTGGAACGCCACCTACGTGATGTACGGTGAGGCGGCCGGACTGGCGAACGCCGCGAATCTCGGCATCATCGCCGCCGGTTTCGGTGTCGCGGTCTACGCGGTGCTCTGGGTGGGCCTGCTGGTGTGCATCAAGAAGGAATCGAAGCTCAACGTCCTCACACGCAGCTGGGCCTCGTTCCTATTGTTCTTCGCAATCGAGCTCGTCGCGCTTGCCGTGGTGTTGTTCGGAGGCCTGCTCGCGTCCATGGCGTGACGTGAAGAACGGCCGTCGGCGGGGGCGGAAATATCGGCCGGCGATTTTGGTCCGGACGTCGTGTAAGATGTTCCCTTGGCGTGTTTCGCCCGCGGATAGAGAGCGCGTCGGTATTGGGCCGGCAGCACCGCGCAGCAATATAAGGAGGATGCCGTGGCACTTACGGCTGAGGAAAAGCAGGAAATCATCAAGACCTACGCAACCCACGAGGGTGACACCGGCTCCCCGGAGGTCCAGGTTGCTCTGCTCACCAAGCGCATCGCTGATCTGACCGAGCACCTCAAGGAGCACAAGCACGATCACCACTCCCGTCGTGGTCTGCTGCTGATGGTCGGCGACCGTCGTCGTATGCTTGATTACCTCAAGCGCGTTGACATCAACCGTTACCGCTCCCTGATCGAGCGTCTGGGTCTGCGCCGATAACATTCTTCCGCCCGAGCGTCACATGGCGCCCGGGCGTTTTTTGCATGACAGCCGAGTTCAAGGAACAGACAGTTTGAAGGCCCGAGGTTTGGGGCGCACGAGGTCTAGAATCTAGAGATGAGGAAGCGGCGGAGGCAACGCCGCGTCACGCATGTAGGAATCGGTTGGAGTCCGCTGAAGAGGACTGCCGATAGTAGGTACACAAGAAAAGAAAACAAAGGAGGAACCCTATGGAGGGTCCCGAAATCAAGGCTGTTGAAGCCGTAATCGATAATGGTTCATTCGGCAAGCGCACGCTGCGCTTCGAGACCGGTCGTCTCGCCCAGCAGGCGGATGGTGCCGTCGCCGCCTATCTTGACGATGATTCGATGATTCTGTCCACGACCACCGCCGGTTCCAGCCCGAAGGAGAACTACGACTTCTTCCCGCTGACCGTGGACGTGGAAGAGAAGATGTACGCAGCCGGCAAGATCCCGGGCTCGTTCTTCCGCCGCGAAGGCCGTCCGAGCTCCGAAGCCATCCTGGCCTGCCGCATCATCGACCGTCCGTTGCGTCCGCTGTTCCCGCACACCCTGCGCAACGAAGTGCAGGTCGTCGAAACCGTGCTCGCCGTCAACCCGGATGACGCATACGACGTCGTCGCACTGAACGCCGCCTCCGCCTCCACCATGATCTCCGGCCTGCCGTTCGAAGGCCCGGTCTCCGGCGTGCGTCTGGCCCTGATCGACGGCCAGTGGGTCGCCTTCCCGCGCTGGAGCGAGCGCGAACGCGCCGTGTTCGAAATCGTGGTCGCCGGCCGCGTTGTCGAGAACGGCGACGTCGCCATCGCCATGATCGAAGCCGGTGCCGGCAAGAACGCATGGCACCTCATCTACGACGAAGGCCAGACCAAGCCGGACGAGGAAGTCGTCGCCGGCGGTCTTGAAGCCGCCAAGCCGTTCATCAAGGTGATCTGCGAGGCCCAGGCCGAGCTCAAGAAGATCGCCGCGAAGGAAACCAAGGAATTCCAGCTCTTCCCGGAGTACACCGAGGATCTGTACAACCGCATCGACGAGATCGCCCACGCCGACCTCGACGAAGCCCTGTCCATCGCCGAAAAGCTGCCGCGCCAGGACCGCATCCACGAGATCAAGGAAGGCGTCAAGGCCACCCTCGCCGGCGAGTTCACCGACATGGAAGACGCCGAGAAGGACAAGGAAATCGGCAACGCGTTCAAGGAGCTGCAGCGCCAGATCGTGCGCCGCCGCATCCTGACCCAGGACTACCGCATCGACGGCCGTGGCCTGCGTGACATCCGCACCCTGTCCGCCGAAGTGGACATCGTGCCGCGCGTGCACGGCTCCGCATTGTTCCAGCGTGGCGAAACCCAGATCCTGGGCGTCACCACCCTGAACATGCTCAAGATGGAGCAGCAGATCGACGCGCTGTCCGGCCCGCAGTCCAAGCGCTACATGCACAACTACGAAATGCCGCCGTACTCCACCGGTGAGACCGGCCGCGTCGGCTCCCCGAAGCGCCGCGAGATCGGCCATGGCGCCCTCGCCGAGAAGGCCCTCGTGCCGGTGCTGCCGAGCCGCGAGGAGTTCCCGTACGCCATCCGTCAGGTCTCCGAAGCAATCGGCTCCAACGGTTCCACCTCCATGGGTTCCGTCTGCGCCTCCACGCTGTCCCTGCTCGCCGCTGGCGTTCCGCTGAAGGCTCCGGTCGCAGGCATCGCCATGGGCCTCGTGTCCGGCGACGTCGACGGCCAGCACATCTACAAGACGCTCACCGACATCCTCGGCGCCGAAGACGCCTTCGGCGACATGGACTTCAAGGTGGCCGGCACCTCCGAATTCATCACCGCCCTGCAGCTCGACACCAAGCTCGACGGCATTCCGGCCGACATCCTGGCGTCCGCCCTGCAGCAGGCCAAGGAAGCCCGCACCACCATCCTCGAAGTCATCAACGAGTGCATCGACGGCCCGGCCGAGATGAGCCCGTACGCGCCGCGCATCATCACCACCACCGTTCCGGTGGACAAGATCGGCGAGGTCATCGGACCGAAGGGCAAGATGATCAACCAGATCCAGGAAGACACCGGCGCCGAAATCGCCATCGAGGATGACGGCACCGTGTACATCTCCTCCGAAGGCGGCGAGGCCGCCGAGAAGGCCAAGGAGATCATCGACCAGATCGCCAACCCGCACGTGCCGGAAGCCGGCGAGACCTACAACGGCAAGGTCGTGAAGACCACCTCCTTCGGCGCCTTCGTGAACCTGACCCCGGGCACCGACGGTCTGCTGCACATCTCCCAGATCCGCAACCTCGCCAACGGCGAGCGCATCGACGCCGTCGAAGACGTGCTCAAGGAAGGCGACACCGTTGAGGTGGTCGTGCAGGGTGTTGACGATCGTGGCAAGATCTCCCTTGCCATCCCGGGCTTCGAGGATCAGGAATCCTCCGCTCCGCGTCGTGACCGTGGCGATCGCGATGACCGCCGTGGCGGCCGTGGCCGTCGTGACGACCGCCGTCGTTCCGATGATCGCGATGATCGTGATTATGATGATCGTCCGCGTCGCCGTCGTTCCGACCGCGATGACGATCGTGATTATGATGATCGTCCGCGTCGCCGTCGTTCCGACCGTGACGATCGCGACTACGATCGTGACGACCGCCGTTCGTCCCGTTCCGATCGCGATGATCGTGATTATGATGATCGTCCGCGTCGCCGTCGTTCCGACCGCGATGACCGTGACTACGATCGCGATGACCGCCGTTCCGACCGTCGCCGTGGTAGCCGTCGTGACGACCGCAACCCGCGTTACGCCGCCGACGAGAACTACGACGAGTACCGTGCCGATCGCGAAGAGCGCTCCGAGCGTCCGCGTCGCCGCGTGCGCCGCGACTTTGATCCGTTCGAAGACTGACGTTTTCTCACGGATCCTTCGCAGCAGAGCTGTTGTTGGGCTTAGTGCGAGCCGACAGGTAATCTAACGAAAACCCACTCCGCAAGGGGTGGGTTTTCGTGTATTTCGACATGCTTTGCAAACATTGGCATCAATCGTTTTACGGATGCGCGGAATAATAGACATTACTCCGAATTGTGTAGTCCTCATGAGAAAATAAGACAAATAAGCAAGCAAAGAAGCAAGGATTTTCTCATGATATTCGCCATTATTGCACTCGTTATCATCGTGTTGATTGTGCTGTGGGCCGTTTCTGCATACAACGGTCTGGTCACATTGCGCAACCGCGTCAAGAACGGCTGGGCGCAGATCGACGTACAGCTCAAGCAGCGCGCCGACCTCATCCCGAATCTCGTGGAGACCGTCAAGGGCTATGCTGCACACGAATCACAGGTATTCACCCAAGTGACGCAGGCCCGCGCCAGCGCACTCCAGGCGGCGCAGTCTGGCGATGTGACTCAGCGTATCGAGGCCGAGAACCAGTTGAGCCGCGCGATTTTGAACCTTCAGGCCGTGGCTGAGGCGTATCCGCAGCTGCAGGCCAACCAGAACTTCCTGGACCTGCAGGCCCAGCTCAAGGTGCTCGAGGAGAAAATCGCCTACGCCCGCCAGTTCTATAACGATGTGGTGCAGAAGTACAACACCAAGATCGAGGTCGTGCCGACCAACATCATCGCCGGACTGTTCCACTTCGAGCAGGCCTCCTACTTCCAGATCGACGAGGCGGACCGTCAGGCTCCGCAGGTCAAGTTCTGAGCGTTTCCATACAAGAAAGGGGAGCGCTGACGAGGTGTGATGTCTTGCCAGCACTCCCTTTCCTGTATTACGGTCCGTTGACGCCGAGACCATGCGTTGGTGCTTGAGGACCCTTGAGAGAAAACAGAGATACCGCCGATGAATATCAGACGTACGTTGGTCAGTCTGCTGTCCACGATTGTGGTCACGTTGACGATGTTGGGCATCGTGCTCATCAATGCGCAGACCTCCGATGAGGAACCCGATTTAAGCTACCGCACGCTTGACTACGACGTGGCGGTGCAGAGGAACGGCGATCTCAAAGTCACGCAGCATATCGACATGAGGCTGAAGGACCGTGGCCGTGACTGGAAGCAGATGTATCAGCGGTATACGCTGAAATCCAAGAATCTCACGGATATCAGCGATATTGGGGTCAAGGACGTATCCAACGGCGAGACATACCGCCAGGGCGACTTCGTCTTCCCCGACAATGCCGACAACTGGAACGACGAGCATGCGGGACGGTGGTACATCGTGGACGTCACTGAGGATGAGAACGATCCTCAGCCGTTCAATCCGCAGACCGATGGGTTAAGTGATGACGGTCAGGCTGACAAAACACTTGAAATCGGTTGGAATATTCCACAAACCGTATCCGAGGACAGTCTCAAATTCGATGTATCCATGACGCTGCATGGCGTGAGCACCGCCTATGACGACGTCGTCTCCTTCCAATGGGAGCCGTTCGGCGAGGAAAACCAGATTCCCATCGGTACGGTGACGGGCAAAGTCACATTCCCCAACGGCATTAACGGCAAGAATTCGTGGGCATGGCTGCACACCAAAAATACCTCCACCACGAACCGCGGCGATAATGGTTCCCTGATGTTCTCCGCCAATGATGTGCGCGCCGGCGACTATTTGGATGTCGTGGCCATGTTCGATGCCTCGCAAGCGCAAGGTGTGGCACGCACCAAGTCCGGCGCATACAAGCAACGGCTTATCGACGATGAAACCAAACAGGAACGGGAATGGAGGTCCAGTCAGCATACGAAGGCCGTCAAACGGGTGGCCGGCTGGATATTCGCGGCGTTGATCGGCATCGCGCTTGCTGTGGCGGCGCTGTATTTCGCCATCGTCAGCTTCCGCAAATCGCAATACAAGGGCGATATCGAATACTGGCGGGACCTGCCTGACCTAAGTCCAGCAGCCGCCGCGAAGATGGAGGATATCATGAGCGCATCCTCCTCGATATTCGGTTCCGGCAAGACCAAGAACGCCGACAAACTGGCCAACAGACAGATGTCCGCCACGGTGATGTCGCTTGCCTCGAAAGGCGCGATCGCCATCTATCCGGGGTCGGTGGACCTGTATAACGGCATTGATTTGACCACGACGAGCGCGGCTTCGGTGGCTGGCATGCTCGGTTCCAATGCGGCGTCCGCGCGCAAACTGAAGAAGACCAGCACCATCGCTATCATGCCGGTGGTGTGTGACGACATCGGTTCGTTGCTGCTCAGTTCCTCTGAAAGAGCGGTGCTTGACATCCTGCTTAAAGCGTCATCGCGTCTGCATGATGCGCAGGTGTTTGATTTGAAACAGATGAGCAAGGCCTTCAAACACTATTCGAGCGGTTACAAGCTGTTGGAAACCTTCGACAACGCGTGCTCCAGGGAATTCGATGACTTACATGCCGTCAAGCCTATGGGATTGCTCAGCTATCTGTTCAGTGGGCTGGGTATTGCGTTCGCCTTCTTCCTGGCGTTGAAATACGTGCAGGACGGTGAGCTTGCCGTGGCGCTGGTCGTCTGCGTTCCGGTGGTCGCGCTTTGCGCTTTCGCCGCAGCATACGGGAAACGCTATGTGCTGACCGATGAGGGGCAACGCTATGGTGGGCAAGTCGCCGGATTGAAACGCTATCTTACGGATTTCAGCGATTTCACCGACCGAGGCGTGCTCGACATGACGTTGTGGGGCCGGTACATGGTGTATGCCACCGCGTTCGGCATTTCCAAGAAGGCGATGGCCCAGCTAGCCAGAGCATATCCCGAAGTGGCCGATCCGCAGTGGTTGGATGAGCATGCCGGCACCTCGTACATGTACATGCCCTTGCGTTCCAGCAGCCTGCTTGGCGCATCCGTCGGCACGTCGCTTGGCGCCTCCACGATTGATCCGGCCGCATTCAGCGCGAATTTCGGCGATCTCGGTGCGCAGCTGAGTTCCAGTTTCGCCGATGTGCGCAGCACGATCTCCGCGGCGGCCCCATCCTCCTCATCCGGAGGTTCCGGAAGCTTCGGCGGTTCCGGTGGTTCCTTCTCCGGCGGCGGTTTCGGAGGATCGTCCGGCGGCTCCGGCGGCGGTTCGTTCGGAGGCCGATGAAACAGACGTACTGGCAAACGCACCATGGCCGCATTGGCCAGTCGTAGAGAGCAGGAAGGGGTGAACAATGAACGGTAAACGGTACGGACGCGGGCTAATCGCCGCGTTCAGTGCGCTGGTGGCGGTTGCCATCATCCTTGCGGTATTCGTCATATCCGGCGACGAGGCGGACCTGAGCTACCGCTCCGTCGACTTCGATGCACGGCTCCAGAGCAACGGCGACATTAGATTCACAGAGCATCTGGACTACCAGCTGAAGCGTCGCGAGGACGGCAACGGTGACACCAAGCCGTGGAAACAGCTGTATCTGACGTTCAAACTGCGCAACCAAGATCTGACGAACATCACCGACATCTCCGTGACCAACGCATCCACAGGCGAGGAATATACGCAGACCGATCCACAATTGCCATCCGGCATATCCGACGGCACATGGGACTCGACCTATGCCGGCCACTGGTACATCGCCGATACCACGGCCGGTTCCGACTCGCCGCAGCCGTTCGATCCCACTACCGACGGCATCGACCCGAATGGTTCCGGCGAGCAGAAGAACATCGAGATCGGCTGGAACATTCCCGCCACCGTCAACCAGAGCAGCCTCAAATTCGACGTGAGCATGACGTTCCATGACATGGCCACGCGGCATAGCGACATGACGAATCTCATGTGGGAGATGTTCCCTGAAAACAACCAGGTGCCGGCCGGCAAGGTCACCGGCACCGTGCGTTTCCCCAAAGGCATCGCCTCCAACAATTCGTGGGCGTGGTTGCATACCGAAGCCACCTCCCAGACGTCGCGCGATGCGGACGGCACATTGCATTTCACCATCAGCGACCTGCGCACCAACCAATATGTCGACCTCGTCGCGGCCTTCGACAACACAGGCGCTGCCGGCGTCGAACGTACGCAGTCCGGCGATTATCTCGACGAACTGAAATCCACGGAGGCCGCCAAGGAACGGCAGTGGCGTGACCGACAACGGTTGGAGGCGCAGCTCACCGTCGCAGGCTGGTTGATTTGTCTGATAATCGGAGTGCTATGCTGCGTGCTGGCGATTCGTGGCGTGCTGTCGGCGAACCGCGAGGCCCGTTACCAAGGCGGCATCGAATATTGGCGCGATCCGCCGCAGGTCAGCCCTGCGGCCAGCGCGTATCTGATCGACGTGGTGGACGAATCCGTAGGTGACCGATCATCGCGTGCCATGACGGCGACGATACTGGCGTTGGTGGTCAAGAAGGCGCTTGCCGTCTACCCGGGGCCATCCAGCCTGTACCAAGGCATCGATCTGAGCCAAGCCAACGCCTCCGACCTCGCCCGCATGATTGCTTCCGATCCCAATCGAGCCAAGGCCACGGCTTCCACCAGCACTCTGGTGATCATGCCGGCCGCGCTTTCCCATCGCAACACCCTCGGTCTGAGCCAGTCCGAGGAAGCCTGTCTGGAACTGCTGATCGGCATCTCCATGCGCGTCGGCTCGCCGGTGTTCGACTTCAACCAGATGGACACGGCCTGCTCCGACTGGGAGGAGGGCTACCAGTCCCTGAATCGGTTCAAGAGCGCCTGTGACCTCGAATTCGGAGCGCTTGGCGCGGTGAAGAGCGTGAACGGACGGTGGTTGGTGCCGAGCCTATGTCTGATGGTCATCGGCGCTATTGGTATATTCGCCAACGGTGCGAGCAATATCGCGATGGCGCTGTGCTTGGGCGTGCCGTTCATCTGTATCGGCGTCTTCTGCATGGCCGCGGGCCGATCGGAAGGCATCACCGAACGCGGCCAGCAGTATGCCGGCGAATGCTTGGGACTCAAACGCTATATGGAAGATTTCTCCAATTTCTCCAATCGCGGAGCCCTTGATTTGACGCTATGGAACTGGTACATGGTCTACGCGGCGGCGTTCGGCATCTCCGAGAAGGTAGCGAGGGAATTCGCCCGCGCCTACCCCGAAGTCAACGACCCGCAATGGCTTGACACCTACGGTTATGACTCCTTGGGCTATTGGACCTATCGTTCCCAGGCGTGGAACGGTCCGATCAATACGAATGGCATGATGCCGGGTGGTATGTATGGCGGTACGCAATTCATGGGCGGCATCGGTGACATCGGTTCGCAGATCAGCTCTGGATTCGCTTCGGTGAGTTCCACGATTTCCGCGGCCGCGCCTTCCTCATCCTCTGGCTCCGGCGGTTCCTTCTCCGGCGGCGGCTTCGGCGGCGGTGGCGGAGGCGGCGGCGGTGGAGGCGGCGGTGGCCGCTGATCCACGACATGCCGCCCGCCGTCGGACAACGTGACGCCCTATGACATTGCGATTGTCGGCATTGTGTTTGCCCACGCCCGGTCCGGCTTGAAAAGCCTACCTTTCGCCCATGGCGATTGGTAGGCTTTTCCATTGGCAGAACCTGAACGAGATGCCGTCCGACTTGGTTCCGACCCGGCTCCAACCGGCTCGCGCCTGCCGGAAGACACCACTTTCGAAGGAGAAGACATGACGTTGTTCCGTAATCTCGGACCGTTCCACACCACCGCCATCGGCCACGGTGAAATGCCGCTGACCATCGAAAACAATCGCGGCCACGACGTCGGCATCGAAACCCTGCACGCCTCGCTTGACGCAGGCTGCCGCCACATCGACACCGCATGGGCCTACTACACGCCGGGAGAAGAGGAGCAGACCGGCGAAAAACTGGTGCGTGAGGCGCTGGAAACGTGGAAGGGACCGCGTGAGGAAGTCACCGTGGCAACCAAGGTCGGTCTGCGCCGCGCATGGGATGGTGACAAGCCGATCTGGCCGCGCGACGGCAAGCCGGAACACCTGATTGAATACGGCAAGCAGTCTGCGCAGGCGCTCGGCGTCGACTCGATCGACCTGCTTTACCTGCATCGCCACGATCCGGAAGTGCCGTACAACGAGTCCTGCGAAGGTATCAAGGCGCTGCTCGACCAGGGCGTTGCCCAGTGGGCGGGCGTGTCCAACGTGAGCATCGAACAGCTCAAAATCGCACAGGAGATTCTCGGCGACAAGCTCGTTGCCGTGCAGAACCAGTATTCGCCGATCCATCTGGAAACCCAGGACACGTTGGAATACTGCGCGAAGGAAGGTCTCGCCTTCGTGTGCTGGAGTCCGCTCGGCGGCTACCGCCACCCGTACGACGAGCATCTGTTCGACCCGTTCCGCGAAGTGGCCGCCAAGCATGGCGTGAGCTACCAGCGCGTGGTGCTGGCTTGGGAGCTGGCCAAGGGCGACCACATGTTCGTGATTCCGGGCGCACACCGTCCCGAAACCATCCTCGACTCCCTGAAGGCCGACGAGCTCGAACTCACTGACGAGGAGCTCGCCTTCCTCGGCTGAAAAAGCACTGCCCGTCCGCATTTTGTTAACCCAACCACTCAGCTCGGGCAGCAAAACACGGACGGGCATACGTTTTTGCGGAACCGGACGGCTATCGGGGATTACAGCACGGCCATCACGAAATCAGCTAGTAGTTTGACGCCGTACAGCACCACCACCGCGCCACACACGCGGTTCATCGCGGTGACGATTCGCGGGCTGAACTTGTGGCTGAACAGCGACACCAGCAGGGTGATGCCGAAGAACCACAGTGCCGACGCGGTTTCCACGCCGGTGATGAACGGCGTGGACTGACCGACGGTAAGCGTCGCGCTGAACGCGCCGAGCATCAGCGTGCCGTCGATGATGGCCTGCGGATTGCACCACGTCACCACACCGGCGGTGACGATGGTGTGCAGCAGCTCGCTGTCGCCGCCGAATTTCGAAGTGACGCGTTGCGCAAGGCCCTGCGATTGCGAGGTCTGCGACTGCGGCGTTTGCGCGGCGCCATCATCGCCACCCTTGCCGGGAAACAGCAGACCCGCGCCGATACGGATGACCACCAAGCCGCCGATCGCCAGAATGGCCAGCTTCAGCCATGCGTGGTCCTGCATGAGCTTGCCGATGCCGAAAAAGCAGGACAGCGACAACGACACGTCGAAGAACAGTACGATCAGCGCGGTCAGCAGCGCGCGGCGGCGCGGCTTGGTCAGCGCCGAATCGATGACGAACAGATTCTGCATACCGATCGGCGCGACATACGCCAATCCCAACGTCAGCCCTTGGAAAAAGAATCCCATACTCGCCTCTTATCCATCCAAACATATTTGGTTGGTTGTAATCAACCCAGCCAAAACCAACCAAATCGCTCATTTTGTAATCGCAGGAAAAACCTCTATTCTGCGAAAAACAACGTAACCAGTGTCATATTGTATAGGTGTTGCTACAATAGGCAACCAGCCAAAAGCTGAGGTTTGGCTCAGCCAATCGCAGGACGGTCCACTGTCAGAAAGCAGATGCGCCGACCGCGGAAAACGCCGAACCATACCGACACCACCAATGTGAAGGAGCGTCATGGCACGCATCGCGCCGCTGAACATCGATTGGAAACCGGACCGTACCACCGGTGAACCCGTCACCGAACAAATCGTCGGATACATGTGCGAACAGGTGCACAGCGGCAACTGGCCGATTGGCTCGCGTCTGCCGTCGCAACGCGCGCTCGCCGAATGGTTCGGCGTGAACCGGTCCACCGTCATCGCAGCCATCAACGAGCTGTCCGACTACGGCATCGTCGAAGGGCAGCATGGAGCGGGCACGCGAATCGTCAGCAACACGTGGTCGCTGATGCTGCCGGGCGCGCCCGACTGGGCCGATTACGTGGATTCCGGCTTCTTCAAAGCCAACAACGACACCATCCAAGCCATCAACCGGTACGAGTTCACGCCGAACATGACGCGCATCGGCACCGGCGAGCTCGACCCGCGGCTCTTTCCGAAAGCCATGTGGCGGCAGGTGCTCGGCGAGGCGGCGGACGAGATCGAAACGCTCGGCTACCCGCCGCCCGAAGGCCTGCCCGAACTGCGCGAGGCCATCGCGGCGCACATGCGCGCCACCGGCGTCGACTGCACGGCAAGCCAGGTGCTGGTCACATCCGGCGCGTTGCAGGCGCTGCAGATGATTTCGGTGAGCCTGCTGCCGGCCGGCACCACCGTATACGCGGAATCGCCGAGCTACATCAAGTCGCTGCAGGTGTTCCAGTCGGCCGGCATGCATCTGGAAGGCGTGCCGATGGACGACGACGGCCTCAACGTGCAGGCATTGCGCGGCCTGCTGGCGGAAGGGGAGCTTGACGCCGGCCGTCCGGCGCCGCTCAACGCGCGCAACCGCAAAGGCAATGCGATCCTGTACACGATTCCGACCAATCACAATCCGACAGGCGTCACCATGAGCGACAAACGCCGGCATGAACTGGTCGAGCTTTCCGTGGACAGCCGACTGCCGATCATCGAGGACGGCGCCTACCGCGACCTGTATTTCGAGGATGATGCCCCGCTGCCGTCGCTGAAGGCCCTCGATGAGACCGGCATGGTCATCACGCTCGGCAGCGCGTCCAAGTCGCTGGCTCCCGGCTTGCGCATCGGATGGCTGGTCGCCGCCGAACCGATCGTGCAGCGGCTCGCCGACGTGAAAATGCAGATGGACTACGGTGCGAGCGTGCTGAGCCAGTGGACGTTCGCGCGATTCCTCACGAACGGCATGTACGACGAATACGTGGCCGGCCTGAAACGGGAGCTGCGGCACCGCCGCGACCGCGCGCTCGTTACGCTGCAGGAGAAAATGGACGGGCTCGCCCACTGGAACGTGCCGTCCGGCGGCTTCTACATTTGGATGACCTTCGACCGGCCGATACGCATGAACCGCCTGTTCCAGCTGGCCGCCGAACGTGGCGTGCTGCTCAACCCCGGCGACATCTACGATTTCGCCGCCGACAACTCCCTGCGCCTGAGCTACTCCTACACCACGCCGGAAGAGTTCGCCGACGCCGTGGACGTACTCGCCGCCGTCGCACGCGAGCTGGCGTAGCCCGAGCTTGCGTAACGGCTGGACGGGCTTTGCCTGTCCCGTGAATCTACGACAATATCTGATGGTCTTTTACGAGTAAGAGGAACATCCGTGCAAAGAAGAAACAAGCCAGAAGTGTTGGCCCCCGCAGGCAATTTGAGGGGACTGAAAACCGCGGTCGATTACGGTGCGGACGCCGTCTACTGCGGCGGCAAGGCGTTCGGCATGCGCAGCGCGCCGAAAAACCTGAGCCTCGAGGATTTCGAGGAAGGCGCACGCTACGCCCACGAGCGTGGAGCCCGCGTGTACGTCACCTTCAACGTGCTGCCGCGCAACAACGAGGTGGAAGCCATGCGCGAATACCTCGGCAAGCTGAAGGACACCGGTGTGGACGCGCTGATCGTCTCCGACATCGGCGTGATGCTCATGGCCAAGCAGGTGGCTCCGAACCTCGAACTGCATGTGAGCACGCAGGCCGGCGTCACCAACTACCAGGCCGCCAACGCGTTCTACGAACTGGGCGCACGCCGCGTGGTGCTGGCCCGCGAAATGGACCTGCAGGCCGTGCGAGACATCCGCGCCCGCATCCCCGACGACCTCGACATCGAATGCTTCGTGCATGGCGCGATGTGCATGGCCTTCTCCGGACGCTGCCTGTTCTCCAACTATCTGACCGGCCGCGACGGCAACCACGGCGAATGCGCGCAGCCGTGCCGCTGGAAGTATTCGATCGTCGAAGAGAAACGCCCCGGCCAGTACTTCCCGATCGAACAGACCGCGGAAGGCGCGTACCTGTTCAATTCGCAGGACATGAACATGCTCGCCCACATCGACGATCTGCTCGATTCGGGCGCGACGAGCCTCAAGATCGAAGGCCGTTCCAAGAGCGCCTACTACATCGCCGCCATGACGAACGCCTACAAGACGGCCGTCAACGAATACATGGTCCAGCGCGGCTTCGAAGATGCCGACGGCAATGTGCTGAAGCCGTTCCGCGACCGCGTGATCCGTCCCGGTGACCCGGAATACGGCAAGCCGGACACCGAGGATGCGATCATGTCCAACGCCGATGGCGCGTTCGCAGGCAAGCCCGACATCGACGCCGTTCCCGTTGGGGGCGTGCCGTCCGGCAACGTTTCGGCTGGCAACGTTTCGTCCGGCAATATCGCGATTGGCGAGCCGGACAATCTGAGCTACCACGCACGCAGCACCCGACGCAAGTCGAACACCGCCGCCGAAATACTGCCGGAAGGCTGGCATCACGCCGGTGTACGACCGGCACCGCACGTCACCCTGCCGGATTGGCTGCTCGACGAGCCCGACAAAGTGGCGCACCGCGACTACTCCACCGGCTTCTACTATCCGGAACACAAAGTGCGGCAAAGCACCGACCGTTCCGCATACTTCCGCGCATGGCTCGTCGTCGGCGAAGTGCTGTCATGGAGTCCGGAAGACGGAGGACGCGTGACCATCATGAGCCGCAACAAGATCGAAGCCGGCCAGGAAGTCGAATTCGTGCTGCCCGGCGCGGCCCCCTTCGCCTACACCGTGCCTGCCGGCGGTTTCCGTGACGCCGACGGCCACTGGGTCGAAGCCATCAACAACCCGGCGCACGTCTTCTCCATGCCGTGCCCGCAGGAAGTGCCCGTCAACGCGGCCATCCGTTCGCGCACGAAAAAGCCGACGCTGAAAGCCGAATAGAAGACGGCAATCGCAAGCAGGTCTTCCAATCGCAAAACCAAGGAAAACAAGACATGAGCAGCACACAATACGATGACGCGATCCTCGATTCCAACGCCATCGACCCCACTGACAAAAACGGCAACCCGATTCCCGTGACCATTCCGATCATGCTGGCCCCCGGCATCAAAGTCGTCTACACCACGCGACTCGGCGGCACCAGCGAAGGCGATTTCGCGCACTTCAACCTCGGCGGCAAATCCGGCGACAAACCGGAACACGTGCTCGCCAATCGCAAGGCGCTCGCCGACGTGCTCGGCGCGAAAATCAGCCTTATCAGCCAGGTGCATTCCGGCGACGCGGTGGACGTGGACGAATCATTCGTCATCAACCAGCCGTTCGGATTCGACGTGTCCGGCACGAAGAAGCCGGAAGACGAGACGGACGGCGAAAACAACGCGACGGGGAATGACGGTGAGCCGACCGTCATCGAAGCCGACGGCCAAGTGACGTCCCGGAAGAACGTGGCGCTCGGCATGTTCGCCGCCGACTGCCTGCCGGTGCTCATGGCCGATCCCGAAGCCGGCGTGATCGGCGCAGCGCACTGCGGCCGTCGCGGTCTGCAGAAAGGCGTGATCGGCGCGACCATCGAGAAGATGGTGTCCAAGGGCGCCCAGCCGGAACGTATCGTCGCCACGCTCGGCCCCTGCATCTGCGGCGACTGCTACGAGGTCGGCGGCGACATCGCCGACGAATTCGATGCGCAGTTCCCGGGAACCTTCACGTTGAGCCGATTTGGCCAGCCGGGCATCGACATCGCCGCGGCCGCCCTGCAGGAGCTTGCCAAAGCGGGCGTGCCGGCCGACAACATCGTCTCATCCCGTCCACGCGTCAACGCGGCCACGCAGTACCTGTCCGAAGACGAGGAACTGGCCGGCATCTGCGCCGCCGATGGCGAAGGCGATTCGAAGCTTTCCGAACGGTTCAACAAGATCCGCCGCAGCCTGTGCACGCTCGAAAACCCGTTGTGGTTCTCGCATCGCCGCGCGTCGCTCGCCAAAAAACAGCATGAAGGACGCATGCTGGCGCTGATCGTACGCGAATAATCACCATACGAGCCATACAAGCCACGCGATTCGTGCGATTCGAGTGATTCGCGTGGCCACTGTTGCGGATTGCGTGCAGAACCCGCCGCGGAACGGGGTGGCATGCGGCCGCGGCTTTACGGTGGAGCATATGAGTAAGGGAGAGCAGATGCAGGAACAGAAGATGCCGGTCGTGGCCGTGGTGCTGGCAGCGGGATTCGGCACCCGATTCGACGAGAACAACCCCAAGCAGCTGGTGTCGGTGGGCGGCAAGCCAATCGTCTGCTGGAGCATCGAGGCATTCGAAAACAACGACCGCATCAGCGACATCATCGTGGTGGTCAACGAACGCGTCGAAGAGACGGTGAACGAGCTTATCGACGAAGCCGGCTACGCCAAAGTGCGGGCCATCGTTCCCGGCGGCGCCGAACGCGTGGACAGCACGCTCGCCGCCTTGGACCTGCTCAAACAGGCCGGCATTCCCTCCGGCGCGAAAATCCTCATCCATGACGGCGTGCGTCCGTTCGTCGAGGAGCGGTCCATCGACGGCTGCATCGACAGCTTGGACCAGTTCAACGCCGCCACCGTGGCCTACGCCTCCACCGACACGATTCTGCTCACAGAGGATCTGGGCGATCGCAAGGTGGTCAAATCCGTGCCGGAACGTCCGAACACCTTCCGCGCGCAGACCCCGCAGGCGTTCCGTTTCGGAACCATCGTCAAAGCCTACGAACTGGCCGCCGCCGACCCCGACTTCCACCCGACCGACGACACGCGCGTGGTGGTGGACTACCTGCCCGACGAGCCGGTCGCCATCGTGGACGGTTCCGAAACGAACCTCAAAATCACCACGCCATCCGACATGCCGATCGCCGAAGGCATCGCCCGCAGCCTCGACCCCGAACACGCCAAGGAGGAAGCCAAGGCGCGCATGCACGCCGTGTTCGCCGAAGCGTTCTCCCAGATGCACAGCCGTTGATTTTCATCGAACGTTAAGTCCGTCGACGTGTCGGCAGACTTAACGTTCAACACATTCACCACGTACACTGGAAACCATGCAGCAGATCAACATCGTCATCTCCGGTTTCACGCCCTACGAAGGCATCGACGTCAATCCGGCCGTGCTCGTGCCGGCGGCGGTAGCCAAGCAATGGGCCGATCCGGCGCAATCGCAGGCGATCTCCGAAGAACTGCTGCAGGACATCGCCGTCACCGTCACCAACGTCACGCTTCCGGTGAGCTTCGCCAAAGCCTGGCCCACACTGCTGGAAGCCATCGAACAGGCCAAGCCGGACATCGTCATCGCCACAGGGCTCAAGCGCACCTCCCGTGGCATTCTGCTGGAACGATGCGCCACAAATCTCATGGATGCAGCCAAGCCGGATGCCGACAACGTGATTCCGCCCCGCCGCCCGATCGACCCGGAAGGTCCGGCCGCGTACTGGACGCGCCTGCCGTTGCGGTCGATACTGCACGATTTCGCCAAACACGAGATTCCCGCCGCGTTGAGTTCCGACGCCGGTACGTTCGTATGCAATTCGCTGTTCTACCATCTGCTCAACTGGTCGGCGGGCCAGGAACGTCGCATTCTGTCGGGGTTCGTCAGCCTGCCGATCGTCAACGGTCGGCCGCACGAACGTGGACTGTCGATCGAACAGCAGACCGCTGCGGTCGATGACGTGCTGCGTGAATCGGTACGATACTTCCTGCAACCCTCGTCAAGCGACATTCTGCTTGGCTGAGGACGGCTCCGCTTTCTACGGCACGATTTTCTGCGACATGTGAGTCATGCGGTTTCGACACGTGGTCGCGGACATACCGCCATACCCCCGACAGACTTTTTCGAACGATTTCTGTGCTCTCTGTGAGAATAATGCATTTCGTTCTGCGTGCCGCCTGCTGACTGAGATAGAGTACTGAACGAGTGCGCGCTGGCAGATGCGCAAAGTGTAGGGAATTCGTGAAAGGAAAAGGGCATGGTTGAGCAGTTCCCAATCGTGTTGAGGGGGTACGACAAGGACCGAGTCGACGAGGCGTTCGCTTCGGCTCAGGAGACGGTGAACCGTCTGCGTGAGCAGGTCAAGGCCGACGACCAGACCATCCTTGAGCTGCAGGCGCAGCTGCAGGAGGAAAAGAACAAGAAGGCCGCTCCGAAGTCCTTCGCGTCACTGGGCGCCAACGCCCAGCAGATGCTCGCCAGCGCGGAACAGACCAGCGCCGAGCTGCTTGAACGAGCCAAGAAGGACGCTTCCGCGGCCCGCGCCACGGTGCAGCTGCAGGCTGAAACGCTGCTGAACAACGCCAAAATCGACGCCAAACGCATCATGGACGACGCCAACGCCAAGGCGGCCAAGGTGCTCGGTGACGCCAAGGACGAATCCGAAGCCATGAGGGCCAATGCCCAGCATGAGGTCGACCAGATGCGCAGCGAGGCCCAGAAGGCCGTGGTGGCGCAGCGTCAGACCGTCGATCTGGAACTGACCAACTCCCGTGAGGAACACGGCAAGCGTCTTGCCGCCGAACGCGCCACGCAGGAACGTGAGATTTCCGACATGCGCACCGAGGCGACCAGCAAGATCGCCGAACAGCGCAAGAACGCCAATGAGGAGATCTCCCGCCTGAAGAGCGAGACCAACGACCAGATCGAATCCGCGCTTGCCGAAGCCAACAAGAAGCTGGCGGACGTGCGCGAGCAGGTGTCCAAGATGATGACCGACGCGCAGCGCCGTGCCGCCGAAATCACCGACACCGCCAAGGCGAAGGCCCAGGAGATCACCGACGAGGCGGAGGTGCACCGCACCAAGACCATCAGCCAGGTCAACGCCGAAGTGGAGCAGATCCGCGCCGACATCTCCGCCCAGCAGGAGGAGGCCACGAAGAAGGTCAATGAGCTGCTCACCGACCTGAACGAGCGTCGCGAGGCCGCCAACAAGCAGGCCAGCGAGTTGATTTCCTCCGCGCAGAAGACCCGTGACGAGGCTGAGGCGTACGCTTCCAGCAAGCGTGACGAGGCGGACGCGAACGCGGCAAGCATCCTCAAGCAGGCCACCGAAGACGCCGACGAGCAGATCAACGAGCGTCGTGAGGCCGCGAAGAAGGAACTGGACGGCGTGCAGCAGCGCATCGCCGACCTGCAGAGCCGTGAGGCCCAGATCACGCAGCGCGTCAGCGAACTGCGTGCCATGTTCTCCAACGCGTTCTCCGGTTTCGGCATGAACGACCTGTCCGTGGTCAACGCCGTCGATGAAGGCGAGCCTTCCGACGCGCAATCTGATGACGACGCGCAGCACGACGATGAGACCGCCGCACCGGCAGACGCCGACACGCAGGATGCCGTCGAGAACGATTCCGCAGCCGAGACCGAGCCGGAAGGCGACGCCGAATCCGCAGACGCTTCGCAGAACAACTGAAACCATAGAAAGGGAATGGATAATGACCGACATCACGCCATTGAGCGGTGATGAACTGAACAAGCTCGTCGACGATTTCGAAGCAAGCGAGCACAATCGCATGGCCATGAACGCCGTCACGGCGGCCGGCATCGACAAGGTGGCGCGCAACTACGATCGCGCCCGTCTGATGCAGCGTCGTTTCTCCACCGTCGTGGACAACGGCACCGTCACCCATCAGGACCGTTCCGGCCGTTGCTGGCTGTTCAGCTCGCTGAACGTGGCCCGTTTCGTGGCCAAGCAGAACATGGGTCTCAAGGAGTTCGAGTTCTCCCAGAACTACGCCATGTACTACGACAAGCTGGAACGCGTCAACTACTTCCTGAAGGACGTGGCGGCTCTGGTAGAGGCCGGCGAGCCTGCCGATTCGCGTCTGATGCAGCATCTGCTGTCCGACGTGATGGGCGACGGCGGCCAGTGGACCATGGCCATGAACGTGTACAAGAAGTATGGCGCGGTGCCGAAGGATCTGTTCCCGGAGACCGAATCCTCCAAGAACACCGGTGAGATGAACGTGCAGCTGCGCCGCATGCTGCACACCGCGGTTGCGCATATGTACGCTGATCCGTCCGCGATCGATGCGATCATCGCCGATGCGGTCGCCGCCGGTCACCGTATTCTGACGATTCACTTGGGCGAGCCGCCGAAGAGCTTCGATTGGGAGTGGACTGACAAGGATGGCGAGTTCCACCGCGATGGCGAGATCACGCCTGTCGAGTTCTGGAAGAAGTATGTGGGTTCCGCCGATTTGGAAAGCTATGTCTGCCTGGTGGACGATCCGCGTCAGGAGCACGTCAAGGGCAAGAAGATCGGCATCGAGCATCTGGGCAACGTGGCCGGGGGAGACCCGACCGAGTACCTCAACGTGCCGAACCAGTTCATGAAGGACTGCGTGCGTCAGATTCTTCAGGAACAGGGCATTCCGGTATGGTTCGGCGCTGACTGCCATCCGATGATGGACCGTGAGAACGGCGCGTGGGCCACCGACCTGTTCGAGTATGGCCGCGTGTATGGCGTCGATTTCGATCTGGACAAGGAACAGCGTGTCCGTTTCGGCGATTCCGCGATGAATCACGCGATGGCGTTCGTCGGTGTGGATGTGGATGAGGATGGCCACACCACCCGCCGTTGGCGTGTGGAGAACTCGTGGGGAGACAAGATCGCCGACAAGGGCTACTTCACCATGAGCGACGACTGGTTCACCGAATACGTCTACGAGGTCGCCGTCCCCAAAGCCCTCCTTCCCGCCGAATACCTCAAGGCCCTAGAAGAACCCGCCACCATGCTCCCCGCGTGGGATCCGATGGGCGCATTGGCCAAATAGCGCGCGGAGCGCGCGCTGGCCAATACGCGCCGAGCGAATAGCGGAAGCCCGGTGGGCTTCCGCCGCGAGGGAAAACGCCGACAGGCGTTTTCGAGGCTGCAGGCCTCATCGCCTCAGCCCGGCAGGCCCCATGACGCACGTTTCCCCCAAAAAAGACCCAACCCGAACTCTCCGTCCGCGTTGGGTCTTTCCTATATCGCTTTCTTCGTCCCACGTCACCCCCACCCATTCCACCATGCAGTCGCCCATCCCCATATTCCGTCCCCATCCGTTAAGGTAACGACGGTGGCGTTATCGCGCTACGCAAGCATAATGATGCAGGGGAGGAACAGAAGCGATGGCAGGTCTTCGCGGTCCGGATAGTTCGAAGGATGCACAGCTGTTGGATGAGCGCGCCGTGTTTCCGGAGACCGTGGATGTCAATATTCGTCAGCTTGACCCGATTCCCGCTCCCCGATATTTTCTTAAGGAACTTCCGCTCACGAACGAGATGAGCGATCTGGTGTTGAAGTCCCGTCAGGAGATTCGTGACGTGCTGCATGGCCGTGACGATCGTCTGCTGGCCATCGTCGGCCCGTGTTCGATTCATGATCCGAAGGCTGCGCACGAGTATGCGGAGAGGCTTGCCGCCGTCAAGAAGGAGCTTGATGATCGTCTGGTCATCGTCATGCGCGTGTATTTCGAGAAGCCGCGCACCACGATCGGTTGGAAGGGTCTGATCAACGATCCTGATCTTGACGGCCAGTTCAATATTCGCAAGGGCATGTTCATGGCTCGCAAGGTGCTTACCGACGTGCTGGGGCTCGGCTTGCCCGCCGCTACGGAATGGCTTGATCCGATTACCCCGCAGTATATTTGCGATCTGATCAGCTGGGGCGCTATTGGCGCGCGTAATACGGAAAGCCAGGTGCACCGCGAGCTGGCGTCCGGCATGTCCATGCCGATCGGTTTCAAGAACGCTACGGATGGTTCCATCAAGCCGGCGGCCGATTCGTGTTTCGCGGCCGCTTTCGAGCATCATTTCCTCTCCATCAATCTGGATGGTCGTGTGATTTCCGCGGAGACCAAGGGCAATCCCGACTGCCATCTGGTGCTGCGTGGTTCCTCGCATGGTCCGAACTACGATGCCGCTTCCGTGGCCCAAGCGTTGGCGGATCTCAAGGCTTCCAAGGCTTCCGGACCAAGCGAGCATGGTCTGATCATCGATGCCGCGCACGGCAACTGCGGCAAGAACGAGGTGCGCGAGGCCGAAGTGGTCGAAGAAATCGCCGCACGCGTCGCGGCCGGCGAACAGGGCATTCTCGGCATCATGATGGAAAGCTTCCTCAAGGCGGGCAATCAGAAGCCCGCGCCGCTCGACCAGCTGGAATACGGCAAGTCGATCACCGACGCATGCGTGCCGTGGGATCGTACCGAGCAGCTGCTGCACACGCTTGCCGACGCGGTCGACGCGCGTCGCAAGCTTGGCTGATGTTTCTGCACCATCGTTGCTATCCTTGGGAAAGGAAGCGACAAGGAGAGCGAGATCATGCAGCAGCAGCTGAACACGCCTGAGGATTTACGTGCCATTAGGCAGGCCATGGATGAGGGCAAGAATCCGCTGGTGGAGACCGACGTGCCGCGCTGGGAGGACCAGGTGGGCATCAGCCGCATCGTGAACCGCCGCGTGCTGGAATTCGAAGTGTTGCCCACGCCGGCGCAGGTGCTGGGCGACCTGCCGTTGAGCGAGCAGGCGCAGGAGATCGTCGCCTATTCGCGTGATGAGATTCGTGCCTGCCTGTACGGTCAGGACGATCGCCTGCTGGTGGTTGTCGGTCCGTGTTCCGTTCACGATCCGAAGGCCGCGCTTGATTACGCGCGTCGCCTGTCCGCGTTGAAAGGCGAGTTGGATGGCGAGCTGCTGATCGTCATGCGCGTGTATTTCGAGAAGCCGCGCACCACGGTCGGTTGGAAGGGTCTGATCAACGATCCGGATATCGACGGCAGCTGCAATATCAGGAAGGGCTTGCTGTTGGCTCGCCGCACGCTGCTTGGCGTGCTTGACGAGGGTTTGGCGGCGGCCACGGAGTTTTTGGAGCCGACCAGTCCGCAGTATATTTCCGACGCGATTAGCTGGGGTGCGATCGGCGCGCGCAATACGGAAAGCCAGGTGCACCGGCAGTTGGCGTCCGGCCTGTCCATGCCGATCGGCTTCAAGAACGCCACGGACGGTTCCATCAAGGCTCCGGCCGATTCCTGCTTCGCTTCCGCACAACAGCACACGTTCTTCGGCATCGACCATCTCGGCCGCGCCGCCGTGGTCAAAACGCTCGGCAATCCCGACTGCCATGTGGTGTTGCGTGGTTCCTCGCACGGCCCGAATTACGATGCCGCTTCGGTGGCCAAGGCCATGGACACCATCCGCGCCGAGATGCCGGCCGATTCCGCTGCGGCACATGGGCTGATCGTCGACTGCTCGCATGGCAACTCCGGCAAGGACGAGCATCGTCAGGCGCAGGTGGTGCGTGACATCGCGGGCCGTATCGCCAAAGGCGAGCAGGGCATCACCGGCATCATGATGGAAAGCTTCATCGAAGGTGGCAACCAGAAGGCCGCGCCGCTCGACCAGCTCGTCTACGGCAAGTCCATCACCGACAAATGTTTGAGCTGGAACACCACGGAACAGCTGTTACGCGAGCTTGCCCATGCGGTGGCCGCGCGCCGCTGGAAGTGACCGATTCGATTCACTATCCGCGCGATTGCAGAAAATTCGGGAAACGCGAATCGCAATCGCGTAAAACAACACTCAAGACAGCACGTAAGACAGGGAGAGTGCAATGACCGCAATCGCCATCATCGGCGCCATGGATGAGGAAGTCGCCAATATCGCAACGGCACTGAGCAACGTCACCGTCACCGAGGAAGCCGGCGTCAAGGTGACGCGCGGCACCCTCGAAACCAACAAGGGCACCGCCGTCAACGTCGCCGCGACCGTCGGCGGCATGGGCACCGTCAACATCGCCGCCACCACGCAGCATCTGATCGACGCTGACCAGCCGGACGCCGTGATCTTCTCCGGCATCGCGGGCAATCTCAACACGAATCTGCACATCAACGACGTGGTGCTCGGCGGCACCCTGCGCTATCTCGATACCGACATGCGATTAGTGGGCCAATTCAAGCCCGGCACCGCCGACCGGCCCATCGAGGAATACCATAGCGACGACCGTCTGCTCGAACTGGCCGACCAGGCGCTGAACGACTTGAACATTCACCATATCGTCGGCATCATCGCCACCGGCAACTATTTCGTCGATGATCCGCAGAAGGTCGAGCAGGTGATCCGTGAGACCGGCGCGGACGCGGTGGAAATGGAAGGCGCCGCCGTCGCGCATGTCGCCGCCCGCAACGACGTTCCCGCATTGGTGATTCGCGCGCTGAGCGACAACGCGGACACCGACTACGAGGATTTCAAAACGTTCGACATTTCCGAATACGCGGACACCGCCGCGAAACTGACGGTGAACATCGCCAAACGCATGTAGCGTTCATGTGGCGTTGCGAAACGCCTAACGTTGCGAAAAGCCGTTTCCACATCCCGTTTGCCGCATGACCGTCATCATGCATCGTCATATCGGCAAACGGGACATCTCATATTCCGATATGCTGCGTTTCGGAAGATGAACGACAGGAAAACTTCCGGTGGCGTGAGAGCATCGCATACGCGAAAGCCTCTCCGAAACCGCTAGTCTTAAGGAAGAACTGAGGATTATCGGAAGGTGAACGCATGACGTTGGAGCAGATGCTGGCAACGCCGTCGGTGGTTGCGGCATTGGTGGTCGTGGCCGTGGTCGTGTTCGTTGTGGCGTTCCTGCTTGGCCGCAGACGAGGCTTCCAGGATGTGCAGGACGGCGTCGACCCCAATGATCCGAGCCTGTTCGGAGCTGCGAAGAACACGTCCCTGTTCGGCCCCCGCGTTCCCGTGCAGTCCACGGAACGCCAGCTGGTGGCCGTCATGCCCGAAGCTTTGGTGGTCGTAGACTCGCTGGCCACGGTCCAATACGCATCCCCGGCCGCGCGGCGCTTCGGCATCATCCACGACCAGGCGATGGCGCTCGCGGAAATCCGCGACATCGTGAAACTGGTCTCCACGGACAGCGTGGTGCGCGAACGCGAACTGACCATCCCCCTGCACGGCCGCACGCGAACGGGCGTGGTGAACACGAACGGCAAAGGCGTCGAAGCCGGCAAGCCGCTGCCCGAAGACACGCTCTACCTGCACGTGCGCGTCGGACAGATCGCCGACAACCTATTTGCGATTTTCATTTCCGACATGAGCGAGCAACGCCGTTTCGAAATCATGCGGCGCGATTTCGTCACCAACGTCTCGCACGAACTGAAAACCCCGGCAGGCGCGATTTCTCTGCTCGCCGAAACGATCGGCGACGCGGCCGACGATCCGGACGCGGTGAAATACTTCTCCGGCCGAATCTCCAAGGAATCCGAACGATTGACGGAACTGGTCCACCGTCTGATCGACCTGCAGAAAGCGCAAAGCGCGGCAGCGATGCTCAACGCGGAACGGCTGTCCGTGCTGTCCGTGGCACGCGAGGCGCTCGCCGAAAACCAGGTCAAGGCCGAATCGAAGCACATCAGCCTGGTCCTGTCCGTGAACGGCCGGCAGGTGCTGGTGCATGCGAACGCCGAGGAACTGGCCAAGGAAGCCGAACAGAACCTGGACGTGTTCGTGGTCGCTGACCATGAGACCATCAAAACTGCGGTGAAGAACCTGGTGGAGAACGCCATCAACTATTCGCCGGAACATACCACGGTGGCCGTCGGCATCGGCATCGAATCCGGCAAGGTGGCGATTCGCGTCGTGGACCAGGGCATCGGCATCCCCGCGGCGTCGCTCAGCAGAATTTTCGAGCGATTCTACCGCGTCGATCCGGCGCGCTCCCGTGAAACCGGCGGCACCGGCCTGGGATTGGCCATCACCAAGCATTGCGTCGAGGATTGCGGCGGCACCATCTCCGTATGGTCGCGCGAGGGGGAGGGATCCACCTTCACCATCACGATGCCGCAGGCTTCGGGCGCTACGGAACCCGACCATCCGGCGGATTCGGCGAATGATAACACCCGTGAAAAGAAACAGTCCGGCCACTCCACCACAACAGAGAATGAGGAGAACCACTGATGACGCGAATTCTGATCGTCGAGGACGAAGAGTCGTACCGTGAGCCGCTGGTCTACCAGCTCACCCGTGAAGGGTACGACGTGTCCGCCGCGGCCACCGGTGAAGAAGGATTGGAACTGTTCACCAAGGGTGGTATCGATCTGGTGCTGCTCGATCTGATGCTGCCCGGTCTTGACGGCACCGCGCTGTGCCGTCGGATCCGCGAGCAAAGCCGTGTGCCGATCATCATGCTGACCGCGAAAAGCGCGGAAATCGACAAGGTCGTCGGCCTTGAAATCGGCGCGGACGACTACATCACCAAACCGTATTCCTTCCGTGAGCTGCTGGCACGCATCCGCGCGGTGCTGCGCCGCAACCAGATGGTCGCCGAATCCGGAGAAGCCGCCGACGACGATATTCCGCTCGTATGCGGCGACATTTCCATGAGAATCGGCCAGCATGAGGTGACGGTCCGCGGCGAGAACGTGTTCTTCCCGCTGAAGGAATTCGAACTGCTGGAATACCTCATGCAGAACAAGGGCCGCGTGATGACCCGCCACCAGCTGATCGACCGCATCTGGGGCTCCGACTATGTCGGCGACACCAAGACGCTGGACGTGCATGTCAAGCGCGTGCGCGCCAAAATCGAGGAGGACCCGGGCCATCCCAAGTATCTGACCACCGTGCGCGGCCTCGGATACAAGATCGATACGCCAAGCGAATGATGATGAAAGGCTTGGTATAGCGCGCATTCGCATCGTGCTTGCAAAGAACGGTGAACGGAAGGAACGTCGAACGGCGAAGGTGTCGTAGACTGTTCATCTTCCGTTCACCGTTTTTGGTTTGGGGCGAGTGAAACGCCCAATAGGCTGGAGATTGTCATGAAGAACGATGGCGACAACAGAAAATCGAAAAATCAGAAACACACGCCATCTGAATGTTGACAGAGGGAAAAGAATAATGCGTAACTCCATTCTCGTACGCTCCATCGCCGCTGTGTCCGGCATTGTGATGCTGGCTTCCGTCGCGGCTTGCGGTGACAACACCACCGCTTCCACCGATTCTTCGGCCAAGTCCGATACCAAGACCGAAACCGTTTCCGGCAACTTCTCCGGCGCTGGCGCTTCTTCCCAGCAGGCCGCCGTCGAAGCTTGGATCGCCGGCTTCCAGGGCACCAACCCGGACGCCAAGGTCGCTTACAACCCGTCCGGTTCCGGCGCTGGCGTGTCCACCTTCCTGACCGGTGCAACCGCATGGGCCGGCTCCGACGCTGCTCTCGCCGATAACGAGGTCGAGCAGTCCAAGAGCGTGTGCGCTTCCGGCACCGCCTTCGACATCCCGGTCTACATTTCCCCGATCGCCGTCGTCTTCAACCTGCAGGGCGTGTCCGGCAAGGGCAAGACCCTGAACATGGATGCCGAGACCATCGCCAAGATCTTCGACGGCAAGATCACCAAGTGGAACGATGACGCCATCAAGAAGCAGAACCCGAAGGTCGATCTGCCTGACCTCGACATCACCGTGGTGCACCGTTCCGACAAGTCCGGCACCACCAAGAACTTCCTGAGCTACGTCAAGGACGCCGCTGGCGACGCATGGAGCTACGACCTCGGCGAGAACTGGCCGAACGAGGTCGGCCAGGGCGCCAAGGGCACTTCCGGCGTGATCTCCACCGTGCAGCAGGCTGACGGCACCATCGGTTACGCCGATGCCTCCCAGGCCGGCGATCTGGGCACCGTGGCCGTGAAGGTCGGCGATGATTACGTCCCGTTCTCCGCTGAAGCCGCCGCCAAGGTCGTGGACGCCTCCCCGCTCGACGATTCCGCCAAGGGTGACAACCGCGTGGTCGTCAAGCTCGACCACAACACCACCGAGAAGGGCGCCTACCCGATCGTGCTGGTCTCCTACGACGTCGCCTGCCCGGCATACAAGGACGCCAACACCGCCAAGTTCGTCAAGTCCTGGCTCACCTACGTGACCAGCGACGAAGGCCAGCAGACCGCCGCTTCCGCAGCCGGCTCCGCTCCGATGTCCAACACCCTGCGTCAGAAGGTCGTCAAGTCCATCGACGCCATCAAAACCAAGTGAGCCCATCACAGTGGGGCGATCGCTTTCGGTGATCGGTGACTGACCGTAGGTTTCAGGCCGCAGCCGCGTAAAAAACGGCTGCGGCCTGAAACGATACCTACGGACGATACGCAAAACCAGAAAAATCGAAAGCAATCGCAAGCAAACCAAAAGGAGAACCCGTGAGTTCGCAAAGCAAAACGGCACAGCAGCCGGTGAGCGGCAAGAACGCGGATAAGGTGTTCAAGGGCGTGGCCTACGCCTGCGGCATCCTGATCCTCGTCGTGCTCGCCGCGGTCGCGCTGTTCCTGCTGTTCCGCGCGTGGCCGTTGATCGGCGGTGACCAGAAGGCCAACAGCGCGACCATCAGCAACTTCACCGGCGGCAAGGCTTCCAGCTTCTGGGGCTACGTCGGACCGCTGCTGTTCGGTACCGTGCTGATTTCCGCCCTGGCACTGCTGATTTCCTTCTTCGTGTCGGTCGGCATCGCACTGTTCATCTCGCATTACGCGCCGAAGAAGCTCGCCACCGCCCTGAGCTATGTGGTCGATCTGCTCGCCGCCATCCCGTCCGTTATCTACGGTCTGTGGGGCGGTCTGGTGCTGGTGCCCGCCATCTACCCGTTCTGGAATTGGGTGGCCAAATACCTTGGCTGGATTCCGATTTTCGCCGGTCCCGCCGCCAATCCCTCCCGTACCGTGGCCACCGTGTCCGTGGTGCTGGCCGTCATGATCCTGCCGATCATCACCTCCATGTCCCGCGACATCTTCCTGCAGACCCCTCGCCTTCAGGAAGAGGCGGCTCTGGCCCTCGGCGCCACGAAGTGGGAAATGGTCAAGCTCGCGGTCCTGCCGTTCGGCAAGTCCGGCGTCGTGTCCGCCTCCATGCTCGGCCTCGGTCGTGCGCTCGGCGAGACGATGGCCGTGCTCATGATCCTGTCCCCGGGCCTCAACTACTCCGTCAAGCTGCTGCAGGCCTCGCAGAACCAGACCATCGCCGCGAACATCGCCGCGCAGTATCCGGAAGCCAACGATCTGGGTGTTTCCGTGCTGATCGGCACCGGCCTGGTCCTGTTCCTGATTACCTTCGTGGTGAACTTCATCGCTCGTAAGCTCACCGAGAAAGCGAGTGTGTGATGACCGCCGCAAATAACGACGCTTCGCCGATGGACGGCGCTCCCGTCATCGACTTCGACAAGTTCAAGCCGACCCGTTCCTTCACCTCAGCGCGCAAGCGCAAGGACTTCGCCATGAAGGCGCTCATCTCGTGCGCGTTCATCGTGGCGTTGATCCCGCTGTTCTCGGTGCTGCTCACCACCATCATCAACGGCGTCAAGAGGCTGAACCTCAACTTCCTGAGCTACAACATGACCGGCGTGGTCGGCGGCAACCCGACCCCGTCCGGCGGCTACGGCGGCATCCTGCACGCCATCATCGGCACGCTGGAAATCACCTTCGGCGCCATGCTCATCTCCATCCCGATCGGCCTGATGTGCGCCGTGTACCTGGTGGAATATTCCAACCGTGGCAAGCTGGCGCAGGTCATCACCCTGCTGGTCGACGTGATGAGCGGCATCCCGTCCATCGTCGCAGGCCTGTTCGCCTTCTCGATGTTCACGATTCTGATCGGCCCCGGCACCATCAACGGTTTCGAAGGCTCCGTCGCACTTTCCCTGCTGATGCTGCCGACCGTGGTCAAGTCGTCCGAGGAAATGCTCAAGATCGTGCCGCACGATTTGCGCGAGGCCTCGTACGCCCTGGGCGTCACGAAGCAGCGCACGATCACGAAGATCGTGCTGCGCACCGCCCTGCCGGGCATCGTTTCGGGTGCGATTCTCGCCGTCGCCCGCGTGATCGGTGAAACCGCTCCGTTGCTGATGACCGCAGGCTACATCGCCTCCACGAACGTCAACCTCTTCTCCGGCCAGATGACCACGCTTCCGGTGTACGTCTACCAGGAGTATTCCAAGCTCAACGCGAACTGCCCGGCCAACGCTTCCGCGGCCTGCGTCACCACCATCCCGATGGAACGCGCCTGGGCCGCAGCCCTTGTGCTGATTCTCATCGTGCTGATCCTCAACCTCATCGGCCGTCTCGTGGCGAAGGTCTTCGCCGTCAAGTCGGAACGCTGAGCGCGGTCGAATAGTCGAAAACATAAGAACAATAAGGAAAACAAATGGGACAACGTATTGATGTCAACCATCTGAACATCTTCTACGGCGACTTCCTGGCCGTGGAGGATGTGAACATCAACATCGAAGCCAACAAGGTCACCGCGTTCATCGGACCTTCCGGCTGTGGCAAGTCCACCGTGCTGCGCACCCTCGATCGCATGCACGAGATCATTCCGGGCGCCCACTGCGAAGGCGAGGTGCTGCTGGAAGGCAAGAACCTGTACGACAAGGATGTGGATCCGGTCGCCGTCCGTCGTGACGTCGGCATGGTGTTCCAACGTCCGAACCCGTTCCCGACCATGTCCATTCGCGAGAACGTGCTGGCCGGTGTGAAGCTCAACAACCGCAAGATCTCCAAGTCCGACGCGGATGATCTGGTCGAGTGGGCCCTGCGTGGCGCCAACCTGTGGAACGAGGTCAAGGATCGTCTGGACAATCCGGGCATCGGCCTGTCCGGCGGCCAGCAGCAGCGTCTGTGCATCGCACGCGCCGTGGCCGTGCACCCGCAGGTGCTGCTCATGGACGAACCGTGCTCCGCCCTCGACCCGATCTCCACCCTGGCCGTGGAGGATCTGATCAACGAGCTGAAGAACGAGTACACCATCGTGATCGTGACGCACAACATGCAGCAGGCCGCCCGTATCGCCGACTACACCGCCTTCTTCAACCTGAAGGCCGTCGGCCAGCCGGGTCACCTCGAGTACTTCACCGACACCACCACGATGTTCAACAACCCGCAGAACGAAGAAGCCGAACGCTACGTCTCCGGACGTTTTGGCTGATCGATAAGGCCGATTCGCCAAAACGTAGTGCCAACCCGGTGGGTTGGTGCGAGTCAGCTTCAGCTGGCCAGTTAATAGCGCTTCGCTGTGCGAAACTCTGTAATTGTACGTTTTGGCTGATCGGCAGCTCCTTTTCCCCGCAAACCGACGTTGAGATTGCTCTCGGCGTCGGTTTGTTGTTTTTCTTGTGGAAGCGACACGCGCTGTTGAGAATCATTCTCAGTTACGGTTATGATGGATTCACCGAAGCATGAAGCATATGAAAATGGAGGAACCATCGTGAACCGTTATGCAAGAATTGCGATTGCCGTACTCGCTTCCGTCGGCCTTCTCACTTCCGCGTCTGCCTGCGGAACGTCGCAGAACGGTGCCGGTTCCGCGCATGGCGCGATTTCCGTCGTCTCCTCCATCAACCAATGGGGCACCCTCGCCGAGCAGCTCGGCGGAAGCGGCGTGCAGGTGACCAGCATCATCAACTCCACCAACGTGGACGCGCACGACTATGAGCCGACCACGTCCGACATCGCCAAACTGCAGAAGGCACGAATCGTCATCGTCAACGGCGCCGGGTACGACTCATGGGCCGTCAAAGCCGCGCAATCCGCCAAATCGCAAGTCATCAACGCGGCGGAGATCGGTGGCGTCAAGAATGGCGGCAACCCGCACGTCTGGTTCTCGGCGGCGGTGCGCAAAGCGGTCGCACAGGCCATCACCAGGGCATACGAGGGCACAAGGCCCGACGGCAAGGCCGATTTCGACAAGCTGAACCAGCAATGGCGTTCCAAGGAAGACGAGGTCGCCCGAAAAATCACGGAGACCAAACGCAAGGCGGATGGCGAAGCCTATGCCGCCACGGAATCGGTCGCCGAATATCTGGCCGGGGACCTGGGCCTCAAAGACGCGACGCCGACCGGCTACATGCGTGCCACGGCCAACGAAAGCGAGCCAACGCCGACCGACATCAAACAGTTCACCGACATGCTGGAGGCCGGCAAGATCGGCCTGCTGGTGGTCAACATTCAGGAGGAGACCGAGCTGACCGGCAAGATCGTCATCGCGGCAAAATCGTCCAATATTCCGATCGTGGAGCTGACCGAGCAGATGCCGGAGCAGTACGATTCCCTGACGGACTGGATGGCCGCGCTCGTCGACGCGTTCTCCCAAGCCATCTGATGCGGACCGATAAAAAAGACGCGAAAGTCGATAAAAAAAGGGCGATTCCACTGAAGGAACCGCCCATTTCCGTATGAAAAGGACTGTTACAGCACTGCGGTGATGATGAAGTCCAGAATGAACAGCACGGCCACGACCCAGATCACCGGATGCACATCCTTGGCCTGCTTCTTGCAGGTCTTGACGATGCAGTAGGTGATGAAGCCGCCGGCGATGCCGTAGGAGATGGAGTAGCTGAACGCCATGAACACGGACGCGAAGAACGCCGGAATGGCTTCGGAGATGTCGCCCCACTCGATTTCCTTCAAGGAGGAAGCCATCATGCAGCCGACCACGACCAGCACGCCTGCGGTCGCGGCGGACGGCACGGCGGAGATGACCGGGGAGAGGAAGGCGGACAGCGCGAAGCAGATCGCCACGACCACGGAGGTCAGGCCGGTGCGGCCGCCGGCGGCGATACCCGCGGAGGACTCCACGTAGGTGGTGGTGTTCGAGGTGCCGCAGATGGCGCCGATGGAGGTGGCGATGGAGTCGGCGAACAGGGCCTTGTCCATCTTGGAGGAGAAGCCGGAACCGTTCTCAAGAGCCTTCTCGTCCTCGGCGGAGAAGATGCCGGTACGACGGCCGGTGCCGATGAAGGTGCCGATGGTGTCGAAGGTGTCGGACATGGAGAACGCGAAGATGGTCAGCAGGATGATCGGCAGCTTCGACACGTCGGAGAACAGCGCCGGGAAGCCATCCTTGGTGAAGATCACGCCGAAGGTCTGCGGCAGCTGGGCGAAGGTGTCGGCGATGGACACGGAGTTGGCCATGGTGGTCTGGCCCATCGGAATGCCGACGACCGCGGTGACGGCGATGGCGATCAGCATGCCGCCGCGTACCTTGAGCACGGTGAGCACGATGGCCAGCACCAGGCCGATGGTGAACAGCCAGATGGTCGGATTGTTCATGACGGCAAGGCCCGGGGTGGCCTGCACGGTGTCGCCGCTCTTGGCCGCGGACTTGGTGGTGAAGGTGAAGAAACCGACGTTGAGGAAGCCGACGTAGGCCACGAACAGGCCGATGCCGCCGCCGATGGCGTTCTGCAGCACTTCCGGAATGGCCTGGATGATCATCTTACGGATCTTGGTGACGGTGATGATGATGTTGATCAAACCGCACAGGAACACCATGCACAGGGTTTCCTGCCACTTGAAGCCGAGGCCGAAGCACACGGTGTAGGTGAAGAACGCGTTGAGGCCCATGCCGGCGGCCTGCGCGTACGGAACGTTGGCGAACAGGCCCATCACGAGCGTGCCGATGATGGCCGCGATGATGGTGGCGAGGAACACGCCGCCCCACGGCATACCGGTCGAAGACAGGATCTGCGGGTTGACGATGATGATGTAGGACATGGCGAAGAACGTGGTCAGGCCGGCCATGATCTCCGTGGAGACGGTGGTGCCGTTCTCCTTGAGATGGAAGAATTTCTCCATTTTCTCTTTTCTCATCTTTCTTGGGTTGGTAGGCGCGTGCCATATGGTGGCGTGCGCCGGCGAGAATCGCGACTCGCCTGGGACATGCGTCCCTGAACAAAGCAAACGTAGCACCTATGTAAGTCATGGAAATTTCGTGCGATTGGTAAGGGGTTGCTTTTGCGGCGGCGCGACACGCCGGTCTGGATTAGTCCAAACGGGTCAGTAAATTACCCATTTGTAAACCACAGACCGTTGGTTGGAGCGTGCAAGCGCTCACGAAGTTTGGTTCGCCAAGCCAGCGCAGGTTGAAGAACATACGCCCACCAAGGGCTTTCCGCTTAGCGGTCGAATGTTGCTCTGCCTGCGTGCAGGGCTTTTTTTATTGCCCTGCGAGGTGTTCCGAATCTCACAGTCAACGGTTGACTAAGGAAGGAACGCCATGAAGAGGCCCGAAAAGGAAGCGGTGGTCGCTCAGCTTACGGACAAGTTCCGTAACGCCGACGCTATCTACCTGACCGAGTACCGCGGGCTTACCGTTCCGCAGATCTCTGAACTGCGCGAAAAGCTAGGCCGCGATACTTCCTACACTGTGGCAAAGAACACGCTCGTTCGCATTGCAGCCAAGGAAGCTGGCATCGAAGGTCTTGATGAACTTCTCGCCGGCCCGACCGCTGTGACCTTCGTGAAGGGTGACTTCATCGAAGCTGCGAAGACCCTGCGTGACTTCGCCAAGACCAACAAGGCACTGATCATCAAGGGCGGCTTCGCTGATGGCACCGTCTACGATGCTGAAGGCGCCAAGAAGCTGGCAGACCTCAAGTCTCGCCCGCAGCTGCTCGCCGAGTTCGCCGGCGACATCAAGGCTACGATGTCCAAGGCCGCGTACTTGTTCAACGCTCTGCCGACCAAGGCCGTGCGTACGATCGATGCGCTGCGCGAGAAGCAGGAAAAGGCTGCCTGATTTCGCTGCGGCTCGCCGCATGAATGAAGCAACCACAAAAAAGAAAAACAATTGTTTTAGGTGACGGCCACCTCTTCAATTCAGTCCGTCGCCAAGAATGAAAGGAAGCCATTATGGCTAAGTACACCAACGATGAGCTGCTCGAAGCTTTCGGTGAGATGACCCTGGTTGAGCTCTCCGAGTTCGTCAAGGCCTTCGAAGAGAAGTTCGACGTCGAGGCTGCTGCCCCGGTCGCCGCTGTTGCCGCCGCTCCGGCTGCTGGCGCTGCTGCTGAGGAAGAGAAGGACGAGTTCGACGTCATCCTCTCCGCCGTTGGCGACAAGAAGATCCAGGTCATCAAGGCCGTCCGCGCTATCACCAACCTGGGCCTGGCTGAGGCCAAGGCTCTCGTCGACGGCGCTCCGAAGGCTGTCCTGGAGAAGGCCAAGAAGGAAGACGCCGAGAAGGCCAAGTCCCAGCTCGAAGAAGCCGGCGCCACCGTCGAGCTCAAGTGATTCGCGCGGCTTCAAGCCGCAATCACCAAGCTGTAATGGAAACCCCGTTTGCCGTAAGGCAGCGGGGTTTTCCGCATATGGAGCATGACTCAGGCATGTTCTAAAATGGGGGAATTAGGCGAAAGTTGTCAATTTATCGGTTCGGAATCCTTACTTTCGCGATGAATCATGACACAATGGCAGATAGTGTAGTGCGAAAGGAAGGCCGACAACGGTGAGCGAGGATCGACGAATGACGCGGCAGTGGACCGTCAAAGTTGACGGAAACAACGTGAAAACGCTTCATGACGGCGAAAGCGTGGAAATCGGGCGCAAACCGTTGCGCCCGCTGTCGGATGACGGGTTCGCTCGTCTCGACATCATGGATCCGGGCAAGTCCATGTCGAAAAGACATGCGGTCCTCTCCGTCGACAAGCAGGGCAATTGCTCCGTACGAGATCTGCATTCCACCAACGGCTCGTTCGTGGTGACGAACAACGGCCAACTGATGCGCCTGCCCGCAGGCGAGGACATCAAGCTGCCCATCGACTCGATGACCCTGCAGTTCGGCGACGTGCGTCTTACGCTCGAATCCGCATTCGAACACGATGACGAGGATGACGACGCCACCTCCGGTGTCTCGGATGATACAAGCCAGCCGGTTTCGAACCTGTTCGAATACGCGGTCTCCGACGAGGCTCCGCAGGAACCGGATGCAGCCGACATGTCCGTGGACGACATCCTCAATCTGCGTGCCGGCGAGCCGACGACGTTCTTCCACGCGCGCAATGTCACCGACCGTGCCGATGCTCTGCACCAGGCGGAACGTCAGACCTTCACGCCGGAGCATGCCGACAAGCCGGAACTCGAAGATGCATTCCCCTCGGTCTCCTTGGTTCAGGAAACCGTCGTGGCCGCGGACAAGCCCCGCGACCTGTTCGCCGACGCCGCAGCGCAGGCCGAGGCTGAAGCTGAGATCGAGGCCGATGCGGCCGATTCCGCTGATGCGGCTGCGACCGATGCCGAGGTGGCTGCCGTCTCAACCGAGACAGCCGCTCGGCCCTTGGAAGCATCCCATGACGGTAACAAGAACAACCTGATTCCGGTGGACAAGCTGTTCAGCACGCGCCCCAGCACGCCAATCGCCGTCGCTCTGCCCGACAGGAACGACACTGGCGATAACACAGGCAACGTTGACAAGGCTGACAATGCGGCTGACGCGTCCGCCCAGGAACAGACGCAGTCCGCCGAACAATCGCAGATGGCGGAACAGCCCACATCGGAAACTGCCGAACAGCAGCCCGCCGAACAGCAGTCGAAGCCGATGCACGCTACGCAGCCGCAGACGGAACAGCCGGGAACGGTGACCGCGGAAGACGACGACGAGCGGTTCCGCCCGCAAAACAGCCAATCGCAGCCCGCGCCGGACGAAACCGCCGCATTCAAGCCGATCTTCGAACCGGGATCGGTATTCGACCGTGTGTCCAAAGGCGGCCTCGCCAAGCAGGAGCAGACCATCGAGGTCGACGGCCTGACCTCCGATGACGCCAAACGCACGGATGATTTCACAGTGCAGTTCCAGATGGCGCGTCATCCGGAACTGTTGCCGTTCCTCGCCATGAACCCATCCCTATACGATGACCTGTACGCGTGGTTGGGCGCATTGGGCAACCAAGACATCGATGCGGCTTTGGCACACAATCCGGGATATGAGGAATACCGCAAGGCAGTAGGGAAGTGAGTCGGTATATGAGCGAAAACGAAGAGACGGCCACCGCGTTGGACCGTATCCGCGGATGGCGTGAGGAGTATCGCCTTGGTCTGGCACCATCCCCGCTTGAGGATGTGACGCAACTGAGCGCCCAGCTTGACCTGACGCATGCGCACCCATCGGGCATCGCGCAGCTGTTCGCCAAAGGACACGTCACCTTGGACTCGTTGTTCCGAGACAACGGCATGCTGCGCGCCGCGGGCAGGCGTGTGGAACGCGTGCTCGACGACCGTGACGCGAAAAGCCGTGTCAGCGGCGTCGGCGAACTCTCCTTGGTGGTCGGCGTGGCCATTTGGAAAGGCAACCAGATGCCGGTGCTCATGTATCCGGTCGAAGTGCGCAAGGAAGGCCGCAACATCGAGAACGGCACCGTCATCGCGTTCACCGGACGAGTGCGTCTGAACGCGGCCTTCGCCGCCGTGATGCGTGAAAACAACGTGACATTGGACGAGACCAAGCTCTTCGATGGTTCGAATTACGAAAGCGGCACCCCCGAAACGTCCGCGGTGTTCGCGGCCATCACAGCGCGCGCGTCCAGCGTTTTCCCCGATTTCGAAATCGAACGTCACATCATCCTCGGCTGCTTCATGGACCCGTCCTCGCAGATGCTGGTGGAAAGTCGCCAGATCATCAACCAGCTGTCCCAAGGCCCGACAGGCAACACCGTCCTGGACGCGCTCGCCGGGAACAAGGAAGCCGCGGACGCGCTGAAAGACGCGCAGATTCCCGAATACAGTCCGTTCGACGCCGATCCCCATGGCGAATACGAGATTGGCGACGTTGACAACACCGTCCGATACGCGGCGCAGCTGGCCGCATCCGGGCATTCGATTTTCGTGGACAGCGCGATCAGCGGCAACACGGCCGAACAGGCCGCGGCAATCGCCTCCCGTTGCGTGATGGGCGGACACAGCGTGTTGTACGTGCCGTGCGTCACCGACCAAAAGCGCCGTTTCATGCAGACGATCGCGGCCAACGAGATGAGCGGCCAATTGCTGGACATCGCCGATGACGGCGCCAATGCGGCAATCGACCGTCAGCTGATAGCCGCAGTCGGTTTCCAATCCGGCGTCGCGACTTCGCGTTTCGACCAGATTTCGGATGAGCTGGTGGGTGTGCGTTCCCGCCTGGCCCGCTATCTGGGCGACCTGCACGGCGTCAGCCAGGAATGGGGCGTGTCCGCATACCAGACCATCCAGAACCTCGCACAAATCGCCGTCCTACCCACGCATCCGACCACGCATGTGCGTCTGGCCAAGCAGTCCGCCCATTCCATCGCGGACAAGATGGAGGAATGGGCTCAGAAGCTGTATCGCGCGGGAGAACTCGGCGAATACACCATCGGCGCGCAGGACACCGCCTGGTACAAAGCCTCCCTGTATTCCGAAGAGGAAGCGGTCAGCGCATACCAGCGTGTGGTCGAGCTGCTGCGCAAGGTGCTGCCCGCCACCCGCAAACAGGTGTCCAGCACCGTGCAGACCTGCGGCTTCCCGATTCCCACCACCGCGCAGGAGTGGGGACGCCAGGTCATGGTGCTCAAGAACCTGCGCCGCGTGCTCGACGTCTTCCAGCCGGAAATCTTCGAACGCGACATCGATTCCATGATCGAGGCCACCAAGCCCAAGGCCCAGCGCAAGGCCGAAGGCAGCTCCATGGGATTCTGGGAACGTCGCCGCCATATCAAGGAGGCCAAGTCGATGCTGCGCGTCGGCGCGCAGGTGGAGAACCTGCATGAGGCGCTGCTCGTGGTGGCCAAGCAGGCCGAACAGTGGCACATGTTCGTTCCTCACGGCGGATGGCCGGTGCTGCCCGCCAAACTCGACGACATCATCAACACGCAGGACCAGCTGACGAACGATATGACCGCGTTGAACGTGGCGCTCGCCACCACACCGCAGGGCGGCAATCTGGACACCGTCGACCTCAACCAGGTGGAAGAGCGTCTGAAGGCCCTGTATGACGACAAGCAGGCGTTGGATACGCTGCCGGAACGCGCCCGTCTGGAACGTGAGTTCCATTCGGCCGGTCTGGATGAGCTTGTGGCGGACCTGAGCAACCGCGGCGTGCCGAACGACGCCGTGGCCGGAGAACTGCAGCTGGCGTGGTGGACCACGGCTTTCGAAGACATCGTGAAGTCCTCCGCCATCATTTCCAACCAGGATGGCTCCGCCATGCAAAGCGCCGCCGACCGATTCACCCAGGTGGATGTCGAACACGTGCGTTCCATCGGACCGATGGTCGCCCAAGAGTCCGTACGCCGTCTGTGCGACATGCTTTTCTCCCGCACGCAGGAAGCCAATCTGCTGCATACCACGCTTGCCGGTTCCCGAAACGTGCCGTTGAACAGGCTGCGTAGGGAGCATCCGCAGATTTTGGCCGCGGCAAAGCCGATTCTGGTGGCAACGCCAGCCACGCTCGCTGCCATCACCGACCCGGCGCCGCTTGCCGATACCGTCATCATCGATACGGCCGCGCATATTCCGTCCATCGAGCTGCTCAGCATCATCGCCCGCGCGAAGCAGGTCGTGGTGATCGCGCACCGCAAGACCGTCACATCCGATGGCCTGCAGCGACTGATCGCACTGCTGCCAAGCGTGAAGATAACCGACAGGCCGGTTCGCCGTGCGCCGAAGCTCAACGCCTTCCTTGAATCGGAAGGATACGGCTCCGTGCCGTGCGATGTGGCGCGGGAAGGATACCAAGGCGAAGTCGCGTACCATTTCGTGCCGGACGCCAACGGTGTGCCGGTCATCAATTCCGGTCTGGTCGAATCAAGCCAGCAGGAGATCGACGAAGTGGTGAGCATCATCCGCAAGCGCGCGGCCGGTTTCACCATCGTTCCCGCATCGTATGTGCTTACCGTGGTGGCGCTCACGCACACGTTCCGCATCCGTCTGGGTGCCGAGCTCAAGTCGCTTGCCAACAAAGACAAGGCCATGGGCATGTTCCTGCGCCACGTGCGCATCGTGGACATCGTCGATGTGGCCGGCGCCCACGCCACCGACGCGATTCTTGCGATGTGCTACGCCAAGACCTCGCACGGCAGGCTGCTGCAGCAGTTCGGCGCGCTGGAATCCGACGGCGGCCGAGGCATGCTGCTGGACGCTTTGGCGGTACCGGACCGTCATCTCGACATCGTCTCGTCCTTCGCGTCCGACGATATGGACGACGAGCGACTGCATCAGGATGGTCCGAAGGCGCTCAAAACCGTGCTGCGTTGGGCCGAACAGCTTGATGACAGCATGGTTCGCCCGGCGATCAAGGAGTCCGGAGAGAACGTGCTCTTCAACGATCTCGCCGAGAGGATCCGCGAACGCGGCTTGGACGTGGCCGTCGATTACGGTTTCGATGACGGACTCAAACTGCCGTTGGTGGTTGGTCTGAAAGGCGAGCCGTTCGCTTTGGCCGTGCTCACCGATGACGCGCAGTTCATGGGACTGCAATCCACCAGGGAACGCCATCGCGTGCTGCTGCAGGACATCGAATCGCTTGGCTGGTCGGTGATGACGGTATGGAGCGTCGGCGCGTTCGTGAACCCCGATAAGGAAGTTGACCGCATCGTGGCACGACTGGGAAGCCTGTACCGGGAGGAACGGTGAGCGCCGAGCATATCGAAAACGTCATGGAGCATGACGATTCGCAGACCCAGTCCGAGACGCACTCCACACCCAGTTATTCCGCCACGCGGCGGACCGCACGCAAGCATAAGCGCGTGGTCCGCCAAGGTACGGAACTGTTCGATGCCGATGGCGTCAAACTCGAACCTTCGGACGTGCTCACCAAGCGCCAACGCGAGGCGGATGACGACAAGCGCATCCTAAACGAGCTTCCGCCACATTGGGCGGTCTTCTCCGAACGTGGCCGCTGATACGTCCAGCCGGGGCCAGCTATCGATTAGGATTATCAGCCATTAATTGATGGTGGCGATGACCGCACTGTATTCCTGAACCCGCAACACGACGGCCGCCTCATTGGGCGGCATGGCGAACACCGCGATGGTATTGCCTTGCGCATCCTTAGCCGGTTTGCCGGTCAGCAGCGCTTCGGCGCAGATCGTGTGTAACTGCGCATCCACACCACCGTCCGGCATATCATTAGCCATGCCGGACGGCGTTTCCGTACCGTTTGGCATATCCGCGACATTCGGTGTGCCGGACTGCATCTCAGCATCTGTCATGGTGGCGCTGGAAAGTGTCACCTTGTCTCCGGGAATCAAACCGCCGGCCACACTTGCCAAACGCACTTCGATACTCGTATGGCCCTGCGGCACAACGGGGGACGCACGGGCCATGCCCGACATAAGCACATCGTGCGCGCCGATGCCCACCTGTGCGATCAGGCCGACGGCGTCGTCAAGCGTATGGAAGGCGTTGCTCAGCGAGCCATCGCTCGGCGCCTCACGTAAGTCCACGTCTTCGCGTGTGATGGCCGTGCCTTTGGCGACATTCCGCACCGCGACCACAATAGGCTGCGTGGCGATGGCTGCGCGTACGCATTGCAGCGTGGCGAATACCGTCAGGCCAGCGCACAATGCGGCGAGGAACCGATGCAGGCGTGCGTTGCTTCGTCTGGCTTCCAACGATGCGGCAGTCGAACCATGCCGGTCTCGTTGCAGACGCGTCGTGCGCGCGGTCCGTCCTTCTGAAGCCGTCGATGTGCGCAAACTCGAATGTGGCCGGCGGTCCATCAAGGAATGAAAAAAGGTCATCATGCATGCATGATGACCTGATTGTTATGACCACGGCAAGCGGAATCCGGGGTTGTGGTCGGAGAATGGGAGTTATCCACAATCTCCGGCGTGTCGCGTTGGATTCCGCGCCTGTGGGTCACTTGGATTTGTCGGTGCGGTAGAAGCCGGACCCCTTGAACTCGATCGGCACCGCGGAATAAACCTTGCGGACCTGCTCCTCGCCGCATTCCGGGCATACGGTGATCGGATCGTCGGTGAACGACTGCTGCTCGGTGAAGTCGTAGTTGCAGTTCTTGCAACGGTAATGGTAAGTAGGCACGATATCCTCGCTTTACGCACAATCCCAAATTTCTTAACGGGACATATCCTAGTACGTTCCCTGAGACGGCCCCGCAACCGTCCTATCCTCGGACATCGGCATAACCATCCGGCGTGAGCACGCCGTCGACGGGAATATCATGCGGCTCATGCGGCACGGTCTCGTCGGTCGGCTCCCAAGGCCAGCAAACGGCGACCACGCGCGCGGTGCTGCTACGATGCTCCAAAGCGCGGTCGTACCAACCGCCGCCGCGCCCCAATCGGAAACCATGTTCGTCCACAGCGAACGCTGGCACAATGATCAGCTCGGCCGAAGTGAGAACTTCCGGTCCTTCCGCTGCGTTTTCCGGCTCCTGCGGGCGATGTGTGTTGATGGAACCATCAGCATTGCGCTGGTCGCGCAGATCGTCAAGACCGTTCAGCTCACTCCAGCCGACTTCCATGCCAGCACCCAGACGCGGCACCAAAACACGGCAATCCGTGTCGAACATCGCTTCGAGCAACGGCATCATCGATATTTCACTGCCCATCGAGGCGAAGGCCGCGACGGTTGATCGCGGTCGAATCAACGACGCTTCCAATGCGTGTTCGGCAAGCAGTCGTCCCGCTTCGCGCCGCTGGTCGGCGGACGTCCGCTTTCGTCGTTCGATCGCAGCCGCGCGCCAATGCCGTTTCAGCTCGCGTTGTTGCTTATACATGTCCATATCGTTCGTTGTACCACGGTTCGATTGCGTGGAAAACGGAACATGGGGTATGGGTGGGGCACAATGGAAGGGTGACGATTTTGCAATCCTTGAGCGACATGATGCGTCGTCCGGGGAATAATTCCTTTGAAATGCCGGAATTCATCCAATCGCATAGCATGCGCGTCCCGGTGAGTCTGCGCCCGTTGACGGGTGCCGACTATGACGAGTGGAACGAGGTTCGCTGGCGCAACGATGCCTGGCTCAAGCCGTGGGAATCCGGCGATCCGCTGCACGGCGCCCCCATCACCTACAAGGAATGGATGAAACAACTGCGGCGCAACGAACGGGCCGGTACCGGTGCCGTGTTCGCCATCGAACAGCATGGCCGTATCGTCGGGCAGATCTCGTTGGGCGCGATCTGCTACGGCGCGATGCGTTCCGGCGTCGTCGGCTATTGGGTGGACGAGCGTTGCGCCGGGCGTGGCTACGCGCCGATGGCGGTGGCGCTGTTGGCGGATTGGGCCATGTTCGACCCGACCGGACCTCGACTGCATCGCATGGAAATCGACATTTTGCCGGAAAACAAGCGGTCCCGTGCCGTTGCACGCAAGGTCGGAGCAACGTTGGAGGGGGTGCGGCGCGCGTATATGTACGTCAACGGCCAATGGCGCGATCATGAAAGCTACGTATTGATGGCCGAGGACGCGCCAAACGGTTTCACCGCGCGTCTGATGACAGGGAATTCACCCTCCTGATTCGACACGCCGGGGAGGACTCGCCTCGAATGTCGGAATGTCACCTATTCTTATGACATATGGGTTATGAATCGTTAAGCACGGTGGTCGTGCTTGCGATCGTTGTCATCCTGATGCTCATTTGGTTGCCCAGACGGACGATTAAAGGCATGAAGAGGGTGATCGAACATCGCGAGGACCGCTTTTCACCGTCGTTGCATCTGGTGGATGCCGACAGCGGAACGCGATTTTCCGATGAGACCGTCGCGGCAGCGAAAGGGGTACTGATGCAGTCCACAGAGGCGCACAAAGGCGCAACATCCGAAGAACGGATCGCGGAAATTCGCGCCCTTCGTCACGCCGCGGTCCGCAGGAGGCGCGCCATCGCCGTCTCATTGCTGACAATCACGGTCGTTGTGCTGGTCTGTGCGTTCGCACTGCACTTCAGCCCGCTGTTCGCGCTCATTCCGGCCGCGTTGCTGGCCGCGGTGCTCGCGTTGGGTGTGCGTGCGTCCAAGCAGGCCGTGGCGTGGGAGCGGAAGGTCGCCAGATACCATGCCAAGGTGAAGAAGCGTGCCGCCGCCGAACGCAAACGTGCGCAGGCGGAGCAGGCGGAACGTGCCAGACTGCGCGCGCAGGAGCTGGCCGAGGCCCGCAAGGTCGCCGACGAGCAGTTGAAGACCGATGTCGTTTCCGAGGGGGAGATTCGCCAGGCGATCGCCCGCGGCAAGGCCGATCGGGACGCCGCGGTGAAACGGCGCAAGGAAGAGATGTCTTCCAAGGAAGAGACGCAGACTGCCGAGAAGGCCGTCGACCAGACAGCCGAACGTGCGGATGCCGCGCCCGCTGACGTCAAGGAAGTGGGACTGTCCATCCACGATGAGCGAGACAATATGGCCGAAGAAGCCAAAACCGTTGCCGTCAAGTCCACGCAGGACTTGATTTCCTTCTCGTTGGGTGCGCCTCGCGACGGTGCCGACGTTGAGGTGGATGCTCCGGAAAGCATGGAGATCAAGTCCACCAAACAAGTGGCCAAGGCCGTGCCCGTCGAAACGCCTTCCGACGAGGCTGAGCCGTTGATTCCGCCAAGCGACGCAATGGGCAGCATGGATGCCGATGAGGCCGCCGCCCGCGTGGATGAGGGCGTGCACCTCAGAGAGGTCGACGTTCCGGGATTCCACGATGCCGAAGTACGTGCCGATGTGGAGGCTCCGGATGTGACTTCGGACTCCCTAGGCACCGGCCTGGAGGCCATTCTGGCCCGTCGTAGCGCCTGACGAAACGCTTGAACCGTTTTTTACAAAGCCTGGAACCGCATGGTTTCAGGCTTTTTTGATAATTTCTCTCAGAGCGTTAGCACTCGAGTTGGCAGAGTGCTAATAATCGCGCTAGGATAAGTCACAGCGCGAAAGGACGACGCCGTAAGTGATCGTCAGCCTCTTGCTAGCGGGTCCCGGCGCGGTAAGTATCGATTTCTCTTTAGAAAGAGGAGGTCCACAGTGTCGATCTCACTCACACCGTTGGAAGACAAGATCATCGTCAAGCAGGCGGAAGCCGAGACCCAGACCGCTTCCGGTCTGTTCATTCCGGACAATGCCAAGGAGAAGCCGCAGCAGGGCGAAGTCCTGGCTGTCGGCCCGGGTCGTCGTAACGACGCCGGCGAGCGTATCCCGGTCGACGTCAAGGTCGGCGACAAGGTGCTGTACTCCAAGTATGGCGGCACCGAGGTGCACTACCAGGGCGAGGATTACCTTATCGTCTCCGCTCGTGACATCCTGGCCATCCTCGGCTGAGACTAGCGCGTAGCTGTCGAAACCCCGTTTCCCGTATATTGCGATTCGCAAGGCTCGGGAGGCGGGGTTTCTGCGTTGTTCGGCGCCGATTTGCGCAAAACGTTGGAATTTCAACGATTTGGGCCGTTTTTGGCTGTCGCGACACGCCGTATTTGCATTAGTCGGCCGGTCTGTGGCATACTAAACGGGTTGCCGGTTGGGGTTCAACCAAACAGGCAGCACGGCGGATTTCCCAAGCGGTCAAAGGGAACTGACTGTAAATCAGTCGCCTCGTGCTTCAGTGGTTCGAATCCACTATCCGCCACGCCTCGATAGCTCAGTGGTAGAGCACTTCCTTGGTAAGGAAGAGGTCGTGAGTCCGATTCTCACTCGAGGCTCTCATGGCGGGATAGCTCAGCTGGCTAGAGCGTACGACTCATAATCGTAAGGTCAAGAGTTCGAGTCTCTTTCTCGCTACAAAGGCCGACGGAATGTCGGTATAGCAACGAACCACAAGAGGTGAACTAAATGGCAAGCAAGAGCGCCGACATTCGTCCGGGCATCACGCTGGCATGCACCGAGTGCAAGGAGCGTAACTACATCACGACGAAGAACCGCCGTAACACGCCGGATCGTCTTGAGCTCAAGAAGTTCTGCTCCCGCTGCGGCAAGCAGACCGTGCATCGCGAGACCCGCTGAGCGGAATCAAGCTTTCGAAACCCGACCAATTTGGTCGGGTTTTTTGTTACTCTGGAGCGTTATGACTAGTTTTGCAGATCTCACCACCATCGGCGTGGGCGGTCCTATCGCCACTTTCCTGGAACCGACCACGCGCGTCGGCGTCATCGAGGCCGTTGAGGAAGCCGATTCCCAAGGACTGCCATTGTGCGTGATCGGCGGCGGATCCAACATGCTCGTATCCGACACGCCGTTCGAAGGCGTGGTGGTCCGCGATGCGAGACGTTCCATCAGCGTGTTGGATGAGGCGGCTCCGGTCGAGGATGATGGGCGTGTCGTCCACGTGAACGCCGAAGCCGGCTGCAACTGGGATGATTTCGTCGATTACTGCGTCCGACTTGGACTGGAAGGCGTCGAAGGCTTGTCCGGCATCCCCGGCACCGTCGGCGCGTCGGTCGTGCAGAACATCGGCGCGTACGGTCAGGAGGTCGCCACCAGCGTCGACAGCGTCGAGGTTTGGGACCGCAAGGAACGTGCGGTAAAGGCGTTGCGCAACGATCAGCTCGCCTTCGGCTACCGCATGAGCGCGCTGAAAGCCAGCATGTACAGCGCTCCGGCGACTCCGGCCGCGGAATTTTTCCCGACGCCGCGATACGTGGTGCTATCCGTCACGTTCGCGTTGCGGCACAGCGATACGGGCGTGGTCGGTTATGGTCAGCTCGCCAAGGCGTTGGACGTCGCCGTGGGCGATCGCATGAACACCGCGGACATCCGCAACGCGGTGCTGAAGGTGCGTGCGGCTAAAGGCATGCTGGAAGACGCGCATCGCTATGCGTCGCCGGCCATGCAGGGCACCAAGAAGACGAATCTGGTCGATGTCGCTCTTGAATCGCAATCCAAGCAGAACGGCGATGACGGTCCGGACTTCAACCGCCATAGCTGCGGCAGCTTCTTCATGAACCCGATTCTCACGCCACAGCAGGCCGAGACGCTTCCCGAAGACGCGCCGCGCTTCGACGCGGCATTGCCGGGCGGCGGGCAGGGCGTCAAGACTTCCGCGGCCTGGCTCATCGACCATGCCGGCTTCCATAAGGGGTTCAAAATCAACGAAAACGCTCCGGCTGGCCTGTCCACGCTGCATACGTTGGCGTTGACCAATCGTGGGGGAGCATCAGCCGAAGATATCGCCCGCCTCGCCAAAACCGTGCAGGACGGCGTCGAGGCCGCGTTCGGCATCCGACTGGTGCCCGAGCCGGTCGTCATCGGCATGAATCTTAAATAGCGTCACGCACGCCGTCAATGTGACGAAAACGACTTATACTTGCGCCTTGTGCTCTAGAAGGTGGAGCGTGAAACCGCGCGGGCGGAAAGAAGAGAAGGACGAGACATGAACGTATTTCGCAAGAAATCCGTCGAACAGACGCTGGCTGAAACAGGTGAGTCCGGCCATGCGCTCAAACGCGATCTGACCTGGTGGGATCTTGCCATCATGGGTGTGGCCGTTGCCGTGGGCGCAGGCATCTTCTCCATCGGCGCGCAGGCGGCTGCCTTCCATGCCGGTCCGGCGGTGGTGCTGAGCTTCCTAATCGCAGGCGTCGTGTGCGGCGCCGCCGTGATGTGCTACGCCGAATTCGCCTCCATGATTCCAGTGGCGGGTTCCGCCTACACCTTCACCTACACCACCGTCGGCGAGATCGTGGCATGGGTGATTGGCTGGGATCTGATCCTCGAAATGCTCATGGCCGGTTCGGTCGTCTCCAAATACTGGGGCGTGTACCTCAACCAGTTCTTCGAGCTGATCGGCTGGAACATCAACACCAACATCGCCATCGGCTCGTTCAACTTCGACCTGGCTCCGGTCATCATCGTCGCCTTCTTCACCGCGCTGCTGGTGATGGGTACCAAGATCGGCGCCCGCGTGGACGGCGCGCTCACCATTTTGAAGATCGCCATCGTCGTGTTCATCGTGGTCGTCGGCTTCTTCTACATCAAGGCCGAAAACTTCACCCCGTTCATTCCGCCGAGCGAACCCGCAGCATCCACCGACGGCTCCGGCGTCTCCGCGGTCATGGAACAGCCGCTGTGGCAGTGGGCCACCGGCATGGCCCCCAGCATTTATGGCGTGACCGGCATCATCTCCGGCGCGGCACTCGTGTTCTTCGCTTTCCTCGGCTTCGACGTCGTGGCCACCGCTTCCGAAGAGACCATCAACCCCAAGAAGAACGTGCCGCTGGGCATCGGCGTGGGCCTCGGCCTGATCATCGTGCTGTACACCCTCGTGGCCATCGTCACCACGGGCATGGTCTCCTATAAGGACCTTGCCAAACAGTCCGATCCGTCACTGGCCGTCGCGTTCAAGATGGTCGGCGCCGACTGGGCCGCGAAGATCATCAGCCTCGGCATCGTCATCGGCATGGCCACCGTGGTCATGGTGCTGCTGCTGGGTCTGACGCGAGTGGTGTTCGCCATGAGCCGTGACGGTCTGCTGCCTCGCGGTCTGAGCCATACCGGCAAGCATGGCACTCCGGTGCGCCTGCAGATCATCGTCGGCGTGGTCATGGCGCTGATCGCGGCCTGCTGCAACGTCGGCATCCTGTCCGACATGGTGAACATCGGCACGCTTTCGGCGTTCACGCTGGTGGCGATTTCCATTCCGATCATGCGCAAGAAGCGCCCCGACCTGGAACGCTCCTTCAAGATCCCAGGCAACCCGTGGGTGCCGATCCTGATCGCGATCGCCAACCTGTGGCTGATGGTCAACCTGAGCGTGCTCACTTGGATCCGTTTCGTGGTCTGGCTCATCGTCGGCTTCGCCATCTACTTCGGCTACGGCTACCGTCATGCCCGTCTCGGTGCCGGCGAACTCGAAGTTGCCGCGCAAGAGTAATCTGGAACAGTACACGTTGTTGTTGAGGAGGTAAGCATGCCGTACGTTGTTGCCCAGCCGTGTGTGGACGTCAAAGACAAGGCCTGTGTGGACGAGTGCCCGGTCGATTGCATCTACGAAGGCTCCCGTTCCCTGTACATCAATCCGAACGAATGCGTCGATTGCGGCGCATGCGAGCCGGTGTGCCCGACCGAAGCCATCTTCTACGAGGATGACCTGCCGGACGAGTGGGCTTGGTACAAGGACGCCGCCGTCAGCTTCTTCGCCGAAGTCGGCGATCTGGGCGGCGCTTCCGCCGCTGGCCCGATCGGCAAGGACCCGGAGCAGGTCGCCGCGCTTCCTCCGCAGAACCAGTGACCATGGCTTGTTGAACCGTCGTGCCGTCCATTTTGCTCGTCGAGCGGATTTGGACGGCCGATTCGTTTTCTGGACCGGTTCGACTTCGACGTTTCCATGCGCCGAAGGCGAACCGGTTTTTCGTATGGACGGACGACCATGCCGTCGGGCCGATTGCCGTATGCTGGAGCATGGTTTGAGATTCCCGTTGGAAAAGGAGACTTACGGATGGGCTTTCATGAGTTCTCGTCACCGTACGATTGGTCGCGCATCGCATCCTACAAGCGCACGGCGAAGGCCGCGTTCGGCGGCATGATCGACCTGTCCGTCGGATCTCCCGTCGACCCCGTGCCCGATTCGGTGCGCAAGGCGCTCGCCATCTCGTCGAACGATCCGAACGCGTACGGTTATCCCGTCACGGCCGGCACCGCCGATTTGCGTGACGCCATTCACGAGTGGTTCGCGGCCGCCCGCAATGTCGATTTGCGTGCGATTGGCGCCGATGTGGTGCCGACGGTCGGTTCCAAGGAAGGCGTCGCGTTGATGGCGTCGCTGCTGCATTTCGGCGAGGGCGATGTCGTCGTGCAGCCGAAGGTGTCGTATCCGACGTACGAGATCGGCACGCAGTTGGCCGGCGCGCAAACGCTGAAGGTCGACGACGTGGCGGATGCGGATTCCTGGAAGGATGTGCCGGGCGTCAAGGCCGTTTGGGTCAATTCGCCGTGCAATCCGACCGGTGAGGTGCTGTCCGCGGAACGGATGGCCGGTATTGTGCGTGCCGCGCGCGCGATTGGTGCCGTGGTGCTGTCCGATGAATGCTATGCGTTGATGCAATGGGAAGACGACGTTGCGGAAGCGGATGCGGATACACTTGCCTCCACGCCGTGCGCCTTGCGCGCCGATGTGTGTGGCGGGTCCGCCGAAGGCGTATTGGTGCTGTATTCGCTGAGCAAGCAAAGCAACATGGCCGGGTATCGTACGGCGCTTATCGCTGGCGATCGATCGCTGATCGGGCCGATGGCGGCATACCGCAAACAGATCGGGCAGATCATTCCCGGACCGGTGCAGGCTGCGATGGCCGCCGGGCTGCGTGACTTCGACGCGGTCAAGACCCAGCATGCCCGTTACCAGGAGCGTCTGGGCATGCTGGTGAGTGCTCTGCGCGCATACGGATACTGCACCGACATGCCGCAAGGCGCGTTGTACGTGTGGGTGAAAGCCAAGTCCGGCGACTGCTGGGAGGATCTGCGCCAGCTTGCCGAAATCGGCATCGTCGCCAGCCCCGGCGAGTTCTACGGAGCGCCGGAATACTTGCGATTCTCGGCTACGGCCAGTGATGCGGCGATCGCCTCCGCCGCGGAACGATTGGCACGTTGACGGTTTGCTGACGATGGCCTTTTGACGAACGAAAGCGTTGAAAACAAAAAGGACCTCCGATTCGCTCGGAGGTCCTTCATTATGGCGGAGTCAGAGGGAGTCCAACGCCCATGCGTCTTATGGCTATGTGCAGCTGTTGATGTCGCTGATCCAGGAGTGGCGTGCGCTACTCAAGCGTCCGGAACTACCATTCATATTCGCCCAATTGCCGAACTATACTTTGGAACCCGATTGCGATTGGCCAAGGCTGCGTGATGAACAACGGCGCGCTTTGACGTTGTGGAACACGGCGATGGTGGTGACGATCGGATATGGAGAGGATAATGACCTGCATCCTTTGGATAAGCGCCATGTCGCGCAGCGCTTGGCAACGGCTGCCGAGTCGTTGGTTTATGGACGTGATCGCGAGCCGATGGGGCCGCTTCCTGTCATGGCGATTCACAAGGATGACGGCATTGAGATCTCCTTCATCCATACGGGAGGGGGATTGGTCTGCACAGGCGACGTGCCTTTTGACATCTTGGAGCCGGGAGGCTCGATATATCGGGTGAAGGCTCGTCGGTACGATTGCTATGGCGGTAACGGAACCGGGCGTGCGAGTGGCGCAGTGAGAGAGCTCTCCCCAGTACAGTGTCAGTTTGTCGGCCAATGAAGCATCGATGATAACGCTATTGCCGGGGACAGCGTAAATAGTTTTTGCAGTTAATCGTGTTTGGGCGGAAGCCTGTAATTTCCTGCGTTTGGAATACTTAAATCTATTCGAAAGTTTCGTAAATAGTTGCATATAGAACTTTCGTAACAAAAAATTTAAGTATTTAGTTAAATGACTTGACTTTCTTGAAAGTCAAGTCATATAATCAAGCAATGCTTTGACTGAAATGCTAAAGCATTTACGAAACATGAAGATGTGTGTTCGTGCATGTCGCCAAGGGAGAAAGACTTTGTATTCCCACATCCGATATTGGATAAGGAGATTCAGCAATGAAGTTTGAATACCATGTCAAACCAACCGGCAGCGATGCTGCGTGCGGCGACGCGGAGCATCCGTTCGCCACGATTTCCAAGGCCGCGCAGATGGCCTCTCCGGGTGATACGGTAATCGTGCATGAAGGCGTATACCGCGAACAAGTCAATCCGAAACGCGGCGGTCTGAGTGAACATGAGCGCATCACCTACCGCGGAGCCGAAGGCGAAGCACGGCCGGTTATCAAAGGCTCGGAATGCGTGCAGGGCTGGACGGAATTGGCCGATCATCCGCATGTGTGGACGGTGGTGCTTGATAATACGATGTTCGGGGATTTCAATCCATTCGCGACCCCGATTTTCGGCGACTGGCTGGAAATGCCCAAGTTCGGCAAAGATCCGGACAAACATCTTGGCGATGTGTATCTCAACGGAGTTTCCTTCTTCGAATCGACGACGTTGGAAGGCGTATACGATCCGCAGCCGCGTGATACGGATGAGGATTTCGCGTTGAAGATTCCCTGCCCTGTGCCGCATGTGGACCGTACACGTTATGTATGGCATGCCGAAGTGGACGAGAATGCCGGCACCACAACGATCTGGGCGAATTTCCAAGGTGCCGATCCGAATGAGGAACTGGTGGAGGTCAGTGTTCGTCGCACATGCTTCTTCCCCTCCCGCAACCATGTCAACTACATCACCGTGCGTGGCTTTGAAATGGCGCAGGCCACTGGAGATTGGGCGCCGCCTACCTCGCAGCAGTGGGGCATGATCGGCCCGAACTGGTCGTATGGCTGGATCATCGAAGACAACGTGCTGCATGACGCCAAATTCTCCGCGGTGTCATTGGGCAAGGAAATCTCATCCGGCGACAACGAGTGGACGAAAACCGAGCGCAAGACCGGTTACCAGTACCAGTTGGAGGCCGTGTTCAAGGCCCGTCGCATCGGCTGGGAAAAGGGGCTGATCGGCGGTCATATCGTACGCAACAACGACATCTACGAGTGTGGACAGAATGCCATCGTCGGACATATGGGCAGCGCATTCTGCCGTATCGAGCATAACCATGTCCATCACATTGCGTTGAAGCGTGAATTCTTCGGATGGGAAGTCGCTGGCATCAAATTCCATGCCGCATTGGATACGGTCATTGCCAACAACAACATCCACGACTGCTCGCTGGGCATGTGGATGGATTGGCAGACGCAGGGCACACGCATCACGCGCAATGTGTTCCACGATAACGTCCGTGACCTCATGATTGAAGTGAGTCATGGGCCGTATCTGGTGGACAATAACGTTTTCGCCTCGCCGGTGATGTTCCAGAACTGGTCGCAAGGTGGTGCCTTCGTCAACAATCTGATTTGTGGCGGCATTGAACCGCATACCGTTCTCGACCGTTCCACGCCGTATCACTATCCGCACACCACCGAGGTGGCCGGGTGCGCTGTGGTATCCGGCGGCGATGAGCGTTGGCTGAACAACATGTTCGCGCCGCAACCGGTGAAACCGACTGTCGGTGAATATGGTTTGTCCGCCTACAGCGATTGCCCGATGTCGATGCATGAATACTTGGAACGCCAGCGGGCCATGTGGGCAGATCCTTCGCAGGGTGGTGGTGAGCGCAATCCTCTGCAGTCTCTATATGCGGGCGGCAACATCTATCTGTCCGGCGCACAGGGGCTGAACAAGCAGGAAGGTGCGGCCGACGATTCGGAGCGCATGCAGGAGGACGCCCCGTTCTTCGGCGGCACCGTCTCCACGAGCGTTGCGTGTGATGAGCCCATGCCGGTGACATTGGTCGAAGAACCCGATGGACTGTATCTGCAGTGCACTGTGCCACAGGCCGTCGCCGATACCAGGATGCAGGTCGTCACCAGCGATATGCTCGGCGTGCCTCGCATCGTGGAGGAACGCTATGAACAGCCCGATGGCAGTGACTATGTGCTAGACACCGACTTGCTGGGACAAGCCTTGACCGCAACGGAACGCAAAGCCGGGGCGTTGAATGGTCTTGTCTCCGGAGAGAATCGCATCCGAATCTGGGAATGGAACAACTGATATGACAAATGCAACCGATACCAGCAAGACATTGGGCGAGTCCATGTTCGCACAGTGCGGATATGCCCAGGACGCCATCGATAAGCGCGTGTCACAGGTCTGGTATGAAATTTTCGAAGGTCCGAACAAATTCTATTGGGAGAACGACGAAGGCCTTGCCTATGTGATGGACACCGGCAACAACGATGTACGTACCGAGGGTATGAGCTATGCGATGATGATCGCCCTGCAATACGACCGTAAGGACGTATTCGACAAGCTGTGGGGCTGGGTAATGCGTCACATGTACATGAAGGACGGTCATCATGCGCATTATTTCGCATGGTCGGTCGCGCCGGACGGTACGCCGAACTCGAATGGTCCTGCACCTGACGGCGAGGAATATTTCGCGATGGACCTGTTCCTCGCCTCCCGTCGCTGGGGTGATGGCGAGGATATCTACGAATATTCCGCATGGGGACGCGAGATCTTGAGATATTGCGTTCATAAGGGCGAACGCTACGACGGCGAGCCCATGTGGAATCCCGACAACAAGCTCATCAAGTTCATTCCGGAAACCGAGTGGAGCGATCCGTCCTACCATCTGCCGCACTTCTATGAAGTATTCGCCGAAGAAGCCGACGAAGAAGACCGTCCATTTTGGCATGAGGCAGCCGCCGCAAGCCGTCGCTATCTGCAGGCGGCCTGCGACGAGCGGACCGGCATGAACGCTGAATACGCGGATTATGACGGAAAGCCGCATGTTGACGAGTCCAATCATTGGCATTTCTATTCCGACGCCTACCGTACCGCGGCGAATATCGGACTGGATGTAGCTTGGAACGGTCTGCAGGAAGTGCTGTGCGACCGCGTCGCCGCGCTGCAGCGATTCTTCCTGACCCACGACCGTACTAGCGTCTACGCCATCGACGGCACCGCCGTGGACGAGGTCGTGCTTCATCCGGTCGGATTCCTGGCCGCGACCGCGCAAGGCTCACTTGCGGCGGTGCATTCGGCCCAGCCCGACGCGGAGCATAATGCCCGTGAATGGGTGCGCATGCTGTGGAATACGCCGATGCGAACCGGCACGCGTCGTTACTATGACAATTTCCTCTATGCTTTCGCCATGCTGGCGTTGAGCGGAAAGTATCGGTATGAATGATGATTACCTCAACTAATCCTACGGTCTACACGGATTTTCCTGATCCAGACATCATCCGGGTCGGAGACGTGTATTACATGGCCACTACGACTATGCATTTCACACCCGGGTGCGATATTCTGCGCAGCTATGACCTAGTGCATTGGGAATTCATTGCGCACGCATTGAATATCGTGGCGGATACCCCTGAAGAACGTTTGGAATGTGAAGGTGCCAACGCCTACGGTCGAGGCATGTGGGCGCCGTCACTGCGTTACCATCGGGGCACCTGGTATGTGTTGTTCGCCGCCAACGATACGCATACCAGCTATCTGCTGACGGCGGATGATCCATGCGGCCCATGGCGAAAGCGTGAGCTTGACGGCTTCTATCACGACAGCGGACTGTTCTTTGACGACGATGATCGAGCCTATGTCGTATATGGGCAGTCGACATTGCGCATCACGGAGTTGAATCCTGAATTAAGCGGGCCGATGCCGGGTGGGCTCGACCGGGTCATCGTACAGGACGATCCGCAGGCTGACCTTGGTTATGAGGGCAGTCACCTATACAAGCATGATGGACGCTATTACGTCTTCACCTGTCACTTCCCGCAAGGCAAGGGCAAAACAGAAGCCTGCTTGATGGCCGAATCCTTGGATGGCGCTTTCGAAGCGCGTGAAATTATCGACGACGACCTGTCCTTCCACGGTTACGGAGTCGCGCAAGGCGGTATGGTGGACACTCCGGACGGCGACTGGTATGCATTCATGATGCAGGACCGCGGCGGTGTGGGACGCGTGCCGACACTGATGCCGATGCGGTTCGGCGAGGACGGATTCCCCGTCATCGGCGAGAACGGCAAAGTGCCGCAGTCGGTCAGCGTGCCGGCTGCAAGCTGTGCCGAACCTGTCGCGCCCATCAACGGCAGCGAATTCATAGCCCGGCATAACGCCGAAGGCGGAGTCGATGCCAACTGTCTGCAGCCATACTGGCAGTTCAATCACATCACACATGACGAATACTGGTCACTGACGGAACGTCCGGGAGCATTCCGCCTGCATTCCGGACGCATCAGCTCGAATCTCAATCATGCATGGAACACGCTGACGCAGCGCACGATGGGGCCGGTGACGGTGGCCGAAGTCACCGTCGACGCGTCGACATTGCATGATGGCGACTTCGCCGGATTGGCGGCGTTCCAAGGATGCTATTCCTACATCGCGCTTACGCGAAGGAACGGCCGCACGATGCTGACCGTCCAATACAAGCCGGTGAATGACGATTCCATCTTCTCCGACGATGATTGGGACAGTCCAGCCGTAACGGATGCGGAAATCATGGCGGATGCGGATTGCATGCGCCTGCGCGCGGTATATGATTTCACCGATTGCAAGGATGAAGTGACGTTCTTCTACCGCGATGCGGATATGCCGGAATCCGAATGGCGCCCATTGGGGACAGCGCACCGGATGGTCTTCAAAATGGATCATTTCACAGGTTGCCGTATCGGATTGTTCCTGTATTCGACAAAAGAGACCGGTGGAATCGCCGATTTTTACGACTTTGCGTATTCGACGCCGAATACGAAGGAAGGAGGGCGATGAAGCGACAGGCCATAGTGGCGCAGGGAACTGTCGAAGGCTTGGCGGCTGAAGATCAGGGCATCACCGTGTTCCGAGGGGTCCCGTTCGCCCAGCCTCCCGTCGGCAGTCTGCGCTGGCGTGCGCCGCAGCCGGCCCTGCCATGGGATGGTGTGCTGCAAGCCTTCGATTTCGGGCCTACCGCGATGCAGCCGACGCCGGGTGCCTCCGATGATTTCTATGATCGTGAATGGGGCACCGATCCGGCCGTGCCGATGAGCGAGGATTGCCTCTACCTGAATATTTGGACTCCGGCATTACGCGGATATGGCGCGGATAGCATGGTAGCCTCCGAAAAGCTGCCGGTCATGGTCTGGATCTACGGCGGAGCCTATCAATGCGGCGGCACATTTGAAAAGGAATTCGACGGCACACATCTCGCCGCGAACGGCGTCGTTGTGGTCAGTGTGGCCTATCGTCTGAATGCATTTGGGTTTATGACGCACCCTTTGCTGCATGAGGAGGCCGTAGAACGCGGCGACGGCGAACCATATGCGAATTTCGGATTCCTGGATCAGCGTGCCGGAATCCAATGGGTGAAGGAAAACATCGCGAAGTTCGGCGGAGATCCGGAAAACATCACGGTTTTCGGTCAATCGGCCGGTGCAGCCAGCGTCTTGGCCCAGATCTGCTCGCCGATGAATCATGGCCTGTTTCAGAAAGCCATCATGCAATCCGGCGCAGGCCTAGGGCATTTCAATGCGCGGCAGGACACGCTGGAGCATGCGCAGGCCAACGGAATCCGTCTGTTCGAAGCATTGGGTGTCTCCACGCTGGAGCAGGCCCGTGCAATCCCGGCCCGAACGGTATTGGAAGCCGCCGAGTCCCTGCCTGTTCCACCGGACAGCGGACGTGAAGATGACTGGTCGATGATTGTCAATTGGGCGCCATGCGTGGACGGCCTGTTCCTTCCCGATCAGGAGGAGCGTATCGTCGAGGGCTGCAAGGCCAACAACGTCGACATGCTGGTCGGCAACACGACCAATGAGTTCATCGCTTCGACTGAAGATGGGAAGCCTGTGCATGTCGGCCAGCTCGGCAATCTCACGCTGATCCGCAAATGGACCGCAAGCGGTGGGACCACGCCATACTACTATCATTTCGATGTCGCTATGCCGGGGGATGATGCCGGAGCCTTTCACTCGTCCGATCTGTGGTTCTCCTTTGGAAGTCTTGCGAAATGCTGGCGTCCGTTCGTTGGATGGCATTACGATCTGGCAAGGCGAATGGGGCTGTACTGGACCAATTTCGCCGCCAATGGCGATCCCAACGGAACGGACCGTGACGGAACGCCGCTTCCTGTATGGGATCCTTGCATCGGTGAGGAATACCCCGCCATGCATTTGTGCCAAGAACCGGGCATGCGGACGGATTGGCTTACCGAAACGGATCGAAAAGCATTCGGCCTGTGACGGCATGCCGTTGATGTATAAATACTGATATGTAAACAGGGACGGTCTTTGCGGATCGTCCCTGCCGCATAATGATTTGCCGTTGCGCGTGCAGGAGGATTTCGAGACTGATTATCCGACTTTTCACCGTTTCCGTCGTCTGGTCCGTCGGTGGCGTCTCGCGGAGGCTCGGGCCATTAAAGACCCTGTTCGGCGTTGTGCAGGCTAGGAGCTGTTTGAAGTGTTCTAGGCCGGACGTTTCGCCGTATAGGGGCGTGTCTGCGTGGATTCCGTCGGATGTGGCGTCTCAATTGTTGGACGTTGCGGTGAGCGTGAACGGGGGTGATTATGAGGAAGACTGAACCCCCCGCTCATGACCATTGCCGACACGATGGCCTATTTGCAGTGCAGTCGTCGGCTGTCTTGTTGGGTACCCAACTCGGGTACCTTGCTGGGTACCGGAAATGTTGGCATTGGCGTACATTTCCGTACATTCTCTGTTTGCGCCGTATGTCTTGAAATCGTTGGTATTCCGCCGTTTTGGCATGAAAAAAGGGCTTCCGGATTTCTCCGAAAACCCTCAAGGCGGAGTCAGAGGGATTCGAACCCTCGAGCCGCTAAACACGACTAACACCTTAGCAGGGTGCCCCTATCGGCCACTCAGGCATGACTCCACTGTTGCGTTACGACGCAACAGCATGTAACTATAGCATCTATCCGCGTGCGAAACACCATATTGTGAAAAAATGAGAGAAAAACGTGTGGTGATGTCAGTGGGACTCGAACTCGTGAGCCGTGTCGAGCGGTCTCATCGATATGCGACACGCCGGTGTGCCCGCAGGTTTCGCCATATTCGAACATTTGTTCCAAAACTGCCGAATCGTTGTCTATCATGGAATCATGAGCACGGCACCAAGAATCGCAGCGGCCAAACGTGACTGGGGTCACGATGAGGTCGGATGCACGGTGCTGCATATCGACATGGACGCTTTTTTCGCATCCCTCGAAGTGGCGCGGCATCCGGAATACGCCGACAAACCGGTAATCATCGGCATCGGCAACCGTTCCGTGGTGTCCGCGGCGAACTATGAGGCACGCAAATACGGCATCAATTCGGCGATGGCAAGCTCCCGGGCAAGAAAACTATGCCCGAACGGTGTCTTTCTGCCGGTGGACATCCACTACTACCGTGAGATGTCCCGACGTATCTTCACAGAGGTGTTCTCCCGCGTCACCGATCGCATCGAACAGGTTTCCGTGGATGAATGCTATATGGACGTCTCCGGCGCGCTGCTGCGGTGGAAGAGTCCCCGCGCCATCGGAGCTTGGATACGCGATCAGGTCGCCAGACGGTACCACATCACCTGTTCCGTCGGCATCGCGGCGAACAAGCTTGTCGCCAAAATGGCTTCGACCAATGCCAAACCGGATGGCATGCTCATGATCCCCGTGGCCAGACATGCCGAATTCGTGCAGATGATGCCGTTGCGTGGCATACCTGGCATCGGTCCGTCCTTGGAGAAACGACTGAACGCATGGGGCGTTGATTCCGTGGCTGACTTGGCGAAGATGAGCATGGAATCGCTTGAGCAGGCGACGGGGTCAGCCATCAGCGCGCGCGGGTTGTACATGGCGGCACGCGGATTGGATGACCGCCCTGTCGCACCGCGTGCGCAGGAGAAATCCGTCGGCGCGGAACGCACGTTCGACAAGGACACCCAAGACATGCGGCAGGTGACATCCATGCTCCGCTGGTGTTGCGATGATGTGGCCGGCACGCTGCGCAGACGAGGGTTGATGGCGCGTAAGGTCATGGTGAAGCTGCGATTCCCGGATTTGAGCTATGCGACGAAAGGACATACGCTGGACTGTCCGACGGATGCGGCAAGCATGCTGTATCCGCAATGTGTCGCATTATTGCTGGCCATGATGGGCATGCCGGAAAGCTCTATCGACGCCATTTCGTTGACCAGACCGGTGCGACTTGCCGGCATGAGCGCGGGCGGTTTGGTCGAAGCGGCGGATGCGGCGGTTCAGCTTTCGCTTGATGACATGCTTGAAGAGCAGAACGAGGCGCAGCGGGGTCGTGGAACGGATGCCGAACCGTCGACCCAATCGGAACGGCTACGCGGTGCGGAAGCGGCATTAGACGCGGTACGGCTCAAATACGGTAAAGGAAGCGTGCGTCTTGGCATATGGCGTACGGGGCCATCAGGTAATCTTGAACATTGAGAGTGATGTGGAGCATGAGAAGAAACAGGGGGAGTGCCATGAGATACAGGGACAAGGCGGTGCATGCCCGCAACCCGGAAGTGCTGGTTGCAGGGCGTCGCAGGCTGGCCATCGTCGCAGCCGTCGTGCTTGTTGTATTGCTGGCGGTAGGTGGGTGGTTCCTGGCGCGGTGCTTGCGTTCATCACAGTCCCAAGCCGGGCAGGGGGCCGCAACGCAGATGAACGTGGCCAAGCAGAAAAAGCATGTGGTGAAAAAGGCCGAGCCAAAGGAACATCACGGCAATTCGCCGGACTGTCCGGATACCGATTGCATCGCCATGATGGTCAATGGCGATCTGCTGTTCCACCCTGGTCTGTGGGACAACTTCGCCGGTCCCAATACCGCGGCGACGGACGGTACGGCCTATGACTTCACCAGTCTGTTCGAACCGATGCGCAAGTACATCGATGCCTCCGATATCGCGGTGTGCGAATTCGAAACGCCGATCGCGCCTCGCGGTGGCCCCTACACCGGGTATCCGGTGTTCAACATTCCCTCGGAGGTCGCCGACGCGGCCGCCAAGGTGGGGTATCGCGCATGCACGCATGCGTCGAACCATTCGTGGGATCAAGGCGCGGATGGCATCACACGCCTGTGGGATACCCTCGACCAGGACGGCATCGCCCAGACGGGCTCCTACAAGACCGAGGAAGACTCTACCAAACCGCTGGTCATCGATTCCCCGACCGGTGGCGGCAAACTGGGCCTGATCGCCGGTACCGTGTCCCTGAACGCGCAAACCCCCGATTATGATTGGCGCGTCGACCGTCTGCGCGAGAGCGGCGATCCGAACCATCAGGCCGACATCGACAAAGCCGTGGCCAAAGCCAAAGAGGCCCGTAAACAAGGCGCCGACGTGGTGGCCATCGCCATGCATTCCGTGCAGGAATATCTTGACTACGCCGACTCGTGGCAGCAGTCCGAAGCGCATGAGCTGGCCGACACCGGTGCGTTCGACGTCATCTACGGTGCCGGATGCCACTGCGCGCAGCCCGTTGAGAACTACAACGGCACATGGATCATCTACGGTCTGGGCAACGCGGTGACGGTCACGTCCTACATTCCAGGCAACGAGGTCAACAACCAAGGCGTGACGGCCCGCGTCCAGTTCGCCGGCAAGAAAGGCGTGGCCGGCTCATGGCGGGTCAATCGCATCGATTGGGTGCCGACGGCCAATGTGCGTCAAGGCCAATACCAGTGGTGTCCGATTTCGGACGACCATCCGGATGGAGCCTGTTGGAACGAAACAGAAGATGCCAATCAGAGACAACGTATCTGGAACGTGATCTATTCCATGGGCGCGGACCAGAACGTGGTTCGCGAATGGAACATCACCGCAGAGCAAGCTGGTTCATCTGGAAAGTAGTTTCCCGTGGCAGAATATGCCTCGTATTCGTTAATCGACCTGTATGGAGCGTTTCCGCTCGTGATGTGAGGTGAAAGAAATGGATGGAGTTTTCGAGACCCAGCCGGACCGCACCGACTTGCCGCTGGTGGTCATGCCGGTGGTCATCGAATCGATGATCGGACCGTTCAAACAGAACTTCACGATGCTCGAAAACGTGGCCCGCGTGCGCATGTACGAGGATTTCACACTGGACGAGGACACCATCGTGGAACGCTGCAAGGATGCCGACGCCGTCATGGTCATCGGATTCCACTGCGCCGATGCCATCCTCGACAGGCTCGACGCCAAGTGCTATGCGTTCGGAGGCACCGGCGTCGCCAGCTACATCAATCTTGAGAAAACCAAGGAACGCGGCATCCGCGTCTGCAACGTGCTGCATTACGGCGATCACGCCGTCGCCGAGCACGCCATGGCGTTGCTCATGGAACTGACCAGGCACGCCGGAGCGCTTGATATGCAGGTCAAGCAAGGCGATTGGGACGGTGCCGACGGTTTCGAACTGTTCGGCAAGAAGCTCGGCATCATCGGACTCGGCGGCATCGGGCAGACCGTGGCCGGCATCGCCAACGCTTTCGGCATGAAAGTATCCGCGTGGAACTCCCACGTGCCGGCACAGGTGTTCGAGAACCTGAATGTCACTCCGGTGGAAGACATGAACGAGTTGATCTCGAATTCAGACGTGGTCAGCGTGCATATGCCGTTGCTTGACTCCACCCGTGGCATCATCACGGCGAAGAACCTCGACGCGTTGCGTCCGGGAACCCTGTTCGTCAACACCGCCCGCGCCGAAGTCATCGAACCCGGCGCACTGCTCGCAAGACTTCAACGCGGAGACATTCCGGCGGCCTTGGACGTGTTCGATCATGAGCCGCTTGCCGCCGACGATCCTTTGTGCAAGATTCCCGGCATCGTGCTCACCCCGCACATCGCATGGCGCACCGACGGCGCGTATATCGGCATGACCAAGCAGGTGGTCCAATCCATCGCCGCCTTCTTCAAGGGGGAGGAATTCAACGTCGTCGTCTGAAAAAATAACCGGGAAGCAGCATATGCGCGCGGTCGGTGAGGTTAGGTAGGTTGAACAGCATGCAGACCATACTCGATTCCGCCGATCGGCCGGCGCACGACGCCTTCGTCGAAAAGAAATCGGAATTCATCGGAGACGCCTGTCATATCAGCTCGTTGGATGAGGCGCTCGCTTTCGTTCAGACGATCCGTGACCAGCATCCGAAAGCCCGGCATGTCGCCTATGCCGCGGTGTGTGGTGGATCCGATGGACGTCTTGCGGAACGCATGAGCGATGATGGCGAGCCGTCCGGAACCGCCGGCAAGCCCATTCTCGACGTGCTGCGGGCAAACGAAATGACTGATTGCGTGGTCGCGGTCACACGGTATTTTGGCGGTATCCTGCTTGGTTCCGGCGGCCTGATCCGTGCGTATTCCACAGGTGCGTCAATTGCGGTCAAGGCTGCTTCCAAGGCGAAAATCGTACCGTGCGGCGAATATCAGGTAACTCTTGATTATCCGCAGTTGGGCAGCTTCCAGAATCTGTTGTCAACGGTGGAAGGCGAGCAGACCGACGCGCAGTACACTGACCGCATCGCCTTGACTGTGGTGGTTCCGCAGGAACAGGCGAATGTCTTCGAATCCCGAGTTGTGGAAACTTTCAACGCCACGGTCGTTCCGCAACTGGTGGGCACGTCCAACCGTCCGGTCAAAGTATGAGTTCACGTTGTGAGCCGCATGCATATAGTGTCGTAAGGTGAAAATATGAGTGATGAGAACGAGCAGCATGAGAATGATTCGCAGGCCGACGCCTCGAACGCCGATGAGACCGTGGATTTCGAGCCGTTGACCGCCACATACGAGCGGCTCCGGCATTCCACTGATTCCACCGCATTAAGCGAGTTCGCCAGACGTCCGCTGCCGGACCGGAGCGACCAGGCGGCGTTCTCCCGTGCCACCGCATTGCTTGAGGCTGTGGCTGGCAACGCGCATACGCCGGTGGAGGACCGCGTCTTCCTTGCCGAAACCATGCCGTTCCCGAACATTCTGGTCAAGCTTTCCACCGACGAGTCTCCTGAAGTACGCAAAGCCGTTGCGGGAAACGCCGATGACAAGAACTGGCTGGTGGGCCGACTGACCAAGGATGAGTCGCCCGAAGTGCGTGCCACCGCGCTGCGCAACAAACGTACGTCTTGGAAAATGCGTCTTGAAGGCGCCGAAGATTCCACCATGGATTCCGACACGCTTGATTTCCTGGGCTCGTTGGGAACGCAGGTCGAACCGGACGCTCCGGTGGTGCTTGCGACCATGGTGCGCAGGGCCGTCGCCTTGAATCCGAATGTTTCCGATCGGATGCTCCAGCAGTTGGCGCAGGACGCTTCAAGCGACGTGCAGAAGGCCGCTCAACGGCAGCTTGCGGAAAAATAATTGCATACGTTGTCATTTTTATGAGATTCCTGCGCGTGGTGCGCATGTTTTGGTCCTAGACTGGGAGCCATGACAGAACAGACCGAAAACGCAACGCGTCTCGCCCGTCCGCTCATTCGTCTGGCAAAGCTGGTGGGTGTCGCCACCAGCTACGTCGGTATGAGCCATGATTACCACGAAATCGAAGACGATGTTCTAGTGGCGGTGCTTGGGGCGCTTGGTATTGACGCTTCCAACGATGAGGCGATCAACCAGTCCATCACATCCATCAAGTCCGAACGCGAAACGCGCGTGGTGGCTCCCACGGTGCTGCATGTCGTCGGCAAGGAAAGCAAGGTGGAGGTGCACGGCGGCATGTTCGATGTGCCGGAAGCCTCCATCACGTTGGAAAACGGCAAGCAATTCACGGGCAAAATCTCCCATGAGGGCGGTGAGAAAATCGCCCATGAGATCAATGGCAGCTTCTTCTTCACGTCGTATCTCGTCCTGCCCGCCGATCTGCCCGAAGGCTATCACACCCTCGAGGTCACTGTCGGCAGCGAGACGGAGACTGCAACCGTTATCAGCGCTCCTGAGAAAATCGAACTGCTCGATGATATGAAGAACGGCTCCCTGTGGGGGTGGATGAGCCAGCTGTACTCCATCCGTTCCAAGGGATCCTGGGGCGTGGGAGACTTCGAAGATCTGAAGACCATGCTGGTCGAGGCTAAAAAGAAGACCGGCTCCGACTTCATGCTTATCAACCCGATGCACGCCGCGGAGCCGGTGCCTCCGCTGACGCCATCGCCGTATCTGCCGATTTCCCGCCGTTTCATCAATTTCAGCTACATCCGTCCGGAGTCCATGCCGGAATATCTCACGCTGTCCCATGAGGACAGGGCTGAAGTCGATGCGCTGCACGAGCAGGTCGAATTGCTGAATGACGACGCGCGGCTGATCGATCGCGACGCCATGTGGCGCGTCAAGAAGCATGCGCTGTGGGTCATCTACAAGGCCGGCCGAACCAAGGCTCGCCAGGCCGAATTCGACCGTTACCTCGCCGAATGCGGAGACGAGATCGAATCCTACGCCACCTGGTGCCTGTGCTACGACAAGTGGGGAGCTCCCTCCGACGACGCCGATAATTGGGTGCGCAAATACAACCGTGATTCCGAAGAAGTCGCGCAGTTGCGTGAGAAGTTCCCGGACACCCTTGAGTTCTACCGCTGGCTTGAGTGGGTCGCCACCGATCAGTTGCACGCGGCGCAGCAGGCCGCTCGCAAGGCCGGTATGAAGATCGGCATCGTCGCGGATATGGCCGTCGGCGTGCATCCGGCAGGATCCGATGTGTGGTGGAATCCGGAACGCTTCGCCAAGGGCGCCACGGTCGGTGCCCCGCCGGACATGTTCAACCAGCAGGGCCAGGATTGGAGCCAGCCGCCGCTTAATCCGATCGCCCTCGAACAGACCGGTTTCCGGGTGTACCGCGATATGGTGCACGGCATGTTCGCCAATGCCGGTGCGGTGCGTATCGATCATATCCTTGGTCTGTTCCGCCTATGGTGGATTCCGGAAGGCAAGCCCGCCACTGATGGCACATATGTGCATTACGATTCCGATGTCATGCTCGGCATTCTCGCGCTTGAGGCTTCCCGCGCTGGTGGCGTGGTTGTCGGCGAGGATCTGGGTGTCGTGCCGGCCTATGTGTCCAAGTCGCTGTCCGAACATGGCATTCTCGGTTGTGCCGTGGAATGGTTCGAACAGATGGACGGTGTGTTCCGCACTCCGAAGGATTGGCGTCCGTACGCACTGGCGTCCGTCAATACGCATGACATGCCTCCGGCGGCCGGTTACCTCGAATATGGCCACGTCAAGTTGCGTGAGCAGCTCGGCCTGCTGTCCGGTCCGGTGGAGGAATTCCAGAAGTCCGCAACCGCCGAGCACAATGCCATGCTGAACATGCTGGTCGAGGAGGGCTATCTCGACAAGGCTGCTCTGGATGACGAAGCCGCCAACGAAAACGAGATTGTCGACGCGCTGTACCGTGGTCTGAAAGGTTCGCCCTGCAAGCTCATGGCCGCCTCCATCGTCGACGCGGTCGGTGAGAAGCGCACGCAGAACCAGCCGGGCACCAATAACGAGTATCCGAATTGGCGTATTCCGCTGGCCGATGGCGAAGGCAACGTGGTGCCGCTCGAAAAGCTCTTCGACGAACCGCGTCTGCAGGAGATCACCGCCATCATGCGTGGCTGATCTTCTATAGGCGATTCCATGGGGTGTCCACAGGTCCGACGGTCTGCGGACACCCTTGTTTTTCGTGTTGCCGAATGTCAAGGCAGGCGATATACTAGTAGACTGTTGTGTTTCCCTACGGGGTCCTTCAAAGCGCTTTTCCCACTCGCCATCGAGGACTTTCAGGGAGCCCACGGATAATGAGACCTGAAAAACGGCATTATTCCGCGCCCAACCAACGCGTGTAATGCTGATGGATGGTCCGGAACACAATATATAGAAAAGGTACATCGTGAAAACTTTCACTCCGAAGCCAGCTGATCTGACTCACGACTGGTACGTCATCGACGCCACCGACGTGGTGCTCGGTCGTCTCGCCACTCAGGCGGCAACCCTGCTGCGTGGCAAGAACAAGCCGACCTACGCTCCGCACGCCGATTCCGGCAACCACGTGATCATCCTCAACGCCGACAAGATCGCTCTGACCGGCAACAAGTTGGGCAAGGAACTGTACATGCACTCCGGTCGTCCGGGTGGCCTGCGCCGCGATAGCTACGCCCAGCTGCTCAAGACCAACCCCGAGCGCATCATCAAGTCTGCCATCAAGGGCATGCTGCCGAAGAACCGTCTGGCCAAGGTTCAGCTGGATCGTCTCCACATCGTTCGCGGTGCCGAGCATCCGTACGCTGGCATGAAGCCGCAGGTTTTCGAGATCGCTCAGGTCTCGCAGCAGGCTAAGTGAACCGAAGGGAGATAAGAAACATGGCTGAAAACACCAACGACTCCGCGGTTCTCGAGACCGAAGAGGAGCTCACCTCGTACACCACCGAGACCAACGCTGGCGCTGGCACCGGTACTTCCACCATCGCTCCGGGCTACGGCACCGGTCGTCGTAAGGAAGCCGTCGCCCGTGTTCGCCTGGTTCCGGGCACCGGCAAGTGGACCATCAATGGTCGCACCCTGGAAGAGTACTTCCCGGCCAAGCTGCTGCAGCGTGAGGTCAACTCCCCGATCGTTCTGCTCAAGCTCGAAGGCAAGTTCGACGCTATCGTCCTCGTTGACGGTGGCGGCACCACCGGCCAGGCTGGCGCAATCCGCCTGGGCGTTGCCCGCGCTCTGAACGCTATCGATCGTGATGCGAACCGCGCCGCCCTGAAGAAGGCTGGCTTCCTGACCCGCGACGCCCGCGTCGTGGAACGCAAGAAGGCTGGTCTGCACAAGGCACGTCGCGCTCCGCAGTTCTCGAAGCGCTAAAGCTTACAGCAAGCTTTATTCGAAACCCCTCGGAAACCTATGGTCTCCGAGGGGTTTCCTCGTTATTGTGGGCAAGCGTTAGATGCGTTGGGCGCAATGGGCTCGTTAGATGTGTTGGACGTATCTGGCAGACGTTGCAGATGAAGCATCCGCATCTCCCTCATTCGCGGCCCACCCGTTACCGGACGTTTCGGATGGGCCGTTTGCGTATTGATGTATGCGCCGATTCGTTGCGCCGTCCGCTGCGCGTCAATCCGTCGAAATCTGCTTCATCGCGCTGATGCTCAGAGCCGGCAGCGTCCACAGGGTCGGATCGTCCTCGGACAACCCGTCGTCCGCGGAGTTCAGACTGTCGGCATTCTCATCCATCTGCCAATACATGGTATTGAGACGCTGCAGATGGTTGCGGAATCGCCCGGCAGGTTTGTCCTCCGCTTCCTCATCGAACTCGGCCAGCTTCTCGATCTGCGTGCCCTGTCCGGGATATTCGCCGGCGATTTCCGCCGAGGACCAGATCATTTCCCATTCGATGTCGTTGGGCAGATGGAATCTGACGTTCTCGTCGGACCCATTGACCAGAATGAGCAGGCTTGGCTCGTCGGGGGAGAGCAGCTGCATGGCGAACGATCGGACCGAGGGATTCGTCCAATCCGCATCATGCGGCGTCTTTCCGTTCGGCAGGAACCAGTGCACGCGGTCGGATTTCTTCAACAGTCCGATTTTGCTCAGTCGGGTGAAGAAATCCTCATGGTTGTAGAGGTCCCGGGCCTTTCTCAGCGCTATCAGCCGGGAAGTGAGGTTGAACAGCTTGAGCTCCGCGGTCTGCTCGGTGCTGTACAGCCAATCCCAATCCAGCCATGTGGTCTCATTGTCCTGCGTGTAGGCGTTGTTGTTGCCGTTCTGCGAGTTGCCGAATTCGTCGCCGGCAAGCAGCATCGGCGTGCCCAGGGAGAGCAGCAGCGTGCCCAGCATGTTCATGATGGCCCGTTCTCGTTGCTGTGTGATGATCGGATCACTGAACGGGCCTTCATGTCCGAAATTGACGGAATGGTTGTTGTCGCTGCCGTCCCGGTTGTTCTCTCCGTTGGCTTCGTTGTGCTTATGCCGATACTGGGTCAGATCGGCGGTGGTGAAGCCGTCGTGGCATGCCACGTAGTTCACGGATGCGGTCGATCCGCGTCCGGGGTCGGTGGCGAACAGATCGGCTGAGCCGCATAGGCGCGTGGCCATGGACTGCATGGTCATGTCGCCGGTTTCACCACCACGTGCACGTTCCACATCGGTCAGCCAGAAGGTGCGTGTGCAATCGCGGAAGCGGTCGTTCCATTCCGCGAAGGGGATGCCGAATTGTCCCGTTCTCCAGCCGTTCGGGCCGCAATCCCACGGTTCCATGATCATCTTGAGGTTGCCGAGCAGCAGATCGGAGCGCAACGCGTACAGGAACGGGTGGTATCGCGTGAATTCGCCGTCAAGACGCGCCAGCGTCGCCGCAAGATCGAATCGGAATCCGTCGATACCAATGCGTTTGGCCCAATAGCGCAACGAATCCACGGCGAACGTGGTGACGTGCGTGTTGGTGAAATCAAGCGTGTTGCCGCAACCGGTGGTGTCGTACAGGCGGCTGATCTTGTCTTTGGTGCGTCGGTAGTACGAGAGATTGTCAAGGCCTCGCCAGCAAATGGTCGGGCCTTCGGGGCCTGATTCGCAGGTGTGGTTGTACACCACGTCCATGATGACCTCGAAACCGGCCTCATGCATGGCCCGCACCATGTCGATGACCTCCTGCCGCACGGCGCCCGCTCCCGCTTCCTGCGCCTGCTTGGTGGCGTACGAGGCTTCGGGGGCGAAGTAGCCGAGCGTGGAATAGCCCCAGTAATTCGTGCGATTGCGTTCCTGCAGGAACAGTTCGGATTGCTTGGCTTGGATGGGCAGCAGTTCGATGGATGTCACGCCGAGGTCCTGCAGATAGGAGAGCGTGGCCGGATGGGCGAGGCCGGCATAGGTGCCGCGAAGTTCTTTGGGCAGCCATGGCGCGTTGGCGGTGAATCCTTTGACGTGCAGTTCGTAGATAACCGTTTTGCTCCACGGAACGTGTGGATGCGAGGGCTCTCCTACGTGTTTGTCGATGGCGCGGTCGTCTATGGCTACGGAAACGGGCATGCGCCCTACCGAGTCGATGGTGCTCATCGGTCCGAAGGGGGAGCCTTTGACCTTGCCGTTGACGATTTCGCATTCGTAGGCGAATGCGCCTGGATCGAGTTTCATCGATCCTTCGATGCCTTTGGCGTATGGGTCAAGCAGCAGCTTGTAGGGGTTGAAGCTCACGCCATGATTGGGATCCCATGGGCCGTTGACGCGGTATCCGTATTGCATGCCTTCCCAAGCTTTGGGAAGGTGCACATACCATAGTCCGTAATTCGGTCCATCCATATGGAACAGGGTTTCTCGCAGGTTCAGCGAGGGGATGCGTCTGGTGCAGATGCGTTGTGTTTTCGCCTGCTCGATGAACGACACGTCAGGCTCGTTGAACAGGCGTACGGCATCGGCGTAGAAGGCGCTGGGCTGGTTGAGCGGTTCGAGCACGCAGAACCACACTTGATCGGCGGTCTCGGAACGGACGACGGCGTCCGCACCACCGTCATCGGTGAAGTAGAGTCCGGGGCGGGTTGCGTATCGGTGCAGGGGTGGATTCTTCATGTCTCCATTGTAAACGCCGGAATACGTCGATTGTTCGAGCGAGGGTCGTTGCGCGACGTTGTGTTTTCGATGTGATTTCTTTTTGATTTTTATGGGCGATTGTTGTCTCTTGTCGCCGTCTCGATGATGCGGAAGCCTTGGAAATAAGCGCGACACGCTTTGTAAAGAACTTTACAAAAAGCAATTTGCAAAACTTTTTGGAAAAGCGTATAGTGTGAGATATCGCGCAGGGGGTCTGCGGGAAGCAAAAACAAAATCTTTCAGTGAGGAAGGAACAATCATGAAGGCTTTGGTTCTGACTGGCATCAAGCAGTTCGAGATCCAGGAACTGGACACTCCTGAGATTCAGCCGAACGAGGTGCTGATCAACACCGCTTACGCAGGTGTCTGCGGCACCGACCATGACCTGTACGCCGGCCGTCCGGGCTCCGCTCCGGCCGTTCCGCCAATCATCCTCGGCCATGAGAACTCCGGTGTCGTCGCAGCCATCGGCTCCGAGGTCACCAACGTCAAGGTCGGCGACCGTGTTGCCGTCGATCCGAACATCTATTGCGGCCAGTGCGAGTACTGCCTGACCCAGCGTCCTGAGCTGTGCGATCACCTGAGCGCCGTCGGCGTCACCCGTAACGGCGGTCTGGCCGAGCGGTTCACCGCTCCGGCCACCGTGGTCTACAAGCTGCCGGACAACGTCTCCCTGCGCGACGCCGCCGCCATCGAGCCGGTGTCCTGCGCCGTGCACGGCCTCGACCTGCTCAAGCTGCGTCCGTACCAGAAGGCTCTGGTCATCGGCGACGGCTTCATGGGCCAGATCTTCGCCCAGCTGCTGCAGGCCTACGGCGTGCACCAGGTGGACCTCGCCGGCATCTTCGACGAGAAGCTGCAGCGCAACAAGGAGCAGTTCGGCGTCACCGAAACCTACAACACCACCCGCGAGCAGATTCCGGCTGATTCCTACGACGTCATCGTCGAGGCCGTCGGCCTGCCGACCACCCAGGCCCAGGCTGTCGCCGCCGCCAAGAAGGGCGCTCAGGTGCTGATGTTCGGTGTTGGCCCGCAGGAAGCTCACTTCGAGATGAACACCTACGACATCTACAAGAAGCAGCTGACCATCCAGGGCTCCTTCATCAACCCGCTGACCTTCCGCGACGCCATCTCGCTGGTCTCCTCCGGCAAGATGAACATCGGCGGCCTCATCAGCCACGAGCTCGAGCTCGAGCAGGTGCAGGACTTCCTCGACGGCAAGATCGCCGGCGTTTCCAAGGCCGTCGTCAAGGTTGGCAAGTGACGTCGCAAACGGTTTTGCGACTGTTCTGAAAATCGTGGCCGCCGCACGTTACCTCTCTCGCGGCGGCCATCGCTTTGTATAAACCGGGTGCCATGGCAAGGCGGCCATGACACCTGACCCCCGAATAATCCATATTGATTCGTACGATTTTCTCATAGTTGAGAGATGTATCGGGTAAGGGTGCTCGCATGATTAAGATTCTTGAACGACTTGGCGTTCCTCGCACGTTGATGCTTGGCTTCCTCGCCGTTGCCATCTTCATGACCGGTGATGGTTTCGAACTGACATTTCTGTCGAAATTCATGGTGGATCAGGGATTCACCTCGTCCCAGGCCTCGCTGCTGGTCACCGTGTACGGCCTGTTCGCTGCCTTCGGCGGATGGTCGGCAGGTGTGCTTGCCGAAATGTTCGGCGCGCGCAAGGTCATGATGTTCGGCGCGTGCTGGTGGATCGGCGTGCATCTGCTGTTCCTCGGCGTGGCCATTCCAAGCCATATCTATCCGTTGATCCTGTGCCTGTACGCCATCCGTGGCATCGGCTATCCGCTGTTCATCTACAGCTTCGTGGTGCTGATGGCTCAGTACATTTCGCCATCGCGACTCGCTTCGGCAACCGGCTTCTTCTGGACCTGCTTCTCGCTGGGCATCGGCGTGTTCGGCGCTTATCTGCCGAGCTTCATCATGCCGATCGTCGGCGAATACAAGACCTTCTGGTTCGCTCTGCCGTTCTCCATCGTCGGCACGCTCATGTGCTTCTTCTTCGTACCGAAGAACAAGGTCGTCAAGGGCGAGGGCTTGAGCCGTAAGGAACAGCTCAAGGAACTGGCCGAAGGCGCTACCATCCTCGTCACCAACCGCAAGATCCTCATCTGCGCCATCATCCGTATCATCAACAACCTGCTGCTGTACGGCTTTCCGGTCATCATGCCGCTGTACCTGTGCACCACGCACAACGGAGGCATCAACATCTTCAAGACCGAGGAATGGATGCGCATCTGGGGCTTCGTGTTCGTCATCACCCTGATCTTCAACACCTTCTGGGGCTGGTTCATGGACCGCTTCGGCTGGGTATGGCCGATGCGTTGGTTCGGTTGCGCGGTGCTCGCCGTCGGTTCCGTCGCCTTCTACTACATTCCGCAGTGGTTCGGCGCGAACGCGGTGATGATGATCATCGCCTCGATCATCGTCGGCATCGGCACCTGCGCCTTCTCCTCGCTGCCGACCATCATGACGCTGTATGCCGGCGAAGGCAAGCAGGGCGCGGCACTGTCCGCCTACAACCTTGCGGCTGGTCTGACCACGTTTGCCGGCCCTGGCATCGCCACCATCCTGCTGCCGACCATCGGCTACGGCGGCGTGTGCTGGACGTACGCGGCCCTGTACGTGCTGGCGTTCATCCTGACGCTGTTCATCCGTCCGCAGCAGCCTGGCTTCGACAGCCACGGCCACCGCATCAAGAAGTCCGCCGACTCCGTCAAGGAAGTCGCGGCCGAAGCCAAGGAAGATGCGCCTGCCGTCGCCTGACCCCGTCCATGTCGGGCGCCTGCCCCACGGGCGTCCGACACTTTGACAAAACACAACAATTTTCAAGTACCATTGCCCACGCATAACCCACAATGAAGGAGAACATCATGAGCAAGCCCATGACCGCATTCACCACTGATTTCCAGCATTCCGGCATGGTCGCCAAGGATTTGGACGAGACCATCGCCTTCTACACCGAGAAGCTCGGCTTTGAGGTCGCTGGCATCTTCCACAACGGCGAGAACCGCTGCGCCTTCCTGCGTTACGGCCACCTGACCATCGAGACCTGGGAGGGCGAGCCGGCCCCGATGACCGCCGGTGCCATCAACCACTGGGCTTTCGACACCCCGGACATCGAAGCGGCCTTCGAAAACGCCAAGGAACTCGGCCTGAAGTTCAAGGACACCGAGATCCAGCACATCGACAGCTTCTGGGAGCACGGCATCCGCTTCTTCAACGTGTACGGTCCGAACGGCGAGACCATCGAGTTCTGCCAGATCGTCTGATTGTTCGGCTGATAAAGACGAGGGGCGTTCCCATCCACAGCAACGGGATGGGAACGCCCCTCGTCTTTGTGTATGTGTTTGCATACGCGTTTTTCGCGCGTATGCAAACACATATTGCGCGTGTGCCGTCACACTTCCGTGTTGCAGACGTCCGTGACGTAGGACTGCACGAATCGCAGCGCGGCGCCGATGATGTTCTGGTCTTCCACGCACAGGCTCTTGCGCAGCGTGAAGCGGGTGTCGTGGAACGCGCTTTTCTCATCGATTAAGGACTTGAGCCTGTCCATATCGTCCGAATCGAGATACCGTGCCGCTTCGCCGCCGATGATGATGTCGCCGGCAAGCAGCGCGCGGATGTTGCTTACGGCCTGTGCCACGTTGGCAAGCCAATGGTCGAAGCGCTTGCGATGATCGTGCTCGCCCTGCCTCAGCACGCTGAAGAATCCCGACAGGCTTTCGCCGTCCTCCAGCAGGGTCTCCGGCGAGCAGTACGTGTCCATGCAGCCGTATTGGCCGCAGTAGCATTTGTTGCCGCCGGGCACAAGCGTCATATGTTCGATGACGCCGTTGCGCAGGTTCGGCCCCTGATAGAGCTGTCCGTCGATGATCACCGCGCCGCCGGGGCGCATTTCCAGATAAACGCAGACCGCGTCGCTCAGCGCGTGGTCGAGCCAGAGTTCGGCCATGGCCGAGGCGTCGGAATCGTGGATCATGATGCTGGGATAATGCACGTTCTGCGCGATGGTGCCCAACTTGACGCCGGTATTGCCCATGATGCTGCCGAAGCTGATGGTCGTTCCGTCCGCGGAGACGATGCCCTGGATGGCGAAGGCGACTCCTAAGACGTCGGTGCCGCCACGTTCGATCTTCTCCGCGAAATCGTTGATGATGCCGCCGATCTTCTGATAGTAAGCATCGGTGTTGCGGTAGGGGAGCGCGGTATGGTGCCGTGCGATGACGCCGCCGTGCAGATCGATGGCGCATAGATTCAGGCTATTGGAGCGCATGGAGACGCCGATGGCTGCTTTGAACCGGGACTTGAACACGAAGGTCTGCGCCTTCCTGCCGCCCGTGGATCCCAGTTGCTCGCCTTTGCCTACAAGACCTTCCTGTTCTAGCGCGCGCAGATTCTGGGTGATGGTGGGCAGACTCAGTCCGAGTTCCCGTTCCAGAACCTGTTTGGTCGCGGGGCCGTTCGCGTACAGATATCTGGTCAGGGCTCGCTTGTTGAGCTCCTTCACTGCCATGGTCGGCGCGGCTTTCATGTCTGCTCCTTTGCGGATGATGTATTACTTCGTCCGATTATACCTTTACAAAAGTATTTTTAGGAAGTTCGCGCCGTTTTGCAACAAAAATAAAAGACTTTAAAAAAAGTCGTTTAGAAAATAGCGAAATTGACGTTTGCGAAGTTGACTTTAAATGAACAAAACGTATCAAAACGGTGTTGAAAATAGGTTAAATGTTCGGAAAATAAGGCAAAAAGAACAAAAAAAGATAGTAACTGAACATAAAACACACGACACGACGAAGAATATACAACGCGATTTTTCTCAGGTATATTGTGACTCAGGTCACAAGGTGATCAGCAACGCACCGTTCATCGCAAGATGAATGGATATAACTGAAAACACCTTTGCTATTCCCCAAAGAATCGAGGAGGACTTCAAGTGGCAGACGCAAAGAAGGAAGAGCCGACCAAGCCGACTCCGGAAGAGAAGCTCGCCGCAGCCGAGGCTGAGGTCGACGCTCTGGTCAAGAAGGGCCTGAAGGCTCTTGACGATTTCGAAAAGCTCGATCAGAAGCAGGTTGACCGTATCGTCGCCAAGGCTTCCGTCGCAGCGCTGAACAAGCATCTGGTGCTCGCCAAGATGGCCGTCGAGGAGACCCACCGTGGTCTGGTCGAAGACAAGGCCACCAAGAACATCTTCGCCTGCGAACACGTCACCAATTACCTGGCCGGACAGAAGACCGTCGGCATCATCCGCGAAGACGATGTCATGGGCATCGACGAGATCGCCGAACCGGTCGGCGTCGTCGCCGGCGTGACCCCGGTCACCAACCCGACCTCCACCGCCATCTTCAAGTCGCTGATCGCACTGAAGACCCGCTGCCCGATCATCTTCGGCTTCCACCCGGGCGCGCAGAAGTGCTCCGTAGAAGCCGCCAAGATCGTGCGTGACGCGGCCATCGAGGCAGGCGCTCCCGAGAACTGTATCCAGTGGATCGAGCACCCGTCCATCGAAGCCACCGGCGCCCTGATGAAGCATGACGGTATCGCCACCATCCTCGCCACCGGTGGTCCGGGCATGGTCAAGGCCGCATACTCCTCCGGCAAGCCGGCCCTCGGCGTCGGCGCTGGCAACGCTCCGGCATATGTCGACAAGAACGTTGACATCGTGCGCGCCGCCAACGATCTGGTGCTCTCCAAGCACTTCGATTACGGCATGATCTGCGCCACCGAGCAGGCCATCATCGCCGACAAGGAAGTCTACGCTCCGCTGATCAAGGAACTCAAGCGTCGCAAGGCCTACTTCGTGAACGACGAAGAGAAGGCCAAGCTCGAGCAGTACATGTTCGGCTGCACCGCATACTCCGGCCAGACCCCGAAGCTCAACTCTGTGGTGCCGGGCAAGTCCCCGCAGTACATCGCCAAGGCCGCAGGCTTTGAGATTCCGGAAGACGCCACCATCCTTGCCGCTGAGTGCAAGGAAGTCGGCGAGAACGAGCCGCTGACCATGGAGAAGCTTGCTCCGGTCCAGGCCGTGCTGAAGTCCGACAACAAGGAACAGGCCTTCGAGATGTGCGAAGCCATGCTCAAGCATGGTGCAGGCCACACCGCAGCCATCCATACCAACGATCAGGCTCTGGTCCGCGAGTACGGCCAGCGCATGCACGCCTGCCGTATCATCTGGAACTCCCCGAGCTCCCTCGGCGGCGTGGGCGACATCTACAACGCCATCGCCCCGTCCCTGACCCTGGGTTGCGGCTCCTACGGCGGCAACTCCGTGTCCGGCAACGTCCAGGCAGTCAACCTTCTCAACATCAAGCGCATCGCTCGGAGGAACAACAACATGCAGTGGTTCAAGATTCCGGCCAAGACCTACTTCGAGCCGAACGCCATCAAGTACCTGCGCGACATGTACGGCATCGAAAAGGCCGTCATCGTGTGCGATAAGGTCATGGAGCAGCTCGGCATCGTTGACAAGATCATCGATCAGCTGCGTGCACGTTCCAACCGCGTGACCTTCCGTATCATCGATTATGTCGAGCCGGAGCCGAGCGTGGAGACCGTCGAGCGCGGCGCCACCATGATGCGCGAGGAGTTCGAGCCGGATACCATCATCGCCGTCGGCGGTGGTTCCCCGATGGATGCGTCCAAGATCATGTGGCTGCTGTACGAGCACCCGGAAATCTCCTTCTCCGATGTGCGTGAGAAGTTCTTCGATATCCGTAAGCGCGCGTTCAAGATTCCGCCGCTGGGCAAGAAGGCCAAGCTGGTCTGCATCCCGACTTCTTCCGGCACCGGTTCCGAAGTCACGCCGTTCGCTGTGATCACCGACCACAAGACCGGCTATAAGTACCCGATCACCGATTACGCGCTGACCCCGTCCGTCGCCATCGTCGATCCGGTGCTGGCACGTACTCAGCCGCGCAAGCTGGCTTCCGATGCTGGTTTCGATGCTCTGACCCACGCTTTTGAGGCTTATGTGTCCGTGTATGCCAACGACTTCACCGATGGTATGGCACTGCACGCTGCCAAGCTGGTTTGGGACAATCTCGCTGAGTCCGTCAATGGCGAGCCGGGTGAGGAGAAGACCCGTGCCCAGGAGAAGATGCATAATGCCGCCACCATGGCCGGCATGGCTTTCGGCTCCGCCTTCCTCGGCATGTGCCACGGCATGGCCCACACCATTGGTGCACTGTGCCACGTTGCCCACGGTCGTACCAACTCCATCCTTCTGCCGTACGTGATTCGTTACAACGGTTCCGTGCCGGAGGAGCCGACCAGCTGGCCGAAGTACAACAAGTACGTCGCTCCGGAACGCTATCAGGAGATCGCCAAGAACCTTGGCGTGAACCCGGGTAAGACTCCGGAAGAGGGAGTCGAGAACCTGGCCAAGGCTGTTGAGGATTACCGTGACAACAAGCTCGGTATGAACAAGAGCTTCCAGGAGTGCGGTGTGGATGAGGACTACTATTGGTCCATCATCGACCAGATCGGCATGCGCGCCTACGAAGACCAGTGCGCACCGGCGAACCCGCGTATCCCGCAGATCGAGGATATGAAGGATATCGCCATTGCCGCCTACTACGGCGTCAGCCAGGCGGAAGGCCACAAGCTGCGCGTCCAGCGTCAGGGTGAGGCCGCCACGGAAGAGGCTTCCGAGCGCGCATGAGTCACCTCGCATATATAGGTCATCGATATTGATTTATATATAGGGTACTTGCGTTACATCGATAGACGCTATCGATAACGAGGAATTCGGTTGGATTTGTTCAATCGAATTCCTCGTTTTTATATATAGAAAAGCATTTTCGGATGATGCTGCATCATGATCGCAACCGACGATCAGCAATGTGCATCGCATTCGTTTTCAAGGACTTGAAAAACGGGACTTGAGACTGCGACACGCGAGGATTTCTTAAGACTACCCCTGATGCTTAAATAAAGAAGTTGCCTGATTTTAGGGCTCGCAAATTGTAATTCAAAAAGCGAGCGTGGCACAGCGGCTCACTCCGGTGAGAAGCTGCATGGCTGCGCACTGATGTGGTATGGCCACGGAACTTCCACGGTTCCGGGGGTCTTCTGCGCCGGTGCCCTTGGAAGCAGGCTGGTAAACAGTAAATAACGAATCGCTAGAAAGGGCGGAAGGCAATGGCGGGACAGAAAATCCGCATCAGGCTTAAGTCCTATGACCATGAGGTCATCGACCAATCGGCGAAGAAGATCGTCGAAACGGTGACGAACGCGGGCGCAACTGTGGTTGGCCCGGTTCCGCTCCCGACCGAGAAGAACGTGTTCGTCGTTATCCGTTCTCCTCACAAGTACAAGGATTCTCGCGAGCATTTCGAGATGCGCACTCATAAGCGTCTCATCGACATTGTGGACCCGACCCCGAAGGCCGTGGACTCCCTCATGCACATTGATCTGCCCGCAGACGTGAACATCGAGATCAAGCTGTAAGGGAGGAGGGAACCATTATGTCTAATCGCACCGCACTGCTGGGCAAGAAGCTCGGTATGTCTCAGGTCTGGGACGAGAACGGTTTCTTCGTTCCTGTGACCCTCGTTGACGTGTCCACCAACGTGGTGACCGCTGTCAAGTCCGAAGAGTCCGACGGCTACAAGGCTGTTCAGCTTGGCTACGGCCAGGTTGACCCGACCAAGGTGACCAAGCCGCTTGCCGGCCACTTCGCCAAGGCTGGCGTCACCCCGCGTCGTCACCTCGCTGAGGTCCGCACCGATAACGCCGAAGAGTTCGAGCCGGGTCAGGAGCTGACCGCTGAGCTGTTCCCGGAAGGCACCCTGGTCGACGTGACCGGTACCACCAAGGGCAAGGGCTTCGCAGGCACCATCAAGCGTTGGGGCTTCAAGTCCTATCGTCGTACCCACGGCTCTCACAAGAACGAGCGTCGTCCTGGCTCTGTTGGCGCATGCGCCACCCCGAGCCGCATCCTCAAGGGCAAGCGCATGGCTGGCCGCATGGGTCATGTGACCAACACCGCGCTGAACCTCACCATCGTTTCGTCGGATGTTGAGAACGGCGTGCTGGCTATCAAGGGCGCCATTCCGGGCCCGAAGGGCAGCATCGTTCTCGTCCGTTCGGCAGTGAAGGGAGCCTGATAAATCATGGCAAACATTACTCTGAACGTCACCGATAACCAGGGCAAGGCCACCGGCACCGTCGATGCCCCGGCTGAGATCTTCGGCTTCTCCGCTGAAGAAGTTCAGTCCCGCATCCCGCTGATCCACCAGGTCGTCATCGCCCAGCTCGCCGCTGCTCGCCAGGGCACCCACGCCACCAAGACTCGTGGCATGGTTTCCGGCGGTGGCCGCAAGCCGTGGAAGCAGAAGGGCACCGGTCGTGCTCGTCAGGGCTCCATCCGTGCACCGCAGTGGTACCACGGCGGCACCGTGTTCGGTCCGCAGCCGCGCGACTACTCCCAGCGCACCCCGAAGAAGATGAAGGCCGCTGCTCTGAAGTACGTGCTTTCCGATCGTGCCAACGCCGGTCACGTGGCCGTTGTCGACTTCGGTGTTTCCGAAGCCCCGTCCACCAAGGCCGCCGTCGCCGCGCTTACTCCGGTGACCGAGAACAAGTTCACCACCGTGGTGCTCTCTCGCGAGAATGTGAACGAATGGCTTTCCGTTCGTAACATCCCGACCGTTCACCCGATCTTCGCCGATCAGCTCAACACGTACGATGTGGTCACCGCTCAGTACGTGGTCTTCTCCAAGGAAGGCTTTGATGCTTTCCTCGCTGCGAAGGCTGAGCCGGCTGCAAAGGAGGCCTGATTTTCATGGTCGCTATTCACAAGCCCGCACACGACATCATCCTCAAGCCTGTCGTTTCTGAGAAGAGCTACGCTCTGTCCGATCGCGGTCAGTACACCTTCGTGGTGGCCCCGAACGCGAACAAGGTTCAGATCAAGCAGGCAATCGAAGAGATCTTCAATGTCAAGGTGACGAACGTCAACACCCTCAACCGCGCCGGCAAGCGCCAGCGCACCCGCAACGGTTTCGGCCAGCGCGTCAATCAGAAGCGCGCCATCGTGACCGTCGCCGAGGGCCAGACGATCGACATCTTCGGTAACTGAAGGCTAGCCGAGAAAAGTTAAAGGAAGAACTAGATTATGGCTATCCGCGTTTATAAGCCGACGACTGCAGGCCGCCGTAACGCGTCCGTCTCGGACTTCTCCGAGCTTACGCGCTCCACGCCTGAGAAGTCGCTGGTTCGCAAGCTCAGCAAGACTGGCGGTCGTAACTCCTACGGCCGTATGACCTCCCGTCATCGCGGCGGCGGTCACAAGCGCCAGTACCGTCTCATCGACTTCAAGCGTTGGGACAAGGACGGCGTGCCGGCCAAGGTCGCTCACATCGAGTACGACCCGAACCGTTCCGCCCGCATCGCACTGCTGCACTACGCAGACGGTGAGAAGCGTTACATCATCGCTCCGGAAGGCATCAAGCAGGGCGACGTCATCGAGACCGGCGCTCAGGCTGATATCAAGCCGGGCAACAACCTGCCGCTGCGCAACATCCCGACCGGTACCGTGGTGCACGCGATTGAGCTCCGCCCGCTGGGTGGCGCCAAGATCGCCCGCTCCGCCGGTGCTGCCGTGCAGCTCGTCGCCAAGGATGGCGCCTACGCTCAGCTGCGTATGCCGTCCGGCGAAATCCGCAACGTGGACGCTCGCTGCCGCGCGACCGTTGGTGAGGTCGGCAACTCCGACCACGCCAACATCCAGCTTGGCAAGGCAGGCCGCGCTCGTTGGATGGGCAAGCGCCCGATCACCCGTGGTGAGTCCATGAACCCTGTCGATCACCCGCACGGCGGTCGTACCCGCGGTGGCAAGCCGCCGGTTTCTCCGTGGGGCAAGGGCGAGGTTCGTACCCGCCGTCCGAAGAAGGCTTCGAACAAGATGATTGTTCGTCGTCGCCCGAATGGTAAGAACCGTAAGTAAGGGAGTGTCGAGTAGATGACTCGTAGCATCAAGAAGGGCCCCTTCGTCGACGCCCACCTGCAGAAGAAAGTCGACGAGCAGAACGAGAAGGGTACGCACAACGTCATCAAGACGTGGTCCCGTCGTTCGATGATCACCCCTGATTTCATCGGACACACCTTCGCCGTTCACGATGGCCGCAAGCATGTTCCGGTGTTCGTCACCGAATCCATGGTTGGCCACAAGCTCGGTGAGTTCGCCCCGACCAAGACCTTCAAGGGTCATGTGAAGGACGACAAGAAGGCACGCCGCTAAAGGAGAGTAAGGACACATGGAAGCTAAAGCAATCGCTCGTCACGTCCGCGTGACGCCGCGCAAGGCTCGCCGTATGGTCGACCTCATCCGAGGCAAGAAGGCGACCGAAGCCATCACCATTCTGAAGTTCGCTCCGCAGGACGCATCCCTCCCGGTGCGTAAGGTCCTGGAGAGCGCCATCGCGAACGCTCGTGTGAAGGCCGACAAGGCCGGCGAGCCGTTCCGCGAGAACGACCTGGTCGTGAAGGAGACCTATGTGGACGAAGGCGTGACGCTCAAGCGTTTCCGCGCCCGTGCACAGGGCCGTGCCGCTCGTATCAACAAGCGCACCAGCCACATCACGGTCGTCGTCGCTAACAAGGAAGGAAACCGCTAAAGATGGGTCAGAAGATCAATCCGTTTGGCTACCGCCTGGGAATCACTGAGAACCATCGTTCCAAGTGGTTCTCCGATTCCAACAAGGTTGGCGAACGCTACCGCGACTTCGTTCTCGAAGATGACGCCATCCGCAAGGCCATGAGCAAGGACCTCGAGCGTGCGGGCGTGTCCCGTATCGTCATCGAGCGTACCCGCGACCGCGTGCGTGTGGACATCCACACCGCTCGTCCGGGCATCGTCATCGGCCGTCGTGGCGCTGAGGCTGAGCGCGTTCGCGCCAAGCTCGAGAAGCTCACCGGCAAGCAGGTCCAGCTCAACATCTTCGAAGTGAAGAACGCCGCACTGGACGCCCAGCTCGTCGCACAGGGCATCGCTGAGCAGCTCACCAACCGCGTGACCTTCCGTCGCGCGATGCGTAAGGCCCAGCAGGATGCCATGCGTGCAGGCGCCAAGGGTATCCGTATCAAGCTCTCCGGCCGCCTTGGTGGCGCCGAAATGAGCCGTTCCGAGTTCTATCGCGAGGGTCGCGTTCCGCTGCAGACCCTGCGTGCCCTCATTGATTACGGCTTCTTCGAGGCCAAGACCACTTACGGCCGTATCGGCGTGAAGGTCTGGATCTACAAGGGCGATATGACCGAGCGTGAGTTCGAAGAGCAGCAGGCACAGCAGAGCAACAACCGCCAGGGTCGTCGCGGCGATCGTCGTCCGCGTCGCGGCCAGCGCAACGCTGCTCCGCAGCAGAACGCAGCAGCAGAGGCTCCGGCCGCTGCTGAGGCACCTGCCGCAACGGAAACGAAGGAGTGAGCTGAGAATGCTTATCCCAAAGAGAACCAAGTATCGTAAGCAACACCGTCCGGTCCGCCGTGGCATGTCCAAGGGCGGCAACGAGATCGCTTTCGGCGATTTCGGTATCCAGGCTCTGGCTCCGGCTTATGTGACCAACCGCCAGATCGAGGCCGCTCGTATCGCCATGACCCGCTACATCAAGCGTGGTGGCCGCGTGTGGATCACGATCTTCCCGGATCGTCCGCTGACCAAGAAGCCGCTCGGCACCCGAATGGGTTCCGGTAAGGGTACTCCGGAATTCTGGATCGCCAACGTCCACCCGGGTCGCGTTATGTTCGAGATCGGTGGCGTGTCCGAGGATGTCGCTCGTGAGGCTCTGCGCCGCGCAATCGACAAACTCCCCATGAAGTGCCGTGTTATTGCTCGTGAAGGCGGTGACATCTGATGGCAGTCGGAACTGCAGACTACACCATGAAGAATCTCAACGAGAAGACCAACGAGGAGATCGAGGGCTTCCTCAAGAAGTCCAAGGAAGAGCTGTTCAACCTGCGCTTCCAGTCCGCGACCGGTCAGCTCGAAAACACCGCCCGCCTCAAGGCGGTCAAGCACGACATCGCCAGGATGTACACCATCCTGCGCGAGCGTGAGCTCGGCATCAGCCAGGCCCCCGAGGCGACCGAAACGAAAGCTGAGGAGAAGTAATGGCTGAAGAGCGTAACTTCCGCAAGGTTCGTCGCGGTTACGTCGTGTCCGATAAGATGGACAAGACGATTTCCGTCGAGCTCGAGCAGCGTTCGACCCACCCGCTTTACGGCAAGGTTGTGCGCTCCACTCGTACGGTCAAGGTCCATGATGAACACAACGAGGCTCACATTGGCGACCTCGTGAGTATTATGGAGACTCGGCCCCTGAGCAAGACCAAGCGTTGGCGTCTCGATAGCATTATCGAGCGCGCTAAGTAAATAAGTTCGGCAAGGCTCCGTGAGTCACCCCGCCTGCTTCTAGCAGGCAGGCGGGGTGCTTGGGGAGAACCAGCTCGGCTAAGGAGAATCAATGATTCAGCAGGAAACGCGGCTTCATGTCGCCGACAACACGGGTGCGAAGGAACTCCTCGCCATCCGAGTGCTCGGCGGATCGAAGCGACGCTATGCCGGCATCGGTGACGTGATCGTCGCCTCCGTCAAGGACGCCATCCCTGGCGGGTCGGTCAAGAAGGGCGACGTCGTCAAGGCTGTCGTCGTCCGCACTGTCAAGGAACACCGTCGTGTCGACGGCTCCTACATCAAGTTCGACGAGAACGCCGCCGTCATTCTCGGCTCTGGCCGTGAACCGAAGGGCACTCGTATCTTCGGACCGGTCGGTCGTGAACTGCGCGACAAGCGCTTCATGAAGATCGTGTCCCTCGCCCCGGAGGTGATCTGACATGGCAGCCAAGATTAAGAGCGGCGACCTGGTCAAGGTCATCCGCGGCAAGGATCGCGGCAAGGAAGGCACCGTCAAGCAGGTGCTCAAGGACGATCGTCTGATCGTCGAGGGCGTGCAGATCGTCAAGAAGCACGTCCGCGCCACGCAGCAGGGCCAGCAGGCCGGCATCGTGGCTGTCGAGGCTCCGATTCATCGCTCCAACGTGATGGTCATCGATCCGGAGACCAAGCAGCCCACCCGCGTGCGCATCGTCGAAAAGGAAGAGGCTCGTGACGGCAAGGTGAAGACCGTGCGCGTGCGTGTCGCCAAGAAGTCCGGAAAGGAGCTGGCATGACCGATACCACTGTCGAAGCGCCGGCAACTCCGCGCTTGAAGCAGAAGTACAACGAGCAGATCGTGCCGGAGCTGGAGAAGGAATTCCACTACTCCAACCCGATGCAGGTCGCTCGCGTCCAGAAGGTCGTCGTCTCCATGGGCGTTGGTGCCGCGGCTCGCGACTCCAAGCTCATCGAAGGCGCTGTCAAGGACCTCACTCTGATCACCGGCCAGAAGCCGAAGATCACCAAGGCTAAGAAGTCTGTCGCGCAGTTCCACCTGCGTGAGGGCCAGGCCATCGGCGCCTACGTCACCCTGCGTGGCGAGCGCATGTGGGAGTTCCTGGATCGCCTTCTGACCATGGCTCTGCCGCGTATCCGCGATTTCCGCGGCATCAACGGCGACCAGTTCGATGGTCAGGGCAACTACAACTTTGGCCTCACCGAGCAGTCCATGTTCCACGAGATCGATCCGGATTCGATCGATCACCAGCGTGGTATGGACATCACCGTGGTGACCAGCACCAAGGACGACAAGGAAGCTCGCGTGCTCCTGAAGCACCTCGGCTTCCCCTTCAAGGAGAACTGATATGGCAAAAACCGCTCTTAAGAACAAGGCGGCCGCTAAGCCGAAGTTCAAGGTGCGCGCCTATACGCGTTGCCAGGTCTGCGGTCGTCCTCACTCCGTCTACCGCAAGTTCGGCCTCTGCCGCATCTGCCTTCGTGAGAAGGCCCACCGCGGCGAGCTGCCCGGCGTTACGAAGTCCAGTTGGTAAATATCGACGCTGAAGGTCCGCGGCCCGATCGCCTCTAAGGCGTGAGGGCGGCGGAAACCATGGCGAGAAAGGGCGTTAGCCCAAATGACAATGACAGATCCGATCGCAGACATGCTTACGCGTCTGCGTAATGCGAGCGCGGCAAAGCACGAGACCGTGGATATGCCGTACTCCAAGTTCAAGGCGAACATCGCTGAGATTCTGAAGCGTGAAGGCTACATCAAGGACTTCACCGCCAAGGAAGCCAAGGTTGGCCAGACTCTTGAGGTCACCCTCAAGTACGGTCCGAACGGCGAGCGTTCCATCCAGGGCATCAAGCGCATCTCCAAGCCGGGCCTGCGTCGTTACGCAAAGTCCGATGCTCTGCCGATGCCGCTCGGTGGCCTTGGCATCGCAATCATCTCGACTAGCTCGGGACTGCTGACCCAGAAGGAATGCCTCGACCGAGGCATCGGCGGCGAGATCGTCGCTTTCGTTTGGTGAGAAAGGAGAGCTGAAACATGGCATCGCATATTGGTAAGCTCCCCGTCACCATTCCGGCTGGCGTGGAAGTCAAGATCGACGGTCAGTCCTTTACCGCCAAGGGCGCTAAGGGCACTGACTCCTACGAGATTCCTGAAGGCATCACCGCAGTGGTCGAAGGCAACGAAGTTGTCCTCACCCCGGCTGATGACCTGCGTCCGACCCGTGCAAAGCACGGCCTGGCTCGCTCCATCGTGGCGGGCATGGTCAAGGGCGTGCACGAGGGTTATGCCAAGACTCTGGAGATCGTCGGTACCGGTTACCGCGCCCAGATGAAGGGCAAGGGCATTGAGTTCTCCCTCGGCTATTCCCACACCATCACCGTCGAGCCGCCGGCAGGTATCGAATTCGAACTGCCGAACCCGAACCAGGTGATCGTCAAGGGCATCGACAAGCAGGCTGTTGGCCAGTGCGCCGCTAACATTCGTAAGCTTCGTGCTCCGGAACCCTACAAGGGCAAGGGCATCAAGTACGCGGATGAGCACATTCTGCGCAAGGCTGGAAAGGCTGGTAAGTAATGAGCGTCCAGATTCTCGGTAAGGGCAAGAAGGTCGCGCTTAAGCGCCGTCACGCTCGTCTGCGCAAGCACATCAGCGGTACCCCGGAGCTTCCGCGTCTGGTGGTTACCCGTTCCAACCGTCACATGGTTGCCCAGATCATCGATGACACCAAGGGTGTCACCCTGGTGAGCGAATCCACTCTGACCAGCGATTTCGCCGGTTTCGAGGGCACCAAGACCGAAGCCGCCAAGAAGGTCGGCGAACTGATCGCCAAGAAGGCTCAGGACGCTGGCATTACCGCGGTCGTGTTCGATCGTGGCGGCAACAAGTATCATGGCCGCGTCGCAGCTGTCGCTGAAGGCGCCCGCGAGGGAGGTCTGGCACTGTGAGCGACAACGAAAAGGAAACCCAAGTGGCTGAAGAAACTCAGAACACTCAGGCTGCCGCTGAGTCCAACAACGAGGACCGCAAGTCCCGTCGTGGCCAGCGCGGTGAGGGTCGTCGTGGCGAGCGTCGCAACCGTCGTGAGGAATCTCACGAGAACGAGATGCTCGATCGCGTGGTGACCATCAACCGTGTGTCCAAGACCCACAAGGGTGGTCGTACGTTCAGCTTCGCCGCCCTCGTGGTGGTTGGCGACGGCAAGGGCACCGTTGGTGTTGGCTACGGTAAGTCCCGTGAGGTCCCGGCTGCAATCGCCAAGGGCCAGCTGGATGCCAAGAAGCACATGTTCACCGTGCCGCGCATCAAGGGCACCGTCACCCACCCGGTGATCGGCCACGATGCCGCTGGCACCGTGCTGCTGCGCCCGGCTGCTCCGGGTACCGGCGTTATCGCCGGCGGTGCAGTCCGCGCCGTCATGGAATGCGCTGGCATCACCGACGTCCTGACCAAGTCGATGGGCTCCGCCACCGCCGTCAACGTGGTGCGCGCAACCGTCGACGCCCTCAAGAAGCTCGAAGAGCCGGAAGAGATTGCCGCACGTCGTGGCATGTCTCTCGAAGAGGTGGCTCCGGACGCGCTGCTGCGTGCTCGCGCCGAAGGCATCGCCGAGGCCCGCAAGGCTCGTGAAGAGGCTCAGGCCAAGGCTGCTCAGAAGGACGGTGAGTGATGACTAACCTGAACATCAAGCTGCACCACGGTCTGGTGAATTCCACTCCGAAGCAGCGTGCTGCGGCTCAGACTCTGGGCCTGAACAAGATCGGCAAGACCGTGACTCGTGAGGACACTCCGGCCCTTCGTGGCCAGCTGCAGGTCCTCCGTCACCTGATCACCGTCGAGGAGGCTGACTGATTATGGCAGACATTCTGCAGATGCATGACCTGAAGCCGGCTCCGGGTGCCAACAAGGATCGTATCCGCGTTGGCCGTGGTGAAGGCTCCAAGGGTAAGACCTCGGGCCGTGGCGACAAGGGCACCAAGAAGCGCTATCAGGTTCGTCCGGGCTTCGAAGGTGGCCAGCTGCCGCTGTACATGCGCCTTCCGAAGCTGCGTGGCTTCAAGAACCCGTTCAAGAAGGAATACCAGGTCGTCAACGTGGCTGTTCTTGCGGAACTGTTCCCGCAGGGCGGCGAGATCACCGTGGCTGATCTGGTTGCCAAGGGTGCCGTCCGCAACGGCTTCCCGGTCAAGGTCTTGGGCGACGGCGAGGTTTCGGCTGCCTACACTCTCAAGGGTGTCAAGGCTTCCGCTTCCGCCAAGTCCAAGATCGAGGCTGCTGGCGGCTCCATTTCCGAGGACTGATTCCAACGGAATGTAGCTGACTGAAGCTCAGACATGAGGCTTCCCCCGCTTTAGGGCGGGGGAAGCCTCATTCGTTTGCAGTCAAAATGCAATCATGCATGGAAAAACAAAAAAACAGACGAATAATGACGAAAACGCCATATCGGTAGACGCCGTACGCTAGACTCGAGCGTTAGAGTCTGTTTTTGCACGTGTGCGCAGGTGCGCACGACGATGGAAGGAACCCCAGGTGAGGACGTTAATCCAGGCCTTGAAGACCAAGGAATTGAGGAATAAAATCCTCTTCACCCTTGGTATCATCATCATTTATCGTATCGGTTCATTCATCCCGACCCCTGGCGTCGATTTCACCGTCGTCCAGCAGTGCGTCGGCAAGATGAACAACGCTTCTGAGAACTTTATCGGTCTGGTGAACCTCTTCTCCGGCGGCGCCATGCTGCAGCTGTCGATTTTCGCATTGGGCGTCATGCCGTACATCACCGCATCGATCGTCATCCAGCTGCTGCGTGTGGTCATCCCTCGTTTCGAGGCACTGCACAAGGAAGGCCAGTCCGGCGAAGCCAAGCTGACCCAGTACACCCGTTATCTGACCATCGGCCTTGCCGTGCTGCAGTCCACCACCATTCTGGTGACCGCACGTTCCGGCGCGCTGTTCAACTACCAGTGCTCTCAGGTCGTCCCGGACGGTTCCGTGTGGAATCTCGTGGTCATGGTGCTCATCATGACCGGCGGCACCGGCCTCATCATGTGGATGGCCGAATTGGTCACCGACAAGGGCCTCGGCCAGGGTATGTCCATCCTTATCTTCATGTCCATCTGCTCCGGCTTCCTGCCGCAGCTGTGGGAGATCGGCTGGGGCACCAACGGTACCGATGGCAATTGGGGCAAGTTCGCCGCGGTCGTCGGCACGCTGCTGGTCATCATGATTCTTGTCATCTACGTCGAGCTTGCCCAGCGTCGTATTCCAGTGCAGTACACCCGCCGTATGATCGGCCGCAAGATGTACGGTGGCTCCTCCACCTACCTGCCGCTGAAGATCAACATGAGCGGCGTCATCCCGCCGATTTTCGCATCCTCCATCCTGGCCGTGCCGACGCTGATCGCGCAGTTCGGCAATTCCGACCAGTCCTGGGTCAAGTGGATCAACTCCAACCTGGCCAACACCACATCCGTGTGGTACATCGCACTGTACGCGCTGATGATCGTGTTCTTCTGCTTCTTCTACACGGAGATCACCTTCAACCCGGACGAGACCGCCGACAACATGAAGCAGTACGGCGGCTTCATTCCGGGCATCCGCGCGGGAAGCGCCACCAGCAACTACCTGAGCTACGTGATGAACCGTCTGAACACGGTCGGCGCCGTCTACCTGCTGTTCGTGGCGCTTATCCCGACGGTGCTCATCATGGCGCTGAATCTGAACACCAAGCTGCCGTTCGGCGGCACCACCATCCTGATCATCGCAGGCGTCGGCCTCGACACCCTGCGCCAGGCCAAGGCCCAGACCGAACAGTTCCAGTACGCTGGCTTCCTGTTCGAGGACACCGACCACAAGGAAGGTAAGTAACCACTTGAATCGTGATGTCGTTTCCGTTGATCGGGAGCGGTATCACGATTTTTATGTTAAGTAATCCATCATCCGAAAATCCCCGTTGAGGGGAATGAACGAAACGGAGAACAACACATGCGACTGCTGATCATGGGCCCGCAGGGCGTAGGCAAGGGCACCCAGGCCGCTCTGCTGAGCGAGCACTACGGAATCCCGGCGATCTCCACCGGAGATATCTTCCGCTACAACATCAAGAACAAGACCGAGCTCGGCGTCGAAGCGCTCAAGTACATCGACAAGGGCGAGCTTGTGCCGGACGAGCTGACCAACAAGATCGTCAAGGACCGTCTGGCCATGGACGACGCCAAGAACGGCTGGATTCTCGATGGCTATCCGCGCAACGCCTCCCAGGTCGAGGCTCTCGACGCCATCCTGGGCGAACTGGACACCCCGCTTGACGCGGTCGTCGCACTGGATGCAGATCACGACGTGCTCATGGAGCGTATGAAGAAGCGCGCCGAAATCGAAGGCCGCTCCGACGACACCCCTGAAGCCATCGCCAAGCGTCTTGACGTGTACGCCAAGGAGACCGCGCCGCTGCTGGACATCTACCAGAAGCGCGGCCTGCTCAAGACGTTCAATGGCGTCGGCGCCGTCGACGAGATCCAGGCCACCATCGTGGCGGAGCTTGGCTGAAGGAAAAACCAAGCAGAATAACATATTTCCAACGAAAGCGGGAATCGCGACACGCCGAACGTGTCTTGATTCCCGCTTTCGTGTATTCTTGCAAGTTGGTGTGTCTTCGGGCACGCATAGTAATCGCCAAGGAACGGAACGAGGCTCATGGCTAAAGACGGTGTGATTGAAGTCGAAGGACAGGTAGTGGAAGCACTGCCGAACGCGATGTTTCGTGTTGAACTCGAAAACAAGCATATCGTGCTCGCAACCATTTCGGGCAAGATGAGGAAGAATTACATCCGCATCCTGCCGCAGGATCGTGTTGTGCTGGAGATGAGCCCCTACGATCTGAACCGCGGCCGTATTACGTACCGTTACAAGTAAAGGTACACAAGCAAAGGAAAACCATGAAGGTCAGCCCTAGTGTGAAGAGGATCTGCGAGAACTGCCGCGTGATCCGTCGTCACGGCCGCGTCATGGTGATCTGCGTCAACCCGCGCCATAAGCAGCGTCAGGGCTGAGAGCAGATCCAGCGGCATAAACAGTACAGGCGCTGAGTCACAGCCCGTGAAAGCGGGATGAACCCCGGGTACGCAGGCCCGGGCCGGGAAACCGGACGACTCGGTGCAAGACCTGCGGAAAACAGAAGGAATCGCAATGGCACGTCTTGCCGGAGTCGACATCCCCAATGAGAAGCGCATCGAGATCGCCCTCACCTACATCTTTGGTGTTGGTCGTACTCGTGCCAAGGAAACGCTTGCCGCGACCGGTATCAATCCGGACATTCGCGTCAAGGATCTGACGGATGAGCAGCTGATTACGCTGCGTGATTACCTTGAGGGTAATTACAAGATCGAGGGTGATCTGCGTCGTGAAATCGATGCGGACATCCGCCGTAAGATCCAGATCAACTGCTACCAAGGCCAGCGTCACCGTAAGGGACTTCCTGTGCGCGGTCAGCGCACCAAGACCAATGCTCGTACCCGCAAGGGCCCGAAGCGCACGGTCGCCGGAAAGAAGAAGGCCACCAAGTAATCGGTGGCTGACAGTTCAAGCCACGAGGCGTAAGCCTCATCGTTTGAACATCAAAGCAAATTCGTTATTAGGAAACGAGGGTCAATGGCAGCTCAAAAGCAAGCCGCGCGCAAGCCGCGTCGCCGCGACCGCAAGTCGGTCCCGGTTGGGCAGGCGCACATCAAGTCCACTTTCAACAACACCATCATTTCGATCACCGACCCGTCCGGCGCAGTTGTGTCCTGGGCGTCCGGTGGCGATGTCGGCTTCAAGGGCTCCCGTAAGTCCACGCCGTACGCCGCTGGCATGGCCGCCGAATCCGCAGCCCGCAAGGCTATGGAGCACGGCCTCAAGAAGGTCGACGTGTTCGTGAAGGGCCCGGGTTCCGGTCGTGAAACTGCCATCCGTTCCCTGCAGTCCGCCGGACTCGAAGTCGGTTCCATCACCGACGTCACCCCGCAGGCACACAACGGCGTTCGTCCTCCGAAGCGCCGTCGCGTCTGAGCACTAGAAGAAATCATCAATCCAACGCCGCTTATGGCCGGTGAGTGCACCACCGGCCTGAAGCTGAAAGGATAACCACAGTGCTTATCGCACAGCGTCCGACACTTACCGAGGAATCTCTCAACCCTCAGCGTTCCCGCTTCACCATCGAGCCTCTTGAGCCTGGTTTCGGCTACACGCTTGGCAACTCGCTGCGCCGTACCCTCCTGAGCTCCATTCCGGGAGCGGCTGTGACTTCGGTGCGTATCTCCGGCGTCCCGCACGAGTTCACCACTCTGCCGGGTGTTGAAGAGGACGTTACCGAAATCCTGCTGAACATCAAGGGCATCGTGCTCACCAGCGAATACGATGAGCCGGTTGTCATGTATCTGCGCAAGAGCGGCAAGGGCGAGGCCACCGCGGGCGACATCACCCCGCCGGCCGGCGTCACCATCGCCAACCCGGACATGCATATCGCTACCCTCGCCGAGGATGGCGAACTCGAGATCGAGTTCACCGTCGAGCGTGGCCGCGGCTATGTGCCCGCCCAGATGAACAAGCAGGATAACGCCGAGATCGGCCGCATTCCGGTCGACTCGATCTACTCCCCGGTGCTCAAGGTGAGCTATCGTGTGGAAGCCACCCGCGTTGAACAGCGCACTGACTTCGACAAGCTCATCCTGGACGTGGAGACCAAGCCGGCTATCTCCCCGCGCGATGCAGTCGCATCCGCAGGCTCCACCCTGGTGGAACTCTTCGGTCTGTGCCGTGAGCTCAACACCCAGGCTGAGGGCGTCGAGGTTGGCCCTGCTCCTGTGGCAGAGGAAACCAACCCGGAGATGAACATCCCGATCGAGGACCTGAACCTCACCCAGCGCAGCTACAACTGCCTGAAGCGCGAGGGCATCCACACGATCGGCGAGCTGGTCGCCCACACCGAGCAGGATCTGCTCGATATCCGCAATTTCGGTATGAAGTCCATCGATGAAGTCAAGGAGAAGCTCCAGTCTCTGGGACTCGCCCTCAAGGCTTCCCCGCTGGGTAACTTCGATACCAATAATCTCGAAGGTGGCACCTTCTTCTCGCCGGAAGACGAGTGATCCGCCACTTTTGACCTAACCGCTTCGTTGGATTCGGACGTTCGGGCAACTGCCCACCTGAATCCAACGGGGCTTTCAAGGAGAAACAATGCCTACACCAAAGAAGGGTCCGCGTCTGGCCTCCAGCCCGGCTCATGAGCGTCTTATGCTCGCGAACATGGCCACCAGCCTGTTCCAGAACGGCCGCATCACCACCACCCTGCCGAAGGCCAAGCGTCTTCGTCCGCTGGCCGAGCGTCTGATCACGCTCGCCAAGCGTGGTGATCTGCACAACCGTCGTCGCGTGATGCGCGTCATCCGCAACAAGTCCGTCGTGCACAAGCTGTTCACCGAGATCGCCGAGCAGATGGAGCAGCGCGAAGGCGGCTACACCCGCATCGTCAAGATCGCTCCGCGTCGCGGCGATGCCGCTCCGGCAGCCATCATCGAGCTCGTCACCGAGCCGGTGAGCCCGAAGCAGGCCGTGGTGAAGGAAGCCGAAGCCGCAACCAAGGTTGCCGCTGCCGAGGCTCCGGAAGCCGCCGCTGAAGAGGCTACCGCTGAGAACGCCGAGTGAATCGCTCTTAGCTGATTGAAGGCCGGGAATCGCAAGGTTCCCGGCCTTTGTCATATCTGCTGCCAAGACTGTCGTGCCACATGCCTCACTATGCCAGCCATTTGCTATGCTCGATGCCGTGAGACTACGCATCGATTTGGCATATGACGGTATCGGCTTCTACGGATGGGCGAAACAGCCCGAAATACGTACGGTACAGGGCGAAATCGAACGCGTGCTGCATACCATTCTTCGCGTACCGGAAGGAGACCCGACCGAACCGCTGCGCCTTACCGTGGCCGGACGAACCGACACCGGCGTGCACGCCTCGCATCAGGTATGCCATCTGGACGTCAACGAGGACGTGCTCAAACGCTGCGTCGGCCACATGGACGTGCCGCCCGTCATCGCGCTTACCCGCAGACTTCAGCGCATGCTGCCGGCCGATATCGCAATCCGCGGCATCGCACCCGCTCCGGACGGTTTCGACGCGCGTTTCTCCGCGTTGGAACGTACCTACGTGTACCGAATCGCCGATAGGTCAAGCGAGGTGGACCCTCGTACCAGAAACTTCGTATTGCATATCGACGATGAACTTGACCTCAAAGCCATGAACGAAGCCGCTGCGATGACGATCGGCCTGCACGATTTCGGCTCGTTCGCCACCCCGAATCCGGGCGGCACCACCATACGCGAGGTGAAGACCGCGTATTGGCGTCGCGTGCCGCAGCGGACGCTTATCGACGACGGCATGACGATGGGGGAGCGGTACCGTACGCCGACCGTGGAATCGGGCCTCGTCTGCTTCGTGATCGTCGCCGACGCGTTTGCACGCAATATGGTGCGCTCCCTCGTCAACGGCTGCGTGCAGGTCGGTATCGGCAAACGTTCCCTCGACTGGTTTGCAGGAAAAATGGCGGCTCCGCTGCGCGAAGGCTCCACAGGACCGATCGCGCCGCAAGGACTGACGCTGGAGCATATCGAATATCCGGCCGACGACCAGCTGGCGGTCCGCGCCGAAGCCATTCGCGCCAAGCGCACACTGTAGCTTTATTGCGATTGTCACAGCCAGGTTACGGGCGCTTGTCATGTCCATTGCCGAGACATTGTCGTAACAGACCGTTTCGTTTCCCGGAAACGCTGGTTCGTTAGGTTTTTCTTCCATCAAGGCGCGATGCCTCAGATTGGCATGCGTTCGCATGGGGTGGAAGGGAGCGTGGAACGATGATTGAATCCGCCGCACGAAGGTTGGCTTCGGAACTGGTCGATCGTCGGGAGTCGATCAACCGGGAGCTGAGCCGTAATGGCGTACGGTTCGGCATCTACAAGAACGGCGAGTACCATGACCGGCTGTTTCCGTACGATCCGATTCCGCGCATCATCGAATCGGACGAATTCGACAGAATGGAAGCCGGACTGAAACAGCGCGTCAACGCGTTGCACGCCTACCTGCGCGACATCTACTCCGACAAGCAGGCCATCAAGGACGGCATCGTGCCGGAAGAATACGTGTACACGTCCGCGGGATACTTTCCGCAAGTCAACGGCGTGACACCTCCGGGCGGCGTGTTCGCGCACATCGCCGGCGAGGACCTGGTGCAGGGGCAGGACGGGCAATGGTGGGTGCTGGAAGACAATCTGCGCATTCCATCCGGTGCCAGCTATCCGCTGTTCGCCCGCGATATCGAACGCAGAATCACGCCCAGCCTGTTCCGCAACGTACGTGTGCGCGACAATCGCGATTATCCACGACTGCTGCGCCAATCCATGGATTTCGTCTCCACCGACGGCATAGCAGTGGTGCTCACCCCCGGCAGGTACAATTCCGCGTTCTTCGAACATGCATACCTGGCCGAGAAAACCGGCGCGGCGCTCGCGTTCCCCGAAGACCTCGAAGTCGTGGACAACAAAGTGTACTTCCTCGACTATGCCGGCAGGAAACACCGCGTCGGCGTGGTCTACCGCCGTCTGTCCGACGAATATCTCGACCCGTTCGCGTTCAACCCGGATTCCGTGATCGGCGTGCCGGGAATCCTGTCCGCCTACAGGTCGGGCAATGTGGCGATCGTCAACGCTCCGGGCAACGGCGCGGCCGACGACAAGGCCATCTACTATTTCGTGCCGAACATGATCCGCTATTATCTCGGCGAAGAGCCGATTCTGCACAATGCGCCGACCTACATGCCGATGTTCGACAAGGACCGCAAGGAAGTACTCGACCGGCTCGGCGAACTGGTCATCAAGGATGTGGCGGAAGCGGGCGGCTACGGCGTCGTGTTCGGCTCGTCGCTCGACCGGTCGCGGCGAGAGGAACTGGCCGAACGCATCAAGGCCGAACCGCGCCGGTTCATCGCGCAGGAGGTCATCCAATTCAAGGACATCGACGTGGTGGACCCCGAAACCGGACAGATGAGCCCACGTAAATGCGACCTGCGCGCCTTCGTGGTGACCGGCAAGAACACGCACGTATGGTATTCGGGACTGACACGCTACTCGTCCATACCGGGCCAGATGATTGTCAACTCATCACAGGGCGGCGGTTTCAAGGACACCTGGGTACTGGCCAAAGAGACCGGCGTGGAGCATGATTACGCACCCGGCTCGGAGGTCGTGCGCGTGCTGGAACAGTCCCGCAAGCACTCGCTGGCACTCGTCACCGCGTCGAAGGCCGACAACCTGTTCTGGCTCGGCCGCTACACGGAACGCGTATTCACCACGCTGAGCCAATTCTTCCCCTTCTACGACCGTGTGATGGACACGGATGTGGACGCGTTCCGACCGTTCGCCCGCGCGCTCGACCTGCCGGAGGATTTCGAGGATTTCGACGCGTTCATCCACAGCTTCCTGTACGACGAGAAGAATCCGGATTCCGTACGCAGCGCCATCGTCTACGCGTTCAACAACGCGGTGATTCTGCGCCCCGAACTTGGTTCTCGCTCGTTGCAGCAGGTGGAGTTGGCCATGAGCTCCATAGTGGAGGCATCCGAATACGGCGGCACGGACGCGGACATCTTCAAACACCGCGACATCGCGGACAACATGCTCGCTTTCTGGGGAGGTGTGGAGAATTCCCCCGTCGAACCGACTCTGAAATCGTTCATTTTCGTGGGCAAATATCTGGAACGTCTGGATCTGTACACACGATTCGGATATTCCGTGGAAGAGCTCAAGGCGCCGCTCGCCAAACTGGGCAGCTACATCCTGCCGTTGAACGGTCTGCCGGTACCGCAATGCTTCGCCGAAGGATTGCGCTGGCTGGTCGGCCAGCTGCCGCAGCGGGGATATGCGGAGCTTGCGGAAAAACTGGGGATGCTGCTGAAAGATTTCGATGGGCGCATCTCCACGAAGGATCTGAAGGATCTGGGCATGCTCAACACGATGGACATGGACGCCGCGCGACTGTGAAGAATACGTGCCACAGCCATCGCACGGTGCGTGTATAACGGCTAGAACAAGGCCCACGGCGTGGAAAACGCCGAAGGAACGACAATAATCGCTGAGGAGACGATGTGAAGAAACTGGTGTTTGACTATGAGATGAAGCTCTCATTCAGCTCGCCCGTGACCGACCATCGCTTCCAACTGCGCTGCATTCCAGCCACCGGCCCACGTCAGCAGGTGATCGACGTGGCAGTCAAAATCGAACCGGATGCGGAACTCGAAACCACCATCGATTCCTTCGATTCCGTGGTGATGACCGGATTCATTCCCGAACCGCACACCATGTTCAACTACTCGGTGACCGGCATCGCCTTCGTGGACAACGCGCATATCAAATCCGAAATCTACAAGCCGCTGTACCGCTTCAATTCGGCGTTGACAGTGCCGGGGCCGGCCATCGAAGCGTTGATCGGCATCTGCCGTGAACGCATCGCGTCCCTGCCTGCCGACTGTACGCCGATCGACCAAGCCCGTGAGGTGATGGACGAGGTGTTCAAAACGTTCGTCTACACGCCGGCCTCCACCACCATCCGCACCACCGCCGAGGAAGCGTTCGCTCAACGCAAGGGCGTATGCCAGGATTACGCGCACGTCATGCTGTCCGTGTGCCGGCACGTCGGACTCACTGCCCGATACATCGCGGGATTGCTCGGCGGCGAGGGCGCCACGCACGCATGGGTCGAAATCTACCATGATGGACGTTGGGTCGGTTTGGACCCCACACACAACCGTATGGTCGACGACAACTACATCACCATCGCCCATGGCCGCGATTACCGCGACTGCATGCTCGACATCGGCATCTTCTCCGGCTGCGACGTCAAGCAGGACCAGTGGGTCAACGCTTCCGTGCACGAGCAGGGGTACTGATTCCCCGACGTTTTCTCGATGCCGGATTCCGTATTTCGGCAGATGCAAAGCAGATAAACAAAAAGGCCGAAACGCCATTGTTTCAACCTTCATTGCATGCGGATAAGGCGAGATTCGAACTCGCGGAGGGGTTCGCCCTCACACGCTTTCGAGGCGTGCTCCTTAGACCGCTCGGACACTTATCCATTCGTCACCTGAAAACAAGCAACTTGATAATTGTGCCACAGTGGTGGCGATTGTCAAATCGGACTGGCTGCAACGGTGTGATTTCCGGCGTGTCTTGCTTTGCGCCCGACTGTGCGTCCTTAGGCGAACAGCGCTTCGTCGAAGGAAGGATAGCCCCAATCAAGCGCCAATTCGACACGGTCCGCAATCAGACCGGCAAGCACGCCCAGGGATTGCGCTCGCGAATCCGTCGACTGTTTTGCATTGGTGACGCGTGACTGGGAATGATCGTTCGCGGCATTGGAGCTTCCGGCGATTGCCGTTATCTCGCTTCGCGCGCAGTTCATTTCGATGGTGGCGTCGGTCGGTGCCGTAAGGCCGGTGGCGGAATCGAGCATCGTGTCGGGGTGGGCGAGCAAGGCGGTGGCCTCGTACGTTTTCCTACGATCGTCAATGGTGCCCGAGAAGGATGCGAACCGTTGCGATGTGGTCTTATGACGATCGCTGATATCCAGCGTCGCATGGCCGCTGTTGCGGGCCGCCAGCACTTCCATGGCGAATCCGGCACGGTCTTCGGCCTGCGCGGCGGTGGCAAGGGACTTGGAATCGACGTCAAGCGATTCGACATCGTCAAAACGCGACAGCGTGATCGGCGCGACGGCCACCGACAGTTGATCGCCCAGTGCGCGAGCCATATGACGTGCCTGCGCGCTGCGCAACGTGCCTTCGGCAAAACGCGCCGGACATTGCGCCGCGGTGTTCGTCCATACGGAGACCGCCTGCTGCGCCGAGAAATAGCGGCGGATGATGTGCTGATGCTGGTCGTGTGCGATCTTGTTATCGGCGGTGGCATCGAAATAGGCCTTCTCGCACGGGCTTTGCCGTTGTTCGGCTTCAGCCCTGCCTGCGATCCTGGGCATGGAGCATGCCGTCAGCGCCGGCATGAGGATAGCGGTGCAAAGCAATGCGCAGACGCGTTTCGCGATAAAAGAAACCGAGCGGAAAGAAGGGGTACGTGTCTGCATGAATCATTAGACTAATATCTGACTGTGACCATTGGGCCATGCGCTCGGAATAACTTCATATAGGAGGTCTTGGAAATATGGAACTGGACCTGGCAGGAATGCACCAGCTCGCCGCTGGGCAGGGAATTGATCCCGAGACGCTGGATGCCGCACTCTCGGAAGCATTGCGACTGGCATATCTGAAAACCCCTCACGCTGCGAAGCACGCTCGCGTCGAGCTTGATCCGCGTGCGGGAAGCTTCACCGTATGGGCCCAGGACGAGATTCCTGGCGAGCCGACTGAAGACGATCCCCACCCCGCGCCGACTCTGGGCGAGGAATACGACGACACTCCGCACGATTTCGGCCGACTGGCCGCTGCGACCGCTCGTCAGGTGATCAGCCAGCTGTTCCGCAAGGCCGAGGATGACAAGGTGTTCGGCGCGTTCTCCGGCCAGAAGGGCAAGCTCATCACCGGCATCGTGCAACAGGACGTCAAGGACACATCCAACGTGCACGTGGCCGTCGGCGACGTCGAAGCCCTGCTGCCGCGCCGCGAGCAGGTGCCCGGCGAACGCTACCGTCACGGCGAACGTATCCGCGTGTACGTGGTGAACGTGGCCCGTGGTCTGAAGGGCCCGGAAATCGTGGTGTCCCGTTCCCATCCGGAGCTGGTCCGCCGCCTGTTCGAACGTGAGGTTCCGGAACTGGTTTCGGGAGCCGTGTCGATTATGGCCATCGCCCGCGAGGCGGGCGCCCGCACCAAGATCGCCGTCCGTGCCAACACCGAAGGCGTCAACCCGAAGGGCGCGCTGATCGGCCCCGGCGGAGCCCGAGTGCGCGCCGTCATGGAGAACCTCGGTCCTGAGAAAATCGATATCGTCGACTGGTCCGCGGATCCGGCGAAATTCGTCGCCGCGGCGCTGTCTCCGGCCGTCGCCACCGGTGTGCAGGTGATCAGCGAGAAGAACAAGACGGCCATCGCCTTCATCCACGATGACCAGCTGTCCCTGGCCATCGGCAAGGAAGGCCAGAACGCACGTCTTGCGGCCAAGCTGACCGGCTGGAAGATCGGCATCGAATCCGCTGAGGCGCATGCCAAGAAGATGGCCGAATCGGCGGACCATTCCGATGGGGAAACCGAGGAATAAACAACACTTCCGGTAGACAACAAGCCCGTGGACGTACAATCCACGGGCTTGAGTATGCTGGACTCGACAATCCAAAGCGTGACGGCCATGCCGTCATGCCCAGGGAAAAGACGAGGTATCACGAACATGGTTGCACGATGAGAAGGAACAAGCTCGCCGTGAATCAGTAGCGGTCGCGCCCGTATGCGCGCGGCCCAAGATAGGAGAATTGAGTGCCGAAAGCACGCGTATATGAACTTGCCAAGGAACTTGGCGTTGACAGCAAAACCGTTTTAAGCAAACTTGAGGCGATGGGCGAATTCGTGAAGTCCGCATCGTCTACCGTTGAACCTCCCGTTGCACGCAAGCTGAGGAACGCATTCGCGTCCAGCGGACAGGGCAACGCATCTGATTCCAAGAAGCCGGGCCATACGGCCAAGAAGCCTGCCGAACCGGCATCTCATTCCATGCCAAAGCCGGCCGCTCCGTCAGCACCGAAGCCGGCTGCCCCCGCAGCGCCGAAGCCGCGTCATGCCGCTTCCAAGTCCGATGCCCCGAAGCCGGGTCATCGCGCGCCGCGTCCAGGCGAATCCCGCCAGCATGGCAATCGTCCTAACGGCAACGCCCCGCGTCCGCAGGGTGGAGACCGCCGCCAGTCCGGTCGCCCGACGGCCGTTCCGGGAGCTCGCCCCCAGCATGGCAACGCCCCGCAGGGCGGCAACAACGCCAACGGCGCGAAGCCGCACACCCCGGGACCGCGCCCGGGCAACAATCCGTTCAGCCGCAAGCAGGGCATGCACACCCCGACTCCGGGTGATATTCCGCGTCCGCATCCGATGAACCGTCCGAGCGTCAACAATGGCGAAGGACGTCGTGGTGGCCGTCCGGGTCAGGGCGGTGGCCAGCGTGGCGGCTTCCGTGGTCGTCCGGGTCAGGGCGGCGCGAAGCCAGGCCAGTGGGGCCAGCATCGTCCGGGTCAGGGCGGTGGCCAGCGTCCCGCCGGCGGCGGCAATCGTTTCGGTGGCAATGGCGGCGGTTTCCAGGGCGGCAACAGCGCTCCGAGCAATGGTCCGGCACGTGGTGGCCGCGGCCGCGGCGGCGCTGCAGGCGCGTTCGGACGTCAGGGAGGCAAGTCCTCGAAGGCGCGTAAGAACCGTCTGGCGAAGCGTCAGGAATTCCAGGAGATGAAGGCTCCGGTCATCGGCGGCGTGCGCATTCCGACCGGCAACGGACAGGAAGTCCGTCTGCGTCAGGGTGCGTCCCTCGCCGATCTGGCCGAGAAGATCAACGTCAATCCGGCGGCGCTGGTCACCGTGCTGTTCCACCTTGGTGAAATGGCCACGGCCACCCAGTCCCTGGATGAGGCCACGTTCCAGATCCTCGGCGAGGAAATCGGCTGGAACATCAAGATCGTGTCCGCCGAAGAGGAAGACAAGGAGCTGCTGCAGCAGTTCGACATCAACCTGGACGAAGAGGAACTGCAGGAGGACGAGGATTTGAAGCCGCGTCCGCCGGTCGTCACCGTCATGGGCCATGTCGACCACGGTAAGACCCGACTGCTCGACACCATCCGCCGCACCAACGTCATCGAAGGCGAAGCCGGCGGCATCACCCAGCGCATCGGCGCATACCAGGTGACCGTCAACCTTGAGGGCGAGCCGCGCAAGATCACGTTCCTTGATACCCCGGGCCACGAAGCCTTCACCGCAATGCGTGCCCGTGGCGCCGAACTCACCGACGTCGCGATCCTCGTGGTCGCCGCCGACGACGGCGTCATGCCGCAGACCGTGGAAGCCATCAACCACGCCCAGGCCGCGCATGTGCCGATCGTGGTGGCCGTCAACAAGATCGATAAGCCGGGCGCCAACCCGGACAAGGTCCGCGGCCAGCTTACCGAATACGGTCTGGTTCCGGAAGAATACGGCGGCAACACCATGTTCGTCGACATCTCCGCGAAGCAGGGCACCAACGTCGACAAGCTGCTCGAAGCGGTGCTGCTCACTGCCGACGCCGAGCTCGACCTGCGCGCCAACCCGGATATGGACGCCCGTGGCGCCACCGTCGAAGCCCGACTTGACAAGGGCCGTGGCGCCGTGGCTACCGTGCTGGTGCAGTCCGGTACCCTCCACATCGGCGATGCCATCGTTGCCGGCACCTCCTACGGTCGTGTCCGCGCCATGCTCGACGAAAACGGCAACCACATGCAGGAAGCCGGTCCGTCCACCCCGGTGCAGGTGCTGGGTCTGACCTCCGTGCCGACCGCAGGCGACCTGTTCCTGGTGGCCTCCGACGACCGTACCGCACGTCAGATCGCCGAGAAGCGTCAGGCCACCGAGCGTGCGGCCCAGCTGGCCAAGCGCCGCAAGGTCGTTTCCCTCGAAAGCCTCAAGGAGCAGTTCGCCAAGTCCGAGGTGGATATGCTCAACATCGTCATCAAGGGCGATTCCTCCGGTTCCGTCGAGGCTCTGGAAGATTCCTTGATGAAGATCGAGGTGTCCGACGAGGTCGGCATCCAGGTGATCCACCGCGGCGTCGGTGCCATCACCCAGAACGACGTCAACCTGGCCACCGTCGACAAGGCCGTCATCATCGGCTTCAACGTCCGTCCGAACCGCCAGGTGGCGGATCTGGCCGAACGCGAAGGTGTGGAGATCAAGTACTACTCGATCATCTACAAGGCCATCGAGGACATCGAAGCATCCCTCAAGGGCATGCTCAAGCCGGAATACGAAGAGGTCGTCACCTCCCACTCCGAGATCCGCGAGATCTTCCGCTCCTCCAAGTTCGGCAACATCGCCGGCGTCATGGTTCAGGACGGTGAAGTCAAGCGTGGTACGAAGTGCCGTATCCTGCGCAACGGCATCGCCACCGTCAACGACCTCGAGATCTCCTCGCTGCGTCGTTTCAAGGACGACGTCAACTCCGTCAAGGAAGGCTACGAGGCTGGCATCAACCTCGGCACCTTCAACGACATCGAGATCGGCGATATCATCGAGACCTTCGAAATGCAGGAAATCGAGCGTAAGTAGCCGAGTGCTTCGAGCTTCGTATCGATAACCAGGTAAGGAACGCCCACAGCCGGTTCACGACTGCGGGCGTTCCGTGATACAACAAGAACTTTTCACCAAAAGGACAGCAATGGCAGGAACCAATCCCCGCGCCGCGCGCATCGCGGCGTTGATTCAGCGTGTGATCGCATCGTCCATGGAGGCGCAGCTGCACGACAAGCGACTGGCCAACGTGACCATCACCGAAGTGCGCGTCACCAACGATCTGCAGATCGCGAAAGTCTACTGGACCCAGCTCGGCCACGAAGGACACGAGCAGGGCGAACGCCGCCGCGCGCAGCAGGCCCTGAACCAGGCCAAAGGACGCCTGCGTTCCCTGGTAGGCGCCAAGGCCGGACTGCGACTCACCCCGCAACTGGAATTCATCTTCGACGAAGTGCCGGGCGAGGCCCATGAGATCGAGGACATCCTCGCGCTCGCACACAAGCGCGACGAAGAACTCGCCAAGTCCCGCGCCAACGCGCAATACGCCGGCGACGCCGATCCGTACAAGCACGACGAGCCCGATGATGACGACTTCGACGATGATGACGATGTCGAGGTCGAGGATTGGGACGATGACGACGAAGCCTGACAACTCCGGTCTGCTGGTCATCGACAAGCCGCAGGGCGTCACCAGCCACGATGTGGTCGCGGCGGTGCGTGGCGCCCTGCACATGAAACGCGTTGGCCATGCCGGCACGCTCGACCCGATGGCCACCGGCGTGCTGGTGGTCGGCTTCGGCAACGCCACACGTCTGCTCAACTACATCGTCGACCACGACAAAACCTACCTGGCCACCATCAGACTCGGCCAGCGCACCACCACGGACGACGCCGACGGCGAACTGCTGCCGGAGGAGGGAACTATCGCCGAATTCCCTTCACGACAGACCGTTGAAGACGTCATCGCCCATCATTTCACCGGGCGCATCGAGCAGGTGCCGAACTCCTATTCAGCCATCAAAATCAACGGCCAGCGCGCCTATGATCTGGCCCGAGAAGGCAAGGATGTGGACCTCAAGGCCCGTCCGGTGACCATCTCGGAATTCAGTGTTTCGGCAGTGCGATACGGCTATGCTTCGACCACATGCGCGGGATCACCGCTTGCCGATGCCGTCGAAATCGCCCCGGAGGAATCCTGGCATGCCGAAACCGACGGGCAAAACGAACCGAACATGCAGCCAGTCATGGAACTCGACGTGGCCGTGACCTGCTCGGCCGGCACCTACATCCGCGCACTCGGCCGCGATCTGGGCTCCGAACTCGGTCTCGGCGGCCATCTGACCATGCTGCGCCGCATCCGCGTCGGACGTTTCTCGGTGGACATGCCGAACGTCATGACCGCCCATACGGAAGCCAAAACCTTCACCAACCGCGAAGGCATCGAAGTGACACGCAACCGTGCGGTGCTTGACGATGCCGAGCATGCCATTGACCACGCACTCGACCTGGTCGCCAGCGCGGCCGCTTCCATGGACATGCTTCCCGTCACCGAACAGGAGGCGACGGACCTGCGGTTCGGCCGTAGAATCGCCCACGACATCCATACGACCATGGCCGCATACGTTCCCGAAACCAACGATCTGGTGGCGATCGTGGAACGCGCCAAACGTGGCGAGACCAAGCCGGTCGCGGTCTTCAACTGAAACAATCAAGACCGGCCTGCACGCAATACGAACACGACAAACACACGGACAATACGCAAAGAAGGACACATGAAGACGATCACGCTTACCCCCGATGCCAGCGGCATGGTGGATTGGCCGACCCTGAGCAACGACAAGAAGTCCGTGGTGACCATCGGCTCATTCGACGGCATGCATCAGGGACATCAGGCGGTCATCCGCCGTGTGGCCGAACTCGCCGAACAGGAGCAGGCGTTCTCCGTGGTGGTGCTGTTCGACCCGCGTCCCGCGCTGGTGCACGCTTACGCCGCCAAACATGACGGTCAGGAACCGCCCGCAGGCACGCCTGACACGCAGGCGCTGACCAGTGTGGACGAACGGCTGCGCGCCATCGACGCCATCGGCGTGGACTACACGCTCATCGTGCGCTACACCATGGCATTCGCCGCGAAATCATACCGCTTCTTCCTTGGCCAGATGGTCGGCAAACTCGGCATGCGCACGCTGGTGCTCGGCTCCGACGCCGCCATGGGCGCGAACCGCGCCGGAAACGTGAAGGCCATTGAGAATCTGGCGCTCGCCACCGGCGTGTTCCAGCTGGAGGTCGTGGACGATTTCGGTCCGGGGCTGACCCGAGTGCCGGTCAATGCGAAGCCGGTGATGCCGTCCGAACCCGGCGAGCCTTCCGACCCTCTGGAGGGGGCTTCCAAGGCCGAACGACGCGCATGGAGCAAGAAGCATCAGGCCAAGGAGGTGCGCACGTGGAGCTCCACCAATGTGCGCTATCTGCTGAGCCAAGGCCGTATCAAGGACGCAGACGCGATACTCGGCCACGCGCATGCCGTGGAAGGCACCGTGGTGCATGGCGAGGAACGCGGCCGCACCATCGGATTCCCGACCGCCAATCTGAGCGAGAACGTCGCCGGATACCTGCCGGTGGACGGCGTGTACGCCGGCTGGCTGGTCGATTTGGGGGAGAAGTCCGCCGACGGTGGCGAAGAAGCCGGGGAGAAGCCGGCCGACGGCGTATCGCAGCAGTATGACGCTTCGTCCGTCAACGCGCGCGTGGCCATGCAGTCGCCACACCGCTGGCCGGCGGCCATCTCCATCGGCACCAAGCCGACGTTCAACGAGGACGGTGACGCCGAACGCGTGGTGGAAGCCTACGCCATCACCGATGACTGGTTGGACCTGTACGGCCATCAGGCGCGCGTGGAATTCGCTGGATTCCTGCGCCCGCAGATCAAATTCGATTCGGCCGACGATCTGGTGGTCGAGCTGAAACGCAACGTCGAGGAGACGAAGCGCCTCACCGCTTGAGACGGATCGGTTCGATTGATTTGATTGGTTCGATTGACGCGAATCATTGACGCCATCCGTGTTTTGTTACCCAAACGGGCTTTCCCGGGTTGCAAAAAGCGGATGGCGATGCCGTTTGGGCATCGGCGACCTATCGCAGAATCGCGGCCAACGCGTCCTGCAACGTATCCGCCTGCACCACGCCCATTCCCGGCACGGCGACGTTCTTGCGCAGCGTCGGCACAACGGCGGTGGTGAAACCAAGACGCGCCGCCTCACGAAGCCGATATTCCAGTCTCGGCACCGGGCGCACCTGCCCGGTCAACGAAATCTCGCCGATCGCGCACGTCGTACGGGGAATCGGTTTCGATTTCGCAGCGCTCGCCAACGCGGCCACAATCGCCAGATCGCAACCCGGCTCACGCGCCTGACCGCCGGCGATTGTGGAAATGTACAGGTCGTTGGCCAGCAGATTGATGCCACCGTGACGATATAACACCGCCACCAGCATGGCGATACGGTTGGAGTCCACACCGTTCGCCGCACGACGTGGCGTCGGCAGCACCGACCTGGTGACCAGCGCCTGCACTTCAATCGGCAGACTGCGATGCCCATCCAACGTGAACGTCACGCACGTGCCATCCACCTGCGTCGCCGCAGAACCATTGCCGGTTGATAGGAACAGACCGGACGGATCGGTCACCTCCTCAATGCCCTCGCCGCTCATATCGAAACAGCCGACCTCATCGGTCGGTCCGAAACGGTTCTTCACTGCACGCAGCATACGCAACGCGGTTTCGGCATCGCCTTCGAACTGACAGACCACATCCACCAGATGCTCCAACGTACGCGGACCTGCGATCGAACCATCCTTGGTGACATGACCCACCAAAAGCACTGGGATATCAAGGGTTTTGGCGGTGTCAATCAGCGCGCTCGCCACTTCGCGCACCTGCGTGGATCCGCCGGAGATGCCATCGACGTCCTGCGAGACGATGGTCTGCGCCGAATCGACGATGGCCAACGCCGGCTTGAACTGTTCGATAAGCCCCAACACCGTGGACAGATCCGTGGTGGAGGCGAGTAGTAGATTCGGCTCCATGGCGCCGATGCGCGACGCGCGCATGCGGACCTGCGCCTGCGATTCCTCGCCGGAAATATACAGTACGGTATTGCGCTCGGTGGCGAACGCCGTCAGCCTCGCCACATTGCCGGCGGTTTCCAGCAGCAATGTCGATTTGCCGATGCCCGGCTCTCCTGCGATCAGCGTGACCGATCCCGGCACGATGCCACCGCCGAGCACGCGGTCGAATTCCGAAAATCCTGTGGCGATTCTGGAGATGTTCTCCGTGCCTATGTCGGTGATCGGCCTCGCCGCGGACGATGCGACCGGATGCGATTGCGTGCGCGAGGTCCGTCCCGGAGCCGCGGTACGCGAGCCTGCCGCGGGACGGGCTTCATGGAATTCCTCAATGGTGCCCCATTGACCGCATTCGGGGCAGCGGCCGAGCCACTTCGGGCCGCTCCAGCCGCATTCGGAACAGAGGAATTGCGAGGACGTCTTTGCCATATCGCCGACAATACGGAGGTTTTGGGACAAGACGTTCGCGGGTGGCGTACTCGTTGCACAGACATTGCGCTGAAAACCGTTTCGGGAACTGGATTCCATGACTTTGAGGGGATGGTTGCGCGTCTTATGGCTGTGAAAGAATGACAAGCATGTCTGATACGCAGAATTCCTCTTCGCATGGCAAATTGATTGCCGCCGTCGTAGCAGCCGCGCTTGTGGTTGTGCTTGCTCTGATTTCCGCATTTGTGTGGCCTGGTTGGGCCTTGAACAAGAACGGACAGGCCGGACAGGCCGGTCAGACGAGCCAGCAGGCTTCCACTTCGAACGGTACGGACGGCGACAAGACGGAGCCCACCAAACCGTCGATCGATGCCGTGGCATTGCCCGACGGGGCCAGCGAGCTGCTCAAGGCCATGCCGGATTCCGTATTGAATTACGCGCGTACCAAGGCTGACGCCAGCACGACGTGGTCCAGCACCTCTCCCGTCGAGGAATACGCGTTGACGTATTCCACCGGCAAGAAAGGACAGGACGTCACGCTGGAAGTGGGCCAGTGGAACGACGGCGACAAGGCGAAATCCCAGTACGACACGCTGGCTGAAGCCATGACCGGCAAGGAGCTGGGAAGCGGCAACGTGAAGGTCTCCGGCAAGACGACCGGCGCCTACAGCGCCAAAGCCGATCCGGACGACGATACCAAGGCCGTTGCCGTGTGGCGCAACGATACGGTGGTTTTCTATGCCACCGGCGCGAAGAACGACATCCAGCGTTTCTACCAGCAGTTCCCCCTGTAACGTCGACGGAATCGTCTCGATGGCGAATCGCGGCCGGCTGATGGAATATCACGCGGAAAACGAAACGTGATTTTCCACCATATGAATGCCTGCGCGCGTATTCGTCCCCGAAGCAGTGTAGTATTGGGCAAGTTGCAAACTTTTACCCTTTGAGTTTAAGGAACGGAGGCTGAGATGGGCTCGGTCATCAAGAAGCGCCGCAAGCGCATGAGCAAGAAGAAGCATCGTAAACTGCTTCGTAAGACTCGCCACCAGCGCAAGTAGTCTTCAGGCGCGTGTGAAGCGTCCGCTCAAACAAAATCCCGCGATTCCTTTCGGAGTCGCGGGATTTTTGCTATCTGCGCGGCGGTGTCGGCCGGTATATTCCACACCAGCCGACACGCCTGCCTGTCAAGATCTCACTTGTTGGGGTTGTCCATCACGCGCGGGCCGTTCGGATCGCCGACGATGACCTGGTCCACCATGTTCAGGAACAGGCCGTTCTCGACCACGCCGACCGTGGTGATGAGGTCCTGCGCGAGTTCCTGCGGGTGGTCGATGCGCTCGAGGTGCAGATCCACCACATAGTTGTTCTCATCGGTGCGCACCGGCTCGCCGTTCGCGTCGAGACGCAGCACCGGCTTGTAGCCCTTGGCCTCAAACTTCTTGACGACCTGGCCTGCGCCGAACGGAATCACCTCGACCGGCAGCGGGAACTTGCCGATGGTGTCCACGACCTTGGACTCGTCCACGATCCACACGATCTTGTTGGAGTTGGTGGCCACGATCTTCTCCCACAGGAGAGCCGCACCGCCGCCCTTGATGCCGTTGAAGTTCTTGTCCACCTCGTCGGCGCCGTCGATGGTCACGTCGATATGGTCGACGTCATCGATGTTGACGATCTTGATGCCGTAGCCTTCGGCCTGCTCCTGGGTGCGGCGGGAGGTGGTGACGCCCGTGAACTCGAGGCCTTCCTCCTTGACGCGACGACCGAGCTCGTCGACCAGGAAACGCACGGTCGAGCCGGTGCCCAGACCTGCGATCATGCCGTTCTGAATCAGCTTTGCAGCCTCGATGCCGGCCGCCTTCTTCAGCGCGTCCTGCTGTGCCTTGTCCATGATCCTCCTTCGATATGGGGTTAAGACCGTCTCCATACTATCGGATGCGTTGATTTTCAAGGCGCGAATGGTCGGTTGCGGGAGCAGGTGTCTGTTTTGGACTGCGGAAAAGTTTTCACGGAATGTTTCACGGTCCTGCGTGAGGTGGCGTGCAAAAAAGCCGCGCATGAAATGACATGTGGGGAGCGGCTTGCGTAAAGCGGCTCCCCACATGTCTCGCTCAGCTATGTTTGACCGCGAACGGCGCCTCGTCCAATACCAGCGTGCCGTCACCCATCACATAGCCTTCCACGGCGATATACCCACGGATGAGACGTGGATTGCCGTCGAAGGTCGGGCTGGATTCCGGTGGGGGAGTGAACCGCACCGTACCCGACACCGACAGGCCCGATGGGCTTGGACGATGCGGCAGTTTCGGCAGATCCTGCGATTGCGATGAAGCTGCCTGTTCCGGTGCCGATTCTTCGTCGTCTTGCGATTCGCTGCGCGATTCGTTCGCATTCTGCGGTACGGCCGTGCTGTCCGTGTCCGTGCCGTCCGCGTTGCCCGTCACCGGCTTGTCGTTCTCGTCGCCTTCACGGGGAAAATAGTCGGGTTTGACCAGCATCTGCGCATAGGATTGATGCGGTTCACCGGATTCGTCCGTTTTCCCGGATTCGTCCGGTTCGGCTGGACCGCCCGCGTCCGGGAAGCTGGATTCGGGTATGACCTTCGTCGCTTCGGTCTCAAGCATTGTGGTGGTTTCCGCCGGTTCGGTCTCGAGCACGGTCGTTTCCACCGCATCATCTGCGTCGTCATCGGTTGTCTGTCCGAAATCCGCAAGGTCGTGGGAAACGCCTTCCGGCTCCGCCAGCATGCTGGCGATCGAACGCGGCTTCGTGCTGTTGCTGGAATTGGCGGTATCGGCACCGGAATCGCCGGTGCCGGTCGTGGCGGAATCGCCTTGTCCGCGTCCCATGTGGTATTCGGCGGCGCTGATCGCACCATCCATCAGCATCCTCGCATCCTCGGGAACATCGGTGCCACGCGAATACTCGGAAGCCAGCAGCGACTGCCATCCTTCCAACGGCAGATAGCCTTCGCGCACATGCGAACGGCAATCGCCCGCATACGTGCGTGCCAGCTCGTCCACTTTCTCGTTGCCCGCGTTGCCGGCATGACCCTTGACCCACACGAATCGCACCGACCCCGCCCTATGTGCGATCTCATTGTCGATGGCGCGGATCAAATCGGCGTTCTTCACCGGTTTCTTCTGCGAATTCTTCCAGCCGTTGCGCTTCCAACCCTGCACCCACTTGGTGGAGCAGTTGATCGCATACTGCGAGTCGGTCTCGATCACCAGGTCTTCGGAACCGGGATGCGCTCGCAACGCCTCCAGCACGGCGCATAATTCGCCGATCTGGTTGGTGCCGTTCGTCGCGCCGCCGGCATCGCAATCGCCGGCATGCTCGTGCCCCGGCTTGCCGCCTGCCGCGGGCTCGTGGTCGGCCCAGGCCCAACCCATCGGACCATTCGGATTGCCAAGCGCGGAACCGTCTGTTGAAACCGTAATCGTCATGCTTCTACCCTACGAAAGCCGCGCGACTCGCCGTTTGCCCGTCATACCGCATGGCAACGGCATATGCGATTAGTCGCCGAGACACAGCATGACGGAGGCGCGGAACATGCCGTCGCTGTGCTCGAAGGAGGCCGTGCCATGGTGCCGTTCGGCCGTCTCTCGTACAGTGGCGGTGCCCAGCCCCGTGCCACCATGTTTGGTCGAGACGAGATCGCCGTCGATCTGTTCGATGCTGGTATCGGCTTCGCCGTACGTGTTGTCCACCGTGATGAACAGGGCCGCCGGAGGGCCGGAACGATACCGGATGCGCACTTTGAGCCGCCTCTCGCCCTGCGTTTGCTGGGTGATGGCCTCCGTGGCGTTCTCCAGCAGATTGCCGACCATGGAGCATAATTCCGCGTTGTTGATGTTGATGTATTGCGGCACCGCCGCTTTGACGTCCACATCCGCACCCAAATGCCGGACCCAATCGCAATAGTAGACAAGCACCGCGTTCAGCGACGCATGCTCGCAATACTGCATTGGTGCCGTTTGCAGCAGCCGGTGTTTGGACATCTCATCCAGATATGAGCGGATGCCATCCATGTCTTCAGCCGCGGCCAACGCCTGCAGTGAGTGGATGTGGTGACGCACGTTGTGCTTGATCTGACGCGCCTCACGGATCCGCTCGTTCATGTGTTGCAGCTGCAACGTCTGCAAAGCCTCATAATGCTGTCGCCTGCGGGCCGCGAGCAGACGGTCCGACTGCTGAATCATGTACCAGATGAGGAAATACGCCAACACCATGAAACAGGAATAGACCACCGCCACGGTGAACGCGATTTCCAGCATATGCGAGTCCAGCAGCGTGGAATTGTCCGCCGGCATGCACCACACCACAATCGCGGACGAAACGAACGGAAACAGCCAGATAAGCTGCCAGAAGCCTTTGCTGATGGATGGGGAATCGAATGTGGCTGGAATCGAATCATGCAGCGGATGCCAAAGCGAGACCAGTGCGACGACGTCAAGCAGCAGCAGATTGACCAGTCCCGGCCAGCCGACGCGGAGATTGGTTGAATCCGCGCCAAGAACGGCCACATCGATGACGAGCGACAGATAGTAGACGATCGCCACCATGTAGGAAGCCGTGGCCACAATCAGCAACAGTTGCCGCCATGGCAGTTCGGTCAGCCATCGCAGGACCAGCAGCACAAGCGGCGCGGTCGGAATGACCGTCCACAGTGATGGGATGCCCAGAGTGCCGCACAGCACGCCGCATAGCAGGAACCAGACCAGTCCGATGGACATGAACAGTGTGCCGTTACGGCGTGGATTGTCCATGTGACTCCATGCCATGATGAGGCACAATGCCAGGCCGGACAACGCGTTGAGCTGCTCTCCGATGGCGAAGAACAGACCTGACGGGGTGGTTTGGGCGATGCCGTTCCGGATGATTTCGCCGAGTGGTGCGAACATGTCAGTCCTCCGTACGCATGCGGGTGAACGTGTATTCCGCGTATGCACGGCAGGTGGTGGTCACCGCCGTTTTCGTGATGGGAATGCGTTTGCCGCCTTTCATGACGAACTGCGCGTTGGTGATGCCGGACACGTAGTCGAAGTTGACGAGCACGCCTCGCGCGGTGCGGTAGAAGTTGTCGAACACGGTGAGCCGTTGGTCCACATCGGAGAAATTGGTGCGGATTTTGGTCTGGGTGCCGTCCGCGAACGTGAATTCCACGTAGTGCGCGTTGGACAGGGCGTATGCGATGAGCCGCCGGTCCATGGTCACGGCCGGATTGCCGAACGCCACATGCCAGCTGGAATCCACCGTGCCGGGCGACTGCGCCTTTGCCAGATGGGTGACCGGCGGTTTTGCCTTCAGCTGCTCCTCGACGCGTTCCATGGTGGCTTCGAAGGTTTTGCGATTGACGGGCTTGAGCAGATAACCGCTCGCCTGCACCTCATAGCCGAGCACCGCGAAATCGGTGCTGGACGTGATGAAGACGATCGCGCAGTCGTCGTTCTGATTGCGCAGCAGCCGCGCTATGTCCAATCCGGTGGTGGCATGCGGCAGATTCTCGTCGCTGAGATAACAGTCGAGCAGCAGCAGGTCGTAACGGCTGTTCTTCCAGCTTTCGATGAACGATTTCGCGTCGGGGAAAACGTCACAGACCGTTTGCATGGCATTCCTGCCGGCGGTTGCGCCGACGTTCCGGCCGTTGAAGTATTCCGCGCACATGGTGGCGATCAGTTCGCGTTCGGCAGGATGGTCCTCGACGATGGCGATGCGCACGTTCCCTCCTTGCTGTGCCGTGATTGCGCGGATGACGTTCCGGCTCTGCTTCCAAGCGTACCGGGAGAGGGAAATACGGGGTGCCGCGGAGCTTGCGTTTCATGCCAGAAAAGCACGTTTCGTGCCATACGGCGGATATCGACAACGAAAAAGACCCGCTCCATACGGAACGGGTCTTTTTCGCGCTACGCCTTGATTACTTGGCGGAACGCCGTATCACTCGGCCAGAGCCTTGTCCACGACCTCGGTGGCCTCGGCGAGCACCTTGTCCAGAGCCTCAGGGGATTCGAAGCTCTCGGCGTACACCTTGTAGATGTTCTCGGTGCCGGACGGACGGGCGGCGAACCAGTTGTCCTTGGTGGTGACCTTCAGACCGCCGATCTTGGCGTGGTTGCCCGGAGCCTCGGTGAGCTTGGCGGTGATGTCCTCGCCGGCCAGCTGGGTGGCCTCGACGTCGTCACCGGTGAGCTTGGCGAACTTCTGCTTCTGCTCGAGGGTGGTCGGGGTGTCGACGCGCTTGTACCAGCTTTCGCCGAAACGCTCCACCTGCTCCTGGTGCAGCTGGGCCGGGTTCTTGCCGGTCTTCGCGGTGATCTCAGCGGCCAGCAGGTCCGGAATCAGGCCGTCCTTGTCGGTGGTCCACACGCGGCCGTCCTTACGCAGGAAGGACATGCCGGAGCTTTCCTCGCCGCCGAACGCGACCTCGCCCTTGAACAGCGGGTCCACGAACCACTTGAAGCCGACCGGAACCTCGACGAGCTTGGCGTTGATGGAGGCGGCCACGCGGTCGATCAGGGAGGAAGACACGAGGGTCTTGCCGATGCCGGCGTTCTCCGGCCAATCCGGACGGTTGCCGCCGAACAGGTACTCCACGCACACTGCGATGTAGTGGTTCGGGTTCATGACGCCCCAGTTCGGGCAGACGATGCCGTGGCGGTCGGCATCCGGATCGGTGCCGCCGACCAGATCGTACTTGTCCCAAGCGCCGTTGTTGAGGGAATCGACCAGACCCTTCATCGCGTACGGGGAGCTCGGATCCATGCGGATCTTGCCATCATGGTCGATGGTCATGAAGCTCCAGGTCGGGTCGACCTGCGGACGCACCACGTCGATGGTCAGGTTGTACTTCTCGTTCATCAGCGGCCAGTAGTTGACCGAAGCGCCGCCGAGCGGGTCGATGCCCAGGCGTACGCCGGAGGAGCGGATCACGTCGAAGTCGATGACGTTCTCCAGATCGGCCACATAGTGCTCACGGAAGTCGAAACGCTCAACCAGATCGGACTTGACGGCCTGCTCGAACGGCACGCGCTTGACGTTCCTGAAATCGCCGAGCAGCTCGTTGGCGCGGTCGGCGATGGCGTTGGTGACGTCGGCCGGAGCCGGGCCGCCGGTGACCGGATCGTACTTGAAGCCGCCATCGGTCGGCGGGTTGTGGGACGGGGTCACGACGATGCCGTCGGCCAGGCCTTCGCCGGTGAAACGCTGGGTGCCGTCGGCGGCGCGGTTGTGGGTCAGGATGGCCTGGGACACGACCGGGGTCGGGGTGAAGTCGTCACGGGAGTCGATGCGCACGGTCACGCCGTTGGCGACGAGCACTTCGATGGCGGTCTTCCAAGCCGGCTCGGACAGGGCGTGGGTGTCGCGGCCGATGTACAGCGGGCCGGTGACGCCGGCCTTCTTGCGGTATTCGGCGATGGCCTGCGTGATGGCCACGATGTGGGCCTCGTTGAATGAGGTCTTCAGGGACGAACCACGGTGTCCGGAAGTGCCGAAGGAGACGCGCTGCTCCGGAACGTTCGGGTCGGGGACGACGTCATAGTACTTTCCAATGACCTCGTCGACATTGATCAGATCTGCTGGGGTGGCGGGCATTCCCGCATTTTTTGCAACCATACCTTCATTGTGCCACGAGTTTGCGCGGAACGCGGAAAGCCATCCCACAATGTGCGATGAATACGTTTTCTTTTTGACGTCTCGGCGTGTCTCCAGTATGGAATTGGGGTTTCAGTGTCCCGATGCCCGACGATTTGCGCATCGCACGCCGATAGTGTATTGTTTCTAACGAATTCGACTCATGCAGGGTTGCAAGTCAACATTTTTAGACGCAAGACCTGGAATGTGGCATTGGTTTGCCATGTTCCGGGTCTTTTTTGTTGCAAAAAAGCCGCGCTGCGTCATCGAATCCCATCGGAAGGAAATAGAAAGGAATCAGGATGGCTGACTCTCTCGCATCGCAGATCATCACTGCGATCGGCGGACCTGAAAACGTTCGCAGTCTGACGCATTGCGCCACCCGACTGCGCTTCGAGCTGGCGGACGCGTCCAAGGTGGACCAGAACGCCCTCGAACATATGAAGGGCGTGCTTGGCGCGGTCCCGCAAAGCGGTGACCGTTTCCAGGTCGTCATCGGCGGCGGCGTGGCCACCGTATACGAAAACATCATGCATCTGCCCGAAATGGCGAACGCCGGTGCCGCCTCCGCATCCGGCGAAGGCCAGAAGAGCAACGCCGACGTCAAGGCCGAGGCCCGTTCCAAGGCACGCGGCAAGGTGGCATGGCTGGACTCCTTCTTCGAGTATCTCGCCGACTCCTTCCGCCCGATCCTGGGCGTGCTGCTCGGCGCCTCCATCATCATCGCCCTGGTCAACCTGCTCATCTCACTGAACGTCATTCCGAATGACGAGGCCTCCGCCGGCTGGGTGTTCGTCAAGGCCATCTGGAAGGGCGTGTTCTACTTCCTGCCGATCATGGTCGCCTACAACGCCGCCAAGAAGCTCAAGGTCGATCCGTGGCTGGGCGGCGCCATCATGGCCATCCTCATGACCCCGCAGTTCACCAGCCTGATGGACGCCAAGACCACCACGTGCGTGGAGAACGCGGCTCTGGGCACCAAGTCCTGCACCGCCAACATCTTCGGCATTCCGATGGCGTTGAGCGACTACAGCGGCAACGTGTTCGTGCCGCTGCTCATGGCCGCCGTGCTCGCCCTCGTCTACCACGGATTGAAGAAGATCATTCCCGAAAGCGTCCAGCTGGTGTTCGTGCCGTTCTTCTGCATGATCATCGTCGGCGCGCTGACCGCCTTCATCATCGGCCCGATCGGCGTGTGGGTCGGCAACGGCCTCGGCGTCGGCCTGGCTTGGATGAACACCCATGCACCGTTCATCTTCGCCATCATCATCCCGCTGCTGTACCCGTTCCTCGTGCCGCTCGGCCTGCACTGGCCGCTCAACGCCCTGATGCTCATGAACATCCAGACGCTCGGCTACGACTTCATCCAGGGCCCGATGGGCGTGTGGAACTTCGCTTGCTTCGGCGCCACCGCCGGCGTGCTCTTCATCGCCGTGCGTGACAAGGACAAGGACATGCGCCAGACCGCTCTCGGCGCGCTCGCAGCCGGCCTGCTTGGTGGTGTTTCCGAACCGTCCCTGTACGGCATCCACCTGCGTTACAAGCTGGTCTACAAGCGCATGCTCGTGGGCTGCGGCCTTGGTGGCGTCGTCATTGCCGTCCTCGGCTGGCTCTTCCCGTCCGTCACCGCCGCCGGCCAGACCGTGCATGGTGTGACCACCACCGCCTTCGCCTTCACCTCGCTGCTGACCATTCCGGTCTTCGACCAGATGTGGGTGTACGCGGTGTCCATCGCGGTCTCCTTCCTGACCTCCTTCTTCCTGATCATCACCTTCGACTACCGCACCCCGGAACAGAAGGCTGAAGTGCTGGCCCGCGCCGCCGCCGATCAGAAGGCCGCCGCTCCGGCGGTCGAAGCCAAGGAAGCCGCTCCGGCTGCCACCACCGCCACCGCGACTGCTACCGCCACCAAGACCGAAGTTCCGGCCGCTGCCGCCGCCGCGACCACCGTGGTGAACGCTCCGGTCGCCGGCCACGTGATCGCCCTGGACGAAACCGGCGATCCGGTGTTCGCCTCCCGCGCGCTCGGCGAAGGCGTCGGCATCCAGCCGACCGACAGCGAGGTCGTGGCCCCGGTCTCCGGCGTGCTGCAGACCGTCGCCGAAACCGGCCACGCCTTCGGCATCAAAACCGATGACGGTGTGGAAGTGCTCGTGCACGTCGGCATCGACACCGTGAAGATGAACGGCGAGGGCTTTGCCGTCAAGGTCAAGGCCGATGAGCGCGTGAATGCCGGCGATCCGCTGGTTTCCGTCGACTTTGCTAAAGTGAAGGACGCTGGATACAGCACCACCACGCTGATGACGGTGCTCAACACCGCCGCCCTCACCTCCGTCACGCCGAAGACCGGCATCGACGTCAAGGCAGGGGACGAGGTGATCGACATCCAGCGCTAACCTGTCACACAGAGGCGAAAAAGGGGTCGACGTGGACGTTCTTCGCGTATTCAACAACAATGTCGTATTGGCTAGAGACGGTGATCGTGAGGTGATTCTCACAGGCCGTGGAATAGGCTTCCAAGCCAAGCCGGGACAACATGTGGATGACGCGAAGATCGTCCGTCGGTTCATCCCCGTCGATGGCAAGGATCCCGACCACATGGCGCAACAAGTGGCCGGGATCCCGCCCGAAATCATCAGACTTGTCACGGACGCCATGAACCGTACGGGACTGGAAGAACAGGCAGACAAGCAGCCAACCCTGGTCATGGCGCTCGCCGACCACATCTGCGGCGCGATACAACGCGCGCAAAGAAAACAGAGCATCGAATATCCGCTCGAAGCGGAAGTACGTTCCCTATACGCCGACGAATACGCCAAAAGCGTGGCGATGGTCGACGCGATGAACACGTATTTGGGTGGCGCGTTGCCCCGCAGTGAGGCGGTGGCGCTCGCCTTGCATTTGGTGAATGCCGGATTCTCCGGCGGCGACCTGTCCGCCACCTACACCATGACCGGCATCATCCAGCAGATGATCGCCGTCATCGAAGGCGCGTACGGCATCACGCTTGCGCAGGACAGCGTCAATGTGGCGCGATTCATCACGCATCTGCGTTACCTGTTCGTACGCATCCATCAGCATGAGCAGCTCGACGATGAGCCGCAACCAATCATCGAATCAATCAAAACCTCATATCCGAAGGCTTGCCAGTGCGCAAGGCAGCTTGCCGTGGTGGTGAAGATGCGTCTTGGTTCCGACCTTACGGAAGCCGAAATCGCCTATCTTGCCCTGCATGTGGCGCGCGTGACCAACGGAGTGAATCGGCAGGACGACTGAGTTTCCGGTATCTTCCGATATTCAGCAGCCCGTTCCGCGCATTCCTGACGGTTCCTAATCGTTCGACTGTTCGGCCGGCTGCCCGCTTGCCTGTTCGGTCGGCTGCGGTTTCGTTGGCGTAGCCGACATATTTGCGTTCAACGCCAGTATGCCGGTATCTTCGGAAGCGGCCTCCGGCACGCGCACGCATAGGGCCTGACGTTCCACGCTGAAACGGATGTGCTTCGTTTCAGGCAGCATATCGCCATCCACCTGCGCCAAAACAGGCCTCTCCAAAGTGATTTCCGCGCTGACGCCCTGCACCTGGTCGACGGTGGAGTTCGTGGACAGTGGACTCTGCTGAGCTTTGCCGGTGATGGTCTGGTGCAGCACGTCGCCGAACAGATTCGCCCAACCGATCAGGCCGCCGGACGTGTCGATGATCTCGTAGTCGAGGATGCCATCGTCATAGGAAGCTTCGGGCATCAGCGAAAACATGGGGATCTGGCCGCAATTGCCCGCCATGAACGTGCGGAACGTGAGACCACGCGTGGAATGCGTGCTGCCGTCGGCGCTGGTGATGGTCACATTGCCCTTGTACTTCGGGGCGAACAGATTCTTCACGCCCGACACGAAATACGCCAGCCAGCTGATGTTCTTCTTCAATTCCGGATCGGTGTCGTCGATCATCAGTGCGTCGAAACCGATGCCGGCGATGATGAGGAACGCATGCCCGTGGTCGGTGGTCTCATCATCCAGAAGGGTCAGACGGCCCACATCCACCAGACGGGAGCCGTGCGACGTGGCCACGGTGAGCGCCGCATCGATATCGTCCACGGGAATGCCCATATTGCGGGCGAACAGATTGCCGGTGCCGATCGGCACGATGCCCAGCGCATGCCCGGTACCCGACAGCGCGCTCGCGACGGTACGCACCGTGCCATCGCCGCCGACAGCCACCACCACATCGGCACCATGGTCCAACGCTTCGAACGCGCAGGCGCGACCGTCCTTGTCGAGCTGCGTTTCGATGAATTCGATCTGGGTGAGATGCTTCGCCTCGCAGAACTCCTTGATATGCTGCTTGCGCTGTTCCGCCTGGGGCTTTGAAGGATTGACGATGAACGCGTAATGCACTTGGTCATCGTCACGCTTGTCAAGCTTCTCCGCGAGCGTACGGTGCTTGTACGCGCGGTATCCGAAGAAGGCGGCCGCGCATACGGCGACCACGGCGATGATGACGAGCAGGACGATAACTGGCATAGGCATGCCTCTATTGTCTATGCGATTGCGCAAAAAGACGAATTCAACATGAAAAATTCGGCGTTCCCTCACGTTATATCCAAAAATGAGAACGATGGCGTCAGTGTCTGCTTTCGGCACTAGGCTGGGAAGCATGCTTGATATTCAATTCATTCGTGAACATGCTGACGTTGTCAAGGAATCCCAGCGTAAGCGTGGCGAATCGGTCGAACTGGTCGACGAGGTGCTGCGCTCCGACGAGGTTCGCCGTTCCTCTCTGAAGGAATTCGAAGCTGCCCGCGCGCAGCAGAAGGAGATCGGCAAGAAGGTCGCCGCCGCCCCCGCCGACGAAAAGGCCAAGCTGATCGCCGCAACCAAGGAACTCTCCCAGAAGGTCTCCGAATACAAGGCCGCAGCCGACGCCGCAGCCGAGGAATACACCACCGCCATGTGGAAGCTGTCCAACATCGTCGAGCCGGAAGCTCCGGAAGGTGGCGAGGATGATTACGTCGTCGTCAAGAAGGTCGGCCAGATCCGTGATTTCGCAGCCGAAGGCTTCGAGCCGAAGGACCACCTGACGCTCGGCCGCGGCGTGGCCGGTATCGATATGGAGCGCGGCGTGAAGGTCGGCGGCTCCCGCTTCTACTTCCTGCGCGGCCAGGTGGCCCGCATGCAGATCGCCATGCTCACCATGGCCGTCGACCAGGCCGAGGAACACGGCTTCACCCTGGCCATCACCCCGACGCTGGTGCGTCCGGAAGTAATGCGCGGCACCGGCTTCCTCAACTCCCACGCCGACGAAATCTACCGCCTGCGCGAGCCGGACGACCAGTATTTGGTCGGCACCTCCGAAGTGGCGCTCGCCGGCATGCACGAGAACGAGATCCTGAACCTTGAGAACGGCCCGCTGCGCTACTGCGGCTGGAGCTCCTGCTACCGCCGTGAAGCCGGCGCAGCAGGCAAGGACACCTCCGGCATCATCCGCGTGCACCAGTTCGACAAGGTGGAGATGTTCGTCTACGCCAAGCAGGAGGACTCCTACAAGGAGCATGAGCACCTGTTGGCCATGGAGCAGGAAATGCTCGGCAAGGTCGAGGTGCCGTACCGCATCATCGATACCGCCGCCGGCGATCTGGGCTCCTCCGCGGCACGTAAGTTCGACTGCGAGGCTTGGGTGCCGACCCAGGGCCGTTACCGTGAGCTGACCTCCACCTCCAACTGCACCGAGTATCAGGCCCGTCGTCTGAACATCCGCGAACGTATGGAGGATGGCAACACCCGCGCCGTCTCCACGCTGAACGGCACGCTGGCCACCACCCGTTGGCTGGTCGCCATTCTCGAGAACCACCAGCAGAAGGACGGCTCCATCGAGATTCCGAAGGCCATGCGTCCGTACATGGGCGGCAAGGAAGTCATCGAGCCGACCAAGTGGGAAGCCTGATTTTCCAAGACGTTCGCGTCTGATATGAATCCGTGAAAGCGGCGTTGGCATTTGTGCCGGCGCCGCTTTTCGTATGTTGGACGGTCCCAGTGCCGTTTGTGTCGTTCTGGGCAGATGCGTGTGCGGTTTTCTGTTGGAAGCGACGGGGATGGAGGCTGTGCCAGGTGTCGCACTTCCGCGCACTGTGGTATATTGGCGTTTCGTGCGTAGCAGCGATGTTAGGCGCAAAGGGTAGATGTCTGAGCGGTCTAAAGAGACGGTCTTGAAAACCGTTGAGGTGCAAGCCTCCGCGAGTTCGAATCTCGCTCTGCCCGCATCAATCAAGGGCTTACCGAAGGATTTTTCGGTAAGCCCTTTTCCATGCCGTTTATGGCGATTGTCGTTGTCGTGGCGGCAACGTCACACAATCCGTCGATCCGCGGCCCAACGGGTGAGCTCGGAACGGTTCGACAGCTGCAGTTTGCGCAGCACCGAGCTCATATGGGTCTCCACGGTCTTGATGGAGATGAACAGTTCCGAAGCCACCTCCTTGTACGTGTAGCCGCGCGCGATCAGCCGCATGACCTCCTGCTCGCGGTTGGACAGCCGGTCCAGCTCGTCATCGTGGATCGGGCCGCCGAACGCGCCGTTCGCGCTCGGGCCGTTCTGGAAGGCGGACAGCACGAATCCCGCCAATTTCGGCGAGAACACGGCGTAGCCCTCATGCACCTGCTTGATGGAGGACACCAGGTCGTCGCCGGAAATAGTCTTCGTCACATATCCCTGCGCACCGGCGCGGATCACGGAACCGACATCCTGCGGAGAATCCGACACGGACAGCGCGAGGAAGACGGTATCGGGGGAGTATGCGCGCGATTTCGTGAGGATTTCGGCGCCACCGCCGTTCTCGCCGCCCGGCACATGCACGTCCAGCAGCACCACGTCCGGTTTGGTCTGCGCGATCATCGCCACTGACCCCTCCACGTCGGCCGCCTGTCCGACCACGTCGAAATACGGCTGCAACGTGGCGATCACGCCCGCGCGGAACATCTCATGGTCGTCCACGACGGCGATTCTGATGCGCTGTTCCCGCTCGCTCATTCCTGCTCCTTGGTTCGATTGATTCATTGCCGCACCTGCTGCATGTGCCGTGTTCATTGCGCCGATTGCACGCCCGTATCGCCGTCCGCTGTGGTGGTCGTAGCGCTGTCCGCATCCTCCGCCGCTCCTGAAATCGGCATGTGCATGCGCACCTCCGTGCCCCAGCCGGGCCTCGACACAATCTCCACTGTACCGCCGCGGCGCTTGATACGTCCGATGATGGACTCGCGGATGCCCAGGCGATTCGCTGGAATGGCGTCGACGTCGAAGCCGTCGCCATGGTCGCGTACGAACACCTCCACCAGCTTGTCGCCGGCCTCGCAGTAGACGGACACCGGTTCGCCGCCATGCGTCACGGCGTTGACGAGCGCCTGCTGCGTGGCATCCAACAACGCGTCGGTCTGCGCGCTCGGCCGCGCGTCGCCCACCGTCACTACCTCGATCGGCTTGCCATGCGTGTCCTCCACATGCGCTGCGATCTGCTTCAAACCGGCGTTGACGGAACGGTCCGACGTGGTGCGCTCCTGATATAGCCATTCGCGCAACTCGCGTTCCTGCTGCCTTGCCAGTGAAAACACGGTCTGCTGGTCGCCGGCGTGCAACTGGATCAGCGCCAGCGTCTGCAGCACGCCGTCGTGCAGGTGGGCGGTCATATCGGCGCGCTCCTCCTCGCGTTCCTTCAGCGCGCGTTCCGTGCCCAAATCACGCACCAGCGTCATAATCCACGGCACAATCGCCAGCAGCACGCCGACAAGCAGCGCCAAACCGGCGACGAGCATGGTGAACGTGGCGTGCCGTGCGGACTGCATAATGCGCACGTGGGTGGCGATGTAGATCGCGTACGCGACGAAAATGACCGCGATGCCGCCGAGCATCGTCCATAATTGGCCGTCCTTCGCGTTGAACCGCAGCCAGGAGACGCCGACGCCGACCACGCCGAGCAGCAACGGCACAATCAGCGTGCCTTCAATGCCTTTCGCCGCCATCGCCACGCATAGGCCCAGCATAAGCAGTCCCGCCATGGCCAGCAGCGCGGGTCTCGGCGCGTTGGCGAACATCTGTTCCAGGCTTTCGGACGATTGTGCTCCGCTGCCGGATTGCATGCCGTCCGCGTTGCCGTCGCTGTCTTGCGATTGCGCGCCGCCGTTTCCGACGTTCCTTAGGTTTCTTACGTTCCTCACGTTGCCGTGGGACAGCGGCGCGTTCTCGACGGGCTGGCTGCCGGCGATGACGTACGCCTGCTGGACCGGGTCTCCGACGGGTACGGTGATCCACAGAAAAATATAGGCGATCGCGCCCGCACCGAAGAAAAACGTGGTGACCACGAAAATGAAACGGATGAGATGAACGGATACGCCCAGATGCATGCTGACGGCCTTGGCCACGCCAGCGACCTCGCGGCCGTACGTCGGGCGCAGCAACGGCAGTCGCGCCGGCTTGGACGGCACGGGACGGCCTTCGCGCAGGGCCTGCACGTAGCACCAGCGCATGTAGACCGCGCTGGCTTGGTCGTACTGTTCCTGCGTGTATCGCGGTTTGGCTAAGGACTTCATGCTTCCATTGTGCCCTGTCGGGGATGCCGATTCAGGGCTTTCAGCTGGTGTTCAGGGCAGATTCAGGGTGTTCCCCGATACGTATGACGGCTGCGGATTGCTGTAATGGAGATATGAGCAACGCAAACAACAATCCGCAAGGCGGCAGTGCCGCTGGTTCTGCCGAACCGCAATCGCAGCCACGGCCGCCGATGTATCAGCCGCAGCCGAATCGCGGCAATCGATTCTTCGCATGGATCCGCTCCAGCCGGATCACGCGCGGCCGCAACCGGTGGATCGCAGGCGTGTGCGACGGCGTGGCGCGCCGCTTGGGATGGAACGCCACCCTGGTCCGCGCGCTGGTGATTCTCACCTCGCTACTGTTCGGCGCCGGAGCGGCGTTCTACGCATTGGCTTGGTTCCTGCTACCGGACGAGACGGATGGCCGGATCCTGTGCGAGGAGCTGGTCAACGGCCATTGGGATTGGAACTGCGCGGGCGCGCTGGTATGCGCCGCGGTGGCGCTGTGCCTGCCCGGCGCCGGATGGCTGGCGTTCGGCATGGCCGTGCTGGTGTTCTGGCTGCTGGTGAACCGCCAGTCGTATGCGGCGAGCTGGCAGCCGCCGCAGCAGGGCGGATCGTGGCCTGGGCAGCCTGCTCAGCCCGTTCAGCCGGGACAGCCGGTGCGGCCTGCGCAATCGCTATATATGCCGCAGCCGATGTCCACGAACACGGCCACCACTGCAAACATGCCCGGCACGCCAGGCCAGCCGATGCCGCAGCCGACGTGTCCCGCGCCTTCCGGCTACCAGCAGTACGCGCGTCCCGTCCAATCGCCATACCAGACGTTTCAGCAGCCGGTGAACCCGCCTGCAGCGTTTGCCGCGGCCAATGTGCCGCCGACCTTCACCGCTCCGCCGACGGTGGCGGCGCCGCAGTCGAAACGCGCCCGCCGCAAGCCGGCCGGACCGCTGCTGGTACTGGTGACGCTTGGCTTGGCATTGCTGGCGATCGCCGGATCTGGCTGGTACGCCATTACGATGCCGGTTGATTGGGATTACGCCTTGCGCGTGCTGCGTCTCGCCACACTGTGCTGCGGCGGCATCTGCCTGGGAATCGGCGTGGTGATCGTCGTGCTTGGTTGCATGGGCCGTCGCACCGGCGGCCTGCATCCGCTGGCATGGTGCGCGGCGTTCATGGCCGTGGTGATGACGTTCTGCACGAGTGCGGTGGCATGGGAAAGCCGCGATTGGATGATGTCGAATGACTACCACCGCACGACGGTCTCCGGCATCGTGACATGGAGCGACACCAGCGACGCCCAGATGAAACGATACGAACAGGGACTGGTGGTGGTCGGCAAGAACTACGCCAACGATGTGCTCGACATCGATTTGAGCGGATATCCGGCAGCGCATGGCAAGCACAAGGTCAAGCTCAACGACGGCACGTACGGCGAAAGCTCATGTCCGACAGGGAAGCTGAATCTGGTGGTGGTGAACGCCCAGGTGGTGGTCACGCTGCCGGACGGATGCCAGTGGTCGGTCAGCGATCCGGACGACGGCTACACCAACGTCACGGATTACATAGGAGGGCCGGACGGGATTACGTTCTTCAACGGCACGGGCTTCATGGGCCTGTCCCTCGATGAGAACGATGATTCGGGACTCGGCCATCATGGCGTGAACAAGGGCGTTCCGGCGCTCAACGGCACCACCGATTTCGACGATTCCGGCGATGATGATGCGGGCGATGCCGGTTCGGATACGGAGAACGATTCGCAGGATTCGGTATACGCCGGCACGGATCTCGACAAGGCATTCAAAACGATCTACGAGAACAAGTGGTATTGGCCGTCGATCGATTCGGACAAGGCTCCGGAGGAACCGGATCTGTATGTCAACGTCGATGGAACGGTCGGCGGCAGTGTCACCATGCAGTACACGTCCGACAGCAAGCTGCCAGTGGGAACGACGGTCGGCCAATCGCATGGCAGCGTCGATGGAAAGAACGTCGGGAAAAGCGCCAGCGGAAAGGAAACGAAATGAGTGACGAGAAAACCCGTGAAGTGCCGTTGACCGACGTCATGGGAATCGCGGAGGTCTCGGACGAGCCCACGGAAACCCTGCCGGCCGTCGACGATCCGGGCGAGGCGAAGACCGAATCGTTCCAGAAGCCGTTCGACGGCGGTCCGGAAGCGCAGAGGAAGTTCGAATCGCAGGACGAGGCCGAATCGCTGGAAACCTCCGGACAAGACATGCGCGGAAGCTTTGCGGGCCGTTCGGCACGTCCGACCGGTTCCGTCAAATCGGCTGATCCAGCCAAATCAGCCGAGCCGGTCGACCCCTCCAAGCAAGTGCGCATCGGCAAAACGGACGGCGAGCTGGTAATCCGCCCGTCCGGACCAAGCGCCGGAACCATCGTGCTGGGCGTGTTCTTCTGCCTGATCGGCCTGATGTCCATGCTGTGCCTGCTGCCCATCGGCGCATGGCGGTGGATGCCGAATCCCTCGACGCTGTTCTTCTACGTGGTCGGCGGTCTCGGCGCGCTGCTGCTCATCATTTCCGTGGTCTGGGCCGTCGTCGCCGCGGTGCGTCTGCGCCGACGGGAACGCCAGTCAGCAGAGCAGTCCCCAGAAAGCCAGCAGCGCCAACGATAGCGCCGCCGACACCACCACACACGTGGCCACGATGACATGGCCGGATCCGATGCATGCTTTTCCATCTTTTCCTATATCGCATCGGCTTCCGGCTGCGGCATCGTGGCCATTATTCATATCCGCATCGTCGTCTATGCTTGCAATCGCGCGATTCCTAGCATGACGACGGCACGCGTCCACGATGATTTCCGCCAACAGCCAGGCGAACGCGACAAGGCTCAGCCATGTGAGCATGACGATGGCATGCCAGTTCTTGGCAAGCACCGCCGAATTGTCGGTCAACGAGATCGCATCAATGATGACGGTGACCAGATACGCCAGGAACACGCCGGTCGTGCCGACGGCAAGGAGGGTGTTGAGCGCCAGTGCGACGCGCATGCCGACCGGGAATCGATGGTCGGTTATTGCGATTGGACGTGCCGCATTCGGTTGTGTGGACGGACCTGTCGGTGTGGTCGCATCCGTTGAAAACATTGAAGTCGAATCCGTTGGCTCCGCCGGTTCCGTCGAAGCCGAATCGTGCGATACCCGCCGTGACGCACGGCGCTCGCGCACCCAGCCGGCGATGAGCAGAATTGGCGCGCCGCACATCGCCAGCAGCGCGCAGAGCAGGCAAACCGCGATTGCGCCGACAATCACACCCATCGACTTCACCAGCGCGGGCGGGGTCTTCAGCGGTGCCGTGACCGTCTGATTCGGCTGCGTTCCGGCGATCATCGGCGTTGCCCAGCCGTTCGCGCCCGTGCCGCTCGTCACCGCGTTGATCCAATCCTCCAGATCGTGCGTGTAATGCGGTTCCAACGGCAGTCCCGGAACCGTCTGATTCGAACCGGTTCGAAGCTGATGGTTCGCGTCATAATACCGCAGCGTCACATTCGTATTGCCAGCCTGGTTTGCGGCTTTGATCAGCAGCCGCGCGCCCTGTTCGACCGGCATGGCTGTGTCCTTGACGCCATAGTTGATGAGTAGCGGCATGGTGAGCGATCTGCGGTATTTGGCCGCGTCGAAATCCGCATAGGCGAGTCCCATGCGTTGTGTGCCAAGGCTGGTGATGCGCGGAATAAGCTGCTTGACGGCATCGGGTGCGCCCGCGGCGGTCAGATAATTGGTGGCTGCGAGCGTCATCTGCTGACGGCCCGAAACGACCGGGGGAGAGGTGAGGATGGCGAAGGCAAGATCCGGATGCTGTTGCGTCAGCACGGTGGCGATCCATGTGCCTTCCGATTCGGCGTAGATGCCGGTTTCCGATCTGCTCACGCCCGGCCATTTTCTCAGGATTTCCAGCGATTTCGCATAGTCGTGCGCGCTGGACACGTAGTCGCGGTGCAGCATGGTGTAGTTGTCGAGCCGCTTGTCCGGCACGAGAGTGGTGATGCCGGCCGACGCCATCGCGTTCGCCACGTCGCCGAACGCCTCCGACGATTTGCCGGTGCCCGAACCGTGCAGGAACAGGCATGCGGGACGATCTGCCGGCGCGTCGAGCGGCTCGCGAACGATGGCATTCACGGTTTTGCCGCCGTCCAACGCGACCGTGATATGCGTTTCCTTGGTGCGGTACGCGCCCTCCTGCGGGGTTTCGAGCACGGCACCTGTGGCCGGGTCAACGGCTTGGATAGCGGTATTGGTCGTGGTGAGCGTGATATGTTCCGTGAACGGCTCGACCTGCCATTTCGGCGCCATCGCATTGCCGAGCGCGCATAGGACCATGGTCAGAAGAAGTGCCAGCGCGGTAGTCGCCGCGCAGGTGACGAGAATTCGTTTCACAATGCTTCGCACGGTACGCCACTCTAGTCGTATTCGGCGTGCGTGGCGCGGAAAACACGGAATCATGGGGAATCCGCGTATAATCGCGATTTCGTAATCGCCAACCGACGTTTCGTGCTGCAAATCAACACGAAACCAGGGGAAAATCGCAATAACCCCTTCCACAATCCACCTGTGGATATGTGGAAATCCGTTGATGCGGGCAGACGTCGGTTCCATCGCATCCCCTCCGCCAAACCGACGCTGAGCGTCCTCCAGCCGTCGGTTTCGTCGCACCTTTTCCGCCAAACCGACGCTTAGGCCCTCCTCAGCGTCGGTTTCGCGGATTGGGGGCGATGGGATCGACGCTGAGATGGGATTTGGGGGAGAAGGATGGGAAGGTTGGGATGGGGCTAGGCGCGGGCTTCGTAGCGACGGGTGTAGAGCACCAGCAGGATGACGGCGAGCAGGCTGATCGGCGCGCCTGCGATGCCGGTGAAATGGTAATTCATCGCCGTCGCGGTCAGTGCCGCTCCGCCGACGATGGAACCGATCGCATTGCCGAAATTGAAGGCGATTTGTACGGCGGCACCGGCAATCAGCTCGCCGCCGCCTTCGCCCGCCTGCACCATCAGCAGTTGCTGTGGCGATGAATTGAAGAACAGCGCGAAACCGATGATGAACGTCAGCAACGCGGTGGTCGCATGATTACCGGGCAACAGGAAGACCAGCAACAGTCCGCACAAGGCGATGCCGTGCGATAGCGCCGCGGTCGCGCCCGCCTTCCACAGGTCGGTCAGCCTGCCGCCCACGATGCCGCCGACCACCATGCCGAGGCCGGCGAGCACCATCAGCATCGGCACCATCGTCGCCGACCATCCGCCGGTTTTCTGCAACCACGGCGACACGTAGCTCCACCAGCAGAAGATGCCCGAATTGCCGAAGAACACGGCCAGCAGAATCAGCCACGGGCCGGGATGGGTGAGGAAGAGGAACTGCCCCTTGATGCCGGCGTCCTTGATCGGATCGATGGACGGCACCCACAAAATCACCACGACGATCGTCATAAGCGCCCAAGCGGCCAGAATCGCAAACGCCAGCCGCCAGGACATCGCCTCGGCGAGCAACGTTCCCGCGGGCACGCCCAGCATGTTGGCCACCGTCTGGCCCATCACCATCATGGACACGGATTGTGCCTCCTTGCCCTTGTCGGCAAGCGTTTTGGCGATCAGCGTGGCCGTGCCGAAGAACGCGCCATGCGGCAGGCCGGAAATGAAACGCGCCACCAGCAGCATCGGCGAGCAGAAGGAGACGGCGCTGAGCGTGTTGCCGACCAACGCGATGGCCATGAACAGGATGATAAGATGCTTCGGCGACACCTTGCGGCCGAACACCAGGATCAGTGTGCCGACACACACGCCGATGGCGTATGCGGAGATGTAATGGCCGGCCGCGGGAATGCTGACATGCATGGCGGTGGCCGTCTGGGGCAGGATGCCCATCATCACGAATTCGGCGGCGCCGAGGATGAAGGCGCCGGAGGCCAGCGCCAGAATGCTTCTCTTCATGGGGATTCCTTATTTTGGATTGTCCGCCGAACCAGCACTTGGATGGTGCCAAGCGTCGGTTCGATATTGCGATTCCCGCGAAACCGACGGTGAGACGGTGCCAAGCGTCGGTTTGATGGAAAGGCAAAGAAAAAGGCGGAACCGAAGTTCCGCCTTAGTTGTCGGGCTGGCGGGATTTGAACCCGCGGCCTCTTCGTCCCGAACGAAGCGCGCTACCAAGCTGCGCTACAGCCCGTTTGGCAACAGTTGGATATATTACACGATTGGGCGCTGTATGCAAGGTCGGCGTGTCGCGTGTTGTGTAGTGGCTTCTCGGTACACTTGGGGCTTATGACTGAGACCAACGAATCCCAAGAGAATCAGAACGAAGAAGAGGCTGCGGTCCCCACTATGACCACGGTGGAACGCGCCGAAATGCTGCTGCAGCAGGATGCTGCGATTCGCGCCAAGATCAACGGCGGCGCCGCGCTGGACGAGGCCGTGGACCCGTCCAATAAGGAATTCGGCCCGCTGGCCCACCCGGAGCAGGTGCAGATGCGTGTGGCCAAGCGCGCCATGATGCTTAAGGAAGGCATCCAGCCGTACCCGGTGACCCTTGACGTCACCGCCACCATCGAAGAGGTCCGCGCCAAGTATGACGGCAAGCTCGAAGCGGGCGACGAGACCGAGGACGTGGTCGGCATCGCCGGCCGTGTGCTGTTCCTGCGCAATGCGGGCGGCCTGTGCTTCGTGCAGCTGTCCGCCGGCGATGGCACCAAGATCCAGGGCATGATCTCCAAGAAGGAGATTGGCGCCGACTCCCTGAAGCAGTTCAAGCAGCTGGTCGACTTGGGCGACCACCTGTTCATCAAGGGCCGCGTGATCGCCTCCAAAACCGGCGAACTGTCCGTGTTCGCCACCGAATGGGCAATCGCCGCCAAGGCGCTGCAGCCGCTGCCGGCGCTGCACAAAGACCTGAACGAGGACACCCGTACCCGCAAGCCGTACATCGGCATGATCGCGGACGAGAAGATCCGCAACATGGTGCGCAACCGTTCCAAGGCCGTCGCCTCCCTGCGCAAGACCTTCGCCGACCATGACTTCCTCGAGGTCGAGACCCCGATGCTGCAGACCGTGCACGGCGGCGCCGCGGCCCGTCCGTTCACCACGCATATGAACGCCTTCGACTTGGACCTCTACCTGCGCATCGCGCCGGAACTGTTCCTGAAGCGTTGCCTCGTCGGTGGCATCGACCGCGTGTTCGAAATCAACCGCGACTTCCGCAACGAGGGCGTCGACGCCACCCACGCCCCGGAATTCACCATGGTCGAGGCATACCAGGCCTACGGCAACTACGACACCATCGGCGCGCTCGTCAAGCAGCTCGTGCAGGACACCGCCATGGACGTGTTCGGCAGCCACAAGGTGACGCTGCTGGACGGCACCGAATACGATTTCGGCGGCGAATGGAAGACCATCAGCATGTACGACTCCCTTTCCGAGGCCCTGGGCGAGGAAATCGTGCCGAACGGCGGTCCGGACAACCCCGGCACCTCCGTGGAGCACCTGGGCGAGATCGCCGACAAGCTCGGCGTGGAACGCGACGACGTGGAGAACCACGGCAAGCTCGTCGAACACCTGTGGGAGCACTTCTACGAGGACAAGCTGTACGAGCCGACCTTCGTGCGCGACTTCCCGGTCGAGACCTCCCCGCTGGTCAAGGGCCACCGTTCCAAGGCCGGCGTGGTCGAGAAGTGGGATCTGTACGTGCGCGGCTTCGAACTGGCCACCGGCTACTCCGAGCTCAACGACCCGGTCGTGCAGCGCGAACGCTTCGTGGCCCAGGCCAAGGACGCGCTCGCCGGCGACGAGGAGGCCTGCGACATCGACGAGGACTTCCTGGAGGCCCTCGGCGTGGGCATGCCTCCGGCAGGTGGCATGGGAATGGGCATCGACCGACTGCTCATCGCACTGACCGGCGCCACCATCCGCGAGACCATCACCTTCCCGCTTGTGAAGCCGCTGAACTGAGGCGGAGCCTCAGTTCAATATTCGGCTTCACGCGAGGCGGCCGAAGAGGAAGCCCTGTGGGCTTCCGTGCCGCCGGAGCCATCCTTAAAAAATAAAAGAGCAATTACTAAAGGGCGTTCCCAATACGGGAGCGCCCTTTTGCATACCCTCGCACACTCTCGCACACCCAACATCTAACATGAGATTCATGGAAATATCGACTTGGATTCGCGGCGCTCGCCTGAAAACCCTGCCGCTGGCGATCGCCCCAGTGGTTATCGGGGCCGCGCTGTCGTGGCGGGGCGTGTTTCTTTACTCGCAGGGTGGCGATATATGGCATGAGCCGTGTCCGTTCTTCGGCGGGCAGCATGACTTGGGGAAGATGAAATTCGGCTCGCTGGTCGGCGAATGCCAGCGTTCCGCAGGCTGGTTCATCTTGGTGGCGGTACTGTGCGGTTGCGTGGCGTTGTTCCTGCAGGTCGCCGCGAATTTCGCGAACGACTATTCCGACGGCATACGTGGCACCGACGAGGGGCGTGCCGTCGATTCCGCACGGTCATTTGCAAAAACACCATCCGCGGAATCGACTTCGACTCCGGAAATGCTTCCGGCATCGCAGCCCCAGCATGGCCCCGCCCGTCTCGTCGCGTCCGGCGTGAGTCCAAAGAAAGTACTTGCCGCGGCCGGAATCAACGCGTTGATCGCCTGCCTGTGCGGTCTGGCCGTCGTTGCATTGACCGGCTACTGGTGGTTCATCCTGGTCGGTATCGCCTGTCTCGTGGCCGGCTGGTGCTACGTCGGCGGCAAACACCCCTATGGCTACCACTATTTGGGTGAGATATTCGTCCTCGTCTTTTTCGGGCTCGTCGCCACCTGCGGCACGATGTTCGCCCTGGCCGGCACAATCTCGACCGAAGGCATGCTCGGCGGCGCCAACGTCGGCCTCATCGCCGTCGCGGTCCTGTGCGTCAACAACCTACGCGACGTCGAAACCGACCGCACGCACGGCAAACACACATGGATGACCGCTTTGGGCCGGCGCAACGGCACGGTTTTTGCGATTGCGCTGCTGTCCGTCGCCGTGCTGTTGCTCGCCGCTTATATACTGCTGCTGTCGACGCCTGCGATGCCGACAATCGCAATACTGGCGGTCACGTGCGCGATGTGCGCTGCCGCCGCCGTCGCGATCGCAAGAAAAAAATACGGCGAGGCGCTGCCGCTGTGCACGTTCTCCTCACTGGCGCTCGCCGCAACGTACGTGTGTTGCGTGGTGTTTGCCTAGTGCTGCAACGACAGTGCAACGAAATGAAAATTGTTGCAAAACGTGGGGCGTCAATCGTCGGAAACGGCTTGTTTTGGGTGTGCCAAGCGGTAGACTTGCAAGCATGACTTACAAACTAGTACTGCTCCGTCACGGACAGAGCGCATGGAATAAAACCAATCAGTTCACCGGCTGGGTCGACGTCCCGCTGACCGAGCAGGGTGTCGAGGAAGCCAAGAACGGCGGCCGCCTGCTCAAGGAGAAGAACGTCCTGCCTGACATCGTCTTCACCTCGATGCTGCGTCGCGCCATCAACACCGCCAACGTGGCGCTGGACGAGGCCGATCGCCTGTGGATTCCGGTCAAGCGCAGCTGGCGTCTGAACGAGCGTCACTACGGCGCCCTGCAGGGCAAGAACAAGACCGAGATCCGTCAGGAGTACGGTGACGAGAAGTTCATGCTGTGGCGTCGTTCCTACGCCACACCGCCGCCGGAGATCGATCCGAACGACGAGTACGCGCAGAACAACGATCCGCGCTACACCGGCGATCCGGTTCCGGAAGCCGAGTGCCTGGCCGACGTGGTCAAGCGCGTTGAGCCGTACTTCAAGTCCGACATCGAGCCGGAGCTGAAGGCTGGCAAGACCGTTCTGATCGCCGCTCACGGCAACTCCCTGCGCGCCATCGTGAAGATGCTGGACAACCTCTCCGAAGAGGAGATCGCCAAGGTCAACATCCCGACCGCAATGCCGCTGCTGTACGAGCTGGACGAGAACTTCAAGCCGATCAAGCCGCGTGGCGAGTACCTGGATCCGGAAGCCGCCGCTGCCGGCGCTGCCGCCGTCGCCGCTCAGGGCCAGAAGTGAGTTTGTTGCGATTGGGTGCGTGAATAGTCGCGGCTGATCGCACGAAACACATACGAAAAGGTGGGAACCTACATACCGTAGGTTCCCACCTTTCGTTATTGCCGGCGCCTTTGTCGGTAAGTCTTTTTTCACGTTGTATCTGCGTTTTGCTGATGTCTCCTTGCCTGCGCGGCTCGGCGGGTGCCGTGCGGCGCAGGCAAGGCGGACAAAACGGAATCGCAAGAACGTCAGATCACGCCGTATTCCTTGAGCAATGTCGGAATATCAGTGGAATCCAGCTTCTTCACGATCTGTTTCAACACGCCCCTTTCGATGGGGTTGAGCTTCATATCGGTGATCGGTTTGCCGTCTCGCAGCATCACCGTGGCGTTGAGCAGGTTGCGCACGTCGTAGACCGAACCCCACACCTCCGGCACGCCGCGGTCCACGTCGCACAGCGTGTACACGGCCTCCATGCCGGTGCGCATCGAATATTCGGTGGTGAAGATCGTGTCGCGCGGCGTCTCCGCGAATTGGCCGAGGAACGCGAAATTCACCGCGCCATCCGGCACCACGTCGGGGCGGTCGCCGGCGGAACGCGGCATGAAGAACGCATCGATGTACGGCATCATCACCGGAACCGTGTTGGCGTGGTTCTTCGCCAGGTCGGCGATCTTGTCGGTCGGCACGCCCATGTGGTACAGCCATTCCTCGCAGATCTCCTCGCCGGTGCAGTCCTGCATCGGCTTCTTCACATAGTTGCCGGGCTTGTCGGGGAACAGACCATACACCCATACGCACAGCTGGTCCTTCGGCTGGTCGCGGAACTGCTGCTGGCGATTCAGCGTCCAGCTCATCAGCCAATTGGAATCCTCAACGGTGACGATGCCGCCGGTCACCACACGTCCGGAGAACGGGTCGCGCTTGCAGATCTTCTGGATGTACGGCGGAATCTCGTCGTCCAACGTGGTGACGGTGGCGCTCATCCACTTCGAATGCTCCGGGTCGGAACAGAACACGTCCGGATGTCCGAAGCTCGGATCCTGCGCCGCGATGCGACGCCACATATCCCAACCGCCGCCGGGCTTGATCTCCGGAGCCCACGCGGCCGGCTCGGTCTGCGAACCCATCGACGAGTTCTCCACGCAGCCGCCATTGGTGATGAACACCAGATCGTTTTCGCCCAAGTCGATACTGCGGGTCGTGCCATCCGCCTCCATCAGATCGATGCGCGTGGCCAACTTCTTGGTCGGCGAGCTGAACGGATTGCGCGGATACGCGCCGTATTCGGCCTGCTTCCTCAAAATCGTATCCTGCCCAGTGCCGGTGCGCTGGCGTACGGGACCCATGCCGCCGCCAATCGCGAAATCGACGTTCTCCACCTTCACGTTGTAGTGGAACTGCACGCCGAAGCCTTCCAGATACTTGATCATCGGCAGAATCATCGACTCGTACTGGTTGTAGCGGGTGAACCGCAACGCGCTGAAGTCCGGCAGGCCGCCGATATGGTGGATGTAGCGGCGGATGTACAGCTTCATCTCCAACGCGCTATGCCAGTTCTCGAAGGCGAACATGGTGCGCCAGTACATCCAGAAGTTCGAATCGAACACCTCATCGTCGAAGAAGTCGGAGATCTTCTTGCCGTATAGTTCCTCGTTCGGTGTGAAGAACAGCTTCATGATCTCCATCGACGCCTTGTCGGACAGCGCGAACTTGCCGTTCGTGCCGCCGTCCACGCCACGCGCCTTAGTGGAGCGGCATAGCGAATAGTTCGGATCCTCCTTGTTGAGCCAGTAGTATTCGTCCAATACGGACACGCCATCCGTTTCGATGGACGGAATGGAACGGAACAGATCCCACATCACCTCGAAATGGTTGTCCATCTCGCGTCCGCCACGCATCACATAGCCGACGCCAGGAATGTTCGCGCCATCGCAGGCGCCGCCCGGAACCGGGTCCTTCTCGAACACGTGGATGTGGTCGCCGGGCATCTGCGCGTCACGTACCAGATAGCAGGCGGCGGACAGCGCTGCAAGACCCGTGCCGATGATGTAGGCGTTCTTGCTATCGATCCCCTCGGGCTTCTTTGGCCGGGCGAATGCTTCGTAATTGCCGTTGGAATAGTACATGACTTCCTCCTTTGGATGCCGCTGGGCACTATTGTGCCGCGTCGTGGGGCACAAGTATACGGGCATGAACTGGACGCGATGTCTAGTTTTTACGACTATCGGAGGAATTTCGCTTATAGGTGGCGGATTGCGCCTGCATGCGAAAGTGATTTTGCCTATATGTGGCAGATTTCTTTTGGAAAAGGATGTTCGGGGGCGGGATTTTTACCCCCTTATGATGTTTTGGCCGAGGTCATCTGCCACATATAAGCGAGATGGGTGGCTTCCAAACGGAAACCACCCATCTCGTCAAGGAAAATGCAAGAAGAGGTGAGGAACCCTCAGTCGATGTCGGTGCCTTCGTCGCGGGTCGGCTCCTTGGACGGGTCGAAACCGGAGACGATGAACACCACGCGGCGGGCCGCGGAAACGGCGTGATCGCCGAGACGCTCCATGAAGCGGCCGGTCAGGACCACGTCGATGAGCTGCTGGTTGGTGCCCTTCCAATCCTCGGACTGGGCCAGTTCGAAGGTCTTCTTGTGCAGGGCGTCGAGCTTGTCGTCGTTGAGAATGATCTGCTCGGCGGTCTTGGTGTCGCGGTCGGTAAGCATGGAAACCACCTGGTCGGCCACATTGTCAAGGAACGCCTGCATTTCGGCGAACAGCGGCTGGGCATCGGCCGGCAGCGGGGAAGCAGGATAGGTGCGGCGGGCCGCTTCGGCGATGTGACGGGCCAGATCGCCCATGCGCTCGAACGTCGCGGCCAGACGCAGGGTGGAGACGACCACGCGCAGATCGGTGGCCACCGGGTTCTGCTTGGCCAGCAGCTTCACGCACTGGTCGATGACGCTGGATTCGAGGGCATCGATTTCGATGTCGCCGTCGATGACGGCCTGGGCGGCTTCAAGATTCTGGTTCAGCAACGCGTCGCCGGCACCATTGATTGCCTTGCGAACGTCTTGCGCCATGCGGTCGAGGTCATCGGCGACTGCCTTGAGCTCTTCATTGAAGATAACGCGCATATGCTTGCCTTTCAAATGCTTCACGTATGTCAATATCGGGTTCGGATATAACCTCTCCCAAGTGTATTAGGGAAGTGGCGGATTCGCACGTGACGGACGTGTTGTTCCGCCAATGTTCACCGGCACGTTCACCCTGCGTTCACGAAAATCGCGCCACGACCATTCATCGGGGAACGTCAGGGTGTGCGAGAATGAAGACATGTTTGAATCCGTAGGCACGTGGTGGCGCAATCTGACACATCGCCATGGTGACGATCGCAACAATGATGATACTTTGGACGACGCGACGAACACGTTGCTGTCCATACTGCCGCTGGCCTCCATCGTGGTCGACGAGCATGACGAGGTGATACGCGCGCATCCGGACGCCTACGCCCTTGGCGTGGTGCGGGACGACGCCATCGCCGATGACACCGTGGCAAGCGCGGTGCACGAGGTCCGTGCCCACGGCGGCAAGAAGCAGTTCAGCCTGACCACGACCACGTTGCATGAGCCGAAGAAGGCTCCGAAAGCAGGGAAGCCAACCATGCGGGAGGTTGCCAAACAGGCGTTGATCGGCCAATCGCCGGACAAGCCGGTGACCACGGTGTCCCGCCCGAACTGGCTGAAGGTGATCGTAGGCAGGCTCAACGAACGCTTTGTGGTGGTGCTGGTTTCCGACGTGAGCGAAACCGTCCGTTTCTCCCAGATCCGTGATTCCTTCATCACCAACGTTTCGGAGCAGCTCCTCAAGCCGACGCAGTCGCTGGAGGAGCTTGCGGACGCGTTGGAACATGACTCGGACAATAAGGCCGCGACTGAGGGGAACACCGTAAAACTGCGCCAATCCTGCGCTCGCATGGAACATATGGTGTCCGACCTGCTGCTGCTTATCAAGGCGCAGGAACCGATTCTGCCGACGGCGAGCAACCGTATCAACGTCATGGAACAGGTGAAAACCGTCGTCGACGCGCATCGCGACATGGCGCAACGGCGCGGCATCGACATTGAAATCGATGGCGACGAATCACTGGACATCAACGGGGAAGGCGAGCAGATTCAGGCCGCGGTCGCAAAGCTGCTCGAAAACGCCATCGCCTATTCACCGGACGGCAAGGGCATAACCGTATCCGTCAAGCCGAACGAGGACGGCACCAAAGTGCTGCTCAGCGTGCTTGACCGTGGTTGCGGCATTGCACAGAAGGAGCAAAGCCGTATTTTCGAACGGTTCTACCGTGGCGGCAACCAGAATGGGCATTCCGAGGAAGGCATCGGTTTGGGTCTTGCCATCGTCAAGCATGTGGCGTTGACCCACCATGGCTCCGCTTCGGTGTGGAGCGCTCCGGGACAGGGCAGCACGTTTACGTTGGAGCTGCCGGTCGCCAGAAATTAGCGGCGATTGCAGAGCGTTGGGACACGCCATATACGGCAAAGGGCCGCTTCCGCAGGTTGGTGCGGAAGCGGCCCAATGTTGTTACCGGTTATTTCGCGATTGGCTGAACCGCCGGTCGGGTTATTCGCCAAGACGGCGGTAGTCCCACCGGTCGAAATGCTCCCAAACCAGCATGAGCACGCCGATCACCGTGCCGGCGGCGCACATGGTCTGCAATCGTTCGACATTGATGCCGAAGGCCAGCAGAATCATGCAGATCACCAAGGCGATGGCCCATAATGCGGTGCCGAACGTGAACACCTTCCGCAGGTCGACGCGCACCGGTTTGGGGGAGGGTTTGCGCACGCTTGGGTCGATAATCGGAGCAAATTTCATACCGTTACCTTACCTCGGTGCGCGCGTCACAGGTGCTCGGCCACGTAATCGACGCACTTCGTAAGCGCCTCGACGTCGCTCGGCTCCACGGACGGAAACACGCCGATGCGCAGCTGGTTGCGGCCGAGCTTGCGGTAGCCGTTGGTGTCCACAATGCCGTTCTCGCGCAACGCGGCGACCACTTGGGAAGCGTTGATGCTCTCGTCAAGGTCGATGGTGACCACGGCGTTGGAACGTGCGTTTTCGTCGGAAACGAACGGCTGCGCGTAATCGGACCTCTCCGCCCACTGGTACAGCAGCGACGCGGAACGTGCGCAACGCGCCGTGGCCCAGGCGAGGCCGCCATTGTCGTTAAGCCAGCGCACCTGGTTCTCCAGCATGACCAGCGTGGCCACGGCGGGCGTGTTCAGCGTCTGGTCCTTACGGGAGTTCTCGATGGCGGAGGTCAGGGACAGGAACGGAGGAATCCAGCGTCGCGCGCCCGGCAGGCTGACGCTTTTAGCGATGCCGTAGGCGCGGTCGATCGCAGCCGGGGAAAGCACGGCGATCCACAGGCCGCCGTCGGAGCCGAACGCCTTCTGCGGGGAGAAGTAGTAGGCGTCGGTCTGGCTGATATCCACGTTCAGCGCGCCGGCGCCGCTCGTGGCATCGATCAGAGTCAGCGCGCCCTGCTCCTTGGAACCTTCGACACGCTTGACCGGGGCCGCCACGCCAGTGGACGTTTCGTTGTGCGCCCAGCAGTAAGCGTCCACATATTCGGTGAGCTCCGGCAGGCGATACGTGCCCGGTTTGCCCGCGAAGATCTCCGGATCCTCAAGGAACGGCGCGGATTGCGCGGACTTGGCGAATTTCGCGCTGAAGGAGCCGTACGTGCCGAACGCCGCCTTGCGGGTGATAAGCGACGCGCAGGCGATGTCCCAGAACGCGCTGGCGCCGCCGTTGCCCAGCACGACCTCATAGCCGTCGGGAATCTGGAAGAAATTCGACAGGCCTTCGCGGATGGAGCCGACCACCTGCTTGACCGGGGTCTGGCGGTGCGAGGTGCCCAGAAGATTGCGCGCGCCCGCGTCGAGCGCCTGGACCTGCTCCGGACGGATTTTGCTCGGCCCCGAGCCGAAACGTCCATCCTCCGGAAGCATGTTGGTAGGAATGTTCACAGTGTTCGTCATGTCATCCAAGGGTAGTCAGAAGGTCGGATTGCGCGTTGATATGGCCGTTTTCCGGACGTTCCTCCACCCGTGGCGAATTATTTGCGCAAGGACGGGGTCTTGATGATAATCCCTATGTCGGTGTACCCTTACCCTTGTGACGGTTCTGTAACCGTGCGCGGTCATAAGCTGCGACGGTTTCGCAATCCGCAAGGAGTGATTGATATATGAGGCATGCGGCGCATAAAGCTGCCAAGGTTTCGCACGCGCAATTCAGCCTATCCAAGGCGTTGTTCACGGCGAACCGGGGCTCCCATACCGCTAAGGCCGTGCGAATGGCACAGCTGGCGGAAGGCGGCGCCGTAGTCGGACTCGCTCCGGAAGTCGTGGATAAACTGAATGAAGTGGCTCCAATGAGCCGCCGTGCCATGCGTGAGGCCGCCAAAGCCGCTTCCCGCAAATCCGCGTTGGTGACCTCCGCTTCGTTGGCGGCGCTTGTCGGCACCGCGGCGACCGCGTTGGCGTTCAGCCAGCAGAACGCATCCCGACTGGTGCTTGCGGACGACGGTACCGAAACGTCCCAGATCAAACGTGTGTCCGATGGAGCGGCATCCCGTTCCGAAGGACGTACCGCCCTTAAGGAACTGGCTTCCACCAGCAACAACGGCGGTTGGCAGCTGGGAGACACCAGCGCCTCCATGGACGCCAGCCTGATGTCCAAGTCCATCGCCGACAATCCGAACGTCGCCGTCCTGATGGACCAAGACAGCAGCGCCTTACCGGCTAACTTCAATCCGAACCATGCCACCGGAGACGTCGGCAACGCCTACGAGTTCAGCCAGTGCACGTGGTGGGTGTATGTGCGCCGCCATCAGCTCGGTCTGCCTGCAGGCTCCCACATGGGCAACGGTTGCCAGTGGGCCGATTCGGCCCGCGCCTTGGGCTATTGGGTTGATAACACGCCGCGCCATGTCGGCGATATCATCGTGTTCGCCGCAGGCCAGGAAGGTTCCGACTCGTATTACGGCCACGTCGCCATCGTTGAGAAAATCAACGACGACGGCTCGATCGTGACCTCTGAATCCGGCGCCTCCCTCAATGGCGGCACGTATTCCCGCACGCTCACGAACGTGGGCGATTTCCAGTATATTCACTACTGAGTTTCCCTACCGACGACCGTGCCCCTTTTCTTGTAAGAGGGATGCTGTAAGCTAAGGATTCGATGAAGCATATTAAGCATTGTTCCGTGATTGCTGCGCTCGCCGCGGCCGCTCTTACTTTCGCCGGGGTGGCACCTGCCGCGCTGGCAGCCAATGATGGCGCCACGCAAGATGCTGTCGTTGCTACCCGTTCGTTCCCGAAGACCAACGCCGTGAAGAAGAACATCCTCGCGGAGGCATCGTCCACCCAGGTCGAATCCGATTCCGACTGGGGCGGTGTGGAAAGCCTGAACGTTCCCCAAACCAAATCTCAAGCCGAAAAAGACGTCGAAGCCGCCGCAGCGGCAGCGGAACAGCAGCGTCAGCAGCAGGCCCAGGCTCAAGCACAGGCCCAAGCCGCTTCTCGTTCCGCCGCTCGAAGCGACCTCAGCAGCAGCGGTTCCTTCACCGTGACGCCGCCTGATGGGGCCAGCGTGTCCAGCCTGCTGACGTTCGCGAACCAGTTCGTCGGCAAGGTTCCGTATGTGTCCGGCGGCAATACCCCGTCCGGTTGGGATTGCTCCGGTTTCGTGCAGTATGTCTACGGCCAGATGGGCGTTTCCCTGCCGCATTACTCCGGTGCTCAGGCGACTGTGGGTCGCGCGGTTGGCAGCCTCGCCGACGCGCAGCCGGGAGACATCATCGCCAATGCGCAGCATGCCGCGATCTATGTCGGCAACGGCATGGTCATCAACTCCCAGCTGAACGGCACCCGCTACGATCCCATCGCATGGGTGTTCCCCAGCAGCTACAGCATTCGTCGAATCTTCTGAAGCTTTGACATTGAGCTAAGGGCGTATTTCCGTGAGGAATACGCCCTTTTGCTTTGTTATTTTCCGCGTCGTTACTTGAAAACCGCATGTCGCGCGGTATGGTGGAAGTCAGGTGCAACGCATAGTCGCGTTGCCGCAACCTGATTCAAGGGAGGTCGCTCATGATCAATGACAAGGCAATCCTCGTAGGTGTCGATGGATCCCACGCCAGCTACAAGGCGACATGGTGGGCAGCGAATTACGCGAAGCATGCGGGACTGACCCTGCAGATCGTCTGCGCATATTCGCTGCCAAGCTATGCGGCAGTGTCGTTCGATGCCACGTATACGGCCATGGGCGATGACAATGCCGCGCACAACGATGCGCAGGAGATTCTGTCGAAGGCCAAGGCCATCGCCGACGAGCAGGGCGTCGAGGCATCGACGTTGATCGTCACCGGAGATCCCGCATCCGTGTTCGTCGAACTGTCGCGCAACTACAACCTCATCGTCATTGGCAACCGTGGCAAGGGTGGTCTGGCCGAACGACTGCTCGGCACCACCAGCTCCAGCCTGCCGGCATACGCGTACTGCCCGATCGTCGTGGTGCCGTACACCGACGACGAAGGCAACCTGATGCACTTGAACAACACCATCACCAAGGTGGCAGTCGGCTCCGACGAATCCAAGTGGGGTCTGAAGGCGTTGGAGATCGCGGCCGCGTTCGCCGATTCGTGGGGCGCCGAACTGGACGTCATCTCCGCCGTGCCGAACATGAAGGGCTCTGAGGACGAAGGCGTCATGGCGTCCTTCCAGGAGGATCTGGATGTGCGCATCAAGCCGCTTGAAGCGGCATACCCGAACCTCAAGATCAACAAGCAGATCGTGCCCGGCCCCGCAGCCGGCGCACTGACCAAGGCCAGCTACGACCATGACGTCGTCGTGGTCGGCTCCCGCGGACGTGGCGGTTTCACCGGCCTGCTACTCGGCTCCACCAGCCAGGGGCTGCTGCAGCATGCGGTCGGACCGGTCTACGTGGTGCCGCGCAAGTATGTGGAAGCCGCGGAGACCCGTCTCGACACCGTGCCGAGCTCGCCTGCCGACGTCACGCCGAAGGCGATCGACGACATCAAGGGCGTCGAGGAAGTGCCGGTCGACAAGGCCAAGCCGGAAGTGGTCGAAGCCATCGAAACGAAGATCGATCCGGACCGTCAGTGACGGTACGGCAAATCGACTGAAATCGATATAAAAACCGCACATAGTTAGAGGGTGGCTGCGATTCCAACGAATCGCAGCCACCCTCTAACTATGTGCGGTACGTGCGCTCAGTGCTTGACGGTGACGTTCATACGCACCGGCGTCGGCTCGACGTACGTATGCTTGACCGTGCAGCCCTTCTCGATATGACGGCTGACGCGATCGGCGAGCTTTTCGGCGTCCTCGTCGCTCAAACCGGCGTCGGTGGCGTCGATGACCACCTGCTCGTCGAAACCGATGTAGGCGTCGGTATCGGCATCATACGTACCGTCCACCACGATCTTCGCGCCCTTGCCATCGCCCAGCGTATGCTCGACGGCGAACTGGCTGGACAGCGCGGCGCAACCGGCCAGCGCGACCTTCATCAGATCGCCCGGCGTGAACTGGCCACGGCCCTTGCCGAACTTGATGTGCGCGCCATCCTCGCTGAACGCGTCCCAGGAACCGTCCTTGTTGCGCTCTACCCACAGCCTCTTGCCCATGGAAACTCCTCATGTCCTGTGGCGCGCCGTTCGCGCCAATCCGTGATACCAATCTAGCGCATCGAAACGGACGTGGGGGAGTGCGTTCCGCAAGATGAAGCGATACGGTTTTGTGATTCGTTGCGATTGCGCTGGAGGCCTGCGGACGGCCGGGATGCGCGTTGGCGGCACACTCAAGGCCGTTCGGCCAAGCTTACGGCCTTACAACGCGCATCCCGGCCGTCCGCCTCCACGCCACCGGCTAAACTTGCCTATTATGGCTTTGACTTCCGAACAACTCGCAGACATTCGTACTCGTATTCCCGCACGTCCGGAAACGGACATTCCCATGCCTTACGAGGATCTGGTACGCAAAATCCTTACGGAAGGCACACTGAAATCCGACCGCACGGGCACGGGCACTATTTCCCTGTTCGGCCAGCAGATGCGTTTCAATCTCAAAGACAGCTTCCCACTGCTCACCACGAAGACGGTGTTCTTCAAAGGACTCGCCTACGAGCTGCTGTGGTTCCTCAAAGGCTCCACGAACGTACGTTGGCTGCAGGAGCACAACGTGCACATTTGGGACGAATGGGCCGACGAGAACGGCGATTTGGGGCCGGTCTACGGCGCGCAGTGGCGTAGCTGGCCGGCGCCGACGCCGTACGATCCGAACCGCACCATCGACCAGATCTCCAACGTGCTCGACCTGATCCGTAACCACCCCGATTCGCGCCGCATGGTGGTTTCCGCATGGAACCCGGCGGAAGTGGAGAACATGGCCTTGCCGCCATGCCACGCCCTATTCCAGTTCTACGTGGCCGACGGCCGCCTGAGCTGCCAGCTGTACCAGCGTTCCTGCGACATGTTCCTCGGCGTGCCGTTCAACATCGCCTCCTATTCGCTGCTCACCCTCATGATGGCCCAGCAGACGGGACTCGAGCCCGGCGAATTCGTTTGGACCGGCGGCGACTGCCACGTCTACGACAACCACATCGACCAGGTGTTGGAACAGCTGAGCCGTACGCCGTACCCGTATCCGCAGATCCGCATCAGGAAGGCCGATTCGCTGTTCGACTACGATTACAGCGATTTCGAAATCGTGAATTACCAGCATCATCCGACCATCAAGGCACCGGTGGCGGTCTGAGGTTGTTGCCGCCGTCTGGCGCGTCTGCGCCAGACGGTAGACTACTGACCCTAGTTCCGACTTCAAGGAGTGAGTGAAATGGAGCACGATAGTAGCCGCAGTGGCTATCACGAACCCGAGCCCGGACTTGCCGGGCGTGAAGACGAGGAGGATTGGGGCGACGATTTCCCCAAAACCTTCTCTGTGAATCTGATTTGGGCGCAGGCCTGTGACAAGGAAGGTCACGACGGTGCCATTGGATTCGAAGGCGGCATGCCATGGCATCTGCCTGAGGATATGAGGCATTTCACGGAGCTGACCGTCTCCCATCCGGTTATCATGGGCCGCAAGACGTGGGAGTCGCTAAGCCCGAAGTTCCGTCCGCTGCCCAACCGCGACAACATCGTCATCTCGCATGACCCGTCCTATTTCGCGCCGGGCGCCACCGTGGTGGATTCGCTGGATGACGCGTTGGATCTGGCCCGTCAGGAGGCCATTCCGGATGACGGCTTGGACCGCAGTGAAATCTGGGTCATCGGCGGAGCCAAAGTATTCGAGGAAGCGATGCCATTCGCCGACAAGGCGTATGTGACGCAGATCAGCATGCACGTGAACGCCGACACCTACGCGCCCGATATCCACGCATTGGTGGAATCCGGAGCATGGCGCGTGGCCGAGGAAGGCACGTGGCAGAAGGCGCGGAAAGGAAACGACCAAGTCGAAGGCTTCCGTTTCGTGACGTACGAAAGAAACCACGAGGAGTAACTTTTCATGTATACCGTGATGACCGTGTGCACGGGCAACATCTGCCGTTCACCCATGGCTGAAATCATTCTGCGCGCCGAATTCGAGCGCCGCGGCTTGGCTGACAAGGTCAACGTCGAATCCAGCGGCGTCAGCGACGAGGAATACGGCAATCCGATCGACCGCCGTGCCGTCAAGGTACTTAAGGAACGCGGCTACGAGCTGCCATCGCACCATTTCGCGCATCGCATCACGCGCGACGAAATCGAACGTACCGACCTGTTCCTGCCGATGACCGCCTCGCACATGCGCGCGCTGCTCTGTCAGCTGCCGCAAGCCAAGCGCAGCGAAGTGCACATGTACCGCAGCTTCGACCCGAATCTGCCGAAGCCGGCCGCGGGACGTGAGGACAGCATCGACCTGGTGGATCCGTGGTACGGTGGTCCGCGCGAATTCGAAGTGGCGATCGACCAAATCGAAGAGGTGGCGCCATATATCGTCGATTGGGTCGAACAGCAGTTGCAGAACTGATTTTTTATTGCGATTGCGGCATGCTTGATGGTTTCAAGCGTGCCGCTTTTGTTTTTTGCGATTTATTGCGATTTTTTTTTGGGGGGGGCTGGCTGTGTTGTGAAGTTGCGATTTTTCTGATGTTGCGGTGTTTGGTGGGATTGAATATACGGCGTTTTTGCGATGTTGCGATTGCGGGGTGTCCGGTGGAGGCCGGCATATGCGTTGCAAGGCACACTCAAGGCCGTTCGGCCGAGCTTACGGCCTTGCAACGCATATGCCGGCCTCCACCTCGTTTTTATTGGCAGGTTGCGATGTTGCTTCGTTCTGTGGGTAAGTTGCGTTTTTTGATTTTTGTGGGGCGCCTCGTTTTTGTGGGCAAGTTATGTCTTGACGGTTGGGAAGCGTGGATTGGCGTGGGAGGGGAGAGTGAGGGTAAAAGAAAAACCCCGGCGGATTGGGCTGGGGTTTGGTGGCGACCACGGCCGGACTTGAACCGGTGACCTCCGCCGTGACAGGGCGGCGCTCTAACCAACTGAGCTACGCGGCCGTTGTTTCGGTCTTGCGACTGACAACAGATAGAAATACTACGGCAAAATCGCAATTATGCAAAACTGCGGCGTGTCACGGTGTGTTGGGCGTGGCGCGCCGCGGTTTCGCGGGAAAGGAGACGAATCTCAGTCGGTCTGCTTCCAGGTGTCGACGTCGATGTGGTGCTCCGGGTTGGCCTGCCATGCGTCCCAAGCGGACTTCACAATGTCCTCGACATTGTACTTGGCGTGCCAGCCCATCTCCTCGTTGATGCGCTTCGGGGAGCCGATCAGGTGCGGCGGATCACCGGCGCGGCGGCCCATGACGGTCTCCTTGAACGGCAGACCGGTGACCTTCTTGACCTCATCGACGATCTGGCGCACGGAGGTGCCCTCGCCGGTGCCGACGTTGAACGCGTCATACTTTCGCTCGTCGCGGTCCAGATACTTCAGCGCGGCGATATGCGCGTCGGCCAGATCGGACACGTGGATGTAGTCGCGCACGCAGGTGCCGTCCGGAGTCGGGTAGTCGTCGCCGAAGATCGCCGGGGCCTTGCCCTTCTTCAGACGGTCGAACAGCATCGGGATGAGGTTCAGGATAGCCGGATCCTCAAGTTCCACCGGGCCGCAGCCGGCCACGTTGAAGTAACGCAGGCCGCAGAAGCGGATGCCATACGGTTCCTCGCAGGCGCGGGCCATCCACTCGCCGAACAGCTTGGTCTGGCCGTACGGGTTGATCGGCAGCATCGGCACGACGTCTTCCGGCACCACATCGACCGGCGGCACGCCGTAGGTGGCGGCGGAGGAGGAGAAGACGAGCTTCTTGGCGCCGGAATCGCGCATGCCGATCAGCACGTTGAGCATGCCGTTGAGGTTCTGCTGGTAGTACCACAGCGGCTTCTCGACGGATTCGCCGACCTGCTTGCGGGCCGCGAAATGAATCACGGAATCGACGCCTTCGGCCTTCATAATCTCCGCGAGGCGCTCGCCAGCGCCCGGAGCGGCGATGTCCATGCCGTACAGGCGGGAGCCTTCGATGCGGGTGGGCTTGCCGTAGCTCAGATCGTCGACGACGACAACCTTTTCGCCGGCCTGATGAAGTGCGTGAACGACGTGGGCGCCGATGTATCCGCACCCACCAGTGACGAGAACTGTCATGTTCTGGCCTTTCCTTCGAATGAGCAGTGAAATGCAACAGTTGGTGAAAATGTCAACCATTGTTCACTTTTGCTCAGGTTTGTTACCTTTTGAACAATTTGAGTATAACACGTGAACACGAACGCACACTAACGGCTCGTTCCTGCGTTTCCTCTATAAATTAGGGTATGCAACATGACGAAAACACGCCGACCGATGGTCGCAAAACAGAAGAAAACGCACAGAATATACAACATGTGCAGTCGGCCGCTGCTGACGGCAGGCCGGCCCTCTACGGTCGCAAGGTGCTGTCCTTCGTGCGGCGGTCCGCCCGGCTCGACGCGCGACTGCAGCGGGCCTGGGACACCTACGCCGATATGTATCTGCTGAACATCAACGCGGGCGAAGGGTCCCTCGACGTGCGTGAGGGTTTCGTGTTCGACCAAGCCTATATCCGCGAAACGTGGGGCAATACCAATCCTCTGATCGTGGAAATCGGCTCCGGACAAGGCGAGAACGTCGTTGCCGCCGCAGCCGCCCGGCCGGACGTCAACTTCCTTGCTCTGGAGGTCTACGATCCGGGCGTGGCGCACACGCTGCTGCTCGCCGGCAAGCAGAACCTGAAGAACCTGCGGATCGCCCAGATTAACGCGCCAGAACTGTTCAAGGCGGCCGTCGACGGCTCGATCGCCGAAGTGTGGACCTTCTTCCCCGACCCGTGGCCGAAGATGCGCCATCACAAGCGCCGCATCGTACAGCCCGAGCTCGCTGCGGACATCCACCGCGCGTTGACGGACGAAGGCGTGTGGCGCATCGCCACCGACATCGAGGATTACGCGCTGCACGTTCACGAGGTGATGGACGAGCTGGACGGCTTCCATAACGACGGCGCATTGACCGTGAGCCTGCCCGTCGAGCACGTCGGCAAAGGCAACGCGGATGAGGCGACCGCATTGCGACACGCCGATTTCGCTGAATCCGAGCGATTCGATGGCCGTGTTTTGACCAATTTCGAGAAGAAGGGACTTGCCGCCGGGCGCGTGATTCACGATTTCACCTATCGTCGCGTGTAATGCGATAAGGCTTGGAATTTCAGTGTTTTACGAGGATTCCTGTCTTATTGTGGCGGTGTGTGACACCGGCGCGACACGCCGAGGTTTGCATGTCGGCCAGATTCGCGTATAGTAGGGCAAGTTGTCAAGCGGAAACGCTGAAAGCGCCCCCTTCGTCTAACGGTTAGGACACCAGACTTTCAATCTGACAACGAGAGTTCGACTCTCTCAGGGGGTACGTACCTTGGAAACAAGGTGGCAATGGCCGCGTAGCTCAGTTGGTTAGAGCGCCGCCCTGTCACGGCGGAGGTCACCGGTTCAAGTCCGGCCGTGGTCGCTGGAACAGCGCAAGTTGTTCATGGCTCTGTAGCTCAGTTGGTAGAGCGAACGACTGAAAATCGTTAGGTCAGCGGATCGATGCCGCTCGGAGCCACCAGATACACCCCGGAGCAATCTGGGGTTTTGTTTTTCTCGCATATCTTTTCCGATTTACCTGCGCGATTTCCGCTCGTTTCCCAGCACAAGCGCCATCCGAACCATATCGGCGAAAGACATACGCCCATTACCCCCAACGAAGAGGGATGTTCTGTCCCCTCTGTCGCTAAACTATGGTGCAGGTAGACAAGGGGTTGACGGCTGTACTGTTCCATGATGTTGACCTCTAAACGGGTGTATCCCTGGGGTGAGGCGAGTGGAGATACTGTTAATCGGCAACACCGACTTCGTGACGAAGCAGTGGATCGAGCACGCGTTCCCCCACGACAAGGTGGTGGTGGCCCTCCGCAAAGGGACCGAATCCAGCGGCGAGGATCTCAAAATCATCGACATGCCCGACCGTGACGCCGTGTCGGAAGTGTTCTCCAACTACGAATTCGATCGAATCGTCTACTTCTCCGAAGATCTGACGCCCCGCAGCGAACGTGACGGCGACCTGGGCTACCTGCGCCGACTGCTGCACACCGTCCGCAATCGCAAGGTCCAGATGCTGATGGTGAGCGGGCCGGAATCGGAATTCACCTATCCGCAGGAAACGGACGTGCACGAGACCAGCAAAAGCCTGATGTCGCGTGCCGGCGAAGAGCTCGGCCTGTACTATGCGCGCACCTACGATCTGGAAATGAAGATCGTGCGCTGCCCCTATCTGTACGCGCCGCAACGCAATGGCGTCACCGCATATTTCAACGGCTTGTTCGAACAGGCACAAGCGGGAGAACTGCGCTTCCATGAACGCGCCGAACAACGCACCTGCTTCCTATGCGCCGACGATCTGGCCGAACTTATCTACCGCATATTCGACGACTGGACCGCCGACAGCGAGCTGTTCCACGTTCCGAACGTGTTCGACTTCACTTATGGCGATTTGGGAACGCTGATCGCGGGATATTTTCCGGGAACGAAGGTCGTATACGGCGAGGACCGTTCGCAGGCATACCCCGCCGACGACCACGAATTGCGATTGCGGTACGGCTTTTCGCCACGATACTCGCTTCGCGAGGATTTTCCGCACGTCATCGAAGGCTGGTTGAAGCTCCGCGAGAACAAAACCGACAAGCATCCGGTATGGGATTTCCTACGCAGCCACAACAAATGGTGGACCGTGCTGGAAATCATCGGCGCGTTCCTGCTGACGGAATGGCTCCGCACTTTTACACAAGGCAACAGCCAGCTGGAAACCGTGGACCTGCGATTGCTGTTCGTGGTGATCGTCGGCACCATCTACGGGCTGCATGCCGGCGTGTTCGCAGCCGTACTGGCCTGCGCCGGCGTGGCCATGTCCTACGCGTCGCAGGGCGCGTCCTTCGCCCCGTTGTTCTACGACACATCGAACTGGCTTGCCTTCGTCATTTATTTCGTGGCCGGATCGGTATGCGGCTATGTGCAGTCGCGCAACCAGGAGAGCGTGAGGTTCGTGCGCGACGAGAACGGGTTGTTGCGCAATCGTCTGGACTTCCTGCGCGGGCTGTATCAGGATGTGCTCGACGACCGCAGACAGTTGCGCGACCAGATCATCGGCAGACGCGACAGTTTCGGCAAACTGTACGCCGTGACCCGAGAATTGGACGAAGTGCAACCGCAGAAGCTGTACCATACGGCGATCCGCATCATGCAGGAAAGCCTCGATAGCGACAGCCTCGCCATCTTCCGAGTGGACAACGGCGGACAGTTCGCCCGTCTTGTGGCGGCGAGCCCACGGTTCGACGTCGGCAGCTTCCGCTCCATACGCGTCTCGGATTACGGTGAAATCATCACCGCGCTGGAACACAACGGCATATGGGTGAACCGAACGTTAAAGGACAAATTCCCGATGTACGCCGTCGGTGTGCGTGACCGTGGCGAACTGGCCGTGATCATCACCATGGGAGAGGCCAAACCGGACCAGATGAACCTGTACTTCCAGAATCTGTTCAGCATCATGTGCGGTCTGGTCGAATCGGCCATGATCAGGGCCTTCGAATACGAGGACGTGGCGCGCCGGTCCATGCTGGTGCCGGGAACGAACCTGCTGAAGCCAGAAGCGTTCCTGCCGAAGGTGCTGGCTGCCAACGACCTCAAACACGACCATATGGGCGACCATCTGCTGCTCAAAGTCGAATGCGAGGGAAACCTTGAGGACGTGGACTCCCTGCTGATGCAAAGCATCCGCCAGACCGATGAGGCCGGCATGCTGACGGATGACGGCGTGTATCTGCTGATGAACCAGGCGGGGGAGAAGGAACTGCCGATCATCCTCAAACGTCTGACCCGTTCCGGCTTGCACTGCTCCTACGTTCCGCAGACCCAAGAGGATGCCCTGCTTTCCGAAGCCCGATCGCATATCGCGCAAGCCGACGATGGGGGTGAAAGCTGATGGGGTCGACGACTATCGCCGCGTTGATCATCATCGCCGTGCATCTGCTGGTCTGCATGACGCTGTGTCTGCTGCACCACGTCGGAGTGCTGAAAGTCGATGGACTGCTGCTCCCGTTCATGGCGTTGATTCCCCTATGGGGGCCGTTGAGCGTGGCGCTCATGCATTCGCGTGCCGTGCTTCGTGGGGGACGACGGATTCCCGCCGGTCTGCAGGAACTGAAGGTCGAGGATCAGGAACAACGCAACATTCTTGTGGACGACCGTACGGATTACGCCAACACCGTGCCGTTGGAAGAGGCGCTGATCGTGGACAATCCACGGCAGCGTCGTAATCTGATGCTGTCCATTCTTAACGAGAATCCCGGCCAATACGCCAATCTGCTCTCCCAAGCCCGTCTGAACGAGGACGTGGAAGTCGTGCATTACGCGGCCACGGCCATGGCGCAGATCAGCGCGAAGGAAGACATCGCGTTGCAGCAACGCATGGAGGAATACGAGCGGAACCGCGATTCGGACGAGGCGCTCGACCGGTACCGTGAGGCGCTCGAACACTACTTGGAATCCTCCATGGAACAGGGGTATGCCAGAACGTTGCAGATGCGCCGATACGCCGACCTGCTCGCCGAACGGCTCAAACGGCATAACGACTACCGCACCGTATGCTCGTTGGCGAAGACGCAGATGGATCTCGGTTCGTTCGATGCCGCGTCTCGCACCATCGAAGCGGCGCTGTCCACATGGCCGCGTCAAGGTGACGTCTGGCTGATGAAACTGCGATTGGAAGCCGCACGTCACGATGGCGAGGCGGTGCAACGCACCGTCCGGCACATCAAGGACGACCACATCTACCTTGGCGGCCGAGGCCACGACATCCTGCGATTCTGGCTCGGCGACAAGGAGGCTGGGCGCGCATGATACGTTCCGCATGGCGCATATGGAAGCGCTTCCGTTGGAAAAACCTGGTCCGCGTGTGGGCCGTATTCATGGCCATCGCCTTGGTGCTGTTGGCGCAAACCTTGGGCATCCACTACGGCGCGACGAAATTCACTTTGAAATACATGGCTCGTAACGAGGCCATTCCGGCCCAGAACGCCATCATGGGGCAGCGCGCCACGAACCTGATGCTCGTGGATAGTTCCCAGGATGGTGTGGACGAGGCCGAAACCATGATGAAACAGGTGCTGCTCGACATGAAAGTGCCGACCGCCACCGTGGATCTGGCCAAAACCGATCCCGACGACATCCCCTCATTGAATCGGTACCGCACCGTGCTGATCGTCATGCCGGAACTTGATTCGCTGGGGGATGAGCTGGTGTCCATCATGAGATGGGTTGAAGGCGGCGGCAACATGATGCTTGCCATGACGCCTGAAAAAACAGGCTATCTGGACGCGATCGGGCCTCAAATCGGCATCGAATCCTCCGCATACGACTACGTGATGACCAAAGGCATCAAGCCTGCCAGGGACTTTATGCTGGGTGGCGGGCACACCTACATGTTCAGTGGCCCGTTCAAATCGTCGTTGAGTCTGAACCTCAATGAGAAGGCCGCCGTCGAAGCGGTCAGTGCCAACGGCCATACGCCACTGATCTGGAGTGCCGATGTGCGTTCCGGACGAACCGTGACCTGCAATATCGGCATCTATGGCAAGGTGGTGCGCGGCTTCTATGCCTCCGCGTTCAGCCTGCTGGGTTCCGCCACGGCATACCCGGTCATCAACAGCGCCGCGTTCTATCTGGACGATTTTCCATCCCCGGTCCCCAGCGGAGACGCCACCTACATCAAACGCGACTACGGCATGAGCATCACCAACTTCTATTCGAAGGTCTGGTGGCCGGACCTGACCAAACTTGCGGAACGCTACGGTATTCGGTTCACCGGCGTGATGATCGAGAATTACGGGGACGATACGAAAGACGCTCCCGTACGGCAGAAGGACGAATCGCATTTCATCTATTTCGGCGGACTGCTGCTCAAACAGAACGGCGAAATCGGCTACCATGGCTACAACCATCAGCCGCTCGTACTGCCGAACACCGATTATGGCGACGAATACGCGTACCATCAGTGGCCGAATCGCAAAGCTGTCGTCGCCTCGCTGCGCGAGCTGATCGCATTCCAAAAGTCCGTGCTGCCGGCGGCCACAGCGTCGGTATATGTGCCGCCGTCCAACATCCTGTCCAAGGAAGGACGGCAGACAATCGGACGAGACGTGCCCGAAATCCGCACCATCGCCAGCACCTACCTGCCAAGCGACAGCAAACTTCCTTACGTGCAGGAATTCGGTGTGGCCGATGACGGCATCGTCGAGGCGCCGCGCATCGTCTCCGGCGGCATGGTGGGAGACGATTACATGCGGCTCGCCGCAGAATCCGAACTGAACATGCATTTCGTCAGCACGCACTTCATGCATCCGGACGACATGCTCGACCCCGACCGCGGTGCGAAGGAGGGTTGGGCCGTCTACAGGAAGGGCCTTGAGAACTATCTCGACTGGCTTGAAGCGTCCGCACCGTCCATCCGCATGCAGACAGGCACGGAATGCGCGTCCGCGGTGCAACGCTTTTCTGGACTGACTGTCAAGATGAGGGAATCCGCCAATGAGTGGGAATTCGACTTGGGCAATTTCAAGGACCAGGCTTGGCTGCTGCTCCGCGCGAACCATGGCACGCCCGGCAGAATCCAAGGCGGAAGCATGATCCGGATGACGGGGAATCTGTACCTCATCAAGGCCACGGACTCCACAGTGCACGTCGAACGCAAGGCTGGAGGCGCGGCATGAGAATCTGCCTGGTATTGGAAGGTTGCTACCCGTACGTGCATGGAGGCGTGTCCACATGGATGCACAGCTACATCACCGCCATGAAGGAACACGAGTTCGTGCTGTGGGTGATCGGCGCAAAAGCCAAGGACCGTGGCAAATTCGTGTACGACCTTCCATCCAACGTGGTGGAAGTGCATGAGGTGTTCCTCGACGACGCGTTGCGTCTGAGCGGTGAACATGCGAAAGTGATCTTCACCGACGAGGAAGTCAAGGCACTGCGTGAGCTGGTGAATCTGAGCGATCCCGACTGGGACGTACTGTTCAACCTGTTCCACAACAAAGGCGTGCACCCGCTGTCGTTCCTGCAAAGCAACGAATTCATCGACCTGTTTACGAAGATCTGCATGGAGGAATACCCGTACGTCGCCTACGCGGATGCGTTCCACACCGTGCGATCCATGCTGCTGCCGGTGCTGTACCTGATGACGGGAGAAGTGCCGAAAGCGCAGATCTACCATGCCATCTCCACCGGTTACGGCGGCCTGCTGGCATGCTTGGGCGGCAGTATCAACCACGCACCCGTATTACTAACCGAACATGGCATCTACACGCGCGAACGCGAGGAGGAGATTCTTTCCGCCGAATGGGTTGCGCCCGCGTTTCGGCAACGGTGGATCCGTTTCTTCGCCATGCTGTCACAGGAGATCTACCGTAGGGCATGGCGTGTGACCAGCCTGTTCGGCCGCGCTCGCCAGACCCAGATCGACATGGGCGCTCCGGCAAGCAAATGCCTGGTCATTCCCAACGGCATCCAATACGAACGGTTCTGCGACATTCCACTCAAGCCTGAGGACGGTTGGGTGGATATCGGCGCCGTGGTACGTCTGGCTCCCATCAAGGACGTGAAAACCCTCATCCACGCGTTCAGCGAACTGTCGAACCGCGTGGACAATGTCAGGCTGCACATCCTCGGTGGTGTGGACGACCAGGACTATGCCGACGAATGCTATGAGCTGGTGAAACAGCTTGAAGTGAAGAACCTTGAATTCACCGGACGCGTGAATGTGGTCGAATACATGCGCAAACTGGATTTCACGGTGCTGACCAGCATCTCCGAAGGCCAGCCTCTGTCGGTGTTGGAATCGTTCGCGGCGGCCCGCCCTTGCGTGACCACCGACGTGGGCTGCTGCCGTGAACTGCTGGAAGGCGAGGAAGGCGACGACCTCGGCGTGGCCGGCTTCTATGTGCCTCCGATATACCGCGAGGGCCTTGCCCGCGCCATGGAACGCATGTGCGCGAGCCGCAAGCTGCGCGAAGCCATGGGCCAAGTGGGACGCGAACGCGTGAAAACCTACTATCGGCATGAGCGCATGCTTGACGAATACCGTGCGCTGTATCTCGATACCGCCGACCATTACGGGTTGGAGCACTGATATGGCGGGAATCGGATTCGAACTCAAGAAACTGTTCCACCGCAAGGGCCTGGTCGCCATGGTGCGCGCCTACGGTTATGCCGGTGTGATCTGCACCGGACCGATGCTGCTGGGCATCCTGCTGCAGTTCGGCGTGCTGGCGGTCAGCGGTTGGTGGCACGTGCCCCGCGCAGACCAGAATCTGCTGGTCTGCATGATCACGTACACGCTGCTCGCCTCATTGGTGTTGACCAGCTTCCTGTCCATGCCGGTGACGCGTTTCCTTGCGGACATGCTGTTCGAACATCATGAGGAGACCATTCTTCCATCGTTCTGGGGATCCACGACCCTCATGCTGGCGGTGGGTGCGGTGCTGTACGCGGTGTTCCTGCTGTTTTCCGGCGCGACCCTCATGCAGGGGTTACTCTGCCTATGGCTGTTCCTGGAAATGATCGTCAATTGGAATGCGATGAGCTATCTGACGGCCATCAAGGATTACCAAGGCATCATGTGGTCGTTCGTCGCGGCGGTGGTCGTGGCGTTCCTGTCCGCATGCGCGATGATGGCGCTGGGCCTGCCGCAGGTGGAAAGCCTGCTGGCCGCAGTGGCGTTCGGCTACGGCGTGATGATGGTCTGGGACGTGGTGCTGCTGCACCGGTATTTCCCGCAAAGCTCGGAAAGCCCGTGGACGTTCCTCGCATGGCTGGACCGGTTCCTGCCGCTCGCCCTGACGGGACTGCTGACCACCCTCGGCTTGTTCTCCCACTTGGTGATCACCTGGTGTGGTCTGCTTGGCGTGCATGTGAAGGGACTGTTCTACGGTGCCCCCTACTATGATGTGCCCGCGTTACTGGCGTTCCTGACGATTCTGATCACCACCGTGAATTTCGTGGTGTCGGTGGAAGTCAATTTCTATCCGAAATACCGTGCCTACTACGCGCTGCTCAACGACGGCGGCACCGTGAAGGACATCGTGGTGGCCGAACGCGAGATGCTCGCCGTGCTCAACCGTGAGCTGTACTACACCGCGTTGAAGCAGCTGTTCGTCACCGCGGCGGTCATCTCGTTGGAAAAGATGGTGTTGGGCGTGCTGCCGCTCGGTTTCAACGATGGCATGCATGGTTATTTCCGTGTGCTGTGCGTCGGATACGCCCTGTACGCGGTCGGCAACACCATGCTGATGATTCTGCTGTATTTCACTGATTACTTCGGCGCGGTGTGCTGCGCCGCGATATTCGCCGGGTCGGCCACGGTCTTGACTGTTATTTCGCAGTTCGTTCCGGTCACGCTGATGGGATTCGGCTTCCTGCTGGGCGCGTCGGCGTTCCTGCTGGCCGCGGTCGTGCGATTGGCGGTGTTCACCGACAATCTGCCGTATCGTGTGCTCGGCGCGCAGCCGATTGTGGCGACCGAAAAGCGCGGATGGTTTACGAAACTGGGCGAAGCGTTGGACGAATTCGGCGAACGGCTGCATGGAACTTTCGGACGGAAGGAATCATGAGGGAAAGCGTGGAAAGCATGGAAAGGAACGGACGAATGACGATGGGTAATCGGCCGTGCGGCCGCAATGCCATATTCAAATGCGTGGCGATCATCGCCACGGTCGTGACGACGTTCTCCTGCGTCGCCTGCGGAAATGCTGCGGACAGTGGTTCCACGGCAGACAAATCGGCGGCGCAATCGCAAGGAAAGCATGAGAAAGTCAAGAAAAGCGCCACGCAGGGGCTTGACGGCGCGCATCTGCGTGACAACGACTCGCTGTACAAGGTGTATGACGACAGCGGTGTGGAAACCATGTATCTGACGGTCTCGCGCGGCAACAAGTCGGAAGGCACCGACCACAGTTGGAGCGAAATCAACCAGTATTCCGTGGATGATTACGCGGCCATGCGCACCAACCGGTACCAAGTCAACGGTCTGCTGCAGGTCGGCGACGAACAGGGGCCTGTATCCGGCGAACTCGGCTACGGTGAAAAAGCGCCGAACGCCACCGTGCAGGTGCGCGGCCAGTCGTCCAGTCTCAATAAGCAGAAGAACTACAAAATCGAGCTGAAAAGCGGCAAAGGCAAATGGCGCGGGCAGCGCACCATCGCATTGAACAAGCATATGGGCGAAGGGCTGCGATTCCGCAACAAGATGGCATACGACCTGATCCGCGGCATCGACCAGATGATGGGACTGCGCACGCAATTCGTGCACCTGTACGTCAAGGACGAAACCTCCGGTTCCAACTCCTTCGACGACTATGGCCTGTACACGCAGGTGGAGCAGCTCAACAAAAGCGCGCTCCAAGCGCACGGCCTCGACAAGAACGGCCAGCTGTACAAGGTCAACTACTTCGAATTCCAACGCGACGCGGACGTGATCAGACTCGCCGACGATCCCAAATACAATCTGTCGAAATTCGAGGAGAAGCTGGAGGTCAAAGGCAACAGCGACCATACCAAACTCATCGCCATGCTCAACCAGCTCAACGATTATTCGGTGCCGATGAGCAGCATCCTCGGCAAATATTTCGATACGGAAAATCTCGCATACTGGATGGCGTTCCAGCTGCTGACCGGCAACACCGACACGCAGAGCCGCAACATGTACCTGTACAGCCCTACGAATTCCGACACCTTCTATGTGCTGGACTGGGACAATGACGGCATGCTCATGCGCAAGGAGAACCAGATCCGCAATATCTCCACCGGTTCCAGCTGGGAGCAGGGAGTCAGCAACTATTGGGGCAACGTGCTGTTCAAACGCTGCCTGCAGACCAAATCGTTCCGCGACGAACTCGACAAGGCCGTGAAGCGGGAATACCGCTATATGAGCGCAAAACGCATCAATACGATGGTGGACCACTACGAGTCCATCACCAGGCAGTATTTGTGGAGGACGCCCGATTCCATGTACGAGCCGCTGACGCGCGCCCAGTATGACGAAGTGGCGGGGCAGCTGCACGACGAGGTCGCGCAGAACTACAGGATCTACAAAGAAAGCTTCGACAAGCCCATGCCGTTTTTCATCGACGCTCCACAGGCCGCAGACGGCAAACTCAAATTCAGCTGGGACACCTCGTACGATTTCCGTGGCGAGGATCTGAGCTACGACGTCACCGTCGCCAAGGACTATCTGTGTGAGGACGTCATCTTCTCCAAAACCGATCTGGCATTGCCGGAGACGGTGACGGACCTGCCAGGCGACGGACAGTATTTCATACGAGTGCGGGCGCGCAACGCCTCCGGCAAGACGCAGGACGCCTTCGACTACTACATGACCGACACCGGCAAGACGTACGGCACGAGATGCTTCTACATCAAATCCGGGAAGATAGTGGAGGATGTCAATGCGCGGTGATGGCAGGGCGTCGAAACTGCTGGAACGGGTCCGCCGCCGTGTCGGCGAGGAGCTTTCCATGCCTCCGCGCCGCTGTGAGGAACATTACCGGCATGAGCTCAAGTATCTGATTTCGTACGGGCAGAAAGCCGATCTGAACTTGCGTTTGGCTCCGTTGCTTGAACAGGACAGCCATGCGCGTGGCGGCTGCTATATGATTCGCAGCCTGTATTTCGACGATTATTGGAACACCGCCTACCAGGAGAAGGTGGACGGCGTGCTGATGCGCAAGAAATACCGTATCCGTATTTACGATTACAGCGACCGGGTGATCAAGCTGGAACGCAAGCGCAAAAGCGACAGTTGGATCTACAAGGAGGACGCGCCGCTCACGCACGAGCAGTTCGACCGGATACTGGCCGGCGACGTCGGATTCATGGAACACAGCGAAGAGCCGTTGTGCCGGGAATTCTATGTGGAATACATGAGCAATGTGCTGCGGCCGCGGGTGATCGTCGATTACGAGCGTGAGCCGTGGATCCTCGACGCGGGCACGGTGCGCATCACCTTCGATATGAACGTGCGCGCGGCGGTGGATGGATTCGACGTTTTCGACCGTGGTCTGCCCACTCTGCCGGTACTTGAGCCGGGCAAGCTGGTGATGGAGGTCAAATTCACCGAATTCCTGCCGCAGATCGTGCGTGACATTCTGCCAGGCAAGGCGCAGGAGATAACGGCCGCCTCGAAATACGTGCTGTGCTATGACAAAGCCTCGTATCTGCGGGGTTTCGACTACTGGCAGGAAGGCTGGAACGTGCCGAGCGTGTGACTTGAGCGCACCGGTCGGACGTATCGCGGAAGACCGAAAACAGACGGACGAAAACGCGCAGCCGAAAACATCGGCAATCGTAGAAAACGTAATAACCGAACAATCGCAAAAGAGAAAGCGAAACCATGAGCGTAAACGACATGATCAAGAAATCGGTGCTGAACTCCTTCAGCCAATACAACGTGCCCAAAATGGCGCTGGCCCTGCTGGTGGCGCTGCTGGTGGGCATCGTCATCTACTGCGTATACCGGCGGTTCTACACGGGCGTCGTGTATTCGCGCAGCTTCGCGGTGACGCTGGTGGGCATGTGCGTGCTCACCTGCATGGTCACATTGGCCATCAGCACGAACATCGTGATCTCGCTTGGTATGGTGGGCGCGCTGTCCATCGTGCGTTACCGTACCGCCGTGAAGGATCCGATGGACCTGTTGTACCTGTTCTGGGCCATCACGTCCGGCATCGCGGCCGGCGCGGGCATGTATCTGCTGGTGGTGGTCGCCGGCGCGGTGATGATCGGCATGCTCGCCCTGTTCTATTCGCATCAGGACAAGGGCCGCGTGTACATCGCGGTGATCCATTACGCTTCCGACGCGGTCGGGGACGACATCACGCGCGCGTTCGGCCGCACGAAGTTCTTCGTCAAATCCAAAACCATGCGTGGCGACCATGTGGAGATGGCCGTGGAAGTGTTCTGCGACGACAAGGACATGACGTTCGCCGAGCGGATTCGTGCCATCGAGGGTGTTGAGGACGTCACCCTGATACAGTACAACGGTGAATATCACGGATAGGACGTGGTGACAGGAAGGAATCTGTTTGGCTGACACACCGGAAATGGGCAGGACGCCGTCCACCGACGAGCTTGTGCCGGAGCTGACGTTCGACGAGATCGACCGTGCGTTCGACAACAACGAGTTCTGCTTCTACCTGCAGCCCAAATGCAATGTGGCTACGGGTGCCATCGTCGGTGCCGAGGCGCTGGTGCGTTGGAACCACCCCAAATATGGTGTGGTATCTCCGGGCAGGTTCGTTCCCATGCTGGAACAGGCCGGACAAATCTCCCGACTGGACGTGTTCGTATGGCGTTCCGTGGTCCGGATGCTGGCACGTTGGGAACGTGAGGGCCGCAATCTGGTGCCGATTTCCGTGAACGTCTCCATGGTGGACATCGACCAGATGGATGTGGCGGACACGCTCACCGGACTGCTGAACGAATACGATGTCGACGCTCGGCTGCTCCAAGCGGAAATCACCGAAAGCGCCGTGGCCAGGAACCTGTCCAAAGTGGAAAGCACCATCCGCAAGCTGCATGCGGACAACATCGCGGTGCTGATGGATGATTTCGGATCGGCGTATTCGTCGCTGAACATGCTCAAGGACATCAACGTCGATGTGATCAAACTTGACATGAAATTCATCGACCTCAATGAGGACAATGCCAGCAAAGGGCTGAAAATCGTCGAATCGGTGGTCAACATGGCCAGAAAGCTGCGACTGCTGGTCATCGCCGAAGGCGCACAGACCAAACAGCAGGTCGACCAGCTGCTGTCCGTGGGATGCCGGTACATCCAAGGGTATTACTTCCACGAACCGCTTCCGGTGGGACGGATGGAGAAGCTGTTGGCCGAACGTCCCGACGACCGGCATTTCTGGGATATGTCAAACGATTTCATGCATGGCAGCTATGTGCCCGTCAACGGCCGTACCATGCTTGAGACGTCCACGCTCGCCGCCAGCACCTTCGAGATTCTGGCCAATGGCGTGGCGGAACTCTCCCGACTGAATGTGAAGACGGGCGAGTACCGCGCGGTCAAACGCGATGGCATACTGCCGACGCCGGAAACCGATGATTTCGAAACCTACGTGCAGACGCTGATCGCCGAACGCGTGGTGCATCCGGACGATGCCGACAGGTTCCGTGCTGATATGGATCTGGCTTCGCTCCGTTCGCTGCTGTTCTCGCAGAAATCCGCGTTCGGAGTGTACCGCAGTGAGGTGCTGGCCAGAACCGGCATGATCTCCTTCGCGGTGATTCCCTCACGTGAATGCTCCGAAAGCGATCCATGGGCCGTGGTGATGGTTGGCCGGAACCTGCCGATAGAGTCCTTTGTCCGGTTGAACGGCGAGGAGTACCGACGGGATTCATTGACGGGGCTGCTCAACCGCAACGCTTTCGACGATGATGTGGAATTCATCCAAGCCACCCATGACAAGCCGTTGACGGTGATGTACATAGATCTGATTGGCCTGCATGAGATCAATAATCATTTGGGTCATGCCAGAGGCGACGTGGTGCTGTGCGAGCTTGCGGACGCGGCGCGCGCCTATTTCGGCGACGATAATATCTACCGCATCGGCGGCGACGAGTTCGTGATCATCAGTTTCGCCCATTCGATGGCGCAGAGCGCCCGACAGATGGGATATATGCGTCAGGAGCTGCTTGATCACGGTTGCGAGCTGTCCGTGGGCATGGCCGAATCCGATGACGGCGAGGATATTCCGGATCTGGTCAACCAGGCGGAAAACGAGATGCGCAAGGACAAGAAGCGCTACTACGCCAGCGGCAGCGGCAAAAGGCAGTTGCGCACGTTGAACAAGCAGCTTGAGGACATCCTGGTACGCAACAAAGACATGGAATCGTTGCTGCAGCATTTGAATACACGGTATTCGATCGCTTATGTGGTCAATCTGCGTGCCGATACGCAACGGCCGGTCGTGGTTCCCGGCTATGTGCAAAAAATGCTTGACAAACATGGCGGTTCCTTCCACGAGATGCTGCTCGACTATTGCGACAAATTGGTGGCGCCGGCCTACCGGGACGGCTTCCGCATGCTGTTCGACTACGATTACGTCCGCGACCGGATATGCAGGGAAGGCGCTATACGGTACGCCTACGTCAGAAACGACGGCGAACGGTTCCTGATTACGATTTTCCCCGACACCCATTCCGTGGACGAGGTCATGTGGGTGTTCGCCAAAGAAGACACGTCGTCCGAAGAATAGGATTTCGGGCATCGGACGGTATGCTGTCCGGTTTTGCCGGTGTTGTGGGATATTGACGAAAAAATTGTGTGTCGTGGGTGCTTCCTCGCATGGAAAAGGGCTTATGATGAAACCGTTGGCCGTGGCAATGGATGCCGTGGTCTTCGCTTGAACACACAGTCGCTTAAAGGAGAGCACTATGGTCTATCGCATGATTTTCAACCAGACCGCGTATTTCGGCCGCGGAGCCATCAAGGAGATTCCGGGCGTCGCCAGGTCCCATGGCTTCACCAAGGCGTTCATCGTCACTGATCCGGTGCTGCTGGAGACCGGCACCGTCAAGAAGGTCACCGACGTTCTTGACGAGGCGGGCATGCCGTATGAGGTGTTCGACAACGTCAAGCCGAATCCGCCGGTCGAGTGCATCCAGGATGGCGTCGCCAAGTTCGCAGCCTCCGGAGCCGACTTCCTGATCGGTCTGGGCGGTGGTTCCCCGCAGGACACCTGCAAGGGCATCGGCATCGTGACTGCCAATCCGGAATTCGCCGACGTGCTGTCCCTTGAAGGCGTGGCCGACACCAAGAACCCGTCCGTGCCGATTTTCGGTGTGCCGACCACCGCTGGCACCGCGTCCGAAACGACCATCAACTATGTGATCACCGACACGGCCAACAAGCGCAAGTTCGTGGCCGTCGACCCGCATGACATCCCAATCGTCGCCTTCGTGGATCCGGACCTGACCGACTCCATGCCGCGCGGCCTCAAGGTGGCCACCGGACTCGACGCCCTGACCCACGCCATCGAAGGCTATATCACACCGGGCGCGTGGAGCCTGTCCGACTGCCTGTCCATGCAGACCATCCGCATGATCGCCAAGAACCTCGCCAAGAGCGCCGATGGAGACATTCCGGCCGGCGAACAGATGGCCTACGCCTCCTACATCACCGGCATGGCCTACTCCAACGTCGGCCTCGGTCTGGTGCACGGCATGGCCCACCCGCTGGGCGGCCGCCTCGGCGTGGCGCACGGTGTGGCCAACGGCATCCTGCTGGCCCCGGTCATGGAATACAACAAGGACTACACCGGCGAGAAGTACCGTGACATCGCCGACGCCTTCGGTATCGCCGATGCCTACACCGGCGACATCGAAACCGTGCGTGAAGAGGCCGTCCAGGCGGTGCACAAGCTCACCGTGGATCTGAAGAACCCGACCAAGATCTCCGAAGTTGGCGCCACCGAAGCCGACCTGGAGCCGCTGGCCCATGACGCCTTCCACGACGTGTGCACGCCGGGCAACCCGCGCCAGGCCACCCAGGAAGACATCCTCGCCATCTACAAGAGCCTGATGTAGGTCCGACTGCGGTAGGCGCAATCGCAAAACCGCAATCGTAAAAACAAAACGGACGGCATCGATCGCATGGTCGGTGCCGTCCGTTCGCTATCCGCGGAAAATACGCCGCGAATAATCGCTATACCTAATCGCTATTCCTCGTGCTTCTCGCTCCACTCCTCATCAGTGGGAGTGTCGTCATACAGCTCGTGGCCTTCCTGTTCGGCCAATTCCATCTGCTCGTTGATCCACGCGGCCTCGGCCGGATTGATATCAGCGGTGTTCAACACCTTCTGCCACACCGGATACAGCAGATGCATCACAGGATATAACGCGGTGATGAGGATTTCCGGCTTGTGCTTGCGGTAATGCTGCGGATGCGCGTTGAACGTGTTCTTGAAACGGCGCATATAGTTGAGGAACGATGCCGGAGACGTGTCCATACGACGTGCGCTGATGCCCGCGATCATCCGCGGACAATACACGGTCTTGAGATCCTTGCCCAACAGATGCAGCGAGATGTCGATGTCCTCATGCATCACATCCGCCTTGTCTTGGCAGACCTCGTCGGCGATTTCGCGCCAGGCGGTGGCGCGCAGGGCCATGTTGGAACCGAACAGCAGAGGTTGCCCATCATCGGCCCTATAAATACGTTTGCGGGTGGAATTGTCCCCGCGAAGCCCGAAATGACGGCTCGGCAAATCGTAATACATCACCGGACCGGTGGCGCCCATCGCATCCGGATCCTCGGTGAAAATGCCGGACACCACCTCCACCCAGTCCGGGCGGATCATGCAGTCGGCATCGAAACGGCCAAGAATATCGCCGGTGGCATGATTCAAACCATAATCACGCGTTGGAATCAGACCCTGCTCATCATCCTGATGCAGCAGCTTCACCGGCGCTTCCGGATGGTCCTTCATGAACTGCTCCACCACGGCAACGGTCGAATCAGTGGAACGGTTATCGACGACAATCACCTCATGAGGCATCACGGTCTGCCGGGTGGCGTTGAGCAGGCAATCGTTGATACGCTCCTGTTCATTCCAGGCGGGGATGACAATTGAAACGTTCAGCATGGTTTCAAGAATAGGTTCCAGCCCGTACACGGTGCCTGTCTACAATAAGGAGCCATGAGCGAACGCGAACAGCATATGGATACGGACAAGAGGACGGGAACGTCCGGACAGTGCGGCAATACCGACGAAATGCGTTGGGATCTCGGCACGCTGTTCCCTGCGAAAGGCGATCCACGCAGACCTCCGGAATGGCTGGGTCGCGCGCTGCTGTACATCGCCATCGCCATCGTGCTGCTCTCCTTCTGCTGGCGCAGTTGGGGCAAAATCGAATACCTCATCATCGACGTCGTCATCTCGCTGTTCCTGGCGCTCGCCGTGGAGCCGGTGGTGATTCCGCTGGTCAAGCATGGCTGGAAGCGTTCGTTCGCTTCGATTTTCGCGTTGCTGATGTTGGGTGTCCTGCTTTGCGTGATGTTCGGTCTGTTCGGCAATCTGTTCGTGCAGCAGGTCATCGCTTTGTGCAACGGTCTGCCGGCCCTCTACCAGCAGATCTGCGATTTCGTGGCGCAATACACGGATTTCAAGCTTCCTGAGATCAACAGTCTCGGCGGTGAGATTCTGAAGAACATCCAGACCTCGTGGGTCACGGATTTCGCGGGCACCGCCATCAGCACGGTGTCCGGATTCTTCAGCTTCCTGCTGAACCTCATGACGGTGATCATGACCACGTTCTACATTTCGGCGGCCGGCCCGAAGCTGCGCCGCGCGGCCTGCCAGTGGATGGCTCCCTCCGCGCAGCGCCGGTTCCTGTTCGTCTGGACCGTCAGCCAGACGCAGATCTCATCGTTCCTGTTCTCACGTGCCATCCTCGCCGTGCTCAACGCGTTCTTCACCTCGATCTGCCTGATGGCGTTGCACGTGCCGTATTGGATGCCGTTGGCGTTGTTCTGCGGCGTCGTATCGCAGTTCATCCCGATGCTCGGCACGTACATCGGCGGCGCGTTGCCGGTGCTGTTCGCCTGGGGCAGCTGTGGTTTGTGGCAGGCGATCGCCGTGGTGGCGTTCATCTGCGTCTACCAGCAGATCGAAAACCTGATCTTCGCGCCGAAGATCTCCCGCCGCACCATGGACGTCAACGATGCGGTCGCCTTCCTTGCCGTCCTGGCCTTCGGCTCGCTGTTCGGCGCGATCGGCGCGTTCCTGGCGCTGCCTATCGTCGCCTCGATCCAGACAATCGCCCGCACCTACACCAAGCGGTACGATCTGGTCGATTCGCCGCTGATGGACGATCCGGTTCCGGACAAGAAGTCGAAGCTGGTGGAAGGCGCCGAAGTCATCAGCGAGCACCTGCACGCCGTGCCGCGCGCCGTGCAGGGGTCGAGCGCGCATGTGCCGATTCCCGACGACGTGCGCTTCCTGCAGGAGCAGGCGTACAATATCACTCGGTCCGACGAGACCGGGGATGCCGACGAATCGCAGACCGTCGCCATTCCGAAGCACGTGTTGGACGGGGTCGATCGCAAGCCGCTGCGGGGAACCGCGGAAGCGGACGGAGCGCAGACGGAAGCCGGACCGCAGGTAGCGGACGGGTCGCAATCGCAGGGAACGGATGACAATCCGAGAAGTAGGTGGCGTTAATGGTATTGCTGAGCGTACTTGATGTCGTGCTGGTGGTTTTGGGCGGCGCCGGCATGCTCTACCAAGCGGTCTGCATCGTCATCTCGCTGTTCGCCAAGCCGATCAAGTTCCCCGAAGCGCCGATGAACAAACGGTACGCGGTGCTGATTTCCGCGCGAAACGAAGCGAACGTCATCGGCAACCTCATCGACTGCCTGCATTCGCAAACCTATCCGAGCGAGCTCATCGACATCTGGCTGGTGGCCGACAACTGCACCGACAACACCGCCGAAGTGGCCCGAAACATGGGATGCCACGTCATCGAACGATTCAACAAGGAGCAGGTCGGCAAAGGCTACGCGCTGACCTATCTGCTCGACCAGATGAACGAGTCGGGCGCATCCGACCCGTATGACGCCTTTTTCGTGTTCGATGCCGACAACAAACTCGACAAGCACTACATCGAGGAAATGAACAAGGGCTTCCAAGCCGGTTTCAAAATCCTCACCAGCTACCGCAATTCCGTGAACCTGTCCGACAATTGGGTGTCGTCCGGTTCCGCGTTGTGGTTCATCCGCGAATCGCGCTTCGTTTCCGCCTCCCGCATGTGGCTCGGCAACAGCTGCCACGTGGGCGGCACCGGCTTCATGTTCTCCCAGGAGATCATGCGTCGCAACAACGGCTGGAAATTCCACCTACTCACCGAGGATCTGGAATTCACCATGGACAGCGTGCTGCACGGCGACCGCATCGGCTACTGCGGCACCGCCATCCTGTACGACGAGCAGCCGGTCACCTTCGCGCAAAGCTGGCGTCAACGCCTGCGTTGGAGCAAGGGCTTCCTGCAGGTGTTCCGCTATTACGGACCGGCGTTGATCAAGCGCGCGGTCAGGGAACGTGATTTCTCCGCCGTCGATTTCACGCTGCTGCTGTGCCCGTTCACCGTGCTCGGCATCGCACGCGTGCTGTTGGGCATGCTGTTCGCCGCCTGCGGTTTCGTGACATGGCAAAGCCAGCTGAATTCGCTGACCGGCTGGACATCCGGCATTGTGATATCGGTGATCGGCATGATGGGACTCGCCGCATTGACCATCGTGGCGGAACGCGATCACGTGGGCGCCACCAACAAGGAGCTGCTCGCCTACGTGCTGGCCTTCCCGATCTACATGCTGAGCTATGTGCCGATTTCGTTCCAGGCGGTGTTCGCCAAGTCCGAATGGAAGCCGATCGAGCATAAGGGCTGAGGCTTGCCCGCGGCGGTGTGAACGGTCATGAGATGTTTCGTGGCGATCCATACGGTGCGGATGGTGAAAAGATGACGAAGAGAGGGCGTGGTTTGGCTATGGATGACGCTGGCGATTACCGCTATACGCGACGACGCCGAGCGATCACGGTGGCGGTTTCCGTCGTGGCCACCGTCGCACTGTGCGTCGGCTATGCAGTGGCCGACATGTGCGATGTCGCACCGGGCGTCCTCACATTGCGCCATGTCGAACATTCGACGGCCGCCGCTGCCGGCCGTTCGATCGAGGCGGCCGACGTGATCGCCGACATCGACGCTTCCAAGACCATCGATCCGGCCGCTGCGCGCGCGTTGACCGACGCGTTCCGAGCCTCAGCCGCCGGCTTCGGCGGCGAATTCTCCATCGCCATCGCCGACGCGTCGGGCAACGTGGTCGCGGAAAACAACATCGACGTGCCCCGCACGCCAGCATCCACCATGAAAACGTTGACGGCGTATGCGGCCGCCGTCGAACTCGACATGGGCAAGACCCTGGACACGCAGACCTATCTGGAACAGTCCCAGGACGGCACCGCGCGGCTGGTGCTCAAAGGCAACGGCGACATGCTGTTGGGAGCCGGAGCGTCCGACGCGAACCACATCAACGGACGTGCCGGATTGGGCACGCTTGCCGGGCGGACCGCACAGGCGTTGCGGCAGCGTGGCATCACCTCCGTGACATTGGCTTATGACGACACACTGTTCGGCAACGACCGCTGGCCGCAAGGCATCGCCGAACTCGACACGGACCACCTGTACTACGCCCCGACAGCTTCCATGGCCGTGGACGGCGGCAGGAATTGGAACGGGACAGGTCCGGCCAATCCTGATGTGTTCTCGGCGTATCCGGCATTGAGCATGCAGCCGGCGCGTGACGCGGCGCTGGTGTTCCAGCAGCGGCTGGCCGAACAGGGCATCACGGTTCAGGGATTTGTATCGCAAGGCACGGTTGCGGGGGCATCCCATCCGCTTGCCTCCGTGCGTTCGGCGTCGTTGAACGAGATTATGGCGTTCACCATGCGGCATTCCGACAATTCGCTCGCCGAGGAATTCGGCAGGCTGCTGGCGTTGCAGGTCGGCGCGGACAATTCGCCGGCTGGCGCGGTGCAGGCTGTGAAAAGCGTGCTGGAGCGCAAAGGCATCACTACGACCGGGCTCGACATGCGCAATTGTTCGGGACTTACGGAGGATTCGAAACTGACGGCGCGCACCCTGCTCGAAGTGCAACTGCGCAATCTGGCTGCGGGATCGGGGGCGGCCGCAGCCGAAGGAATGTCCGTCATGGGCTTCGTCGGCACCGCTGAGAGCCGTCTGAACGATGCTGACGAAGCGGGGCTGATCCGTGTGAAAACCGGCAGTCTGGGCGACGTGACCTCCATGACCGGCAATGTGTCGCGGTTGAACGGCGGAGCGTTGACCTTCGCGGTGATCGTCAACAATCCCACCGATTTCGCGGCGGCGAAGGCGGCCATCGACACATTCGTGGCCGGTCTGCCGAAGCTGTGAACGGCCACGTGTGAATCTTCCCAGCGGATATTCAGCATATAGCCAGAAACACGTCATTCGCATGTGCCAAGATGGTGGGCATGCGAATCGCTGACGTACAAGAAGACATTGATCACGAGCTGATCAGCAAAGAAGAGATCTCCGACATCATCAACCGTGCCGCGGCACAAGCCAGTGAAGACTATCGTGGCAAGAACCCGCTGCTGGTCTGCGTGCTCAAGGGGGCCGTGAACACGCTTGCGGCGTTTTCCCAGGCCATGAGCATTCCGGTCCAAATGGATTTCATGAGCCTGTCGAGCTACGGTTCCGGCACGGAGTCGAGCGGCAAGATCACGGTTCGTCAGGATCTGTCCACGGATGTGCGAGGACGCCATGTGCTGATCGTCGAGGACATCATCGATTCGGGCATCACCCTGGCTTGGCTGGTCGACGAGCTCAAGCGTCGTGGAGCGGCTTCCGTGGAAATTTTTGCGCTTCTGGAGAAGCCGGCACGTCGCAAGGTCAATGTTGATGTGAAATACAAGGGACGTGAGATTCCCGATGAATTCGTGGTCGGTTTCGGCTTGGATTACGACGAGTACTACCGCAACCTCGATTCGATCGCGGTGCTGAAACCGTCAGTCTATGAAGGAGGTCAGGCATGAGTTTCCCTGGTCCGAACCAGCCGCCAAGCAATGGCGGCGGCAACAAACCCAACGGGGGCAATAACCCGTTCACCAATCCGTTTAGCCGCAACAATGACGGCAAGAACGGTGGCAGCGGGGCGAACGGCAACAAGTCCAACGGCCCCCGTCCGTTCTGGCAGTCGCCGTGGCTGTGGGTTGTGGTCGTGGCATTGCTTGCCGTGACCATGTTCCAGCTTTTCGCCGGTGCGGGCTCGCAAACCATCGACACCAAGGATGGCATGCAAATCCTCAACGGCAACACCGTAGAGTACGCGACGATCGTGGACAACACCCAGCAGGTCAAGCTCAAGCTGTCGAGCGATTACTCCGCCACCGACCCGGACACCGGACGTACGAAGAACTACGGCAAGAACGTGCAGTTCTACTACACGTATGCGCAGTCCGCGGCCGTGGTCAAGGCCGTGCAGAAGGCCGATCCGGCCAAGGGCTGGACCGCGTCCATGCAGCAGACCAGCATTTGGACCTACCTGCTCACCTCGCTGTTGCCGTTCCTGATCATCTTCGGCCTGTTCTGGTTCCTGATGAGCCGTATGGGCGGTGCCGCCGGCGGCATGTTCGGCATGGGCGGCAAGAAGAACAGCGGCAAACTGCTCGACGGCCAGACCCCGACCACCAAGTTCTCCGACGTGGCCGGCGAAGACGCTGCCGTGCAGGAGGTCGAGGAAATCAAGGACTTCCTCAAGGACCCGTCCCGTTACAAGGCTTTGGGCGCCCGCATTCCGCGCGGCGTGCTGCTGTACGGCCCTCCAGGCACCGGTAAGACGCTGCTGGCGCGCGCCATCGCAGGCGAGGCCGGCGTGCCGTTCTACTCCATGGCCGGCTCCGACTTCGTGGAGATGTTCGTGGGCCTTGGCGCCTCCCGTGTGCGTGACCTGTTCGATGAGGCCAAGAAGAACGCTCCGGCCATCATCTTCATCGATGAGATTGACGCTGTCGGCCGCAAGCGTGGCGGTTCCGGCATGAGCGGTGGCCACGACGAACGCGAGCAGACGCTGAACCAGCTGCTCGTCGAGATGGACGGCTTCGACAACGATACGAACCTCATCATCATCGCTGCGACCAACCGTCCGGATGTGCTCGATCCGGCATTGCTGCGCCCGGGTCGTTTCGACCGTCAGGTGGCCGTCGAAGCACCTGATTTGGAAGGCCGCGAGGCGATTCTGAAGGTACACGCCAAGGGCAAGCCGTTCGTGCCGGACGTCGACCTGCATATGATCGCCGTGCGCACGCCGGGCTTCACCGGCGCCGACCTTGCCAACGTGTTGAACGAAGCCGCGTTGCTGTGCGCCCGTGCCGGCGCCCAGCTCATCGACAACCGCGCCATCGACGAGGCCATCGACCGTGTTCAGGCCGGTCCGAAGCGTCGTTCCAAGGGCATGGCTCTCGACGAGCTGCGCAACACCGCATATCACGAGGGTGGCCATGCGCTGGTCGCGGCCGCCATGAACGACACCGATCCGGTGACCAAGGTGACGATTCTGCCGCGCGGCCGTGCACTGGGCTACACCGCGGTCATGCCAACCGAGGACCGTTACTCCATGTCCCGCAACCAGCTGCTCGATCAGATGGCGTACGCCATGGGCGGCCGTACCGCCGAAGAGGTCGTGTTCCACGACCCGACCACCGGTGCTTCCAACGATATCGAAAAGGCCACGAACATCGCGCGTCAGATGGTGCTCGACTACGGCTTCTCCGAGAAGCTTGGCGCCATCAAGTGGTCCGATGACGAGCAAAGCGATCTCGGCGCGCTCACCCACAAGTACTCCGCGCACACCGCCGAAATCATCGACGAGGAAGTGCTCAAGCTTGTGGAGACCGCGCATACCGAAGCATGGAACGTCATCAACGAGAACCGCGACATCCTCGACGAGCTGGTACGTCAGCTGCTCGTCAAGGAAACGCTCAACGAGAAGGAGCTTGCCGCCATCTTCGCCAACATCAAGAAGGCGCCGAAGCGCGAGGTCTGGTTGAGCGACGAGAAGCGTCCCGATTCCGACATTCCGCCGGTCCCGATTCCCGACAAGCTGAAGCAAAGCGCAGGATTGACCAACTGATGAGCGATACCGATTTCGATACCCTTTTCGACGACAAGGCCCGTGCCGCCCATGCGGCCGGGCCTGTCGGCTATGACGAGGAAGGCGTGCGCCAAGCCGTGCGCCTGTTTCTGAAGTCCATCGGCGAGGATCCCGAACGTGAAGGTCTGCTGGACACGCCGGACCGTATCGGACGAGCATGCAAGGAGCTGTTCGCCGGCCTCGGACATGGGCCGGAGGAAGTGCTGAAAACCCGTTTCAAGGTGGACACCGACGAAATGGTCCTTGTACGCGACATCGAACTGTTCTCCGTCTGCGAGCATCATCTGCTGCCGTTCCATGGCGTGGCCCACGTCGGCTACATCCCGCAGAACGGCCAAGTGGCGGGCTTAAGCAAACTGGCACGGTTGGTGGAACTGTACGCACGCCGTCCGCAGGTGCAGGAGCGGCTCACCCAGCAGGTGGCCGACGCGTTGATGGAAGGCATCGACGCGCGTGGCGTGATCGTGGTCACCGAATGCGACCACATGTGCATGGCCATGCGTGGCGTCAAGAAGGCGCAGTCCCGTACCGTCACCTCGGCGGTGCGAGGATGCATGCGCGACGCGGCCACGCGGACCGAGGCGATGAGCCTGATTCTGTCGAACCATTCGTAAGTGCGCTTTACCGGGCGGAATCGGACAGAACCGAACGGAAGAACGGAATGAATGAAGGAAGAAAACCGATGGCGATTGATATGAAGGCGATTCATGATAGCCAGCGCACGTTGGTGATGGGCGTGCTCAACATCACGGAGGATTCCTTCTCCGACGGCGGCCTCTGGCTTGCTCCGGAGGCGGCCAAAGCCCATGGCGAGGCGATGATGAAAGCCGGTGCCGACATCATCGACATCGGAGCGGAATCCACCCGTCCGGGAGCCAAACGCGTCAGCGAAGCCGACGAGAAGGCCCGTGTGCTGGGCGCTGTGGACGCGCTGATTCCCGAAGGGGCGGTGCTGTCCATCGACACCACGCGCGCTTCGGTGGCGTTGGCCGCGCTCGAACATGGCGCGCAGATCATCAACGACGTGTCCGGCGGCCAGTTGGACCGCGAACTGCCGCATGTGGTGGCCGACCATTCCGACTGCCTGTACATCGTGCAGCATTGGCGTGGCTGGCTTGCCGGCGCCGCGGGCAATGTGCCGGACGCCGACACCTCCCGCTACGAGCATGGCGTGGTGAATGACGTGCATGACGAGCTGATGCGTCAGGTGGATGCGGTGCTTGAAGCCGGGGTGCGGGCCGAACAGGTCATCATCGACCCGGGCCTGGGCTTCTCCAAGCCGGGCGTGGAACATAACCTGCCGATTCTGGCGGCGCTTGACCGGTTCAACGCGGCTGGCTATCCGGTGCTGATCGGCGCGTCCCGCAAACGTTTCGTCGGCTCGCTGCTTGCCGGCGCCGGTGTGACCGAGCCGGACATGGCCTCAAAAGACAACGCCACCGCGGCCATCAGCGCCCTGTGCGCGGAACATGGCGTGTGGGCCGTGCGCGTGCATGACGTGGCGAAAAGCCGCGACGCGGTCGCCGTCGGCAACGCATGGCGCGAGTATGCGAACGCGTGACCGTGCGAATCGCAGATAGTCACAACATCGCAATCGCGGAAATAATAGGAATACGGAACGTAGGAACGGCAAAGGAAGGCTGGTATGGATCAGATTCGACTGACGGGAATCCGCGCGACGGGCAAACATGGCGTGCTCGACTTCGAGCATGAGCGGGCCCAGACCTTCGTGGTGGACGCCACGCTGTTCCTCGACCTCGCTGCCGCCGGCCGTTCCGACGATCTGAACGACACCGTCGACTATGGTGCGATCGCCAAAGGCATCGTGGCCATCATCGAAGGCGAACACGTCGATTTGATTGAAAAGCTGGCCAATCGTATCGTCGGCATGATTCTCGGCTTTCCGGCCGTGTGCCGCACGCAGGTCACCGTGCATAAGCCGAATGCGCCGATCACCGTGCCGTTCGACGATGTCAGCGTGACCGTGGAACGTTCCCGTGAAACAGTTGACAGTCCATCGCGTGAGCGGTCGTCGGAACATGGGCAGGTGCATCATGCCATCATCGCCATGGGAGGCAATCAGGGCGATGTGACCGCCACCTTGCGTGACGCCGTTCGGTGCATTGATGGGCTTCCCTCCACGCAGGTGACGGGGGTGTCGCCGCTCTATCGGACCGACGCATGGGGCATGCCGGAAGGTACTGCGGAATTCCGCAATGCGGTCGTGTCCGTGGATACCAGGCTTTCGGCCGCCGAACTGCTGGCCGGTTTGCAGCGCATCGAAGCCTCGCATGGTCGCGTGCGCACCGACCATTGGACGTCGCGCACGCTCGATTTGGACATCATCGACTTTGACGGGCAGGAAAGCGCCGACCCCGACCTGACGTTGCCGCATCCGCGCGCATGGCAGCGGGCTTTCGTATTGGGGCCGTGGCTTGCGCTTGAACCGGACGCAGAACTCGGGGGAGCGCACGCCGGTTCCGTGGCGCAACTGCTGCACGAAACGTCCGACCGCGACCATATCGATGAGATCGCGGACGATTGGATGGTTGCCGGAGCTCAGGATCCCATAGTTCGCGATTCCGACATTGGGACGTCTGCAGATGACGTTGATGCGATTGACGATGCCGATTCTGTTGAATCCATTGATTCCATTGAACTTCCGGAAGGTACGGCGGCCTCCAAAGCAGCCGCTGCGGCCGCGGCGAAACCGGGACCGGCATCCCGTCGAGCGGTCATTTCCCTGGATAGCGTTTCAACTGATGCGGAACACCAGTTCCGTCAGGCGATCGTGGCCATCGACGCGCTTCCCGGCAACCAGGTGGAAGGTATTTCGCCGCTGTACCATGTCAGCCAGGTCGACGACTATCCGGACAAAATGGCCGCCGTCATGCAGATTTCCACGCGCATGGACGCGCGTGAGCTTATCGGTGCGTTGGAATCGGTGTCATCCTCCATTTCGGATGACCTCGACCTCGACCTTGTGGACATGGAAGGCGTGGTCCGCAACGAACCTGATTGCATGGTGCCGTGGCCGGCCGCACGTGAGCATGCGGCCGTGCTCGCCCCATGGTTCGACATGGATCCGGACGCGAAACTCGGCAGGGATCCGGTCGCGTTCCTGCTGGCGATGGCTCCGGACGCCGCGCAAGTGGGCATGCTGACCGACAATTGGATTATCGGAGACACGCTATGAGAGCACGCAGAACCCCTTGGTGGTCATTCGTCCTTGCGGCCGCGCTTGGCGTGCTGGCCGGCATGGGATTGGCGAAATACGGCGAGATTTCAGGCCTGCCGTTGGTTGGCGCACCCTGGATCGTGCCGGTGGTGCTGGCCGTGTTGGGCGGTGTGGTGCTGTACATGGCTCTGCAGATTCATAAATACACGACCAAAGATCCCGTCAAACGCGCGCAGCTCAAGCCATTGGACCCGCAGAAGGCGTTCGGCACGCTGGTGGCCTGCAAAGCGCTCGGACTTGCGGGCGCGGCGTTGGCCGGCTGGTACGGTGGGCAGATCATCATGAGTCTGCCGCATGGTGAGGCGGAATTCTATAGCCAAGCCATCATCGAATGCGTGGTGGCCTGCGTGGTATGCGTCGCCGACATGATCGTCGGCATCGTGGGGGAGTGGCTGTGCCGCATCCCGCCTATAGACGGGCCGGAAAGTCCGGCCGTGAAAAAGGCCGCACAGCGCAATCGCTATGCGGCCGCCGCCACGAAGGCGTCTACAAAATCGGCTACGAATCCTGCCACGAAATCGAAAGTCTGAACGTCAGACCTTCTTTAACTCCGTCTCAGTCCTTCTTCGGCACGCGGAACATCGCTTCCTGCGCCATGCAGGCCACCAGCTCGCCATCCTGTGTGTAGACCTTCGCTTGGCCCAAGCCGCGTCCGTGCGCCGCGGTCGGCGTGTCTTGCACGTACAGATGCCACTGGTTGATGTCGATGTCGCGGTACCACCACATCGAATGGTCGATGGACGCATACGAAATGCCCGGCGTGGCGATGCTTAAGCCAGCACGGCGCAGAATCGGCTCCAGCATGATCTGGTCGCAGCCCATCGCCAGCATCGCACGATGCATGACCTGCGGCACGTCCACCTTGCCGTCGGCCTTCATCCACACCATCTGCTTGCCGGAATCCTCGCTGGCGCTCTTCTTGTCGGCGCCAAGCATGATGGTGCGCGTCACATGGCGAATATCGAACGGCGACTTCTCCGCATAATACTTGGCGAACGGCGACTGTTCCGCATACGGCTCCATCAGTTGCTTCGCACTGGTCAGGCTGTCGGGATCGGGAATGTTCTCAGGCATCGGGTCGGCGAATTCGATGCCTTCCTGGTCATGTTCCTGGAAGCTGGCGATTGCCGTCAAAATCGAGCCCTGCGCCTGCGTGACATTCACGCGACGGGCGGAGAAGGAACGTCCGTCACGCAGATTTTCCACGTCGAACAGCAGATCCTGACGGATATCGCCGGCCGAAATGAAATAGCCGTGGATGGAATTCGGCAGACGGGATGGAGCGACGGTTTTCGACGCGGCCATCAGCGACTGCGCGATGACCTGTCCGCCGTAGACTCGGCCAGTGGGGAAGTACAGGCTTTCGCCGTTGATATACGTATGGTTGCGATAGTTTGAGGGCGTGCCCAGCTGGAGCACCTTTGCCAGTCGCTGCAGCGGCGTCATGTCTGTCTGCGTCATGATGGCCTCGATTCCTTCCGCGTGTGGATAGCTCTTTATGCTGGCATCGAGTCTATCCATACGTAGTAAATTTCGCCGGATTGTTTTGTAACGAGTACGTGAGAAGAATGAACGGTTGGTTAGCGGCAACGGTTGACGTATGGCAAAGCGCCACCGCTCGTAATGAAGGGTGGCGCTTCGCTGAAATCTGCGCTTAACGCGACTCGATTGGATCTGTCTGCCTTTAGCGGGTCAGCTTGCGGTGCAGGCGGTGCGGGCGGGCCGCATCCTCGCCGAGACGGGCGATGCGGTTCTCCTGATAGGCCTGGAAGTTGCCTTCGAACCAGTACCAGTTGGCCGGATTCTCGTCGGTGCCCTCCCATGCGAGGATGTGCGTGGCCACACGGTCGAGGAACCAACGGTCGTGGGAGATCACCACGGCGCAGCCCGGGAAGGCGAGCAGCGCGTTTTCGAGGGATTCCAGGGTTTCGACGTCAAGGTCGTTGGTCGGTTCGTCGAGCAGCAGCAGGTTGCCGCCCTGCTTCAGGGTCAGTGCCAGGTTCAGACGGTTGCGTTCGCCGCCGGACAGCACGCCCACCAGCTTCTGCTGGTCGGAACCCTTGAAGCCGAAGGACGCCACGTAGGCGCGGGTCGGCACTTCCACGCCGGCCACCTCGATGAAGTCGAGTCCGTCGGACACGGCCTCCCACAGGTTCTTGTTCGGGTCAAGGCCGGCACGGTTCTGGTCGACGTAGCTGATCTTCACGGTGTCGCCGATCTTGAGCGAACCGGAGGTCAACGGCTCCAAGCCGACGATGGTCTTGAACAGGGTGGACTTGCCTACGCCGTTCGGGCCGATCACGCCGACGATGCCGTTACGCGGCAGGGTGAAGCTCAAGTCGTCGATGAGCACGCGGTCGCCGAACGCCTTGTGGATATGCTCGGCTTCCAGAACGGTGGAACCCAGACGCGGGCCGGCCGGAATCTGGATTTCGGAGAAGTCGAGCTTCTTGTTGTTGCGTGCCTCCTGCTCCATCTGGTCGTAACGTTCCAGACGGGCCTTGTTCTTGGCCTGACGGGCCTTCGGCGAGGAACGCACCCAGTCGAGCTCGCTCTTCAGACGCTTGGCGAGCTTGGCGTCCTTGGCGCCCTGGATCTCCATACGCTTGGCCTTGGTCTCCAGGTAGGTGGAGTAGTTGCCCTTGTATGGATACAGGTGGCCGCGATCCACTTCGCAGATCCATTCGGCCACATTGTCCATGAAGTAACGATCGTGGGTGACGGCGATGACGGCGCCCTTGTACTGGTGCAGGAACTGCTCCAGCCACAGAATCGATTCGGCGTCCAAATGGTTGGTGGGCTCGTCGAGCAGCAGCAGGTCCGGAGCCTCAAGCAACAGCTTGCACAGTGCCACACGACGGCGCTCGCCACCGGAGCACACGCTCACCGGCGTATCCGGATCCGGGCACTGCAGAGCGTCCATGGCCTGCTCGAGCTGGGAGTCGAGATCCCAACCGTTGGCCGCGTCGATATCGTTCTGCAGCTTGCCCATTTCTTCCATCAGCGCGTCGAAATCGGCGTCCGGATTGGCCATTTCCTCGCCAATCTGGTTGAAACGCGCCACCTTTTCGGCGATCGGGCCGAATGCCATCTTGATGTTCTCGCCGACGGTCTTGGTGTCATCCAGCGGCGGTTCCTGCTGCAGAATGCCGACGGTGAAACCAGGGGTCAGGTAGGCTTCGCCGTTGGAAACGGTGTCGAGGCCGGCCATGATCTTCAGCAGCGTGGACTTACCCATGCCGTTCGGGCCGACGACGCCGATTTTCGCGCCCGGCAGGAAGCTCAGGGTCACATCGTCAAGAATCACTCGGTCGCCGTAAGCCTTGCGGGCCTTGATCATCTGGTAAATAAACTCAGCCAATGTTGTGTTCCATCCTTAAGAAACGTTGGAATTCCAGCGTTTTGCGTATGTCGGTCGACGGAAAATCGCACTTGTTCGCCGTGCTGTGGCGCGTTGCCGGCGCGACTGGTTGCGGACGAATCGCAAGTCTGCTGCGAACTCATCGAAGCCAAGTGTTTTCGGACCGTGTCCATACGCAAAGTACCATCGCCGATTATCCCATATCCCGTCTACACAGCGGTCGTGGGTCGGTTGTGTGGGAATGGAAGCGTGCCTCCGTACGTGGTTGGTGGTGATGGTGGCCTGCTGCGGCGGTCTCCGAGCCTGGGTGTCTCCGTGTGCCTCTGTGTGCGCGATGGCACCGAGTTGAGATGTCGCCGGAGAGAGGGGAGTCCCGGTGTTGTCCCCGTAGGTGCGGTGGCGGTGATTTTGCGCGGTGAAATCGGGTTTTCGCGTACGGGGTATGTTTCGACCGTTTGAGGGCGAAATCGTACCTCCGTACGTGACTTTGTTGATGATTCTTCCTGTTTCCCCGTGCTTTTCGAGTACGGGGTGGTGGGTTGGCTGTTTTCGGCGGGCGGCTATTGATTGGTGGGCGGCAGGCCGGCGATCAAATGATCACGCCATCGCAGTGGTCGATCTCGTGTTGGATGATCTGTGCGGTGAAACCGTTGAACGCTGCGTGGCGCTCGCGGAATTTCCGATCCATATAATCCACTTCGATGCGCTGGTATCGGACGGTGCGGCGCTCGCCCTGGAGCGAGAGGCAACCTTCCGCCGTATCGAACGCGCCGTCTTCGGCGATGATGTGTGGATTGAACATCACGAAAATGCGGCCGCCGAAATCCTCATCCACAAAAGCGATGATGCGCTTGGGAACGCCGATCATATTGGCCGCCATGCCCACGCAACCATTGCGATGCGCGTCCAACGTGTCTTTCAGGTCCTGTGCCACGGCCAGATCCTCTTCGGTGTTCTCGGCTGCGGCGGACGGCTGGCTCAAAAATGGGATGGACGTCATGATCTCACGCTGCATGTGATTCCTCTCGTTGGATGTTGCCGGTCTGCCAATATTGTAGCGTCGCATGGCTGCGAGGCGGACGGCTGGGCGAACCTGTCCATTCCCTGACCGTTCGCGTCGGCTTCGGGATGTGAGGTGCAACGTGTGCGGCTTGGACTGGTGCAATATGCTTGGGGTCATGGAAGACATGTTGCAATACCGCGAATATATGGCGCAGGCTCTTGAACTGGCCCGCAAGGGTGCGGGATGGGTGGACCCGAATCCGCTGGTAGGCGCGGTGGTGGTACGTGATGGCGAGGTTCTCGCCACCGGATACCATGACCGGTATCGTGGCCCGCATGCGGAGCGTATGGCGTTCGACTATGCCGACGCGCACGGCATCGATCTGACTGGCGCCACGGTCATCGACACGCTTGAACCCTGCTGCCATGTCGGATCGCAGCCGGCGTGCACTGACTTGATTCTGGCGCACGGCATCGCACGCGTGGTGGTCGGATCGGTCGATCCGAACCCGATTGTGGCGGGCAAAGGCCTTCGCATCCTTGAGGAAGCGGGCGTCGAAGTGGTTCGCGACGTGATGCGGGAGGAATGCGACGCCATCAATCGCCATTTCTTCCACTACATCACCACGGGAAAGCCGTACATTGTGGACGGCAGAAGGCGTGCGGGTGAATCGGACTCTGAGTATGCGGTCCGTCGGCGCGAACTATATGCCACATATGCGGCGGTGCTTGCCGGAACTGAATCGGACGTTCCTGACGAGTCTTTCGCGCATTTCAACGGACCGGTCCAAGCCGTCGGCGTAGACGAAGTGGTGATTGGCGGCCACAGGCCGTTACTCCTGGAGGCCGGCGCGCTCGCCTGCACGGATCCAGACGAATGGCTGAGTGAGCTGGGCAAGCGCAAAATCGACAGCCTCATCGTGGAAAGCGACGAAGCATTCGAGCGGTTGTCCATGGCTTGCCAAAAAGACTGAAGCGCCATTCGTGCGTTGTTGGCCGTGTATCTCGCTTATAGATGGCGGATTCGTCTGCTTGTCCAGTGCTATCTCGCTTATAGGTGGCGGATGAATTTTGCGAAGAGGTCTTAGAGGGTGTAAATCATACCCTCTAAGACCTTAATGACGTAGAGGCGCCGCCATCTATAAGCGAAATAGCATCGGGCGGCTTTCCGATTCCGCCATCTATAAGCGAGATACGTGAGACTGATATGTCCAGCACCCAGCAAGCATGGTGGCGAGCACATGGTCGGGCATGGCGCGCATGGCCTCAGGGGACTCAAGCGCACTCGGATCGCAATCCAGCAGCACTAGGTCTGCCGCATCTCCAGCTTGCAACGTCGTACGCCCCAGGGCGGTGGACGAAGCGAGCGCGGTTTCGAAATCCAGACATTGCTCAGACTGGAAAGGCTCCCGGTCGGAACTCTCCGTGCCGAACACCGCTGCGGAAATGGCCAGCCACGGATCCAACGGCGCGACCGGCGCGTCCGATCCCATAAGCAGTTTGATTCCAGCCCGATGCAGACTGTTGAACGCGTAGGGAATTCCGGCGGGATTGCCCCAGAATCGTGTGATGACGTCGCGGTCGTCCATGGCGTGCTGCGGCTGGATGCTCGCGGCAAGTCCCAATTGCGCAAGACGTGGAATGTCGCGTTCCTTGAGCATTTGGGCATGCTCGATGGAGCCGTGCGCGTGGGTACGTTCCGCGCAGTCGAGCACGATGGTGTTCGCTTCGTCGCCGATGGCATGGCAGGCGATGTCGAAGCCATGTTCGGTGGCGAGCCGCATATACGATTCGATTTGCTCGGGGGTGTAGCTCAGCGTGCCGTAGGTTTCCGGCGTAATGCCCGAATACGGTGTGGAGCAGTAGGCGGATCGGGTGTTGAGCGAGCCGTCGGAAATCATCTTCATCGCACCGACATGGCCCAAGCCATGGCTTCCGGGAAGTTCGTCGCCGGTATGCCAGCCGTCGTCGATGGCTTGCTGAAGTCGTTCGGGGTAAACGCCGGCTTCGATGCGCAATCCGTCAAGCCCCTGCTTGAAGCGGTCAATCCACGTGTCGATGTTCTCGGCCATCTCATAGTCGCGCACGCCGACCACGCCTTTGCCGGCGGCGTCCTGTTCCGCGTTGCGCAGCAATCGCATCAGCTCGTCAGCCGCACCGGGGCCTTTGTCCAGCTTGCAGTAAGCGTCGAACCATTCAAGCTCGCCGACGAGTCCCGACTCGCCTACATGCACGCCGAGCTTACGAGCCGCGGCTGAATTCACCCAGCCGCAATGCATGTCTGCGCTTGACAGCGCCACGGGCTGGTCGCCCGACACCGCGTCGATCGCAGCCAATGTCGGTTGGGCATCATCGGCCCACAGGGAGTGTCTGAACCGCATGCCGACCACGTACTGGTCCGGGTCGAGCGTGCCGGATTCGCGGCGTTCCTCCAAGTGCTCGCGTAGCAGGCTCATTGCCTCATCGGCGCTGCGGGCATCAATCAGATCAAGCCGCCCCAGCGTGTACGACCACTGCGTGAAGTGCGTGTGACAATCCCACAAGCCGGGAATGACCCACGTTTTTGAAGCCTTGGCTACCGACTTTTCCGAAGACCGTACATCCGCGATCCGCCCTTGCTCAATCGTGATGTCGACAGACTCATCGGACCCCACGAAACACACATTCTCAATCACATACGGTTCGCCCATACATCCTCGATTCAACAAAATGACCTCATTGCCAGCCATAGTATCCTTGCAATGCTTGCGATTGCCGCGCTCGTCTCAATCGGCTATGCGCACTTTGAATTCCTCCGCTGGGATACGGTTATCCGCATCAGAAAAAGAAGGGTGCAGTTATCCACTTATCCACTGTTTGCCAGAAGCCGGTAGGCAGCGCGGCGACATTTCCTCTACTTTGGCGCTATGGACAATGGAGCACAATATTCGGAAAGCCTCGCACGGCTGAGGACAAGAACCATCGAACAATGTCTCGAAGCGCAGAGGCGCACCGGAAGGCGGCTGGTGTTCGCGCTTGATACCGCACTGAGTTTACAAGGCATCGAACTGCCTCGCTACCGGCGCGGAGGGCTTTTGGCTGATACGCTGCACGCGGTGATTGAAAGTAACGGCGTGCGAACGATACTGCAGGGGATTTGTTTTGTGCTTTGGTCTGGACCTCAGACGCATATGCCGATTCATCATGGTCGATTGCGATGCACGGATTCCGTGACCACATGGGCCATGCATGCCAATCGGCTTGAAGATGAAGAATTGGTGGTTTTGGGTGATTCGATGATGCGGCGTGATGGACATATGAAAAAGGCCACACTGGAGGAGTTTCGGATATATGTCGATAGCTTGTCCGATTTGTCCAACTATTCAGGCTCCGACAGATTACGTGCGGTGAGAGGAGTGTCGAAAATGCGTAGGGCTCTCAGGCTGATGCGGGAGAATACAGATTCTTCCCAGGAAACGAGAAGTCGAATTGTTCTGTTGCGTTATGGTTTGCCTTGTCCGGAAGTGAACTATGCCATTCGGCTCAAAGGCTATTCTCATGTATTTTTCGCGGACATGGCTTATCCGGATTTGAAAATCATCATTGAATACGACGGCAGGCATCATGCCTCGCGATGGTTGGCTGACAGTAAACGTCGGGAAGCGTTGGAGGATGAAGGATGGCTGTATATCCAGGTGACGGCGGAAAATCTCAGGGATGAGGATTCTCAAAAGGAATTGGCGGAACGCGTGGCGCAGAGGATGTCATTGCGTTTGGGGAGCCTGTGCGGCTATGTGGGCGAATGACGATTGCTCAGATAGCCGATGGTCGGAGGAAGGGCAACCGTCTGTGAGGCTTGGGCAAGCCCATATCTCGCTTATGAATGGCGGAATCGGGCTGCGGCATGATGCTATTTCGCTTATAGATGGCGGATGAAATCCACAAAAAGGCCTTAAGAGGTATGAATATTACCCCCTAGGGCCTTAGCGATTCAAGAAGACTGCCATCTATAAGCGAGATAGCATCGGTCGGGTGAAGAAATCCGCCATCCATAAGCGAGATGGCGGATTTCTGCGGCTCACTGCACGGCGGCGAGGGCTTGGTCGAGGTCGGCGATGATGTCGGCCGCGTTTTCGATGCCGCAGCTCAGGCGCACCAGGTCGATGCCGACGCCGGCTTCCTCAAGCTGTTCCTCGGTGAGCTGGCGATGCGTGGTGCCGGCCGGATACAGCGTGCAGCTGCGCGCATCGGCCACATGCGTGGCGATGGACACCATCTTCAGATGGTCAAGGAACGCGGAAACCGTCTCGCGCCCGCCCGGCACACCGAAGGAGATCACGCCGCAGGTGCCGTTCGGCATGTACTTCTGCGCCAGCGCATGGTACTTATCGTTTTCAAGTCCCGGGTAGCTCACCCAGCTCACGCGCGGATCGGCTGCGAGCCATTCGGCCACCTTCTGCGCGTTGGCGCAATGGCGTTCCATGCGTACGCCCAGCGATTCCAGGTGCATGCCCATGATCCAGGAGCTGATCGGCGCGGGCGTGGAGCCGAAGTCGCGCATGAGCTGCGCGGTGGCCTTGGTGATGTATGCGGCCTTGCCGAATTCCTTCGCGTAGGTGACGCCATGGTAGGAGTCGTCCGGAGTGGTGAGGCCCGGGAATTTCTCCGCATGGGCCATCCAGTCGAAATTGCCGGAGTCGACAATCGCGCCGCCCACGCAGGATCCGTGGCCGTCCATGTACTTGGTGGTGGCGTGCGTGACGATGTCCACGCCGTACTGGAACGGACGGCAGTTGATCGGCGTCGGGAAGGTGTTGTCGACGATCAGTGGCACGCCGTGACGATGCGCTGCGTTCGCGAACTTCTCGAAGTCGAGCACGATAAGCGCCGGATTGGAGATGGACTCGCCGAACACGGCCTTGGTGTTCGGCTGGAACGCGGCCTCAAGTTCCTCTTCGGTGCAGTCCGGGCTGACGAATGTGCATTCGACGCCCATCTTGCGCATGGTCACGTTGATGAGGTTGAACGTGCCGCCGTAGATGGCGGAGGAGGCGACGATGTGGTCGCCGTTGTTGCAGATGTTGAACAGCGCGAAGAAGTTCGCCGCCTGGCCGGATGAGGTGAGCATCGCTGCGGCGCCGCCTTCCAGCTCGCAGATCTTCGCGGCTACGGTGTCGTTGGTCGGATTCTGCAGGCGGGTGTAGAAGTATCCGGATTCGGACAGGTCGAACAAGCGGCTCATCTGTTCGCTCGACTGGTATTTGAAGGTCGTGGCCTGGATGATTGGGGGAGTGCGGGATTCTCCATTGCCCGGCTGATAGCCTCCCTGCACGCAGATGGTGTCGACGTTTTCGCTCATATGTTCCTTCTTTCGATTCCGCGCTTCCGTGCGCCGCGCAGGTGTTGCGCCGCGATGCGAACAAACAAACACACTGTATCACTGCATTGATAAATGGCTTGATTCCAATGGAAACGCCGTATAGTTTAACGAATTGACAAACTTAGGTAATTCAATTTATTATGTAGACCAAGACGGGCGGAAAGCCCGCTGCGAAATAAAGCTTTACGTAAGTAAACCAAGCAAAGGAGCATTCCATGGGTCTGTGGGATATCGATAAGATTCCGTACGTCGGTCGCGAAAAGGGGCCGCAGGAGGGTCTTGCCTTCCATTACTACGATGCCGACAAGGTCGTTGCCGGCAAGAAGATGAAGGACTGGCTGCGTTTCGGCGTCGCATGGTGGCACACCTTCGACCAGCAGCTCGTCGATCCGTTCGGCACCGGCACCGCCCAGCGTCCGTGGTACGGCAAGTATTCCGATCCGGAGGACGAGGCCCTGGCCAAGGTCGACTACGCCTTCGAGTTCTTCCAGAAGCTCGGCGTCGAGTACTTCTGCTTCCATGATCGCGACATCGCTCCGGAAGGCGACACCCTGCGCGAGACCGACAAGAACCTGGACAAGGTCGTCGACAAGATCGAAGAGAACATGAAGTCCACCGGCATCAAGCTGCTGTGGAACACCTCCTCCCTGTTCACCAACCCGCGCTTCGTCTCCGGCGCCTCCACCTCACCGTTCGCCGACATCTACGCCTACGCCGGCGGCCAGCTGAAGCACTCCCTGGAGATCGCCAAGCGCCTGGGCGCCGAGAACTACGTGTTCTGGGGCGGCCGTGAAGGCTACGAGAACCTGTGGAACACCCAGATGAAGCGCGAGCAGGAGCACATGGCCAAGTTCTTCCACATGTGCCATGACTACGCGAAGGAAATCGGCCTGGACGCCCAGTTCCTGATTGAGCCGAAGGCCAAGGAACCGACGATGTTCCAGTACGACTTCGATGCCGCAACCGCCATCAACTTCCTGCGCACCTACGACCTGATGGACGTCTTCAAGCTGAACCTCGAAGGCAACCACGCCAACCTGGCAGGCCACACCTACCAGCACGAGATCCGCACCGCCCGCGAGGCCGGCGTGCTCGGCTCCCTCGACGCCAACCAGGGTGACAAGCTCATCGGCTGGGACATGGATGAGTTCCCGACCGACCTGTACGAGACCTCCACCGTCATGTGGGAAGTCCTCGCCGAAGGCCAGATCGGCCCTCACGGCGGTCTGAACTTCGACGCCAAGCCGCGCCGTACCTCCTTCACCGCCGAGGATCTGTTCCGTTCCCACATCGCAGGCATGGATTCCTTCGCCGCAGGCCTCCTGGTTGCCGCCAAGATGCATGAGGACAAGGTCATCGAGAACCTGCAGGCCGAGCGTTACAGCTCCTTCGATTCCGGCATCGGTGCGACCGTCGAGAACGGCACCGCCTCCCTGGCTTCCCTCGAAGAGTACGCTCTGGACATTCCGCAGGCCAAGCTCATCGAAGCCACCAAGTCCGATCATCTCGAGTCCGTCAAGGCCACGATCAACAACTATATGATCGACGCCCTGGCCGAGGCGTGAGCCGAAAACTCACTAGGGTTTTAGGTAGCCTCGGGCGAAGTCCGAGACGGTAGTCGAGGGCGAGCAATGACTGGGCGCGCGTAGCGTTCCGGAATTGCAGGACCGAGGCATGGGCGCAGTAAGGAGTTTCCGTTAGGACTCCTGATTCATCGCTGGATTAAACAGTGGGGCTCGACTGTGACAGAGCCGGATGTGGTGTGCCGAAGCGTCGGTGTTCCGGCACACCACTCACTTTTCTTTCCTTCCTCCTTCCTCAAATTTCCTTCGCACGCAAGTCGTTTGCCGGCTAGATCGTCGGTGAGCGGCTTGTTTGCGTTGCTAGACCAAGCGAAAATTTCGATTATTCGCAATGATGTGATGTATCCAAACGTTCCCGAATGAGGCGTACTTATGACCACAACGATTACCATCGCCAATCCCATTCTTCACGGAATGCATCCTGATCCGAGTTGGATTTGGGATGATGATCTTCGGCAAATCGTGCTTGTGACCTCCACCTTCGAACTGGTTCCAGGCTTGCCTATTTACGTTTCCAGGGATATGGCCCACTGGAAACACGTGTCGGATGCCATAGATGAGGAGTTGGCAAGACGTTTGCTCATTCCTTTCGTGGATGACTCGGGTGGCGTCTATGCGCCGACGCTGCGTAGGATTCGTGGCAAATACGTGATTGCCTGCACCATCGCTCGCATCAATGGACGCAAAGCCATCGCGGAAGGATGCTCCCAGGCCGAATTGGATGCGGCCCAGGCGGCGGAAGGCAACTTCGTTCTTGAGTCGGACTCGATCGACGGACCTTGGCGTGGGCCGTTCTGGATCGAGGGCGCCGAAGGCATCGATCCAGACATATTCGAGGACGGGGACGGCAATGTGTACTGGACCCAGACCCGTCCTGCGGTCAATCCGCAATGGGAAGGCCAGACCGAGGTCTGGACCCAACGCATTAATCCGGAGACTTGGACTTTTGTCGATGACGGTCTTCCTGCGGGATCGGGCAAGACGGTAATATGGCGCGGATACGGTATGGAATCGGTGTGGGCTGAGGCGCCGCATCTCTATCGCGTGGGTGATTATGTGTATCTGATGACCGCTGAGGGGGGCACCAGTTTCGAACATAGCGAAATGGCCATGCGCATCTATGCGCCGCATGGACTGCTTCGGGCGTTCGAAGCTTACGAACGGGAAGTATCCGAATTGGGTGAGTGCATTCCGCAGGTTCGTGACGGGGAACGCTGCTATCTTGGCACTGCAATCCGTGCCTTCCACGCGGATAAGAAGAATCCGATTCTCACCCACCGACATCTGGGTTTGTCGGAACCGCTGCAATGCGTGGGACATGCGGACCTGTTGCTTCATCCGGAACTGGGATGGTGGCTGGTGTGTCTCGGCGTGAGAGAGACACGGGGAAAGCATGACGGCGAATTATTGAGCTACTTGGGAAGGGAGAGCTTTGTCGCTCCGGTATCCTGGGAACATAATCCGGCCGATTGGAAGCTGGACGGCAACGGTGCATCATATACGCATGAGGGTGACCCCGGATGGCCAGTGACTTGCGCTGGTCTTGGCCGCTTGGCCGACGAGATCACGGTTACTACTGAAGACGATGGCATCACCATCGAGCCTAGGGTGAAATCCTCGCTCGCCGGTGACGTGGAACCTGCGCTGGTGGATGTGGCTGATGGCTCGACGAACGATGTGGTGGTGCGCGACGAGCGTGATGTCGGCTACCGCAGAATAGCGAAACTGCCGACGCTCATGCCGATTCCCATGTCCGGTTCTTTAGTGATCCGGCAGAATTCCACGCATTACGCGGTGTTTTCGATGCATGGCACGGATGTGCGCTACGAGACGGTGAATGGAGATGATTCGCAAGCCGGTTCCGTTGCCGCCCTGCGGGCTGATGGCACACGTCCGGCGGTGCTTTTCGATGACAACCGCTTGTTGGTCATCGTGGCTGAAGGGCTTGATCCGGCTGATTCCTCGGCTTTCGTGAGTCGAGGGCAGGTATTGCTCAGTATTGACGCTCGTTTCCTTAGCACCGAATGGGCCGGTGGATTCGTCGGTTGCATGGCCGGCTTCATGGCATAGTTTCTACGGAATTTCAGGATGGTTCACTGCTGGTGTTCCGACGGGCCGTCTTAGAACGAGTTGAAAACGGGTCGAAAGGCTAGGAGCGCTGTATTCTCCCTCCGGTTGTGCCTGTGAGGTTTGCCCCGCTGATTAACCCTCGAGTTGCTGTGTGCTGTTGCGTACCACTAGCGATGTCGGCATGATGATGTGCGGTTGGATCACGTCGTCGGTGGACAGCGCCTCGACCAGCATGCGTACGGCGGCCCTTGCCATGTCTTGGAGCGGCTGCCGTACGGTGGTCAGCGCCGGGCCAAGGAATGCGGCAGTCTGCACATCGTCGAATCCGACCACGGATAAATCCTCGGGAATACGTAATCCCAGCTGTCTTGCCGCCTCGTAGACGCCCATGGCCTGCAGATCGCTGCCGGCGAAGATTGCGGTTGGACGATTCGGCCTTTCCAGAAGTGAGATGGCCTGCGCGTAACCGCCGGAAGTGGTGAAATCGCCTTCGGTGATAAGTTCGGGATCGGTTTTGATTCCATGTTCCGCAAGCGCTGATGTATATCCGTCCAGACGTGCTTTGGAGCACATCATTTCCTCCGGTCCGGTGATGATGCCTATGCGGGTATGTCCGAGTGCGAGCAGATGCCTGGTGGCGATTACGCCTCCGGTCCAGTTGTCCGCTTGCACCGACAGCGTGTCTGGATCTGGATTACCGAATGGATCGAACAAGACGAAGGGAATACCTCTGGAATGCAGTTTGTTCCGTTCGATACGTGTCAGACTGGAGAAGACAAGAATGGCGCCATCTGTCTGCCGACGCAGCATGTTGTCAATCCAGGATGAGTCCGGGTGCTGGCGATTGCCGCCTTCGGTGGTGATGACGTTCAAATCATGCAACTTGGCTTCGCGAATGGCGCCACGGAGTACTTCAAGGGCCCAAACATTATCGAAATCTTGGAACACGATTTCGATAATTCGTTGGCTTTTCGTGCTTGTCGCTTTACGGGAATACCCATACCGTTTCAACACCGCGTTGATGGTTTGCCGCGTCTCTTCGGAAACGTCGGCTCTGCCGTTGAGCGCCTTGGATACGGTGGAAAGGGAATAACCGGTCTCTTTAGCTATGTCAGAGAGTCGTACCGTAGCTTTTTTTGCCGTATTGCGCATGAGTCACTCCTTCTTCATTTTCATCATATCCGAAAATGCGAACGAAAGTTTCGGTTTACGTTTTTCGAAACTTTCGATATGTTGGCAATGCTTAAAAACGGTGTAAAATCAACGAAAAATAGTTAGTTTTCTGATTTTACAAAAAACTTGACTTTGTGTGATTTGTTTCGGTAGTCTGTAGGTGCAACGAAAATGGAATGGAAATTTTCGAAGGGAGTCAAAGGCTGATTCTCTGTCTGCCAGGGGAGCTGCGGCAGCATTCGTTGCGGTCATGCTTCCCGATTCGGCCCATTCGAGAGAAATCGTTCCTGTCGTTGCCATCATTTTGTCGATGATGATTTGGTCAATAAGGAGAAGACAATGAAGTTCAAAACCATTGCAGCTGCCACTCTTGCGGTGGCGACCATGTTGGGCATGGGTGCCTGCGGCTCCAGCGCTGGTGCCAAAGACGATAAGACCATCACGTTCTGGCATAACGCCACAGCTGGTGACGGCAAGCAGTATTGGGAGGATATGGCCAAAGCGTTCGAGAAGAAGACCGGTGTCAAGGTCCAGATCCAAGCCATCCAAAACGAGGATTTCGAAGGCAAGCTGACCACCGCTATGCAGGATCCCGCCTCCGGCCCGGATGTGTACATGACCCTTGGTGGAGCCAAGACCAAGGACATGATTGACGCCGGGCAGGCCATGGACCTCACTGATAAGATCAGTGACACCGTCAAGAAGCAGATGTCTTCTGCGCTGGAGTCCATGTCCTATGACGGCAAGGTCTATGGTGTTCCAGTCACTGTGCAGCCTGGTGGCATCTGGTATTCCAAGGATCTGTTCAAGCAGGCTGGCATCGATGCCGCGCCGACCACCTTCAGCGAGCTGAAGACCGATGTGCAGAAGCTTCGCAGCGCTGGCATCGAGCCGATCGCACTCGGCGGCAAGGATGCTTGGCCGGTCGGTCACTGGTACTACTGGTTGTCCATGCGCGAATGCTCTCCGAAGGCCTACGCCAAGGGCGTCAATGACAAGGACTTCTCCGACTCCTGCTGGACCAAGGCCGGAGATGATCTGAAGGATTTGTTGGATGCGAATGCTTTTAACGAAGGATTCCTCACCACGACGGCCCAGCAGGGCGCCAGCTCGTCCGCAGGTCTGCTGGCCAATCATAAGGCTGCGATGGAGCTCATGGGCACATGGGAGCCTGGAGTTCTCAAGGACCTGACCCCGGACAAGAAGCCAATGGCTGACCTTGGCTTCTTCGCCTTCCCGACCGTGGACGGAGGAAAAGGCGAGGAAGGTGCTTTGATGGGCGCTGTGACCGGTTTCTCTGTCAATCCCGAGGCTCCGGACGCTGCTGTTGATTTCGTCAATTTCATGGCTGAGAAATCAAATCAGGAGAAATACGCCACTGCGTTCAGCACCATTCCGGCTTCCGCCGAAGCTTACGATGCGGTTACCGATGAAAATCTTAAGGCCATTCTCGAAGCTATGAAAAAGTCTGATGGCATGCAGCTGTGGATGGATACCGCTCTCGGCGGAAATATTGGCAACGCTCTTAATTCCGGAGTGGTGAATCTGCTTTCCGGACAGGGGACTTCGGCTGACATCGTCAAGGCGATGAAGGACGCAGCGGCCAAGGGCTGACAGTGAACATGGCTGGTTGACGGCCAAAGGAGGGTGGATAGACAGATCTTCATCTGCCCTCCTTCCTATTCGAGAAACGTATCTGGTAGTGGAGAAAACCATGTCAAGTACAAGCAAAGACGCGGTGACGCTGCGCGCTAAGCGGTCCAAGAAACCGTCCGATGGCAAAATGCGTCGTAATGTTGAGATTTTCGTACTGTCCGCACCTGCGATTCTTCTGTTCGTCTGCTTTGTGATTCTGCCTATCGTCTTGGGTGCTTATTACGGCTTCTATCAGTGGAAGGGCTACGGACTTCCCTCCAAGACAGGTAAATTCGTTGGTCTCCAGAACTACATCACAGCGCTTAAGGATCCCGCGTTCCAGGCGGCAATTCTGCATACCTTCGAGGTCGTGATCGGCTCGTTGGTCATCCAGGCTCCGCTCGCCATCCTGTTCGCATTGCTGCTGAACCAGAAGTTCAAGGGGCGTGGTCTCATCCGCACCCTCATCTTCGTGCCGTATGTCGTTTCCGAGGTCATCGTCGGCACAGGATGGAGCCTGTTGCTACAGAAGAAGGGCGCCATCAATGAGATTCTGGCCAACTTCGGCATCAATGGTCCCGATTGGCTGGCCGACCCGAAAATCGCTATTTGGACGCTGCTGTTGCTGATCAGCTGGAAATACGTCGGTTTCGCCGTAATTCTGATGCTCGCCGGCATGCAATCCATTCCCGAGGAACTGTATGAAGCGGCCAAGGTGGATGGGGCGAGTTTCTGGCAGATGCAGAAAAGCATCACGTTGCCGTTGCTTGCTCCGACGTTGCGGATCTGGGTGTTCCTTTCCATGATTGGCTCTCTGCAGCTTTTCGATCTGGTCTATATCGTGTGGGGCAAGTATGTGTCGACCACCGCTGGTGTGTCCACCATGGCCACCTACATGGTGCGTGAAGGTCGTGGAGCCGGCAACTATGGCTATGGTTCCGCCGTTGCTCTGATCATCTTCGTGATCTCTTTGATCATCGCACTCGTCTATCAGAAGTTCGTGCTGAACCGTGACTTGGACGGTGCTGTTACTGAACAGAAAGAAGCCGAGAAGCGTGCCAGGAAGCGCGCAAAAGAAGTGCAGCATCGTGAGGTTGCTGCCCTGGCAAGTGAGGTGAAGTGATGACTGCCGCAACAATCGCAGGACATTCCAACAAAAGCGAGTACAGCAAGAAGAATGGTTACCGTAAGTCGTCCAAGACGCCATGGGGCAACCCAATCGTCTACTTCTTCTCCCTGGTGCTTGTGGCCATCTGCATCACTCCGGTGCTGTACATTATCTTCGGCGGTTTCCGTACCAATTCGCAGATCACCAACCATCCGTCCGGGATGCCGAACCCATGGGTCCCCGACAACTACAAGACGGTCTTCGAAAGTGATATTTTCTGGACAGAACTGAAGAATTCTACCATCGTGGGTATCGCCACCATGGTAGGCGTCGTGGTGCTTAGCATCATGGTGAGCTTTGTCATCGCCCGATACAAATTCCGCTATGCGCCGCTTATGTACGCGTTGTTCTCTGCTGGTCTCATGTTCCCGATGACCGTTGGCATTACACCTTTGTATCTGCTGATTCGCAATCTGGGTCTGGCCAACTCCCTGTGGGGTCTGATCCTTCCGCAAATTGCCTTCGGACTTCCTCAGACCATCATCATCTTGGTGCCGTTCCTACAGTCGATTCCTAATGAGCTTGAGGAGGCCTGTCTTCTCGATGGATGCTCCCGCCTTGGCTTCTTCTGGCGCATGGTCATTCCGCTGTCCATGCCTGGCGTGGCCACCACTGGAATCCTCACCTTCGTGGGAAGCTGGAATGCCTACATGCTGCCGCTGTTCGTGCTCAGTGATGCCAACAAGTACACATTGCCACTTGGCGTACAGATGTTCAGCTCTGAACACTCCGTTGACACCGCACAGGTGTTGGCCTTCACCTCTCTGGCTATGATTCCGGCCCTGATCTGTTTCACCATCTTCCAGAAGAAGATCGTCGGCGGCCTGACAGGTGCGGTCAAGGGCTGACGGAATGTGACAACCCACGCCCGGAAGATGTTCCTTTCCGTCTTCCGGGCTTCATCTCTTATGCAAGAGGTACATTATGAAGATTTCCAACCCGGTGCTCACCGGTTTTCATGCCGATCCTTCAATGATTCGCGTCGGTGACACTTATTACATTGCCAATTCCACTTTCGAATGGTTCCCAGGCGTTCGCCTGCATGAGTCCAAGGACCTGGTGCATTGGAACATTCTTCCAAGCCCGTTGAGCCGGTCCAGCCAGCTTGATATGAGAGGAAACCCCTCTTCGGGAGGCATCTGGGCTCCTGACCTAAGCTATGCGGATGGCAGGTTCTGGCTGATCTACACTGATGTCAAGGTGGTCAATGGTGCATTCAAGGATTGCACTAATTATTTGGTCACCGCCGAGGACATCCACGGGCCATGGAGCGAGCCGGTTCGCATCAACGGGGTCGGTTTTGACGCCAGCCTGTTCCATGACGACGACGGCCGCAAATACTTGGTGCAGCAGACATGGGATTTCCGTGAATACCACCACCAGTTCGACGGTATCACATTGACGGAATTCGACGTCGACACCATGAAGCTCAAGCCAGAAACGGCCCGCACCATCTGGGATGGCACCTCGGTGAAGATCACCGAAGGTCCCCACCTATACAAGAAGGATGGTTGGTACTACCTGTTTGCCGCAGAAGGCGGCACGGTGTATGAGCATCAGGAATCTGTGGCGCGTTCCCGTACCCTTGACGAATGCTCCTTCGAAGTTATGCCGAATGGCCCGTTCATCGGTAACTTCGACACTCCTGACACCTATTTGCAGAAGCAGGGCCATGGAGCGTTGGTGGACACCCCGTCCGGCGAGTGGTATTACGCCTCCCTATGCGGTCGTCCGTGGCGTCATGATACCGAACCGGCCCATGGCACCCGCGGATGGTGCACACTCGGACGCGAGACCTCCATCCAGAAAGTCGAATGGGATGAGGACGGTTGGCCGCGCGTGGTCGGAGGCCATGGCGGACAGCGTTACGTCGACGCTCCGAAAGACGCCATCGAGACCGTTGCCCCAGCGACGCGCGACGAGCGCGACGAGTTCGAATCCGACGAACTCGGACCGAATTGGAACACCCTGCGCGTCCCGTTCACCGACGCCATGGGCACGGTGGGCGACGGCAAACTGGCATTGCGTGGTCAGGGCTCGCTGTGCAACCTGTTTGACCTGTCCCTTGTGGCTCGTCGCTGGCAGGCATTCGATTTCGACGCCGAAACCAAGGTGCGTTTCGATCCGAAGAACTACATGCAGATGGCAGGCCTGACCAACTATTACGATGACCTGTGCTGGTCATGGGTGTTCGTCACTTGGGATGAGAAACGACATGCAAGGGTCATCGAAGTGGCTCAGAACGATTTCAACCAATACACGTCGTTCCTCAAGGATGACGCCATCGTGGTGCCCGAAGACGCCGAAGCGGTATGGCTGCGCACCAAGGTCCGCACGGAATACTATTCCTACGAATATTCCTTCGACGGTGAGCGCTTCACCGAGATTCCGGTGAAGCTCGATGCGAAGATTCTGTCCGATGACTATGTGAACCAGCGCTATGGCGGCTTCTTCACCGGCGCGTTCGTGGGTCTCGCCTGTGTTGATCTGTCTGGCTATGACGCGAAAGCCGAATTCGACTATTTCGATTATCGGGAGCTTCCCGACAACCGGTAGTCGATGCCGACGGGCGGCGATTCGCCGCATTCCTGCCGCCCGTCGGTTATTTGGTGAAATGAACGCAGACTCAATGGGGAGAATGCTGAGATGACTTTGCGATTGCCGAAACTACTTGACGACGGCTGCGTGCTGCAAGCCGGTGTGGACATGCATATTTGGGGCACCGGCGATCCCGGACGCATCGTATTGACACGGCTTGCTGACGAGCGGCATATGGTGCAGGTGAAAGACGACGGAACTTGGAACGCGCCGTATGGTCCGATCGAAGCTGGAGGGCCGTACGAGCTGACCATATGCTACGAGGACGGAGCGGAGCGTATCTCACGGCAGTGCTATGCGGGAGAGGTGTTCCTGTGCTCCGGGCAGTCGAATATGGAACTGCCTATGGCTTGGGTGCGCGCCGACTATCCACAGGAGTGGGACCGTGATCCCGATCCATTGCTGCGGCAGTACAAAGTGATTCCCGATTACGATTTCAAAGGTCCTCGCGACGATCACGACCGTGCGTTCTGGCAGGGCTGTGATGCGGATACGCTTGATGATTTCTCAGCGCTCGCATATTTTTTCGGTCGCAGGATCCGCCAGTGGCTCGGTGTGCCCGTTGGTCTGTTGAACATTTCATTGGGCGGCTCTCCGATCGAATCCTGGATGGACATTGACACATTACGAGCGTTCCCCGAAGCGCTCGCCAGTCTTGAACCGTACCTTGGCGATGGTGTGGCGTCGAAAAGAAGCCTCGATTCCGTTGCCGAGCGGGACCGGTGGTACCAGGCGCTTGGATACGAGGCTGTGGCCGATGCGCACCATGAGTGGCTGCCATTGATCGCGTGGGACTGTCCGGAATCCAAGAACATCGAGCCGCGCGACGTGGCATGGCATGACATACGCCTGCCTGGATGGTACAAGGATCGCGGACTTGCCGGTTTCCGCGGCGAGATTACCATGAGAAAAACCGTGTTCCTGCCTCCGTCGGATGCGGGGAAGCCCGCCCTACTGCGTCTGGGCACCATGAATGATGCCGACCATACGTGGGTCAACGGTGTGTTGGTCGGTGGGCGAAGCAATGTGTATGAGCCGCGGGACTATCCGGTCGCAGCCGGCGTGCTGCGCGCCGGCGCGAACGAAATCCGCATGCGTCTGGTCGTTGAACGGCCCGGCGGCCGTGTGACGCCCGGCAAACGGATGACACTGACCATCGGAGACGATATCTTCGACCTGTCCGGCATTTGGCAGTATGCCGTGACCGCCGAAGCCGACCGCGATTGCCCATTCGAGGATTTCGTCAGATGGAAGCCGACCGGCCTGTACAACGCCATGCTCGCCCCGTGTTTTCCATATGCGGTGCGGGCCGTGCTGTGGTATCAGGGCGAATCGAATACCGGCGACTACGCCATGCGTTATGGCGATGAGCTGAAAGCCATGATTGAATTGTGGCGTGGCAAGTGGCATCAGCCGGATATGCCATTCCTGATCGTCCAGCTTCCGAAATTCGGCATCGACGCCATCGAGGATGGTGGTTGGCCGCTTATTCGAGAACAGGAATGGAGAGTGGCGGACGAACTTGAACACGTGGCTGCGGTGGTGACGCTTGATGCCGGTGAAAGCAATGATTTGCATCCTCATGATAAGAAAACCATCGCGGATCGTGCATTCAATGTCGCGATGGATTTTGTGTATGGCCAGCAGGCTCAGCCTCAGCCGGTTGTTGAAACCGCAGAGGCGGACGATGGATTGTTGAGGATGCACTGCGTGTGGCGGAATTCCATGGGCGAACAGATGCAATCGCAGAATCGCCATCTGATGACGTTGGATGGTGACGTTCCGCGAGAAATTGATTTCCTGTGGCACGACTGCGCCACTTCGGTGCGGGCTGAGGCATGGCTGGATGGTTGCGATATTGTGGCGCGCATACCGTCGCGCATGCCGGACGAGGTGCGGTATGCGTGGAGCAACAGCCCGGAATCCGGTCTCATCTGCGACGGGGACGGTGTTCTGCTTCCGCCGTTTCATCTGCCGTTGCCCATGGTTGATTAGGAGCAGTCATGCGCAGACAAGTCATGATTCGTCAAGGATGTGTCGACGGATTCTCCGATGCGGATCCTGTGATCACCGTGTTTCGGGGCATTCCATATGCCAAGCCGCCTGTTGATGAGTTACGCTGGCGTGAGCCACAACCTGCTGAAGCGTGGGATGGCGTGCTCGAAGCCGGTGATTTCGCGCCGATGCCGATGCAGCCGCTGCCCGGCTCGGATGAGTTCTACGGCAGGGAATGGCAGATTGACGCTGACACTCCGATGGCTGAGGATTGTCTGTATCTGAATATCTGGACGCCGGCCTTGCGTGGATGCGGCAGTGGTTCCGAGATTCGTACGGATTCCCGTTGCGATGGGCATGGGCTGCCTGTGATGGTATGGCTTTACGGTGGAGCGTTTCAGACTGGATCTACCTGTGAGAAGGAGTTCAATGGAGAGCAGCTGGCCCGTCAGGGCGTGGTGGTGGTCTCCATTGCTTATCGGTTGAATGTGTTTGGTTTTTTCGCGCATGCCATGTTGGAAAAGGAAGCGGTTGATGGACGGCCTTGTGCGAATTTCGGATTTCTTGACCAGCGGATGGGCATTCAGTGGGTAAAGGACAATATTGCCTTGTTTGGTGGCGATCCTGCGAACATTACCGTGTTCGGCCAGTCCGCAGGGGCCGCAAGCGCGTTGGCGCAAAGTGTCTCGCCGATGAACGATGGTCTGTTCCAACGCGTCATCATGCAGTCTGGAGGTGGAACTGGTCTGTTCAATCGCCATCTGTGGTCTCTTGAGGATGCGCAGCGAAATGGAGCGCGTTTTTTGAAGTATCTGGAAGTTGAATCGATTGCCGAGGCGCGTTCTGTTCCTGCGACTGATCTGCTGGAGGCGGCGGTGACTTTTCCTGCTTGCGATTGGTCTGGGCAGGGTGATGATGTCGTATGGGCTCCGATGACTAATTGGATTCCCTGCGTCGATGGGACATTCCTTGTCGAGCAATACCGTGATGCGCTTATTGCGGGACATCGCGTTCCGTGTGATTTGTTGGTGGGGAACACGACCGGCGAGTTCATGGTTCCGGGCCCTGATGGCACTCCGTATCCGGAGGGTGAATGCGGCAATCTGGATATGATCGATGCATGGGTGTCAGGCGGCGGCTCGGAACCATACAGATATCGATTCGATGTGGATATGCCGGGGGATGATGCCGGTGCGTTTCATTCGTCCGATTTATGGTTTTCGTTCGGGACGCTCCCTGCGAGCTGGCGGCCGTTTCGAGGCTGGCATTACGATTTGTCCCATGCGATGAACCGGTATTGGACGAATTTCGCGGCGACAGGTGATCCGAACGGTTCCGGATTGCCTGAGTGGACGGCATGCGGACCTGATGGTCAACGATATATGCTGTTCGGTGGATGCCACGATACGCCGGGTAACGTTTCATGCGTCATGGTCAAGTAAGTGAATATAGTATGGTGTGAGCGTTCACTATAGTGCGGTGGAATGTGATGAAGGAGACGGATATGACGCAGGAGACGGAGGCGCTGATCGCGTCCGACGAGGATCTGACCAAACTGTTCGCCGGCAAGCCGACGCAGTACCGCAAATCGAAGTCGCTGCCGAAATTCACGGGCGAGGCCATGCGCGCCTGCGCGAAGATCAACCGCATCTTCTTCGATGATCCGGACGAGGCGTACCGTTTGTTTCACGAGCTGGTCCCGGACGCGGGGGAGGGCGTGCAGTTCACGCCGCCGTTCAACGTCGACTACGGCATCGGATTGACCATTGGCCGCGGCACGTTCCTCAACAAGGATTTCATGGTGTGCGGCGGCGGATATGTGACGCTCGGTGAGGATTGCCTGATCGGTCCGCGCTGCACCATCGCCACACCCAACCATGCCAAGGACGCCGCCACCCGCCTGGCGGGCTGGGAGCATGCCAGTGCCGTGACCATCGGTGATAACGTGTGGTTCGGCGCCAATGTGACGGTCACGCCGGGGGTGACCATCGGGTCGAATTCCATCATCGGCGCCGGGTCCGTGGTGACACGTGACATTCCGGAGAACGTCATAGCCGTGGGCAATCCAGCGCATGTGATTCGTGAGATTCCCGAACATGACCCTGCCTTCGCCGATGTGGAAGGTTTGCTGTAGTTTTGCAAACGTTTCATAGGGTGTGTTGACGGCAAATCGATTTCTCCAGCCATGCGATGCAGGTGAGCGCGTAAAGCCTTATACGGAAGCTGTCGTTCATATTGTCGTTTCTATGAGTATGGTTCATGAATCAGCATAGGGCCGGGAAGCCCCATTGTTGGGAAGCTTCCCGGCCCTATGCCTGAATTCCTGCGGTGATGGATCAGCCGCGGGCCTTGGCGTAGGCTTCGTATACGGCTTCGGTCGGTTCGCCGGTCTCCACGCCGTCGATGGTGAGTTGCCATGCCGGAGGCTCGGTTTCGCCGGACAGCACCCAGGCGGCCTGGCGGGCCGCGCCTATGGCCACGTATTCGTCGGTGGCGGGTCGGGTCACGTCCATGCCCAGAATGCTTGGTGCCAGCGTGCGGATAGCTTCGGACTTCGCGCCGCCGCCGATGAGCAGAATGCGCGTGATGCTTGCGCCCAGGGATCGGATGAGCTCCAGGCAGTCGCGCTGGGAGCACAGCAGTCCTTCGACGAAGGCGCGGGCCAGGTTCTCGCGTGTGGTGTTGGCCAGAGTCATGCCGGAGAAGGTGGCGGTGGCATTCGGGCGGTTCGGCGTGCGTTCGCCGTCGAAATACGGCACCAGGGTGATGCCGCCGGCTCCCGGCTTCGAGGCGAAGGCCAGCTTGGCCAGTTCGTCGTAATCCACGCCGAGGGCGGCGCGGCCGGCGTCGAGGATGCGCGAACCGTTGATGGTGCAGGCCAGCGGCAGGTAGTGCCCGGTGCAGTCGGCGAAGCCGGATACGGCGCCGGTCAGGTCGTAGGTTGGGTTCTCGGAGATGGCTGCGGCCACGCCGGAGGTGCCCAGGGAAATGGACACGTCGCCGACGGCCATGCCCAGTCCCAGCGATGCCATGGCGTTGTCGCCGCCGCCGGGGGCGAGCAGGCAGCCGCCTTCGACGTTCTTGCCGGCGATGGCCGGATCGGCCTTGACGGGGGCGGCGTCGCGCGGCCCCAGCACGGTGGGCAGCACGATGGCCTCGGCGTGCGATTGCGCGGCTTCGGCGCCTTCCGCGGCCTCGAGCACCATGGCGATCAGGTCGCGGCGGTATTCGTTCGACGCGGCATCGTAGTAGATGGTGCCGGAGGCGTCGGAGCGGTCGGTGAACAGGGCTTCAAGATGGGCGTCCTCGCCTTCGGTGACCGGGCCGTAACCGGCGATGCGCCAGCTCAGCCAGTCGTGAGGTAGGCAGATGGCGGCGATTTTCTTGGCGTTTTCGGGCTCGTTCTCGGCCACCCATGCCACCTTGGTCAGCGTGTAGGAGGCGACGGGGGAGGAGCCTACGGCCTTGACCCAACGCTGCTTGCCTCGGGCGATTGGGTCTTCCGGCTCGCCGTCTTGTGCGGGCGCTGCGCCGAGCTTTTCGATCAGAGCCGCAGCCTGGGGCGCCGAACTGGTGTCGTTCCACAGCATCGCATCGCGGATCACATTGCCTTGGTTGTCGAGGATCACCATGCCGTGCTGCTGGCCGCCGACGGCCAGCGCGGATACGTCGTCCAGGCCGCCGGCCTGCTCGGCGGCCTCTTGGAATGCGCTCCACCAGTATGAGGGGTCGACGGATGTGCCGTTCGGGTGTTTGGCCTGCCCGAATCGTACAAGCTCGCCGGTTTCGGCGTCCGTCACGCGTACCTTGCAGGACTGCGTCGATGTGTCGACGCCTGCAACCAGAGTCCTTGCCATAGTTTGTGTTGCCTCCTTGCATGTGCCGTTCGCCGGTGGCGCACGGTTAATAGTTAGATGAATAAACTATACTATAGTAGTGTAGCATCAGGAAAGGCTCTGGAACATCGGTTCGGGGAATTCATGCTGATGCGGCAACACGGCAAACAGGGCAGGGACGGGAACGGCTATGGCATCTCTTCGCAGGATCAATCAGGACGATCTGCGCAATCACAATCTTTCGGTGGTGATCGACACGCTACTGCGTGCCTCCGGGCCGATGAGCCGAGCGGATCTTGCCAAGGAGACCGGGCTGACCAAGGCGACGATGTCGTTGCTGGTGTCGCTGCTGATCGATGCGGGCGTCGTCAAGGAGGGTGAGCCGCAGAACTCGGCCAGCTATGGGCGCCCGTCCACGCCGTTGATGCTGGGAGGCGGCAAGGTGTGCGGCGTCGGCATGCAGGTCAACACCGACGGCTATGGATGCATGGCTTTGGACATCAACCACGACATACTCAGGCACGAATGGGTGGATGCCGACATGAGCGGCGTCGAGCCGGACGTCGTATTCGGCAAGCTTGACGCCATGGCCAAGGCGATGGCTGAGGATCTGGAATCGAAACGATGCATCATCGCGGGCGTCTCGTGTGCGCTGCCGGGCTTGGTCACCTCCGACAAGAGGCTGCTCATGGCCCGCAATCTCGGTTGGGAGAATGTCGATCTGACCACGTTCGACGTTATGCGAGGGTATGACGTTACCCCGTGCAATGAGGCGAAGCTGGCCGCCATCGCGCAGATTCCGGGATATGCCTGTGCGCGTGCGGACGTGTTCGATGGCGTGGATTGCGCCGACTCTTTCCTGTATCTGTCGTGCGATATCGGCATCGGCGGCGCGATCGTCCGTGACGGTGAGATCGTGTCGGGAAGCCACGGTTTCGCCGGTGAGATCGGTCACGTGTCGGTGTCTTTGGACGGTCCGCTGTGCGGATGCGGACGACGCGGATGTTTGGAAACGTATGCTGGCCGTCGCGCGCTGGTCGAGGCTTCCGGAGTGGCCGAAAAGAATGCGGCTTCGAGCGGTGAGGCACTGGAGCGTCTGTTGGACGCATGGCATTCCCATGATGTGCGGACCGTGGAGGCCGTCGGACGGGCCATCGACGCGCTGGCCTCGGCCATCGGCTCCGCACTGAATCTGGCCGATGTCGATACCGTGCTGCTGGGCGGTTGGTGGACCGATTTCGGGCCGTTCTTCTACGAAACGCTCGAAAACCGTTTGGAATCGCAGGTCTTGGGGGCGTCGGACATGCAGGTGAGCGTGTCCATCCCGTTGGTGGCCGACCATCCGGCGTTGTACGGTGCCGCGGAAGTCGGCTTGCGCAAATTCATCGACAATCCGCTGACGTTCATCACCGACAAAGCATGATTCCTGAGCGCCGCCGCAACGTCACTCGTGCGCATTGACATATTGCGGATTCTCCACTTTGCCCGTTCCGCCATACCGTTTGAAGCCCCACAGCAGAATGAGGGATTTCGCATACGCCACCCAGGCGATGCCGAAGAGGATGGCGAGAACGCGTATGAGCGGTACGAAATATGACAGGCCGGCCGCGAGTACGTCGATGACGACGAGGACGAGCGAGCAGGGGAAGGCTCGCCAGGGGAACATCGCCGATAGCGAGAAGAGCCTGCCGGTGGTGTTGGCGAAGCGCAACATTCCTCTGTCCGTGTTCCACTTCGACTGCCGTTGGATGAAGGAACTCGAATGGTGCAACTTCGATTGGGACAAGTCCAAGTTCCCCGATCCGGAAGGCCTGCTCAAGAAGCTGCACGACCGTGGCCTGAAGGTCTGCGTGTGGATCAACTCCTATATCGGCCAGAAGTCCCCGCTGTTCGAGGAAGGCGCCAAGAACGGCTACTTCATCAAGAACGAGGACGGTTCCGTCTGGCAGTGGGACAAGTGGCAGGCCGGCATGGCCATCGTCGACTTCACCAACCCGGAGGCCACCAAGTGGTACCAGGGCTACCTGAAGAAGCTCGTTGCCATGGGCGTCGACTGCTTCAAGACCGACTTCGGCGAGCGTATCCCCACCGAAGGCGTGAAGTACTATGACGGTTCCGATCCGGAACTGATGCACAACTACTACACCTACCTGTACAACAAGGCCGTGTATGACGTGCTCGTCGAAACCAAGGGCGCCGATCAGGCCATCCTGTTCGCCCGTTCCGCCACCGTCGGTGGCCAGCGGTTCCCGGTCCACTGGGGCGGCGACTGCTCCTCCAACTATCCGTCCATGGCGGAATCCCTGCGCGCCGGCCTGAGCTTCGGCATGTCCGGCTTCGGCTATTGGAGCCACGACATCGCCGGCTTCGAAGACCAGGCGAGCCCGGACCTGTACAAGCGTTGGACGCAGTTCGGCCTGCTGAGCTCCCACTCCCGCTACCACGGCTCCACCGCCTACAAGGTGCCGTGGCTGTACGGTGACGAGGCCGTGGACGTGGCCCGCGAATTCACCGAGCTCAAGCTGCGGCTCAAGCCGTATCTGAAAAAGATGGCCGTGGAAACCCACGAGACCGGCGTTCCGATGATGCGTGCCATGGTGCTTGAATTCCCGGACGATCCTACCTGCGAGGACATCGACACCCAGTACATGCTGGGCGACGACCTGCTGGTCGCCCCGGTCTTCCGCGAGGATGGCGTGGCCCGCTTCTATGTGCCGGACGACGGCACCGGACAGGCTTGGACCAACATCATCACCGGCACCGCGTACGAGCCTGGCAAGTGGTACACCGAGCAGTACGATTACCACACCCTGCCGGTCCTGGCACGTCCCGGCACCGATCCGCTGCATGCGTGATATGACGACTGACGCTGGGCTTCCACGCATTTCGCGGTGGAGCCCGGCGTTTTTTTTGACGCACAAGGAGAATGTTTGCGATGAAACCGATGTTCGGCCATTTCCTGTTCGGCGGCGATTGAAATCCGGAGCAGTGGCCGGAAGACACCTGGGAGCATGACCTTGACATGCTTGAAGACGCCCATATCAACGAAGTCACCATCAACGTGTTTTCATGGGCGCTGTTGCAGCCGGCCGAAGACCGTTACGATTTCAGCATGCTCGACAAAATCGTCGCATTGTTGGTCAAGCATGATTTCAACATCGTGATGGCGACCGGCACCGCGGCGCTGCCCGGATGGATGGTGCGTCTGCATCCCGAAACGATCCGTACCGAGCAGAACGGCACCCGTCACGTATTCGGAGGGCGGCACAACTTCTGCCCGACATCGCCATACTTCCGTAAGGCGTCCCGTGCGCTCGCAGCGCATGTCGCCGAACGCTACGCCGGCACATCCGGACTGGTCGACTGGCATGTGTGCAACGAATACGGTGGCGGTGGCGGCCTATGCTATTGCGACCACTGCGCCGAAGCGTTCCGTACGTGGCTGAAAAACAAGTACGGAACCGTCGAAGCGCTCAACAAGGCGTGGTGCGCCAATTTCTGGAGCCACACCATCTACGATTGGGGCGACGTGGTGCCGCCCGTCAGCTACGGCGACGGCATCAGCGACGCCAAATGCGTGGTGTCCGGGCTGCAGATGGACTATCGCCGCTTCCAAAGTCAGGCGCAGTTGGCCTGCTATACGAACGAGCGCGACGCGATCCGCGAATACGACGCGACCACGCCGATCACCACGAACCTCATGGGCACGTTCAAGGATCTCGACTACTTCGAGTGGGCCAAGGAGATGGACGTGGTCAGCTGGGACAACTATCCGGGCATGGACACCCCGCCGAGCTTCACCGCCATGTGCCACGACCTGATGCGCGGCATCGGCGGCAACAAGCCGTTCATGCTGATGGAGCAGACCCCGAACCAGCAGAACTGGTTCCCGTTCTGCAAGGTCAAGCAGCCGGGGGAAGTGCGTAAGCTCAGCTGGCAGGCCGTGGCCCATGGCGCCGACACCGTGCGGTTCTTCCAGATGAAGCAGTCCCTTGGCGGCTGCGAGCGATTCCATGGCGCGGTCATCGCGCATGACGGCACCGAGGAGTCCCGCGTGTTCAAGGAGACCGCGGCCTTGGGTGAGGAACTGGACCGCATCGGCAGGCGGATCATGGGCTCGCGCATCGAATCCCGTGTAGCCATCATGTTCGACTGGCAGAGCTACTGGTCGCTTGAAGGCTGTGTCGGCCCGACCACCGGCTTCAACTATCCCAATGAGGTTCATCGCTTCTACCGTGCGTTGTGGCGTCGCAATGTGCCGGTGGATATGATCGCCAGCACCACGCCTCTTGCGCGGCTCAGCCAGTATGATCTGGCCATCGCCCCGGCGCTGATCACCGTGTTGCCTGGTGTGGCTGAAACGTTGGAAGCCTATGTGGCGGATGGTGGCACCTTCATCACCGGCTATATGGCCGGCATCCATGATGAGCATGATCTGGTGGTGCCAGGCGGCTACCCGGGCAAGCTGCGCAGGCTTATGGGCGTATGGGTCGAAGAGATCGATGCGCTTGCGCCGGGCGAAACCATCGAAGTGCATGGCGGCACGGTTGATGCCAAGGGCGAGATCGTGGCGAGCATTATTCATCGCGAAGGTGCCGAGCGTCTTGCTACGTACGGCGGCGACGAATTCTATGCTGGGCATTCCGCGCTCACCGTCAATGCGTATGGCAAGGGCAAAGCCTATTTTGTGGGCACTCCGTTGGACGAGACCGGCATGAGCGCGTTCATGGCTCCGATCATCAAGGAGCTGGATCTGAAGTCGCTTGATACCCCGGAGGATGTCAGCCTGTCCGTGCGCTATGGCGATGGCGGCACCCGCTACGCGTTCCTCATCAACAACAGCGCCGCCGACAAGCGTCTGTGCCTCAGCGAACTCAACGGTGGCACGGAGCTGCTGACCGGCACCGTCATCAACGATCTGATCGAGCTTAAGCCGTATGGCGTGGATGTGATTGCGTTGCGGTGATCGCAATGCTGTAGACCACGTTAGACGGAGCGGAACGACTCCACTCGACGAAGCCGAATATGAAGAAGGCCGATGCCCTTGATGGACATCGGCCTTCTTCGTCAGGAACCGGTGGTATGGCGCCGTTCCGCGTTCATCGGGTGGCTGCGATCACACCGCCGGTCATCATCACGCCTGCTTCTTCTTCAGCAGAATCGCGGCGCCTGCAATCAGTGCCACAGCCGCGGCGACCGCCATGCCGAGCACGGAGGAGCCGGTCGAAGGGGTGGACGTGACACCGGTCGGTGTTGTGGATGGCTTCGTGTCTGTGGCAGGCTTTGCCGGGGTCGTTGGCGTCGTCGGTTCAACAGCGTCCTTTTCGAACACAGCCTGGATGGAGACGCTGCCGTCAGGCATCTCGAAGGCGTTGTTCTCGATGGAGACGTTGCCCTTCAGCACGTTCCACTCTTTGAAGTGGTAGCCCTTGTTCGCGGTGGCCGTCAGCGTGACCTTGCTGCCCTTGGCCGCGCGCTCGACATCCGCGGAGGCGGAGCCGCCTTCGGTCGCGGAGACGTTCACGGCGTACTGCGTATTGCGCACGCGCCACAGCTGGGTACCGTAGAACGGGTTCGCGGTGCCGACCACCATGTAGTCGTCGGTGTCGCAGAAGATGCGCAGACCGTGGTTGAACGGGTCGCCGAAGCCGTTGTCGGTAACGGTGCCGACGGTCACGCCCTCATTCGCGGCGGAACGGTCGGTGATCTCGAACAGGTTGAAGCCGCGCTTGGACTTGGCCAGGTACGGCAGGGACTTGGCGTAGGCCTTGAGGTTGGCCTTGCTGGTCAGCTTGACCAGCATCTCGTACAGGCCCTTGAACTTGTCGGGAATGATGTCGGCGATGCTGAAGAACGCGTCCGTGACTTCGCCGTAGTTGTTGGCGAAATCGGCGGAGCCCTTGTCGGACAGCTGGGAGCCGAGGTTGTCCAGCTCGTTGTTGATGTCGAAGAGCTGCGAGGCCTCATCGGAGGAGCCGGAGGCTGCCAGGCTGCCCGGAACGATGCTGCCGTCCTTGATGCCGTCGACCAGTTCCTTGGTCTGGGCGGCGGTCAGGCTGATCGGCTTGGCGGACGAGACGGACTTGGCGTCGGTGGTCTGCGGCTGCGCGGCGGAGGCGTCCTTGCCGGCCTGGATGCGGGCCCAGTCGACCAGCGCCTCCGGATTGTCGGTGGACGGCATGGTCTGGGTGGTCACCTTGGCGTTCTGATCGTTGCTCTGCGTGGCGATGGCGGAAGCCGGGTCGGTCGGGCCCATGCCCCACAGCAGGCGCAGGAACACGCGCAGGTAGTGGACGGTGTTGTTCCAATCCTTCTCGTTCATGTTGAGAATGTCACCGTTGGTGAACTGTGCGATCGGTTCCAGCAAGGTGGTGGTGTTCATGGTGGACAGGTACATCTTGCCCTCGTGAACGGTGGTCTGCCAGGTGTATTGGTTCATGTGGTTGTCGTAGCCGCTGCCCAGACCGGTGGAACCGCCCTTCGGGAAGGTGTCGTTCTTGTCGCCCACGAGCATCTCGACGTTCTCGTTCTTGTCCATGCGGTATAGGTTGACGGACTGTTCGAGGTTGGTGGCTTGGGTTACGAAGTTGCTTTTGGTGACGAAGCCCTGCAGTGCGCTGGACACGTCGTTGTAGTCGCCGATGTACAAGTGGTCGCCGTAGACCTGCAGGGTGCAGGCGCCGGCGCTCACACGGCTTTTGTCAAGACCGTAGTAGTACTTGGCGCCCTTGGCGGTGTCGCCTACGAGCGGACGCCAGGTCCAATCGGCCTTGTTGGTGGAATCGCCCTTGTTCTCGCCCACGTAAATGGCGAAGGAGCGCATGGTTCCGGTCTCTTCGTTCAGGGTGCTGGTGTCGCCGGTGCAGACCACGACGTACAGCTTGCCGTTGAACTCCTGCACCTGATAGATACCGCCGCCGCCGTTGACATCCTGTCGGTGGATGGCGGGCAGGTTGTCGAAGCTCGCCATGTCGGCGATCACTTTGTAGGAGTTCGGATCGGACGGGGTCTTGGATGCCACAAGCAGCGCCTTGCCCTTGCCGTCCGCGGTCGGCTTGAGGTCGCCGGCGATCAGCGTATTGCCGAAGGAGCCGATGGCACGGGTGGAGGTGAACACGTTGCCCTTGACCAGGGAACGGAAGCCATCCACGTCGACGCTGTCATACACCTTGGTGAGCTTGTCGTTGTTGGCCGGGTCGACTTCGTAGATGCACGGGAATCCGTTTTGATAGGCCATGGCGGTCTGGATCTCCTGCTGGGTGAGATCCTTGTTGTTGGTGTCCATGACCATGCCCTCGAAGTACAGCTTGCCGTTCATCTTGAAGGCGCTGCGGAAGGTCGGGATCACGCCCTTGCCTCCGTCGATGCCGGTGCTCTTGGACATGAGGATCTTGGTCTTGCCGGTCTTCACATTGAACTTGAACAGCATGCCGCCGGCGCTCTTGCCGTCGGGTTCGCCAAGGTACATGTTGCCCGCGTACATGGTCTGGATGAGTGCGGTGGCCTGCTTGGAGGTCAGGCCGAGGCTTGTCATATCGCGGTTCAGAATGGCCTGCACGCCGAGGCCGCCGTACATGGTGCCGATGTAGACCCAGTCGCCGGAGGATGCTGCCGCATAGCTGTAGGACTGGCCGCGGTCGCCGTTGCCGGTGGTGCTCAGGCCGGCGGTATAGGGGGCGATGGTGCCGTCGCCGGTGTAATCGACCACGCCATCGGCCTGGCTCAGGCCCTGATCGGCGTGGCTGACCTTTTCGAAGGTCATGCCGTTATCGTTCTGGGAATTGTAGGTGTATTGGGGAGTCAGGCCGGCGGAGTCGTCCGCCATGGCGGTGGCCGGGATTCCGGCGAGAGCCGTTGCGCAAGCGACGATTGCGCCAAGGCATGCGATTGCCTTGTTTCTCATCTATTTCTCCTGTCTTCGCGCGACGTGGAAAACGTCATTGATGGGGGCATCTAGGGGGCTACCCGCCGTAAGCGGCGGGAGTCATAAAAGCGTGTATTGCAAGAGCCTCCAATAGGCAACCGTATCGATAAATATTGACAAGTTGTTATGGCATATGTTGCACAATGGCAGACGAATATGCTATGACGCACTTCGATTCCGCCATTGCATTGGTGGTACGCAAAGGGGTGTTGGCTGAGCGTATCGGGGGATGGGGCGGAAGCGCTTAAGTATGGGCGGGAACGCTATACTGTACCAAGGCAGGATTTTTATTAAAGATGGGTTAGATAACGATATGACTGCAAAGAAGCGCATCCTTGCGTTCGAAATCGGAACGTTCTTCACCCGATACGTGGTGTTCGAGGACGGGCGCATGGGCATTCCGGGTACTATCGCGACTCCGGTCGACGGCGAGGAGCCCTTCTACCAGGCGCTCGCGCATATTGTTTCCAAGCAGCGTGCCCCTCTTGACGGCATCGCCATAAGCGTGCCCGGCTTCATCGACACGGAGAAGCAGGTCGCCGTTACCGCCGGCGCGCTAAGCATACTGTACGGCCATGAAATCGGCAGAAAACTGCAGGGCTATCTTGACGACCCGATCCCCACATGGATGGAGAACGACGCCAACTGCGCGGCAATGGCGGAGAAGCTGAGCGGCAACGCCGTCAAACTCGACGATTTTGCGCTGATCACCATCGACAGCGGTGTGGGCGGTGCGTTGTTCCTGGACGGCAGGATCCGCCGAGGCAAGGATTGGCGTGCAGGCGAGCTGGGCATGATGATCCCGAACTATGAGACCGGTGGATTCCACACCATGCAGGATTACCTGTCGACCATCGTGCTGGCGGAGGAGTACGCCAAGGAATTCGACGTGCCGACAGGCTCCATCGTGCCGGCCACCCTGTTCCATCGTCTCGATGAGCCGCGTGTGCGCAAGATCGTGGACCGGTGGATCGACTATCTTGCCATCGGCATTTTCAACATCGTCGCCGTGGCCGACCCCGAATGCGTGCTGCTGGGCGGTGGCATCTGCCGTGAACAGCAATTGCTGCCGCTGGTCAATGCGGCGCTCGACAAGATCCCGCAGTGGAGCGATTTCCACACGGTTGTCAAGCGCTGCCGGCACACCAACAACGCCGGTCTGATCGGAGCCTACTACGCCTTCGAAACCGAGGTCGAAGGCATGGAGAAGGTGCCGATCCGCTAGTCGCGGATGCTTCCGATACGAAAATCGGCGGGTCCGCTTCCCGTGAACGGCCCCGCCGATGGCGAATATGCACAAGAGCGGTGGGCGGTCGATATCGATCTTCCGCTGTAATGCTCTGCTGATCTTCGGGGTCAGAGCTACTGCCGTGCCGACAAGGTAAGCGGCAGCAGGCAGGATTCGTTCTTCGGGTCGTGCTCCGAGGGGTCGCGGAAGCCCTGCCATTCGCTATCGGGGAAGATGATGTCGGAGATGCTCATCCATTGCTCCAGCAGATTCATCGAATTGTCACCCAGCCAACGGTACTGCAGACCGTCCATGGCGCTCATCGCCAGGGTGTACAGGTCGTAGAACCGTTCCTCGTCCACGTCCGGCGGCAGCAGCCAGTTCATCGAGCAAATCATCTCCCATTGGCGCAAATGGCGGCCGATGAAGAAATCGTGGGCCGGGTGCGAGGGGTTCAGCGCCTCGCCGTTCAGCACCGAATACAGCTGCACGAGCTCGGGGCGCTGCAGATTGTACAGCACGATGTTCAGGCAATAGCGCGGGTAGTAGTAGACGCGGTGCCCGTCGGCGTCGACGATGGCGGCCGTCACCGCGTTGTATTCGTCGGCATCGATGGTGTCGTAGCATTCCGACAGCACCATGTTGAGCAGATCGTCCTTCGAGGAGATGTAATGGTACAACGCCGCCTCGGTGATGCCCAGCTCGTCGGAGATGTTCTGCAACGACATGCCCCAGAACCCCTTGGTGGCGATGATTTTGACGGCGGCCTGCAGGATTTGCAGGTGGCGTTCCTCCTGACTCATACGCTTGCGTTTGACGAAGGTCTTGTCGCCCAGCGTGTCCCTGGCGGTAGTGGCCCCCGTAGTGTTGCCGATGCGTGAGGCGGCCGGCCAGTTGCTCTGGTCATTCAGGAATCCATCCCATGCCGCGACGCTCATAGCCAGCTCCTTACACCCCTGCTCATCGTGTCCCTCATAAAACCATCCAATACTATTACGCCCTCTGGCCTCTAGGCGAAGAGTCGCCGTAGCCACGCGTTGGCCAACACCGGCCATTGCTGGACGCATGGCTCGATGCCATTAACCCCCTGCCACGCCGTTTCCGCAGTGCCAAGCGCCAGACCATGCCCGCCTTGGGGGAACAGATGCGCCTCGACCGGCACGCCGGCCTTCTTGCAGGCATCGACCAACATCAGCGTGTTCTCGACCGGTACGCAATCGTCGGTGATGGTATGCCATACGAATACGGGCGGCGTCTTCGCGTCGATATGCCGTTCGATGGACACCGCGTCCAACGCCACCTGATTATCGCTGTTGTCGCCAAGCAGACAGTCGAAGCTGCCACGATGCGCGAGCGGGCCTGAAGTGATCACCGGGTAGCCGAGCATCAATGCGTTCGGGCGCACCGCGTCAGGGTCATAGCCATGTGCCCGCATGGTGTCGTCACCCGCCGTGGTCGCAAGATTGGCCGCAAGATGACCGCCTGCGGAAAATCCGATTACCGCGATCTTACTGGGGTCGCAATGCCAGTCGTCCGCATGCGCGCGTATGCGCTGCACTGCTTCCGCGGCTTCCAGCAAAGCCGTGGGGAAGACGGATGGCGCGACGGAATAGCGCAGCACAAACGCGTTGCATCCGGCCGCGAGGAACTGCATGGCGATCGGTTCGGCCTCGCGGTCGGAGGTCATGGCATAGCCGCCGCCCGGAATCACCAGAACGCTGGGGCGTTGACGTTTGGGATCGATCTCCTCGCTGTTGTCGAGAACGTACCGGACGAACGTGGCCTCACTGCCATCGATGCCGGTGATGATGTCTTCACAATACTGCATATCGCTACCTTAGACGGATTGTGTGTGCGAATCCATGCGGCCTTCTATGCGGCACACGGATTCGCACTGTTCTGATCGGTTCCTGCCTTCCACAAGGTTGCAGGAAACCGATGGAGGATCGCCGGAACAACCTATATGCAAGATGCTCCGGCAATCCATGTTCATGTTGAGGAGAGTGTAGGCCCGCCCCGTTTGTGAGCACGTTCTGATGCTCACATCAGAACGTGACCTCGACATCGACGGATTTGGCATCGCTCAAAGCGGGAACCACATTACCGCCAATCTTCGCTCCGTCGACGCTCACCGTGCGCTCGCCGGTGCGCTTCATGGCGATGCGGTAGGTCACGCCGCGGAACACGCGCGTCACGGTCAGCTGGTCGAACCGTTCCGGCAGATGCGGTTCGATGGCCAGGCCGTCGAGCGTCGGTCGCACGCCCAGCAGATACTGCGACACGTCCACGAACGTCCACGCGGCGGTGCCGGTCAGCCAGGAGTTCTTGCCCTCGCCCGGGGTCGCTGCCTCGGGACCGGCCACCATCTGGCAGTAGACGTACGGTTCCACCTTGCGCACGTCGGACTTGTCCTCGACATACGCCGGGCAGTTGCGCTGGTAGACGGCGAATGCCTCGTCGTCATTGCCGGCGATGGCGTTGGCGATGGAGATCCACGGGTTGTTGTGGCAGAAGATGCCGCCGTTTTCCTTGTATCCGCGCGGATAGGAGGAGATTTCGCCCAATTCGATGCGGTAGGTGGAGTAGGCGGGTGCGAGGATGGCGGTGCCCCAATCGCAGGTCAGGCGTTCCTTGACGGACTTCAGCGCCTGCTGCGCCTTGCCGTCATCGAGGCCGATGCCGGCCATCACGCACATGCCCTGCGGTTCGATGTAGATCTGGCCTTCGGTGTCCTCATGCGTGCCGACCTTGCGCGAGTAGGCGTCGTAGGCGCGCACGAACCATTCGCCGTCCCAGCCGGCGGTTTTGACGGCCTTGGAAACCTGGCCGATTTCGGCGCGCACGCTGGCCGCCTCGGACGCGATTTCGGCGTCGGACATGCCGGCCAGACGTCCATAATGCTCGAGGATGTCGGCATATTGGCTGCCGTACAGCACGAACATGCCGCCGATGAACACGGATTCGGCGACGCCGGTGTCGTTGTTCTCCACGGTCTGGAAGCTTTCGCCCGGAGTATCGGAGAAACAGTTGAGGTTCAGACAATCATTCCAGTCGGCGCGGCCGATGAGCGGAATGCCATGGGGGCCCTTATGCGTAATGGTGAAGTTCACTGAACGGCGCAAGTGCTCAAGTAGCGGCTGTTCGGAGCCCTCGACGTTGTTGAACGGCACCGGTTCGGTCAGAATGCTCACGTCGCCGGTTTCGGCGAGATACGCGTACACGCCGGCCACGAGCCACAGCGGATCATCATTGAAGCCGCCACCGATGTCCGCATTGCCCTTCTTGGTGAGCGGCTGGTACTGGTGCCATGCGGAACCGTCCTCCATTTGGGTGGAGGCGATGTCGATGATGCGCTCGCGTGCGCGTTCCGGAATGAGATGCACGAAGCCAAGCAGGTCCTGGTTGGAATCGCGGAAGCCCATGCCGCGTCCCATGCCCGACTCGTAGTAGGAGGCGGAACGGGACATATTGAACGTGACCATGCACTGGTACTGGTGCCAGATGTTGACCATACGGTCGAGCTTTTCGTCGCCGGAATCGACGCTGTAGGTGGTCAGCAGTTCGGACCAGTAGGAGTTGAGCTCCTTCAAGGCGGCTTCGACCTGTTCGACGGTGGCGAAACGGCGGAACAGCTCATGGGCCGGCTTCTTGTTTATGATGCCGACCTTGGCCGGATCGTTCGGATCCTCCCATTTCTGGTCCTTGGCCACTTCGATATAGCCCAGCATGAACACGAGCGATGCGGTTTCGCCCGGCTGGAGTTCCAGACGCACGCGGTTGGCGGCGATCGGGAACCAGCCGTGCGCCACGGAATCGTGAGCCTTGCCTTCGGCGATGACCTGCGGGGTGTCCCAGCCGTTGAACTGGCCGAGGAACTCGTCGCGGCTGGTGTCGAAACCGACGACGGGCGCGTTGACGCCGTAGAACGCGTAATGGTTGCGGCGCTCCTTGAATTCGGTCTTGTGGTACAGCAGCGTGGCATCGGTTTCGCGTTCGATCTCCACCTCGCCGGTGGACAGGTTGCGCTGGAAGTTGGACGAGTCGTCCACGGCATTCCACAGGCACCATTCCACGGAGCCGGTCACGTCGATGACGGCCGGCTCGTCGGTGGTGTTCGTCACGTCGAGCCGATTGATTTCCGCATTGGTGTGCAGCGGCACGAAGGCGGTGAGCTTGGATTCGATGCCTCGCTTGGAAGCTTCGAACACGGTGTAGCCGATGCCTTGACGGCACTTGTAGGAATCAAGCGGGGTCTTGCACGGAAGGAAGGTCGGCGACCAGGTTTCGACCGGCTTGGCATCGGCGGAATCGGAGTCCATCAGGCTCAGGTAATAGCAGCGGGAGCCGTTGTCTGCCGGCACGTTGTTGTACCGGTAGCGGGTGATGCGGCGTAGTTTGGCGTCCTTGTAGAAGCTGTAGCCGCCGCCGGTGTTGGAAATCAGCGAGAAGAAGTCCTCGTTGCCAAGGTAGTTGATCCACGGCAGGGGAGTCGCCGGGGTTTCAATCACGTATTCCTTTGCGGCATCATCGAAATGACCGTAGCGCATGGGTGTCCTTTCGTCGGTGAAATGGCTGTGACGAGGTGTACTGTATGGGTATATCGTCCATTGATTTAATTAATAGGTTAGTACGTTATTTATAAACTTATAAATAACGATTTGCTGGCGTGTTGCCGTCGGTCTTCCAATGGTCATCTGTCGACGCTGCCGCAATCGGGCAGAGGTCGGGGTATACTTCCTCCCGTTGCCCTCGTAGCTCAGTTGGTTAGAGCAGCACCCTTATAAGGTGTTTGTCCTGGGTTCAAGTCCCAGCGAGGGCACATGCGGACCTGCCGGAAGCGGCGGGTCCTTTGCATATCCGCGGATTGCAGTCCGTACGCCCTGCGTGTGACGGCGCATACCGTGTCCCGGCCATCGCCTACACTCCATAAGGTTATCCGGTTCACGCCTTGCCATCGGGGCAATGCGACCCGGGTCCCCCGAATCTCTAGGAGACAAACTATGAAGCAGGGTATCCATCCTGATTACCACGCAGTGCAGGTCACCTGCTCTTGCGGCAACACCTTCGTCACCCGTTCCACCTACAACGGCGATCACATGACCGTCGACGTGTGCTCCAACTGCCACCCGTTCTACACCGGCAAGCAGAAGATCCTCGACACCGGTGGCCGCGTGGCTCGCTTCGAGAAGCGTTACGGCAAGAAGGCCAAGTGAGTCTTATTGCTTAGGCAATGAAAACGCCAGTCCATTCGTGGGCTGGCGTTTTTCGTTACCGACGTGCCGTCGCCCACCTCCGACGACCGCACTTCCGCGCCACCTTATATGATGGACAGGTTGAGTAAGGTTCAGCGACGAGTGATTCCGCTGAAGCGCAGATACGAAGAAAAGGCGTACATTGGCAGACGAACAATTCCCCGCGGCCGTCACCGCGCTTGAGGAATACCACAATATCGAACAGCAGATGGCCGAGCCGGAGGTCGCATCCAATCCCGACAAGATGCGCAAGCTGGGTCGGCGCCACGCCGAACTGGGTGCCATCGTCTCCGCCTACACCGCATACAAGCAGGTGAAGGACGATCTGGAGGCGGCCCGCGAGATGGCGTCCGAAGATCCCGATTTCGCCGAAGAGGCCAAGCGGTTGGAAGGCGAGCTGCCCGCAGCCGAAGAGAAGCTGCGCACCGCGCTGATTCCGCGTGACCCCGATGACGCGCGTGACACGATCATGGAGATCAAGGCCGGCACCGGTGGCGAGGAAGCGGCGCTGTTCGCCGGCGACCTGCTGCGTATGTACATGCGATACGCGGAAAAGCGCGGCTGGTCGGTCACCGTGCAAAGCGAGAACACCACCGAGCTGGGTGGCGTCAAGGACGTGCAGCTGGCCATCCGCGCCAAAGGCACTCCGGCGCCGGAGGACGGCGTGTGGGCTTCCCTCAAGTACGAAGGCGGCGTGCACCGCGTGCAGCGCATCCCCGTCACCGAATCGCAGGGACGTATCCAGACTTCCGCCGCCGGCGTGATCGTCTTCCCGGAAGCCGACGAGGACGACGATGAAATCGAAATCGATCCGAAAGACCTCAAAATCGACATCTTCATGAGCTCCGGCCCCGGCGGACAGTCCGTGAACACCACGTATTCCGCGGTCCGCATGACGCACATCCCCACCGGCATCACCGTGAACATGCAGGACGAGAAGAGCCAGATCCAGAACCGCGCGGCGGCACTGCGCGTTCTGAAGAGCCGCCTGCTGGCCATGAAACACGAGCAGGAGGCCGCCGAGGCCGCCGATATGCGCCATTCCCAGGTGCGCTCGCTGGACCGTTCGGAACGTATCCGCACGTACAACTTCCCGGAAAACCGCATCGTCGACCATCGTACGAACTACAAGGCGTACAACCTCGACGCCGTGCTTGACGGCGATCTGCAGGCCGTGATCGACAGCGACATCCAGGCGGACGAAGCCGATCGTCTCGCCAACCAGAAGTAAGGCGATTGGGTGGCGACGGTATTCGAAACGGTGCGTTCCGCCGCGGACGAACTACGTGCGGCGGGCGTCGACACTCCGCAGCACGACGCCAAACTGCTGCTCGCCGAAGCGTTCCATACGGACCTGCAGCACGTGGACAAAGCCATGCTCATGGGCGATGGCGTCGAACGTCTGGCCGAAAAAGAAGACGCGGAACCGGCGATGGAACGTTTCCAGACCATGCTGGCCCGTCGTGTCAAACGCGAGCCGTTGCAGCACATCACCGGCCATGCGCCGTTTCGCTACCTTGATTTGAAAGTCGGTCCAGGCGTGTTCATTCCACGTCCGGAAACCGAACTGGTCGTGCAGGAAGGCGTCGACTGGGCCACCAGAAACGGCATGTACCGCGCCAAAGTGGTCGATCTGTGCGCCGGCAGCGGTGCGATCGGCCTCGCCTTCGCTTCGGAAGTGCCGGGCAGCGAGGTGTGGGCCGTCGAGAAAAGCGCTACGACCGCCGAGTGGACGCGGCGCAACCTCGACGAGACCGCGAAACGGTATCCCGCAATCGCCGGCAATTATCATCTGGACATCGCCGACGCCACGCAAATGCCGACGTTAAGCCAACTTGACGGCACCATCGACATCGTGCTCACCAATCCGCCGTACGTGCCGCTTGCCGACATTCCCGAACAGCCCGAGGCGCGCGATTACGACCCCGATCTGGCGCTATACGGCGGTTCGGCGGACGGCACGCTCATTCCGGAACGCATCATCGCACGCGCGGCGAAACTGCTTCGCGCGGATGGACTTATGGTGATGGAGCACGACATCACGCAGGGGGAGCGGCTTGCCGCCTTCGCACGAACCTGCGGCTTCGTCGACGTTACCGTGCATAACGACTACACCGGACGGCCACGTTATCTGACGGCGGAAAAACAGCCGGCACAGTAACTTATATTCTTTTGCGCCATGCTGACGGGGATATAACCAGAAGTTGAGTCTCACTATAAGAACATTTTATGCAGGCCGCCATCCGTCAGGCTATAAAGAACAATCGGAATGCACAGAGAGAGAACGGGCGTCCGTCATGAGTGGTCGCCGTGGTTCCGCGCACGGGGGTTGAGATGAACATGATTTTTTCCAAGGTGCGCGTTGAAAGGAATGTGCAGCGTTTTCAAGAAAAGAGGAAGAACGGAATGAACGCGAAGTTCTCCGCCAAGTGCGTCGCCCTGATCGCGGCAGGCGCAATGTCGATGTCCCTCGCTGCCTGCTCCGGCGGCAGCATGGACGATTCCAGCAGCTCCAACGGTAGCGCGGCCAACAGCGATACCATCACGCTGGGCTCCGTCACCACCAACTCCGGCACCGCCGCCGCATACGGCGAGGCCGAGGTCGCCGGCTTCAAGCTGGCTGTGGATGAGATCAACGCCAAGGGCGGCATCAACGGCAAGAAGGTCAAGCTCGAGTCCATGGACGACAAGGGCGACGCCACCGAAGCCTCCAACGCCTTCAACAAGCTCGCCGGCGACAACAGCGTGCTCGGCGTGGTCGGCCCGACCATCTCCTCCACCACCGCGGCCGTGGCTCCGCTGGCCGACCAGTCCAAGCTGCCGGCCATCGCACCGGCCGCCACCTCCGACTCCATCGAGACCGGTGGCTATATGTTCCGCACCTGCTTCAAGGACTCCTACCAGGGTGAGATCGCTGCCAAGTTCGCAGCCGAGACCCTGAAGGTCAAGAAGGTCGCCGTGCTGTACGGCACCGGCGATCCGTACTCCTCCGGCGTGGGCAAGGCCTTCGCCGCTGCCGCCAAGAAGGCCGGCCTTGACGTCGTGGCCGAAGAGAACTCCTCCAGCGCCGACGACACCGAGTACTCCTCCCAGCTGCAGAAGATCCAGGCCGCTGGCGCCGAGTTCCTGTACGCTCCGTACTACTACTCCGTCGCTGGCCCGTACATCATCCCGCAGGCCCGCTCCGTCGGCTACAAGGGCTATGTGATGGGTCCTGACGGCTACGACGGCCTGAAGATGACCGACGACAAGTCGCTGTACAACAAGGTGCTCTACACCACCCACTACTCTCCGGACGACACCTCCAACGCCAAGGTGCAGGACTTCATCAAGTCCTACAAGAAGGCCAACAAGAACGCCGATCCGAACACCTTCACCGCACTGGGCTACGACTCCGTGTACATGATGAAGCAGGCCATCGAGAAAGCCGGCAAGAACGCCACCCGCGAGTCCGTGCGCAACGCCATCGCCGGCATGAGCTTCGAAGGCGTGACCGGCAACTTCACGCTCGACAAGAAGGGCTCCCCGAAGAAGTCCGTCGTCGTGCTTGAGCTCAAGGACGGCAAGCCGCAGTACAAGACCACCATTCAGCCTGCCAAGTGAGCGTCGCTTGCCTGAAGGCCTGAATCTGTGAAGAGGAGGGGACCGGGAAACCGGTTCTCTCCCTTTCGCGTATCAAGACGAAAATAACCATATTCAGCCGCTGGGCTTCTTCAGCGGCCAAGCCGGACGGTTATGTCAAAAGTCCGGCATCATCAACTTTTGAAAGGAGGAATGATGGGCGATCAGATCATCATGTTCATCAGTCAGATCTTCAACGGTCTGAAGATCGGCAGCGTGTACTCGCTCGTGGCACTCGGCTACACCATGGTGTACGGCATCATTCGTTTGATCAACTTCGCACACGGCGATTTCATCATGGTCGGCTCCTACGTGCTGATGCTTACCATTCCGGCGATCGTCGCGTTCGGCCTGCCCGCATGGGTGGCCGTCATCCCCGCAATCCTCATGTGCGTGGCGGTGGGCGTCATCGTGGAGAGGGCCGCATACAAGCCGGTTCGTGAAAAGGGCAACAGCATGACGGCCCTCATCACCGCAATCGCAATGAGCCTTCTGTTGGAGAACGGCTCCCAGGCCATCTTCGGCGCCGACTACCAGACCGTGCCCACCATCATCCAGATTCCGACGCTGGCGATCGGCAAGCTGAAGATCGACGGCGCGACCATCATCACCATCGTGCTCGGCGTGATCATCATGGTCGCGCTGCAGCTGTTCGTCACCTACACCAAGCAGGGCAAGGCCATGCGCGCGGTCTCCGAAGACAAGGAGGCCTCGATCCTGATGGGCATCAACGTGAACTCCACCATCACGCTCACGTTCGCCATCGGTTCGGGCCTCGCCGCCGTCGCATCGCTGATGTACTGCGTTTCCTATCCGCAGGTGTCCCCGATGATGGGCGCGATGCTGGGCCTGAAGGCCTTCGTCGCGGCCGTGCTCGGCGGCATCGGCTCCATCCCGGGCGCCATGGTCGGCGGTCTGGTGATCGGCGTGGTCGAAAGCCTGACCAAGGCGTACATCGGCACCATCACCGGCGGCGTGATCACGTCCGCGTTCTCCGACGCCATTGTGTTCGGCATCCTCATCATCGTGCTCCTGGTCAAGCCGTCCGGCCTGATGGGCGAACCGGAAACCGAGAAGGTGTGACCTCATGAAGAAATCAATGCTTTCCACCAAACAGTCCTATCTGATGTGCGCGGTCGGCATCGTCGTGTTGTTCGGCATTCTGATGGGTGTATGCGAATCCGGCATGGCCAGCACCTACATCAAGGGCATCATGATGACAAGCTGCATCGCCATCATCATGACCACCTCTCTGAACCTCACCATCGGCGTGCTCGGCCAGCTGACGCTGGGCTGCTGCGGCTTCGAAGCGATCGGCGCGTACAGCGCGGCCCTGCTGAGCAAGCTGCTCGTCGCCAACGGCGTTGCGATGGATCCGACGCTGCGATTCCTGCTGACGACGCTCGCCGGCGGCGTGGTCGCCTGCATCTTCGGCATCCTGGTCGGCATTCCGGCACTGCGTCTGCATGGCGATTACCTCGCCATCATCACGCTGGGCTTCGGCGAAATCATCCGCGTGATCATCCAGAACCTGAAGGTCGCCGGCGGCATGGGCCTCGACAAGGGCGCGGCCGGCCAGGCGCTGATCGGCATCGACCGACTCGCCAACCTGTACGTCGTGTTCTGGATCACCGTCGTCACCGTCGTGCTGCTGTTCATGTTCGCCCGCTCCCGTTACGGCCGTGCCGTCAAGGCCATCCGCGACGACGAGATCGCGGCAAGCGCGTCCGGCATCAACATCACCTACATGAAGGTGCTCGTGTTCGCTATCTCCGCGTTCTTCGCGGGCATCGCCGGCGGCATCTTCGCCCAGTACATCGGCTCGCTGAACCCCGCGATGGCCGGATGGCTGCAATCGATCAACTACGTGATCATGGTCGTGTTCGGCGGCATGGGCTCGCTGACAGGTTCCATCGTCTCCGCCATCGCGCTGACGATCCTGCCGGAGCTGTTGCGCGCCTTCTCCACCTACCGCATGCTCGTGTACTCGGTGGCGCTGGTGCTCATCATGATCTTCCGCCCGCAGGGCATCTTCGGCAACTGGGAATTCTCCCTGACCAAGACCATCAACAAGCTGTTCTACCCGATGAAGGTCAAGGCGCACGGCAAGTCGAAGCAGGCTGAATCCACCGCCAAGGCAGTCAAGGACACCGCCAAGACGGACGAAACCGTCGAGACGGCCGCCGACACCAAGGAGGCGCAGGCATGAGCGAGCCCATCCTGAAAGCCGAACATCTCGGCATCACCTTCGGAGGCCTCAAAGCCGTATCCGACTTCAACATGACCATCAACTCCGGCGAGCTCGTCGGCCTGATCGGCCCGAACGGCGCCGGCAAAACCACCGTGTTCAACCTGCTGACCGGCGTGTACCAGCCCACGGAAGGCGAGTTCTTCCTGGACGGCGAACGCATGAACGGCAAGAAGACATACCAGGTGGTGCGCGCCGGAATCGCCAGAACCTTCCAGAACATCCGCCTGTTCGGACAGATGACCGTCGAGGAGAACGTGCTGGTCGCATTCAACGAATCGTTCAGCTACCACATGGGCGGCGCGATTTTCCGCACGCCGAAATTCTGGAAGCAGGAACGCGAGATGCACGCCAAAGCCATCGACCTGCTCAAGATCTTCGGACTAGAGGGCCTGGCCGAAACCGAGGCGGCGAACCTGCCGTACGGCGCCCAGCGCAAGCTGGAAATCGCCCGTGCGCTTGCCACCGGCATGAAACTGCTGTTGCTCGACGAGCCGGCGGCAGGCATGAACCCGACGGAGACCGAGGACCTGCTCAACTGCATCAACACCATCCGCGACCGCTTCGGCATCGCCATCCTGCTGATCGAGCATGACATGAGCCTGGTGATGAACGTCTGCCAGCGCATCCAGGTGCTCGACTACGGACGCACCATCGCCGCCGGCACGCCGGAGGAGATCGCCAACAACCCGCAGGTCATCTCCGCATACCTGGGTTCCGACGACGATACCGACAGCGACGATGCCAAGCACGAAAGCGAGGAAGCCTGATGCTGGAAGTCAAGAACCTTTCCGTTTCGTACGGTGCCATCGAAGCCGTCAAGGACATCAGCTTCACCGTCAACGCCGGCGAGATCGTGTCCCTGATCGGCGCGAACGGCGCAGGCAAGACCACCACGCTGCACACCATCACCGGTCTGGTACCGGCGAAATCCGGTTCCGTGATGTACAACGGAGTGGATCTGCTGAAAACCCACAACAACAAGATCGTGACCCTCGGTATGGCGCACATTCCGGAAGGGCGCCACGTCTTCACACGCATGAGCGTCGAAGAGAACCTGGAGATGGGCGCGTTCAGCCTGAAGGACCAGTCGGACCTCAAGAAGGACCTCGACATGGTCTACGGCCTGTTCCCCCGTCTGAAGGAACGCCGTAACCAGAAGGCCGGCACGTTGTCCGGCGGCGAGCAGCAGATGCTGGCGATGGGCCGCGCGCTGATGAGCCATCCGAAGACGATCCTCATGGACGAGCCGTCCATGGGCCTGTCCCCGAAGCTCGTCAAGGAGATCTTCTCCATCATCCGCAAGCTGCACGAGCAGGGCATCACGATTCTGCTGGTCGAGCAGAACGCCAAGATGGCGCTGTCGATCGCCGACCGTGCATACGTGCTGGAAACCGGCCGTATCACGATGGAAGGCGACGCCAAGGAACTGCTCAACAACGAGCAGGTGCGCAAGGCGTATCTGGGCGCCTGATTCGTGCCGTATCCGCCTTGTCGGCTTGGACGCATCCAAACCGACAGGGCTTTTTCTATATCCGATGGAATATTCGCCGGTCGTGTTCCCTCCATTCGGGCGCGCCATCGAGCCATGCCTTACAATAGGTAAGTTGACTGGCTGAAAGGGAGGTGTCATGAGCGAGATTTGCACAGTAAACGACGAATCCCTTGCCCGGGCCGTTGAAATCATCCATGATGGCGGATTGGTGGTCATCCCCACTGACACGGTGTACGGCGTCGCCTGCGATCCGCGTAACATCGAGGCGATCCGCAAGGTGTTCGCAGCCAAACAACGACCGAAATACAAGTCGTTGCAGGTGTTGCTGCCGTCAATCGAAAGCATGGAGAAGCTGCATCTGACCTTGCCGGTGCCGCTCAACCGTCTGGCCGCCATGTTCATGCCGGGCGCTTTTTCGCCGATAGCGGAAGCGGAAGACGACTGTTCACTTGCCACGTTGCGTCATGATCCGACAACCGGCAAAGCCACACAGGGCGTGCGCATCCCCAATTCCGCGGTCGCGCTGCGTATTCTGCGAGCCACCGGGCCGTTGGCCGCCACCAGCGCCAACCGTTCCGGCGAGGAAAGCGCACAAACGGTGCAGGAAGCCGCGGACGCGCTGGGAGATGCGGTGGATCTGTATTTGGACGGGGGAGCGACTCCGGGACATGTATCGTCCACGGTGGTTGCAGCCGACCCGCACGAGCGCGACGGCATCGCGATTCTTCGGGAGGGAGTGATTCGCGAGCTGGTCATCCGTAAGGCTTTAACACTGAATGGCGGTGCTTTGGGCGCATGAGAATCTACCTGTTCATTGCCGCGGTCGCAGGTGGCGTCACCTATCTGCTCACGCCGCTGATCCGGCACATCGCCATCGAAATCGGCGCAGTCGGCGAAGTGCGTGCACGCGACGTGCATACCGTGCCGACGCCACGCATGGGTGGACTGGGCATGCTTATCGGCTTCACCGTTGCCATGCTGTTCGCCTCTCGCATCCCTTTCATCGAAGGCCTGTTCGCCCAATCGCATCAGGCATGGGTGATTCTAGCCGGCGCCATCATGATCAGCCTACTGGGCATGGCCGACGATTTGTGGGACCTTGACTGGATGCTCAAACTCGCCGGTCAGCTGCTCATCTCCGTGTTTGTGGCCTGGGGCGGCCTGCAGATCATCTCGTTGCCTCTCGGCTCGCTCGTCACCGCGTCGCCGAGCCTGTCGATGGCCATCACCGCGTTCCTTATCGTCGCGTCCATCAACGCGGTCAACTTCGTGGACGGTCTTGACGGCCTCGCTTCGGGCATCGTCGCGATCGGCGGCATCGCCTTCGCCATCTATTCGTACATCATCGCAAGAAGCTCGCCGTCATACGCATCCATGGCAACGCTGATCGACATCGCCATGGTCGGCACCTGCGTCGGTTTCATCCTGCATAACTGGCATCCCGCAAAACTGTTCATGGGCGACTCCGGTTCCATGCTGCTTGGCTACCTGATCACCTGCGCGTCGATCGTCATGACCGGCCGTCTCGACCCGGCATCCATCCACGCCAGCATCTACCTGCCGGTGTTCATGCCGATTCTGCTGCCGATGCTCGTGCTGTTCCTGCCGATTCTCGACATGTGCCTTGCCATCGTGCGGCGGTTGAGCAAAGGCCAGTCGCCGATGCACCCCGACCGCATGCACCTGCACCACCGCATGCTGCGCATCGGACACACCGTGCAGGGCGCGGTGCTGATTCTCTGGGGGTGGGCCGCGTTGATCTCGTTCGGTTCGATCATGATCCTGTTCTTCAAGGCACAGTATGTGCTGATCGGCTTCCTCATCGCGGCGGCGCTGCTGACGGTCGCCACAATGTACCCCTATCTGCACCACCGCATTCCGGAGATCCGTGAGGAGAACGCGGCCGCCGAATCGGACGCTCAGCATGCGTCGGTCGGACGCGCCCGCGGCGGCAATGCCCGCGGCGAACGCTGATCGTTTTCAACGCGTCAGGCATCCGCATCATCCGTCTAAAATATGATGAAACGCTTTGCCAAACGATATAAGCAGCTTTTATTACGATTGATAATTTCGGCTTTTCGCGCCGTGTCGCAGTAAGTCAGCCCACGTTCATATAGTGGGTCTATGGCTACAATTCCTGATATGAATGCAGATTCCACGTTCGCCCCACTCCCTCCGATTTTCGCCCAGCTTGGCCTCGCCTATGACGATGTGCTGCTGCTGCCGAACGAGACGGACGTCATTCCGTCCGAAGTGGACACCACCACCCATCTCACACGCAACATCACGATGAAGGTCCCGGCGATCTCCGCCGCAATGGACACCGTCACCGAATCCGACATGGCCATCGCCATGGCCCGTAACGGCGGCATCGGCGTGCTGCACCGCAACCTTTCCATCGACGACCAGGCCGCCCAGGTCGACATCGTCAAGCGTTCCGAATCCGGCATGATCAGCGATCCGCTCACCGTGAGCCCGGACGTGACCCTCGCCGACCTCGACAAGCTGTGCGGCCGTTTCCACATCTCCGGCCTGCCGGTCGTGGACAAGGACAACAAGCTCGTCGGCATCATCACCAACCGCGACATGCGCTTCATCGCATCCGAGGATTACGACCGTTTGAAGGTCTCCGAGGTCATGACCCGCGAGAACCTCATCACCGGTCCGTCCGACATCTCCAAGGAAGACGCGCACGACCTGCTGGCCAAGCACAAGGTCGAAAAGCTGCCTCTGGTCGACGCCGAAGGCCACCTGACCGGTCTGATCACCGTCAAGGACTTCGTCAAGACCGAGCAGTACCCGGACGCCACCAAGGATGAGCAGGGCCGTCTGCGCGTCGCCGCAGGCATCGGCTTCCTGGGCGACGCCTACAACCGTGCTTCCGCTCTGATGGAAGCCGGCGTGGACGTGCTCGTGGTCGACACCGCCAACGGTGAGGCCAAGCTGGCTCTCGACATGATTCGCCGCCTGAAGTCCGATTCCGCGTTCAATGGCGTGGACATCATCGGCGGCAACGTCGCCACCCGCCAGGGTGCGCAGGCCATGATCGACGCCGGCGTCGACGCCGTCAAGGTCGGCGTCGGCCCGGGCTCCATCTGCACCACCCGCGTGGTCGCCGGTGTCGGCGTCCCGCAGCTCACCGCCGTGTACGAGGCCGCCCAGGCCTGCCGCGCCGCTGGCGTGCCGTGCATCGCCGACGGTGGCATCCACTACTCCGGCGACATCGCCAAGGCCCTCGTGGCCGGCGCATCCTCCGTGATGCTCGGCGGCACCCTCGCGGGCTGCGAGGAAGCTCCGGGCGAGAAGGTGCTCCTGCACGGCAAGCAGTACAAACTGTACCGTGGCATGGGCTCCCTGGGCGCCATGGCTCCGCGTGGCAAGAAGTCCTACTCCAAGGACCGTTACTTCCAGGCCGACGTCACCTCCAACGACAAGGTCGTTCCGGAAGGTGTCGAAGGCGAAGTGCCGTACCGCGGACCGCTCAACGCCGTGCTGTACCAGATGATCGGCGGCCTGCACCAGTCCATGTTCTACATTGGCGCGCACAACATCTCCGAAATGCCGGAACGTGGCCGCTTCATCCGCATCACCGACGCTGGCCTGCGCGAATCCCATCCGCACGACATCGTCATGACCGCCGAGGCGCCGAACTACTCCGGCCGTCAGTGATTGGCGAATACCGCGCGAAACGCATACGACGCGACTAAACGCTAGATAATACGAAACCCGTCCGGTGGCAGGAATGCCGCTGGACGGGTTTCGTGCGTTTTCGACAGCCATTGGTCTAGTGACGTTTAGTTAATTGAGCCATGTCGATGGCACCGTATGAACGTCAACTTACGCGTTCCGTGGTGCCACGCAGCACCAGCGACGTCGGCATGACGGTGAACGGCTCGTCAAGCGTCTCGCCATTGAGCAGCGCAAGCGTCTTACGTGCAGCGATACGGCCGATTTCCGCCGGATCCTGATGCATGGTGGTCAGATCCAATGCGGTGGCGGTGTCGTCATCATCGAATCCGACCAGCGACACGTCCTGTGGCACGCGCCATCCCATGCGCCGCAGCTCCTTCAGCAGGGGAGCGGCCACGGCGTCGACGGAGACGCAGATGGCGGTCGGCTGCTTTGGAGCGCTGAGCAGCTGCGCGACGATGCCGGAATAGATGTCCTGCTCGCTGCGAGCATCGATATGGGATAGTGACGGCATGACGATGATGTCTTCATCCGCGTAACCGCAAGCTTGTGAGGCTTCGCTGAATCCCTTCTTGCGCAGCCTGTCGGAGCAGACGAACGGCGTGGTGTTGATGGGCTGTTCGATGTAGGCGAGCGTCTTATGCCCTAACGATTTGAGGAACCGTACAATCGTCGCCATGGAAGCCTCGTCGTCGATGGCGACGCCGGCGTCGAGACCGTGCGTGCTCGGCGCGTTCATGCCGACCACCGGAATGGTCAGATCGCCAAGCACCTGCTTCTTCGCCTCGTCGAAGTCAAATGACGCCTCGATGACCGCGTCGACGTTGCGGTTGCCCGGAAGATTTTGGAAAAACGCATCCAAATCGTCCTGCGTCCACACGATGTAAGGAACGATGTCGTATCCGGCCTTCGACATCACCTCGTAAATGCCTTCGAAGGCGTGGGCGTTGAACCAGCTGCTGATTTCGTTCGGCAGCAGCACGGCGACTCGCATGGTTTTGCCGGACGCCAGGGACGACGCGCTTTTCGAAAAGGAGAAATGCAGGCGCTTCGCCTCCTGCTCGATGCGTTCCCTGGTTTCGGGACTGACTCTGTCGAGCCCGCGAAGCGCGCGGGACACGGTGGAGACGGACACTCCGGCTGCCTGGGCTACGTCTGCGATGGTGGTTCGTGGCATGGTCGGATGGCTCCTTAGGGTGGACTATGCGGGCGGTCGGTTGCCCGCGACTGCTTCAGTCTATCACGACACGCTGCTTTTGTAAAAACGCTTGCATGGCTTCAGGTGTTGTTATTGCTGGCTTTTTGAAGTGCTGCCACCTTGTTCCGCCTCCTGTGGTTTGCGCTTTTTTGCACAAGCGTTATTATTGATTATGTCAAGCAATGCGATAACAGCAACGAAGCTACATAACACAACATAACCATCGTAGGAAAATCAACGAAAATCGTTCTACGTACGGAGTTGTGATACGTGCGCACGGTGCACAAGCGTTTGTATGAAGGGGGACAACATGACCGAAGTCAACGATCCGTCGCTGTGGTGGAAGCAGGCCGTGGTCTACCAGGTGTATCCACGTTCCTTCAAGGATTCCCGCGGCGAGGGCCTCGGCCAGATCGCCGGCGTCACCGAGAAAATCGGGTATCTGAAGGAACTGGGCGTCGACGCCATCTGGCTGAGCCCGTTCTACCCGTCCCAGCTGGCCGACGGCGGCTATGACGTGGACGACTACCGCAACGTCGATCCGAAACTCGGCACCATGGACGATTTCGACGCGCTCGCCAAAGCCGCGCATGCCGACGGCATCAAAATCGTCGTGGACATCGTGCCGAACCACAGCTCCAACCTGCACGAATGGTTCAAGGCCGCGTTGGCCGCGAAACCCGGCTCGCTGGAACGCGACCGCTACATCTTCCGCGACGGCAAGGGACCGAACGGCGACGAGCCGCCGACCAACTGGCAGAACCACTTCGGCGGCCCTGCATGGACGCGCGTGCCCGACGGCCAATGGTATCTGCACATGTTCACCAAGGAACAGCCGGACTGGAACTGGAAAAACGAGGACGTGCGCGCCGATTTCATCAAAACCCTGCGTTTCTGGCTTGACCACGGTGCCGACGGCTTCCGCGTGGACGTGGCGCACGGCCTGGCCAAGGATCTCGACCGCGATGATCTGGACGATTATGTGGTCTGGTGCACCAACGATCAGCCCGAAGACGGCTCCCATCCGGTGATCGACCGCGACGAAGTGCACGACATCTACCACGAGTGGCGCAAGGTGTTCAACGAGTACGATCCGCCGGCGTTCGCCGTGGCTGAGGCGTGGGTCCGACCAAGCCGCCAGCATCTGTACGCCTCCCCGGACGATCTCGGCCAGATCTTCAACTTCGAGTTCGCCAAGAAGGATTGGATCCGCGACGACATGCACCTCGCCATCGAGGAAGGTCTGGAAAGCGCCGAACGGTCCGGTTCCACCGCCACTTGGGTGATGAGCAACCATGACGTGGTCCGCCATGCCACCCGCTACGCGCTGCCCCAGGTGCCGACCGGCGAATACCATCGACTGCCGCTCGACTGGCTGCTGCGCGACGGCACCACATACCGGGAGGACCGCGCGCTCGGCACCAAGCGCGCCCGCGCCGCGATCATGATGGAGATGGCGCTGCCCGGCTCCGCCTACGTGTATCAAGGCGAGGAACTCGGCCTGTTCGAAGTGGCCGACATTCCGTGGGATGAGCTGGAGGATCCGTCCGCATGGCGCACCTCCCGTTCCGCCAGCACCAAAGGCCGTGACGGCTGCCGTGTGCCGCTGCCGTGGGTTGCGGCCGACGCTCCGCAGCTGGACGATCCGAACGATGAGTTCGGCCATGGCGGCTCCTTCGGATTCTCGCCGGCAGACGCGAAGGCCGAGCCGCATCTGCCGCAACCCAAGTGGTACAAGGATTTCGCGGTCGATGTCGAATCGGCCGACCCGGATTCCATGCTGAACCTGTACCGCCGCGTGCTGGCATTGCGACATGAGTTGCAGACCACCGACCTGAGTCTCGAATGGCTTCCGGAAGACCAGCCCGGCAAGGCGCATGACGGCGCCAACGGTTTCCCGGGTGGCACCATCGCGTACCGCCGTGCCAACGGCTGGGCCTCGATCACCAACTTCGGCGAAGAACCGATCACGTTGCCGCAAGGCGAAGTGCTGCTGACATCAGGACCGCTTACCGACGACGGCAAGCTGCCGCAAGATACCAGCGCTTGGCTCAAACTGGCCGATTGACCGCACGCAGGATGCCCCGATCTGAGGGTGTCCGTGCCGGATACCGCACTCGTGCGCTGAACCATCGAACCGGCAGCGCGCTCCAGCCGTCCGCGTCCCTCCATTTGGGCGCGGACGGCTTTCCTGTTTCCAACGACCGTTTTCCAACGATGACGGTCCGACGTACCTACCCTGCGGTATCTTCATATGTTCGGCCTGCGCAGAGGGCGCGACCGCGGACCAATCGAAAGAGGCAACGATGGTAGATGCACACGATGGCGAAACATACACGTCCGAAGGCTCACGTCTGATCTGGATCGACTGCGAGATGACCGGCCTGGATATCTTCGGCGGCGACGAGCTCGTCGAGGTTTCCGTGGTGCCGACCGACTTCGACCTGAACGTGCTCGACGAAGGTGTCGACTATGTGATCAAGCCCAGTCAGAAGGCTGTCGACCACATGAATGACTTCGTGCGCGCCATGCACACCCGTTCCGGCCTGATCAACGAATGGGAACACGGTCTGAGCCTCGACGAAGCGCAAGCCAAGGTCATCGAATACGTCAGGAAATTCACTCCGGCCGGCGTCAAGCCGCTGCTCGCCGGCAACACCATCGGCTCCGACAAGAAGTTCCTTGACCACTACATGCCGGAACTCATGGAGAACCTGCACTACCGCACCATCGACGTGAGCACCTTCAAGGAACTCGCCCGCCGCTGGTATCCGGCCGTCTACCTCAACCGTCCGCCGAAGAACGGCGGCCACCGCGCGCTCGCCGACATCATCGAATCGCTCGACGAACTGCGTTACTACCGCAAGGCGTTCATGGCCCCGGTGCCCGGTCCGAGCGAAGCGGAGGCGAAGGCCATCGCCTCTGAAATCCAGGAAACCAGCCTGCTCAACAAGGACTGACAGCACGACTCCAGCGAGAGGAACCGCATGACCGCAGCTGATTGGACCACCATCGGCCAACCGCAGGATATCCGCCTTGTGGTCGCCGACATGGACGGCACGTTACTTGACGAACGAAGCCGAATCCCCGACGGATTCTGGCCCATGCTCGCCCGGCTCAAACGCCGTGGCGTCGAATTCGTGCCCGCGTCCGGACGCCAATACGCCACGCTGCGCAACATGTTCGCCGACAAAGCCGCGGAGATTCTCGACGGGGGAGAACTGTCCTATATCGCGGAAAACGGCAATGTGGTGGCGCTCGACGGCAAAGTCGTGGAAGTGCATGGCGTCGATTTGGACGTCACGCGTCACGTCATCGACCTGGTCGACGACGCCGCTGCCTCCGGCGAGCATAACGTGGGACTGGTGGTGTGTGGCCTCAAATCGGCATACGTGCAGCGTTCCGACAAGCCGTTCCTCGATGAAGTCGGCAAATACTACGCGGCGCTGAGCATCGTGGACGATCTGCACGAAGTGCTCGACTTCGCGCAGGAACCGTCCGCCTACATCCCTGACGGCGACGCCGAAATCGTTCTGAAACTCGCGATCCTCGACCTTGACGGCTCCGAACGATTCACCAACGAAAAGCTCACACATCTGCGCGCGGACTACCAGGTGGTCGTCTCCGGCAAACTGTGGGTGGACATCATGAACATCGAAACCGACAAAAAGCAGGGCGTCGAGGCGTTGCAGCGCGTGCTCGGCGTCACACCCGCGCAGACGGCGGTGTTCGGCGACTACCTCAACGATCTGCTCATGCTTGAGGCGGGCGACTGGTCGTTCGCCATGGGCAACGCGCACCCCGATTTGAAGGCCGCCGCGCGCTACATCGCACCGTCGAACGTCGAGCACGGTGTGCTCAAGGTTGTGGACAGGCTGGTTGCCTGACGATTTCGTTGCATGGGGCGCGGTGATGTAAAGAAGGTGGCGTAATGAGGCAATCCGAGGCGCTTGCGATTCTGGGTTCCGGCGCAAGCGTGTTCCTGACGGGCGCGCCCGGTGCCGGCAAAACCTACGTGCTCAACGAATTCATACGGCAGGCGCGTGCCGACGGCGCATCCGTGGCCGTCACCGCATCCACGGGCATCGCTGCCACGCATATCAACGGCACCACCATCCATTCCTGGAGCGGCATCGGCTTGGCCACGGCATTGACCGACAATCTGGTTAAAACCGTTCGCACACGCCGCAAACGCAAGCTGCAGGAAGCCGACATCCTCATCATCGACGAGGTCTCCATGCTGCACGCGTGGCTGTTCGACATGGTTGACCGGATCTGCCGCATCATCCGCCGCGACGAACGTCCGTTCGGCGGGCTGCAGGTGGTGTTGTCCGGCGATTTTTTCCAGCTGCCGCCGGTTTCGGTATCGGGACGCAACAACGACCTGATCGCGCCGTCCGCCGAATATCTGGCCAGTCGCGAACGGTACATGCGCGCCGGACTCAATCCCGAAGGTTTCGTCACCGAATCGTTGGTATGGCGCGAATTGAACCCCGTTGTCTGCTATCTGACCGAACAGCATCGTCAGGATGACGGCCAGCTGTTGAACGTGCTGACCGACATTCGCGAAGGCGCGGTGGACGATGGCGACCGCAATGTGCTGCTGACCCGGTTGGGGGCCATTCCGGAACCCGGGCAGCAGGCGGTGAACCTGTTCCCCGTCAACAGGCAGGCCGACGCGCTTAATGACCTGCGCCTGTTCGAAATCAAGGAGGAACCGCACGAATACCTCGCCGAATCCGAGGGCGCGGCGAATCTGGTGGAACGGCTCAAAAAGAACATGCTCGCTCCCGAACGCTTGTACCTCAAAACGGGCGCGGCCGTGATGGCGGTGCGCAACGACACCGACCACCAGTACGTCAACGGGTCGCTCGGCACCGTGCGTGGATTCACCACGCAATCGCAGGGCGGCTGGCCGATCGTCGAATTCGAAAACGGCAACATCGTCACCATGAAGCCGAATTCCTGGCAGATGCAGGACGGCGATGCCGTGCTCGCCACGGTCAAACAGGTGCCGTTGCGCTGCGCGTGGGCCATCACCATCCACAAATCGCAAGGCATGACGCTCGATCGTGCCGTCATGGATTTGCGACGCACATTCGCGCCGGGCATGGGATACGTGGCGCTGTCGCGAGTGGAAGGGCTCGACGGCCTGTATCTGCAAGGCGTCAACGAGCGCATGTTCCTGGTCTCACCGGACGCGGTCCGTCTTGATGGACAATTGCGATTGGAGTCGGCTCAGGCCGCCGATACGCTTGCCTCCGACGGTGTCGGAGCATTCCGCGCCCGCATGCCGCAACCGGCCGCCGGTGAGGATGACGAATTCGCGCAGGACGTGCTGTTCTGACCCGCTGCTAAATATCAGCCCATCGCCTGCAGGGAACGCGCAAGATCCGGGTCGAGCTCAACTTCGTCCTCGACGCTTTCCGGATCGGGGTCCCAACAGCTGGCGATCACGCAGGCCAGTCCGACGAGCAACCAAAGCGGGTTGCGCTGCAGGAACTCAAGACCTGGAATCGCCCGCGTGACGATGATCCATATCACCATGCCGGCCAGCGCAATCGCATTGAACGGCTTCTTCCATGGCAGGGAAATCAACGTGACGCACAATACGGCCAGGCACAGGCCGATCCATTGGTTGCCTTCGGTCAGCACTTCCGGCGCTGCCGCCGCGAAGACGAAATAGCAGATGATGCCGATCCAGCCGAGTTTGTTCCAAATCGAAATGTGCGCGGTGACGTGACGCATGCTGCGTCCTTTCCTTATGAAGCGATATGGTGCTGATTCCAGTATCATAGAAACGGCTTTAGACTTATTTATAACTCTATAAATAACGTTTTTCGCGTATTGGTGTGCGATTCGAGGACGTGTGGCGCATCCAAGTCGGCTTACCTGAGTAATTTGGAACGTATGACCAAAGCACTTCGTATGTCTACCATGTTCCTGCGCACCCTGCGCGAGGACCCCGCCGATGCCGACGTCGTGTCGGACAAGCTGCTGCAGCGCGCCTGCTACCTGCGCAAGGCCGCTCCGGGCATCTGGACCTGGCTGCCGCTGGGCCTCAATGTCCTGAACAAGATCGAGAACATCATCCGCGAGGAGATGGCGTCCATCGACGCCCAGGAAGTCCACTTCTCCGGACTGCTGCCGCGCGAGCCGTATGAGGCCACCCACCGCTGGGAGGAATACGGCGACAACATCTTCCGTCTGAAGGACCGCCACGAGGCCGACTACCTGCTGGCCCCGACCCATGAGGAAATGTTCACCCTGCTGGTCAAGGACCTGTACTCCTCCTACAAGGACCTGCCGGTGACCCTCTACCAGATCCAGACCAAGTACCGCGACGAGTTCCGTCCGCGCGCCGGCCTGATCCGCGGCCGCGAGTTCATCATGAAGGACGCCTACTCCTTCACCCTCGACAAGGAAGGCCTCGTCAAGGCCTACATGGACGAGCGCGGCGCATACGAGCGCATCTTCAACCGTCTCGACCTGAAGTACGTGCCGGTGCACGCCATGGCCGGCCCGATGGGCGGCTTCGAATCCGAGGAGTTCCTGGCTCCGATGGAGATCGGCGAGGACACCTTCGCCCAGTCGCCGTCCGGCAAGGCCTGGAACGTCGAGGCGCTGACCACTCCGGAACCGGAAGCCATCGACTTTACCGCAACGCCGGCAGCCGAAAAGCGCCCGACCCCGGACGCGGCCACCATCGACAAGATGGTCGAATTCGCCAACGTCAACCATCCTCGTTCCGACGGCCGCGATTGGCAGGCCTCCGACATTCTGAAGAACGTCGTCATCGCCGTCATGCATCCGCAGGACGAAGACCACGACGAGCCGTGGCGCGAGCTCGTGGTCGTAGGCGTTCCGGGCGACCGTACCGTCGACATGAAGCGTCTTGAGGCGCAGTTCACCCCGGCCGAGATCGAGGAAGCCACCGACGAGGATCTGAAGAAGCATCCGGAACTCGTCAAGGGCTACATCGGACCGATGGCGCTTGGCCCGCAGGCGCGCGACGGAAAGAAGGCCGAGAACGCGTCCGAGACCGGTGACGCGCTGCGCTACCTGATCGACGCGCACGTGGCACGCGGTTCCGCATGGTTCACCGGCGCCGACGAGCAGGACGTGGATTACTACGATTTGGTGTACGGCCGCGATTTCGAGGCCGACGGCACCGTCGAAGCCGTGCAGGTACGTCATGGCGACATGAGCCCGGACGGTTCCGGCCCGCTGAGCTTCGAGCGCGGCGTGGAAATCGGCCAGGTGTTCCAGCTGGGCCTCAAGTATTCCAACGCGCTCGGCCTGAAGGTGCTCGACCAGAACGGCAAGACCGTTCCGGTGTGGATGGGCTCCTACGGCATCGGCGTCTCCCGTGTGATGGCCTGCATCGCCGAAACCCATCACGACGAGAAGGGTCTGGCGTGGCCGGCAGTCATCGCGCCGGCACAGGTGCACGTCGTGGCCACCGGCAAGGATGCGGCCGCGTTCGAAGCCGCAGAACAGCTGATCGGTGAGCTTGAGGCCAAGGGCATCGAAGTCATCTTCGACGACCGCAAGAAGGTGTCTCCGGGCGTCAAGTTCAAGGACGCCGAACTCATCGGCGTGCCGATCATCGCCGTCGCCGGCCGCGACACCGTCAACAACGGCACCATCGAAGTGCGCGACCGCAACGGTGAGAACGCCGAAGCGGTGCCGGTCGCGGACGCCGCGCAGGCGATCGCGGACCGCGTCGCTGCACTGCTCAAGTGACATACGGCAATCCGTAGCGCGTCGGTTTGATCCGACGAACGACATACGGCAACGGAAGACCATCAAGCAGGTGGTCTTCCGTTTTTTGTTTTTCATGGGGAATACCGTGCGCATCTCACGCACATGAGGATTGTGGATGTCGGTGGATAAGTCGAAATTATCCACTGACAATCCACGACTCGCCCGACGATCTCAAGTTATCCACATTCTCCGGTTGGGCTTGCAGACGGATGGAACGTTCGGCGATAGTGGTCTTACCGCGGAAACGTGAAGATGCGGGAAGGGCATGCAGTTTACCCTCTCTCACCATAAATCCACCTCACTGCCTGTCGCTTCCGTGCCGTCAACGGCGCTTTCCGCGGTCCATCATTCGTCAAACAGAAAGGGCCGAACATGGCGCAGCAGCAGGGTCTCCTCACCATCACGGGATATGTGGGCGGCCAGCCCACGCAATTCAATCGGGAAGGCATGCCGCATGCCAGCTCATTCCGGCTGGCCAGCACCAGACATTATTTCGATGGCCGAACGCAACAGTGGAAGGACCTGCCCACCACATGGATCACGGTGAAGGCATATCGAGGCCTTTCCGAAAGCATCTGCCAATCGTTCAAAAAAGGCGAACCGGTCATCGTGACCGGCGTGCTGGCGGCGGAAAGCTGGGTGGACCAGAACGGCAAGCAACAGTCGAAACTCGTCATGGAAGCGAATGCGGCGGGGCATGATTTGAGCTACGGTGTCTCCACCTTCCGCAAACTCGCCAAGAAAAACGATTCCGGCCAGCAAGACGCGCAGCCTGGACAGGCTTTAGGACGTGATCCATATGTGCAAGCCGCCCAACAGCGGGGCGAAACTTCAGTCAATGCGATGGACGGGCAGAGTTCCGGCGTTGACGAGCAAGGCGGCTCGCAGGCCGGTGCGGATAGCAACGCCGCCGAACCCCTACGTGAGGAATTCGGCGGCGATGGCTTCTGACGATTGCCTGACGCTTATGCGATCGCTGGCATGGCCTGTTACCAGATGCGCACGCGTTGCTCCGGTGCGAGCCACATGCCGTCGCCGGGCTGCACGCCAAACGCCTTGTGGAACAGGTCCACATTACGGGCGATGCCGTTCGTACGGCATTCGGCGGGGGAGTGCGGGTCGATCTGCAGATACTGCTCCGCCAACTCGTCGCGATTCTTAGTGCGCCAAATCGAAGCGTAGCTCAGGAAGAAACGCTGCAGGCCGGTGAAGCCGTCGATTTCAGGAGCATCGGCAAGCGCGGCTTCGATGGCTTCCGTGGAACCATCCTTGCCGCGGCCGGCCGCTTCATCGAGAGCGAACGCATAGGCCTTGAGAGCGATGTTCACGCCGCTCAAATCGCCGATGTTCTCGCCGATGGTCAACGCGCCGTTCACATGAGGGGCCTTCGACGGGTCATCCGAATACTTTTCGGCGAGCTGCGTCGGCACGAACTCGTTGTACTGGTCGATGAGCTTCTGGGTGAGCGCCTTGAAATTGGCCTTGTCCTCTTCGGTCCACCAGTCGTTGAGTTTGCCGTCGCCGTCGTATTGCGAGCCCTGGTCGTCGAAACCGTGGCCGATCTCATGGCCGATCACCGCGCCGATGCCGCCGTAGTTCGCGGCATCCTCGGCATCCGGGTTGAAGAACGGCGGCTGCAAAATGGCGGCCGGGAACACGATCACGTTCATGGACGGCTCATAGTAGGCGTTCACCGTCTGCGGATTCATCAGCCATTCGTCCTTGTCGACGGCCTTGCCCACCTTGGCCAGCTGGTAGCCGGTCTCATACAGGTTCGCGGCACGCATGTTCTGGGCGAAGCCGGCGTCCTCGCGCACATCCAGCGCGGAATAGTCACGCCAATGGTTCGTGTAGCCGATCTTCGGCACGAACTTGGACAGCTTCTCCAATGCCTTGGCCTTGGTCTCGTCGCCAAGCCAAGTGGAATTGGAGATGGACACACGGTAGGCGTCGATGAGATTGCCGACCAGCTGCTCCATACGCTGCTTGGAGGTTTCGGGGAAGTGACGCTTCACGTATTCGCGGCCGACATCCTCGCCGCAGATGCCGTTGACCAGCGAGACGCCACGCTTCCAACGCACACGCTGCTCCTTCTGCCCGGACAGCGTCTTGCCGTAGAAGTCGAAATTCGTTTCGTCGAATTCGTGGGGAAGCTCCAATGTGGAGCCGATCACCACATGCACGCGGGCCCACAGCTTGAGATCATCCAGCGACGCTTCCTTCCAGAACGCGTTGAGTCCGGTGAGGAAGCTTGGCTCATGCACGATCGTGTGGCTGAAACAGCCGCGGAAATCCAACGGCTGCACGGCAGCCGCGGTGGTCGCGTCGTAAGCGTTCTGCCAGGCGTCGATCCAAGCGTCCAGGTCAACATCGGCGAGCATGGCGCACAGGTCGGCGTAATCCGTCGGGTTATAGGTCTTCACCGAATCGCGCGTGGACACGTTGTCCCAATGGTTCGCCGCGATGCGCGTCTCCACGTCAAGGAAACGCTTGGCCTGCGCATGGGCATCCTCGTCATCGGCCGCAAGATGCGCGTTCTTCAGCTGCTTGGCGACCATCTCGACATACGCCTCACGGATTGGCGCGTAATGGTCTTCCCTGTAGTAGGCCTCGTCCGGCAGATCCAAACCGTCCTGTTCGATGTGCACGACATTGGTCTCCGGCGCTCCCGGATCTCCGTAAACGGCGATGCCGATCAGGTCTGGACCGCCGGTCGGGTTCATGGCGCCAAGCGCGCGGGTGAGCACGGCCTTGTCTTCGGCCTCGTCGATGGAAGCCAACTGGTCTTCGATGGCGGCGAGTCCGGCCGCGTCGATGGCATCGACGTCAAGGAAACTATGGTACAAAGCGCGCGACTTGACGGCTGGGCAATCATCCTCTTCAAGGATGTCGCGGATCTGGTTTTCCGCATCCTCGGCGAGCTTGTCGAAGGAACCATACCGGGAACGGTCGTCGGGAAGACGGTACATGTCGACCCACGGGCCGTTGACGAAGCGGAACAAGTCCTGAGACGGGCCGGTCACGGCGGAGAACGATGCCGGATCGATACCCGAAACCAAAGAATTCGAAGTGTTGTTCATGGCTTCACACTATCCATCTTTGGTGACAACATCGTGTATTCGAATCGAATATTCGGGTGGAACGCAAGGTGGAATACAGAAAGGAGAACATCGTTCGCCGGTGTATGGCCCGCGAAGTAGGGTTGAAGGCATGATCGAACTGAAAACCCCTAAAGAGATTGAAGCGATGAAGCCCGCAGGCCGCTTCGTCGGCGGCATCCTGCGCGACCTGAAGGAATTCACCAAGGTCGGCACCAATCTGTTGGAAATCGACGAATTCGTCCACAAGCGCATCGTGGACCGCAAGGGCGCCTCGTCCTGCTACGTCGACTATGCGCCTGATTTCGGCACCGGTCCGTTCGCGCACTACATCTGCACGTCCGTGAACGACGCCGTGCTGCACGGCGTTCCGTACGACTACAACCTGAAGGACGGCGATCTGGTCAGCCTCGATCTGGCGATCAACGTCGACGGATGGGTCGCGGATTCCGCCATCAGCTTCTGCGTCGGCACGCAGCATCCCGACGACCTGCGCCTGATCAAGTGCACCGAAGAGGCTTTGGCGGCCGGCATCGAAGCCGCTCAGCCGGGCAATCGTCTGGGCGACGTCTCCTGCGCCGTCGGCGACGTGGCACGCGAATACGGCTACCCGATCAACCTAGAGTTCGGCGGACACGGCGTCGGCCATATCATGCACGGCGATCCGCACGTGCCGAACGACGGCAAGGCGCATCACGGCTACAAGCTGCGTCCGGGCCTGGTCATCGCCATCGAACCGTGGTTCCTCAAGACCACCGACGAGATCTACCAGGATCCGAAGGACGGCTGGACGCTGAAGAGCGAGGACGGCTCCCGTGGCGCACACAGCGAGCACACCATCGCCATCACCGAAAACGGTCCGGTGATCCTCACCGTCCGCGACTAGTCCAAAACCTTATGAAAACGGGCTTGTGCGATTACGCACAGCCCGTTTTTTCATGCCCGTTTTGAGACGGAACCCACATATCGAAACGCGCATGCCATATAGTGGGCGGTACTTTTTGAACTGGTAAGGAGCGAACGAGTATGGCCACAGCCAATCTGAGTGTGGAATCCAAGGACTTCACCCTGCCGGTGGTCGAAGCCACGGCGGGCGCGGACGGCATCGTGGTATCCACGCTGCGCAATGATGGCTGGGTCACACTCGACCCCGGTTTCCTCACCACCGCGCAATGCGAATCGAAAATCACGTACATCGACGGCAAGAACTCGATTCTGCGCTACCGCGGCTATCCGATCGAGCAGCTGTGCGAACAGTCCGACTTCCTTGAAGTCGCTTGGCTGCTGCGTCACGGCGAACTGCCGAACAAGGACCAGTACGACCGTTTCATCTCCGACATCAACCACCGCACGATGGTGGGGGAGGACTTCCGTACGTTCATGGGCTCCTTCCCGCGCACCGCGCATCCGATGAGTGTGATGGCGTCCGCGGTCAACGCGCTCGCCACGTTCTACCCGGACACCACGGACATCAACGATTCCGACCAGCTGGACGAAGCGGCGACCATCATCATGGCCAAGGCGCGCACCATCGTCAGCTACATCTTCCGCCGCCGTCGCGATGAGCCGATGCTGTACCCGGACTACTCGCGTGGCTATGTCGACGATTTCCTGCGCATGTGCTTCGCCGTGCCGTATGAGCCGTTCGAATCCGATCCTCTGTACGTGCACGCGCTTGGCCGTCTGCTCATCATCCATGCCGACCACGAGCAGAACTGCTCCACGTCCGTGGTGCGCATCGCCGGTTCGGCGCACGCCAACCTGTATTCCGCGGTCGCGGCCGGCATCAACGCGCTGTCCGGCCCGCTGCACGGCGGCGCCAACGAGGCGGTGCTCCGCCAGCTCAAGGCCATCCGAGACTCCGGCAAAACCGTCAAGGAATTCGTGGAGGACGCGAAGGCCAACGGGCATCGCATCTCCGGCCTCGGCCACCGCGTGTACAAGTCGTACGATCCGCGCGCGGCGATCGCCAAGACCTATCTGCAGAAGATCATGGAACGCGCCGACACGCTGAAGCTGCCGGCGGACGAGCGCGCGCTGTTCGACGTGGCCACCGAACTGGAGCAGATCGCATTGAGCGACGATTACTTCGTGTCTCGTCATCTGTATCCGAACGTCGACTTCTACACGGGACTGATCTACCGTGCGATCGGCTTCGATCCGTCCATGTTCACCACGCTGTTCGCGTTGGGCCGCATCCCCGGCTGGATCGCGCAATACCGTGAGATGCTCGCCGATCCGAACACGAAGATCGGCCGTCCGCGCCAGGTGTACACCGGCTACACGGAACGCGATTACGTGCCGATGGACCAGCGCCACTGAACGATATTGACACGCGGCTCCGGTTTCGGACGTGCGCATGCGCCTGCCATGGCTTGCCGCTACAGTGTTTCAAGGAACGAAAGAACCTAACGAATCGCTGGAACCGGTCTACGGCTCCGGCATGGTCAAAGGAGCGTACACATGACTGAACAGCGCACCGCATGGGGTTGGGGTCTGGCAAGCATCGATGCGGCCGGCAACACCCTTGACGTGTGGTATCCGGAACTCACGTTGGGCGAGGCTCCGGCTGAAACCTCGCGTCCGAATCACAACTTCGGCGCCATCGCGCATGACGAGGCCGACGCGCGTGGCGTGCGCCGCATGCCCGTGTTCACCGTGTCCAAGCTGGACGAGCCGATCGAGGACGCCGCCGACGCCTATCTGCGTCTGCACCTGCTGAGCATGCGTCTGGCCAAGCCGAACACGTTGAATCTCGACGGCATCTTCGCCAAGCTCAACAACGTGGTGTGGACCAACTACGGTCCGTTCGCCGTCGACGATTTCGCTTTGCGCAAGCTTGACGTGATGGCCGCCACCCGACAGTCCGGAGCCGTGTTGGCGCCGCACGTCGATGTGAACGTGCTGTCGATTGACAAGTTCCCCCGCATGGTCGACTACGTCGTGCCGACCGGCGTGCGCATCGGCGACGCCGACCGCGTGCGACTGGGCGCGCACCTGTCCGAAGGCACCACCGTCATGCACGCCGGCTTCGTGAACTTCAATGCGGGCACCCTCGGCGTCTCCATGGTCGAAGGCCGCGTCTCGCAGGGCGTCGTGGTCGGCAACGGCTCCGACATCGGCGGCGGCGCGTCCATCATGGGCACCCTGTCCGGCGGCGGCAAGCTCAAGAACTCCATCGGCGAGCACTCCCTGCTCGGCGCGAACGCCGGCATCGGCATCTCCCTGGGAGACAACTGCGTGGTCGAAGCGGGCCTGTACGTCACCGCCGGCACCAAGGTCACCATCTACGACAAGGCCAAGGTCGCCGCCGGCGAACCGCTCGAAACCGTCAAGGGCGCCGAACTGTCCGGCAAGGACAACATCCTGTTCATCCGCAACTCCGTGTCCGGCCGCATCGAGGCGCGCTACCGCAAGACCGGCATCGAGCTCAACGAGAAACTCCACAAGAACTGAAAACGGAATGGCGGAGAGCGTCATCCGCGCTCTCCGCAAGAGGAAACTCGTGAAAATCACACTGATCACCGTCGGCAAGGTCAAAGAGAAGTATCTGCGCGACGCCATCGCGGAATATTCGAAACGACTGGGCCGGTATTGCAAGCTCGACATCGTCGAAGTGGCCGACGAGAAGACACCGGAGCATGCCAGCGACGGACTCGAACGGCAGATCAAGGCCAAAGAGGGCGAACGCATCGCCAAACATATTCGTGACGATGCGTTCGTCATCGCCCTCGCCATCGAAGGCAAGCAGCTCACCAGCGAACAGCTCGCCGCGAAAATCAACGACCTCGGACTCCACGGCACCAGCCATATCCAACTCATCATCGGCGGCTCATTGGGACTCGACCCCGCGATCCTCAAACGAGCCGACTACCTGCTGAGCTTTTCCAAAATGACGTTCCCGCACCAGCTGATGCGGGTGATTCTGCTGGAGCAGATCTATCGCGCATACAAAATCAACGCCGGAGAACCTTACCACAAGTGATTTTCGAGGCGTTTCGCAAGAAACGCTAAGTAGGGGCGAACCGGTATAGTGGCGCGTATGAGTGACTACAGGGACGAACGCGAGCAGCGAGAACGCCGTCGCCGCACCATGGTGCGCACGGTGTGCATCGTCATCGCCGCGGCGATGCTGCTGAGTCTGGTCATTCCTGCGATCTACGCGGGGCTTTGACGCCTTCGGGCCCGTATGATCCGAAACGGGCCCCGGTTTCCCGTATGCGTGCGGACAGGTTCGCGGTCCGTCCATGTGGGAAATGGATGTGGGCACGTGGAAAAACCTTATGGATTGTGCGGGAGCCGTGGACGGCTCCATGTCAGAATAGTCAGGAACGTAATAGAAATGTATGGTGTAAACGATGGCAGAATTTGATTACTCCGAGGCGATCAGCGAAGCGCGCGCCAAATACGAGTCCATTTCCAAGGCCCTCGACGTCGATCGACTGACCGCCGAGGCCAAGGACCTTGAAGTGAAAGCGGCCGAACCCGGATTGTGGGACGATCCGGAAAACGCACAGAAAGTGACCAGCAAGCTGTCCGCGGTGCAGTCGCAGCTCAAGCGTCTGGCATCCGCCGACCAGCGCATCGAGGACGTGGAGACCCTGGTCGAGCTTGGCCAGGAGGAAGAGGACGCCGACACGTTGGCCGAGGCGAAGGCCGAAGTCGAAAGCATCCAGAAGGATCTCGACGATATGGAGATCCAGACGCTGCTTGACGGCGAATACGACGAACGTTCCGCCGTGGTGACGATCCGTTCCGGCGCCGGCGGCGTGGATGCGGCCGATTTCGCGCAGATGCTGCTGCGCATGTACCTGCGTTGGGCGGAACGCAACGGATACAAGGCCAAGGTCATGGACACCTCCTACGCGGAAGAAGCCGGCATCAAGTCGGCCACGTTCCAGGTGGACGCCCCGTACGCATACGGGCGACTGAGCGTGGAGGGTGGCACCCACCGTCTGGTGCGTATCTCCCCGTTCGACAACCAGGGCCGCCGTCAGACCAGCTTCGCCGCCGTGGAAGTGGTTCCGCTGGTCGAAGCGACCGATCACATCGACGTGCCGGATTCCGAAATCCGCGTCGACACCTACTGCTCGTCCGGTCCTGGCGGACAGGGCGTGAACACCACGTATTCCGCGGTGCGCATCACCCACATCCCGACCGGCATCGTGGTGACCATGCAGGACGAACGCTCTCAGATTCAGAACCGCGCCGCCGCCATGGCCGTGCTGCAGTCCCGACTGCTGGTGCTGCGCCACGAGGAGGAAGCCAAGAAGAAGAAGGAGCTCGCCGGAGACATCAAGGCCAGCTGGGGCGACCAGATGCGCTCGTATGTGCTGCATCCGTACCAGATGGTCAAGGACCTGCGCACGGGGTATGAGACCTCGCAGACCCAGGCTGTCTTCGACGGCGACATCGACGAGTTCATCGAAGCCGGCATCCGCTGGCGTCACGAACAGCGTCGCGCGGCAGCCGAGGAACAAGAAGCCTAAGCGATAGGCGGAGGGAAAACACGATGGCGCTGATCTCGCTTGAACATGTGAGCAAAGTCTATCCAAAGGGCACGCGTCCCGCATTGGATGACATCAATCTTGACATCGATCGAGGTGATTTCGTCTTTCTTGTGGGCGCGTCCGGTTCCGGCAAGACCACCTTGCTGAGCCTGCTGCTTCGCGAGGAGGAAGCCACGGATGGCGAGATCCGCGTCGCCGGCAACGATCTGCGACGCCTGTCCGCACGGCAGGTGCCGCATTATCGCCGGCAGATCGGCTTTATCTTCCAGGATTACAAGCTGCTCAACAACAAGACGGTATGGGAGAACGTCGCCTTCGCACTTGAAGTGATCGGCACAAGCCGTTCCACCATCAAATCGCTGGTGCCCAAAGTACTGCAGACGGTGGGGCTCACAGGCAAGGAAAACAACTACCCCCATGAGCTGTCCGGCGGCGAAGCGCAACGCGTCGCCATCGCAAGGGCGTATGTGAACCATCCTCAGATCCTGCTCGCCGACGAGCCTACGGGCAACCTCGACCCGACCACGTCGCTGGGCATCATGGAAGTGTTGGACGCCATCAACCGTACCGGCACCACCATCGTCATGGCCACGCACAACGAGGAGATCGTCAACTCCATGCGCAAACGCGTGGTCGAATTGCACACCGGCAAGATCGTGCGCGACGAGCAGCAGGGATCCTACGATTCCGCGCTGTATTTCCCGGACGCCGAAGTCGAGTCGAAATCGCACCAGGCATTGGGCACTTCCGATCCGAACGCGAAATACCGTCGACAGAACGCCATCGATTCAACGAACGCTCCTGACGACACCGTCGACGTGGAAGGCGCGACGCGCGCCGAAACCGTGGTGAACGCCGTGGATGTGGTCGCCGCTGCCGTCCATGACGGACAGGGGAACGACGGCATCGCCCGTCTTGCCAAATCCGTGCATTCCGGACGCACCGGCCGTTACGGCGAGGCCTTCGCGTCAGTGGAGACCACCTTGACCTGGGGCAAGGGACTGAGCCTCGAACAGATGGCCGACCAGGAACAGGCCGAGCAAACCGAACGGAACGAACAGGCCAAGACCTCCGCTGAAAATGATGCCTCCGAGACTGGTGCCGACGAAGTATCGGCGCTGTCCGCTCCGCCTGCACCGCCCGTTCCACCGACCCAAACCGAGCCTCCGACACCGCCCGAACCGCCCGTCCCGCCGGCACCGTCCGATGAAAACCCTGAGGGCACCAAGGAGCACGACTGATGCGTTTTCGTTTCATCCTTTCCGAAACATGGAACAGCCTCAAGCGCAATGTTTCAATGATCATCTCCGTCATGCTGGTCACATTCATCTCCTTCCTGTTCATCGGCGTGTCCGGCCTGATGCAGGCACAGATCACCGCCGCGAAGGGCGAATGGTACGACAAGGTCGAAGTGGTCGTATGGCTGTGCCCGGACGGTGCCAGCCAGGCGGCGTCCTGCTCGTCGGGCAAGGCGCCTTCCAACCAGGAGATCGTCGATCTGGAGAACGTGATCAACGAGGAAGCCGGCAACATCGTCTCCAAAATCACATATGTGAGCCGTGAGGACTTCTACAAGAACACCTTCCTCAAGCAGTATCCGAACGGCGAATACCAAGGACGCGTGCTCACCGCCGCCGACATGCAGGGGTCGCTGCGTCTGAAACTGAAGGACCCGACCAAATACCAAGTGGTATCCGAAGTGTTGAGCGGCCGCACCGGTGTCGAGGAAGTGCAGGATCAACGCAAGATCTTCGACCCGGTCTTCTCGGTGCTGAACCGTGCGACGGCGGTCACCGTGGCGCTCGCCGGCGTGATGATCCTGGTGGCCATCATGCTGACCGGCACGACGATTCGCATGAGTGCCGCCTCGCGTAAGAACGAGACCGAGATCATGCGACTGGTGGGAGCCTCGAACTGGACCATCCGCCTGCCGTTCGTGTTGGAAGGCGTGTTCGCGTCGCTGATTGGTTCGCTGCTCGCCTGCGGAACGTTGAGCGCCATGGTGAAGCTGTTCATCACGGATTGGCTGTCGAAGAGCGTGCAGTGGATGCCTCTGATCAACCAGAAGACGGTATGGCTGCTTGCACCGGCCCTTGTGGTGGGAGCCGTCGTGCTGTCGATCGTCGCGTCCAGCATCTCGCTGAGGAAGTACCTGAAGGCATAAACCGGCGGAGTGCTGAACGAGATGTTCAGCATATTTGAAGTTTGCTGGATACAATGTCGAAATAGGTGGATTTCGGGAAGGGAATACATGTCTAGGAAAATGACGAGACAGGTGCGGCCCATCGTTGGACTGATGCTTGCTTCGGCTATGTTCTGCGCCGGCGGCGTCGCGGTCGTCGCCGCGCCGGCTCCGCAGGCGCATGCCGTGAGCATGTCGGAATACCAGGCGAAGGTGTCGAACCACGCCAAGCTGAAGTCGCAGCTTGTCGGCGTGAGCAGCGATCTCGCCGACACGATTCTGCAGTTGGCCGATTTGAACGACAACCAGATTCCTGCGGCGGTCGAGGCCGCGGAATCTGCCCAGCAGGCGGCAGAACAGGCGCAGAGCCTGGCGGAAGCGACCACGCAGCGGTTGCAAGCGGCCCAGCAGGACAAGGCGAACCTTGAGGAGCAGATCAAACAGACCGGCTCCGACTATGATGACGCCAAGGCCGCCGTCGCGCAGCTCGCCCGCGAAAGCTTCCACGGCTCCAGCACGTCGGATGTGCTGGATTTCGTCACCGATTCGACGACCGCCGACGATTTCGTCAACAAGATGCAGTCACAGGCCGCGGTCACGCGAAGCGAATCCAACGCGGCAACCGACGCGGCGAACGAGCTGAACACGTCGATGAACCGCAAGGACCGTCTGGGCGCCATCGAACAGAAGATCACCCAGCTCAAGGAGCAGGCCGACCAGCAGGCGGCAAGCGCCCAGCAGGCGGCAAGCGAGGCCAGCGCCAAGCAGACCGCCCTGCAGAAGCTGCGTGACGAGGGCACGGCGAAACGTGAGAAGCTCGAATCGCAGAAGAGCCAGCTGACAACGCAGAGCGCCAAGGAAGCGGCGGACATCGTCGCCATGAAATCGCAGATCGATTCATGGAACAACCAGTACAACAATTCCAACAACGCCGCTGTCAACCCCAATAACAACCAGCAGCAGTCGCGTCCGAACAACAACACGAACTACAATCCCGCTCCCGCGCCTGCACCTGCGCCGGCTCCGACGCCCAATAACAACAATTCCGGCGGCGCCAGCGGCATGAACTATGCGGTGCCCGGCAATTGCCCGGCCGGTTCCGGATACTGCTACGGACACAACACCGGCAACACGGTCGGCGGTGCCGCGTATCCGTCCCGCCAGTGCACGCTGTGGGCATACCTGAGGCGTTCCCAGCTGAGCCTTCCGGTCGGCTCCTACATGGGCAACGGCGCCGATTGGGCCAATACCGCTCGTGGACTCGGATACCTGGTGAACAACACCCCGCATGTCGGCGCGGCGATGGTGTTCGCGCGCGGCCAAAGCGTAGGCGGACATTGGACCGCCGACTGGCAGTACGGCCACGTGGCCGTCGTGGAACGCGTGAACGCCGACGGTTCGGTCCTGATCTCCGAAGGCGGCACCGGCTTCGCGACGTTCCCGGCTTGGGAGACGATCTCCAACGCCGGAGCCTACCAGTACGTCCACTACTGACGGTTCCGTTCCAGACATGAAACCACGGCAAGCGCGCCGTCCGCATCGTCGGGCGACGCGCTTTCGTGATATGGTCGACGGAGTCGCGTTGCATACACTGATCGAAAGAACCGGGAAGGAGGTCCGACATGGCCAAGGAACAGGGAACCAAACCGATCGCGCAGAACAAGAAGGCGCGTCACGACTACGCCATCGAAGACAAGTATGAGGCCGGTCTCGTGTTGACCGGCACCGAAGTGAAGTCGCTTCGTGAAGGACGGGCGTCGCTGGCCGAATCGTTCATCACCATCGACCGTCGTGGGGAGATGTGGCTTGAGGGAGCCAACATTCCCGAATATCTCAACGGCACGTGGAACAACCACGCACCCAAACGCAAGCGCAAGCTGTTGCTGCATGCGGCGCAGATCGACAAGCTGGCCCGCCAAACCCAGGCCAAGGGATTCACCATCATTCCGCTGAGCCTGTATTTCAAAGACGGCCGTGTCAAGGTCGAGATCGCGCTCGCCCGAGGCAAGAAGGAATTCGACAAGCGCCAGTCGCTTCGCGAGGAGCAGGACAAGCGCGAGGCGCTGCGAGCCATGCGATACGCCAACAAGCAGGTGCGATAAATCGGAAAAATTCCGGTTTCACATAGTGAAAGAACGCCGATTCAGGAAAATTTTTGTAACACACCCTCTTTACGCTAGGATACGGTTCGGCTGAACAGGCCGATATGAATCCATAGGAGAGGGAACATGCAAGCAGGAAAAGCCCTGAAAACCGCCGCCGCGTTCATGTTGAGCGTGGCCATGCTCGCCACCGGCGCGGCATGCGGCACCAGCGACGACAGCGACGCCTCGGCGTCGAAATCCAGTTCGAAGTCCAGCGAACTGACCGGTTACGATGTTTCCGGCGTGAAGAAGGACGACGCGATCGCCAAAATGCTGCCGGATTATGTGACCAAGGACGGCAAGCTCACCATCGGCATGGATACGTCGTACGCGCCGGCCGAGTTCCTGGCCGCGGACGGCAAGACGCCGGTCGGCTTCGACGTGGACATCGCCAAGGCGCTGGCCGGAGTGTTCGGTCTTGAGGCCGATCCGGAAACCGCGAACTTCGATTCGATTATTCCGGCCGTCGGCGCCAAGTACGACATCGGCATCTCGTCGTTCACCGTCACCAAGGAACGCCTCGAGGCGGTCGACTTCGTCAGCCACTTCAACGCCGGCTCCGCATGGGCCGTGAAGAAGGGCAACCCGAACAAGGTCGACACGTCCGATCTGTGCGGCAAGAAGGTGGCCGTGCAGACCGCCACCATGCAGGAGACCGCCGCCAACAAGATGGCCAAGCAATGCAAGGCAGACGGCAAGGCGGAGATGGACGTCATCTCCAGCAAGCTGCAGACCGATGTGACCACCAACGTCGTCACCGGCAAGGCCGACGTGTTCTACGCCGATTCGCCGGTCGCCGGCTACGCGATCGCGCAGACCGACGGCGAACTCGAAACGCTTGGCAAGACCGAAGGCATCGCCCCGGAAGGCATCGTCGTCAAGAAGGGCGACCAGCAGATGGACGAGGCCTTGCAGAAGGCCCTGCAGAAGCTCATCGACGACGGCACCTACATGAAGATCCTCAAGTACTGGGGTGTTCAGGACGGTGCCATCAGCAAGCCGGAGATCAACACCCCCGGCACCAACGAGTGAATGTTTCGGAACTTTTGCGTCCGTTAATACGCTCGTAGCAATCCGCTCTTAGGTTATGCCATAGCCACGTTTGGCTGGTTGATTTGGCTGGGTTGAAGAGAGGACTTGCCATGATGAGGAACCTGAAAGGTTGGGCGGCGCTCGCGTTGAGCGCGGCGATGGTCGTCTCGATGGGAGCCTGCGGAACCTCCGACAAAACGGATTCCCAAGCTTCCGACGATTCGAATTCGTCGTCGACCACCGGTTACGACGTGTCCGGCGTGAAGAAGGACGAGAAGATCGCCAAGATGCTGCCGTCCTCCGTCACCAAGGACGGCAAGCTGACCGTCGGCATGGATACGTCGTACGCGCCGGCCGAGTTCCTGGCCGCGGACGGCAAGACGCCGGTCGGCTTCGACGTGGACATCGTCAAGGCGTTGGCGAAAACGTTCGGCCTCGAGGCGGATCCGCAGACGTCGAATTTCGATTCGATCATTCCATCAATCGGTTCGAAGTACGATATCGGCGTCTCGTCGTTCACCATTACCCCGGAACGCATGAAGGCCGTCGACTTCGTCAGCATGTTCAAGGCCGGTTCCACGTGGGTGGTCAAGAAGGGCAACCCGAACAAGGTCGACACGTCCGATCTGTGCGGATTGAAGATCGCGGTGCAGACCGGCACCACACAGGAGGAGGAAGTCAACAAGGGCGCCGAACAGTGCAAGGCGGACAACAAGCTTGACATCCAGATCCTGTCCAACAAGCTGCAGACCGATGTGACCACCAACGTCGTCACCGGCAAGGCCGACGTGTTCTACGCCGATTCGCCGGTCGCGGGTTATGCGATCTCCCAGACCGACGACCAGCTTGAGGCCTTTGGTGAGGACGTCGGTGTGACCAAGGAGGCCGTGGCCATCAAGAAGGGTGATTCCGACACGGCCAAGGCGGTGCAGGCGGCCATGCAGAAGCTGATGGATGACGGCACGTACATGAAGATCCTCAAGCATTGGGGCGTCGAATCCGGCGCCGTCGACAAGGCCGAGATCAACCCGACCGATTTGGGCTGATCGGCGCACTGACGCTGCGGGCGTAGGGGCATCGGACGTATATGGATCGATGCCCCTACGCTTTTTGCCGATTAACGTCGGCGTAGCATTGCGGTTTTATCGTGTGCCTTTGGAATACTGGACGTCTGATTGGCAAATGGACGATTACCGTTCAGTGGATGGGAAGAGAATAGAAGGAGAACCCACTATGTCGTTGAAATTCAAATCGTTTGCCGCTCTCGCGCTGAGCGCGGCCATGATGTTCTCCGTCGCCGCATGCGGCACCACGGATTCCGGTGACGCCAAAAGCGACTCGAAGGCGAAGAACACCACCGTTGGTTACGATGTGAGCACCATCAAGAAGGATGACGAGCTGGCCAAGCTGGCCGCCTCCGCGAAGACCGTCAAGGACGGCGAGCTGTCCGTCGGCATGGAACTGTCCTATGCTCCGGCCGAATTCTACGCCGAAGACGGCAAGACCCCGGTCGGCTACGATGTGGACATGTCCAAGGCCATCGCCCAGACGCTGGGCCTGAAGCCGAAGATCGTCTCCTCCATGTTCGACACCATCGTCCCGTCCATCGGTTCCAAGTACGATCTGGGCATCACCGCCATGACCATCACCGAAGAGCGTCTGCAGTCCGTCGACTTCGTAAGCTACTACCGCGCCGGCTCCACGTGGGCCGTGCAGAAGGGCAACCCGAAGAAGCTCGACACCTCCGACATGTGCGGCGCGAAGATCGCAGTGCAGACCGGCACCGTCCAGGAGGACGAGGCCAACAAGATCGCCAAGGGCTGCAAGGCCGACAAGAAGGCCGAAGTGATGTCCTACAAGCGTCAGGCCGAAGCCGCCACCGCAGTGGCCACCGGTAAGGCCGACGTGTTCTACGCCGATTCGCCGGTCGCCGGCTACGCGATCTCCCAGACCGACGGCCAGCTTGAGGCGCTCGGCGACGTTGAAGGCGTGGCCAAGCAGGGCATCGCCATCAAGAAGGGCGACCAGCAGCTCGACGAGGCTGTGCAGAAGGCCGTGCAGAAGCTGATGGATGACGGCACGTACATGAAGATCCTCAAGCATTGGGGCGTCGAGTCCGGCGCTCTCGACAAGGCTGAGATCAATCCGACCGACCTCAACTGATCTCATCAGATAGATAGAAAAAGGAAACAGCATCATGGCGAAGAAACAAGTCGACGGCGACGGCCTCGATATTCCCAATCGCATTAAAGCCTTGCCTGTCAAGCGTACGGGTCCGATCGTGGCGGCCATCATCGTCGCGCTCTTCGCCGCGATGCTGGTGCAGGCTTTGGTCACCAATCCGCGTTTCGAATGGAATGTGGTCTGGAAATACCTGTTCAACGAGAACGTACTGGAAGGCATCAAGTACACGCTGCTGCTGACCGTCATCTCGATGGTCATCGCCATCATTCTGGCGGTCATTCTGGCGGTCATGCGCAAATCCATCAACCCGGTGCTGCGCGGCGTGAGCTGGTTCTACATCTGGTTCTTCCGTGGAACCCCTGTGTACACGCAGCTGGTCTTCTGGGGTCTGTTCGCGGTGCTGGTGCCGCGTATCGGCGTGGGCATCCCGTTCACCTCAATCGAATTCTGGAGCATTGACTCCCAGTCTGTCATCACCGCGTTCAACGCGGCATGGCTGGGCCTAGCGCTCAACGAAGCCGCCTATCTGGCCGAAATCGTGCGTGCTGGACTTGAAGCCGTCGACCCGGGACAGACCGAAGCGGCCAAGGCCCTCGGCATGAAGCGTACACTCATCATGCGCCGTATCGTGCTGCCTCAGGCCATGCGCATCATCATCCCGCCGACCGGCAACGAATTCATCGGCATGCTGAAGACCACGTCGCTTGTCAACGCCGTGCCGTTCACGCTGGAACTGCAGTTCGCCACCACGGCGATCGCGACCCGTCTGTACAAGCCGATTCCGCTGCTGATCGTGGCCTGCATCTGGTATCTGGTCATCACCTCCATCCTGATGGTCATCCAGTCGCGACTCGAAAAGCACTTCGGCAAGGGCTTCGACGCCCGTCCCGCCGGAGCCCGCGGCAAGCGCACGCCGCTGCCGGGCAAGACCTTCGGCGAACCCAAGGATGACGTCGACAAGCAGAACGAAGCCACGTTCGCGGGAATGACCGCGTGAGGGGAATGACCATGAGCGAAATCACAACCAACGAAATCGTTCCCGCCGTCAAGGCGACCCAGGTGCACAAGGCCTTCGGCAACCTGCACGTGCTCAAAGGCATCGACATGACCGTCATGCCCGGCACCGTCACCGTGATTCTCGGACCGTCCGGTTCCGGCAAATCCACGTTCCTGCGTCTGATCAACCAGCTGGAAACCCTGACCGGCGGCGAAATCGACGTCGACGGCGAAATGATCGGCTACAAGTACGTCGACAAGGGCGGCGAACGTGTGCTGCAGACCCTGAACGACAAGGAAGTGGCCGAACAGCGTTCCAAACTCGGCATGGTGTTCCAGCGCTTCAACCTGTTCCCGCACATGACGGCTCTTGAAAACGTCATGGAGGCTCCGGTCCACGTCAAGCACATGGACAAGAAGGAAGCCCGCGAACTCGCCATTCAGGAGCTGAACCGCGTCGGCATGGGGGAGCGTCTCGACTACTATCCGGCACAGCTGTCCGGCGGCCAGCAGCAGCGCGTGGCCATCGCCCGCGCGCTTGCCATGAAGCCGGAGATCATGCTGTTCGACGAACCGACATCCGCGCTCGATCCGGAACTCGTCGGCGAAGTGCTCAACGTCATGCTCGACCTCGCCAAGGAAGGCATGACCATGGTGGTCGTCACCCATGAGATCGGCTTCGCGCGCGAGGTCGCCGACCAGATCGTCTTCATGGACGGTGGCGTGGTCGTCGAACAGGGCGGACCGGAGATCATCGACCATCCGAAGGAGTCGAGGTTTAAGGACTTCTTGCAGCACGTCCTGTAGCAAGTAAGGCTGTCGTACTGCCGTAAATTCCCAATCCACTGACGTCAAGCGTCCGCAGACGTCCGGTGGGTTGGGTTTTCTTTTTGCTGCCGACGATGGGCGCGTTGCGTGCGCCACTGGTTCGCACGATTTCCCTGGGGGAGTGGGATTTCGCATATATGGCAAAGATTTGTAAGGACGCGCGGCTTGGTTTCATGATTGACATCCTTACCCGATAGGCTAAGGAGCTATGTGTGGAATCGTAGGATATGCAGGAAATGTTCGGACCGCGTGCGGCAAACCCTTGGAGGTCTGCCTCCAGGGTCTTCAGCGATTGGAATACCGTGGATATGATTCGGCCGGCGTGGCGTTGACCGCGCCCGGCATGGACCATGTGGCGGTGCGTAAGAAGGCCGGCCGTCTCGCCAACCTGGTGCAGGACATCGAACGCGATCCGATGCCGGAAGCCACCGTGGGCATCGGCCACACCCGTTGGGCCACCAACGGCGTGCCGAACGACACCAACGCGCATCCGCACACCTCGCGTGACGGCAAAGTGGCCATCATCCACAACGGCATCATCGAAAACGCGTCCCAGCTGCGTCTCGACCTGCAGACGGAAGGCTACCATTTCGTTTCCGAAACCGATACGGAGGTCGCGGCGAAGCTGCTGGGCAAGATCAGCGACAAGATCATCGAAGAGACCGGCAAGCCTGACCTGTTCAAGGCCGTCCGCCGTCTCGCACGCATGCTGGAAGGCGCGTTCACCATCCTCGCCACCGATGTGCGCCAGCCGGACATCGTGGTCGGCGCCCGTCACGATTCGCCGCTGGTGGTCGGTCTTGGCGAAGGCGAGAACTTCCTCGGCTCCGACGTGGCCGCGTTCGTGGCCTACACCAAGCGCGCCATGGAAATCGACCAGGACCAGGCCGTGATGGTGTCCGCAGACAAAGTCGTCGTCTCCGACTTCATGGGCAACATCGTGCCCGATCCGAAGACCTACACCGTGGACTGGGATGCGTCCGCCGCCGAAAAGGGCGGTTGGGACTCCTTCATGGACAAGGAGATCCATGAGGATCCGGCCGCCGTGCAGCGCACTCTGCTGGGGCGTCTCGACGAGAACGGCAACATCAACCTCGATGAGGTGCGCATCGACGAGCATGATTTCAAAGCCATCGACAAGATCATCGTCATCGCCTGCGGCACGGCCGCGTATGCGGGCATGGTGGCCAAATACGCCATCGAGCATTGGGTACGCATTCCGGTAGAAGTGGAACTCGCCCACGAATTCCGCTACCGTGACCCGATCCTCACCCCCCGAACGTTGGTGGTGGCCATCTCGCAGTCCGGCGAGACCATGGACACGCTGATGGCGTTGCGCCACGCGCGTGAACAGGGCTCCAAGGTATTGGCCATCTGCAACACGCAGGGCGCGTCCATCCCACGCGAATCCGACGCGGTGCTCTACACCCACGCCGGTCCGGAAGTGGCGGTCGCCTCCACCAAGGCGTTCGTGGCGCAGATCACCGCCGCATACGTGCTCGGCCTGTATCTGGCCCAAGTCAAGGGTGCCATGTATCGAGACGAAATCGCCCAGACTTTGGAATCTCTGAAGGACATGCCCCGCAAGATCCAGTGGATTCTCGACACCCAGACCAAGACCGTGCAGGAAGCCGCCGAACAGATGGTGGATGCGAAATCGTTCCTGTTCCTCGGCCGCCATGTGGGCTATCCGGTGGCCATGGAAGGCGCGTTGAAGCTCAAGGAAATCGCCTACACGTTCACCGAAGGCTTCGCCGCGGGCGAACTGAAACATGGTCCGATCGCTTTGGTGGACGAAGGCGAACCGGTCGTATTCATCGTGCCGCCGGCGCGCGGCCGCAACGTGCTGCACTCCAAAGTCATCTCCGGCATCGAAGAGGTCAAGGCCCGTGGCGCCTACATCATCGCCGTGGCCGAGGAACACGATCCGGACGTGGAACGTTACGCCGACGTGGTCTTCTGGCGTCCCGCATGCCCGACGCTGATGAGCCCGCTGGTGGACGTGGTGCCGCTGCAGCTGTTCGCCATGGACATGGCCAAGCTCAAGAACTACGACGTCGACAAGCCGCGCAATCTCGCCAAGTCCGTCACCGTTGAGTAACGAACGCAGGCACCGGTACGTGCTCGAGGAACCTCATATTCCCTTCGAATATGAGGTTCTGTACGAGGACGAGAACATCATCGTCATCGACAAGCCGCATTTCCTCGCCACCACGCCACGCGGCATGTGGTATCGCGAAACCGCGCTGGTCCGGTTGTGCGAGCGGTACGACGAGCCGAACATCACGCCGGCGCACCGTTTGGATCGACTGACCGCAGGCGTCGTCGTGTTCGTACGTAATCCGTCTGCGCGAGGCGCGTACCAGATGCTGTTCCAAAATCGCAAAACCGTCAAAACCTACGAATGCCTGGCACCACTCGCCCCGACGCAGCGGCCGCGATATGGAACGGCGGTGCGCATCGACCGGCACCTGCCGTTTCCGCTGGTACGCAGGTCGCATATCAACAAGGATCGCGGACGATTGCAGGCGTACGAAAGCGCCGACGTGCCCAACGCGGAAACGCTGATCGAACGGGGAAGTGGCATCCGCTTCGTTGCCGGCAGACCGTACGTGAATTACACGCTGCATCCGAAAACCGGCAAGACGCACCAGTTGCGCGTGCATATGAATTCGCTCGGACTGGCGATATTGGGCGACGATTTCTACCCGGACATCGTGCAGCGCGCGTACGACGACTTCTCGCAACCCTTGGAATTGGTGGCGCGCGAACTGCGATTCGATGATCCGCTCAACGGCGAGCCACGTCGATTCGTATCGCACGTGCCGTTGGGCGCGGGCTTATAGAAACCCACGATTTTGGACATTCCCCTATCTCGCCCGACACGCCCGATTATCATGGAGTTCTGTTGACTTGCCGGAGCGTTTCCGGCATTACGAGAGTAAGAGAGAACCATGGGTAAAATCTCGAAAGCCGTCCGCGGCGTCGCCGACATCTACAACGGCGCATCGCTGATCGTCCGTATCATCGTCGGCCTGATCATCGGCACCGTGCTGGCATTGACCATGCCCCACGTGACCTGGATCGGCGAATTCGGCACCCTGTTCGTGGCCGCGTTGAAGGCCGTGGCACCGATTCTGGTGTTCGTACTGGTGGCCAGCGCCCTTGCGCAGGGCACGTCGAAACTCGACCGCCGTTTCGGCACCGTGCTGTTCCTGTACCTGTTCACCACGTTCCTGGCAGCGGTCGTGGCCGTGCTGACCTCCCGTCTATTCCCGCAGACCCTGTCCTTGGGCAAGGCCGCCAAAGCCGACGTGGTGCCGCAAGGCCTTTCCGAAGTCATCCAGACGCTGCTGACCAACATCGTGGCCAATCCGATCCAGGCCATCATCGATGGCAACTACATCTGCATCCTGATGTGGGCCTGCCTGTTCGGACTCGCCATGAAGTCCATCGCCAACGAAAGCTCCAAAGCGTTCATGGCCGACGTGGCCGACGCCGTGTCCCAGGTGATCCGCTGGGTCATCAACCTCGCCCCGTTCGGCATCATGGGCCTCGTGTTCACCAACGTGGCCGACAACGGCCTGTCCGCATTCACCAAGTACGGCAGCCTGCTGCTCCTGCTCGTCGGCACCATGCTGCTCATGGTGCTCGTGTTCGGCCCGCTCGTCATATTCATCTTCCTGCGCCGCAACCCGTACCCGCTGGTCTACCGCTGCTTCAAGGAATCCGGCCTGACCGCGTTCTTCACCCGCTCCTCCGCTGCGAACATCCCCGTCAACATGCAGCTGTGCGAGAAGCTCGGGCTTGACAAGGACATGTACTCCGTGTCCATTCCGCTGGGCGCCACCATCAACATGAACGGCGCGGCCATCACCATCACCATCATGGCCATGGCTGCCGCCAACACGCTCGGCATCCAGATCTCCCTGCCGGCGGCCATCCTGCTGTCCGTGGTCTCCGCGCTCGGCGCATGCGGCGCGTCCGGCGTGGCAGGCGGCTCGCTGCTGCTCATCCCGATGGCCTGCTCGCTGTTCGGCATCAGCAACGACATCGCCATGCAGGTGGTGGGCGTCGGCTTCATCATCGGCGTCATCCAGGATTCCGTGGAAACCTGCCTGAACTCCGCGTCCGATGTGGAGTTCGCGGCCACCGCCGAATACCATGCCTGGATCAAGCAGGGCCGTCAGCTGCCGGCCTTCATGTATTCCAAGAAGGAACGCGCCAAGCTCGGCATCGAAGCTTGATTGCGTACCGGCTTAGCCGCCGATGCGATATCGCAGGGAACCGCTTTGGAAGTTCGCTTCCGGAGCGGTTCTTCCGCATTCGGCGTATTTGGGTGGATATGGGGAGCCTTTCCAGGCTTGTGCGTGGCTTCCGCATGACCCGTATAATCTTATGGTGGTAATCGCAGGCGAAATACAAAACGGAGGTCCGTGGGCGTGGTGCTGAAATCGGCGAAACTGGTGAAGCAGCTCATCGCCATCTGCTGCGCGGGCGTCATGGCGGCCAGCGCCGCCGCATGCGGGGCCAATACGGACACACGCACACAGATCACCGTATGGTCGTGGGAGCCGAGCATGAAACAGGTCATCGCCGGCTTCGAAAAAGACAATCCCGACATCCACGTGGTTTGGAAGAACACCAGCGGTTACGACAAACTCAACAACGCCATCCAAGACGGTTATGGCATTCCCGACGTGGTGCAGCTGGAATATTACGCATTGCGCCAGTACGCGGTCAGCAGCCAGCTCGTGCCCATCACCGGCAGAACCGAAGGCTATGCCGATTTCTACACGCCCGGCACCTGGGCGTCGGTGCAGCTCAACGGACGGGTGTACGGGCTTCCCATGGACTCCGGCCCGATGGCCTTCTTCTATAACAACAGCGTGTTCGAACAGGTTGGCGTGGACGCGTCCAAGATCCGCACATGGGACGACTACTACGAGGCCGCCAAAAAACTCAAGAAAATCGGCGTGTACATCACCGCCGATTCCGGCGACGCCAGCTTCTACGACACGATGATCTGGCTCGCCGGCGGACGCCCGTTCTCCACGTCCAACGATGGCAAGAACGTGACCATCAGACTCACCGAAGATAAAGGCACCCGCGAATTCACCGAATTCTGGCAGAAGATGATCGATGAGGGTTTGGTGGCAACAAACCTCACGTCATGGTCGGATCGATGGAAATCGGCCGTGGGACAAGGCAAAGTCGCCTCGCTGTTCTCCGGCGCATGGCTGCCTTCGCTGCTCATGTCCGACATTCCCGGCGCGGCCGGCCTGTGGCGCGTGGCCCAGATGCCGACGCCCGACGGCAAGGCCACCACATCGGAAAACGGCGGTTCGGCCCTTGCCGTGCTGCAACGTTCCCGCAAACCCGAAGCCTCATACCGTTTCATCGAATACGCCTGCCACAATGCCAAAGGCATCACAACCCGCGTGGATGGCGGCGCGTTCCCAGCCGACAAAAACACCCTATCCGATTCGAAATTCCTCAGCAAGACCACGGTGACCGACGACCGTGGCATCGAAGTGCCCTATTTCGGCGGGCAGGAATACAACCGCGTGCTGTCCCAGGCCGCGGAGAACGTGTCGACCGGATACCAGTATCTGCCGTTCGAAGTGTATGCGCGCAGCGACTTCCGGTCCACGGTGGGCAAGGCCTACAAATGGTCGAGCCTGCTGCGCAAAGAGCAGAACAGGCTCAACATCATCGCCGCAGGCGGTCAGGTCTCCGACACCTCCAACATCGGCGATGCGTTGAAGAACACCGAATCGTCCGACCGCATCAAACTTAAGGGCGGCATAGCCCTATGGCAGAAGGACCTGAAAGAATACGGAGCCAACCAGGGCTTCACCATCCAATAGCGTCTGTGTAATTGGTTTAATCGATTGCGGCCTGCGGATAGCGCATTATCCGCAGGCCGTCGGTTTTCAGATTGCCGGGCTATGATCGCCGGTTCGCGTCGCTGGCTCTTGAATCAGCGGACGTTTCGGTCGTAGATGTGCCGCATGCCCTTGAAAATCAGGTCCGGATCGTAAATGTCGATCATGTTCGTGTCGTCGGCGAACACGCGGCTCAATCCACCCGTCGCCACCACACGGAAATCCTCGTCGATCTCCTTATGGAACTGCGCGATCGTGCGTTCGATGCCGCCGAGGAAGTTGTAGTACAGGCCCGCCTGCATGGCCGGTTTCGTGGACTTCGCCAGAATCGACTTCGGACGGGTGATCTCCACTTCCGGCAGCTGCGCCGTCCCTTCCCACAGTGCGGCCGCGGCGGTGCGGATACCGGTGGTGATCAGTCCGGAAATCACCGACGCGTCCGCGGTGACGTAGTTGAACGTGGTGGCCGTGCCGAAATCAGCCACCAGAATCGGCCCGCCATACTCGTAATACGCGCCCGCGCAGTCGGCGATGCAGTCCGCGCCCATGTTCTGCGGATTGTCCATGCGGATGTTGAGTCCCGTTTTGATGCCCGGTCCCACGATCATCGGATCGATGTCGAGGAACTTCACGATGCTCGCACGGAACGAATGCATGACCTTCGGCACCACGGACGAAATGATCACATCATCGACATCCGCCGGCTTGTAGCCGCTCAAAGCCAGGAACTGCGTGATCATCAGCCCGTATTCGTCGGACGTGTGGTTCGCCTTCGTGGTGATGCGGTACGTGCCCGCGATGCGCCCATCGTCGATGAAACCGATCACGACGTTCGTGTTGCCGATATCCACAGCCATCAGAAGCATGTTGCGTTCTCCTTCGCGTTTTGCGGAAGTTCCGTTGAAATATTGCGATTATTGCGATTGATACGGTTATTGCGATTCGAAAATGCTGCGGTTAGCGCCGTTCGCCGTCCGCACGCATGGCTGCGAGCTTGACAAGAATACGTTTCGCAAGTGCGTCCTTGCCCATCTTGCTCCATCGTTCGATGCTTGGCCTGTCTGCGGTTTCGCCCGGCGTCAGCACCGTCACCACGTTCGTGTCCGCTGCGAAACCGGCGCCGGGGGTGCGCAGATTGTTGGCCACCAGCATGTCGCAATGCTTGCCGTTAAGCTTCTTCGCCGCGTTGGCCTCAAGGTCGCGCGTCTCCATGGCGAATCCGCACAATGTCTGGTCCGGCCGCTTATGTTCGCCGGCCCAAGCCAGAATGTCCGGATTCGAGGTGAGTTCGAGTTCGATGCTGCTGCGCCCGTTCTTCTTGATCTTGTCCTGCGCCTGCTCGACCGGACGGAAATCGCCGACGGCCGCGGCCATGACGGTGATGTCCGTGTCCGAGAAACGGCTCGTCACCACATCGAACATATCCTGTGCGGTCGTGACATCGACCACATCCACGCCATACGGGGCGTCCAACGCCACCGGACCGGACACAAGCGTCACCTGCGCGCCCAGATCGCGTGCCTGTTCGGCCAAGGCATACCCCATCTTGCCGGTGGAATGGTTGGTGAGGAACCGCACCGGATCAAGCGGCTCCTGCGTTGGGCCGGCGGTGACGAGCACGGCAAGTCCCTTAAGCGGCAGCTCGCCGTCCGGACGATTCGCAAGCAGCAGCGCTTTCACCGCCGTTTCGATGCGTGCCGGCTCCTCCATACGTCCCTTGCCGGCGTCGCCGCAGGCCAGCATGCCGCTTTCCGGCTCCACAATCGTCCAACCGAGCTCACGGCAGGTATTGAGATTGCGTTGCGTCACGGCGTTTTCATACATATGCACGTTCATGGCGGGGCACAGGACCTTCGGTCCCTTGTCGTACGCGAGTATGGTGCTGGTCAGCTGGTCATCGGCGATGCCGCAGGCGATTTTCGCGATGATATCGGCGCTCGCCGGAGCGACTGCCAGCAGATCCGCCCACTTCGCGTCGGCCACGTGGCTGATCTGCAGCGGACCATCCGGTCCGGGTGCCACGTCGGCCGTAGCGCCGGGACGATGTCCGGCGGCGAACATGGACGTGCGTGTCGGCGTGTGGGTGAGGGAACTGAACGTCAGGGGAGTGACGAACTCCTGTGCGGCGGCGGTCATCACCACACGCACCTCATGCCCCTGCTTGCTCCAATCGGAGGCGAGATGGCAGGCCTTGAACGCGGCGATGCTGCCGGTGACCCCCAAAAGAATATGCGCCATGGATCAACCGTCCTTCTCGTTGTGACCTGCCGCGACTGCGTCAAGTATATAACCGGGCCGAAGCCTCCGCGCGCTTTGCAGGCGAATCCGAACGGGCCGCGGGTATGGCGGACGGTAGAATCAGGCCGTGGTGATCGACCTCACGCAGGCGGTCAACCGCAATCACAACACATAATCGAAAATACGAAGAGGAGAAATCCCATGTCGTCACCTACCGGTGCGCACGGCGAAGCCGACGCAACCAAACAGGAGAACGAACAGCAGCCGCAGTCCACGGCAAGCACCGACGCCACGCTGAACGCGCGTGCGAAATCGTCGAACGGCGCGAAATCGCAAGGCCCGAAGAAGTGGCTTATCGCGTTGATCGCCGTCATCGCCGTCGTAGCGGTGATCGTCGCCATTGCAGTGACGCGCGGCAAAAACGATGACGCGAACACTTCCGGCGTAACTAAAGCCGACACCGTCACCATCGGGCTCAAACTCGCCCCGGTCAGCCTCGACATCCGCCACCAGTCCGGATCGGCCATCGAACAGGTGCTGATCGGCAACGTCTACGAAGCGCTGCTGTCGCGCGACTCCGACAACAAAGTGCAGCCGGGCCTCGCGAAATCCTGGGACATTTCCAAGGACGGCAAGACCTACGCCTTCCATCTCAACCAGAACATGACCTTCTCCAACGGCGACAAGCTCGACGCTGACGACGTGGCGTGGTCCATCAACCAGCTCAAGGAGAAGCAGTACTACAACGCCAACCAGGTGGAAAGCCTCGATAAGGCCGAAGCCGTCGATGCCGACACGGTCAGGCTCACGCTCGATGCCCCTGATTCCAATCTCCTGTGGTATCTGACCGGACGCCCGGGATTGGTGTTCGATAAGAACGCCACGTATAACGCGAAGACCGAGGCCGTCGGTTCCGGTCCGTATACCGTCGAATCCTTCGACTCGGCCAGCAAAATGGTGCTCAAAGCCAATCCGAAATATTGGGGAACCGCGCACAAGCCCGCCACCCAGAACGTGGTGATCCGCTTCCTCACCGACGACAACGCAGCGGTCAACGCGCTGAAAAGCGGTGATGTCGACGTGCTTTCTCCTGTGAACGCCACGCTCGCCAAATCGCTCGATACCAACACATATCGGGTGTCCGCGGCCGACGGCAGCGACAAGTTCGTCCTCGCCTTCAACTGTACGAACGCCAAACTCAAGGACAAGCGCGTCCGCCAGGCCATTCGATACGGCATCAACCACAAGGAGATCATCGCCTCCCGAGGCAACGTCGACTACGCGCTCGGCGGTCCGATCCCGTCCGTCGACCCCGGTTACGAGGACCTGACCGGCCTGTACCCGTACAACGTGGACAAGGCCAAGGAACTTATGAAGGAAGCCGGTTATACCACCGACAAGCCGTTGCGGCTCACCCTCACCTACGCCAACACGTACGGCACCGAACTGGGCGACCAGCTCAAAAGCCAGCTCGCCAAAATCGGCATCGATCTGAAGATCAACTACGTGGAATTCTCCACATGGCTTCAGGACGTGCACGCCAACGGCAACTATGAGCTTTCGCTGGTGGACCATGCCGAAAGCCATGACTTCTACAAGTGGACCACGCCCGAATACTACTACCACTACGACAACAGGAACGTGCAGGCGCTGTACGCCAAGGCGCTCGCCGCCACCGACGAGAAGGAAAGCGACGAATACCTCAAGCAGGCGGCGAAAACCGTCAGCGAAGACGCACCGGCCGACTGGCTGTTCGGCTACCGTGTGACCGTGGCGTACAACAAGGGCATCAAGGGATTCCCCGACAAGCTCAGCCAGACGGTACTGCCGCTATGGCAGATTTCCAAGGCGGAATGATATGAGATTCGTGGCCAAACGGCTGCTGCTGTTCATAGCGGCATTGGTGGGATTGTCGATACTGGTGTTTCTGGCATTGCGTGTACTCCCCGGTGACGTTGCAGCCGTAATGGCCGGAACGAACGCGACCGCGGCCCGTATCGCCGCACTGCGGACGCAGATGGGACTCGACAGGCCGCTGCCCGTACAATACGCCGACTGGCTTGGCGGACTGCTGCATGGCGATCTTGGCATATCCGCCATCAGCGGCAGATCGGTCGTCTCGCAGGTCGGTGCCCGGTCGGCGGTCACGTTCCCTCTTATCATGCTCAGCCTTGCCGTAGCCCTGCTGATCGGATTGCCGCTTGGCTGTGCTGCCGTCATCACCAGGAACAGGCGGTGGCGGGGGCTGTTCCATGTGCTTGCCATTGTCGGAGGTGCTGTTCCGGCGTTATGGAGCGGACTGCTGCTGATTCTGCTGTTCTCGCACGGCTCGGGACTGCTGGGGCTGTTCCCCTCGCAGGGTTTTCCGAACGATGGCTGGAAGGATTGCGGGCGGGCCATGGCGTCGCTCGTGCTTCCGGCATTGGCCACCGGTATCACCGCCGGTGCGGGGATCATGCGCTATACACGTGCCGCGTTGGGCGATGCCGCGCAATCCCAGGCCGTAAGCATGGCCATGGCATGCGGCATGACGCGCAGGCAGGCGCTGCTGCGCGTAGGCCTGCGACTGTCGATGCCGCAGCTGGTGTCGGTTATCGGATTGACCTTCGCCCAAATGATAACGGGTGTGATGGTGGTCGAGAACCTGTTTGCCCTGCCGGGGCTGGGCTCGATGCTCATCACCGATGTGGGCAATCGTGATCTGATCGCGGTGCAGAGCGAACTGTTCCTGCTGGCAGCGTTCTTCCTGCTATTGGGATTGGCGGTCGATATGGCGCATCATGCGCTCGATCCGAGACTGAACACCGCTTCCGACGACGTGCAGGAGGTGCTGTGATGTCGGCCGCTCGTGTGGTTATGCGTTCGATGTGGCGCAAGGCCAGTGGAAAATATGCGTTGATCGTGCTCGGCCTGTGGGTGCTGGTTTCGCTGATTTCGCTGGTGTGGACGCCTTACGCGCTACTTGAGACGGACGGATTCCACGCATGGGCTTCGCCCACGGCCGCGCATCCGTTGGGAACCGATGGCGTTGGCGCCGACGTGCTGAGCTGGCTGATGGCCGGTTCGCGCACGAATCTTGCAATCGCATCGCTTACCGTAGTCGTGGCCGGAATATTCGGATTGGCGTTGGTGGCCGCCATGGTGTCACGCCATACCGCGCTGCGATCCACGTCGGTGGTGGTGGTCGATGCGCTGATCTCGATACCGACGGTGCTGATCGCATTGATGTTGTCGGTGCCGTTCGGCGCTTCCGCGGCGGTGATCGTGGCCGCATGCGGATTCGCCTACGGATTGAATCTGGCACGCATCGTAAGACCTGCGGCCATACTCGCCGCGCGTTCGCAGTATGTGGAGTCGGCGGTATGGTCCGGCGCTTCGGGGGCGCGCGTGTTCGTCAGGCATATTATGCCGAACGTGATGCCGGTGCTGCTGGTGCAGTTGTCAATGAGCGCAGGGACGTCGATACTGGCTGAGGCTGGCCTGACCTATCTTGGCGTCGGCGTGGGTGCCGGCGTACCCAGTTGGGGGCATTCCCTCGCCACATCCGTACGATTCATCAGCATCTACCCGCTGACCGTGCTATGGCCGGGACTGATCGTCACGATGACGGTGATCGCGCTGCATCTGTTCGGCGACGCACTGCGCGACGCCATCGACCCGTTGACCAATCCTGAGCTGAGGGAGGCGGCATGAGCATCGAGATTCGTGGGCTGACCATCACCATCGGCGACAAACCCATCGTGCGCGATGTGTGCATGGACATCGCCGACGGTGAGCGCATCGGTCTGGTCGGTTCCTCCGGCTCGGGCAAATCCATGATCGCCAAAGCCCTGATGGGGTTGCTGCCCGACACGGCGCGGGTGAGCGGTTCCATCATGGCTGGCGGCAGGCAACTGATCGGGTTGGACGATACCGCCATGGCCGATCTGCGCGGGCGTTATATGGGCATGGTGTTCCAGAATCCGGCGGCAGCGCTCAATCCCGTGATGACGGTTGCACAGCAGGTCGGTCTGCCGCTGTACCTGCACTACGATCTGTCGCTTGACGAGCGTCTTGATCGTGTCAAGGCGATGCTTGACAGAGTGGGGCTTTCCCAGGATGCGCTGCTGAAATACCCACATCAGCTTTCCGGCGGGCAGCAGCAGCGCGTCGGCATCGCCACCGCGTTGATCACCTCGCCGCGATTCATCATCGCCGACGAGCCGACCACGGCACTGGATTCGATCACGCAACGTCAGATCGTCGACCTGCTGACGTCGCTGGTCGACGATGCCGGCGCGTCCATGCTGTTCATCACCCATGATTTCGCGGTGCTCGCACGCGCCACTACGCGCTGCTATGTGCTGGACGGCGGTTCGATCGCCGAAACAGGCACGACCGCAAGCCTATTGCGGGAACCGGCAAGCGAGCCTGCGCGGCGCCTTGTCGCTGCGGCCAGGCAACTTACGCTGTCACGTGACGGCGGCATCGGCGACGGTGACGTCGGAAGTCGGGAATCCATGGGAGTGGAATCCGGTGATAGGGCGATCGTGAGGAAAGATGGCGGCGATGAATGAAATCGTGTTGCAGGGACGTGGCATCTGCAAAAGCTATGGGTCGAAGCGGAATCGCAGGCAGGTGCTGTTCGACGTGGACATCGAGGTGCGCAGCGGGGAGTGCCTGGCGATCATCGGTGCTTCCGGATCGGGCAAATCGACGTTGATGCGAGTGCTGTTCGGCCTGGAATCCGCGGATTGCGGTGAGATCGCATACCGTGGCCAGGCGATGGGGGAGCGGAACGATGCCGTGCGCCATATGCTGCGCGGTGAGACCGGACTGGTGTTCCAGGACCCCTTCGCCTCGCTCGACCCACGCTGGCGCGTTGCGCGTTCCGTAGAGGAGCCGTTGCGGTTGCACCATAGGGGCATGGGCGATGACGAGGCCGCTTCGCGGATCGGGCGAGCATTACGACTGGTCGGACTCGACCCGGCGGTATTCGCCGCACGGTACCCCATGGATCTATCCGGCGGGCAGGCGCAACGTGTCGCCATTGCACGTGCCATAGTGGACGATCCGGGCGTCATTCTTGCCGACGAGCCGATGAGCGCCATCGATGTGGCCGCGCGTGTACGGATCCTTGAGACCTTCCACGCCATCCGCGAGGCGAACCCGAATATGTCGCTGGTCATAGTCTCGCACGATCTTGGCGTGGTGCAGCATATCGCCGACCGTATCGTCGTCTTGCATGACGGGCGCGTCGAGGAAAGCGGTACGACCACGGAAATACTGAAGCATCCCTGTTCCGTGTACACGCGCTCGCTCATCGAAGCCGCGTCCATGCAGGCCTGATCGCAGGTCGGATCGATGCAAGGTAGGCGGCTGGGCCGGCTGAACCGACTGGATCGCCTGAATCGGCTAGAACGCCTGAATCGGCTGAACCGACTAGAACGTGAACAGTCTGCGCAACCAGTCATACAGGGCGGGGTTCGAAACGTTCCAGCTTTCGCTCCGCCCCGGGGTCATAAGCCATAGCAGCTGCAAGCCGATGCCGACGATAAGCAGGGCGACGATCACGACGGTCAGCCACCGGCGCCCATTTTCACGCGCATCCGTGTTCCACACGAACAGCAGGCACATGGTGCCGATGAGCATCAGCCATGTCATATCGCACAGGTAACGCGCGTTCACGCCGAACGGTCCGTCGATGCACGCGATGAGGACGGCGAGAACAAGGAACGTGAGTCCTATCGCACCGCACTGTGTTGCGTGGGAGTTTTGGTTGCGCCGCAGTCGAATGAAATACCGGATGGCCGCGGGCAATGCGAGCAGGCAGATCGGCGACAGTGCGACGAGTCCGCCGGCGAACTGTTCCGGAATGATGTTCCGATTACGGAACAGGAATCCCCATGGGTTTGCCTCATCCAGTGAGAACACGTCCATGGTGTAGGGGAATTCCCTCGTGAAACCGATTGGGGTGAGGAACAGCAGGAGGACGGAATACAGGCGTGCTTTCAGACTGACATGCCGTTGCGTCAGATCGCAGCCGGTGAGATTGTAGGCTGCGCCGAAGTCGAACGGGTCGTCGAAACGGGCCGTGTTGTATGCCATCATCGCGCAGCCGATGATGAGGAACGGCAGAATCGCCGCGATGGTGGAGAGGATGGCGTGTCTGGAACGGGTGGACAGGATATCGCGGGCTCGGATTTGCGGCCATAGGAGGATGATGCCGAATACCGCGGTGAGGATGAACGCCGGTCTGCAGGCGATGGTGAGCGCGACAAGCGTCGAACCGATGGCGATGAACGGAGTGCGCGGGGTGTGATGGCCATCGCCGGAAGAGCGTGCCCACAATGCGATGCCGGCGGGCGCGAGTGCGAGCGATGCGAGGATGGGAATCGAATAGAACCATGGGACGAGCACCAGATACGTCAATCCGGATGCCGCCACGATTGCGGTGCAGGCGAGGACCGCGAGCCATCTGGGGGTGCCATGCCAATAGCGCTTCCACAGTGTTTCGATGAGGAATATGAGCGAAGCGCATGCCAGTATCGCAAGGAACGCGCATCCTACGGCGGTCGGCAGATCGGTTCCGGTCAGTGCTTTGAACGGCGCGAAGAGCAGGAGCGCCGGCAGCGGGCCGAAATAGCAGTAGTACCGGCCATGGTAGAAAGCCCAATCCCAGCGTGACGGATCGCCGGTTTGCGCGCCGAGGGTTCCTCTGGCTTGATCGTCGTACGGATTATCCATGGCCGCAAGCCAGTCGGGGACATGCGCGTCGATCCAGGTTCTGCCGTGCAGGAACGCGTCGGCGAGCTGCTGGTACTGTGAACGGTCCACGAGGAAGGTGCCACCTTGGTATTGCAGGGTGTACACGCTGTCGGAAGGATGCGTGGACACCGTCAGCAGTACGAGAATCGTCGACATCACCGCCCAGAGAACCACGAAAGGCGTCCATGTGCGATGGCGTTTGCGGTTGGTGTGATTGGTGTGATCGGTGCGATCGGCTTCCGGCGTGAGCGGGGAACGTCCGTTGTTCCCCGTCGACGGTCGTACTCGATGTGCGGGGAATATGAAAGAGGTTCCTCTATACATAATTGCATTGTATATCACGTAGACGCGATGATATCCGGTGGGGTGTTGGGCGCTGCGAAGGCTGTTATATCGCAGGTTATTGGGGCGGAACGAGCCCGTTCCGGGAAGCTGATACGGTTCGGATGTCCGCATGATGAACGCGGGTGACATGCCGATGCCCGGGGGAGTGGTAATGTAAGCTACATGTTCAATCGCTCTTGTTGTTGCTGTCGCTAACCAACCGCCCGAGGGGCGCGTGGTTCATCGACGCATAACTTGAGATAGGACATTCCAGAACGTTCGGCGTGGTCGCCAGAACTTCGATTTTCCGGATTCCCGTAACGTATCGGCATGATCGCCAACCTTCGGCATACGGCATACCGTAACCGTATACGGTAATCTTCGCACAAACGCGAAAATCCCAACAGGTCCTGTTTCAACCGCTGCACATGACGACGTGGCTTCCCGGGAGCGCATCCCAACCGAATCACCGAAACCGCAAAACCCCAAAGGAAACGTCATGACCATCCACAACAGCACCGCAGAACTCATCGGCAACACCCCGCTCATCCGCCTCAACCATGTGACCGAAGGCATCAAGGCCACCATCGCGGCCAAAGTCGAATACTTCAACCCCGGCGGCTCCTCCAAGGACCGCATCGCCGAACGCATCATCGACGCGGCCGAACGCAGCGGCGAACTGAAGCCCGGCGGCGTGATCGTGGAACCGACCTCCGGCAATACCGGCGTGGGGCTCGCCCTCGTGGCGCTGCAGCGCGGCTATCGCACCATTTTCACCCTGCCGGACAAGGTGTCCGAAGCCAAGCGTGCGGTGCTGCGCGCATACGGCGCCGAAGTGGTCGTAACCCCCACCGACGCCGGTCCGGACGATCCGCGCTCCTACTACCAGGTGGCGGACCGTCTCGCCAAGGCGATTCCCGGCGGCTACCGTCCCAACCAGTACGACAATCCGAACGGTCCCGAAAGCCACTACCACACCACTGGTCCGGAAATCTGGGAGGCCACCGACCACAAGGTCACGCATTTCGTGGCGGGCATCGGCACCGGCGGCACCATCTCCGGCACCGGACACTATCTGAAGGACGTGTCCAACGGCGCGGTGCAGGTCATCGGCGCCGATCCGGAAGGCTCCATCTACTCCGACCCGAACGACGTGCACCAATACCAGATCGAAGGCGTCGGCGAGGACTTCTATCCGAAGGCCTTTGATCGGAGCCTTCCCGACGAGATCGTGCAGGTCACCGACGCGGAAGCCTTCGAAATGACCCGACGCCTCGCCAACGAGGAAGGACTGCTCGTCGGCGGCTCATCCGGCATGGCCGTGTTCTCCGCGCTGAAATACGCCCGCGAGCACGACCTCGACGAAAACCAGCTCGTCGTGGTGCTGATGCCCGATTCCGGCCGCAGCTACATGGAGAAGATCTTCAACGACGACTGGATGCGCGCCAACGGATTCGCCGACGTCGTGGAACGCACCACCAAGCCCAGCCTCGCCGAACAGTACCTGTAAAAGACCGTCAAACGACTGTCCGACAGCCCGATCGCACCTTTGAAACCAATGCCAATCATCCGAACAACCCAAACCATCCGATACTTCCAAGGAGTTCCCATCATGACCATCTCGACCAACACCGAAGCCCTCAACGCCACCGCTCTCGCCACCCGTGCCATCCACGCAGGCCAGGAACCCGACCCGACCACCGGAGCCGTGGTCACCCCCATCTACATGACCTCCACCTTCAAGCAGGATGGTGTCGGCGGCCTGCGCAACGGCTACGACTACAGCCGTTCCATCAACCCGACCCGCAACAGCTTCGACGAGCAGCTCGCCGCCGTGGAAGGCGCGAAATACGCGTTAAGCTTCTCCTCCGGACTTGCCGCCATCGACGTGCTGCTGCGCTCCACTTTGAAGCCCGGCGACAACATCCTGCTCGGCAACGACGTGTACGGCGGCACCTACCGTCTGCTGTCCAAGGTGTTCGTGCCGTGGGGCATCGGCCTCGACGTGGTGGACATCACCGACACGGCCGCCGTCTCAGCCGCGCTCGCCAAGAAGCAGTACGCGTACATCTGGGTGGAAACCCCGTCCAACCCGCTGCTCAACATCACCGACATCGCCGCCACCGCGGCCGTGGCGCACGCGCACGGCACCAAAGTGGTCGTGGACAACACCTTCGCATCCCCGGTATTGCAGCATCCGCTCGCAGACGGCGCCGACGTGGTCGTCTACTCCACCACCAAGTACATCGGCGGCCACTCTGACGTGGTCGGCGGCGCGGTGGTCCTGAACGACAAGGAAACACGCGACGCGGTGGCCTTCCTGCAGAACGCGGCCGGCGCGGTTCCGTCCCCGTTCGACTCCTGGCTTGACATCCGAGGCCTCAAGACCCTCGACCTGCGCGTCAAGCAGCACAGCCGCAATGCCATGAAGGTGGCCCAGTGGCTCGAAACCCGCCCCGAAGTGGAACGCGTATGGTATCCGGGGCTCGAATCCCACCCGGGCCACGACATCGCGGCACGCCAGATGCACGGCGGTTTCGGCGGCATGATCTCCATCCAGATCGCCGCCGGTTTCGAAGCGGCCAAGAAGTTCGCCGGAGCCACCGAAGTGTTCACCCTGGCCGAATCGCTGGGTGGCGTGGAATCCCTGATCGAGCATCCGGGCGCCATGACCCACGCCTCCGTGGCCGGCACCACGCTCGAAGTGCCCGCCAACCTGATCCGCCTGTCCGTCGGCCTTGAAGACGCGGACGATTTGATCGCCGACCTGGAGCAGGCGTTCCGCCAGATCTGAATTCCCTATTTCCGATAGAAACATGAAACGGCCGGCATGGGCAAGACCCGCGCCGGCTGTTTCGCTCTCCGCGGTCAACGCATGGCATTGCTACACTTGGAAACCATGACGCAAGCTGTTGATTCCGCCGATTCCGTAGACCCCCGCGCATTGGAGGCGCTGAACCGCTATTTCGGCTACGATTCGTTCCGTCCTGGACAATCCGGCATCGTTTCGGCCATCCTCGCCGGACGTGACGTGCTTGGCGTCATGCCCACCGGCGCCGGCAAATCCATCTGCTATCAGATTCCCGCAGCGATCCTGCCGGGCGTCGCCATCGTCATCTCGCCGTTGATCTCACTCATGCGCGACCAGGTCGACGCCCTGAACGACGTGGGCCTTCCGGCCGCGTTCATCAACACCACTCAGACGCCGGACGAACAGGATCTCGTCTTCGCGCAGGCGCTCTCCGGCCAGATCAAACTGCTGTACGTGGCGCCGGAACGTTTGGAAACCGAACGATTCCGCAACTTCGCCGTCCGTGTGCCGATCTCGCTCGTCGCCGTCGACGAAGCGCACTGCGTCTCCCAATGGGGGCAGGACTTCCGTTCCTCATATCTTGGCATCGGCGAATTCATCGCCGGACTGCCCACACGTCCAACGGTCGCCGCGTTCACCGCCACCGCCACCGAACGCGTGCGCCGCGACATCGTTTCGATTCTGGGCCTGCACACACCGTCCATCACCGTCACCGGTTTCGACCGGCCGAACCTGTATTTCGACGTCATCAGCATGCCACGCAAAGACAAAGCATCCTGGGTGGCGTCCTACATCGCCAGCCATCCGGACGAATCCGGCATCGTCTACTGCGCCACGCGCAAGGAAACGGAAGCGCTCGCCGAATCGCTTAACAGCGCCGTCGCCGAATTGCGTGCCGCAGGGGGTGCGGATGTGTCGGATATCGGCACCATCGCCGTCGCCTACCATGGCGGTATGAGCGCCGACGCACGAGAGAAGGCGCAACGCGATTTCGTCACCGACCGTGTGCCCGTGGTCGTGGCCACCAACGCGTTCGGCATGGGCATCGACAAATCCAACGTGCGGTTCGTCATCCACCACAACATGCCCGAATCCATCGAAGCGTACTACCAGGAGGCGGGTCGCGCCGGACGAGACGGCGAACCAAGCCGCTGCACGCTGTTGTGGAACGAATCGGACATCGTCACCCGCCGCCGGCTGCTCGATTCGGACTACGAAAACGAACGATTGACTCCCGAAGAGCAGGAGGCCGTACGCGCGTCGAAACGCCGGCTGCTCGACGCGATGGTCGGCTACTGCCGTACCACGGACTGCCTGCACGCGTACATGACCCGGTATTTCGGCGAAACCGCGGGCGCGGCGGCGAAAACGGACGGCAAATGCGTGGGCGGTTGCGCCAACTGCGAGCACACATTCGAAACCATCGACGTCACCGACATCGCCCGAGCCATCAGCCGTTGCGTGCACGATGTGAACCAGCATGTCGGCAGCGGCAAAATCGTCAAGGTGCTACGCGGCTCGAAGGCACAGGATCTAAGCTATCTCAACCCCGAAAGCCTGCCGTCGTTCGGCATGCTCGACGAAGTGCCGGAAGCGCGCATCCGCGACGTGCTGAGCCAGATGGACACCGACGGCTTCCTGACGATCGCGGAAGGACGCCTGCCGATCGTCGGCTTCGGACCCCGTGCGGCGGAAACGGTCGTACCCGAATTCCATTACGACATCAAGAAGATCAAACGTGCTGACGCCCGTGCGCGTCGAACGCCCGACGTGTCCACTCCCGCTGTCGGATCGTACGTGCCGGATGACGGCGACGAGGCGCTATTCCAGAAGCTGCGTGCGCTGCGACTGGACATCGCGCGCGAACTCGGCAAACCGCCGTACATCGTGTTCTCCGACAAGACGTTGCGTGACATGGTACGGGTCAAGCCGATCACTGACGACCAGTTCCTTGCCGTCAACGGTGTGGGGGAAAGCAAGCTCAAACAGTACGGCGAACGGTTCATGGCCGCGATTCGGGAGGATTCCGGCGACGAGGCTTGAACCGGCCATAACCGACACGCATGGCACGACGGTTGACGTTGAGCCCGCGGACCGTGAATAGTGGAATGTGAACACAACAACGAAAGGACAGAACATGGCGGAAGACAAGCCGGTGGTGGAAAGCTTCCAATTGGACCACACCAAAGTAAAGGCGCCGTATGTGCGCTACATCGATACGGAAACCGGCCCCCACGGCGACGTGATCTCGAACTACGACCTGCGATTGGTGCAGCCGAACGAGAACGCCATTCCGACCGGCGGACTGCACACCATCGAACACACCATCGCGGTGCTGCTGCGCGAACGCATCCCCGGTTACATCGACTGCTCGCCGTTTGGATGCCGCACAGGCTTCCACCTGCTGACGTGGGGCGAGCATTCCACCGAGGATGTGGCTCGCGCATTGAAGGAATCGTTGGAATTCATCGCCTACGAGGCCACATGGGACGACGTGCCGGCAACCACCATCGAAAGCTGCGGCAACTACCGCGACCACAGCCTGTTCACCGCCAAGGAATGGTGCAAGGACATCCTCGCCAAGGGCATCAGCTCCGACCCGTTCGAACGCCGCCTTGTGTGAGCGTTACCATGCCTGTGCGGTGGGCGTGGTAGTTTGGACGGCTGGAATGCTTGAGAGAGGTACACAGTCGAATTGAGGTGAAAGGGTTGAGCGAAACCACTTCCGAACGTCGGTTCCGTCGTGCCACCATGGATGATCTGCCTGTCATGCTGAAAATCTACCAGCATGCGCGTGAGCTTATGGCGGCCAACGGGAATCCCACGCAATGGGGAAACACGTTCCCACGTGAGGAAGTGATCCTTGACGACATTCGCCAGCAGCGCACCATGCTGCTGGTGGACGAGGCTGACGGCAAGGAGCGTGTGCTCGCCCAGTTCGCCCTGTGCACGGGCGAGGATCCCACCTACGCGCATATCGACGGCGCCTGGCTGGACGACGACTCGTATGTGACCATCCACCGCATCGCCTCGTCGGGAATCGTCAAAGGCGCGGCCAAGGACTGCATCAACTGGTGCATCGAACATTACGGCAACGTGCGCGCCGACACGCATCCGAACAACAAGGCCATGCAGCACGTGCTCGAATCGAACGGATTCGCCCGCTGCGGCCTGATCCAACTGCTTGACCGCCCCACCGATACCACGCGTATCGCCTACCAGCGTCACGAATGGTGATTGCGCATACATAGAAACGTAGAAAAAAGGACGTCTCCCGTAAAACTGCGGGAGACGTCCTTTTCCATATGAAGGGATGATTAGAACAGTCCCGGCTCGTTAAGCTGAGAATGCTTGCGGCTGTAGGTGAAATACACGACCAGTCCAAGCGCGAACCACACGGCGAAACGCACCCACGTCTCCCAATTCAAACCGAAGATCAGAATCAGGCAGAAGATGATGGCGCAGATTGGCGTGAACGGCACGCCCGGCGCACGGAAGCCACGATGCGCGTCCGGCTGGGTCTTGCGCATCCACAGGATGCCGGCCGACACGATGATGAACGCGGACAGCGTACCGATGTTCACCAGCTCGAACAGCACGTTGATGTTGATGAAACCGCCGGCGATGGCCGTCAGAATGCCGAAGAACCACGTGCCCTTGAACGGTGTGCGGTACTTCGGATGCACTTCGCCGAAGAACTTCGGGAACAGTCCGTCGCGGCTCATCGCATAGCAGATGCGGGACTGGCCGTACAGCTGCACCAGCATGACGGTGGTCATGCCGATCAACGCGCCGAGGTTCACGATGAACGCCAGCCAGTTGAGGCCGGTCTCGAGAATCACGCCCGCCACCGGAGCGTCGATGAACTTCGCGAACTCCTTGTACGGCACCACGCCGGTCATGATGAGCGTCATGATGATGTACAGCACGGTGGACACGGCCAGCGAGATCAGGATGCCGCGCGGCAGCGTCTTGTTCGGATTGATGGTCTCCTCGGCGGAGGAGGAGACGGCGTCGAAGCCGATGAAGCTGAAGAACACGATCGACGCGGCCGGCACGATGCCGTACGGCTGCGTCGAACCCGGCTGGAACGTGTAGATGCCATACGGGGAGAACGGTTTCCAGTTGGCGGGATTGATGTACCAGACGGTGCACACGATGAACAGCACGATGATGGCCAGCTTGATCATCACCATGATGTCGTTGGTCTTCTTCGTCTGGTTGATGCCGATGGACAGCACCCACGTGATGATAAGCACGATCACGAAGCCCGGCAGATTGAAATACGTGGTGACTCCCGGCGTGGTGCCGTACGCGGCGGTCAGTTCGACCGGCAGATGCAGGCCGAAGCCTTCCAACAGCTTGTTGAAATAGCCCGACCAGCCGGCGGACACGGTCGCCGCCTGCAACGCGTATTCCAAAATCAAATCCCAACCGATCACGAAGGCGATCAACTCGCCGAACGCCAGATACGCGTACGAATAGGCGGAGCCGGAAACCGGTGCCATCGCGGCGAACTCCGCATAGCACAGGCCCGCAAAACCGCAGCAGACGGCGGCGAGCAGGAAGGACACGCACAATGCCGGTCCCGCGGTGAGCGCGCCTTTGCCGGTGAGCACGAAGATGCCGGTGCCGATGATGGCGCCGATGCCCAGCATGGTCAGGTCGAAGGTTTTCAGTGTTCGCTTCAGCGGAGTCGATTCGGAGACAAGTTGGTCCACCGACTTCTTGCGAAATAGATCCATGGTCGTCAGATTCCCTGTGATTGTTTCAAAAATGGGCTGGACCGGACGGATTTCCGGGACTCTGGCACGCCTTAACGCCAGAAATCAGAAAGGCCGCGGCGATATGCGCAACAGCCTTGTGTATGGAAAGTGTAAAAAACACTGCCGGACAAAATCGTGAAAACATCGTGAATCGTCTCACCATATGTCCCTGATGTTCCATACCTGTCACATAGCGGCGCGACAATGGGAGCCATGACTTTGAGCGCAACACGTGAATGGGATTTCTCCTCCGAACAAGGCAAAGCGAACTACAAGGCCGCCCAGCGGCGGTATCCGGCGCAGGCCATCGTCGACCTCGCCGCACTGCGCGACAACATGCGCCACCTGGTGAGTGTCGTCGGCGGACCGCATTCCGGCACCGCCGTCATGGGCATCGTCAAAGCCGACGCGTACGGACACGGCCTGATCCCCGCCGCGCTTGCCGCGCTCGCAGGCGGCGCCACGTGGCTCGGCACCGCGCAATCGCATGAAGCGCTGTTGTTGCGCAAGGCGGGCATCGGCCCCGATCGCTGCCATATTCTGACATGGGTCTACAGCGGCGCCGAAGTGCCGTTCGACGAGCTGATCGACAACGACATCGACATTTCCGTCGGCTCGCTCGCCGGCATCGACGGTGTCGCCGCGGCCGCACGCAGGCTTGGCAAGACGGCGCGCGTGCATGTGAAGGTCGATTCCGGCTTCGGCCGTAACGGCTTCACGCCCGCCGGTTTCGACGCGGCGCTCGCCAAACTGGTGCCGCTCGCCAAGGAAGGCGTGCTGCACATCGTCGGCCAGTGGAGCCATCTGGCGGTCGCCGACGCACCGGACGTTCCGGAATTCGTTGCCTCCACCGACATGCAGGTCGAAACGTTCAAGGACTTCACCCGTCGTATGGAGGCGGCCGGCATTCCGCCGGAAATCCGCCACCTCGCCAACACCGCGGCGACGCTGTCCCGTCCGGAAATCCACTTCGAACTGACCCGTCCGGGCATCGGCCTGTACGGTTACGAAGCCGATCCGGCCATGGGCACGCCGTCCACGTATAGCCTGAAGCCCGCCATGACCCTGCAGGCGCAGCTCGGCACCGTCAAGGACGTGGAAGCCGGCCATGGCATCTCCTACGGCCGTACGTATCTGACCCCGTCCGACACCTCCACCGCGATCGTGCCGCTCGGCTATGCGGACGGCATCCACCGCTCCGCCTCCGGATTCGACATGGAAGGCGCCAAGCACGTGACCAAGCCCGGTGGTCCGGTGCGCGTGATGACCGCGGAAGGCCCACGCCTGTACCACGTGTCCGGCCGCGTGTGCATGGACCAGTTCATCCTCGACCTGCACGGTTCCGCCGCCGAACTCGGCATCCACGAAGGCGACAATGTGGAACTGTTCGGTCCGGGCCGTGGCGAGGATTACGCCGAACCGACCGCGGACGATTGGGGTCGTGCCGCCGACACCATCAGCTACGAGATCTTCACCTGCCTGCGCAACCGCATTCCGCGCCTGTACGAGCATGTCACGGACGTATTGTCCGCCGAGGACCTCGCCAAGCTCGACCCGGCAAGCATCCTGTAATCCCGTAAAAAGCGGCGGCAGCCGCCGCACCCATAGGAAGGCGGTGCATCATGACGAGCGAAGGATACAGCGCGTTCGACGAGGAGCGTTGGGCTCCGGAACCACCCAAATCCAGCTCCCGCACCGCCTTCCAACGCGACCGCGCCCGACTCATCCACTCGTCCGCATTGCGCAGGCTCGGCGCGAAAACGCAGATTCTGGTGGCCGGCACGGACGATTTCGCACGTACACGGCTTACACACACGTTGGAGGTCGCGCAAATCGGTCGACAGATCGGCACTTCGCTCGGTTGCGATCCCGACGTGGTCGACTGCGCCTGCCTTGCGCACGACCTCGGCCACCCGCCGTTCGGCCATAATGGGGAACGTGCGCTTGCCGAAATCGCCGGCAATATCGGTGGTTTCGAAGGCAATGCGCAAACCTTGCGATTATTGACGCGCCTCGAACCGAAAATACTGTTTCCCGACGGACGTTCCGCAGGCGTGAATCTGACGCGTGCCGCGCTCGATGCGGCCGTCAAATACCCGTGGACGCTTGCCGAAGCCGCCGCGCATCCGAAAGGGGAGCGCAGTGCGAAATTCTGCGTCTATCCGGATGATACGGACGTGTTCGCCTGGCTCAAACAACACGCGCCCGACACCACCCGCCGTCCCGTCGAATGCCAGGTGATGGACCTGTCCGATGACATCGCCTACAGCGTGCATGACGTGGAGGACGCCATCGCCACCGGCGCGTTCAATCCGGGCGAACTGCACGAAAACGGAGTGATCGACGCGGTCGTCGAGGACGCGCGCGCCTGGTATGGTCCGCAATGGGACGCCGACAAACTGGTGGACGCGTTCGCACGAATGCACCGGCGCGACACGTTTCCCGGCTATTTCGACGGTTCGCGCCGCGCGCTCGCCGCATTGAAGAACATGACCAGCGATCTGATCGGTCGGTTCGCCGGTTCCGTGGAACATGCCACAAGAGATACGTACGGCAACGAGCCTTTGACGCGATACAACGGCGATTTGGTGATTCCCGAGGAAACCAGCTACGAAATCGTGGTTTTGAAAGGCATCGCCGTGCATTTCGTCATGGAGCCCGGCGAACGTGAGCCGATGCACGGCGAAGAACAGCGAATCGTCAAAGACCTGGTCGACGTGTTCATGGCGGACAATCCCAAACCGTCAAGCGCATTGGAGAATGTGTTCCTCGACGATTGGCGTGAGGCCGGCGGCGACGACGAACGCCTGCGCGTGGCCATCGACCAGGTGGCGAGCCTGACCGACACGTCCGCCCTGACTCTCCACTCCCTTCTCTGCTGACGCGTATACCCCCGTTTCCTGTGTGGCGAGTCAATGAGATTCATAAGTGCCGCGTAGCGCCATGTATGTTGTCCGACCGTAGGCTTGGCCGAACGGCCTTGAGTGTGTCGGATGACATACATGGCGTGGAGCGGCTGGCTGTGTGCCTAAGGCAAAGTTGAGTGTGTCGCGCGTTGCATACGCCGCGTAGCCATAACCTATGGCATCGCTGGTAGGCTGGACCGTATGCCGGGAATGATCAAGAAGGAAGACATAGAAAAGGTCCGCGCCACCGCCGACCTGTATGACATCGTATCCGCGACCGTCACGCTCAAACCCTCGGGAACCGGCACATACGTAGGCCTGTGCCCCTTCCACGACGAGAAGACGCCGAGCTTCTCCGTACGTCCCGCGCTCGGCGTGTGGCATTGCTTCGGCTGCGGTCTCGGCGGCGACGTGTTCGGCTACGTCGAACATCAGGAGAACATCGATTTCCGTGACGCGGTGGAGCTGCTCGCCGACAAATACCATATCGAACTGCATTACGACAAAGCCGACAACGTGCCCGCGCACACCGGTTCGAAACGCGCACGCCTGCTCGAAGCCAACGAGGCGGCGCAGGAATACTTCGTCTCCCAGCTGATGACCAAGGAGGCGCTCGCCGCGCGCAAGCTGTTGGACGGCCGCAATTTCAGCCAGGCCGACTGCCAGCGGTTCGGCTGCGGATATGCCCCCCAAGGATGGGATAACCTGGTGCGGCACCTTGCCGGCAAAGGCTTCACCCAGCAGGAGATGCTCGACGCGGGACTCGCCCGTCAGGGCCAGCATGGCGTATACGACTATTTCCGTGGCCGCGTGACATGGCCGATTCGTGATTCGACCGGTCGTACGCTTGGCTTCGGCGCGCGCAAGCTGTACGAGGATGACACGATCAACGCGAAATACATCAACACGCCCGACACGCAGCTGTACCGCAAAACACAGGTGCTGTACGGCATCGACCTTGCCAAATCGGCGATTGTGAAGAAACGCCAGGCGGTGATCGTCGAAGGCTATACCGATGTGATGGCCATGCATCTGGCCGGCATCGACACGGCGGTCGCCACGTGCGGCACCGCATTCGGCGCCGAGCATGCGAAGATCATTCGCCGATTGATCGCGGACGATTCGTTGGGCGCGGTGCAGCTGGTTGGCCCCCTGAAGGTGGAGGGGCAGGCGTTGAGCTCGCGTGTCGTGTTCACATTCGACGGCGATGCGGCTGGGCAGAAGGCCGCGATCCACGCGTTCGGTTTGGACGCCGCGTTTTCGACGCAGGCGTTCGTCGCGGTCGCCGAAGACAACCTCGACCCGTGCGATCTGCGCATCAAACGCGGCAACGAGGCGGTGCGTGCGCTGATCGCCAATGCACGGCCGCTGTACGATTTCGTGATCGATTCGGCAATCGACCGTTTCGACACCACGTACGCGACAGGTCAGATGGGCGCGGTCAAGGCGGTCGCCCCGCTGATCGCGCAAATCCGAGACCGTTCGCTGCTCGACCTGTACTCACGCAAGGCGGTACGTCGCATCGGCGTCGATCTGGACATCATGCAACGCGAAGTGGCGTACCAGCGTCGCAAACTGAACATGCGTGACGAGGACGCGTACGCGCCGAAACGTCGATTCCAAAACAATGCGGGGCCGTCGGCTGAACCAGCATATGCGGAACGTGGCGCGAATCCGTATGCGAATCCCGCCGCACGCAAGGCGTTGGAGCATCGCGACGCGGCCGACCAAAGCTACTATCGCATCGACGACGCCGTGTTCATCTGCGAACAGCAGTTCATGGCCACGCTGATCCAGGTGCCGTTGGCCGTCGATCCGACGATGTTCGCCAGCCTGACCTTGTCGAGTTTCATGACGCCGGTGTTCCGCACGCTGTTCCAAGCGGTCGCCGCGGCGGGCGGGCTTCCAGGGGAAGACGTGCCGCAGGGACTGTGGATGCACAATCTGACGAAGGCGGGCGGTCCGATGCTCGAATCGGTCATCAACGAGCTGGCCGTCATGCCGCTGCCATTGCCGCCGAGCGAAGCGGACGCGAACCGCAATACAGGCGAGTCGCAGGAACAATCGGCGCAATTGCGCAAGCCAACGCAGGAGGAGCGGCGGTACGCGTCCGAACTGATCGTCAGACTGCTTGATACCGGCATCATGCGCAAAATCGGCGCGGCCCAGCGCCGCATGGCGCAACTGCCGGACGGTGCAGAGAAAATCGAACTGCTCGGACAGATCACCAAACTGGAAACGCTGCGCAAGGACCTGCAGTCGCGTGTTTTCGGCAACAACGTTGCGTGACACGCCCATATGGTGAATCGAAGGCGAACGGAAGATGGTTTTTAGACAAAATCTTGGCGCACGCGGGGTTAATTTGTGAAGATTTGCGGGCCTTGTTTTCGGTTTCGCCGGTTTGCAAAAGCATGCGGCAGTAAGCAATAGTGGATGAAAATCGTTGGAATGGTCGGAAAAGCAGCACGCCGAGGGTTCGTGCTAGTCGCATTTTTGGGTAAAGTGGTCTAGGCGTTTGCATGAAAATCGCTTGGGTTTTGCAAGGTGTGCAAGGCGGTTGCAAACGGGATTGACGGAGGAATGCATGCGGCGATTGGTCGTCAAGGTCCTGAAGAACGAGACCATTCTCGTAGTCGCTTCCATACTCGCACTCATATCGTGCTTCATCGTGCCGCCAGACAAGGAATACGCCGGCTACATCCACGCCAGCACCATCTCGCAGCTGATCTGTCTGATGCTTGTGGTGTGCGGCTTCCAGCGCATCGGCGTGTTCCGCATCATCGGCTCGCGCCTGCTGCATCACGTCAAAACCGCGCGTGGCCTGGTGCTCACGTTGATCGCATTGCCGTTCTTCTCCGGCATGCTCATCACCAATGATGTGGCGTTGGTCACCTTCGTGCCGTTCGCAATCGCGGTGTTGACGATGGCGCACATGGAAGAGCATGCGGTGCTTGTCGGCACGCTGATGACCATCGGCGCGAACGTGGGCAGCATGCTCACCCCGATCGGCAACGCGCACAACCTGTATCTGAAAGCGTTGACGGGCATGCCGACGTCCGAGATGATCGGCATCATGACCCCGTATTCCGCTACCGCAGCCGTTCTGCTGATAATCATCACCTGCGTGATTTTCGGCAGCAAACCGGTTTCCGAATTTTCCGCGATCGATGGTTCCGGCATCGAACAGAACGTACTCGCCCCGCATTCCGACCGGCCGCAGCCTGACGAGATTCGCGTGACCGGCTACGGTGCCGGTTATGGCGGCTGGCGTGCGATCGTATACACGGCGTTGTTCGTCGTCTGCTTGCTGGCGGTGAGCGATTTCATTCCGCTGTGGTTGATGTGCGTCATCGTGTTCGTGGCGTTCCTGCTATGCGACCGCCGCGTGTTCCGCAACGTCGATTGGGGACTGCCGCTCACGTTCTGCATGTTCTTCATCTTCATCGGCAACATGAAACGCGTGCCGGAATTCTACGAGCTGGCCGCCTCGCTGGTGGGCGCGCATCCGCTGGAAGTGGCCGTGGTGTCCAGCCAGTTCATCTCCAACGTGCCGACCACGCTGCTGCTGTCCGGCTTCTGCGACCAGTGGCGTGAACTGATCATCGGCACCAACCTGGGCGGCTTGGGCACGCTGATCGCGTCCATGGCGTCGCTGATCGGCTACAAGAACGTGACGCGCGCCTACCCGGACAAAAAAGGCCGTTATCTGGCCGTCTACACCGCGGTGAACGTGCTGTTCGTCATCGTGCTCGTCGGCCTGAGCTGGATTATCGAGTAGCGTTTGGCCTCGACCGGTTTCCCTGACCGCTAATCTCAAGGTCGCCGGTTCGCACCTTTTGCTGGGATTGCATGAAAACCCTTGGAATCATTGGATTTCAAGGGTTTATTGTTACGTCGGCTGATGGTCTGGTGCTGTGATAATCTGTGCCGGGAAGCGTGTGCCGAGAAACGTAGGAAGGCTGAACATGCTGCAAGGATTGCTGGGAATTTTCTCCGGACTGATCACGCCGGTGCAGACCGCGGTGAACACGCGGCTCGGCCGTTCCATCGGCTCGCCGTTGCGCGCCTCGCTGGTGTCGTTCAGCGTCGGCCTCATTGCGATGCTGACTTTGACGCTGCTGCTTGGCCCGTATCCGCTGATTCCCGCCACCGCGGCGAACGGCCCATGGTGGATGTGGTTCGCGGGCGTGTTCGGTGTCACTTTCCTGACCGGCAATGTGCTGCTGCTGCCGAAACTGGGCAGTCTCAAAACCGTGATCATGCCAGTCACCGGGCAGATCGTCATGGGCCTGCTGATCGACGCTTTCGGCTGGTTCGGCACTACCGCGCAGCCGATTTCCCCGCTGCGCATCGCAGGTGCGGCGATCACGCTGGTCGGCTTCCTGCTTGCCGTCGCCGGACCGAATCTGCGATTGAGGCCTGCCATCGATCGCCCGGCTGGCGGTTCGGAAAATTCCGGCGATTCCGAAAAATCCGAAACTGACGGAAAAGCCGTACATGTGCCAGGTTCCGCGACCGTGCTGTGGAGTTACGCAGGCATCGCGTTCGGCATGTGTTCGGCCGTGCAGACGGCGTTGTTGGGCAAGCTGGGCGTCGCGTTGGGATCGCCGGTGAAGGCATCGCTCGCCTCGTTCGTGGTCGGTCTGATCTCGCTTGCGATCGTCGTCGCATTCGTCGACCGCACCTACAGCCTCGGCGACGCGCTGAAGAAAGGCAATCCGTGGTGGATGTGGGCAGGCGGATTGCTGGGTGCGACGCTGGTGATGTGCAACGCGTACCTGTCCGCGCATATCGGCACCGGCATGACGGTGATGCTGGTATTGCTCGGTCAGGTCGGCGGAGGATTGCTGGTCGACCGTTTCGGCCTGCTTGGCGTGCCACGCAAGCCCGTGGCCGGCATCCAATACGTCGGCGTGCTCGTAGCCATCGTCGGCATTGTGCTCAAGGCGATGTGACTGCCGTGTCGAGTTGGCAACCGTGTGCGAACTGACTATACTGTGTTTAGTTTGGCCCTGTAGCTCAGCTGGATAGAGCATGTGACTTCTAATCTCAAGGTCGCCGGTTCGAGCCCGGCCGGGGTCACCATCAAGCCCTCGCGTCGTTTCATGCGGTGCGGGGGCTTTCCTGTCCATTGAACGGCAAGCCATTGGCTTGCGAAGATAGGGGAGACCATGAAGCGAATCGTCGCGGGCATTCTGGCGCATGTGGACGCGGGCAAGACCACGTTGTCGGAGGCGCTGCTGTACGCTACCGGCCAAGTACGCAAACTCGGCCGCGTCGACCACGGCGACGCCTTCCTCGACACGGACGCCATGGAACGGCAGCGCGGCATCACCATCTTCACCGAGCCGGCCGTCATCGCCACGCCCGACCTCACCATCACCCTGCTCGACACTCCTGGACACGTCGACTTCTCCGCCGAAACGGAACGTACGCTCGCCGTGCTCGACTACGCCATCCTCGTCATCTCCGGCGCGGACGGCATCCAAGGCCATACCGAAACGCTGTGGCGACTGCTCAATCGCTATCAGGTGCCCACATTCGTCTTCGTCAACAAAATGGACTCGCCCGGCGCCGACAAAACGCAACTGCTCGCCCAACTCAAGAAACGCTTCTCGGACGGCTGCGTCGACTTCACCGAGCCGATTGACGGCGAACGCATGGAGGAGATCGCCATGCAAAACGAAACGGCCATGGACGCGTATCTCGACACCGAAACCGTGCCGGACGAAACCATTCGCGCCATGATCGCCCGCCGTGAGCTGTTCCCCTGCTATTTCGGATCAGCGCTGAAAATGGACGGTATAGAACAGTTCGTCGCAGGTTTCGAACGGTTCGCGCAAGAGCCGCAATACAATGGCGAATTCGGCGCACGCATATATAAGGTGTCTCATGACGCGCAAGGCAAGCGTCTGACCTGGCTCAAGGTGACCGGCGGCGAACTGAAGGCCAAGATGATGCTAAGCGGCACCGCGCACGCCGGCGACGCGGATGCGGTTGCCGAAGACGGCCAATGGCATGAGAAAGCCGACCAGGTGCGCGTCTATTCCGGCGCGAAATCCACCACCGTCGACACGGTCCCCGCAGGCACCATCTGCGCCGTCACGGGTCTGACGCAGACATTCCCCGGCGAAGGCCTCGGCATGGAGCGGGACGCCGGCAGTCCGGTCCTCCAGCCGGTGCTCACGTACACGCTGGCACCGGGGGAGTGCGACATTCACAAATGTCTCGTCGCCCTGCGCGAACTGGAGGACGAGGATCCGCTGCTGCACGTCGTCTGGCAGTCTCGCCTAGAGGAAGTGCACCTGCAGTTGATGGGCGCGGTGCAGCTGGAGATCATCCAGCAGATCATGCACGACCGTTTCGGCCTGGACGTCACGTTCGGACCGGGCAGCATCCTGTACAAGGAGACGATCGCCGCGCCGGTCGAAGGCATCGGCCATTTCGAGCCGTTGCGTCACTACGCCGAAACGCATGTGCTGCTCGAACCGCTGCCGCAGGGCGCGGGAATGGCATACGCCACCGTGTGCAGCGAGGACGTGCTCGACCGCAACTGGCAGCGCCTCATCATGCAGCATTTCCAGGAACGCGAGCATCTGGGCGTGCTCACCGGCTCGCCGATCACCGATATGAGAATCACGCTGCTGACGGGCCGTGCGCATCTGAAGCACACGGAAGGCGGCGATTTCCGCCAAGCCACCTACCGTGCGATACGCCAGGGCCTGATGGAAGCGAAGAAGAAGGGCGATTGCCGTCTGCTTGAACCTTGGTACGGCTTCCGTCTGGAAGTGCCGCAGGACATGGTCGGACATGCGATGGCCGACATCCAGCGCATGTCGGGCACGTTCGACACGCCTACCGGCGACGGCGAATATATGGTGTTGAACGGCACGGCGCCGGTATCCGAAATGCGCGACTATGCGATGGACGTGAACGCGTACACGCACGGCCGTGGCCATTTAAGCTGCGTGTTCGCCGGCTACCAGCCGTGCCACAATGCCGACGAGGTGATCGAGAACATGGCTTACGATCCGGAATCCGACCTGGAGAACACGCCGGATTCGGTGTTCTGCGCGCATGGCGCCGGCTATCCGGTCAAATGGTACAAGGTGCCCGAATTCATGCATCTCGACTACGTGTGGGATGGCATGCGCGAATAGAACCGAAAGACAGACGGGTGGAAAGCGCCGATTGCTTCCCACCCGAGGCCTGTTGTCGGATACCGACAAACGGATAAACGAAAAGCCCCACCGAATCGGTGAGGCTTCATGCTGGAGCGGACAACGGGACTCGGACCCGCGGTCTCAACCTTGGCAAGGTTGCGCTTTACCAACTAAGCTATGTCCGCAAAGGATTCCTGCCGTGAGAAGCAGGCATCCAGTGGGTGATATAGGAATCGAACCTATGACCCCTTCCGTGTGAAGGAAGTGCGCTAGCCGCTGCGCCAATCACCCGTGGGATGTCTCCACCGGTTTCCCGGCTTCGTCATCCGCTTCGCGTGGGCGATACAAGATTCGAACTTGTGACCCCTTCCGTGTCAGGGAAGTGCGCTACCTCTGCGCCAACCGCCCGAAGCGAGTGCTAACTTACGTGGATTCTCGGCGGAATGCAAATCGTCGGCGTGTCGCGATGTTCACGTGAAGTTCGCCGGCCCTTCTTCACGCGGTGGGTTCGACCTGCGGAAACTCCAAGGTTTCCGCGTCGTGGTCCACGCCGCTCATGGCGGTCGTATCCGCATCATTGGTACGCTCCGCGGTCTTGGCGGAGCCGTTCGCAGTAGGGTTTCCCGTGCCGACGGCGTGCGTCAGCGCGAGCCTCATCTGATGCCAGACCACGTTGCCATGCGTCGACTCGGACAGTCCTTCGTCCACGAATCCCAGCCGTGCGTAAAAATCGACCAGCCGTTCCTTGCAGGTGAGCACGAGGCCCTTGCGTCCGGCCTGTGCCGCGTCGAGAATCACCTGGCGCAGCAGATAGCTGGCGCAGCCGCGATGCTGGTAGACGGGTGCCACATCCACGCCGAAAATCATCTGCCAATCGCCATGCTCGTCATGCATATCGGCGTCGTCATACATGGCATCGGCAAGATTCGGCTCGTTTGTGGCCATGCCGTCGACGAAACCAACCAACGTGCCGTCCTCTACACGCGAGGGGAACGGGGTATCGTCGTCATCGGTGTTGACCAACAGCCAGAAATGGTCCGGATAAGCGGCCACGCGTGCGGTAAGGCTTTCGTTGCTTGCGGCCTCCGCAGGTGGGAAGCAGGCGGCTTCCACAGCCTCGATCGCGTCCAGATCCTCCATCGTTGCATGTCGAATGAGCATGTGCATACTCTCTCGCAAGGCATACCCAATCTTCACATTTCGATATGCGCCGACGGCGCAATCCGCCAACATGCCATACTGTAGAAGAACCTTGGAGGGATCGCAGGACGACTGTTTCGCGATACCTGATAAGTCCTTATACGAAAAACCGATAACGAAACTGGCTCGTAGTGGCGAATAAAGCGATAGTATGAGCCGCGTTCGCCGGAACAAATACGAAAAATCCGTTGAGAAGAGAAGGAGGCGCGCGTGTTCGACTGGACGTTCATCTCGCACTACGCGCCGTTCTTCGTCAGCGGTGCCGAAATGACGCTGTTCATTTCCGTCTTCGGCATCATCCTGGCGATCGTGGTCGGCTTGGTCTGCGCCGGCATCGAGATCGCGCGCATCCCCGTCCTGCGGCAGGTCGTGCGCGTCTACATCGAGCTGAGCCGTAACACGCCGTTGCTGGTGCAGCTGTACTTCCTGTATTTTGGCCTGCCGAAACTCGGACTCGTCTGGTCCGCGGAACTGTGCGCCATCGTCGGACTCGGCTTCCTCGGCGGCTCCTATATGGCCGAAGCGATGCGCGGCGGCCTGGAGACCATTCCGGAAGTGCAGCGCGAATCCGCATACGTGCTGGGCTTGAGCAAATGGCAGACATTAAGCCGCGTGGTCATTCCACAGGCCATCAGCACCTCCATTCCAGGCGTCGTGGCCAATGTGATCTTCCTCATCAAGGAATCGTCCGTGGTGTCCGCCATCGCGCTCGCCGACGTGATGTACATGGCCAAGGACCTGATCGGCATGTACTACGACACCTATGAGTCGCTGTTCCTGCTGATTGTGGCGTATCTGGTGATTCTGCTGCCGATCTCGCTGTTCGGCACTTGGCTGGAACGGAGGTTCGACTATGAGCGGCGCTGAGATTCTGCTCGAGCCGGGCGTGATTCCGCGCCTGCTACAGGGCCTGTGGGTCACGGTGTGGATCGCCGGCGTGTCCGTGGCGTTGTCCGTGCCCGTCGGCCTGATCGTCGGCTGGCTGATGACGATGAAAAATCCCGTTGTGCGGGTGCTGACCAGGATTTATCTGGATTTCATCCGCATCATGCCACAGCTGGCGCTGCTGTTCATCGCCTTCTACGGTTTCGCGCAGGCATGGAATTGGAATTTGGATGCGACCGGCGCATGCGTGTTCGTCTTCGTTTTGTGGGGCGGCGCTGAACTGGGCGATCTGGTGCGTGGTGCGCTCGAATCGATTCCGAAGGCGCAGTACGAGTCGTCGTACGTTTTGGGATTGAGCGGCTGGCAGACGTTCACGAAAGTGATTCTGCCGCAGGCGTTGCGCCGGCTGCTGCCGGCTTCCGTGAACCTTGCCACGCGCATCGTGAAGACCACGTCATTGGCCGTGCTGCTCGGCGTGGTGGAAGTCATCAAGGTGGGCCAGCAGATCATCGACGCGAACCGTTTCCAGTATCCGACGGGCACTTTGTGGATTTACGGAACGATTTTCTTCATGTACTTCATCGTGTGCTGGCCGCTGTCCATCGTGGCCCGCAGGTTGGAAAAGAGGTGGAAGCATGACTGAGCAGGCTGAACAGGTTACGCAGACCGCGCAAAACAGCGGGAAATCGCAGACAAGCCTTGAAATCAGGCATCTGGTCAAGCGGTATGCCAATGCGGACAAGCCGGTGCTGGACGACATCTCCTTCGACGTGCCCCACGGCAAGGTGTTCGTTATCGTCGGACCGTCAGGATCCGGCAAATCGACATTGCTGCGCACCATCGCGGGTCTCGAGCCGATTCAGGGCGGTACCATCGCGTTGAACGGCGAAGTCATCGAAACCGGTAAACCCGGTACTGAATCGGCCGGCCGCAGCAAACGAGGAAGCGAACTGCGCACGCGCGTCGGCATGGTGTTCCAAAGTTATGACCTGTTCCCCAACAAAACCGTGCTCGGCAACATCACGCTCGCTCCGACGCTCGTGCAAAAGCGGGATAAGGCGGAAGTCGAACAAGAGGCCATCGCGCTGTTGGAGCGCGTCGGACTCGACGGTCGTAAGGATGCTTGGCCGCATGAGCTGTCCGGAGGCCAACGCCAGCGCGTGGCCATCTGCCGTGCGCTGATCCTGCATCCGGAAGTGCTGCTGTTCGACGAGGTCACCGCCGCGCTTGATCCGGAAATGGTGCGCGAGGTGCTTGACGTGATGCTGGAACTCGCCGACTCCGGTCAGACCATGCTCATCGTGACGCACGAGATGCAATTCGCACGAGCCATCGCCGACCAGGTGATCATGCTGGAGGACGGCGGCATCGTTGAACAATCCGACGACGCCGAAGCGTTCTTCACCAATCCGAAAACCGAGCGTGCCAAGCGTTTCTTGCACACGTTCGAATTCGACAGGCATCGCAGGCCGGCGGAAACGCCGACGGAACCGACGGGAACTTCCGCCGAGTAATCGCAAGTTTTGATAGCAGTCATCCGTACAAGAGAGGAGTAACCATGACCGCATCAATCATCAACAAGACAATCAAGAGCATCGTGGCCGCATCGGCCGCGTTGATCATGGCCGCCTCCGTGGCTGCCTGCGGTCCCAACGCCGCCACCCCGAGCGAGGAGAACAACGCCTCCAACGGCGGCGCCACCACGTCCAAGGTGACCGCCCGCTCCCTGGACGAGATCAAGAAGTCCGGCGTGCTCAAAGTGGCCGTCTTCTCCGACAAGGCCCCGTTCGGCTACATCGACAAGGACGGCAAGAACGCCGGCTACGACATCGTCTTCGCCGAGCGTCTCGCCAAGGATCTGGGCGTGAAGGTCAAGTACACGTCCGTCGATCCGGCCGCCCGTGTGGATGTGCTCACGTCCAACAAGGTGGACATCACGCTGGCCAACTTCACCGTCACCGACGAGCGCAAGGAGAAGGTCGACTTCGCCAAGCCGTACATGAAGGTCGCGCTCGGCGTGGTCTCCCCGGAGAACGCCGAAATCACCGACGTGAGCCAGCTCAAGGGCAAGACGCTGATCATCGCCAAGGGCACCACCGCCGAAAGCTATTTCGAGAAGAACGAACCCGACGTCAAGCTGCAGAAGTACGACCAGTACGCCGACGCCTACAACGCGCTGCTCGACGGCCGTGGCGACGCCTTCTCCACCGACAACACCGAGGTGCTGGCCTGGGCCAAGACCAACAAGGGCTTCAAGGTGGGCATCACCAAGCTCGGTGACGAAGACACCATCGCGCCGGCCGTGCAGAAGGGCAACAAGGAGCTGCTCAACTGGATCAACGACGAGATCGTCAAGCTCGGCAAGGAGAACTTCTTCCACAAGGATTACGAGCAGACCCTGAAGCCGGTGTACGGTTCCGATGTCGACCCGGATGACATTGTGGTCGAAGGCGGCCAGCTTTGATTCTTACCTGATCTGACGGCGGCCTGCCGTCCGTCAATCCTGTTTCCAAGCCTTCCGTGGCACACGCCGCGGAAGGCTTTTTCATGCCGATTCCGGGCCGGTTATGTCACATCCTTCGAAACCGTTTACAGTCCACGCGGGTGTATGTTTCCGGAGGTTTCGTACCATCCGATAACCCCTCATAAATAAACGCTATGGCGATTCGCACGTTGTATAAGCAACGTCGATAATCTCCGGCGCGTGGCGCTTTCCAAGACACGGTTAAGTAGGAACCAGCGATCGCGTGAACGGCACGCGGCAAGGAAACCACACCGAGGGGGGTGCGCACCATGACCAGATTCAACACTCAGCTTGTCCACGGACTGCCGGTCAACGACAACAACACCGGAGCCGTGAATCCGCCGATCTACAACTCGTCCACTTATGCTTTCGAATCGGTCGAGGCCATGCCCCGTTGGGATTACGCGCGCAGCGGCAACCCGACCCGCGAGTTCCTGGAGAAGCAGATCGCGCAGCTTGAGCATGGCACACGCGGTTTCGCGTTCGGTTCCGGCCTGGCCGCCATCCACGCGGTGCTGTCGATCTTCCAGCCAGGCGACCGCATCGTCGTCGGCAAGAACATCTACGGTGGCACCTACTCGCTGTTCCATGAGTATTTCGAACGTTGGGGCGTCATCGTAGAGGAAGTGGACACCACCGATTACGAGGCGCTCGATGCGGCGGTGTCCGGCGAATCCGCCAAGGGCGGCGCGCACGGATGCCCAGCCAAAGCCGTGTACTTCGAAGTGCTCACCAACCCGCTTCTGCAAGTCAACAACGTGACCGCCATTGCCGAAATCGCCCACCGTCATGGCGCGATCGCCATCGTCGACAACACATTCGTCACCCCGTATCTGCAGCAGCCGCTCGACCAAGGCGCCGACATCGTCATCCATTCCGCCACCAAGTATCTGGCCGGCCATTCCGAAGTCAACGCCGGCCTCGTGGTGGTCAAGGACGATGAGCTGGGCAAGCGAGTCTACTTCGCGCAGAACCGTTTGGGTGGCGTGCTCGCGCCGAACGAATGCGATTCGGTGCGTCGCGGCATCCAGACGCTTGCCTTGCGCATGGACCGTCAGCAGGAGAACGCGCGTGCGATTTCCAGCTATCTGCTGCTGCACCCGTTGGTCAAGTCCGTGCATTATCCGGGACTGCCCGGTCACGAATACGAGCTGGCCTCCAACGGTCTCAAGGGCGGTGGTGCCGTACTGAGCTTCGAAGTGGTGCCGGGCGTCGACCCTGCGGACGTGCTCGACAACCTGCATATCTTCCGTCTGGCGGTTTCGCTCGGCGCGGTGGAATCGCTTGCCGAACTGCCGTGCCGCATGACGCATTTCGAACTGCCGCGCGAGGAGCGTCTGAAGGTCGGCATCACCGACGAACTGGTGCGTCTCGCAGTCGGCATCGAAGACAAGCAGGACCTCATTGAGGATCTCGGCCAAGCCTTCGACATCGCGTACGAGAACTATCTCAAGCGTCACGCCGGCGAGAGTCTGTTCACCTTCGCGCAACACGTATATGCCTGAAAGTTTTGCTATCGGTAGGGATTTGAATATTAACTGGCACGCTATCTCACGAACCGGACAGGGGAAAGCGCCCCTCTGTCCGGCTCGTGGGCGTATGTGGGTCAGCTCCTGGACAGGCGATGGTTGGTTCGTGGACGGCCCTTGCCCAGCTCGCGGACATTGTCTGCATACGATTGCATTCTTTGGTAAATTTTTACTCGGGTTCGGCAATGGTTGCAGAACCTACGAAAGGTCATGCGACAAGACCTTTAAAGAGAAACCAAAGAAGGGAGTAATGCCATGCCGTTCCTTGTAGCGCTCCTTGTCATTGCGCTGATCATCGCGTTCCTGTTCCTGTCCACGTTGTTCATCGTGCCGCAGCAGCAGGCATACATCATCGAACGTTTCGGCAAGTTCAACAAGGTCCAGTTCGCGGGCATCCACATCCGTATCCCGTTCGTGGACCGTATCGCCATGAAAACCAACATGCGCGTCAACCAGCTCAACGTGCAGCTGGAAACCAAAACCCTCGACAACGTGTTCGTCACGGTCGTCGCCTCCACCCAGTTCCGTGTGAACCCGGAAAACGTGGCCACCGCCTACTACGAGCTGCGCGACCCGGCCGGGCAGCTGCGCTCCTACATGGAGGATGCCCTGCGTTCCGCCATTCCGGCGTTGAGCCTCGATGACGCCTTCGCCCGCAAGGACGACGTGGCCTTCGACGTGCAGAAGACCGTCGGCAACGAAATGTCCCGTTTCGGTTTCACCGTTGTCAAAACGCTGATCACCGCCATCGACCCGAGCCCGCAGGTCAAGAACGCCATGGACTCCATCAACGCCGCCCAGCGTGAGAAGGAGGCCACCCGGCAGCGCGCCGAAGCCCAGCGCATCCAGATCGAGACCCAGGCCGCTGCCGAGGCGGAGAAGACCCGTCTTCAAGGCGAGGGCCAGGCCAACTACCGTCGCGAGATCGCCAACGGTATCGTCGACCAGATCAAGAGCTTGCAGGCTGTCGGCATGAACATCGGCGATGTGAACAATGTGGTGCTGTTTAACCAGTACCTCGACGTGCTGCGCTCCTTGAGCGAATCCAACAACGCCAAGACCGTCGTGCTGCCCGCATCCACCCCTGGCGGCTACCAGGACATGTACAGCCAGATCACGCAGGCGATGGTGACAGCCAACGAAACCGCCGGCCAGCACTCGACTGTGCCGACACCGCCGCACGTCGCTCCGACGACGCCGCGTATCTGACACATGTTTGGTGATGCCTGCAGTCGTCGGGCATACGTTGATTGGCCGCAGGCATGTGAATCGCAGGAAAGCGAAAACGAAAAAAGAATCCCTTCTTTCGTCGGGGAGCCGCGTAGATGTGACGGAGAGTGCGGAAACGATGAAAGAAGGGATTCGTGTTGCAAGTGCGCCGTCGTACCACGACACACGTCTGTTATACGGAAGGCTTCGCTCGGACGTCAGGCCAGAGTGACAAGCTTCCCGGGAGAAGGTGCGTTGAGACATTCAGCAGCATGCGCTTCCATGGAACGGAGCTGGTCTTGCAGATCCATGACTTTCTTTTCCAACCATGCGATGGTCATGGATTGGGAGATGACGAGCAGGTCGCGCTGGTCAGCTGCGGCTTCGTTGGCAAACGATTGTGCTTCGGTCATGATTTGCGGATCTGCTTTCCACCGTGCGATGGCGCGTTCGATACGTTTACTGCCAACGATTTTCGGGTTAAGACCTGCGCTGGCGAAGATGCTGGTCGGCCCGTTGCCCCGTAAGTATTGCGCCATGCAACGCACTTGGAATTCCCTTGAATAGGTGATACGGTCCATTGATGCCCTTTCTACCGCGGGCAAGGTGTTGAGATAGTAGACTTCCGCCTGGGTGAAATGACGTTTCATATTGTTCCCCTTTGGTGTGAAACCGTTTGACATTCCACAATCTGAAGATTATTGCTGATGGTTTCATTTTATTTTTGACATTTTGGTCGAAAAGGTCATTTGGCACGAAACAAGGGTTTCTGGCACGAAACAACATGTTCCATATCGTTCAGGCGGGGTTTCTTGAACGGTTTTCGAGTTTCAGGCACGCGCGGACCGTGGCTTCAGGGTGTTCCCTTAAGGGTGGCGAAGCGCGGTGAAACACTTTAGACTTAGGAGCAATTATCAACATATTCCCAGAAAACGAGGAGGTGAATGTGCCGGTAGGTATCACATCCAACGTTGGGAAAACCGGTCGCGGTCCCATTATCGAGGTTAAAAACCTACGCAAGGAATATCCAGTGCTCGATGAGACCGTCGTAGCGCTGGAACGTGTCAATCTCGCCATTCCGCAAGGGCAGATTTGCTGTATCTATGGTGAGTCCGGATCCGGTAAATCCACCCTGCTCAATCAGCTTGCCGGCATGGAAAAACCAACTAAAGGTGGTGTACGTATTGCAGGTGTGCCCATCAGCAGGCTTGGCGAACGGCAGCTGGCCGAATTCAGGCAGAAGCACCTTGGCTTCGTGTTCCAGTCGTACAATCTGCTGCCCAATCTCAATGCCATCGAGAATGTGGCCATGCCACTGATGTTCCGAGGCGTGCCGAAGCGTAAACGCGAGACGATCGCGCGTGCCATGCTCAAGCGGGTCGGCCTTGGCAAACGCATGAACCATTATCCGACCCAGATGTCTGGCGGTCAGCAGCAGCGCGTCGGCATCGCCCGCGCTTTCGTGACACGTCCGCAAGTGGTATTCGCCGACGAGCCGACCGGCAATCTCGATTCCAAAACCAAAACCGAAGTGATGGATATGATTTGCTCGTTCGCACGCGATTTCAACCAGACCATCGTGCTCGTCACACATGACGACAATATGGCGCAATACGCCGATCGCATCGTCACACTTCTTGACGGCCGCATCATCGGCGACCGGCTTACGTAACTTCATGACAGCATATCGACAACTATGACGACAACAGAAGGGCCTTCCATGGGCAACAACACAAGAATCGCAACACTGCTCAACGGGGCAATCTCACTATTGGCGGTGGTCGCCATCACGTTGGTATGCATTGTGCCGACGGCGTTCGCCGAAGATGGCGCCAATACTTCCGATGCTCCGGGTGCGGGAGCGGACAACAGTGTTGAGCAGATTGCTGGGCCGGTGCCGAACATCATTATCACCAATTTCACCTATGGCGACGGGTCGGTGGCGGTCGGCAGCACCTTCAACCTCGGTTTCACCTTCCAAAACATGGGCAAAGTGGCGGTGAGCAACATGGTGGTCACCGTGGACGGCGGTGAGAATTTTGCCATCTCCGGCGGTACGAACACGTTCTACTACGATGCGCTGAATGCGGGAGCTGCGTTGACGCAGACCGTGCCGATGCAGACACTGGCCAGTGCGAAAAACGGCGCGCAGGGCATCGACATCAGCTTCAAATACGAGTATGTGGACGGTGCCGCACGCAGCTCCAACACTTCCGACATCAAAATTTCCGTACCCGTTTCGCAGCCTGATCGTTTTGAATTGAACGATCCAGTGGTGCCCAATATCGTCAACGCGGGTGAGGAAACTACTATCACCATGGATTACGTGAACAAGGGCAAGGGCGACGTTTCCAATGTCGAGGCGAGCGTTGAAGGCGACGGTATCACCGCCACGCAGGCCAAGCAGTACGTCGGCAATGTGGCGTCCGGCGTGTCCGGCTCCATTGGATTCGCATTCACTGCGGACAAGCCCGGCGAAACCGAGGCGAAACTGACGGTGACGTATGAGAATTCCGATGGACAGCCGCAGACCAAGGAATTTCCGGTGAAGATCAATGCCGTTGAAGCTCCTGTTCCGGATGATTCCGATACGGATGTTGACGTCCAGGATCAGAGCATGCCGGTCTGGGTGTGGATAGTGGCGGCGGCCGTTGCACTCGTCGTGATTGTACTGACGGTCGTATTGGTGGTCCGTCACCGCCGTAAGAAGGCAAAGCAGGCGGCCGATGATGACGATTGGGATTGGGAGCCTGCCGATCTTGGAGCCGATAAGCAGGGTAAATCTACTGCCATGGCTGCCGATGCGCCGACGCAGGTAATCGCCACGGCAGGTGGCACATCGGCCGCCTCCGTATCCGCAACGTCATCTTCCACTCCATCCGTCAAGGAGTAGGCATGCGATTTTCGGATATCGCACATACTTGCGCGCAGAATTTGCTGCGGCGCAAATCGCGTACGATTTTGACGGTGCTGGGCGTGATCGTCGGCTGCTGCTCCATCGTCCTGATGATTTCGATTGGACAAGGCATCAGCGAGCAGAATGAGCAGATGCTCAAGAGCATGGGCAATCTCAACGACATTACCGTCACAGCTGCCGGCGGCTCGGGCGCGTACGACAGCTCTGGCGTCGGTATGTCGAGTTTGTCTTCGTCGGACATGACATCATCGGATCATCAGGCCAAGCTTGACGATGCTGCGGTACAGACGTTCCGTGGCATTTCAGGCGTCGCAGCCGTGATGCCACAGCGGTCGGCGCAGAGCACCGTGGATCTCACTGCGGGAGCCGGATCCCGATACGTGGCTCAATATGCTTCTGTGATGGGTACGGATATGACCCAGCTTGAAGCATCGGGATACAAGCTCGTTCAAGGGCGTATGCCGAAGCGTGCCGGAGAAGTATTGCTCGGCAAATACGCGGCATACCAGTTTATGGATAAGTATCGTTCCGATGATGACTCCAGGCGTATCGCTCCCGGTGATTATGAGTGCGATGAGAACGGTTGCAAGGAGAGCGAGGGGGAGAAGCCGTTCTTCGACGTACTGACCACGAAACTCAATTTGATTACCGGAGCCGATTATCAAAGCCCTGACGATTACCGCAAAATAGGCAGCACTTCGATGAGTTCCACCGATTCAGGCGACGGCGATGGTACTGCCAGTTCGCAGAATCCTGTGGTTTCCATGCCTCTCACCGTGGTCGGTGTGTTGGACGCTTCAACCAATAATTACGATGCATTCAGCTCCGGTGTAGTCATGTCGCTGGAGGATATGGACACATTGCAGGCCAAAATCGACGGCAAAACCAATACCACCAGCCGGACCAAAACAAACTACGACCAAGTGGTGGTGCACGCTCAAAATATCAAGGATGTGCCGGGTATCGAAGCGCAGATCAAAATGTCTGGCTACCAAACCACGTCCTTCGAACAGACCCGCAAGGAGATTGAAAAGCAGAGTCGTGGCATCCAGCTCGCATTGGGAGGCATTGGCGCGGTGTCATTCCTGGTGGCGGCCATCGGCATCGCCAACACCATGATTATGTCCGTGTCGGAACGCACTCGGGAAATCGGCATTATGAAGGCGCTCGGCTGCTATGTGAAGGATATTCGCACGATGTTCCTATGTGAAGCAGGTGCCATCGGTCTGGTCGGTGGACTTATCGCCTGTCTGATTTCCGCCTTGGGGTCGCTGAGCATCAATCTGCTGTCGTTTGGTGGATTCAGTATGGAAAACGTAGGCAAAGCGATTATGGGCGGTGACGACGTGAGCCGAATCTCCGTGATTCCATGGTGGCTGTTTGTCGTGGCCGTGCTGTTTTCGATTCTGGTGGGCATACTCGCCGGTTTGGGGCCAGCTAATAAGGCTGTGAAGATTCCTGCGTTGGACGCCATCAAGAACGAGCAATAGCGATTGCGATTGACAATAATGCTTATGGTCGGCCATGTGCTGTTCAGCGTGGGCCGGCATTTCGCGATTGTTCAACGTTCCCTGTCGATTTTTGACGGTGCCGGCTAGTTGCGTGATTAACGGGCCAAGACGCGGCGAATGCGATCAGCCACCGCTTCCACAGTCAGCCCGTAACGTTCATCAAGCTCGGCAAGGGGCACACGATCGGTGAATTCTTTCGATGCGCCGAAATTGAGCGCATGCACAGTGGCTGCTTTCGGATTAGTGGAATTCGCGTAGAAAGCGGTCACCTTCTCACCCCAACCGCCTTCCAGCTGGCCATCCTCCAGGGTGACGACCACACGATGACCGTCGGCAAGCACGTCCAGCAGCTCGCCATCCATCGCGGAATACTGCTGCGCGTCGATAAGCGTCGCATTGATATCGTCGTCGTTTTCGAGCGTTGCCGCCACCTCGGCCGCCAACGGCAGTGTATTGCCCAAGCCGAGAATCGCCACTTCACGTCCCGGACGCACGATCTGGTACCGCGTGAAAGGGCAATCGCCGGTAATATCGATCGTCGTTTCGTGCGCGGCGGCACGTTCGGCCGGGTCGAACGCCATATCGGCGGAACGCTCCATGGCAAGAATCTGCTCGCCGGGCATGCGGATAGCCGTCACACCATGATCAGACGGCCCCGTGGCCCATGCAAGCATGTCCAGCATCTGCTCTCCGCTGGTCGGTGCCAGACAGGTCACATCAGGCGTGTTGGCGAACATCGTCATATCGAACGTGCCGGAATGTGTATTGTCCGCGCCGGAAATGCCCGCTCCGAAAATCAGCAGCGTCGCCGGAACATGATTCAACGCCAGCTCCTGCTGCAACTGGTCGTAAATACGCTGGAAGAACGTGGCGGAAGTCGCCAGAACCGGCCGGCCTCCAGCCTTCGCGATGCCTGCGGCGAACGCGGCCGCATGCTCCTCGGTAATGCCGGTGTCCACATAATGCGATCCGGCACGTTCACGGAAATCACGGGTGATGCCATTCGAACCAGGGGTGGCGGGGGAGATGACCACCAGTCCCGGCTCGTTTTCGAAACGGGACTCCAACGAAGCCATGGCCATCTGACCGTAGTATTTGCGCGCGTCAAGCGGCTTGCCGAGCGCGCTGTCCGGATCCTGCCAATGATTCGCCTCGCATTGGCCGGCATGCGGCTGCGGATTGGTCTGGTTGCATCCGTCGGAACCATCCTGCGCCTCGGTCTCATCGCTGAAACCCAAGCCCTTGGTGGTGTGGATATGCAGCACGACGGGATGGTCGATATCCTTCAAGTCTTCAAGCGCCGCGACCAGCGTGTCCACATCGTTGCCCTGCTCCACATAACGGTAGTCAAGTCCGAACGCCTTGAACAGATTCAGCTCCGCGGTTCCGTTCGACGCGCGCAGACGGGCAAGATTGCCGTACATGCCACCGAAATCTTCGGCGATCGACATCTCATTGTCGTTGACGACGATGATGAGATTACCGCCCTGTTCGGCAGCGTTGTTCAGTCCTTCGAAAGCGATCGCCGAGCTCAACGAACCGTCGCCGATGATGGCGATGACGTTGCCGATTTCGCTTGCTCCCGCAGCGGTACGTTGCATATCACGTGTTTTGGCAAGACCGCAGGCAAGGGAGATGGACGTGCCGGTATGGCCCAGCACGAAGGAATCATGCTCGCTTTCCAACGGATTGGTGAAACCTGTCACCTCGCCGAACCGCGACTCGTCCAGATACGCCTCGGCGCGCCCGGTAAGCATCTTGTGCACGTAGCTCTGGTGGGAGACATCGAAAACGAAACGGTCACGTGGAGAACCGAACACGCGGTGCAACGCCACGGTAAGCTCCACCACGCCAAGATTCGAACCGATGTGGCCACCATGCTTCCGGCCGTAATTCAACAGCGTGGAACGAATCTCCAGACACAGATCACGCAACTGTTGCGAAGAAAGGGCATGCACATCCGCCGGAGAATGAATCGAACCCAGTATGCCAGCGGTCATTATGCGCGATTGTCCTTCCCTGAACCTGTCTTCTTTACCGCGGAAAATCCTATCCCACTGTATGCCTCTGCCAGGGTGTCGGTTGTGAAATACCTGCAAAGTCTTCTCAACTGCGGCACAATGGAAACGATGAAATGAATCGAACCACCGAAAAACCGCGAAGGAGCGCTGACCATGAAAGCCGTATACGCAGCAGGAACCGATTATGACAATCCGCTGTCGCAACTCAAGGTGGGGGAGCTGGACACGCCCGAAACCAAGCCGTTCTGGAGTACCATCCACGTGGCCGCAGCCAGCGTGAACCACCACGACATCTGGAGCCTGCAGGGCGTGGGACTCTCCGCCGAACAGACGCCGATGATTCTCGGCACCGACGCGTCAGGCGTGCTCGACGAGGACATTCCTGTTCGCAAAGGGCTGAAAGCCGGAGCCGAAGTGGTGCTCTACACCTTCGTCGGCACCGACGGCGCCGGTGTCATGCCGGGGGAGCGGCGCACCATCCTATCCGAAAAATACGCGGGCACCATGGCCGAAACCACCCAAGTGCCCAGCGCCAACGTGTTCGCCAAACCCGCCAACCTGACCCTCGATGAGGCTGCCGCGCTCGGCACCAGCTGGCTGACCGCCTACTCACTGCTGTTCACATCGGCCAACGTGAAACCGGGAGACACCGTGCTCGTCCAAGGCGCGGGCGGCGGCGTGTCCACAGCGGCCATCCAACTCGCCCATGCGGCAGGACTGGAAGTGTTCGTCACGTCACGCAGCGAAGAGAAACGAGACCGCGCGATCGCCATCGGAGCCGACGCCGCCTTCGAAACCGGCGCGCGACTGCCGCATAAGGTCGACGCCGTCATCGAATCGGTCGGCGCGGCCACCTGGAGCCATTCCGTCAAATCCGTACGCCCCGGCGGCACCATCGCCATCTGCGGAGCCACCACAGGAGACCAGCCTGGAGCCGAACTGACCCGCATCTTCTTCCAGGACATTCGCGTGCAAGGCAACACCATGGGTTCGCGTGACGATTTCGCACGACTGCTCAAATTCGTGGAACACGCCGACCTGCACCCCGTCATCGACTCCACTTACGCGCTTGCCGACGCGCCCGCGGCGTTCCGCAAAGTGGTCGGCGGCGACGTTTTCGGAAAGGTCGTGCTGCACATCGAGCCGAGTAAGTAAAGTAGGCGGTGTTCTGGAACACGTAAGTCTACGTAAATCCTTCGGAGGTTTTGATGGCAGACAACAAGCCTGAAGTCGCGGTGATCATGGGATCGGCAAGCGATTGGGAGACCATGAAGCACGCATGCGAGATGCTCGACCAGTTCGAGGTTCCGTACATGAAGCAGGTGATTTCCGCGCACCGCACCCCGGAACTGATGGGTGAGTTCGCGCACAACGCCCGTGCCAACGGGCTGAAGGTCATCATCGCCGGCGCGGGCGGCGCGGCCCACCTGCCGGGCATGGTCGCGGCGCAGACCACACTGCCGGTCATCGGCGTGCCGGTACGCTCCCACGCGCTGTCCGGCTGGGATTCGCTGCTGTCCATCGTGCAGATGCCGGGCGGCATTCCGGTGGCCACCACCGCCGTCGGCAACTCCGGCGCAACCAACGCCGGCCTGCTCGCGGTGAGCATTCTGAGCACCACCGACGAGCGACTGGCCAAGGCGCTGCAGGACTATCGTGACTCCCTGAAGGAAAAGGTGGCTGAATCCAATGCCCAGCTTGTCTGAGGAAACCAACGGCCGTATCGAACGACTGATGCCCGGCGCGACCATCGGCATCATCGGTGGCGGCCAGCTCGGCCGCATGATGGCGCTGTCCGCACGCTACATGGGCTTCCGCATCGGCGTGCTCGACCCGACACCCGACTGTCCGGCCGCTCAGGTCGCGGATTTCCAAGTGACCGCCGAATACGACGACATCGCCGCCATCCGCGAACTGGCTGAAAAGTCCGACGTGCTCACCTACGAGTTTGAGAACGTGGACGCCGACGCCATCGACCAAGTTCGTTCCCTCGCGGCGGCCCCGCAAGGCACCGATCTGCTGCGCGTCACGCAGGACCGTGTCAACGAGAAGCGGTTCATCAACGACCATGGCACGCCCACCGCGCCGTGGAAGGCTGTCAACAGCGTCGAGGAACTTGAAGCGGCACTTGATGAGATCCACTATCCGGCTGTGCTCAAAACCCGTTCCGGCGGTTACGACGGCCACGGCCAGACCGTGCTCAAGTCCGAAGCCGACTTGGAGCAGGTGCGCGCCCGCGCCGACCATGACGGCAGCTTCCCGCCAAGCATTCTGGAAGGCTTCGTCGATTTCGCGTTCGAAGCGAGCATCCTCGTCGCCGGCAACGGCAAGGATTACGTGACCTTCCCGATCGTGCGCAACGAGCATCGCAACAACATCCTGCACATGACCATCGCGCCGGCCGAAGTGGACGAAACCGTGGCCAAGGAGGCGCACGAGCTGGCGTTGCGACTGGCCAAAGGCTTCGAACTCGCCGGCATTCTGGCCATCGAACTGTTCATCACCAAAGACAACAAGGTCATCGTCAACGAACTGGCCCCACGTCCGCACAATTCCGGCCACTACACCATCGAGGCCTGCTCGTTCGATCAGTTCGACGCGCACATTCGCGGCATTGCCGGCTGGCCGCTCGAACAGCCGCAGCTGCTCAAGCCCGCCGTCATGGTCAACGTGCTCGGCCAGCATGTGGCGCCGACCCGTGCGCTCATCGCCGACCATCCCGAATGGAACGTGCACGACTACTGCAAGGCGGAAGTGCGCCACGACCGTAAGATGGGGCACATCACCGTGCTGACCGACGACACCGCCAAAACCGTGGCCGACCTTGAGGCCACCGGCTGCTGGGACGACTTGAAGAAAGCCTGACATCATAAGTAATGAGTGAACATATCGTGCGGCAGACCCGCCAGAAAGACGCCATCCGCGACGTGCTGAACGGCTGCGACGAATTCATCTCCGCGCAGGAGCTGCACCGCAAGCTGGAAGACCGTGGCGAACATATCGGACTCGCCACGGTCTACCGGCAGCTCAACGCCCTGGCTGAAGCCGGCCGCGCCGACACGGTCCGTCTCGACGGGCAGCAGCTGTTCCGCCTGTGCGGCGATGACGGGCACCATCATCACCTCGTCTGTACGAACTGCGGCAAAACCGTGGAAATTGAATCGCCTTCCGAAAGCTGGCTGAAAGGCATCTCCGACAAGTACGGCTTCACCATTGAACGGCACACGCTGGAGGTGTTCGGCCTGTGCGAGGACTGCCGGAAGGCGGACAAGTAGCGGCTGTCTGCCGTATTTCCGTTGGAATCGTATCGCCATCGGCGCAATCCAATCGTAAAAATCGTAAAGAAAAAACGTTGGACGTTGTCTTTTTCAGACGCATATATGACAATAGGGCATTGCAAACGAACTAAGTGGGGTTATGCGTGACCAAAGCAACATCGAAAAACGAGCCGATTGAGGAGCTCGACATCGCTACCGTGGACCCGATGGCCAAGAAAGCGGGCAAGGAGTTCCCCGGCTGGCTTTACGGCGTGCTATTCGTGCTGTTCGATGCGGTGGGCGTTGCCGCCCTGCAGATCGGTGTCAGCGAATCCGCCACTCGAGTCCAACTATCGAACAACATGTGGCTCACCGGCTGGGGATTCGTCGGCAAGATGTTCACCAGCGCCAATTTTGTGGCTGTGCTCAACCTCATACTGTGGGGCGTCCTGTACGTGATCCTGCTCATGCTCACCAACCGTTTCTGGGTGGCCACGCCGATATTTCTGGCGGTGACGTTCATCGTCGCCGTGATTGAGCATTTCAAAGTGTCGATTCGATACGAGGCGATTCTGCCAAGCGACCTGAACTTCCTCAAAGCCGACGCCGGCAATCTGATGAGTTTCATGCCGTCCGGCGCGCAATGGACCATTCTGATCGCGGTGGCGGCGTTTGCCGCGTTCGTGGCGCTGTTCGTCTTCCTGAACCGCCTCGACGCGCGTCACGGCAGACTGTTTCGCGGCTCCGACAAGCAATCCCGTTCCGTGAACGCGATCGCAAGACTGCTGCTGATCCTGCTTCCAGGCCTGTTCTTCACGCTGTATTCGATGCAGGTGAGCACCGTCGGCTCGTGGGCCAAAGGCTTCGCCACCGTCATGGGGGACAAGCCTTCCATGTGGGATTCCGTATACGATGCCCAGCGCAACGGTCCGCTGGTGGCGTTCACCCGGCAGCTCAATCCGAAAGTCATGATTAAACCGGAAAACTATTCCGAGGAAACCATGAAGGAGGTCGCGGCCCGTTACACGAAGGAAGCGAAGAAAATCAACGCGGACCGTTCCGCGAATATGACCGACAGCACGGTGATCTACGTGCTGTCCGAATCCTTCTCCGACCCGTCACGCGTGCCGGGACTCAAAGTCAACAAGGATTCCATGCCGAAGATCCGTGAGATCAAGCAGAATACCACGTCCGGCCTGATGCTGTCCTCCGGATACGGCGGCGGCACCGCCAACTTGGAATACATGGGACTGTCCGGCCTGAGCATGGCGAATTTCGATTCCTCCCTGACCAGCCCATACCAGCAGCTGGTGCCGAGCGAGCATTGGACGCCGACAATCAACCAGATGTGGGGCGCCGCAAAGAACTCCATCGGCCTGCACCCGTACGAATCGTCTATGTATTCGCGCGCCACCAACTACAAGAAGTTCGGCTTCTCGCATTTCTATACGTTGACCGGTCCGGACGTCATCTCTCATCAGGACAAGATCGACGATTCGCCGTACGTCTCCGACGAGGCCACCTACAAGAGCACGCTGGAACAGGTGAAGAAAACCAAGTCCAACCAGTTCCTGCAGGTCATCACCATGCAGAACCACATGCCTTACCACAAGTGGTACAAGCATAACGATTTCAAGGCGACCTCCACCACGGACAAACCGTTGAAGGACGACGAGCAGGAGTCCATCGAAACCTATCAGAAGGGCGCTTCGCTGACGGATGATGCGACCGCCGATTTCCTTGCCGAACTCGACAAGCTCGGCAAGCCGGTCACCGTGGTCTTCTACGGAGACCATCTGCCGGGCATCTACTCGTCGGCTTCCGCTGATGACGGCAACTCGCTGGCGTTGCATCAGACGGACTACTTCATCTGGTCCAACAAGGCTTCCGGCACGCAAGGCAACAAGATCGGCAACGCCGACTATTCGTCGCCCAACTTCTTTGTGGCGCAGGCCGCCGAGCATATGGATGCCAAGGTGTCGCCGTATCTGGCGTTCCTCACCGAAATGCACTCCAAGATCTCGGCCATGGAACCGCCGGTGGTCAACAACATCCAAGGCTGGGACCGTATTCCGGAAGGTCAGAACATCTACCTTGACTCCAAGGGCAATCCCATGGCCGAAAGCGATTTCGACGCCGAAACCAAACAGCTGATGGCGGATTACAAGCTCATCCAGTACGACATCACCACGGGGAAGAATTACCTGAAAGACACCTCCTTCATGGACCTGCCGTAACGAGGACGGCGCGCCTGCCGCACGGCTCGACACTCGACGTACCGTTGTGCGCCTTCGTGTCGTGCCGCACGGAATTCGCGCACGTCCTCGTCACGGCAGGAGTGTGGTGGGCGACGACGCGCCTGCCGCACAAATCTTAAAACATTGAGGGGCTGTTCCAAACTATTGGAACAGCCCCTCAACGGCTATTGGTTCAGCGCAGCCAACACACCATCATCACGCGTTCAGCGCTTTGAAACCGATGTCGTGACGGTAGAACATGCCCTTGGTGTCGAGCTTGTCGATGATCGCGTAGACCTTGTCCTGCGCGGCCTTGATGTCCGCAGCGGAGGACTCGACCAGCAGCACGCGACCGGAGTTGGCCACGAGACCATGCTCGCCACGTGCGACGCCCGCATAGTAGACATGGGAATCGTCATCTACCGTGATCTCAGGAATCGCGGCACCCTTGACCACGTTGGTCGGGTAACCTTCGGAAGCGATCACCACGCCAAGAGTGGCATTGTCCTCATCCCACGTGAATTCCGGGGTTTCGCCGTTGAGAATGGCGCTGATGCCGGCACCGAGATCGGACGTGAGCTTCGGCAGCACCACTTCGGTCTCTGGATCGCCGAAACGCGCGTTGAACTCAATGACCTTCGGGCCGTCGGCGGTGGCGATGAGGCCGGCGTACAGAATGCCGGTGAACGGCGTGCCCTCGTCGGCCATGGCCTGAACGGTCGGCTTGACGATGGTTTCGATGGCGGTGTCGATCACATCCTGACCGATCTGCGGAACCGGGCTGTAGGCGCCCATGCCGCCGGTGTTCGGACCCTTGTCGCCATCGTAGGCGCGCTTATGATCCTGCGAAATCGGCATCGGCCAGAAATCGGTGCCGTTCACAAAGCTCATCAGAGAGAATTCCTGACCCTCAAGGAAATCCTCGATAACCACCTTCGCGCCGGCGTTGCCGAAGCGGTGGTCCACGAAAATGTCCTCCAAAGCGGCGATGGCGGTCTCCTCATCTATCGCCACGGTCACGCCCTTGCCTGCGGCCAGGCCATCGGCCTTGATGACGATCGGCGCGCCATGCTCGCGCACATAAGCGGTGGAACGCTCCAAATCGTCGAACGTCTGGTACTTCGCGGTCGGAATGTCGTGACGTTCCATAAGCTGCTTGGCGAAGTCCTTGGAACCCTCGATCTGCGCGGCGGCCTTGTTCGGGCCGAACGCCTTGATGCCGGCGGCAGCGAAATCGTCGACGATGCCTTCGATAAGCGGCACTTCCGGTCCGACGAACACCCAATCGTAACCATTGTTCTTCACGAAATCGATGAGCGCCGCATGATTGGACGGGTTGAGCTGCGTGGTGCGGATGCCGTCAAGTTCCATGCCCGGATTGCCTGGGGCCACAGTGACCTCGCTGACGCTGCCGCCACGCATGAGCGTGTGGGCGATGGCATGTTCACGCGCACCGGAACCAATGACCAGAACCTTCATATTTCCTCCTGTTGTATCCCTTATGGGGAAGAGTGCCAATCTCAAGAAATAATATCGGGGGTGCCTGTTCGGCTACCCCCGTATGTTCGTTTACTGCAGTTCGACGTCCTCGCCGGTCTTCTTGACGATATTGCCCAGCACATAGCCGGCCTCGCCATTGGACTTCAGCAGTTCCATGGTCTTATCGGCATCTTCGGCGCTGACGGCCAGCACCATGCCGATACCCATGTTGAAGATGTTGAACATTTCCATATGATCGATGCTGCCGGCCTTCTCGAGCACGTCGAAAATCGGGAGCACCGGCCAGGAGCCAAGGTTGATATGGGCGGCAAGACCGTCCGGAATCATACGCGGAATGTTCTCGATGAAACCGCCGCCGGTGATATGCGCGACGCCCTTGACCACGCCCGCCTTGAACAGCGGGGAAAGGGCCTTCACGTAAATCTTGGTCGGAGTGAGCAGCACGTCGCCAAGCTTCTCACCGCCCAGTTCGTCCAGTACGGTGTCCACGGTGTAGCCGGCCTGCTCGAACAGGGCCTTGCGCACCAGGGAGAAACCGTTGGAATGCACGCCGGTGGACGGCAGGCCGATAAGCACGTCGCCCTCAGCGATGGTGGAGCCGTCGACGATAGCGGACTTTTCGGCCACGCCGACCGCGAAGCCAGCCAGATCGTACTCGTCCTCGTCATACATGCCCGGCATCTCGGCGGTCTCGCCGCCGATCAGACCGGAACCGGCCTGCACGCAGCCGTCGGCCACGCCGGAGACGACCTGCTCGAGCAGAGCCGGATCGTTCTTGCCGCAGGCGATGTAATCCAGGAAGAACAGCGGCTCGGCGCCCTGGGCGGCGATATCGTTGACGCACATGGCCACGCAGTCGATGCCGATGGTGCTGTGTTTGCCCGCCATCTTGGCGACGACCAGCTTGGTGCCGACGCCGTCGGTGCCGGAAATCAGCACCGGCTCCTTGTAACCGAGGGAAGCGAGATCGAACAATCCGCCGAAGCCGCCGATGCCGCCGACCACGCCCGGACGGTTGGTGCGCGCCACGTGGGACTTGATACGCTTGACGACTTCGTAACCGGCCTCAACGCTTACGCCGGCTTCCTCATATGCTTTTGGCATATCTAACCTTTCTCGGGTCTCAGTGTTCTTCTTGGGATGAAGTGGTGGTGTATTCGTTGCCTTCGTACTTGCTCTTGTACAGGGCGAATTCGGGCAGACGGACACGATCCTCCGGAGTGAGCGACTTCAGGAAGTCGGCTTCGTAGTCGTCCAAGGCGGTCGGATAGTCGCCGTTGAAGTAGGCTACGCACAGGCCGCCATACGGTGCGTCCGCGCCAAGGCCGATGGATTCCACCAAGCCGTCGAGCGACAGGAACGCCAGTGAATCGGCTCCGATGTAGTCGCGGATCTCGTCGACGGACTTCTTGGCCGCGATCAGCTCCTTGGTGGTGGAGATGTCGATGCCGTAGAAGCACGGGTACTTCAGCGGCGGGGAGCTGATGCGCATATGCACTTCGGCCGCCCCGGCCTCCTTGAGCATCTGCACGATGCGCTTCGAGGTGGTGCCGCGCACGATGGAATCATCGATGACGACCACGCGTTTGCCCTTGACCACGCCGCGCACTGCGGACAGCTTCATACGCACGCCCTGCTCGCGCAGCTCCTGCGTGGGCTGGATGAAGGTGCGTGCCACGTACTGGTTCTTGATCAGACCCATTTCGTTCGGCAGGCCGGCCTCCTCCGAATAGCCGGAAGCCGCCGACAGGGAGGAGTTCGGCACGGCGATGACCATATCGGCGTCGACGGGGGATTCCTGAGCCAGGCGCGCGCCCATGCGCTTGCGGGCCGAATGCACGTTCACGCCGTAGATGTTGGAATCGGGGCGTGCGAAGTAGATGAATTCCATCGAGCAGATGGCCAGCTGGGTCTGATCCGTGTAACGGTCGATGCGGTAGCCATCGTCATCCACGACCACGATCTCGCCCGGGCGGATGTCACGCACCAGTTCGGCTCCGACAGTGTCGAGCGCGCAGGTCTCGGAAGCGAGCACATAGGCGCCGTTCGTCATCCTGCCAAGGGACAGCGGACGGAATCCGTTCGGATCGAGCGCGCCGATCATGGCATGTTCGGTCATGATCAGATAGGCGAAGCCGCCGTGCACGGTGTTGAGCGCTTCCTTGAGCTTGTCCATGAACGTGGGCTTGCTGGAACGACGGATGAGGTGCATGAGCACTTCGGTGTCGGAGTTCGAATGGAAGATCGCTCCCTCGTCCTCCAGCTTGCGGCGTAAGGAGGGGCAATTGGTGAGATTGCCGTTGTGACACAACGCCATATCCCCGTCATGGAAGCGGAAGATGAACGGCTGGATGTTGTCGGTGCCGCCGGAACCGGCTGTGGCGTAACGCACATGGCCGATCGCTTTGTCTCCTTTCAGGCGTTCGATTTCCCGTTCGTCGCTGAACACTTGGGTCAGCAGACCCGTTCCGCGATGACCGATGAGATGACCATTATCGTTGGAGACAATGCCGGCACCCTCCTGACCGCGATGCTGCAGCGCGTGTAGACCGAAGTAGGTGAGTCGGGCGGCGTCCGAGTGGCCCCAAACGCCGAAAATACCGCATTCCTCGTGGATGTCTTCGAGTTCAGCTGACAAGCCAAAGCTCCTTCCAAAACCATGGAGACAAGGGGTTCGCTATCGTCCAACAGTATCAATGGGCGGCTACAAGAGTCGGGTTTTGTCCAGTTCTCAGACGGTATATGGAACCGGACATGCAATCGAACAGCCGTTCGAAAAAGCTGTTATGATGGAAGACGTTGAAAACGCGAATCACGGTCGTCGGGGTGCGGGAAGTCCCCCGTATGAGCCATTGCATGGAAGGAGCATCATGGCCGGACGGATATACGTGGCAATCGACCTCAAATCCTTCTATGCGTCCTCGGAATGCGTGGAACATGGATTCCCTCCGCTATCCACACACTTGGTGGTGGCGGACCAGGAGAGGACCGACAAAACCATCTGTCTTGCGATCTCGCCGTCGTTGAAGGCATACGGTCTGCCCGGACGCGCCCGCCTATTCGAAGTCAAAGCGAAACTGAAGGAAATCAACGCGGTCCGTCGCGCCGCGGCTCCAGGCGGTGTGCTGACGGGGAAATCGTATGATGCGAAGGCGCTCGCGGCCAATCCGAATCTGGCTGCTGACGTGTTCATCGCCAAACCGCGCATGTCTCATTACTTGGCGATGAGTGCGAAAATCTACGGTATTTATCTGAAATACGTTTCGGCTGAGGATATCCACGTCTATTCGGTGGACGAGGTGTTCATGGACGTCACCGGCTATCTGCGCGCCTATGGAAAAGGGGTGGAGGAGATGACCCGTGACATCATCCGCGATATCCACACCCAGACCGGCATCACCGCCACCGCGGGCATCGGCACGAACATGTATCTGGCCAAAGTGGCTATGGATATCGTGGCCAAACACATCCAGGCGGGGGAGGACGGCATTCGCATCGCCCGGCTTGACGAGATGTCGTACCGGAGATTGTTGTGGAATCACCGGCCGCTTACCGATTTCTGGCGTGTGGGGCGTGGGTATGCAAGGAAGCTCGAAGCGCACGGACTGGCGACCATGGGGGATATCGCTCGCTGTTCCATTGGCCGTGCCGACGAATACTACAACGAAGATCTACTGTACAAGATGTTCGGTGTGAACGCCGAACTGCTCATCGACCATGCGTGGGGCTGGGAACCGTGCACCATCGCGGACATCAAAGTGTACAAGCCGGCGGGGCACAGCTTGAGTTCCGGACAAGTGCTGACAGGTCCGGCGGGATTCGACGCAGCCCGGCTGATTGTGCGTGAAATGGCGGATACGCTGTCATTGGATTTGGTAGCGAAGGGCGTGAAAGCCGGCAGAGTGGGATTGATGGTCGGCTACGACACGGCAAGCCTCGATCCGAAACGGCTTGGCAAGGATGTTTCCGCTGATTTGAAGGCGATTGCCGAACATGCCGCGGCAACATACGACGGCCCTGTTTCGATCGACAGGTATGGCCGCCGCGTACCCAAGCCGGCCACCGGGTCGATCGCATTGCCGGAGCCGACGTCGGCTACGTCGCGTATTTGCGACGCGGTCGATAAGCTTTTCCTTTCGATTGTCGACAGGCGTTTGCTGGTCCGTCGGGTGAATGTGGTCGCCGCCGATGTGCTGACCGACGAGCAACTTGAGGAACGGCGGCAGGCGGCCGCGTCCGAATATACGCAGCCTGATTTGTTCGCCACGATGGAAGCGCCGGTGGATTCCGCTTCCGCTGATGCGGCCGAATGCGAGGCTATGCGTTCCGCCGATGGTGGTTCCAAGGATTCGCCGCAAGGGGACGCCGAACTGCATATGCAGCAAACGCTTCTGGACATCAAACGCAAATTCGGCAGAAATTCCATCATCAAGGCCATGGATATGTTCGATGACGCCACAGGCCAGCAGCGCAACAAGCAGATAGGAGGTCATGCGGCATGAGCCTTACGGAAACCCATCGCTACGACGACATCATCGATCTGCCGCATCACCAATCGCAGACGCATGCCCATATGAGCATGCATAACCGTGCCGCCCAATTCATGCCTTTCGCCGCCCTGACCGGTTACGACGACATCATCAGACAAACCGCGCAATCCAGCGATGATGCGGTGGAACGCGCCAACAGGCCCGTCGATCTCGACGAGGGTTACCTTTCCGCCTGAAGCGGCTGCTATGACGAATGTCGCGGATTGCTGTATATGAAAGGGTGGATTCGGAATCATGAGATTTCGAACCCACCCTTGATTATGTGAGCGTGAAAAGAGTCTTGATGCTCAGGCGGTGAAGTATTCCACGCCGGCTGCGAACAGCGGCTGGTCCTTTTCGCCGGGCACGTTCACGAATGTGCCGTTGCTGTAGCGCTCGGAGTGGCCCATCTTGCCGAACACGCGGCCGTCCGGACTGGTGATGCCTTCGATAGCCAGCAGCGAACCGTTCGGGTTCACATCCAGGTCCATGCCCGGCACGCCATCCTCGTCCACATACTGCGTAGCGATCTGGCCGTTGGCCTTGAGCTGAGCGAGCACGTCATCGGAAGCCACGAAACGGCCTTCGCCATGGGAGATGGCGATGGTGTGCATGTCACCCACGGCGGTCTTCGCCAGCCACGGGGAGAGGTTCGACGCCACGCGGGTGCGCACCAGACGGCTCTGGTGGCGGCCGATGGTGTTGAACGTCAGCGTCGGGCATTCGGCGGTCATCGGCACGATGTCGCCGTACGGCACCAGACCAAGCTTGATAAGCGCCTGGAAACCGTTGCAGATGCCGAGCATCAGGCCATCACGGTTGTTCAGCAGGTCGCGCACGGCCTCGGTCACGGCCGGAGCGCGGAAGAACGCGGTGATGAACTTGGCGGAGCCGTCCGGTTCGTCGCCGCCGGAGAAGCCGCCAGGAATCATGATGATCTGGCTCTTCTTGATCTCCTCGACCAAAGCGGCGGTGGACTCGGCCACTGCGGCCGGAGTGAGGTTGTTCACGATAAGCGTGCTCACGTCGGCGCCCGCGCGTTCGAAGGCGGCTGCGGAATCGTATTCGCAGTTGTTGCCTGGGAACACAGGGATGATCACATGCGGCTTGGCCACACCGGTGCCGGTGTATACGGTCTTCTTCGGAGCGTTGAAGGACATGGTTTCAACCGTCTTGCCCTTCTCCTCGCCCTTGGAACGGTACGGGAACACGGATTCGATGCCGCCCTCCCACGCGTCCTGCAGCTCGGCCAGATCAAGCGTCTCGCCGGCGGCCACGAACGAATACTCCTCGGTGGTTTCGCCGACCTCGCTGACTTCCACCAGGTTGGACACGGCCGGAACCTTCGCGTTGTCGGCAAGCTCGATGATGAAGGAGCCGTAGGATGGAACAAACAGGTCGTCCACGGTAATGCCGTCGGCCAGCTTCACGCCAATCTGGTTGCCGACCGTCATCTTGAAGATCGCCTCGGCGGTCGCGCCATAGCCCGGCGTGGACACGGCCAGAGCATCGCCGAAATCGGTGAGCTCCTCGACCGCGGAGAACACCTCCAGCAGCGAATCCTTGTCCGGGGTGAGACCGTCGGAATGATAACGCGGGGCGATGCGGACCACACGGTGACCGGCACCCTTGAACTCCGGGGAGGTGGCGCGCTTCATATTGCCCACGGCCACGGCGAAGGAGATAAGGGTCGGCGGAACGTCAAGCTGCTCGAACGTGCCGGACATGGAGTCCTTGCCGCCGATCGCGCCCGCGCCCAGATCCACCTGGGCCATCAGGGCGCCCAGCACGGCGGCCATCGGCTTGCCCCACCGTTCCGGCTCGTCACGCAGCTTCTCGAAATACTCCTGGAAGCTTAGGTACGCCTTCTCATGTTCGAAGCCGGCGGCAACCAGCTTCGAAAGCGATTCGACCACGGACAGGTACGCGCCCGTGAACTGGTTCTGCTCCATGATGTACGGGTTGAATCCCCAGGCCATCGCGGAAGCGGTGGTGGTCTCGCCGAACACCGGAAGCTTGGCGACCATGGCCATGTTCGGGGTCAGCTGCTTCCTACCGCCGAACGGCATGAGCACGGTGCCCGCGCCGATGGTGGAGTCGAAACGCTCGGAAAGACCCTTGTTGGAAGCCACGTTCAGGTCGGTGAGCATGGTGTGCATGCGCTCGGAAAGCGTGCCGGAAGTCCACGGCGTCGTGTAGCCGTGCTGCGCCTCGACATGCACCACCTGATGCTTCGGAGCGCCGTTGGAGGCGAGGAATTCGCGGGAAAGGTCCACGATCGTGTCGCCGTTCCACACCATCGTCATGCGCGGATCCTCGGTCACGGTCGCAATGACCTCGGCCTCGAGGTTCTCTTCCTTGGCGTAGCCGAGGAACTCGTCCACATCTTCGGCGGCCACGTCCACGGCCATGCGCTCCTGGGATTCGGAGATCGCCAGTTCGGTGCCGTCAAGACCCTCGTACTTCTTGGACACCTTGTTGAGGTCCACGTACAGGCCGTCGGCCAGCTCGCCGACCGCCACGGACACGCCACCGGCGCCGAAATCGTTGCAACGCTTGATCAGACGGCACGCGTCACCACGGCGGAACAGACGCTGCAGCTTGCGCTCAACCGGCGCGTTGCCCTTCTGCACTTCGGCGCCGTCAAGCTCCAGCGATTCGACGTTATGCGCCTTGGAAGCGCCGGTGGCGCCGCCGATGCCGTCACGACCGGTGCGGCCGCCGAGCAGGATGACCTTGTCTCCCGGAGCCGGGGTCTCGCGGCGCACATGATCGGCCGGAGTCGCGGCCACGACCGCGCCGACCTCCATGCGCTTGGCCACATAACCGGGGTGATAGATCTCATTCACCTGGCCGGTGGCCAGACCGATCTGGTTGCCGTAGGAGGAGTAGCCGGCCGCGGCGGTGGTGACGAGCTTACGCTGGGGGAGCTTGCCCTCAAGCGTTTCGGAAACCGGCACGGTCGGATCGGCGGCACCGGTCACACGCATCGCCTGATACACGTAGGAACGGCCCGACAGGGGGTCGCGGATGCAGCCGCCGATGCAGGTGGCCGCGCCACCGAACGGTTCGATCTCGGTCGGGTGGTTGTGCGTCTCGTTCTTGAACAGGAACAGCCAATCCTCGTCATGGCCGTTCACATCCACCTTCACCTTGACGGTGCAGGCGTTGATTTCCTCGGATTCGTCGAGATTCTTCAGAATGCCGTTCTTCTTAAGCCACTTCGCGCCGATCGTGCCCATATCCATCAGGCATACCGGCTTGGCGTCGCGGCCCAGCTCGTGACGCATCTCAAGATACTTGTCGAACGCGGCCTTGACGGTGGCATCGTCGATCGAAACCTCGTCAAGTTGCGTGCCGAACGTGGTGTGACGGCAATGGTCGGACCAATACGTGTCGATCACCTTGATCTCGGTGATCGTCGGGTCGCGCTGCTCCTCGGTGAAGTGCTCACGGCAGAACTGCAGGTCGGCCAGATCCATGGCGAGACCACGGTCCTCGATGAACTGCTCAAGCTCGGCGTCGCTCATAGAACGGAAGCCGTCGATGACTTCCACCTTGCCTGGCACCGGCACCTGGGTCTTCAGCGTGGTCTTGACATCCAGAGAGGCTTCACGGGCTTCCACCGGATTGATCACGTAATGCTTGATGGCCTCGACATCGGCTTCGGAAAGTTCGCCTTCCAACGCATACACCTTGGCGGAACGAACCGTCGGACGCTCGCCTTGGGAGATCAGCTGGATGCACTCGCTGGCGGAATCCGCACGCTGGTCGAACTGGCCGGGCAGATACTCCACCGCGAACACGGTGTCGGAACCGAAATCAGGCAGGTCGGCGTAGACGTTGTCCACCTGCGGCTCGCTGAACACGGTCGGCGTGGCCTGGGCGAACAGCTCCTCGCTGATGTCTTCCACGTCGTAACGGTTGACGAGACGGACGTTCTTCAAAGCTTCGATGCCGAGAATGGTGCGCAACTCGTTGGCGAGCTGCTGGGCCGCGACGTCAAAGCCCGGCTTCTTTTCCACGTACACGCGAAAAACCATGGTCAACTCCTTGAAAAAAGAGGGGTTATTGGATTTGGATTGACAAAAGAATGAAGGATTGCGATATAACAAGGAAGCCCGCATCCGGCTTTCGCTTCAGATGCGGGCTTGCAAACGCATTACTCTGCGACTTCGATGCCCTCGGACTTGGCGAGCTCGGCCAAGCGGCTTTCGATCTCCTCGTATGCCGGGATGATGTCGCCCAGGTCGCGGCGGAACAGGTCCTTATCGAGGTGCTCCACCTTGCCGGAATGGTCGCGCTGATCCCACAGACGGCAGGAATCCGGCGTGATTTCATCGGCGAGCAGCAGCGTGCCGTCGGAGGTGCGGCCCATCTCGATCTTGAAATCGACCAGCTTGACGTCGATCTTGGCGAAGATTTCGATCAGGGCTTCGTTGATGCGACGGGCGAGCGGCGCGATTTCGGCCAGATCCTCGCGGGTGCACACATCGAGCGCCACCAGATCGTCGTCGTTCACGAACGGATCGTGCAGGTCATCGTTCTTCAGGAAGTACTCCAGCACCGGTTCCTTGAGCTCGATGCCCTCTTCGACGCCCAGGCGGGAGCAGAAGTGGCCGGCCGCGGTGTTACGCAGCACGATCTCGAGCGGGAACATCGTGACCTTCTTGACCAGCTGGGAGGTCTCGCCCACGCGTGCCACCAGGTGGCTGTCGATGCCGCGCTTCTTGAGCAGATCGAAGATCAACGTGGTGATGAGGTTGTTCAGCCTGCCCTTGCCGGCGAAGTCTTCCTTCTTTTCGCCGTCACCTGCGGTAGCGGAGTTCTTGTATTCGACCCAGAGGACCTCCGGATCGTCAGTTGCGTACAGTTGCTTGGCTTTGCCCTCGTAGAGCTTTTCCAACTTCTCCATTACTCGCCTTTCCTGGTGTGTGGGAGGTAGATAGTTTGGTGAACTTGACGGTTAACAAGATACCAACGGGAGGCTACAATCGCGCGACTTTTGGGCGCGTTCCGGCAGCCTCGTCTCAGCATCCGGCGATAGCCGTCAAACGATTGCGATGTCGAGCGATTCGGCCACGTTCCCGGCTTTGGCGCGCGCATCCGCCTCGTTGCCGCCGATGGCCAGCGCGACTGCCATGCGTCGGTGCCCATGCACTTCCGGCTTCGCGAAGATACGCAGGTCGGTACCCGGTTCGGCGAGCGCGGCGGCGACGTTGCGGAATTCCGCTTCGCCATCGCCCTGGACGACGATCGCATGGCTTGCCGCGACGGTGCCTTGCGGAATCGACAGGGCGACATGTTCCTGTGTGATCGGCAGGCCGAGGATCGCGCGCGCGTGCAATGCGAATTCGCTCAATCGCTGGGAAGCCATGGTGACCATGCCGGTATCGTGCGGACGAGGGGAGACCTCGTTGAACAGCACGTTTCCGTCGGTCAGCACGAACAGTTCGACGCCGAACACGCCCCAGCCTTTTTCGCCGGATGCCTTGGCCTTCGCCACCAGACCTTCCACGGCGGTTCGTGCGATGTGCTGGGCCTGTTCGAGCACGTCCGGCGTGAAGGTGGCCGGCTGCCAGGATTCGCGGTAGTCGCCGCTTTCCTGACGTTGTCCGATTGGAGCGCAGGTCACGATGCCGGCGCTGGAGCTGACGGTCAGTACGGTCAGCTCGTAGTCGAGTGGAGCGAGCGCCTCCACGATCACGCGTGACACGTCGCCTTCGTCGTGTGCGCGGCGGCCTTCCTGCGCTTCGGTCCATGCGGCGTCGATCGCTTCCGCGGAACGTACCACGGACTGTCCGTGGCCGGAGGAGCTCATGATCGGCTTGACCACGCATGGATAGCCGACGATTTGCGCGCCCTCACGTAGTTCTTCCAGAGAGCCGGCGAAACGGTACGGGGTGGTCGGCAGTCCCAGTTCCTCGTGTGCGAGCACGCGCAGGCGTTCGCGATCCATGCAGATCGCCGCGATTTCGGCGCTTGGCACCACCTGCGCGCCACGTTCGGCGGCGGCCGCGAGTTCGGAGGTGGCGATCGCTTCGACTTCCGGCACGATGATGTCCGGCTGGATTTCGTCGAACAGCGCGCGCAGCTGGTCCGCGTTGGCCATGTCGAGCACGCGGTATTCGTGCGCCACCTGTTGTGCCGGCGCACCGGCGTAGGAATCGGCCGCGCACACCCATGCGCCGAGTCTCATCAGTTCGATGGTGACTTCCTTGCCCAGCTCGCCGGAGCCAAGGAACAGAACACGGGTCGGATGCTTGCCAAGCGGAGTGCCGAGGGCACGATTCTCTTCAGTCATGACTTCTATTGTGCCATCGGCGTAGGATGGAACGCATGTCCGAGAATGAGAAGAATGAAACGCAACCCCCCCTGACCATTGCCATGGTGGTCGACACGTCGGGGAATCGGGGCAATGGCACCTCGAATTCGGCGTTGCAGTGGGCGCAGGAGCTGGAGCGCCAGGGGCATCATGTCCGTTTGGTGGGCATCGGCGCGCCCGAATATCCCGCGCGCGTCAATCATGTGCCGTTGGTCAGCTGGGTGGCGAAGAAGCAGCAGATGCAGTTCGCCGAGCCGAGCGACACGCTGTTTCGCAAGGCGTTCGATGGTGTGGACGTGGTGCATATCTACACGCCGTTCCGTTTCGGCCAGCATGCCTGCAAGGTCGCCAAACAGATGGGCATCGCCGTTACGGCCGGCTACCACGTGCAGCCGGAGAACGTCACGTATTCCGCGGGGCCTTTGAAATATGTGCCCGGCATCGTCTCGTTCATCTACTGGCTGTTCGACATATGGCTGTACCGCAAGATCGACCATGTGCATGTGCCGACCGAATTGGGTGCGAGCCTGCTGCGCTCGCATGGATACAAGTCGAAGCTGCATGTCATCTCCAACGGCTACGAATCGCGGTTCACGCCGAAGCGGCAGCGCAAGGCGGACGAGCCGTCGCCGGTGCCGTTCCGTATCGTCGCGTCGGGACGACTGACCAATGAGAAGAACCATGTCGCGTTGATCCGGGCGATCGCCCGCTGCCGTCACGCGCAGGACATCGAATTGGTGATCGCCGGCACCGGGCCGCTTAAGAAGAGGTTGCAGCGTATGGCCGGACGGCTGTTGTCTCGTCCGGCTTCGATCGGATTCCACCGGAATGCCGACATGCCGGCGTTGCTGCGTTCCGGCGATCTGCTGGTGCATCCGTCGATCGCCGATCTCGAATCGGTGAGTGTCATCGAAGGCATGGCCGCCGGTCTGGTGCCGGTGATTGCCTCGTCGTCGCTGAGCGCGGCCGGCCAGTTCGCGCTGCTGGACGAATCGTTGTTCCCCGTGGACGATGTGGACGCGCTGGCCCGTCGTATCGACTGGTGGATCGACCATCCGGCGCAGCTCGCCAAGTGGGGCGGCACCTACGCCAAACATACGAAAACCAATTATTCGGTGGAATCGTCCGTACGTAAGTTCGTCGCGATGGAACGTGAGGCGATCGCCGATAACCGTCGCTGAATGGCGCCTGCCGCAATCGCAATACAATCGTTATACATAAGCGAAAAGCCGGGAGCGATTTCCCGGCTTTCCTTGTTTTGCGGACTGTCTTTTACAGCAGTGCGACCAGCTCGTCCACCTGCTTGTCGGTCGTGGCCCAGCTGGTGCAGATGCGCATCACGGTATGCGTGTCGTCCGCCTTTTCCGTGAAGCCGAGACGGACGTCGCGTTGCAGACGTTCGGAGGTCTCGTTGTCGAGCGTGACGAAGATCTGGTTGGTCGGCGCATCGAAAGTCAGCGTGTAGCCACGTTCCACCAGCACCTTGCGGATACGGTCCGCGGCATCGTTGGCGTGGCGGGCGATGCGCAGGTACAGGCCGTCGGTGAACAACGTGTCGAACTGCAGTCCCAGCAGCCATCCCTTGGCCAGCAGCGCGCCATGCTGCTTGACGATCGTCACGAAATGCTTCGGCATGTTGCCGTGCGTGAACACCACGGCCTCTCCGAACATCGCGCCCACCTTGGTGCCGCCGATATAGAACACGTCGGCGAGACGCGCGATGTCCTCGATCGTCACGTCGTTGCCGGAGGCGGTCAGCGCGTAGCCGAGACGCGCGCCGTCGATGAACAACGGCATGTCGTACTTCGTGCAGACCTTGCGGATCGCCTCGAGCTCGGCCAGCGTGTACAGCGTGCCGTATTCGGTGGCCTGCGAAATGTACACGCAGCCGGGGAACACCATATGCGTGTAGTTGCCGTCCGCGTAGAACGTGGCGCAGTATTCGTCGAGTTCATCCGCGTCGATTTTGCCGTCATGGTGGGGGAGCGTGAGCACTTTGTGGCCGGTGAATTCGATAGCGCCCGCCTCATGCACGTTCACATGTCCGGTGGTGGCCGCCACCACGCCCGCATACGGTGGGGTGATGGCGTCGATGACGACCTGGTTGGTCTGAGTGCCGCCGACGAGGAAGAAGATTTCGGCGTCCGGGCATGCGCAGGCCTCGCGGATTTTGGCTTTGGCGCTTTCGCAGACGTCGTCGGTGCCGTAGCCGGGATACTGGTTGGTCGCGGTTTCGGCGAGACGGGCGATGATTTCCGGCGTCGCGGCGCAGGAGTAGTCGTTTTCGAAAGACAGCATGGTCGTTCCTTTTGTTGTGGGTTGCTTGCGATCGGGAAAGTCTGGTTCCGCGCGTTCGGCCGCCGCGGATAGCAAAAAACCTCGGAATTTCTTCCGAGGTTTCACCGGGGTGGCTAACGCGGCTCGAACGCGCGACCTTCTGAACCACAATCAGATGCTCTACCAACTGAGCTATAGCCACCATGTTCTCACTTCCATGCGGAAGCGCAACGAATGGATACTATACACGATTTTTTGGATGTGCGCGCGTCGGCGTGTTGCGCTTCCGGCCGTCAAGTGATGTTCATTATGTGAACGGAATGTTACGCACTTGATGGGTGGGTGCCTAATTTGTAGGCAATTCCAACGGAAGATGTCACGACGGGGTCGGCGGAAAGTCGGTCCCGTTTTGTTTTCCCCGGAAATGACTTCCATGGAAACGTGATTGAGAAAAGAGGAAACGATAATGCAGAAGATCAAGGCGTTTGGTGATTGGCTCACCAAATGGTTCACCGTGATCGTGATCGTATGGGCCGTGTTCAACTACTTCGTGCCGCAAACCAGCCTGTGGGGCAAGTCCTACACCGGATACTTCCTGGGCATCGTGCTGTTCGGCATGGGCCTGACGCTGACGCTCGACGATTTCAAACGTATCCTCACCCAGCCGCTGATGGTCGTCGTCGGCACGGTGGCCCACTTCGTGATCATGCCGTTGGTGGCCGTGCTGCTGTGCTGGATCTTCCGTCTCGACGGCCCGCTTGCCGTGGGCGTGATTCTGGTCGGCTGCTGCCCGTCCGGCACCTCATCCAACGTGATGAGCTATCTGAGCCGTGGCGACGTGGCGCTTGACGTGTCCATCGGCATCCTGTCCACGCTGTGCGCGCCGTTCATGATTCCTCTGCTGATGCAGTGGCTCGCCTCCCAGTATGTGACCGTGCCGGTCGAGTCCCTGTTCCTCAACGCGGTCAAGGTGGTGCTGTTCCCGATCGCGCTCGGTGTGATCTGCCACGCCATCTTCAAGGAGAAGATCGAGAAGGTCACGGTGGCGCTGCCGATCGTGTCCCAGGTCGCCATCCTGCTCATCATCGGCGTCGTGGTCGCAGCCAATGGTTCGAAGCTGTTCGTGGCATCCTCGCTGCTTGCCATCCCGGTGGTCATCCTGCACAACCTGTGCGGCTACGCGCTGGGCTTCGGCTTCTCCAAGCTCATGTACAAGGTGTATCCGAAGGGCTTCCGCTACGCGCAGCAGAAGGCCATCACCTTCGAGGTCGGCATGCAGGATTCCGCTTTGGGCGCCACGCTGGCCCTGAGCTCCTTCGCGTCCAACCCGCTTGCCGCCGTGCCGTCCACCTTCTTCAGCGTATGGCACAACATCTCCGGTTCGGTGCTGTCCAGCTGGTGGCGCGAGCACGATGACAAGCATCAGATCCACCCGGATTCCGACAATGGCGAGAAGGGTTCCGCGGCCAAGGCTTCGGAAGCCGGGGACGCCGTCAAGGATGAGTCCGAGGAAACGGTCAACGCCTGAATGTGATTCGTGGCATCGGTCAGGCAGCCTCTGAACCGTACAGAACGGTTCAGAGGCTGTTCTGTTTTGACCTGTTTTTCCATGGCGATGTTAGATTGTGTTGCTTTGCGCTGAAGTTCGGTTAAGTATTGAAAATATTGGGATTTAGGGGTGTTTTGCCCCGTGTCATATGTTCGTTTGCGGTATACTAAAGGTGAAGGCCGGAGTTGCAGATCGGTCGAGAATTCGTCAGGTCGCAATGAGGCGCCGATGGCCGTGAGGCCCATGCGCAACGCCTTCAAGATATAACTGAAGAACAACCGAATATAGCGATTCGAGATGGCGGCATAGGCAGTACGGCGAGGGCGCCGGGCCGCATGGGGTTATGAAAAGACTCAGAGGTTTGAAGCGATGCGCGCAAGGTGGCGCGTGGGAGAGTGGCTCCGATGCCAGGATGGCGTCGGAGCCACTCTTCGTATAACGGCCGTTGCTGTCGCGACACGATTATCCAGCATTGTCCGGCAGACCTGTATACTGGTAATTCGTGTGTGCCAACGGCATGCCTTATGTAACAGGCGTGCGGGTTGGGATATCCCGGAACTCGATTGCATCACGCGCAGCAATGCGGCGGTGAGAGAGGGACGGGCCATCGGGCCGGTGGACTGTGGCTATCTTTACGATTCAGTGTCGTGGAGTGTGGGTGCAGTGCGGCGGTCACACGAAAACAAGAGAAACCACTGAATCGGAGAATTCAAGTTGCCTACTATTGAACAGCTCGTCCGTAAGGGACGTCAGGCAAAGCCGAAGAAGTCCAAGACTTTGGCACTGAAGGGAAGCCCGCTGCGTCGTGGCGTGTGCACCCGTGTTTACACCACCACCCCGAAGAAGCCGAACTCGGCACTGCGTAAGGTCGCCCGTGTGCGCCTGAGCTCCGGTGTGGAAGTCACCGCATACATCCCGGGCGAAGGCCACAACCTGCAGGAGCACTCCATCGTGCTCGTTCGCGGCGGCCGTGTCAAGGATCTGCCGGGTGTTCGTTACCACATCGTTCGTGGCGCCCTCGATACCCAGGGTGTGAAGGATCGCAAGCAGGGTCGTTCCCTGTACGGAGCAAAGAAGGCGAAGTAAGAGATATGTCACGTAAAGGACCTTCCAAGAAGCATCAGCTGCTGCCGGATCCGATCTACGGTTCCACCGTTGTGGCACAGCTCATCAACAAGATTCTGCTTGACGGCAAGAAGTCGATCGCCGAGGACATCGTCTACAGCGCTCTCGACATGGTCAAGGAGAAGACCGACCAGGAGCCGGTCGCCGTTCTCAAGCGCGCTCTGGACAACATCCGTCCGTCCCTCGAGGTTCGCTCCCGCCGTGTCGGTGGCGCTACCTACCAGGTCCCGGTCGAAGTGAAGCCGGGCCGCGCCAACACGCTGTCCCTGCGCTGGCTCACCGACTTCTCCCGCGCCCGTCGCGAGAAGACCATGGCTGAGCGTCTGGCCAACGAAATCCTCGATGCCTCCAACGGCCTCGGTGCTTCTGTCAAGCGCCGCGAGGATACTCATAAGATGGCAGAGGCCAACAAGGCCTTCGCTCATTACCGCTGGTAATTAGTCGAGAACGAGAGTTAAGGAACAATCATGGCACTAGACGTGCTCAATGATCTCAACCAGATCCGTAACATCGGCATCATGGCTCACATCGATGCCGGTAAGACCACTACCACCGAGCGTATTCTGTTCTACACCGGTAAGAACTACAAGATCGGCGAGACCCACGATGGCGCCTCGACGATGGACTTCATGGCTCAGGAGCAGGAGCGCGGCATCACCATTCAGTCCGCCGCAACCACCTGCTTCTGGAACCGTCAGACCCATGACGAGAAGCAGAAGTTCCAGATCAACATCATCGATACCCCTGGCCACGTGGACTTCACGGCCGAGGTGGAGCGCTCCCTGCGTGTGCTCGATGGTGCTGTCGCCGTGTTCGATGGCAAGGAAGGCGTGGAGCCGCAGTCCGAGACCGTGTGGCGTCAGGCTGACAAGTACGGCGTTCCGCGTATCTGCTTCATCAACAAGATGGATAAGCTCGGCGCTGACTTCTACTACTCCGTCGACACCATCAAGACCAAGCTGGGCGCGACCCCGCTGGTCGTCCAGCTGCCGATCGGCGCTGAGAACGACTTCGCTGGCGTCGTCGACCTGATCCGCATGAAGGCCTACGTCTGGAACGACGTTTCCGGCGATCTGGGTGCCCACTACGACACCACCGACATCCCGGCCGACCTGCAGGACAAGGCTGAGCAGTATCGTTCCGAGCTGCTCGACCAGGTCGCCGAGTCCGACGAGGAGCTGCTCGAGAAGTACCTCGAGTCCGGCGAACTGACCGAGGACGAGATCCGCGCCGGCATCCGCAAGCTCACCATCAACCGTGAGGCCTACCCGGTGCTCTGCGGCTCCGCCTTCAAGGACAAGGGTGTGCAGCCGATGCTGGACGCCGTCGTCGACTACCTGCCGAGCCCGGAGGACGTTCCGTCCATCGTCGGCTTCGACCCGCAGGACGAGTCCATCGAGATCGACCGCAAGCCGACCACCGATGATCCGTTCTCCGCACTGGTCTTCAAGATCTCCACCCACCCGTTCTATGGCAAGCTCGTGTTCGTGCGCGTGTACTCCGGTTCCGTCAAGCCGGGCGACACCGTCCTCGACTCCACCAAGGAGAAGAAGGAACGCGTCGGCAAGATCTTCCAGATGCACGCCGACAAGGAGAACCCGGTGGATGCCGCCGAAGCCGGCAACATCTACACCTTCGTGGGTCTGAAGAACGTCACCACCGGTGATACCCTGTGCGACGAGAAGTCCCCGATCTCCCTCGAATCCATGACCTTCCCGGATCCTGTGATCGAGGTGGCCGTGGAACCGAAGACCAAGGCCGACCAGGAGAAGATGAGCATCGCTCTGGCGAAGCTGTCCGACGAGGATCCGACCTTCCAGGTGAAGACCGACGAAGAGTCCGGCCAGACCCTGATCTCCGGCATGGGCGAGCTGCAGCTCGACATCATCGTCGACCGTATGCGTCGTGAATTCAAGGTGGAGTGCAACGTCGGTAACCCGCAGGTTGCATACCGCGAGACGATCCGCAAGGCCGTCATGAACCAGGAATACACGCACAAGAAGCAGACCGGTGGTTCCGGCCAGTTCGCAAAGGTCCTGATGAACTTCGAGCCGCTCGACACCGAGAACGGCGAGACCTACGAGTTCGTCAACGAAGTCACCGGCGGCCACATCACCAAGGAATTCATTCCTTCCATCGATGCTGGCGTGCAGGAAGCCATGGAATCCGGCATCCTCGCCGGCTTCCCGGTGGTTGGCGTCAAGGCTACCGTCACCGACGGCCAGGTCCACGACGTCGATTCCTCCGAAATGGCCTTCAAGATCGCAGGTTCCATGTGCTTCAAGGAAGCTGCCCCGAAGGCCAAGCCGGTCATCCTCGAGCCGATCATGGCCGTGGAAGTGCGTACTCCGGAAGAGTACATGGGCGATGTGATGGGCGACATCAACGCACGTCGTGGTTCCATCCAGTCCATGACCGACTCCACCGGTGTCAAGGTCATCGACGCCAAGGTCCCGCTGTCCGAGATGTTCGGCTACATCGGCGATCTTCGCTCCAAGACCCAGGGCCGCGCAATGTTCACCATGCAGATGGACTCCTACGCTGAGGTTCCGAAGAACGTCTCCGAGGAGATCATCAAGGCCCAGCGCGGCGAGTGACACGCGCTGCCACTGAAGTGGAAACTGTCTCCAGTCAGCGCTAGTATTTTGTAGCGCTGACTGGGTTCGGGCTCCAAAGTGGCACAAACCCGTCAAACCCAGTAAAATGTAGCGAGTGCCTTGAAGTGAGTTCAAGGCTTACTACGAGACGTCCAGGAGGACAAACACATGGCAAAGGAAAAGTACGAGCGTACTAAGCCGCACGTTAACATTGGTACCATCGGCCACGTCGATCACGGCAAGACCACCCTGACTGCAGCCATCTCCAAGGTGCTGCACGAGGAGTACCCGGATGTCAACCCGGAGTACGACTTCAACCAGATCGATTCCGCTCCGGAAGAGGCCGCCCGCGGTATCACCATCAACATCGCCCACATCGAGTACCAGACCGAGAAGCGTCACTACGCTCACGTCGACTGCCCGGGCCACGCCGACTTCGTGAAGAACATGATCACCGGCGCCGCTCAGATGGATGGCGCCATCCTCGTTGTGGCCGCCACCGACGGCCCGATGGCTCAGACCCGCGAGCACGTGCTGCTCGCTCGTCAGGTGGGCGTCCCGAAGATCCTCGTCGCTCTGAACAAGTGCGATATGGTCGACGACGACGAGCTCATCGAGCTCGTTGAGGAAGAGGTCCGTGACCTCCTCGACGAAAACGGCTTCGATCGCGATTGCCCGGTCATCCACGTGTCCGCTTACGGCGCACTGCACGATGACGCTCCGGACCACGAGAAGTGGGTTGAGCAGATCAAGAAGCTCATGGACGCCGTCGATGACTACATCCCGACCCCGGTCCACGATCTGGACAAGCCGTTCCTGATGCCGATCGAAGATGTCTTCACCATCTCCGGCCGTGGCACCGTGGTGACCGGCCGTGTCGAGCGTGGTAAGCTCCCGGTCAACTCCAACGTCGAGATCGTCGGCATCCGTCCGACCCAGACCACCACCGTCACCTCCATCGAGACCTTCCACAAGCAGATGGACGAGTGCGAGGCTGGCGACAACACCGGTCTGCTGCTCCGCGGCATCAACCGTGACCAGGTCGAGCGTGGCCAGGTTCTGGCTGCTCCGGGCTCCGTGACCCCGCACACCAAGTTCGAGGGCGAAGTCTACGTGCTGACCAAGGACGAAGGCGGCCGTCACTCGCCGTTCTTCTCCAACTACCGTCCGCAGTTCTACTTCCGTACCACCGACGTCACCGGCGTCATCACCCTGCCGGAAGGCGTTGAGATGGTGCAGCCGGGCGATCACGCTACCTTCGGCGTTGAGCTGATCCAGCCGATCGCTATGGAAGAGGGCCTGACCTTCGCAGTGCGTGAAGGCGGCCACACCGTCGGCTCGGGCCGTGTCACCAAGATCATCGAGTAGTTTCTACCCGACATCAAGACACGCTTGAACTAGCGTTTTAAAGAAACCTCCCAAGGATGAGAATCCGAGGGAGGTTTCTTTATATATGGAAGGGCAACGCTCCAAAGTATGCACGCCGTGGCATAATGAGCAAGGCTTTTTGTAAGCTTTTCCGTCAGATGAAGAAATAGGTGAGTTAATTTGGCACAGACTACCAATGACATCAAGAACGGTTCTGTTCTGAACCTCGATGGCCAGCTGTGGACCGTCATCAAGTTCCAGCACGTCAAGCCGGGCAAGGGCCCCGCCTTCGTGCGCACCACCATCAAGAACGTGCTTTCCGGCAAGATCGTCGACAAGACCTTCAACGCGGGCATGAAGATGGAATTCGAAACCGTCGACAACCGCAACCTCCAGTACTCCTATGAAGACGGCGACAACTTCGTCTTCATGGACATGACCACCTACGACCAGATCTTCATTCCGAAGACCCTGGTCGGCGACCAGGCCAAGTTCCTGCTCGAAGGCACCGACTGCGTCGTGTCCTTCCACGACGGCACCCCGCTGTCCGTCGAGCTGCCGGCTTCCGTCGTCCTGACCGTCACCCACACCGAGCCGGGCCTGCAGGGCAACCGTTCCAACGCCGGCACCAAGCCGGCCACCGTCGAAACCGGCGCCGAGATCCAGGTGCCGCTGTTCATCGGCGAAGGCGAGAAGGTCAAGGTGAACACCACCGACGGCTCCTACCTCGGCCGCGAGAACTGAGAGTAAGGACAGCGAAGTTTCATGGCACGTTCCACCGCTCGCAAGAGGGCTCTGAACACGTTGTATGAAGCGGATGAGAAGGGACAGGACATCCTGTCCCTTCTTGCTGAGCGCATCGAGCAGCCCGGCGCTCAGACCCCGCTGCCCGACTACGCCATCGAAATCGTCCGTGGCGTGGCGGAGCATATCGCCGCCATCGACGCCATGCTTGACGAACATTCCACCGGTTGGAAGGTCAAGCGCATGGGCGTCGTCGACCGCAATATCCTGCGCATCGCCGCATGGGAGATCATGTTCAACGATGATGTTCCCAACATGGTGGCCATCGATGAGGCGTTGAGCCTTGCCAAAACGCTGTGCGACGACGATTCGCCGGCGTTCATCCATGGTCTGCTCAGCGCGGTGAGCGCCGATGCGGAAGCCACTGAAGTGGCCGAACAACCGACCGAACCTTCGGCTGAATAAAGCCGAAAGTTAAGCGATTCGGCCGGGTCGCGAGTCCTAACCGGCCGCTATCCTTGGTACGAATACCTTGACTATAAGGGGGTTTTGGTGAACCAGTATGATTCCGAAGCCGTGATGTTTGACCCTCAGGATGCCGTTCTTGTTCTCGAAGACGGACAGGTGTATGTGGGCGAGCCATACGGCGCGATCGGCACGACCAGCGGGGAGATCGTTTTCGCGACCGGCATGACCGGCTACCAGGAAACGCTTACCGATCCCAGCTACGACCGTCAGATCGTGGTACAGACGTTCCCGCACATCGGGGACACGGGAATCAACGGGGAGGATCCGGAATCCTCCAGAATCTGGGTCGCAGGCTATGTGGTGCGCGATCCCAGCCCGAATGTGAGCAACTGGCGCGCCACCGGCAGCCTTGACGACGATCTCGAATCCAACCACATCGTCGGCATCAGCCATATCGACACGCGCAAGCTGGTACGCCACCTGCGTTCCGCCGGTGTGATGCGCGCGGCCATCTTCTCAGGCGACGCGCTGCTCGACGGTGACGGCAAACTGCGCACCATCGACTCCATGCTCGACGAGGTCAAGGCCACTCCGCAGATGAAGGGCATGAGCCTCTACGACGAGGTCAGCACCAAGGAAGCCTATACCATCGAACCCTGCGGCGAATTCGAAGGCAAGGAACCGCTGTTCACCGTGGCGGCCGTCGATCTGGGCATCAAGTCCATGACCCCGCATCGCATGGCCGAACGCGGCTGCCGCGTGCATGTGGTGCCGTCCACCATCACCTTCGACGAGCTCCAGTCCCTTAATCCCGACGGCGTCTTTTTCTCCAACGGTCCGGGCGACCCGGAACAGGCCGATCCTGAAGTGAATCTGCTGCGTCAGGTGCTCGACGCCGGATATCCGTTCTTCGGCATCTGCTTCGGCAACCAGCTGCTGGGCCGCGCGCTCGGCTTCGGCACGTACAAGCTCAAATTCGGCCACCGCGGCATCAACCAGCCGGTCAAGGATATGACCACCGGCAAAATCGAAATCACCGCGCACAACCATGGCTTCGCCGTGGATGCGCCAATCGGCGAAACCGTCGACGCGCCATTCGAGAACGGCAAATACGGCAAGGTGTTCGTCAGCCATATCGATTTGAACGATAACGTGGTCGAAGGCCTGCAGTGCGTCGATATCCCGGCGTTCTCCGTGCAATATCACCCGGAAGCCGCCGCCGGCCCGCACGATGCCGCATACCTGTTCGATCGTTTCGTTGATCTCATGCGTTCCGTCAAGGAGGGAACCCGCAATGCCTAAGCGCACAGACATCAAGTCCGTGATGGTCATCGGCTCCGGTCCGATCGTGATCGGCCAGGCCGCGGAATTCGATTATTCGGGCACCCAGGCCTGCCGCGTGCTGCGCGAAGAGGGCATTAGGGTCATTCTGGTCAATTCCAACCCGGCCACCATCATGACCGATCCGGAAATGGCCGACGCCACCTACATCGAGCCGATCTCCACCCCGATCCTCGAGCAGATCATCGCCAAGGAACGTCCTGACGCGTTGCTGCCGACGCTGGGCGGACAGACCGCGCTGAACGCGGCCATGGCGCTGGGCGAGGCGGGCGTGCTCAAGAAGTACAACGTCGAGCTGATCGGCGCGTCCCTTGACGCCATCGATCGTGGCGAGGACCGCGAACTCTTCAAGAAGGTCGTGGAGGAGGCCGGCGCCGAATCCGCCCGCTCCGACATCGCGCATTCCCTTGAGGAAGTCGACAAGATCGCCGAGAAGTTCGGCTACCCGCTGGTGGTCCGTCCGAGCTTCACCATGGGTGGTCTCGGCTCCGGCATCGCGCACGACGAAGACGAGCTGCACCGCATCGCCGGCGCCGGCATCCACTATTCCCCGACCGACGAGGTGCTGATCGAGGAAGGCATCGAAGGCTGGAAGGAATACGAACTCGAGCTGATGCGCGACAAGAAGGACAATGTCGTGGTCGTCTGCCCGATCGAAAACGTCGACCCGGTCGGCGTGCACACCGGCGACTCCATCACCGTGGCACCGGTCTTCACCCTGACCGACCGCGAATACCAGAAGCTGCGTGACATCGGCATCGCCATCATCCGTGGCGTGGGCGTCGACACCGGCGGCTGCAACATCCAGTTCGCCGTCAACCCGGACACCGGCCGTATCATCGTCATCGAGATGAACCCGCGCGTGTCCCGTTCCTCCGCGTTGGCTTCCAAGGCCACAGGCTTCCCGATCGCCAAGATCGCCACCAAGCTGGCCCTCGGCTACACGCTGGACGAGATCCAGAACGACATCACCCAGTCCACGCCGGCCAGCTTCGAGCCGACCATCGATTACGTGGTCACCAAGGTGCCGCGTTTCGCGTTCGAGAAGTTCCCGGGCGCCGATCCGACGCTGACCACCTCCATGAAGTCCGTCGGCGAGGCCATGGCTCTCGCGGGCAACTTCCAGGAGTCGCTTGGTAAGGCTATGCGCTCCATCGACAAGCGTCACATGGGCTTCAACTGGGATGGTGACAAGCCGTCCGAGGACGAGGTTTCCCAGCTGCTCGACGCCATCAAGGTGCCGACCGAGCACCGTTATCTGCAGATTCAGCGTGCCCTGTGGGGAGGCGCCACCGAAGAGCAGATCTTCGCGGCCACCAAGATCGACCCGTGGTTCATCCGCCAGTTCGCGCTCATCAACGAGACTGCGCTGGAAGTCAAGAACGCGGAGAAGCTCACCAGGAAGCTGCTGAAGAAGGCGAAGCTCGCCGGCCTGTCCGACCTGCAGATCGCGCACCTGCGCCGTCTGGGAGACGAGGGCGAGAACACCATCCGTGAGCTGCGTTGGTCGTACGACCTCCGCCCGGTGTTCAAGACCGTCGACACTTGCGCCGCCGAATTCGACGCGGCAACCCCGTACTACTACTCCTGCTACGCGGATGAGACCGAGCTGCGTCCTCGCGACCGCGAGGCCGTGATCATCCTCGGCTCCGGTCCGAACCGCATCGGCCAGGGCATCGAGTTCGACTACACCTGTGTGCACGCCGTGCAGGAACTGGGCAAGAACTATGACACGATCATGGTTAACTGCAACCCGGAGACCGTGTCGACCGATTACGACATGTCCGACCGCCTGTATTTCGAGCCGCTCACCTTCGAAGACGTGCTCGAGATCTACGAGGCCGAAAAGAAGATGGGTCCGATCAAGGGCGTCATCGTCCAGCTCGGCGGCCAGACCCCGCTGTCCCTGGCCGCCCGACTGAAGGCCGCAGGCGTTCCGATTCTCGGCACCACGCCTGAATCCATTGATCTGGCCGAAAACCGTGAGCTCTTCGGCGAGGTGCTGAAGAAGGCCGACATGAACGCGCCGCGCTACGGCACCGCGCTGAGCCTGGACGAGGCCCGCGAGGCCGCGCACGCCATCGGATACCCGGTGCTGGTCCGTCCGAGCTACGTGCTCGGCGGCCGTGGCATGGAAATTGTCTACGACGACGCCCAATTGCGCAAGTACGTCGATCGCGCATTGAAGGAAGCCCAGGCCGACACCGTCGTGTCCGGCCGTCTGCCTTCGCCGCTGCTCATCGACAAGTTCCTGCAGGATGCCGTGGAAATCGACGTCGACGCGCTGTTCGACGGCGAGGAGCTGTATATCGGCGGCATCATGGAGCACGTCGAGGAAGCTGGCGTCCATTCCGGTGACGCCGCCTGCACCCTGCCTCCGAGCACGCTGTCCGATGACCAGATCCGTCGTCTGCGTGAAGGCACCTACGCCATTGCCAAGGGCTGTGGCGTGCAGGGCCTGATCAACGTGCAGTATGCCTTCATGGCCAACACTCTGTACGTCATCGAGGCCAATCCGCGTGCCTCCCGTACCGTGCCGTTCGCTTCCAAGGCCACCGGTGTGGCACTGGCCAAGGCCGCCGCCCGCATCATGGTCGGCGAAACCATCCAGCAGCAGCGTGACAACGGCCTGCTCCTGCCCCACGGCGACGGTGGCGACATCCATCGTGGCCAGCAGGTGGCCGTCAAGGAATCCGTGCTTCCGTTCAAGCGATTCCGCACTCCGCTCGGCAAGACCGTCGACGTGCTGCTCGGACCGGAAATGCGTTCCACCGGCGAGGTCATGGGCTTCGACCGCGACTTCCCGCACGCGTTCGCCAAGAGCCAGCTCGCCGCATACGAAGGCGGCCTGCCGACCAGCGGCAACGTGTTCATCTCCGTGAACGACACCGACAAGCGCCAGCTGCCGCTGTTCGCCGCGCGACTGGTCGAGCTCGGCTTCAACATCTGGGCCACCGAAGGCACGGCATCCGTGCTGCGCCGCTACGGCATCGATTCCAAGATCGTCGACAAGATCAGCGTGCGTATGGACTCCGATCCAGACGACCCGATCACCACCTACCATGCGGAGGGCAGCGTCGGCAAGAACGTCGTCCAGCTGATCGAGGAAGGCGCGATCGACCTGATTCTCAACACGCCGAACTCCCGCGGTTCCCGTTCCGACGGCTACGCCATCCGTTCGGCGGCTATCGCAGCCGACCTGCCGCAGTTCACCACCATGACGGAATTCTCCGCCGTGTTGATGGCTATCGAGGCGGTGCGCAATAATGATTATCAGATCATGAGTATTCAGGATCATTCCACGCAGCTGTTCGAATTGGAAAGCCGTGACTAATGATGAGTAGCCCCAGCAGTGAGGAAGTGAATGCCCAGCGTTCGGATTTCGGTCTGCGACTGAGCAATTCAATGGCCAAATACGGCCCGTTGTGCGTCGGCATCGACCCGCATCGGCAGCTCCTCACTGACTGGGGCTATAACGTCGACGCGTTGGGGGCGGAGCTGTATTCCATGCGCATGCTGCAGGCGGCCAATGGCCGTGCCGCAGCTGTCAAATTCCAGTCCTCCATGTTCGAGCGGTACGGTTCCAAAGGCATCGCCGCGCTTGAACGCGTGCTCTATGCGGCACGGCAGATGGGTGTCATCACCATCGTCGACTGCCTGCATGGCGGCCTGCCGACCACGATTTCCGCGTTCGCGGACGCCTATTTCAAGCCGGGCGCGCCATTGCTGGCAGACGCCATCACCCTGCTGCCGTATTACGGCGCACGGTCATTGGGAGGCGTCATCAATGACGCGCTCAACAACGGCAGGGGCGTGTTCATCGCATCGTTGACGTCCAACCAGGAAGGCGCCAGCCTGCAGACGGCGATTCGTCAGGCAGGCGAATACAAGGGCAAAACAGTGGCGTACGGCATCGCCAGCACTGCTCAGAAATTCAATAAGGGCAATGATGGAATGGGTTCCGTCGGCCTTATCATCGGCGCCACCATCGGGCAGTGGATCAACGATTCGGGCGTCGACCCGGCCAAGTTCACCGGACCGATTCTTTCCCCAGGCTACGGATGGCAGGGAGCGGAGACACGCGATCTGAAGACCGTGTTCAAAGGCACCAAGGGCAATGTGCTGGTTACGGTATCTCGTTCCATCGCCACGCACGGTCCCGACATCGCAAAATTGACCGAAGCCACCGCGTCGGTCGCCAGGGATATTCGGCAGGCATTGACCGAGGCTCAAAACGAAAGCGCCGATGATGCGGCTGATGGAGACGTCGAATAAATTCTTTTTCTGAATAGCTTCCTTTTTGGAAAACAAGACATAACCAAGAGTGGGGATGGAATGGCTGATTCTCAACATGGACGTTTGATTGTGCTCTGCGGACCCGCCGGAGTGGGCAAAGGCACTGTTCTGGGGCGCGTACGCGAACAGCACCCCGAAATCTGGCTGTCGGTGTCCGCCACGACACGCCAGCCTCGTCCGGGCGAAGTGGACGGCGTGAACTATTTCTTCATGACCGAACCTGAATTCCTGGCCAAAGAAAAGGCGGGGGAGTTTCTCGAAACCGCCGACGTGTTCGGACTCGCCCACTACGGCACACCCGTGAAACCAGTCGTGGAACATCTGGAACGCAATATCCCCGTGGTCTTGGAAATCGACCTACAGGGAGCCCGGACGGTCAAACGGCGCGCGAAGGAACTCGGCCTCGAAGTGCTTACCGTGTTCATTGAGCCGCCGTCCTTCGAAGAACTGAAACGTCGTCTGATCGGCCGTGGCACCGAAACCCCTCAGCAGCAGGCCAAAAGGCTTGAGACCGCCAAGGTCGAGTTGGCCGCTGCGCCGGAATTCGACAAACGCATCGTCAATAACGTGGTCGACGAGGCCGCAGACGAGCTTTGGCATATCATCGCCGAAGAGTTCGGCCTGTAATCCGTCAATCCGACTATCCAGCCAATAAAAACCGGCATACGAAAAGGGCCTGCACGATTTCGCGCAGGCCCTTTTCGTATGTTTGAATCAGGCGAGACCGGACAGCTTGTCGATCAGCTCCGGATCACGGGTCGCTCCCTTGTCAGCGGAGCGGGCGAAGGCGGCATAAGCCTTCAGCGCCTGAGAAACCTTGCGATCACGATGGGCGACATAGCCATCGCCGGCCTCCAGCTCGGCGCGGCGCTGAGTCAGCTCCTCGTCGGAAAGCTCGACGTTCACCGTACGGTTCGGAATGTCGATGTTGATGATGTCGCCGTTCTTGATCAGAGCGATCGGGCCCTTGTTCGCGGCCTCAGGCGCGATGTGTCCGATCGCCAGACCGGAAGAACCTCCGGAATAGCGGCCGTCGGTGAGCATGGCCACCTGCTTGCCGATGCCCTTGCCCTTCACGAAGGAGGTCGGGTACAGCATCTCCTGCATGCCCGGACCGCCCTTCGGGCCTTCGTAACGGATGACCAGAGCCATGCCCGGCTTCAACGTGTCGTTGAGGATGACCTCGATGGCCTGCTCCTGGGATTCGACGACCAGCGCCGGTCCGCGGAACGTCCAGATCTCCTTCGGCACGCCTGCGGTCTTCACCACGCAGCCGTCAGGCGCGAGGTTGCCGCGCAGCACGGCCAGACCGCCTTCGGTGACCGCCGGATGGTCGATATCGTGGATGGCGCCGTTGACACGGTCACGATCGAGCGAATCGAACAGCGTGGTGTGCGTCCACGGTTCGGGGGAGACGATGTGGCCCGGAGCGGCCAGATACATCTGCTTGGCTTCCTCGGTGCAGGTGTCGCGCATGATGTCCCAGTCGTTAAGCTTGTCTTCCAACGACTTGTAATCAATGGAATGCACGTCGCGGTGCAGCTTGCCGGCACGGTCAAGCTCGCCGAGGATGCCGGTGATGCCGCCGGCGCGGTGCACATCGGAAATCTCCCATTCGCCGGACGGCGACGCCTTGCAGATGCACGGCACGGTGTGGGAGATACGCTCGATGTCATCCAGTGTGAAGTCCACGTCGGCGGACTGCGCCATGGCGAGGATATGCAGCACGGTGTTGGTGGAACCGCCCATGGCCACATCCATGGTCATGGCGTTCTCGAAAGCCTTCTTGGTGGCGATGGAACGCGGCAGCACGGAATCGTCGTCATCGTCGTAATACTGCTTGGCGATCTTCACCACCTGCTCGGCGGCGCGCTTGAACAGGTCCTTGCGGTAGGAATGGGAGGCCAGAATGGTGCCGTTGCCCGGCAGAGCCAGACCGATGGCCTCGGTCAGGCAGTTCATGGAGTTGGCGGTGAACATGCCGGCGCAGGAACCGCAGGTCGGGCAGACGGTCTTCTCGTAGGCGAGCAGATCCTCTTCGTTCAGATTGTCATCGGCGGAGGCGTACATCACGTCGATCAGATCGGTGTTCTTCTTCACGGTGCCGTCGGGCAGCACGGTGGTGCCGGCCTCCATCGGACCGCCGGAAACGAACACGGTCGGAATGTTGAGTCGCAGCGCGGCCATCAGCATGCCCGGCACGACCTTGTCGCAGTTCGGGATGCAGATCAGCGCGTCGGCGCAGTGCGCGTTCACCTGATATTCCACGGTATCGGCGATGATGTCGCGGCTCGGCAGGGAGTACAGCATGCCGGTGTGGCCCATGGCGATGCCGTCATCAACGGCCATCGTGTTGAACTCGCGCGGAATGCCGCCGGCTTCCTTGATGGCATCGGAAATCAGACGGCCCACTTTGTTCAGGTGCACATGTCCCGGCAGGAACTCGTCGAAGGAATTGGCGATGGCGATGATCGGCTTGCCGAAATCCTTGCCATCCACACCGGCGGCGCGGTAGAGGGCGCGAGCGCCCGCGAATACTCGTCCATTCATTAGTTTTGCAGATCGCATTTCCATGCCTCCTATTGTGCTGGCTAAACGGGACACGTGTTTTGTCAAGAGTCACTATGTGGAAATTTTCGGAAAACCGTGTGATTCCCTTACAGGTTGGATAACTACGCTGGTGGAGAAGGCCTGTGGGAGAGGCAAGGTTGAGGTCCAGTGGATTGCCTATACTAATGATTTTGGAAAAGAAGCTTTTGGCTTATCTGATGATTTGGAGATAATCACTATGGCATTCGGCACTGAGCCAACCCCGACCGGTCTTGCGGATCCGCCGATCGACGATTTGATGGAGCATGCGGACTCCAAGTACGCTCTGGCCATTTTCGCGGCCAAGCGTGCCCGCCAGATCAATTCCTATTTCACCCAGCTCAATGAGGGTCTGCTGCAGAACGTCGGCCCGCTGGTGGAATACCAGAATCAGGAGAAGCCGCTGTCCATCGCGTTCCGCGAGATCAACAGTGGTCTGCTTGAGGAAACCCTTGGTGAGGACGATCTGACCGAAGGCAACTGATCTACACGGTTCCCATAGAGGGACTGGCATCATTTTTCATTCGCCCCGATACCTGAGCGGTGCGCTTTGAATAGTCAACAATTAACTATTGATTGCGTCTGTGAAGGACGGGGCGTTTTTCGTGGGCGATCACAGGATGCGAACGGTTGGGTGTTCGCGAAAGGAGCAGCCGTATGGCTGAATTGAAGTTGATTTCCGCCGAGTCGGTGACGGAGGGCCATCCGGATAAGGTCTGCGACCAGATTTCCGATGCGATTCTCGACGATATGCTCGCGCAGGATCCGCATTCCCATGTCGCCGTGGAGACCTGCGCCACGGTCGGACAGTTCTTCGTGTTCGGTGAGGTGACCAGCGAAGGCTATTCCGACATCCAGAACATCGTGCGCTCCGTGGTGCGCAATATCGGCTACACCAGCTCCCGCGTGGGACTTGACGCCGATTCCTGCGGTGTGACGGTGTCGCTTACCGAGCAAAGTCCGGAAATCAACCAGGGCGTTGCCCGGTTGAGTGGCGAGGAGGAGTCGAAGGCGTCCCGTGAACAGCGGTATGAGGCGCAAGGCGCGGGCGACCAAGGCGTGATGTTCGGCTATGCGTGCGACGAGACCGACGTGCTTATGCCGTTGCCGATTCATCTGGCGCACCGTCTGGCGTATCGTCTCGCCGAAGTGCGCAAGAGCGGCGAGGTGCCGCATCTTCGTCCGGATGGCAAGACGCAGGTGACCATCGAATACGACGACGATGACCATCCCGTGCGTCTCGACACCGTGCTGGTCTCCACCCAGCACGACCCGGAAGTGGACCAGGCATGGCTTAAGGAACAGCTCACCGAACATGTGATCCGTCCGGTGCTGGATGACGTGCTCGCCGACCGTGTGGCCCACGACGAATACCGCGTGCTGGTGAATCCGACCGGCTCGTTCATCCTTGGCGGTCCGGCAGCCGACGCCGGTCTGACCGGCCGCAAGATCATCGTCGACACCTACGGCGGCGCTGCCCACCATGGCGGCGGCGCGTTCTCCGGCAAGGATCCGAGCAAGGTGGATCGTTCCGCGGCCTATGCGGCACGCTGGGTGGCCAAGAACATCGTGGCCGCCGGCCTTGCCCACAAGGTCGAGGTGCAGGTCGCCTACGCCATCGGCGTGGCCGATCCGGTGTCCATCAACATGGAGACCTACGGCACCGAGATCGGTGTGACCCGCGAGCAGATCCAGCAGGCGGTGCGCAAGGTGTTCGACCTGCGTCCCGCCGCCATCATCGACGAGCTTGACCTGAAGCGTCCGATCTACTCCAAGACCGCGGCCTACGGCCATTTCGGTCGCGAGGATGCCGACTTCACTTGGGAAGCCACCAACAAGGTCGACGAACTCAAGGAGGCCATCAAGGCTTGAAAACGCGGCCGACGTCCTACGATGAAACAGGCGTCGGCGCATGCGTTACCCTTGCATTATGACCAATGAGGATGCCGAGCAGCTGGCGCTTGACGGGCTTGCCCCGCGCAAGCGGCGCAAACGCGCGCCCGCCGTCAAAACGCCAGCCGCCGAACATCCCATAGCCCAAGTGGTGCTGGACATCCAGGCCACGCATCTGGGACAGACCTTCGACTATTTCGTCGAGGAAAAATACTCTGCGGCCGCCCAACCCGGCGTGATGGTGCGCGTCCGCTTCGGCGGGCAGCGGGTCAACGGCATCATATGGAAACGCGCCGATACCAGCGCCACACCCGAATCATCGATACGTTACATCGAACGTGTGGTCACCGACCGTGTGCTCGTTCCCGAATCCATGCGCGACGATATGACGCGCATCGCGGACGCGTTCGGCGGCACGCGCGCCAATATCCTCCGCCTGGCAGTGCCGCCGCGTGTGGCAAAAGTCGAAAGCCAGCTGCGCGTCGGCAATCGCGATGCCGCAGGAACCGCGGCGGGCAAACAACGGCTCGCCGCCGTCGACCAGGAGATATACGGCCAGTTGCAACGTCAATACGGCAACATCAATCTGCTGCATGACGCGCTGCAAGGCAGACGTTTCCAATCGTTCGTCTTCGACCTGCTACCCGGTGCCGACCATTGGCGGCGCTGCGCGGCATGGATGGTGGCCGCGGCGCTCGCTCAGAACAAGCCGGCGGTGCTGGTGCTGCCGACCATGCGGGAGATCGCCGACATGACTGAGACCCTACGGTCGGTCGGCTTGAAACCATTCGCTCCGACCGGAGCCGCGAACGGCGTCTATGACGGCGATTTCGCGGTGCTCAACGCGCAGATGGCGCCAGCCGACCGTTACCGGGCATATCTCGCGATCAGCTGCGGACAAGTGCGTTGCGTGCTGGGCACGCGCGCCGCCATGTACGCGCCGGTGGAAGGCAACGCGCTGTTCCTCATCCTTGATGACGTGTGCTACCAGGACGCCGACGGCATGATGCCGTACGCCAACGCGCGCGGTGTGCTTCGGCTCCGCGCGAAATCGCATAACGGCGTGTTCGTCGCGATGGCCAATGCGCGCAGCGCGCAAAGCCAATGGGAAACCGACGCGGCGCACGTCGGAGACACGCAGGTGAGCGGCTTCAGCACGCCCATACACGCGTTGCCGGCCGTGACCAAGGAAGCGTCTCCATGGATTCGCTGGCTCAATCGCGACGAGCTGGCACGACTCGCCGATCCGACCATCGGCGCACGCGTGCCACACACCGCGGTCCGGATACTGTCCAAAGCTTTGGAAACCGGTCCGGTGCTGCTGTCCATACCGCAGGACGGCATCACCGAAGCGTTAAGCTGCTCGAAATGCCACCGCCAAGTGCGATGCGCGCGTTGCACGGGACCATTGGAACGGTTGGCGGACGGAACGATTCGATGCCGCTGGTGCGGCGCCGCCACCGTGCAATGGTCATGCCCGACATGCCATAACGAGCGCATGCGCGTGGTCAGGGTCGGCGCCGCCGGAACCGCGATGGAACTGGCCAGACTGTTCCGTGGCGTGCCGATGGTGCTGTCCACGCCAAGCCAGCCAAGAGGCGTCGTGTCCGATATCGGATTCGCTCCGCAACTGGTCATCGCCACGCCCGGCGCGGAGCCGCGTGTGCGCGGGGAGAGTCCGGCACAATGCGAATACCGTGCCGTGGCCATCCTCGACGCGTGGACCAGTTTGTATGCGTCCGGCATCGACGCCGATGTGGACACGTTGACCGGATGGATGCGCGCGGTGTCGCTGTGCGCGCCGCGGACCCGTGGAGGACAGGCGCTGCTGATCGGGGAAACAGATCCCGTGCTCGCACGATCGTTGATGCTGTGGAATTCGCCGATGCTTGCCCAAGTCGAAGTGGAGGACCGCGCCCAGACCGCGCTGCCGCCGGTATTCGCCGCGGCCTGCGTGTGGGGCCGACGAGATGCGGTTGGGACGATGTTGAAACGAATCGGCGCGTTGGCCGGCGGCGACATGGCCACCATCGACACGATCGCCGGTACGATGCCGTCCGTCTTGGGGCCGGTGCCGATTCCGCAGCCACGCACCATCGATTCACGTGAATTGGAAGGCACCGCGGACAGGGTCAAAGCAGTCGTGCGCGTCCCACAGGGCAGACGTGCCGAATTGGCGTTGCGGCTGCGTTCGGCAAGCGCCCGCCACGTGGCTTCACGCGAACCTGGGGAACTGCGATTCCAGATGGATCCGAAGGAACGCATCTGACGCACGTCCCCTCAACGTGAAACACTGGAACGACTGATGACGTTGACGTTAAGAATGGAGAAACGCATGAAAGGCTGGCCGGGAGAGCCGCAAATGGAATATGACGTGCTTATGGCCGACGGCAACGCCGCTGCGAACGCCGGCCGGCAGATCACCGACGTGATCTTCGATTTCGGCAACGTGCTTATCTATTGGGATCCGGCGGCGGTGATGACCCCACGGTACTCGGACGGACTGGTGGAACAGTTCCTCGACAATGACGTTTCCGGCTTCTACGACATCAACAACGAACTGGACGCCGGCATGTCCAATGACGATGGCGTGGCTCTGATGCGTGAACGCCACGGAGACCAGTGGGCCGATATGATGCGGTACTATCTGGACAATTTCGTCGATTCGCTGACCGGCGTGGTGCCAGGCGCGCGCGTGCTCATCAACGATCTGAAAGCAGCCGGCGTCCACGTATGGGGCTTGAGCAACTGGCAGAAGGACCTGTTCCCGGTGGCGCTCGACCATTACGACATTCTGTGCAGTCTTGAGGACCGCGTGGTGTCCGGTTACGTGGGACTGCGCAAACCGCACCGCGATATTTACGATTACGCTCTAAAACAGTTCGGCATCGACGCTTCCGGCGCGCTGTTCGTGGATGACAAGGCGATGAACATCGTCGGCGCGAACGAAGCCGGCATTCGCGGCGTACGGTTCAAGGATGCCCGCGCGTTGCGCACCCTGCTGATCGACGCGGGCGTGGCGATTCCCGCGGTACATGAAAAATAACGACATACGCAGATTAGACAGACGGTTGTGCTTGCGGTCGCTATGCGGGATCGACGCATACGGTCGCATGCATTGATGGATATGAAGGTGAGGAGATTCGTCTCATGTTGAAAGTGCTGTTCGCAGGTACGCCGGATGTGGCGGTGCCGTCGTTGAAACTATTGGCCCAGGATACCGAGCATTTCGAAGTGGTGGCCGTGCTCACCAGGCCGGACGCGCCAACCGGACGAGGTCGCAAACTGGTGGCGAATCCAGTCAAGCAGGCCGCGCTCGAACTCGGTCTGCCGGTCATCGAATCCGATCCGAGCGAGGAAACGTTCGTGTCCGAGCTTGCGGCCACCGGCGCACAGGCCGCCGCTGTGGTGGCGTACGGCAAGATCCTGAAACAGGACGTGCTCGACGCGCTGCCGATGGGCTGGTACAACCTGCATTTCTCCCTGCTGCCCCAATGGCGTGGCGCCGCTCCGGTGCAACGTTCCATCTGGGCGGGGGAGAAGGTGACGGGCGCCACGGTTTTCCGCATTGTGCGCGCCATGGATGCCGGTCCGATTCTGGCGCAATCCACCGTGGAAATCGGCGCGCACGAAACCGCCGGCGAGCTTCTGAGCCGTCTTGCTGAAGATGGATCACGCCTGCTTGCGGCATCGTTGCAGGCCATGGCCAACGATCAGATCGCTCCGGTGGAGCAGCCTGCCGGCGCATATGAGGTGGCTCAGAAGATCACCGTTGAAGACGCGCATATCCGCTTCGACGTGCCGGTATTCGCCGCCGACCGCCAGATTCGCGCATGCACGCCGAATCCGGGAGCCTGGTGCGAACTGCATGCCCATGCGGACGCCGAACCGGCGACCCTGCACGTATTGCGCGCGCAGCCGGCCGACATGTCCAATCCGAACGCACCGGCATCGCTTGAACCCGGCCATATCGTGGCCGGCAAGAAGAACGTGTGGGTCGGCACCTCCACCGAGCCGCTCGAGCTGCTGGAAGTTAAAGCGCAAGGCAAGAAAGCCATGCGCGCCGCCGACTGGGCCCGTGGCGCCCACCTCGATAACGCCTTCTGCGAGTAAGATTTTTGTTTCTACTGTAAGTATGTGAGTAGCTGCGGCGTCCGCGACCGGCGGGCGGCATGCATTGACGACACGCTCCGGGCCGCTCAGGCCAAGTCTTTACGGTCTTACAACGCATGCCGCCCACCGGTCGCTCGTAGGTGCGGAAAAGTTATTTGAGATAATCGAGGATTTTCGCCAGATCACGTTCATTGAGCCGGTGCGGAGCATCCTCCTGCACTTTCGGTTTGGCGCAGAACGCCACGCCAAGACCGGCCGCATGAATCATCGGCAGATCGTTCGCGCCGTCGCCAACCGCAACGGTCTGCGCCATATCGATGCCCATCCGCGCGGCCCACGCGCGCAACGATTCCAGCTTCGTATCCTTCGTGACGATATCGCCCAGCACGTGTCCCGTCAGCCTGCCATCGGCAGCCTCCAAACGGTTCGCAATCCAATAATCGAGATGCGCATCGGCCGCGAGACGGTCCACAACCTCGTGAAAACCACCGGAGACCACGCCGACCTTCCAATCATGCGCGTGAAGCGTGTCAATCAGTTCAAGCGCGCCATGCGTGAAATGCACGCGATGGTAGACCTCATCGAAAATCGTGGTCGGCAGACCCTTCAATAACGCCACGCGTGCGCGCAGCGCCTCGCGGAAATCAAGCTCGCCGTTCATGGCTCGAGCGGTGACGGACGCTATCTGCTCGCCGACTCCCGCGGCCACGCCGAGCTCGTCGATGACCTCTTCGTCGATCAACGTGGAATCCACATCCATCACCAGCAGTCCGGGAGCGGACAGCGTGGGCAGGGATGCCATGGATGCGATGTTCGGCGTTTCTTGTTCAAGCATGGTTCCGATTGTCGGAAATCATTAGGACAATGGGTATTCTTGAGGGTTGAACGTGTTGGAAAGCGAGGTCGACATGAACGATCATGACGAAGAGACGCTCGCGTCGCTGCAGCAGGCCAACGACCAGCTCATGGCCAAGAACCATGCGCTGGTCAAGGCGTTGAGCCGCGCCACGCAGGAAATGACGAAAACCAAGGCCCAATTGAACCAGCTGGCGGGGCCTCCCATGACTTTCGCCACCATGGTCCGCGTGCATTCAGCCAAAACGGACGAGCAGGGCGTGCAGCATGCCAGCGCCGAAGTGGCTGCCGGCGCGAGACGCATGATCGTGCCGATCGCGGCGAATCTGCAAGCTTCCAGGCTCGAACCGGGACGTACCGTGCTGCTCAACGAGAACATGGTGGTGGTCTCACAGCTCGACACCGACACGCTGGGCGCGGTGCGCTCGGTACGGCAGGTGTGCGATGACGGCCGCCTGCTGGTCGCGGATGGCGGCGGCAACGTGACGTTGGTCCGATGCTCGGGAACGCTTGCCAAACAGGCCATCAGCGCGGGCGATCGCGTGAACGTCGACGCATCTCTGCGGTTCGCGCTTTCGTTGGTTCCCCCCGAAAACGACGACGATTTGGTTCTGGAGGAAGTGCCGGACGTCACCTTCGCCGACATCGGCGGACTGGACGAGCAGATAGAACGTATCCGCGACGCCGTGCAGATGCCGTTCCAGCATCGCGAACTGTTCGAACGCTACGACCTGAAACCGCCGAAAGGCGTGCTGCTGTACGGTCCTCCAGGCAACGGCAAGACACTGATCGCCAAAGCCGTGGCGAACGCGCTCGCCGAAGGCACCGACGCGGGAAGTGGCGTGTTCCTGTCGGTCAAAGGACCGGAGCTGCTTAACAAATTCGTGGGCGAATCGGAACGTCTGATCCGCATGATCTTCAAACGCGCCCGCGAACGAGCGGCCGACGGCAAACCGGTCATCGTGTTCATCGACGAGATGGATTCGCTGCTGCGCACCCGCGGCACGGGCGTTTCGTCCGACGTGGAGACCACCATCGTGCCGCAGTTCCTGACCGAGCTGGACGGTGTGGAATCGCTGGACAACGTCATGGTGATCGGAGCCTCCAACCGCATCGACATGATCGATCCGGCGGTGTTGCGCCCCGGACGCCTCGACGTGAAGATCCGCGTGGACCGTCCGGGCATCCAGCAGGCGACCCAGATCGTCCGCCACTATCTGACAGACAAGCTGCCGTTGTCTCCGAACGTGGATGCGAAGGCGTTGATCGGCGTGCTGGTCAACGACATCTACGCGCAGGACGAGCATCGGCACCTTTGCGACATCTGCGACGACCATGGCCAGTGGCGTCCGGTGTACCTCGCCGACGTGGTGTCCGGCGCGGTGCTCAAGAACATCGTGGACCGTGCCAAAACCTATGCGGTGAAACTGTCCATCACCACCGGACAGGCTGCGGCGATCGGCATCAATCTGCTGGCCAAAGCCGTGGACGAAGAATACGGTGAGACCCGGGACGCGCTGCTGGATGCGGATCCGGAACAGTGGAGCCGCATCAACGGGCTTGAACCCGGACGGGTGACCGGCATCAGACCGGTGGCATGAATGCCGGCCGGCGTATGAATGCTGGACGGTATGGTATGGAACGCAATCTAAATACGGAAAGGAACGGCGCGATGAGCGTTCGCAGGGTCATGGGCACGGAAACGGAATACGCGGTCTCCGCGCCAGGACAAGGCCGCTACAATCCGGTGCAGCTCTCATTCGACGTGGTTGGCGCCGCCTCGGATGCGTCACGCAGCCATATCCGCTGGGACTACCGGCAGGAAGACCCCGTCAACGACGCGCGCGGCACCAGACTGGAACGTGCGGCGGCCCACCCGGACCTGCTCACCGACGCCCCACAGCTCAACATCACCAACGTGATCGCCCCTAACGGGGGTCGTATCTACGTCGACCACGCGCATCCCGAATACTCCGCGCCGGAAACAACCGACCCCTTCGAAGCGGTGCGATACGACCGTGCCGGCGATCTCATCATGCGCGCCGCCGCAGCCAAGGCAAGCGAGACGACGGGACGGAAAATCGTGCTGCACCGCAACAACGTCGACGGCAAAGGAGCCAGCTGGGGCACGCACGAAAACTACATGATGCTGCGGTCGGTACCGTTCGGCCTGGTGACACGCCTCATGACCACGCACTTCGTCTCCCGACAGATCTTCATCGGCTCCGGCCGCGTCGGCATCGGCGAACATAGCGAAAACGCCGGCTACCAGCTAAGCCAACGTGCCGACTACTTCCATATGAAAGTCGGTTTGCAGACCACATTCGACCGGCCGATCATCAACACCAGAGACGAATCGCACAGCACCGACGAATACCGCAGACTGCACGTGATCGTCGGCGACGCCAACCGCATGGACGTGCCACAGGCCTTGAAACTCGGCACCACCAGCATGCTGCTGTGGCTGCTCGAACACGCCGACATGGCCGAAATCGACTTGAACGAGGCGCTGGAACCGCTTACGCTCGCCGACCCGGTGGAAGCCATGCACACGGTATCGCACGACCTGACCCTGGCCGCCCCACTACCATTGGAAACAGGTGGAACCACCACCGCATGGCAGATGCAGGTCACTTTGCGTGGACTGGTATATGCGGCCGCGGCAACGGTATACGGCACCGACACATCCGGAGAGCCGGCATGGCCCGACCGCTCCACCCGCAACATCATGGCGATGTGGGGGCAGGCTCTCGCCGACGTCGCCACCGTACGCCATGCCGACGATGACGGACGACTGACGATGCGGGAACAGGCGTCACGTCTCGAATGGCTGCTCAAATGGCAGTTGCTGGAGAAACTACGCCGCAAGACCGGTTCGGATTGGACCGATCGGCGCCTGGCCGCGGTCGATCTGAAATGGGCCGCGCTCGATCCGGCCGATTCGATTTTCACCCGGCTTGCCGGACAGACCGAACGACTGGTGACGGATAAGCAGCTTGCCGAGGCGGTCGGCCAAGCGCCGGCCGACACACGCGCATGGCTGCGCGCGGAGATCATACGACGTTTCCCCGAACAGGTCGTTGCGGCGTCGTGGTCCCACCTTACGGTGCGCGGCGAGTCGTCCGGTGATGAAAACGTGGAGAATTCGATGGTCTCGTTGGACATGTCCAATCCGTTGAAATTCACGGAATCCTTGTGTTCCGAAGCGTTCGAGCATGTCCACACTGCGAGCGGAATCGTGGAATCCCTGCGTTGAATCTCATGTTGTGCGGGTACCATTGCCGTAGGTGATGGCAGAGGCCATACCCATAGTCGATGAACCACACGGCAGGACGCTTGAGGGAGAGGGTGCGTCCAAGCCGGTTATGAGGAAACGAAAAGGCATACTACATGGAATTGAGGCAAGTGGCCCTCGAAGTGGCCCGTATCCTGCAGGATGCAGGCAAGCATGCGTTGAACGATCAAATGAATCCGCGTGATCTGAAAAGTTTTGAAATAACGGACAATCATCTGAGCTTCACCTCCGACATCGATAAGCGGTTGGCGCAATTCATCAGCAACCGCATCACGTATGTGGATGTGTTCGATGGTTTCTGGCAGTTCCGTCCGGAAGAATGCCATCCGGGGGAACGGTATTGGTGCGTTGGCGGCATCGACGGCGCGATCAATTTCGTGCGCAGCATGCCGGAATGGACCATCACCGTCTCACTGTTCGAGTTCAACGACCAATGCTCCGCGCAGCCGATCCTTTCGGTGGTGCATGCTCCGGCGCTTGGCCTGACCTACCTGGCGGTGCGCGGATCCGGAGCCATCCGCATCCGCAAGACGCCGCTTGGAGACAAACGCGAGAAGATCATGCCGTCCACCACCCCGTCCCTTGACTATGCGGTGGTGAGCTTCGGCATGTCCCATGTGCCGGAGGAATCCAAGCGCGCGCTTGAAGTGGTGTCGCGTATCTCCGGCCGTCCGGCCGACATCAAGCGCGTTGGCCCCTCCTCCTTGGATTTGTGCAAGGTGGCGGACGGTACATATGACGCGTATTTCGAAGCGCATCTGCACAAGTGGGACGTTCCCGCGGTTTCCGCCGGAGCCGTCGTGGTCTGGGAAGCGCAGGGGCATCTGAGCCGGTGGAACGGCGATCTTGTCCACTGGCGTCAGGAAAACGACGTACTCGCCACCAACGGTCTGATTACCGATGATCTGCGCCAGTATTTGGCATAAGACTGATTGACTGCCCCACACCTGGGTTAAGGTGTGGGGCAGTATGCTATTCGCAGGAGAACCCGCAAAGACGCTTTCGGAGAAAGGAAGGACCATGCCCCAGAAATTTGAGCAGATGCAATCCGCCGAACAAAAACATGACGAGGATGAGACCATTGCGCAGGCTGGCACCCAGATCGATGACACGGTCGATGCGCTTGACGCGGTGCTGGACGACATCGAATCGGTCCTCGAATCCAACGCCGAGGAATATGTGGGCAGCTTCGTCCAAAAAGGCGGCGAGTGATGCCGCAGCTGCGTGACAGCGGCAACCATTCCACAGCGCCGCTTGACGCCCATACCAAGGACGAAATCCAATCCTTCGCCCGTATTTTCGGCATCGAAACCGAATACGGTGTGAGCGTGACCGGTTCGGACCGCCCATGCGACGCCGGACAGACGGCGATGATGATGTTCCAGCCGATTGTGGCCGAAGCGAGATCCACCAACACATATATTGAAAACGGTTCAAGACTCTACCTTGATGTCGGCTCGCACCCCGAGTACGCCACGGCGGAAGCCCGGGATCCGATGGACGCGCTGGCATTGGATGCGGCCGGCGAATTGGTGATGAGGGATCTTGCCCTGGACGCCCAACGTCGTCTGCGCTCCATCCAGGGAGCCGGCTCCACGGTCCATGTGTTCAAAAACAATGTGGATTCCGCCGGGCATTCCTTCGGCTGCCATGAGAATTACCTGGTGCGACGGTTCGTGCCGTTGAAGACGATCGAACAGGAGCTGCTGCCGTTCCTGATCACCCGGCAGCTGTTCACCGGCGCAGGACGTATGGGGGAGCAGGGCTTCCAGATCACGCAGCGTGCCGATTTCCTCGATGAGGCGGTCTCATCGGCCACCACGCGCTCGCGTCCGATGGTCAACACGCGCGACGAACCGCATGCCGATCCTGACGCGTTCAGACGGCTGCATGTGATCATCGGCGATTCGAACCGGTCCCAGTGGGCCACGATGATGAAGCTCGCCACCACGCATCTGGTGTTGTGCGTCATCGAACAGGCCGGGCGCGAAGGCAAGGATTCCGGGTTCGCCCGATTCTCCTTCGCTGACGCCAGTGCGGCCAACCATAAGGTAAGCCGTGACCTGACGGGCGTCGAAGCGTCCTTCGACATGGCAGACGGCACTGTCATGGAAGGCGGTGCCGTAGCGATTCAGGAACGTTATCTTGAAATCGTCGAACGATTCGTTGGACAACATCCCGAAGTGTGCTCCTCGTTGCCGCGCACGGACGTGCATGAGGTGATTCGCCAATGGAGGCGTGTCATAGAGGCGTTCCGCTCGGGGGCTAGCGAAACGTTCGCCGACAAGGTCGATTGGCTTGCCAAACGACGGCTGTTCGACATGCTCCGCAACCGTGCGGGGAGCCGACTCTCCGTCAGCAAGTTGGAACAGTTGGACATGGACTACCATGACGTGGCCAACGGCGCGCTGTACGCCTCGCTGTGCCGTCGCGGAGCCATGCGCACGTTGGTCAACGAGTCACAAGCACATGAGGCCATCGATGTTCCTCCCCACGATACCCGCGCCGCACTGCGTGGACGGTTCATCCAGTCGGCACGATCGCACAACGCGCAATATTCCTGTGATTGGACGCGACTATCGCTGACCTCGCCGAACAGGATGGACGTGACGTTGCTTGATCCGTTCGACGCACAACCGTCCGACCGGTTCCTCACGATACTAGAGGCTTTGCAGTAGCCAAAAGCCTGCGATGGAAGACTCGTCTCCACCGCAGGCTTTTGATATTGGTTGGTCGGATTGTAACTGCCGCTCAGACTTCTCCACGGTATTTGGCCATCATCTGCGACTGGAGTTGTTGCGCGCTTGGCGGCGTCCACGTGATCGCGTCGGCGCCCGCATCAATGGTGGCGAGAATACGGTCTTCACGACCTCCGCCCGAAGCCAGAATCGGGATTTCCGGATGATGCGCGCGGATGCTTGCCACGACTTGCGCGGTTCTTGCACCGGCTGCCACATTGATGATGGCCGCACCGGCAAGAATCTTGCATTCGGTGATTTCATCATCCTCCGTGACCGTGGCGATGACGGGGATGTCCACCATCGACATGGTCGTTTCGATGGTTTCCGCCGGTGCCGGCGCGTTGATGACCACGCCGGCCGCGCCCTGCATCTCCGCCACCATGGCCAGCTCTGCCACACGCGGACCGGTGGTGGTGCCTCCACCCACGCCGACGAACAGCGGCATCTGCGCCACGGTGAGCAGCGCCTGCGTGATCACCGGTTCGCCGGTGAAAGGGTACACCGCGAGGATGGCGTTCGCGTTCGTGTTGCGGATAATGACCGCATCGGTGGTATAGGCGAACGATTTGAGCGTATGACCTTTGACGGTGATGCCGCCGCAACGCTGCGTGATGATTTCCGGAACCCTGGCGTTGGGGGAGGTGAGTCTGCCTTCGACCTTCGCCGTACCGTAGGTGCTTCGCGACACGTGCGGCACGGCTGAATGCTGCTCCACAGCCACTGACGCGCTGGGGGTGAATAGCGAACGCTTGTTGAGACGGATGAGATCCGGATCGTCCGCACCGGAATCATGTTCCTGCCCGACGCTCATTCCCGCACCTCCTCATCCGTATGGTTCAGCATGAGGAATTCGTGGATCGCCTTGCGGCGTTCGGAAATCTCCTCATCCAGAAGTTTGGTATCGGTGTTGTCGATGATACGCTGCAGCAGTTCGCCGAGAGTGGAAAGTTCCTCGTCGTTCAGGCAGTCGAGCATATGAACGTCGGCTTCGATGGGTTTGGACGGCTTGGGCCGTGGAACCGTTCCCCGTCTTGCCGCGTCGACGTTCCGCACGTGTGTGGTGGCGCGAGCCACGGTCCGGGCACGTGTCGTTTTGAGCTTGGTGTGGATGAGCAGGATGTTGAGTTTGTGGATTTCGTCGATGATCTGTCTGCGTTGGTCGACCATGACATCCCCCTTTATCTAGTCATATTGTCTAGTATCATAGCGCATAGTGTGGGATGACATTGCCTTTGCCTGTTATAAAAAGAAAAAAGAGAGGTTCCAACCATCCGTGGTTGAAACCTCTCATATAGGTCTGCGTAGTCGACTTACTTGGTGACGGCCTTCTTCAGCAGGGAGCCGGCAGAGATGCGAACGCCGTAGGTTGCCGGAATCTCGATGGTTTCGCCGGTGCGCGGGTTGCGGCCGGTGCGGGCTGCGCGCTTGACGCGCTCGGCGGAGAACAGGCCGGTCAGCTTCAGGCCTTCGCCGGACTGCATTGCCTCGACGAACACGTCCTGGAAAGCGTTCACCGCAGCCTCAGCCTGAGCCTTGGTCAGGTTGGACTTCTGGGCGATCTTCGAGACGAGATCAGACTTGTTGTATGCCATAAAGCATCCTTCTTGAGTCAGGGGATATTCCGCTTATGAACATCCACGTTCATTGCAATGATAGCGCACGCATGTGCCAAAAATGCCATTTTCCAAGGGTTTTGGCCCTTTTGATTCAGCATAGGGGGGGAAAAAACCCTAACGGGGGGTTGGGTTAGATCAAATTATGCCTGTCCAGCCATTTCATAGCCACGGCTCCCATTGGAATTCTCAGCCAATAGAAGGCGATTCGGTAGACGAGAGTAGCGGAGACGGCGATGGTGGAGGGGATGCCCACGGCGGTGAAGGCCACGGACAACGCGGCTTCGACCGCGCCAAGGCCGCCTGGTGTCGGCACTGCGGAACCGAGCGTATTCGCCAGCAGGAAGATGAATGTGGTCTCCACCGGATTGGTGTGGCATCCGAAAGCCATCAATGCAATCCAGAATCCCAATCCGGTCGAGATGTTGAGCACCAATGCGCCGAGGATGCCGAAGGCCAGCTCCTTCGGGTGGGACAACACGTTGACGAGACTGCGTGCGTAGGACTTGACGATGGGCAGGTACTTCTCCGTGACGATGTGCCGCACCGGGGGAATGGCCATGGCCGCGGAAATCACCAATGCGACGATGGTGATCACCAAAATCAGCGTGTTGGTGGGAATCATGCCGGACAGTGTGTTGCGTCCGGTGAAGATGCCGATCAGCAGCAGCAGAATGATGGTGGTGCCGCCCTGCACCGCCCATACGGCGCTCATGATGGCAGTGGCCGCGGTATTGCGGTAGCCGCTCTTGCGCAGGAACTGCAGGTTGACAAAGGCCGGGCCGACGCCGGCGGGCATGGAGACCGCGGTGAAGCCCGAAGCCATTTGGGAACAGTACAAGCCGATCGGATTGCGTTTATCGACATCCATGAAACAGCCAAGGGTCATGGCCGATCCGAACCAAGCCAGCAGTCCGAACAGCACGCATACCAGAGCCATGGCGATGTTGGCCTCTTTGACCGCCTTGATCATTTCGGCCGGTTGAATCTGGGTGAACACCACATACACGGCGACGACCAGCAGCGCGATCGCGATGAAGGAACGGAAACTGAACCGCGACAGCGTAACCGTTTCCATGGAATCCGCGACCTCTTGCGGAGCCAAAGCCGCGATACGGGAACGCAGCGTGTTGAGCATGTGCTTGTCGCAGGCGGGCAGGGCGCGTATCGCCGCCGGAACCGCCGCCTTCTGGATGAATGGCGCCAGGTCGATCAGTTGCTCGTCGCCCCACGTCCTGCGGGCGCATGCGATCGCACGGTCGATGCCGTTCAGCGCGCCGAGCAGAACCAGCAGCTGTACTTTGTCCAGCGCATAGTTTGGCGGCGCGCTGCCATAGTCGCCATTCTGCCATCCTGCGATCACCGGCTGTCCGTTTTCCATGCGCGACAACGTTTCGGGAGTGATTCGACGATGGGTGAAGCCGTGCCGGTGCGCTTCGGACAGATAGGTCATGAACAATTCCATGTCATGGTCGGACATGGTGTTCGGATTGCATTCCAAGGGCATGTGGTCGCGGTGAAACACCAGAATGGACGATTCGCTGCTGTCTGCGACTCCGTAGACTCCCGGCACCGTCAATCCGGCGTTCTGCAGGCCGAGAATCATCGCGTAATGGTGGTGGATGGCGTCGAAGGAGGAACGGTCACGGCGCATGGAGACCCCGGTCAGCCTGACCCATTGCCATAGCTGGTTGAGATAGCCTGCCATATGCACTTGGTTATCGAGAACGGATACCGTGTATTGGTGGCCGTCGACGTCGATGGCGTCGTAGATGCGTGAGTTCTCGGTCAGATCATCGTCCAATGTGGTCTTCAGCATGCCGGAATCGGTGTAGGTCGCGAGCCTGCGGGAGAGCGACGCCACGTCGATGCCGATGGAACGGAGCGCCTGCGCCACCTGGTTGCCCCAAGCTCCGTTGGTCTGTGTGCCGAGCATGAAACGGATCAGCATGCCCAAGGCACGTCCCGCGGCAAAGGAGACCAGCACGCCGGAAAGCGAATTCCATGACAGCACCACGAACAGCACGGCGACCGTGTAGAGGATGTTCCAGCCCCATTTGGTGCCGGAACGGGTGCGACGCGGTCCGGCGACGGTAAGGAATGAGGCCATCGCCGCATAAAAATCGGGAAGCAGTCCGGTTCCCACGGAAGTGCCGTTGGACATCATGGACATGATGAGGGTGTCATTGCCCGAGCCGCTGATAAGAGCGGATATGCCCCATATCGCAGCGAAACCGAGAATAAGGGCGATGGCGGAAACCACACTTTGCAGCCATTCCTTGGCGATGAGCAGCTGGATAAGCACGCTGACGGTAATGAAAACTATGGCGATCTGCTGCAACAGCGATGTCGGCACATCCATGAGCCAACTGACCACGTGGCCCGCGGAACGCACGTCAGACTCCACTCCGGAGGTGGTGCCATGCAAGTAGATGGAGAACAGGATGACGGCCGCGCCGACAAGCACGGCGAACAGCGCATGGAGCAGATCCGCGAAATCGCGGTTCCGTTTCGGCGGAACATCCTCAATGCGCGTTTCGTGTTTGCTGGTTGGGAAGTCGTGAGACACTATTGACCTGCTTTATAGGTACGTGGGTGAATACGTCCGGGTGACATGCACCTATTATCGTCTCCGATGATACGCCTTGGGGCGGCTGTGTGAAAACACAGCCGCCCCAAGGCGTATCATCCGCAAGATGAGTGTGGCGATGCGTTATCAGCGGTCGAAGTCAACCAGCTTGCTGGCAACTCCGGTGTATGTCGCCGGAGTCAACGCCTTGAGACGCGCCGCAGTGGCTTTGTCGAAGGCCTGCTGGTCGATGAACCGTTCGACGTCATCCTTGGAGATCTCGTGACCGCGCATGAGCTCCTTGACCTTCTCGTACGGCTTATCCATACCCGGCAGTCCTGCAAGCTCGCAGGCGCGCATGGCGGTCTGGATCGGCTCGCCGAGCACCTCCCAATTGGAATCGAGCTCGGCCTGGATGGCAACATCGTTCGGATGGATGGAGTTCAGACCACCCATCAGATTGTTCAACGCCAGCAGCGAATAGCCCAGCGCGGAGCCGATGTTGCGCTGCGTGGTGGAGTCGGTCAGATCGCGCTGCCAACGCGATTCGACCAGCGTCGCCGACAAAGTGTCCAATAGCGAGCAGGAGATCTCCAGATTGGCTTCGGCGTTCTCGAAACGAATCGGATTGACCTTGTGCGGCATGGTGGAGGAACCGGTCGCGCCCTTGACCGGTACCTGCGCGAACACGCCACGGGAGATGTACATCCACACGTCCACACACAGGTTGTGCAGGATACGGTTGGTGTGGCTGATGGTACCGTACAGTTCAGCCTGCCAATCATGCGATTCGATCTGCGTGGTCAACGGATTCCACGTCAGACCCATACGGTTGGTGACGAACTCGCGGGAGACGGCCACCCAGTCAACATCAGGGCAGGCGGCCAGATGCGCACCGAACGTGCCGGTCGCGCCATTGATCTTACCGAGATATTCCTGGGCCTTGACCTTGTTGAGCTGACGGTTCAGACGATACACATAAACAGCCAGTTCCTTGCCCAGCGTGGTCGGCGTGGCAGGCTGTCCATGGGTCAGCGACAGCATGGCCTTGTCGCGGTAGGCGTCGGCCTTCTGTGCCAGATGGTCGACAATGGCCTGGGCTGCGGGCAGCCACACCTGCTCCACACCGTTCTTCACGCAACGGGCGATGGACAGGTTGTTGATATCCTCGGACGTGCAGGCAAAATGCACGAGAGTCTTCAATCCGGTCAGCTGGGTGTCATGACCCAACACATCGGCGGCCTTCTCCAGCTGGTCGTCGATGTAATACTCCACGGCCTTCACATCATGGTGGGTCTTAGCCTCATAAGCGGCATGCTGGGCAATGCCTTCGGCTCCGAAATTCTCCGGAATGGAACGCAGATACGCCTGCTCATCATCGGTGAGCGGCTTGACACCCGGAACGATGGTCTGATTGCCGTTGCCCTCGAAACCGTTGGCAAGCAGAATCATCCACTCGACTTCGACGCGCATGCGCTCGCGGTTCAACGCCGGTTCGCTCATGTATTCGACAAGGGGAGCGGTCTGCTTGTGGTAGCGGCCGTCAAGAGGGGTCAGTGCGATTGCGGGGGAGATGTCAGTAAGCTTCATAGACAACAGCATACGTTCAGCCGTGAACCATTGGTCCCGTCATTTGCTGATGCGTCCCTCATAATACTGGACCTCCTCCAGCTCGCCTTCCACGACCTCTTGGAAATGACGGTCATGGTCCAGCACGGATTTGTTTCCGGTGTCGTAGGCGTACCGGTATCCCGCTTCATGGTATTTCGGGTAGTGCGTGGAGTTCTTCTCCCCAGACGAATCACTGACTTCGGCTCCTGGAAAAGCCCTCTTCGGCGCATCCTCCTCATGGACGGAGCATCGTATGGTGAGCCAGTTCTCCGTATGGGGGTTAGCCTCCCCGTCAAGTGCCGCGATGCCTTCATCATCCATCTCGATGGCGGTGACCCGTGTTTTCTCGGGAATCTCGAAATTCGCTATCGGGGAGCCAAGCGTGGCGATATGTTGGATGTCGTATTTATCTTGGAAATCCGTCGCCGCCGCTGCCGCGATGATGCCGCCCTGCGAATGGCCGACGATTTCCACGGGATCATCCGGCTGGATGCCGGCCTGTTTCATGGTCTCATCCAGGAAACGGAGGCTTTCCGCGGTTCCGCGCTGCCGCTCATCGGCACTCATCAGCTCGAAATTGGTGTACCAGTCCATAGGCGAATCGTGATTGCCGTCGGTCCCGGGAATGATGATCCTCCAAGCATATGTGCCATCGGCTTTGCGGTACTTGCAGCATGCGATGGTTCCGTATTCCAGACCGCTTTCACGTTCGCCGTTGAGAGGTCCTTCGGACAGCCGCCGTTGGTCGGCGATGGCGTCCTTCGTGCTTGTACCGCCTCTGACCACTTTGGTTTTCGGATACACACGGGTTACGGAGAGATTGTCTCCATGGTCTTTGTCGAAGTACGGTATGAGCAGTCTGTCGATTTTCTTAAGACCGCGATTGACCGAGCCTTTGCCGGAAAGCCCCTCTGCTATAGCCGCTCCCGGTTTGGTGACCATGAATAAGGTTTTCGTGATGTATTCCAGGATGGACGTGTCTTTTGAAGGCCGTTCCTGTATGTTCAATCGGCTCGCATGCTCTCCGAGGACGCTCACGAAGCTTTCCTGCATCCATGCGGTGGATTCCACAAGATAGAATTTGTTGAATTTCCCCTCTTTGGCGTAACTGCGTCTTACCCCCATCAGTGCGCTGGCGGTCAAGGCGAGAATCGCGGATTCCCGTGATGACATGAAAAGCCCTCGCAACATGATATTCAGCCCTTTCCTGCTGGCTTCCTCAGCTTGGGCGTATAAGGATTGGGCTTGTGCGATCAATGAGGATAGCTCATTAAGCTGGGATGCCATGGATTGCAGGGCCTCGGCATGCGCTTCGCAACGTCCGAGCAGCTGCCGGTACGGCAATTCGATATGGTCCTGCGCCGTACACCGTGGACTTGCCCCGGTCAAAGCGGACAGGAGCGGTGTGGCGCGAGGGTGGATTTTGAGTTCATAGCCTGCGGCAATGAAGGATCTACGGGAAGTGCCAAGACGATTCGCTTGGTCTCTGAGGATTCTTGAAGCATTGAAGTATTCCCGGTATTCGGCGGTGGTGAATCTCTTTCCGCCAACGATGCGGGCCGTCACTCGTTGGTTCATGCCGCACCTGCCGACCAGAGAAGACGTGACGTGGCGATCATATCATCACGTAGCAGAGCGGATTGCCGTGCGATGCGATCGAGACGGGTGCGGTATTCCTCGGCCGCGGTGCCGGTCCAGTCGGCCAGTCTGTTGGAGGCTATTGCCGCATCAAGTCCATCGAGAAGCCGTGACGCGGTAACAAGTTTCGCATTGATCAATGTTTGGGTGGTCCGCACGCCAATTCGGCAACGACAGGACATTCCCGACAGGGATGCCAACGAATTGAAGGCTGCGACGCCTGGGGCGGCACCAAGAAAAGCATTTGAAACGTTCATGGCAGCCATTTGACCACATTCGGCGTTGACGCCAATCGGAAAACAGAGCTTGTGGTCAAAGAACGAGTCTATGAAAAACCGTCGGCGTGTCGTTATTGGAAAAACAACGAAAACCACGTCGACGGCATGTGGATAACTATATTCGAAAAAGCCCCCTACCAGGGTTTGGTCTGCGAGGATGACGTGCTTGGGTTCTTTTTCGCAGCCGAACCTGAATCGTCATTGGGATCCGATTGCGTGGATTGGGCGTTCTGAGCCAATAGCTCCTCTATTTTCCGACGTTGTTCGTCGGATAGGTTTTCGTCGTTCTTGTGACTTGATTTACCCGATTCCTGAGCGTCGGCGGTGTTTGAATCCGTGGAAGCGGACTGATCGCTCTGCTCGGCTTTGATCTTCTTGGACGCGTGATCCGTAAGCTGGCTGGAAACATGACTGTTATGCTCGATTGATTCGCGCACTTGGGGCAGCAGCAGCGGCTTCATGGCTGATGCCTCGTTGAATTGGGCGTCCGTCTGCTGTTGCCTGGTGTGCAGCTTGTCCCAATCGGCATCGTCTTTTCTGCTGGTCGAGATGTTCTCCTGCAGGCTTTGCGTGGCCTGGTTGTAGCTATTGACGGCTGCGAGATTCACTATGGCCCATAGGGCGGCCATGACCAGCAACGCCGCCATGACGGCCAAAACGATGCGAACCGTCAGCGAGGCACGCGGTTTCATGGTTGTTCTGGTCATAGCAAACTCCTCGACTGAATTATCCAAGCCCCCAATTCGCATGCGAGCAGCAGCAGCGTGACGATGGCCAGTGGCCATACGACGGGCATCGTCCTGGTGCGCTTCTTGGTGGTTTGGGTGACTCGCCACTTATCGGACGCTTCCTTGGACACGCCGTCACGCATGGTGTTGGAGGCGTTCAACACCAGCGCGGTACCGCTCAACTCGTCGGCGATGGACGCCATCTCATCCTTGTTCATGCGTGACACTCCGGGTTTGCCGGTATCAGGGTCGGTGACCCACTGGTCCGCATTTCCATCGACGCCGTCGGCGATTACGGGAATGTTGCCTCCCTGCTCGCTGCCGATGGCTACGGTGAAGGCATCGGATAGGTATCGTCGCAATGATGAGAACGTGCGCCGTGCCTTTGACGAGGTCTGTTCTCCATCGGAAAACAGGTACAGCACGATCGCATCATCGGGATGCTGATCATGAATGGACTTGCAGGTCAGCAGCAGCTGGTCGATAGGGGCATCCAACGTCGAACCGGCCGAAACGGAAGTCGCCTCGGGCGCGAGTGTATCCGCCCAATTGTCGATCGCGTTCGAATCCGGGGTCAACGGCACGTCCAACGTGCCGGAAGCTCCGAATCGCAAAGCGGCGAAACTGGAATTGGGATATAGCGCGGTGACGTCCTTCACGGCTTGTTTTGCCACGTCGAGACGGCTTGACTGTTCGGCTGAACCATATTGCGCGTCTTTGACGGCCATGGAACCGGTCACGTCAACGGCCACCACCACGTCGGTGGCGTTCACCGCACGGCTATTGGTCGGCGCCACGATACTGGGCGTCAATGCCATGACCGACACCGTCAGACAAAGCAATACGCGCCGAACGCATGCCCAAACGGTTTCGTCGCTGTCAGCGCGGCGACGAACATGCAATACGATCTGCGCAATGGCGCAGGCCAGCAGAACCACGGCGACGGCTCCGCCGACAGGCCAACCCAAAGCAGGGGAAAGCGTCAGATGGTTCATCTCCTCAACCTCCAAGCCAATGCCAGCCAGACCATCAAAACGATGGCCAAGGCCAGTGTCCACCATCCGGGAGCATCCACCATGGCGGCCTTGTTGCTCGACTCGTTTTCATGGTTCCGCCGAGATTCGATTTCCTTGACCAGCGAAGAGACGGATGCTCCATTCGATTGGGTGAGAAACACCCCATGATGAGCTTCGATGGCGGATTTGAATTCCTGGGTGGTCTCGTCGGCCTCGCTCTGCTTCGGTCCGGAAAACAATCCATCCACGGTGATTTGGGCCTGCTTGGTCAGGTTCAGCGCCTCGTCAAGCGTATAGGTTGGTTTTCCGGAAACGACGTTGTCCGTGGCAAGCACGATGGATGCGGCGCGCTGACGCTCGGCATTGTCGGCGCTTGCGTTCCCATAGGCGAATCCGGGAAGCATGGCCGCGCAGCTCACCACGCCATCGCCAATCAGCGAAGTGGACTCCTTACGGTTCTGCGTGCCTTCCAGCCAGTCGGAAATCGCCTGATAATCGCTGTCCTTCATCTTGTCGATATCGTCTTGGGACTCGACGCCTGCGAGGATGCTGCTGGCTTTGTCAAGCTGTTTGGACACCAGTTCGTAGTCGTCGGTCAACGGAAAAACGGTACGTGACGTCGAATTGAAGATGCTCAGGCCGATTCTCTCGCCCTTGAAGCTGTCGACGAGTTGACGGTAGGTGTCGATGACCTCGCGGTCGTAGGGGAGCGCCGAGCCGGAAACATCCAAGCACAGCACGATGTCTCGGCTGCTGGCCTTCTCCTCGCCTTCATCCACGGTGCTGGGACGTGCCACCAGAGCCGTGGCGAGTGCCAACGCGACCACTAGAAGAATCACCGCCAAACGTGAAAGAACCCTCCACTGGCGGAATAATCTCGATGCGGATTCCGTGTTGAGGTCATCATCCAGGCTGAAGGTGCGGGCACTCTCGATGTCATCGGTTTTGTGGCGCGCGGCCACCAGCAACGTGACGCCGGCAACGGCCAGCACCACGATGACGCCTGCCAGAAAGACCCAAGGCCAATGCCATGACAGTTGCATCTATCGCCACCTTTCCACAAGATTGGCCACCCATTCGCCAGCCTGCTCGACCGTGGCCTGCCTGGCGATGTGATTGCGCTCGGCATCCGCGAATTCCGGCGGATACAATGCCTCGATGGTTTGCCTGAGCAAGGTGAGACCCTGCTGGTTCCCCGTGGTCCGAGGCGTCTCTTCGATGTCGGTGAGCGTCTGGTTGCGCACGTCCGTTCCGGTGGCAGTGGAAGCAAAATCCCTGGCGATTGCGGCCAGCTGTGCGAAAGCCTCCTCGCGCTCCAGCTCCCCCCGGGCATGGCGGGACACAACATCATCGATACGCTGATGCCAGACGGTTTTGCCGGCAAGCGCGTCATGTCGGCCGCGATTGACTATTTTTGCGGGCTTCCGGCTCGGCCGGGCAAGCCAGACCACAAGAGCCACCAAAACGACGGCAAGCAACAGACAGACCGCGATGACGACGGCCAAACCGTTCTCAAGATGAATCTGGTCCTTGATGACGAGGTCATCCTCGGCAAGGAAGAGCATCATGCCTTGTCTCCCAACGACAATACGGACGGGGCTCTCAATTGGTTACGTGTGGACTGGGCCAAAGCCGTGGAAACCATGCGCACGAACTCATGGAACATGCGTTCGCTGGAATCGGATCGGATTACCGTCGAGCCACAGCGATTCAGCTCATGGCGAATGGACGCAGCCAGGTATTCGCGATGCGTTCGCACTTGCCCAGCTGTGTTTCCCCTACGCAGGAACGCAGGCACGCGTCGTTTTCCAGCCCCGTCAAGCACCACGCGCGCATGGCTGACATCAAACGGATTGATGGTGGCCACATCGATGAGCACCATCGGATGTGTCCTTGCAATCGTGCGGATGGCGCTCAAATGCCGTTCCTCCAACGCATGCTCCTCGGTGGCGATGACGACCAGCGCCTCTTTGTCCCGAATGCGGCGCGCGTATTCCAGCAACGCGTCGATATTGCGGGGCCTGGTCCACTCGCGCTGCAATGCCGTATCCAAGGTTCGTTCGAACTGCGCCAGGCCACCGTTGAACGGCACCCGGGTGATGGAAGCGCTGTCGCCGAACACCATGGACACTTCGTCGCCTCGGCGCAGGCTGAGCGCGGCGAACATGCATAAGGCATTTGCCGCCACCTGGTACGCCTGTTCCGAGGAAGGGCATGTGGCGGTCATTTCCTGTCCGACGTCAAGCAGCAACCATGCCTTCGAAGTGGAGGGACGCTCACGCTGCACCACCATTGGACGTCCCGCTCGGGCACTGGTCTTCCAATCGATGCGTTTCGCCTCGTCTCCCGGCTCATAGGCGTGGATATCCACGACATCGTCGGCGCCGAAGCGTTTGTTCGATGCGTGCGCGCCTTCGAGTATGCCGAGCGCCTTGCGTACCGTCGGCAGACTCAGCGTGGTTCCAAGCGTCTCGATTTTTCTGCGGATCGGATCGTCGGAACGGATCTGGTCGATCATGGAACGGGGACCGCCTGCACGATCGAATCCACCACCTGGTCGCTGGTGACGCCATCGGCAAGTGCTTCGAACGTCATCAGAATACGATGGCGCAACACTTCGTGGGCGAACGCCTTCACATCCTCAGGAATGACGTAATCTCGTCCCTGCAGGAGCGCGTTGGCCTGTCCTATGCGCACCAGCGCGATGGACGCGCGCGGCGAGGCGCCCAGCCTGACGAGCGAGGAAAGTCCTTGGACGGGCTTGGTTCCAGCGCCACGGGAGGTGGCCGCGATATTGACCGCATACTGCATGATCGCATCGGACACGTGCACACGACGTGCCGCGGAACGCAGGAATTCGACGTCGCTGATGGAAACGGTGTCACCGGTGAGCGCGTGCTGGTCTACGGTATCGGAGCCGCGGCGGGTCAGCATGGCGAGCATGCGTTGCTCTTCCTGCGCTGTCGGATAGGTCAGTACGGCCTTCATCATGAAACGGTCCATCTGCGCCTCGGGAAGATTGAAGGTGCCCTCTTCCTCGATTGGATTCTGCGTTGCGATGACCATGAATGGTTTCGGCAGCGCGATGCGTTGGCCTCCGATGGTGGTCGCGCCCTCCGCCATGGCTTCAAGCATGGCGGACTGGGTCTTCGCGTTGGAACGATTGATTTCGTCGAGCAGCACGAAATTGGCGTGGATCGGGCCGATCTGCGTGGAGAATTTCTGCGTGGCGAAATCGAAGACCTGAGTGCCGACCAGGTCCGAAGGCATCAGATCGGGAGTGCATTGCACACGTTTGAACGAGCCGGACACCGAAGTGGCCAAGGTCTGCGCGGCAGTGGTTTTTGCCAGACCCGGGACGGATTCGATGAGGATATGACCGCCGGCCACCAAAGTGGTGATCAGCGATTCACGAAGATTGTCCTGTCCGACCAGGGTCTGCGCGAAACGTCCGCGAATCTGCGAACCGATGTTCCTGGCGCGTGCGATGTCTTCGGCCGACAGCGTGGTTGGTCTTGCGGCTGCGGGCATGGGGATGGGTGCCGGTGCTGGCGCCGGATTCTTTGGAGGGAATAAAGCCATGGTTGCTACTCTAACGGGTCAAGCTGACGGGAGGGTCCAATCCACCGGCTGTTCTCCTGCTTCGATTAGCGCCTGATTGGCGCGGGAGAACGGTTTCGAGCCGAAAAATCCGTAGCGGGCGGACATCGGACTTGGATGGGGGGATTTGATGATGAAAGCGTTGGTGAGCAGGGGCTCCAACGTCTGCGCCTTTCGTCCCCACAGAATCGCGACCAGAGGCTTGACGCTGCCGTCAGGCCGGCGGCGATTGTTCAATGCGCTGATGGCCGCGTCGGTGACCACTTCCCAGCCTCGCCCCTGATGGCTTCCCGGCTTTCCCGGTTCGACGGTCAGACATCTGTTGAGCAGCATGACGCCCTGTTTGGTCCAGGGTGTCAGGTCGCCGTTGGCCGGCATGGGCACGCCCAGATCGTCGGTCAGCTCGGTGTAGATGTTCGCCAGACTGCGCGGAATGGGCTTGACGTCCGGTGCCACGCAGAAGCTCAGTCCCACCGGATGGCCCGGCGTGGGGTAGGGATCCTGGCCGACGATAAGCACTTTGATGTCGTCGAATGGAATGGTAAACGCGCGCAGAATGTTCCTGCTGGCCGGAAGGTACTTACGTCCCGCCGCGATTTCCGACCTCAGAAAGTCTCCCATGAGATGTATCTGGGGTTCGATATCGGCGAGGGCCTGGGCCCATCCGGGCTCCACAAGATCCTTCAATGGTTTGATATGAGTCATACTTTCCCACTGTACGACGTGCCCTGTGGATGTCCATGCCGATTCCATGCGGAAACGTGTCGAATACGCGCAAAATCGACGATGCTGATTGTGGGCTGACTGCACGGGCCGGTACACTGGGGCGGTAAGTGTGAGAAATGAGGTTGCAGAAAATGGCTAAGCAGGACAAGGAGACCTACGAATCCTACGCCAAGGATATGTTCGACAATCCTCCGGCGGGACCGATGGGCGTGCACCGTGGCACACGTTCCATGGCGTCCAGGGCTCTGCCGTATGTGATTGTCGTGATTGTGGCTCTGCTCGCCGGCCTGCTGTTCTGGGGAGTCTATTCTGGTGAGATCAGCAACCTGAGAATGCCTTGGTCGGCCAAGGAGGACTCTTCATCGTCCGTCTCCACGGCGGATAAGGCGGATAAGAAGACGGACGACACGTCCAAAGACGCCAAGACGGAGAACAAGAAGTCCGAGGACGGCAAGAAGACCAGTACTTCGGATGGCCAGTCGAAGGACGCTTCGGACGCCAACCAGAACGCGGAACAGAATAACGATCAGAACAATGGCCAGGATGCGGCTTCTGAGCAGAGCGTGAATCTGGCCACCGAGATCCGCGTGGTGAACGCCACCAGCATCACAGGTTACGCCAAGAGCAAGGCCGATGCCCTGACCCAGGCCGGATACACCAGCGTGACGCCCAGCAATCCGACCGGCAACGTTCCCAGCCAGACGGTTGTCTGGTATCAGAATGAGGCCGACAAGGCGACGGCGGAGAATGTCGCGCAGACGCTGGGAATCTCCAATGTCCAGCAGAGCAGCGGATTGGTCACGCCGATCGTTGTGGTGCTGTTGAACTGAAAAAACGCCGTCCGAACCGGTTTGGAACCTCGCCCGAACATAGGCGAGGTTCTTTTATTTTCTTGGAAATCCGGCGTTTTTCAAGTTGATTCGATGCGACTGACATCTTGCTCACAGCGCAAAGAACGTCATCGGGTTTGGCACTCTCGACGTGAGAGTGCTAATCTGCGAATTAGCACTCGACGAGTGAGAGTGATAACTGGCGGCTGACGGCTGGTTCTGATTGTCGCTCCGAAGGTGGAAATAATACCGTGTAGCCATATGTGGAGGAACAATGGCAAAGATGATTGCATATGACGACGAAGCTCGTCAGGGAATGCTCGCGGGTCTCGACAAGCTCGCTGACACCGTCAAGGTCACCCTTGGTCCGAAGGGCCGCAATGTGGTGCTTGACAAGACCTACGGCGCTCCGACCATCACCAACGATGGCGTTTCCATCGCAAAGGAAATCGATCTGGACGATCCGTATGAGCGTATCGGCGCCGAACTGGTCAAGGAAGTCGCCAAGAAGACCGATGACGTCGCAGGCGACGGCACCACCACCGCAACCGTGCTGGCCCAGTCCCTGGTGCATGAGGGTCTGAAGAACGTCACCGCCGGCTCCAATCCGATTGCTTTGCGTCGTGGCATCGAGAAGGCTTCCGAAGCCATCGTCAAGGAACTCGTCGCAGCGGCCAAGGACGTTGAGACCAAGGACCAGATCGCTGCCACCGCAACGATCTCCGCTGCTGATCCGGAAGTCGGCGAGAAGATCGCCGAGGCTCTGGACAAGGTCGGCCAGGATGGCGTCGTGACCGTCGAGGATAACAACCGCTTCGGCCTGGACCTTGATTTCACTGAAGGCATGCGTTTCGATAAGGGCTACATCGCTCCGTACTTCGTGACCAACGCCGAGGACCAGACCGCCGTGCTCGAGGATCCGTATATCCTCCTGACCTCCGGCAAGCTCAGCTCCCAGCAGGATGTCGTCCATATCGCCGAGCTGGTCATGAAGACCGGCAAGCCGCTGCTGATCATCGCTGAGGACGTTGACGGTGAGGCTCTGCCGACCCTGATTCTGAACAATATCCGTGGCACTTTCAAGTCCTGCGCTGTTAAGGCTCCGGGCTTTGGCGATCGTCGCAAGGCCATGCTGCAGGATATGGCCATCCTGACCGGTGCCCAGGTGGTGTCTGATGAGCTGGGCCTGAAGCTTGATTCCGTCGACATGTCCGTGCTTGGTACCGCCAAGAAGGTCATTGTCTCCAAGGACGAGACCACCATCGTGTCCGGTGGCGGCTCCAAGGAGGATGTGGCTGCCCGCGTCGCTCAGATTCGTGGCGAGATCGCCAATACCGATTCTGACTACGATCGTGAGAAGCTGCAGGAGCGTCTGGCCAAGTTGGCTGGCGGCGTCGCTGTCATCAAGGTCGGTGCTGCTACCGAAGTCGAGGCCAAGGAACGCAAGCATCGCATCGAGGATGCCGTGCGCAACGCCAAGGCCGCCATTGAGGAAGGTCTGCTGCCTGGTGGCGGTGTCGCTCTGGTTCAGGCTGCGGCCAAGGCTCAGAACGATGTCAAGCTTGAAGGCGACGAGGCTACCGGCGCGGCCATCGTGTTCCGCGCCATCGAAGCCCCGATCAAGCAGATCGCTGAGAACGCTGGCCTGTCCGGCGATGTGGTGATCGACAAGGTTCGCTCCCTGCCTGACGGCCAGGGCCTGAACGCAGCCACCAACGAGTACGAGGACCTGCTGGCCGCAGGCGTCACCGACCCGGTCAAGGTGACTCGTTCCGCTCTGCAGAACGCAGCTTCCATCGCTGGACTGTTCCTGACCACCGAAGCCGTGGTGGCCAACAAGCCGGAACCGCCGGCAGCCGCTCCGGCAGCTGGCGCCGACATGGGCTACTGATCGAAAGACCGGAAGCTTCCATAAGCTCAAATAGCTGATATGAGGCCCGCTTCCCGATGGGGAGCGGGCCTTTGCTTATCTGGAAGGCGCCTTACGCGCGCTTTCTACTGCGCGAACAAACGCGACGCCTGCATTTCGGTCTCCGAATACAACGTGGAGGCCTGCATCAATGCGCGCTGGATTGATTCAAGCGACTGCTCCATCTGCTGCTGCGCGGCACGCCACTGTTCGGCGACCGCTGTGAACTGCGTCGCAGCCCCGCCGCGCCAAACGCTCTGCAGATTGTTGAGATTGCCGTACATGCCCTGCACGGCCTGTCGGATGGATTGGATGGAGGCGTTGACGGCGGCGCTCGAGGACTGAATCTGCTCGCTGTCGACTTGATACTGTGGCATGTGCCGGTCCTTTCAATGATGATTGGTGTGTTTCTCCATGCGATCGCGGTTGGCGCAACCGGACGGTACAGTGGATGCTATGTCATCAGTGAGCGTGTGCAACGAAAAAAACGGAGCTGTGGTCGGAGAACATATGCATTTGGGTTCCGTCGGCGTGTCGCGAAACGGCGGCAGAACGGCAAAAGGTTGGAATATCGCGATTTGCATGTTGCTGGCGAGCGTGCTGGGTTTGTGTTTGATGCTGTGGATAACTCCGCCGGTCCATGCGGATGACAGTGCCGGATTGGGCATTACAGCCACGGACGACATCACCGACACGCAGAATCTGCTCGGTTCGAATGTCTCGGAGATCACGGACGCCATCAACCAGACGAAAAAGGAGACCGGCGTCACCGTCCGTTTGGTGTATCTGGACAGTTTCAACGCCAAGGGCAAGCCGGATAAATGGGTGAGCGCGCTGCTGGAATCGTTGAACCCGAAACCGAATACCGTGATGTTGGCGGTTGCCTCGAATGACGGTAATCTGGTGGTGGCCGTGTCTTCGAACTCGGAGGAATGGCTGAAGAAGAAGTCGACTGTCGACGCGCTGTCCGATGCCGCGCAAAAACCGTTGATGGAAAGCGATCCGGACTGGGCGAAGTCCGCGACCGACATGATGAATCAGATTTCGGTGCAGAAAAAGACCTCGACTTCGTCGCGGACCATATGGATTGGCGTGGGAGGATTCGCCGGCGCGCTGCTGCTTCTGGTGGTGCTTCTGGTGGTGTTCCATATCCTGCGCAAGAAGGGCGTGATCGGGCATCGGCGTAAGGGCCGCCATAGCGGCCGTCATGGTGCGGTCGCCGAACGTATCCAACCGGTCAAAGAGTGGGGCGCCGAATCGGAAAACGAGGATTATGTCAATCCGGATACCGCTTCAACGCAAGATTCAAAATCCGTTCAGGAAACATCCAGTGAAGCGAGCGATGCTTAAGCCATGAGCAAGCCTATTGAAGCATCCATTGTCGTTGTCGATGACGAGCCGTCCATCCGAGAGCTGCTGGTGGCGTCCCTGCATTTCGCCGGTTTCGAAGTGAACACGGCCGCTTCGGGATCCGAAGCCATCGAGGTCATCGAAAGGCTGCAGCCGGATCTGATCGTGCTTGATGTGATGCTTCCGGACATCGATGGGTTCACGGTGACCCGACGCATCAGGCAGGAAGGCATCACCACGCCGGTGCTGTACCTGACCGCTCGCGATGACACCCAAGACAAGGTCATGGGGCTTACCGTGGGAGGCGACGACTATGTGACCAAGCCGTTCAGCCTCGAAGAGGTCGTGGCCCGAATCCGCGCCATCCTGCGTCGCACCCAGCAGCAGGTGGAGGACGATCCGATCATCCGTGTGGGCGATCTCGAAATCAACGAGGACTCGCACGACGTGTCCCGAGCCGGACAGCCAATCGACCTGAGCCCCACCGAATACAAGCTTCTTCGCTACCTCATGGACAATGAAGGCCGCGTGCTGTCCAAGGCGCAGATTCTCGATCACGTGTGGCAATACGATTGGGGCGGGGACGCGGCCATCGTCGAATCGTACATCTCCTATCTTCGCAAGAAGGTCGATGGCATCGTCATCGAGGATGAGAACGGCGACAAGCACAAGGTAACGCCGCTGATCGAAACCAAGCGCGGCATTGGCTATATGATTCGCGCTCCCAAGAACTAGATTCAGCCATGAGCAAGAATCCCAATTCGCCGTCCACGGGCCACGCCTCCAATCCTTCGGCCATTCCGGCCCCCATGCAGCCTCCCCGGTCGCTGCCGAAGCAGAACAAGGTATGGAGCCGTTTCACCCGCAGGATTCAAGCGATTCCGCTGAGCACGAAACTGGTCACCTGCATCATCGTGCTGCTGACCATCGGCACCATCGGCATCTCCTTTTCCATACGTACGTTGGTGGGCAATTATCTGCTGCAGAAGACCGATACGCAGCTGATCAACCAAGCCCAGCTGATTTTCAACAGCATGGACTCGCTCAGCAGCGACACCGGCGATGACGGGCGCAGCCTCATGAACACGTATTACGTGGAGGTGCGCGACAGCGAATACAAAAGCACGGGTGCCGGATCGGTGCCCATGCTCCGTGACGGAGTGGTTTCGGAACCAAGTCTGCCGGCCGACGGCAGCATCGACGGCGTCACTCTTGGACAGCCATTCACGACACGTGCGGTGGTGCACATCACCACAAGCCGCACCCCGGATCATTCCATCATGCAGGCCGCGCAGTCGCCATGGCGTGTTGTCGCGTTGCCTTGGAACGAGAAGACACGGACCGGGCAAGTCAAGGACAGTGGCGTCGTGTTCATCGGCCTGTCGTTGAGCGATCAGATCGACACGGCCAACACATTGACGCGATTCTGCGCGATGGTGGGCATCGCGGTGGTGCTGATCGGCGCGATACTCGGCACCATTCTGGTGCAAAGCACGCTCGCGCCCTTGAAGCGGATTGAAAAGACCGCCGCGAAAATCGCCGCGGGAGATCTCAGCCAACGTGTGCCAGACCTGCCGGAAAGCACGGAGGTCGGCTCTCTGTCCATGTCGCTGAACACCATGCTGACACGCATCGAGGAGAGCTTCCACGCGCAGGAAGAGACCACCGAAAAAATGAAGCGGTTCGTCTCGGACGCCAGTCACGAATTGCGTACGCCGCTCGCCGCCATTCACGGGTACGCCGAGCTGTACAAAATGCAGCGCGACATGCCTGGGGCTTTGGAGAGGGCTGACGAATCCATCGAACATATCGAGGCGTCCAGCGCGCGTATGACGGTTCTGGTGGAGGACCTGCTGTCTTTGGCTCGTTTGGACGAAGGACGTGGCATCGACATCACGCAGCAGGTGAAACTGACCTTCGTGGTGCGCGACGCAGCCGATGACCTGCATGCGCTCGACCCCGACCGCGGCATTTCCTGCGGACAGGTCGTGCTCCAACCAAGTACCGATATGGATCATCCCGCCCAATTCGCCTTCCAAAATGGCCAGATGCCCCAGATTGAGTTGAAGGGTGATGCTTCGAGACTGCGTCAAGTGGTCACCAACATCGTGGGCAATATCCACCGGTATACGCCGGCGGACTCGCCTGTGGAGATCTCCATGGGTGTGCTCCCCGCGTCGATCAGTCCCGAATCCCTATCCCGTATGCCGTCCAACGAGCAGTCGCTGCGCCATCTGGTCGAAGCCATCGAAGTGGGGCAGTCCATGCAAGTAGGTATGAACTACGCGATTGTGCGATTCAGCGACCACGGTCCCGGCGTGCCGCCGGAGGCACGGTCGAAGATCTTCGAACGTTTCTACACCGCCGACCCGTCGCGTGCGCGTCAGAAGGGCGGTACGGGACTCGGCATGGCAATCGCGCAATCCGTGGTCAAGGCGCATCATGGATTCATCTGCGCATCCGGCAGCGAAGGAACGGGACTGACCCTGACGGTGGTGCTGCCGATCGCCCCGGTCGAACCCAAGCCGCAGCCGATTACGGCGAGCGAGAATCGAAAAAACGAAAAAAAGAATCGCAAATCAAAGAAATAACGCTCTTTTCCGTCGGGAAAGCAGACGCTATCGGCGCGGAAGGATGGGTGCGGCCCACCTCTTGCGCTAAACTGTATCTTTGGTTTGAAAATGGGCGAATGGTTTTACCTATTCGCGTGAAGGTATCTGATCAGCAAAATGTGAGGTGACAATGCCGAGCGGACGTGTTCGTTGGTTTGATGCGAACAAAGGCTATGGTTTCATTCAGACGGGTGAGGGCACGGATGATGTGTTCCTGCCCGCTGCCGCCCTTCCCGAGGGCGTGAAGACGCTGCGTAAGGGCGCCAAGGTCGAGTATTCCGTCATTGATGGTCGTCGTGGGCCGCAGGCGATGGGAGTGACGCTGGTTGCCTCGGCCCCGTCGCTGGTTAAAGCCACCCGTCCGAAGCCGGACGATATGGCCGCCATCGTGGAGGATCTGATCAAGCTGCTTGACTCCGCGGGCAATCAGCTTCGTCGACATCGCTATCCTTCACCGGCTGAAAGCAAGAAGCTCGCCACGCTTCTGCGCGCGGTCGCCGACAATTTCGACGTACAGGAATAGAGTTTCATGTCCGATACCACAATGGATCCCAAGGCAATCGCCCAAGCGGTCGCTGTCACAGTGTCCGACGAGGACGGTCAGGTCGGCGACTTCGTGGAAGCCATCGACCTGGGAGACAACGTCACCGATTTCCGCTTCGAATCCCGAGTACGCGGCTACGAAGGCTGGCAATGGTCGGTCACGTTATACCATGATGTCGAACTGGACCATTGGACGGTCAACGAATCATCCCTGGTCCCGACAGACAAGGCCCTGCGTCCGCCAAAATGGATTCCTTGGAAGGACCGTCTCGAGCCGGGCGATTTGGCGGTGACCGATTCAATCGGCACCGATCCCGATGACCCCCGCATGGAAGAGGGCTTCCGCAAGACGCAGGATGCCGAAACATCGGACGATACGGAAGACAAACCGTCAGTCGCGGATGAAACCGTACAGGAACCGGCGATGGATGGAAACGCTTCGGATGAGTCTGAGAAGACGGACGTTTCGGAGGATTCCGAACAGCCTGTGACGTCCGAAGAGGATGTCGAAGAGGCGGTCGAGGAATTCGACCTGTCCCGCAGGCACGTGTTGACTCCGCTTGGCCGGTCGCAGACCGCAAAACGTTGGTACGAAGGCCCACATGGGCCAAAATCGCTATCCACCAAGACGGCCGACGGCAATCCTTGCTCCACATGCGGATTCTTCATTCCGCTGAAGGGTGAGTTGAACCTGCTGTTCGGCGTGTGCGCCAACAAGTGGAGCCCGGATGACGGCAGGGTCGTGTCCATCGATCATGGCTGCGGAGAGCATTCCGAAATCGATCCACCGGAGCCGTCGCATCTGTGGGTGCAGTCGAAGCCGGCGTTCGACGACATGCATATCGATATCATCGCCCAGGCGCCGCGTGACGAGCGGGGCTCCGTGGAGCTGATCGAACAGCTTTCGTCCGATGACGACCATAATCCGAATGAGGATGAGGAAGGTTCGGACGCGGACATCGAAGCCAACACCATCGACGACGACGCCAGCCAAGAGGATGTGCTTGAGCATGTGGCCTCCGACGATGCGCCTGAAGTAGAGACCACCGTCACCGTGGTCGACGAGAATAAGCCGGAAACGTCGGACGATACCGAATCGGCTGATACGGCTGAGCCGACTGAATCGGACGAGCCAGTCGAACAGACTGAACAGGTTGATTCCGCCGATTCCGTCAATTCCGCCGGGTCGGTTGAGCCGGTTGAACAGATGGATGAGACGGTAGTTGAGCCGACTGCTGAAACCATCGAGCAAACGGAAAACAAATCGATGGAAGACGAATCGGTGGAAACCGAGTCAACAGAAGCCGAATCGGCGGAAACCGAACCGGCGGCGGCTGAAACAACGGAAAGCGAAATGACGGAAGCTGATTCGTCGGCTCAAGCCGAATCCGACAAATAATCGTCATCGTATATGAGAGGGCCACGTACCTGAATGTGTACGTGGCCCTCTCATATCTTGTTTTCTTTTTTATGCGGTCAGTGCACGACGGTGACGGTGCAGTCTGCGAAGTTGATGATTTGCTTGGAAACCGATCCAAGGAAATGCGCGTCCAGACCGGACAAGCCGCGCGAACCGACCACTAGATGACGTGCGTAGCGGGAAGCCGCGATAAGCCCCTTCGAGGCGGGAATATGGAAAGCGTGCGATTCGATTTGGAAATCGTCGGGAATGTTCGCTGATGAAACCTGAACCGAATCGAGCAATTCATCAAGCATGCGTTCCGCCTGCGCCTGGCCGACGGAGATGGGAGCGACGGCGTTCTCATACCCTTTGACCACGCCCAAATCTTTCAGCTGCCAGCAGAACATGACTTGCAGGGGAGCGTGATGCAGGGCCGCGAAATCGATGGCGAAACGCAAAGCGTGTTTGGAGGTCTCCGAACCATCAACGCCTACAACCACCGGACGCTGGTTCCGAGGCAGGGGAGAACCCGGCATCGTGTAGGAGACCGTTTCCTCGGTCGGCGTAAGCGCATTGGCGATGGCGTCCTGCACGGATGCCTCTTCATCATCGAGGATACGCACCACGGTGACGGGCACCTTCGCCTCCTCTGCAAGAGAAGCGGAAAGCGATCCCAGAAACCATCGTGCCACGCGTCCAAGCGAACGACGTCCGACGACGATCTGTTGGGCGTCCTTGCCGATTTCCAGAAGCGCTGCCGTTCCGGTGGCTTTGACGGAGGTGAGTTTGACGCGGTTCTCGTCAATCGTCATGCCTTGCGAGGCCTGGGCCACCCATTCGCGCAGCCGACGGGCGATATCATGACGCATCTGCGCCCATTGCTCCTCATCTTCCGGCTGGGATCCCATATCCCATGAATGGGTCCATGCGTAGACCGCATTCACCTGCTGTCCGGTCAGCGATGCTTCGCCAAGAGCCCAACGCAGGGCTGCGAAGGATTCATCGGACCCGTCGACGCCGACGACGATGTCGCCTCGGCGGGAATCCATCACATCATTCGATTGCAGGATGGTGTCGCTCATTTGGTGACCTCCTTGGTCGTTGCCATAAGTCAAGCATATCCGTTCCTTTGCGTCCATAGCGCAATTTACGCGCCGGTGGAATAAACGTCACCGCGAATCGGTAGAGTGTTGAAGGACTAACAAGAGTGGAAGGACAAGCATGTTCGAACGGTTTACCGACCGTGCGCGACGCGTGATTGTGTTGGCGCAGGAAGAAGCTCGGACCCTCCAGCACAACTACATCGGCACCGAGCATCTGCTGCTGGGCCTGATTCGTGAGGGTGAAGGCGTTGCCGCCAAGGCATTGGCCTCGAAGGGCGTGACCTTGGACGACACCCGCAAGCAGGTCGAAGAGATGATCGGCAAGGGAAATGCGTCGCCGAACGGCCACATTCCCTTCACCCCGCATGCCAGGCAGGTGTTGGAGCTGTCGCTACGTGAGGCGTTGCAGCTGGGGCACAGCTATATCGGCACCGAGCATATCCTGCTCGGTCTGATTCATGAGGGTGAAGGCGTCGGCACACAGGTGCTGATCAAGATGGATGTCAACCTTGGCGAGCTGCGTAGCGCCACCATCGATCTGATCCGAGGCAATTCCAGCGACGGCAAGAACGATGGCAAGGGCGAACTCGCCAATGCCGGTGGCGTGCAGGACCGTCGCAATCAGACCGGTTCCGCGATTCTCGACCAGTTCGGCCGCAACCTTACGGCCGAGGCTGCCGCTGGGAAGCTCGATCCGGTGATCGGACGATCCAACGAGATCGAGCGTGTGATGGTGGTGTTGAGCCGCCGCACCAAGAACAACCCGGTGCTGATCGGCGAGCCTGGCGTAGGCAAGACCGCGGTGGTCGAAGGACTCGCGCAGAAGATCAACGCCGGTGATGTGCCGGAAACGCTGAAAGGCAAGCAGGTCTACTCCTTGGACCTCGGTTCCATGGTTGCTGGTTCCCGCTACCGTGGCGATTTCGAGGAACGCTTGAAGAAGGTTTTGAAGGAGATCAAGACCCGCGGCGACATCGTGCTGTTCATCGATGAGATTCACACCATCGTGGGCGCAGGCTCCGCGGATGGCGCCTTGGGCGCTTCCGATATGTTGAAGCCGATGCTGGCCCGTGGCGAACTGCAGACCATCGGCGCGACCACCACCGACGAGTACCGCAAGTACATCGAGAAGGATGCCGCGCTGGAACGTCGTTTCCAGCCGATCCAGGTGCACGAGCCGACCATCGCCGAGACCATTGAGATTCTGAAGGGCTTGCGTGAGCGTTACGAGAACCACCATCATGTGACGATCACCGATGGCGCGCTGCAGGCCGCGGCGGAACTTTCCAGCCGCTACATTCAGGACCGCCACCTGCCCGACAAGGCCATCGATCTGATCGATGAGGCCGGCGCCCGACTGCGTATCCGCAGGCTCACCGCTCCGCCGGAGCTCAAGGAATTGGACGCCAAGGCTGCCAAGCTGGCCGAGGAGAAGGACCAGGCCATCAAGGACCAGGACTTTGAGAAGGCCGCCGAGCTGCGTGACAAGCAGGAGAAGATCGAGTCCGAGCGCAAGGAGAAGGAATCCGCTTGGCGTGAGGGCGAGTCCGATGTGAAGATGGTGGTGGATGAGGACGTCATCGCTGAGGTGATTTCCCAGACCACCGGCATTCCGGTGTTCAAGCTCACCCAGGCCGAGTCCAAGAAGCTCATGGGCATGGAGAGTGAACTGCACAAGCGCATCATCGGTCAGGATGAGGCTGTGTCCGCATTGAGCCGTTCCATCCGTCGCGCACGCGTCGGATTGAAGGATCCGAAGCGTCCGGCTGGTTCGTTCATCTTCGCTGGCCCGACCGGCGTTGGTAAGACCGAGCTGGCCAAGGCCCTCGCCGAATTCCTGTTCGACGATGAGGATGCGCTGATCCGCGTGGACATGTCGGAATTCTCCGAAAAGTACGCCGCGTCGCGCCTGTTCGGTGCGCCTCCGGGATACGTCGGCTACGAAGAAGGCGGCGAACTTACCGAAAAGGTGCGTCGCAAGCCGTTCTCCGTGGTGTTGTTCGACGAAATCGAAAAAGCCCACCCGGACATCTTCAACACGCTGTTGCAGGTGCTGGACGATGGCCATCTGACCGATGGCCAGGGACGCAAGGTGGACTTCAAGAACACCATCATCATCCTGACCACCAACCTCGGCACTCGTGACATCGCCAAGGCCGCCAACACCGGTTTCAACCTGGGCACGAACACCGAATCGAGCTACCAGCGCATGAAGGAACAGGTCTCCGCCGAACTCAAGCAGCAGTTCCGTCCGGAGTTCCTGAACCGTCTGGATGACATCATCGTGTTCAAGCAGCTCACCGAACCGCAGGTGCGCCAGATCGTCGACTTGGATGTCAAGCAGCTCAACGACCGTCTGTTCGACCGTCACATGTCGCTCGAACTGACCGACGCGGCCAAGGATCTGCTCGCACAGAAGGGCTTCGACCCGCTGCTGGGCGCCCGTCCGCTGCGTCGCGTGATCCAGCGCGACATCGAGGACGCCATTTCGGAGAAGATCCTGATGGGCGACCTCGAAGATGGCCAGCGCGTGAAGGTGGACGCCGAAGGCGAAGGCATTCTGGGTGAGTTCACGTTCACCGGCGAGGCCTTCGAAGAGCCGAGCCAGACGGATAATCCGGTGAAAGCGACCGAAACGGCCGCTGAAACCGATGCCGCCACTGAACCGACGGCATCGACGGAACCGGCTGATTCCGCGCAGTCGCAGAACTGATTTCCAACGTTGCCGGGGTAAGAACCCCGGCAACGCGTATGCAAAAAGACCGGTGGGTTTCATGATGGAATGTCATGAAACCCACCGGTCTTTTTTACATATGCCTATTCGTCCAGCTATCCGTTCAGCTGGACGGTTGTGGTTCCGCCACTTCCAAGCGGAACCACAACCGTATCGCTCTATGGGAGCGTCATTACTTGATGGCGTTCAGCCACTGCTCCTTGGTGGCCTTCTCCGCCTCAAGCTTGGCCTTCTTCTTCGGATCGGACTCAGCGGCGATCTGGGCGTCAAGTTCGGCGAGCTGGGCGTTGAGCTGCTCCTCGAAGGAGGACTTACGGGCGTCGGCTTCCGGATCGGACTGCTTCCAGGCGGCATCCTCAACAGCCTTGATCTGCTTGTCGACAGCATCAAGACGGCTTTCGATGCGGTGCATGTCATCGCGCGGAACGTAGCCGATCTGGTCCCATTCCTCCTGAATGGCGGCCAATGCCTGGCGAGCCTGCTTGGCGGCCTTCTCATCCTTGACCGGCACCAAAGCCTCAGCCTTGGTCAGCAGTTCTTCCTTCTTGGCGAGATTTTCCTTTTCGGACGAGCTAATCTGCTCGCGATCGGCCTGACGGGCGTTGAAGAACGTGTCCGCCGCAGCACGGAAACGTGCCCACAGCGCGTCATCATCACGACGGCCCGCACGACCGGCCTTCTTCCAACGATCCATCAGCTCGTTGAACTTGCGGGAGGTTTCCATCCAAGCGGTGGAATCCTTGATCTCCTCGGCTTCGGCGATGATGGCCTCCTTCGCGGCCTTGGCGTTGCTGCGCTCCTCATCGCGGCCCTGGGCCCACTTGCGGCGGGCGCTGTTGAACGTAGTGCGGGCGGAGGAGAAACGCGACCACAGGGCGTCGGCGTCGGCCTTGTCGAGACGGACGCTATTGTGCTGGTGATCCTGCCACTGCTGGAACAGCGAACGGAACTTGTCCGCGGTGGAACGCCAGTTGGTGTTGTCGCCCAGGGAATTGGCCAGAGCCTCGGCCTTCTCCACAATCGCGGTACGTTCGGCCAGCGCCTTGGCGACGGCGGCCTTGTGGGCCTCGCTCAGCTCGGCCTTCTTGGCCGCTCCGGCCTCCTTCAGTGCTTCGAACTGGGACTTGAGCGCCTCAATATCTCCGACGACGGCCGGCTGCTCGATTTCGGCGGAAAGCGTCTTGATGGACTCGTCGATCTCACGGTTCTTCACATTGCTGGACTTGAGCCTGTTGGCGAACAGGTCGAGCTTTGCCGTCAGATCGAGATAGCGACGGGCATACAGTGCCAGGGCCTCTTCCTTGGAAGCGTCCGGGAACTGTCCGACCTCGCGTTCTCCCTCGCCTTCCTTCACGAACACGGTGCCGTCATCGGCGACACGGCCGAACGCTTCGGCGGCCTTGATATCGGCTTCGGAGAATCCGGTGGAGGTTGCAGGACGCTGCGGAGCCTTCTTGGCGAAGGCCGCGGGGCTCGGCGCATGCGGCTTCATGGCCGCTGGGCTCGGGACGGCCGGTTTGCTGGCCTGGGTTGCGGGCGTCGCTGCCTGCTCGTTGGTTTCAGTGGTGTTCTCGGACGCGGTGACATTCTCGTCGGCCATGGCCAGCTCCTTACGTAAGCTTCATGTAGTGCAGAGGTGACGGTCCGTGACGTGCGCTTCCACACCTTGAAAAACGCGCGGCATTTTCCGTAACCTCATTTATTATAGAGAACCGTGGCTAAAGGTGCATCTATTTCAGGATTTCCAGAGTGGCTCCCCTCTGAACGTGTTGTGGAGCAGCGTGTCATCGACACGCTCCGTAATGTATTCGAGCTCAATGGCTTCATAGGCATTGAAACCCGTGCTGTTGAGCAGGGTTCCAGCCTGCTCAAGAAAGGCGAGACCAGCAAGGAGATTTACCTGCTGAGCCGTCTTCAGGAAGTCGGACACGAGTCCGACACTCCGATTGAGGATCGTCTTGGTCTGCACTTCGATCTGACCGTTCCGCTGAGCCGTTATGTCGTCGAACATTCCGGCGATCTGGCGTTCCCGTTCAAACGTTGGCAGATTCAGAAGGTCTGGCGTGGCGAACGCCCGCAGGAAGGACGTTTCCGCGAGTTCGTGCAGGCCGACATCGACGTGATCGGCAATGGCGATCTGCCCGACCATTACGAGGTCGAATTGCCGTTGGTCATGGTGTCCGCATTGGAACGTCTGCGCGAGTTCGGTCTGCCGAAGGCCACCGTGCATGCGAACAACCGCAAACTCTCCGAAGGCTTCTACCGTGGTTTGGGCCTTACGGATATCGAAGGCGTGCTGCGTGAGATCGACAAGCTCGACAAGATCGGCGCCGATGAGGTGGCCAAGCTGCTCGTCGAAGGCTGCGGCGCCGACGAAGCCCAGGCCCGTGCCTGCCTCGAACTGGCCGAGCTGACCGCCGCCGACGGCAAGGAACTGTCCGACAAGTTCGACGCATTGTGCGCCAAGCATGACATCGCGTCTGATTCCGACGCCTACGTGTTGGCACGCCAGGGACTCGACACGCTGGCGATGATCGTCGACGAGGCCGCGCGCATCCGTCCGGGCTCCGTGATCGCCGATCTGAAAATCGCCCGTGGTCTTGATTACTACACCGGTTCCGTGTATGAGACGTTCCTCGACGGCGCCGCCGCTTTGGGCTCCATCTGCTCCGGCGGCCGTTACGACAACCTCGCATCGCAGGGCAACAAGAAGTACCCGGGCGTGGGCCTGTCCATCGGCCTGTCCCGCCTGGTCTCCTACATGCTGCACACCGCGGGCGCGCACGCCAACCGTGTGTCTCCGGCATCCGTGCTCGTGGCGGTATGGAATGAAGCCGACCGCTCCGCGTCCAACCTGATCGCCAACCAGCTGCGCTCCCGTGGCATCGCGGCGGACGTGGCGCCGACCGCGGCCAAGCTCGGCAAGCAGATCAAATATGCAGACAAGCTCGGCATCCCGTACGTCTGGTTCCCGGCTGACGCTTCCGAAGAGGGCGCCCAGGACGAAGTCAAGAACATCATCACAGGAGACCAGCGGCCGGCTGACGCACAGTCGTGGGAGCCGGATACTGTGTATGCCCAGCAAACCGTTACCGTTGAAGCCTGAAATCGCAAGACTTCGCAACATACAAGAGGATAAGGAATAGGGGAAGCATGAGCCAGACGGCTTACAGAACACATCATGCAACCGAAGTGACCGAACAGCTCGTCGGTCAGAAGGTGACGCTCGCCGGTTGGGTCGATCGTCGCCGCGACCACGGTGGCGTGGCCTTCATCGATCTTCGTGACAACACCGGTCTGGTGCAGGTCGTCATCTATGACGAGGAGATGGCCCGTCCGCTGCGCTCCGAATTCGTGATCCAGGTCGTCGGCGAGGTTCGTCTGCGTCCGGACGGCAACGAGAACGAGCATCTGGCCACCGGCAAGATCGAAGTCGTGGCCGAAAGCATCGAAGTGCTGGCCAAGTCCGATGCTCTGCCGTTCCAGGTCTCCACCGCTCTTGAGAACGAGTCCGAGAACAAGCTGCCGGGCGAGGACGTGCGTTTGAAGTACCGTTACCTCGACCTGCGTCGTCCGTCCATGCAGCGCAATCTGAAGCTGCGAGCCCAGATGTCGAAGGCCGCCCGCCATGCGCTGGAGGAAATGGGCTTCGAGGAGATCGAAACCCCGACCATGATCAAGTCCACGCCGGAAGGCGCCCGTGACTTCGTCGTGCCGGCCCGTCTGGTGCCGGGTTCCTGGTACGCTCTGCCGCAGTCCCCGCAGCTGCTCAAGCAGCTGCTCATGGTCTCCGGCGTCGAGCGTTACTACCAGCTGGCCCGCTGCTATCGTGACGAGGACTTCCGCGCCGACCGCCAGCCGGAATTCACCCAGCTCGACATGGAGATGGCCTTCGTGGACCAGGAGGACGTGATGGCCATGGCCGAAAAGGTCATCGCCGCCATCTGGAAGTCCGCCGGCTACGACATCAAGCTGCCGATCCAGCGCATCACCTGGCAGGACGCCATGGACAAGTACGGTTCCGACAAGCCGGATCTGCGTTTCGGCAATCCGCTGATCGAACTGACCGATTACTTCAAGAACACGCCGTTCCGCGTGTTCCAGGCCCCATACGTCGGCGCGGTGCTCTTCAAGGGTGGCGCGGCCACGCCTCGCCGTCAGTTCGACGCATGGCAGGATTGGGCCAAGCAGCGTGGCGCCAAGGGCCTCGCCTATGTGGTGTTCGCCGAGAACGGCGAACTCAAGGGCCCCGTCGCCAAGAACCTGTCCGAAGAGGAACGCAACGGTCTGAAGGAAGCCGTCGGCGCCGAAGACGGCGACGCCGTGTTCTTCGCAGCCGGTCGCCGCACCTCCTCCCAGGAACTGCTGGGCGCCGTGCGTGTCGAGCTTGCCCGCCGCGCGGGCCTGCTCAAGCCCGACGATTTCGCCTTCACTTGGGTTGTGGACTTCCCGCTGTTCAAGCCGACCGATGACCCGGACGACGACGATGTGGCAGTCGGCCACTCCAAGTGGACCTCCATGCATCACCCGTTCACCATGCCGTCCAAGGATTGGATCGACAAGTTCGACAAGGATCCGGAACACGCCATGTCCGATTCCTACGACATCGTGTGCAACGGCAACGAAATGGGCGGCGGCTCCGTGCGTATCCACCGCGACGACATTCAGGACCGTGTGCTTGACGTGCTTGGCATCACGCCGGAAGAGGCCGCAGACAAGTTCGGCTTCCTGCTTGAGGCATTCAAGTACGGCGCTCCGCCTCACGCCGGCATCGCTCTCGGCTGGGATCGTACCGCCGCAATTCTGGCTGGCGCCGACTCCATCCGCGACGTCATCGCCTTCCCGAAGGCTGGCGGCGGCCGCGATCCGCTGACCGGCGCTCCGGCTCCGATCTCCGCTGAGCAGCGCGCCGAGACCGGTGTCGATTACGATCCGGATGAGGACGAGGACTGATACGGTTTCGCCCATAGATGAATGAAAAATGTCCGAACATCAATGATGCTCGGACATTTTTTATTATTCGCGTTGTCTATTTTCCGTCGCTGTCATTATAGTGGAGCGTGTTTGATTATCCGGCAACCAGAAAGGGTTGAAGCGCGGTATGAAATCGAAAACACAGGACAAGAAGCGACTGAACGCGGTCGGCATGCGCATATGCGCGCTGTTCGCCGTGCTCGCCGTGGTCTTTGCGGCATTCATGACGACCGTTCCGCATGCGCTCGCCTCCGAAACTGGCAATCCGGCCTCGGTCAAGGGCAAGACATATAAAATCGGCACCGACACCACGTTCGCACCGTTCGAATACCGTGAGAACGGCAAGATGACCGGCATCGACATGGAGCTAATCCGAGGCATCGCCAAGGAAGAGGGCTTTAAGGTCGAGATACAGTCGCTGGGATTCAACGCCGCGTTGCAGGCCCTAAGCTCCAACCAGGTGGACGTCGTCATAGCCGGCATGTCCATCACTGACGAGCGTAAAGCCTCCTATGATTTCTCGAATCCGTATTTCCAATCCGGCATCCAGATGGCCGTCGCGGCCAACAACGACGACGTCACCGGCTATAAGGACCTCAAAGGCCGGACGGTTGTGGCGAAAACCGGCTCGGAGGGCGAATCGTACGCCAAACAGCATGCCGACAAGTACGGTTACAAGGTGACTTCCGTCGACCAATCCTCAACCATGTACGAGATGGTCAAATCCGGCAATGCCGTCGCGGTGTTCGACGATTATCCGGTACTGGCATATGGCGTATCGCAGAACAACGGTCTGAAAATCGTGACTCCGAAGGTGCCGCACGGCGAATACGGCATGGCCGTGAACAAAGGCATGAACGCAGATTTGCTGGCCGCCATCAACGATGGATTGAACAAGATGATCGCTTCGGGAGAATACGAGCGAATCGTCGCACAATATCTTGGCAAGCAAGGCGCGAAAGAGCAGGCCAAATCGATTTCCGGCATGATCACCGACAATGGCGACAACAGCGCCGAACAACAGAAGGTCGGTTTCCTCGGACTGGTCAAACAGTCGATGCCGGCATTGCTGACGGGCTTGAGGAACACGCTGCTGATCACGCTGCTTTCCTTCGCGATCGCATTGGTGCTCGGCGTCGCGTTCGGCCTGATGAAGGTTTCGGAAAGCAAAATCGCCGCAGGATTGGCCAATGTGTACATCGCGGTGTTCCGCGGCACCCCGATCCTGGTGTGGGCGTTCTTCTTCTACTTCGGCGTGCCCCAGCTCATCGGACATAGCGTGAACATCTGGGTCGCCGGCGCATTGACCCTGTCGCTCAACTCCGGCGCGTACCTGGCGGAAATCGTGCGTGGCGCAGTCCAATCGGTCGATTCCGGACAGATGGAGGGCGCACGTTCGCTGGGACTCAACCACAGGCAGGCCATGCGCCGAGTGATTCTGCCGCAGGCCAGCAAAATCGCCATGCCTTCGATCATCAACCAGCTGGTCATCATGATCAAGGACTCCTCTCTGCTGCTCGCCATCGGCTTCGGTGAGCTGCTGTACCAGGCGCAGCAGCTGTACGCGGCGAACTTCCGCGTAACCGAAACGCTGCTGATCGTCGGCGTCATGTACTTCGTGGCCATCACCATCCTGACGTGGCTGGCCAACATCGTGGACAGGAAGGTGAACCGATGAACGAGAACGACGTGATCATCGACGTCAAGGATCTGCACAAAAGTTACGGGCAGACCGAGGTCATCAAAGGCGTCGACATGACCGTGCGCAAAGGCGAGGTGATCTGCATCATCGGACCGTCCGGCGCCGGCAAATCCACCATATTGCGTTGCCTGAACGGACTCGAACAGGCCACCGGCGGCAAGATCGTGGTCAACGGACACGATTTGACGGACAGCCATGTGAACATCGACCAGGTGCGCGAGCAGGTGGGCATGGTGTTCCAGCATTTCAACCTGTTCAACAACATGAGCGTGATCGACAACATCACCCTCGCACCGAAACTGGTGCATCATGAAACGGATGAGCAGGCCCGCGCGCACGCCATGGAACTGCTGAAAACCGTAGGATTGGCCGAAAAAGCCGACGCCATGCCGAAATCGCTGTCCGGCGGGCAGAAGCAGCGTGTGGCGATCGCGCGCTCGCTGGCGATGAATCCGAAGGTGATGCTGTTCGACGAGGCGACATCCGCGCTCGACCCGGAAATGGTGGGCGATGTGCTCGAAGTGATTCGCGACCTTGCCGCCAAAGGCATGACCATGGTGCTGGTGACCCATGAGATGGGCTTCGCACGCGAAGTGGCCACGAGGGTCATCTTCACCGATGCCGGCGTGATCGAGGAAGAGGGAACCCCTGACGAGATTTTCAACCATCCGAAGAGCGAACGATTGAAGACCTTCCTCTCCAAGGTGCTGTGACATTGCTCCGGCGGCGATCCGTTTGATGAATATGTTCGTCAAACGGTATGAAATGTCTCATATTCCGGACGAAATGATGTGAACGGGCAGTATAGGAAACATGAATTTCGCATTGCTTTCTTATACTGCCTTTATGTCTGAAATGAAAGAAACCGAAGCGAAGCGTCCCATCATGCCGGACGCGGGAGCGGATAACAGGCCGCTCGTCGAACTGACCCATGTCGAGAAGCATTATGGCGATCTGCATGTGCTCAAGGACATCAACCTCACCGTACGCAAAGGCGAGGTGCTCGTCATCGTCGGACCGTCCGGCTCCGGCAAATCCACGATGTGCCGCACCATCAACCGTCTGGAAACCATCGATTCCGGCGATATCCGCATCGACGGCAAACCGCTGCCGCAGGAAGGCAAGGAACTCGCCAAACTGCGTGCGGAAGTGGGCATGGTGTTCCAATCGTTCAACCTGTTCGCCAACAAAACCATTTTGGAAAACGTGACATTGGCGCCGATCAAGGTGCGCCACATGGACAAGAAGGAAGCCGAGGACCTGGCCATGGATCTGCTGGGCCGCGTCGGCGTGGCCTCGCAGGCCTCCAAAATGCCGTCGCAGCTGTCCGGCGGCCAGCAGCAGCGTGTCGCCATCGCCCGCGCCCTCGCCATGCAGCCGAAGGTCATGCTGTTCGACGAGCCAACGTCCGCTCTCGACCCGGAAATGGTCAACGAAGTGCTTGACGTCATGGTCGAACTCGCCCACGAAGGCATGACCATGCTGTGCGTGACCCACGAGATGGGCTTCGCGCGCAAGGTGGCCGACAAGGTCGTGTTCATGGCCGACGGACAGATTCTCGAACAGAGCACGCCGGACGACTTCTTCGAACATCCGAAGACCGATCGCGCCAAGGACTTCCTGTCGAAGATCCTCACCCACTGAAGTGACGGAACATAACGACAGAAGAAGGAACCTGATATGAAACCACTTTCGATCACGGCGAAACGCATGTTGCGCAGAGCCGTCGCGGCATTCTGCGCGTGCGCGTGCGTGTTCGCGGTATCCGCATGCGGCGCGGACGAAACCGGCAAGATCCGCATCGGCATCAAATTCGACCAGCCTGGCCTGGGCTTCAAGAAGAACGGCACCTACGTCGGCTTCGACGTGGACGTGGCCAAGTACGTGGCCAAGAAACTCGGCTATTCCGAAGACGAGATCGTATGGAAGGAATCGCCGTCCAAGCAGCGTGAGGCTATGCTGCAGAACGGCGATGTCGACTACATCGTCGCATCCTATTCCATCACCGACGAACGCAAGAAGGTCGTCGATTTCGCCGGCCCGTATTTCGTGGCCGGACAGGATCTGCTGGTACGCAAGGACGAAACCGGCATTGACGGACCTAAGGATCTGAACGGCAAGCGGCTGTGCTCCATGACCGGCACCACATCCGCCGTCAACGTCAAGGAGAAGTTCGCCAAGCAGACCCAGCTGATGGAACAGCCCGGCATGGCGGAATGCGCCACCGCGTTGCTTTCCGGCATTGTGGACGCCGCCACCACCGACGACATCATTCTTGCCGGCCTCGCATCCGCCTCACGTGGACGTCTGCGCGTGGTGGGCAAGCCGTTCACCCAGGAGTATTACGGCATCGGTGTCAAGAAGGGCAACACCGAGCTGAAGAACAAAATCAACAACGCCATCACCGATATGATTCAGGACGGTTCTTGGCAAAGGGCCATTTCCGACAACACCAGGGGAGTGGCCTACACGCCGAACGCCAAGTACAATCCGCCGGTGCCGAATGGAAAGGGGAATAAGTGATGGACGGATTCCTCGCGTTGTTCAGCCAATACAACATTCCCGGCGCGTTTCTGGTGAACATCGAGCTGACCCTGTGGTCGGCGTTGTTCTCCACGATTCTGGGCGTCATCCTCGTGATGATGCGCATTTCTCCGATCGCCTCGCTCCGTACCGTTTCCGGTGCCTACGTCGAACTGTTCAAGAACCTGCCGCTGACCATCATCATGGTGTTCATGGTGCTGGGTGCGTACGCGCAGCTGAAGTTCAGCTTCTCCGACACGTTCGCCACCAACTTCTTCTGGCTGGCCGTGACGGGCCTGAGCCTGTACACCGCGGCTTTCGTATGTGAATCGCTGCGCTCCGGCATCAACACCGTGCCGCTTGGTCAAGCCGAGGCCGCCCGCGCGTTGGGCCTGAACTTCATGCAGGCCGCCACTCAGATCATCCTGCCGCAGGCGTTCCGCGGTTCCGTGGCACCGTTGGGCAACACGCTGATCGCATTGCTGAAGAACTCCACCGTCGCGGCGGCGGCATCCGTGGCCACCGAAACCTCGACGATGATGAGCGAAATGATCGAATACCACGCCGACCAAATCGTACCGATCTTCCTGATCTTCGCCTTCGGCTATGTGGTTCTGATCATTCCAATCGGCATGCTGACCACGTATCTATCCAACAAGCTCGCGGTGAGGAGGTGACGCGACATGGCAAGCAATGAAAGCGCGGTGCTGTTCGACCAGCCTGGTCCGAAGGGCCGCAAAACCATCCGTATCGTCAATTGGATCGCAGGCATCATCTTCGCGGTGGTGGTCGTGCTGATCCTCATGCGTCTGCACAATCCGCCGGACGGCGAGAACCAGCTGAGCTGGGAACTGTGGAAGCCGGCGCTTGACGCCGAAGCATGGACCGACTTCTATCTGCCGGGACTGTGGGCCACGATCCGCGCGTCCGTACTGGCCGTGGTCGGAGCCGTGGTGTTCGGCCTGGTCTTTGGTGTGGGCCGACTGCTGCCGAGCCTGCTGATCCGTACCATTTCCGGCGCGATCGTGGAATTCGCACGAGCCGTCCCCGTTCTGCTGCTCATGATCTTCTTCTGGCGCTGGTTCGCCTTCGCAGGTCTGCCCAGCCCCGCGTATTGGGCGGTGGTGCTCGCGCTCGTGATCTACAACGGATCCGTGGTGGCCGAGCTGGTGCGTTCCGGCGTGGGCAACCTGCCGAACGGCCAGCGTGAGGCCTCGCTCGCCTTGGGATTGACCCGTACGCAGTCTCTGTTGCAGATCGAAGTGCCGCAGGCCATCTACGCCATGCTGCCGGCGGCCGTGACCCAGCTGGTCGTCGTGTTGAAGGACACCGCGCTCGGCTCGATCATCATGTACACCGACCTGCTGCAGGAATCACGTCGACTTGGATCGATGTACTTCAACATTCTGCAGACGCTGGTGGTGGCCGCGGTCGTCTATTTCATCGTCTGCTGGCTGTTGAGCAGGCTGGCCGAATGGCTGCCGTCGCGCATGCAGCAGCATACGGCTGCACCGGCCGAACCGGAACCGGTCGCGCCGATCGCCATCATGGATCCGTCGAACGTGAACCAGATCGCCGTGGCCAAGGAAGGCGTGCCGCTGGGTGGCGCGCAGCGTGTCTACCATGTGCACCATCGCGGCACCAACGCGTCCATCCACCAGTGGCGTCAGACCAGGTACGCCCAAGGCTTCGATGAGACGCATCCGGAAAGCCAGGTCAAATTCGACAAGAATGGACATCCGATCAAGGACAATCCGTTCAAGACGAAGGGCGATGGCAAGGACAAGAACAAGTCCGAAGCCGACGAATAGCACCGGTATCGCATAACACGCGTAGGGGTCGTTTTCCCGCGAAATACGGGGAAGCGGCCCCTTTCGTGTCTACGATGGACTGCACGCATGTGGTCCGTACCAAGCAGGGAGGCTTGACATGGCGGATAAAACCAAGGATGCGAAAAAAGACGACGCCAGAATGTCTTCGATCGCGAAAACGCTGAACAAAGTGGAAGATCGGCTGGAAAAAAGCGAGAATTGCGATTCCGTCGCCGAAGGATTGGCGAACGCCGCAAAAGCGAGCGAACTACTGAGCTCGGTATGGACGTTGCCGCCGACCCAGCTATTGCGATTCCATCACGACACGAAGGTATCGGACATAGATGGCGATTCCACTCCTGGTTTTGACGGCAACAAGGATGATGCCGAACGATTCATATCCATCAGCTCGTCGGAGATCGCCCGTTACCAGCGGCTTATGTACGCCAATGGCGTGAAAGGCTCGCATCGGCGATTGCTGATCGTGCTGCAAGGCATGGACGCGTCAGGCAAAGGCGGCATCGTACGACATGTGTTCAGCCAAGGCGACCCGATGGGCATGCACTATCACGGTTTCGGCGCGCCGAAAGGCGAAGAACTGGACCATGACTATCTGTGGCGCATCAAACGCGAGCTGCCGAACAACGGATGGATCTCCATCTTCGACCGGTCCCATTACGAGGACATCGTCATGCCGCGCATCTACAAAACGCAGCCGGAAGAAGTGTGGCAGGCACGGTACGACGAAATCAACCGATTCGAATCGCAATTGACGGCCGACGGATGCGCCATCATCAAAATCTTCCTCGTGGTCAGCAAAGACGAGCAGAAACGCCACTTCCTGAGCCGTCTCGATGATCCGACCAAATGCTGGAAGTTCGATCCGAGCGACCTTGAGGCGCGCGCCCGCTGGGACGACTACATGGCTGCATGGCAGGATGTGTTCCTGCGCACCAGCACCGAGCAGGCGCCGTGGTATCTGGTGCCTGCCGACAATCGTTGGTATTCGAGGGCCGTCGTCTCCGAGCTGCTGCGCAACACGCTCAAGAACATGAACATGATCTGGCCGCCGCTCGAAGTCGACGCCGACGAGATGCGCCGTCAGTTGGACACGCTGTAGTCGAAGAAGACAACCTCGCCGCTGGATTGTGTGGTGTCCAGGTCGACGGTTCCGGTGATGGCCCAATCGTGGTCGCCATCGGAATCGTCGATGATCTGCCGCACCTTCCAGGAATGCTCGCTGTTCTCCTTGCTTTCGTCGAGGATGAACAGCTCGCCGCTGCGTGCCTTCGCGTCGATGTTGACGTATTCGTGCTCGTCGTAGTAATCGTCGAGCGTGTCTTCCCATTCGTGCACGCCGTAACCCCAGTCCTTGTCGAGCGCGCCGAGCTCGTCCGGCTTGTCGAGGTCCATGAGCTGCACGCGGCGGAACATGGCGTTGCGTACCAATACGGTGAGTCCGCGACGGTCCTCCACCACGGCCTGCTTCGCGCCGGGCGCGGCGAGGTTGGCGGCCGCCTCGGACGCGTCGGTGTCCGTTCCCGCGTTCTCCCACTCGTCCACCAGCGAGGAATCGATGGAACGGACCACCACACGCAGCCAGGAGATGATGTCGTCGAGCTGTTCGTCGCGCTTCTCCTGCGGAACGGTACGCGCCAGCGCACGGTAGGCGTCGGACAGGTAACGCAGCAACGTGCCTTCGGAACGGGCGATGTTGTAGCGGGCGATGTAGCCGGTGAAATCGGAAGCGGTCTCCACCATGTCGCGCACCACGGATTTCGGGCTCAGCCAATAGTCGTTCGCCCACGGAACATCATGGCGGTATTCATCGAACGCGGCCTGCAGCATATCCTCCAACGGCTTCGGATAGGTGATCTCCTGAAGCCTGTCCATACGCTCGTCATAGTCGAGGCCATCCTCTTTCATGCGGATCATCGCCTCGTCGCGCGCCTGACGTTCCTGCGCGCGCAGCACCTGCTTCGGGTCCTCCAACGTGGCCTCAACCATGGATATCACATCCAACGCATACGTGTCCGACTCCGGGTCGAGCAGTTCCAACGCGGCCAGCAGGAACGGGCTTAGCGGCTGATCGAGGGCGAAATCGTCCGGCATGTCCACGGTCATGAAATAATCCTTGTCGCCATCGTCACGGTCTTCGGTCTCGATGACGTTCGTGTCGAACAAGGTCTGGAAGATCTCGTCCGCGCGGGCGTGCAGGCGCTCCTTCTGCTCCGGAGTCTGCGCCGAATCGTCGATAAGCCGGTCGATGCGGTAGCGGGCGTCGCCGCCCTGCTCCACCTCGTTCAACACCATGGAATGGGTGATCTTCATATGCGGCACCAGTGTTTCCGGAGCCGCGTCGATAAGCTTGTCGAACGTGTTCTCGTTCCACGTTACGAAACCTTCAGGAGCCTTCTTGCGCTTGACCTTCTTCAGTTTCTTCGGATCGTTGCCTGCCTTGGCCAGAGCCTTGGCGTTCTCGATTTCGAATTCGGGGGCTTCGGCTATGACCAGACCCTCCGTGTCGAAGCCCATGCGTCCGGCGCGTCCTGCGATCTGATGGAACTCGCGGGCGCGCAGCTTGCGCATCTTCGTGCCGTCGAACTTGGTCAACGCGGTCAATACCACGGAATGAATCGGCACATTGATACCGACACCAAGCGTGTCGGTGCCGCAGATCACTGGCAGCAGTCCCTGCTGGGCGAGCTGCTCCACCAGACGACGATAGCGGGGGAGCATGCCGGCATGGTGGATGCCGATGCCGGTACGCAACAGACGCTGCAGGATCTTGCCGAACGCGGTGGTGAACTTCGTGCCCTTGATGGCTTCCGCGATCGCGGCGCGCTGCTCCTTGCTGGACACGCCCGTGCTGGCCAGCGCGTTGGCGGTCTCCAACGCGGCATCCTGAGAGAAATGCACCACGTAAATCGGCGTCTCGCCCTTGCCGAACGCCAATTCCACCGTCTTCTCCAACGGGTCGAGTGTGTATTCGTACGTCAACGGCACGGGACGTGGCGCATCGGCGATGATATCCACGTCGGTGTCCGTCATGTCCTCAAGCTTGTCGGCGATTGCGTCGACATTGCCCAGCGTCGCGCTCATCAATAGGAACTGCGTATCCGGCAGCGTAAGCAGCGGCACCTGCCAAGCCCAGCCGCGCTCGGGATCGCCGTAATAGTGGAACTCGTCCATCGCCACGCAGCCGACATCGGCGTGGCGGCCCTCGCGCAACGCCTGATTGGCGAGGATCTCCGCGGTGCAGCAGATGATCGGCGCATCCGCGTTGATATGCGTGTCGCCGGTGATCATGCCGACGTTCTCGCGGCCGAAAACTTCAACCAAGTCGAAGAACTTCTCAGACACCAGAGCCTTGATCGGAGCCGTGTAATAGGAACGGCGGCCCGTGCACAACGCGGCGAAATGCATGCCGAGCGCCACCAGCGACTTGCCCGAACCGGTCGGAGTGTTCAAAATGACATGGTCGCCGGCCAGCAGATCCATGATGGCCTCCTCCTGATGCGGCCACGGTTCCACGCCTTTGACGTCCTCCACCCAGGTGAAGAAACGCTCATAGATCTCATCCGTGTCGATGTTGCGCTCGCCCTCGTCCCAATTCGGCGCCAACGCGCCCAGCGAGCCATAATTCGTATCGTCTGCCATGCTTGCCAGTCTACCGGTTGGGGCGAACGCATGCATCGAACGTGTGTTCGAATTGTTGGGTGTGTTGCGGTACAGTGGAAAGCATGACTGACGATTTGTTTGCCGCGATGGACGCGCCGGATGATGTGACGCGCCCGCTTGCCGTACGCATGCGCCCAGCGAGCATCGACGATGTGGTGGGGCAATCACGGGTATTGGGGGAGGGGTCGCCATTGCGCAGACTCGCCAACCCCGCTTCGAAAGGCTCGCTCACCGCACCGAGCTCCATCATCCTGTTCGGACCTCCCGGAGTCGGCAAAACCACCCTCGCCTATATCGTCGCCAAACAGTCCGGCCGTGTCTTCGAGGAACTGTCCGCGGTCACCTCCGGCGTCAAGGACGTGCGTGACGTGCTCAAACGCGCGCACGAACGTCTCGTCTCCGAAGGCAAGGAAACGGTGTTGTTCATCGACGAGGTGCACCGCTTCTCCAAATCGCAGCAGGATGCGTTGCTGCCCAGTGTGGAAAACCGCGACGTCACCTTCATCGCGGCCACCACGGAAAACCCAAGCTTCTCCGTCATCAAGCCGCTGCTCAGCCGATCCGTGGTCGTCAAACTCGAATCGCTGGAACCGGACGATCTGAAAACGCTGATCAATCGCGCCATCGCAAGCGAACACGGCCTTGACAACGAAATCAGAATCACCGACGAGGCTGTGGATGAGATCATCCGCATGGCCGGCGGCGACGCACGTAAGACACTGACCATCCTCGAAGCCGCGGCCGGCGCGCTCACTGGTGACAAAGAACGCAAAAAAGGCGCGAAACGGCCCATCATCACGCCTGATGTGGTGTCGAAGGTCATGGACGTGGCCACCGTGCGTTACGACAAGGACGGAGACGACCACTACGACGTCATCTCGGCGTTCATCAAATCCATGCGAGGCTCCGATCCGGACGCCACCATGCATTATCTGGCCCGCATGCTGCGCGCGGGGGAAGACCCGCGCTTCATCGCACGACGCATCATGATCGCCGCATCCGAGGAAGTCGGCATGGCCGCCCCGCAGGTCCTGCAAGTCACCGTAGCCGCGGCGCAGGCAGTGGCCATGATCGGCATGCCCGAAGCGCGCATCATTCTTGCCGAAGCGGCGCTCGCCGTCGCCACCGCGCCCAAATCCAACGCCAGCTACAACGCCATCAACGCGGCGCTCGCCGACGTGGATGCGGGGCTTATCGGCCAAGTGCCGCTGCATCTGCGCAATGCGCCGACCGCGCTGATGAAAAGCTGGGGCAACCACGAAGGCTACCGGTACGCGCACGATTGGCCGGGCGCGGTGGCGCCGCAGCAGTACATGCCTGACGAATTGCAGGGGCGTGAGTATTACCATCCGAACGACCGCGGTTACGAGCATGAGGTCAAGCCGAGATTGGAGCGGATTCGGAAGATTCTGCACGAAGAGGACGATAACGGTGACGGCCGTTCCGGCCAGCGCAACGCCTGATGTTCGTTTCCTGCCGGCATTGGGTCAGGGGTTCCGCTAAAATTCTTCGCTGGGGTTGACGCCTGCTTGCTTTGCAAGGCCCATGCGTCAATCGCGGCGTCGCACATGGCCGCAGGAAAAAGTGCGCGGAAAGTGATTATGAAAGAACGGAATACAACGCTCGAAACCACCGACCATAATAATAGGGACAATAGCGAAAACATCAAGGAAACGCCGGACGAACGCATTCCCGGCAAACTCATCGGCGCCATCGTGGCGGTCGGCTCGCTCGCCTTCATCGGCATCCTCACCGAAACCGTGATGACGGTGCTGTTCCCACAGCTCATGCGGGAATTCAACGTGAACACTGCTACTGTGCAGTGGATCACCACCATCTACCTGCTGACGGTCGCAGCCACCATGCCGCTGTCGTCGTATCTTAACCGCAAATTCAAGCATCGCGTCCTGTTCCTCGCCGCGGTGGCGCTTGCGGTGCTTGGCTCGCTGACCATGATCTTCGGCCATGCGTTCCCGGTGATTCTAGTAGCCCGCATCATCCAAGGCATCGGCTCCGGCGTGGCCACACCGCTGATGATGAACATCATTCTCGAACAGTCTCCACGCAGCAAGGTCGGACGACTGATGGGCGTCGGTTCGCTCGTCATTACCGTGGCGCCCGCCATCGGCCCGACCGTGGGTGGCGCGGTGTCGAGCATTCTGCCATGGCGTGCGATTTTCGTCATCGTCATTCCCGTGATTCTGCTGATTTCGCTGCCTGTCGGCCTCAAATGCATCGAACAGCACCGTCCGACGGAAGAGGCGCATCTGAATCCGCTGCAGTTCGCGGCGATTGTGCTGGCGTTGTGCGGTCTAGTGATGTTCCTGAACCAGGCGGGCGTGGCTGTTGCCGCCGCCATTTCGGGTGGTGCTGCTACAGCGCCGGCGATTTTCGCAGTGATCAGCCTGATCGTCGGCTTGGGATCGCTTTTCTTCTTCGGATGGTCGTCCCGTCGTTCCTTCTCGCCGTTGATTCGCTTGGGATGGCTGCGTGATCCGATGGTGCTGCTGCATCTGATCGCCTACATGCTGCTGCCAATCGTCGGCATCGGCTTCGGCTATGTGATCACCAATCTTGCCCAGCTTTCCCTGGGAACGGACGCGTTCCTGGCAGGCGCGCTGGTGCTGCCGGGCGCGTTGATCGGCGCTTTCTTCGCACCGATCGGCGGCACGCTGTACGACCGTTTCGGACCTGTCCGCCCGATTCTGGGCGCGTTCTTCCTGGCGATCTGCGGCCCGATCCTGCTGCTGGTCTTCTCTATGCGGCTGACGCCGGCCACGCTTGCCGGTTTCTACTTCATCTTCGGACTTGGCTATGCGCTTGGCTTCTCCAACATCATGACCAATGCGTTGCGCAGCATTGCGCCGCAATTCATGCCGGATGGCAACGCCGTGTTCAACACCTGCCTGCAGTTCGGTGGCGCAGCCGGAACCGCGCTGTTCTCCACGGTGCTGTCCGTGGCCCAGGCCGGCGCAGGCAAGGAAGGAACCGAGGCATTCAGCCATGCCACGGCGGTTGGCGGCAGTTGGACGTTCACCGTCATGATCGTGATTGTCGCCGTTGCAATCTGCTGCCTGATTACCGCCTTCCGCATCGGCGCGAAACGCAAATAACCGTGTTTTCGCCGTCGGCTTCTCCACTGTGGGCGCAATTTTGTTCCCCGTCGCTTCGAAGCGGTAGGCTGTGAAACTATAGAGAACACTGGAAAAGGAGACAAGGTGAGCAACCTTAGTGCACCCCTGCCCGTCATGGCTGGCGAAGACATGCCGGCAGGACCCACCGATCCGATTTTCAACCGCCTGCTCAAGGACCGCATCATCTGGATGGGTGAGGAAGTCAAGGACGAGATGGCCAACCGCATTTGCGCGCAGATGCTGATGCTGGCCGCCGAGGATCCGAAAAAGGATATCTGGCTGTACATCAATTCCCCGGGCGGCTCCATCACCGCGGGCATGGCCATCTACGATACCATGCAGCTCATCGAGCCGGACGTGGCCACCGTGGGCTTGGGCATGTGCGCCTCCATGGGCCAGTTCCTGCTGAGCTCCGGTACCAAGGGCAAGCGTTTCCTGACCTCGCATGCGCGTGTGCTGATGCATCAGCCGTCCGGCGGCATCGGCGGCACCGCCACCGATGTTCGCATCAACGCCGAACTGATCATGGACATGAAGAAGACCATGAGCGAGCTGACCGCCGAGCAGACCGGACACACCGTCGAGGAGATCTACCGCGACAACGAGTATGACCACTGGTTCACCGCCCAGGAGGCGTTGGAGTACGGCTTCGTGGACAAGCTCGTTTCCACCCATGACACGATGAGCGCCACCAAGGGAGAGTGACCATGGCAAGCGAAGAAGCACAGTTTGTAGCCCGCGCCGAACGTCTGGCCGGACCGACCGGTGTCGTCGGATTCCAGGGCGCGGCGGCCCGTGAGGCGGCGTTCGCGCCGCAGAACCGCTATGTTCTGCCTCAGTTCGAGGAGAAGACCCCATACGGGTACAAGAGGCAGGATCCGTACACCCGGTTGTTCGAGGACCGCATCATCTTCATGGGCGTGCAGGTGGACGACACCTCCGCCGATGACATCATGGCCCAGCTGCTGGTTTTGGAAAGCCAGGATCCGAACCGTGACGTGATGATGTACATCAATTCGCCGGGCGGTTCCATGACGGCCATGACCGCCATCTACGACACCATGCAGTACATCAAGCCGGACGTGCAGACCGTATGCCTCGGCCAGGCCGCCTCGGCCGCGGCCATCCTGCTGGCCGCCGGCGCCAAAGGCAAACGTCTGATGCTGCCGAACGCCCGCGTGCTCATCCACCAGCCGGCCATCGACCAGGGCTTCGGCAAGGCCACGGAGATTGAAATCCAGGCCAAGGAGATGCTGCGTATGCGTGAATGGCTGGAGAACACGCTGGCCAAGCATACCGGTCGTGACATCGAGAAGATCCGCAAGGACATCGAAGTGGACACGTTCCTGACGGCCCAGGAGGCCAAGGAATACGGTATCGTTGACGAGGTGCTGGAACATCGCAGCTGAGCCTGCGGTGGAATGATATCTTCACAAATGCAATACCCCTGCCGGGTCGCGGCAGGGGTATTGTGTTTTCTAAACGGCAGATATGTGAAACGAAGAGGTTGCGAATGGGACGCGTGGTCAGCTACAACGATGCGGTGCCGAGATGCACGTTCTGCGGCAAGTCCGAGAACCAGGTGCGTAAACTGGTCACCGGTTCGGGCGCGGCCATCTGCGATGAATGCATTGAATTGTGTGTTGACATCATTTCCGAGGAACGGGACAAGGACGCCCAGCTCAATATCCTGCAACTGCCCAAGCCGGCACAGATCAGCGCCTACCTCGACAATCACGTCATAGGCCAGGAGTCCGCCAAAAAGACACTTTCAGTGGCGGTGTACAACCATTACAAGCGCGTCAACATGGAAATGCGCGAGTCGTCGCGAATCGGCAAGGAACGGATGCATGGACATGACGATTCGTTCGAGGGTGTGCAAGTGGCGAAATCGAACATCCTGCTACTCGGGCCGACCGGCGTGGGCAAAACATATCTTGCGCAGACGCTGGCCCATGTGATGAACGTGCCGTTCGTCATAGCGGACGCCACCACGCTCACCGAGGCAGGATATGTGGGCGATGACGTCGAAACCGTGCTGCAGCGCCTCATCCAGGCTGCTGACGGGGATGTGGCGCGTGCGCAGCAGGGCATCGTATATATCGACGAAATCGACAAGATCGCCCGTAAAAGCGGCGAAAACACCTCCATCACGCGTGACGTGTCCGGCGAGGGCGTGCAGCAGGCGCTGCTCAAGATCCTTGAAGGCACCGTCGCCTCCGTGCCGGTGGAAGGGACCCGCAAGCATCGTGAAATGGAAACCGTGCAGATCGACACCCGCGACATACTGTTCATCTGCGGTGGCGCGTTCGTGGGACTCGCCGACATCGTGGCGCAACGGTTGGGCGCCAGGGAAAGCGGTTTCGGTGCGGCCTGGCATGACCATGAGGTTCCCAAGCGTGAGCTGCTTGCGCAGGTCTCCGCCGATGATCTGGCTGATTTCGGATTATTGCCGGAGTTCATCGGACGTCTGCCGGTAGTCAGCGTGCTTGAGGAACTTACCGAAGACGATTTGGCCCGAATCCTCGTCGAACCGGAAAACGCGCTGGTCAAGCAGTACCAGAAGCTATTCGCCGTCGATGGGGTGACGTTGACCTTTACCGAAGGGGCGATACGGCAGATTGCGGCGACGTCGATTCGGCGGGGTACGGGCGCACGTGGATTGCGTTCGATTATTGAGAAGACGCTGGAGGACACCATGTTCCGTCTTCCCAGCATGGAAGGCGTCGAAGAGGTGGTCGTCGACGAAGCCGCCGTCACCGGATCGGGCACTCCGAAACTATTCAAGGTGTCGACGCAGAAAATTCCTCGTCTACGTGAGGCGTAAGGCCGAAAACTCCTGCGACACGCCGAGATTTTGCCTGGAGTTCATTTGGGTGTATCTTATTCGAGTTGCCGAAAACAAGACAACGTTGCGCGAGTAGCCCAGCGGATTAGAGCAGCTGACTACGGATCAGCAGGTCGCAGGTTCGAATCCTGTCTCGCGCACCAGCCACCAGTCATCAGGTGGCGCAAAGAAATGAGATGACGTTGCGCGAGTAGCCCAGCGGATTAGAGCAGCTGACTACGGATCAGCAGGTCGCAGGTTCGAATCCTGTCTCGCGCACATGAACCTCCTTCGCGAATGCGGAGGAGGCTTTCTTTATTTTCCGTGGATTTTTGTGAAGCCTGCAATTGATTGCGCGCACAGCGGAGCGCAATATGCGGCAGGGATGAACGCCAAGACCCTCCGATACACTTGATACTACGTTTACGGATACTGCGGTCGAACGGGGACCGCAAGACAAGGAGCATGATGGCCACATCGAAGAGGGGAACCTGGGCAACAATCCGACGCATAGCCGCGTCCGACCGCATATCCGGTCTGATTATGCTCGGTTTCGCTCTTGCCGGCCTATTGCTCGCCAATCTGCCGTTCACCGCGCATGCGTTCGAACAGCTTGAGAACTTCCGTATAGCCATTCCACACACCAATATCGACATGGGATTGGGCCATTGGGTGCAGGATGGCCTGCTGACGGTGTTCTTCCTGACCGTAGGCCTGGAATTGAAGCAGGAACTCACCACGGGATCACTGTCCAATCCCAAAGCCGCGGCCGTGCCGATGCTGTGCGCGGTTGGCGGTATGCTTGCTCCGCCGGTACTGTTCATCGGCGTGATCTCATTGTTTGCAGCGGCAGGATCAGGGCAACTCGTCATCGCTTCAGGAACGTCGTTCTCCTTCGCACAGATGTCCAATGGCTGGGCGGTGCCCACAGCCACGGATATCGCGTTCTCATTGGCCGTATTGGCCCTGTTCGCCAAAGCGTTGCCGGGATCCATCCGCGCTTTTCTGATGACATTGGCCACAGTGGACGACCTGCTGGCCATCATCCTGATCGCGGTGTTCTTCTCATCGGTGAACGCATGGTACTGGTTCCTTGGCATAGCCGTATGCGCGGTCGTCTGGTACTTTCTGGTCCGCATGCGCAAGGTACCGTGGTTGGCCGTGGCCATCGTGGGCGTGCTGGCATGGGTCATGATGTTCGAAGCCGGCGTGCACCCCACTTTGGCCGGCGTGCTCGTGGGACTGCTCACGCCGGCCCATGAGCGTTTCGGTGAGAAGATGCCGCGTGCGGAACGTTACGCCGACAAGCTGCAGCCGTTCTCCGCACTGCTGGCGTTGCCGATCTTCGCACTGTTCGCCACTGGTGTGCACTTCGAGTCGTTGACCTTGGCGCTGTTCGTCTCGCCGGTGGTCGTTGCCGTGATGGTGGCGCTCGTGGTCGGCAAACCTCTGGGCATCATGACCACCGCATGGCTGTCCACGCACGTGGGCGGTCTGAAGATGGCCAAGGGGCTGCGCGTGCGCGACATGTTCCCCGCCGCCTGCGCCTGCGGCATTGGTTTCACGGTGTCGTTTCTCATCGCGTCGCTGGCATATCAGGATGCCGAACTATCGGCTGAAGCCCGTTTCGGCGTCCTGGTGGGGTCCATGGTCGCAGCCGTGATCTCAGGTATTCTGCTGAGCCGTCAATCCAAACGATTCGAACTGGAGGACGGTACGAAGCATAAGCACCATACCGGCGACGAAGATGCCATGAACGAAGTTGAGACGGTGCTGGAAGACGGTACCGTGGTGGTCAGCCAGATAATCGGCACCCACCAGGAACAGTAAAAGGGATTTCCATATGTTGAAAGGGCCACGCATCCCCATGCGTGGCCCTTTCAACATATCGTGCCATTGCGGCACGGCTGATTAATCTGATTGGTCTATTTCTTGACGGCAACCAGCAGACCAGTGCCGGTCGGCGTCAACGCAGTGACGAACCGTTCATCCGACTCCACTGTTTCCAGCAATTCGCGCATCGCGATGGATTTGGCATCACGATTGGCGGGATTCAGCACGCCGCCGGCCGATGTGGCCGAATCAAAGGCAAGTACATCGGTGAAGACAATCGCGGCATGCGGTTTCAGCAGGCGTGGAGCCTGCGCGAAAGCCGCCGCATAATTCTCCGGATCGCCGGCCACGACGATTAAATCGTAATTCTCGGCGTTCAGACGGGGCAGAAACACACCTGCGGACGCGTTCACGGCACGCAATGTGGTTTCGGTGTCATCGGACAGACGATTGAACAGTTTGCGAATCAGCGCGATGCCCTGCGTGGACGAATCGACGGCCGTAAGCTGGCCTGCATTGTCAAGACCGTTGATCAGCTGCATCGTCTCCACCACGGAACCGGTGCCGATGGCGATCACCGACGAGGCGTCCAACATTCGCACCAGCATGCGCAGCAATTCGGCCTGCGCCGCGGATCCTTGGGGAATGCCGGCTTCCTCGGCCGCGGTCCTGATCGCATTGAGTTCGGCAGACTGGCGTGAGAACGCATGATCCTCGACGTACTCCCACGATTTCGCGAGATTGGTATATGACGTCCTATCCATTTCAGCGCTCCTTGATTTGGGCGATCAGCTGCCAGATCTCCTCACCGACATCGATGCCACGCGGGCATTCACGCGTGCAGGCGCGCACCGACTGACACGCGGCGATGCCATCGGCGGAATCGATGGCATCCATACGTGCATCCGTCTGACTGTCGCGTGAATCATTGATGAAACGGGAGGCGGCGATAAGAGCCGCAGGGCCGATGAACGCCTCGCCGCCTGCATATACCGGACAGCTTCCCTCACAGGTGCCGCAGGCTATGCAGTTGCTCAGCAGCTCATACTTGGCGAGCTGCTGGGGATTCTGCAGATATTCGAATGCGTTGATCTTGCCGTCCGCGGTGGTGGCGAGTTCGCCACTGGCCTGCAGATACGGCTTGAGTTTCCTGATTTGGTCAAGCATCTGGTCGATATCGGCGATCAGATCACGCTGCACGGGGAAACCGGGCAGCGGTGCGAGCTCGATGACACCCAAATCGTCGGCATCCTGCGTTTGCGCGGGTTGAACGTCTTCGCCCGTATGACGGAAGCCGTCCTCATCCACCTGTGCGTCGGACGGCTGCTTTGCCCAAGCCTTCACCGTGGCGGTGCACAGAAGCGTAGGCGTGCCGTTGATGGACACGGCATCGGAACCGCACATGCCATGACCACACGAATAACGGAAGGCAAGCGTCGGATCGATGGTGCGCTTGACTTTGAGCAGGCAGTCAAGCACGGTGTCCTCCGGACGCGCCGGCACCACGTAATCCTGCACCCACTGCTTGCCTCGCGGACGCCTGCGCGTGGATCCGGAATCGCCGAAGGGAGAGCTCTTCCTAGCGAACGGCGAGCCGCCTCGTTCACGGCCGCGTTCGGGACGCGGCGTGAACCTGTTCACCCGCAACGTCACCGTTTCCATGCCGTTCTCCATGCCGCTCATATACCTGCCTTTCGATAAAAAACCGTCAACCAGTCTGCCATACGCCGTGCCCAGGGTGTCAGTATTCACGGGCCTTTGGCGGCATGTCCACGATGTGCACCGGCTGCCAGGAGACCTGGCAGGAAACATCCGTCATGGAATGGGCCAGGAAATGCTCGTCGTCACGCTCCGGGAAATCAAGACGCTTCAACGATCCACGGGATTCGTGACGCGCATCGGAGGCGGCGAGCACGGCCTTGCCGAGCTCCAACAGATGGCGCACCTCCCAGATGGCGGTGATTTCCTGATTGAACGTGGGGGAGTCGGAATGCGCATGCAGCGCCTCGGCACGCGGCGTGAGCGTATCGTCCAGCGTAGCCAACGCCTGTTCGATACTGTTCCGGTCGCAACGCACCGCGACCGCCTGCTCCATGACGGATCCCAAATCGGCCATCAGCTGGTACGGATTGTCCGACGACGCATCGTCGTCATCGGACGGCCGCGTCAACAGTTCCTTGACCTGCGCGGAACGCTTGTCGGCAGCCTGCGACACCGCGTCGATAGATGCTTCGTCGGCAGGCTCGGCCATCGGATCGTTCACTGGATTATCGACGACACGTTCAGCCATCGCCTTGCCCGAACGGGTGCCGAAGAGGCAGGCGTCCAACAGCGAGTTGCCGCCCAGACGATTCGCGCCATGCACCGACACGCAGGAGCATTCGCCAGCGGCGAACAGACCGTCCACGACGGCGCGTTCGCCATCGACCCAACGGTAGACTTCGCCGTCGGTGGTGATGGGGATGCCGCCCATGGTGTAATGCGCGGTGGGTTTGACCGGCACATAGTCGCGGGTCGGATCGAGATCGGCATACTGTTCGATGGTCTCCACCACCTGCGGCAGCACCTCATGCATATGATCCGCATCGATGCCGGTCATATCCAGCCAGACACAATCCTTCGGCCCATCCGGATTCTTCGGATCGGCGATTCCTCGTCCGGCGTCGATTTCAGCCATGATGGAACGGCTCACCACATCACGCGCGGCAAGATCGGCATGCCCCGGCGCGTAATGTTCCATGAACGCCTCGCCATCGGAGTCGCGCAGCACGCCGCCTTCCGCACGTGCCGCCTCAGACAGCAGAATGCCGGTATGGGCGAGACCGGTCGGATGGAACTGCACGAACTCGCTATCCTCAAGCTGAAGGCCGGCGGACAATGTCAACGCCATGCCGTCACCGGTCAGATCCCACGAATTCGACGTGGTATGGAACAGACGGCCGGCACCGCCAGTGGCCATCAGCACATTGCGTGCGTGGATGGCATGCGTCTCGCCCTTGTGCGTGTCGAACGCCACCACGCCCTCGACCTTGCCGTGGTCTTCGGAAACCACCAGATCGGTCACATACCATTCCTCGGCGAACTCAACGCCCTCGGCCACGCACTGCTGCCATAGCGAGAACAGAATCTGATGCCCGATGCGGTCGGCCGCATAAGCGGCGCGGCGGACCGGTTCCTTGCCGAAATCCTTGGTATGGCCTCCGAAACGGCGCTGCGCGATATGGCCGTCATCGGTACGCGAGAACGCGACGCCGGCATGCTCCAGCGCGATCACAGTGGCAGGAGCCTGTTCGGCAAGCAGCTTCGCCGCATCCTGGTCGACAAGCCAGTCGCCGCCTTTGACTGTGTCATAGTAATGCCAATGCCAATCGTCTTTCTCCACGTTGCCAAGGCTGGCCGCAATGCCGCCTTCCGCGGAGCCGGTGTGCGAACGCAGCGGCTGCAGTTTGGATATCACCAGGACGTTCGGTTCGATGCCGTCCGCCCTCATGTGGCGCATCCGCTCGCTACGGAGCATTCCCAACGCTGCGGACAGGCCGGCCGCGCCTGCGCCGACGATCACTGCATCATACATATCTTCAACATGCTTCGGACTCATACCACCGATTCTCGCACAAGGTGTGACCTCGCACGTTCGACGCGGCTGAGGTGGAGGTGCCGGGCCTGCTATCGCTGCTCGGCGATGATCCATCCGGACCGCATGCTGATGCGGCCTTCAAGCTCCAAGGAGCCCAGTTCGCGCATGATTCGCGAGATGGGATATTCTCCCGGATGCGTCTTGTCCATTAGATCGAGCAGATCGTCGGCGGAGACGTGGCCGTTTGCTTCGGCGCAAGTTTTAATGGTGGCGAGTATGGCATCGTCGGATTCGTCTGTCGATTCCTGCGGATGTTCGGTGTCATCCGGCAGGTCGACATGTTGCGGGCGATGCGCGCTATGGCATAGTTCGTCGATCTCCGCCAGTGAGCAGACGATGGTGGCTCTGCCGTCTTGGATAAGGCGATTGCAGCCGGTGTTATGCGGCATGGTGATGTCTCCCGGCACGGCGAACAGATTGCGGTTGAGTTCGTTCGCCCAGCCTGCGGTGTTGAGCGCGCCGGAACGCGCACGTGCCTGCGCCACGATCAGAGTGGATGACAATGCCGCGATCAGACGGTTGCGCAGCAGGAACCGTCTTGCCTCCGGCACGGTTCCGGGGCACAGTTCGGAAATCAAAGCGCCCGAATGGCTTTCGATCTGCTCGAACAGGTTCTGGTTGCTTTTCGGACCGATATGGTTCAGTCCGCCAGCGAATACGGCGACGGTGCGTCCTGCCAGCGCGGCGCTCATTTCGTCCATGGCTTTGACCGCGCCCCAATGCGCCGCGGCGTCGGTGCCCAGCGCGCCGCCGGATACCACCAGATGTCCGGCACGCGCCATCCGAAGGGCCAATTCGTGGGCGCTTTGCCTACCGTAGTCGCTTACGCCCCGTGAGCCGACGATACCCACCGGCTCGGGGCATGACACCAGCGCCTTCGGATCGCCTTTGCCCCATAGGCAGAGCGGGGAGGCCCAGTCGGTGCGCAGTGAAAGGTCGTTCAGTTGGCTGGGCCAACAGGGGTGATGCGGGGCGATGATCCACTGCGTGCCGTCTGCTGTGAACCAGTCTCGCAATGCGTCCGGATCCTTGCTGGGCAACGATGCCAGACGTTGCTGCCATGACACCAGCGAGCCATGGAACGAAGCCATTCCGCGGGCGTTGATGGTGCGTCCCCAACGAGTGACGCCGTTGATGAACGCCGCATCCAATGACGTGCAGGCCGCGGCCGTCACGTTTTCGTGATTGCCAGGGCCGCTGTCAGCGATCAGCTGTAGCGCGCTTGCCGCGGAGCCGGTGCCTTTGACCAGCGCGTACATCATCGCGTCGGCGCTGTCCAGGCAGAAGGTGAGCACCGCGCGGGCCAGGGTCTCGTCGTCGATCGTCACCATCATGCCAGCCTCGTTCTCATGGATATTCCCTGCATCATTTCCTCAGGTCCTGGGGAAGTCTTTCCCGCCAGATCGGATAATGTCCACGCAAGCCGCATGGCACGGTCGGCGCCACGCAGGCTCAGCCGCTCGCTCGCCAAGGCGCGGTTGACCAATTCGATGGCCTTGGGGGAGGTGTTGGCTCTCAGCCAGGTGCCGGTAGCCTGCGCGTTGCAGCACCAGCCGAATTCGCGGAACCGTTCCTGCGCCATCTGCCGGGCAACGATGACACGCAGACGTATGGCATGGCTCGAATCGCCGGAGGGAGCGTTCCCCGGACTTATCCGCTCCACCGGAGGCACCTCGATCTGGATGTCGATACGGTCGAGGATCGGTCCGGAAAGCCGGCTGAAATACTTGACGCGGTCCTTTTCTCGGCAGGTGCAGCGCTCGCCGTTGCCGTACGCGTAGCCGCACGGGCAGGGATTCGCCGCCATAATCAGTTGGAAGCGAGCCGGATAGTATGTGGTGCCTTTCGCTCTGGAAATCGCGACATATCCGGATTCCAAAGGTTCGCGCAGCGTCTGCAGCGTACGCGCCGAGAATTCCGGAGCCTCGTCCATGAACAGGATGCCGCGATGCGCGCGGGTGATGGCTCCGGGCTGGGCCAATCCTGCGCCTCCACCCACCAGCGCGGCGGTCGACGCGGTATGGTGGGGCGCCTCGAACGGTGGAACGTCGCTGATTCCGTATCCGGGAAGCGTGCCGCATAACGAACGAATCGAGGCCACTTCAAGCTGTTCCGTCTCGTTCAAAGGACTCATGATGCCGGGAATGCGCGAAGCGAGCATGGTCTTGCCTGTGCCGGGCGGACCGGTCATCATCAGATGATGGCCTCCGGCGGCAGCCACCTCCAACGCCCATTTGGCCGCTTGCTGGCCCATCACTTCGCTCATGTCGCCGGGCGGAGGGCACATGCCCGTGGCGCCGACATCGGCGTTCACGGCATGCGTGGCTTCGGGAATCCGGTAGTCCGCATCGCCTCCCATCAGTTCGATGAGCTCTCCGACATGCCTCACGCCGATCGCCTTGACATCCGGAACGAGACGGGCCTCATCAAGGTTGGCGTAAGGCACGATGATTGTTGCGATTCCCTGCTCCCGCGCATGCAGCATGATGGGCAGCAGTCCGTTGATGGGCAATACGGTGCCGTCAAGATTCACCTCGCCAAGCACGATGGTGCCGGCCAGACAGTCATGGGCGATTGCGCCGGCCGCGCTGAGCACGCTGGCCGCGATGGCCAGATCATGCGAAGAGCCTTTCTTCGGCATGGACGCTGGGGAGAGATTGACCGTGACACGGGTTTCCGGCCATTTGAAACCACTTGCCTGGCATGCCGACTTGACCCGTTCGCGCGCCTCGGACAATGAGGTGTCGGGCAGGCCGATGATGGAGAAATAGGGAAGTCCAGGGGATACGAACGCTTGAATCTGGACGATGAAGGCTTTCAAACCGATCAGTCCTACGGAAAGGGCGCTGCCGATGGCCATCAGAACGCTCCCTCGATATGATGCAGCAAAGGTCTGTCTCCCTGCACCACGACGGTGACGACGTCAAAACGCACGCCACTGTTCGGCATGCGGTGCTCCGGCGCCGTCAGCCATTGCACGGCGGCATGGCGCAGATTGATTTGCTTGGAAGCGGTCACCGCCTCCTGAGGGGTGCCGTAGCGCATCGTACGTCTGGTTTTGACCTCGACGAAAACGATCTGGCCCATCGGATTGCGCGACACGACGTCGAGTTCGCCGTATCGGCAATGCCAGTTGCGGTCGAGCGTCCGCCACCCTTGGCTTTCCAACCATGCGGCGGCGTACTGTTCTCCCAGCTCGCCGATCTGTCGGGAACGCAGCGTGCCGTCATGCAGACGCCGCGCTAGGGAATCGAGAATCTGCTCCGGCGGCTGCGTTGGGGCCGGAACATCATGTGATGATGAATGGTTCATGGCCCTAGTCCAACAGACAGAAGCCACGCATGACAAGGCCGATAGGCTAATGTGGATAACTTACGTATCTCGGGCGTGTCGTGGATAGTCGGTGGATGAGTCGACGCTATCCACACCTATCCACAACACGATCCAAGGCCTCTGTGCGAAAAGAGTGACCGATGAACCGTCAACGACGGGTCAAAGCGGTCAATTCGTCGAGATTGAGTTCGAAGCTCACGCCTCGTTCCTCATGATTCGGCTGATACTGGGTGCTTTCCATCGCATGGCGGACGAACTCGCCGGCGATGTTCGCGGCCTCGGCCAGAGGACGGCCAGCCATCACCGCGCCGCACAGCGCCGACGCGAACGCGTCGCCGGTGCCGTGGGTCATGAACGGCAGCTTGGCATGCGCCAGCTCCTGTTTTCCGGCGACGCCCGTCGAAGCTGACGCCACATAGTTGCGAATCATGCCATCCCCTCGATCGATGCCCTTAAGCACCACGTTCTTCGCGCCGGCGGCAAGCAACGCCCCAAGAATCTCATCCACCTGCGCGTCGTCGATATCCTGGCCTGGATAGTCACGGCCCGTCAAAATGGATGCCTCGGTAAGATTCGGCATCAGCGCATCCGCGCCATCCACCAGCGTGCCCATCGCCCGACATAGCTCAGGAGTGTACGTGGCGTAGATTTCTCCGCCGTCGCCCATCACCGGATCCACCAACCGCAAGGCATGCGGATACTCCGCGTATAGGCGTTTGATGATTGCGACCTGGTCCGCGGAACCAAGAAAACCGGAATAGACGCCATCCAAATCGACGTTCTCCTGACGCCATGCGTCCAGATAGCCGTCCAGAATCTCGGTCGTATCGTGGAACGTGAATACCTCGTAGCGCGTGTGCGCGGAAAACAGCGCCGTCGGCACCGGACAAACGTCGCAGCCGGCCGCCGACAGAATCGGAATGGCCGCCGTCAGCGAACACTTGCCATAACCGCACATGTCATGCACCGCGGCGACGCGCGGAATATACCGCGGATCACGGTCGTACAGAATCTCATCGCTCATATCGGAACCTCTCTTGCGATTTGCCTGCCCATGACTTTAGCCGTTCCCCTGACCTGACGCGCATCCGTTCCTCACGGTGGGTCACCGGCATGTGGGACTTCGGCGTGTCGAATGGTTCCGAATGGTTTTTTCAACGGTTGGGGGAGTGGGGAAAGCCGATGATTCCAACGGTTTATAAGGGGATATAGGCAAGTGCGATAACGTTCGGCTTGCGTTGCGCTCGCCGGCCGGTTTATTGTCGCTACCAACACCTGGCCAAGCGCCCTACACGGCAGGGCGGGTGGCCAACCAAGACGAGAACAACGAACCCTTATCCAAGGAGAGCGCATCATGGCAAACAAGAACTATCGTTTCGAAACCCTGCAGCTGCACGTCGGCCAGGAGCAGGCCGACCCGGCCACCGACTCCCGCGCGGTGCCGATCTACCAGACCACCAGCTACGTCTTCCACAACTTCGACCACGCCGAGGCCCGCTTCGGACTGGCGGACCCGGGCAACATCTACGGCCGTCTGACCAACTCCACCCAGGGCGTGTTCGAAGACCGCATCGCGGCCCTCGAAGGCGGCACCGCGGGCCTGGCCGTCGCGTCCGGCGCGGCCGCCGTGGAATACGCGGTGCGCAACATCACCCAGTCCGGCGACCACATCGTCGCAGCCAAGAACGTGTACGGCGGCACCTTCAACCTGCTGCGCCACACCCTGCCGCGCGACGGCATCACCACCACCTTCGTCTCCGCCGAGAACCCGCAGGAGTTCGAGGACGCCATCCAGGAGAACACCAAGCTCGTCTACTTCGAGACCTTCGGCAACCCGAACGCCGACCTTCCGGACTTCGAGGCCATCACCGCCATCGCCCACAAGCACCACCTGCCGGTGATCGTGGACAACACCTTCGCCTCCCCGTACCTGTTCCGCCCGCTGGAGCACGGCGCCGACGTCGTTGTGGAATCCGCCACCAAGTTCATCGGCGGCCACGGCACCACCCTCGGCGGCGTGATCGTGGAAGGCGGCAAGTTCAACTGGGCCGAAGTGCCGGGCAAGTTCCCGACCCTGACCGAGCCGGATCCGTCCTACCATGGCCTGAACTTCTATGAGGCCCTCGGCGGCGCCGCCTTCGTGACCCGCGTGCGCGCCATCCTGCTGCGCGACACCGGCGCCACCCTGTCCCCGTTCGCGGCCTTCCTGCTGCTGCAGGGCACCGAAACCCTGTCCCTGCGCGTCGAACGCCACGTCCAGAACGCGCTGAAGGTCATCGACTACCTGAAGACCGTGCCGGAGGTCGAGTCCATCTCCCACCCGTCCATCGAAGGCCGCAAGGACAACGACCTGTACAAGAAGTACTTCCCGAACGGCGGCGGTTCCATCTTCACCTTCGACATCAAGGGCGGCAAGGACGCGGCACGCGTGTTCATCGACAACCTGCACCTGTTCAGCCTGCTGGCCAATGTGGCCGACGCCAAGAGCCTCGTGATCCACCCGGCCTCCACCACGCACTCCCAGGAGACGCTGGAGGAGCTCGAGGACCAGGGCATCCACCAGGGCACCATCCGCCTGTCCATCGGACTGGAGAACATCGACGACATCATCGAGGACCTCGAAAGCGGCTTCAAGGCCTTGCGCGAATCCGGTCTGGCCAAGTGACTTTGGTCTGAAACAACTGTCGGGCGGTCCGCTGCACCATGAGAAGGGGGTGTTGCGGGCCGCCCGCTTTGCACTGCGCTTGTAACGCGGATGGGATAAAATTTTCGCTTATTGCGATATGGTATGTCGCAATTTGATACATCGAAAGAAATTCCTTGCGATTTCTTTACAAATCGTAGGAAAAGCAAGATGATTTTGCTATTTTGGTAAAAAAGAGAGAAGAAGACTGTATTATGGCGCAGGACGTCAAGAACGATATCAAGAAAGCTATTCAGGTCAACACCATCCCGTTGATCGCCATCATGACCGCGGTCACCACCGTGCTGACCATGTTCGTGAAGATTCCGACCCCGACCCGTGGATACCTCAACCTGTCCGACACGATGATTTTCTTCAGCTCCTATGCGTTCGGCCCGTGGGTCGGCGGCATCGTCGGCGGTCTTGGACCGGCGTTGTCCGACCTCATCTCGGGATACCCGCAGTGGGCAATCTTCACCTTCATCATCGACGGTCTGCAGGCGGTGCTCGTGGGTCTGCTGGTCCGTGAATTCAAACCGGCCAACGTCGTCATCGGCTCTCTGGTGGCCGGCGTGTGGAAGGTGTTCGGCTACTTCATCGCCGGCGGCATCCTGTCCGGCTTCGGTCCGGCCCTAGGCGAAATCATCGGCAACTCATTCCAGATGGTTGTCGGCCTGATCGTTGGCTTCGCACTGTTCTCCGCGGTGCGCAAGGCTTATCCGCCGCTGGTGCGACTCGGCAACCTCAGCGTCAAGGCCGGCGAGTGATACATTATTGTCTTGCATAAATAAAGCCCGTGGGTTCACCGATGAACGGCGATTCCACGGGCTTTATTTATACATATTCGTTCATATAGTATCCGTAGTGGCTGTGTTCGCGGCCGGTGCAATGGGCTGATGTGCTGAAAGATATGGAGAAGAGCGCATGATCACGGTACGTGATTTGAGTTGGCAGTATGAGCCATTGGTGGATGGCGGCAAGCCGGTGGATAGCCTCAAGCATGTCAGCTTCGATATCAAATCAGGCTCGTTCGTGGGCGTCATCGGACCGACCGGCGCCGGCAAATCCACCCTGTGCATGGCTTTGGCTGGAATCATCCCGAATCTGGCGGACGGCACCATGACCGGACTGGTGGAAGTCAACGGCATGAACACCAGCCGTCATTCCGTATCGGCGTTGTCCGAACGTATCGGCTACGTGCAGCAGGATCCCGAAGCGCAGCTGTTCTGTGCGAGCGTTGAGGATGAGATCGCCTTTCCTTTGGAAAACCGCGGCATCGCACCGGACATCATCGACAAGCAGATCGACGTCATGCTCGATCTGGTCGGCATGACCGGCTACCGCAAGCGCGTGCCGACCAGCCTGTCGGGTGGGCAGATGCAGCGTGTGGCCATCGCGGCGGCATTGGCGGCGGAACCCGACGTGCTCATCCTTGACGAACCGACTGCGGCGCTCGATCCGGAAGGCAAGCAGGAAGTCTTCGATGTGCTTGAACGCATCCGGCAGACCCGTTCCATGACGGTGATCATGGCGGAACAGGACACGGAGCATATCGCCTATTGGGCCGACCAAGTGTTGTTCATGGTCAATGGGGAATTGGTGCGCAACGGCGACGCCAGCCTGTTCGTCCGTGAAAAAGGACTGCTGGAATCCTCCGGCGTGCAGGTCGCGGACGATCCGCTGCCGCAGGTCAAGGCCGTACAGCAGGGCAAAAAGCATAAGAAGGACAAAAAGAATCAGCCGGAACGGTCCAAGGACGTGGTCATCAGTCTGGACCATGTCTCCTACCAATATGAGCGCGGCGGCAACGCATCGAAAGCTCTGGACGACGTGACGTTCGACATCGAACGTGGCTCATTCATCGGACTCATCGGACGTAACGGCTCCGGCAAGACCACACTCGCCAAACATCTGAACGGACTGATCCGACCCACGCAGGGCACGGTGACGGTGGATGGGCTCGACGCCTCCAAACACAGCGTCGGCGAAATGGCGGCCCACGTCGGATTCGTCTTCCAGAATCCCGACCATCAGATCTTCTGCTCCACCACCAAGGAGGAAATCGCATTCGGTCCTACCGCGCTTGGACTGGACGGAGCCACCGTGTTCAAACGCGTCGACGAGATGCTGACGCTGTTCGACCTGCACCGTTATGAAGACGTCTCGCCGGCCACGCTCGGCTACGGCGAACGTCGTGCGGTGGCGCTGTCATCCGTGCTTGCAATGCGCACGCCGATCCTCGTGCTCGACGAGCCTACGGCCGGTCTCGACTACCGTCTCGCAGCACGCTTCCTCGGCACCATCGAGAAACTCAACCAGCGCGGCGTCACCATCGTCATGATCAGCCACGACATGCGCGCGGTATACCGGTACTGCACGCATGTGCTGGAATTGGAGGACGGAAAAGTCGTGCAGTATGGGCCGATCGACAGGTCCGAAGCGGCGCAGAAGCAATCTCGGACCATCCGCAAACCGCGTAAATCCAATGGGCCCGTTTCGGCGACGCATGTGCTGCTGAAAGTCACCAAGCATGAGGAAGGACGACACTGATGGACGCCGATTTGTATGTACCGGGCGACGGCTGGCTGCATCGCGCCGACCCCCGTGTGAAATTCCTCATCACCGTGGTCATGTTGGTGTTGTGCCTGGTATGGCGCAACTGGGCGTTCATACTTGACGTTCTGATCATCGAACATCTCATGCTCATCACCGACGGCGTGCCGCTGAAACGCATCGGCTGGGTGTGGAAGATCCTCGCCGTGATCATCGTGTTCATCGTGGTGCTCTGGCCGATTTTCGACCCATCCGGCACGCACGTGCTGTGGCAGTGGGGATGGCTGAAACTCACGCGAGAGAACCTCGTCATGGCCGCGGTGATGGGATTGCGCATTCCGGCGCTCGGATTCGCGTGCTTCCTCACGTTGTTCACCACCAGCCAGACCAAGCTGATCCGAGGGCTCACCTCCCTGGGCATGCCGTACAAGGCCGGACTCACGCTCGCCACCGCGCTGCGCTACATTCCGGTGTTCTTCTCCATCTTCCAATCCGTATCGGCCGCGCAACGGGCCCGCGGACTCGACTTGAACGGCAAGAAAGACGCCACCGGCAAGAAACGCAACGTATTCGTACGCTTGGTGGACCGGTTCAAATCGTATCTGCCCATCATCATCGCGGTGCTGATCCGCGCCTACAAAATGAGCCAAAGCGTCGGCTGGGCTATGGAATCGCGCGGGCTCAACCTCCAAGGCGTGAGACGCACCTACCGCATACAGCTGAAGATGAGACTCTCCGATTGGATCATCCTTGCGGTCACCGTCGCCGCGACGGCAGGCAGCATCTGGCTGATGCTGTGGCAGTTCTGAGGCAGGCCAATGTTCCAGAACGAACAACGCATCACCATCACAGCACGCGACCTGAAAGTGGTCTCGGCCCTGCAATGCGACGGCCGTATGACCATGCAGGCGCTTGCCGACAAAATCGGCATTTCCGTCTACGCGGCTACGGAAAGCTACCGCAGGCTTACTGAATCCGGCATCATGAGCATCGTCCCGGTGTGCAATCCATTGAGTCTGGGCAATTACAGCCAGGTGCTGGTGGGACTTCGTCTCGACGGGAGCAGGGATGAGGCTCTTGCCATGCTCCAATCCATGCCACAGGTCACCTACGTGGTCTGCGCTCTGGGGGATGCCGACATCATCGCTGAGGCTGTGGTGTATTCGGCTGAAGGCATGGATCATTTCCTCAAACATGGTCTGCGCGCGTTGCCGGGATTGTCCCGTCTGCAGGTGTTCTCATGCGGACGGCTGGTGCTTGATGACCACAATGTCAGCGTGGTGAACCGTCTGCTCGCCGCGCATGGCGAAACCGGCTTCCTGACCAAACGCGAGGCGAGTGTCGGCACCGATATTCCCTCGCATCGTCTGGATCCACGGTTCGTGCACACATTCAACGAACTGCAGAAGGACGGCAGGGCCAGCTATGCGTCGTTGGGGGAGCGTCTCGGCGTGACCCATACGGCGATTCGCGGCCGCATCAAAAAACTCGAAGATTCCGGCGTGATGCGCATTATGGCCACGGTAAGCCCCATGCGTTTGGGAGGATTCCGACAGGCATTCCTCGGACTTGGAGTGAAACCTCCATATCGGCTTGACTCCGAACAGCTTCTGGCCATCGACGAAGTGACGTACGCGATGAGTGGTGTCGGATTGAACGGTGCCGATTACCTGATTGAAATCATCGCCGACAACGATGAGGACCTATGGCGCGTGGTGGACGAATCCATTCGCCCATTGCCAGGCGTGGAACAGACCTGGTGGGCGTCCACCGTCAGTGTGGAGAAGGAGTCGTATTGGCTTGAGCCGCCGCACGAAGGCGTATTGCTAGGCGATTGACGATTGCCCGATGCTTGGAACATGGTTTCTGATCATCCAGTTTTCGCTGTTCCCGCGTTGATCTCATACTCAAGGATGAGTCGCGGTTCAGCAGGATTTCAGACCAACGCATGATGCCGTTGACGTCGAATGTTCCGTATGTTGGAAGTAACTTCACAAAGAAAGGAACTTCCATGGACATCAGGGACGCCATCAAAGCCAATAACACTGCCATTGAAGCCATCGATCTTGTCAAGGACTACGGTTCCGGAAGCAACGCGGTGCATGCGTTACGTGACGTCAATATCGCCTTCGAACAAGGAAAATTCACCGTCATCATGGGCCCCTCCGGCTCTGGCAAATCCACGTTGATGCACACGCTGGCCGGACTTGATTCGGCCACTAGCGGACACGTCATGTTCGACGGCAAGGATCTGACCCGCATGAACGACGACCAGCTCACCCTGCTGCGCCGCCATCAGATCGGTTTCATCTTCCAAAGCTTCAATCTGCTGCCGATGTTTACTGCCGAACAGAACATTCTCATGCCCTTGACCTTGGCTGGGGCGAAACCAGACCGACAGTGGTTGCGTCTGCTGGTGGAAACGCTTGGCCTTAAGGAACGTCTTAACCATCGTCCGAACGAACTATCGGGAGGCCAACAGCAGCGTGTGGCCATCGCGCGAGCATTGATCACCAAACCGAAACTGGTGTTCGCAGACGAGCCCACCGGCAATCTTGACTCTGTATCAAGCGCCGAAGTGTTGAGCTTCCTGAAACGTTCCGTCAACGAACTTGGCCAAACCATCATCATGGTCACGCATGATGCGGTCGCCGCGTCTTACGCCGACCGTGCGCTCGTGTTCGCCGACGGCCAGATCGTGGCGGACGTGAACAAGCCGACAGCAGACCAGATGAGTGAACTGCTGATGAAGGAACGCGAAGCCGCCACAATGAATGTGGCTTCCGCGAGACATTCCCGCTAAACGCACTGTAGAAGCATTCGAAGAAGGAAACAGAATTAACCATGTGGTCCATCACTTTGAAACTCATGCGAAAAACCAAGCGTATGCTCATACCCGCAGGCATCGCCATCATGATCGGCACGGCGTTCATCGCCAGCACCTTCCTGTTCGGCAATGCCATGAACGACTCCCTGACACGGCAGATGACCGCCATGTTCGGAAACGCCAACTATGCGGTGACCGTCAACAGCTCCGACCTGAGCGATGAGGAACTCAACGAAGCGTACTCCAGCACTGTCGGCGACTTCCATCTCGACCAGATCGCCGGCATCGAAGGGGTTGACGGTGTCCGCGCCTCGGTGGAAACCGGCGTCAGCGTTTCCAGGGGGGACAGCGCCATCAGCGGCGAGATCATCTCTACCGCGGCACAGAAGAACATGCTTCCCGTGAATATTACGGAAGGGGACCAGCCGAAGGACTCCAACGAAGTCGCACTGCCGGAAGACATGGCGAAACAGCTGAACGTCGGCATTGGCGACACTGTAAGACTGACCTCCCAATATGCGGTAAGCACCGATGGCAAAGCCAAAGCGGACAACGTGCGCGTGGTCGGACTCACCTCCGATCCGAACGGCGCCTACTCGTACTATGGTGGTGCGATCGTAGGATCCGACAATCTGCTTGCCGCAATGCAGGGAACGGACGATTTCGACACCACCGGAACAACAACGGTATACCTCGACCTTGCCTTGGATGGAAATAGCGTATCCGCAAAAACCATCAACAGTGTGAAAGCGTTGCTGCCAAAGCATTTCGATCTGATGTCGCGACAGCAGGTCAGTGACGAAAGCATCAAATCCTTAACCGGCAACCAAACCAGCATCGTCACCACATTCCTCATGTGCTTCGGCGTGCTTGCCATGTTCGTGGCGGCACTGGTGATCGCCAACACGTTCCAAGTACTCGTGGCGCAACGCCGCCGCACACTCGCCTTGCTGCGCACCATCGGCGCGAAAAAAGGCCAGCTGTATGGTTCCGTGCTGTTCGAAGCGGCAGTGCTTGGCTTCGTCGCATCCGTGCTTGGCGTGATGCTGGGAAGTCTGCTCATGTGGGGCATGTGCGTCAGCGACATCATGCAAGAGGGTATGCGATTCAATTTCTCTTGGCAGGCCGCCGTCATACCTATTCTCTTCGGTATTGTGGTGACGGTGCTCGCATCCCTGGGATCCGCACGTTCCGCTACTGCGGTGACGCCATTGGAGGCATTGCGCCCGATTGAACTGACCGACAACCGTCGTTCCAGCCTCACGCGAGCCATAATCGGTATTCTGATGGTGGTGGTCGGTATCGCCATGGTGGTATTTTCCATCTGGCGGGTACAGGCCACCAATGGCGGCGAGGATGCGAGCAGCGATCAATTCACGATGATTCTGCTCGTAGCCATCGCCGGCGCCGCACTGGTGTTCCTCGGAATGGTGGTCACAGCGGTGTTCTGGATGCCGGCCCTCATGAAGGGCGTTGGAGCGTTGGCCTCGCTGACAGGACCTTCCGCAACGGTTGCGCACGCCAACATTCAGAAGAATCAGCGACGCATCGCAGCAACCGGTGCCGCTCTGCTCATCGGCGTCACCCTGGTTTCCACCATCGCAACCGGTGCCGCCAGCGCCAAAGAGACTATGAATGGTGCGCTCGCCACCCGTTATAGCGTCGACATCGTGGCCATGGGCGATGACATCAGCCAGCAAATGGTCAAGGATGTAGCCGACATCAACGGCGTGTCCGACACGTTGTATGCGCCGGCGGTTTCCGTGACCTTGGAGAAAGCGGATGGAACCCAGCCTACGTCCGCATTGCTGGTCGGCGTGAAGAATATCGATCAGGTCAAGCAGGTCATGCGTGCCAACTTGGGTAACGCCTCCATCGACAGTGATGGCGTGCTCATGCCAACATACAATGCGCAAACCGGCAAGGAACTGCAGTTCGCCAATGGTACGGCTGATTTCTCTACCGAATGGAACCAGGACGGCGACGCTACGCGTTCGCTGACATTGCAAGCAAACCAAGCCGACTACCGTCGCGTATCCGCACAGTATGGAGCTGTCGGATTCGTGGATGAAAGCCATTTCACCAATGGTGACCTCGATGCCGCCACCCATGTGCTGCTGGTCAAGGCGGATACTGACAAGTCGGGAGTTTCCGTTGACGGCATCTACAACGACATGCAGGCCGCATTGGAGAAGAGCACTGATGCGACAGTGACCGGACCGATCGCCGAACGCATCGTATGGGCGAAGATGATCGACTCCATGATGATGCTTCTGGTGGGATTGATCGCTGTGGCTGTGCTCATCGCACTTGTCGGCGTGGCGAACACGCTGTCCCTGTCGGTGATCGAACGCACCCGCGAATCGGCCACCCTGCGCGCCATCGGCATGACCCGCGGCCAGCTCAGGGCATCGCTCGCCATCGAAGCGCTGCTCATCTCGCTCGTCTCCGGCATCGCCGGCATCCTGCTCGGCACATTGTTCGGCTGGCTGGGCGCATACGTGGTGTTCAGCCTGTACGGCACCGTGGTGTTCCCCTTCGAATGGGGCGTCAACGGCATCGTGCTCGCCGTGGCCGCCGTGGCTGCGTTGCTCGCCAGCATCGCACCTGCCCGCAGAGCGGTCAAAGTACCGCCTGTTGAGGCGCTCGCAGAAGCTTAGGCGATAAACGAAATGCTCCTTCGAAAGAAGGAGCATTTTTGTTGCCGAATACGTTTTATGAAGATTTTATACGAGATGGTTTTCATAGGCGAACACGACGGCTTGCACGCGGTCGCGCGCATTGATTTTCGACAGAATATGCGCGACATGCGTTTTCACGGTAGGCAGGCTGATGAACAGCTTGTCCGCGATCTCCTGATTCGACAGGCCATGCGCGATTTCGATGAGCACCTCGCGCTCGCGGTCGGTCAGTTCGTCCAATTCCGGATCGGTGTACATAGTTGCCGTCGAAGCGGAAGCGGACGTTGCGGAAACGGGCGCTGCGGCGGCCATTCCTGCGAAATCGCCATCCATCATCTTCTCTATAAGCCGTTTCGTGGCGGATGGCGCGATGATCGCGTTGCCTTGGTACACGGTGCGAATCGAATTGAGCAGCGTCTCCGGTTCCGTGTCCTTCAGCAGGAAGCCGGACGCGCCGGCGTTGATCGCGGCCATCACGTATTCGTCCAAATCGAATGTCGTCAGAATGATCACACGGGTATGCGCATCGTCAAGCGCGCTGCCATCGGGTGCGAAACGATGCTGCAACGCGCTGATCCGACGTGTCGCCTCAATGCCGTCCATACCGGGCATACGCACGTCCATCAGCACCACGTCGGGATGCAGCGTCTCCGCCAAAGCCACCGCTTCCGCGCCATCGCGCGCCTGGCCGACAACCGCCATATCCGGTTGCGAGCCGATCACCATAGCAAAACCGGCACGTACCAATTCCTGATCATCGGCGATGACCACACGAATCTTCTGTTCTTCACTCATACTCTCCACCTTATCGGCATCGTTCCGCTCACAGCGCGAAACAACCCCTTAAATCTCCCTGAAAAACTTGAACCGGCTATCGAGACACGCGCTGCAGCTGCTCCTCCAGCGGTGCTGCAGGCCTCAACTGCAGTTCGCTCGCGCTACCGGCGTGAGTGTCATCGCTGAAACCAGTCTCACGAAGCACGCCAAGCAGTTCGCGCATACGCTTAAGCGCGGCACGCCCCTGTTCTCCAATGGCTTTGAACGCTGTGGAAATCTCATCGGCGGTCGGCTCCTTGCCTTGTGCTTCGGCGCGATCCAGCATGCGAATGCCATCGACGGCTTGATTGATCACGCTGTTCAACGTGGCAGTGACTTCAGCCTGAATGCTGGCACTGATACGGTCGCGCTCCATATTCGCCGCGAGAATACGCTGTTTCTCCTGCTCGGCCATCAGCGCTTCCTCTCGCGCCTGCAACACCAGTGCGTTGGAATCACTGGAACGAGCCCAACGTGCCCACGCCATAATGCCGGCGCACAGCATCAACACCGCAACCGTATACATAACGCCGGTAAAGAACGCTGCACCACTACTTGCCGTGGCTGAAACCGGTTTTGTCAAGCCCACGGAAGCGGCGATGGCGTCGAACAAGGTAGTGTATCCATGTTGGTCGGCTGCGATTTTCAAGCCCATCAGAGCCGAACAGGTGACAGCGGCAAGACCGGTCCAACGCCATGCGTGTTCACGCCCATACAATACGGCTGAATACAGTGCGCACAGCGACGCTACGATGTGCCCGACTTCAATCGATCCCAAAAACACCAATTGCACAACCGACAATACGAACACAATAAGCGCGCAAGTCTCGGGGAACCTGCGACGAACGGCCAGCGCCAATACGCAGCAGGTGGCGATCGCGCGCGAGAGTTGCATGTCTCGTGGACTATCGGAAAAGAGCGAAACCGACATGGGATTCAGTAGCGCAACCAGTAGCAGGGCGCCGACGGCATCCATCAGTACATAATGACGTTGCGTCCACGCGGAAACACGTTCCACCCAATTCGAACTGCGCGCATTGGACGTATTTGCAAGTTCCACGGATTCCAGTTTCAATGATTTGAGCAAATCACGCAGATTGGGCGCGGTGATGCGCAGATGTTGCAGAGCGTTCGAACGATAATTGCGACCGGCCGATTGTGTGGTTTCCTGCGTTTGCTCCGAAGGCTGATTTGGTATTCGCGCCGATATGCTGACGGCTATGTTGCGTGTGATTGCTTCGTCGGATAATTTCGCTTTGCTGGATATGGCAGTTGTGTTGCAAGATTCAGACTGTTCCGAGGCATACTGTTCGCCGGTTTCGTCTGTCGCCGGCTCTTTACCGCCGTAAGGCAGGGTGGCCATGACTTCGAAGCCTCCGCCAAGTCGAGGGCCGGCCTGCAATGAGCCTCCGGCCGATTCGATACGTTCCCTCATGCCCAACAGGCCATAGCCTGGAGTATGTCCGTCGATACTGGCCGCGGCTCCGCGACCATTGTCAGTGACGGTCAAAGTGAACGAATCGTTGTTCCATGATTCCTTGATATACACATCGACATGCGGTCCCGCATACTTGCGGATATTCGTCAGCGCTTCCTGAACCACATGGTAGGAGGCCGTCGAGGCCTGCTCGCCGAGCTGTTCCGGGCTGGCGGTTCCGGTGATGCTCCGTTGGATTCGAATGTCTGGGGAGACGGTTCGCGCTTGTTCCACAAGATTGTCGATATCGTTATAATCGGCGTGCGGTGAGCCCCCAAACACTCCCAGAAGACGTTGCATGTCATGCAATGCTCGTTCCGATTCATGCCGAATCGTCTCCATGGTGTTTCGGGCTACTGCAGGATCATGCGTACCCGCATAGCGGCCACCATCAGACTGCACGATGATGATCGACAGGGTGTGTGCCACCACATCGTGCATGTCGCGTGCGATACGTGCACGTTCCGCCAACGCCGCGATATCACGCTCATCCTGATCTCGCGCGGCGATTGCCTCATTGCGTTCCCGCATCATGCGAACGGTTGCCATGCGCGCACGATGCCAGAACGACATAACAATGGTAGAAATAATGCATACTTCAATCGGCGTTAGTGCCAGCATGTATTGCGCCATCATGCCGGCGACTTCCGACATGGATGTTCCCGTGTAAATGGAACCGATGATGTCTTCCGTGACCATAGTGTCGTTCGGATTTGAGCTATTCCAGCTGCTCCATGTATGCACTTTGCCTCCGGTGAGCAGTGGTCCATTGGTCATGGTCCATGCTATCAGCGCCGAAGCCAGAAGACCGATGGTCAACGCCAGAATAATGAAGGCTTTCGTGTTTTTGGGATTGCCATAGACGATCACCGAATACAGCATGAACAATGCCAGAATATCGGCGCCCAACAGGCATGGGCCGAATATGAGATGCGCCAAGGTTAATGCCACGCAGAGCAATGCGCCGGTCTGCGGCCGCCATCGACGAATCAGCAACGGAACAAGCATTGCCGCTTCCCATGCCATCTGCATGGAAGGCTTAAGGTCAAACAGCAATCCCGGATTATAGGTGATGCCGCCGGTCACGCCGAACAGCAGAACACCTATGACAAGCGTGATGATGAGATCGCCTGCGAAGACATGACCATGCATCCACGACAAGAGACGCTGCTTGAGATTCGACATACGTTCCACCCTAGCGCCAGATATGCTGTGACGCCATCATGCGCGGGAATGAAATAGCGGCAGGATAAAGCCGCTTTTGTGAGGTAAGGTTGTCTCCGCATGTGGGTGGGATGGAAGCCATCAAGAAGCCACTACCCGCATTGAACATGCCGATGACGCCAAAGGGAAGGTGAATGCATGACGTTGCTGAGCGAATACTACGTGCCCGGATTGCATATTGAGGATCGTTCCATCAAGGTGCCGTTGGATTGGACGGGTCACGAGCCCGGTCATGGGTTCGATGGCGAATCGATCAGCCTGTTCTACCGTGTGGTCACCGCTCCCGAACATGTGCATGATGATCTTCCGCTGCTCGTGTTCCTGCAGGGTGGTCCCGGTGGTTCCGGCCCCCGTCCGCTCGGTCCAAGTTCCGATGGTTGGATTGAGGAAGCGATCAAGCATTTCCGCGTGGTATTGCCGGATCAACGTGGTACGGGGCGTTCGTCTCGTGTCGACACGCATGTGATTGAGGGCATGGACGGCGACGGCAAGGCCGGTGCCGCGTTTTTGAAGCGTTTCCTCGCTGATTCGATCGTTCGTGATTTCGAGCATCTGCGTCGCACCGAATTCGGGGGCGCACGTTGGGTCACGCTTGGTCAAAGCTATGGCGGATTCCTGACATTGACGTATCTTTCGCTGTTCCCGCAAGGGGTTATCGCCAGCTTCACTACGGGCGGTATTCCGCACGTTCCCGCCGATGCGACCGACGTGTACCGTCATACGTTCCCGCGCATGGCGGCAAAGACGAAGCAGTTCTACGAGCGCTACCCGATCGATATCGAACGTGCCGCTACGGTTGCCGACATACTGCGATCTCGCAAGGTCACATTGCCGAACGGCGATCCGCTTACGGTGGAACGTTTCCAATGCTTGGGATCCGATTTCGGCATGAAGCCAAGTTTCGAACGCGTGCATTGGATTCTTGACCAGGCATTCCTCGACGGCGACGGTTCGGCCTCGACCTCGGCGGAACTGTCTGACGAATTCCTGTCTTCCGTGATGGATGCGACCTCGTCTCGCCCGCTGTACTGGCCGTTGCAGGAGTTCATCTACGCCAACGGCGAGCTGGAAACGCCGATTTGCTGGGCCGCCCAGCGCGTGCGCGGCGAGCATCCGGAATTCGCGGGTGACATCCGTCCGCTTAATTTCACCGGCGAGGCCATGTTCCCGTGGATGTTCGAGCAGGAACGTGCGTTGCGTCCGTTCAAACCGGCCATGGACGTGCTTATGGAAGACACGCATTTCGGCACGATCTACGATGCCGACCAGTTGGCGCGCAATGAGGTTCCGCTGCAGGCTGCCGTCTATTTCGACGACATGTACGTAGATTCTGGATTGCAGCTCGACACGCTGTCCCGCGTCGGTCGTTCACATTATTGGACCACCAACGAATTCGAGCATGACGGCGTGCATGGTTCCGTGGTCTTCAAACGCCTGTTCAACGAAGCACTGAACAGGGGAGATCTGGAAGAACTGTTCTGACGCAGACAATCCATCCATATATCGATATCAAATAGGAACCGGGAACAACAAGGAGAAACCATGTCCAACCCAACCATCGGATTCATCGGATACGGCAACATGGCACAGGCCATTGCCGAAGGACTTGTCGCGGCAGGTGCAATCGACGGTACTGACATCGTGGCGTGCGCCGCGCATTACGACAAACTGGAGAAAACCACGGCGAAGGTTGGTGCCACACCGCTGCGCACCGCTGCCGAAGTCGCAGACGCGGCCGACGTTGTCATCATCGCCATCAAACCGTACCAGATTGAAAGCGTCATCAAACCAATCGCCGGCGCGCTCGCTAACGAAAGCACATTCGTCGTATCCATTGCGGCAGGCTGGGATCTCGCCAGATACCGTGAACTGTTCGGCGCCGATTTCGGCGCGATGCACATCCAGTGCACCATTCCGAACACGCCGATGGCCGTCGGCAAAGGCGTGCTCGTCACGGAAACCGACAACACGCTGACCGACGCGCAAAACGAGACGTTCGAAAAGCTGTTCTCATCGATCAGCCTCATCGAACGCGTCGACTCCGCGCATATGGGCATCGGCATGTGCATCGCCGGCTGCGCGCCCGCATTCACCGACATGTACATCGAGGCGCTCGGCGACGCGGGCGTGAAATACGGTCTGCAACGCGCCACCGCCTACCGTCTGGCCGCAAAGATGGTGGAAGGCGTCGGCGCACTGTACCTGGCCAACGAAACCCATCCGGGTGCCATGAAGGACGCCGTCTGCTCTCCAGGAGGCACCACCATCAAGGGCGTCGCATCGTTGGAGGAAAGCGCGTTCCGCGGTGCGGTCATCAAAGCGGTCGACGCCATCGAAGCCTAATACTAAGCTAAGGAACCATGTCTCTTACTATCGGAATCGTCGGACTGCCGAACGTCGGCAAGTCCACCATGTTCAACGCATTGACCCGTAACAACGTGCTGGCGGAAAACTATCCGTTCGCCACCATCGAGCCGAACACCGGCATCGTGCCGCTGCCGGACAACCGTCTGCCGGTGCTCGCCAAGCTCGTGCACACCGAGAAGATCGTGCCGGCAACCGTCACCTTCGTCGACATCGCAGGCATCGTCAAGGGCGCCTCCGAAGGCGAAGGCCTGGGCAACAAGTTCCTCGCCAACATCCGCGAGGCCGACGCGATCTGCGAGGTCGTACGCGCCTTCGAAGACGACGACATCGTCCACGTCAACGGCAAGGTCGATCCGGCCGACGACATCGACACCATCAACACCGAGCTCATCCTCGCCGACCTGCAGACCATCGAGAACGCGCTGCCGAAGCTGGAGAAGGATCTGCGCGGCAAGAAGATCGAGCCGGCCTACATGGACGCCGTCAAGCAGGCCAAGGAGATCCTCGAAGCCGGTGAGACCATCGACAAGGCCGCCCGCGAAGGCCGCTTCGACAAGGACTCCGTCTACGACCTGCACCTGATGAGCGCCAAGCCGTTCATCTACGTGTTCAACGTGGACGATTCCGAACTGCAGAACCAGGATCTCAAGACCAAGCTCGCCGCCTCCGTGGCTCCGGCTCCGGCCATCTTCCTCAACGCGCAATTCGAAGCCGACCTGACCGAACTCGACGAGGACGACGCGCGCGAAATGCTCGCCGACGCCGGCCTTGAGGAATCCGGCCTCGACCAGCTGGCACGCGTCGGCTACGACACGCTCGGTCTGTCCACCTTCCTCACCGCAGGCGAGAAGGAAGTGCGCGCATGGCAGATCCACAAGGGCTACACCGCCCCGCAGGCCGCCGGCGTGATCCACACCGACTTCGAAAAGGGCTTCATCAAGGCCGATATCGTCTCCTATGACGATTTCGTGGCCGCCGAAGGCTCCATGACGAAGATCAAGGAGGAAGGCAAGCTCCGTCAGGAGGGTCGCGACTACGTCATGCAGGACGGCGACATCGTCGAATTCAAGTTCAACGTCTCGAAGTAAGTGTTTCTCTGGCTCCCCTCTTTGAGAGGAGCTGTCGCTACAAGCGACTGAGGAGCGGCACGGATAAGGCCTGAGAAGTCGTCTTCTCAGGCCTTTGTCATGACATTGTTCTGCAAGGACTGGCTGCTGCAGCAGCATAATGTGTGTTTTATTATTCGGCCTTGACGGCTTGCTGGTCAATCCAATTGTTGACGTCGGTGACCGCCTCGTCAAGGGTTGCTTTGGCGGCTTTGTAGTATTTGGAATCTACAGGTTGACGATTTCCGCTCCGAACGGCCAGAGCGCAAGCTTGGCCATCTTGAACGATTGCAATCCGAACGGAATACCGATAATGGTGATGCAGTTGAGCATGCCGGCTCCCAGATAGCCGAGCGCCATCCACCAGCCGACCAGCACCACCCACAGGATGTTGGCCAAGGCAGAGCCGACTCCGCCGCCGTATTGCACGGTTGCGCCAAACGGCGTCAGGGTGAGTCCCGCCATCTTGAACGCTTGAATGCCGAGCGGGATGCCGATGATGGAGATGCACAGAATCAGTCCCACCACTGCCCATCCGATTGCGATGGCCAACCCACCAAGAATGATCCACAGGATATTGCCGAGAACTCGCATGATTAGTCCCTTTCCGATTCCGGTCGATGCCTCGCATGTTCAGCTTCACTATTTTGCCAGACAGCATGACGGAAACACGAGACATAACCCTTAGCTCGCCCCTGATTCATTCTCGGACCGCTATTCAGGCGGATCGTATGCGGTAAGCCCAACCCTTTTGTGAAGATTTTGTGTATTGTCGGGCATACGTGGTTTTCACCGTCGATTTGAATGATGATAGGCTTCTCGATGTCTGCCGTACGAAAACCCATCAAGGAGATGCCATGAACCTGTATCGCTACGCGATGTTCATCGCACGCGCCTGCCGTGGGTCGTTCGTCGGCAATGTTCTGTTTGCCAATCCACAAACGGCCCTATTCTCGATGCTGGTGTAGCGGGGACACGCCTTATGCCGGGATGTACCGATGGCCCATCCGCAGTCGACGTCGCATGAATCGCTCACCATAGCCATCAACTTACGCAAAGCCGCGAATCGTTTGCCGTATATGAATGCGGAACGGATGGCGGCTTTTCCTTTACCCCGGACTCATCAGTGTCCCCGCGTCTTGACACAAGCATGGGGCCGGATCGCCCACACATGCCGTTACCAACAGAAGGAAATGCTGTGACCTCACAGAAAACCGCGGAACTCGGGTCCGCCTCCAGTTCCGTAAAGCCTATTGATCCGCACACCCGATTCATCGTCGTGGGCGTGATCGTCGTCGGCTCGTTCATCGCGCTGCTCAACCAGACCGTCATGTCACCGGCCTTGCCGGCACTGATGCGTGATTTCAATATCACCACCGGCACCGTGCAGTGGGTGACCAGCGTCTACATGCTGGTCTCGGGCATCATGGTGCCGATTTCAGGCTATCTGATTGATAAATTCTCCACCCGAAAGCTCTTCGCCGGAGCTCTTGCCACTTTCATGGTCGGCACACTGCTGTGTGCCGTCGCGCCGAATTTCGTGCTGTTGCTCGTCGGACGCATACTGCAATCCGCCGGCTCCGGCGTGCTGTTGCCATTGGTCGCCGTAGTGCCGATGCTCGTCTATCCGCCGGATAAGCGCGGCACCGCCATGGGCATGGCCGGTATCGTCATGGCCGCCGGCCCGGCTATCGGCCCGGTTGTCGGTGGTCTGATGATTGACAGTTTCGGATGGCGCCCGATGTTCATTGGCATCGCAGTCGTGGCACTGGTCATCCTTGTCGGAGGCACGATGATGCTCAAGAACGTCAGCGAGTTGAAGAACCCAAAGCTCAACATCCTGTCCGTGATGCTTTCGACCATCGCGTTCGGTGGCCTGCTCTATGGCTTCTCGTCCGCTTCCACGATGGGATGGGCCAGTCCGGTCGTCATTACTTCAATCGTCGTTGGTCTTGTGGCCTTCGTCGCATTCGTATACAAGCAAGTCAAGCTCGATGAGCCATTGTTGCGCGTTGACACCCTTGCCACCCGCAACTTCCGCAACTCCGCGATTCTGGTCACTCTGATCAACGCCGCAGTCGCCGCAACCAACGTGACGTTGCCTATCTTCATCCAGAATGTACTCGGCCAATCCGCCACCGTCACCGGCATGGTCATGCTGCCCGCCGCGGCGGTCGGCATCATCCTGAGTCCGGTCGCCGGTGCCGCATTCGACAAATTCGGCCCGCGCGGCGTGGGCATCGGCGGCCTTGCGCTCATGACCATCTCTCTTGGTCTTCTCGGCACCATCAACACCAGGACATCAGTGCTGTTTGTCGCCGTGTTCTGCGCATTGCAGGCATCCGGTCAGGCTATCGCCAACATGCCGATCAACACTTGGGGCGTCAACGCTTTGCCGAACGACATGATCGCCCATGGCAACGCCATCGCCAACACCGGCCGCCAGATCGCGGCAGCCATTGCGACCTCGCTTCTGGTCACCGCAGAAACATCCGTGACCGCCTCGCACATGTCCCAGGGTGTGAAGTCCGCCACGGCCAGCGGCATCGCGTTCTCCTACCTGCTGTGCGCCGCCATCTCGCTGGTCGCCCTGATCATCTGCATCTTCACCGTCACCAGCCGTGCCAAGGAGAAGGCCGCACGCAACGCCAAGGCCTACGAGGCGCAAGCCTCCGCCGAAGTCGCGGCCGAAACCACTGAAGGCCAGCCCGTCGAGCATCACTACGCCGGCGCATACGTGGCCCCCGCCGCCTCCCTGTTCAAGCAGGCCCAGGAACAGTCCATCGGCGGGATCATGGACGATCAGCCCTACAGCTGCCTGGACAGCGATGACATCACGCATGTGGTGCGCGAGTTCATCCGCCTCAACGTCTCCAGCCTTCCCGTGGTGAACGGCGATGGCAGGCTCGTCGGCTTCGTCAGCGACGGCGATGTCCTGAAATCGATTGCCACCTATGAATCCCGTACGGTTCCCACCGGCACCGGTTCGACGATGGTGGTGTTCGACGACGAAACCGTGGCCTCCAAGGTGCAGGCGCTCTCCGGCAAGAAGGTGATGGACATCGCCACGCGTAAGGTCGTTGCCGCCACGCCCGACCAGCATGTTGGAGAGGTGGCCCGAATCCTCGCCAAGAAGCAGTTCAAGAAACTGCCGGTGGTGGATGGTGATGGCAGACTCGTCGGTGTGATCCGCCGTAAGTCCGTGATGGAACATGCCTTCGACGCGCTGTTCCCAAAGGATGATCGGTGATTCGGCGTCATCATCGTCCGCAACAACATGCGCGTGGTCGCCTTCGGCATCACTCTGGTGGGCGTCTCCGTCGTTGGTCTTGGCGTGGTCCACAATCTGCTGGCGTATTTGCTGATTAATGTGGTGAACGGTTTGGCTTCGGCCATCTGCATGGGCCCGATGCGCACCATCATCCAGACCGAGACCGATGAGAAGATGGTGGGCCGTGTATTCGGCCAGGCACGGCGCAACACTAGTGTCGATGCGGCGCGTAACGCGGCCTGATGGCGATTAAGCCGAACTACCAAATTTGTGCGTACGACTCGTAGGACGTGTAGTCCGGCAAATCGTACACCAGTATCGAGAAAGGCATGGATTGGCCATTGTCCGGCCAATCCACAAATGCCATTTCTCCATAGATGATGGCACCTTGCTTATCCCGCAACACTAGGGAAACCTTGATCTGCTGTCCATCTGAAGGCTTGAAACCATCGGTCACGGTGCGGACTTCGCCATTGAAGGTCGTGCCGCCGTCGTTGTTGCGCACTTTGGAGATTCCGCTGATGGGGAAAGTGGCAGTGCCTTGTGCTTCCGTGACGTTGTACTCATTCGGACTGAGCGCAACGAAGTCCACGGTGGCCGGTGCGGTACCTTGACCCGCTTGCCCGGCGTTATATATAGTCTGATTCGGGAACGCCATATTCAGCGTTTGCGTCTGCGAGAACACGATGGAGCCGTCTTTGGTTCGCCGGTGATGGCGACTTCTGGATACTGTACCTGCAGGGTTGTGCTGGTGTTGCGCAGGGCGAATGCGTAGCTAACGTACCCCTGTTGGCTTACAGACCAACCGGATTCCACCAGCTCCAGCGGATTGTCGGCAACCGCGTCGGTGCCGCTTGTGCCGGTACTGTTATTGCCGCCAATGTGGCGGCACTGGGCTTGCGTTTTTCGGCAGTGGCATTGTCGGCAGCGTTGCCACAGCCTGTATTGACCGGGGCATTGTCGGCAACGGCCTCGCCGTCCTGCTCTTGGACGCGCCGTTCGCGAATGCGTTGCTCAATGGGATCGTCGACCAAAGTCTGGATGATGCGTGCCAGATCGCGGTCTCAGACTGCATCCCACTTACCGACGTCCAACAATTGGGGTGCGGTTCAGTTCCGTGAAAAACACTCTTGTGCTTTGCTTCGTTTCCTGCTATGTGTGAAAACATGGATAATACGCATGCTCGCCGCTTCGATGACACGGTGCGGCGTCGGGCGGGGGAGCGCGGCGCCATCATGACGCTGCGCGACTGTCCGCGCGCCATGCGCGTTGTCGTGGACGGCATCGACCTGGATGACCGGCACCGGTTCCGCCTATGTGAGATAGGATTGGCTCCGGGCGCGGGTTTACGGGTCATGCAGCGGAGCGCTTTCGGCGGAAGGGTCGTCGCATTCGGAAACGAACGTGTCGCGGTGGACGGCGGCACCGCGCGTGCCGTCCGGGTACGGTTCGCGCGGGATGAACATGCGCAAGACGACGTTGCGTAACGCGAAGAGAACGGGAATATGCGCGAATGTTGAATCTACGGAACCTGAGGGGCGGCGACTGCTGCCGTTCGCAGAATGGCTGTTGCCGGCATCGCGTTTGTCGTGTCAACAGACCCGCGAATGACGGCATGGGCGGCGACTCCGGCAATATGGGAAACGTCGAAAATGTAAAACGCGTCGTGTTTGTAGGCAATCCGAACGTTGGCAAATCTTCCATGTTCAACGCGCTGCTTGGCGCGAGGACCCGTACGATGAACGCGCCAGGCACCACGGTGTCCATCACTTGCGGGCAATACCGGTACAAAAGCTCGAAAACGACGAAAAATCCGCAGAATTGGCAGTTTGTGGACACTCCCGGAACCTATTCGCTATCTCCGATGAGTCCCGACGAGCAGGTTGCCGTCGACGCGTTGACCGGCGCGTCGGGCATGCCCGTTCCCGACCTTGCCGTCGTGGTGCTGGACGCCACCGCGCTGTCCCGATCGCTGTACCTGCTGTCGATGGTGGTGGAGCTCGGGCTGCCCACCGTCGTGGCACTCACCATGAACGACCTCGCCGTCCGCAACGGCTGCGGCGTCGATGCGGAACGACTGTCCCATTTGCTGGACGGCATGCCGGTCGTCGCGATTGACGGACGTACCGGAAACGGCGGCAAGGCTTTGGCCGACGCGATCGCCGCAAGTTTCGAGGGAACGCCCGTTCCGCACGGGCTGACCGCACTGCCAACCGCGACAGCCGACGCCGACATGAAAACCGCCGACGGCCTGAGCGTCTGGGCCGAATCGCGGGCCGACGCACGACTCGACTGGACCGCCGGCATATTGCGCGGCCTCGACATGCATGCGGTCGACCACGTCACCTTGTCCGACCGCATCGACCGCGTGCTGCTGCACCCCGTGATTGGCGTCCTCGTCTTCCTTGCGGTGCTGTTCGTCGTGTTCCAGGCCACCACCACGCTCGCCAGCCCCATGCAGGATTGGATTGACGTGACCTTCCGCGGATGGTGCGCAGATGGACTCGACCTGCTGCTCGGCCTGTTCGGACCATCCGTGAGCGGCGGCTGGCTGCGTTCGCTGCTGGTGGACGGTCTGCTTGACGGCGTGGTTACCGTGCTGACGTTCATTCCGGTGATGGGCATCATGTTCCTGCTGCTGTCAATCTTGGAGGATTCCGGCTACATGGCCCGCGCCGCGTTCGTGATGGACCGTGCCATGCGCGCCTTGGGATTGGACGGTCGCGCGTTCCTGCCGATCATCGTCGGCTTCGGCTGCAATCTGCCGGCTTTGGCCGCCACACGAACCCTATCCGATTCCCGGCAACGGGTGCTTACCGGCATGCTGGTGCCGTTCGCGGCATGTTCCGCGCGACTATCGGTGTTTTTGGTGCTCGCCCACGCGTTCTTCCCGAAATACGCCGGTCTCGTGGTCTTCCTCATGTACGTGGCTTCGGTCATGGTCATCCTGCTGGTCGGCGTGCTGCTGCGCCACACCATGTTCCGCGGCCTCGAACCCGAACCGTTGATGCTGGCGCTTCCCGCATACCAATGCCCGCGCGCGTTGCAGCTGGCACGTTCGGTGCTGCTGCGTCTATGGGGCTTCATCCGTGGAGCCAGCGTGATCATCATTTCAATGATCACGGCGCTGTGGCTGCTGCAGGGCATTCCGGTAACCGCCAACGCAGGCGGTTTCGCTCATGTCGACGACGTGCATGATTCCGCGTATGGCGTGCTCGCCGACGCGGTCGCTCCCGTGTTCGCGCCGGCCGGTTTCGATGACTGGCATGCCTCGGCCGCGCTGATCACGGGATTCGTGGCCAAAGAGGTCGTGGTCGGTTCGATGTCGCAGTCATACCATGCGGACGAACCGGATGATGCGGCTTCCCAACAAGCCGGGGAGGGAACGCTGGGACAGAAGCTGCGCGCCTCGTTCGACCAGTCATCGCACGGCCACGGCAAGGCGGCGGCCATCGCCTTCCTGCTGTTCACGCTCGCCTACACGCCATGTCTTGCAACGGTCGCCGAAATGCGACGGCAGTTTGGCACGAAAGTCGCGGCGCGATCCGTCCTGCTGAGCTTGGCCGTGGCATACGTCATCGCCATCATCGCCTTCCAAACATTGCGGTTGATATGGTGAGCGGTATGGAACGGTCCGGCGCTTCCGCGCACGGATGGCGGCGCACGCCACGTACGGCTGATACATACGGCGACGGCCGGAACGATATCGTCGCACGCATCGCCGGCGACATCGCCGCAGGATTGACGGTGCGGCAAATCGCCGACAAACGGCATCTGCCGGTCGATTTCGTGGACATGGCTGTCGAACGAGCGGACAAACGGGGGCTGCTGGCCGTGATGGACATGCGGCACGCCTGCGGAGAGACGATATGCCAGCCCGATCCTGCGTCATTGGTGTGCGCAGGATGCCCATTCAGGATATTCCCATCTTCAAGCCCGTACAATAGGCAAGGTTAACAAGACGAAGAACGATGACAGCTATCGGTTCGCAAGGGGTGACACGTATGGATTATCAGTACCAGACCACTGAACAGCCTTCCAGCCCCCGCAAGGCATGGCCGATCGTCCTTGCCGTGGTCGTGGCCCTCATCGTGGCATGCGGTGCCGGCGTGTGCGTTTACCGCAACAAGCAGCAGGAAGCATTGGCCACATGCCGGCAATCGCTCGCGGAATTCAGCTCGGCCCGCAAAGCCGTGCTCGACACTTCCGAAAACGGCAGCGAACTGCAGAAGCTGATTCGAGGCGCGCTCGGCGTGAACGACATCATCGACGCGTTCGCGGACGCGGCCACCAGCGCCGAGAACACAGTCGATACGGAAGGCTGCAAGGCGGAAGCCACCATCACGCAGCTCAATCTCGTAGCCAAAACGTTGGACAGCGCCACCGATTCCCTGAACGCCAGTTTGAAAAGCATCCAAGAGAAAAACGCCGAAACCGCGTTGCAGGATCCGAAGGCCGATTCGGATGGCGCGGCAGCTGGACAATCGTCCAATAACCCATCCGGGCAATCGAACGGAGCCTCTTCGAACAGCACTTCTTCGAACGGTACCTCCGACACGAAATCGTTGGATGAATCCAAAAAGGAACTGCAACAGTCGATCGACGAGGCAGACAAACTGGTCGACAAACTCAGCAAGGACGATTCCCTGACCCTGACCGGGCGCAAACTGCTGTCCGCGCTGTCCAAGGCCGCGGACTCCGGACAGAAGCTCGTCGAAAGCAGCAACATCAAGGATTCCAAGTATTACAAGGCGGCCAAGGTCACGCTTGACGAAGCCATTGACATGGCTGACAACTGGGTGAACAGCCAGGCGGCCAAAGCGCAGTAGCATGCTCCCGCGTGTTGCTTCCGCAGCCACGTCTAAAGTTTCCTTCGGAAAGCATGACGTGAATACGACGTCGGATGTGTGGAAGCGTGTAAGGGGGGACGGATGGCAGACGCGGGGCAGGAATCATCGGAAGGCATTAGCGTATCGAAGCCGGTCGCCCGCGTGATGATGCTGGTCAACGCGGCGGTATGGGGGTCCGGCTACACCATGCTCAAGCATGTGCAGGAGAACATGCCGACACAGTGGATGATGTTCTTCCGCATGGCTTCGGCGGTACTGCTTATGGCCATCGTGTTTTTCCCACGTCTTCGCAGGATTCGCCTGCGCCGCTATATCGTTCCCGGTCTGATACTCGCGTTGACTTACTGGCTGGGATTCATCTTCCAGCTCAAAGGACTTGAAACCACGTCTCCCGGACGCAACAGCTTCTTCACCGACACCTATTGCGTGATGGTGCCGTTCGTGGTGTGGGCGTTCACGCGCAAACGCCCCAGCTGGCAGCATCTGGTGGCCGCGTTCGTCTGCGCGTTCGGCATTGGTCTGGTGTCGCTGAGCGGCGGCGGTGGCGCGGAACTCATGCATATGAGCTTCGGTGACGCCATGACTATCATCGGCGCGTTTTTCTTCGCGTTGAATCTGGTTTTGGTTGGTTTCATTGGCAAGGATTTCGACGCGATCGCGCTGATGCTTGCCGAATTCGTGTGGTGCGCCCTGCTGTTCGGTGCTGGCGCGGTGCTTACCGAAGGCGGACCGTCCATGGCTTGGGCACGGTGGGACATCGTGCTGTGCATCGCCTACCTGGTGATCGGCTCCACGGTGATCGCCCAAGTGTTTCAAACCATCGCCATACAGAATCTGCCCACTTCCGAGGCGTCCGTGATCTTAAGCACGGAATGCATCTTCGCCATGCTGGTATCCGTGATTTTCACCGGCGAAACGCTGACCGTGCCGTCGTTATGCGGTTTCGCGCTGATTTTCGGTGCGATTCTGCTGTCCGAAATCCAACTGCCCTCCGCAAAACGACAGCGTGGCACAACGGAAGGCGATTAGAAGAACAGCGCCGCGATTCCCGCCGCGAAGCACATGAGCAGCACGGACGTGAGGAAGCTCGCCAGGAACGCCTTCTGTCCCTTCTTCGCGATGGCGCTGAAATTCACATTGATGCCGAGCGCCGCCATGGCCATGCCGAGCACGATGTAGGCGAAGTCCACCAGATTCGGTGCGATGGCGTCGATGAACGGCACGAACGTGCCGATGATGGAAGCGCCGATGAAACCGAGCATGAACCACGGGAACGACACTTTGCGTTTGCCGTCGGCCGGCATTTCGGAATGGTTTTTATCCCACCAAACGGCGATGATGATGGCCGCGAACACCAGCATCAGCACGCGGGAAAGCTTCATGATGGTGGCGATGCCCACCGCGCCGAACGCGTCGCCGGCGGCCACGGCATGGGCGATTTCGTGCAGGGACGCGCCAGCGGTGATGCCCAACTGCGTCTTGCTCAGGCCCGTCAACGGCCCAAGGGCGATTTCCAGCAATGCGAAGATGGTGCCCATGATGGCGATGATGGCCACGGCCATCACCTCATTGTTGGCCTTCTCATCCTCTTTTTCCGGCGGCACCTTGATGGAGCCGGACAATCCCATGACGGCTGCCGCGCCACAGATGCCGGTACCGCCCGCCACGAGAATGGCGAGCTGCGGATCGACGCCAAGCTTGCGTGCGATGTTGTAGCACACCACGATGGTGAGCGTCACCACCACTGCCGCGATCGGCAGACACTTGATACCCTGCGTGAACAGCACCGTCAGATTGAGCTTGAAACCAAGCAGGATGATGCCCAGGCGAAGCAGCTTGTTCGAAATGAGCCCGGCCGCATCCTTCACACCGGCCTTATGTTCGGCGGAACGGTTCGAATACCATTTGCGGATCGGGAACTGCGCGACCATGCCGATGAGCAGAGCGATGATCAACGCGCCGAACAGGCTGAATCCCGGAAACTGCTTGAGCCACGAAGCCACCAGAGAGGCCGCCAACGTGACGATGCCAATGAACGCCATTTCCTTGGTGGCTATGCGAGTCCACCATTTCTTGCAAAAATCAATCACGAGCGTCAAGTGTTCCGGTTCATGCGGACAAGCCGGCCGGATGGGGAGACACGCGCGGGAATCCATATTTTGCAACATATCTCGAACGGGTTTGAGGTCTGTTTGCTTCAAGTCGGGTTTAAGTTGGTACGCTGGAGATGCAAGCCAAAAACACAGGCAGAATCAAGGAGGGTCAAGATGCAATTCGAAGCCTCGCGACTGGAAGGACTGGAACACCGCACCGACGCGCAGTCCGCACCGGAAGTGTTCTTCACGCCGATCATCACACCGGAAAGCCTCGTCGCCGCCTACCATGCGCTCGGACGCAAGCCGGAAGGCAAAACGGCCATCAAAGTCCATTCCGGCGAATCGGAAAAATCCAATAATCTCAATCCTTCGCTCGTCAAGGACCTCGTGCAGGAGATCGGCGGCACGCTCGTGGAATGCGCTACCGCATACGACGGCAATCGTGAAACCCCCGAAAAAAGCCTTGCCACGTTCAAAAAGCACGGATACGCCGATCTTGCGCCAATCCAGATCATGGACATGAGCGGCGAAATCGAGATCCCGGTGGCCAAGCACCGCCACATCGCCTACGACATCGTCGGCAAGCATATCGACGACTACGATTCCATTTTCGTGCTGTCGCATTTCAAAGGCCATCCGATGGGAGGCTTCGGCGGCGCGCTCAAGAACGTGTCCATCGGCATAGCCTCGTCGAACGGCAAACGCTGGATCCATTCCGCCGGCGTCACCAAGGACAAGTGGGTGGAAACTCCTCAGGATGCATTCCTCGAATCGATGGCCGAAGCCGATGAGGCCGTGATCAGCCACATGCATGGCAAGATGATGTATCTGAACGTCATGAACCGCCTGTCGGTGGATTGCGACTGCCTGCCCTCCCCGACGGAACCGGACATGCATGACATCGGCGTGCTGTCCTCGCTCGACCCGGTGGCGCTCGACCAGGCATGCGTCGACCTCATCCACACCGCCCCCGACGGAGCGTCCGTCACCGAACGCATCGCCTCGCTCCACGGCGAACACATCCTCGAATACGCCGAGGAACTTGGCATCGGTTCGCGCGCGTACCGTCTGACCGTACTCGACTGACGGCGAACGCAATGGTCACGAAACCCGCGAAGCCTACGGAAGCCAGCATCGCAATCGCACGTATCGAAACGTTGCTTGCCGAACGCGATTGTGTGTTCGTCGCAATCGACGGGCCATGCACGTCTGGCAAAACCACGTTTGCCGCGATGCTCAACAGGCGTTTCGGCGGCAACGTGCTGCACATGGACGATTTCTTCCTCCGTCCCGAACAGCGCACGCCGGAACGTTTCGCCGAACCCGGCGGCAACGTGGACCGTGAACGGTTCGAAACGGAAGTGCTGGCACCGCTCGCCGCCGGACAAGCCGCGCAATACCGGCCATGGGATTGCCATACAGGCGATTTCGCCGTCGCGTACGCCGTCGAACCGGCCCAGCTGACCATTGTGGAAGGCAGCTACAGCATGCACCCCGCCTTGCGGAGGTATTACGATTGCATGATCTGTCTTGCGGTCGATCCTGCCGAACGGTTGCGTCGGCTCGAACGACGCAATCCACGCATGTTGCAACGATTCGTCGACGAGTGGATTCCGCTGGAAAACCGCTATTTCGAAGCGACCAATATCCAAGCCGTCGCCGATTTGCTGGTCGACACCGCGCTGCCGGACGGTGGGTCGGTCGTCGAGCCGGTATGACGTATACGCATATCCGAAGAGAAGGAAACATTAAGGAGAAAACAAATGTCTGATTCCGCAACCATGCCCGCGGCCGCCCTGCGCCGCACCGACCTGCCGAAACTGAGTCTCGGCACCAAGACAGCAGCCACCCTGCTCGCCATCGTCGCAGCGGTCGTGCTGCCGCAACTGTTCCACGTCATCGGCGCCGTCTCCGGACAGGGCACCATGCTGGGCGTCGCGTTCCTGCCGATGCATCTGCCGATCATCTTCGTCGGCCTGATCGCGGGCCCCGCCGTCGGCGCGATCGCCGGCGCCGCCGCTCCGCTCGTGAGCTTCCTGCTGTCCGGCATGCCGATGCTGGCGATGCTGCCGCTCATGATGGTCGAACTGTGCGCATACGGCCTGGTAGCCGGTCTGCTGCGCGGCATCAAGCTGCCGAGCCTGGCGAAGGTGGTCATCGCACAGCTCGCCGGACGTGTGGTGCTGACCGCAGCCACCGCGATCGCCGTGTTCGCGTTCGGTTCCAGCAAGGCCATCGCCGCCACATGGACGAGCGACCTGGCCGCCGGCCTGCCCGGTCTCGCGCTGCAGTGGGCGCTGATTCCGCTCGCCGCCTACTGGACCGAGTCGCTGATCGCCAAGCGCAACCACTGATATGACGTTTGCCCGGCCACGTTCTGGGCAAACGCGTGATATGCGGGAGCCGAGCCGTTAAGCTCGGCTCCCGTTACTTATAGGAGGACTACGTAGGAGTTTTACGAAGGGGAAGCGGTCATGATCGCAGGAGTGTCCATCACCACTTTGCTGCTGGTGCTTGTCGCCGGAATCGGCGCGGGATTCGTCGGATACGCGGTCGGCGCGTCCTCGCTGATCTCCTATCCTGCGTTGCTGGCGTTCGGCATTCCGCCCGTGCTGTCCAACACCACGAACACGGTGGGCGTGTGCGGCACCGGCATCGGCGGGCTGCTGTCCGCGCGCAAGGAGCTCAAGGGCCAGGGACGCCGTGTGGCTGTCTACGCTTGCATCGGCTTGGTCGGAGGCATCATCGGCGGCTTGCTGCTGTTGGAATTGCCCGCGAAGGTCTTCGAATTCGCTGTGCCGCCGCTCATTCTGTTCAGCGCGTTGATCATCGCGCTGAACCCGCGGAAGAAAGCGGCCGCACGCGACGCTGTCGCGCAGGCGTTGCCCCAATCGCAGCAAGGCGAGCGCGCGGCGCTGATCGCCAGTAGGACGGCCAATGGCAGTCTGCGCAACGACCCGTGGTGGCTGTGGGTTGGCGTGAGCTTCGTCGGCATCTATTCGGGATATTTCGGTGCCGCCGCCGGTACGCTCGCCCTGGCCATCCTCGACTTGGGCAAAATCGGCCCGTTCCACCAGATCAACGCGCTGAAAACCGTGGTCGGCTTCGGCGCGAACATCTCCGCCGCGATCATGTTCATCTGCCGTGGCTCCGTCTACTGGCCGTTCGCCATCGCCATGTGCCTGGGCTGCATCATCGGCAGTTCCATCGCCCCTCCGGTCACACGCCATATCCCCGAGAACATCATGCGCGCCGCCGCCGTGCTCACCGGCATCGTCCTCGCCGTCAAGCTTGGCTGTAGCACCTATTTCTAAAAGCCTTTGGTTCCGGAGTGTGGCGTGTGACCGTGCGGCTGCGCTCCGGAACGACAATTTCCGGTTCCTCGTGTGCCGAGATTCGTCTTGGCCTGGTGACTTGCGGCGGGTTTGTTCCCAAGCGGGTGTTCCGTAGGTGGTTTTTCGCTTCCGTAGGTGGTTGCCGGAGGAAAGGCGTTTGAGAAACGGCTTAAATTAAGCCATTCTCAGACACCAATACCAGAACCAACCACCTACGGAACCACAAAACCACCTACGGAATTGAGTCTGGCAACGGTGTTTGGCGCTTTTACTGAAGATGGTGAAAAACGGTATATGCCGCTTCGAGTGGCTCGATTATTTCGAATATCTGAAAAGAGTAGGAACCCCCCATTAGATAAGTGTCGATAGTGCCCGCATGACGATATCTACATCCTTGTTTTCCAGCTCGCGAATGACGTGCAGATAGGTTTCCTGAGTTGTAGTCATGCTGGCATGGCCTAGACGGCGTGACACGCTGGCGATCGATACGCCGGCGAACAGCAGCAGCGATGCGTGTGTATGGCGTAGACCATGGACGGAAATAACTGGCACGTCCACGTTTCTGCAATGTTTTGCAAGCACGTCGTTGGCTGTTGAGTTGTAGACCTTGCCGTGCACGAAAATAGGTTTATCATGCGGAAGATCCTTGAGTAATCCAGACATTTGCATGATGAGTTGCCAGTCGAGTTGCACTTTACGCACGGACGATTCGTTTTTCGTGGGTACGAAACCGCCGCCGTTTTTATAATCCCAAGTTTTGTTGACGGAAAGCGTCTGGTGTGCGAAATCAAAGTCATCGGGTGTGAGCCCAAGCGCCTCAGAGAATCGGAGTCCGGTTTTCGCGATAAGGAGGATAAGCCAATCCCAGCTTGCCTCGGCCCCAAGATCAAGGTCCGCGAGCATGGCATGCAGCTCGAATTGGTTGAGATACTTCATTTTCTTAATGCGTGGCTGCTTGCCTTTGATGATGACTTTACGCGTTGGATCACGGGGTATGAGTCCTTCGTCAACGGCATCGAGAATGGCGCCTTTGATCTGATGGTGAAAATCCATGGTGGTTTGGCGCTCATGATGCTGTGCATATCCGTTGATGAGCTGCTGGTATGCGGTTCGATCCATATCGGTGAGTCTGAGTTCAGGGATGAGCTTGCCGAGCCAGGATTGCGTAAGTCGATATTTGCCCATGGTCACGTCTCTGATGGCGCCTTCCTTGTACGTTCTCACCCACTGGGCGTAGTAGTCGCAGAACAGCGATTCTGATGTGATGGTTTCCTGCATGAGATGCGCCTTTCTAAAAATAGGGGATTGGCGCAGCCATCATACTTACGCTGATGAAGGGTGATGAGCGAGTCCAGACGGTCGAAGAACGCGCCGATTCGGCGCTGCTCTGGCAAAGATGGAACGAGAATTTCCTGCTTAAGAAAATCTTCTACAACTAATTCGTTCATCATAGTGCCGCTTTTTGTGGAATTCACAAGAATTGGCCGCATAACTTTCTCGCTGTGAATAAAGTACTTCCAAAATGAGTACTCCTGTTCAACAATTGGCCGCAAACAAGTGAATCTTGGTGACATGATGCCGTTTCCAGCATCATTAAGCACGAACCTTCCATAAGCAAATTCTTTATTAGTATGTCCTTCAAATGCGATATCGCCTAATCGAAGACGTTTGTAGTTCGGCAAGGAAGAATCATCAGCTCCGTTGCCTGCAGAATTAAACGTCATTGAAGCAACAGATAAAGTTCGCTCAGACCCTAAACCATCAGTATTTCGCTCGTCATTTTTCTGGTATAGCTCTCCCAGCTTACGCTGTTCCCAAGCGGGGGTGCGGTATTCTTGTGAAAGATGTGCAGTCGCTCGTGGAGCCGCGCATTTTGCCGGCACCGCAATGAGGAGGGATAGATGAACAAGCAGCAGCTCGCTTCGAAAATCTGGGAGTCCGCCAATAAGATGCGTTCCAAGATTGAGGCGAACGAATACAAGGATTACATTCTTGGCTTCATCTTCTACAAATTCCTTTCAGAAAACGAGCTGATGCGCTTGAAGGACACCGATTTCACCGAGGATGACCTGCTGCTGCTTACGGAGGATAATCCGGACATTGTGGAAGGCGTACAGGATGAGTGCGGCTACTTCATCTCCTATGACAACCTGTTTTCCACATGGGTCAAAAAGGGCAACGATTTCGAGATTTCCAACGTGCGTGATGCGCTTTCGGCGTTCTCCCGCAACATCAATCCAGCGCGTAAGAGAGTGTTCGACGGTATTTTCGACACCCTGCAGACCGGACTTTCCAAGCTTGGCACCGATGCGAGGAGCCAGTCCAAGGCCGCACGAGACCTGATTTATCTCATTAAGGACATTCCGATGGATAGCCGTCAGGATTATGACGTGCTCGGATTCATTTACGAATATCTCATCAGCAATTTTGCCGCCAATGCGGGCAAGAAGGCCGGTGAATTCTACACACCGTCCGAGGTCTCCCAGCTGATGAGCGAAATCGTCGCATGGCATTTGCAGGGGCGCGAGCAGATCAAGATCTACGATCCAACATCCGGTTCCGGCTCTTTGCTGATTCATATTGGCCAGTCTGTGGCTCGGCGCAATGGCAATCCGAATTCCATCATGTATTACGCGCAGGAACTCAAGGAGAACACCTACAACCTGACGCGTATGAATCTGGTGATGCGCGGTATTCTTCCCGACAACATCGTCGCCCGCAACGGCGACACCTTGGAAGACGACTGGCCGTGGTTCGACACGTTGGAAAACAAGGAGGAAACATACAATCCGTTGTTCGTGGATGCGGTGGTTTCCAACCCTCCCTACTCGCAGAATTGGGATCCTACTGACAAGGAGATCGATCCACGCTTCAGCTATGGCATAGCACCGAAGTCCAAGGCGGATTACGCGTTCCTGCTCCATGACTTGTACCATCTGCGTGCCGATGGCATCATGACCATCGTTCTGCCGCACGGTGTGCTGTTCCGCGGCGGCGAGGAAGGCCAGATTCGTAAGAACCTGATTGAAAACCACCATATTCAGGCGATTATCGGCCTTCCGGCGAATATTTTCTTCGGTACGGGCATCCCCACCATCGTGATGGTGCTGCGCAAGAAACGCGATGACGACAGGGTGCTCATTGTTGACTCGTCGAAACATTTCATCAAGGACGGCAAGAACAACAAGCTACAGGCTTCTGACATCAAACGCATTGTCGACGTGGTGTCGAACAACCGCACGGTGCCCAAATTCAGCCGTTTGGTGTCCATTGACGAGATTCGCGCCAATGATTACAACCTCAACATTCCCCGGTATGTTGATTCGTCTGAGAATGCGGAGACATGGGATGTGTACGCTTCGATGTTCGGTGGCGTTCCGAAGAGTGAGGTCGAGCAGCTTGAGGAATATTGGAACGCCTGGCCAAGCCTGAAGGCCGAGCTGTTCCGTGATAACGGTGCCTGCTACGCCTGCGATCACGATGATATCGCCACTGTGGTGCGCAACAATGCCGACGTACAGGCGTTCATCGCCTCGTATGGCCAGGCCATTTCCGGATTGCCTGTCGATTTGCGCTCCCGCTTGGTGGAGCATCCCGAACAGGTGGATGCGCTCGGTCAGGAAACGGCCATTGGCAAGGAACTGGATGCGATGATTGCCGATACCGCGCTGGTTGACCCGTATGACGCCTATCAGAAGCTTGATGACGCATGGGGCGGCATTTCCATTGATTTGGAAGTGTTGGGGTCCGAGGGCTTCGATGCGGTAAGAGCCGTGGATCCGAACATGGTCGTCAAGAAAAAAGGCGGCAAGGATGTGGAAGTGCAGGACGGCTGGATTGGCCGTGTTCTGCCGTTTGACTTGGTTCAGCGCGAGCTGCTGCACGATGATTTGACTGCGATTGAGGCGGATGAACGCCGTGTGCAGGACATCGATTCCGAGGTTGAAACTATTTTGGAGGGTTTCGATGAGGATGACAAGCAGAACAGCGATGCGATCAATCAGGACGGTGATGCCTTCGTTGCCGCCGAGCTGAAGAAGGCGGTCAAGGCGATCGGCAAGAATCCGGCTTCCGATTTCGAGCGTGGCTTGGTGCAGGCTCAGAAGCTATTCGATGAGACGAAGAAGCTGAAATCTGGTATCAAGACCAAGCGAAACGCGTTGGAGGAGAAGACCTGCAACACGATTAAGGCGTTGAGTGATGACGAAGCCAGAAGGTTGCTGGAAGCCAAGTGGATTACGCCATTGCAGAAGCAGCTGGAAGCGCTGCCGAATGCCGTGATCGACGAGTTCATCGGCAAGGTGAACGCGTTGAAGAACAAGTACGCCACCACATATGCCGATGTATGCGGCCAAATCGATGAAGCGGAGAAGGAATTGGCCGGAATGCTTGGCGATTTGACCGGCAATGCCCGCGATATGGCGGGCTTGGAAGAGCTCAAAGCACTGATCGGGGGTGAATGATATGGCCGAGCAGCATGGAAAAGCGTTGGTTCCGCAGATTCGTTTCGCTGGTTTCACTGACCCTTGGGAACAGCGTAAGCTGGGGGAACTGGTTGAAATTGAGAGGGGCGGTTCACCACGGCCGATTGAACAATACATT